>OOAU01000001.1_pt1 | contig 772700 bp, 638 predicted proteins | sample 1670931 | NCBI WGS metagenome assembly OOAU01 (sample SAMN06348105, study PRJEB24527) | human gut metagenome | biome: human gut; feature: ankylosing spondylitis patient; material: feces | host: Homo sapiens | place: China | collected 2015-10 | reverse complement strand
GGCCGATGATAGTTGGTTGTATTTCCAGTGAAAGTAGGTCACTGCCAGGCTAAATCATTAAAGCGAACCCCCGTTGGAGTCTCTCCTTCGGGGGTTTTGTTTATGTGCTGTTTCAAATTCCACCTCTCCGAAAGACCTACTCCTAGCCCATTCCCGTTCTGCTCTCTGTATCCTTACTCTGGCTCCGAATAAACCGAGTGTGAAAAACACTTGTGCTTTGTTCGTCGACTTGGATTCTCAGAGAACAGGAAATGCCCATCAAAGACCTCGAACAGTCAAGCTGGCTGAACGGCCCCAACGCTTCCTACATTGAGTCCTTCTACGAAAGCTGGCTCAAGGACCCGGCCTCGGTCTCCGAGCAGTGGCGCAACTATTTCGCTCAGATGCTTATGGAAGACGCCGGAGACATCTCCCGCGAAGCGCTACATTCGGAATTTGTCACGAGCCTTGCCAATAGGCCCCATGCTGGTGTCGTTTGCGATGTCAGCCGTCAGGATCTGGAAATCGCCGGTAAACAGGTTTTCGTGCAGCAACTCATTGCCGCCTATCGTGTGCTCGGTACACGCCGTGCTCAGCTTGATCCTCTCAAGCGTCACGAGGCGCCGGTGATTCCTGAGCTCGATCCAGATTTCTATGGCTTGACGGACGCAGATCTCGACACAGAGTTTCACATCACTAACACCTATTTCGGCGCTAACAAAATGCCGTTGCGCACGCTTCTCACCGCCTTGCGCGAGACATATTGCAGCTCGATCGGTGCCGAATTCATGTATATCTCTGATCCGGTCCAAAAGCGCTGGTGGCAGGAAAAACTCGAGCGCAGTCGTTCTCGACCGATGTACACGGCTGAACGTCGCCGTAAGATTCTCGAAGGTCTGACGGCAGCCGAAGGTCTTGAGCGATTCCTTCACACCCGTTACGTTGGTCAAAAGCGATTCAGTCTCGAGGGTGGCGAATCTTTCATCACGGCCATGCAGACCGTGGTGCAGCAGGCTGCGCACGCCGGTGTCGAAGAGTGCGTGATCGGTATGGCCCATCGCGGAAGGCTCAACGTTCTCGTCAACATTATCGGAAAGAGTCCGCAGGATCTCTTTGCCGAATTCGAAGGTGTCGCAGCATCCAATTTACCCGCCGGCGATGTCAAGTACCACAACGGCTTTTCTTCCGACATGATGGTAGACGGTCGCCATATTCACCTGGCATTGGAATTCAATCCGTCTCATCTTGAGATTGTTGATCCGGTCGTTGTCGGCAGTGTCCGTGCGCGGCAGGATCGCAGAGGTGGGGGCAAAGCGGCGGAACGTTTGGTTTTGGGTGTGATGGTGCACGGTGACGCAGCTTTCCCAGGCCAGGGCGTAGTGATGGAAACACTCAACCTTGCCGATACCCGTGGTTACGGAACGGGCGGTACGGTTCACATCGTCATCAACAACCAGATCGGATTTACAACGTCCGACCCTCGTGACAAGGGGTCGATGACCTATTGCACGGATCCTGCCAAGCTTATCGAGGCTCCCGTATTGCATGTTAACGGAGACGATCCTGATGCCGTTGCTTATGCGGCTGAACTTGTTTGTGAATTTCAGCGGACGTTCCAAAAGGATGCTGTACTTGACATTGTTTGTTTCCGTAAGTTAGGCCACAACGAGCAGGATACGCCTGCGGTCACTCAGCCTTTGATGTATCGGGCCATCGGCAAGCATCCCGGAACGCGCGCCCTGTACGCTCAAAAGCTTGACGGTGCCGGCGTTGTTTCGCTCGAGGAAAGTGAACAGATGCGAGAGGAGGTGAAGGCCCGACTCAAGGAAGGCCGTCCGCCTCTGCCGCTGAACATTCTCACCGAACGTCACCGCTACCGCGCTGATTGGACTCGATTTGCAGGCGGTGTTTTGAGTAATGACATCGATACCCGCGTGCCGATGGCCGAACTTACTCGTTTGGGGCAGATGATCACCACGTTGCCCGAAACCTTCGAACTGCATCCGATCGTTGCCAAGGTCGTTGCTGACCGACGCCGGATGGCTGCAGGCGAACTCAGAGTCGACTGGGGTATGGCCGAACACCTGGCCTACGCTACTCTTTTGTCGGCAGGCTACGCCGTGCGTCTTACGGGGGAGGACAGCGGTCGAGGTACGTTCAGTCATCGTCATGCCGTGTTGCATGACCAAAAGCGCGAAAAGTGGGATGAGGGCGACTACGTTCCGCTGCAGCATCTCGGCCCCGAAGCGGCTCCCTTTACCGTGATCGACTCGGTGTTGTCTGAAAACGCCGTGCTCGGGTTCGAATACGGCTATGCGACAGCCGCTCCCGATGCGTTGGTGCTCTGGGAGGCCCAGTTCGGCGACTTTGCCAACGGCGCCCAGGTTGTGATCGATCAGTTCATCAGCTCCGGCGAAGTCAAATGGGGACGCCTCTGCGGACTGGTTCTGCTGTTGCCGCACGGCTATGAGGGGCAGGGACCTGAACATTCTTCGGCGCGCATTGAACGTTACTTGCAGCTGTGTGCAGGTGACAATATGCGCGTGGTCCAGCCTTCTTGCGCGGCCCAGATGTTCCATCTGATACGGCTTCAAATGCTTCAAAAGGCACGCAAGCCGCTCATCGTCTTTACGCCGAAGTCTTTGTTGCGCAACAAGGCAGCCTCCAATGATTTGACGGAACTTTCCGAAGGTTTTTTCCGTACAGTAATCGACGACGCGTGCGATTCGCCCGAAATCGTGCGCCGCATTGTCTTCTGCTCCGGCCGTGTCTATTACGATCTGGTGCGCCGTCGTGCTGAAATCAACGAAGAGGCTCAGAAGCATTACGCGATCGTACGCATGGAACAGCTCTACCCGTTCCCGCACAAGCAGGTTAAGTCTGTCATTGACCGTTACCCCGACGCCGGTGAGATTGTCTGGTGTCAGGACGAACCGCAGAATCAAGGCGTTTGGAATTACGCCAAGACGCGCATTCTCATGAACATGCGCCCAGGTATGCGGTTAGCCTATGCCGGTCGCCCTGAAAGCCCGTCGCCTGCGGTGGGCTACAGTGCTCGCCACGCGCAGCAACTCAAGGATCTGCAGGATGCGGCTTTTGCCCCGATCAAAGGTTTTGTGCTGACTGCCTAAAGCAAAGCCCCCACAGAAAGAATAAAAACACACACAGAGAACACAGCTATGAATACCGTACAAGTGAAAGTCCCCGAACTCTCCGAATCCGTGAGCGAAGCGACGCTTCTGGAATGGAAACGCAAGCCGGGCGACATCGTAGCCGCCGATGAAATTCTCATTGAGATTGAAACCGACAAGGTGGTGCTGGAAGTGCCTTCGCCTGTGGCAGGTCAGCTTGCGGAGATTCGTGCACAAAACGGTCAGACTGTTGTCTCCGGCGAGGTCATTGCCGTGATTGATACCGATGCGTCCGTGAGTGCTCCTACCTCTACTGACTCGACCGTAGTTCCGTCTCTTGCACCGGTCGAGAAACCTGTTTTTGAACCGCGCGTAATGCCGTCGGCGGCCGCTGTTCTTGCCGCTGCCGGCATTGATGCTAAGACCGTGATCGGTACGGGACCAGGAAACCGTATTACTAAGGTTGATGCGCTTGCGGCGGCAGAGTCTTCGGTTCCCCCCAAGATTGCCGAATTTGCGCCGCGCGAGGTTGCGACTCCGAAGTCCGCGGCGTCGCCTGCTTCAGCCATCTCAGCCCACGAACCGATCGCGCCCGATCCGTACGGCCGCAAGGAGGACCGTGTTCCGATGACGCGCCTTCGCCGCCGCGTGGCAGAGCGTTTGGTTCAGAGTCTTGCCGGGTCCGCGCAGCTCACCACTTTTAACGAAGTGGATATGAGCGCGGTCATAGCGCTGCGTGCCCGATACAAAGAAAAGTTTGAGCGACGCCATGGCATAAAGCTGGGCTTCATGTCATTCTTTGTTAAGGCCGCCGTTTATGCACTTGAAAAGTTTCCGGTACTGAATGCCTCGATTGACGGCACCGACATCATTTATCACAGCTACTTTGACATTGGCGTTGCCGTCGGTACGGAGCGCGGTTTGGTGGTTCCCGTGGTGCGCAACGCTGATCAAAAAAGTTTTGCGCAAATCGAACTTGAGATTGCCGACTTTGCTAAACGAGCCCAAGCGGGTAAGCTGTCGATCGAAGAACTTTCCGGCGGCACTTTTACCGTGAGCAACGGCGGCGTTTTCGGTTCAATGCTTTCCACTCCTATCATCAATCCGCCCCAATCGGCTATTTTGGGTATTCATGCCACCAAGGAACGTCCTGTCGTGGTCAACGGCGAAATCGTCATTCGTCCCATGAACTATCTGGCGCTTTCCTACGATCATCGACTCATTGACGGACGCGAAGCCGTGCTGGGTCTCGGCGCGATGAAGGCAGCGCTTGAGGATCCCACCGTGATGCTTTTGGACATTTGAGAAAAGGAAAAACACGATGGACGCACTCTATGACGTGGCGGTGATTGGTGCCGGGCCCGGTGGCTATGCTGCAGCGGTACGCGCCGCAGAGCTCGGCTTAAAGACAGTCTGCCTTGATCCGATGGTCAATCCTGATGACGGAGAGTCTGGTGCTCTCGGCGGCACCTGTGCCAATGTCGGATGTGTGCCGAGTAAGGCGCTTTTGGCTGCAAGTCTGGCTTATGCAAAGGCAAGGAAGGGCTCGTCAGCTTTCGGTTTGAAGCCTGTTATTCCGGTTATGGACTTTGATCAGATGCAGCGCCACCGTGCCAAAGCGGTGAAGGATTCCAATCGCGGCGTTGCGATGCTTTTTAAGAAAGCGGGCGTTGAGTTCGTTGCCGAAAAAGTCGTTTTTCGCGCAAAGACGCAGACTGGTTGGGAACTTGAGACGGCAGGCGGTCAACGACTGCAGGCCAAACACGTGATCGTTGCCTGCGGCACCAAGCCTCGTGCCTTGCCGGGGCTTCAGTTTGACGAAGAAGTGGTGTGTTCCAATAGCGGTGCTTTGGCATTTAAGGAGCCTCCGAAGAGTCTCGGCATTATCGGTGCCGGCGTGATCGGGCTTGAACTCGGAAGCGTCTGGTCTCGCTTGGGCTGCGCCGTGACCGTTTTCGACATGGCGGCCGACGTTTTGTCCTTTGCCGGAAGGACCGTTAGCGAAACGGCACGCAAGATTCTCTCTGAGCAGGGGCTACAGTTTGAACTGGGAGTGCTCATTATTGACGTGCAGCGTTGCGCAGAAGGCGTCAACGTCACGTTCGAGCGCGACGGCGTCAAGGAAACGCGCACGTTTGAAAAACTTCTTGTGGCAATCGGCAGAAGTTCCGCTGTCGAAGGCGTCAATCCTCAGGCGGTAGGCTTGGCCGTGAATCCCGCAGGCATTGTTGAAACCGATGATCAGTGCCGTACCAATTTGCCCGGTGTGTGGGCCATAGGAGACATCGTCAAAGGTCCGCAGCTTGCGCATAAGGCTTCCGACGAAGGCCGCGCCGTGGCCGAGCGCATCGCCGGCGGCGTGCGTCCTGCGCATGTCGCGCCGGTGCCTTCCGTCGTCTATACGCATCCTGAGTTCGCCTGGGTCGGATTGAGTAAAGACGCTGCGCAAGAAGCCGGAATGGCCGTTCGCACGGGCAAAGCCGCTTTTGCGCATAACGCCATGGCGAGAGCCTGTGATGAAACGGCTGGTTTTGTCGAACTGGTCTGCGAAGAATCAACCGGACGCCTAGTGGGTGCTCAGGTCGTGGGCGCTGCTGCCGGAGACCTCGTGTCTGCTCTGGCGCAGGCCATTGCGTTTGGGGCGACCGACGAGGATCTGTCGCTTGTTATCTGGCCGCACCCCGGCATGTCCGAGACAATTCAGGATGCGGCCTTTGTCAGTCTGCGTGTTTCCGAGAAGAGGCGAAAATAAGCAAAAGCGCCTAGTCGGGGCTATTATTTTGATCCGTTAAGGTGCGGCAAAGGCGGCTGTAGGCACTTGCGGCACATCTGAATTTTGCTTGGACACCCATAACGGAGGAAGTGTCGTGGCTGAAGAAAAATCAGTAAAACTCGTGTTTTCCGACGGTTCGCCGGAAGTTAGCCTGCCGGTTCTGCCCGGCTCCGTCGGTCCGGAAGTCATCGACATTTCGACGCTCTACAAGAAGACGGGAAAGTTCACATACGACCCGGGCTTCATGAGCACGGCCTCCTGCAAGAGCGCCATTACGTACATTGACGGCGCGGCGGGCAAACTGCTCTATCGCGGCTATCCGATCGAGGAGCTCGCCCGCAACTGCGACTACCTTGAAGTCTGTTATCTGCTTCTCAAAGGCGAATTGCCCAACGCAAAAGAAAAGGAAGACTTCGAGTACCTCGTGATGCACCACACGCTCATTCACGAGTCGATGCATCTCTTCCTGCAGGGGTTCCGCCGCGATGCACATCCGATGGCGGTTTTGACCGGCCTGATCGGAGCCATGTCCGCGTTCTATCCCAAGAGCTGCAACCTGCTCGATCCCGAGCAGCGTGCCATGGCTGCCGTGCAGCTCATCGGCAAGATGCCCGGTCTTGTCGCCATGACTTACAAGTATTCGGTGGGCGAACCCTACATTTATCCGCGCAACGATTTGTCCTATTCGGCCAACTTCATGCGCATGATGTTTGCGATTCCGTGTGAGGAATACAAGATCAACGATGTGCTCACGCGCGCTATCGACCGCATCTTCATTCTGCATGCTGACCATGAGCAGAATGCATCAACTTCGACCGTACGTCTGTGCGCAAGTTCCGGCACGAGTCCCATTGCGGCCATTGCCGCGGGCGTAGCTTGTCTGTGGGGTCCGCAGCACGGCGGCGCCAACGAAGCGACGCTCTCGATGCTCTATCACATCCAGGAAGAGGGCGGCATCGCGAAAATCGGCGACTTCATCAAGAAGGTCAAGGACAAGTCGAGCGGCGTGCGCTTGATGGGGTTCGGGCACCGTGTCTACAAGAACTACGATCCTCGAGCCAAGCTCATGCGCGAAACTTGCTACGAAGTGCTTGATGAACTCGGTTTGCACGATTCGCCCATTTTCAAGCTTGCCTTGGCTTTGGAAAAAATTGCCCTAGAAGACGAATACTTCATTTCTCGCAATCTTTACCCGAATGTTGATTTCTATTCGGGTATCGTACAAAAGGCTATTGGCATTCCCATGCCGCTCTTTACGGCCATTTTTGCAATGGCCCGCACCGTCGGCTGGTTTGCTCAGCTCAACGAGATGATCGATGATCCTGCCTTCCGCATCGGTCGACCCCGTCAACTCTTTACCGGTTGCACGGAGCGCCACGTCAAGCCGATCGAAGATCGCTAAATTCGCACAACACAACGCCGCAGAGTTCTGCGGCGTTGTCGTTTGTGCAGCAGGATCAGGCTGTGTTCATCAAGGCGTCAATCAACTCGTTTTCCACCTGCACAACGCCTTCGGGATTTTGCAGCGCCGGACCGTCAATCAAAAACACGTCTTCGACGCGCTCATCGAGCGTGGAGATCTTGGCGGTGGCAAGGTTGATGCCGTGTCGTGCCAACACGACGGCGATGGCAAACAAAAGGCCGATACGGTCGTTGCAGGTGATGCGCAGCACCCAGCTGCGCTGACTCTCGTCGCGCTCGATTTCCACGATTGGCGTCACAGGGAAACTTCTGCCGCGGCGAGAGAGCTTTCCTTTTTTGGGTTCGGGTAGCGGCTTGGCAGAGCTGATGACGTTTGCAAGATTTTTTTCGATGCTTGCTCCGAGAGCTTTAAGATCGCGCCCGCGCTTATCCTGTACGAGGAATGTGTCCAGCGCCCAGCCGTGGACGGTCGTGTGAATGCGCGCGTCGAGAATCGAAAGACCTTCGCGCTCGAAAAAAGCCACCACGCGGGCAAAGAGATCTTTTTGGTCGTGCGTGTAGACAAGTACCTTGCAGACGTTGCCCTTGCGGCGCGCACGGCACTTGACGACGGGGTCGTGCGAGCGGGAGCATCCGGCGAGTTCCACCGTGTGCCAGGCGATGTCCTGGGGTGAATGGCGAAGGAAGTAGACGATGTTGAGTTCCTTCCAGAAAGCGTCTCTCACATCTTCGGTCATGCCGGTCTGCGCGATCAATTCGCAGGCCTTCTTGCGGTGTTCATCGAAAATGCCCGCCCGCGTTTTGGGTTCGCCACCTGCTTCCAGGCACAGCAATGTGCTGTGGTAGAGATCCGTGAGAAGCTGATACTTCCAGGCGTTCCAGACCTTGGGGCTGGTGGCGCGGATATCGCAGACAGTCAAAAGGTACAGTCCGTCGAGTCGCTCCTTGTTGCCGACCTTTGAGGCAAAGCGTTCGACCACTTCCGGATTGGTGATGTCTTCGCGCTGTGCAACCGTGCTCATCAGGAGGTGCTGCGCCACCAGAAACTCCATGTAATCAGCGTCTTGCGGATTGATTCCGAAGTTGGCGGCAAAAGCTTTGACTTCCTTGGCGCCAAGCTCGGAGTGGCTTCCTCCGCGACCTTTGGCAATATCGTGAAAAAGTCCGGCAAGTGTCAGACGCCAGGGCTTTTCAATATCGTTCATGATCTGCGAGCACAAGGGGTATTCGTGCGCGTAGGAAGAGTGCGACAGGCGGCGGAGATATTTGACGACGCCGAGCGTGTGCTGATCGACCGTGTAAATGTGAAAAAGATCGTGTTGCATCTGTCCGACGATGCGTCGCCAGACGGGCAGGAAGCGTCCGAGAATGCCCCATGTGTTGAGGTTCTTTAGAAAATGATAGGGACCGTAGCGGAGTTTGACCGTATCGAGAAAGAGCTTTTTGTTGATCGGGTTGCTTCGAAATTCCGTGTCGATCGAGGAGCGTTCGTGCCAGAGCGCTCGCAGCAGATTCGTTGACATGCGCTTGAACTCCCGATGCAAGGCAAAGAGCACGAAAGCTCGGATCATATTTGTTGAGTCTTTGCGAAAGTCGTCTCGGCTCTTGATGTCGAGAATGTCTCCGCGGGCGATGAAGACATTGTCGATGCTCTTTACAAAACGCGGCGCGGCCTGCCGGAAAAGCTTTTCGGTGATGGCAGCCACCAGGATCTGCGTGAGTTGAACGATGTTCTTAGCGTTGAGATAGAAGCGCTTCATGAGTGCTTCGCTCGGAAGCAGCGACCCTTTGGGTTTGTAGCCGGCGTTTTTTGCGAGCGCTGTCTGCACGTCGAAAATCAGACGGTCTTCATGGCGGCCGCAGATGAGATGCAGGCGGATGCGCAGTTCTCGCAGAAAGTGCGTGCATTGCGTGAAGTGATAGGCCTCGGTGCCGGTGATGAGTCCTGCCTGAGCCATTTCTTTCCAGGATGTGCCGTAACCGGCGGCTTTGGCGTACCACAGAAACACCTGCAGGTCGCGCAGACCGCCCAAACCTTCCTTGATGTTGGGTTCGAGGGCATAGGGAGTGTCGCCGTATTTTTGGTGACGCTGCCGCATTTCGAGCATTTTGCTGCGAAAAAACATGCGGCTGTCGAGCTCCTGCAAAAAAGTGTCGTGGGTGTCCTTAAAAAGAGCTTTGTTTCCGTAGATCCATCGCGCCTCCAAAAAGGCGGTTGCCGCCGTGATGTCGGAGGCGGTGATTTTGAGCGTTTCGGCTTTGGTTCGGACATTGGTGCCGACCGTCAGTCCCAGGCCCCAGAGCAAGGTGACGAACTCCGCAATGGCGGTCTGATCGGCTTGCGAGAGGCCTTCGGGGGTGAGCACCGCCACGTCGATATCCGAGTACGGGAACATTTCTCTGCGGCCGTAGCCGCCGAGCGCGGCGATCGCGCAGGTGGGGGGAACTTTGGCAAACGCGGCGCAATCTTTGACGAACTTGTCGATGACGGCAGTATGGTGCCGCAAATAAAGGCCGACCTGGGGGTGCGCCGAAAAGTTTTGGGCAAGCTTTTCTCGGAGGTTGATGTACGGTTTGACGGAAAAGTTGCGTTCGGACGCCATGATGCGGGTTCCCAAAATTCGTGACAAAGACAAATTCTAGAGTGTGCGCGGCCTTAGCAAAAGGAAACTAAAGGTTAGGCGGTCGTGCGAAGAGAAGTCGGTTCAGGCACACTTCGCCTTATTTTGATTCTGGGATGGAAAAAAGATGATCAAGAAAGTGATCGCGGGCTTTTTGACGTTCGGTTTTGCGTTCAATGTCTGCGCCGATGTCAATGTCGAATCGATTCGCTACGAAGACTCCGCTGTCGTCGGTCAGACGACGCTGCAGCTCAACGGCGCAGGCTTGAGAAAGAAGGTGTTCTTCAAGGTATACGCAGCAGGCCTTTACGTGCCGCAGAAGGCTCAGACCGCCCAAGGCGTGCTTGAGCAAAACGGTGCTGCGCGCGTACGCCTGGGGTTGCTGCGTGACGTTTCTGCCAAGAGTTTTGTCTCGGCTTTGGAAGAAGGTCTGCAGGACAACACCGATGAGGCAACCCGCAAAGAAATCGCATCGGAACTTGCCAAGCTCATCAAAGCGATGAATGAAATCGGCGACGTCAAGGAAGGCGACCTGGTGGACTTTGACTTCTCGGGCAAGACCACCTCGGTGCTTGTCAACGGCAAGCTTGTGGCCGACAACATTGGCGGTAAGAAGCTTTTTGACTCGGTCCTGCGAATCTGGCTGGGCGAAAACGCGATTGACGACAAGCTCAAAAAGAGCATGCTCGGTCTCTGACGAGCGAGAAGTCGGAAGCCAAAACGAAACGGGAGCAGTGTTGCAACTACTCCCGTTTTGAGTCTTGTTTAGTCGAAGTTGGGCTTCTTCCAGCCTTTGACCCAGGTCGGCGGCTCGGGCATGCCCTTGGAAACGGTAAGAATGTCGTAACCGGTTTCGGTCACGACCACTTCAAGCTCCCACTGAGCCGACAGACTGCGATCCTTGGTGACGACCGTCCAGCCGTCGTTGAGATCCATGATGTGGCGCTTGCCGGCGTTTACCATAGGTTCGACGGTAAAGATCATCCCCGGCTCGAATTTGGCCGTCGGCGTGCTGATGGGCACGTGGCAGACATGCGGTTCGCCGTGAAAAACACGACCGATGCCGTGGCCACCGTATTCGTGCACGATCGAAAGGCCCATGGGTTTGACGAAGTTGTGACATGCTATGCCGATGTCATTGAAGCACTTGCCCGGGCGCACCTCTTCGATGCCCGCCCACATACAGCCCCAGGTTGCTTCCACAAGGCGTTTGCCGGCAATCGTGGGCTTGCCGATGATGAACATACGCGAGTTGTCACCGAAGAAGCCGTCCTTTTCAATGGTGACGTCAATGTTGACGATGTCGCCGTTTTTAAGAATCTTTTTCTCGCTCGGGATGCCGTGGCAGATCACGTTGTTGACGGAAATGCAGGTGGCTCGGGGGTAGGGAATGCCGTTGCCGCCCGGGTTGTACCCCAGACAGGCGGACTTTGCCTTGAGCACGTTGACCGTGTAGTCGAGCATGAGCTCATCGAGCGCCAGAGTACTCACGCCGGCCTTGACGTGAGGCGTGATGAAGTCAAGAAGATCGGCCGCTTCGGAACCGACGCGGCGCATCGCCTCGATTTCTTCGGGAGTGTGGATCGTAATCTTTGCCATGGTGATTCTTTAAGCGGCCCGTGCCGCTTTCCTCGTTATTTTTGACTTATTTGGTGCGGGTCCAGCCGTAGGGCAGGGGCAGGCGGTGCAGTGTTGCCGCTGTTGTATCGAGCGCAACTTCGCTTTGAGCCGTCTCGGTGGAGACTTCTACCAGAAGGAGAGTACGGTCGGCAAGCTTGGCGCCGTAGAGCACCGTTGCCACGACTTGGCCCTGATTGTCCGTCAGATCGGTACCGGGCGCGAGTTCAAGCGGATCGTTGGCCGCAAGCAAAACGGTACGGCGGTTCGTCTTGCCGATGTGCTCGATGCGGCTAACCACTTCCTGGCCGGTGTAGCAGCCCTTATTGAAGGAGATGCCTCCGATGAGATCCAAATTGACGGCGTGCGGCGTGAAGCGCTCGGCTGTTTCGCCAAACACCCAGGATTGACCGGCAGCGGCGCAGGCGGCCCACCAGAGGGGTTCCGAGCCGGCGCAAGCCGTTCCTTTCGGAACAATTGTCAGCCCCAGACCGCTCGGCAGTGCCGCGGCAATGCGCGCCTGCGGCAGAGCGCAGGGCAATTCGAAAACAAGCGCACCGTCGCCGAGATTTGTCGGAGCCGAGCCGACAAAACCTGCCACTTCACGATCCGCAGCACGCTCGATCGTCACCTTGCTGCGCAGCACGTACATCTTGAGGCGCTTGACGAGATAGTCGGCGTTGGAGGCCGCTACGATCATGCCGATGGTGTCGCCTTCCTGGAACAGGCGCGGCGTAGCCAACAGTCGGCCCTTGGGCGAGCAGTACCCGGCCGGCATGAGCTCGTTGCCGAGCTTGGTGACGTCATTGGTGAGCTGACCTTGTAAAAAAGTGAAACGATCTGCGCCGGAAACGGTAATGAGCGCAAGAGAGCTTAGGCAGGAAAGCGTTCCTACCGTAGAATTCGCATCAGTCATTTAGATTCGCAAACTGTGGTTTGAAACGGCGCATCTCCGCAAAAAGGAGGAGAACGGCGCCCTTTTGCTATGTGCGCGTATTGTACTCGAGCTCCTCGTTTTCTCTGAAGCCGGCACGGTCGACTTGACGCCGTTGGCGGTCCTGATTCGATAGCTAAAACGCGCGATGCCCTGGTATTCTTCGGCGAATCTGCCGATTCCATTTCTGAGAGACGATCCGCGTGAGTTCCGAGACTGACAATAAAAACCTTGAAAATGCGCATGAGGCCGGCGCCGGCTCCGAGAAGCCTTCTGAAAAACCGGCTCGAAAGCCCCGTAAATCAACTGCGGAAAAGAAAGCTCCTCGCGCGCGTAAAACGACCGGCGTGAAAAAGGCTGCCGCGCCTCGCAAGACGTCGCGCAAAACGAAGGTGGCGCAGCAGCCGTCGAGCGAAACTCCGGCTGAGCCCAAGACGCAGAAAGTTTCTATTCAAGAAGTTGAGTCTCCTGTCTACGAGACGCCTGAAATAAAGACAAGTGTCAAAGCAAACTCCGTTATGACGCAAGTCTCGGAACCGACTGTGACTTTGTCCGAGCCGGTGGCTTCCATTGAAAATAAACAGCCGGTCTCTGCGCCGGCAGTCTCCGCTCAAAGCGAACGGGGTGCTGTCGAGACGCCGACTGCGGTGACTCAGGAGCCTGTTTTGGTGCCTTCTGCGACGGAAGCGTCGGTAAAGCGGGAAACCAAGCAAGCACAGTCTGATCAAGAACTGTCTGTGCCCGTAAGAGCAGACGAAGCCGAAATACCGGCGGCCAGGGCTCAGCAAGAAAAAGCGCCGCAAGAGCAGGCAAAAGATTCTGAACAAGTCGTGCAGCCGCTCGAAAAGACCGAGAAAAAGAAGCTGGCGAGCGCGTCGAAATCGGACCAGGCTCAGGACGAAACACACGCCGAGAAGTCTTTGCCGGAATCGGACGAAACCGGTGCTGTCGATTCCAAGACTAAGGAAACGACTGAAAACCCGTTGCTACCGCAGATCTGCAAGAGCCTCTGGGCCAAGCTGGCGGTGGTGCTCGTCGTCGTGGTGCTGTGCTGCACATTGCCGTACTGGTGGTATTTCAAGCGCTCGGTTGATTTGCCCGAAGGCGTCAGTTACGTTGATGTGACGGTCCCGGCGGGAGCTTCAGGTCGCGCAATTGCCAACCGCATTGCGCAGGCGGGCATCGGCGTTTCGCCCGATACGCTAATCGGTCTGTTGCGCGTGCAGGGAACGGCGCTTTCGATTCATGCCGGTCGCTATCGTTTTACGCCGGGGATGACACTTGCGGACATTGTCGACAAACTGCAACGTTCGGATGTGGAGAAGTTTTCCTTCCGCATTGCCGACGGCATACCGCTGTGGGATTTGAGAAAGGCGGTGACAGCGCTCCCAGACATTGAGATCAAAACAGCAGGTATATCGGATATGCAGTTGCGCTCGGTGCTGGGCATTCAGGAACCTCATCTGGAGGGTGTATTTGCACCAGAGACCTACAGCTTCCGCACGGGGCTCACCGATATTGACGTGTATCGTGCCGCTTACCGAGAACAGATGAGGATACTCAATGCAGAGTGGGAGAAGAAAAGTCCACTCGCTGCGGTTAAAACGAAATACGAAGCTTTAATTCTTGCGAGCATCATCGAAAAGGAAACGTCGCTGCGCACAGATAGAGCACTTGTGAGTTCGGTGTTCAACAACCGTTTGCGGTTGCGCATGCCGCTTCAGACCGACCCCACGATAATCTACGGCCTCGGGGAAAACTTTGACGGCAACCTCCGACGCCGCGACCTGCAGCAGCCCGGGCCCTACAATACGTACCTCAATGCGGGACTGCCGCCGACGCCAATTTCAATGCCTTCGGCAGCGTCCGTTCACGCCGCTTTGAATCCGGAGGACACGAAGTTCTTGTACTTTGTAGCGCGCGGTGACGGGACGACACATTTTTCCAAGACGTTGACGGAACACAACCGCGCGGTCGAAAAATATCAAAAGGCGCCGGCTCGTAAAGCTCGCGCTATGCAAAAGCGTCAGAATGACGCACGATGAGAGATCATGGAACGAGGAAAATTCATCACTTTTGAAGGAATCGACGGCGCAGGGAAAACCACTCAAATTGAAGCGTTGCATCGTTTTCTTCTTGATCACGGCATCGAAGTCGTTCGCACGCGTGAGCCGGGCGGCACGCCGCTCGGAGAAAAAATTCGGGCCATGCTGCTAAATGACGATATGGATGTGACCGCCGAGACGTTGCTCTTTTTCGCCTCACGTGCACAGCACATCCGCGACGTGATTCTGCCTGCCGTTGAACGGGGCGCCTGGGTGCTCTCCGATCGTTTTACGGACGCTACTTATGCTTATCAAGTAGGCGCCAAAGGCTATGACGCCGAGAATGTTCTGCAACTTGAAGCCATCGTGCAAAAAGGGTTTCAACCAAACAAGACGGTGCTCTTTGATTTGGATCCCCGCACGGCAGCCCGCCGTTTGGCTCTCTCTCGCACGGCCGATCGTTTTGAGACGCAGGATTGCGATTTCTTTACTCGTGTGCGCGAAGCCTATCTGGCGCGTGCTGCGGCATCTCCCGAGCGTTTTTTTGTGCTTGATGCCGGCCAGACGCCGGAAGTGATCACAGCTCAGCTTCTGAACGAAGCGAAAGGATGGTTGTGATGTCGCTTAAGCTTTACCCTTGGCAGGATGCGCTTGAAAAATCGCTTCTTGATTTAAGAGGCAAACTGCCCAACGGACTTCTTGTCTACGGTCCGCGAGGTGCGGGTATTTTCGATCTGGTTCAGGCTTTTGCAAAGTCGCTTCTGTGCACGCAGCCCGCGGCCGACGGTACGCCTTGTGGACGTTGTCACGGCTGTCATCTAGTCCATGCTGGAACGCACCCCGACATTCGCTATGTGGTAAGCGAAGCCGAAAGTCTGCCACGCGAAATTCCTTTTGTGCCGCCCGATACTGCAGCCAGCGACCGCAAGACCGTTTATCGAGAAATTCTGATTCATCAGACACGAGCGCTTACCGACTTTTTAAATCTTAAAAGTCACGAAGGCGGCGTTCGTATCGTTTTGGTGTATCCGGCAGATCGCATCCGCGCCGAAGCAGCAGCTTCGCTTCTAAAGAGTCTTGAAGAACCGCCGGAAAACACCGTGTTTATGCTTGTGGCCGATGAAATTGACCGCGTTCTGCCGACGATTCGTTCCCGCTGCCGTCTGATTCGTGCGGGTGCTCCCACTAGGGAGCAGTCGCTCGAATGGCTCAAAAGTCAAGGTGTGCAGGAGGCTGAACGAAAATTGACCGAAGCGGGCGGCATGCCGCTTGCGGTGTTTGACGAAGACGCGAGGTTCCGTTTGTCGGACGAGATGCGCGAGCGCTTTCTTGCCTATTTGAAACTTGGTCGTGCAGCACCTCCCGCGCAAGCGCTTTCTGTTGCTGACAAGGACGTGACGCTTTCTGCTGCCGCACTCTTTTTGTCGCGTTGGGGTTGGGATCTGGCAAGTGCTAAGGTTGGCTGTGACCCACAGTACTTTCCTGAATTTGCTGAAGAAATTAAAGCTATTGCACAAGCTGCCAGCCCGGCTGGACTCTATACTTGGATTAATTCGGTGCGCGATATCCGACGCGTTGCCGAACATCCGCTCAACGCAAAAACAATGATTGAAGCGCTTTTGATTTCCTACGCGCGCAATATTTGAGAATCCAATTGATGACCACGCAGAAAATAAAAACGACGGTTGCCACGTTCGGCGCTATGAAAGCCGAAGGCAAGCGCATTTCGATGCTTACGTGTTACGACTACACGACGGCGCGACTGATTGAAGAAAGTTCAGTGAACGCGATTCTCGTGGGCGATAGCCTCGGAAACGTCATGCTGGGCTATCCGGATACGCTTGCAGTGACTGTCGAGGACATGATCACTTACGGAGCGGCTGTGGTTCGTGGCGTCAAAAATACGATGGTCGTGGTTGATATGCCCTTTATGAGCTATCAGGTAACGGTCGAAGACGCCGTGCGCAATGCGGGACGCATTCTCAAGGAAACGCATTGCAATGCTGTCAAACTCGAAGGTGGCAAAGCTATCCGAGAAACGATTGAAAGGATTGTGGCCGCCGGCATCCCCGTGATGGGGCATGTCGGTATGACACCGCAGTCGGTGATGCAGTTTGGCGGCTTTAAAGTGCAAGGCAGAGGCGACGAAGCGGCCGAGCGTGTGTTTCAGGATGCTCTGGCAGTGCAGGAGGCGGGGGCTTTTGCTGTTGTGCTCGAATGTGTGCCTGCTGCGCTGGCCGCCGAAATCACGCAGACGCTGCATATTCCGACGATTGGCATCGGAGCGGGCGTGAATTGCGACGGGCAGGTACTCGTGACGCAGGATATGCTTGGTCAGTATTGTGACTATGGTCCGAAGTTCGTGCGTCGCTTTGCTCAGGTGGGTGATACGATGCGTGCCGCCTTTAACGCATACGATGAAGCTGTCAAAGGAGGAGAATTTCCGTCGGAAAAAGAGACATTTTCCTGATGATGACGTCTTCTGATTCTAATTGTTGTTAAAAAGTTTTAAATCCGCTTTACCGGATCGAAAAAATGGAACTCATGATTTTGTCCAATCCTGCTCAGGTGCAGGCGCAGGTACTCGCTTGGAAGAGGCAGGGATTGACGGTCGGCCTGGTGCCGACGATGGGCTATCTGCACGAAGGACATGCAAGCTTGATTCGCCGAGCGGCCGCCGAGTGCGATCGAGTGGTGGTTTCTGTGTTTGTTAATCCCACGCAGTTTGGACCCAATGAAGACCTGGAGTCGTACCCGCGCGATCTTGAGCACGACACGTTACTAATCAAAGAGTGCGGCGGAAATCTGGTCTTTGCTCCTCAACCTGCGGATATGTACGGTCAAGGAACGCGCACGTGGGTCACAGTTGAAGGACTTACCAAGGAGCTTTGCGGGCGCAGCCGTCCGATTCACTTCCGTGGTGTGGCGACAGTGGTTTGTAAGCTGATGAATATTGCCCAACCAGACCGAGCCTACTTCGGACAAAAGGACGCGCAACAGCTGGCTGTCATTCGGCAGATGGTTTCGGACCTTAATATGCCGGTGCAGGTTGTCGGCTGTCCAATTGTTCGAGAATCTGACGGTTTGGCCAAGTCCAGTCGCAATACGTATCTGAATGCTCAAGAGCGTCAGGCCGCGTTGGTCTTATCCCGCTCGCTGGCAGAAGGCCGCAAGCTACTCGAAGCCGGAACCACAGATACCGGTCGGGTGCTTGCTCGCATTGAGGAGGTTCTCAAGAGTGAACCTTTGGCGCGTATCGATTATGTGCAAGCGGTGGACGCCGACACCATCGAACCCGTACATAAAATCTCGGGCAACGTGCTTTTTGCCATTGCTGTTTATATCGGTAAGACGCGTTTGATCGACAACTTCTACTGGACCGCAGAATAAAGTCATGCAAATCGAAATGCTTAAGGCGAAGATTCATCGCGCCACCGTCACTCAGGCCGAACTCAACTATGTCGGCTCGATCACCATTGACAGTGACCTTCTGGAGGCGAGCGGCATTCGTGAGTATGAAAAGGTAGATATTGTCAACATCAACAACGGCGAGCGCTTTGCAACGTACACTATCGCCGGCGCTGCCGGCAGCGGCGTCATCTGTCTCAACGGCGCAGCCGCTCGTTGTGCGTGCACGGGTGACAAAGTGATCATCATGAGTTACTGCACGATGACGCCTGAAGAGGCTCGCGGACATAAGCCGACCGTACTTTTTGTCGATGAGGAAAATAAGTTGGTTCGGCTCGCTCATTATGAAAAACACGGATATCTGGAAAACCAAACCGGTAATCCCGCCTAAAATGGAGCACCTTGCAGTCGATCGGTAGGCTGCAACAAGTCAATCGTATAAAGCACTTCTCACTCAGAGGGCTCAGTCAAAATGTCGAAGTCGCACCTGTTGCCGATTTTCTCGCCGCTTCCCGTGTGTTTTCAGAAGGGGGAAGGCGTTTGGCTCACCGATACGCAAGGCAATGTCTATCTTGACGGCTTTGCGGGTATCGCCGTCAATGCTGTCGGGCATAACCATCCTCGATTGGTGTCGGCGCTTCAAAAGCAGGTGTCCGAGCTGATTCATGTCTCGAATTACTTCCGTATTGATCTGCAGGAAGAAGTGGCGGCCAAACTTTGCGAAAAAAGCGGACTGCGCGGTTGCTTTTTCTGCAATTCCGGTCTCGAAGCCAACGAGGCCGCCATCAAGCTTGCCCGGAAGTATGGTCACCTCAAGGGATTCAACGAACCCAAGATCATCGTCTTTGATCACGCTTTTCACGGCCGATCGATCGCGACACTTTCAGCGACGGGCAATCCCAACGTGCGCCGAGATTTTGCGCCATATTTGCCGGACTTCATACGAGTACCTGCCGGTGACGTTGAGCTGATTGAAAAGCTGGCGTCAACGACTCCTGGGATCTGCGCGGTCATGTTTGAGCCGGTGCAGGGCGAGGGAGGCATCATTCCGATCCCGGATGAAACGATGCGAGCCATTCGCGAGCTTTGCAATCGCCATGACTGGCTGATGATTCTTGACGAAGTGCAAAGCGGTATCGGTCGCACGGGCAAGTGGTTTGCCTACCAACATTCCGGTATTGTTCCTGACGTGATGACGCTAGCCAAGGCTCTGGGCGGCGGCGTTCCTGTGGGCGCTCTCGTATGCGGCGAAAAGGCTTACGGCGTGTTTGCACCTGGCAATCACGGCTCGACTTTCGGCGGCAATCCGCTTGCGATGCGCGCTGCAACGACGGTGTTGCAGATCATCGAAGACGAACAGTTGGTGAGCAATGCCGAAAAGATGGGACAGTACCTGCAGGAAGGCTTCCGTAAGGCTCTCAAAGGTGTGCCTGGCTTTGTAGAAGTGCGCGGCCGCGGTCTGATGATCGGTATTGCCCTCGATCGTCCGGCACATCAGTGTTTGGCCATCGGCTTGAAGCATCGTGTACTTTTCTCGGTAACCGCAGGAAACGTCATCCGCATCGTGCCTGCGTTGAATATCGCACGACGCGAAGCTGACGAACTCATTAAGCGCGTCACTGCAGTCGTAAAGGAATTTACTGCCGCCACTACCAAGTAATGAGAGACAGCGATGGATAATGAAAAGTTCAAAAAGATCCTGGAAATCGTCGTGCGTGTTGCAGGTGCAGCCGTACTGATTTACTTCCTCTACAACATTATTCTCACGCAGCACGAATACTTCAGCTGAACGAAGAAAATTCCTTCGGGTGAGAGATTGGCCGTCGGCAGAAATGTCGGCGGTCTTTTTTTCACAGAAAAACAAAAACCGCAGGGAAAACCTGCGGCTGAAGTCTTTGGCGGAAGCGGTGAGATTCGAACTCACGAACGGGGTTAACCGTCGCCGGTTTTCAAGACCGGTGCATTCAACCACTCTGCCACACTTCCGTTTTGAGAGAATGGTGATATTAGCAAATATCCGGCCCAGAAGAAAATTTTGCGTTGCAAAAGTTCGTCTGCAAATATCGTCGATTCCCACAAAATCAGCCGATCGAATCATTGACATCCCCACTGTTTGGTGTTGTGATTAACAGATATGCCATGAAAACAATATAAAAGATGCCTCGCATCAAAAAATTCAACCGGAGGGGACTCATGGGCGATAAGGATAAGAAAAAGGATCAAGCCGAAGGCGGCAAAAACATCAAAGAAAATAAGACGGTTTCGACCCTTAACGACACATTGGAGAAGGTGTTTCGCGATGTCGCGCTCATAGATCCAAAAGAAAATGTTGAGGGCGTCATCAAGGAAATTCTGCGCCAAGTGCGCGCGATGAAGACCGAGCTTACGGCCGAAGAGATGGCGCAACTTGTTTTCGAGAATATGCAGCCGAAGTCGCGTGACTATATGTTGGCCGGCCTATTGACCGACATTTTCGCAAAGTACGGCGAAATGAAAACGCGCCATACCAAGAACATGGATGAGCTTTCGCCCGACATCAGTAAGGGCGTCTTTCCATATCTTCACAACTACGACGACGCGCTCTACAAAGAAGAGCTCTATGCACTGCAGGTTGAATTGCTGAAGATGCAGCGCTACGTCAAAGATGCCGGACTCAAGATCGCCGTGATTTTTGAAGGCCGCGATGCTGCCGGTAAGGGAAGTACGATTTCCCGCTTTACACAGAACATCAATCCTCGCGGCGCACGCGTGGTCGCTTTGCCCAAACCCACGGAAGCCCAGGCGGGACAGTGGTATTTCCAACGCTATGTTGCGCAGTTGCCAAGCCCCGGTGAAGTGGTCTTTTTCGACCGCTCTTGGTACAACCGCGCCGTTGTGGAACCGGTGATGGGATTCTGTCGTCCCGAACAGACCCAGCTTTTTTTGAACGAAGTTCCGGCGTTTGAGCGAAGCCTTGTCGAGCACGGAATTCATCTTACGAAGTTCTGGCTTGACGTGAGTCGCGATGAGCAAAAGCGCCGCTTTAAGCAGCGCCGTGTGGACCCGGTTCGCCGTTGGAAGCTTTCTCCGGTGGATATTGCATCACTCGATCGCTGGGACGATTACACGGCTGCTATCGAAGAGATGTTTCGCAAGACTGAGTCGCCCGTGGCGCCTTGGACGATTATTCGCAGTGACGATAAACGTCGAGCTCGCCTGAATGCGATTCGAGTTTTCTTGCACAGCATTGAATACGCCGAAAAAGACGAAGAACAGATCGGACCGGTGGACGGGTTGATCGTGAAGTCGGTACCGGAATACCTGCGTGGATATCGTATGGGCCCAGCTATCTGACAGCTCGCCTGATGAGCAACGGCTGCCGGAAGGTAAGCTTTATAAAGTTTCATATGTGAAACTTTATATGAGTTGACTTTTCCCGCGGCCGTTTTTTATTACCCACAAAAGAAGAAAGTAAGACGTATTGATTTTAAAGATTTTTGCTAGACATAAAGATCTATAAACAACCTATTAACTTGATTTTGACTTAAGAAAAAAGTCCCTTGATTTTTACGATAAAACTTTCGGATTCATACGGACCGTACTCATAGGATAAAAAATCGTAACCGCTCGACACAATGGCTTGCCGGATAGTGTCCTTGTCGATGACACCTTCGGATACGATGACGGCTTGGTGAGTCTTACGATTGGCGCGAACGGTTTTGATGCCGGGAACGGCACTCCGAATGGCCTCATTGATATGTGCTTCGCACATTTGGCAGGACATGCCTCCCACTCCGACAATGGTTTTGATCACGTTGAGTTCCTTCGATTTGGGAATATAAATTCAAGACAGAATGATAATCAATCTCATTACAATTGTCCTGCGAATGCTTGAGAATTGTGTTGGATCGAAGGTACACATAGAATGCTGACCGTCTTTCAAATACTTCGTTTCCCGTTGGTATGATTTCTTCCCGAGACTTTTTGCGCGGCAAGTCCGCGGTCATTTTTGATTTTGACGGCACGCTAGGCGACACCATCGATTTGTGGAATAGGGTAGATGTTGTGCTGGCCGGAGAGCTCGGTTCCCCGGGACTCGATCCGCGCGAATGCCATGCGTTTCGAGAAGCGGCGTTAAGGCGCTATAAAAACGAAGAAAATCCGTATCGCTGTTATTGCGGAGAACTGGGAAAGAAAATTGGCTGCGAGCTTTCGGCCGAAGAAATCCACACGCGACGCTACCAGATTTCGCGTCGCATGCTGCGCGAGGATGTTCGATTGCGCCAAGGGGCGGCAGCGACGCTAAAGCGTATCAAAAATCTAGGTCTAAGAATGGCGGTGGCAACGACCACGCGTCGCGCCAACATTGAAATCTATTGCCGTCAAAATCAGAATATCCTCAACGAGATTCAACTCGACGAAGTATTCGAGTACTTTGTGTGCGCAGAAGACGTGCGCAACATCAAACCGGACCCGGAGTGCTATTTCAGGGCGATGGAATATTTGGGACTGCCGAGAGAGAAGATCTTTGCCGTCGAGGACTCGCTTTCCGGAGTGGAAGCGGCTACGCGTGCGGGCCTTGTCTGCATCGGCATCCGAGAGGAAAACTCGGTGCCGGATGCAGACGAGATCAGAGCTCGTACAGCGCTTTACTTTGATGACTACGCCGCTTTTCTCTCTTGGCTGGGTTAGGCGGTGTGTTTTTGAGGCGTAAAGCCTTCCTGATTGGTGAGGCTCGTGTGGGCGTCCTTTGGAACGATGTGGAGTTTTCCAGAGGACTTGAGCTGATGCGCACGCGTCATGAAGAGCTTTAGACGGTTAGAGACGTTGCTTTCGGCTGTACCGCCTTCAAAGTCGATGCCGATTAGATTGGCTTTGGGATAGCGGGAGCGAAGAGCCGACATCACTCCTCGTCCGGTGATGTGATTGGGAAGACATCCGAAGGGTTGCAGACACACGACATTGTCTGTACCTGTTGCCAGGAACTCCGCCATTTCTGCAGCCAAAAGCCACCCTTCACCGGCCTGTTGTCCTGGGGAAATTATGCCTTCGACGCGTTTGAGGTAAGCGTCGAGCGGAGGCATATGGCCGAGAGGATTGTCCTGTCCCATAGCAGCTTGCGCTACGGCGCGAAGCTTTTCCAGATACCCCAGCAGGAAAGCGCTGACGATAGCTCGCAGTTTAGAGCCTTCGGCATGCTGACTCTGCCAGATGGGATCGGCAAGGCAATACAGGAAGAAAGTGGCCAGATCGGGTAGCACGGGTTCGGCACCAGCCTCGCGCAAACGATCAGCCGTCGCTAGATTGGCCTTTGGATGGTACTGCAGAAGAATTTCGCCGACGATGCCGACTTTTGGTCGTGTTTTACCGTCAAGTTCAACAGCATTAAAGATATTGACAACTTCGCGCACAGCAGCGTCGAGTTCGGTGATCTTGCCGGTTGCGGCTGCTTTGGCAGCGGTAGGTGTGGCCAGTTTAAGGGCGATGTCGGCGCTGCCTTTGACGACTTCTCCGGCCAAAGCATGCAGGTACAGCCGCTGTAGGACGTCGCCGAGCACAACAGCCATGGACAGACGCTTGAGGCCTTTGAGCCCCAACTTGAGGTGAGCGTGACCGGTAAGAGCTCGCCCTGAAAGTGTCAGTACCGGAAGGTTCGGGAAACCTTTGTCGCGCAACGCCCAGTCGAGCAGTGTCGGATAGTTGGTGGCGCGGCAAGGGCCGCAGGTTTGGCTGAAGAGAATTGCACTTTTTTCCGGTACAAAGTCCTTAGCTTCAGTAGCTTCGAGCAACTGACCGATCGTAACGATGGCCGGGTAACAGGCGTCGTTGTTGACGTAGCGTAATCCCAGCGTGACCGCGTGGTCGGACACGGTCGGCAGAAGTTTCAACGTGTAACCGAAGTCCTTGAGCACATGCACCAAGAGCGGAAAATGCACCGGAGCCATTTGCGGAACGTAGAGGGTGCGTTCGCGCAATTGCTGCGGAGTGAGGGACAGCCCTTGTTGCTGAGCGGACGCAATCCGTTCGGCTTCGGTGGGAGCCGGCTTAAAAAAGCGCGAGAAGAATCGAATCGGAGACTCCCTGATCTGATCTTTCGGTTCGACGAAGTCCGGTAACTCTTCAATGGATTGAGGTGCAACCTCCACGCCGTGCACGGCAAAGAGCGAACGCAAACGAATGCGGGCGGCGCCCAGCGTATCCGTTTCGTCAATCTTGAGCATTGTGTAGAGCGACTTGTTTTCGTGCGCAATGCGCTTCATCTGCTCGCTCGTGATGGCGTCAATGCCGCAGCCAAAGCTCACCAACTGCACAAGTTCCGTATCGGGGCGAGTGGCGACCGCTTCGAATGCTCGGTAGAGTCGACCGTGAAACGCCCATTGGTTCACAACATCCAGTTTGGCGGCCCTGTCTGGAAGATCCTGAGCAATGAAGCTCACAGCGTCCTCGGTGAGTACGTGAGCTCCCATTGATTCGATCAGAGTGGGAATGCCGTGATGAATGTAGCTGTCGAGATGATAGGGGTGACCGGCGAGAACAACGACAAACCCCGGTTTGTTCCAAATTTCGAGCGCTTTTTCTTTGATGTCGCGACGATAGGTCTCAAGTGCGGCCGAAGCTTTCTCGCAGGCTCTCATGACATCTTTGTGCTTGAGTTGCGGGAACGCTTCGCATAGGGCGTGCGCGACGGTCGAAAACTTTTCAATCGACAAGAAGGGAGTCAGAATGCGCGTCTCGGGAGCGGCCGATTCCAGCGCCAGACGCAGCGCTTCCGGGTACCCGCCGACAACCGGGCACGCGTAGGAATCCTCTGCTTCGGCAATGAGTTTTTCTTCTTTGGGAATGCAGGGGAACCAAATGTTGCGTACTCCTTTTTCTGCCAGCGACAGGGCGTGACCGTGCACGATCTTGGCTGGCAGGCACAGCGACTGAGAGGGTACAGTGTCGGATCCCTTGGCCATGATGGCAGCCGTTGTCGGATCCGATAGAACAACGCGGAAACCCAGTTCGGTGAAAAGGGTGTGCCAATAGGGATAGTGTTCCCAGGTGTTAAGCACGCGCATGATGCCGATGTCGCCCATGGGGGCAGCATCCGAGGACAGGACTTCGCCGCTGAAGAGCCGTTTGATTTTCCAGTCAACAAAGCCCGTGTGCTTTTTCTTGCCGCTTCCAAGACTTTTGAGGCCGAATTCGCAACGGTTACCGCTGACGAATTTGTTGCCGGAGGCAAAGCGATGCAACGTCAGTGCGCAGCTGTTGGAGCAACCACGGCAACGAAATTCGCGCTTGATAATATCGGAGGTGTTAAAAAGCTCGTCTGAGGGCTGCCATACCGGCGTTTGATCGTTCGTACGTTCGCGGGCTAGAAGTGCCGAGCCATATGCTCCCATGAGCCCAGCAAGTTGCGGGCGAATCACCTGCAGTCCGGTGTATTTTTCAAAGGCGCGCAACACGCCGTCATTTAGGAAAGTGCCACCCTGTACGACAACCTTGTCGCCTAGCTCTTCGGGAGAAGAAATGCGAAGAACCTTTTCAAGAGCATTGCGGACGACCGAAATGCAAAGGCCGGCGGCGATGTCCTCCGAGGTTGCTCCGTCGCGCTGGGCTTCCCGTACCTTGGAATTCATGAACACGGTGCAACGCGACCCCAAATCCACGGGGTGTTTGGAGCGCAGCGCAGCTTGAACAAATTCGGGCATTGTCAGACCGAGTTGCTTGGAGAAGCTCTCGAGAAAGGCACCGCACCCTGAGGAGCAGGCTTCGTTGAGTGCCACGGAAGTGATCAACCCGTTTTCGACCTTGAGGCATTTCATATCCTGGCCGCCGATGTCAATCACGAAGGTGGCGTCAGGGATAAAGGAACTGGCAGCTTTCTGATGAGCGAGTGTTTCGACTTCAGTCATTGACGAGCCCAATGCAGCGGCAGCCAGATCGGCGCCGTACCCGGTGGTCAGAACCGAGCGGATGCGTGCGCCGGGCGGCAGAGACTGCGCCAGTTTCTTCACGCGAGGCATGAGCTGCTGAAGTGGTGCCCCTTGATTGCTTTCATACCAAGTGCAGCAGATTTCTCTGTCCGAGGTGATCAATACGCCTTTGGCGGTGGTGCTGCCAAGGTCAATGCCCAAAAAGAGATCGCCGCAGGCCTTCGAGAGGTCAATCGTGGGAACGCAGGCTTTGGCGTGGCGATCAAGAAAGGCTTTGCGCTCGTCTTCGCTGTCAAAAAGCGGTTTCGGGCCGTTACGCTTGTCAACGAGATTGACGGCTTCGCGTCCGACGGCTTCGATCAAATTTTCAAGTGTCCAAAGATGCTCCTCGGCCTGCGCACCCTGGGGCGAATTTTCCAGCGCGGCGCCGTGCGCTACGGCGTACTGTGCGTCGGCAAATTGCTCCAGTGTCACGGAGTTTCGGGCCAGACGTCTGGCAAAGGCTTCTCGCAACTCGCTCAAAAAGGAGAGCGGACCGCCCAAAAGGGCTACACGACCGCGCAAGGGACGACCGCAAGACAAACCGCCCACGGCCTGTTCGGCCACAGCGTCAAACACGGAGCGTGCGATTTCGGATTTGGGTATGCCGGCATTTAACAAACCGACTACGTCGGTTTTGGCAAAAACGCCGCAGCGAGAGGCAATCGGGTGGGAAATCGAGGCTTCGCCTGCCAAGCGGTTGAGTTCATCAAGCGGCAGCCCTAGCGCTGCCGACATCTGATCCAGAAAAGCGCCGGTGCCGCCTGCGCACGCTTCATTCATGCGCAGTTCCTGACTGCCTGTCAGATAGAGAATTTTGGCGTCTTCGCCGCCGAGCTCAATGGCAGCGTCGACAGGATGTCCTTCGCCGTCTTCTGCGACGGCATTTTGTAGATATTGCGCGGCGGCGATTACTTCCTGTACGAAACCGATGCCGAGACGTTCGCTCAGGAAAAGCGCTCCAGATCCTGTCAGTCGAACACGGGTGTTCAGATGCGGAAACGTGCGAACCAGATCCTGCAAAAGCGAAATAAGTGTGGCGGTCACTGCGCTGGCGTGTCGCTGATAGGCGTGTGCCAGAACGGAGCCGTCGGGACTGAGCAGGACGTATTTGACGGTGGTACTGCCCAGGTCAATGCCCAGGCTAAATGTTTCTGAGGAACCTTCAGGAATATCCGTTGTCATTACAAAACCGACGTAGACAAAACGCTGTCAAAAAGCAGACAAATCCGAGCCTAACAGTTTCGAAAAGCAACAGGGAACCACCTGAAAATTAGGGGAATCCCGCAATGAAGTCTCATCGCCCGCACTTACCGCTTGTCAAAAAAAGGTTAACTCAAATCCAATGCGTTTGCGACGAGAACAATTTAAATTACGGTTTGATTTTTGGATTTCGAAATTTGCACTTTTGTCGATACGGCGGAACTAAACAGCGGAAATGGATTGGAGAAAAGAAAAACGCACCCGAGGAGCGATCGGATGCGTTTTCTTGTCTAAATGGCTAAACCGCTGACCTGAGGGAATCAGGCGTTTTAGCGTCGGAGCCTTTCGGCTCAGTGCCTAAAAGATTAGGCGAGCGCCTTGATGGCAGCAGACAGGCGGCTCTTGTGGCGAGCAGCAGCGTTCGAGTGAAGAACGCCCTTGCGGCACATGGAGTCGATCACGCTCTGGGCGTTCTTGAAAGCTTCCTGAGCAGCGGCCTTGTCGCCGGCGAGGATGAACTTGCGAACGCGCTTGATAGCGGTACGGTACTGGCTGCGCTGAGCAGAGAGGTGCTGGTTGCGGGCAAGGGCCTGACGGGCGCGCTTGCGAGCTTGGTTGGTATTGGCCATTTAGTTTTGAATTCCTGAAAGTGGATGCCGCGGTTTTCGGATTCTCGCCAACGAGCGCAAGCTTGAGCTTTCGCTTTCCAGACGAGCCCGTTTGCAGCTCGGCATCTGGCCGAAATCGGCCGGGTCTAAGTTTTACTACAATGTTGCTTTCTGCGCTTCGAATGACTCGCCGCTGCAACTCTGCGCCGAATTCGCCCGAAAGCAGAAAACGCGGCATTGTATCAAATCAGAATGACCGATACAAGCACTTGAGCCAAGGAAAAATTTCTTTTACAAAGAAAGGCCTAGCCGCCGCGCAGGAATCACAATATTTCGTCTGACTCACCGCTTCTCATGTCTTTACTCAAGTCGGCCGCTACGGTTTCCGTCTTCACGTTGTTGTCGCGCATCACTGGTCTGATCCGCGATATGCTGATCGCGCGCTATTTTGGTGTGTCGGCAGCGACCGACGCCTTTTACGTCGCTTTCCGTATTCCGAACATGCTGCGGCGCCTTTTTGCCGAAGGCGCATTCAGTCAGGCATTCGTTCCGATGCTCTCGCAGGTGAAGGAACAGCAACCCGAAGGCGAGCAAAAGACCTTCATCAGCGATGTGTTTTCGCTTTTGGGATGCGCTGTTTTTATCGCGAGCCTTTTGGGTATCGCTTTTGCTCCAGTCGTGGTGTGGCTCATTGCTTCCGGCTTTAAAAACAATCCGGAGACCTTTGATCTGGCCGTTTTTCTGACACGCTGCATGTTTCCTTACATCATTTTCATGAGTTTGGTGTCGTTTGCCGCGGCCGTACTCAACACATGGAAACACTTTGCGGTGCCGGCCTTTACGCCCGTGCTTCTTAACGTGAGCTTCATTTGCTGCACGCTTTTTTTAGTTAGCTACTTTTCTGTTCCGATTTATACGCTGGCATTTGCTGTCATTCTGGGCGGTGTTTTGCAGCTTTCCATGCAGTTTTTTGCTCTTAAGCGAATCGGGTGCTTCCCTCGACTCTCCAATCCCCACAAGGCGCTTAAAAACGCTAACGTGCGCCAAGTTTTGAAACTGATGGTTCCTGCGGTGGTGGGTGTGAGCGTCGCTCCCATTTCTATTCTCATCAACACCAACATAGCTTCGCACCTGCAAAAGGGCGCCGTGACATGGCTCAACTATGCCGATCGTCTGATGGAGTTTCCAACGGCTCTGCTTGGGGTGGCCCTTGGAAGTGTTTTGCTGCCGAGTTTATCGGCGGCGTTCAATCGCGGCGAACTCGATCGCTATAACCGATTGCTCGATCGCGGGTTAAAGCTTGTTTTTCTTTTGGCCATTCCGGCGGCTGCCGGTTTGGGGTTCTTAGCCGAAGGTTTGGCTGCGGTGCTTTTTCAGGGCAAGAACTTTTCCGGGTCTGATGTTTCGATGACGGCCATTGCGATCGAGGGGTATGCGGTCGGGCTTCTCGGACTCATTTCAATCAAGATCCTTGCGCCTGCGTTTTATTCGCGCAAAGACATCAAAACGCCAGTCAAAGGTGCAATCGCTTCGCTTATTGTCGTGCAGTGCTGCAACATTGTTACCGTGCCGGCTTTCGGGCATGCGGGATTGGCGCTGTCCGTGGGCCTCGGCTCCGTCTTTAATGCGCTGGTGCTGTTCACATTGTTGAAACGTCGCGGTTGGTACGTGCCCGGCAGCGGTTGGTTTGTCTATATGTTGCGCGTTTTGATGGCGACTGCCGCAATGACTGTTTTTCTTATTTGGATTCAAACAGGGATCGACTGGTCGGCCATGCAGCCTCAATGGGCGCACCGACTAGTTCTTGTGGCGGGTGTTATTCTTGGTGCGGCTGTGACATACTTTGCAGTACTTGCCGTTTTGGGTTGGCGTGCGCGGGAATTGCGCGGCGCTGACTAGTTAATTTCGCGAAAGACTACAACGACATGATTCCTATATCCGAGGCTTTGCGCAGCCGTCTGCGCGTTATAAAAGCGGACATCACGACGCTTAACGTTGATGCCATTGTCAATTCGGCCGACGCCGACCTCACGGGAGGCGGCGAAGTCGACAAGGCGATTCACAAAGCTGCCGGTCCCGAGCTTCGCAAGGCATGCCGCACCTATGTGCTTGAACAGGGCCGTTGTTTTGCCGGCGGTGCGTCTCTGACAGAATCCTTTAATTTGCCGTGCCGTTTTGTTATTCACGCGGTTGGGCCTACCTGGGTCGGAGGCGGCGATGGGGAAGTAGCGCTTCTGGCTCGTGCTTATGCGCGCAGCTTTGAGTTGGCTCGTCTGCACGGAGCGCGTACCATCGCATTTCCGGCTATTGCTACCGGCCAGTATGGCTTCCCGAAGCCAACGGCCGCTGCCGTGGCGCTTACGGTTGCGGTACAGGTGCTTGAACTTGAGCCGCAGTTTGAGTCCGTGACGTTCTGCACGTATGACGACGACACGCGTCAGATTTACGAGGCTCTGATCGAAGAGGGTTCTCAGAACTATTTGCATCAAGGCAAGCAGAGACCGCCTGCTTAACGCCGGAATGAAAATGAAAGCGGCTGCCGAGAGCAAATGCAACTTGGCAGCCGCTTTTGTATTTCAGCAACCTAACAAATTCGAGGCAATGGATCGGAGTTGAGCCAATCGACCAAACGTTTGCCACCGATCGCTGTTTTCATGCTCACGAATCCCGGTTGCTCGGATGACACGCGACCGATCACTGCAGCATTCTCTCCGTACTTGCAACTGCGGATGATTGACAAAGCTTCTTGGGCGACATCTTCCTCAACAATCACAATCAACTTGCCTTCGTTAGCAATGTAGAGCGGGTCAAGCCCCAAAAATTCGCAGGCCGAGGCCACAGCCGGGTGGATCGGCACGGCTTGTTCGTCAATTTCAATGCTCACCTTGCTCTGAGCGGCAATTTCATTGAGCGTCGTGGCCAATCCTCCTCGGGTAGGATCGCGCAGGACGTGAACTTGTTCGCACAAGGCTGTCAAAAGCGCTTCGGTAATGTGGTTTAGGGGAGCCGTGTCGCTTTGCACCTGGGCTTCAAAACCAAGTCCTTCACGCTGTGACAGGATCGTGATGCCGTGATCCCCCATTGTTCCTGTGACAAGCACAATGTCACCGGGTTTGGCTGATTTACCGCTTACGCATGTGCCGGGGATTTTTTCGCCGAGGCCCGACGTTGATATAAAAAGTCCGTCGCCGTGGCCTTTTTCCACCACCTTGGTATCACCCGTGACGATGCTCACGCCTGCTTCAAGTGCTGCCTGCGCCATGGAATTGACGATGTCGACTAAAGTTCGAATGGCAAGCCCCTCTTCAATGACGAAGCTCGCGGACAGATACAGTGGTCGGGCACCGCAAACGGCTACGTCGTTGACAGTGCCGCAGACGGCGAGTCGTCCGATATCACCTCCCGCAAAAAAGAGGGGGTGCACGACATGCGCGTCGCAACTCATGACAGGTTCCCCTTTGAGAGCGGGCATTACGGCACCGTCATGGGCTTGCGCGAGATAGGCGTTGCAAAAGGCTCTGGAAAAGATTTCGTCAATGAGCTGCGCGGTGGCTCTGCCGCCGGCGCCGTGCGTCATGTCGATGATTCCGTGTTTGATGTCGATCGGACGGATATAAGTTTCTTTTGCCATGACTCGATATTCCTCGAAAGGGGTTTCCGTTACGCGGCGCGACGTGATTCGTAGGAGAAGTAAGCGGCGCAGGCGCCTTCGCTCGATACCATGCAGGCACCGATCGGGTGAACGGGTGTGCAGACGGTGCCGAAGGCTTTGCAGTCTCGTGGTTCTTTTTCGCCGCGAAGGATCGCGCCGCATTCACAGGCCTTGTTGTCGGGGACGTCGTGTTCGATCAGATTGAACCGTTTTTCAGCGTCGAACATTTCGTAGGCAGGTGACAACGCCAGTGCACTGGAGGGCAGTCTGCCCAGGCCACGCCAAGCAAAACTCTCACGCAACACGAATGTTTCGGCCATGAGCGAGAGCGCCAGCCGGTTGCCTTCGGCGGGAACGGCTCTTGTAAACTCGTTTTCCACTTTAGCGACCCCGACGTTTGTCTGTCGCACCAGCATCAGGATGGATAAAAGCATGTCCAGCGGCTCAAAGCCGCAGATGACGACCGGAATTTTCCATTCGTCGACAAACTCTCGATAGGGCATCTCGCCGATCACGGCCGAAACGTGTGCCGGCCCCACGATTCCGTCAATAAAAGGCTTGGCGTCTTTTCCGTGCGAGAGCATGATGTGGCGCATGGCTGCCGGTGTGATGACGTGCGAACAGACAACGGAGAAGTTTTCGACGTTTTGGTTTTTTGCCGACTTTAAAACAAGAGCCGTGGGCGGGGTAGTGGTTTCAAAACCGATCGCAAAGAAAACGACTTGACGATCGGGATTGTCGCGGGCAAGTTTAAGTGCGTCCGTAGGCGAATAGACCATACGTACGTCGGCACCCTGCGCTTTGGCTTTAAAAAGAGTTTGGCCTCCCGATCCCGGTACCCGCATCATGTCGGCGTATGTGCATAGCGTCACGTTCTTATTCAAAGCCAGATCCAGCGCCATGTCGACACGTCCTATTGGCAGCACGCAGACCGGGCAGCCCGGGCCGTGGATCATCCGGATGTTGGAGGGCAACAGATCAGTCAGTCCCCAGCGTGCGAGCACATGTGTGTGACCGCCGCAAAATTCCATATAGCGATATTGACGCGAGGAATCGACTTCGGTGCGGATACGTTCGGCAAGCGCGAGCGCTTCGTCTTTGTTGCGAAATTCGACGGTGTACTGCATTCCGTTGCCTCCTTGTTCAAGATGCTGCAACGGCTTCGGAGCCTAGGCTTCCAGCGATGCGCATTGCTTCAAGCGTTTCCAGAGCTTTCTGAGGATCAATTCGCTGTAAGGCATAACCAACATGTACCACCACCCAGTCGCCGGGGGCTACCTCGGGGGTGAGCGTCACGTCGATTTCCTTTTTGATACCTGACATTTCGGCTACGGCGGTCATGCCGTCAAGCGAGATGATTTGTGCGGGTACTGCTAAGCACATGATTTTGATTCCTTTATTGTTCAATGACCGGCGGCATCAAGTCGTTGTCGGGCAACGGCACATTGCCCAAAACTGATCGCACCGTCTCCGGGCGGCAGTTGACTCGGCAGGTAAGTTTGGTAACCCATTTGTCGCAAACGCCGGTTCAGGTCGGCGGCCATAAATCGGTTTAGGAACGTGCCTCCCGAAAGGCATACCGAGGAGCCGGTGGGAATGCAGATGCGGGCGAGCTCTGCCATCCCGGCGCTGAAAGCGGCGTGAAAGCGCTGCGAAATCGTTTGAGGTGAAGCTCCGTCGAGACGCATGGCAAAAAGGCGTTTTAAAAGAGTCGTAACGTCGAGAACATTTACGTCTGCCTCTTTCGTCACAACAAAGTCATTGTCGTCGTAGACGGCTTGGGCAAAATCACCGCCTGCAGCTTCCAAAAGCATGGCGGCCTGTGCTTCGTCGCTTTGTTCCTCGCACAGACCTGCAATGGCGCTCACAGCATCAAAAAGGCGGCCAGCCGAACTGGTGTTGCCGGTAAGACGCGTATTGGCGGCAAGCACCAACATGGCGGCAACGGGACGGTGCGGCCAAAGAGCAAGCGCTTCGTTTTTGCAGTCAGTCTTCAATGCGGCTGATACCGCCATTCGCCAGGGTTCTCGGGCGGCGGCGTCGCCTCCGGGGAGAGGCAGGTTTTGCAGATGACCCAGGCGTTCAAACGTACCATTGCTTCTGCAGTGCAAAACTTCGCATCCCCAGGCGCGGCCGTCTGTGCCCAGTCCAACGCCGTCCAACGACAAACCGTAAACATCGCCTTCAAGTCCGTACTCAAGCGCAACGGCCATCGTGTGGGCATGATGATGCTGTACTTCAAAGAGGGGAATTTTCCTTGCTCCAGCAATTTCACGCGCCAGACGCGAAGCGTAAAAGTCGGGATGAAGATCGCAGGCAACGGCTTTTGTCGGGTGTGTTTCCAAAATGTCTTCAAAGTGAAGCAGTGCTTCTTTCAGTGCATTGCAGGAAGCAACGTTTTTGGTGTCACCGATGTGTGCGGTTACGAAGATTTCCGTACCGCGACCGAGTGCGGCAGTTGCTTTGAGCGAAGCTCCCGTAGCGGCAATGCCCGTCATGTCGCGGTTTGTTTTGACGGCAAGAGGCGTGTATCCGCGAGCTCTTCGAACGAGTCTTGAGGCGCCGTCAACTACGCGCACCACTGAGTCGTCGCAGCGGCAGACAATCTCGCGATCGTGCGTGAGAATAGCATCGGCAATGCCATCAAGGCGTCTACAGGCTTCCTTTGTGTGAATGACCAGGGGCTCGCCGGAGGGGTTGGCCGAGGTCATCACGAGGGCAGTGTCAGAGGCGATATCGAGCCACTTTGCCTCTTGAGGTTGACCGATCAATGCATGGAAAAGCAGAAGATGAACCGGCGTGTAGGCTGTCATGAGCCCGATTTCGTTCAAGCCGTCGGCAACAAAAGAAAAAGCGCTTCGGCAACGTTCGGTTTTGCGCGCCAACACGATGGGGCGAGCTGGGGAACGTAATAGACCAAGCTCGGTATCGTCGAATTCGCCCCAGAGCCGCGCGCTGGCTTCGTTGACTGTCATCACCGCTAGTGGTTTGGCTTCGCGGGCTTTGCGCTGACGCAAACGGGCGACGGCTTGAGCGTTGTGTGCATCCACCGCCAGATGAAAACCGCCTAGACCTTTGACGGCGATAATTCTGCCTTCTTGCAACAAACGTGCGGCGGTCACAACGGGATCAGAGCACTCGATGGGGGCGCCCTTCGTGTTGATCAATCTGAGTTGGGGGCCGCAAACGGGACAGGCGTTGGGCTGAGCGTGAAAACGTCGGTCGGCCGGATTGTCATACTCACGCCGGCACTCCGGACACATGGCAAAAGAGGCCATGGATGTCATCGGGCGATCGTAAGGAATGCTGCGCGTAATTGTGAAGCGCGGACCGCAATGTGTGCAGTTGGTAAAAGCGTAACGCCAGCGTCGGTTGCCCGGCGTGAACATCTCAATGGCACAGGCTTTGCAGGTTGCCGCATCGGGCGTCACCATCGTGTGTGCCACTCCTTGACGGCTTGCCGTGATCACGAAATCGGTTGCGCCGACGGGGGGCTGCGTTTGCACCAACTCTACAGAATCAATGCGGGCTAGCGGCGCCTCATCTTGCACGGTTTTGCGCAGCGCTTCTTCGAAACAATCGAGGACAGAGACATCTCCCTCGAGAATCGCTCCGACGCCCTGTGCATCGTTCCAGACTTCGCCAGCGAGTTTCAAGGCGTGCGCCACGCGCCAGAGCGTCGGCCGAAAGCCCACGCCCTGCACAAGGCCTTTGATCCGATAGGTGCGCCGTTGCACAGTCATGACCGTTATCTCGGCTTAGAGTTGCGCGATTATCAGGTTGGCCTTGAGCCATGCCCACCACTTTTCCAGGCCTTCGCCTGTTGTAGCCGAGACGCGAAGCGAACGAATCGAGGGGTTAACGCGACGGGCGTATTCCTCGCATTTGTCCATGTCGAAATTAACGTAGGGGGCCAGATCAATTTTGTTAATGATCATCAGATCGGCCGCCGCAAACATGTCAGGATACTTCAGCGGCTTATCGGCACCTTCGGTGACGGAAATCACCACCACTTTGTGTGCTTCACCCAAATCAAATTCGGCGGGACATACCAAATTGCCGACGTTTTCGATCAGTACGAGGCTGTTATCGGCGGGCGGACGGATGCTTAATGCCAATTTGACCTGTTCAGCGTCAAGGTGGCAACCCTTGCCTGTGTTGATCTGTACAGCATCTGCTCCTGTCGCTCGGATGCGATTGGCATCGTTGTCGGTTTGCTGATCGCCTTCGATGACAAGAATTTCGGGAGCGTCGGCGGGTTTGTCGCGCACAGTGGCACATAAAAGTTCCGTTTTGCCGGAGCCCGGAGAACTCACAAAGTTCAAGGCCAGGATTTTCTTGGCGGCAAAAAGGGCTCGGTTTTCGTCGGCAATCGCATTGTTGCGAGCAAGAATATCTTGTTCGACGGTAACGGTACGTGTGTGTGCGTGACCATGGGAGTGATCGTGGTCACCGTGATCGTGAGCGTGAGTGACAACGTTACCTTTTTCATCGATATGCGTATGGCTGTGAGGATTGCCGCAGCCGCAGGTAGTACACATGGAGAACTCCTTAAACAACAGAATCGGGTTGGATGTCAATCAGGACGCGTCAACGGCAAGTTCCAGACTCGCGACCTTCAATTCGTGTCCTTTGACGGGCATTAGCTGATAGCCGCCGCATTGGGGGCAAGGATCGCCGTGGCGGTGCAGCGGCACGTTCTTAGCGCATTTCATGCACCAGGCTTCTCCAGCGACCTGCTCAATCACAAGTTTGGCCCCTTCGGCAAGCGTACCGCGCACTACCGAATCCCAGGCAAACAAAAGAGCCTGGCTTTCCACGCCGGCCAATTCGCCGATGTTGACCGTTACCGACGAAACTTTTGCGTCGGGTTCGTTGACCAGCGTTGATTCAACAGCTGACAGAATGCCTTCGGCGATGGAGACTTCATGCATGGTTACTTTCGTTTTGCAAAACGTTGTGGAACCGAATTGAGTAGGGCACACAAGGGTCAATGGCCGCCAAAATCCAGGCTGCGTCGCGCCTCCATTGATCCTCTGAACTGAATTCGATCATGGAAAGCGCTTGCTCTGCGCAACTGCCTGAAGCGAAATTCCATTCGGTGGGGGCGATGGTTTTGACGCCTGCGATGATGCCCTTTTCAACAATGACGCGGACAATCAAAGAGCCGCGCGCGGTCTGAACGTGTGCCAGACCTGTGTTCGGAGCGGTTTGTCCTGCTTGAACGGACCACTGCGGGTCACGCCGTATCTTCCAGTAGAGCATGAGATCAATGAGACGTGCGACAAATTGGGCACGAATGCCGCAGCCGTACTGCTCGGCGATTTCATTCAGGAGCGGTTGATTCTCGCAACGTCCGAGGGCGCTTGTCTGATGCGCCGTGCCGTTGATTAGAGGGCAACTTACCGAAACGTCCCCCGAAATCCACGTTTCGATTGTTTCGAGAGAACAACGCGGGTTGAGCATGGCAACTGAGGTGTGTCGGCGGCAGGGTACGGTTTCCCAAAGTTGTGCATAAAGTCGGCTCGCAGCCGTTGCGCCGTGCATCATCCAGGCCTCAAAGTCAGGCAGAGATTGCAGTGCCTCAAACTGATCGGGACCGGATCCCGTCACGAAGGTTTGAATGGCAGGAGCGATGGCTTCGTCGAGACGATCGAAATCGGGGATTTCTTTGGAGAGTTCCGCAGTGGTCAACGCGCGCAGTTGACCTAGTCGACGCACTTCTTCGGCAGGTTTGAGACCAACGGATACGCATGCGTCAAAGGCCAGGAAACGCAGATGTTCGTTGATGATTTCATAAACGACTTTGCGGGTGTGTTGCGGAATTTCTTTTTGCTGAGCGGCAGCCATGGCGCATTCAAACGCGGTCAAATGGGCCTGCGGACAGAGTGCGTATAGTGACTCGATGAGCGTCTTGGGTAGGAGAGAGTTGACCGGTTGTCCGGTAATGGCACGACTGATCTCACCCTGTCGCGTCGAGCGGGTCGTGACTTTGGGGCGGGTTTGCGACGTCATATCAACGTCAATGAGGACGGAACCTTCTGTGAAACTCATACTTTATCCCCAGTGGTGATCGGTTCAGGAACTGTGCCACGAGACCGGCTGTCGGCATCGCTTGATCGGCGCTTTTGTTCCAAATCTACAGCAAGCGGTTGTGCGTAGCGTCCGAGAAGCTCTCTTCTTGAGAGTGTTTTTTTCATTGGTTCAAGTGGCGGTGTCTGTTGCGACAGGATCGGATTGTCAGGTTCGCTGTCTTCTTGAAGTTCCTCACGCCCGAGCAACAAATTCAGACACGTCTGCGCGAAGGCTTTGGCGCTTGCCATATCTTGGAACTCGAAAACGGGACTTTTAAGCGAAAGACTGCGGTAGTGTCCGAGAATATTGTCGGCGCATGCCACAAAACGGAAGGTGCCGGCAGCCAATTCAATTTCTTCAATGCCGCCAGCAGGAACGAAACTCCAGCCTTCGCGAGCAGCGGGAGCAAGAATTGCCATGACTGCCCAGGGGGTGACGACCACCCCAATCCAGACTTGCGTTTGATCAATAAGGATGCGTACGAAAGGTGTGGCGGCAACGGAGAGCTTCGCGTTTACGATCGGAAGCCCAGCCATGCGAGTGGCCAGAATCTCAGTAAAGCCTGCTTCAAAGAAACGCTGAGGATCGTTCGGAAAGACTTTCAGACTTGTGCCGGCATGACGCGAGCGCAAGGCCTGCATACGTGTCTGCAGTGCCTCAGGATGTTCCTTTTCGTAGGCACGCATAGCCGCATCGCGATCAAAGGGCTTAGGACGGCGCAGGAAAGAGATGGGAGCAGGAGCGACATTGTCGAGTCGAGAACGACTCGTACCGGTACCAGAGGCTTCGTTATGCGTCATAGCTGTCACTCCGAGGTGTCGTCGACATCAAGAAACGGGATGAAGACATGTTTGCCGTTGCCGCAATCCGGACAGGTCCACCATTCGGGCAAATCTTTGAAAGCGGTGCCGGGAGGCGTTTGGTTTTCCGGGCACCCTTCCTGCGGATCGTAGACGTACCAGCAAATCTTGCATTGCATTTTGGTACTGTCCGCGATGCGCGCGTTGCGCTCAGCATTGAGCCGATCAATGATGTCAAGTCCGGTGGCGATGTCGCTCATAGCGCAAAAATCCTTCAAACAACCGTTTATCCCAGAGCACCGCGCTCCAGGTCGCGTTCGATCCACTCGATGGTTTCGCGCACAAGTTTGGCGCTGCGACCCATGTCGTCCAGAGACGCGGGGACTTCGGGCGGAACGTGAGTCACGCATAGGCTGTCGAGAAGCACTTTGTGATTGTTGTTGATGATGACCGAGCGCCACAGCCCACGTACTTTTGTCGAAAAAATGCGGCTTTCGGCAAAGCCCGACAGTTCGATTGAAAGGGAACCTTCGCCGATGCACGTCAAAATGAAGGTGCGGTCGGTGGGCGTAAGCGGCTGACGCACCATGTCGATCTGCCGCGGCACTGTGTCGGGATCGGTCTTGGAAATGTCGGTTTGAGCAAGAGCTTCGTTGATTTCTCCGAGAATAGCCGGAGCGGCAAAAAGACCTGCCGGCAGTTTTTCAGGGATTTCAATGCGATCGGCTCCGTTTGAAATGGCCGCTTCGATTGAACGAGGCAACAAGGCTGCAACGAGGCTTTTAACCTGCCCAATTTCCAGTAGCCACAATCCGGGAATGGCCGTTTCGCAAACTTTGACTTCGCCGTTGTGAAGCGAGATGCGCACTTCACCTTTGCCAAGGCAGTGAAGCAAAAAGGCTGCGCTCTGAGAATCCATTCCGCCGAGGTCATAGATCCAGTCCGGAGATGTCTGTGTTTCGTAGGCCTGCAGAAAGACTTGTTCGAGGTTCTTAAGGATTTTGAGCGACAGGTCGGCGGCGCGTCGTTCGGCGCCTCGATCCAGATCCGGGCCGTCCCAACCGGTTTTGCGTTTGAATTTTAATTCGATCATGAAATGAACCTCTCAGATTAGATCCAGGCGGCATCGTAGGCCGTCGTCGATACGGTCAGTTATGAACCGGAGCGATGACCAATGTTTTCTTGTGCGGTTTGGTACGTGAGGTCAAAATGGCAATGAGTTCGTTTTGATATTCCCCCCAGGGACGAAGCCCTTCGATGGCGCCCAGCATTTCACCACAGCAGTAGACGGCAACGGCGGGCAGCCGACGAATGCCAAGGCGAGTAGCTAGCTCTCTTCCGATTGTTGGGGAAGTGAACCAGGCGGCAGCCAGTGTTTCTTCAAAGAGTTTTTTGATTTCGGGGGCAAGCACGGCCATGTCGAGTGTCTCTTTGAACATATTGGGATCATCTACGATGCACAGAAGCCCGAGACCGTCGAGGGTTTTCATCGGAGCCTCATCGGCTTGCGTAAGCCATATGAAATTTCCCGACTCCTTGAGACGTAAAAAGAGCGGGTGCTTGTCAGGGTCGATGTGCACAAGCGCTTGCGTAACGGCGTTGAGTTTTGTTTTTCCCATAGAAAGCAGAGTCCCGACAAAAGAAGATACGAAGCGCAGGCGGCATGACGCGCATCCTGGGCCGCTAAGGACACAATCCATTCTCAACGGATTTGGTTTCTGATTCAATAATTCAGAAGAACGGCAGGGACTAATTCCCGATTGGCCGAAAGAATTAGTCCTGAGCCGGAAACTTACGGCCGTAAAAGATTGTTGTAAGAATATAGGGTAAATACTTACAACAAAAGTCAAATCATATTTTGATCCTCAAACCGGTGTGCCCAAATTTTAGGCACAGCAAAAGGCCACTGATTTTTATGAAAAAAATGACTTTCGTCCACAGTAATTCACAAAACGCGTGAATAAGTGACAAGAGGGACTGAAAGCCTGATGGCTAGGTGCTAACATACTGAAAACAAACAGAAAAATTAACAAGATCAAAATTTTGCTTGACAAGTTGAATCCGGTTTGCTTGAACGGAAAAAGGAAAAGCGCGCGAAAATAGCCGCAGAACCAACAAAAGCCCGGCCGATCCGATGTTGTGGATAACTTAGACCATGCAGCACGACAAAACGCTGAAATTTCAATCTGTTGCAGGTCTTCGGTTAAGACAAACTTCAGGAGTGTGTAACGATTTGACATAGGTTGAGAGGTCGGAGCGAACACTTTGTCCGCACACGAGCGTTTTGCGCTACGCTTGCGCTCACAATGCGGCCGAGCCGCAGTTGGAATTTAAAGGACGAAGATGACACAACGAGAAGAGGGAATTGCGTATCGACTGGAGCAGGTCAAATCTACGCTGACGGCGGTCTGTATACGAAGGCAAAGCACGGTGGAACTCGTGGCTGTTTCCAAGACATTTCCGGCCGAAGCTGTGCTCGAGGCGGTCAATGCCGGACAGAGTGTTTTCGGAGAGAACTATGCACAGGAGGGTTGTGCCAAAGTCGATTGGTTTAAGGATAACTATCCCGAACGAAAACTCGTTTGGCACTTTATCGGACCTCTGCAGGCCAACAAAACGCGACCTGTAGCCGAGCGTTTTGATTGGGTTGATAGTGTCGATCGCTTGCGCATTGCCAAGCGTTTGAACGATCAGCGCCCTGAGGATATGCCTCCTTTAAATGTGCTGATTGAGGTCAACATCAGCGCCGAAGAGAGCAAAAGCGGCGTTATGCCCGAGGAGGTTTGCGAAGTGGCAAGAGAAATTGCCAAGCTGCCACGGCTCAAATTGCGCGGGTTGATGGCCATCCCAGAGCCTGCCCAAGACGATGAGAGTGTGCGTCGTCCTCTGCGAGCCATGAAAGCTCTGTTTGATGCGCATAAGGCGGAATTTGGCTGGGATACGCTTTCGATGGGAATGAGTGCCGATATGGTGCAGGCTGTAGAGGAAGGTGCCACGATGGTTCGTGTGGGAAGCGCTATCTTCGGTGCGCGTCATTATCCGACAAAGGCATAACCTAAAGGCGTTTCCTATGTTGAGAGTCGGCTCGTTGACGAGCACACAAGCAACGTTGATCGGACTTTTTGCGCCGATATGCTGGGGGATGTCCGTGAGTCTTGTGCGCGGCATTGCTGAAGGTTTCGGCATGGCACAAGGACAGTTTTTTCTCTATTGTGTTGCAACGATCTGCGTTTTTTTCATTGTCGGTTTGCCGGACTTTCATCGTATCGACAAGCGGTATCTTTATTTCGGCATACCGACGGCAAACCTGAGCTCTCTGAGTTTCTGTCTGGCCATCTTTACTTCGAGCGGCGGCGCGCAGACGATGGAAGTAGGCATGGTCAACTATTTGTGGCCGTCACTCACAATTCTCTTTGCCGTGCTCTTTAACGGTGTGCGTACGCGTTGGTGGCTCTATCCGGGACTTCTCGTCGCCTTTGGCGGCATCATTGTGATTCTGAGTGGCGACAAGGGTTTTTCCTTGACCGAATTCGTAGTGCGTTTTGCTGAAAATCCCGTCTCCTACTTGCTTGCACTCGTTGCGGCCGTCACCTGGGCTGGGTACTCGAGCATGACGCGCGCCTGGGGTAACGGAATCAATCCGTCGACGATTATTTTTGCCGTTGACACGCTTGTGTTTCTCGTTTTGTGGCTTCTTGACATCGGCTCACAGCCGGTTGCCGCAAGTGCGCACGGCCTCATGAGCGTGATTTTTGGCGGTATCGCTGTCGGTATGGCATATGTCGTCTGGACACTCGGCATGAGCAAAGGAAACATCACCGTGCTTGCTGCGGCGTCCTACTTCACGCCGGTGCTTTCTTGCGTTTTTGCGACCTTTTGGATAGGTGCCGAGCTGAATTCGAGTTTTTGGATGGGAGTGGTTTTGGTCGTGGTGGGCTCACTTCTGTGTTGGGACGCTACAGGGCGCGGCATGAAGAAGTTTCTTAAGGCCGCTTGATTGAACCAACAAAAAGGCCTTCCGTCGAAAAGGGACGGAAGGCCGATCCAAGTCGAGCGCCAGCTGACTTTAGCTCAACACGGCGCCCTTCATGCCGGAACTGACCTGTTTGGCGTAACGCGACAGGTATCCCGTCGTTACGCGCGGCTGGCGCGGTTGCCACTGTGCGCGGCGGCGTGCCAGTTCTTCATCGGACACATCAACGCTGATGGCGTTGTTCGGGATGTCGATTGTGATGATATCGCCTTCTTCGATCAAGGCAATCGGGCCGCCGACGGCAGCTTCCGGTGAAACATGACCGATGGCGGCGCCTCGGGTTGCGCCGGAGAAACGGCCGTCGGTGATGAGCGCCACGCAGTGGCCCAGTCCGGAGCCCATGATGGCAGATGTCGGGTTGAGCATTTCGCGCATGCCCGGACCTCCCTTGGGACCTTCGTAGCGGATCACAACCACTTCACCCGCATTGATTTGACCGCCATAAATGGCGTTCAGGGCATCTTCTTCACAGTCAAACACGCGAGCCTTGCCGCTGTGTGTCATCATTTCAGGTGCAACGGCAGCTCGTTTGACCACAGAGCCTTCGGGAGCGAGATTGCCCTTTAAAACGGCGATGCCGCCTTCCTTGGCGATCGGGTCTTCGACCGTGTGAATAATTTCGTGGTCCAGGATCTTGGCACCGGCGATATTTTCTCCCACCGTTTTTCCGGTGACTGTGAGGCAATCAAGGTGCAAAACACCGAGTTTGGAGACTTCATTCATCACGGCGCGGATGCCGCCCGCTTCGTCAAGCTCTTCAATGTAGTGGTTGCCGGCAGGTGCCAGGTGGCAAAGATTGGGTGTCTTCTTGCTGATTTCGTTGGCAACCGACAGGTCCAGATCAATGCCGCATTCATGGGCGATGGCGGGCAGGTGCAGCATGGAGTTGGTCGAGCAGCCCAAAGCCATGTCGACGGCCAGGGCGTTTAAGAACGCATCCTTGGTCATGATTTGACGCGGCAAGACGTTGTTCTTGACGAGTTCCATGATCTTCAAGCCGCTTTCCTTGGCTAGGCGCAGGCGAGCCGAGTGCACGGCCGGAATCGTGCCGTTGCCGGGCAGAGCCATACCGAGCACTTCCGAGAGGCAATTCATCGAGTTGGCCGTGAACATGCCCGAGCACGAGCCGCAGGACGGACAGGCCTTGTTTTCCAAATCTTCAAATTGAATCGGCGTGATTTTGCCGGTGCGGAACTGACTTACGGCTTCGCTGATGTTGGAGTAGGAAACCTTGCGGCCTTCAAAGTGACCGGCAAGCATAGCGCCGCCTGAAATCACGATCGAGGGGATGTTCAGGCGAGCTGCAGCCATCAAAAGACCGGGGACATTCTTGTCACAGGCGGCAACGAGAACCAGGCCGTCGAAGGGGTGCGCCGTTGCCATGGCTTCCGTACTGTCACAGATGAGTTCGCGAGAAACCAGGGAATACTTCATGCCGACGTGGCCCATAGCCAGACCGTCGCAGACGGCAATGGCGGGAAAGACGATCGGAACACCGCCGCCGAGAGCAACGCCCTGTTTGACAGCGTTGACGATTTTGTCGAGATTCATATGCCCTGGCACGATGTCGTTTTGCGAGCTGACAACGCCGATCAGCGGTTTGCCGATTTCGGCGTCGCAAAGACCGAGTGCTTTCAAGAGACTGCGTTGTGGGGCGGCATTGATGCCTTTGGTAAGCGGATCACTTCTCATGGTTATCCTTTTTTTCTTGAGTGCGGTTGCAGAGTGCAGAGGTGCAATATCCGGGGTGGCCAACCAAGCTAAAAGCAGTCGAAACAGGCGCTTTGAGCATGATCAAACCGCGATTTTTTGATTGTATGACCGAGTCCGTCTTTTTCGAAATAAGCAAGAGTGCTTAGAAGGAGGCGAAGATGCGGAAAAAAGCGGATTTCTCTAACGGTAGACAAGTCCATCCTAAGACTGCGTTAATCGGCCGAAATTAAACTCGCCCAAGACTAAAAAGACACATTCCCGAGCCTTCGGCAGCTCTGAATTCAATGTGCGAACGAAAACGATGCGCAGCCCGTCGCCCGATCAGCGTCACGGGTTTTGTTTCAGAAAGCCGGTTCGGCGGATGACTTCCAATTGGATAGACAAATTAAACCCATGACCCAAATAACCGAGGCCGCGTGCCTGAAAGCCGACGCACTTGAACTTGAGCGTGGCGAGAGGCTTCTTTTCACGGGGCTTACTTTTGAAGCTCCTGCCGGTACGCTGGTGCGCTTGGCCGGCGCCAACGGTACGGGCAAAACTTCTCTGTTGCGCCTTCTTACCGGTCTCATGCAGCCCGATGCGGGAGAAATTCTCTATAAGGGTCAGCCCATCCGCACTCTCAAAGAGGACTACTACAAAGATCTCGTTTACATCGGCCACTTAAACGGCGTCAAAGACGATCTGTCAGCCATTGAAAACGTGCGCATTGCCGCACGCATGGGCAATATCATTGCCAAAAATGAAGAGCTGATTGATGCGCTCGAAAAGGTGGGGCTGGGAGAGTTCATTGAACACACCACTGGAGAACTCTCGCAGGGACAGCGCCGCCGCGTGGCGTTGGCGCGTTTGTTTGTTAGCCTCAGCAAACCCGTCTGGGTTTTGGACGAACCGTTTACGGCGCTTGACGTTGCCAGCGTGGCTAATCTTGCCGCCGCAGTGGCCGAACACGTCATGGCCGGGGGCATCGTGATCTATACGACGCATCAGGAAGTGGAAATGAATCTGCCTGCCGAGCGGACGAAGACCGTCGACGTTTCCTCCTTTGCGCCGGGCAAGCGTGTTTGCGGGGAGGTTCGGCATGCTTAACTTGTTTCTTGCTGTCGTTCGCCGTGATCTGATGCTTGCATTGCGTCAGAAGAGTGACATCATCCAAACGCTCTTTTTCTTTGCCGTGGTAATCACGTTGGTGCCGCTTGGCGTCGGGGCTGAGCAAAACTTGCTGCGGACCATGGCGCCGGGCGTTGTTTGGGTGGCGGCTCTTTTAGCTGCTCTGCTTTCGTTACCGCGCATTTTTGCACTTGATCACGCCGACGGTACGCTCGAGCAGATGGTCATTTCGGCCGAGCCTCTTACGATCATCGTTCTGGCAAAAGTTTTTGCACATTGGCTCACCACCGGTGTTCCGATCACGGTCTTTACGGCTCTGTTCGGTGTGATGTTCGATCTGCCGATTGATCAGTGCGTGGTGCTGATGGCTTCTCTTCTGCTCGGTACCCCCGTACTCAGTCTCGTGGGGGCCATTGGTGCGGCTTTGACTTTGGGGCTTCGTGCGGGAAGCGTGCTCACGAGTCTTTTGGTTTTACCGCTTTACATTCCGGTGCTGATTTTCGGCGCCGGTGCGACGGTGCAGGTGGCCATCAGCGTTTCGCCTACGGCATACCTGATGGTGACGGCGGCCTTGTCATTGCTGGCTCTAGCCGCGGCTCCCTTTGCCATCGCTGCCAGTCTTCGGATTTCGATTCAATAACAGGAAACGGGAGAACACATGCGTTCGCTCTTTGATCCCCAGGGCTTTTACTTCTTTGCCGGAAAGACGATCAAGCCGCTGTTTGCGCTTGCGGCCGTGCTTGCGGCCGTTGCGCTTTATCTGGGCTTTTTTGTTTGCCCGATTGATGCCACGCAGGGTAACTCTTACCGCATCATCTTCATTCATGTTTCTTCGGCTTGGATGAGCATGCTCATCTACGTGCTGATGGCGGTTTTCTCCGCTTTTGCTTTAGCGACCAACAACCGCATGTGCTCGATTTTTGCTGCTGCGATGGCTCCGACGGGCGCTTTTATGTGTTTCCTCGCGCTTTTCTCGGGTGCTGTCTGGGGGCGTCCGACCTGGGGCGCCTATTGGGTTTGGGATGCACGACTGACGAGCGAACTGATCCTGCTGTTCCTTTATCTCGGCTTTCTGGCGCTCCAGAGCTCTATTGCGGACATTAAACGAGCCGACAAGGCTTGCGCGCTTATTGCGCTGGTTGGCGTGGTGAATGTGCCCATCATTTATTTCTCGGTGCGTTGGTGGAACACGCTGCATCAGGGCGCGTCCATCACTTCGCGCGGCAGCTCCATTGCCACCATCATGCTGGTGACGCTCTTGTTGATGGTTGCGGCCTTTTGGATATACAGCCTGGCGGCAACGTTTGCCCGGACCCGTACCATCATTCTCGAGCGCGAACGTCGTGAAACTTGGGCGCAAGAGGCGGCCATCAAGGGTGAAATCTAATTCGAGCAACAGACTCAAGGAATACGAAAATGGATTGGTCTTCTTTCTCACATTTTCTGCACATGGATGGTCACGGAGCTTATGTCTGGGCGGCCTACGGCATGTGCGTACTTTTGCTCGTGATCGAACTTTTCGGATTGCGCAGTCGTCGAGCTAAGGCCGCGCAGCGTCTGACGCGTGAGGCTCGTGCTTTGCGCAGTACGCGTGAAATCTGATCTTTTAACGACTATTGATAAACAGCGCCTGTCAATCGCACAAGACTGGTCGCTTTAGGAGGGAACGGATATGGCTAATGCCGCAACCAAACGACTCGCACTGATCGGCGGTGCCGTTGCCGTGGTCGGCGTCGGCGTCTACCTGATGCTCTCGGCATTTAACGACAACCTGGTGTTCTTTTATTCGCCTATGCAGGTCGCCGCCAAAGAGGCGCCGCAGGGGCGTACGTTCCGCATGGGCGGAATGGTCGAAGAAGGCTCTGTTAAGCGCCTGCCCGACGGCGTGACCGTGACTTTCGGGATCACTGATACGGCTGCTGTGATCCCGACGGAATACAAGGGCATTCTTCCTGACCTCTTTAAGGAGGGTAAGGGTGTTGTCGCTCAGGGAAAACTTGATGATCGCGGTGTGTTTGTGGCAAGCGAAGTGCTTGCCAAGCATGATGAAAACTACATGCCGCCCGAAGCGCAGGAAGCCGTGGATAAAGCACATGCCGCCATGAAGACCTTCGACGAGAAGGGCAGTAAGGAGGCGGCGGCTCAGGCTGCGAAAAAGTAAAAGGTCGGTCCGTCCGAACCCAAGGATTTTGGCGTCTCGAGTTTGCTGTCGGCGGACTTGAGATGTCTACAACATATCAAACTTGATTTTTCAACCTTAAGGGAGATAGCTCCGTGATTGCTGAAATCGGCCACTTTGCGCTGATACTTGCGCTGGTGCTCTCGGTCGTGCAGTGCGTGCTGCCGCTTGTAGGTGCCGCGCGCGGCATCGGCTCGTGGATGGCGCTTGCGCGTACCGCAGCCTATGCCAATGCGCTTTTTCTGACAATTTCCTTCGGCACTTTGGCGTATTCGTTCTATATCAGTGACTTTACGCTTCTGAACGTGGCGAGCAACTCGAACTCGCTGCTGCCGTGGTTTTACAAGGTTGCCGCCTCTTGGGGCAGCCATGAAGGTTCTATTTTGTTTTGGGCCTTGATGCTGACCTGGTGGGGATTCTTCGTTGCCTTGACGAGCCGCAAGCTGCCGCAGGAAACCGTGGCCCGCGTGCTCGGCGTCATGGGGTTCATCACGGCGGGTTTCGTGGCATTCATGCTTTTTACCTCGAACCCGTTCCTGCGTCTGTTCCCGGCAGCTCCCGAAGGTGCCGACCTCAATCCCTTGCTGCAGGACCCGGGCATGGTCTTTCACCCGCCGTTGCTCTACATGGGCTACGTGGGCTTTACCGTTCCCTTTGCCTTTGCCATTGCAGCGCTGATCGCCGGTCGACTTGACGCCGTTTGGGCTCGCTGGATGCGTCCTTGGACGACGATGGCGTGGATTCTGCTTACATTGGGTATCTCGCTCGGTTCCTACTGGTCCTACTACGAATTGGGCTGGGGCGGATGGTGGTTCTGGGATCCGGTCGAAAATTCGTCCTTCATGCCTTGGCTTACCGGTACGGCTTTGCTTCACAGTCTGGCCGTGACGGAAAAACGCGGCTGCTTCAAGATTTGGACGGTGCTGCTTGCGATCATCACGTTCAGCCTGTCACTTTTGGGTACGTTCTTGGTTCGCTCGGGTATTCTCACGTCCGTGCACGCCTTTGCGACCGACCCCGAACGCGGTATCTTCATTCTGGCGTTCCTGATCGTTGTGATCGGTCTGTCGTTCCTGCTTTTTGCCTGGCGCGCTCCGACAGTGGGCCTCGGCGGCAACTTCTCCATGGTGAGCCGCGAGTCGCTTCTTCTCGTCAACAATGTGCTGCTCGTTGTGGCGATGGGCGCTGTCTTGCTCGGTACGCTCTATCCGCTCTTCTTGGATGCGCTCAATGCCGGCAAGATTTCCGTTGGTCCTCCTTACTTTGACGCCGTGTTCGGTCCCTTGATGCTGCCGATGCTCTTCCTGCTCGGTGTGGCGCCCTTTGCCCGTTGGAAGGAGGCTGACCTCACGCAGCTCACCAAGCGGCTGTGGATCATCCTTCTGGTGGCTGTGGCCATTGGCGTTGCCGTGCCGCTTCTGATGGGCCGCTGGAGTACTTGGGTCTTCGTGGGCATTACGCTGGCCGCCTGGGTTGCCGTGAGCGCCGTGGACAACATCCGCGAACGCGGCCGCAACATGAAGGTAGGCTTTTTCAAGAAGTTGGCGAATCACCCGCGTGCCTTCTGGGGTATGCATCTTGCCCATCTCGGTGTGGCGATGTTCGTCGTGGGCGTGGCATTGGTCAAGGGATATCCGGCCGAACGCGACGTGCGCATGTTGCCGGGCGAACATGTGACGGTCTCCGGCTACACCTTCACTTTCCATGGTACCGAGGAAGTGCGCGGTCCGAACTACACGGCCACCCGCGGTGACTTCATTGTCACCAAGGATGGCAAGGAAGTGGCTCGACTGCATCCCGAAAAGCGCAACTATTACAGCTCGCGCTCCATGCCGATGACAGAAGCAGCCATCAAGCACTCGATTGACGGCGACATTTATGTGAGCTTGGGTGAGCCGGTAGGTGAGGGAGCATGGATTGTGCGCGCTTACCGAAAGCCTTTCGTGACCTGGATTTGGTGGGGCACGATCTTGATGTCTCTGGGCGGCTTTATTGCCATCCTTGACCGTCGTTACCGTACTTCCCGTAAGAAGACCAACCGCGCGGCACAAGTCGCGGCTGTGGGAGACTGATCATGTTGCGATTGAAGTATCTCATTCCGCTTTTGATTTTCCTTTTCGTTTGCGTGTTTCTGTTCGTGGGCTTGTATCTTGATCCCCGCAAGGTTCCCTCGGCTTTGATCGATAAGCCCGCGCCTGAGTTCTCGCTTCCGACGATGAGCGGCGAGACCGTCACCAAGAAGGATCTTCTCGGCAAGGTCTATCTGCTCAACGTTTGGGCTTCCTGGTGCGAAGCCTGCCGCTACGAGCATCCGTATTTCATTCAGCTCAAGAATGAAGGCGTCAAGACCATGATGGTCGGATACAACTATCGCGACAAACCTGCTTTGGCCACTCGCTGGCTACAGGTTTTAGGTAACCCCTACGATGTCGTGCTTGTTGACGCCAGCGGCAAGGCTGCCATTGACTTCGGCGTGTATGGCGCTCCGGAAACCTTCGTGATCGACAAGAAGGGCGTGATCCGCTACAAGGTGATCGGCCCGATGACAGAAGAAGTCTGGAAGAAGGATGTCAAGCCCATTGTTGATATGCTCGAGAAGCAGTAAATAAGGAGAGTACGACATGACATTCAAGAAACTGTGTCTTACGACCGCCTGCGCAGCGTTGATTTCATTTGCGGGCGTTGCGACTGCTCAGTCGGCTCCTTCTATTGCTCAGGCCGTCGAAAACTCCAAGGAAGCCGTTCCGACGGCGTTTGACCCTGTGGCGCACAAACGTGTACTGGGGATTTCCGAGCAGCTGCGCTGCCTGGTGTGTCAGAACCAGTCGATTGCCGACTCTAACGCCGAATTGGCAGTTGACCTTCGCAATCAGGTGATCGAACAGATCAATGCCGGTCGCACTGACGAAGAAATCATCAAGTACATGGTTGATCGCTATGGCGACTTTGTGCTTTATAACCCGCCTTTTAAAGCGAGCACGGTGATTTTATGGGTGGGCCCTGCCGTACTTTTCTTTGGTGCCGTGATCGCCTTCTACATCAACCTGCGCCGCCGCAAGAGTCAGGTCGCTAAGACGGAGCGTGCATTAACGCCCGATGAGAAGCGTCGGGCTGAAGCACTGCTGCGCGGTGACAAATAACGAGCGGAGAGGAACAAGTGCTTTCTATATTTATCGCTATTGCCATTGCGCTCGTTGTCGTGGCGCTTGCGCTTATTGTTTGGCCGCTCGTCAAGAAAGATCATGACGACGGTTTGTCTCGCCGCAAGGCTGACAATCTGGCCATTTTGCGCCAGCAGTATGAAGAGCTTGAAGCTGACCATAAGGCCGGTCGCGTGAGCGACGACGAATACGAAGAGACGCGCGGGGAAATCGAAACCCGTGTGCTTGAAGAGTCCAAGGATCCGGAAGATGCGGTGCCGCTTAAGCAGGGTAAGCAAGGTATTTACGCTGCTTTTGCTCTCGTGGTGATCATTCCAGTGGTTTCCTTTTTACTTTATCTGCAAATCGGTTCACCGATTGCGATGGACCCCGACTTCACGCGTCAGCAGGAGCAGATGCAGAAGATGTCAGGTCAGCACAGCGATGCTGAACTTGCCGAACAGGTGAAGTTCCTCGAAGAGCGACTGAAAGAACATCCCGATAACGCCGACGGTTGGATGATGCTTGCTCGTACGAGCGCGGCGGTCAAGGATTGGGCCAAGAGCTCTCAGGCCTTTGAACAGGTCAATCGCCTTGTTCCTGATAACGCCGACGTGTTGGCCGATTGGGCCGACGTGATGGCAGCCGCTCAGCAAGGTGACCTTGAAGGCCGTCCGAAGGAACTCATCGAAAAGGCGCTTGCCGTCGATCCGCAACACTGGAAAGCGCTTGCTCTGATGGGAACACTTTGCTTTAACAAGGGCGACTATGAAGGTGCCGTGAAGTATTGGAGCCGTATGCTTGCCGGTGTTGAACAGGGCAGCGAAGAATGGCGCCAGATCATGGAGAACATCGAACAGGCCCGTCGTGCCGGCGGTCTGCCGCCCGATCCCTCGATCGGTTCGATTGAGCCGCAGGCTGAAGCTTCTGCTACCGCGCAACCTGCAGCTTCCAATGCTGTGATCACCGGCGAAGTTGACGTTTCGCCTGAAATGAAGAGCAAAATCCGTCCCGACGACACAGTGTTCGTATACGCTCGTCCGATCGAAGGCAGCAAGATGCCGGTGGCGTTTGCAAGCTACAAGGGGAAGGATTTGCCCATTAAGTTCCGGTTGGACGCTCAAAGCCAGATGGGCATGGGCATGAAGACTCTGGCAGATGTCAAGGAAGCCTATGTTGAAGCTCGTGTGTCGCGCTCCGGTAACTTCATGCCGGCTTCCGGTGACCTCGAAGGCGCTGCCGACGGCAAGGTTGCTGTGGGCACCCAGGGCGTTCGTGTGGTGATCAACAGAACTGTACAGTAAAGATTGGTTGACAATTTCCACTGAACATTGCCGTTGATCGGCACCAACAACCGCCGCTGATGCGTGAAATTTCTCGTGTCGCGGCGGTTTCTTTGTGTAACGTACTTGTCACAAGTCCGACGCACGAATCTCAACAACTTCTGCCTTTGGCGGTAGCAGTTTGAAACGTTTCTGAACGTCTGTTGGCAGGACTTTTTGCCATGATTGCAATCATCGAACGCGGGTTATGACTCCGCGGTTCTTGTAAAACAACAAAAAGGATGAGCCATCATGCGAGCTAAATCTTTCCTTGTCGTTTCTGTTTGCGCAGCACTTTTCGCAGCCGCGGGTGCTCAGACTGCTTTTGCTAAAACGCCTCGCCCGAACGGAACGACGGTGACCCTTCCCGTCACGGCCAGCATTGAAGTCGCCAATGACCAGGCTGTGATTGAACTCTATGTGCTCGAACAGAGTAAGGACATTGCGCAGGCTACGAACAAAGCGATCGAACGCGCTGCCGAAGGTCTCAAGCAGCTCAAGACTTTGTATCCGCAGGCCGAATTGAAGAACCAAACGCTCACCTCGACTCCGCGCTACAGCAAGGCCAAGGAAGGCGAAGCGCCTGAAATCGTCGGATGGGAAGTCCGTCAGTCTGTGTCAGCCAAACTCAAGAATGTCGAACAGGCTGCTCCGTTCGTGCAGAGCGCTCAGAAATACTTTGCTTTCCGTTCCGTGGGTTTCCAGTTGAGTCCCGAATCTCGTGCGGCTGTGCAGGACCAGTTGGTGCGTGATGCCGTTAAAAACCTGAAGGCTCAGGCGAAAGTGATTGCCGAAGCCATGGTCGGACAAAACGCACGAGTGACTTACGAGACAGTCGACTTCCATAACTCGGCCTACGATCGTCCGGTCACGTACCGCATGAACGCCGACATGGTGATGGCCAAGGCAATGGCCGCCGAAGCTGCGCCCGCGCTTCCTGTTTTTGAGCCTGGCATGACGACGCTCAGCCGCAATCTGACAGCCAAAGTGCGCATCAATCCGCAGGCTAAAGCTAAGGTTAAGGCAAAGCCCAACGACCAGGACGCCGACAAGCCGCGAATTATGCTACCGATCGCAAATCCGTAGAGCTAAAAAAACGAGAAGGCTGGCCGTCTGCCTTCTCGCTTCAGTGCACACCGTGCCCGTACTTCGACAGTACGGGCTTTTCCTTGATCAGAACAGGCGTTTGACAGCTTCCATTGCAGCCAGATGAGCCGTGTCGGCGGCAATCATGAACGGAGCAAGGGCTTCCGAGTTGCCCGATGAGATGACACCGGCAGAAGTAATGTAGTCGGTGACCCATTCGCGAGGAATGATGTCGGCGAGGGGGCGGCGAGACACGGGAACGGCTCCCAGGCTCGGATCTTGTCCTGAAAATTCCTCGAACGGGGCCTCCTGAGCGGTTGCGTAGTTTGCATCGAACACATAGCGGTAGGCAACAATGTGCACGGGGATGCCGAGTTGTTTGGCAAGGGCTGCTGGTGCGGTGGCACCTGCCGGAGTGATCACGTCGCCGTTTGCGCAAATACGCGCGCCGATCACGTAGAGGGCTTGAGCGTTTTCGCGCAGCATAAGATGAGGTAACCCAGCATCCGTCACAAGGTCGGCAGGGCAGCCCGCGGCCAGTAGTTCTTTAACCGTGTAGTAAGTTTCGGTGAGAGGCGAAGCAACCGGGCAGAAGACTCGAGGAACAGTCTTGCCGTTGTGTTTGCGATCAATCAGTACCGGAACCAGAGTACCGCGAGATACGGAGTGTTGGGAACCAAAGCCGCCTACGGCGGCGATGACTCCGTTTTGCGGCAAGGTGCTTTCGATATACGGCCTCATTTGCGACTCAATGCTGTCGATCGAATTGCAAATGATGGAATGCAGGCATTTCAGGGCCTTGCAGCAGTCCTGAGGTGTTGCGTCGTCGTTGATGAGATCGGAGACAAGTCGTGAGATCGCATTGACTGTTCGGCTCAGCGGAAAACTGTAGGGGCGAGCAGCTTTAAGAGCCAAAACAGCCTCTTGAAGCGTGTAGTAGAAAGAGGCAGAAGTCGAATTGTTAGCGTGAACCTGAGCCTGCAGACAGACACCGGCAGCCGAAATGCCGGGAATTAGTCCGGGGCCGGTAACGATGTAATCTCGCAATGCCTGAGCCAGAGGGTTGATGGACTCGAAACGCACATACTCTTCAGTTGCAAAGTTGCGGCTGTTGCGAATTTGTAAGCCGGATTCCGTCAGGAGATAGCTTTGGGACATAGACGCGACCATTTGGTTACTCGGCAAAAATAGCGAATCTAATTCTAGAATCGAGCAGATCGAAGAGGACTGATCTTGACAGGTTTTTTGTCCATGTTTGATACGCGAATCGGACAAAAAACGGTGTTCTTCCGAAGAAGAGCACCGCGTCAAACAGCAATTGTGCCTGAAACAAAAGCGTCGGCAAGCCAGACTATATTGACTTTGTGAACGAGTGGTGTGGGCTCGCAGACAACAAAACGTCTCAGATGTCGAAAATTTTCTCGAGAGCGTTTCGGTCGGTTGCCAAATTCGGTTTCTCCGAAAGCGCGATCATGAGTTTCAGTCGGGCTTTGGCGGCTGAAATCTCTCCGCCCATTGCTAGTCCCGCGCGCCTCGTATCAGTGACACTACCGGGATAACCGTAGACATCGAGCACGCGCCCGCCCGGTGTCCGGGTGGTGAGTACGACGGCAACCCCTGCTTTGACAGCGTCTTGGATTCCCGGAACCATTCCCGGCGGTACGTTGCCGCGACCGAATCCTTCGATTACGATGCCTTGACACCCTTGCGAAACGGCGAAGTCAATGTAGTCGCGAGTTGAGCCGGTCATGCACTTGATGAGATCCACGCGGGCGGTGAGAGTCTTGGGAGCAAAGCGAACGACATTGAGAGGTTTGCGGCGAATCACGACACGATCGCTGTCGACGTATCCGATCGGCCCCCACCAGGGGGATTGGAAAGTGGCAGGATTAGCCGAGTGGGTTTTAGTGACTTCGGCTGGCGCGTGCAGCGTTTCGTTGAGACACACCATAACCCCCAGGCCAACGGCTTGGGAGCTTGCAGCGGTCCTGACGGCGCTCAGAATATTCATGGGACCGTCGGGACTGGTGTCGCCGGCGCCGCGCATGGCAGCGGTTGTGACGATGGGCTTGGGACCGTTGTGAAGCAGGTCCAGAAAGTAACTGGTTTCTTCCAGCGTATCGGTTCCGTGCGTAACGATGGCACCGGCAACATCATCGCGAGCCAGGACTTCTTCAAGTTTGATGTGCAAGTCCCACATGTTCTGTGGGGTCATGGCCGGAGAAGCGATGTTGGAAAATTGAATGAACTCCAACGGAGCAACATTTGCGAGCTCCGGAACGGCGGCGGCCAAATCTTCACCCGTACAGGCCGGCACAAGTCCGTCTTTTTCAGGATCGTATTTCATGGCAATGGTGCCGCCCGTTGCAACAACGACTACTTTCTTGTCAATCATCAAAAAACCTTTGCTGAAGTTGTAACTCTATGGCGCCTAAAATGCGCAATCTGTAACTTTACAGCACAGGCCGTAAAGCCCCTGACGTAAATCAGGAAAGGACGTAAAAGGCGATAGGCTGAATGTGCTTTTTCTTGCGCTTCGGTCTCGGTTTGTCGTTGAGCGGAAAAAACAGTTGTCAAGGTTGATAATTTCTTTTCCAATCAATATAATGGCGCGTTCGACGTGCGTGTTGACGGCGGCATCTCTGTTGTCAGTGCGCTTATGTCGCTGAATTTAAAGTATTTGTACGCCTCATTTCGATGCAAGATGTGGCCTACGGATGCTTCAAACACTAAAAGTTAACTTTTAACCCACGTGGGGTATTAAGAAAATGGCTGTTCAGCAAAATAAGAAATCTACCAGCAAGCGCGGCAATCACCGCGCTCACGACTTCCTCACCAACCCGGCAACCGCCGTTGAACCCGGTACCGGTGAAGTGCACCGCCGTCACCACATCAGCCCGAACGGTTTCTACCGCGGCAAGAAGGTTGTGACGACCAAGCAGGACGCTGCTGAAGAATAATCTCGGTTCCCGGTCAATTCTGACGACTGGAACGCGAGGCACAGGCTCAGGGGAGATCGGCAACGGGTGAAACACCGCGCCTAACCCCATGTCTCGGTCAATGTCGGAGGCATCCGGCAGCCCGGCAAAGCCGCCCCGGCCTTGAGAGTCGCTGCAGCACTTGAAAGGCGCCGCCGCTTCAAAGCTCGGTCGACAGAAAAAACTGAAACCAAGTGAAAAAGGAGATCGTCTGTACGGACGAATCTCCTTTTTTGATGCCTGCCGTTTGCTAATATCGCTTCGCTAATGCTTTTTGACGACCGGCGGCCTAAACCTGAAACAGCAGTGAGGCGAATCGGTTCGTCGTGTTTTTTTAGATGGAACGAATGACAGACTGCACCAACCGCATCTACACCCGAGTGCTGACTACCGGTTCTAAGTTAGCTGATCGTGTCGTCACCAACGACGATCTCGCTAGAGCACTCGCCGAACGGGGCATCGAGACGAGCGACGAATGGATTCGCACGCGCACAGGCATCGGTTGTCGTCATATTGCTTCTGAGGGGCAGACGACGCTTTCGCTGGCCGTGGATGCGACCCGCGACGCTCTGACGCGCGGCAATATCGATCCTCAGACAATTGACCTCATCATCGTGGCGACGACCACTCCCGACGGCTTATTTCCCTCGATGGCCTGCCGACTGCAAAATGCCTTGGGCATCAAGGGTTGTGCGGCTTTTGACGTTCAGGCGGTATGTGCCGGTTTTGTCTACGCCATGAGTGTGGCAGACGGTCTGATTCGCACCGGTGGTTACAAGCGAGCCCTTGTTGTGGGCGCAGAAGTGCTGAGCCGACTGCTTGACTGGAACGACAGAACGACTTATGTTCTTTTCGGCGACGGCGCAGGCGCCGTTGTGATCGAAGCCTGTGAGCGGGAAGGCATTCTTGCACACCGTATGCATGCCGATGGCTCTTTCGGCGTGGATACGCTTGCGTGTGACGCTCGCATCGAAAACGGAAAGATTGCCGGCGATCCCTTTATCCAGATGAACGGACGGCAGGTCTTTAAGCTGGCCGTGAGTTCTCTGTCCGAGAGCTTTGTGGAGGTCTGCGGCATGGCCGGTATTGCTCCGAGCGAGGTTGACGTTTGGGTGCCGCATCAGGCCAACATCCGCATCATCGAGATGATTGCCGACAAGCTCGGTATTCCTAAGGAAAAGACTGTGGAAACGGTGCAGATGCACGGCAATACCTCGGCAGCAAGCGTTCCGTTGGCGCTCGATTGGGCCGTTAAGAACGGAAGAATTCATGAAGGCGATACCGTAATGCTGCAAGGTGTCGGTGCCGGCATGACTTGGGGCAGCGTGCTCCTGAAGTGGTAAAGGACAGAAATACCGGAGAACGAAATTGAAATTAGCGTTTGTATTCCCCGGACAGGGATCGCAGAAGGTCGGCATGGCCGATTGGGCCAAGGAGTCGGATGCGGCAGCGGCTGTGATGCAGGCAGCAGATCGCGCGCTCGGTGAACAGCTCAGTGAACTGATTGCCAACGGTCCCGATACGGAATTGAATTTGACAGTCAACACGCAGCCCGCTCTGTTGGCAACGAGTTACGCTGTTTTTGCGGCATGGAAAGAAGCGGGCGGTCCTACACCCGAAGTGATGGCCGGTCACAGTCTCGGCGAATACACGGCTCTGACGGCCGCAGGCGTCTTCTCGATCGAAGATGCTGTGCGTCTTGTGCGTTTCCGTGCGAGCGCTATGCAGTCGGCGGTGCCTGTTGGTGTGGGCGGCATGGCTGCCATTTTGGGCCTCGGCGACGAAGTGGTGATTGATCTTTGTGCCAATGCCGCTCAGGGTGAAGCGGTTGAAGCGGTGAACTTCAACTGCCCTGGACAGGTTGTGATTGCCGGTCACAAGGCGGCTGTTGAGCGTGCTTGCGCTCTGGCTCTTGAAGCCGGTGCCAAACGTGCTGTTGTGCTTGCCGTTTCGGCGCCGTTTCACAGCACGCTGTTGCAGCCAGCGGCTGACCGTCTGGCCGAGGAGCTGGCACGCACACCGATGCAGGAACCGACGGTTGCCGTTGTGGCAAACGTCGACGTTGCTTGCCACAAGTCAATCGACGAAATCCGTGCCGCATTGGCCAAGCAGGCCGCCAGCGCCGTGCTCTGGACCGGCTGTGTGAAGAAAATGCAGGAAATGGGTGTAACCCATATCGTCGAATGTGGACCGGGCCGCGTGCTTGCCGGTCTGGTTCGCCGCATTGCTCCCGAAATCACAGTTGCCAACGTGAGTGACATGGCTAGTGTCAAAAACGTGATTGCTCAACTCAACGCATAAATCGAGAAGAAGGAAAGAATATGCAGAACTTTTTTACCGCTGAAAGCTTTGCCGGACGCGTTGCGCTTGTGACGGGTGCAACCCGCGGCATCGGCCGCGCCGTGGCGCTGGCTTTAGCCGACTGCGGCGCCAAGGTGATCGGTACGGCGACGTCCGAAACCGGTGCGGCACAGATCAGCGAAGCGCTGGGCGACAAGGGCCGCGGCATCGTCCTGAATGTGACAGACGCGGAGGCGAGCAAGGCGGCTGTGGAAGCGATCGTTGCCGAATTCGGTCGCATTGACATTCTTGTCAACAACGCCGGCATAACCCGCGACATGCTTGCGATGCGTTTGTCCGACGAAGCTTGGGACGCCGTGATTGAGACCAATTTGACGGCCGTGTTCCGTCTTACCCGTGCCGTGTTGCGCCCGATGATGAAGCAGCGCTTCGGCCGCATCATTAACATGAGTTCCGTGGTTGGGGCGATGGGCAACGCAGGCCAGGCTAATTATGCGGCAGCCAAGGCCGGCATGATCGGCATGAGCAAGTCGGTGGCCCGTGAAGTTGCTTCCCGTGGCGTGACTGTCAACTGCGTGGCCCCTGGTTTTATTGAAACGGATATGACCGCCGCGTTGCCCGAAGACGTCAAAACGCATCTCATGGCACAAATTCCGGCGGCACGCCTCGGCAAAACGGATGATATTGCAGCAGCCGTCCTTTATTTGGCTTCTGAGCCCGCCGGCTACGTCACCGGGACCGTTTTGCACGTCAACGGCGGCATGTTCATGGGATGATGTAATTAGGCCTCAAGCCTGATAAAATCCCCCGATTAGAAAATTTTCTTCGGCAAACGGATAACCGTTTGCTCAACACAGACTAATTCCGCGGAGTAGGAAATGGAAGATTTGGAACAGAAAGTCAAGCAGATCATCGCTGAGCAGCTTGGCAAGAACGAAGCCGACATCAAGAATGAAGCTTCCTTCATCGAAGACCTCGGCGCCGACAGCCTTGACACGGTTGAACTCGTGATGGCTCTTGAAGATGCTTTCAAGATCGAAATCCCGGATGAACAGCAGGAAAACCTGCGCACCGTTCAGCAGGCTATCGACTTCATTCAGGCCAACGTTAAGGCCTAATGCCTCTTGAGGCGCTGTCCGAGAGAGGGTAAGTGACCTTGTCGTCGGGCGGCATGAAGCAAAAGGGGGCGGTAGCCCCCTTTTTTTAGCGGATTTATATTGCACAGAACAACAGGAAGGAAAATAAAAAGATGCGCCGTGTGGTTGTGACCGGTTTGGGCATGGTATCGCCGCTGGGACTCGATGTGGAATCGAGCTGGAAAGCGTTATTGGCTGGCGAATGCGGCATCGGACCCATTACTGAATTTGACGCCTCCGAATTCGGCTGCCGTATTGCCGGTGAGGTCAAGAATTTTGATCCCGCTACCGGCGGTTTGCAGGCTAAGGAAGCTCGTCGTTACGACCGTTATGTGCAATTTGCCGCTGCCGCCGCTACCGAAGCTCTCAAGGATGCCGGTCTTGATTTCGTCGGTAACAATGAAGCGGGCGATCGCGCCGGTTGCATCATTGGCTCCGGCATCGGTGGTCTGGAAACGATTTGCGTCAACCATAAGGCGATGCTCGAACGCGGCCCGCGTCGTATTTCCCCCTTCATGATCCCTGGTTGCATCATCAATATGGCTTCGGGGCTGGTGGGAATCATGAAGAACCTTCGCGGTCCGAATCTCGCTACGGTGACGGCTTGCGCCACCGGTTTGCATGCTATTGGTGAAGCTGCTTGGATTATTCGCCGTGGCGACGCCGACGTAATGCTGGCGGGCGGCACCGAAGGCACGGTTTGCGAGGTCGGTATCGGTGGCTTTGACAGCATGCATGCCTTGTCCCGTCGCAACGACGATCCGGCTCACGCTTCTCGTCCGTTTGACGTGGATCGCGATGGTTTTGTGATGGGCGAAGGCTGTGGCCTGCTCGTTCTCGAAGACTATGATCACGCTGTGGCTCGCGGCGCGAAGATCTACTGCGAACTCGCCGGCTATGGTTTGTCGGGCGATGCCTATCACATCACGACGCCGGCCACTGACGGTCCCGTTCGTTCCATGAAGATGGCTCTGAATCACGCCGGTCTAAAGCCTGAGGATATCGACTATCTCAATGCGCACGGTACGTCGACTTCTGTGGGCGATATCAACGAATCCCGCGCTGTGCGCGAACTTTTCGGCGAACACACCGACAAGCTCGTGGTAAGCTCCACCAAGGGTGCGACGGGCCACTTGCTCGGCGGTGCCGGCGGTATCGAAAGTGTCTTTACTGTGCTCGCCATTCGTGATCAGGTGGCTCCTCCGACGATCAATATCGTCAATCAGGATCCGGAATGTTGCATCAATGTTTGCAAGGACAAGCCGCAGCAGATGGAAATCCGCGCTGCCGTCAAGAACAATTTCGGCTTCGGCGGTACCAACGCCACGCTGGTGTTTAAGCGTGTCTAACGTTACCACGGAGTTGTAAGGCACAGAGAAGAACGGTCCTCAACGGGCCGTTTTTCGTATTTGCACGTACGAAAATGCCCGGAGCGGTTCGCTGCGGAACTCCCCGGGCTTTCGGTCTTTCCTGGAAACGAACAGGCGACTCGTCACTGACACCCGTTCGGAAACACGTTAGCTGATTGTCCGTCAAAAAGCTATTGCGCAGATGTATTGTCTGTTGCAGACTGTTCGGCTTTAGCCTCAGCTTCTTCTTCGGCTTTTTCACGAGCAATGCGTGCGGCTTCGGCACGAGCGGCATCTGCTTCGGGCGAATTGTCGATGAACGTATTTTCCGGTCCTTTCATGATGCCGACACAACGGAACACCACGATGGCCTTAACGCCTTCGCCCTTGGGATTCTTGCCGGAAACACCGTCAAGGAGCTGAGCTCCCTGACCGTTTCTCATGCAGAAGTCTTGAGCACGCTGATATAGGAATTCGCGCAGCTGCAGTTGCTGATTGATATTCGGACGTGTGCCGGAAATACGGTAAAGGTTGTAGTCGATTTTTTCGACGTCCGAATAGTTGGCGCTTTTTTCGATCGCCTCTATCATGCCGCTGCATCCGGTCAAAAGGCTCGTGCTGAGAGCAAGAATTGCGGCACCCGTCAAAATCTTTCGCATGTTTGTCCTTTCAAGAGAATTTTTATTGCTTTCGAGAAGCGACTGCAACTTCCACGTATGTTATCAGCGCCGGGATCGTCATTCCTTGGTACGCGATCAGGCCAGCTTGGGGATGAAAGCGTCCGGTTCTCACAAGAGACTTGTGGTGGCGAAGCGAAAGCTCCCGCTGTTCGTCGTTCTCGCAGATGTAGTAGGCCTGGTATCGTCCGTTGATGTCTACAACCAGAGGGCAGGTGACGTGATTTGTGTCGGCAAAGTGCGCAAAAGTGGTCCCGGGGTAGATATCGCACAACGCTAGGTATACCGCGTTTTCAAATAGGGCGAGACGCAACGTATCGGGGCAACAGTTCATTTGTCCCGAAAGCCACAGACAGAGGCCCGGATGTCGCCAGTAGACCTTGGGGCGATCCAGTGTGCGGCGCTGCGGCTTCAGATTGACGGCAGGCACGATGTCAAGCAACGCAAACTTTTCCAAAAGTTTGACCCATTCCAGAATCGTGACGCTTGGAATCTGCGCAAGCCGCCCTATTTCGCTCCAGTTGACGGCCGAGGCTGTGGTACGCGCAAGCAGTCGGGCAACCGAATAAAAGGCGTCAAGCTTGCGCAGACCGCTGCGCATGGCCGGAAGAGACGCCTCGTGTTTCCACAATTGCGTCCAATGCAAAGCACCCCGGACTCCCAAGGATGGCGCTAAACACGCGCCGAAAGCTTCCGATTCGTTAGCAAACCCTGCGTTCGGTTCAAAAGCGGCTGCAACGCCGTTGACCATCTTCGTGGTAAAAAGGCGCGGTTCTGGTGTTGCATTGATGTCGAGCACTACGCCGAGGTTATCGGCCGATTCACGGAAGAGACGAAGTGCTGCTTTGGAGAAGCGACCGGCCAGCACGAGATCTGTGAGCGGATGATGGGATAGGAACTGAAATGCACTCAGCGTCACACTGTCGAAGGCGTGTGCGTTGATGATCGTTGTTCCGTTGCCGTAAAGCGCAAAAAACTCATCGGGAGAAGCTTGGTATAACAACCGGTTTCCGTCGTCGGTGATGTCGGCAACGGGGTTGTCCCTGAGCGCTTCGACCATTCGGTAATCGGTTCCGGTGGGCAACGCAAAAAGGCGCAAGCGCGATTTCAGTTCTGGCTTGTTGATCATCGGTTAAGAGACTGCTCGGCGTGAATTTTTCGAGCGGTGCGTTTCCATAGAACGAACGCTAACACACCGTAGGCGACGGTCAAAAGAAGTAGATGTGCGATCTGAACCGTAACGGCGTAAAGCGGTGCTCCGTTTTGCGAGACGGCAACGAGACCGTTGATGCCCGAGGTTGACGGCAATAGTAAACGCAGTACCAGAGCGGGTGGCGTCATGTCAAAGAGCGGATGCACGACACCCGAGAGAAAGAGTGCCGGAGCCGAAATGACAACAAAGAACTGTGCGCCGTAGGCGTTTGTGCCCATAGCAAACGTAAAGGCCAGACCGAAACTTACAACAGCGGCGCCAAAGATCGCAGCCATCAATAATGTGCCGCCGGGATTTTGCATGGAGGCAAAATCAAAGAGCACAAAGTCCGGTCCCAGAGCGTAGGCAAGCCACATGAGACTAAAGAGCCAGAAAGCGACGTAGAGGGCCGCAAAGCCGTGTACGTTGCGACAAACGGCGCGCAACACGGAAGGCGGATTTGCGCTCGCAAGCCATCCCCCCAAGCTCATGACGATGCTCACGAACATAACGGCTTGGATAATGATGGGCATGACGGCGGCAACGATGTAGCTTGCATAGCCGGAAAGCGGGTTATAGAGATTGACGTCGGTAAAGGCGACCGGGGCTGTTTGCAACTTTTTAAGGGTTTCGAGCGGTGCGCCGGCTCGAACGAGGTTTAAAGCCATGCTAGCGGCCGTTGTTTCTCCGACAACACCCATGAGGCCGGCCATCACAGCGCGTGACTTTACGGGGAAGGCGCCGTTGGCGGTAAGTGCAACGGATGTATGCTTGCCGGCCAACAGGTTTTCCTCGAAATTCTCAGGGATCGTGATCACGGCCGCCACTTTTTCAGTTTTGTAGAGCGATTCGCCCTCGGCACGATCTGTTCCGATCGCAACGACATTGATCATAGCCACAGATTTGATGCGTTCGATCATTGCGCGGCTAGCCGCGCTGCGGTCGAGATCCACCACAGCCGTTTGGATGCTGGTGACGTTTTGTGCTGCGTAAGGCCACGCGTAAAAGAGCAGGTAAAAGGCTACGGCGATCACGAAAATTACGAAGGTGTCTTTTGTAAAAGCTCCGCGGGCCAGAACCGTGCGAACCGTCTCCCAAAAACCGACGGGTTCTGGGAGGTCGATCACTGGCTGAGCTTCACGCTCTTTTTGCGCCCATTTACGCATTCTCCGGGGCATCAGAGTCAGGCCGACAGCGGCTGGGATAATGACGAAGAGAGAGAGCATCGAGAGCAGATAGATCGTGTGCGAAAGCTCGCTTCCGAGCACCCACTGCGAGGAATGAAGTCTCAGGTACCATGTCAACGGAAGGAACTGAGCGAGTAGTTGCGCAGCTGCGTCCATTGAATCCAGAGGAAAGGAAAAGCCCGTGAAGGGGAAGATGGGGGCGGTTGTGCCAATCGCAACCGACATGGCAATAATCCACGACGGCGAAAGGCTCGTGTAGAGCATGGCAAGCGCCGGCATGCTCGCGAAAAAGAGCACGATCCCCAGCGCCCAGGCGGCGAGATTGCCTTGCACGCCCCAGCCCTCCCAGCCGGTGAACCAGGCTAGGTAGGCCAGCCCCATGAGCGAGTAAAGGACCAACCAAAAGCTCATGCGGCCAAGCAAAAAACCCGTGAGGTGAGAGTAAGTTTCAACAACTTGATGTACGGTCTTAAGGCGCCACTCTCGGGTGAGCGATCCCACGCAAGTCAGAATGGCTCCTAAGGCGAGCACGCCGGGCAGAATGGTGGTGAGCAGATACGCTTTGAAATTGAGTGCCGGGTTGCCTGCAATCAGAATGTCAGCGTCAAGCACGGCAAGACGTTCTTTGTTTCCGGCAAAGCCGCCGCCTACGACGGAGGCGGCCTCAAGCATTTGTCCAATTTGAATTTGTGACAGTGCGAGCTTGAGGTCGGTTTCCACCGTGGTCGCGATGGCGTAGTAGCTTTTGTTGAGAAAGAGCTCAAGAGCCGAATCGGAACGGCTGCCGGACGTTTTTTCGCTCCAGTTGTGGCCGATGACAAAGAGAGCGTAAATGTTACCCGTGGCAAGATCGGCCGTTGCCGCCTGTGGATTTTCGTAATTGACGAAATCAACCGAGGCCACCGCATCCAGAGATCGGATCAAGTCCCGGCTTTCTGCGGAGTTGTCGTAGTCGACAAGCCCGACGGGTATGTTGCGCATCAGCCCGGTAGCGAAGACGGCAACTACGGCCAGACACCAGAAAACGGGGACCACGATGCCGGTGAGCCACAAAAGCGGCGTATCAGATGTGGTGCGGGCTTCCTGCACAAAAGCGCGCTTAAAGTCGGAAAGAAACGACGACATAACCGAGGGAAACGTTAGGAGCCGCGGGCTGCGCGGTCAACAATCACGCTCATGCCGGGACGCAGATCGCGCATTGGCTCAACCGGTCGGGCGCGTACTTCGAAGGTGCGCACGTCGTAACCCGTCGACTGACGGGTGGAACGCCAGGTCGCGTAGTCCGCTCGCGGATTGATCCAATAAACGGTAAAGGCAACGTTGTCTACTCCCAAGGCCGGCACCTTGGCCTTCAATTCGGCACCCACCTTAATCTCGGCAAGCTCATCTTCGCGGATGTTGAACACAACCCATTTGTCGGAGTGATCCAGCAGGGTGACGAGCGGGAAACCGGCCGGCGTTACTTCGCCCTCATGCAGCACCACACGCGTTACTTCTCCTTGTCGCGGAGCGCGGACTAAGCTTTCGGAAGCCAGACTCTGCACTTCGGCGACGCCCGAGGCGGCCTGACGTGCCAGGGCTTCTGCGGCTCGCTTTTCATCTTCGCGTGATCCCGTGAGCGCCATGTCATAAACGCTTTGTGCGGCGCGGGCCAACCCGCGGGCGGTGTCAAGGGCCGCTTTGGCTTCATCGAATTTTTGAGCCGACACAAGCCCTTCCTTGTATAGCGCATTGACACGAGAAAAAGTTTTCTCGGCAAGCTTCAGAGCACCCTGGGTGCTTTCATACATTGACTTGGCTTCCCGAATTTTTTCCTTGCGGGCGCCTTCTTCCACAAGACGAGCTTTGGCTTGCGCAGCTTGTTCTTGCGCCGTGACCTGGCCGAGCTTGGCGGAAATTTCCGGAATGCTGATCTTTACCATCACGGCGCCGGCTTCGACCGTGTCGCCTTCCTTGACGAGCACTTTTTCAATGCGGCCGGGAATTTTGGGCGCCACTTCAATGGTGCGGGCATCCACCTGTCCTTGAAGCGGGGTCGGAGCGGGAGTGGCAGCCTTCCATAGTCCGATGCCGATAAAGGCCAGAAGACCGGCACCGATCAGGGCAACGGCGATAGTTTTAACGGAGACGTTTTTGGATTCGGTCATGGCGGAAAACTCAGTACTCGAAAATATTTGTCTGACGCGTGACGGATTGTTCAAAGGCGTTCATATCGCCGCATGCAGCGTTTAGCATGGCCCATGCGACAACGAAGCGGTAGGCGGCGACGCGCCGGGCGATTTCTGCGGCCAGCAGTTTGGTGCGTGCGTCGTTGACTTCATCAGCCGTTGAGAGTCCCTCGGAAAAGCCCTTTTCACGCAACCGTAGGTTTTCCTTGGCAAGCGAAAGCGTCGAGTCGGTGAGGCGATAAGCCTCGCGGGCCTCGTTGCTCTTGAGGTACGCTGTCTGAACAGCTGTCTGAATGCGGTTTCTCGCTTCGTCGTGCGCGGCTTGCGCTTTTGTGACGAGCGAATTGGCCGCAGCAATTGACGCATTGCGATCTTTGTTGTCCCAGAGCGTGAACTTCAGACCGATGCCGGCGATCCAGTCGGGTTCGGGGATCGTCAGGTAGTGCTTGATCATGTTGTAGTTGGCAAAGGCGTAGACCTGGGGGTGCCAGGCGGCCTTGGCGGCCGTCACGCCCTGCTCAGCTTGGCGGCGCTGTGCTACCACGCTCTTTAAGACGGGGCTTGCGCCCAACGCCTTGTCCTGCCAGCTCTTTAGCGTGCCGATGTCTTCCGTGACAACGAAGAGGGGGTTTTTGAGTTCGCCCACACTTTCTTCGCGCAAAAGGCCGGCCAATTCGCTTTCGGCCACACGGCGGTTTGTCTGAGCGGTCAAAAGTTCTCGCTTGGCGGTGTCTCGATTGACTTCGACAGCCATGCGTTCGAGCTTGCTGATCGTGCCGGTCTTTTCAAAGCGAAGCGCTTTGCGCACCTCCAGCTCCTGCTGATGCAGCATTTCGTTTTGCAGTCGTTCAATGCTGCGCGCAAGCTGTACCGCAAAGTATTTCTGTGCGAGCTCGGTGTCAACGGTATCGCGCTGAGCCTGCGTGCGAGCCTGCGACTCGTAGACAGCCTCGTCGGCCGCACGAACTTTGGCATTGATGGCGCCGCCCATGTAAATCGGCAGCTGAGCGTTGATGGCTGCGCGAGGGCCACCGATGTCTTCTTCGTGGTAAAGATCAATAGGAGGCAGGGGAAGGCCGGGAATAAGTCCGCCGAGATTCACTGTTCCATAGTCGAGCGTTTTGCGTCCCCAAATCTGCTTAGAGTCAAGTTCGATCTTGGGGCCGTGCAAGCTGCGCGCGCTCTTGGCTTCGCTTTCGCGCTTGGCTGTTTCGGCCGCTTCGACCTTGATGGAATCCACCCGGTCGTGAGCAAGCTGTCGAGCCTGAGAAAAATCAAGTGCCGGCGTCTGGGCGTAACCTGAACTCAATGCCCAACAGAGCGTTGCAAAGACGAAGAGAGATTTTGCGGCCATCGGAGACTTTTCGTAGAGAAAGATTTTCTATAAAATCACTATTTTAGTGCTGAGAATCTTTTAGCACACAGATACATTGCCGAATGTCGCCCGAATGGCGAAATCGGTAGACGCAAAGGACTTAAAATCCTTGGCCTATGGCATGCGGGTTCGAGTCCCGCTTCGGGCACCATCTGCATTCAGTAATGTCTTCTGGTTTGCCCCGATTTATCGGGGTTTTTCTTTTCAGTTTCCGCTTTTCTTTATTGCGGTGCTGCACGGGATTCGCATCAGAGGTACTTTCTGGAAAGCTGTTGCGCTGTTTTTTGCAAGGTTTTCTTATGGGAAGAACCGTAAAATGCGGCCAATCCATTTGCCAGCCCCAGAAGACGCTGATGTCAGAAATCGCAGACTTTTCTAAATTCCCCCTCGATTCACATATCCAGGCAGCGATTGCCGAAATGGGTTATGTCACGCCCACCCCGATTCAGGTCCAGGCCATTCCCGTTGTTCTCGCCGGACAGGATGTGATGGGGGCGGCTCAGACCGGTACCGGCAAGACGGCCGGGTACGGTCTTCCGGCTCTGCAGCGTATTCTTCCCAAGGCCAATACCTCGATGTCGCCCGCGCGCCACCCTGTGCGTGTGCTGATTCTTGCACCGACTCGTGAGTTGGCCGTGCAGGTCAACGAAAGTCTCGTGAAGTACGCAAGTAAGACGCCGCTGCGCGTTGGAGTGGTCTACGGCGGAGTGGACATCAAGCCGCAGGCTGACATGCTGCGTCGTGGTGTGGAAGTCCTCACGGCAACGCCCGGGCGTCTTCTGGACCACCATGAAGGCGGCTCAGTGAATCTTTCCCAGGTCGAAATCGTGATTCTCGACGAGGCCGACCGTATGCTTGACATGGGGTTTTTGCCCGACATTTCTCGCATATTGAATCTGTTGCCGAAAAAGCGTCAGAACCTGATGTTCTCGGCAACCTTCTCGCCCGAGGTTAAGAAGCTTGCCGGCAACTTCCTGCGCAATCCCGTTTTGGTCGAAGTGGCTCGCGAAAACGCCACGGCCGATACGGTTGAGCAGATTGTCTATCAGGTACACGACTCGGAAAAAACGGACGTCCTGATTGATATTCTCAAGGGTGACGGTGAAGATGGCGGTCCGATCAAACAGGTCATTGTTTTCGTCAACGCCAAGATCACCTGCCGTCGTTTGGCCAGCACGCTTTCTCGTGTGGGCATTTCAGCCGATGCGATTCACGGGGACAAGACTCAGGAAGAGCGCATGGCAGCTCTGGAAGCCTTCAAGAAGGGCGAAGTCGAAGTGCTTGTGGCAACCGATGTTGCGGCCCGTGGTTTGGACATTGCCGAGCTTCCTGTTGTGATCAACTACGATGTGCCTTTCGGTGCGGAAGACTATGTGCACCGCATCGGACGTACGGGTCGCGCAGGAGCCAAGGGTAAGGCAGTGATGCTTGCAACCGGTGGCGACAGTCGCCTTGTTACGGCCATTGAAGAGCTTACCAAGCAAAAATTCAAACCCGAAGAACGTCATCCTTTGTCGCGCGAAGAACGCCGCTCTCGATACGGTGCACAGCGTCGCGACGGTTCCGGAGAAGATCGTCCTCGCCGCGGCCGCAAGGATTGGCGAGATGAGGATCGCGAAGGGCGTCGTCCGGTGGATTTGCCGAAGATGCCGGCTCCTGTTTACGATCCGATTTTTGATGCGCCGTATGAACCGACAGAAAGTTCGGCGGAGTCGGGGATTGATCTCAATCAGCCGGTTCGCACAGCGGCTCGCGGGCAAACCCAAGGCAAGAAAAAAGGCATGGTCGCAGCGCTGCTCGGCGGCCTGATGCGTAAGTAATCGTCTGACGGCCGGTTTTCGACCGACTTGAAAATTTTCAATTCGACCCCGTGTCTGCCGAAGATGCGGGGTGTTCGTATCTCTGGAACATGACTGACACCGAAAAGTTTCGTTTTTGCGTCGCTCCGATGCTCGATTGGACTGACCGTCATTGCCGCTACTTCATGCGCTTGATGACGAAGCGCGCGCGGCTTTACACCGAGATGGTGACGGCGCCTGCCATTTTGTTCGGTAACCGCGATTTGCTCCTGAAGTTTGACGCAACCGAGCATCCGGTGGCTTGTCAGCTCGGCGGCAGCGATCCGGAGGATTTGGCCAAGGCCGCAGCCATTGCTGCGCAGTACGGCTACGACGAAATCAATCTCAACTGCGGTTGTCCTTCCGAACGTGTTCAGAAAGGCTCGTTCGGTGCCTGCTTGATGCTAGAACCCAAGCTTGTGGCGGAGTGCTTTCAAGCGATCCGAGAAGCGAGCGGACTTGAGACCACCATCAAGCATCGCATCGGGGTGGATCATCAGGATGACTATCCGTTTGTGCAGAATTTCGTCGGAACGCTTTATGAGGCCGGGTGCCGAGCTTTTATCGTGCATGTTCGCACCGCTTTTCTCAAGGGACTTTCACCGCGTCAGAACCGAGACGTTCCCCCGCTCAAGCCCGACTATGCCTATCAGCTTAAGAAGGACTTTCCTCAGGCGCAATTCTGCATCAACGGCGGCATCCAGACGCTGGAAGAGTCCAAGACCTTTATTGACAACGGTTTGGACGGCGTGATGGTCGGCCGAGCCGCTTATCACGAACCCTGGATGCTGTCCCGAGTGGACGAAGTTCTCTTCGGAGAAGAACCTCACGAGATTCGACGCGAAGAGGTCGTCGAACAGATGACGGCCTATTTGCACCGGATTGCACCGGAACACGAAAATGCCGTGCGTAATGCAGCTCGTCACACGATGGGCTTGATGAATGGGCTACCCGGCGCTCGACTTTGGCGCCGTACACTGTCTGATCCTAAGGCATACAAGGAAGCAGGGCCCAACGTGCTGTTGGCCGCGCTGGAGTCCATGAAGGCTTGAGATTTTGTTTTGTTCAACGTTCTATCCAATAAGGAACTTGAAAAATGCTTGGAGCCATTGTTGGCGACATTGTCGGTTCGCGTTTCGAATTTGCGTGCCAACCCGACGATGGGACATATTGCGAATTCACCATGCCGCCGGCGCCTGGTTTTGATTTTCTTTCTTCGGATTGTTTCTTTACCGACGATACAGTGCTGACTGTGGCGATTTGTCAGGCCTTGACTGAGACGGGAGGCAATTCGACCGGTTTGCCGCAACGCGTGATTGAGCTCTTTTGTGAGTACGCGCGACGCTATCCGTTGGCAGGCTATGGAGCTCGCTTTGACGAGTGGCTGCACAACCCGTACAGAAAACCGTATATGAGCCTCGGGAACGGAGCAGGGATGCGCGTGAGTGGCTGCGCATACGCTGCGGAGACGCTCGATGAAGCTCTACTGCTGTCCGATTTGGTTACAGCCGTGACGCACAATCATCCGGAAGGCCTTTTAGGCGCCCGTGCAGTGACGGCGACAACGTTCTTGGCTCGGCAGGGCAAGAACAAGGAAGAAATTCGCAGTTATGTTACTGAGAACTTCTACTCGCTCGACTTTACGATTGATCAGATCCGAAACGACTACTGGAAGCAACGAGGCCTTGGCACCTGCGGCATGACTATTCCTCAGGCGTTGCAGGCGTTTTTCGAATCCACGGATTTTGAAAGCGCAATCCGATTGGCTGTCGGCCTCGGCGGCGATACTGATACACTGGGTGCGATTGTTGGCGCGCCGGCCGGAGCCTATTACGGCGTGCCGAGCGATGTAGCGCAGAAGGCCGACTCTTTCCTCTCAGAAGATTTGCGCGAAGCTCTGACGGCGTTCGAAGTGCGATTTCCTGTCTGAAAATTCTCGTTAAGGCAGACTGCATCGGCAGTTGCCTGATTTGTGTATCGCTGCATGATTTGGTTTGCTCTTTATTCGTTTTTATTTATTGCCCTGGCTTACTTCGACTATAGAAAAGGGCAAACGACGCCCGGCTATTTTCTGAACGATCGCAAGTCGAAAACGCATCAGGTCGGATTTTCGATCATTGCTTCCTGTGTGGGTGGGTCTGCTACGGTAGGTATGTGCGGACTGGCTTACGAGGTTGGGACGCCGGCACTCTGGTGGCTGCTCTCGGGAGCGGCGGGCCTTGTGGTGTTGCGGATTTTTATGGTGCCGCGCATTCGAGCTCGAGGCTCGGCTCTGACGATGCCGGAGATGATCAAGGACTTGATTGGGGCACCAGCGCATCGTTTGTCCTGCGTGATCATTTTGTGTGCCTGGGTGGCGATTCTGGCCGCTCAATTTGTAGCGATGGGGCGCATTGTTGCGGGGTTGACGGGACTCTCACCAACAGCGGCTATGGCTTGCGGAGCGTTGGTGATCGTGCTTTACACGTGGTTGGGCGGGCAGGCAAGTGTGATTAAAAGCGACGTGATCCAGCTCGTTTGTCTGGCGACGGGATTGGTTTTTCTCTTGTCCTTTCTTGTTTTGATCAATCCGGAACCTCTGACGGAAATACGATTCGAGTGGCTTAACGACAAGTTCGAGATCACCGATTGGTCTCGATTCATGTTGCTGATCGGCGGCAGCTACATTGTGTGCCCTATGCTTTTTGCCCGCATCATGAGTGCTGAGTCGGATAAGGCGGCTCGCCGCGGAGCAGAACTCGGCATTCTCGGTATTGCGGCGATTGCTTTCGTGATCGTCGGCATCGGCGTGGAGGCAAGAGCATTTCTGGGAGAAGGGGCGCAGGGCGGCGACTCTGTGCTGCCGCAGTTGGTAGGGCATTTGCCGGCGTGGGCGAGCGTTCTCTTTTTCTTTGTGATGGCAAGCGCTATCTTGTCCTCGGCCGATTCGTGTTTGATCACGGCGGCCACCGTGGCGGCCAACGATGTTCTGAAGGCGCCGAGCGTGAAAGTTTCGCGCCGGTTGATTCTTGTCATTTCTGCGGCGGCCTTTGTCCTTGCCGGTTCCGGCAAGAGCGTGCTGGGACTGCTTCTTGCGGCCAACACGATATACACCTGTGCGGTGGTCTTTCCTATTTTCGTGACGCTGGCGGCAGGTCGAAAACTCAATGCTGCGGCGGCGCTTGCGACGATTGCGACGGCCGGCAGCTTGGCTCTGGCCAGCGAACTCATGAGTTACGAACTGTTGAGCTACGTTGCGGCACTGGTTTCCGTCATCGGCAGCGTGCTTTCTCTTTTCGTTGGAACAAGAAGCGAAATGCCTCAGACCGTCGTCGTGCCGGTGCGTGTTCGAAAGCACTGAAATTAGAGAAAAATTTCGCTCAAGTATTTGATCTCGGCTGTGTTTTCTCATATAATCCGCGCTTCTTTGTGCAAGCAAAGATTTTCCCGAACCTGCGCTATGTTGGCGCGGGTCAGTAAATAGCACGCCGAAGGCTCTCCGGGTGACCGTAATCGAACGGTTTTGCCAAGGCCTCGGTGTTAGACATAACCTTGGAGAATAAGAAATGTCCGTCAGCATGCGTGAAATGCTCGAAGCCGGTTGCCACTTCGGCCACCAGACCCGCTTCTGGAACCCCAAGATGGCTCAGTACATCTTCGGCGCCCGCAACAAGATTCATATCATCAACCTCGAAAAGACGGTTGAAAAGCTTGCCGAAGCTGAAAAGTTCGTCCGTGAACTCTCCGCTCGCGGCGGCAAGATCCTCTTCGTGGACACCAAGCGCGGCGGCCGCGACACGATCATCGAACAGGCCCAGCGCGCTGGCTGCTGCTACGTTGATCAGCGCTGGCTCGGCGGCACGCTCACGAACTTCAAGACCGTGAAGCAGACGATCCGTCACCTCAAGGACATGGAAGCCACGCAGGAAGCTGGCGGCCTTGAGAAGATGAGCAAGAAGGAAGCTCTCGACTTCACCCGTGAAGTTGAAAAGCTCAACAAGTCCATCGGCGGTATCAAGGACATGGCCGGCCTGCCCGACGCTCTCTTCGTGATTGACGTCGGCTACCACAAGATCGCCATCCAGGAAGCCAACAAGCTCGGCATCCCGGTTGTTGCTGTCGTCGATACCAACCACAGCCCCGAAGGCGTTGACTACGTCATCCCGGGCAACGACGACTCCGGTAAGGCTGTTGCCATCTACGCTTCCGTGATCGCTGACGCCATCCTCGCCGGTCGTGCCGATGTGGCCACCGGTGAAGAAGAAGCTCAGGAAGAGTTCGTGGAAGTCGAAGAAAAGACCGAAGCCTAATTCTTAGACATCGATCTTTGGCGTCCGACAAGACGCATCCGTCCGACTGATCTCGCGGTCTTTCGGACGGCTGGAGAAAGGGCGCGGCAAAATATTTTCAGCCTGCGCCCTTTTTTCTGCTATTTTTTCAGGTGCTGCATAGCAGGATCCTGCAGAAACAGAATTTCAATATGTTCGAGAACGGTATTCTCGGACAATTTTTTTAAGACAATAGGAGCTAAAAGAATGGCCGCTATTACTGCCGCAATGGTTAAGGCGCTTCGCGAAAAGACCGACGCCCCGATGATGGAATGCAAGAAGGCCCTCACGGAAGCTGACGGTGACGCCGCCAAGGCAGAAGAGATCCTTCGCGTCAAGCTCGGCAACAAGGCCAGCAAGGCCGCTGCCCGCGTGACGGCTGAAGGCGTTGTGACGGTTTACGTGAGCGAAGACCGCAAGGTCGGCGCCATCCTTGAAGTCAACTCGGAAACCGACTTCGTTGCCAAGAACGAAGAATTCCAGAAGATGGCCCAGGATGCGGTTCGTCTGGTTGCCGAACAGAACCCGGCTGACATCGCTGCTCTGTCGGCTCTCAATATTGACGGCAAGACCCTCGAAGAAGTCCGTACGGCTCTCGTTGGCAAGATCGGCGAAAACATGACCTTCCGTCGCTTCCAGCGTTTCGAAGCTCAGGGCCAGCTGCACAAGTATGTGCACGGCGGCTCCAAGATCGCTGCCGTTGTTGACGTTGTTGGCGGCGACGATGAAGTTGCTCACGACATCGCCATGCACATCGCGGCTGCCAAGCCGAAGGCTCTTGACCAGTCCGGCATCCCCGCAGAACTGATCGAAACGGAACGCCGCGTTGCCATCGAAAAGGCTCGCGAAGCCGGCAAGCCCGAAGCCATGCTCGAACGCATCGCTGAAGGTACCGTCAACAAGTTCCTCAAGGAAGTCACGCTCCTGAACCAGCCGTTCGTTAAGGACGACAAGGTCACGATTTCCCAGCTTCTGAAGAGCAAGGGTGCTTCCGTCGCCTCCTTCGGCCTGTATGTGGTTGGTGAAGGCCTCGAAAAGCGCAACGAAGACTTCGCTGCGGAAGTTGCCGCTCAGCAGGCTGCTGCTGCCAAGGCCTAATCGGCACACTGTCAGCTACTAGTTGAACAAGAATGGCTCGGAGCGATCCGGGCCGTTTTTGTAACAACGTTTGCAAAAACTTGCGCGGATACGGCATGCTGCCGCTCAAATGCTTGTCGGTTGCTGTATCATCCACACAATTTAGGTAAAAGTGCCCAGAAGAGTGCTTTTGCCAGGCTTGTTTTGCGCCTGAAATTCGTGAAACTTGCCCTCGTTTTCGTGACAAACCTACCTGACGGAGGCGGCGGACAAATTCGCCGTATGTGCCCATGCAAAATCCCACGCCCAAGTACAAGCGCGTTCTTTTGAAGCTTTCCGGCGAAGCCCTGATGGGGCCGGATCAGTTCGGTATCAATCGTGCAACGCTTTCGGGCATCGTTCAAGAAATCAAGAGCATGCTTGATCTTGGCGTCGAACTGGGCGTCGTTGTGGGCGGCGGCAACATCTTCCGCGGTGTGGCTCTCGGCGCCACCGGCATGGATCGCGCCACGGGCGACTACATGGGTATGCTTGCCACGGTCATGAACGCCATGGCCTTGCAGGACGCTCTGCGCAATGCCGGCATTGAAGCCCGCGTGCAAAGCGCTTTGACGCTTTCTCAGGTTGCCGAACCGTACATTCGCGGACGCGCATTGAAGTATCTGGAAAAGGGCCGCGTCGTGATCTTCGCTGCCGGTACCGGCAATCCGTTCTTTACGACGGATACGACGGCAGCGCTGCGCGGTGCCGAAATCGGTGCACAGATCGTGCTCAAGGCCACCAAGGTTGACGGTATCTATTCCGAAGATCCCAAGAAAAACCCCGACGCCGAACTTTATAAGGACATCACCTTTGACGAAGCCATGCGCCGCAATCTCAAGGTGATGGACGCCACGGCCTTTGCGCTTTGCCGCGATCAGGGCTTGCCCATCAAGGTCTTCTCGATCACCAAGCCCGGTGCCATGCGACGCGTTGTGCTCGGCGAAGACGAAGGCACGCTTGTTCACGTTTAAGAATTCGTGGCAAAATCAACAGATTCAATCTTTTTTCTCTGACAACTCAGAAACAGAAATCAAATGAGTACTATCGCCGAAATTCAACAGCAATGCGAATACAAGATGAAGCGCACGATCGAAAGCCTGCGCGACGATCTCTCGAAGTTGCGTACGGGCCGTGCTTCCACCGGTATTCTCGAACATGTAATGGTTGACTACTACGGTTCGCCCACGCCGATTTCCCAGGTGGCTAACCTCGGCGTTGCCGACGCTCGCACGATTACCGTTCAGCCCTGGGACCGCAAGATGATTCCGGTGATCGAAAAGGCGATTCTTACGGCTGATCTCGGTCTCAATCCTGCCGCATTCGGTGACATGGTTCGCGTGCCGGTTCCGCCGCTTACCGAAGAACGTCGCCGTGAAATCTGCAAGGTGGTGCGTGGTGACGGCGAAGACGCCAAGGTTGCCATCCGCAATCTGCGTCGTGATGCCAACGAACATGTCAAGAAGCTCGAAAAGGCCAAGGAAGTGAGCGAAGACGAACAGAGCCGCAGCGAAAAGGAAATCCAGAAGATGACCGACAAGTACATCGCTGAAGTCGACCAGATCGTTGCCGCCAAGGAAAAAGAGGTGATGACCGTCTAAGTTTCCGCTACGACAGCGAAACTAAGATGTCTTAACCCGACAAGCGCCCGGGCTCGGCTAACTAAGCCGCCAGTGCGGGCGCTTTTTCGTTTGTTTGTTTGTCAAAGACCGCCATGTCGCATCCTAACCACCTCGCAATCATTATGGACGGCAACGGCCGTTGGGCTAAGAGTCGCTTTTTGCCGCGCATCGAAGGACATCGACGAGGCGTGGAAACGGTTCGAACCGTTGTCAAGGCGGCGCGGCGCCGCGGAATCGAACATCTCTCGGTGTTCGCCTTTTCCAGTGAAAACTGGAATCGTCCGCGAGAAGAGGTTAATGCTCTTCTCAATTTCTTTGTAGCCGGTCTCAGGCAAGAGGCAGAACCGTTGCTCAAAGCCGGCGTGAGGCTTCATGTGGTGGGCGATCGGAGCGTCTTTTCCGAAGAACTTGTGCAGGCGATCGAACAGGCTGAAAAAATTACTCGTGACGCCACAGCGATGCATTTGAATGTTTGCATCAACTATGGCGGTCGTTGGGATATCGCGCAGGCTGCGCATCACGTTGCTGCCGAAGGACTTGAACTGACGGTCGAAAACATCGATCGTTATATGGGTATGCCTTGGGCGGGACCGGTTGACTTGATGATCCGAACAGGGGGAGAGCAGCGCATTTCCAACTTCATCCTGTGGCAGGCTGCCTACGCCGAACTTTGGTTTACAGAAAAACTCTGGCCAGAATTTTCCGAAGATGATCTTGATGAAGCGCTCAAGTGGTTTGCAGGACGAGAGCGTCGGTTTGGTAAAACAAGTGAACAAATCCGAAACGGGGCTTAACCGTCGCTCGGCTTACGTCAAAAGTGCGTTATGCCGCGTCAAAACCTTTGCGGCTGTGTCTGTCTTGTGCCATAGTTAATCTGTTCGCAGTCTGTTTTCTGTTTGATCATGCTTTTAACGCGAGTTATTACGGCGGCGGTTTTGCTGCTGATTCTCGTGGTTGCCGCGCAGGCCGGCGACCATGTTCTTAACGCCGTTCTGGCGGTCGGCTACGGTATCACGCTGGCCGAATGGTTGAAACTCACCAAGCTCTCCGGCACGCCTTCCTATTTGTTGGGCGGGTGTTTTGCACTGGCGGGAGCCGGCTTGGCTCTGGGAGCGGCCGATCTTGATGTTTTTGGATCGGCCTACCTGGTTCTTCAGTTGGCTGTGGCTTGCATTTGGCTTGCCGTCACGGCGGTTTGTTACAACGCACGCAACATCGGTTTCGGAGTAGCGCGTCCGGCTGCCACCGTGCTTGCTTTTGTCGTCACGACTGCGACCTGGCTGGCTGTTTGGCAGTTCCTGCGCCTCGGAAGCTGGCCGCTTCTCATCAGCGTCTTCATGATCGTGTGGCTTGCCGATGCCTGCGCATACTTTGCGGGGCGTTTGTTCGGTAAGAACCGTATGGCACCTGCGATCAGTCCAAAGAAAACATGGGAAGGTGTGGCGGGCGGCCTTGTCAGTGTCTTGGTTGCTGCGCTTGCCGCTTACCTGTGGCTGCCGCACGAAATGGTGCTCACGAGCATTCTGCTCGACAAGGCGGGTTTTGCTGCCGGTTTACTGATGATTCTGGTTCTGGTGGCGGTTTCCGTTTCCGGAGATTTGTTTGAATCGAGTCTCAAGCGTCAGGCCGGCGTCAAGGATTCCGGGCGACTGCTTCCCGGTCACGGCGGCTTTTATGATCGCCTTGATTCCTCTTTGGCCGTGTTGCCGACGGCTGCGGCCATGCTGATGATTGTGTAGCTCTTATCGCATTGTTCGCGCGAGGGTACTTCGGTTGAATTTTCTCCAGAAATTAGGCAAAAGTACCCAAAAAAGCGATCATGCTTCTTTATAATTCCTTAATTCAAGAATCCCGCGCCGAACACAGACGGCGCTCTTCTTTTTGATTAGAGAAAATGACTAAATACGTATTCGTCACGGGCGGCGTTGTCTCCAGTTTGGGCAAAGGCATCGCCGCCGCTTCTTTAGCTGCAATCCTTGAGTCCCGCGGACTTAAGGTGACGATGATCAAGCTCGATCCCTATATCAACGTGGATCCGGGCACGATGAGTCCGTTCCAGCACGGCGAAGTGTTCGTGACGGAAGACGGCGCGGAGACCGACCTTGATTTGGGGCATTACGAACGTTTCATCTCCTCGAAGATGAGCCGTTATAACAACTTCACGACCGGGCAGATTTATAAGAGCGTTCTTGAAAAGGAACGTCGCGGCGAGTACCTCGGCAAGACGGTTCAGGTGATTCCGCATATCACCAACGAAATTCAGGAATATGTCGTGCGCGGTGCCAAGAATGCGTGCAACGGCGACTGCGATGTGGCTGTGGTGGAAATCGGCGGCACCGTGGGCGATATTGAATCCTTGCCCTTCATCGAAGCCGTTCGCCAGATGAGTTTCCGCGTGGGGCGTGACAACGCCTGCTTCATTCACCTGACGCTGTGCCCCTGGGTGGCGGCTGCCGGCGAACTGAAGACCAAGCCCACACAGCACTCCGTGCAGAAGCTGCGCGAAGAGGGTGTCTATCCGGACATTCTTTTGTGCCGTGCCGAACGCGAAGTTCCCGAAGGTGAACGTGCCAAGATCGCACTCTTTTGCAACGTGCCGATGGATCATGTCATCAGCGTTACCGACGCAAGCACGATTTACGAAGTGCCCCTGATGTTGCACGCTCAGCACCTTGATGAAATTGTCTGCAAGCGCCTCAATATCAACTGCAAGCCTGCCGATCTGTCCCAGTGGCAGGAAATCGTTCGCCGCATTCGCGAAACCAAGGGTGAGGTGACGATCGGCATGGTCGGCAAGTACGTTGATTACGCCGACAGCTATAAGAGCTTGAACGAAGCGCTGATCCACGCCGGCATTAAGACGGAACACAAGGTTAAGGTCAACCTGATTGACTCCGAAGAAATCGAAAAGCACGGCTGCGATATGCTCAAGGGCCTTGACGCCATTCTGGTTCCTGGCGGTTTCGGCAAGCGTGGCACGGAAGGTATGATCAAGGCGATTGAGTTTGCCCGAGTCAACAAGATCCCGTTCTTGGGCATCTGCCTTGGCATGCAGACGGCTGTGATCGAATTTGCGCGTCATGTTTGCGGACTCGGCGGCGCCAACTCCACCGAATTTGATTTGGATACTCCGCATCCGGTGGTTGCGCTGATCACGCAGTGGACGGATAAGTCCGGCAAGGTTGAACAGCGAAACGAAAAGAGTGATCTGGGCGGCACGCTGCGTTTGGGCAGCCAGACAGTTCCCGTCAAGGCCGGCACGTTGGCTCATCAGATCTACGGCGACACGGTTTGCGAACGTCATCGTCATCGTTACGAAGTCAACAACGCTTATGTTCCTCAGTTTGAGGACAATGGCATGGTGATTTCGGCTCGTACGCCGACGGAAAATCTGCCGGAAATGATGGAACTCCCCAATCATCCGTTCTTCTTCGGTGTTCAATTCCATCCAGAATTTACCTCGACGCCGCGTGACGGTCACCCGCTGTTTGAAGCATTTGTGCGCGCTGCGATCAAGCAGCACAATGAAAAGTCGGCCTAACGGCAGAGTTTGACAGGAGCAACCAACCATGAAACTTTGCGGGTTTGAAACCGGCAACAGAAATCCGTTCTTTTTGATTGCTGGTCCGTGTGTCATCGAAAGTCGTGAAATGGTGATGGAAATCGCCTCTTTCATGAAAGAGACCTGCGATGAACTGGGGATTCGCTACATTTTTAAGGCTAGCTTTGACAAAGCCAACCGTACGTCGACGAAAAGCTATCGAGGTCCCGGCATTGACGAAGGCCTCAAAATTCTTGATGACGTTCGCCGTGAGGTCAGCGTTCCGGTTTTGACGGACGTGCACACGCCTGAGCAAGTGCGTCAGGTGGCCGACGTTGTTGATGTCCTGCAGACGCCTGCCTTCCTGTGCCGTCAGACTGACTTCATCGTCGCCTGTGCCAAGAGCGGCAAACCCGTTAACATCAAAAAGGGTCAGTTCCTTGCACCGCATGACATGGTCAATGTGATTGCCAAGGCCCGCGAAGCGGCTTTGGAAGAGGGACTTAACCCGGATAACTTCATGGTGTGCGAACGCGGTACGACGTTTGGTTACGGCAATCTGGTCAGTGACATGCGCAGTCTTGCCATCATGCGTGAAACGAAAGCTCCGGTGGTTTTTGACGCCACGCATTCGGTGCAGATGCCGGGCGGCCGCGGAACGAGTTCCGGCGGCGATCGCCGCTTCGTGCCCGTGCTTTCACGTGCTGCGGTTGCTGTTGGAGTGGACGGGCTCTTCTTTGAGACTCACCCCAATCCGGATACGGCTCTTTCTGACGGACCCAATATGGTTCCGCTCAATCGTATGCCGGATTTGCTCGAAGAGCTTGTGCGCATCGACCGCATTGTCAAAGGGTTCGACTACCTCGAAAACAGTCTTTAAGCGATTACCCGGTGAGGCGACTTGCCGGGTCTTTTACGATTCATTTATTACTTTAGGAAAAAACAATGAGCGCCATCATTGACATCATTGGCCGCGAAGTTCTCGATTCTCGCGGTAACCCGACCGTGGAAGCCGAGGTGTTCCTCGAAAGCGGCGTTTCTGCTCGCGCAGCAGTTCCTTCCGGAGCTTCCACCGGTGTGCGTGAAGCCATCGAACTGCGCGACGGCGATCCCAAGCGCTACTGCGGTAAGGGCGTATTGAAGGCTGTGGAGCATGTCAACGGCGAAATCGCCGAAGCTCTGCTCGGTGTGGAAGCATCCGATCAGCCTTACATTGACCGCACGATGATCGAACTTGACGGCACCGACAACAAGTCGCGTCTTGGCGCCAATGCCATTCTGGCTGTTTCGATGGCTGTGGCTCGCGCTGCTGCCGAAGAAGCCTGCCTGCCGCTGTATCGCTACTTCGGCGGCATGGGTGCCGTGCAGATGCCTGTTCCGATGATGAATGTTATCAACGGCGGAGCTCACGCCAACAATAACCTCGACCTGCAGGAATTCATGATCATTCCGCTGGGCGCTCCTTCTTTCAAGGAAGCCTTGCGCTACGGTGCCGAAACGTTCCACGCGCTCAAGAAGATCATCAACTCCCGCGGCATGTCCACCGCTGTGGGCGATGAAGGCGGTTTTGCTCCCAAGTGCGAAAGCCATGAGGAAGCCATTGAACTCATCATGGAAGCCATCCGTGCCGCCGGTTACGAACCGGGTAAGGACATTGCCATTGGTCTTGACTGCGCTTCGAGCGAATTCTTCGAGGATGGCTCTTATGTGATGAAGAAGTCTTCCGGCAAGAAGCTCTCGGCTGAAGAATGGGCCGCAGTGCTTGAAGCTTGGGTTGAGAAGTACCCGATCATCTCCATCGAAGACGGCATGGCCGAAGGCGATTGGGAAGGTTGGAAGATGCTCACCGATAAGCTCGGCGACCGTGTCCAGCTGGTGGGTGACGATCTTTTTGTGACCAATCCGGCCATCCTCAAGGAAGGCATCGAAAAGGGTGTGGCCAACTCGATTCTGATCAAGGTCAACCAGATTGGTACGCTTTCCGAAACCTTTGAAGCCATCGAAATGGCCAAGCGTGCCGGTTACACCGCCGTGGTAAGCCACCGTTCGGGTGAAACCGAAGACAGCACGATTGCTGACATCGCCGTCGGTCTTAACGCTGGTCAGATCAAGACCGGTTCCATGAGCCGTTCTGATCGTATGGCCAAGTACAATCAGTTGCTTCGCATTGAAGAGCACCTCGGCCCCAATGCCGTTTATCCGGGTCGTTCCGCCTTCTATTGCGTCAAGCGTTAAGCGGTGCGTTTCTTGAGTGCGCCGTCTATTGAGATGTCGCACTCTTTGTTGCATTGCCCCGTCTTTTTCGCCCTGTCTTTCGGCAGGAGCAGGAGTCGGGGCAATTCATTTTTGACATGCGCTAAAGTTCGTACGTTTCGTTCAAAGTTTCATTTTTCGTCCGGCTCTTCATGCGTGTTCGTTACTTCTTCTACATTCTGCTTGTTTCGGCTGCCATTGCCATACAGTGGCCTTTATGGTTTGGAAAAGGCGGTATTTCGCGTATGCATGCGCTTGAGGCGGAATTGACATCAATTCGCGAATCCAACGATCGTCTGCGCGCCGAAAACGATGCAGTTGCAGCTGAAATCGAGTCGCTTGAAAGCGGTAGCGGGGCGGTTGAAGAGCGTGCTCGCATGCGTCTGGGGATGGTCCGCAAGGACGAAGTTCTCTTTCGATTTGTCCCCAAGGGCGAAAAGAAAGATGTCGAAGCCGGTCTGATGCGAGACTCCGGCAAAGCGGGCAAACCGAATTACTTTGCGCCCAAGCGTAGCAATCTGTACACTGAAGGTGTCTTGCCGCCGAAGGTTGAGCCGAGTAAATAGGCTACTTTGGCAGGCACGAATTGAGTACAACAATGAGAAAGGAGAGCATTCCAATGGCTCAGCAGATTATCCAGCAGTTGACGGTTTACCTTAAGGGCGGTCAAACCGTTGTTGTTCCGTTCAATGCTGAAAAAGCAGAAGTGTTGAATCCTCAGATCGAAGCCTTCGTTAAGGCCCTTGGCGATGCAACGAAGAAGGACGGCAATTTCCTTTTTCAGGGGGCTCGTGTTGTGTTGTTCCGCTTGAGTGAAGTGGCCGGCGCTGAAGTCGTCAGCCTTGTTCGCAAGGAAAAGGAAGAGGCCGCTGCGGTAGCCGAATAATCGGTTCACATTTGACATTACACCCGGCTCGGCAATTGCTGATCCGGGTTTTTTGCTGTCTGCGGGCTTGAAAAAAACGGCAACAGCCCCCATATGCCCAACAGTGCAAAACGGCGTTTCGGACGCCGTTTTTGCAACGAATTCGTGAACTTTTGATTTAACAGGTGAAAGAGAAAATGGCTGCTGAAGTCCATGGTTTTCAAACCGAAGTCTCCAAGCTTCTGACTTTGCTCGCAAAGTCCTTGTACTCCAACAAGGAAGTGTTCCTGCGTGAAATCATTTCCAACGCAAGCGATGCGATCGACAAACTGCGCTTTTTGTCCATTACCGATCCGTCGCTTTTGGGGGACGATGCGGCTTTCTGCATCCGTGTGAAGGTCGACAAGGACGCCAAGACGCTCACCGTGACCGATAATGGCATCGGCATGACGGTTGAAGAAGCCAATTTGCATCTGGGCACGATCGCCAAGAGCGGCACGGCTGACTTCCTAAGCAACCTTTCGGGCGATCAGGCTAAGGACAGCCAGCTGATCGGTCAGTTTGGCGTCGGCTTCTACTCCGCCTTTATCGTGGCCGACAAGGTGACGGTTGAGTCGCGTTCTGCCAAAGCCGCTGCCAACGAGGCCGTACGTTGGGAGAGCACGGGCGAAGGTACTTATACGAGCGAAACGATCACTCGCGAAGCCCGCGGCACAAGCATTACGCTGCACCTCAAGCCCGATTGCGAAGATTTCCTGGAAACCTGGACGGTGCGTTCGGCCATCACCAAGTATTCCGATCACATCTCCGTGCCGGTGATGCTGTGGGAAGAAAAGTACGAAGAACCCAAGGAAGGTGAAGATAAGCCCACGAGTACCTGGGATTGGGTACAGGTTAACGACGCCAAGGCGCTTTGGACCGTTAATCCCCGTGAAGTGACCGAAGAACAGTACAAGGAGTTTTATAAGCATCTGAGCCACGACTTCGAGGATCCCCTTACCTGGGCTCACAATCGAGTTGAAGGCGAACTCGAATACACGTCCTTGCTGTATGTTCCGACTCGGGCACCGTGGGATCTTTACACTCGCGACAAGGTCCACGGACTGAAGCTCTTTGTGCAGCGCGTTTTCATCATGGACGAGGCAGAACAGTTCCTGCCCAACTACCTGCGTTTCATCCGCGGTTTGGTTGACACCAACGATTTGCCGCTTAACGTTTCCCGTGAACTGCTGCAGGAAAGCGCTGTGACGCAAAAACTCAAGCGTGCTCTTACCAAGCGTGTACTCGGAATGCTCGGTAAGCTGGCCGAAGACAAGGAAAAGTACGCTATTTTCTGGAAGAACTTTGGCAATGTGCTCAAGGAAGGTCCGGTCGAAGACTTCTCCAACCGTGAAGAAGTTGCCAAACTCCTGCGCTTTGCTTCGACACGCAACACGAGCGATGCTCAGGACGTGAGCCTCACAGATTACATCGCTAAGATGCCCGAAAAACAAAAGTGCATCTACTACCTTGTTTCGGGCAGTTACGCGAGTGCCGCCACGTCGCCCTACCTTGAATCCTTCAAGAAGAAGGGAATTGAAGTGCTTCTGATGTGGGAGCGCATTGACGAATGGCTCATGGGTAACCTCACTGAATTCGAAGGCAAGAAATTTGTGCCGGTGACTGCCGCCGATCTTGACTTGGGTGAGCTCGAAGACAAGCCTGCCGAAAAGAAGGAAGAGGAAGTCAAGGCTGCTCAGCCTCTGGTCGACCGCTTCAAGAAGGCGCTCGGTGAAAAGGTCACGGACGTGCGCGTCTCTGATCGCCTCGTCGAAAGTCCGAGCTGCGTGACTGCCGAGCACGGCCAGATTCTGACCGCTCAGATGCGTCGTATGCTCGAAGCGGCGGGGCAGGAAGTACCGGAAGAAAAATTCATCCTTGAAATCAACCCGCAGCATGCCTTGGTACAGAAGGCCGCTCAGACGAGTGACGATGCAGCTTTTGCTAAGTGGGCCGAATTCATTTACGAAGAGGCTCTTTTGTCCGAACAGGGTTCTTTGAAGGATCCCAATGCTTTCGTACGTCGCTTAAACGAACTTTTGCTCGGTTAATTTCAACTTGCCAGAGGCGGCGCTCAAACGCCGCCTTAAATCTCAACAGCCTCGGAAAGTCACGTGCTTTTCGGGGCTTTCCGTTTTTTTTCAATGCCTGTAATAGGTGAAATGTCTCTAGGACAAACTGCTTAGAGGCGTTTGCCAAATCGGCTTTTCGACTGCACAATCTTTCTTGGCCCGGTTTTCCCGGGCATTTTTTGCTGCGGGTAAAACCGCTACCGGTTGCTGGGAAGCAAGACCGGAACATCAATAAGAAAAACGAAAGGGACAGTCAATTGGCGGTAGATACAGCAAACATGCTTGTGGTGCATGTCGATATGGTGCAGGCTTTGGCGCTTGCGGTCTGTACTTATTACTTTGGCGTGTGGCTTAAGCACGTTATTCCCGTATTGGAACGCTTGTCGGTGCCGAGCCCAGTGGTAGGAGGCATGCCGTTTGCGTTTTTGCTCTCTGTGCTTGAAGGCAGCGGCGTCATGCGAGTGGTGTTCGACTCCACTTTGCAGACGGTGCTGATGCTAGCTTTCTTTACCACGATCGGCATGATGGCCAGCCTCAAGCTGATCGGGCAGGGCGGCAAGCTTTTGTTGGGCTTTTTGGTTTCCGTGACTGTCCTCGCCGTGCTTCAAAATGTGCTCGGTGTAGCGATTACCAAGCTCATGGGCGTTGATTTTCATTACGGGCTGCTCGCCGGTTCCGTCTCGATGATGGGTGGTCTGGGCACGTCGGCAGCATTCGGGCCTAACTTCGAGCAGCTTTACGGTATTACGGGCGGCACGGTGGTGGCGGTGACATCCGCAACGTTCGGTATGGTGGCGGCTCTCACGATCGGCGGTCCGTTCGGCGAATGGCTGATTCGCAAGTACAAAGTGCGCACCCCGATGACCGATCCGGAAGTGGCTGCCAAGCTCAATGTTCCCGAAGAAGTCGAGACGGACATTATTGACGAGCATGCGGCCGAACATTCGACCTTTACAGAACAGCTTCTCAAAGCGGGCGGCATGATAGCCATCTGCATGGCTCTGGGTACGATCGTCAGTCACTATCTCGGTCAGTTCATTACGCTGCCTGCCTATATCGGCTCGATGATCGTGGCGGCTATCGTGCGCAACATCGCTGATTTCACCGGCAAACTCAAGATCGACAAGGTGGGGCTCAATGCGGTGGCCGACATCAGTCTCGTGCTTTTTGTGACGATGGCCATCAATTCGCTCAAGCTTCATGAACTTGTGAATCTGGCATTGCCGCTTGTCGTGACGCTCGTCTGCCAGACGCTTTTGATGCTGGCGTTTGCCTGGGGCGTTCTCTTCATGTGCTTCGGACGCAACTTCACGGCCGTGATGCTTACGGTGGGCGGCATCGGTTTTTCGATGGGTGCGACCGCCAACGGCTTGGCCAACATGCAGGCCTTGAGCGAAAAGTACGGACAAAGCCCGCAGGCATGGCTGATCGTGAGTGTTGTAGGCGCCTTCCTGATTGACTTGATTAATGCTCTGATTATTACGTCAATGGCGCAGATGCCGCTCTAAAAACAATCAAGCTTATCCTGAGAAGAGGCTGCCGATGAGCGGCCTTTTCTTTTGGAGAAATTTTGAGCGACGCGCCGACGTCTTTCCTGCTAGTCTTTCGACCGCATCAATTGCAAAGGAAGCATTCAAATTGCAGGAACTGACACTGATTCTGTCGCACTATTTGCCCGTGATACTGGGCGGCGTTTTGCTCTTGCTCGTTGTGTTGACGGCGGTTGTGATCTATTTGACGATCCGTACCTCGGACATGAAACGAGATCTTGAAGTGAATGCCGAAACCGCAAAGGCGCTCGCGGCGCAGACGGCCGGCACTACTCTTGAGCGCATCGAAGCACTTTCGCGCCAAATTCAGGCGGCCGACTCGGACCTCAAAAGTTCCCAGAGCAGTCACTTTGTGAATTTTCTCGGGTTGATCAATTCCGGAAGTCAGGCTCAAGAGCAGCGTCTCGCACAAATGAATGAGACGGTGCAAAGCGCAATGCTCAATGTGCGGGCGTCGCTGAACGCTGAGCTTACTGCAATTCGCGAGGCCAACGACAAGGCGCTGGAATCCATGCGCAACACGGTTGACGAAAAGCTGTCGACCACGCTTAACTCTCGCTTGACGGAGTCCTTTAAAACGGTTGAGGGGCAGCTTTTGGCAGTGCACCGTGGCTTGGGTGAAATGCGCGAAATGGCTCAAAACGTCGACGGTTTGCGTCGTATTCTCACTAACGTCAAAACCAGAGGGACGTTTGGGGAAGTACAGTTGGCGATGATCCTTTCGGATTTGTTGACGCCCGAGCAGTATGAAACCAACGTTGCCACACGTCCCGGGTCGCGTGACCGCGTGGAATTTGCTGTCAAGCTGCCGGGCGCACAAGCGGGATCGCACGTGTTGCTGCCGATCGATGCCAAGTTTCCAACGGAGGATTACGAACGTTTGATCGAGGCTTCCGACGAAGCCGACCCGGAAAAAGAGGCGACTGCGCGCAAAGCGCTTCAGACGCGAATACTCACGGAAGCGCAGAAAATTCGCGATAAATACATCGAAGTGCCTTTTACTACGGAGTTTGCCGTGATGTATCTGCCGACCGAAAGCCTTTGGAGCGAGGTGCTCAAGGTCAATGGTCTGGTGGAACGTGTGCAACGGGATTGTCATGTGACGATTGTGGGGCCGACCGTACTGGCAGCCTTCCTCAACAGTCTTCAGATGGGATTCAAGACGCTTGCCATTGAGCAAAAGAGCGCCGAAGTGTGGCGTCTTTTGGGTGAAGTCAAGGCCGAATTCGGACGCTTTTCGGAAAGCGTGGGCAGCATGGAAAAACGTATCGATTCGGTCAAATCCGCGATATCCGCAATGCGCACCCGCACAAACGTAATGGAACGCAAGCTCAAGGGGGTCGAGTCCGTCTATTCGTCGGATACTGACGAGTCCGGTTTGCAAAAGAGTCCCGATTCGGCAAACATCTAAAATATCGCATCCTCGAGACAGATTTCAGAATTGATTGAGTTTTTCCATGGCTAAGAAAAAAAATAATCCCGGTATGATGCCCGATCTCTTTGCCGATTTCGGCGCCGGTTCCGACACAACGAACGAACAAAACGAAGAAAAAGAGGCTGCCCCAGAGGTCCCGGAAACGACACCATCCGCAGATATCGAAACGGCATCAACGGGTGCTTCAGTTGAGGTGCAGGAGAAGACTACAGTGCCGGCAGCAGACGATGATTCTGTTTCGAAGTCGCAGTCCGAATCGATAACGTCCTCAGAACCCAAGTCAATCGCCGGGAAAAACAAGCTTCCTGCCATTCTCTGCGACGATACGCCGGCCGAACTCAACGGCGAACTGACGCTTGCGCGGTACGCCGCAAGCGCCTATCTGGAATATGCGCTTTCCGTTGTAAAAAGCCGCGCTTTGCCCGATATTTTTGACGGCATGAAGCCCGTGCAGCGCCGTATCCTTTATGCGATGGAACGTATGCGCCTGAATCCGCCCGCCAAAGCCGTCAAATGTGCTCGCGTCGTGGGCGACGTGCTCGGTAAGTACCATCCGCACGGGGATCAGGCTGCGTATGACGCCATGGTTCGAATGGCGCAGGATTTCAGCCTTCGTTATCCGCTTGTGGACGGCGAAGGGAATTTCGGTTCCCGTGACGGCGACGGGCCGGCTGCTATGCGATACACCGAAGCCCGTCTGACAAAGATCTCTGAGCTGGTACTCTCGGAACTTGACTCCGAAGATGTGGACTTCGTTCCAAACTACGACGGCTCGTTTAAAGAGCCCGTTCAGCTGCCAGCCAAATTGCCCTTCGTGCTTTTAAACGGCGCCAGCGGCATTGCCGTGGGGATGGCTACTGAAATTCCGTCGCACAATCTCAATGAAGTGGCGCAGGCTGTTCTTTTGCTTCTCAAGAACCCCGAAGCGACGCTCGACGACATTCTTGCGGTCATGCCCGGTCCCGACTATCCGGGCGGCGGCCGCATCATTTCAAGTCCGTCTGAAATTCGTCAAACCTATGCCATTGGGCGAGGAAGCCTGCGTGTACGTGCCTGTTATCACTTTGAAGAATTGCAGCGCGGCCAGTGGCAGCTTGTGGTTGACGAACTACCGCCGGCGGCAAACGCCGAGTTAGTGCTCTCACAGATCGAAGAGATCACCAATCCCAAGCCTAAAGCTGGCAAAAAAACCATCTCGGCCGAACAGGCCAACAGCAAGGCAGCGATGCTCTCGGTGCTTGACGGCGTGCGCAACGAATGCGACAAAGACACCAAGGTGCGCTTGGTGTTTGAACCCAAGAGTTCCAAGGTCGATCGAGACTTTTTTGTGCAGATGCTCCTCAGTCAGACGAGTCTTGAGTGCAACGCGCCGATGAATTTGGTGATGATTGGCAACGACGGTCGTCCGGCGCAAAAATCTTTGCAGCAGATTTTGTCCGAATGGGTGCAGGCCCGATTGGAGACGGTGAGACGCCGCACTCAGGCTCGACTCAATAAGGTCAATGCGCGACTTCACATTTTGGAAGGTCGAACCAAAGCAATCGACAACATCGACCGAGTGATCGAAATCGTGCGTTTCGAAGACAAGCCCAAGGAGGCCTTGATGGCCGAGTTCGGGCTTACTGAACTGCAGGCCGAAGACATTTTGGAACTGCGTCTGCGCCAGTTGGCCAAACTCGAGTACGAGCGTGTGGAAGAGGAAATGAAAAAGCTCAACGCCGAACGTGACACACTCGAGAAGATCCTTGCCGACGAAAAGACGCTCAAAAACGTTGTTGCCAAGGAAACAAAAGAAGCGGCCAAGCTTTACGGCGACGCTCGCCGCACCACGATCGAGGAAGCAAAGAAGGCTTCCAGCGAACCCGTGCAGGTTTCCGAACCCGTCACGGTCGTCGTCTCGCAGAAGGGCTACGTGCGTTGCCGCACTGGTCACGGACACGATGCCAAGCTGATGAGCTACAAGCAGGGCGACGGCTACCTGTGGTCGGCCGAATGCGAAAGCACCGAAACGCTTATTGTCTGCGGCAGTAACGGTCGTACGTACTCGGTGCCCGTTTCTCAGTTGCCTTCGGCTCGTGGTGACGGTCTGCCGATTACAAGTTTCATTGAGCTTGAAACCGGCAGCGAAATCGTGGGATATCTGGCCGGTCCCGACAATCTCGGCGTAATGCTCTACACCACAGAAGGCTTCGGACTCGCTTGTTCGCTCAAAAATCTTGTTGCGCGCGTACGCTCCGGCAAGGCTTTCATGAGCGTGGGTGAAGAAGCCGTGATGTGCCCGCCTGTTGTTCTGACCGAAGGCACTCAGTACGTTGCCTGCATGGCGCAGGACGGCCGCCTGCTTGTCTTTACGCTGGAAGAATTGAGAACGCTGGCGGGTGGCGGCAAGGGCGTGACGCTCATGGGCGGCATCGATCTTTTCTGCGGCTTTAGCCAGGCTTGTGCACTGCGTCATCACGACAGTCTTGAAGTGCTCGGCGCCACAAAAACGACGGGTGAAGTCAGAAGCAAAGTGCTGCGGCCGGCCGAATGGCATATGTTTATCGCCCACCGCGCGCGCAAGGGTAAAGTGGTGCCGTGCCGTTTCGAGCCGCACGGTTTGAACGCCATTGCAGCCGAACCTCAAGAGCAGGACAAAACAGACTAAAACGCGAAACGGTATGGATTTCAACATCAAGCGCATCATTCGTTTCTACGACAGACTCTCGACGCGTCTGATCACGCTCACGGCTTTGTGGGTGACCTTCATCATCTGTGCCATCGGTTATCAGATGTACTTGAGTCAGCAGGTGCAGACGGCGGGCGCCTATCAGTACGAGGTAGGTAGCCTTCCGGCTCGCGTCTATCGTCTGAATCTGTTTGCGGATCGAGCTTTCGGGGGAGAGGATTTCGCCACGCAATACAGAGCCATTGACGAGGCGATGCGCCGCATCGGCAAAAGAGATCTGGGTAACGAGTTTTTCATTGATCGCAGTCAGGAGCAGCAGTCTGCTGATGTGCTCTTAGACGAATGGCGCAATGTTGTGGGACCGCTCTTCTTGCTTGCCCGCGAACAGTCCAACCCGATCGGTACCGATGAGCTTGAGCGCTTTATCACGAAAATCGATACCGTCAACAAGCAGATTGCCGTAAACCGAGACAAGGCTCTGATGATTCAAAAGGGCGTTCAAACGCTTCTGATGATTCTTGCCATCGGCAGTCTGTTTGGGATCATGTACTTCCTGATGAGTTGGGTGATTCGCCCGACCGAATACGTTCGAACGGGGCTTTCGGCCGTGCGTGAAGGCAAGCTTGATACGAGACTGCATCTGGTGGGTGCCAGCGAATTCGAAGCCATTGCTTCCGACTTCAACGCCATGGCAGGCCGTTTGCAGGACTTGGTCGAAAATCTGGCGGCCAAGGTAAAGGAGAAAACCGAAGCGGTAGAGGAAAAAAAACGCAATCTCTCGTACCTCTACGAAATGACGAGCTTTGTTTCGCAGCAGCACTCCGTCGATGAAATGTGCGAGGGCTTTGCGGCTCGTCTCATGCAATACACGCCGGCGCAGGCTTGCGCCGTTTTTCTGATTGATCGTAAGCGCGGTCTCATTGAACTCTCTGCGAGCATGGACTTGCCCGCCAAGACATTTGCCTGGTTTTCTTTGAACCCCTTGTCGCTCGAAGGGGTTGAGGAAAGTTTGAGAAGCGATCTGCCTTTGCGCATCACCCCCGGGATGCCTGAAGATTTTCTTTCTCAACTGCGCGTGGAGTCCGAAAAGCAATTCCGTACCGCCTATCTCTTTCATATCCGCAGTGGTTCGAAGGATCTCGGCTTTTTCTTGCTGTATTTCCATCTGGACACCCGACTGCTGCCGCAGACTTACAAGCTTTACGAAAGTTTCGGATCGCATTTGGGCATTGCGGTCGACAGTTTGCGCTTGGTGGAAAGAGAGCAGCAGTACGCCGTTGTGCAGGAACGCAATTTGATGGCGCAAGGACTGCATGATTCGATAGCACAGTCACTCTCGTTCTTGAATTTGCAGGTGCAGCTTCTCGAAAGCGGTCTGCAGACCGACGATAAGGAGCTTGTCGACACCACTGTTGCGCAGATCAAAGCGGGTGTGCAGGAGTCCTATGAGGACGTTCGCGAGTTGTTGTTGAACTTTCGAGAGCGCGTGCACACAGAAAGCTTCTCGGAGGCCATCAACACGGTGATTGATCGATTCGAATCGCAAACAAAATTACCTGTCAAGCTCACGATTACGGGGCCGGAGGCGGAACTCACCGACAGACAGAAGATTCAAGTGATCTTCATCATGCAGGAAGCGCTTGCCAACGTGCGCAAGCACTCCAAAGCCACGCAGGTACTCATTAACATTGAGTACGGCGCTCAATTTAAACTTTCTGTCATCGACAACGGTATCGGCATCAATCAGGATATTCTCAAAAAACGCAGCAAGCGACATGTCGGTCTCAACATCATGAGCGAACGAGCGCAGCGCATCGGAGCCAAAGTTACGGTAGGGACCGTCGCGCCGGAAGTATTCCAAAGCGGCACGTGCGTCGAATTGGTCATTTCAGATCAGGCACAAGAAGACCGCAGTTCACTACGGACATCGGCGGCTGCGGCAAGCGGGGACTAAGTCATGCGCTTTGTTGTGATCTATTTGATTTTGGCGCTTGTCATCTATGTGCGCGGCATTTGTCCTGTTGTTCACGATCGTCGCAAGCGTTTGTGGTGTTTGCTTGCGGTGTTGCCCGGAGCCTTCTTCCCGAGCGTCACGCGCTTTATCGGGGGCTCAATGGTGGCCCCCGATTTGCCGGTGTGGGTGATGTATGTCGGCAGCATCTTTCAAAACTTCACGCTTTTGGTGGGAATTCTTGTCATCGGCCGAGAGATTTTGAGCATTCCGCTTCGCATTGTCGGTCTGCCTTTCCCTTTTTTGGGGAGAAACCGCATCGTTGCCGGAACGATTCTGGGGCTCTCCGTGGCGTTTTCCTGCCTGGGGATGTTTAAGTCGGTGATCAGTCTGGAAGTAGTCGAACAGGAGGTGGCTGTCAAAGATCTGCCCGTAGAACTCGACGGCTTGCGTATTGCGCAGTTAAGCGACTTGCATGTTTCCTCTGTTTTCACCCGCGATCGAGTCGAAGAAATCGTGGAGCGGACCAATGCTCTAAAACCCGACTTGATTGCACTTACGGGGGATTTCGTTGATGGTACGCCTCAAAAGCGCGGGTACGATCTCGAACCTCTGAAGAATCTCAAGGCGAAGTACGGGGTCTTCGGTATTGAAGGAAATCATGAGCACTATGTCGACTACGACGGCTGGATGCGTTTTATGCCGACTTTGGGGATGACCTGGCTCAAAAACGCCTCCGCTTCTGTTCAGATCAATGGCAAGACAGTGTCCGTGATCGGTTTGACCGATCCGATGGCGCAGCGTTACGGACGAGAGTTGCCGGATATTGAAAAGGCCTCGGCAAACGTGCCAGCACAAACGTCTTTGCGACTGCTGTTATCGCATCAACCCAAGTACGCGGCGCTTTATAAGGGCAAAGCCGACCTGATGCTTTCCGGTCATACGCATGGCGGCCAGGTGTTAGCGTTAAATCCTGTGGTCGGAAAACTTAACAACGGTTATATTCGCGGCCTCTACGATGTGGGGGAACTTAAACTCTATGTCAATCAGGGTACCGACGTATGGAATGGATTCTTGCTTCGCCTGGGCACGGTGGGTGAAATCTCGCTTCTCACATTGAAGCGCGCTCCAGAAACGAACCAGGCGGCTGCAACGCAAGACAAGTAACGGATAAAGTGGAAGATCGATGCAAAACGTATGTTTATTGGGAGCCACGGGCTCCGTTGGTAAGAGTGCGCTTGAGGTTCTGGCGCTTTATCCGGAAAAGTTTCGCCTGTTTTCCATTGCTGCTCACAGCAATGTTCAAAAACTTGCCGACATTGCGGTTCGCTTTGATGTTAAGCGCGTGGGGATTGCAGATGCTGCGAAAACGGACGAATTGGCTCGTCTCTTGAAAGAAGCGGGCAGGGGCGACATTGAAATCTTGAGCGGTCCCGAAGCTGCCGTGAAACTGGCTGCGGACAAAGAAGCGCAGACGGTTATTGTTGCCGTGGTGGGGGCTGCGGGGGTGCCCGCGACCTTTGCTGCCGCCAAAGCGGGCAAGCGCATTTTGCACGCCAACAAGGAAAGCGTTGTCTGCGGCGGAGCTTTTTTGCAACAAACCATCCGCGACAACGGCGCGGTGATGTTGCCTGTTGACAGCGAACACAACGCGATCTTTCAGTGTCTGGCCGGTGCTTCCGAAGAGGATCGACGGCAGTGCCGCCTGTGGCTAACTTGCTCGGGCGGGCCGTTTCGCGACCGACCGGAACTGGATCTCAACACCGTGACGCCGGCCATGGCCCTGGCTCATCCGACCTGGCAGATGGGACGAAAGATCTCGATTGACTCGGCAACCCTCATGAATAAGGGACTGGAAGTGATCGAAGCCCGTTGGCTTTTCGACATTCCGCAGGATCGCATCCATGTGGTTATTCATCCGCAGTCGGTGGTGCACTCGATGGTCGAGTACGGCGACGGTTCCTTTATTGCGCAGCTCGGCACCGCTTCGATGAAGCACCCGGTCGCGTATTGTTTAGGCTGGCCCGAACGACTGCCGGCCGGGACCAAGCGTTTAGATCCGTTCGCGCTCTCCCAGCTTACTTTCAGGGAGCCCGATGTGAAGCGTTTCGTGCAGCTGGGTTTTGCATACGACGCGCTGCGCGAAGGCGGTACGGCAAGCATTGTGCTCAATGCGGCTAACGAAATCGGCGTTGAGGCGTTTCTCAACGAACGCATTTCCTTTACCGGCATCGCCGAGGTCTGCAGGCGTACGATGCAGGCGCTTTTCGAGCCGAAGACTCCCGACAGCGTTGACGAAATTCTGTCTGTCGATGCGGCGGCCCGCCGTGAGGCGGCGTTGCTTCTGCCAAAATTGGCATAAGGCAACAGCTATCAAAAAAAATATTTTTTGAGCGGTTATGTCGACACTTGCCTTTTAGGCCTGATGCACAAGGAAAAAGGGCTCGGATACCTCTTTCGGGGGACTGATCTGTACCCCTTGACTCGGTCGCATCGAATCTTAGAATAACAAGCCGTTGTGGATTCCTTCGCAATTGGACCCCATATCAAGTGGTGATCCGGCGAAGGAATTTTTTCCGCCTTTTTGCCTGAAGAACGCTGATTTGCGGGCGATTTTTCAGGTTTTTGAACTTTGTATTCCCTGTTTTCGCCCCAGTAGCGGGTGGTGAGCCAGATGCCTAAAGTAGTAAAAAAAGACAACACCATCGAGCGTTTCAATGCCGAAAAAATCCAGAGCGCCGTCAAGAAGGCGGCGTTTCGCTGCGATAAGGTCATTGATGCTGATCACCTCAATCAAATTGCCGACGAGGTCTACAGCCGCGTGGAGCATCGCGAACAGGTGACGGTTGCAGAACTGCACGAGATGGTGATTGCTGTGCTCGCCTTCCTGCAGTACAAGGAAGTGGCCGACGCCTACGCCGAATACCGCTACTACAAGCAAACTTACGCCAAGACGTTCGAGCAATTGCGCCAGGACGCCGATGACGTGCTTCGTCTGGGTGACCGAGAAAACGCAAACTTCGATAGTTCCCTGGTCTCGACCAAGGGTTCGCTCATCAAGGGCTACCTCACCAAGTCGCTCTACAAACAGTTCTACCTTTCCGGCAAGGAAAAGGAACTCATTGAGCGCGGCGACATTTACATCCACGATTTGCGCGACATGATCCTGGGCTGCATCAACTGTTGCCTCTTTGACATCGGCAACGTGTTGAAGGGTGGCTTTGAGATGTCCAACGTGCAGTACACCGAACCCAAGACGGTGCTGTCCGCGCTGCAGGTGATCGGCGACGTGACGCTTGTGGCAACGGCTCAGCAGTTCGGGGGCTTTACGCTTGCCGAACTCGACAAGGTGCTCTTGCCCTATGTTTTGAAGAGCGAAAAAGCGGCGATTGAAAAGTACATGGAATTGGGCCTTGACGAAGCTAAGGCCGAGGAAGTGGCGAGCAAAGACGTCATTCGTGAGCTCGAACAGGGCTTCCAGTCGCTCGAATTGAAGCTCAATACGGTGCCGTGCAGCCGCGGCGACTTTGCCTTTACGACCATCACGTTCGGGCAGTGGGATCCCGCCAAGTACGACGAGCGTGAAAAGAGCTGGCTTTACATGATCGGCAAGATCATGCTGCAGGTGCGCCGCAACGGTCATGGCAAGGACGGCAAGCCGGTGGTCTTCCCGAAGCTTGTGTTCCTGTACGACGACAATCAGGTCAAGTCCGATCCGTTCTCCTCGGAACTCTTTAACGAGGCTGTCAAGACATCGGCCGAGTGTATGTACCCGGATTACCTGTCGCTTTCGAGCCGCTACGGTAGCGTTTCGCAAATTTTCCAGAAGTACGGCGCCATCACGTCGCCGATGGGTTGCCGCGCCTTCCTGTCGCTGTGGTGTAACGAAAAGGGAGAAGCGATCACAATCGGCCGTTGCAACATCGGAGCGGTGTCGCTCAATCTTCCGATCATTCTGAAGCTTGCCCAGATCGAACATCCCGACGATTGGAAGGAAAAGTTCTGGGAAATGCTCGACGATCGCCTGGAAGTGATCCGTGCCTTCTTCAAGAAGCGCTACGACATCGTGCGCCATCAGAAGTGCTCGTCCAATCCGCTTGCTTTCACGCAGGGAGGCCTCTACGAAGGCACGAAGAGCCCGGACGACACTGTGGGTGACCTGGTGCGCTACATGACGGCATCCTTTGGCATCACAGCGCTCGATGAAACCACCTATTTGTGGACGGGTAAGCGTCTCGTTGACGAAGGCGGCAAAGTGTCGGCCTCCATTCTGCGTCATCTGCAGGAAAAGCTTGCTGAATTCAAGAAGGAAGACGGCTATCTCTACGCCATCTACGGGACACCCGCTGAAAGCTTGTGCGCGACGCAGGCCGGTCAGTACGACCGTTTCTGCGAGAAGATGGGCGTGGAAAACGTTTTTGCGTCAACCCCGCACTACAGTCCCGAATACTTCACCAATTCGTTCCATGTGAACGTGACGGAAGAAATCTCGCCGTTTGAAAAGCAGGATCACGAATTTGAAGACTTCCATCTGTGCGAAGGCGGTCATATTCAGTATGTGCGTCTGGACAACCCGGAAAACATGCAGGCCGTGCGCGCCATGATTCGCCGCGGCATGGAAAAGGGGTTCTATCAGGGCGTCAATTTCGATAGTGCATACTGCGGCGATTGCGGCGAGCACAGCACCAACGTGCTTTTCAAATGCCCGCACTGCGGCAGTTCCAACCTGTCGGTGATCAGCCGCGTGTGCGGTTATCTGGGTTACTCCAACGTCAACGGCATGAGCCGAATGAACGACGGCAAGATGGCTGAGATCAAAAACCGCGTGAGCATGTAACCAAATACGGCCATGAACTACATCGGTATTTCTGACTTTGACACGGCCAACGGCCCGGGAGTGCGCGTCTCGCTCTTTGTCTCGGGCTGCCGGCTTCGCTGCCGCGGGTGCTTCAATCCGGAAAGCTGGGATTTTGACGCGGGCAAGCCCTATGACGAAAGCGTTCAGGAGCGATTGCTCAAGGCGCTTGAAGAGGATTATGTAGACGGTCTTTCGCTTTTGGGGGGCGACCCGCTTGAACCCGAAAATGTAGAGGAACTCACGGAGCTGTGCCGCGCCGTGCGTGAAAAGTTCGGAAACAAAAAAACGATTTGGCTTTGGACCGGACGCCTTTACGATAAGGTCAAAGAGCTTGAGATTTTTCAGTATGTTGACACCGTCGTCGACGGTCCTTTCATTGAGAAGTTCAAGGTCGAAGGAAAAGGCAACTGGTTTGGGAGCTCCAATCAGCGCGTGATTCCGATACGATGCGAGGTTGCGGCGTAATTCTCGGATTTCGCTTGACTCGATCAAACGGCAAACGCAAACGTTTTGCCAATCAGATGCCTGCCGCCCGATTCTTTGATTGAGAATCGCAACCGCAGGCTTTTTCTTTGTTGGATTTAGACCATTGCAACATCTATGGCAGTGATCGGTTTTCTGATTACGCTCTCCATTCTCGTGCTTGTGCACGAATGGGGACACTACATCGTCGCACGCTGGTGCGGTGTGAAAGTTCTGGCGTTTAGCATCGGCTTTGGCAAGGTGCTCTACAAGCGCACCGACAAACGCGGCTGCGAGTGGCGGCTTTCGGCCATACCGTTCGGCGGCTACGTCTCGATGCTCGATGAGGGCATGCAGCAGGATGCTGCCAAGGATCACGGTTTGTCTGAGGCCGAGTTCAAGCGCTGGTCTTTTTCGGAAAAGCCTGTGGGCAAGCGCATTGCGGTGGTGGCCGCCGGTCCCTTGATGAATTTTTTGCTCGCGATTGTGATCTATGCCGCCATAGCGATGGTGGGAACATATCAGCCCTCGACCAAGCTTGCCGAGCCGCTGCCTCACACACAGGCCGCTCAGTTGGGCATTGAAGAGGGGTGGAGAGCAACTTCCGTCGAAGGCATGAGCGTGGAAACTTTCAACGACATGCGCATGGCGATGATTGCCCACTTGGGAGATAAGGAAGTGCGCGTCACGTTTGACGAAGCTTCCGGTCGCAAAACCGAGCGATTTTTTGATCTTTCCGGTGTCAAAAATGACGGCACCGAAGATCCGGCCTTGACTTCGGGGCTTTTTCCATACCAGGGGCCGGTAAAGCTGGTGAAGGTCGAAGAGGGTTCCGTTGCACAAGCTGCAGGTCTTCAAGTCGATGACACGATCGTGGCGCTCAACGGCGAGCCGGTGCGCACCATGCAAAGGATTGTTCAGGCCATTCGAGACAAGGCCGGCGTTCCGGTGGCACTGACGGTGGAGCGAGCAGGTGTGCGACAGACCGTTGAGGTGACGCCGGCAGCTCAAGTCGATGAACAGGGTAAAACGACGGGACGTTTGGGAGTGATGTTTACGGCTGATCCGGACCTTGTCTACACGCGTGAAGGACCGATCGGAGCGCTTGCCAAGGGGGTGTCCGATACGTGGCGTCTGACGAAACTCACCGTCATGAGTCTGGCAGGGCTTCTGACCGGGGCTGTTTCGACCGATTCTTTGGGTGGCCCGGTGATGATCGGTGAGATGGCAGGGGAAGCGATGAGTTTCGGCGTGCTTTCCTATCTGCTCTTTCTGGCGCTCATTTCTGTCAATCTGGGCATTTTGAATCTGTTGCCGATTCCGGTTCTCGACGGAGGTCATCTGCTTTTCTACTGCTATGAGATTGTGATGCGCCGCAAGCCCGGTGAAAAAATGAAGAAGTACGGCCTTTATGTCGGCATGGCTTTCATTTTCGGACTGACTTTCTTTGCGCTCGGCAACGACATCACCCGACTCTTGCAATAAGACGTAAACCGATTTTTTTTTCAACATTTAACAACCGCAACTATGCAGACCGTTCGCAACCGTGTGGCCGACATCCTCGGCATTGATCTTCCGATTGTTCAGGCTCCGATGAATTACATCGCGGGTCACGCTTTGGCGGCTGCCGTGAGTGCCGCGGGTGGTATGGGTGTTCTCGGTCCCAATGCCGGCAAGGTTCAGGGTGAAGAAATCTCCATGCGCGAGCGCACACTGCGCGAGTTTTCGCGCATTCGCGAAGTGACCGACAAGCCCGTCGGCATCAATGTGGTGGTGCCCGACGGAGACAACAAGGCCGCTTTAATGTATGCCCGCAACACGGTGGAAGCGGCGGCCGAAGGCGGTGCGACGGCAGCGTTTTGCGTGGGCGGTCTTCAACCTTCGATCTTTGAACTCATTAAGTCCAAGGGCATGAAGCTCGTTGTCCGTCCCCTGACACCGACGGTGAAAAACGCCCGTGAAGCTCAGGCGATGGGCGCGGACATCTTCGTGGCTACGGGGTACGATGCAGGCGGTTTTCTGCCGAGCCACCATACCGGTACGTTTTCCATCGTGCCGACGATTGTTGACGCCGTGACAATCCCCGTGCTTGCCGCGGGCGGCATCAATGATTTGCGAGGTGTGCGAGCCGCCTTTGCCCTCGGCGCCGAAGGCGTTTACGTCGGCACGCGCTTTATCGCCACCAACGAATGCGCCGCCAACGATCACGCTAAGGAATTGATCTGCAAGTTAAGCGGCTCCAATCTGCTTTATGTTGACGAAACCCAGCGATCGCTTCCGACGGAATTTGCCGCCGAAGCCTACGTTAAGCATCGTCTTGCACCGACCGTACCGACGACGGTGGACTTGGTGGGGGCGCTTCGCACCGGCATGTATGAAGGCGAACCCGACAAGGGCATCGTGACCGTCAACACCGGCATTGACGTTATCCGCAGCGTGGTGCCTACCGCGCAGGTTGTGAGCGAACTGATGGCCGATTTCCTGCGCTATGCCGACTTTTTGAAAGCTAAGGCTTCGGCTGAAGAAGCAACGCCGACAGCTTGATCTCTAATTAGCTCAAACACAAACGGTCGCAGACATATCTCGAATGCTGCGGCCGTGTTGTATCAAGGTTTGTTAAGAACCGTTTGGAAAACCTTGCAAGGACGTAAAGTTTCGCAAGGCTCTTTCACGGCATTTTGATTTTGGTCTGATTTCAAAGAAGATTTTTCATAATTTCCGCAGGGCTTCCTCCGGAGTCTTTGCAGGAGAACGCAATGAGAAAAATCGTCTTTGGTTTCTGTGCGCTGACGGTCGCAACGTGGCTTCTTAATCTGGGATTCAATCCTCCTGCCATGAACGGCAGAGGTCTGACTCACGAAGTCTTTTTCCTCAACGGCGTGTTGGCCTGGGGTCTGATGGCGATGGCTATTGTCATTGCTGCCCGACCGGCATGGTTGGAAAAAGTCACTGCAACGCCGCTTGATGAACTCTATAAATGGCATCGTACGCTTGGCATCTGGGCGGCGGTACTCACGCTTTTCCACTTCTTTACGAAAGAATTGATGCGTCCCGTTCTTTCGCTCGTCACGCTTGAACCAGTCCCCAAAATTGTGCGCGGCGAATTGACCGGTTTTGATGCGTTCTGGTCCTGGATGCGCGGATTTGCCGTCGAATCTTCCGAATGGGCGACGTTGCTTGGCCTGGTTCTCTTTGTCGTGTCGTTTGTTTCGATCGTGCGGTATCACAAGTGGCTGAGCTCCCACAAACTTTTCTCCGTTCTTTTCCTGATTCTGGCTGTCCACTGCATCCGACTGATGGAACCTGCCGACATCTTTACACCGTTCGGCTGGATCAACATTGCCGTGACCATCGTCGGTTGTTACTACTCGCTGGAACTCCTGATACGCGGCGCTGGGCGGGAAAAATCCATGAATGCTGAGATCGTTGACGTCAACACGAACAACGGCCTGACGCTCATCACGGTTAAGCCCGAAAAACCCGTTGACATTCGTTACGGTGAATTTGCATTCCTCGGTACGTCCGGTCATGAGAAGCATCCGTTCTCGGTGGCGGGCATCAATGACGACGGGACGCTTACCTTTGCGGTCAAAGCTTTGGGCGACTACACGCGAGACGTTGTACCGACGATTCGAAAGGGCGAGCGTGTGATCGTAGAAGGCCCCTGGGGGCGGTTCCGTCCAGACTTCTCGGCTCAAAAACAGTTGTGGTTGGCGGGAGGCGTCGGTATCGCACCGTTCTGCGCCTGGATGCAGGATGCTGCGAAAACTGCACACGGAAAGATCCGTCTCGTTTGGTGCATCAAGTCCAAAGAGTCCGAACCGATGTTTGCCAATGTCGAAAAGATGGCCGAGCGTGCCGGCATCCATTTGGAAGTTTTCGAATCGGCCAAGAAGCGACTCAATGCCCAATCGCTCTTTGCGGGTGCCGTTCCGGATACGGTCGCGCTGTGTGCCGGCGAAGGACTGGCTTCAGCTGTGAGTCGGGCCTATGTTGAGGCCGGCGGCAATGCCGACAGGGTTCGCAAAGAACACTTTAACTGGAGATAAGTCAGAGTATCTGTTGTTCCGAGAAAAGATAGGGTAAATTTTGCTGGTCAGGTGTCGATAGCGGCGCTTGGCCGTTTTTTTTTCAATGGCTAACCTGAATATGGCCCGATTATCCGCATATCCGGTTTTTCTTGCTGTCTACGAAGAGCGGCGCCTTGTGAAGGCTGCAGAGCGCCTTTGCGTTACGCCTTCTGCGGTGAGTCATGCACTGCGCGACTTTGAGCAAAGTCTCGGAACTAAGCTTTTTGAGCGCACTTCCGAAGGTGTGCAGCCGACGACTGCAGGCCAGCGGCTCTACGCTAAAGTCAAGCCGCTTGTGGTCGGCATTGAGGCGGCCGAGCGGGAACTAAGGTCGGAAACGGCGCCTGAGCAAACCGATTTTGCTTTTGCATCCATCCATACGTTTATCAAGGCGTTTTTTGTGCCGATTCTCGAGCGGATGCACAAGACCTCCGATCCGGTCAAGGTGAGATTTCTCACGCGCTCAATGGCGGCAACGGTGAAGGCCGTGGCCGACGACGAGGCTCTGATTGGAAGCTCCATGTTGCCGCTGGATTGTCCCGAGCGCTTTTATGTCGTGCCGCTAAGGGCAATCCAAGAATGTTTCGTTGTTTCGCCTGCGTACTTTGACGAGCTTCAAAGCAGACGAGTTCATCCACAGGAGCCTTGGTCACTCGAAGAAATCTTGCAACAGCCGCTCATTACCTTGCCTCGAGATTCCGTCTCGTTTGCAGGATACAACCGCTATTTCCATCAATACGGACTGCATATAGAGCCGCGCTACGAGGTGCACCAGGAGGACTTGGGGTTTGATCTGGCCGGACGGAGGCTGGGCATTTTCATAGGCTTTGAACCCGCTCTCTTCGGACATCCGGAGCTAAAGATCCTTTCTTGCCGCTCGACACTTCCAGCTCGCGAGCTGGTGCTTTTTTGCCGCAAGGAACGAGCAGACGAAGCGACTCGACGCTTGATGGATCGAATGGCCAGCGAGTTTGTTGCTCTGCTTCGAAACATGGAAAAACCGGCTCGATGAATTTTTCTCAATTTCAGTGGAGAAAAATTCTCTTTGAAAGTGATTCGGGAAGTCTAAACTTTTAATTTTGGGATAAGAAATTAAAGCCCCAGAGGAGAGATGACTATGACCCCAATCAGAATGCTGCGGACGGCTCTTGCAGCGGCTTCGGCCATGATGCTGCTTGCTGGTACCGCACAGGCGGCCGACGGCATGGACGTCGCTTCGGCAAAGACAATCTACTCACAAGGCGCCAAGGCTGACTATCTGGCCGGCTATCACATGAAAAAGAAGGTGGCCGATTGTTCGACGTGCCATCCGAACGACAAGGTAACTGACGCTCAGTCAGAAATCGACAAGAAATGCGCCACTTGCCACGGTTCCTACGAAAGTCTCGGCAAGAAGGACATGGCCGCCGGTCAGAAGATCAGCGCTCACGCCGGGCATTTGTCCATTGATTCCTGCACAACCTGCCACGGCGGACACGAAGCCTCGTTTGCCTATTGCAACAACTGCCACATTTTCGACATGCCGATGAAATTCGGCCGTCAAAAGATTGCATACACGCCGGTGGATTTGTCAATCTATCGCGATGCGATGCCGAATCGCACGGAAAAGGCTGACTTTGTGGTAGTCGGTGCGGGCGGCGCCGGTATTGCGGCGGCTATCGAAGCTTCTCGCAAAGGCCTTAAGACCATCGTGCTGGAAAAAATGCCGATTATCGGCGGTAGCTCTTTGCTGTCCACAGGCGGCATGAATGTTGCCGGGTCCAAGCAGCAGAAGGCCGCCGGCATCAACGACACGCCCGAAATGTTCACTCAGGATACGTTGAAGGTCGGCAAAGGCACGAACGACAAGGTTCTCGTCAACGTGTTGACCGAACAGAGCAACTCGGCTCTCGAATGGTTCGAATCGCTGGGCGGCAAGCTCGACCTTGACCCGGGTGTTTACGGCGGCTGCCAAGCTCCGCGCATGCACTACACCAAGTCGGGCGGCATCGGTCGCTACATGATCAAAGAAATGAAGCCCGCGCTGGAAAAGTCCGGTGCAGATGTTCGCGTCAACTCGCAGGTGGTTCGTCTTGAGCGCGATAAGAACGGCGCAGTGACGGGCGTTCTGGTCAAAGGCAAGAACACGGGCCTGTATCGCATCAGCGCTCCGACCGTGCTTCTGGCAACGGGCAGCTACGCCAACAACGGTACGCTCGTGAGCAAGTACCATCCGGAATTCTTCGGCATGGTGACCTCGGCTCAGCCGGGCTCTCACGGTGACGGCATCTATTTGGGCCAGGACGTGGGCGCGAAGGTGACGCATCTCGAACGAGTTCAGGTGCATCCGAACATTGCTTCCGGCACGAGCCTGATGATCACTCTTGCGATGCGCACCAACGGCGGCATCCTTGTCAACAACAAGGGCCAGCGTTTCTTCAACGACAATGCTCCGCGCAACGAACTGGGCGCCGCGATGCTCAAGCAACCCGCTCAGAAGGTTTGGTTGATCTACGATGACGCCGTTGTTGCCAAGCGTCCGAAGGTGCATCAGGGCTACGTGCGCCTCGGTGTTGTGACCGAAGCCGATACGCCGGAAGCGCTGGCCAAGAAACTGGGGCTGCCGGCAGAGGAATTTGCCAAGACCATGAAGCGTTATGCCGGTTTTGTGAAGGCTAAGAACGACGCTGACTTCGGACGTAAGGAACTACCCGAACCGCTCAACCAAGGCAAGATTTACGCCATTGATGTGGTGCCTGCTATCGGCGGTACGTTGGGTGGTTTGCGCACCGACGCCCGCACGCATGTGCTCGACACAAACGGCAAGAAGATTCCGGGCCTGCTTGCTGCCGGTGAAGTCGTCGGCGAATGGCACGGTGACGACCGCTACGGCGGTAATGCTGTGGCCGGCAACATCGTCTTCGGCCGCATCGCGGCTCAGGAGGCGGCTGCAGCCGTCGGGAAATAATGCTTGATTGACTAGCCGCTTGCCGTATGACAAGTCAAGCGGTGACTTCAGAAACCGGGAGCAGGTCCACTCGGGCAGGCTTCCGGTTTTTTGCTCCGATGAGCAAATGTGTAAAGCTCACTGAGCTAACGCGAATCGGTCTTCTTTTGCGACATTTCTCCATACCATTCCACGAGGAAGTTAGGTATAACATCCTAGTCAAAATCACCTAGTTGATCGATGATCAACACAAAATTAGGAGAGAAGGAATGGCTCTAACTCGTCGCAATCTGATTTCCGCAACGATTCTGGGCGCTGCCGCAGTAGCAGCTCCGATGGCTCAGGCAAAGCAAAAGACGCCTTTGAAGCCTATGAAGGTCAGCCCGAAGCGCCGCGTGCTCATCCAGTCGAGTTCCCGATATCACAATTCTGGTTATCTAGACTTTGCGGGTGATCAGTACGAAAAACTGTTTGGCAAGGAAAAGTACGAAATTCTCTTCATTCCGTATGCGAAGGTGGCTGGAACCTACGACGCCTACGAAAAACAGGTTCAGGATGCCTTCAAGCCCTACGGCCACAAGATCGTGAGCATTCATCGCTTTAAGGATCCGCAGAAGGCTGTGCGCGAAGCCAAGGCGATCGCCGTCGGCGGCGGCAACACCTGGGCTCTGGTGACGCGTATGTACGAAGCGGGCATCATTGATCTGATCCGCGAACGCGTCAACGCCGGCGTTCCGTACTGCGGCTGGTCCGCAGGCGGCAACGTCGCTTGCCCGACGTTGCGCACCACTAACGACATGCCGATCGCAGAGCCCCCGTCCTTCAACACTTTCGGCTTTATTCCGTTCCAAACCAATCCGCACTTCATTTCGGGCGGCACGCAGGGTCTTAACAATGAAACCCGCGAAGATCGTCTTGAAGAGTTCTTGTGGTACAACCGCGATGAGGAAGTGATCGGTCTGCCCGAAGGCACGGCTCTCTTTGTGACCGGCGAATTTGACTGCGAAGTGATTGGCCCGAAGGACAGCGAAGCTCTCTACTGGTTCCGCCAGTCCGAAAAGGGTATGAAGCTTGAACGCATCCCGCTGGGCACGAAGTTCGATCTGCGTAAGATCGTTCCGGGTGGCAAGCTCTGATTAACGAGAAAGTGAAATGACCGTCGTTCTTTGAACTGACGGTTATGAATCGGGCGACAGACTTTTTGCAAAGTTTGCCGCCCGATTGATTTTGCAGTTGTGAAACGAGTCGAAGCATCTCTTGCATTCGACCCGTTGTCGGATCTCTAATCCGTGTGCGAAACAGCAGGTGTCCGGATTATTTCTTCTCAACCTTGGCCCACGGATCAAACTTGGGCGTGTTGGGACCGGACGGCGGCAGTACCGGATATTCAACCTTGGGCTGATCGCCCGTCAAGGTCTTCAGGAACGCGGTGATGTCATTGATTTCCTGCTTGGTGTAGCGTTTGCCGAGCTGAAGATCGCCCATGATGGCGACGGATTCTTCAAGCGACCAGACGGCACCGTCATGGAAGTACGGATAGGTAAGTTCGATGTTGCGCAGCATCGGGACCTTGAAGGTCATGCGATCCTGATCACGTCCGGAAATGGCCTTGACGCCTTCGGCGGTGTTCGTGGTCTTATAGGGACGCACGACCCCCATCTTTTGGAAGGACTGACCGCCCAACTGAGCGCCGTTGTGGCAGATCGTGCAGCCCGATTCCTTGAAGAGCTTGTAGCCGTTCAATTCCTGCTGGGTGATTGCGTTTTTGTCGCCCTTGAGCCACTTGTCGAATCGAGCGTTCGGGGTAACGAGCGTGCGTTCAAATTCGGCCATGGCTTCGGTGATGCGCTTGATGTTGACCTCAGCGTCGCCGAAGGCCTTTTTGAAGTAGGGAGCGTAGCCGGGAATTGACGCGATGACCTTCACCGCCATTTCGTGGGTGGATGCCATTTCAAGCGGATTGGCGATGGGGCCGGCAGCTTGTTCGGCAAGCGTTTTGGCTCGGCCGTCCCAGAACTGGGCGACCTGACCGAAGGAGTTCAATACGGTCGGTGAATTGATCGGACCTTGCGCCCAGCGGTCGCCAATGGAAGTCTGCAAATTGTCTACGCCGCCCGTAGCGAGGTTGTGGCAACTGTTGCAGGAAATAAAGCCGGAGCGGGACAGACGCGGTTCGAAGAAGAGCATTTTGCCGAGTTCGACCAGAGCCGGATTTTTGACTTCAACCGGTTCAATGGGGTCAATGGGTTCGGCGGCCTGAACGGAGGCACACAGCGACATCAAGGCGCCGGCGATGGCGCAGCTGAGAGCAAGTTTTTTCATGAGAGTCTCTCCTGTTTTTGAGAAGGCTGCTTGCAGTAGAGAAGGTGTCGCAAACAGGTTGCGAGCATCGTAGGCAGAGGAGAGTGCGGGTGTCCAATACTGATTTTCTACCTGGTCGATAGGCCTTCACTATGAGGCGAGCAAAGACTGGGAATTACAGGTGAACTCGATCTGTATCACTTTGATTAAAAAAGAAAAAATGTCCTAGCTGGTATTGTGAATACACAAACGACTTCGGAATCAAGAATTCGGAAAAACGCGAATGGATATTTGTCTCGGATGAAGAAAAGTACCTGAAAAGCGTTGTTGTGTTGATCTTCAACCGAGGTTTGTTTCGAGGTTTGCTACAACCTCTGCCGAGCGCTAGTCAATGTCAATCAGCGACCTGCAACGACGGTGTTTGCCGTATTCATTCAGAAGCCCCGAATTGAGTCACGGAGAGAATTCGGTAACTCTAAGTATGGAGCGTGAAAACTCAAGCGTAAATAATTTTTGATATCGGACTCGATATGGCCGATGTGCCTAGCTTCAGCGTTGGCAGAGGCAAAGCAGCGAGGCGGGTATGTGTTCTCAGGCGGACTTGTGACAAAGAATTCGCAAGAAAGGTTTCTGACGCTTGAGCAAGGTTATTTGAGTGCGGATTTACACCGATTTTGAACTCAAAGATACAACTCGTCGAAAAATGTCCTCATAAAGATAGCTCACACGCGGTAAACTTACGCGACATTTTGTTTCTGCGATTCCGTCCACGGTTGGCAAGGCGTTCGACCGCGGGCGGTTTTGTGCATGCACTGACAACACAGATTCACGCTTAACTCATGACGGGCACGTTCATCAAAACAGCCCTGGCTGGGGCGGTTTCGGCATTTTTGGCCGCGGCTGCATCCGCGCAGGTTTTCACCATTTCCGACATTCGCGTCGAAGGCATTCAGCGTACCGAGCCCGGTACGGTCTTTTCTCATCTGCCGTTTCGCGTAGGTGACGAATACAATCCGGAGCGCGGTGCGGAAGCTATTCATCAGCTCTATTCTTCCGGGTTGTTCCGTGACATTGATCTTTCAATCGACGGGACCGTGCTGGTGGTGAACGTTGTTGAACGTCCTGCCGTGGCCGCTATTGACACGAACGGAATCAAGGCCTTTGACAAGGACGGCGTGGAAAAGAGTCTGCGTGACGTCGGTTTGGCAGAAGGCCGTATTTTTGATCACTCAATTCTTGAACGTGCCGATCAGGAATTGCGCCGTCAGTACTTGTCTCAGGGCTACTATGGCGTCGACATCAAGACATCGGCCACACCGCTTGAGCGCAATCGTGTACGCATCACGATCAATGTTGACGAAGGTGCCGCATCCTCCATCAAGCAAATTCGGTTTGTAGGCAATACGGTTTTTGACTCGGACGAGCTGGCCGACCAGATGCAGCTTTCCGAACACAAGTGGTCGAGTTTTTATACCAAGCGCGACCTGTATTCGCGTGAAAAGCTTGCTGCCGACCTTGAAACCCTTCGCAGTTTTTATCAGAACCAGGGCTATCTTGACTTCAAGGTCGATAGCGTCCAGGTGTCTGTGGCGCCGAATAAATCCGACATTTTCATCACGATTAACGTAACCGAGGGCAAGCAGTACACTGTCAACGACATTACCCTAGGCGGCGATATGCTGGGGTTGGATGACGAGATCAAGCCGTTGGTTATTTTTGAGCCGGGTGAGATCTACAACGCCGAACGCATCAACGAGATGACGAAGACGATTGTGGACAAGTTCTCAGCTTTGGGCTATGCCTTTGCAACCGTTACGCCCAACCCCGTTCCTATTGAAGGCAAGGACGCTGTCAATATTGTGCTGACGGTTGACCCGGGTCGTCGCGCTTATGTGCGTCACGTCAATATCACCGGCAATACCCGTACCCGCGACGACGTCATTCGTCGTGAAGTTCGTCAGTACGAGTCCGCATGGTTTGACAGCGAGAAGGTAAAAATTTCGCGAGATCGTATTGATCGTCTGGGCTACTTTGATTCGGTGACTGCCGAACCCAAGCCTGTGGAAGGCACGCGTGATCAGGTTGACCTGGAAATCAATGTGAAGGAACGTCCGACGGGCTCCATTTCGCTTGGTGCCGGTTACTCCACGTCCGACGGCGTGATTCTGTCGGCAGGCTTTGCGCAGGACAACGTGTTCGGTTCGGGCAAGTCCTTCAGTGTTGAAGTCAATACGTCCAAGAGTATGCGCACTTACGCCGTGAGCTTGGGTGAGCCGTACATCACGCCGGAAGGCATCAGCCGCCACATTGACTTGTACGACCGCCGCGTCGACTTGGACGAACTTGACGTTTCGAATGTGGCTTACGAAACGATCGGTGCCGGTCTGAGTTTCGGTATCCCCGTGACGGAATTGGATCGTGTCTTCTTGGGAGCGCGATTGGAACAAACCCAGGTTGATCTGCGTGGTAGTCGAACTGGAGCAATCGCCGGTGATAGTGACAACAACTCCCCCGAACGTTATTGGAACTACGTTGACCAATACGGCGACAGTCCGAAAGCTGCTCTTTTGACATTAGGATGGTCTCGCGACTCGCGTGACAACATACTGGCGCCGACTCGCGGCCGTTACCAACGTGTGTCAGCTGAATTTGCTCTGCCAGTCTGGGATCAGCGCTACTACCGCGCGACCTATCAGTTGACGCAGTACTTCCCGTTGTCCAAGGCCTGGACGCTCGGCATGAACTTCCAGTTCGGCTACGGTGACACCTACGGCGACAAGATGTTCCCGTTCTTCAAGAACTTCTACGCCGGCGGCATCGGGTCGGTACGCGGTTTCGAAACATCGTCAATCGGTCCGCGTGACACCAACGACGATCGCCTGGGTGGTGATCGTCAGTTGATTTTCTCGGCCGAATTGCTGACACCGTTGCCGGGCGCAGACCGTACGTTGCGTGGTCTGCTCTTCTTTGATGCCGGTACCGTATGGGGTTACGAAAGAGTCCTGGGTACCCACAGTTACGAACGCCAGGATATGGACTTCAGCGAATTGCGCTACTCCGTCGGTTTCGGTGTGGCATGGATTTCGCCGTTGGGGCCGCTGAAGTTCTCTCTGGCCTTCCCGCTTAACAAGAAGGACAGCGACGACGTTCAGCGCTTCCAGTTCCAGATCGGTACGGGCTTCTAACTCTCAGGTATAAAATAAAAAAAACTGTGTGACCGAATGCACGGTATGGCCGGCATTCGGTTGTCTCAGAGGTTCGGCGGATACGCCATGTAACTCTTTTTATCGGCAAAACGGCGTAAAAGCTCCTAAGATGCGAGCAAGACGTTTTCCGACAAGACTTTCAGACTCGAAAGGAAGCAAACAGATGTTTAAGAAGATTCTGACGGCTGCTGCCGTTGCTGCTGTGATGTGCGGTTCGGCTTCGGCTGTTGCTGCGGACTTCAAGATCGGCCTTGTTTCTCCGGCTCGTATTCTTGCCGAATCCGCCCCGGCTGTTGCCGCACAGGAAAAACTCAAGACTTACTTCAAGAAGCGTGAAGACGAACTCAACCGTGACATTCGCGACTTCCGCACGCGTGCGCAGAAGTTTGAGAAGGATAGCCCGGTGATGACTGACAGTGAACGTCTCAAGCAGCGCCAGTCGCTTGCCGAGACCGAACGTGACATTGCTCGTCGTCAGCGTGCTCTCGTTGAAGAACGTAACCAGCGTGCCAACGAAGAGAGCCAGATCATCCTGCAACGTGCCAATCGCATTATCCAGGACATTGCCAAGAAGCAGAAGTTTGACCTGATTATTCAGGACGCCATCTGGGTGAGCCCGAAGGTTGACATCACCGAACAGGTGATCAAGGAACTCAACAAGCCTGCCAAGTAATTTATGCTTGTGCTCAAAGGGCATGACCGAAAGCCATTGGAACACCTCTTTCCCAGTGCTGTCGGTCGCCCTGAGAGCGGGGAAAGAGCAAGCCGCGCCGACTTTTCCGGTCGAAGCGCGGTTTTTTGCAGATGATTTTTGCCGATCCTTGTCGAACGAGGATTTCGGCGCCTTCAGGAAATGACGCTATGTTCCGAATCGAAGCTTTGATCCGTGAAATCGAAACGCTCTCCGAAGGGCGACTGACAAGTACACCGCTGTGCGGAGCCGAAAATTTGACTGTGCGCACGTTTGCGCCGCTCAATCATGCGGCAGCCGATACCGTTGCCTTTTTGGCGCAGTCCAAGTACCGTGACGAAGCCAAAGCTTCGCAGGCCGGCGTTTTGGTGATCTCGCAGGCCGACAGCGACGCGATGTACGGCGAGCAGGGGCCGCAGCGTCCTGTCGTCATTACGAAAAATCCCTACGCTTGGTTTGCTTATGCGCTGCAGATCATGACCCGTCGTCCGATGCCCGCCGGCGGCATTCGTGAAGGCGCACATGTCGATCCGACGGCAAAGGTTGCGCCTTCGGCAGTGATTGAAGCCGGTGCCACGGTGGCTGCGGGCGCCGTGATCGGCGAAAACACGCGCGTGTACCCCGGTGCCTATATCGGCGAGGGGACAGTCGTGGGCGACAACTCAATTATCTATGCTAACGCCACCGTTTACCACGGCTGTCGCATTGGCAATCGCGTCATTCTTCACTCCGGCTGCGTGATTGGTGCCGATGGTTTCGGCTTTGCGCCGCTTGACGGCCATTGGGTGAAGATTCCGCAGATCGGCGGCGTGACGATCGAAGACGATGTGGAAATCGGCGCCAACACGACGATTGACCGAGGCGCACTTGAAAACACACTTGTTCGCAAGGGCAGCAAACTGGACAACCAGATTCAGCTCGGCCATAACTGCAAGGTGGGTGAGTGTACCGTGATGGCTGCCTGCACGGGCGTAGCAGGCTCAACGCATATCGGTGACCACTGTATTATCGGCGGCGCGGCCAATATCAACGGCCATATCGAAATTCCCGACGGCGTAAGCGTCGGACCTGCCACCTCGCTTATGAGCTGGCACAAAGGCGAAAAGGTGATGTCGGGTTTCTTCCCGGCCATGGGACACCGCGAATTCGAACGCGCAGCCGTCCTTGTGATGAATTTGCCCAAGATGCGCAAGCAGATAAAGGATCTCGAGACGCGTCTTGCTGCTCTTCAGCCGAAAGGTTGAAGCGGGCCTTAGTGCTCGGTGTTAATATTTTTTCGTCTTGCGCTCGCCGTTTGCGCGCGTAGACTTCAACCCGGTTTGTCGAGATTTCCGACGACATTGAACTTTCTAGGACTGCCCGAAGAAGGCAGATGAGATAACCCCAATGGCTGACACGAAAACCATTCATGACATTATGCGGATTTTGCCGCACCGTTTTCCGTTTCTTTTGATCGACCGTGTGCTCGAAATCAGCGATGATCACACAACGTGCAAGGTTCTCAAGAATGTGACGGCAAACGAACCGCAATTCACCGGGCATTTTCCCGAATACCCCGTGATGCCCGGAGTGCTCATCATCGAAGCGATGGCTCAGGCTTGTGCCGTGCTCGGCATTGCGCGCCTTACTGAAGAACAACGCCAAGAAAAGGCCTTGTTTTTCTTTGCCGGCATTGACGAGGCTCGTTTCAAGCGCGTTGTCCAGCCCGGCGACCAGCTGATTTTTGAGTGCAAGTTCGTTAAGGCTCGCGCCGGCATCGGCTGGTACGAAGCCCGCGCGCTGGTTGACGGTCACGTAGCGTGCGAAGCCAAGCTCATGTGCGCTCGTCGCAAAGCCGAATAAACATTTAAACCTCAAGCCTCAATTTTTTTTGAGGGCTTTTCAAGTAGCGCACACGGGACAATTCTTGTGTGCGCTATTATTCGCGCAGGCGCGTGAATAATTTTCACGGTTTTACGACGAAGTGCGGGCGAAGCTTTGCCCGAGCGTTCTCCCTTGGAAGGGGAGACATTTTCTTATTGCTGCTAGAAATGGGCTCGAGTGGCCCTGCGAAAGGATAGTCATGGCCAAAATCCATCATTCCAGCATTATTGATATTCGAGCCGAACTTGACGAAGATGTTGAGGTCGGACCGTTTTGCATGGTGGGGCCGCACGTTCGCATCGGCGCCGGTACCGTTCTCGAAAGTCACGTGGTTGTCAAAGGGCTGACCACGATCGGTCTCAACAATCGCTTTTTCCAAGGTGCTGCTATCGGTTGCGAACCGCAGGACAAAAAGTACAAGGGCGAAGAAACTTATCTTGAAATCGGCGATGACAATATCGTCCGCGAAAACTGCACGATTTCGACCGGCACGATTCAGGATCAAAGTATCACCCGCGTCGGCAGCCGCAATCTGCTGATGGCAAACGTTCACGTCGCGCACGACTGCGTGCTTGGCAACGACCTTATCATCGCCAATAACGTGGCTCTTGCCGGACATGTGCATGTTGATGACTTTGCCGTGATCGGCGGTCAGACCGGTGTACACCAGTTCGTTCACATTGGTACACGCTCTATGACGGGGGGCGTTTCGGGCCTTACTCACGACTTGCCGCCGTATGTGATTTGCTCGGGCAATCCTGCCAAGAGTTTCGGACTCAACCTAGTGGGTTTGCGCCGTGCAGGGTTTTCGAGCGACACGATCGGCCGAATCAAGGGACTGTACAAGGCGCTTTACATGGAAGGACTCATGGTGGCGCAGGCCGTTGAACGGATGGACGCTCAGATTGCCGATGCTCCCGAAGAAATCCGTCCGATTCTTTCCGCAATGCGCGACTTCGTTGCCAACAATACGCGTGGCATCGTCCGTCCGTAAGCCGAATTAAAGTTCGAAGAGCCCGTCGGGAAGCTCATTTCCTGCGGGCTTTTTCTCTGTAGTACTTTGACACCCCGAGGTTTGTATGACCGAGCAGGTTGCCGAATTGAGCACCGCAACAGCCCAGCCGTTGAGCTACGCCGACGGTGCCGCCTGGCTTGCCGGCGAAGCCAGTGGAGATTTTTTGGCCAGTCTTGTGCTCCCAGAAGTTGCCAAACGCATGGACGGTGCGCCTCAGTTTGGCGTGGGCGGCGAGAGGATGCTGGCGGCCGGCCTTGAGGGGTGGTATCCGGCAAACCGCCTTTCGGTGCGCGGCTACGTTGAGGTACTCAAGAAGTTGCCCGGCATTTTGATGTTGCGGCGCGCCATGCTCAAGCGCATCTCCGAAATTCGTCCCCGTGTTTTCGTGGGTGTCGATGCGCCGGACTTTAACCTCGGTGTGGAAGCCAAGTTAAAGCAAAGGGGAATCCGTACGGTTCACTTTGTTTCGCCTTCCATCTGGGCATGGCGTCCGGAGCGAATCCATAAGATCCGCGCTGCTGTCGACCATATGCTTTTGGTGTTTCCGTTTGAAGAGGAAATCTACAAGCGCGAAAATGTGCCTGCAACATATATCGGACATCCGCTTGCTGGCGTCATTCCGATGGTGCCGGACACCGATGGAGCACGTCGCAAGCTTGGCATTGAAGCTAACGGCGAACCGGTCTTTGCCGTGCTTCCGGGCTCTCGCAAGGATGAAATTTTTGGTTGCGGCCCCGTGTTTTTTGAAGCCTGCGAGCGTGTGATCGAACGCATTGGTGCAGGGCACTTTGTGGTGCCTGCCATTGACGCACAGGCTCGCGAGTGGATTGCGTCCGTTGCCACGCGCAACCGCCGTCTAAGCGATCGTCTTACTGTCGTGACGGGGCAATCCCATGCGGTGTTGGAAGCTTCCGATGCCGTTTTGGTGGCGTCCGGTACGGCTGCTCTGGAAGCGGCGCTCTACAAGAAACCCATGGTGGTGGGTTACGCAATGCCTGCTTTGTCGGCTTTGATCATGAAGGACAAGGGACTAATTCCCTATGTGAGCCTCCCCAATATCCTGGCCGGCCGAGCCATTGTGCCTGAATTCTTGCATTACTACTGCACGGCAGACGCTATGGCCTGCAGCCTGATCGATCAACTCAAAGACAGCCGTCGCAAAACACTCGAAGAGATTTTCACGGCGATGCACGAGTCACTTTTGCGTCCTACGGCGGATTTGGCTTCTGAGGCCATCATGCAGACGGCAGGAGCGGCTCGCCGATGAGTTCCAAAACGATTCCGATTGCCGAAGAATCACAGGCCAGTTCTCCAATGCGTCTTCCGGTGCCGATATCCGGGCGCATTCGCATTGAAAATGGACAACTGATAGATGAGCGCGGTCGTCCTTTGCGCGATCTTCGCATCTCGCTTACGGATCACTGCAATTTCCGCTGCCGTTATTGCATGCCCAAGGAAAAGTTTGATACCAAGCATCAATTCCTGGCGCATACGGAGTTGCTTTCGTTTGAAGAAATCAAGCGATTGGTCGGTATTTTTCTGCGTTTCGGTGTTCAGAAGATTCGTCTGACGGGAGGTGAGCCGCTGCTGCGCAAGCACGTTTGCAATCTGATTGCCGACTTGAAGGCCATGCGCACCACGAGCGGCAAGAGCCCTGACATAGCCATGACGACCAACGGCACGCTCTTAAAACGTATGGCTGCTGACCTGAAGGCCGCGGGACTTGATCGTGTTACGGTCTCGCTGGATGCTCTCAACGAGGAGCTTTTTCAGTCGATTAATGATGTGGGTTTTCCTGCCGCCAAAGTGATCGAATCCATCGAAGCGGCGCAGGCGATCGGTATTCCGGTTAAGCTCAACACGGTCGTTAAGCGCGGAATGAACGAAGGAGAAATCATTCCGATTCTGGATCGCTTCCGCCACACGGGCGTGATTGTGCGCTTCATTGAGTACATGGATGCGGGGACTGCCAACGGCTGGCGCATGGATGATGTTGTGCCGTCGGCCGAGTTGGTCGAGCGCATCAATGCCGTCTGGCCGATTGAACCGATCGACCCCAATTACACCGGGGAGACGGCGACCCGCTGGCGCTACAAAGACGGAGCAGGGGAGATCGGTTTTATTAGTTCCGTGACGCAGGCATTTTGCAAGGACTGTTCGCGCGTGCGTTTGTCGATCGAAGGTAGCCTCGTGCTGTGCCTCTTTGCCGATCGCGGTTATGACTTGAGAACACTTTTGCGCGGCGGCGCGACGGATGACGAAATAGCGGATGCCATTGCGCGTATCTGGAGTGCGCGTGACGATCACTACTCTGAGATTCGTTTGTCGGAAACGCAAAAGCGTAGCCGAAGCAGAATCGAGATGCAGTTCATTGGGGGATAGAGAGAAGGCGGCACAGAATGCCGCCCGTAGATCTCATTTTTTAAGATCGTGCAGTAGCTTTTTTCGCACTCTTTTCCTTAAGAGCTTCAAGCGCCTTCACGACGTCTGATTCTTTCCATCGGGTGCATCTTTTGCTGAATCTCTCGCCTTTAGGTAGCTTGCCAATGGCAGCCCATTTCTAAACGCAAGATTTTGCGATCCCTAAAAATTCTGCGCTCTGCTTTGCGCTCAAATATTTTTCCATGAAGTTACCTCCTGGTGGGGACTCCTGAGTTGGTTCAGGAGTTATTTGAAAATCCGTTTTTGTAACGGACGATTCCCGGCATGCCTGCCGAGGAATGACAACAACTTTCTACTCATAGGTAGCGTCAGTGTTGCTATGATCTGCAGGGCGCTCGGAACGGCTTTTTGCCTTCTGGAGAAAGATTTGTTTGAAAGGAAAAATATGAATCGTCGTCGTCTTTTGATGTTTGTGTCTTCTATTGGTGCGGTTTCTTTGGCTGGTTGCGCCTCTTCGCAAAAGGGAGACAAGCTCGTCGGTACGTTTCATATTGATCCAAACGATCCCTACGGTAAGCTCAAGCAGTACAGAAGCTCAATCAATCTTCTGAGCGCTCGTCTCGCAGTGGCGTTCCAGAACCTCTTTAGCATCGGTGAGCTGTACAAGGAAGGCCCCCGTGGCGACGAGATCATGAAGGCGAGTCTCGAGGACATCAAGACGCTTCACGCCGAACTCAACAAATACCTGCAAAAAGCCCCTGAAATCCGTCAGACGATCCAGCCTGAAAACGCTAAGCTCTTGGCTGCTTACGACGAATACATCAAGGCGCTTGCCGGGGTTGCAGCCATTGACTACGGCGATATCAGCCAGGAACGCATTGACGCACTCGTGAAGGCCGGTTCCGATATGGAGCCGCTGATTCCGTAACTGCTCGGGTTCTACAAGAGACTTTCTCGACAATCCGAAAAACGATGCGCGGCCGCCTGAATTTCAGCGACGGCCGAATTGTGTTTGCTGTCGCTTGAAGTACACTATGACTGACCAGTCGGTCATTTATAGCGGAGCCTAAGATGACGCAAACATCAACGCGCTGAATCGCAAAGATTCTTTGTGCCCTTGCCGCCACAGTCTGTGCGGCCGGCTCAGCTTGGTATTGGATGGTCGGCAGACACCAGGAAACGACGGACGACGCCTATGTGAGCGGCAACGTCGTGAGCGTCATGAGCCAGGTTTCGGGACGCGTCGAGAAGGTTCTCGTCAGGGACCATCAATACGTCAAAGCCGGAGAACGGCTGATCGTTATCGATCAGACGGACGCCAAGTTGGCTTTGGATGCTGCGTTAAGTTCGCTTGGCATTACGGTCCGCGAAACGGCACAACTTACGCATCGGCTTGCAGAGGTGCGAGCACGCATCCGCAGTGAGAGGCTTAATCTCAAACAGAAGAAAGACGATTACGAACGGCGTCACGCGCTGTTTGCCAATCGTGCCGTGAGCAGTGAAGAGTATCTGCACAATCCCGCGTTTGTCAATACGTTCTACCGTGAATTTGTTGACGGGGTTCTGGCATTCGGTGCTCAGACGCTCATTGATCCGTCTGACAGAGACATACCCGAAACGCTGCGCGAACATCCTGAACTTCTTTTTGCTGGGCTTGTGCAGGGTCTCCTGTGGCAAGGTGTTTTTGCCGATTCCTGCGCTCTGGACTTGCAGGCACACTGGCAAGCGCACCTTGATTTGCTCTTGGGCAAAGACGAACGCTGATTTTTCGTAAAAGAAACGCCGGACAAGCCGGCGTCCATGAAAAGACTGTGCGTCAAGCCGCTAGGTAGGGCAATGCATACAAGAGCACTGCCAAAATGCAGGCAGCGGCTACGATGACTTTCCAGATAAGGTATTCACGATCCATTGCAGCGATTTCTGAGGGATCTTGCGGCATGTCGAGTGCGCCGGTTTGCTCGAGCGTGGGCGTGGCGTTCTGAGTCTCTGCGTTGCGTCGACTGCAGTAAAAGTAAATCGCTAATCCCAACACGCACCAAATGACGCCCGTGATGAAAGCGTTGGTATCGAGCTGCGTCATCATGTAAAGATAAATGATCGCAGACACGGGAGCGCCGACTGCAACCAGAGGCGCTTTGTAGGGGCGTTGCAGTTCAGGGCGACGACGGCGCAGCGCCCAGGCGGCCAGGATGCCGATGACGTAGTAGAGCAGGTCGGCAAAGAGCGACAGCGACGCAATGTAAATGAGCGAGTCGGTTGCGATCAAAGCCATCGTGAGCACGCCCAGCGTGATGATGGCAACGTGCGGTGTCTGAAAGCGGCTTGTTTTGGCAAAGATGCTTGGCATGACGCCGTCGCGCGCCATCGTAAAGAGGTAACGCGGGATAGTGGCGATGGCGGCGTTCATGGTGGAGAAGTCGCCGCCGAAGGCAACGCCCGCTGCCAAAAGAGCCAACGGCAACCCCAGGATGCCGGCTGCCTTCATGGCATCGGCATAGGGTGCCTGAGCGGTGGCCAAAGAGGCGAGGCTTTCCACTGGCGTGATGGCGATCAGGAACCATTGGAAAAGCGCGTTGACCGCAAACACGACAAAGGGTGCCAAAAAGAGCGCGCGAGGAATATTGATGCGCGGGTACTTGATTTCTTCACCCATGGCAACGCACGCTTCAAAACCCGCAAAGCACCACCAGATCATGCAGACGCTTGCCGCAAAACTCATTTGTCCGTCTTTGGGCAAAAACGACGGTGCCTGTACGAAAGAGGGGAGATTGATGTTGGGGATCATGGTGAGAAACCAAATCACCGCTACGCCCCAGAAAAAGAACATAAAACCGTTTTGCAGTCGCCCGGCAATTTTGACGCCGCAGACGTTGGCGACGATGAAGCCGGCGGTGATGACAACGGCAATGGCGACATCGGAAAACGGCAGCGTGACGCCAAACGCAGAAAACAGCGTCTTGAAGTAGTAGCTGAAAGCGAGAGCTTCTCCACCCGTGACGGCCACTAACGAGATGATGAAGTTCCAGCCGGCAAGAACGCCTGCTGCGCGCCCGATGCCGACGGATGCAAACTGGTATGTGCCGCCGGCGTAAGGGAGCGCAGCACCCATTTCGGCATAAAGAAGCGCCGGATAAACACTGATCAAAAGCGCGACGACCGTAGCAAAGATGACCGACGGCCCCATCATGCCCACGATGTTGGAGCCAACAGTAAAAAGTCCCACGCCGATGACGGAACCGGCCGTGATGGTGACTGCTTCGCGCATACCGAAGCTGCGTTTGAGCGCGGGTGAGCTGTTGAGTTCGCTCATAGAAAAGTCTCCCTGATTTTTGTTGCTTGTTTGTCGGCTCTCTTGTTGGAGCACGAACTGAACGGTCTGTTGCCGCAGGGAAAATTATCCGGCAAAAATCCCTTGAGAAAAGTCGATGCTTCTAGGTAATTGAGCTTGGAAAGCTTGACGCTGAACAAAAAGAAACCGCCCCGGCCGAAACCGAGGCGGATTGCTAATCAGTGAATCTCAAGAAGAGATCAGATTAGAACTTGTGGCGGATACCAACCATAGCGGCAAAGATCGTCGGATCCTGATCCTTGTAGGCGCTCTGGGTGTATTCAACGCTATCCTGGGCGTACGTCACAACACCGTAAACGTTGGTACGCTTGGAGAGCGGGTAGTCATAGCCAGCGGAAACGATCCAGCGGGAGAGTTCGTCATTTTCATTGGTCTTAGCAACGCTGTCAGCAGCTTCGGCATCCAAGTAGGCAGCGCCAACGAGAACCTGACCGCCGGCAGCCGGGATGCTGGCCGACACGCCAAGGCTCCAGCCCTTAAAGGCGGAAGCGAAGCCGTTGTTCCAACCCGTCTGTTTGTTTGTGTCGGGGTCGATAATCGCCTTTCTGGAGTTGTACTCCGAGGCATCCATCATGCCGAGACCGCAACCCATCTTCGAGAGCTTGATTTCGTCAAAGTACTGAGCACCGGCGAAGAGCTTCAAAACTTCGAAGTCGTAATTACCACCGAAGGTGATCGTGAGACTGTCGTCAATGTCGCTTGCATTTGCCAAAGCGCCGTCTGCATCAGCCGTCTGATAGTTGATGGAGTCAACAGCAAAGTACAGATTCAGAGGACCGTTGGCGTAGCTGGCACCGATAGCATAGTAACGATCACTGCGGGATTCGTTTTCAGCGTCGTTGGTACCCATGCCGTACTGAGCAAAGACCTTGAAGCCGGCAAAGTCAGGCGTTTCGTAGGCAATCATGTTGTCCCACAAACCGCCGCCGATGGCCCAGGAACCAGCCTGAGCGGAATAGTCCCAGGATGTACCGAACGCGGACAACACGCCATACTTGGCCCAGGAGCTCGTGCCGCCATTGATGGAGCCCATGCGGCCCATTGCAACTTTACCGAAACCGCCCTGCAGGAAGAGCGAAGATTCACGGCGGAAGAAGTGATCATCATCAGTCAGAGAACCGTCGTCAGAGTTGAACTGGTTTTCAAGGATGAAACCAACCGTCAAACCATTGCCGAGATCTTCCGTGCCCTTAAAGCCGAAGCGGGAGCCGGACTGGTTGCCGGACTGAATTCCAAAGGAGTCAGTGGCGTCGTAACCAGCGGCAGCAGAGTCAGCATCAAAGTGCGTATAACGCAGACCCGTGTCCACGATACCGTAGAGCTGAACGTCAGCAGCCAGAGCGGAGCCAGCGAAAGCACCGAGAACTGCAACAGCAGCCAAAGTCTTTTTCATGATTTTTATCTCCTGGTCTTGTTAAGACCTGCAAGTAAAAAATTTTTTTGCAAAAACCGCCGGGCCGGAACATGAGCTATGGACTCTTGCAAAGACATAGCTCAGCCCGGCGAAGTCCCTTCGGACGGAGTCGATCTTGTCACCGAGGACTTTTGACTAACAAGAAAACAGTGAAAAAAAAGTGCTTGGGTGGGGTATAAACCCTAGGAAAAATTACAACAGATGGACTTGCCAAATGCGTTTGGATGAGGTCTTCCTAGGAAAAATTGAATGCAAAAAAAAGTGCTTCGGGAGGATCTGACTGTAAGGCAGCAAGGTCTTAAATGGCCTTTGTTTCTCTTAGATTCGGATGCGTCAAGCGTGTGTGGTTTGTTAGACTTTCCGAACACAACAAAACACAACAGGAGATCGGTTATGCAGAACATCCTTCCATGGATCGGCATTGTGATTCTGTTTTTGACCGGCTGGGCCGTTGTCAAGAAATATCAGGTCAACATGGTGCTGCTGTTGGGCGGTTTGGCGCTCAACATCCTTGCGGTCGCAGGGGGGCTGACATCGTTTTTGCCCAAAAATGCAGCGGCAACGGGCTTTGTCGGCTTTGACTTTATGGAATTGCTGCGAGCGATTTCTCGCACTCAGATTGCCGGCGTTGGCTTCATTATTCTTGTCTCGGGCGGTTTTGCTGAATACATGAAGGCGATCGGCGCCTCGGATCGTTTCGTGACGGTCTGCGCCAAGCCGCTCTCTCTTATTAAGAATCCCTACCTGATTTTGGCGGCAGTCTTTATCTTCGGACACTGCTTGGGACTCATCATTACGTCGGCAGCGGGCCTGGCCATGCTGATGGTCGTGACGGTTTATCCCTTGATCATCCGCGTGGGCTGCTCAAGCCTTGCCGCAGCAGCCGTGGTTGCAAGTGTGCTGGCAATCGGTTATGCGCCGGCCTCCGGTGTGGCGGTGATGGCGGCCGAGCTCGTGCATCTTGATCCCATCCAGTATTTGGTGCAGTACCAGTTGCCGATGGCCGTGCCCACGATTCTGGCGATGGCTGTTGCTCATGTGGTGGTTCAGTATTGGTTTGACAAGCACGACAACATCAAGGGCGAAACGGCCGATTTGCAGGAACTCGAAGAAAAGCGCAAGGTGCTGGAAAATGTTCCGGCGATATACGCCGTGCTGCCGATTATTCCGATCGTGCTTTTGCTGATCTTCAACAAAATGGTGTACCAGAGCATCACGCTCAATGTGGCTACGGCCATGTTCATCGCTTGGGTGCTTTCCTTCTTTGTGGATCTCGTCGTGAGACGCGACGCCAAGAAGTCGTTTGATCTGAGCTTTGCGATGTTCAAGGGCATGGGCAGCATTCTTACGAGCACGGTGGGCCTCATCTTTGTGGCGGCGTTCTTTGCAACGGGCCTTCAGAACATCGGCATTGTCAACATGCTCATTGAAGGCGCCAAGCACATCGGTTTGGGCGAAACTGGCACCGGTGTGTTCCTGTCGGCCGTGATCGGCGTGGTGACGGTGTTGACAGGCTCCGGCGTCGCAGCCTTCACGAGCCTTGCGCACATCATTCCGGACGTGGCTGCGCATCTCAACAGCGACGGCATTTCGATCATGCTGATGATGCATACAGCAAGCGAAATGCTGCGTGCGATTTCGCCGGTGGCGGGCGTCGTCATCATTGTGGCGGGTTTTGCCAAGGTCAATCCGCTGACGATGGTCAAGCGCACGGCCATTCCGTGTTTGGTCGGCTATGTCACGATGTTGATCACAGTGACTTTAATGTTCTAACTTGCTTGGGTCGGCCGTGTGGTCGGCCCATTTTTTCAAAAAGAGACGGTGAAATATGGCTATCGAATTGACCGGGAAGGTCGAAGGAAGCGTTCGTAAGCATAACGAAGCGACATTAAAGGCAGTTTGGGACAACGCGCTTTTGGTGTTGCCTCAGGAGCAGGATCCCGAACACGTGATTGAAACGACGCCAGCGGCAGCCAGTAACGAGTGCTTCAGCGACCGTTATCCGACTTTGATTTTTGCGCACGGTAGCTCCGGTATCACGCCAGCGATTCGCGAATTCGCCCGCTTCATTGCGCAGGAAACCGGCTGGGCTGTTGTGGCCCCCGATTCGATGCAGACGAAAGACCGCATCACCTATACCTCTCCCGTAGCCAGAAGCGACTACGAAGCGGTGCACTCAATGCGCAGCGAAGAACTTCTTTATTGCGCTAACAAGCTTTTTGCCGAGCCTTGGTTTGCTGGTACATACGCCGTGGCCGGCACCAGCGAAGGGGGAGTGGCGGCTGCGCGATTTGACTCCCAAAATCTGCAGATTCGAGAAAAGGCCAAGTTGATTTTCTCCTGGTCGTGTGAGTCCAACTATCACGTAGAAGTGCCGCGGTCTGTGCTACCTGACGACCTTCCGGTTCTCAACGTTATGAGCTTGGCCGACAAATATTTCAGTTCCGCCAATTCGTACCTCGACAACGGTGCGGCGTTCGGCTATGCACGTGAAGCGCTGAAAAACAATCCCAACGCTTCGATTCTTCTGTTGCCGCAGGCGCCGCATACGCTTTTGAACCTTCCGCAGGTCCACGCTGCGGCGGCTGAGATTCTGCAGCGCGTGGCGCCGTAGGTCATTGTCGGCATCTCAAAAGTTTCCTACAATGCAGGCCTTTCGAGGGTGCAAAAGGCGCCCTCGAATCCCGTGTGTGCATCCGAGATTGGAGTTCGTCCATGTTTGCTTTGTTTCCGGCTCAGTTGTCCGAGGTTGACGCTTGTTACGACCTGATTGATCAGGGACGTGAGTTTCAGCGCAAACAAGGTTTCGTCCAGTGGACGTCCGACTATCCTCAGCGCGAACATGTTGCCTCCGACATTGAAGCTGGCAGAGGCTATGTGCTCAAGGACGAATCCGGTCATGTCGCAGGTTACATTTGCATCGACTTCGGCGGTGAATCTGCTTACGATTCAATCAAGGGACAATGGCGCTCCAAGGAGCCGAGCGGTGTTTTGCATCGTATGGCCATCAGTCCCGACTATCGCGGACAGGGGCTGGGCGGCGTACTTTTGCTTGAATGTGAACGGATCTGTAAAGAAAAGGGCGTAACCTACTTGCGCGCCGACACGAGTCCGGACAACACACGTATGCAGCATGTCTTTGAAAAGGTAGGTTATGTTCGCTGCGGTTTCGTGGAACTTCGTGGCTCGGATAAAATCGCCTACGACAAACTTTTCGGTTGATACCGTCGGCGGCAACTGTTTCGGATCTGGGAGACATCCATGGCAAACTTCCGTTCGGCAGCCGCTCTTTTCGCTGCCTTTTCCATGTTTGCCGGCAGCAGCGCCTATGCCGCCGGTCAATCCAATGCTGATGTTGCTTCGGAGTCTGTTGACATTGCCTTCGACTATCAACGAGGCGGCATTGCCTCGAGTCAGTACGCGATCTGGGTGGAAGACGCTGCCGGCAAGCCGGTCCGCACGCTTTTTGTGACACGTTTTACAGCAACGCGTGGCTTTTCCGAGCGTCCCGATGCCGTGCCGACTTGGGTGGCTAGAGCCAATCCTGCTCACATGACGCCTGATCAGGTTGATGCGGTCAGCGGCGCGACTCCTTCAAACGGCAGATTGCATTACATCTGGGACGGAAAGGATGACCAAGGAAAGAGCGTTTCTGCAGGTACTTACACGGTTTTCCTGGAAGGCACGCTCTACTGGAATACGCGTGTGCTCTATTCGGCCCAGGTTCAATGGGGCGGTCCTTCGTCCGCGTCGCTTCCCGTGAAGGTTCGCAAAAACGGCACGTCCGATCGCAATAAGGACATGCTCGACAACGTCAAAATTACCCATACGATGGCGGAGCAACCATAGTTGAGCGCCAAAACAAAAACGGCCGGCAAGCCGAGTTTTGGCGTTTGCCGACCGATCGCAGGTCTTGAAAATCGCGAATTGCGTGAGGCGATTACTTCACAAGACCGTACTTCCACTGAGACGTGCCGTAGGCGTTGTAAACGTTCTTGTAGCCCGTTTCAATCAAGATCTTGGAAGCGTTTTCAGCGCGGACGCCCGACTTGCACTGCACCAAAACCTTGTCGTTGAGATTGGGAACGGCCTTCAGTTTCATGCCGGGCTTCAAAACCGACATCGGCACGTTGACGGCGCCCTTGACATGACCTTCTGCGAATTCATCGGGTTCGCGAACGTCAATCAGAACCACGCCTTCTTCCATCATCTTCTTGGCCACATCCGGCGTTACCTTGTGGTAGGACGGGTGTACGTAAGTAAGCGGCTTGGCGGGCTGCGGATCCACCGGTTCCTGGGCGCAGGCAATGCCCATCGAAAGGACCGCGGTCATCATTGCAGTAAGGCCGATACGCATCAGATTCATTTTGTCTATCTCCAGATTGATTGTCTCTATGCAAACGCTTGCCTAGAGAGCTGTAGGGATTTTCTGATTGTCCGAAAGGAGAGTCAATACGTCTTTTGCTCAATTTGCTTCAAGCAAGTAACAAAGCAATTGATGAGAAATAGCGCCGTTCGGGGGTTCCGGCCCGATTGTTGCGGATAACTGACAAACGCCGGAATTGGTCTGAAAGGACGATCTGAAGGGATATTCGGTAAGGAATTGAGTGAGAAATCTTAGGTCGATGGTGGGAGACCGGCTTCGACTATTGACGTATTGAACCGGTATTCAAGCTCGTTTTACGATAGGCCTCAAGCGGCAGAGCCTTGTTTAGCAGCAGGTGAACAAAACGCTTTCCGCACGATTGATTTAGAAAGGAAATTTGAAATGGCCAAGTACATCAAAGAACGATATGGGTTGCTGATTGACGGGCAATGGGTAGATGCGCAAAACGGTGAAACCTTCGTGACGACCAACCCGGCAAGCGGCGAACAGCTTGCTGTTTGTGCCAATGCTTCTCCCGCAGACGTGGATCGTGCCGTACAGGCAGCTCGCAAGGCATTTCCGGCATGGGCGGCAAAGTCGCCGGCCGAACGTGCAGCGCTTTTGCTGAAGATCGCTGACAAGATTGACGAGCGTGCGCAGGAGCTCGCCGCCGTCGAAACGCAGGACAACGGCAAGCCGATTCGTGAAACGACGCTTGTTGATGTTCCGTTGTCTTCAGACCATTTCCGCTATTTTGCGGGTTGCCTGCGTGCCGACGAGGGCGAAGCCGTCATGATTGATGAAAATTCGCTCTCCGTGGTTCTGCGCGAGCCGATCGGTGTCGTTGGTCAGATTATTCCGTGGAACTTCCCGCTGTTGATGGGCGCATGGAAGATCGCCCCGGCACTGGCCGCCGGCAACACGGTGGTGATCAAGTCTTCGTCTACAACGCCGCTTTCACTTCTCGTACTGGGTGAAATTCTCAACGAAGTGCTCCCGCCGGGCGTTGTCAACATTATCACCGGACGCGGCACTTCGACCGGTCAGGCGATGCTTGATCACCCGGGCTTTGACAAGCTTGCGTTTACGGGTTCCACCGAAGTGGGCTACGACGTTGCGAAGGCTGCGGCTAACCGTCTGATTCCGGCGACGCTCGAATTGGGCGGCAAGTCGGCCAACATCTACTTCGATGACTGCCAGATTGACAAGGCGATCGAAGGTGCCCAGATCGGTATCCTCTTTAACCAAGGTCAGGTGTGCTGTGCCGGTTCCCGCATCTTCGTGCAGGAAGGTATCTACGACGAATTCGTCGCCAAGCTTGTCGAAGCCTTTAAGGCCGTGAAGGTGGGCGATCCGATGGATATGCAGACCCAGATGGGCTCTCAGATCAACAAGCGTCAGCTCGAAAAGATTCTCGGCTGGGTTGAAACGGCCAAGAAGGAAGGTGCAACGGTTCTGGTGGGCGGTGAAGCCGCCAAGGTGCCCGGTTTGGAAGACGGTGCCTTCATGCAGCCGACGCTGCTGGGTAACGTCACCAACGACATGGCAGTGGCTCAGAACGAAATCTTCGGGCCGGTTGCTGTGGTGATCAAATTCCGTACGGAAAAGGAAGTTGTGGCCATGGCCAACGACTCCGAGTACGGTCTTGGCGGCGCCGTGTGGACCCGCGACATTAACCGTGCCCTGCGCGTGGCGCGAGGCGTTCGTACCGGTCGTATGTGGGTCAACACCTACAATGAATTGCCGGCTCATACGCCGTTTGGCGGATACAAGAAGTCCGGCATCGGACGCGAAACCCACAAGATGATGCTTGAGCACTACAGCCAGCACAAGAACATCTACATTTCGCTTTCTGAAAGCAAGCGCGGCTTCTTCTAAACTGCGTACATCAATGCTTTTTGTAAGCTAAGGAAAAACGAACGCCCGGACTCGAAAGAGAATTCCGGGCGTTTTGCTCGTCAGCCATCATTATCTTCGACGATAGTCGAGTTGCTTTTCTTCCAGCCATTCTTTGAGTACTGTAGCGATCTCTTGATTGTTTTTTCGGCAAACGGAAAGTGAGAATTGCCGCGAATGCCGATATCGGGCAGACGGATCACTTTCGCATCGCCGCCGTGACGGTCGACCACAGCAGCAAAGAGGTCAGCCATTTCAGACGCTGCCCGCCAGTAGTCGTTGTGCGGATGCGTGGTCATGTAGTCGCGGTAGAAAATCACGATGGGAAAGCGCGTGAGTTTCAAGAAAGCTTCCATCGACACTTCTTCGGCTTTCATGTTTCCGAAAAGCCCGCGTTTTTGATGGGAGTCGGGACTTCGCCTTTGGGAAACGGAAAGCCGCTACCCGGTTCGTAGGCGACGATACCTTTAACATGGTCGCTTTGCATGCCGATAAGCCAACCGATACCGCAACCTTGAGAATGCGTCACGAAAACGGCATCTCCTGTTTTTTCAAAAACAGATGTCAGAGCATCCGCATTGACTTTGACGTCGTAGGGCGCCGTGTTGGGCGTCATCTGCCGAAAGAATTGATCCAGAGATTTGGGATCCTGCGGAAAGACCGATCCGGCGTTAAATTGCGCCACAGTCCCATGCGAAATTGTTCGAAAAAGAATCCTTCGTCGGGAGCAGCGGAGATTTGACTGGCACCGTGCAAAAAGACGAGCGGTAGCGCTCGAGCCTGTGCCGGCACTTGGTAGCTTACGATGGCGTGGTCACCGTGCGGCGTCTGCGCTTCAGCCTTCGGATGGTACGGATCGTATGCTGATTTGGCCTCAATCACCGTGCCGCCCGCGGCAAAACTGCCCGATCAACGATGGTGACGGGGGCATGGCTCAGACTGTGCCGAGAAAGCATGCCGTGGAAAAGGAACAGGCCAGAAGAAGGCTGAGACGCATGGCGGATCTCCGGTTACTTGGCAAGAACACCGTTGGCAATCAGCCAATTGCGCACCTCCTTACTGTTGGTGCGCACACTGCCTTCCACCGTCAAATGTGTGCCCAGACGCGCACCGGTCGGCTTGAGGATCTTTTCAAAGTCTTCACGTGTGTGCATCAATCCGCCGCCACCGTGTGAATTGCATGTAATCACGAGCTTGCCAGAGAAGTTCTGAGCCCTAGCCCAGGTCTGCAACGGCATGGCTGTGTGGTGCCACCAAGTGGGTGTGGCTAGAACCACAACGTCGTATTTTGAAAGATCAATGTCTATGGGTTGAACTTCTCGGGTGATGTTTTTTTCCAACTCTTCCTTGACGATTTCTGTGGTGGGTTTGTAGGCCTCCGGATAAGGTTTGACGGTCTTGACCTCGAAGATGTCAGCTCCCGTCATGGCTTGCACGGCTTTGGCAACGCTTTCGGTGTTCCCGCTCTTGGAGAAATAGACGACTGCCAAACGCGGTTTGGCTGATGAAGTGTTTGTTGTGGCAGCAACGGATTGACGAGCCATGATAAATCCTCCGAAAATCAATGCTCCTAGCGCTTGACAGAATGTTCGCTTTTGCATGTCCGTTCCTTTGACAAAATGGTCAGAAGAAAAAGACCGTTGTGCCGGAACCGAAGGGAAGCGCTTCGGTTCAACTGCAGCCTTATGACAGAGTGAGAGGTGAAGTTCTAACTGCCAGTTTTTTGCGACACAACGGCTTATAAGTGGATTTTTAAAGAGTACGACCGAAGAAGACCTTGAGCTTGTCGACCGCCTGATTTACGTACTCGGGAACGTAATATGTTTGGATGTGCGTTGCCCCCGGAATCTTGAAGAGTTCCTTATCTTTGGTGCCGGTGGCTTTGGCAAATACTTCCTCGGTCATGTAGAGAGAATCGGCTTTTTCGCCTGCCATCATCAGAAGCGGAACATTGATCAGTTCAACCTGATTGAGCGCGTCCCAGGTCATAAGGTCCATCAGGCTTGAAGCTGTGTACGTAAAGGTCGAATTGGGATGGCGGTGCGTACGACCGTAATAGAGCATGCCTTCGCGGTAGAGGTCGGTTGAAATCTTCGCGATGGACTCGTCCGTGAGAGCATCGAAGTCAACCGTACCGGCGAACGATATCTCTCCAGTCGTGACTTCCTTAGCGCGAGCGTCGGAGGCTGCTTTTAGGCGCTCGGCAATTGTGTCGAGGCCGGTATTCATATAGCCGTTGCGGCGCACTTCGCCGGAATTGAACATGGACAGTGTTGCGACGGCCTTGAATCGCTTGTCGGATTTGGCGGCGTTGATCGTGTAGCCGCCACCGCCGCAGATGCCCAAAGCACCGAGTCGATTGGCGTCAACGCCTGGGTATGTGGAGATGAAGTCGGCCATGCCGTGGATGTCTTCCGTGCGGTACTGAGGCTTGTCAGTGTGACGTGGCTGACCTTCGCTGGCGCCCTGGTAGGCGGCGTCGGCTGTGATCGTCACGTAGCCGAGCTCGGCCAGGCGTTGCGCGTAAAGGCCTGCAACCTGTTCCTTCACGCCGCCGTTGGGATGTGCGACGACGACAGCGGGATAGTTCTTCTTGGCATCGAAGTTTGCGGGCGTATACACGTTGGCGGCAATCTTGAGGCCGTTGAGCTTATAAGAGACCGGATGGATGTTGACGTGTCCGACCTGGTTAGCCGTGATGGCTCCCTGATACACCAAACCGAATGGGTTCTTGTCGGCGGCGGCTGCTGGCATGGAAGTGCAGATGCAGGCGGCTGCAGCGGCGGCGACGACGGATGCGGTTTTCGTCATTTTTTGTCCTTCAAAAGTTATGAGATTACTTTGTGCGGCGTGTTTCAAGCACGGTCTTTAAAGTGTCCTGTGCGAGTTTTCCTTCACGCTCGCCGACGTTTTTTTTGAGTTCTTCGGCAAATCGGGAAAGTTCTTCTGGAGTAAGGCCTACATTCATGCAGACATTTAAATGCGAGCGAAGTTGTGCCGGAGCGGGCAGGGCGGCCAGAGCCGAAACGGTGGCGAGTTCCCGCTCGCGCCGGTTGAGGACGTCATTTGCAAAGATGGCGCCGAAGAGGTGATCCTTGAGGTACGTGTCGATGTTGGGCGAGAAGGTATACACGGGGCCCGCAACGGGACGCCCCACCAATTCGGTTTGCGTTTTCGTACCGATTTGGTGCAGATCGGCGCTCTCGGGCAGAGGTGTGGGCTCACGGCCGACCGTATCTTTCAGGCCTGCGGCTTTTCGTTCGTCCAGAAGCTTCACGTAGACGCCGAGAGCCGTGAGACTGCGCGGAAATCCGGTATAGGCGTACATCTGTTCGAGCACGGCTTTGATTTCGTTGACGGTGAGACCATTGTCCAGTCCCTTGGCAAGTGCTTTTTTGAGTTGTTCCTGATTGCCGTTGGCGGTAAAGGCCGCAATCGGAACGATGCTAGCTTCGCGGTCGGTAAGTTCGGCAGAGGCGGACGGAGAAAAGCTTGCTGTCAACAGTGTTGCGGCAGCGACAGCCAGGCTGAGCGGCTTGCGCGGTTTCATGATTATGCTTCCCATTTGTGAAGAGATCTTCCCGATGAAACAGGGTTTGTTTCTTGGTGGAAAGCATAGAAAACGAGGTCTATTCAAAAAGGCGCGTTTGTGCACACTTTTTGCCAATTTCTGCCTTTGACGAAATTTTTGATGTCTTCTCAGAGTGAGACTCCAAAGCACCCGCCACGTTGTTTTGATTGAGCAGAAAAGAGATGTCAAAACAACATAAAAGTTTATATACGATCTTTAAAATGGCTTGATGTCCAAAAAGACCTGATTGGTTATCTTGTCGACACAGTTGTGCCGGATCAGCAAAAAGGCATACGGAAAGAGGTTATTTGCTACGTGTTTTTGGTCATAAAAGATTGTAAGTGAATCTTTATTTCTGCATGCTCTTCGGTTTTGCCAGAGCGGAATGTCGGCGGTGTTTTTCCCAGTCCGTGAGGTACTGCTTGGCGAGTTCAGGGGAATTTAGCCGCAGCAGATTCTCGGCGTTGGATTCCTCCGCGTCAGCTTTGAAATTAAAGCTTCCGGTCAGCACGGTGGTCCCGTCAATGATCATGACTGTGTTGTGATACAGGAAATGCTTCGGATCCGTAAAGACCGGCACGTTTTGTTCATCAAGCCATTTTTTGAGACTAGTCTTGTATTTGCTTTTTTTCTTGTCAAGGATGATCGATACTTCAACGCCGCGGTCTTTGGCGTCGACAAGCGCTTGGGCGATTATTTTGTCCTCAAGTTTGTATGCGCCGACGTGAATTTCTTTTTTAGCACCGGCGATGGATTCAAGGATCGCATCGCGGGCACCGCCTTGAGGAGAAAACCAAACTTCAGTCTGTGTGGAGATGCTAGCTGAAGCGGCATAAGCCGAATTGGTTACAAGAAAAGCCGAAAGTAGGAACACAATTTTTTGCATGTTCTACATTCCTTCAAAAAAAGGCCCGCTGTCCAAAGGAGTGGATAGCGGGCCAAGCTTAACAGCTGTTTTGAGATTAACCGAAGAAGATTTGGTTAAAGATCAAAGTCGTGATCAAACCGAGCGTCATCGGAATCCAGGTGCGGCGCACGATAGCCATCGGCGAAACGCCGGCGGCACCGGCCACAGCAATGATCACGCCTGCCACAGGACTCATGGCGCGGATCATGCCGCTTGCAAACTGCATCGGGGTGACCAGAGCTTCAACAGAACCGCCGAAGCCGGCCGCCACGTCCGGAGCCAGAGAGGCGAACGAGGAGTAGGCACCGACACCGGAACCGGTGAGGAACGTCACCAACGATACAATGGCCGTCAGAATCACCGTCATCACGCCCATACCGGCACCCACGCCGTTGGCCGAATTGATGATGACGTCAATGAGGCCAGAAGTCTTAAGACCGGTCGCAAAGAACTCAGCGCAGATGATCAGGGCCACAATGCCCGTGAACATCTTGCCCATGGCCTGGAACATGGCCATGCCGTCTTTGAAGATCTTCTTGACATCGCGCAGGCGGATCAATTCGACGATCACCACAAACACCCACACCATGAAGAGCGCAGCCACCGTATCGAGCTTGACCGAGGTAACGACGAGCTTGGAGAAGATAATCAGCAGAGCGATCGGAAGAACCGGGAAGAAGGCGTACCACTTCGGAACGACGGGGACATCAACTTTTTTAACCTCGACAACTTCAGCGACTTGATCGTCATTCTTTTTGTCGTAATAACGTTGCACAAAGTAGTGTGCAATCGCCGCAACGATTAAGGTCGGAACAGCCAGCGGAAGCTGGTATTGAACGAGATAGATGATCGGATCAAGACCGCCCACTTTGGCAGCCAGGCTTGCGGTACCGGCCGTCGGTGCAAAGGTCATGCCGGCCGAGGTGCCGATGACGGCAGCAGCGGCTGCGGCAGAGACGCCCACAGCTTTGAGAATCGGGAACAATGCCACCAAAAGGAGCATTGCCAGACCAGCGGCCGACGGGATCACGGTTACGAGCAGTTGGCCTACGATGTAGCCGAATGCCAGCACAAGATACGGTGCCTTGAGTGCCGACAGAGGCTTGACTGCCACGTCAACGAGCGCTTTGGCCGCACCGATACGGTCCATGTAGGCAGCAAAGCCGCCGGCGGTCATGATAAGAAAGCCGATGCCTGAACTCTGCTTTGTAGCGATTGACTTCAGGGTTGCAAAGATGTCAAAGAGCCAGAAGCCCGACGGTTTGACACCCTTGGGCAGGAAGCCCGTGCCGGCCAAAGCCACGCAAATGAGGATAGCCAAGCCGGCAAACAACAGCACCATATGCGTCTGAACGCGCTTGATGAGCGCCCAGCCTGCGATCACCGTTACGATCACGGCAATCAGTGGCAATACCGAAGACATAGTGTGATCTCCTTAAGTTTTGGAATCAAAGAAATTTTGAAAAGGCAACTTCGAGCTCACCGATCGCTTTTTCGACCTTGGCACGCAAAGCACCGGTCTTGGCTTGTTCTTCTTTCAGCGTTTCAGTGAACCCGGAAATCATCGCGTCAACCTCAGCGGGAGAGGCGCTGCCCTTGGTCTTACGGTTGGCAATGATCTTGCGCGGGTCAAGCGCATCGAGGAATTCCTCTTTGCTCATGGGGAGCACCTCGGGACCTTCCGGGAACTCTTCGCGAATTTCTTCAACGTAGATGCGCTGCATCTGTTCATACGGGAAGTCCTGCGGCAAAACGTTGTTGGCGCGTGCCCAGGAAACCATGCGGCTGGCGACGTGATGGCCGATGCGGAAAGGCAGTCCGTGGTCGTGCATTAAACGATCGGCGATTTCCTGAGAAGCCGTCCAGTCGCTGTTCAATTCTTCAAGCGCACGCGCCGGATTGATGCGAAGGGCGTTCAAAACCTTCAGGAAGCGCTCGAGCATGGAGATGGCGGCCTTTGTCATGCGGCCGTTCTTGGCCACGCTCTTGCCGTCGACCATGCCGGGCACGAGGTTGTGCACGCGGGTAAAGACCGCGGTCATTTCAGAAACGACATCACTTGCGTCGCCGCGGCAGTTGTTCATGAGCCCCGGATTGCGCTTTTGCGGCATGGCAGAAGACACGTACGTGTTTTCTCCGCCTTCCTGAAGAATAATCCAGGGACGGCTCTGGGCGTACTGAACCATGATGTCGTTGATCATGGAGCCGACGTGCACTCCTATGGAAGCCGCAACGGACGACACTTCGAGCGCAAAGTCAACGGGTGTTTCGCACGTGCAGTCAAAGGCGTTGAGGCGCGGACGGTCAAACCCGAGAAGTTTGGCCATCGTGTCGCGGTTCAGAGGCCAGCCTGTGCCGTTTAACACGGTTGCTCCCATCGGGCACTCGTTGTAGCGCACAAGACACTGATTGAGTCGTTCTCGATCGCGCAGGAAAGCCGCGGCAAATCCCAGCAGATAGTGTGCGTAACTGTTGGGCTGGGCTGCCACACCGTTGGTGTAGTTGGGCACGACCGTGTCGCGGTGTTCTTCGGCCAGAGCAAGAATCTTTCCAATCACAGCATCAAGCGCTTCGCACAACGCTATCGTTTGTTCGCGCAAGATGGCCACGCGCATCGTGGAGAGAATGTCCTGACTCGAGCGCCCGGCGTGCAGAATCGTCACTTCGGGACCCGTGGCTGCAATCACCATCGGTTCATAAGCGATGTACTTCTTGACGCGTTTGGAAGTGTCCGCTTCGGCTTGCTGCTCCACCGTCACGATGCCGCGCGCAGCAAGTTTTGCTGTGGTTTCGTCAAGCAGTTTTTCTTCGCTGTTTGACACCACGCTTGCTTTGTTGATCTGAGAAATCCAGTAAAACTCGTCGTGAATCACTTTGTTTGGCTCCAAAAGAAAGCTCTTTTTGAGGAATCGACATTAGTATCGGCCACTGAATGAAACTCTACAAATGCATTCAAGCAAACTAACTTTGCGTATTGCGCAAAACATGCCGCAATGCGACCGCATAAAATAAAAGAAAACGGGAGGTAGAGGTGACAAAACTGGATGATTTGACGGCATGGCGCTACCTGATTGCGTTTTCCAAAACGGGAACTTTTCTGGCTGCCGCAAACCTGCTTGAGGTTGACGTTTCCAATATCTCTCGGGGCATTGCTTCTCTGGAAAGGTCGCTGGGGTGTGACCTCATCAGGCGCAACTCCCGACCGATGGAGCTCTCCGAAACAGGGAAGATGGTGGTCAGACGCATGACGCAGATTTTGCGGGCGCACGACTCGCTCATGCAGAAAATCATTGACGACAACAGTGCTCTTACGGGCAATATTCGGCTGTCGTCGGCTCCCGGTTTTGCGGCGCGTCGCTTAACGCCGCTGCTGCAACGATTTCATGAAATTCACCCGGACATTACCGTAGAGATTTTGGGTGGTCTTAAACCCGCCGATGTCCAAAAAGGACTTTGTGATGTGGCAACCATTACGGGGGAGCCGACATTGCCCGGCCTTTGCTATATGAGCCGCGGACGCAACGTTTATTTGCCTGTCGCAAGCCCAGGTTACATCCAAAAGCACGGCATGCCGATTGATCCCGTGAGTCTTCGTCAGCATACGGGGCTTGTCTACAACGGCCCCGTACGAGAGGAAACAAAAGTTTTGTATCGCGGGGATCGTTCCGTCCCCATTACTTACGCTTCTTGCATCCGTTCTACTGACATTTTGGCAATCCGCAATGCGCTTCTTGAAGGGATGGGCGTGGCTGTGGATATGCCGTTGGTGCAGATTTACGAGGATCTTTTGGCCGGCCGTCTGGTTGCCATTTTGCCCGGTTGGTTTCATCCGCCCGTGGAGTGTTTCATCGTGGCAAGCCATGAAGCCTGGCACATGAAGCGCGTACGAATTTTCTTAGAGTGGTACGCCAAGGAAATGCAGCGACTGTTTGATTCCTACGAGGCTCAGGTCTCTGACGTCGTCGGTTTGCCTAAAGACAGTCGGAAGTACGATCGAAACATGCTTTATCGCACCTGAGCTCCGTTTTTTTTTACTTGTTTGTCAATCAAGAAGAAGATTTATTTTGCGTAAAGCACAAAATAAGCTTGTGTAACTGCCATTGCCCCCCCCCCCTTGTTTTTTTCTAAGCTCGAAACGCTCCAATCAAAACCTAAGGAGAATCAAATGTTTAGAGCAAAGAAAATTGCCTTTGCAGTGGCGATGGCTGCCGCCACGATGAGCATGGCACAAGCGACTGAAGTGGAAGTCTTCGGTCGCATCGATACCGGTATCCTGTACACGGCTAACGCCGGTGATTCCAAAGACAATTTCCAGATGACGTCCGGTCATTCTACGGGTAGCCGTTGGGGTATCAAGGCAACGGAAAAGCTCAATGCCGATTGGTCCGTCAGAGCTCACCTTGAATCAGGGTTTGACTCTGATACCGGCGAATTGGGCTACAGCGGTCGTATGTTTGGCCGTCAGATGACTCTTTCACTTAAAAACAAATCTTTTGGTGAAATCGCCTTCGGTCGTTCCGGTAAACCTCTGTCTGGTTCCGATCAGTTTACGCGTATTCGTCCGTTCACTCCCTTCGGCGTGACGTATGGCGACGCCGGTCTGCTCTTCTACGGCAAGGGTGCACGCGTTGACAATGCAGTGTTCTACCAGTCTCCCAAATTCGCTGGCTTTACCGTTTTGGTTGCTGCATCAACTCAAACAGACGGCCAAGAAGAAGATGAATGGACGGACAATAACCGCTTCTGGGGCGGGTCGTTGGATTGGCAGCAAGGTAATGTTGGTTTGATGTTGGGTGTTGAGCAAGTCGTTATGTCTGATGCCGAGAAGAGGGATGAAGCACAGGACAATCCAACAACCTTGTATTTGGGGGCTTATTATGATTTTGGCGTAGCCAAAATCATGGCGGGTTATCAGCGCGGTTGGAATCTCGATCGTATTGGTTTTATTCAGCGTCGTTCTTCAACGACAATTGGCGGAAGAGAAGCCCAAGTTGTTAATTTTGATGCCGACAGCTTCATGTTGGGTGCTCACATTCCGGTTGGAAAGGGGCTCGTGCGTTTAAGTGCTATCTACATGGATGGTGAAAACAGCCGTGCCCTGAGTTCGAGAAGAGCTGACATCCAAACTGGAGCGGATGCTAGCTACTGGTCGTTGGCTGCCGGGTATACATACCCGTTCAGCAAGCGAACGAGTATTTATGGCGTGGTCTCTCATTTGCACGGCATGGACGCGATCGATAAGGACAACGACGCAAGAAACAGTGACGGTGATCTGACGCGTTATCAGGTTGCAGTCGGCTTGGTGCATAAGTTCTAATCCAATCAACGTCTCCATTGTGCCTGCCGCCGGTCTGATTTATCTGCCGTCGGTACCGGTGGCAGGCACGCCGCCCACTTTTTTCGAGGGTTTGCAAATGCGTTTTTCTTTTAAATCGACCGCTTGCCTTTTGGCCGGATGTCTGACGATGGGCTCCGCGATGGCTTTGGATAACTCTGTTAAGCCCGAAGTCACCACGCCGCTCGCATCCTCGCCGAAAGTGGCTCTTTAGATCGGCAATTCGTACTCCTTCTACAACTGTGGTGTCCATACCTACCTGCGCGGGATGATGAGAGCAGGGACTCCGAAGGAGAACATGAAGACGCGCCTTCTGACAATTAGCTCCGGCGCTTTGTCTTTCCACGATGTGGCTTATTACCTCAAGCCGCATGAACAGGATCCGTACGCAATTGTTGAAGACGGCAAGTTGAAAAAGCCCATGTTCGATGTGGTGCTTCTGCAAGGCCATTCGGCTGCAGCCACGTCCAAGAAACGTCTTCCATATTTCGAGAAGTATGCGGTTGCTCACGCTGACACGATTCGCAACGCCGGCAGCACGCCGCTTCTTGTCATGACGTGGACCAAGCAGGACAAGCCCAACGATATTCGCAAGCTTGCCGACAACACAATCGAAATAGCCAACAAGGCCAAGATGATGGTTGTTCCGGTGGGTCTGGCATTTGCGGAAGTTCACAAGACTAAGCCCGATCTCGTGATGTACATGCCCGACAAGAGCCATCCGTCGGCCGCCGGCAGTTATCTCTATGGTGCTGTGTTGTACTCCACGTTGTTCCACCGCACTCCTGCCGATATCAACTATCTGGGCGAATGCGAAAAACCGTTGGCTCCCGAAACGGCCAAATTCCTGCGTGAGATCGCCTGGAAGACGGTGACCGAGTTCTACGGCTGGAAGTGATCATCTCAACCCAACAAAGCTGAAGTCTTTTTTGTTCCTCAAACGCATGCTGCTTGATTCCGGGCGCATGCGTTTTTTTAGAATATCAACACTGAGCAGGTTGTTTTTGCTGTCATTGAAATCGCAAACGACAGATTAAAAGACGAACTGGAGATGACCATGGATTGGTTAATGCAACTTCTGACGGATGCCGATTCGGTCGGTCATATTTTGCTGGTGTACTCCGTGGTCATTGCGCTTGGCATGGCCTTGGGACGCATCAAAGTCTTCGGTATTTCTCTGGGCGTCACATGTGTTCTTTTCGTTGCTCTGGCCGTGAGCTACGCCGGCATTACCGTCAACGGTACTGTTCTTAACTTCTTGCGTGACTTCGGGCTCATCCTCTTTGTCTTTTTCATTGGCCTTCAGGTCGGGCCGTCTTTTTTCTCGTCCTTTAAAAGCGGCGGGGTGCAACTCAATCTTCTGACGCTCCTTGCGGTGGGCTTGAGTCTGGTAGTGACCGTAGCTCTCTTTTTCCTTTTGCAAGGTACGGTGACACTGCCTCAAATGCTCGGTGTTCACTTCGGTGCCGTGACGAATACGCCGGGCCTCGGTGCAACACAAGAAGCGCTCGATATGCTGGGCTACAAAGGCGAAAACATTGCCATTGCCTATGCTTGTGCTTATCCGCTGGGTGTGGTGGGCATCATTGCCACAGCGGTGATCTTGAGAAAGATGTTTCACATCAACCTCAAGGAAGAAGATCGGCATTGGGACGAGGAGGCGAGCGCCAACAGTGACGCTCCGATTTTCTTTCACGTCGCCGTGACCAACGCCGGCATCAACGGTCAGGCGATGCGCACCATCCGAGACTTCATCGGTCGGCCCTTCATCTGCTCGCGCGTTTTGCACGACGGCGTGATCACAAGTCCCAGCCCGGACACACAGGTTTTTGTGGGCGACAAGCTGAGGATCGTTGCCGGAGCTGAGTCCAAGGCGGCCATTGTTGCCTTCTTTGGTCAGGAAGAAAAGGATATTGATCTTGCCACGGCGCATTCGCCTCTGATTGCCCGCAATATTCTGATCTCAAAGGATCAGGTCAACGGAATGCGTTTGGGTGAGCTGCATTTGAGCCGCTACGACGGCGTCAATATCACGCGCGTGTTTCGAGCCGGCATGACGCTGTTTCCATACCAGAATCTGCATTTGCAGATGGGCGACCAGGTCTATTGCGTTGGTCCGCAACGATCCATTGAGCGTCTGGCCGATCGTTTGGGCAACCAGGTGCAAAAGCTGGATCACCCCAACATCATTTCAATCTTTTTGGGCATTGTGCTGGGTATCTTGTTGGGCTTTTTGCCGATTGCAATTCCCGGCATGCCTGTGCCGCTTCGACTCGGTCTTGCGGGCGGGCCGTTGATCGTGGCTATCTTGCTTGGCTATTGGGGACCGCACTTCAAGCTGATTACTTACACAACTCACTCGGCCAATCTGATGTTGCGCGAAATGGGGATTGCGCTTTTTTTAGCGAGTGTGGGTTTGAGCGCAGGCGATCGGTTTGTCAGCGCATTCCTTGAGGGTAACGGTGTGCTCTACGTGGCGTTGGGGCTGATTATTACGGTTGTTCCGCTCATCATCACAGGAATTGTGGCACGCCTCAAATTCTCAATGAACTATCACTTGATCGTCGGGCTTCTTGCCGGTGCGACGACCGATCCTCCGACGTTGGCGTACGCCAATACGATTTCTGAGAAGGACTCTTCGGCGATCGCTTATTCAACCGTCTATCCGTTGGCGATGTTTTTGAGAATTCTCTCGGGTCAGGTTGTGCTTCTGGCTCTGTGGAGCTTTGTTGCTTAGCCGAACAAAATTCGTGTTCGGACAAGCGGTTTTCTCAGTGTGGGAGAGCCGCTTGTTTCGTCAGTGAGTTTCAAAGCGTTCCGGCCTTGCGGAAGGCTTTTGGTGACATACCGAAGTGCTTCTTAACGTACCGTGTGAAGTACGACGCCGATGAAAACGACAGTTCGTCGGCAATCTGCGCAATCGATAAATGCTTGTCGGAAAGAAGCCGCGCAACTTCCTGCAAAGTGAAGAGATCAACAAAGTAACCCGCACTACGTCCGCTTGCGCGTCGGCAGATCTCCGAGAGGTAATGAGGCGTCACGCAGAGCTTTTCGGCGTACCACTCAAGATTGCGGTGCCGACGAAAACTGCCGTTGGCTAACTCTTCGGTAAAGCGGCGCAGCAATTCCGCAGCGCGTGACGGAAAGTCTTCGGGCAGACAGTTTCGTGCGTGAATGTTATACAGGTCGAGGATGTGCGCGGCCAACAGATGGCCCACCATTTCGTCGTGAAAGTAGTGCTTCGTGTCACGAGTTCGCTCAAAAAGCCGCTCAATATCGGATCGGCAACGCTCGAAGTCATGCTGAGAAAGGCGCATCACGGGGTTCTGCAGTAAGGACAGGTGACCGATGATGCCGTAGTTGGAGCGAATTGCCAGTCGATTGCCGATGGAGGGAGACAGCGAAAAAAGGAGCGCCTTGAAGTCGCCGGAAGCTGCAAAGTCCTGCGCAAGTGCCGCGTTGGGAAGAATGATGTAGTCGCTGGGTGCGGCGTTGTAGCGCGTTGTCTGGTGCAAGAAACTCAGACTACCTTGCGTGAGCACGATGTGCATGATGCGAGATGAACCGATGTCGTGCAGCATCATCGATAAATCGTCATAGAGGCGTAAGGCGGCATCGAATTCGGTTGTATTGGATTCAGTGTCGTTTCGCATGGCTCAACTGAAAAACCACGAAAAGTGAAATTTTTTCTCTGATTTGACTCTTCCGGCAACAACAGAAAATTCCTAGGATTTCAGGCGTGTAACAAGCGATGATAGTCGCCTGAAACCATGAAAGAAAAAGGAATTGATCAAGATGAAGGAAGTGCGTCTGAATAACGGCGTCATGATGCCGTCTGTTGGATTTGGAGTCTATCAGATTGCAAAAAGTGAAACGAAGCAAGCGGTTCTTCAAGCACTCGAAGTCGGTTATCGCATGATTGACACGGCAGCCAGCTACTTCAACGAGCGCGAAGTGGGCGAGGCGATCCGCGAAAGCGGTTTGCCGCGTGAATCCGTTTTCGTGACAAGCAAACTGTGGGTTCAGGACTATGAATACGACGACGCGTTGCGCGGTTTTAATCGTTCTCTGTCGGAACTCGGGCTTGATTACATTGACCTGTATCTGCTGCACAAACCTTACGGCAACTACTACGCAGCCTGGCGCGCACTCGAGCGTCTGCACAAGGAAGGTCGCATTCGTGCGATCGGCGTGACGAGTTTTTCCAACGAACGTTTGCAGGACTTGTTCCTGCACAACGAAATCAAGCCCGCGGTCAATCAGATTGAAACGCATCCTTTCCAACAGCAGCAGGATGCCAATGCCTTTTTGAAGGCAGAAGGCATCGTTCACGAGGCCTGGGCGCCTTTTGCAGAGGGACAGAAGGGCGTTTTTGTCAACCCGGTGCTCAAAGACATTGCGGCAGCTCACGGCAAAAGCGTTGCCGCTGTCATTCTTCGTTGGCTCAATCAGCGCGGCGTGGTCGTGATTCCCAAGAGCGTACGCGTGGATCGTATCCGAGAGAACTTCAACATTTTCGATTTCAGATTGACTGATGCGGAAATGACTGCGATTTCTGCTTTGGATGAAAAGAAGAGTCCCATTTACGACGACATGGATCTCGCAACCGTCCGTGCAATCGGCACCTACAAGATTCACGAATGAAGAGGAAGCAACACCATGAAAACGATTACGCTCAATAACGGCGTCGAGATGCCGTTGCAAGGTTTCGGAGTTTTTCAAATTGCACCGCAGGATTGCGAAACGGCTGTACGCAACGCGCTTGACGTTGGGTACCACATGATCGATACGGCGCAGGCCTATTACAACGAAGAAGGTGTCGGTCGTGCTTGGCGGGCAAGCGGTATTCCTCGCGAAGAGCTCTTTCTTGTGACCAAGGTGTGGATTTCCAATGCCGGCGACGAGCGCGCGGTCAAGAGCATTGATGAATCGCTTCGAAAGCTTCAGACCGATTACATTGATCTGTTGTTGATCCATCAACCTTTCGGAGACTACTACGGCACCTATCGAGCTATGCAAAAGGCTCTGGCGGCCGGCAAAGTGCGAGCCATCGGTTTGAGCAACTTCTACGATGCCCGCTTTGTCGATTTGGCCGAAAACATGGACGTTAAACCTGCGGTGGTGCAGTTGGAAGCCAACGTGTTTACACAGCAAAAGAGCATGCGCAAATTGATGGCTTCCTATGGAACGCGTCTAATGGCATGGGCACCGCTGGCCGAAGGTCAGTACGGCATCTTTACGAATCCGACACTCACGCAAATCGGTGCCAAATACGGCAAGACGGCGGCGCAAACAGCCCTGCGCTTTTTGATGGCAGAAAACATCGTTGCGATTCCGAAGTCGGTGCACCGCGAGCGTCTTCTTGAAAATCTGACGTTGGATGACTTTGAGCTTTCCGATCAGGATCTGGAGGCGATCCGAGCTCTTGATGGAGGGAAACCGTTATTTGCTGATTTCAATGATCCGGCTTTGGCGAAGTTCCTTCTGGAGTACGACGCCCAGTTCAACCCGGAACGTTGAAGTACGAACGAAAATTGCTGCCAGACGCACAAGGCTGCATCCATTTTTTATCGGATGCGGCCTTTGTTGTTCTTTTGTCAGTTATTTTTCAAACTTGTAGCAGGATCAGAGTCGATATCCCAAATCGGCTGGACGACGACATCGCAAGCTCCGAATCAAGGTGTTTTTTTATGTTCACGATCAACATGTAACCAGGCTTCACCAGATTTTCTGATACTGCTAAATGCCAGGGCTATGCAACAAATTGAGAAGAGTTGACCTTACAAAAAATGTTCGGCAGATAGTGAGCTCATAGAAAATTAGTGAATAATCGCGAGTGGTTTCTGTTGTTTATGTCGGTAAATGAGGTGCCCGTCATGTTGTCTCGCCGAGAATGTCTGAAAGTTGCTTTCTGTGCGACGTGTTTGGTATCTGCCGGGAGCGTACCGGCAGCATTGCCCGAATCGGGTTGGAGTGCAGAAGCTTTTTCCGCAGCAAATCCAAGTCTTGAGGCGGTCAAGAGGCACGCATTTTTGCAAGGGGTTTTTCAAGGTACGTTGGCAAAAGAAAAATTTGCGGCGTACCTTTGCCAGAATATTGGCTATCTCGACAATTACGCAAGGTGCCTTGATTATCTGGCTGTTCGCTTATCTCGTAGCCGCGGTTTTGAAAAGGAAGTTCAAGCGCTCAAGCAATGGGCTCAGGAAACGAGAGACATGCGCGTTTGGACAATTGATTACGCAGGCAGCTTGATCGGTCAGAAAATTGATCCCCTAAAGATTGTTCCATTGCCAGAGCTTTTGGCGTATCAAGATTTTGAGACGCGTTGCGTACGGGATGCTGAACCGTCGATCGCCATGGCGGCTCTGTTGCCATGCTTCTGGGTATGGAATGAGTTCGGGAAGGCTTTGAGACCGGGTGCTGTCATTGAGGGTAATCCTTTCCGAGACTGGGTTGAAGGAATGGGTTCGGAGGCTGCGGATGTATCTGCCCGGAAAGCTGCCGCACTAGCGGACGGACTGGCAGCTGCGGCACCTGACGATGTTCGCAAAAGGATGACCGATGTCTTTGCCGCCGGCTGCTGGCTGGAGTGGCAGCTGTTTGATGCTGTTTCACACGGATAAACAAAACAGGACGCGAACCGAAATCCGCGTCCTGTTCTATTTCCATCAATTAACCGCGAGGCTTAACGATCCGCTCCAAAAACCGTTCCGCTTGTGTCGCCGACCGGTTTGGCATTGCGAGGCGCTTTCACCAGCAGGTTGGGCTTTGTGACGGACGGATCGGGAAGCGGGGCAATGTGCTTGCGATCCGAGTGCTTCTTCAGCAATTCGCTCATATCCCCGAACTCAATGGCGCGCTGCGGGCAGGAGTCCACGCAGACGGGATTGAGACCCTTGGCGAGACGATCTTGACAGGCGTCGCACTTGGTCATCTTCTTAGCGACCGTATCGAGTTGCGGAGCGCCGTAGGGGCAAGCCTTGGCGCACATGCCGCAGCCGATGCACTTGTCGCGGTCGATCAAGACCAGACCGTCTTCCTTGCGTTTGAAGTGAGCTTTGGTGGGGCAAACCTTGACGCAGGCGGGATCTTCGCAGTGGTTGCAGCTCACAGAAACGTAATAGGCAAACGTATCCGTGTGCCATGCACCGGTGGCGCGATCCTGTCTCCAGCCGCCGCCTTCAAAGCTCAGTACATGCCGGAAATTGCGGCCGACGGGCAGGTTGTTTTTGTCTTTGCAGGCAACCTCACACGTCCTGCAGCCCGTGCAGCGGGAGGCGTCAATCAAGAAACCGTATTGTTTAGCCATGATGAACCTCCTTTAGATCTTGCGGACTTCGACGAGATTGGTGTGCTGCGGGTTGGCCTTGGCCAACGGGCTCTTCTTAAGGGAGGTCAGCGTATTGATGGACGGACCTTTGTCCACGCCCTTGGCGTCAGGCGTGTACCAGCCGCCTTGCGGGAATGCGACCACTCCCGGGAAGATGCGCGGCGTGACGTGTACAGGCAACTGCACGCGTCCGCGGTCGTTGAAGACTTCCACCATGTCGCCGGTTTTGAGCGAACGGCTCTTGGCGTCGATCGGATTCATCATCAGTTCATCGGGCTGGACTTCACGCAGCCACGGCACATTGTGGTAAGTGGAGTGCGTGCGGCCGTGACCGTGGTAGCCGTAACACTGCAGCGGATACTTCTTTTGCAGCGGGTCGCCCGGCATTTCCCAGGTGCGGCAGAACTTGGGCAGAGCCGAGATGACGTCACCTTTGGGAAGCGTCCAGTCCTTGGCAATCTTGGCCAAACGCTCAGAATAGATCTCGATTTTGCCTGAAGGCGTCTTCAAAGGATTCTTCACGGGATCATCGCGGAAGGCTTTCATCACGACAGTCTTGCCTTTACCCAGTCCGGGCACCTTGACGATGCCTTGCTTCCAGAAGGTGTCGAAGTCGGGCATGACGTCGGGATGCTTCTTGCGTGTTTCTTCGTAGCACCAACGCACCCATTGCTCCTGCGTACGACCTTCGGTGTACTTGTCTTCAATGCCGAAGCGCTTGGCGATCTGCGAGCAGATCCAATAGCCGCTGCGCTGTTCCCATTGCGGTTCAACACACTTCTGCAGAGCAACCATGAAGTTGCTCGTGCCTGTGGCGTAACCGTCGGCGGCGATGTCGTTGAGTTCCTGCTGCATCACGTCAGGCAGAATCAGGTCGGCCCAGCGAGCGGTGGCGGTCATCTGGTTGTCAACGACAAGGATGAACTCGCACTTCTTTTCGTCGGCCAGAATCTTGGCCGTTCCGTTGTGGTCGGAGTGCTGGTTCATATTGACGTTGGAGCATTGCGTCCACAGGAACTTGATGCCGACGTCAAGCTTGTCCTTGCCGCGCACACCGTCAGCTGTGGCGGTCATCTTTTCGCCGTGGTCGATCGCATCCGTCCAGGTGAAGAACGAAATAAGCGTTTTCACGGGGTTCTTGCCTGCGGGCAGACCTACATCGCCCATGCCGATGTCGCCTTCGCGGCCGCCGTGACTGGTGCCTGGCAGGCCAATGTTGCCGGTCAGAATCGGCAGCATGGCAATGGCGCGGCAGGTCTGTTCGCCGTTGGCCTGACGTTGGGGGCCGTAACCTTGGGCAAAGAAGACGGGCTTGGTCTTTGCCATTTCACGAGCGAGACGAACGATCGTTTCGGTCGGAATGCCGGTGATGCGGGAAGCGTATTCCGGAGTCTTGGGCGTCTTGTCTTCGCCTTCACCCAAGATGTAGCTCTTGTAGTCGCTTTTGGCCGGAGCGCCCTTGGGCAGCGTCTTTTCGTCGTAGCCCACGCAGTATTTATCAAGGAAGGCCTGGTCGACCAGGTTTTCTTTGATCATGACGTAAGCAAGACCTTCAACGAAAGCGGCGTCGGTGCCCGGACGGATCGGCACCCATTCGTCTTCCTTGCCCAGACACGTATCCGTGTAGATCGGGTCGACGACGATCATGCGCGGACGGTTCTTGCCCTGACGCGCGCAATCGAGTTCCCAAGCCTGGCCGCCGCCCGACTGGCGTGTCACCATCGTGTTGTTGCCAAAGGAGACGTAAAGCTTGGCGTTGGCGACTTCGGTCATCTGAGAACCGCCGGCGCCCAGACCATAGGTGTACGGGAATGCGCCGTTGATTTGTGCCGAAGAGTAGGTGCCGTAGCAGCCCAGAGAGCCGCCAAGCATATTGAGCAGGCGATCGGCTGTGCGGCGCGTGGAAACGAGCTGATACGAACCCGAGCCGTATTGCAGATAGATGGCTTCGTTGCCGTATTTTTCAATGGTGTACTTGAGTTGCTTGGCGACGATGTCAAGCGCTTCGTCCCAAGAGATGCGCTCGAACTTGTTTTCGCCGCGCTTGCCCACGCGTTTCATCGGGTACTTCAGGCGTTCGGGCGAATACAGGCGCTGACGCATGGAGCGGCCGCGCAGGCAGGCACGGACGTGAGGTACCGCCAACGGCATCTTGGTCGAGTCGGCGCCGGTGTTTTCCGGTTCGATGCGAATCACCTGGCCATTCTTGACAATGGCTTTCAGCGGGCAACGGCTACCGCAGTTGACAACGCAAGAAGTCCAGCGAACGGTTTCCATATCATCCATGGCCGCAGCAACGGCTTGACTGAGCGGCGTGAGAGAGAAATTGGCCAAAACGCCTGCAGCGGCGGCGGACTGCAAAAACGTCCGGCGGCTCAGGCCTTGGGTACAAATTGACATGACGATCTCCTGCTCAAAGAATCTGCTTGTTTTCGGGATTTCGGTTACTTTGACGAAGCGCCGGAATTTTTTTGTAGCAGATTTCCTGGGTAAGTCCAGACACGGAACATGGCAGACAAAGTATTTTTCCGTGTCACAAGAGCAGGTTAGCGCCGAGGCTATGGGGGTTTCACAAAAATGGCTATTCTAAAAATGAATAACGTTTCGTAGTTGCTACAGTGATTTTGCTATATTTAATATAATGTATCGGTTATGACTAGGACGTTCAAGATTGAGCGCTCGATTGCCGCACCTCAAATGTCCCAGATCGAGTGGGCAACAACATCTGAAGCCAAATAACGCTGCTTGGCAGTCATACAAATGAGTGCTCCGCTACCGCGCTTGATCGTGTTGCCTTTGATGCAGTCGAAGGCTTTGATCATGCTTGCCTGATGGCTTTCGGTCGTCTTAGTTTCGATTGGATGGTAGTGCGTGCCGTCGAGAATCAGAAGGTCGATTTCGTTGAAGCGCGTGTCGCGGTAGTAATAGAAATGCGGCTCTTCACCGTTGTGAATCCAACTCTTGAGAAGTTCTATGACGACGAAGTTCTCAAAGAAACTACCGCTGTTGTAGACCTTGCTCAGAGTTTCGGCCGACGGAATTTTGCACAACCAGGCGGCAAAGCCTGTGTTGGTAAAAAAAGTTTTGGGCGCTTGACGACCGTTTGTGAGAGTTTCTCCGGGATAGCCTGTAGCAGGTAGATGACGCCGGCACTTTCCGCAACTGAAAGCCATTGTTTGGCGGTTTGAGCGGCAACGCCGGCTTCTGCGGCAACGGCATTGAGTTGAAACTCCTGTCCTATGCGTGAAGCCAGCACCGTCAGGAATTTTTGAAAGCTTGTTAAGTTACGGATGCCGGCTTGTATGGCCTCATGCTCGACTTGGGCTTGGAGTAGATTCCGGAAAAAGCCGTTGCGGTTTTGCTTCGATTTGTTTGCAGCACCCGAGAAGGAGCCTTGCCAGATAAGTTTCCAGGTTTCGTCCGGCGTTCTTGAGAAAAGCGTGCCGCGCGAGAGCTCTCCAGTCGGCACATACGGTTTTTACTCGGACGTCTTGTCCTGTAGTTCGTACAGGCTCAATGGCAAAAATTCCTTTTTAGGCGTCGTGTTCTTGTAGATCATGAGCTCTTCCGGTTCGCATCAAAAAACGAGTGTACTTTGTATAAAAAATACAGTACGGTTGTGTTTTTATGCAAAGTACTGAGGGCAAATGCTGGTACGAGCAGGAAGCTTGTCCTCTGATCAATCGCGCTTGGAAAAATCCACTGCCTGCCCCAGAGACGGACGCTTGGAGAGCGCTCCGCGCATATGCAACACGGCATACCACACGATGCAGAGCATCACGACGATAGCGTTTAAGCCGTAGATGCCGTCGTAACCGACGTGTGGCGCCACATAGCCGGCAAGATAAGGCGCCACACCCAGCCCCAAATCAAAGAAGATGTAGAAGGTGCTTGTCGCTTGGGCATAACGCTCGCGGGACACCATGCTGATGGCCGAAACCTGAGCAACGGACTGGAAGTTGCCGAATCCGAGACCGGCCAGAGCGCCGGCCAACAAAACGGACCAACCTTCATGTACGCCCCACAGAAGCGCCAAACTGGCTGTCAGCAAAATAAGAGAAGGGTAGAGGATGATCGGTGCTCCGTGAGCATCGTAGATTTTTCCTGAAAACGGACGAGAAAGAAGTATTGCGATGGCGTAGACCAGGAAGAAAGAAGAGGCGGCCGCAACGACATCAAAAGTCCGCGCATAGGCTGCCATAAACGCTTGAATGTTGCCCCAGGCCAAACACACGACACAGACGAGAAGACTGAATGGAATGAGCTTGGGTTCAATAAAGTCGGCAAGCGAGAGTTTGTGATGGTCAAGCCTGCGTTGGGCCGTGACTTTGACGAATGGAACGAGTAACAAGTTGACGCACGCCATGGCGGTACCGATCGCGAAGATTCCCTCGTAACCGAGCGTGTCAACCAGTGCAATGCCGATGAACGGCCCAAAGCACAGTGCCAAAGCTGTGCTCATGGAGAAATATGCAATCCCGCGGCCGTGAAACTGGGAAGGAACAACAACCGCCACGATCGTGCCGGTGACTGTGCCTACGATGCCGACGGCCACGCCGGAGACGAAACGCACCAGGAAAATCAATGCAAGCGTGTCGGCAAAAAAGTAAGCTGCGTTTGTTAATAGGTACAGCACGACACCACAGAAAAGCACACGCCGATATCCTGCCGAGTGAACAATACTGCCCGTAAAAAAACGCCCGACAAGACAGCCGATCACAATGATGCCCGTTGCAAGCCCCGCGACAGCGGTTGAGGCATGAAACACTTCCGACAAAAACTGTGTGCTGACAACGAAAATAGCGTAGTAGCCCGCCAAACCGAGCATGTTGATGAGCGAGATGGCGACAAAAGTTTTCGTGAAAATTGCTTTGATGGCTGAAGAGGACATGGCTGGAAGAGCGGATGATTCTGTTGCGTGAGGCTCTATTGCGCTGTCGCTAGACAAAGGAAGCGGTAAATCGACACTCACGCGAAGCGCAACTCTACTCTCGTTGCAAGACGCATAACAACTCCGTCGGAGTGTAACGGTCCGCAACACACGAGCCCGTGACGAAATCGTTTCGATTCACGGGCTCGGATGTGCGGTTACGCAAGTAGTTTATTTGGCTTTTTCAAGCGCTTTGTTGACGGCCTCGATGATGCCTCTGGACGAATTGGAGGCTCCGCTCACGGCAGCCACACCGTCCGTACCATTGTTCTTGACGATGGCCTTGGAAAGCTTTTTTGGGCGGCCTTAAGAAGCGGCTCTGTTTCGCCGTGCTTCAATACGTTAACCGAAGCGATTTTTCCGCCGGAAACAACGACTTCTACCTGAATTTTGCTGGCGTTGCCGTTGCCTTCGCCGATATAAGTGCCGTCTTTGTATGCTCCGGCTTGGACACTTGCGCAAACGGCAGCAAAGGTCAATGCCAAAACGATGTGTTTGATCATCGGTGTTTTCTCCTCATTGGTCAGTAAACGACTTAGCTGGCTTTGGCAGCCTTGGCTGCGCTTTGACCGGCCACGCGACCGTAAGTGAAGATGTCGGCCATGGCGTTGCCGCCGACACGGTTGGTGCCGTGCACGACGCCCGTGATTTCACCGGCAGCCCAAAGACCGGGGATGATCTTGCCGTCGCGGTCAATGACGCGCTTGCGTGTCGATCACAACGCCACCCATCGTGTGATGGCGCTTCATGGTGACCTGACCGGCGTAGAAGGGGCTTTGGCAATTTTGTTGACCAACATGGAAGGTGCGCGACCGAGCGGATCCTTCTTGGTGTCGACTGCCTTGTTGTAGGTATCGATCGTGGCTTTAAGGACCTTGGGATCGACCTTCATCTTCTGGAACTGGGACGTGGCGCGGAATTTCGAATCTCGATAAAAAAGCCCGAATTACATGGCCTGCGCCCTTAATCTGAATTGATAAGGGGATCGCATCCCCAGCTGTGAATGGGGCCGAGTTCCATTGTAATAGGATATCCAACGAGTCACAGTATCCTGCGCCTCCTTTCGACTGCTAAAGCATCCGGATAACGGTAGTGTTTCCCGCTTCAGGGTTGCCCAAAATGATTCGGCCGGAGCGCTGTCCCAGCATTGCCCACGCTCGCTCATAGAGCCACTGATGCCCTGGCGCAGCAAAAATTCCTGAAAAACATGGCTGCAGTACTGTGAGCCTTGATCACTGTGAAAAATCAAGCCAGGAGCCGGGTGCTCATTGGCAATAGCCATACGCAGGGCGTCCACAACCAGAGACGTTTTCATGGTGGAATCAAAACTGTAGCCAACCAGGCAGCGACTGGCCAGATCAAGCACACTGGCCATGAATAACCAGCCCTCGTCGTTTGGGATGTAAGTGATGTCTCCGCACCAAGCCTGATTGATCGCATAGCGGTTGAACTGACGGTCAATCAAATTCGGTAGCCGTGCCGGATTGTGGTTGCTGTCTGTGGTGGCAACGTATTTGCGATGGTAGCGATGGAAGATGCCGTTGCTTCGTAAAAGTCTGCGCAGGCGCTTAAAACCAACGCTCAAGCCCTGTTGGCGCAACGCAAGGTACAGGCGCATCACTCCGGGAACCTGCTTGCCGCAGCGACTGATAACGGAGCGCACATGACAAAGCAACTCCGCATCGCTGTGATGCACCCTGTGGCGGTGGTATCGATCAACCTTTAGCCACTGATAGTAGCCGCTGGTACTGATCCTCAGCAGGGCGGCAGCCTTTCGAACACTGATGAGTTTTCTGCGCCCGATGAGTTTGCTGTCCAAACAAGTCTTTAAAAAAGCGTACTTCACTTGGGCAGCTTGGCAAAGTACGCTGCTGCTTTTTTTAAGAAGTCGATTTCGGCCTGTTGCTTGCATACCTGCAGGCGCAATCGTTTGAGTTCTTCAAGCTCATTGCGTTGCTGATCAGGCATACGAGCTTGTGTTGTGGTAACCCAGTGGCTGAGTGTCTTGGGGCTAACTCCCAAAGCTTGTGCAACCTCGATTTGTGTCTGCCCCTGATTGACGAGCTCAAGAGCTGTTCTTCTGATTTCTGGACTGTAACGTTTCGGCATTCTGAAACCTCCTTTTGATACATGGCTTATAGCCGTATTCGTTTTGAGATTCAAAATTCCGCAACGATGACCTTAGTTCAAAGAACGCGCAGGAGCTTTCTGTTAAGGCCGTATAACGCGGATCGGCTTTTTTTAGCCGGGAAATGAAGAGGAGCATTGTGCCGCAGCCTGTGCTTGCACTCAAAGCACAGGCAGAAACAACACCGGGCATAGGTAACCCGGTGTTGCGAGTTCAATTCGCTCAGCTTTAAAGACTGCGTTAGTCTTTTTTCTCAAAACGCGAAAGTACACGTTCGATTATCCGGTCGTTTTCCTGTGGACTTAACGTATTGAGATTGAGATGCTGTAGGTAAAAGAGACCTTCGACAGCAAGAATGGCAAGCAAAACATCCAGGACATCGTCTCCGGCAGTTTTTGCCATGTCAAAAACTTTTTCGTACCACTCGCGAATCGGTGCTCTTAAGGTTTCGTTCTGAGCCGAATAGGAGAGAATCGCCACACCGAAAGAAGAGTTGGTCTGTGCCGTGGCATAGAAATGACGGTACCAATGTGCAAAGCCGCTTGCGACGGTATTGGAACTGTTTTGGGCAGCGGCAATGCCGAGCTTGAGCTGTTCATCCAGATGCTCGACATAGTTCTTGACGAGCTCCAACAGCAGGTTGTCTTTGTTTTTGAAGTGATAGAGAAGGGTGCCTTTTGCGACGCCGGCTTCTTTAACAATGCGATCAAAAGTGAGCTGACCGACACCGTGTTGTACGACGATGTGTTGTGCGGCCTTGAGAATCTCTGCTTTTTTTGTGGTGCTTTGAGTCAGCGCCTTGGGGGGGCGTCCCCCTTTTTTTTCGGTTGCATTTGACATAACTCGATTCTTTTCAACATTTTTACACTGACTGGAGTTTATACCAGTTGGACTATTTTTGTTGTTGGACCTATGATTAAACCGTCTAGACGGTACAAATAATTTAACACCCTGAGGAGAAAAGGAAATGACACAGCACAACGGTGTTTCCCGGCGAAGCTTTCTGGGCGCAGGTTTGGCTGCTGCTGCGGCAGCGGCGGCAAATGTTGCTCAAGCCGCACCGAGAGCCACTGAGGTGGATAGTTGGGACGAAGAGTTCGACATGATTGTTGTGGGCAGCGGTTTTGCCGGTTTGTCGGCTTGCTATGAAGCCCAGCGTCTTGGTCTCAAGAAGATCGGCGTGTTGGAAAAGATGGAAGCCTTCGGCGGTAACTCCGCGCTGTGCGGCGGCCTGATGTGCATGCCGCTCACGAAGCTTCAAAAGGCCAACGGCATCAAAGACGATCCCGAACTGCTCGTCAAAGATATGTTTAAGGCAGGCCGCGGCTTCAATCATCCGCAGCTTGCCCGCACGCTCGCCGAAAACGCTTACAAGGCCTACGACATGATGCAAGCATGCGGCGTCAAATTGAAGGACAAGGTCATCCGTCTGGGCGGACATAGTGCTCCGCGAGCTCACCTTCCTGTCAATGCTTCGGGCGGCGGTGTGGTGGTTCCGTTGCACAAGTATCTGCGCGGCAAGGGTGTTGAATTCCGCAATCGTGTCAACGTCAAGGAACTCGTCGTCACAGCCAATGGTTGCGAAGGTGTGATCGCCGCTGTTGACTACGACTGGCGTACTGACACCGAAGGCAAGTTGAAGGCCTTCAAGGCCCGTTATGGTGTGGTCGTTGCTTCGGGCGGCTGGGGTCAGGACAAGGAATTCGTGAGCACTACGATGCCTGTCTATTCTCAGTTGGAATGCACGTCTCAGCCGGGCGCTACTGCCACGATGATCAAGGCGCTTCTGTCTATCGGCGCTTTGCCGGTGATGCTTGATATGTATCAGTTGGGTCCCTGGGCTTCGCCCGACGAAAAGGGGGCCGGTCCCGGCAGCTTCTTTGCTGATTACGCCTTTGCCGAAGGCATTGCCGTTGATCCCAAGACCGGCAAGCGCTTTATGAACGAATTGGCTGACCGTCGTACTCGTGCTGATGCTCAACTCGTTGTGCTTGCCAAGGGCACCAAGGAAAAGCCCAACTATCCGTTCTGCTTCTGCAGTGAGGAAACCACGAAGCATGCCGAAGGCTTCAAGGCCGCTTACCGAGAAGGCACCGTTAAGAAGTCCGATTCGGTTGAAGAACTCGCCAAGCTTCACAACGTTGATGTGGTGGCTCTGAAGGCGTCCATTGCCGATTGGAATGAAATCGTGGCCGGCAAAAAGGCTGATCCTTTCAAGAAGCCTCTGGACGTGAAGACGGAACTCAAACCGCCGTTTTATTCCATGCGATTGTCTCCCAAACTGCACTACTGCATGGGCGGCGTGGCCATTACTCCGAAGGCCGAAGTCATCGACTGCCGCAGCTTGAAGCCTATCGCCGGTCTTTATGCCGCAGGTGAAGTCGCCGGCGGTGTGCACGGTATGGATCGTCTCGGCGGCTGCTCTTCCGTCGACGGCATGGTGTTCGGTCAGATTGCAGGTCACGAAGTGGCTTCGCGCAAGATCTAATAGGAGAGACAATCATGAAATTGAAGTTTTGCGTTGCCGCTCTCGGTGCCTGTCTGATGTTCTCGGCCGCCTCGGCTGCCGAAGTTGCGGGCGTTCCCATGAAGGACTACCACGTCAAGGCTTTCGGCGGTGCCGTTCAGTGTGCCGTTTGCCACGAAACGAACGTACCCAAGTCTCGTCCCAACGACAAGACCTGCCGCATGTGCCACGGTCCGATGGAAAAAATCAAAACGCCTGACAATCCTTTCGACAAGAAGCCGCACCAGTCCGCTCACTACGCCGATACGCTCGAGTGCACGGCTTGCCACGCCGAACACAAGGCAAGCAAAGATCTCTGCAGTACCTGCCACAACGTGAAGTGGACGAAGTTCCAATAATCAACCCCAAGGAGAAAGTATCATGTCCCAGTCTCTCAAGCTTCGCCTGACGGCTACGGCCGCCGCTCTCGCTGTCCTGTCTCTTTTTGCCGGCAACGCTGTCGCTGCGACGCATACCCTTGACGGCCAGACTCTGACCATCGACGAACTGTGGGCCATTTCGGCTCCCGGCGAAAAGGTCAAGATCAGCGCCGACGGCTGGAAGCGCCTTAAGGCGAGCTACCGCGCTCCGATTGATGCCGCTACCGACGGTCGTGACATCTACGGTTTGACCGTGAACTACGGCGACCTGAAGGATCAGCGCGTGGCCGGTGCCCGCGTTGAAGACGAACCCAACCGCACGGCCTCGATCGAATTCAACGAACGCCAGATGCGCATTCAGGCTGCCGGTGTTGAACCTTTCATGCCGGATCGTCTCTCGAAGATGGCCATGATCATCCGTGTCAATCAGATGGCTGCCGGCTTTACCGGCATGAGCGTTGATGCTGCCAACGCATACATGGAATACATCAACAACGACGTCTGCCCGCTGATCCCGTCGCGCGGTTCCGAAGGCGCCAACGACCTGAGCATGGTCACGCACATTGGTTTGGCTCTGATGGGCGAATGGGACGTCTCCTACAAGGGCAAGCGCGTTGCCGCTTCCAAGGTTCGCAAGGAACTCGGTCTGAAGCGCTTCCGTCCGTTCGGTATGGACGGTATTTCGATCCTCTCCAACTCCAATGCTGCCGAAGCGCAGGCCGTTGCCGCTCTGAAGAAGGTCGAACACGTTCTCTCCATTTCTCCCACGATCATTGCAACTTCACTGGAAGCTCTGAACGGTAATGTGAGCCCATTTGTATGGCACACGGTTGAAACCAAGGGCTGGCCGCAGGGTCATGAAGCCGGCGAACAGATTCTTTACGCTCTGAAGGGCTCTTACCTTTGGAATGCTGATCCGAAGCGCTATCTGCAGGATCCGCTGTCCTTCCGTTCCTCCGGCTTGATCCTTGCAACGGCCATGGAAGAATTGCGTCAGGCTAAGGAACTGATCAATCAGGCCATCAATCACACGACCGACAACCCGATCGTGAACGTGGGCGGCCGCAATGATCTGTGGTACAGCAAGTCGGATGCCATCAAGGCCATGCAGGTCGGCGGCAAGAACGTCTTTGTGAACTCCTGCTCGAACTTCGACAACACGCAGCTTGCTGTCCAGCTCGAAAGTGTCGGCCGCGCTCTGGCTCAAGTTATCCATACCTCAGCTTGGCGTACCACGCAGCTCGATGATACGCATCGCACCAACCTTCCGACGTACCTCGTGGCTAAGGAAAACAAGGGCGGCGACGGATTTGCCAACATCGCTCAGTCCATGTCCGGTCTTTACGCCGAAGCAATGGGTCTTACCAACAGCGTCATGGGCTACGGCGTTCCGACTTCGATCGGCATTGAAGAAACGTTTAGCAACGTCAACCAGACTGCCGATCGCTTGAGCAAGATGGCTGACATCGCTTATGAAATTTACAGCTACGAAGCTCTGCATACGACGCAGGCTATGGACATGCGCATGCAGGACGGCAAGAAGATGGGCGAAGGCACCACCAAGTTCCTGAAGGCTTATCGTAAGTCGGTTCCGTTCGTTTCGAAGGATCGCATCTACACGCCTGACATCAACAACGGCATTAAGTTCCTCCGTACACTCGATCCGGCTACGCTGAAATAATTCAGTCATAATTCACACCCTTTGTTTCTCCTGATTTTCTCTGCGAGTTCCTGACGTTAAGCCGGGGACCCGCATGGGAAAGTCGAATCTTCGCAAATCAAACCACATCATGAAAAAGACACTCACCGCAGTTGCGGTTTGGGGCGCACTCTCCGGCGCAACCTTGGCGGCGGACGTAACGCTCTACGGCGTCATCGACACGGGCTTTACCTATCAGCACACCGAAGGTGGCGACGACTCGTTTGCCATGACTTCCGGCAGCTATGCCGGTCCTCGTTTCGGGTTTAAAGGCACCGAAGCTCTGGGCGATAACTTGACCCTCGGTTTTATTTTGGAAGCGGGTTTTAACAGCGACACCGGTGTGCAGGGTGAAGACGGTAAGATCTTTAACCGCGAATCGCAGATTTATCTCACGGACGACTGGGGCACTTTGGGCTTCGGTCGTGTGGGTGGTTTTTCTTCGGGCATGAGTTCGCTTTCCTGGTACTGGGACTTTGAACCGTTTGAAACCGGTTACGTTGACGCAGGTATTCAGGCCTCTCAGGTTAATGTCTGGAACGTACACAGCAATACGATCTACTACGTTTCGCCTACGTATGCAGGCGCTAAGTTCGGCGTACAGTATTCACTCACCAATGAAGAGGATCAGGAAGACGCTCGCTGGGTCAATAACAGCAAGTGGCTTAACGTCGCATTGCGCTGGGACGGCGTCAACACGAAGGTGATCGGTGCGGTTGAAGCTGAGTTTTATGGCGACAATGCTGACACGAAGAATTTCGAAGATGCGTACAGCTTCAAGCTTGCGGCCACTTGGACGCCGGGCGGAGCAGCCACGACTCTCTATGCCGGTATGAACTACATCACAAACTACCGTCGCATCAGTGATGCCAATTGGAACGATTTCGACATTGACGGACTAGCCGAAAGTTCCGACGGCTACGATGCGATTTCGGGGTTCCTGGGCGTTCGCTATACCGTGGGCGCAGCCAACTGGCTTGCTCAGGTGCAGTATCAGGATGGTGAGTTCGAAGGGGCCGCGTCTGGTCAGGACGGCGATTTCAAGCGTTACGCCGTGGGCCTGGGCTGCCATTACTACTTCAGTAACCGAACGATGGGCTACGCCGTCGTGTCCTGGGCCAAGGGAGAAGGTTGGCTGAACAAGGACGAAAACATTACGAACCGTACGGCTGCTTCTCTCGGCTTGGTTCACTACTTCTAATCGGCCAGTAAGTACGGCTTTCGCCGAAGTTAACCCTGTCTCCTGCCGAAGACACATCCAGCGACAAGACGCTTGTGATGCGCCTTCGGTTTTTTACGCTGCCGCAGACAACCTTACTGCCGCCGGCCTTGCCGGTAGCTACGTCAGAGGCTCTCGTCTTCGGTCTGAATCGAATAGAGGTTCTTTACCATTTTGGCAAAAAAACGCATCATTTCATTGGCATCGCCCGTTTCGTAAAAACGCCCGAGCTTTTCGTGGAACTCTTCGGAATCGCGGTTAAGAACTGTTATCGGCCAGTAGCCGTTTTGCATTAGACAACCGTTCATCATCAAGGAGGCTGTTCGTTTGTTGGCATCGAAGAAAAACTGCGACCGCGACATGAAAAGGAACAAAGCCACGGCTCTTTCTTTCGGATTTTTGATTTCTGTTTTCAGAAACTGAAATCCCCGGGCAGCCAAAGCGACAAGATCAGAGTGATGCGGCGGTGTGTAATCAACACCGTGGATTCCGAGATCCAAATTGCGGAACACGCCCAATTCCAGAGCATCCTTAAATCCGACAAAGCGATGAATTGCGCAAGCACATTGCTCAGTCAGATCAAATTCTTTGTTTAGTAACAAACGAATAAGCTCTTTTGAACCGTCGCCGTAATTTTTAACCTGAAGCAAGTCGTCAATACTCAAACCGGAAACGGATTGGCCTTTGAGAATCGTCTGCGTCTGTGGAAGTGTTGACGGATTGTTCTCAAGTGTCGACATGCAGTTCCAGGTGATTTCAGCCAGGTTCTTTTTGAATACAAAAACCACCTTTTCAGTATCACCGAAATAAGGTATTTGGAAATCGATACCGATATCCCAAAACATGCCATTGAGAGGATCGCTGATCATTATTCAAAAAATCCAAATTGCAGGGATACTAAAAATTTTGTGGGATGGAATGTGTAGATAAAAAAATGAATTCAACAGGTTAGAGCTTAATCGGTACCGAAAAGCACCTGAAAAAACATTGCGAACGGAGTATATCGCAGGTCGTTGACCCAACATGATCCTGTTGGTAACGATTTTTTTTCTGATATCAGCAGATTATCTTGTGAGGAGTCCTGAAGAGTCAGAATGTGAGACTTTTTCCTTTGCTTGAGCCTGAATTCGGGCGTACCATCGAGTGAGTAGGCGTTTATCTCTACTGAGCACATTTTTTAGGTGATAGCGCTATGTACGGAAAGCTCGCTCGGGTTTTGTTCGTCCTGCTTGTAATGCATTCCTGCACGACCGGCATGCGGTTTTGCGTGACGCTTGATGCGCTCGCGCACGGGGCAAGTTCGTTTGAAGTCGGCGCGATGCTCGCCAGCGTCGCTTTGTTTCCTGCATTTGGCGCCATTGCGGCGGGACGTTGGTTGGATCGTTCGGGACCCAGGCCGTCGCTTGTTCTGGCGATTTTTTGTGCGGCATCGGCCGGTGCAGCGACGCTGCTTTTTCCGACCAAGGTTGCAGGACTCGGGCCGCTTTTTGCTGCCTGCATTCTCGTGGGTACGGCTTTTTTGCTCACCAATACGGTCGTGCAGCGCCTGACCGGTGACGTCTCCACCAACGAAACGCGAGCATTGGCCTTTACGCTGTTGTCAATCGTGACGGCCTTAAGTGGTCTGCTTACTCCGATCATCACGGGCTACATGATTGAGCACTTCGGCTTTGCCAGTTTCTATTGTTGGGTGGCGGGCGCTCCGATCTTTGTGGGACTGATGAGTCTGTTGCCGTTTATGCGGCATGTACTTCCTGCAGGAGGCAAGGGTGCTCGCAAGGCGGCGGGAACGCATCCTCAAAAGGTGATGGACTTCTTCAAAGACCCTCCCATGCGAGCGGTCTTGGTCTGTTCCGTCGTCGTTTCAGTTGCCTGGGAAGTAGGCAATTTGTTGATTCCCGTCTACTGCGCATCCGTGAAGCTTTCGCCTTCGGACATCGGCTGGGTGCTGGGTAGTTTCTCGGCGGCGTCCTTTGCCGTACGGCTTCTGATGCCGTATCTGATGCGGCACATGCGCGAATGGATCATGATTGCGCTTACGCTTCTGATTTCGGCCTTGGCCTTCGTTCTCTTTCCCTTCTTCGAAAGTCAACTGCCGCTCATGGCCTGCGCTTTCCTGTTGGGCTTGGGACTTGGTGCGTCGCTTCCGAACATGATGTCGCTTGTCTACCGTTTGGCTCCGAAGGGACGCACGGGGGAGGCGATCGGACTGCGGCTGATGCTGATCAATTCAAGCAAAGCGACCTTCCCGGTGGCCATGGGTGCGCTGGGGGCTGTTATCGGTGCGGGAGCGTCCCTGTGGGGACTTGCCATTTTCGTCTTTCTGGGCTTTCTTTTTGCGATGCGATCGGCGCCGACGGTCATCGGTGCGGTGGCAGGCAGCCATACCGAACATTAGGCAAGCACGGATCTTCCGATTGAGTTTTTCAAGCAAAGGCTGTTTTCTGGCGATGTCTTGTCAAAGACATGTTGCCGATGGCTTATTTGTGGCTATAGAGAGCAAACAAAAGCCTTTCCGGGAAGGAGCGACCCGGAAAAGCTAAAAAATAGATCGAAAAATTTTTCTGGTCAGTGGTTGAGAATCTTCGATAGGAACTTCTGAGCACGTTCCGTGTGCGGCTTATTGAAGAATTCGTCCGAAGGAAGATTTTCAATGACTTCACCGGCATCCATAAAAATCACGTGGTCGGCCACTTTCTTGGCAAAGCCCATTTCGTGCGTCACCACCATCATGGTCATGCCTTCGTGAGCAAGTTCCACCATCACGTCAAGCACTTCGTTGATCATCTCGGGGTCAAGCGCCGAGGTGGGTTCGTCAAAGAGCATGCAGATCGGATCCATGGCAAGCGCTCGGGCAATGGCAACACGCTGCTGCTGACCGCCCGAAAGCTGCCCCGGAAACTTTTCCGAATGCTTCAAAAGACCCACGCGATCGAGAAGTTTTAAGCCGCGTTCTTCGGCTTCGGCCTTGTCGCGTCCGAGCACCTTGATCTGGGCAAGCGCCAGGTTGTCGCGGATGCTCATGTGGGGAAAGAGCTCGAAATGCTGAAACACCATGCCGACGTGGCTGCGCAGTTTTGCGAGATCCGTTTTGGGATCACCCACGGAAATGCCGTTGATGCGGATTTCGCCCTGCTGGAAAGGTTCAAGTGCGTTGACGGTCTTAATGAGTGTGGACTTGCCCGAGCCCGATGGCCCACAGACAACCACCACTTCGCCTTTTTCGACGTTCACCGAGCAGTTCTTGAGAACCTGAAAGTCTCCGTACCACTTGCTCACGTTTTTGATTTCAATCATCGACATTTTTCTTTTAATCCTGTAATTCCGGTTTTGTGCGATGTCCTTGTGCTCTTAGCGGGCAGCCACGGCGATCTTGCGCTGCAGGCGACGCACGAGCATCGAAAGCGACACGGAAACGGTGAGGTAGCAGACGGCGGCAAAGGAGTACATCAAGACGAGCTGACCGTCGCGCTGAGCGATCTTGCTTACGGCGCCCATGAAGTCGTTGCCGCTGATCACGTACACCAGACTGGTGTCCTGGAAAAGAATGATGGTCTGGGTGAGCAGCACCGGCAGCATATTGCGCACGGCCTGCGGCAGGATGACGTAGCGCATCGTCTGACCGTAGCGAAGGCCGAGCGCCATGGCCGCGGACATCTGCCCTTTGCTAACGGACTGGATGCCGGCACGCATGATTTCTGCAAAGTAGGCCGCTTCAAAGAGCACAAACGTGATGATGGCGGTCATCTCCGCGCCGATCATGACGGGATGATCGAGGCCCAAAAGCACCTTTAAAACTTCAGGCATCAGCAGGAAGAACCAGAAGAGCACGAGCACAAGCGGCACAGCGCGCATCAAGTTGGTGTAGAGCTTGGAAAACTCCGAAAGAATCTTTGACGTCGACAAGCGGCAAAGCGCCAGACCCGTACCGAGAATCAAGCCGCCGATGGCCGTGATGACCGTCAGTTCGATCGTGTACTTGACGCCTTCGAGAATGTAGCCCCAGGAGTTTGTAATCGAGGAAAAATCAATCATGGCTTAACTCCTCTCTTACTTGGCAAGAATGAGGCCGGGGACGGCGCTCTTTTTCTCGACGACGCGCATCACGTTGTTGACCACAAGCGCAATCACGATATAGATGATGGTTGCCCAAATGTAAGCGGCGAAGAACTGGAACGTGTTTTCGCCCATTTCATTGGCTCGCATCGTGAGTTCCGGCAGACCGATCGTAAGCGCCACGGCGGTATTTTTCACGAGGTTCATGGCTTCGCTTGTAAGCGGCGGAACGATAAGGCGCATTGCAAGCGGCAGGATCACATAGGCGTAGGTCTGAACCGGCGTAAAACCCAAGGCTTTGGCAGCGTTGGGAAGTCCCTTGGGGACGGAAGCGATGCCTGCGCGGACCTGTTCTGCCACACGAGAGGAAGTGAAAAAGCCCATGCAGATGAAGGCCGTCAGGAACTGCGAATAAACGGGATCGACCGAGTTCATCCAATCCTTGTACCAGGGGATGAATTCGGGAACGACAAAGAACCAGACGAAAATCTGAACGATGAGGGGAATATTGCGAAAGAGCTCGATCCACACTTCACAGATCGTGCTAAGAAATTTATTTTGTGATGTTCGCAGCGTACCGACAATGATGCCCAGAGCCAGCGCGAGCGCAAAGGACGAAAGCATCAGTGCAACCGTCCAGCCGGCACCGCCCAGAATGTATGACCACCAGGGTTCGTCGGCAAGCAGTGCGGGCTCAAACAGAGAGTTCAGATTGAAATTGAGAGCCATTTGAACTTTCCTCTTTTTGTGTGCGGCAGCTCGGTGTCCTGAGGGAGACTGCCGCAACCGCGGGAAATGAATCTCTAAAAAGGCCGGGGCGGTTCAACGTTGGCGCCACTGAGACCTTCCCCGGCTTAAAACTTCTTATCAGATGCCCTTGTCCGAAGGATTCGCGAAGAGTTCCTTCGTGTAGTTGTTCATCTTGAAGTTCAGGTTGACGTTCTTGGGCGGAATGGGAGATTCGAACCAAGTCTTGTAGAGCTTTTCGAGTTCTCCGCTCTTGATCATGTTCGTCACGGTCTTGTCGACCAAAGCCTTGAACTGCGGATCATCCTTGCGGAACATGGCGCCGTAGGGTTCGACCGAAAGAGCCGCGTCGAGGATCTTGAAGTCGGCTGCGTTCTTCAAGTTTGCGATCTGGCCCGCGAGAAGCACGTCGTCAAGAACGAAGGCGTCGGCGCGCTTGTTGGCAACGAGCTGCATGGCTTCGGCAAAATCCTTGGTCATCATGTAGCGCACGCGGATGCCGTTTTCCTTTTCAAACTTCTTCATGAGCGCAACAGAGGTCGTGCCGGAGGTGACGGCAATCGTCTTGCCGTTCAGGTCCTTCATCGAATTGATGCCGCTGTTCTTCCAGACGGCGGCAGAAACCTGAATGCCGAAGTAGCTCACGGAGAAAGCGGCTTCACGCTGACGAACCAGAGAGTTGGTGGTTGAACCGCATTCGATGTCAACCGTACCGTTCTGGATGAGCGGGATGCGGTTGGCAGACGTCACGGCCTGATATTTGACGTCAAGCTTGGACAGGCCGAGTTCTTTCTGTGCGGATTCGGCAACTTTGCGGCAAACCTCAAAGGCGTAGCCGACCGGCTTGCCGTCGGCGCCTAGGTAGGAAAACGGCACAGAGCTTTCACGATAGCCGAGCGTGATCGAGCCGGTTTCCTGAATCTTTTTAAGCGTTCCGGTGAGCTCCGCAGCGGTGGCTGCGTTCATGGCAAGAACTGCGGCGGCGACGGCTGCAAGGGCAAAGCGGGAAGTGTGCTTCATATCAGGCTCCTATTTGAGTGTGTGATCTTTCTCGGTGCGCGTGAATGAGTGCGCGCCTTTTGTCTATAACTGTTGCAAGGAGCGTGCCAGTTTTGGGCGTGATAGGGAGAACCCTCAAACGATTCTTAAATGGGTAAGGTTTAGTGACTAAGAAAGCTAATCGTTACTGATTAGTTTTTGCTTGGAAAAGCCTGATAACTAAGCCGAAGGAAGTAGAGACGCGGGAAAGCTTAAGACGGGGCTAAACGGTAGCGAAAAGCACCGTTTGGGTGCGCTATAGGCAGTTGTGATGCATCAAATTGGTGCATGCACTCAGTGCGGTTTTGATGAGCAGTCGAGAGTTACGTTTTGATCGCACGCAAGCACAAAGTGCTGGTGAGAGTTATCACCAGTATTCGACGTTGTTGCAAGTCGTATCTGCTTTTGAAGCTTTTCAGGCGTCATCTGCTCGAAAGCGGTGTGGCACCGGAAAATATTCTCATTCAACTCTGATTTCTCGCTTTGGTAACGTGGAACAAGAAGTTGAGTCATCAGCCTTGTCGGGTTTTGCACAGATGTGTGGACAAAAGTTGTGCATAACTTAACAAGGCTTGAAAAATCAGAGGCTTATCGTCGTGCTTAAATTTTGGACACATGAGTGTTCTAAACGCAGTCCAAAGTCAGTGATCGTCAGCTATCGCCACTCTTGTCAGAAAAACTGACGCAGGGCGAGTGGGCGGCAGGCATTTGGCAGACCTGGATTTCCCGTAAGAAAGGAAGACTGCAGTCGATTTTTCTAAAGCAATGTGCCTAATTAATCTGACGCTGGCCAAAATTTGTGCGGATTGGGTTTGCACAATGCCGGGTTTGCCTGTCGGGTGAGTGATAATCCAAAGGATTTGTGTCGTTTTTCGTCGCAGGAAAATTCGCCATGGATTCTCTCGTTCGAAACAGTGCCTCCATTAATGAAATGCTCACGCGTTACGGCGTTAAATTCGGGCTCTACAAAAACGGCAGTTTTCACGAGCAGATCTTTCCTTTTGATCCGATTGCCAGAACCATTGAAGCCGACGAGTGGAAGGAACTTTCAGCCGGTTTGGCTCAACGTGTTCGAGCGCTCAACGCATTCTTGCTGGACATCTACGGAAAAAAGAGAATCATCACGGATGGAGTAATCCCTCCCGAGTTTGTGTTTTCTTCTCCGGGCTTCTTAAAAGCATGCGACGGCGTTGCGCCGCCGGGAGGCGTCTACACGCACATTGCCGGCATTGATTTGGTGCAGGCTCATGATAAGAGCTGGTACGTTCTGGAAGACAATCTGAGGATTCCGTCCGGAGCATCCTATCCGCTGATTGCTCGCGAAATTTGCCGACGTGCTTCACCTCAGACATTCAGAACGGCCAACATCATTGACAACCGCCGATATCCCGAGATGCTCTCTCGCATGATGCAGAGCGTGGCTTGCGACGGCATCTGCGTTGTCATGACGCCGGGACGCTATAACGCAGCTTTTTTCGAGCACAGTTATCTGGCGGAGAAGACCGGCTTTGCGTTGGCTGTCAACGACGATCTTTTTGTGGAAAATAACTGCCTTTACTATCGAGATTGCGCACAAGGAAAAGTTCGCGTGGGAGCGGTGTATCGTCGCATCTCCGATGAGTATCTTGATCCGCTTACGTTTCTACCTGAAAGTCTCATCGGAGTGCCGGGCATCATGGATGCCTACCGATCGGGCAATGTAGCGATCATCAACGCGCCCGGCAACGGTGTGGCCGACGATAAAGGCATTTATTACTTTGTTCCCAAAATGGTCGAATACTATTTGGGTGAAAAAGCGATCCTGAAAAATGCGCCCACCTATCTGCCATTCTTTGAAAAAGATCGGGAGTACGTGCTGTCCAACATTGAAAAGCTCGTCATTAAGGACGTGGCGGAAGCCGGAGGTTACGGTGTTGTCTTCGGACGCGATATGGACAGCGAAACGCTTGCCGGCTGGCGTGATCGCATTAGCAAGGAGCCGAGGCGCTTCATCGTGCAGGAAGTGATCGATTTTGTTGATTTGCCGGTGATGGACGGCGACGAAACCGTCTATCGAAAAGCGGACCTGCGAGCCTTTGTGCTGACCGGGAAGGATTCGGTTGAAGTTTGGCCGAGCGGACTGACGCGTTTTTCCCGCGTTGCCGACAGTTTTGTCGTGAATTCCTCTCAAGGAGGAGGTTTTAAGGACACATGGGTGAAGGCCTCATGAAATCGGGCGGATATCAAGGGACAGGACAGTATAAAGTGAGGATGCTGATGACTTCGAAGCCGGTGCTGATAGCCATTTCTGCCGAGCAGGCCGACCGCTTGTATTGGCTTGGGCGATATGTAGAGCGCGTGTTTTCAACGGTTCGCATTTTCAATCAATCGCTTGATCGAATGATTGATCAGGACGGAGAGGACTACGTGGCGTTTTGCAAGCGCTTGTCGATTCCGTCGGATATCTATCGGGATGCTGCTGATTTTGAGGTCAAATATTTGTTTGATGCGACCAATCCGGATTCGATTTATTCCAATCTTTCACGGGCTTATGACAATGCCATCGTACTGAGAAATTTCATCACCACCGAAACGATGGCCTTTATTCAGTTGGCTTTGGATCGGTTGGAACAAGGTAGCATTGCCGAGTCCGCTTTTCTGGAAACACAGCGCGTAAGCGATCTGTTGCTTGCGTTTTGGGGATCGGTAGACGATCGCGTTGTTGATGTTGAGCGACGCGACCTTTTGAAGGTCGGAAAGTATTCCGAACGATTGGATCTGATGATTCGACTCAATTGTCAGGAATATGCTGTTGACGAGCTTCTCATTCGCATGCTTTCCCATACGAGGCGTGTGGAGCCGCTCCTCAATCGTGAGGTTTTGCAGCAACTGCGCAGCATGAAAGAGCCGGCGCTCGAAAGCAACCGAGCACACCTGTTGCACCTTATCAACGCTTTGCACTGAGTCAGTCGAGTTTTGCCTTGAAGTGCCGTTTCACCTTTACCACGGCGTACCGGTTTTCTGCCCCCGTTTTCAGACACGTGTTTCACATTCGAGCGTTTCCCTCGGACACGCCCGGACAAAGGGTCTTGGAAACGCATCTCACGACGAGTCTGCCTCAGCCTCCGGCTTCGGTTTTTGATTCCGTTTGCGGCAATTTGACTTTAACCGGGCGCATGGACGAGCCCCATGACGAGTTGTTTTTTGAGTCTTCGGGCATTGTCCGAACTTGCGTTGACGACAACCAAAGCGACTATCCTGCATCGCCTTACTTTATCTATCCGACGCGACTCACAAGGCCGGGTCCGACCGTTGTTAATCTTTGGGAGCGTGCCAAAGGGACTTTGACCGGAGACGTGCAAACCGATGTCCTTATTCTGATGCATGCGGCTCACACGAACCTTGTCTATACGCCGGGAGTCACGAATGTCGGTACGACTGCTGAGCAAGCACTGTCATACGGCAAGGGAGTTTGTCAGGATTTTTCGCACGTCTTGCTTTCACTTCTGAGACTTGCTTCAATTCCTTCCTTGTATATCGCCGGACTGATGGCGGGAGAAGGCGCCACTCATGCCTGGGTGCAGGCATGGGTCAACAACAGGTGGATGGCGTTGGATCCGACGCATGACTGTTTGGCTGAGGGAGCCTATATTGCTCTTGCCAGAGGGTGCGATTTTGAAGACGCAGCCCTTGAACGAGGCATTTTCTTGGGAAGTGCCCAGCAGTTTGTGCAATCGTCTGCCGTGGTTGAATTTGACGAAGAAAGATGATCAAAAACGTCGTATCGATTTGCCTGCCGGTGGCCGAAAAGGCGGTGATTCGCAAAAACCGCATTCTGCCGGCCGGACTTTCTGAAAAAGAGGCCGAAAGCCGTCATTTGCCCCGTATCTGCGTGGTGACGGGCACGCACGGAGACGAGTTGGAAGGTCAATATGTGTGTTTTCGATTAAACCGGATATTGGCTGAAAATCCTCAGTTCGTAAGCGGTATTGTCGACATTTATCCTGCTGTCAATCCTTTGGGCATTGATTCGATCACGCGGGGTATTCCGCGTTTTGATCTGGATATGAACCGCATTTTCCCGGGAGACGCAAAAGGCACCACGGAAGAGGTGATTGCAGCCAAGATCATCTCCGACATGAAGGGGGCTGCCTGCGCCGTTGACATTCATGCGTCAAATATCTTTCTTCGGGAGATCCCTCAGGTTCGTGTCAATATCAACACGGCGGAAAAATTGTTGCCTTTGGCCAAAGAACTCAACTGCGATTTCATTTGGGTTCATGCGGCGGCCACCGTTTTGGAGAGCACGCTTGCCTGGTCGCTCAACAGGATCGGAGTGCCGTGTCTGGTGATTGAGGCTGGCGTCGGGATGCGCATTACGCAGGAGTATGGCGAGAGAATCACTGTCGGCCTGTTACGCTTGATGAAGCGCCTGGGTATTTGGTCAGGCCCCGTCAGTGAGGTGGTGGAACCCATTGTTTCAACCGACGGTCGGGTGAAATTTATCAACGCAGACTATCCCGGCGTCTTTATCCCGAAGGTGCGGCACTGGATGAATCTTCACGAAGGCGATTCGTTGGGAATGATCACTGATCCGATTGACGGCACGGTTCTTCAGGAGGTGAAGAGTCCTTGCAACGGCCTGGTTTTTACGCTTCGTGAGTATCCGGTCGTCAATCCCGGTTCACTCGTTGCTCGCGTTTTGGCTGTAAGCGAACCGGGAAAAGATAAAAAAGGAGCGGCTAAATGAGGCGCATCAGGATTTTTGAGATGCCTTCGCTTTACCGCGAGCCGATGGTTATTACGGGCTATCGTTTCGGTAAGGGTGAGAAATCGGCTGCGATTGTGGGCGCCATGAGAGGCAACGAAATTCAGCAGCTCTACATCTGCTCTCAGTTGGTGCGACGACTCAAGACGCTTGAACAAGAAGGCCTGTTGACAGTGGGGCACGCCGTTGAAGTCATCCCGTGTGTCAACCCGTCTTCCGTGAACATCGGAAAACGTTTCTGGGCAATGGACGATACCGACGTCAATCGCATGTTCCCCGGTTACGACAAGGGCGAAACAACGCAACGCATTGCTTCCGGTCTGTTTCAACATCTGATCGGGTGGAAGTGGGGCATTCAGTTCGCTTCTTTTTATATCCGGGGCGATTTTGTGCCACACGTGCGAATGATGAGTACCGATTGGAGTGATGCGCAGACAGCTTGTGACTTCGGGCTTCCCTATGTTTTCGTGCGCGAGCCGCTTCCGATCGATACGACGACACTTAATTACAACTGGCAGATATGGGACACCCGGGCTTACACGATATTGACGAGTGAAACGGATCGCATTGATATTGTGTCGGCCGAAATTGCCGTCAACGCCGTGTTGCGCTTTTTGGTTCAGCGGGGTGTTCTGTCCTGTCAAGTGCCAAAGGGGGTTCCTGCGCAGCAATTGCGTGACGATGACATTCTGAATGTCCATGCCGCAGCCGCTGGTATTTTCCGATGCTTGGTGAAGCCGGGGGATCTCGTCTGCAAAGACGATCTGCTGGGCGAAATCATTGATCCCGGCCAAGGGCACGTGCTAAGGGAAGTTCGCAGCCACGGGCAGGGGTGCGTCTTCTTTGCGTGCCGCGATGCATTGGTGATGCAACGACAAATTCTTTTCGGACTGAAGTTGGCGGCGGATCAGACTGCACAATAGTTTTTGTCGGAGGCAGTGCAAGCTGAAGAAGACACGCGATACCGCGCGTTTTGCTGTGGAATCTTTGCGGATCAAGGAACAAGCGCAGATTTAAACATCGTAAAAAAAGTTTTTATTGAGATAAAACATTAAATATAATGTCTTAACAAATAACAGGCAGTCAAGGTAGGTCGACCTGAAAGATATCGGACCGGTCTCAGGTCGAAAGAGCTTGTTGCAAGAAGCGATAGCAACAAAATAGACAAGCCATAGGTAGTATACCGTTCGTTTAGACATCATAAAAAACGTTTTAAGCATGAAGCAGCCATCTACAGCACTCGCACGCAAACAACGGGAACGCGTGTATTTCAAGTCCGTGGACGTTTTTTGCGCTCGACTTGGTCAATATATTTCTTTGGCTCGTCGCAAGCGAGGTCTGACTCAGATGGATATGGCTGAGAAGGCTTGCACGTCAATTGCCACATACCAGCGCATCGAAAAAGGTGATGGCACTGTTGCACTGGCAACGGTGTTTCGAGTTCTGGCGATTCTTGATCGCCTTGAATCGTTCGACAAAATTCTGTCTCCGATGGAGGATCGGGTCGGATTGGCTTTGATGCAGGGAAATTTGCCTAAACGTGTTCGTACCAAGGCCGAAGAGTTTGAAGGATTCTGATATGCAGCAGAGGCTTTCGGTCTACATCGGCGAGCGTAGTGAGCGAGTCGGTACGCTTGTATACGATCCGGCACGTGCGAGTGTATCCCAGTTTTGCTACGACGACTCTTGGGTTTCGCAACCAAATGGATTTGCTGTGTCTCCGGAGCTGCCGTTGCTATCCCAATGGTTTTTTCTTAACGATGCAGAGCGCAATAGTCCGTTTCCGTTTGCTTTTGCCGATACTGAACCGGACAGTTGGGGGCGACGCCTCATCAAGCGATCTTTCAGTAAAGCGGGTCATAGTCGGGGCCTTTCAGAGATTGATTTTTTACTTGGCGTAGACGATTTCAGTCGCATCGGAGCGCTTCGCTTTGCTCTCGAGGGGTGTCAGCCTGGAGAATCGAAGGATGGGAGGCGTCGAACGCCGCCTTTGTTGGATCTGGGCAAAATCGCTCGATCATCACGACGGTTTGAATTGGACGAGGCGACAGACGATGATCTTGACTACCTCGAAGGAAAAGGCACTTCGCTCGGTGGCGCTCGTCCGAAGTGCACAGTGCTTGACGAACACGGCAATCTGGCAATCGGCAAGTTTGCAAGTGTTAACGATGAGCGTAGTGTTGTCAAAGGCGAAATTCTTGGTCTGGAGCTGGCTCGGGCAGCAGGTCTTAATGCGGCTATCGGGCAGGTAGTGACGGTTGATGGCGTCAATGTCGCCGTTGTGAAGCGCTTTGATCGCACGGGCCTTGGGCGCCGAATTCCGTATTGGTCGATGGCGACATTTTTGCAATGTACTGACAATGGCTATCCGCCGCCGAGTTATCAGTTGCTTAACGAAAAACTGTTTTTGCAGGCCGATCGTTCTGATAAGTCAACAGCTAAGGAACTTTTCGGGCGTTTGCTCCTTAACTTCCTGATCAACAACACGGATGACCACGGTCGGAACACAGGCTTGCTGATGCAAAACAACGGAGCGTGGGTATTGTCGCCGGCTTTCGATATCAATCCAGTCCCGCTGAGCCGGCCTGATGCGCCGTATTTGTCAAAGTGCTATTTGTCTTCGGAAGAAGGTGAAATGCAGGACGTACGGCAACTTTGGAAGTGTCGACCGGCTTTCGATCTATCCGAGGATGATGGTATAGAGGTATTCAGGCGCGTTATAACCGCCGTACAAAATTGGAAAACTATAGCGGTAAGGCCAAAGGTTAGGATGAATGCTTCGGATTTACGCGACTATGCTTCGGCTTTTTCTCCTGTCCGGTTGCAAAAAGCTCTTGATATTGTTGCTTGACCTGAACAACTTCCCATTGAGGGAAGGTTTCCTTCGACAAACTACTGACTTTTCCACCCGCTCTGATCCGGACTAACACCTGTTCAGTTGGCAAATGGCTGTCACCAGCACAACGAAGGATTTTCTGACGAACCATCTCCCGTGTTATCGCTTTTTGTTCCGGCGCGAGTCCGGGATCTCGCCGATCCCGACTACAGCATTGATTGAAGTGGGCAGAGAGAAAAAACGTATGTTGCGAGTCCTTAGATTACGGATCGGCGTGACTCAACGAAACCAATACGGTCTGATCCGAAAGGTTTTGGGCTGAATCAAAGAATTTGAACGTCTTTACGAAGGAACACTGTTTCTACAGTCGACGCGCCTTTTGGCTCTCTGTCAAAGACAGCAAGAGACTACTAAAATTCTTAACTTAAGCTTCACGAAATCGGCGCAGACCGTTCCCTCTGAAGTCGAACACGACATAACAACAATCACTAAAGGAGAAGTGCTATGTTTGGCGTCGTTGTTACGCTGCTGGCCGTTGTGCTGCTCGCGTACTTCGTTATCAAAAATTACTACCCGCCCGTCATTCTTTTGGTGCTGGCCCTCGTTTTGCTGTTGATCGGTGCCTTCATGGGCAACCCGCCGGTTTCGGCCAAGACCGCTACCAACTTCCTTGGTTTTGACCTTGCGCAGGCCTTTACGGATCTTACGAAGAGTCGTATCGGCGGTCTGGGCCTCAACATCATGGCCATCGGCGGCTTCTCGTTCTATATGAACAAAATTGGCGCTTCTACAGCTCTCGTGAAGCTGTGCGTGCGTCCGTTGTCGGCCATTCACTCGCCGTATGTCCTGCTGGGCCTTACATACGTTGTAGGCCAGTGCATGGCTTTGTTCATTAACTCTGCCGTCGGCCTCGGCTTGTTGCTGATGGCTTCTGTCTATCCGCTGCTCGTTCAGCTGGGCGTGCGTCGCGCTGCCGCCGCTGCCGTGATCGGTTCGACCTGCTGCCTGGATCTGGGGCCGAGTTCGTCCAACGCCATGCGCGCTGCCGACCTTGTCAATACCGACGTAGTGACGTACTTCGTTACCGGTCAGATTCCGGTTGCCATCTGCATCATTATTGCTGTGGCTGTGGGGCACGCTCTGGTGCAGCGTTGGTTTGACCGCCGAGAGGCTGCCAAAGGTATCAAGGATGACACGAGCGCCGTCGCCGGCGAAACCAAGGATGCCTTTGCCGATGCCGGTCCCGCTCACTACGCCATCCTTCCGATTCTGCCCTTGTTCCTGCTGATCATCTTCTCGCCGATGGTCTACAACGGCATCAAACTCGGTCTGGTGACCGCCATTGTGGTTTCGATCCTGATCGCCTTCCTGGTCGATCTTGTCACGCGTCGTGCCTTCAAGGACGTTTGCAAGAGCTTCCAGGCATTCTTCGAAGGCATGGGCAAGGTCTTTACTTCGACCGTCTCGCTCATTATCTGCGCTGAACTCTTTGCTTTCGGTCTCACCAAGATCGGCGGCATCTCCACGATGATCCAGATGGCTGCCGCCCAGCAGGACGTCGGTCTTTACCTCATGCTCTTTGTGATGATGGGCATCATGGCCATCGCCACGATCGTGACGGGTTCAGGCAACTCGGCCTTCTTCGCCTTCTCGCCGTTGCTGCCTGAAGCGGCAGCGAGCGTTGGCTACAACACGATGGCTCTGGTGGTCCCGGTGCAGCTTGCCGCCAGTCTGGCTCGTCCGATGAGCCCGATTTCCGGTGTCATCATCGCCGTGTCCGGCATCGCAGGATTGACGCCCATTGAGCTCATCCGTCGTACGATTCCCGTCATGGTCTTAGGTATGGTGGTGAATGTTATCGCCGCTCAGATTTTCCTCTAATACGCTAGGAGAGAAACAAATGGCATTGCTTATCAAAGGTGCGCACGTTTATGCGCCTGAAGACCTCGGCATCTGCGACGTTCTGACCGTCGGCAAGCAGGTTGTGGCCGTCGGCAAGGATTTGACCGCGACTTTGCCTGAGCTCGAAACGATTGATGCCAAGGGCTTGATCCTCACGCCGGGCTTTATCGATCAGCACATTCACGTGACGGGCGGCGGCGGTGAAGGCGGCCCCAAGACCCGTACGCCGGAATTGGTTCTTTCCGAGCTGATTGCCTGCGGTACCACCAGCGTTGTGGGCGTATCCGGAACCGACGGTTCGAGCCGCTCCATGCCGAACTTGCTCGGTAAGGTACGTGCGCTTCAGGCCGAAGGCGTTTCGGCCTGGATGTACACAAGCAACTATGCCTATCCCCCGACGACGCTCACGAGCTGCGTGCGAGACGATCTTTATTTCGTTCCCGAAGTACTCGGTGTCAAGATCGCCATGGGTGATCACCGCTCAAGCTTCCCCACGCAGGAAGAAGTGATGCGCCTGCTCACGCAGATTCGCGTGGGTGCCATGGTGGCAGGCAAACTCGGCGTACTGCACATTCACTTGGGCAACATCGTCGGTCCTTTCGATATGTTGCTTGAGTGCGTCAAGCGCGGCATGCCGATTCAGCACATCCGTCCGACGCACTGCGCACGTCACCCGGACGTGTTCAAGGGGGCTATCGAGTTCGGTCTTGCCGGAGGTTACGTGGACATCACCACGGGCGGTTCCTGCGCTGTAGGCACGCCTGCTCATGGCGTGAAGTCAGTGCTTGAAGCCGGTGTGGCGGCCGATCACATCACGATGAGTTCTGACGGACACGGCTCCGTGCCGCGTTTCAACGACAAGGGTGAGATGATTGGCTTGGGCGTCGGCGGCGTTGCCTGCAACCTCAAGGAAGTCAAGCGCCTGATCGGTGAACTCGGTGTGCCGATGACCACTGCTTTGTCCGTGATCACGAGCAACGTTGCCAAGGCTCTGCAGCTGCCCGGCAAGGGCGTGGTGAAGGCTGGCAATTGCGCTGACCTCAACCTCTTTGACGAAAACATGAATTTGGTTCATGTCTTTGCCAAGGGCCGTCAGATGATGCGTAACGGCGACATTATTGTGAAGGGTACTTTCGAAGAATAATCTTTCTTCGATTGACAGGAAATCCGTGCTGCGGTCCAACACCCGGCACGGATTTTTTGCAACAATTCTCGCTTGAGCAAAAACTCTCTCGAGTCAGGTTGTGACGCAGACAGATTCCGCATATTCCGCCTACGTTCATTGTGAACCCAACGGCGTTTCGTTAGTCGGTTCGGGAGGTATTGCCCGTTTGGCGGCAGGTTGTGTGCTGACTCTGATGCTTGCTTTTCCCAACGCTGCCGTAGCAGATGCGGAACCGGAAGATGTTTCCGGTGATTCGGCTTTGCTTTTGGACAATGTCGATGTACTGTCCTCAGCATCCATTTCGACGCTGACGCCTGCAACAATCGGCAAGGGTGAAAGGTGGACGGTTCCCGCAAGCGGCGAGATGCACCCGGTGGTCACGATCGGCGTTCCCGACACGGCTGATCTTGGGCGTGAGCGCCCGATGATGATTTCCACGATCGAGCGATTGAGTCGAGCCATGCCAGGCACGCAGTTCCGTCTGCGTGTGATTTTGTCTGCCGACGGCAATGCGCAGCTCAATATCGTTAAGCCTGACTTTATGTTTGCTCCGTCCGGAGCCGATGCGATTTGGCAGCGTGAAGGCATTGAGTCCTACCGTATCGCCACGCGTAAAACAGCCTCGGCCAAGGAGGCTGGCAAGAGTGTGGGGTCTGTTCTGGTCACGCTAAAACAACGTGAAGACCTGCGCGACATTGCCGATCTGAAAAACAAAACGATCGCGGCCGGACTGCCTGATTCCGTTCCGGGTTGGCTTGCTGTTTTGGGCGAAGTCCGAAAGGCCGGATTCGACCCGGACGAATTCTTCGCTTCGAGTGAATTTCTCTTTGAGTATTACCCAGAAATCATTGCGGCTTTGTGGGGTGGCAAGGCCGATGCTGTGGTGCTTCCAACCTGTATGCTGGAGTCCCTTGAGCGAGAAGGATTGGTTGCCACGGATCAGCTCAAGGTATTGCACGACAAAAGCGATGATGCGCTGGCCTGCAAGCGTTCCACCGATCTCTATCCGGATCTGAGTCTTGTGGGCTTTTCATGGACGCCGGAGAAGATGGCCCGAGACGTGACTGTTGCCTTGATGTCGCAGCAGTCGGATGTTGGTTTTGAGTGGCTTTCTTATGTGTCGCATGCCAATGTCGATCAATTGCTCATGGACCTCAAAGCCGGTCCCTACAGTTATTTGAGAGATTTCAGTCTGAAGGCACTGTACGCCCGACATACGGCTGTGTTTTGGGCCATAGGGGCGGTGCTTTTGTCCATGGTGCTTTACGGCGTTCTGTTGCAGGTTTTGGTGCGCCGCCGTACGCGGGAACTTTCCCAAACGCTCGAGCACCAGCGCCGCATGGAAGAAGAGGCTCGGGAACACCGGAGACGATTGGGACATCTGGAAAGACGCAATATCGTCAATCAGATGTCCGGAATGATTGCTCACGAAATCAATTCTCCTGTGGGCGCCATCTGCAACTTCAAGGCCATTTTGGATCTGCTTTTGACTGAGGAGTCGCGACGAGACGCCAATATCCGTGTGGCTCTTGACGGCATTGAAAGCGAAGCGCAGCGCATTGCGGGCATCGTTGGGCGAGTCAGAAGCTACGCGAAGAAACAAAAGCACGCTCATAAATTGTGCGATCTGGAGGACATTGCCAAACGAGCTGTTCGCGCTTTTTATGTGAGTTCTCCCTCCAAAGCGGACATTCTGGAAACCTACGAAATACCGTCGGCACCCGTACTTGGCGATTCGCTTGAACTGGAACTTCTGGTTTTAAATCTCATTCGAAATGCAAGCGAAGTGGAACCTCGAAAGGGCAGCCGCGTCAAAGTAAAGATTGTTGTTCGAAGCGCACCCGACGGGCGCTATCAGCTGCAAGTTCAGGACAACGGCAAAGTGATCGGCGACGAGGATTTCGGACGTCTGACCAAAATGATGCAAAGTGTCAAGCCGGAAGGGCTTGGCATGGGCTTGTCCATTGTGCGCGGCATTGCCGACAGTCACGGCGCGGAATTGGAGTTTAAAAAGGGCGAAAAGGGCGGCTTAATCGTTCTTCTGACGCTTGAGGCCGGAAAGGATGCTGCAGAAGAATCCGTGCAAGATATCGAAGAGTCGCATGCCGAACAAAACGACATCAAGGAATCGAAATGACAACAAACGTGCCTTTGATCCGATTGGTTGATGACGATGAACTGTTTCGCGTTTCCCAGATGATGCTGTTGAAAACGCGCGGCTGGGAAGTGGAGTGTTACGAAAGCGGCGAGGACTTTCTTGAGAAAGCGGATCTCAAACGCCCCGGCTGCATCATTCTTGATGTGCGCATGGAAGGGTTGACCGGCATGCAGGTGCATCGCGTACTTGTCGAACGAGGGTGCAAGCTTGCCGTTATTTTCCTGACCGGCCATGGTGACATTCCGATGGCGGTTCGCGCCATGCAGCGCGGTGCCGTGAGTTTTCTGGAAAAACCGGTCAAACCCTTTGATCTTCTTGAGGTTGTTCAAAAGGCGGTTGACGCGTCCCTGGCTGAAGCTCAGCGTGACGAAGAAGCGTCGAAAAACCGAGCGATATTTGACGATTTGACTGCGCGCGAAAAGGAGATCGTCATGCGTGCGGCTCTTGATACACCCAATAAGGTCATCGCGCGGGAACTCGGTATTGCGGAGCCCACCGTCAAAATGCATCGCGCAAACGCTTTTGCCAAATTGGGCGTGAAAAGTCCCCTGGAAGCCTATCGAGCGCTTGAACGCCTGGGCGTGTTGGACGAATCGGCGATTGGTGCAAAGAACGGAGAGTAACTCATGCTGCGTCGACGCTGTTTGACCGGATTTTGTGCATTGGCGGGACTTCATATGCTGCCAAGAGCTGTCCAGGCCGAGGGCATGTTGTCACGGGCGTCGGAAGGCGTGCAAGTGCCTGTTTACGATGTGGTCGTTGTCGGCACCGGATTGGCCGGTCATTGTGCGGCGCTTTCCGCGAAACTTGCCGGAGCCCAACGAGTCATGATGATTGACAAGGCGCCTCTGGTCGGCGGACACTCGGCCTTGGCAAGCGGATCCATTGCTTTTGTGGATGAGAAACGGCAGGCGGCACAAGGCATTGTTGATTCGGTTGATAAGTTTGTCGCTGACGCCCGGGTAACGGGGGGCTCGATTGACGAAGAGCTCGTTCGTTTCATTGCGGAAAAATCCGGTGAAGGACTCGATTGGTTGCAAACGCAGGGCGTGCGTTTTTCGCCGAATATTTTCCGCGCCTACGGTGGTATGCATCCTCGATGCGTTACAGCGTTCGGAAACATGGGAGCCCGACGCTATATCTTCCAATTGCATGAACGCAGTCGTGAGCTTGGTATTGAAACGCGGCTTATGACGCGTGCCGTAGGATTGCACCGGTTTGAAAAAGACAAGCTCACATTGCGGCTGGCAGATGAGAAGACCAAGTCGGAATACGTTATTCAAAGTCGCGCAGTGGTGTTGGCCACTGGTGGGTTCGGAGCAAATCTCGCTTTGCGAATGCGATATAACCCAAACCTGGACTACGAGATCGCTACAACGGCCAATCCCCATGGTTTCGTGCAAGACACGGCAACGGGCGATGGGCTCTATTTGGCCAAAGAATTGGGCGCCGTCTGGACGAACATGCCCAACATCGTGTTGTTGAGCTACTGGGGCGGCCGCATGCTTGACTACATCGGTGCGGAAATATACGTCGATAACGAAGGTCGCCGTTTCGTTGACGAAACAACCACGACGGCCAGAATTGCCCAAGCTATTTTGAAGTTGCCCGGACACTCCATGTACGTTATTACGGACGCGAAATCGGCCAAGGGCGTTAACGTCGGCGCCAAGATCACAGCCGGCAGTATCCGACTTTCAAATTCCGTTGCGGAAATGGCGCGCGGAATGAACGTACCGGCATCCGAACTTGAACACACGCTCGAGGAATACAACAAACATGCGTCCGAAAAAAGTGCGGATGCGTTCGGGCGTACGGTGTATGCGCAAACAATCGATAAACCGCCGTTTTATTGGGGACAGGAGCGGTTAATGATTCACGCGACGTTGGGCGGGCTTAAAACCGACCTGCACGGACGAGTTAAGCGAAAAGACGGTTCGGTAATCGAAGGACTGTTTGCTGCCGGCGAGGTCGCCGGAGGCATATGGGGAACTGATCGACTCGGCGGCACGGGTCTATTGCAGTGTGTGGTGATGGGAAGAGCGGCGGGGCTGGAAGCGGCAAAACTGGCAACGGCAGTTTTGTGATGTATTGAGTTGCCGCAGCGAATATCAAGACAAGAAAACGCCCGCATCCCAGGAGAAAAGGATGCGGGCGTTGTTGAAAGGAAGCTTTCAGTCGTTGGCTTAGGCCTTCATCTTGGCGAACTGTTCGCCGGCGATCATGCCGAAGGTGAGGGCGTCGATCACGGCCACGGTACCCAGACGAGAGGCACCGTGTACGCCGCCGGCCACTTCACCGCCTGCGTACAGACCCTTGATCGGTGCGTGGGTCGTGGCGCTGATCACCTGAGCGTTGTTGTTGATCATCACGCCGCCCATGGTGTGGTGAATCTTCGGGCAGACTTCAATGCCGTAGAACGGGGGCTTGGAAACGTCCAGACCCTTGTTGAACTTCAGGATGCGGTGGAAGTCCTTGTCGTTGCCTTCCTTCACGAAGTTGTTGAACTTCTTGACTTCGGCAAGAAACGCGTCCTGCTTGATGCCGAAGTGCTTGGCCAGTGCTTCGAGCGTGTCGAACTTCTTGACAGTGCCCATTTCCAGAGGCAGGCGAACGAACGACGGGTTGATGGCCTTGACGATGGCGTCGTCGCAAACGGCGATCGGGTAGTTCTTGTCGTTGCCGATGACCTTGAACATAGCGTCAGCCTTGATCTTGCGGCCGGCGTGTTCGTCCATGAAGCGCTTGCCGGTCTTGCGGTCGACCACGAGGCCCAAGTCCATGCAGGCGTGGTTGGTGAAGTTCACGGAAACGCCGAAGCCCTTTTCGTTCGGGTTGCAATAGGGAAGGAACTGCAGCCAGCAGAGCTGAACCGGAGCAGCACCGATACCCAGTGCCTTGATCAGAACACCAGCGGTTGCGCCCGGCTGGTTGGTGGAGTCGGTGGAGGGAACCACGCGCGGATCCTGGATCTGACGGAACCAGATGTCGCGGGAGAAGCCGCCGGCGGCGAGCATGACGCCGAGCTTGGCGCGAACGGTGTGGCTCTTGCCCGTCTTGTTTTCAAGGTCGTCGCTCACGAGCTTGTTGTTGAAGCGATAGCCGGAACGATAGGTGACGCCGAGCACTTCGCTCTTGTCGTCGCTCACGATGAAGTCGTCGAACTTGGCGCGAGTGCGGATCACGACGTTCTTGATCTTCTTCAGTTCAGCGTGCATCGGGCGAATGTAGCCGGAGCCAGAACCAGCCTTGATTTCGTAGGAACGGGGAACGGAGTGGCCGCCTTCGAAGAGCATGTGGTTGGGCACAAATTCGCAACCGCAGTCGACAACCATCTTGATCGTGTCGTTGCAGCGATCGGCGATGGTGGCAAGCAGATTGGTGTGGTTGATGCCGAGGCCATCGCGCAAGCAGTCTTCAATGAAGAGTTCCTTGCTGTCCTTGATGCCCTGAGCCTTCTGTACCGGATTGCAGGGGCAGGCAACGTTGCCGCCGCAGATGGCGGAGTTGCCGCCGACGACGCTCATCTTTTCGAGCATCAGAACGCGCAGACCGGCGCGGCCGGCCTTGAGAGCGCAGGCCATGCCGGCGAAACCGGAACCGATGATGACGACGTCGAATTCTTCTTCATAGGACTTGACGGCGGAAGCGGGGATGCCGGCATTGGCAGCAGCTGCGGCCATGATGGCGCCGGAAGCGGCGACGGCCGTTTTCAGAAAACCGCGGCGGGAAGTGTCAACGTTTTCCATGGTGAATCCTTTTGTGGTTGTTTGAAGTGTCTTATAAAACGGCTGCGCCGCGGGTGTGAGGAGCAGTTCTTGTTGTTGTGCGTCTTGCGCCCCGGCGTTTTTGCCATTGACCGGAATTCTCGACCGATGCGCTTTTTCTGAATACATCCCGCGGGATGCATACCGAGGGATGTAGTGGTAGCCCGAACGGCTCTTCACAATTGCTCCCGACCTCCACTTCTATTGAAGCCGCGCATTTGGGTGACGGCTAATTTGAATTCATTTCCGGGAGAAAAAAAGATGTCAAAGATGACCGGGACCGCCAAGTCTGTTTTGTTTGCTTCGCTTTGTGCGCTCTTTACCGTTTCGCTTCCTGCCCAAGCTGCCGACAACTTCCTGGCCGATCGGCACAAGGCCAAAGGATTGAGCTGCCAGATGTGCCACGGGCCCGACGCGAACAATCCTCAGACGCCCACGATCGAAACTTGCACGACGTGCCATCAGAAGGACGCACTTGTGAAAAAGACCGCAAAGGTCAAACCTACCAATCCGCACGTTTCTCCGCACTACGGCAAGGACTTGGAGTGCACGAACTGCCATATGGGTCATATGGAACCCGAAAACTTCTGCAATCAGTGCCACCAGTTTGACTTCAAGGTGCGCTGAGGCAACAAATCAAATTCTCAAACCAAAGGTTGATCGATTGTTTTATCGCTGACAAAAGAAAGGACAGAAAATGCACGCGATGAAAAAGACAATGCTTGCCGCTGCAGCGGCTTTAGGAGCCACTGCAGCCTGCGCTGCCGATGTGACCGTTTACGGTCTGGTGGATTACGGTCTGATGTATACCGGTACGGATAACGGTTCAAATACGAGCCATGTGACGGAAATGACGTCCGGCAAAAATCTGGGCTCCCGCTTCGGTTTTAAAGGATCGGAAGACCTCGGCAACGGCGTGAAGGTGGGCTTCATTCTGGAAAATGGTTTTAGTGCCGATACCGGTGCGTTGCCCTCCAACGGTAAGATTTTCGATCGCGAATCCACGATTTATCTCGAAGGCAATTTCGGCAATCTCAAGTTCGGCCGCATGACTCGTCTGACGGGTTCGACCGGTTCGTCTTGCATCTATGCGGGCAATATCGCCCCGATTTCCACGGGTTACGGCGACTCGATTCCCGGCTACAACGCTGTGTTTGCCGGAAACCTGCTGCGTTATGACAATGTGGCGATGTATACGACTCCGGACTTTGCTGGCCTTAAGCTCTATCTGCAGTATTCGGGTGGCTACGACATTGATGAAGACGAGGGCGAAGTCGAAAATCAGTCTTCGACCGATCGTTTTTACGCTTTAGGTATGAGCTATAAAAACGGTCCGTTCAATATGGCCGGTGTCGTAGAACGTTTCAATTGGAAGTCGTATAACCTGACTGCAGACGAGAGGGAACTGGACGACGGTTTGGTGGTGTCGGCAGGCGGCGCCTACGACTTTGAAGTCGTCAAGCTCTTCCTGATGGGTGTGTATTTCGACCACATGCCGCTTTCCATGGGCTTCTTCGGTGACGAAAATAAGTTCACGGTCGGCAATGAAGTGTTCAAGAACGAAGACCTTCAGGGCTTTGGCATCAATACCGGTATCAATGCTCCGGTGTTGGGTGGCAATTTGCGTTTGTCTCTGACTTACATGAATGCCGAACCGTCGACTCAGGTTGCTGCTGACTTTGAAGTCGATCGTTGCAACGTGACGGTCGGCTGGGAAGACAAACTGAGCAAGCGCACGACGCTCTATCTCGGTGCCGCTTGGACGCAGGACGACTACCAAGTTGTTAAAGCCACGCGCTACAGCGCCACGGTCGGCCTGATTCACTCCTTCTGATTCAAGCGTCGGGCTTGAGGCTCTCAGCTTCAAGTCCGACCTTGATGCGATTCATTTTTGTTTCTCTCCTCATCGCTGTTGAATCAAGATTCTTCAGCAAAACAGGACTCGCGAATTGCAGATTCGCGAGTTTTCGGGAGCCGCAAGGCTCCCATTTTTTGTGTGCTCGACAGCCTACAGGATGGGACTTCGAAGGTCTTCCAGTGTCAGGTAAGCAGTCTGAACATCGTATCCTGCAAGCACACTTTTCTTCAGATGTTCGACCTTGTCCAAAAAGACACCTTCTCGGAAAGATTTTTTTTGGCGTTTCACTTCAGCGACAAACGCTGATTTTCTGTCGCGTCCAATCGCAATGAGGTCAATTTCGTTCAGGTCTCCTTGTGCGCCTCTTTTCTGTTTCCACCAGGAACCAACAGTCGTGTATTTTCCGGTGCGTATCAATTTTTGACGGAAAAACCGTTCAAGCATCGGCCCGCTGAACGTTTCGTAGGATTCTGCGATGTCTTGTACCAAGACCGAAGACATGCCGTTCTCAATCAAATCCTGGTTTCCTTCGATGTAGCGGAACCAAAACCGAAGGAACGGATCGCAAATTTGCCATCGAACCGAACGGGAGTTGGGTTTGGCCAGAATAGGCCGCATTTTTTCAATGAACCCGTAGAGTTCAAGTCGTTCTAGGTAAGAATTCAGAGGGCTTACGCCGATGAGATCTGCAATCCGAGGCGCTTGAGTCTGTCCGTGAGCCAGAGCTCGCAGTATGGAAATATACGTCGATTGTCCTGCCTCCACTTCCAAACGCAAAAGGTCATAACCTTCGGACAAAAACAATGATCCCGGACGCACTGTCCATTCGAACATCTGTTCCTTGTGGAAAATGCCGTTGTCAACAAAGTCCGCCACATATAAGGCAACTCCGCCGGTAATGGAATAGAGTGCCAGCAAGTCATCGTTGGAAATCTTGACCGGTGCTTGTTCAACAAGAGAGATCAGTTTGTCGGCAGCAAAAGGTTGCAGATGAATCTTTGTTGTCGCACGCCCGAAAAGGGGCTCGCGATTGTCTTCAAAGATTTTTTTCATCATCGAGTAGGACGAGCCGCATAGGATCAGATGCATGTGCGTTTGATCCTTATTGCTATCCCAAATATCTTGAATGCGGGCAAATAAACCGGAGTTGACTTTGGCAAGATTTTGAAATTCGTCCATCACCAACGAAAAATGGTGATGACGGGCATAAATCATCAGCGCCTCAAAAAGCCCTGCAAACGTGGTCAAGCCTTCAGGGACAATCGAACCCAACGCGGAAACGGTTGCCTGTGTCAGTCTGGCAACCAAATCCTTCTCCGTGGCGGCAGTCATGAACCACGTCACCGATGGTTTGTCCTTTGTACTTTCGCGTATCAGAGTTGTTTTTCCGACACGCCTTCTGCCGGTCACAACGGTCATCCGAGAGGGGCTATGAGCAGCGCCTCTAAAGGCTACTTCCAGCGCTTCGAGTTCTTGTTTTCTGCCAATGAAATGCATGGGTTTCCTAATATCTAATAACCACTATTATGATAATGACGGTTATTATAACGGCAGTTTTTTTTAGATTTGACCACGGTCATGTCCGGAAACGCTACGCTTTTTGTGCGTTTGCTTGTGAAGCTGTTTGTTCAGTCGCAGTAGCACGAACTTGCCAAAAGTTCTTGAGCGTTCTGCGCTTTTTTGCTTTCGGCGGAGGCCCTGATGCTGATTGTTTTGGTCAGATCATTGCAGTTGAGGAAACAGCTTCCCAAATCGAAGAGGAAATTAGCAAATCCGGGCTGATTTAGCATTTCTCCGCTTATTTTGCGAAGTGAAGCCTCGGGCGGCAACGCGAAGTCAATGCGTTGGGCTGTGTCGTCCACCTTTATTTCCTTGTCGCAATAGGCCCCCCAGAAAGGATCCAGGCAGAGGCGAGTTCGACCGCAATCAAAAATGAGACCGCAATCAAACGGATCTTTTGAGGCCGAGTTTCTTGCATATGTCCAAGTTTGTGGAGTAGCCGTCGGTTCAATCGAAAAGCCGCCGTAGGGGAAAACAGCGTTGATTGAACAGTTGAGTGCCTCGGTCACCGGTTCCACAGACTCGAAGTTCTGCTGCTTGGATCGTTTCACAAGACATTGATGTATCGCCGCATAGCCAAGCATCGACAAAAAATCGTCATCCACGGAAAAAGCATCCGCAAGTTCCTCGCGAATGTAATACAGCGCATTTTCAGGCCTAGGTTCGTCGCGGAATAAGTAGGCTTTGACGGTCGGATCGCAACCTGCGCGAAGAAGATCCTTGATGCCAGTCAAAAGCGAGACGTTCGGAAAATTAAACTTAAAAAAGTGACAAAGCGTCTGGGCTCCGCAGACACCGTTATCCAGCTTTGGATCGAAACCGTTGTTCAGACAGAAGCGTAAGACGTCAAGCAACAAACACTGTGGTTGGTACGTTAAGTCCTCAAGAGCGCACGGCAGGAGAAAGCCCCCTGGAATGTCGTGGTTGAAAGATCTGGCATTGATGTCGGCACCTTCGGAAAGAAGATGCTTGGCGGTTTTTAGATCGTCTTCCAGGGGCGCGGCTTTTGCGTTTGAGAGAACCTCAAAAAGCTTCTGGTCGCATTCGCGCTCAAAGTATTGCGTCTCTGTCATGTTCGTCACCTCCACGTTCCCTTGATTATCTTCGAGCCTGCGACACTCACTGTCGTAAGGTCGCTGCCTAGACAAATCGGTCTACGTAGAGTCCAAAAGTCGTATGCCAGTTAGTACTGATGAATACTAAAAGTGTAGGGGTTCATCTGGTAGTATGATGAATGAAAAATTCTTCATACGTTTGCTTCGTGTAATGGTGGGGCCTCCGGATGCATTCTTCTTTTGATTTGCAGCGTCGTCGTCTGATTATGGCAACCGGTGCGAGCTTGTTGCCCACGGCGCTTTTTGCTTGCGGCAACGCAGTCGCTGCCACGGCGACCGACGGCTACCGAACCGTCAAGGACATGCACGGACGTACCGTGAAGGTCCCGCGCAGTGTCAAGAGGCTTGTCTGCACAGGTAGCGGTGCGTTGCGCGTTGCTTCTTATCTGGGTGCTTTGGATTTACTCGTCGGCATCGAATCGTCTGATCTTCGGTACAAGAATGATCCCAAGCGAGACTATGCCTTCGTCAACCACGATCGCCTCAAGTCCTTGCCTGTGATTGGCAAAGGCGGCGGTACTGGTTATACGGCCAATCCAGAGGCCATTTTGGCGGTTGAACCCGATGTGATTATGACGGGCTACGCTCCGGAAGCAGCCGAGCAGCTGGCCCGAGAGACCGGCATTCCTGTGATTTCGGTCTATTACCACAGTCTGGGACTTGTTGACGACAGCTTCCTACAGGCCGTTCAATTGGCAGGAGCCGTGCTGGGGCGCGAAGAACGCGCCAAGGCGATCGTTGACTTCATTGAAAACGTACAGGCCGATTTGCAGCGCCGTGTTCAGAAAAGAGGCGGCGACACGGGGCCGACCGTTTATCCGGGCGCGGTGACTTTTTCCGGAGCGCACGGCTTTGCCGGCACATACAGCCGTTTCGGACCGCTTGCGGTCTTGGGGGCGCGCAGCATTTCCGACCGACCCGACAGAGAAGGCTTCTACGAAGCCGATCTTGAGTTCGTGCTGCAACAGGATCCGGATTTGATTTTTCTGGATCCGGGCAATTTGTCGATCGTAGCGGAAGAAGCCAAGAGCAAGCGCGATTACTTTGCTTCGCTCAAGGCAGTAAAAACGGGCAACGTATACGCGATGCCGTCCTACAACCAATATTCAACCAACATCGCCTACAGTCTGGCCAACGCCTACTACGCCGGAACGGTTCTTTTCCCGAAGCAGTTTGCAGACGTTGACTTTGCTGCTCGATTCAATGAAATCGTGACCTTCTTTAATGGCCGTGGTTGGTATGACCGTATGGCTGCATTGGGGCAGCCTTACGGAAAGATCGCCTTTCCGGGACTTTAAATGACAAAGAATGCCGCACTGACAGCAGAATTTGCCGGTAAATCGACTGCCAGCATTGCAGGCGAGAAGACCTTTGCGGCGCTTCGTAAGGAGCGTCTCTTTGCCGAACGCCTGCGTCCGCTCATCTTTGTTGCGGCTTTCGTTTGTGTTTTCTACCTTGCCTTGGCCGCAAGCATTAAGGGGATCGAATGGACGGTGCCGATTGATGTGCTTTTGGGACGCGCTTCCAGGGCTTCCGAAGTGATTTTCTACAACGTGCGCCTGCCTCGGACGGCCACCGCTGCGGTGGTCGGTGCGGTGCTTGCTCTGGCCGGCGCCGTGATGCAAAACGTGCTGCGCAATCCGCTGGCCTCGGCTTCCACGCTCGGTGTGAGCCAGGGGGCGGCGTTCGGTGCGGCGCTGGCCATCACCTTCTTTCATGCGGGGATCGGTACCGACGGCAATCTCGGCGCCGCGCTTACCGTGACGTCACCGGCCGTCGTGACGGTGTTTGCTTTTGTATTCGGAGTGGCAAGCGGCGCGGTGATTCTGGCGCTTTCGCTTGTCACGCGAATTTCCCCGGCCACGATGATTCTGAGCGGCATCGCGTTGGGAGCGATGTTCACCGGCGGCACGGCCATCATCCAGTACTTTGCTGACGACATCAAAGTGGCTTCGATCGTCTATTGGACGTTTGGCGATCTGGGCCGAACAGGTTGGACACAGATCGGGGCGATGGCCGCGGCCCTGGCAGTGGCCTTTTTGTACTTTTACCGCAACGCTTGGAATTACAACGCGCTTGCCAACGGCACCTATACGGCAAAGAGTTTGGGTGTTCCCGTCAACGTCGTTTTGATTGTCGGGATGCTTGTCTCGTGTCTTCTGAGTTCTCTTGCGGTGGCTTTCGTCGGAACGATCGGATTCGTGGGACTCATCGCTCCGCATCTTGCCCGTCGCTTTACGGGAAGCAACCACCGCTATCTGCTGATCTCGAGCGTCTTTTGTGGCGCCGTGCTGCTTATGGGGGCCGAAGTACTCTCGCGTTTTATCGTACCGCCGGCGGTTCTTCCGATCGGTGCCATCACGTCGTTTCTCGGCGCCCCGGTGTTTCTCTACATGATCTTCAAGGCCGACGGATGGGTCAAATGAGCGGCGACACGGATACCTTGCTGCAGATCCGACATCTGGGTTTTGCTTATGGCAAAAGGCAGCTTTGGGCGAATGTTGACTTTGATGTTCCGGCCGGATCCGTCACGGCCATTTTGGGCAACAACGGGACGGGCAAGAGTACGCTCTTGAATTGCATCGGCGGCATTTTGCAGCCGGATACGGGAAGCGTCTTTTTGAACGGCGAGGATCTCCTGAAACTTCCGCGGCGCGAACGAGCCAGACGAGTGGGCTATGTTGCACAGCATTTTGAAACGTCGGGCGCAAGCGTTTATGACACGGTTTTGCTGGGGCGCCTGCCGTATTTCTATTCCGGGCCTTCACCGGAGGATCACGAGGCGGTCGAGCGCGTCCTGCACGATCTGGGAATTGCCTCCTGGGCTGATCGCAGTGCCAAGACGCTGAGCGGCGGCGAAGCGCAAAAGGTGATGCTCGCGCGAGCCATTGTGCAGCAAACCGACGTTTTGCTTTTGGATGAGCCGACGGCAAGTCTGGACCTCGGAAACCAAGTCGAGACGCTCGCTTATGTCTCACGCTACGCGCGAGAACGTGGCACTATCGTCTTGATGGTGAGCCACGACATCAACGCCGCATTGCGGTTTTGCTCGCGGTTTGTGTTAATTGATCCGCAGGGCTTCGTGACCAGCGTGGGTGCAGACGAACTCACCGAGGGACATTTAAACCGGACGTACGGCATTGAAATTCGACTGTGCGAAGTCGAGGGGCAGCGTCTGGTCCTCGTCGAAAACGGTTCGTCGTTTGAGTGTTAAAGGAGAAAGGGGATGAGACAGGGATACGGACATCGGGATCTGTGGAATGCGGAAGCCGAGCGCTATTCCCGAGCGTCGACCGCACGCTTTGAAGACGACGGCTTTTTGAAAATTCTGGCTGCCTGCGGCGTGCTTTCGCCGGAAGTCCGATTGCTGGATCTGGGTTGCGGCCCCGGCATCTATTCCGTTGTAATGGCCGGCCGCGTGCACAACGTTATCGGATTGGATATCTCAGAAGGGATGATTGAGCGTGCCCGACAACGCGCGCTGACGGAAAATTGCCCCAACTGCCGGTTTTCTGTTCTTGATTGGTCGAAGGCGGATATAGACGCGTTGGGCTTGAAAGACGCCTTTGACGTGGCGGTGGCGCGCCTGACGCCGGCAATAGATTCTCTGCAAAATTTGGAGAAATTGATCGGTTGCGCCACCCAGCGGGTATTTGTGGAAAATTTCATCGACCGAAAGCATCGCTGGATGAAACTTGCCTTTGACATAGCCGATGCCGGTGAGCCCTGGAACGACGACCGAATGTTTGATGCCGTGGGGTATTTGCTTAAAACCGGCCGCAGACCGCATCTGCATTATCGCGAGGCACAGTGGGGTGAAGCGCAGCGCCCGTGGCAGCAGGTTGCCGATTTTTGTCTGCGTCGTCTGGCGTTGCGTACCCAACTTACCGAAGAACTGAGTCAAGAAATCTGCCGAACGTTTGAGAAACACAGTCAAAACGGCATGCTGGATGCGCGGGAAACTCTCACGCTGATGACGATTGAGTTTGCGCCGAAGGAAGCATAGAGCAGAAGAACCGCCAAACAATCGAAAAACGTCTGTTTGTCGACTTTGCAACCGAGTCCTTTCCCGCATCAGGTCGGACAGGTGCGACAAGCCTTCGCGTAGTCGGCACTTCCTGCCTTCGTACGGGCATAGGAAAGCACGAGACTGATCATCAGAAGAATGTCTGTGGCAAAGAGTGCGGCACGTGAATCCAGCAGCGCGATGAAAAAGCCGCACAACGAGGTGCCCATGGCAGTACCGAAATTGGCGGCCGTCAAAAAGAGTCCGTTTGAGAAATCCGGTGCTTCGCGAGCAGCGGAACTGATCATGTATTGTCCTGAAATGTTGATGAATCCTGCGCAGATGCCGAGCAGAATTACAAGCACGGCAGCAAAGATTCCGTTGGACGCAGAAACGTACAAAAGCGAGTAGAGAACAAGCATCACGGCGGGACCCGCACGCGTAAAAAACTTTTTGTAGCCTCCGAAAACGCGGCCGGCGAGCATATTGCCGACGATATTGGCAATGCCGTAAGCCAGAAGAACAGAACTGACGGTGTCAAACGAAAAGGCACTCACTTCGTGCAAAAACTCGCTCATGAAGCTGAAAAAGCCGAACATTGCGCCGTTGATGCAGGTAAAGGCCGTGACGCCCAACCACAACGAAGGCTTTTTGAGAATGCGCAATTGATGCACGGGATAGTGCTGTTTGACCGGCATGTTCGGGACCAGAAAGAACGTGGCAACCAGTACGACGGTGTTGATGACGGCAAAGATGCCCATGGCGGCTTCGTATGACCAATGTGTCGTGACGAAAGTCGTCATCGGGACACCGAGCACCATGCCGGCCGAGACGCCAACAAAAACGCGAGCAATGCCGCGTGAAGGATCGTCTTTGGTGGCTGCGGCGGCAAGCGTAAATGCCATGGCGACATAAACCGGATGCAGAAAGGCGGGCAAGGCGCGCGCGGCAAGAAGCACGGCAAACGAATCGGTGACCATGGACAGAATGTTGGAGGCCACGAAGAGAATCAAAGCCGCAAGCATCATCGTTCGGCGATTGATGCCGGAAAATAGGAGCGGCAGAACTGGTGCGGCCACCGAAACAACAAGCGCAAAAACGCTCACGCAGAGACCGGCCGTCGAGACAGTGACGTCAAAGCGCTCGGCGATCTGCGGAATGATGCCGACCACACCCATTTCGGTGTTGATGATGCCGAAGACGCCGAGCGTCAGAATGGTGATCAGAAGCGATTCGGAGATGGTTTGGGTTTGCATTGAGAAAACACAGGCACGAACGCCGTGCATCCGACTCGAAACGGTCGGATGCAAAGCGTTCGGAGGAGAAAAGAGGGACAACGCCTTCGGATTAGCAAATCAAAGGCGTTAGGCTGACGTCACTTCAGATTGGCCTTGTAGAAAGCGTAGATCCGGTCAAACGGAATCACGTCCATACGATCGTAGAGGTCGGTGTGGTTAGCGCCCGGCACGATGAGTAGCTCTTTGTTGTCGCCCTTGAGCTTTTTGTAGGCGTCTTCGCCGAAGTAACGGGAGTGGGCTTTTTCGCCGTGCACGATCAGAACGGCGCTGCGGATTTCATCGGCGTAAGTAAGCAGCGGCATGTTCAGCAGCGAAATGGCCGATGTTGTATTCCAGCCTCCGTTGGAGTTCAGAGACCGTTTGTGATAGCCGCGCTCGGTCTTGTAGTAGTTGAAGTAGTCCTTGACGAACTGAGGCGCATCGGCGGGGAGTTTATCGGGTACGCCGCCCGCAAGGTTGTATCGGCCGGCGCGATAGTTTGCCGTCCGTTCTTTTGCAAGTGTTTGACGAAGCTTGTAGCGACCTTCGGCATCAAGCGAATCAAAGTAACCGTTGACGGTTACGCGACTCATGTCGTACATGGTCGCAGCAACGGTGGCCTTGATGCGGACGTCGACAGCGGCGGCGTTGATCGCCATGCCGCCCCAACCGCAGATGCCGAGAATGCCGATTTTGTCCGGATTGACGTCCTCTCGTGTGGAGAGATAGTCGACAGCGGCCGAAAAATCTTCAGTGTTGATGTCGCCCGAAGCTACATAACGGGGATAACCGCCGCTTTCTCCGGTAAATGAAGGATCAAAGGCAATCGTGAGATATCCGCGTTCGGCAAGCGTCTGTGCGTAAAGACCCGAGGACTGTTCCTTGACGGCACCGAAGGGGCCGCTTACGGCAATGGCCGGAAGCTTTCCTTGAGCGTTTTTGGGGATGTACAGGTCGGCAGCAAGCGTGATGCCGTAACGATTGACAAACGTGATTTTTGAGTGGTTGACCTTGGAGCTTTGCGCAAACACCTTGTCCCACTTCGCCTCCAGTTGCAGTTCGGCGGGCTTGATGGGTGAGGGGGCAACCTGTGCGACAGGAATGGCCGCACAAGCCGCAGCGCATGCTGTGGTAAGAACTGTAGCAGCAATTTCAGTAGCAATTTTTGAGGTCATAAATCAACTCTTTCAAAAGTAGGTTTGTGTTGTGATTGCACGGCAAACAGGTTGTCGGCAGCTGCGCGGCATTAACGAGCAATCAACTGAATTTCGACATCGTTGTCGCCGAGAGTTTTGATCCAATCGCCGGAATCGCTGACGTGGCCGAGTCGCGTGTAGTTCCAGGAATTGGAGCCGCACATCAGAACAATTTGGTTGCTGTTGTAGAGCACAACATCTCCTGTCCGGGCGGTCATCCAAACATCGTCGCTTGGCAGTCGAGTACCGAGTGCGCCGACTTTTTCAAATCCGCCGTAGTCATGCAGACGCAATGTCAGCGGTAGCAATTGCATGAGTTTTCGGACTGCACGGGTATCGGCAAGCGTGATCGAAAAGCTTTTTTCGCCGACAAGCATTCGAATTTGTCGTTTCTGAGTAGCCGTATGTATGGACATGTCGTCGCTTCGATTTGAAATGAGAGTTGAGGCGTAGGCGGAGGATGACTGTTGCGCAAAAATCGTGCCGGCCAATACGAGAACCGCAAACGCCATCGTGTTCACTTTCAGAGCGGAAACGCGCTTTGCCAGGCGCCATACAGACACTCGGCGGAAAGATTTGCCAGTGTGGATCTTCACAGGAAAGCGCCGTTACAGACTTGCAGGACCTGACCTTTGACGTGACGTCCCATCTTGCTTGCCAGGTATAGACATGCATAGGCCTGATCAATCGGATCGCATTCCGGGCCGGGGAAGTAAACGAAATGACCGCTCCAGTTGAGCATCTTGCTGCCGCCCGGTTGCTCTCCGGCTTTGTTGGCAAGGTGAGCCGGCGTCACGGTGGCGCCCGGAGCAACGGCATTGCAACGGATGTTTGTGTCGATAAGGCGCATGGCGACATTTTTCGTCAACGTGTTGAGTGCGCCTTTGGTTGATGTGTACGTTGCGCCGCAGAACGGACGGTTGCCGTTGACGGAACTGATATTGATGATGCAGCCGTCGTTTTTGGGCAGAAATACTTTGAGAGCTTCGCGGATGTAGCGCATCGGACCGCCGAGATTGGTGTTCATCACATGCAACATCCACTCGTCGCTTGTCTCATCAATGATTTTTTGCTCGCCGATGCCGGCATTGTTCACGAGAATGTCCAGATCGCCGAACGTTTCAATGGCGGTTTTGAAAACCCGTTGGGTGTCTTCGGTTGAACAGACATCGGCGACAACTCCGATTGCATTGCCGCCTTTGTGTCGAATGCCTTCCACAACTTCGTTGAGTTGCTCGGCATGCCTTGCGGTAAGAACCACGCGAGCTCCTTCTTCGGCGAACAATTCTGCAATCGTTCGACCCATGCCGTAGCTGGCCCCCGTGATCAGCGCGACTTTGCCTTCTAGCATCTGAGCGTCCATGAGCTGTCCTCCTTTTAATGACAAGGCGAATTGTTGACTCAAATGGTAGAAATAACAAATACTTTATTTTTACACTTTACTATGCTTTAAAGGCATAGTAAAACACAAGCAGATTTCTTACCGTGAATATGTCAGATTGTTGGCCTCAAGGATTCTTCTTCCTTGAGAAGGGTGATCAGTCGTTCGGCAGCCGGACTCAGACGGCGGGAGCGATCCCAGGCGACGACGATGTCGCACTCGAGCTTCGGATGCAGAGGCAGCCACACGAGTCCTGAGGAGGGAGTTGGGTTGATGATGCCGCCCAAGGCGAGAACATGTCCAACGCCGGCGGCCGCGAGCACGTAGGCGTTGTAGAGCAGATTGAAAGTGCCGACAATGTTGAGGCTGCTGACCAGATCGTTGAGCCAACCGTCGAATTCGTTACGCGAAAAAGATTGTTCGGAACACATTAAAGGCTGGTCTGCCAGATCGGAGGCCTCGATTTGTTTTTTGCCTGCAAACGGGCCGTCGATGCGTGTTAACACGCCCCAGACGTCTTTTTGCCTGAGTTTGATTGAGCTATAACCGATCGTATCGGCAATGCCGACGAATACGCCGAAATCGGTCAGCCCCGAATGGAGTTCGGATTTAACCTGCGCTTCGGCACCGCTTACGATGTGAAACCTAACTTTGGGCGCTTCTTGCTGAAGACGAGCAATGGCGCGCGCAAGGCTTCCCAGAGCAGGTGTTTCGCCCGCGGCAATGCGGATGTCACCGGTGAGCTCATCTTCCGCGCGGATTTCCTCTTTCGTACGATCGAAAAGATTGACGATGGAACGGGCGCGTTCATAGAAAAGTTCACCCTTGGGGGTGAGACGAAGTTTTCTGTTTGAGCGAACAAAAAGCGTATGCCCTAATTCTTCTTCGAGTTCCATGAACTGACGCGAGAGCGTCGGCTGCGTGACGTGCAGCTTTTGAGCCGCGCCTGAGATGCTCTGCTGTTCGGCCGCCGCCAGAAAATACCGAAGAACGCGAATGTCCATGCGAAATCCCGTGTCAAAGAGTGAATCAATCCATGCCTTTAAAGCATAGTCAATCTTAGCGTATAGGCATTTGACGCAAATAGAACTGACTTGGTACTTTTGGTTTGTTAGAAATGCACATGGAGACAACGATATGCGCCGCAGGTCGATGCTGGAAGTTTGTGCAATAGGATTGGCAGCGGCTGTCTGTTCGCCTCGTCTTGCGATGGCGGTGCAGAAAACCGAAATCCGGATGGCGAGACCATTCAACCTCAAGGAGAAGGCAGTGAAATTCAACAACGGCAGAACCATGCCCGTGCTGGGACTGGGAATCTATTCGCTGCACGGTCAAACCTGCATTCGTGCCGTGCGCGCAGCGCTTGACTGCGGCGTTCGGCTGATTGATACGGCGTCGATGTATGGCAACGAACGCGAAGTTGGCATGGCGGTGCGTGATGCTGTGAAAAACGGTCTGTCTCGAAACGAGATTTTCGTCACGACCAAGATCTATCCGACCCAGTTTGGAGATCCGCAGAAAGCCATTGAAGAGTCATTGGCTAAACTGGATCTCGGCTATGTTGATCTTCTGCTGCTTCATCATCCAGGCAACGGTGATGTGGCGGCTTACCATGCATTGGAAAAAGCCGTCGAAAAGAATTTCGTCCGCTCAATTGGCTTATCGAATTGGTACGTCAAAGAACTCACCGAGTTTCTGCCGCAGGTTGATGTATTGCCTGCGCTGGTACAAAACGAAATCCATCCTTACTATCAGGATCAGGACGTCGTGCCGTTTATTCAAGACAAGGGAATTGTCGTGCAGGCATGGTTCCCGTTGGGCGGACGCGGTTGGACGAAGTCCGTACTCGGAAATCCTATCATTGCCAAAATTGCCGAAGCGCACAGTAAGAGCGCCGCTCAGGTTGTACTGCGTTGGAATCTGCAACGGAATGTCTCCGCGATTCCCGGATCAAGCAATCCGGCTCACATAAAAGAGAATACGGAGATTTTCGACTTTGAGCTGTCGGATTCGGACATGAAGGCCATTGCGGCACTTGATCGTCACGAAAAGCACGAATGGTACTGATTAAGTCCGGGCGAACAGTTTTATTGATTAGTCGGCTAAAAAATTCAGAGAAGCAAAACCGGCAAGGTTGCAAAAGAATCCTTGCCGGTTCTGTGCCTGTGGAAAAAACGACGAAAATAAACTCATCGGCGCATCCCGCCGCCTCTGCCGAAGCCTCCGGCTCCGCGTCCCGGACCTGCCGGCTGACGAGGAAACGCTTTGTTCGGGGTGTAGCGCACCGGAGCGCCCGGAGGCTTGGGCACCATGCCCGGACGAGGCACAGGTGTACCGGGACGGTAAGGCTGACTGTAGTCGCGGCGGGCCGGAGCTTGGGGCGGACGACTTGTTTGTGGCCTGGTGTTGCCCAGTAGATGGTCGCGGTATTGACCGGAGGTATACCGCTTGCCGTCTTCATTCCAATACTGCCCGTCCCATTGTCCTTTGCGAGCTTCCTGACGCAGGCGCTGCCGATCGGCGGCGTTGCCGACACCGCTCAAAACATCGTTGATCGGTGGTTCAGACGCCGAGCGGGCCAGTCCCGGGACTACGGCAGTCAGGACAAGCGCACCGGTGCATCCGAAAAGTTGTCGGCGCGAAAGAAACTCAAAGGACATCTGTCTTAACCATTTTCGAAAGAATCATCGAAATGCAGCTTATCTCGGACCTGGGCCCGGACCGGGACCTCCCGGTCCCCAACCGCCGGGACGAGCGCCGTGGTGCGGTCCGGGTTCCGGATGGTGCGGCGGCGGGCCAGACCGACGTGGCGGTGGAGGCGGGGGAGCGGCCGGACGAGGCGGAGGCGGCGGAGCCGGCGGCTGGTAGCGCGAAAGCCAAAAGTCGCGGTATTCCAGCGGTGTGTACCGGTGTCCTCCGTAATTCCAGTAGTGACCGTCCCAATGGCCGTGACCGTAATTGTCTCGAATCCACTCTCGCTGCAGGGCGTCTCCGACGCCGATCAGGATGTCGGCAAGCAGTTGATCGGAATGCGAGTGGGCCAATGCAAGACACGGCACGCTCGTGAGCGCCAAAGCGGCAACGGATGTTTGCAATATACGGCGTCGAGTCAGTATGGTCATTTTGTCGGTTCTCTCAAACGATTCAATCAGATTGACGGTTTAACGAGGTCCGGGGCCGCCGGGGCCGCGATCGTTACCTGGACCTCTGCCGGGACCATTTCTGCCGGGCCCCGGGCCTTGACCCGGATTGCCGGGACCTCGTCCGCCGTTGCCGGGACCGCGGCCGGGAGGATTGCCGGGGCCGCAGGGACCGTTGCCGCAGGGCGGGGGATTACGGTTTGGGCCCGGTGCCGGACGCGGCTGCGGACGCGGAGCGGGCGGCTCGTAGCGAGACAGCCAGAAATCTCGATATTGGGTCGGCGTGTAACGGCGGCCTTCATAGTGCCAGTAGTGGCCGTCCCAACGACCGCGACCGTAGTGTTCACGGATGTAGTCGCGCTTCATGGCGTCTCCGACACCGATCAGAATATCGGCAAGAAGACTGTCGGCGTTGGCAAGCGCAATGCCCGGAACGGCACCGACTGCCAAAACGGCCGTGGCGCTTTGAATGAGGCGGCGACGAGAGAATGAGATGTTTGTCATAGCTGTCTCCTGGGGAAGACATCGAAGATCACTGAAAAAGACTTTTGTTCCTGGCAATTATCTTATTCCGGACAAAAGTAAGCCGACGTAAAGATTTGCTTGGAAAATGCGAAATAGCACAGCAAAATCAGTACGAACCCAGATTCAGTTTACTGCGGCCGACGACCAATTTGAGAGTCGAACCTCAGAAAATCAATTCCGTTTGGGCGCTGTTGCCGCGTTTGAGGTGAAGGGTCGGCAAAACGACGGCAAGCTCAGGATCTTCCGGGTTTTTGCGCCAGGCAACGATAAAGCCGATCTCGGCGGACTGAACCGTAAAGCCGCTCTTTTTGAGTTGCGCCAGACGGGCTTGGAAAGCTTTTGAATAAACAACCAGACGCACAACGTCGGTGGACGTGCGAATCGTGAGTCCCTCTTCGATGGGCGTGAGTGGAAAGCCCGCTCGCATCGACAGAATCAATCGCTTCTTGTCTTCGAAATAATCGAGCCAAACGTCTTCGTGCGTGAGCGTGAGCGTCAGTTCGTCAGGCGCGTTGTACGCGGTCTTGTCGACAGACGGATGAACGGTCTCGGGCAGCGTCTGGTTTAAGAGCGCGCCGCGGTAGTGAATGGTGAGGTCAAAGCGCGCGCGGGTCATGCCCACATAGAGCTTGCGTCTGGCGTCATCGTCTTCAAAGGAGCGCGAGGCGTAAAGAATGTAGACGTGATCGAACTCGCGTCCCTTGGCCTTGTGGATGGTGGAAACAACGATGCTCGAAGCCGTGCGCTCAAAGGTGTCTTCAAGGACTGATTCGCGAAGGAATTCTTCGAAGTCGGCAAGGTAGAAGAAACCTTCGGCTGGCAACACGGCGGTAAAGGATTCGATGAGGCGAAGGACGTTGTCAAGCCAGATACTGGCACCGTAGCTTGCTTTAAGCCATTGCTCGGCATCGGCAAAAAGACGCACGGAAGCACGCTTTTGACCGTGCATCTGTGCGGTCATGTATTTCAGTAGAGCGCGTACCTCGGCAAGATTGGCGAGACCGACGCTTTTTTGCGACTGAATAAGCGAAACAGCAACGCCCGTTTTCTTCAGCATGGCGCACAGCGTAAACGCTTCTTCGTTGGTGTTGGTGAGAACCGCACAACTGCCCGAGAGCTTGCCGCAGGAAAGATCCGAAATGATGCCTTTGACGAGAGCCTCCTCGAAATGCTCGGACGTGTGGCTCACGAGGCGCACAGAACCCGTATCGTTACGCACTGCGGTTAATGCGTGAGTCTTGAGGCGAGCCTTGATTTTGCTCACAAAGGCGTTGCTGAAGTCAACCACCGCGGGCGTGCTGCGGTAGTTTTCCGTCATTTCATGGCGCACGGCATCGCGCTTGGCAAGCATATCCTGCATGAAGCGACCGTCGGCGCCGCGGAAAGCGTAAATGTTCTGATCGTCGTCGCCCACGGCAATCACGCGAAGCGTTTCGTTGTGCTCAATGAGCGCATCAACAAGCGCGGCTTCGGAGGCGTCCATATCCTGTGCTTCGTCAATCACGAGCACCGTTTTGCCGATGCGTGAGGGCTCGGCATTGCCCGAAGCGATCTCTTTGGCGGCTTTGAGAACGATGCCGTCGGCTTCCTGCAGTGAACCGTAACGGCCGAGTATGTCGAAGGCGTAGGAGTGAAAGGTCTTGATGTCGACAAAATAAGCGGCTTTGCCCACGAGTTCGATGAGTCGGCGCTTAAATTCGGTGGCGGCCGCGCGCGAGAAGGTGAGCATCAGGAGCTGTTCGCTGCGAACATCTTCCCGAACGAGAAGGCTTGCAAGCTTGTGCACCAAGACACGCGTCTTGCCGCTTCCGGGGCCTGCGGCCACCACGACGAACTGCGCTTGTTCGTCGATGATCGCGCGCTGCTTCTCGGAGAGTTGACCGAAGATGCGGTTGCGCAGCGAGGGCGTCAGGCCGAGATTGAGCTCGTCGGCGGCTGTCCCCGCAAAGTACTTGTTGAGGAACTCCTGGTAGTCGAGCTCGAAATAATCTCGCACGTACTGCAATGCCGCCTGATAGTCGGCCAGCATCAGGTTGGCGTAGCGACCGACGATGTGAACCTGTTGCACCTTCTGGCGGTAGTGTTCCGAAAACTGAGCGTAGTCCTGCTTGCGGTAGCGGCGCTTGTTGTCGAGCTCAACACGCTCGAGGGTCATGCCCTGGTACGAAACCATAAAGCCGCCTTCGAGCGACAGAACACCCGTGCGGTGCAGGAACAAAAGCGCGTTTTCAATGTCGCGCAGCGTGACGGGCGTCTCGGAAAGCCAGCTTTGCTGGCGGTAGTCGCGCAGCAGCTGTACGGCGGAAAAAGAGAGCGAGACGTAGTCGGGCGAGGCGGTGCTCACAGCGTTTGCGGCCATTGATTTGAGCGTCTCAACGATAAAGGCGCACAGGTCGGCTCGCATCTGCGCGGCGGCTTCAAGTTCCTGCGTCGTGCGTTTGGTCGCGAGAGAAACGTTTTGCGAGCCGAGGGTGCGGCGCATTTCGTCAAGCTGCCCTGCAGCTTTCATGTACATCAAGAGGGTCGTGATCTTCTTGACGTCGCTGGAACAACCTCCGGCCAAGGCTTCGTTGTTGAGTTCCTTGAGGTTGAAGTCGGCGCGTCCGCCGTCGGACAGACGACGGATGAGAAGCGATTCGAGAGTCTGGTATGTCCCGAGAACGGAAGAAGCCGCTTTGAGGTGACGTTTGCTGACCGTGGCGGCCATGTCGTTGTCGTCGTGCAATACGCCGGCCTGGCGCAGTTTGCCGATAACGGCAACGACTTGAGAAAGTGCGATGCCCAGGCGATCGGCCAGCCAGTCGGTGCGGGTTTCGGCCGGTTCCCCTTTGGTCTTGTAGCCGCTGCGAGCGGAAATGAGCGAAGCGACGATGCGCAAGGCTTCGTTGCGTTCGGACTCACCCGCAAAGAGGGGGCTAGCTTCGATGCGCTCTCGCGCTTCCATGGTGCTTTTGACGGCAACGCTGGTGGCGTATACGCGCGGAGCGTTCATAGAGCGGCGCACGTAACCGGCGATCTCCAAAGCGGCAATCGCGTTTTTGACCTTGGTGTCAAGCTGCAGTTCGTCGTACTCGAGACCGGCTTTGCGCGCAAGCTCGAGCGGAGAAATTGAAAAGCGCTTGCTTTTCATCGACTTGATGGCGTTCCAGATGAGCTGGATGTCGGCAAGCGTCAGTTTGGATTGACGCAACAGCGCAAAGTGCGTGTTGAGGTCTTCCTCGTTAAAGAGGATGCAGCACTGCGCCTGAAGCGACTCGTCTCGGCCTGCGCGACCCGACTCCTGCACGTAGTTTTCAAGCGACGACGAGATGTTGTAATGCACCACCAGAGCGACGTCTTTTTTGTCCACTCCCATGCCGAAAGCATTGGTGGCGACGATCGTCTTGACGTGGCCCGCGATGAACGCATCCTGATTGGCGCTTTTTTCGGCCGCATCCATGCGTCCGGCAAAGGCAACGGCTTCAAGACCGTCGGCTGTGAGGGCCGCGGCGAGCTCCTTGGTTTCCCGCACGGTGGCCACGTAAACGATGGCGGGGCCTTCGGCCGCTTCAATCAGCTCACGCAGACGTGCGTAGCGCTCGGCATCGTTGTCGACGTGAATGACGCGATAGCTCAGGTTCTTGCGTTCGGCCGAAGTCGCAAGGATGCGCAGTTCAAGGCCGAGCCTTTGCTTAAAGTAGTCGCAGATGTCCTGAATGACCTTTTGCTTGGCCGTGGCCGTAAAGCACGAAACGGCAATCTTGCATTGGCCGCCGTAAAAGTCTTCGAGCTTTTTGATGAAGTCGGCGATGAAAAGATAATCAACGCGAAAGTCGTGGCCCCAGACCGAAAAGCAGTGCGCCTCATCGATCACAAAGCGCGCCACACGACGCTGCTGCAGAGCGGCCAATATCGAGCGGGAGCGAAGCGACTCGGGGGCAATGTACAAAAGGGTGGCTTCGCCGCTGATCACGGCTTCCAGCGCTCGGGAGCGTTCGATCGGACTCAAGAGCCCGTTGATGGTGACGGCGCGACTGATGCCTTTGGAGACGAGGTTTTCCACCTGATCCTTCATGAGCGACTGCAGGGGCGAAATGACGACCGTGAGCGCTCGGGTGAGTTCGCCTTGCATCAGGGCGGGCAGCTGAAACGTGATCGACTTGCCGCCGCCCGTGGGAAAGACCGCCAAGAGCGATTCGCCGCCCACGGCCGCACGCGCGGCCATTTCCTGCAGGGGTTCTCCGTTGTAGGTTCGAAACGAGTCGAAACCGAAAAAGCGAGAAAGAGCCGCTTTGACGTCAAGGCGTTCTTTGCAATAGGGGCATCCCTTTTTGCAGGGCGCATAGCGCAGCGCATTGAGCACCGACTGCGTGGCCGGGTAATTGGTGTTGACCCAGGGCGGAATGACGTCTGCGGGTTCTGCAGCGCGAATGAAGGCAAGCGCGTAGGCGAGTTCTGCCGGTTGCCGCTTGGCCAGGCCGTCAAGATCGGCGTGAATGCACAATTTGTCTGCCATCAGGCGTTTGATGACGCCTGCGGGATCCGCAAAGGTCGGTGTCTGGACGTTTAAGCACCGGAAAAAGCCCGCAAACTCCGGCCGGTTTTTGAGCATGGCGCAAAATAAGCGCTGCAGCACGCCGGGCAACTCATTGAAAGCTGCGACCTCTTCCTCAAAAAGCGTCATCGCCTTGCGGGCGTCCGACAGAGGATTGTTGAGTTCGTCGGTCAGAAGCTTTTCGTCTTTGAGCAGGTTGTGAAAACGCTTGCGCGGAAAGAGAAGAGCAGACAACGGCAGCGTATCGACGGCTTGCGGTCCGTCGCCCAAGACGGGGCGCAGATACTGCATGTCAAAGGCTACGATATTGTGTCCGCAGACAAAATCGGCTCCTTTGCAAAACTCTTTGAAGGCAGCGACATTGCTCGAATGAAAGAAACGACCGTCGGCACGGCACGCACCCAGATCAACGATTTGGCCGGTTTCAGGAGACACTTCGGCATCAATAAAGACGATGGCGTCCTTATTGAAGGTGCCCGGCAGCAGCACGGGACCTTTGGCCAAAGTGGGTAGATTGCTCATTGAAACTCAGTAGTTGTTCGAAAAAGGGGTGGTAAACGCACGCGCTTGGATTTTAAGGCGCAGCTCACGCTTTGTCCTGCATTGCGCCCACAGATTTTGCGTTACTTGTGGTCAAAACAGTCCGCGTTGCGAGGCAGCTCGGGGGCGAGGCGAGCAGCCAAAAGCTTGTCGATGAGATCTGAGGCTGTTGAGTCGACGATGGCGCGCTCATAGCAGGGCTTCGGCATGAATCCCGCATTGACGGCGTCTTTGAGAAAGGCGAAAAACGTATCGAAAAAGCCGTTGACGTTTAAAAAGCCCACAGGTTTGTTGTAAAGACCGATCCAGTTGCCGGTGATCATCTCGCAGGCTTCTTCCAATGTGCCGATGCCGCCCGGCAGCACGACGAACAGATCGGAGAGCTCGGCCATTTTGGCCTTGCGTTCGTGCATGTCGGCAACTACTTTCAACTCGGACAGATCTTCAACAGGAGTTTCCTGGTTAATCAGAAAGGTCGGGATGATGCCGGTGACGGGAACGCCCAGTTTGAGGGCCGTGCGCGCCGTTTCTCCCATTAAGCCCGTGCCGCCGCCACCGAAGACGAGCTGAAGGTTTCGTTTGGCCAATTCGTGAGCCACGGCGTGCGCTGCGTCGGTGTACGCAGGATTGTTGCCGGTGCGGGAACCGCAGAACACACAGACGTTGAGTTCGGTCATGGCTTGCTTCTTTCTGAAAGAGGAAAGGAGGCATTTTAGTGGTTGTCAGCGGTATCTGGGCGCAATGAATGCAAAGACTGACGGAGTGCTTGTAGTGGTTTTGATGGCATAGGGACTGTAAAAAATTGATATATAAAACAGTTTTTTACAGTAAAAAACTGATTTATAAGTTGGGTTTTTACAAGGTTGACCGTAAAGTCTTCCTACAGACACCGAATCTAGCGTCGGCTGACAGGATTTGTTTGGTGGAGATAAAAAAATCCCGACAGAATGACTTTTTGTTTGTCATGTTGTCGGGAATCTTTTCAAATTAAGAGGGAAGTTAGTCTACCCAGAATTGGATGGTGGCCGTTGTGCGGAATTCGCCCATATCTAGGGTGCCTGGTGTTCTGCAAAGCCCCCACCAGATAGGGCCGCTTAATGTCGAATCTTTGTGGGTGTTTCCGAAAAGAAAAGATTCTCCCCAGGCTTGCCCTTGATCACAAGATCTCAGTTCTTCTCCATATTTGTATATAAGACCAAGTCCTTTAAACGGTTGGTTACTGTCTGTATGAACTAACGTTGCGTAATTATTTGATCCCCTTGGAGGGATGGCGGGAAAGACTCGTAAATAAACACTGCGTTTAACTTTGTCTCCACATGAAATAGTAACCATTGTAGGTCTGTTTGGTTTGATAGGATTGTCTGAAACATCGCGTGGATGGTGGCTTCCAAAATCAACAATGAGAGGATCGGCGTCAATAGTGCAAGGAGAAGTAACTTTTATAGGTGGTTGTCCGACACAAACGAAGTAGTCGTCATCTTTTCCCGAAATGGCACCTTTTGTCTGAGTAACAGGTCGAAGTTCAAAACGTAGTCCTGGTACTTTCCGGAGGGTGCCAGAAAAATAATTACCTTCATAGTTCATTACGTAAAGGGCATAGGTGACATGAAGCGAAAAATGACCACTTGTAATGCCAGAAGGACAATGAATGACAGCGTTAGTTGCTAACCACCCCTTATTGAATTCTTTTGTAGGTTCCATTTGAGGAATCTCAGGCATAATACAGCCAGAAGGAATCGGCTCTTTAAAGAAAAAAGACGCAGACTTTATAGCTACATAATATCCGCTTCCAATTGGATATGGCCAATCAACCTCATTTCCATGTTCATCAATTGGAACAATTTTAAACATCGTTTCTGGTTCGCCGTTCCAATCAAATTCTGCATCGTAATTTTTTTTCTTTGTTACTTCCGACCCAAACGGAGCCTGGGTAATCGCAGTACTTGCAATTGGATTCAATATTTCGAATTTTTTCGCACTCGGCCAATGACTCATTGCTATGCAGAAAAAATATAGCTAGAAATGCAAAAGTAAACCAGTATCCTTTTAGATTTGATATTTGTATCATTTTGCAATCGAAGTTTTTAGTTGATTCTTTAGTGGTTGACAGGTCACATTCTTGCGAATTGCGCGTCGTCCGTCGTGTTTTTCGGTTTCAGCGGTGAGGTTATAAGGCGCCCAACAAGTTTTGCGCTGATTGTTTTCTTCCCATATCGCCTCAATAACGCCTTGTGCCGGAGCAGACGGGAAATAGGCTCGGGCTCGTTCATTGAGAACCGTATCCATGCCAGAGAGAAGATCTTTGCTGACTATGCGGACGGTAGTACCGAAGGGCAGCTTTGAGCCGTCTTCGAAGTGCAATTCCGGTACAAATTGCCAGCCTTTCATTGTGTCGAATGTCACTTCCAAAATCGCTTCGTCGGCTGGTACCAGTCGTTTGACATACACGGGCATCGTGACGTTTGCAGGAATCGTGTCCGGATCGATCACAATTTCGTTGATGCGGTAGTCGTTGAGTCCAGTAACGAGGATCTTGTTGCCCATGCGGGTTGTGACGGTGTATTGATCCGGACGAGCATCGGGAGCATTGTCGATGTTTACTAGAACGGACGAACCGGTCAGCAACCGAGCCGGATAGACACCGTCTTTGGTGGCGATGATGCTGCCGTCGAGAGAGCCCGTATAGCTTGTCGAGGTCTCGTCGTGCGAAACGGACAGAGCAAAATGCCCGAATTCGGCTTCCTTGGAAATTGAGCCGTAGTATGCCTGTTCTCCGTCATCCTGCGTTGCGGTCAATGCGTAGCTCCAACTGTCGTTTTCGCCAAAGCTGCCGCTTACGCCTTCCGTTGCGCGCATTGTACCGTCATCATCGCGTTGCATACTTAAGTTCATCGTATGGTGCGAGAAGTCGTAACCGCCAAAGAGAGATAACGGGATCGACAAGTTCACAAAACAAATGGTTTCGCGGTCGTCTTCACCTGTGCCGAACTCGTTTCGATAATGCTGAACGGAAAACGTTGCGGTGGCACCTTTCCAGTTGGTGGAATAGGAGGCTGAGATATTTCGTCGGGAGCGATTGTTTTCGTAGCGATACAGAGAACTGTTGAGGCTGAGTGATCCGAGTTTGCCCATGGGCTGCGTGATGGAGAGCGAAACTTCGTCACGCAAAGCTCCGTCGTAGTTGCTGTAGACCCATTCGTCAGAATTGCGTTCCGCAAGTGTTTCTGACAGCGACATGTATCGGCCTGACAAGTACCGGCGCCACGAAGCAGAAATATAGGATTCGGTTGCTTCAAAACGTTTGTTCCACTGCATGCGTATGCGAAATCCTCGGTCGTCCAGATTGTCGACCGGTAAGTCGAAACTCGCATGATCGGCTTGTAACGAGACAGCACCGGCCGAACCTAGATTGGCCGCAAAACCCACCGTGGCACCTTGGTAGTTTTCGGAAATCTGAGCTCCCGCAAACACTGAGGTATCGAACGGAAGACCATAGCCGATGCCGCCTATGGCAACAAAAGGATTGTCGCTGCTGTCGTAGCCGTAGTTGTCGCGCCAACGACCGACAGCGACGTTGAAATGCAGTCTGCCGGCGCGCAGCAGAAGTGGTGTGGTGAAATAAGGAACAGTAAAGACACGGGTCGAACCGTTTTGCTCGGTTACGGTTACTTCCAGATCGGTGCCCGATGTCAAGCCCGGAAGATCCTCAAAAGAGAACGGACCGGCCTGAACATTGCGTTCAAAGACGATGCGTCCGTACTGGCGAACGGTAACGCGCGCGGGAGACTGAGCAATACCCGAAACAACCGGTGTGTAGGAGCGCTCGATCGAGGAGAGCATCGATTCGTCGTCATAAAACTCAATGCCTTGCAACGGCAAAGCGTCCATGTAAAAGGACTGCGTGTAGAGTTCACCAATTTTGACTCGGGTCTTGGATTGACCGAACACTCGCGAAGCGTAGAAGTTACCTCGGGTAAATTCATGTTCGGTCTGCGTGTCGTCTTCGTCGTATGAAAACGAACCGCTTGCGACAATGCGCCATTGACCCAAATTGAATCGCCCGTCTAGGTCAAGATATCCGTGTTTGGCGGTGTAGTCGTCGTATTTTCGAACGTCAGCATTGGCTCGATAGTTGACTGCCAGTGCCGGTATGCCGTACGTCCAACGTTGGTGAGGAACGATTTCACTGTGCAGGCCGAAGGACTCGTACCAATTCTTGGGAATAGTAATGTGTACGGAGCCTTTGACTGTATCGAAAGTAACTTCCGAGCCGGTGATCAAAGCCGGCAAGTCGCTTACCATGTCCATCGGCATTTTTTCAGACAAGACAGGCAAATCCTTAAAACGAAGGTTTTGCACGAAAAGAACTTGCGCCGGAATCAGAATGCCAATTTCACCATTAGGTTTACGGAAAAGTTCGACACGTTGATGAATCAAGAATTGATCGTTGACGTAGATATCAAAGTAACGCGTTCCGATTTCGGCTTCGTCTTGCAGACGTGCAAAGTCGAAAGAGCCAGCTCCTTCACCGAAGATATCCTTAAGAGCCTGAGGACTGAACAGACGTCGGATAGTCTGATTGTCAGCCACGGTGGTGGTACCGTGAGCCTGTCCATTGACATTTTGAGCGTGTGGTGTTGCGGCAATAAAGGCGAAAGCGCAGGCAACAAAAAGAGATGAATAGCGATATGGGCTCATTGTTGTCTGCTACTTGCAGCTTGAACGTGTAACTTGAACGATCTGCTCGATAGACGGCATGCCGGAGTCGTCAATAACAGCGACGGTTACTTCACGCGGGCAGACATCTGTCGAGAACGAAACGTTTCCGAAGGGAGCAAGCATGGGTAAGGGTCCCGTCGGGAACAACGACTTCCCGTTTGCGGACACTGTCGAAAGCGTTGCCCAATAGGCTGAACGGTTAATGAGTTCAAGTTTGTTGCCTGTGCATTGCGACTCCAGTTGAGACAAGAGACGCATGGATACCAGGCCGCCCGAAAGCGCTTCGGGCCTCCAAAAAAGTTTCATGGATCCCGAAAGAGCAACGGTGATGCGCGATGACTTCAATTGTTTGTCGGTCAGCTGGACTTCCGACGGGACAATCTTGAAATTGACAAGATACAGACTTTCCTTGTCTGCCGGCATCTTGTCGGCAATCCTTACCACGCGAAAAGGAAACACTTGTCCGGGGCGAATGATTTTGAAGCCCGGAGAAGCCATAAAGTCGTCTGTCGTTGGGCACTGTTGACCGACGCCGCAAAACTCCGTGACGTTAATAGCAACCAGGTAGGGTATGTCGCCTTTGTTGCGCACAGAAACGGAAGCAGATGGATCTTCTTCCTTGAACACAACACGCGTGTTGTCGATCTCAATGGGAAGATCCTTAGCAATACAGGCGGCTGAATATAAAAAGACGCTAGCGGATGCGGCCAGCATAACGAAGGCTGCGATTCGTTGCATTTCTGGTTGTTTTTTATTCGTTGTCAATCTTGGCAGAAGCAGTCATAGCGGAGCCGAAGTCGTCCATGGCAGCCCATTCGATATTGACCGTCTGCGGATATTTCTTTGTTGTTTTGAAGTCAACGGATGTACCGGGTTTGATGACGCAGTCTTGAAGCTCGGTATAGTCGCCGTTGATTCCGTATGTCACCAGAGAGATGTGGTACTTCGAATCGTTGACAGCCGTCAAAACTCCATTCTTAAATGACCATTTCAGATCTTCAATGGCAGATGCCATGCTGCCGTCAAGTCCTTCAGGTCGGTAGAAGACCTTGAGCTTCATGTCAAAAGCAACAGTCAGCGCATTGTCAGGGTTTCCGTTGCCGGGAACCGAATGACTATGGAAGTAAAAAAGAGACTCCTGATCAGTCGGTAATTCCTCCGGATTGAGAACCATGATCTGAAAACGGATATGTTTTCCGGGAGGGGCGTAAGCGACCGGAGGAACGGCCATCACTTGATCGGATTTGTTGCCGGATCGGTCCTCAATCCAGGACTTGGTAAGGAACTGAGTCGTGGAATTGTTTGAAATGACAATGCCGGCGGCAGTTTTGCCGCTCTCAATCAGAACGCGTGAAGTGGATACGGTAAGCCCTCCGGCAGCTAGCGTTATACCGGGACAGCAGGCAATCAAAAGTAAGCCGCCGAGAAATTGTCGGCGGCTTAACCGCATTAAGCTTGTGTTGCAGAGATTCATTGCAGAATGCAAGCGACAACGGTTAGTGATAGTTGATGGTGACATTGATATCGGCTGTCACGTCGCCGGCCGTGGGAAAATTGGGTTTATTCGTGCGGCTTAACATGGCGCGCATGGGAACGAAAGCAACCGGATCAGAGTCGGAACCATTAGTCCATATGTCCATGTCTTTCAGTTCATGATTGGTAACTCCGGTGGTAGAACCAAAAGCATTAAAAAAGTCACCGCTGGTTGGCTTAAATTGAACTAACACGCCAACGTTCTGAGCGCCACCGCTGCCAGCGGTAGTTGTATTGCTTAATGTACCATTTGATACGGATGAGCTGTGCGGATCAAAGCTCAGGTAAACAAGACTGGTAGGGATTTTTCCATGATCAAGGCCGGCTTCGTCTCTGATCAACTGGCATTTGGTGATTTTCAGGTTAAAGTCGACTGGCTCGGAGACGTCGTTATTTGTGAAGTAGCCGGCACGCCAGTTTTTCAAGTAAATACTATTATCGGTTTGGTCGGTACTGATCTCACATGTCTCGGCAATGATTTTGCCTCGGAATTGAACGTTGACGCTCGTGTTCTCAGCAGCATTGAGACTTGTAACGGTGCTTGCGACTAATATCGCAACGAGGGCGGCGGGAATTATTTTTGTTTTCATAGCTCGACCTTTATCTCTTAGTGGATATAAGTAAAAAAACAACATGGTACGTAGTTTCTCATCGCTGCTAGAGTACCTGCTATTCGTGATTTCCCTAGTTAAGACCTATGTTCTTTGAGAACTATCCCTAAAGATAGACTATAGAGTAGCACGTATTAATGAAACTATAGATTTAATGTTAGGGAATAGTAGAAGTACTTACAACATAGGTGCTTCTACTTAGTCTTATCGGATGACGTGTTTTTATCTAAAGTCATTGCTGGTGTGAAAAAAACGCACACGACTTATACATCGTGTGCGTTGAAGAAGGTGGAGATCCTTCAAGGAAAGACGCCGGAGAGAGTAAGACGTCTTTCCTTATTCGCTATCTAATAGATTAGAGAGCGTTCAAAGCGGAACCTGCCTTGAACCATGCAAGCTGCTTGGCGTTGTAGCTGTGCTTGGCTTCGAAGCGTTCCTTCTTGCCGTCGGCGTGCGTGAGTTCGATCGTCACGTTCTGACCCGGAGCAAGCTTGTCGAGGCCGAGGACCGAGACGCGATCCTTTTCCTTGATCTTGTCGTAGTCCGCCGGGTTGACGAAGGTCAGTGCGAGCACGCCCTGCTTCTTGAGGTTGGACTCGTGGATGCGAGCCAAGCTCTTGGTGAGCACGACGCGAACGCCCAGATAACGCGGTTCCATAGCGGCGTGTTCGCGGCTTGAGCCTTCACCGTAGTTGTCGTCGCCGATGATGATGGAATCAATCTTGTGATTCTTGTAGTAGCGAGCGACCTTGGCGGGCGTGTCGTACGTGCCGGTCTCATAGTTGAGCGTCTTGCCGGCGGCGTCGGTAAAGCCGTTGACCGCACGTTCGAGCAGGTTGTCCGAAATGCGATCGAGGTTGCCGCGGTAAGCCAGCCACTTGCCCCCCGGGGAGATGTGGTCGGTCGTGCACTTGCCCTTGGCCTTGATCAAAATGGGCAGGCCCACGAAGTCCTTGCCGTCCCAAGCCGGGAACGGTTCGAGCAGCTTGATGCGCTTGGCGTTGGGGCTCACCTTGATTTCGATCTTGGCATAGTCCGGGCGGATGCAGTCGGTCAGATCCGTTACGAAGCCCTTCACCGGCAGTTCGGTACCGGTCGGAGCCTTGAGTTTGATCGTCGTGCCCTTGGCGGTCGTGTACGAACCCTTCATGGGGTTGAACGTCAGATCGCCGTTGATAGCCATGGCCATCACGATTTCGGGCGAAGCCAGGAAGGCGTGCGTCTGAGCGCTGCCGTCGTTGCGGCCCTTGAAGTTGCGGTTGAACGATTCGATGATCGAGTTCTTCTTGCTCGGATCGCCGATCGTGCGCTTCCACTGACCGATGCAGGGACCGCAGGCGGTTGCAAGCACGGTGGCGTTGAGCTTTTCAAACACGTCGAGGATGCCGTCGCGTTCAAGCGTCTTGTAGATGCGCATCGAACCCGGGACGATCATGACGGGGGTCTTCACCTTGATGCCGTTGTCGAGAGCCTGCTTGGCGATCGAAGCGGCGCGCGTGAAGTCTTCGTAGGAAGAGTTAGTGCAGGAACCGATCAGAGCGACTTCGAGCAGCTGCGGATAGCCCTTTTCCTTGACGCGGTCGGCCACCTGATTGAGCGGCATAGCGGCGTCGGGCGAGTAGGGGCCGTTGATGTGCGGTTCAAGTTCGGACAGGTTGATTTCGATGATGCGGTCGTAGTACTTGGCAGGATCAGCCATGACTTCCTTATCAGCACGCAGATCGGCGGCAACAGCCTTGGCCATGTCGGCCACTGCGGCGCGGCCCGTGGCGTTCAGATAACGAACCATCGAGTCGTCGAACGGGAAGACGGAGGTGGTGGCACCCACTTCGGCACCCATGTTGCAGATCGTGCCCTTGCCCGTGCAGGAAAGCTGCTGGCAGCCGTCGCCGAAGAATTCGATGATGGAGTTCGTGCCGCCCTTGGTCGAGAGGATGCCGGAGAGCTTCAGGATCACGTCCTTGGCGCTGACCCAGCCGCTCAACTTGCCGGTGAGCTTCACGCCGATGATCTTGGGCATCTTCAGTTCCCATTCCATACCCATGAGGGCGTCGACCAGGTCGGCGCCGCCCACGCCGATGGCGAGCATGCCCATGCCGCCGGCCGTCGGGGTGTGGCTGTCGGTCACCAGCATCATGGCGCCCGGGAAGTCGTAGTTTTCAAGGAAGACCTGATGGCAGATGCCCGTGCCGGCAGGCCAGAAGTCAAAGCCGTAGCGGCGGGAGACGTCGCGCAGGAAGCTGTAGGTTTCAACGTTGTCGCGGTCGGCAATCTGGAGATCCTTGCGAACGCCGGTCTGAGCCGTCACGAGGTGGTCGGCAACCAGAGCTGCGGGCAGTGCGATGCGTTCCTTGCCGGAGGTGAGGAACTGCAGGATGGCCATCGGGCCGCCGATGTCGTGCGTACCGGCACGATCCGGACGCAGTTCAATGTAGTCCTGGCCGCGCTTGAATTCGGTGAGGCTTTCCGGATGATAGAGGTGCACGAAAAGCAACTTTTCGGTGAGCGTCAGCGGACGACCGAGTTTGGCGCGAACGGCAGCAAGCTTCTTGGGATAGTTGGCGTAGAAAGCCTTGATCATGTCGAAGTCGCGGATCTTGGACGTATCCTGTGCGGCTTTGGCTTCCTTTGCCATCAACAGGCTCGGGGCCGAAACCGTCGAAGCGGCCACGGCGCCGGCAGCGCTGGCTTTGAGCAGCTTGCGGCGGGAAATTTGCAGTTCAGACATCAGTTCTTCTCCTGTTTCTCTGTGTTTCTTGCGGGTGTCGAATTCATGAGCGGACACCCTTAAACGACAGTGATCGGGACGGTCTGTCGGCCGTCCTCTATTTGTCTCGATCGCAATTTTTCGTCCACGTAGGTGCTACGTAGTTTTGATTTATGTCAAAAATTTAGGGAGTTGACTTTTGAACGTTTTGGTTGCATTTCGCGCGTTGTGCGTGCGCGTGAAGCCGTTCCATTACAAGAATTTAAGGGAAGAACATAGCCGGCTAATGAAACGGATGACGAGACAAAGAATATATCGCGTCAATATCGGAGATTAAACAATCTTACGGAAGGGACTGGAAAGAAGAAACAATATAAAAAATAAGCCGGCTAAAAAATAGATGACTCAATGTTTGCTAACGACAATATGACAACGTGTTGAATCACTTAACTGTCGGATGATTCCCGAGACTACTTCTTGTGTGAGAAATGATGATGGAGCGAAGCCATTGGTTGGCAGGGTCGGCGTTTTTGGATTCGTGCCAGTATAAAGTCGGATAAAACGGGGATTCCCCGAGTTGGGGCGTTTTGTAAATTGTGATTGGCAACCATTGGGACAATGTTCTTGCCGTTGTTTCGGGAAGAACCACCACGACGTCTGCAACAAGGCATGCAAAAGCTGAACTGACGAAGAATGGGGACTTTATGAAGCACTGACTGCTTGAAAGATGCTTCTGCTGATCGCTTGGGTCAGAAAAGAAAAATTTCTTGCGAGCTGAAACTCGTACTTTCTGGTAATCGTTGACATGGAGGTGAATTTCTTCAGGCGGAACCTTTTCCAGCGGGTGACCTTTGCGGGTGATGTAGACAAAGTGATCTTCAAAAAGTTTGAAAAAACGGACGCTTTGTGGCACTTCGCTATCTTTGTATGGATAGATGAGCAGATCCACTTCATTAGAAGACAAGTAGTCGACGTATTTTGTCAGAGCCGAAAAGCGGATATCCGGAATTTCGAAGGTAACACCGGGGGCCGCTCGTTGTATTTCATTAACAACCGGCAGAAAGATACTGAAGAAAGCGTTGTCGACGATCCCTAAACGAAAATTCTTCGTAAGACGGGCAGGATCGAAGATCTCCTCTTGCGTGAGAGCCAATAGGGACTGAAGCGTTTTTTCAGCATTGGGTATGAGTCGTTCGCAACGTTCGCTTGGAACCATTCCGGTTCGGGTTTTCAAAAAAAGCTCATCGTGAAATATCTCGCGCAGCGTTGAAAGAAGGCGACTGCCGGCCGGCTGCGAAATACCAAGGCGTGAGCATGCCTTGGAAAGACTTCCTTGCTCATAAAGCTGAAGCAAAAATTGCAGAAGCTCGGCTGAAAGGTGGTTATTCATTTTTCGAAAAACCCATATCCAAGAAGGAAATATTGTCCCATAAAAAACCGACTACAACCGACAAAAGCCTGTTTCTACAATGGTTTTTAAGAAATTAACCAATGGATTTTTTCCAAAGAGGAGAAACAAATGATGAAATTAAAAACCGTTGCAATCGCCGCCGGTATTGTTTGCTCAATGGCATTTTCCACACAGGTTCTAGCTGTCGGCGGGGCCAGTGGCCCTCACGTTGCCTATCCGAGCAAGGGCAAGATCGGCGAGATTGTGGTGAATCCCTACGGCATCGCCCCTTTAACGGCAGTCATTCGCAACGGGGGCTACGTGATTACTGACGTTTCCGTTCGTATCGTGCCGAAGAAAAACGGGCAGGAAATTAAATACAAGGTGAGCAACTCGGAGGTGCTTACGCACGGCGGCATCCCTGTTTTCGGCCTTTATCCGGATTACATGAATCAGGTTGAAGTGACCTACAAGCGCAGTCTTGGTCAAAAAACCGAAAACATGAAGGAAACTTACAAGATCTACGGTGCGCCGATTTGGGGGCCGTCAACTGCCGGCAAGATGCAGGTGAGCAACCTCTTTAAGACCCGCGTGATCAAAGTGGATCCGGAATTCTCCGATCGTCTGTATTTGATCAATGACTTCGGTGAAAAGAACGCCCACGGTACCCGTGTTGTCTGGAACAATCCGGTGGGCGGTGCATTGGAATGGAACTTTGAGCCGATCAACGCCATCATCGATACCAAGGGTGAAATTCGCTGGTACATGTTTGCCGATCCCATCTATAACCTCAACTCCATCGATATGGGCGGCGTGATGATGGGCTTCAGGCAGAACGAAGACGGCATGTTTACTTGGGGCTACGGCCAGCGCTATGTGAAGTACGACATTATGGGGCGTGAAGTATGGAATCGTAAGCTTCCCATGGGCTACAACGACTACTCGCATTCGATGGATCCGATGCAAAACGGCAATTATCTGTTGCGCGTTGCCAGCTCAGATAAGAAACTTGCCAACGGTAAGAACGTGAGAACGGTTCGAGACGTCATCATTGAAGTTGACAACAACGGCAAGGTGGTTGATGAATGGCGCCTCTGGGACATCCTTGATCCGTATCGCGACAATGTGCTCAAGGTACTCGATCAGGGCGCTGTGTGCCTGAATATTGATGCCACACAGGCCGGCAAGACGTTGTCCTCTGAAGAGCTCGCCAAGCTTGATGAAAGTGATCATTTCGGCGACATCGTGGGTTCCGGCCCCGGTCGCAACTGGGTACACGTCAACTCGGTTGACTATGACCCGACGGACGACTCGATCATTATCAGTTCTCGCCACCAATCGGCCATTATCAAGATTGGTCGCGACAAGAAAGTGAAGTGGATCATGGGTTCGCCCGAAGGCTGGAAGAAGCCCTGGGCCGATAAGGTGCTTCAGCCGGTCGACTCCACCGGCAAGCCCATTAAGTGCGAAAACTCCAAGTGCGAAGGAAGCTTTGACTGGACTTGGACACAGCACACAGGATTCCGCATTGACAGCAAGTCCGATAAGAACATCTTCTATCTGTCGGTTTTTGATAACGGCGACGCTCGCGGCATGGAACAACCCGCATTGCCCGAAATGAAGTACAGCCGCGCCGTGGTCTACAAAATCGATCAAAAGAAGATGACGGTTGAGCAGATTTGGGAATACGGCAAGGAACGCGGCCATGAATGGTACAGCCCTGTGACTTCGCTTACCGAATACCACCCGGACAAGAATTCGATCGTTACCTATTCAGCAACGGCTGGTGCTGAGTATGACTTTAAAAACGGTGCCTTCGTCACCGCTCCGAATCCCTATTTGAGTGAATTCAAGTGGGGTGCAAAGGAACCTTCTGTTGAGATCCAGATCCTTAACAACAAGGGGTATCAGGCTATGCCGATTAACCTTGACAAGGCGATGAACAACTAATCAGCAGTGCTTATAGCGCCTCCGGCTTAAGTTCACTTGCAGCTGGAGGCGCATTCTCATTTCGGAGAAATTCAAAATGTTCAAAAAGACTTTGTTTGCTCTTGGCCTTTCGGTTATCGCCGCCACTGCGATGGCTGCTACCGAAGGTACCGACTATGTGAAACTTGACAAGCCCATGGTCAACGCCGAAGGCAAGCTCACCAAGATCTTCAGTTACGACTGCCCGTTCTGCTTCAAGTATGACGTGGGCGTTGATCCGAAGGTTCTGCCGCGTATCGAAAAGGAACTGGGCCTTGCTTTCAATCCGGTGCATCTGGAAACCAAGGGCAAGTACGGTCGTGTGGCAAGTGAATTCCTTGCGATGTGCATGCTGAAGGACAAGGCCGCGGGCGTGTCGATCGAATCCAAGGATTCGCTCTTTAAGAAGGCCAAGGACGCCATCTATCAGGCTTATCACAAGAAGGGCGAACGCTGGACGTCCGGTGAAGCCGCGTTCCTGAAGACCCTGACGGACGCAACGGGCATTAGCCTTGACGAATTCAACAAGGCGAAAAACGACGAAGCCGTCAAGGCTCTGTGCGCCGAATGGAAGACCTCCTACGACGTGGCCAAGATCCAGGGTATCCCGGCTTATGTCGTCAACGGCAAGTATCTGATCATGACCAAGAGCATCCGCAATTTCGAAGGTATGGTCAATCTGGTCAAAGAACTCAAGGAAATGAAGTAAACCTGAACAGTTTCTTGTTTCTCTCCTAACGGGGGAGACAACCGCGAACTGCAAGTGCAGTTGTCTCTCCCGATTCTTTTTTCGATTTTTACACCGAGCCGGCACTGAAGCCCGAAGCCAAATTTTCAGCGCGGCAGGCGGGGGATTTTTGCGATGAAAAAATTTTTTAGTGGTCTGAAGACAGATCCTGTCAATACGCTTGCCGACTGGCAGGATTCGCGCTGGCCTTGGGGCATCATCGCCTTTGCCATGATCGCCATGGTGCTGCTGGCTCACTACGTGTTTCAGGATTGGATGCACATGCTGCCATGCGAGCAGTGCGTCTACATTCGTTACGGCAACTTAGTGATGGCTTTGGGCTGCATCATCGCGATGATCAATCCGAAGGCGCTGTGGGCAAAGATTGTGGGTTATGTGGTTTCGCTTTACGGTCTTATCTATACGATCATGTGCTCGTGGAAACTCATCGGCATTCACGACGCCGTGCATTCCGACGATCCGATGGCGATGTTCGGCATGCAGGGTTGCTCGACGGAACCGCACTTTCCGTTTGGTCTGCCGCTTGAAAAGTGGGCTCCGGCCTGGTTCCAGCCCACAGGCGACTGCGGCTACGATGCTCCGGTTGTTCCCGACGGCGCCGTGTTGAGCGATCTGCAGCGCTGGTTCATTGAGCTTTATCAGTCTTCCGACGGTTGGTACTTGATCCCGCAGTGGAAGTTCATGGACATGGCCTCGTGCTGTCTGCTTGCCTGCGTCGTTGCGGCCATCTTCCTTGCCGCCATGATCTACGGCTGGGTGATGCGTGATTTCGTGCGCAAGGCCTAATTTTGATTCGTTCTTTTACATCGGCTGTTGCGCCTGCTCCTGACAAGCCGACCGGAGCATGGCGATAAAAGCGGCGCAGCGCCGAATCTTTCGTCACTATCTTGCGTGACAATCGATTTGCAACCGGTTCGACGTCATGCAGTTCTAAAAGTCAGATGATTTTGGTTATTCGCAGATATACCAATTCTTGGCTTTATCCCAGATGAGATTGGATTTGAAGTTGCTGTCGGATTGGCCCGGTTTTTCGATTTTCTCACTGACAAGCACTTTAACTCGTTGATTTGCCGAATCCTCAACGTATCCGACGAAGTAGGGGTATTCTTTCGAGAGATATTCCTTCTTGCAGATCTTCAAACCGCGCGTTTTCAGGATAATCGGCGTTTCCTTTTGTTGGCGAGCATGCTCGGCTTTGAGCATATTCAACCGTTCGGTTTCGCGCTGTTTGGCTTCTTCGGCGCGTTGCTTAGCCAGTTGCTCACGGAGTTCTTGCGCTTTGCGATCGGCTTCGGCTTTTGCGCGCTTAGTCATGAAACCGACACTCTCGGCATAGGTTAACCATTTATCCGCGGTAACCGATAGGCCGGACAAAGGCGTCACAATCTTGGCGCAATAGCCGTTGCTTTCATCCGGATACTTTTGACTGGCTTTGACCTGAGCGCGGAACAGAGGGACGCTGTCTTTGCCGCACCAACCGCTCTTCTGGTCGTATGTGCCGCCTTGCTTGTTGCAAACTTGAGTCAGACCTTTTTCAATCCAGACGTATTCATCGGCATCGTCTTCATCAAACGCGTTGCGCGAAGACCACCAGCACTTTTCAAACATCTGATTGCCTGCGGATACAGTCAGGAAATTCCCTTTGGGAGAGGTGAGGTCTTCTTGCCAGAAACGGGGAAGGTCGCTCATGCTGAGGCTGCTCATGTCGTCATCTTCAATAATGAACGTTTGAGCGTATTCAATCGGATCGGTGAAATCGTTCGCATTGGGAAATTCGGATGTCATCAATTTGTACGTTGAACATCCTGAAACCAAGAAAGAGCAAAGGACGACCGTCGGTAAAGTAAATCTGGACATTTTGTTTGGCAAATACGAATAAGTTCCGAGTATGGACAAATATTCGAAAAAATATGGCTATTGTCTGCCGTTTCCGGCGTCGCCTTGTGTGTTGAGTGCGAACAGAAGTTGCCGTGTGTGCACAAGCCGATAGCGGCGATTCTAACCTCGCTCTGCGGCGTTAGGTGTCGCAAGCCGTGAGGATGCCCTTATCAAGGTGAGAAGTCACGTTTCAATCCAGATTGATGACGCCGGCTTTGTCAAGGAAATGCCCGACGTTCTCCCAGAAACCTTCAGGTTCCTTTTCTTTGATGCCGTTCAGACCGTAGGTCTTGTTTGAAACGCGCTGCTTGATGGGAGTCGGCTCATGACGGATGGGGCCGACGCGGTGTCTACCGGCTCCCGTGTATTCCTGAGCGTGAACCACGTCTCCGTTGCGGTCAATGTACGTGTACTCAGCCTCGACTTCGCCGATGCGATTGAAAATGAACTCTTCCTCAGTCAAGCCGGGGTGAGAAATGCGAGCGATCGCCAGAGCTTCGCCATATTCCTGCTTGAGTTTGTCGTAGGCCCGCTCCCCTGTCTTGTTTTTCCCGGAAGCGTCGACCATCTTGTTTCCCTCGAAGTAACAGGTGAACTCATAGCGCAACTCGGGACCAAAATCAAAGTCAGTCACCACGCTCGCTTTTCCGTCCTTGCCGCGGTTGACCTTCCAGTTGGAGAAAGCCATGTAATTCTTTGCGCCGCCCGTCACGATGTTGGCCGCATCTTTGACACGCATCTGGCAAATGCGAACCATCTGCTTGTCAGAAAGATTCTCTGCAGAAACAGGTGCAGAAACGGATGCACAAAAGACGGAAAAAAGTACAAAAGCGAGATCTTTGCGCATGGTATGAGCACTCTTTTAGCATATTGTCGCACCGTTAGCCGTAAAGAATTGTTTGAAAACAGAAAAAACGAAGATTTATCTGTTTGAACGCCGTGAAGGACAACTGCACGTTCGGTCTGCGAGCCGGTTACGAATGGGGTGATGAAGAACGCAGCTCGATGCACATGTAGCTGCGTGCGAAGTACGCCTTCTAATCGGTCCGTCGCAAAGAGCCGTTGCCCGATTCGGTTTGCCCGATACGGGCATGGCTCGACAGACAGTCTTTAGCTCCCGCGCCGATCTGTCCTGGGTTTTAGGATTGGCCGGGAGCTTTTTGGTTGTACCGAAACACGCCCGGTACGTTGCCCACTGTCAAAGCGGATCGAGTCGATTCGTAAGACTCAGAGCTTGTGGAAATACCGGACCCATGTGTGCAGGCCCGTGCATCCGATGGCAATCACAGAAAGCCCCGCAGCAGCAGCTCCGGTAAAAGGCATCAAAACTAAGGCGGCCCCCAGAGTAAGCGCTCCCAAAAAGCCCAACGCAGAGGTAAAACTCACGGCCGGACGTGAGGCATCAAACGTATGGTGCGCAATTGAGCGCAGGCTTGCGGCATCAATCACAGTGGCCACGACGAGCAGTGCGATAAGGCCGAAGACGCATTTGAAAACCTCCAGCCGAAGACTCACAAGACAAATGAGTTCCTGCACGGCATGCAGACGATTGAAAACTGTTGTCTGAACGCCGCTGCGAATCTCAGCCTCGATGGGCGCAAACGTTTCATCGGTTGTCGGTATCGACACAATGGCAGAGTGAACTTTTCTGCGCAGCGCATCAAACCAACCGTTGATTGACTGCAATCGGTTTTCAAGCTGTGCGCGGCAGTGAGCTTGACAAGCGACGCTTTCCTTTTCAAAAACCGACTCGACGGAAGAACCCGAGGCAAAGCAAAAAACGGCAAGCCACAGGATGAAAGTCAATAGAAAGCAGTTGCGGGCAAAGGTGCCGATGGGTTTGGCGGTCATTGCGCTATCTTTCGAAAAGTAAAAAGCGTTATTCGCATAACAGATCCTCGTCCGGGATCAGAATCGGTGTGCGACCTTTGATGAGGCGGCCGCCGGCGAGAGAGGCAAAAAATTCGCAGTTGGGGAGTTTGCCGAGTACGTCACACGGAATGATTTCTTCGCGGGAGGCTGTGATTTGACGCGAAGCGCCTGCCGTAAAGTGCCCCGGGTGTGCCGTATCCGAAGCGCTCGTGAGTGTTGCGGCCGTGTTGGCGATGTAGGTGCGCCCGAACGTTTCGGCGACGAATTCCTGCGTGAGCCGATCTTTGGTGCGCAGGGCCACGAGGCTATTGAAGTTGCCAAGCGCCATGCGCGCTTCATCGGTCGAACCCAGACGGGCGGCCAGGTCGGCGACGGTCTGCATGGCGCAAGTGGTTCGAAGCCCCGATTCAGCGCCTTTGTTGAGGATTTCGATAAGCGAGCGATTAATCGTGTTTGAGCACTCGTCTACGAAGAGACTGACAGTGTTTCGGGAGATGGACGTGTTGTTGTAACGTTCGCCCGCGCAGGAGGCGAGGTCGGCAAGAAGCATCGAACCGATGGCGCCCGCAACAGTCGGGTCCGGGAGCGAATTGAGGCACACATAGAGAATCTTTCGCTGGGCGATGATTTCCGAAAGACTCATGGCGAGCGGATCGTCGTCGCGAGGCGAGAGGGTTTGTCGCAACGCTCCGGAGGTGAGCATTGCCAGAACCGGCATGAGGCTCGCCGTGATCTTGGAAAAATGCACGGGGTCGTGGGCATAGGTTGCCGCACCCTTGAGGGTTGCTTCCGAGAGTCTTTCTTCGGCCCTGGCTCGATCCAGAACGTCAAGCACGCCCTCGCGACCTTTTTTACCCTTGACTTTGGCCTCCGAGACGAGTATGTCGAAATAGTCTTCGCCGCAGTCAAGTTCTGCCGCTTCTAAAAGCAAATCTTCGAAGTCACCGGTGAGTATCGATTCGATCGCGGCAATCGAGGGCGTTTGCCCGACATGAATGAGCAGGTCGACGACAACGTTGACGGCTGACCAGGCAAACGACGTAAAGGGGCCCGAGTCAGACATGACGGCGGTGATGCGGCTTGCGATTTCACTCGGACGCTCAAAGTGCGTCAGCGGATTGATGCGAAGCCCCTCGGGGTGGTTGGGGTGAAAGAAAAGCGGGGGACTGCGGTGAGCGAGTTTTGCCGCGGCCGTCACGGCGTTTTGCAGACGCGAACTCATCTTGGGGTCAATCACGATGACGGATTCGCCGCGCAGAATCGCTTGCGTCACAAGACTCGTCAAAAGCACACCTTTGCCCGCCTGAGTTGTCCCCACAATGAGCGTGCCGCCTTCCAAGGTCTTTTCCGACACCCAGATGTCTTTTTTGCGGCTTTCCAGTCCGTCGATGGCCGAAAGCCCCACCGTACGGGAATCTTTGGGCTCGGTGCCGGTCAAAAGTTTGCAAAGCGCACGCGCGGGAAGCAATCGGTTGACATCGATTTTGGAGAGTTCATAGAGCTTTTGTGCGTGTTCGGGTCCCCAATCAAAACCGCGGCCGAACCAGACGGGAGCAAAGGTTTCGTTGTTGCCTTTGCCGGCCATGTCGCGTCGAGCGCGCAAAAGCCTTCGGGCAAAGGATCGGGAGGAGATGAGTTCCAGTGCGCTGCCCGCCAAGGCCGCACGATCTTTGAGAACATTCAAAGCGGATCGCAGCCGCAGCGTAGCCAACACCCCCGCGGCTAACCCCATGGGCAGAGCCGGCACGGGCGGCGTCATTGCAGTAAGTGTCATGCTCAAGGCCGCAGTTGCAGTGAGGCCCCAGGCTGCAGCCGGCCACAACTCGACGGCGGGGCGCCACGTGTCGGCACGCACCGCATCGGTGCCGGCCGTAAAAATCGAACGCCGTCGGTGGGTAAAGAATTTGATTAAAGACATACGAGAAAATCCGAAAGAATTCAACGGTTAAGGATCGGGTCGAGCCGCAATGCGTTTGAGCCGTTTGCTGCGGGCGCTGGCCAACTGTCGTTTTTGGGCTTCGATCACAGCTTCGAGTCCGGTGGCGACGTCGGTTCGGCCCTTGTGCTGCAGGTCGTGCGCCAGAAAACCGTGAGCCAATTCGGCAAAGGAGGCGGCACAGACTTTGCGAAAATGTTGAACGGGTAGAAACTTTTTGAGTTCTCGCTGCAGCGTCTCGCTCGTCGGGGTATCGGCAAGCGCCGCGGTTTGGCCGAGGATGCGATGGCCGACGCTTTGATCGGCTTGGCGAGCGTGCAACACAAGGATTCGCAGCAGTCGCGCCATGACGTCCGTCAGAAGAAAATGCTTCAAAAGACGGCGGCGAGAGGCTTGTTCGCCGTTGGTGTGAGAACGTTCACCGATTTGTTCCAACCACCAGCGGGCGGTACCCACAGAGTCGAAAAAGGGAAAGAGCACGCCTGGCTCACACGGGTGACTCTCTTTGAAACGGGGTTGCGGAGAAGTTTCCTCTTTGTCCTCGAAAGGCGTGACGGTTGCCTTTGGACGCGTGCAGGTCACGGCAAGTCCGAGCGCTTCCAAAGGAGCGAGCCAAAGTACCGGAGGCGTCGCAAAGAACCGGGCAGGCACGAACAGTCCGGCGGGAAGCTCAGGCAAGAAATGACGATCGACCGTTTTCGTTTCGAGCGTTTTGTTCAAGACCGAAAGAAACTCCGCGCATGAGTCGACGGATTCGGACAAGGTTTGGGACAAGTTATCCGAGGCTGACGCAACGCGGATGTTGTCCTGCGGTTCAAGCCCAATGACAAAAAAGCGTCTGGCGCAGTGATCGGTTCTGACGGCTTCGTTGACGCGCGTGAGAGCCCTTACGAGCACGGCATTGGCCCAGGAGGGTAAACCGACGCCGGCCACCGCGCCGTTCATCACCGGATGACACAAAACCTCCGGTGCTGGGGTTTTCGAGGTGCTTTTCAATTCGCCGGAACTGCCCGGAGCTGCAATGACACGCTGAGCATCGCTTTCCAACTGCAGGAAGTCATAGGCGGCGCCATGCAAGGCTGCAGCTGTCTCGGAGGTGACAAGCGTAAAGAGGCGTCTGACGACTGCACGGCGCAGTTCCCAAAGGCTCTCAACAGTCAATCGCCCGGCGTCGGTCCAGCGTCGAACCCGATGCGTGGCGCCAACAAGACCTGCTTGTTTCAAAAGCCGTAGGAGCTCACCGTCGCGTGTGACTGGTGTTTCGATATGGGGTAGGGCGTTGACAAAAGAAAGAGGCTGGCCGTGCAGGCGGCTATGAAAGACGGGTGCGAAAACTGCAGGCGATAAAAAAAGCCGCACGGGGGACTTCTCTTGAGGAAAGACGCGCACGATCGTGAGCGTTCGCAAGAGTGTTGTCGTTGAGGTCGACGCAACGAACGCAAAAAACGAATGCCGCACGAATAGAAGGCGGCCAAAGGCTGCCGTTTGTGGCTCGTCTCGATTGTTTTGAACGGCTGCGTAAAAGCCCGACAGCAGTACAAGGGCGTTCAGACCGCTTCGTTGTTGGTGCGTCCGATAAATCCGCGTGAGTTCTACTTCGTTTTCAAGCATAGCCTGCAGCAGACTTTGTGTTTCGGCGTCAAATAAGGCGCTGTCTTGGGGAGCCGAACGCAAAAGCACGGCAGCCACGGAAAGGAGCTTTTCGATCAGTCGCAAATTGCCGGAGAGTTCAGAGTCCGGAATCGAACGAAGAAGTACCAGACAAAGGTTTTGAATCCGTGTTTTGTCGGCGCAGCAAAGACCGTTTAAGACGGCATCCATGGTCTTCAGGAACCCGTTCCGAAAGTTTGCCGTCAAACACAACCGCTGCAGAAGCCGCTCGGCGAGCACGTCAAATGACGCCTTTGAGTCGGATTCGCCGATGAGATCATTCGTCAGGAAATGTCGGCTCCGAACGGGCGAGGATGCGCTGATTTTCGAGCGAAGCGGCATGCGGTGGGGTTGAAAAGAGGAAAAACGGACGCAAGGCAGGAAATCTTCACGCTCGCCTTTTTCCCGAACGCCTCGTCCGTTGCCGGAACAAGAGCGTGTCAGGAAAAAGGCAGAGAGCAAAGAAACAAACCGCAGACGTTTCAGTCGGCAAACCGGCCGAGGCAAAGCCTTAGGCGACGATTGACTCAGACGGTTTTATCTACAGCTTTGACAGTTCGCCGTTGCGTGCGCTTAAAGCGTCCGCGAAAACACCGTTTGGGAGGATGGGTCCCGCGCGAAGCCTTTTGAGGCAATTGGGACGCAGTGCCGCGTCCGGCATCGATGTTTTCAAGGCGAGCCGTTTTGGCTTGAAAGCTTTCTCCGTATAGATCCGCAAACTGCCTGTCCGTGAGCTCGCTAAAGCGAGGTCCGCAGGAAGGCATGGCGGTTCTCCAGTCGGGTTCAAGATCAATGTGCATGAAGTACCAATGCACAAAACTCTCTTTTCCTTTCGGAGGGATGAGTTTTGCGATTTCGGCGTCTGTCATGGGTGCAGGTTCGGGGCGGGGGTCGAGCTGCATCGGGAATTTCCAAAAGAAAAGACCCCGTTGCGGTCCGTTGCGCGCGCAAAAGAACCCGACGCTTGTCGAAGACGTGCTGATAAAGCGCGTCGCAGACAAGTCACGGATCTTGAGCCGGAAGGACGGAGAACGGGGTCGGAAGAGTCGAGAGGACTGTTCTTCGGGGGAAAACCGCAAAGAAAGGAGGTGGTCGAAGAGTCGGGCGGCGGCTTAGTCAAGCGTCGGCAGCCGCGCTTGGCGACGACACTTTTTGGCCGCAGAGCCCAGTGACTCAAAGAGCGGAGCAAAGTGAAATGCCGCAAGCTCCATAAGCGCCAAACACGCTTGATCCGTCAGGGCGCTGCCGATGGCAAGCCTGACAGCTCGCGCGAGCGCCTGATCGGGAGCGATACCGCTAGCAAGCAACTGCGTGAAGATTTCGCACAGGCGAATCAGCACGCGGGTGCTCAATGCCGGAGGCACATCGTCGCTAGCGAAATCCGTCTCTCGAGCCGGATTCGTGCGCGTGGCTTGGGCAAAGCGGGCGGCACACCGGGCAAGAATGTCGGGCGCAGGGGCCGGCAATCCGCCGGGCACGACACGCTCACAGCGCGCAAGAACGATGCGTGTTTCCACTTCCGGCGAGGGCCAGGAGGCCTGAAGGTGCCAGAAGCGATCGCACGTACTGACGTCTTGCTGATTGCGCGAGCTGTAGGCCGATTCAGGCAACGTTCCGCAACGGCAGTTGTCGGTGACGATGACCCGGGCGTTGTCGTGTCTCGGTATGCTCAAACCTGTCTTCTCGATCGTGATGGGCTGCCCCTCGAAGATGTCGTTGGCACCCACCCAGACTTCGGGTGGCGCCAGCGAAAATTCGTTGATGAGCAGCACGGCTCCCGTTTTCCACGCGATGGTCGCGGGGCCGTCGATCCAGGCAAAGCTTCCTTCGTGTGCTCCCCAGCGACCGACAAGATCGTCCTTCACAAAGCGACGCGAACAGGTCACGGAGATAACCGGAACATTGACGCGTGCGAGAAACTGAAGAACGGAGGTTGTCTTGCCGCATCCCGTGGGCCCTGCGATGTAGAGCGGCGTACGGGTGTCGCGCCATGTCCACCACAGCACAAAGTCTTCAAGAAACGATTCTTCAAAGACGTGGCACGGGTCGACGGCAACGCATTGAGCGGGCGCAGGAGGGGAAAGCTGCAAAGGCTGAAACCCCGGGATCGTTGTCTCGGACGCAAGTCCGAAGTTTTGAGCCGGGATGCAGGAGGTAAATGTCATGGGCATGGGTTTTCCTTTTGAAGTTGAGGGTGTTTGAAACCGACAACAGGCGAAAACCCACCGAAACGACAAGAAGAGTCCACCGCAATGGGTAGGCTCCACACTCTTGCATCCGCGCAGGCAAACGCCCGCGTCGGGGTGGTTTGTAGTTCAGGTTTGATTGACCCGAAGGTCACGGTAAACACTGGGAAATCCGTTTGATCGGCGGCAATTGTGCCAGAAGAGTGATCGCTTGCAAAGAGGTGATGAGAAAAGAGATAGGCGAAGTAACGGCTTTGTTAGTAACAACGATGTTACTAACGGGAGTGTTACTTCACGGCGTTTGAGATCGGGTTCACCAAACAGTTTTGGAACATTGACGTCCGCCCCTGATTGAAATCAGAGGACTCCTTCGGAGTGGCTTACGCAACTCCAAGAGGTTGGTTCTCGCTGTTGGCGCCGGAGTTTCGTGCAAAAGGCACGCTGGCTCCAGCGCTCACTTCACGAGCGATGCGCTTTTTATCGTGTGCGCTCGGACCTGTCCGGCCCTTCCTCCTCACGTTGATCGCGCCGACAATGTCGGCATTGTTTTCGTAGCCGCAACTGATACAGCGAAACTGCGCTTGACGCGGTCGATTTCGCTTATCCGTACACGTGCATGACGGACACTCGCAACTCGTATAGGCAGCAGGAACGGCAACCACATAGCCCCCGGCCTTGTATTGCTGCCATTCGATCGCTTGCCGCATGCCAAAAAAGCCCGTTCTCAGAATCGCCCGATTCAAGCCGGATTTCTGTTTGACGTTTTTACCCGGATTCTCGAGCGTGCCTTTGGCACTCTTCGTCATATTGCGTGTCTTCAGATCCTCCACGTACACGCAGCCATACTCCTGCGCGAGCGTGTGCGCGGTTTTCATCTGAAAGTCACGGCGAATATTACGAACTCGTCTGTGCAGTTTCTGCAGTTTTTCCAACAATCTTCTGCGTTTGCGGCTCGGCTTCGTTTTATCGAACGCTTCTGCCCGTCCTTCCTTTGCAAGCTTCAGCCTCGAGGATCTGTTCAGGGCCACTTTTCGTTGATAGCGAGCAATCTCTTTTTCGAGCTCTTTGATTCTGCCCGTATTGAGATCGAAAAACTGACCGTCGCTCGTAGCCACCGCATGAACCACGCCCAGATCAATGCCGACATCAAGTTCCTTTGGATCCGGCATCTCAATGTCAAATTCCGTCGTGAAGACCACGAACCAATGACCGCAATCCTTCCTAATGTGAATCTGCCTGACCGTGCCGGACTTCATGGAACCATCAGCGCATTTGAATGCAAGCGGACGGCTTTTGCGGTAGCGCATCCAGCCGATCTTGGGCAACTTTACGCGGCCGTTAACATCATCGATATGTTCAGGCTTGAACTGCGGAATGCGAAAGCCGTCTCCGATATCTTTGGATTTGAATTTCGGCCATTCTTTACGGGCAGGATCGTTCTTAGGACGAAAACTGTCGGCAATGGCTCGATCGAGGTCCTTGAGCGCCTGCTGCAGAGGTTGGGACATCGCCTCTCTGAGAAAAACAGTCTTTTCCTCGTTCTTCCATTTGACAAGCTCGAGGCATAGCTCTTTGTAGCGCAAGAGAGAAAGACTGTTTTTCTTGCGCTCGTTTTGCAGTTTCAGGGCTTTGTTGAACACGAAACGACGACAGCCGGCGTTTCTGCTCAATGCAGAGCGCTGCTCGTCTGTCGTATAGAGTTCGTACTGGAAACCGCAGATGATTTTCATGATCAGGGAATCATGCCTGAAATTTTGTATACGCGCCAGTATTTTCAATTTTTTATCGTGCGGTGCACGATCGGCCTTATATCCCCTGGCTGAAGTCAGGGGCTTTACGGCCTCTACTGTAAAAGTCATCGGTTGCGATGAAGCCTTCTTTTGCGGGTCACTCTTCAGCGAAGGACTCGTACCGCTGTCAAAAGACCACAGCCGTCAACAAAATCTCTCCGTGCAATCAGAATCAACGCCTCTCAAAAGAAAAGCGTGTACTAAAAGGCGTCGGTACATTCTCCAACCGACGCCTGAGTTTGGATCTTCGGATTACTTCAACAGTTCCTTGGGTGGTTCTTCACCGAACCACTTCACGTACATCTTGGTGAATTCGCCGTTGGCGCGGGCTTTGTCGATGGCTGCGTCAATGGCCTTCTTGAGTTCCGGTTTGGTCTTGCTCACGGGGAAACCGAAGGATTCGCTGTTGAGAACCTCCGGAAGATGGTAGTAGGCTTTGGCTGTTTCAGGACGCGCCGCAAGGAAGTAGGCCGTTACGGGGCGATCTGTGATCACGGCTTTGCAGCCCTTGTTGCCGAGCTCGAGATAGGCGTCGTTGATCGTGTTGAAGTTGCGAACCGTAGCACCCGGGACTTTTGCCGCGCGCATGGAGCCCGAGGTGCCGATTTGCGCACAGATCGTGCAGTTTTCAATGTCCTTGACGCTCTTGATCTTGTCCTTGTCTTCGGCGCGCACAAGAATCGACAGGCCCGAGATGTAGTAAGGCTTGGAGAACAAAACGCGCTTGGCGCGCTCGGGCGTGATCGTAAAGGCCGAAGCACCGACATCGGTGATACCCGTGAGCATCGACGGAATGATCGCGTCAAAGCCCATGTTGGTCACTTCGAGCTTGCGCCCCATGTCTTTGGCGACGTACTCGAGCAGGTCGATTTCAAAGCCTTTCAGCTTGCCCGTTTCGCTGTCAAAGAAGACAAACGGCGCGTAGGTGCTCTCGCAGGCCATGCGAAGCAACTTGGCGTCTTCGGCGTGAGCCTGAACCGAGATGGCGGCGGCAGCGGCGCAGACAACGGCCGCAATGGTCTTTTTCATTTGTGTTGTGTCTCCCATTTGTCGTTTTAAAAATCACACAAACGGCAAAAGAGTAACAACAAACGAAAGGCATCGGACTACGACTTTTTCGTTACCGTTTCCGATCGAAATCAAAAAAGTCGAAATTGAGAGCCATTGAGCATCCGCACGCCGCCGGACATTAAGTTCGGTGACGGAGAGTGACGATAACTCAATTGCCACCACCAAATGGGTAAACGAAAAGGTCAGCGCGAATGTTTCGGACTTTGGCAATTGGGAGACGCCAGAGGCTTCAGGAACGGCGGCCAAATCTGGCATTTTCCACAATCGTTCTTGCCACTTGAGTAGCCAGATGCAAGCTCAGTAGAATGAGCGCCATGTCCGGTGGGATTTGCATCATTGCTCACACGGAATTGAACGGTTCTGCGACGGTTAGCCGTTCTTTCTTTGTCCAAAACCGTAGCAAAACGGCTCAGTGTTGGTAGCACCGAGCCGCTTAAAGATTGGAGAATAATGATGCGTCATTCTCTGGTCGCTAGTATAGCAAGCAAGGTCTTGAAAATCCTGATTTTCTTGATCCTTTTCTTACTCTGCTAGGCGCGTAAGTGAAGAGCCTCGGTAGTTCGACGGCTGCCGAGGCTCGCGTGTATTTAGCCATCCCAGAAATCACATCGCTTCTCGTTGGCTGTGTAACTGTTAGCGCTACTTCCGACAGACGGATTGTTGGAGTTATTGTCGATGCTCATACAAACCTCGTAATCCAACACACCGCCACCACCAAGGCTTGCCGTAATTTTGTACACAACCATAACACCACTGCCAGATTTCAGAAACGACAAAGCCCATTTGCGTTATGCTAAAAGCGGCGAAGCTCCTTAGGTGCAAGGCGTGGATGGACTACAGTGACTGCTAGTTTCAGTCCGTCGCACCCGAATCAATGCCGTTAAACCGCAGAACGCAACCCGTAAAGATGCCGAAAGCTACCGGCATCGTTTCCGTGTCCTGAATGTCGAAATCGGACTTGTGATGTCCGTGATGCCTGCAGCCCCAACGGAACATCGCGCCGCGTCCGCCGCGCTCGACGACGCGTTTGAGCATGAGCGAATAGTCTTCACTGCCCGACGGTTTGCGCAGTTCGACGACGTCGGCCACACCCTCTGTTTGGCGCGCCACGTCGCCTATGACTTCGAGAATGTCCGGGCAAGACACGATCGTGGTGGCTTCGCCCACGCGTTCAAGCTCGTATTGAACCTGATAAGCCTCGGCATTGCCTTTGACGATATGCTCAACATTGCGGCAGAGAAAGTCGTTGATCTCCGGCGTCTGACCGCGCACTTCGGCTTGGATGTAGGCGTGGGCCGGCGTGATATTGCGGCCTTCGCCGGCTTTGAGTTTGCCAAGAGACACGCGTGTGGCACCGTCGCCGTGTCGCGGAATGCCGGCCATTTGCAGACAGGTGCTGCAAGCGGCCAGAAGCGCGCTTTTGCCTGCATGCGGCTGGTTGCCGGCATGCGACGGCACACCCGTAAAGCGGATATCAAACTTGGTGCTGGCCAAAAGACCGTCGTAGACGAGTCCGATCTGCTTTGACTTGATGGCGCCTCCGCAGTGCGAGGCAAGGATCACATCCACATCGTCGACAAAGCCGGAACCCACGATTGCGTTGGCGCCGCGCACGCCTTCTTCGGCCGGCTGAAATATGAGTTTGATGACGCCCGTCAGGCGCTCGCGGTTTTCCATGATCCAGCGGGCGACGGCCAGTCCCAACGCCGTATGCGCATCGTGCCCGCAGGCGTGCATCAAACCGGCGTACTGAGAACAAAAGCCTTGCTTGTTGGGAAGATGTTCGGGATCGGTCGTTTCTTCTACACATAAGGCGTCCATGTCAAAACGCAGCGCCAAGACGGGACCGGGACGACCGGTGTCGATAACGGCGGCCGCGCCTGTGTAGCCTTCGATTTCGTCGATGAATTCGGCCGGAACTCCCGCCGCAATGGCTCGGTTCACGGCTTTTTCGACCAATGCTTCGGAGCGACCGAGAACGCAGTCCGGATTGATCAGACGCGTGCCGGTGAGAACCGATTCGCAACCGAGTGCCTTGAGACGGTTGTAGACGAGCCACGTCGTTTCGAACTCTGTCCAGCCTTCTTCCGGATGCAGGTGGAGTCGGCGACGTGTTTCGATCATTTCAGAGAGGATGGCGGAATCCATGGCGTTTTCCTGTGATGCTGAACCGACGGGCGGTTAGGAAAGTAAAGAATCGTCCGAAGAAGTTTACTTCGGTCAGGAACAGGCAGAGAAGCGGTCCTGCGAGTCAAAGGAAGTCTGCGTTTGAGTCAAAAACGCAACCTATTGAGATTTTTTGCCATGACGACAAACGACCGACAGCGGAAAATAACCCCAACGGCATTCTGTCGATTGGAGGAAAAACACAATGAAGCGCAGAGTATTGATCGGCGGCGCGATGGCCGCAGGTGTGGCAGCCGGGTTGCCGCTTACGTCATCCGCGGAAGAAAAGGCGGGCAAGGCGGTGCGTGCCGTAGCCAAGGTCGATGACGGCAGCGTTGTGAATGTGCCGCTTGCCAAGCGCTCGGGTCCGAAGTCCGTGGTCTATTTCACGCGTGATTTGTCGGCCGACGGCTTACGCAAGATCGTTGCCAAGGTTTCGTCCGTTCTCACCGGCAAGGTGGCGGTGAAGCTGCACACCGGCGAAAAGGGCGGTCCCAACATTCTGCCGCGCGAATGGGTTAAGGAATTGTTGGCTAACGACATCAAAAACGCCGCGATCGTTGAGACCAACACCTACTATCCGGGCGATCGCGATACGACGGCAAAGCACCTCGATACGCTCAAAGTCAACGGTTGGACGTTTGCTCCGGTGGACATCATGGATGCCGAGGGAACAGCCATGATTCCTGTGAAAGGGGCCAAACACATCAAGGAAATCAGTGTCGGCAAGGGACTGCTCAAGTACGACAGCCTCTTGACGCTGACTCACTTCAAAGGCCACACGATGGGCGGCTTCGGCGGCTCGAACAAGAACATCTCCATCGGTTGCGCCGACGCGCACACAGGTAAGAAGCAGCTGCACGCCGGGGCTACCGGTCAGCAGTGGGGTATTACCGGACGCGAATTTATGGAAAACATGGTCGATGCCACCAAAGGCATTACAGACCACTTCAAGGGCCATGTCTGCTACGTCAACGTGCTGCGCCGCATGAGCGTGGACTGTGACTGTGCTGGAACGTTCGCTGAGGCTCCGCGAGTGCCCGATATCGGCATCTTCGCTTCGCTTGATCTTCTGGCGGTGGAACAGGCCTCGGTTGATGCTGTTTACGATCTGGGAGAAGCAAGTGCGCCGTTGCGCAAACGCATCGAATCGCGTCATGGATTACGTCAGCTTTCGGCCATGCGAGAAATCGGACTAGGCAGCGAAAACTACGAGATTGTGGATCTGGATAAGGCCTGATTCGAGTTCGAATCAAAAAGGTTAACTTCCGAGTCGCCGGATCGATGTGAGTCTCGGCGGCTCGGAATTTTTTTAGTTGGGCAGAACTTCCTGCCAAGCAACGAAACGTCGTTCTTGCGCACAGAAAATCTGAGCATGGACAAAGCAAAGCCCCGAAGGTTTCACCAACGGGGCTGTAATGTCACTGCGGGCGACTACAATCTCGACACCACAGTGGCCAGCTCGCCAAAGAGACTGGACTTGAGCCCGATAAGCAGAACGCTCAGAGCGGGAGACAGTGTGAACTTTACTCAAAATTCGTATGTACGTCCGTCGCAAATCGTTTCATGGAGCCTTTTCTTGATTTTTTTAGGAAAGTTGCTAGCCGCCGGCAATAAAGGCCCTGGCACCGGATCCCATGAACTGCACCCCGATGCAGATCAGGAAAAAGCCGATGAGTTTGCTGAAAACGGCCATACCCGAAGGACCCATGCGGGAAGCGCAGTATTCGCTTGAGCGCAGAGTGACCCAGGCAATGATGCTGGTGACCAAAATGGCAAGCGTGGTAAGAAGAAACGTTTCTGCCATGGAGGTCAATTCGGGTGCTTCGGCGATTTTGGTGGAATATCCGATCACGACGGCAATGGTGCCGGGACCTGCAATACCGGGCATCGCAAGCGGGAAGAACGAATAGTCTTCCTTACCGCGTTGGACGGCAGGGGCGTTGTTGGGGCCTTGACCGCCGAAAAGCATTTGCGTGCCGATGATGGCAATCACGAAACCGCCCGCGACACGCATGGCGCCGAAGCTGATCCCGAAAAAGGAAAGAATCAGGTTGCCGCCGATGAGGCTCACAAACATCACCACAAACGAATAGATGGCAGCGAGATTGGCCTGTTGTTTTCTCTGCTCGTGGGTCATGCCTGCGGCAAGGCTCATGAAGAGTGGAATTTTAGAAAGCGGATTGGTGATGACCACCAGGGATATGAGTGCGCCCAGGAAGTATTTAAAGCTGACTGAATCCAGCATAGCGAGCACCGCGTTCGGTGAAGATCTCAAAATTAAAACAGCAGGACAAAGTTTGTCCGTACCGTTAGACTTCGGCGCATCATACTAATCCAGGCAAAAACGGCAAGCTTCGGTTCCCGACAGTGTTTTTTTGTTGTCAGTCTTGTCCTTGTGTCTCAAGCAGGAAGACCGTGTCGGATGCGCCGGAAAAAACATAACCGGAAGAGCAATCAGATGGGAAACAGTTTCGAAGAGCAAAACCTTCCGCTTGGCTACGCTGAGTTCGAGACGATACGTTCCGATAACAGCATCTATGTCGACAAAACGGAGCTGATTTTCCAAATTTGCAATGTGACCCGACAAGTATTGTTGGTTCGTCCTCGACGCTTCGGAAAGACGCTTCTAGTGTCGACGTTTGCTTCTCTTTTCAGTCACGGCACGCGAGATTTTCAAGGTCTGGCGATAGAGAGGCTCTGGAACGACAAAACCTATCCGGTGATCCGTCTGGACTTCTCAGGCTTCAAAGAGTTCGACGGACCAGAGGAATTTTGTGCAGCGCTGCACAGCAATATTCAGTCGTGCTTTGCACCGTTGGGTTTTTCGGTTGATAGACAAAGTCCGGTTTTGTTTTGGGATCAATTCAAAGCCTGGCTCAAAGAACTGGAAACGCGCAGCATTGTTCTTCTTATTGACGAGTACGATACGCCGCTTACAAAGTTGATGCACAAGCCCGAGCTTTTCAACCTCGTGCGAGAAGAGCTCGGCGTCTTTTACGCGGCGATCAAACAATTTGAATCGCGGTTTCGCTTCTTCTTCATGACCGGCATCATGAAATTCAGCAGCACGAGTATCTTTTCTGCTTTCAATAATATCGTCGACATTTCGATGCTGCCGCAGTATGGTGCGTTGCTCGGTTATACCGAGTCTGAAATCAATCACTATTTCGGTCCGCATATTGAGAAAGCGTCGCGAGACCTTGGTATTTCTAAACCGGAATTGCTCAATGAGCTGAAGCTCAACTACAACGGTTTTTGTTTTGAAGAAACAGCGAGTCAAACGGTTTATTGCCCGTGGTCAGTCTTGAGTTTTTTGGCTCAACCTCAACGAGGTTTCAAAGACTATTGGTCCGCAACCGGCGGATTGCCGACTGTTCTGATGCAGTATCTGAAGCATCACAGTCTGCGCGATCCCGCGGACTTTGACACGCCTGTTCCGGTTGCTTTGGAAGAGTTGGCTACGCCGAACCGAAATGTTTCCGATGTGTCGCTTGAGGTGATGCTCAATCAGGCCGGTTATCTGACAATCAAAAAAGCCTTGTCCGATTCGGCCGTATTGCTGGGATATCCGAACAGAGAGGTCTACAACTCCATGGGCCGACTCTATGCCCAACAGATGACTGCAGGCGATGTCGAGCTGAAGAGATCGTTGCTGTTCTGGGAGCAGCTTCTTGATACGAAAGGTGCGGAGGAGGTTGTTGACGCCTTTAATCGGGCGTTTTCGCGCCTGAATTATCAGGCCTATCCGATTAAGGACGAAGCGACCTGCGGCAGCCATTTGGTTATGCTGCTTCTCGGAGCGCTACTCGAACCGACTGTCGAAAAACACAATGCTTACGGTCGAAGCGACATCGAAGTTGAGACAGACAAGAGGCGGTGGGTCTTTGAACTCAAATATGCCAAAACGGAGACAGAGGTTCCGAGGTTGTTGGATGTCGCCGTTGAACAAATTAAGTCTCGGCATTACGGCGAATCGCTGCGACACAAAGAACTGTGCCGCCTTGCGCTTGTTTTCAGTGAGTCGGAACGACGTTTTGTGGCTTGGAAAGCCGTCTGAGGTTCATTGGTCGGTCTCACGCGGCCGGTCTGAATCCGGTGTGAAACGAAGATGGGGCCTGAGCATTTGAGGGTCTCAATTCACTCGTCCGATCGCACGAACGCTCTTGCCGAACAGCAACGCGGCAACATCGGCATTTTCTCGGCGGTAGGCGAAGATGATTTTTCCGGTAGGTTCGGCACCAAAGACAGTTTTACGAGCAGGTGCGGCTGCATCAGAGGCTCCTTGGGAAAGGCCTTTTTGAGCGCCGCATGAAATTCTGCATCCAGAGCCTTTTGCAAGGACGGTACGTCCGGACCACAGGCCTGGATCGGGTGCTTGCGGTCAAAGTCGTAGCAACGTGCCTCGAAGTGTTGCGTTTCCTTGTCGAAAACCACCAACACTTCGGTTTTGATCGACAAGCCGAGGTGCACGGCAAGTTTCCAGCCGGGCAGGCGCAGAGGATAGGCGAACGCAGAAGACATACGAGGACCTTGCAGTTAACATGAATAGTCGGTCCATTGTATCGACGGACGGCGTCAGACAAGGCACACCGAAAAGAAAACACACAATATTGTGGAGTCAATTTTTTCGAACAGTGGCGGTTTAAAAAGTAGATATAACAGGTACAATGACGGTATATTTAGTAGTAATTTTATCTTCTTACTGAGGAACATCTTATGTCGGGGCTAGTAAGTTTTAATATGAAAATTCCTGCTTCGGATAAAGAAGAGTTGACACGCTTGGCCGAAGAACTCGGAATACCTGCGGTGACTATCGTCAAATCAATGATTCGCAAATTTATTGCCACGGGAGGCTTTCCGTACGACGTTAGGGTCGAACCTCGTCCTGTGGTCAATTGGGATTCTCCGTTGATTTTGACAGCTAGAGAGGAAAACGGAAAGCTGATCATGCCTAAGGAATGGCGCGACGATGACGATGAGGAAGGCGAAGATGACTACTAAGATTGACGCTCCGCTTCCATTTGAAATTCGCCAAGTAGCTTTTGAATTTGACGATAAACCAGGAGTTTTCAAGCGGAGGCCGGTGGTTGTCATTTCGCCGAAACAGTTTGGAGACAGCGTTCTCGTCCTATCTGTAAAAGTGACTTCTCATGCTCCGAGACCAGGAGTCCCCGGAGAAATCTTTCTGAAAGACTGGGCGAAGGCGGGTTTACCGAAGCCTTCTGTGGCGCGTTGTTCCAAACTGGCTCAGATACCGCTTGCAAGGATGCAGGAAAGTTTCCTGTACGGGCGATTGAGTAATTCTGATGCACGCAGAGTTTGCAAAGCGCTGAAGGAACTGGGAGTTCTTGCGACCTTTTAACGAATTGCTGATTTATCAGCAGACGGCTCCAGCAGACAACGTTGCAATTTCTGCCATTTCGAGGTTGCGAATTCTGTGCGCTGCAAGAGGTAACTGCTTGGGTAGAAGAACGAGTTTCCATTTTGTGCCGATTGGGACAAAAAAGCACAGTATTTTTCCTTGTCGATTTTGCTTACATTTGATGTGGTTCCGCGTCAAACTCTATCTGTTGGCGGCTGTCGGCACGAGATGTCGACAGCTTGCCGTTAAAGAAAGTTAGAAAAGGAGAGGCGATATGATTCCTAAACTCGCGACTCTGGCCGTATCGGCTGCTTTGGCTGCTTCGATGGCTGCACCGGTGACGGCATTTGCCAAGGACGGCGTCTACACCGCCAGTTCCGTGGGCCGCAACGGCTCGATCAATGTGCAGGTCACGATTAAAAACGATGCAATTGCTGACATCAAGATTGTGGATTGGTCCGAAACGCATCCTGTGGCTGACCTGACCAAGACGAAACTGATTCCCGACATCATCAAGTATCAAAGCGTAGAAGTCGACGCCATTTCGGGTGCCACGCTCTCGAGCTTTGCCATCAAGGACGCCGTCAGTCAGTGTCTGAAAAAGGCCGGTTTGGACGTCACCAAGTTTGAAAAGGAAGTGCCGCAGCCGGCGCTGTTGACCGATACCAAGACGCTGGACGCCGATATCGTCATCATCGGTGCGGGCGGTGCCGGTTTGTCGGCTGCCGTGACCGCTGCTGAAGCCGGAAAGAAAGTGATTGTTCTCGAAAAGAACGGCTTTGCGGGCGGCAATACGAGCGTGTGCGGCGGCTGCTTTAATTCGGCCAATGTTAACCAGAGCCATATCAAGATGACCGAAGGTCAGCGCAAGATCGTCGAAGGCATCTTGGCCGAAAAACCCAAGTCCGATCTGCACAAAGAATTGATCGGCAAGGTTTCCAAGCAGTGGAAGGCCTATAACGACAAGAAAGAAACCGTTCTTTTTGACTCTCCGGAATTCCATGCACTTCAGACCTGGAAGTCCGGTGACTACAAGGCGGATTTGGCGCTTGTCTATACGCTCACTCAGAACACCGGCAACGTCATGAAGCAGCTCGAGAAGATCGGCTTTGTGTGGCGTGACAAGGCCACGCAGTTTGTCGGCGCTTTGTGGCCGCGCTCCAACCGCGCTCAGAACTTCAAGTCCGGTGTGGGCTATATCGATACTTTCCTTGCATACATCAAGGATAAGAAGCTTCCGGTGACGATCGAACTGAGCACCAAGGCCAACGAACTCATCGTTAAGGACGGACGCGTCGTCGGCGTCAAGGCCCAGGCAATCGGCGGTGACGAAAAGGGCCGCAAGTACGTTGTCAACGCCAAGAACGGCGTCATACTGGCAACCGGCGGCTTCGGTGCAAACGTCGAAATGCGTAATGCCTACGACGAACTGTGGGGTAAGAAGCTCGGCAAGACCACACCGACCACGAATCTTCCGTCGGCCACCGGCGACGGCATCACGATGGCCAAGCAGGTCGGTGCCAATCTGGTGCAGATGGGCTGGATTCAGTTGTTCCCGGCCGGTGACCCGCAGACCGGCGCGACGAGCTTCAAGCTCGGCGAAAACTCCTGCATTTATGTCAACCGCGACGGCAAACGCTACGTCAACGAGTCCGAACGTCGTGACGTGCTCGCCAAGGCCAATCTCGCTCAAAAGGACGGACTTTTCTTTGTGATTTCGTCGGCCAAACGTGCCTTGATCGATAAGGACGGACGCAACGCTTATGGCGTCAAGGTCGAAGACATTCTGGCTTCGGGCAAGTCTTACAAGGCCGATACGCTTGAAGAACTTGCCAAGAAGGCAGGCATCAACGCCGCCAACCTTGTTGAGACAGTCAAGAAGTGGAACGAATTCTGCAAGAAGGGAACGGGCGACGAAATGGGACGCCCGACCTGCATGGACGAACACCGTCTTGACGAAGGCGGTCCGTACTACGCCACGCTGATGACGCCTTCCGTGCACCACACGATGGGCGGCGTGCAGATCAACACCAAGGCACAGGTCATCAACAAGGCCGGGAAGGTTATTCCGGGGCTTTATGCTGCCGGTGAAGTCACGGGTGCCATTCACGGCACAAACCGCGTCGGTTGCAACGCTGTTCCCGATGCTCTCGTGTTCGGTCACATCGCGGCTGAAACCGCTGCTGCGGCTAAGTAGTCGTTTTGCCTAAAACTTGACCCAACGAAGGCTGCAGACTTCGGTTTGCAGCCTTTTTTATAGAGACAATTAGCTAAGAATAACCTCGATGGTCGGGACGAAGGAGCCGAGAACTTGTGTTATTAGCCGACAGGCGAAAGGCCGATTGCCGCCTGTTGTTTCGAACGACGAATCAAAAGAGCAGAAAAAGGATCTTCGAGCGCGGAATCATCATCACGGACGATGATTCCGTCTTTTTTCAGGGCTGGCGTCGGCAGCAGCTGGAACGGACGCCTGATTCTCGGAGCGCACGCACAGGTCCCAAAAAACTGCCGCAAGCTGCTGCGTGTAAAAAGGATGGCATTTCGTCAGGTCCAGAATCTGACGAGCGTCTTCTGCAGCCTGCTCTTTGCGGATTACAGCAAACCGCTCAGTCAGAAAGTCGTAAAAATCCTGATATGGAATCTTACCGAGGTGCATCAGAGCACCAAAATGGAAAAACGGAGATTTGATGTCCTCAAAGATGGCCGTCATCATGCTTTCTTCGCTTCCCAGGAACAAGTAGTTGAGACTTTTGTGCAACTGCATGACGGCACGAAGCAATTTGTCCGTACCGGGGTCTAGGTTGGCAATCTCCTGGAACTCGTCGAAAACGACAATGAGACGATCATGGGCATCGCTCTTTTCGTTGATCAGCGTAAGAACGTCCTCAAGAGCGGTGCAACCTTGCGCGGAAGCGTCGAATGAGACCGCTTCAACAGGAGTCATTACGTATTTTTGCGAGTAAGTTATGTCGGAAAAAGACGTAACGGAAATTTGCGAGTGAATGACGAGATCAGATGCGATACCTTTCAGTCTGACGTCGGATGCTATAGCTTAACGTTGCCGATGATTAACCAATCAGTGCCAGTGCCGCTTGGGCGTAATGTTCCAACGTTTCAACCGATTCTCCATTTCTGGCGTCGATGGCCATGCCGGATAAAAGAGCCGTCAGGCCGAGAGCGCATGCGTTGGAGTCGGTCGCCGGATGAATGGTCCCGCAAGCAATGGCTTCACTGATTCTTTTGTTAAAGAGCCCCTTTAACTTCCGTCGTTTGGTTTGTGCGTAAGAGCGCGCTGCTTCAATGGAACTGCCGGCAGTCTGGGCAATCAGACAACCTCTGCATTTCGTTTTGTTGCTCATGACGCTTGCCGCCCACAGGAAATAGTTCCGTATGGCTTTCTTAATGTCTGTCGTCTCCAAAAAACGAGACGACGCGTCCGACCAGTACTTTCGTTCGTACGCGTTCAAGACAGCGCGGAAAAATTCATCTTTGCTTCCGAAAGCGGCATAGAAGCTTGGCGCCGTGATATTGAGTGCCTTGCAAATCATGCCGATGCTCGTTGCCTCGTATCCGAAAGTCCAGAAGAGGTCGATTCCGAGGTCAACCGCCGCGTCAATTGAAAACGTTCTGGGTCTGCCTCGAATTGTTCGTTTGATTGGTTGCGTCTCAGAAGCAGTCGTATCCGGTGCGGACAAATCAACAAGATTGTTTTCGTCCGGATTTTTTGCTGTTCTCATGTGTTTCCGATGCTCCGATTGACTTGAATCTCGAATAAAAAGGTTTGGCTGAAGGTACGACCATCTTTCAAAAGTCGCTCCTGATTGTAGAAGAAGTGCTGGCCTTTTATTTTTATATCGATTATTATAATAAACGATATAAAAATCGTAAGGAGGCTTCCATGGCAAACAGAAGAGATGTGTTGAAGTGCTGTGCAGCTGCATCATTGACAGGCATTGCACCGCTTTCAAAAGCGGTTGAAGGCAAGACTCTCTCCTCAATCATGTTTGAACCTTGTGTTGCCGGCGGCCTTTCTCTCAAAGGACGCGTCATCCGCAGTTCGGTACTCGAATACGCCTATGAAGCCGACGGTTATGCCGACCGACTGCTAACGCTTTACAGGCCCATGTGTGGTCCGGACGGTGAAGGCGTCTCGGCAATTATTTCCGGGATGATCGGCGTTAATCCGGGAGCGCGTGCCGTGCCGAGAATGATCAAGGCTTACGACAACATTTTTGAACGTGAAATATCGAAAGTCGCGCGTGAGCTTCACGCGAAAGGTACGCGTTACATCGTTCAGCTCGCGCATTGCGGTCAGAGCGGTATGAGTGAGGACGGAGTCTGCGTCGCTGGTCCGAGTGAAGCCCGTAAGTCCAACGGTGAGAAGGTTGAAGCCATGAGTGCCAAGCAAATCGCCGGGACCATTCGAGCTTTCGGAGAAGCTGCCAAACGAGCTCAAAATGCCGGTGCCGACGCTGTCGAAATTCACTGCGCACATGGTTTTCTTTTGAGTGAATTTATGAGCCCGGCCTTTAACCGAAGAACGGATGAGTATGGCGGTAGTTTTAAAAATCGCTCGCGACTGCCTCTTGCTGTATTTGATGAGGTTCGTGCGCAAGTCGGTCAAGATTTTCCCATTTGGGTCAAAATCAATTCGACCGACCGTTTGGAAAACGGCGTAAGCTCTAAGGACTTTCTAGCTCTTTGCGAAGCATTTGATCGTCGGGGAGCTGCGGCGCTTCACATCAGCGGAGGTCTCCTTGGAGGACCTGCTGTTTCCTTCAGTCCTGCAATAGAAGAAAACCCGCAAAAAGGTTTCTTTGAGGACGCCGCTCACGCCGTTGCCAAGCGCGTGAAGCATGCTTCGATCATTTCAGTAGGCGGATATCGAACTCCGGCCATGATCGAACGGACGCTTGCCGAAGGAGATATCTCGCTCGTCAGTCTGGGCCGACCGCTGACATCCGAACCTGACTTGGTTTCACGTTGGGCCCATGGAGACAGATGCAAGGCGCGTTGCATATCTTGCAATCGTTGCTTTGGCAGCAAAAATATCATTACCTGCGTCGCTTTTGCAGAGACGATGAAGAAGGGGGAGGCAGAATAATTCAAACTGAGTTATTCAAGAAAACGCCGCTTCGCAAAAGCCTCGAGAGGACAGTCTTTTGAAGCGGCGTTTTGTTTGGACCAAGCTATCGTTAGCCAAGGATCTGCCCCGATCCTTGGCCCGCATGGTGAAAATCTCAGAAACGATAGTCGAGACGAACTTGCCCGGCGGAGCCCTGACGTTGACCGACGTAGCCTTTAAGTGCAATGGAAGCAGCCCAAGGCGAATCGGCACTCTTTCGATAGGTTGCCGAGAGCTCGCCGACGCCCGTATTGCCTTCTAGCGAAACGCCGTCAATGGCCAGATTGTTGACATCGGCTTTGAGGTCGGACTGCAGCGTGCGCTCGTAAGCAAGACCGGCGCTCCAGGCAAACTGATCGGTCAGTTGATGGCGTAGGCGCGTGCCGAAGCGCAGCGTGTGAACGAAGACGTCGTCGTATTCCAGAGTCGAGCGATCGGCAGCGTCAATACGGATGCTCTCCGAGGAAAGCCAGTTAAGAGCGTAGCGTCCGTAGACTTCCGTCATAAGCGTATCCGTGAGCGCGAATCGCATGCCGGCTCCGAGGTGCGCTGCGGCAAAGAGAGAATTGTCGTCAAACGTGGCTCCGGAAGAGGCAAAGCGGCCGGAATAGTCGGTGGAAGACATACCGCCGTGCAGTGAGGCGTCCAGGAAGAACGTGTTGCTCACAAAGTGCCGCAACGCCAGACCGACGCCGTAGTAATTGTGATCGGCATTGCCGCTTGAGGTTCCGTAGCGATTGTCCGAGTCGCCCCAGCCCGCTTCGAAGAATGCGGCAAGCACCGTGTCGGAAACACGGGTCGAAGCGCCGACGATCAGGTGCATGCTGTCAAGATCCAGGTCGCCTGCGGTGTCATAAGAGGACTTTCCGCCGTACATGGCGCCGAAAAGTGTCGTTGCATCGGAACGGGCCGACGACTCTGCCATCAGCAGGCCTTCATCGGCAACAAACTCGGTTGCCTGGCTGATCATTGCCATAGAACCGAGAATGCTTTCCGACAAAGTTGAAGCGCTCGAATTAGCTGATTTGCGGTAGGAGCTTGCGTCGAGAATGTCTTTGAGCGTGTCACTTGAGATCGTGCCGCTCAGCGTCGAGTCCTCGGCAACGTTCCACGATTCGGTCGTGAAAGTGTCCGACTTGCTAAAGACGGTGTCCTTGGAAACTGCTATCGTCTGGCCTTCGGCAAGGTCGATGAGTTCAAAGCTGTCACCCGGATTCAGGCCGCTGACATGAATGTTGACGGAAGTATCGGACAAGTCCCAAATGCTAGAGTCGTTTCCATTGAGTGTGCTGACGGACAGATCGTCTTGACTGGTCGCACCGAGCGTCAGGATCGGAGCCGAGGCATTTTCTTTCGTGACGTAGAAGTCGACGTTGTCAAAATGCGTGAGGTAATTTTCAACGGTGTTGTTTCCGGACAGGATGAGGCGGCTGTCCTCACCGAATGAGTCCTGTGAGCTGTAGCCGCCGTATACACCCATGACGCTGCCTACGGTTGCGTTGGAAAGCGTCAGCGTATTGCCCGAAGAGGTCCCCAAAGACGTTTCGCCTCCCAATCGGGCAAGCGATACGGTTCCCTTAACAGTCGAGTCGGCGATGACAATGGAGGTGTTGACGATATCGACACGATCGCTGCTTCTGGATGAAACGCCGATGATCGTGTTCATGACGGAGTGGTCAGTAACGGCGACGGTCGTGTTTTCTACCGAAGCTGAATCAACGGAATTGAGTCTGACGCCGTAGACCGAGCTGACTTCGGAGCCCGCAATCTGAATGGTCGTTCCGACTGCTTGCGCCGATAGGAGATTCTCGGCACTGATACCGGAAATATCCGCGTCGCCTTCCTGCATTTTCACGTTGGAAAGGATGACCGCGTTGTTCGTAAAGACGGCAGTTGATTGCTGAGGGTTGAAAAAGTCAACGTCACCGGAAGCTGAAGCACCGACGATTTGCCAACTGCCTTGAATGGTCGAGTCGCTGATGGAAACACGGTTGGAGTGCAGTTCGAACGAAGCCGGAGTTCCGCTGGTTGCTTCGACGCCGTATGCGGTGGCAGAGTCTTCGGACAAATTCTCACCCAACGTGCTGTCGCTTACTTCCAGAGCATTGTTGTGAGCTACAACGGAACCAAAAGACGTATCGTCGTACAACAAAGAAAGCGAAACAAGCGAGCCTCTCAACGTGCCTGTGACTGAGGAGTGTCGGATGTCGAGACGGCCGTTTAAAGCCTCGGCATTGTGACGTCCCTGCACGCGGCTTGCATAGATATGTCCTGTGGCGTTTGCGTCGGTTTGAAAATTATCGAGTATCACGCTGGCGTCAGACGAGAAGACCGAGATTGCCGATTGGAGATGATCCGCTTCAATCGAATAGGATGACTGCCCGTCAAGCGTCACGTTGCTGATGACGACGGAGCTTTGCTGCGTCGTTAGCGCCCCAGTTTCGGAGCCGAGCATCTTAACGGCAGCAATCTCAAAGCTATGATCACCGACGAACGTGGAATCCTGAATCGCAACGGAATTGTCGAGTGTTTGCGCGCGCTCGGTGACGCTGGCACGGAGCGCATACACGTTGACCGACAGCTTGGAGTCGGTGATGCGGACGGCGTTGTGATCAGCTGCGAGCTGTCCAATTGTTACCGATGAGAGATTTTCTCTTAAAAAGCTTCCGATGTCCGGAAGGCTGCCTTGACGGGTATACGCGAGATTTGCCTGATCGATTTCCAGAAGATTGCCGCTTGCCGTGAGCGAATCAATATTGGTTTGATCGGTTATCAGTGCCGTGGCGATTTCATAGGTGTCTGTATCTTCAGCCAATGCCCCGGAGAGCTTGAGCGTGTTGTTTCTCAGATACAGTGTTCCGATGTCTGACGCTCCGGTCACCTGAACGGCTGAAAGTCTGCCTGCGGTCAGTTCGGAGCCGAGCGGGCGGCTGACGGTGAGCGTCGAATTGTCAAGACGAACTTCATTGCCGGCCAAATCGTGGCCTAATGTGGCGGAAACCCAAAGATTGGGCATATGGCCGGCTTCGGGGTTTGCCAACGGAAAGAGCGTACTGTCGACTGGTTCGGAGGCGGCTTGAGAGCCGGTTAAAACCTGATCGGCGTAGTACCAGATATCGGAGTTGAGGCTCCAGGCATGAGCCTGAAAAGTCATGGCCAAAAGGACGGCAGAAGCCAGAAGCGTATGTCGGGGCATGGAAACTGATTGGGCAAAATTTGGCAAAAAAAACAAAGCTAGATTTTATGTGTCCTCAGGCGTGCCGATGCATTGTTTTTGTTGTTTTTTTTTCTGTGGTTCTTGATTTGCGGCAGATCGCGGACCGGTACAAAAACCGGGGAGAGGATAAGTGACGCGTTGCATACCACATTTTTCGAAACAAAGACAGTACGGCAAAGCTAGACGAACCTATTTCGCGACATAATCTCCAGGAATTTTCAAGCTATCGTCGCTTGTTGCCGATTTAGGCAAATTGCTTTGCAGGTGTGTTTTCGGTTTGATCACCCGAAAACTCGAGAATCCAAGACGATTTATCCGGATAAGAAATGAATAAACCATCTCTGATTGCTGCAGCTGTGGCTGCTGTTTTGACAACTTTCAGTCACGGGTCGGCAGCGGCTCCCTGGACTCAAACCAGCTTGGACAAAGTTATCGGTGAGCAGGCAAGCGGCGAAGAACCGGTCTTGCAGGATGTTGCTTTGAATCTTGACCAAGGCCAAATCCGGTCCGGTGCTTCTGCTGCGGCCGTGATGGTTGACGGCACTCGGAGTGCTTCGGCAATCCGAAACAGTCTGACGCTTGCGTTGAGTGAGGATTGTTCCCTTGCTGAGCTTGCCGCAGCAGAGGTGTTCGCTCGCAGCGAAGTTCAAACGGTTCAAACGTCGGCTCAAGCCTCCGACAATATATTGAGCGTGCAGGCAAAAAACGTTACGGCTTCCGGGCGATGGACCGGAGCTTCGGTCGAGTCTAGTTCAAATGCACTTGCCCAAGGCAACGGACTCAATGTGACGGTCGAAACGCTTGATGTCTTGTCGTGGGGAGAAAGTACGGGCTTTTACGGTTCGGTCGTTGACGGTTCGACAGGCACGGCGTCAGGCTCATGGGTAACGATGAGCGTCGGGACAGCGGAAGCTCGGGAAATGCAAGTCGCCGGGGCTCAGGTGACCGGCGTATCGGCAGAAGCTTTGAATAACAAAGTCACCGTTGGTTTCGATGAGTATGAGGTTGAGGAATTGAGGCTCTATGGCGGTCGAGCCACGGCACAGCCGACTTCCGACACCGAGCAGAAAGCCACACAGGCCATTGCTTCAAATAATGAAGTCACAGGAGTTTTCGGAACCGTCGGGGCCGATTCGGAAATCCAAGTGTATGGGGGTGGAGCCCGGGCTTATGGCCAGGATGCGGTTTCGGTCGCTGACGGCAATAGTACGAGAATTGAGATTGTCGAGATAGCGGGTTCGTCGTCACAGAATCCGTTCTTAAGCATTCATGCCGGTGAGTCGAATGCGGAAAACGAATACGGTGACCCGATGCCACAGTCTTCGCAGGCAAGTGCTTCAAGCAACGTGCTGACCGGATATTTCGGAAGCGTCAGTGGTTCGGATTTTGATCTGACTGCAGGCAGTGCCAAGGCCGATGGGCTGGATGCGGTCTCGGTGGCCGACAGCAATCGCTTGACGTTTGAGGTCACCACTTTGTCATCCAATCCGTACTTTACTGTCACAGGAGGCAATTCGGCAGCCGGAAGCACAAGCAGTGCTTCTCAGGTCCAGTCTGCGCAGGCAAGCGCTTCGGGAAATGAGGTGTCGGGACTTCTCGGAAGCGTGAATGGAAGAGTGAGCGGTATGACCGGGCAGTACATACGCATGGTTGCGGGCAATGCCGAGGCCTATGGGCAGGATGCGGTCTCGGTGGCCGACAGCAATCGTTTTACGATTGAAATTTCCAGTCTGGCATCGGCTCCGACTACCACCGTTATCGGAGGTACGGCGCTGGCCGGATACACAGACGACGATTTCTTGTCATTGTCCGCGCAGGCAAGCGCTTCGGGCAATGTGGTCACGGGGAATTTCGGAAGCATCAGTGATTCGGACTTGGCTATGGCTGCGGGCAATGCTCGGGCCTATGGGCAGGATGCCGTGTCATTTGCTGAAGGCAATCATCTGACATTTGAGACTGCAACTTCGGTATCGAACTCCACTTTGGAGTTTTACGGCGGTTTTTCAGCGGCCGAAAGTGCAAGCGGCGATTTGCAGTCCGCACAGGCAAGCGCTTCGGGTAATAAGGTGTCGGGACGTTTCGAAAGTGTCAGTGATTCGACCATATCCATGTTTGCCGGCAGTGCCGCGGCCAACGGACAGAATGTGGTTTCCCTCGCCGATGGCAATCAATTGGATTTGGAGATCTCCTCTTTGTCATCCAGTGATGATTCCGGTGATGATTCCAGTGATGGTTTTTCAGTTATCGGGGGTAACTCAGTAGCCGACAGCTTAAGTGTCGCGTTGCCGTCAGTGTCTGCTCAAGCAAGTGCTTCGGGCAATGAGGTGTCGGGACGTTTCGAAAGTGTCAGTGATTCGTTCATATCCATGATTGCCGGCAGTGCCGCGGCCTACGGACAGAAAGCCGTTTCGTCTGCCGACGGCAATCGTCTGACATTTGAGATTGCAACCTCGGTATCGAATTCCACTCTGGATATTCAAGGAGGCCTTGCAATGGCCGGAGGTGCAAGCGGCGATTCACAGTCCGCACAGGCAAGTGCTTCGGGAAATCTGGTGACGGGAAGCATCTCCGGTTCGGTCGGTCAGTCATCGTCCTTGGGTATTTATGGCGGACGAGCAACGGCGGTTGCACAAGATTCAACCGCTGTTGCCGACAACAATCAGGTTCAATTGACTCTGACTCTGGAAGAGACCGACGGTTCCATGCAGCTGTTACTGTTGGGTGCCTCTGCGCGGGCTCTGACGACAGCTGTTGCCGATGGCAATCTTTTGAGAGTTTCCGGCGGAGCCGATACCGCGATAAAGGGCACACTTTACGGAGCGCAAGTCGAGATTGAGCGGTCTGACTCAGACAGTGCGCAGGCGAACGCTTCCGGAAACAGAGTCGAAGTCTCCGGCATTGATTTGACCGGATCGATCACCGGAGCTCTGGTGGAAAATCGGAATTCATCGGGATCGGTGAACGCCGAGGGCAATGTCGTTGTGATTTCGAGTTCCACTATCAAGGGTGACGTGACTGGCGCGAACCTCCAGGGTTCTCACATCAATGCCGGGGGCAATACGGTGATTTTGACCGAGGGTACGGTTGTTGACGGCGATGTGATGGCCGTGGTCGGTGCCAATGCTGGGTCAATGCGCTTTCTCGGGAGCGACTATTCAAGTGTCTACAGCAATAACCGGGTGGTGATGAACAACGCGACGGTCACCGGCGCTGTCAGCGGGGTGTCATCGAACTCCGGCTCATTGCCCGTGGATATGCAGACTGCCGGAAACACTCTGGTTCTTGCCGGGCACAATGAAGCGGGCACAATTGCCGGCTTTGAAACGCTGGATTTGACGCTGTTCGAGCAGAACAAAACGCAAAGCGTCTTGACGCTCACGGACGGTAAGTCGACGCTCAGCTACGCCACCATCGTGATTCGCGGTGCTGATGTGCTTGATCAAGGCAAACTGATTGAGGCTACCCAAAACGCAAGTTTGTCGGTCACAAATGCCACCGTCGAACTGCGAGGGACTTTTATCAAGAAAGTCGCGCAAAACGTCGACTTTACCGTCACGGAAGGCGAAGGCAACGGTTTGACGACCGACTCGGATGTGCTTGCTTCGGCCAAGGTGCAGGCGACTGAGTCGGCCTCAAGTTTGAGTGAGTCGCTTCTCGGCACGGCCGCCTTTGTGCGTCAGGGTGCCGAATTTGTGGCCGAGGACGGTTTGGCGACCATGGAATTTGCCGCCCGCAGCAAACAAGGTCTCAACGCCTTTGCGGTCATGCAGGGGAGTTCCATGAACTACGACGCGTTGTCAGGCGTGGATGTTTCGGGCTTTACGCTGCTTGCCGGCGCCGCAGTGCAGCAAGGCAATCTTACCTTTGCGAGCTTTGTGGAAAGCGGATGGGGCAATTCCGAGGGCGACATCGCCAAGAACAGCACCGATCTGAGTTACTTTGGCGTCGGCTTGGCGGCCCGTTATCGCTTTGAGAGCGGCTTTTACGGCGAGGGTGCCGTTCGCCTGGGGCGCGCCAGCAGCGACTTTGCCGCCAACTTTGCCGAGGATGGTGATTGCGCTCGTTATGAGTCTGACGTCTTCTATGCCACCATGAACATGGCTGCGGGCTACGAATTGCCGCTTAACGATTTCTTGACGGCCGACATGTATGCGCGCTACACGTTCTCGTTCCTAGACAACGACTCGGTGGATTTGAACGATGCGGCGCAGTCTCGAGCAGAACTCGATTCGGTGGTCGCGCATGCGCTGCGTATCGGAGCTCGCGTCAAAGGGGGCTTTACGGACGCCGTCAACTGGAAGGCAGGGATTGCCTACGAACATATGTTTGATGGAGCAGCCGGCGGCACCGTTGACGGGGTTTCGATTACGGAAGCTGAAATGGACGGCGGCAGCGTCATCGGTGAACTGGGTGTTTCTGTGAAGCCCGGCAGTGAAACGAGCCCCTGGACGCTGCAGTTTGCCCTCAAGGGTTATCTCGGCGAACGCGAGGGTGTGAGCGGCAACGGGATGTTGGTCTACAGCTTCTGATCGATTGATTGTGCGTAAATCGAAACGCAGGAAGCTCTTCGGATTGACCTGAGGAAAGAATTTAAGAAAGGAAATATCGATGTTGATTGAGAACTTACGTACGAAACGCACGCTTTTGTCGCTGGCGGTCGCGGCGGCACTTACTCTGTCGGTTCAGGCCAATGCCACCGATACCTTGCAAGGCCAAGTCGTTGCGGACAAGGCGCCCAACTATTCCGCTCAGTCGGGTAAACAGTACTGGGTTCTCACGGGAGCCGAACAAACGGCGGAAAGCAATGCGTTGACGATCAACGACGCCAACGGCACCGTTAAGCTGCCGGACCAAATTCCGGTTTCGCACATTTATCTGTCCGAGGCCGACAAGGCCGTTGCAAACGGCAATCAAATGACGGTCGGAGGACAAAACTCCACTTTCGCTTCTGCTGTCTTGTTAATGAACGTCTGGGCGGACAATGTCGATTCGCTTGAGGCCGACGCAAACAAAGTGGCGTTGAACACAAGTTCTGATGCGGCCGGAAGCTATGCCTTTACGAACATTCTTGCCATGAAGATCGTCGACGCGACCATCCGAAACTCCGAGACGGTGATCGATGATGTTGAGATCAACGTGACCGTCGATCCTTCCGACGACTCAGTTGAGGACCTAGGCGCGTTCTGGGCCTGGGGGGCTTCTGTCGACAACCTCAGCGCCGATGCGGGAATGACAAGTTCCGTGCGTTTTTCGGGAAACAGCCTGACGTTAAGCGGCACGAAAATTGACGCACCGGAGATCTATGTCGACGGTGTCATGAGTCAGCAGGTGAACACGGTTGTTGCAGAGGACAACCGATTTGTTCTTGAAAATCTGTCGATCACCACGGACGACGGTCATTTTCGCGGTGTGACCGCGGTCGGTGCCGACGAGGCTCAAATTTACCGAAATGAGACAACGGTGACCGGTCTTATCTTTTCGTCGACGGATTTTGCCAGTGTCGAGGGCATGGAGGTCAATGGCTTCGGTCGGGCTGAGGCCGCAAACAATACCTACACGGCCGACGGGATTGAGCTCAACGGCAGCGACCTGATTCTTCGCGGCGGTCGTTTCCTAGACGGCGATTCGGCGGTCTTTGCCAACAATACGGTGAAGATAGCCAACGTCACCGCGGGAAGCGTATCGGGAGAATTGCTCACGGTTTACGGCATTCAGACAAGCGATGTGGCTGATGTGTCGGCCAATGCGACGACGGTCACGCTGGACAAAATCACATTGTCGCCGTGGGATGCCGGCTCTTCCTACGAGACCGAGAGTTTGTGGGCCCGTGCGGTGTCGGTGTCCGATGCCGAAACGGTCTCGGCAAGCGACAATCTTCTGTCGGCCCATGATGTGCACGTTCACTCGGCAATTCTTTCGGCGGCGTACGTGAGCGGTGAAGACACCGCGTCGGTCTCTTTGACCGGCAACAAGGTCGAGCTGAGCAATTCCGAGACGATGCAAAGTACGGATTTTGAAAACGGTCTGACGATCTACGGTGCGCGCGCTGCGATAACCGGCAACGCCGAAATCTCCCGCAACGCAGTGTCGGTGAAGGATGTGACGGCCGCGGATCTACGTTTGTACGGCGGCCGTTATTGGGCGGTCGGCTCGACACAAAACGCTTCTGTTGTGATGAACGGCAACCTGCTTGAAGTGGAGAATGTCACGAACACCGGACCGGAGGCCGATCTTTGGGCGGCGCGCGCCGGTTTGGGGGACGAGGCTTACCATAGCGGTGCGGACAACTCAACGGTTACGCTGCAAAACAATCGGGCTCGCGTTTTGGATTCCAAGTTTACCGGTCAGCTTGGAGTAGCGGGAGCCGAAGTCGATATCCGCGGCAGCGCCGATGTTTCGAACAACGCCGTGGAGCTCCGCAACGTAACGGCCGATCATTTCTCTGCTCTAGGCGCGAGTTATGTGGGTTATGTGACGGCTGATCAAGCTGATGTGGTGATGAACGGCAACACGCTGATTGCCGAAGGCGTGACGGCAAGCAATTACTCTCAATTTGTCGCCGCACGGTCGTTCTTTACTGACGGCGATGAAGAAGTCTACGGACAGAACATCCTGATGCAGGGCAATCGGCTCGAGATGACGGACGCGACGCTTTCGGGTGAGAGTTATGTGATGTCGGTCAGTGCCACGGACGCCGGTGAAGCGCGGGCGCTCAACAATACGCTTGAGGTTTCCGGACTTACCGCCAGCAATGATCAAGGCACTGCGGAGACTATTGTCGTAGCGGCCCATCTTTATGCGACGCAGGCTGTGGCTGAAAACAATGCGATGGTCATCAAGAATTCGTCGTTTGCCGGGACCACGGCATTGGAGGGCGTGAATCTGACGACTGAAAACCGGGGTGTTGTTTCCGGAACCGGCGTTTCCATTTCCGGGGCGACGGTCACCGGATACGGCCTCATTCAGGCGGTTGCCGTACAAAGCCCAAACACGGTCGAAGTTGACAATTCGACACTGCTGTTGAGCGATGTCAGCATGGAAGGTGAACAAGCTCTGATTGCCGGCGTCGCTATCTTTGGCAAAACCGTTTCGGTTCAAAACACCTTCGTGCAGGCAACTCAGCTCACTATGAAGGACAATGGGGAGCGCAATGCGTTGGGCGGCGTTTCGGTGGAGATCAACGATGGCGGTACGTTCACAAACGAGAATACCGTCGTATCGTTGTTGAACAATTCTGAAATCACTGACGGTTACGTGGCCGGCACCCTTGTGTCGTTAGTTGACGGCGGTCAGGTTGAGATCAATAACCAGATGGTCGTGGTCTCCAACAGCACGGTCGACGACGTGTACGGCACGGGCATTGTCGCCTCCGGTGACGTGAGTGCGCGTATCAACAATCAAACGATCGTTTTGGATAACGCAACCGTTGTGGGCGGTGTGTACGACGTTTCCGTTAAAAGCGAGACTTCGACGCGCGGCGGCAATGACGTTGAGCTCACCAACAGCCGTTTGCAACTATCCGGCACCAACAAAGTGGGCTCCATCAGCGGATTTGACACGATCGGGCTCAATGTCACCGAAGCGAATAAGGAGAAAGCCGTTCTGACCGTCACCGATGCCGATGCAGGCCAAATGGAATTCAACGGAGTTACGATCGAAATCGCTTCCGACGATTTCCTCGAGAGTTCCGACACGTATCAGCTCATCAATGTGGAAGGCGGCACCTACACGTTCACAGATTTGACGGTCAAGGAAAGTCACACCTTCCTTGAGACGACTTACACGGCCGAAGACGATGTGGTTTTGGATGCCGATCATGGTCTCACTAGCGAAAACGATCTCTTTAACAACAAGACCGTGAAAGCGACCGAAAGCTCCAAGACGCTTGCCGAGTCGCTCCTTGGTACCGTCGCGTTCATTAACCAGGGCGCCGAATTCATTGCCGACGAAGGCATTGCGGCGATGGTGGATGCAGCCAAGCTTGGAGAAGTGACAGCCTTCGGCGTGATGCAGGGCGGATCAACGCACTACAACACGGGCAGTTACGTGGACGTTGACGGCGTTACCTTCATGGCCGGCGCCGGCTTGAGAGTCAATCCGAACTGGACCATGGCCGGTTTCGTTGAAGCTGGCTGGGCCAACAGCGCCAGCCACGTGGAAGGCACGCGCGGCGACGGAGACCATGAATACTTCGGCGTCGGTTTTGCCACGCGTTATCAGACCGACGGCGTTCTTTACGCCGACGGCTCGCTGCGAGCGGGTCGTGCGACGACCGAATTTGCGGGCCGCTACGGGCAGGATTCGGCCAGTTACGACGCCAAGAGCCTCTACATGTCGGCGCACGTCGGCCTGGGTGCAATGTGGGGTCTCAACGAGAGCCTGAAACTGGATACGTATGCGCGCTACATGGTCACGTATCTCGATGACGACGACGTGAGTCTGAATAACCGCTACAACGATAAGCTTGAACTCGACAGCACCGTGACGCACGCATTGCGTGCCGGCGCCCGTCTCTTGGGCGACTCCAACGACTACGCCTCCTGGAAGGTGGGAGCCGCCTACGAGCACGTCTTTGACGGGGACGCCGAAAGCGCGGTGAATTCCTTCAGTCTCGACGTACCTAGCCTGGAAGGCGACACGGGTGTCTTTGAATTGGGGCTGCGCATCCGTCCGTCTCTGGAGAGCAACTGGGCGGTGGATCTCGGAGCCAAGGGCTATGTGGGCGATCGGGAAGGTGTCACGGGCAATATGACCGTGCGCTACAGCTTCTAAGGCGGTGCGATCACTGCTGCAAAAGAGACCTACTCCTTGTTCGGGCTGGAGACATCGATATCGTCGTAGCAGACGTTTAGTTTCCAGCCCGCATCGTCAATGAGACCTCGCAGATTCAAAATCTTTTCCGCTCAGCAGTGATGAGATGCCCCGAAATACCGGTTCAGATGCTCTTTGAACCGTTGCATATCCTCAGCAATTTGCGGATTTTTCAATACGTCGTTTGCCATGAATGATGGTAAAGGTCGCATACGGAGAAACTGGAAAGTTTTGTGAACCGGCATCAACACGGCGTCAATTCCTTTTCCTTCAAAGAACTGCAGCGGATCGTCAAAGGCTTCTTTTGGTGCATTCCAAGTGGAACTCAGCATATAAGTCTTGCTGACGCACACGCCTCCACGTCCGTAAAGTTGCGTGGCATCTGAGCGAGTTCGTCCGTCACCTCCATTGATGCGCGGATCCAAAAACACTTCGTCCTGGTAACGCTTAACCTGCCATGGTGGATTCATCCACCAAGCCGGAAATTGAAGGATGATGCTGTCCGCATCGATAATCTTTTCCACTTCTTCGTCAACCGAAAACTCTCGGTCCACAGTGGTCACGGTCACCTGATGGCCGAATGAGTTCAGTACGTCGGTTGCCAGTTCCACAAAACTGTGCGTCAATGTTCCGCCTGTCCCATGCCATTTTGCGCCGCCGTCAATGATCAATACCTTACTCATTTTCTCCTCTTAACTGCTTTTCCTATTTGCCATTACTTTGCGGATTGACGATGACAAATTCCTTCTTGGTCGCTTCGATGGCGTGCCAGACTCCCGAAAATCCGGGATGCAGGATGAAGCTCTGCCCGGCAACAAAGCGCTGCGGCTTACCACCGTCTTCGGTAATCTCCGAAACACCCTCCACAATGTGGCAGTACTCCCAATGATCGTCTGCCGTCGTGAAGTGCCATTTGCCTTCGGTACTTTCCCAAAAACCGGATCGAACATCTCCCGTCTTGTCCACTCTTGTCACCTTGAATTCCGGATTTCCTTCAAGGACATCAACACGAGCAAACAAAGGACCGTATGAGAACGGTGTTAGTCCGTCGGCTGTGAAACGCACGATTCTTCCGGCATCACCATTGGCAAGAGCCACCGGTGACTGTCCGGAACATCCGACAAGACAAGTCACAAGCAAGAGACCACAGAACAGCTTTTTCATATCGAAGGAAAATTGACGGAGACTTCCTATTGGGAAGCCCCGGACAGCGACCCGGAACAGGCGGCTATGATGTTTATCTGCAAGCGGCTCAAACTGAATTACAAGAAGCTGTCCGAGGAAGAAAGGAAGTGGCTGAAGCGGATTGCGCAGAAGTCGGACTTGCTGAAAAATCCAAACCCACAGCGGGGGAGAAAATAAGTGGGCGACAAAAGCAAATTTTACAAAACGGAGGATACCATGAAGAAAGACGATAGAGAAAGATGTTCGTGGGCAACCACAGAACTCTATAAAGAATACCATGATGAGGAATGGGGAAAGCCCGTTCATGATGATAGAAAACTATTTGAAATGTTGGTTCTTGAAGGTATGCAAGCCGGATTATCATGGCTGACGATATTAAATAAAAGAGCTGCATTTAAGGAAGCCTTCAACGAGTTTGATTATCAAAAAATTGCTCTCTATGACGAAACTAAAATTGATGAGTTAATGCAAAATCCCAATATTGTTCGTAATAGATTAAAAATTAAGTCGACAATCACAAACGCACAGCAATTTATCAAAATCCAAGAAGAATACGGAAGTTTTGATAAGTTTATTTGGTCTTATGTTAAGAATAGACCGATTCATAATCATTTCAAATCGGAAGCGGACATTCCTGCAACAACGCCACTTTCAGATAGAATCAGTAAAGACTTAAAAAAACGAGGCTTTAAGTTTGTAGGCAGCACGATTATATATGCGTATATGCAGGCAATCGGAATTGTAAATGACCATGTGAAAGGTTGCTATTTGTATGTACCAGAATAATTCAATATTTCGGTACAATTTATCGAGAGATAGCAAAGCCCTAAAATGGCTTCCCGCCCATTTCAATCTTGAGAGAAGAAACGCTCCAAAATCAGAAAGAGAGCGGTAAATCTGAATTGCGAGGGAGAATTTAGATGAATCAAGGAAGAATTATTGTGATTACAGGTTCGCCGGGAACAGGAAAGACAACAACTGCGTCGATTGTCGCAAAAGAATCGAACATGGATAAATCTGTGCATATGCACACAGACGACTTTTTTCATTATTTAAGCAAAGGAGCAATACCGCCGCATTTACCAGAGTCCAACGAACAAAATTTAGTTGTCATTGAAGCCTTTTTAGAAGCTGCAAAGCGCTATGCCTGCGGCGGATATGATGTAATTGTAGATGGAATTGTCGGGCCGTGGTTTTTAGAACCATGGAGAGCCCTTGTTCGAGAAGATTATGAAGTACACTATATTGTTTTAAGAGCCAGTAAAGAAGAAACTATGAAACGAGCTGTGGAACGTTCAAAATTAGACAGAAAAACAAATGTTGAATTAGTAGAAACAATGTGGGAGCAATTTTGTAATTTGGGGATATATGAATCGAATGTTATAGAAACGACAACCTATTCTATCCAAGAGGCTGTTTTTGCAGTAAAAGAAAAAATTTCAAGTGGAGCCGCATTGCTATCTTAAACGATTTCTAAAAAGTTTGAAGGTACGGATCGCTGTAAAGCTTGACGATGTCTTTGCCTTCAAACGCTTGATGCGAGGTATCAAACCCAGAATCCATGATGCCGATGCGAACGCCCGCTCCGGTAAAGCCCTGCGCATAGGCTCCGGCGGCACGAATAGCGTCCAGATTGGGATTGCCTGTGGGTTCGGCGCAGACCGACAGCGGGCCCAGGACGGCGCATACCGCCATAAAGACGCAAGTGTGTTTGAGAGTCAAATGAGGCATGACGCACCTAGCAAGACAACCGAGACGAGAATAAAACGCCTTTCGAATCAAGCTAGAAGTATGTCAAAGAAATGCCGTCTCGCACAGATTGTTCGCTCGAACGGTTAGCCTCGGCGATTATGCGAAGGAAAGCGTCAAGATAACCGGTCGTTGTTGGAATCGAAAGAAGCGATGCGCCGGACTGAACTCATGAAGAAAACCGTGGGTGCTCAGATTGAAGAAATGTCTAAAGGCGTGCGGTAGATTTGGCGCTTTTTGATAAACGGTACGATCCTTGAGTTTTTCGATTTGAGCAGGAGCCAGACTGCTGATTAATGGGAAAGGCGAGCAATGTTTCACAGGTCTTACTCGAGTCGCTGACAAAGCGATAATCTTCAATATAACAAAAAGCCTCGCCCGAACTCGTCAAACGGCGGGCGAGGCCTTTCCGGAATCTCAGGATGTCCTCATAGGGAAATTTTTTGTCGATCCGAACAGCAGGGATTGTCCGATGTGATCCAGAGAGACTTTTCGTTGAGATCCATTGCCATGGCATAGACCGTACACAGGCGCTTTCCTTCCGGATCGGCAAGATCCTCATGGCTGCAGACGGAATCAGGGAAGTTTGCGTGGTCCGAGAGATACTCGAACACTTTTTCGACGGTGTACCGGCTCTTAAATGCCCTGCACAATCTCTGCAGACGATTCAATCGTACAAATGTATCTGTTAGGTCGCGTTTAAACGTATCCGCGCCCCGAAGAATCGGAGACAGATAGTGATTGGTGTGACAAAGCGGTTCACTGATCGGCATTAGAACATCAAAATTTTCCGGCGTGAATTCCACGCTCATCAGAAAGCCCGATGCAGAACCCAGAACAAAACAACCGGATCCGGCACGCTGTGGCTTGGCAATCTGGTCAAGGGCATTGCTGATGGTGTCCTGTCCAAGAATCTTGCGATACATGATGTGCAGCGGAACTCCGATGGTACCGTGACCGACACTCAGAGCATTCAGGCAGACACCAATGCCATGAGCGTTCAGTCCCTTGCCGCCGATCATGCCGGCTTCCGCACAGATAATGGCGTCCGGCTCTGTCGGCGATTTCACCTTGAGAACAACAGCGGCAGCACGGGATCCTGCCAACCAGTCCCAGGTTTGTCCGAGCAGCGTATGACCGTTTTCTGTCAATTCGGGAAGCACACCGAAGGCCGAACATCCATCGGGTTGAGCAAACAAAACTTCGCTGCGGCAGTTGATCGTAAGGATGTCCTCATAGGAAATTCCGCAAGACTGCGCAATGGCACGCATCTCTTCAATGGCCCAGGGCAGATAGTCCCGGATGCAAGGCTCAAAACTTTTGGCAACAACCCTGGCCTTTTCCCATGAAACATCGTAGGCCTGAAACAGCGACGTATAGAAGTCAATGTTGATGCGGATCTTTTCGCTTGCGGCTTCTCCGTATTGCCGGCCGCGCTCTGCAGCCGTACCCGACAGCGTGATCAGAGGGAAATGAGCCATGACTTGCTCCTCAATCTAGATGGATTTGACTTGAAGCATTCTATGGTGCTCAACCATCCTGTCAATAGTTGTTGTCATATTGATGTGACAACTATAGACATAGAAAGAGGTCGCTTCGTAGACTCGAGACGTATCGAATAACGTAGAAAAGGAGTGGCCAAATGGTGACAGCAGATCAAAACGCCCTGTGCGAAAAAATTGCTGCGCTGGCTGACAGTATGCAGCCTGAGCTCTTGAAGTTTCTTGAAAAAGCCGTCAATCAGGATAGCGGCAGCTACGACACAGAAGACGTCAATGCGTTCGGCGTTTTTCTGACTGATGCCTGCCGCAAACTTGGTGCAGATGTCCTCGTGCATGATTCTTCAGTACACGGTAATCCAATTGCCTGTGCTTTCAATTGCAAAACTGATGATGACACGCGCCGTGTGCTGATGATCTGTCACCGCGATACGGTGTTTGAGCACGGCACCGCCAAAGCCCGTCCCTTTACCGTCAAAGAGGGCCTTTGCCACGGTCCGGGCTGCGCTGACATGAAAGGCGGCATTACGATCGGCATTCACGCTGTGAAGCTGCTGAAGTCACTTGCTGATTTTGCAGGTGATGTGCCGCTGGAAATCGTTTTTTCCTCGGACGAAGAAATCGGCTCGGAAGCATCGGCTCAATTCATTACCTCGCGTTGCAAAAAAGCAAAGGCAGCCTTTTTCCTTGAACCGGCTCGCCCCGGTGGGGAACTCGTTACGGGCCGGGATGGCGGAGATCTTCTCACACTGGAAGCTTTTGGTCATTCAGCACACGCAGGTAACTCCTTTGCCGAGGGTATCTCTGCGATTTACGGTATCGCCGAAGTGATTTCGGAGTTCGCAAAACTTTCCGATGACGTAGCCGGCTATAGCTGCAATGTTGGAACAATAGAAGGCGGAACCGGCGCCATCATCGTTCCGGATTATGCAGTTGCACGTATTTACACGCGCTTTTCCACGCTCGAGCAACGTGAGTATCTCCTAAAAAACTTCACCGAAATCTGTGACCGTCACAGTCACGACGGTCTCAAGGTAACGATCAGTAAACCGGTGGGCTTCCTGCCCTTTATTCCTAACGATGCCAACCGAGCACTTTTTGATCTGGTGCACGAGGCGGGGACCAACTACGGACTTGATCTCAAGGGCATTTGCGTGCGCGGAGCCGCTGACGCCGGCATTGCTTCCTGCGAGGGTGTTCCCACGATCTGCGGCATGGGCATAGTGGGCGGCAATCTTCATACCGACCGGGAGTATGCCGTGGCGTCGTCTCTTTCCGAACGACTGAAGGTTCTTGCAACAGCTCTTGTGTTTGCAAACGAACGGTTTGACTGACATGCCCTCCCTAAACAATCCAAGGAGAAAACAATGACAACACAAATGATCGTGGCGCAATGCCTGATGGCTGTTGTGCTGCTATTGATGATTACGGGCAAAACGCCACTGTACCTGACTGCAATTCTTGGCTCCACCGTGGTTGCGCTCGGTGCCGGATTTCCGATTACAGGCAAGGAAGGTGTGACACTTACCAAACTTGTGAGTTCGGGGCTCATTGGTGTGATTGCCGATATGACAGGCGTGTTGCTCTTTATCGGTGTTCTGGAAGCCACCGGATACCTCGCAGCCATTGTGCGCTGGGTTATCCGTGTTGGAACACGGTTTGGCGGCGCCCCGGGTGTCATTGCAGCAGGCGCCGTTTCAAGCGGCATTATTGGCATGCTCACCGGTTATGCTCCTCCGATCGTCACGGGTGCCATCGCCTGCCCTGCAGCTGTCAAAATGGGTATGGATCCTAACCGCGCAGCTGGCTCTCAGGGCCACGCCGGAATTCTTGGCAATTTCGGTGGCTTTACCCATCCGACGCAGGTGGCACTGAACGGTACGGCAGGCATTGGCTTCGGTCTCATTAACGTTGCCGGTGTGATAACTGCGCTTACGGTGATCGGCGCAGCATTTGTGCGTAACTATTTCAAGATGAAGAGGGAAGGCAAGCTTCTTTCTCCCGAAGAGGCTGAAAAAATTCTTGCTCAGACGGAGGAAGCAGACAACAGGAAAATTTCTGCCGGGAAAGCCTTTATCCCGTTCCTGCTGCTGATGATTGGCTTTTCAGTGGGTTTCCCGGTCTTTATCGTAGGTATTGCCTGCGGTGCTCTGACCATCGTGATGGCACGAATCTCCGCAACTCAAGGCGAACAGTTCATGCTCGACGGTCTAAAGCGCATGTCCATTCCGTTGGTTGCCACAATTGGTTTCGTTTTCATGGGTTCCGTGATTCAGGCAATCGGCATGACCCAGACCATCAATTTGATTCTCAAGCCTTTCCTTGATATTTCACCGATTCTGGTGATGGTCCTTGTCTCGTGCTTTGCCGGAACTGTGACACAGTCTTATTCGGCTTCTGGTGCTCTGACGATCCCTCTGATGCCCGTTGTGATTGCCGCCGGTGCCTCTCCGCTCGCGGCCTGCATCGCGGCGTGCGGTCCTGCGGCTATTTTCCAGCACTTCCTTACGGGCGGTCCGGTTGCCAATCTTCCCACTCTGATCCCCGTGACACCGGGTTCCAACCTAAAGGATGCGAACCTTTTCCAGCGACCGAATCATCTCTGTGGCCTAGCAATGTGCACAGTGCTTGCGTTCATTGCGAACATGTTCTGATTGAAAGTCATGAACTCAACTGATCAGTAATTCGGCGGGGCGGCGTTGCAACTCTTGAGCAGCGCCGCTCTTTCGTTTATCGTGGGAGATCTTCTGTGAAATTCTCGGGACGACTCAACGATATGCTCGGTAGCGGACAGCGAACACTCGGCACCCAGGTCTTTGACGATCTTTTTTCCAAAATCACAACGCGCCAGTGGAGAGAAGGCGAGAAACTACCTTCAGAAACAGATCTTGCCCGTCACTACAACGTTTCAAGACCTGTCATCCGGGCAGCTATTCAGGAACTCCGTGCTCAGGGTTTTGTCACGACAACCAAAGGTCTGGGCACTTTCGTCAAGCGTTGCAATTACGACCAGGTTTCTTCTATTCGGCTTTCCCAAATCAATGATCTTGAAGATATGGTGCGCTGCTATGAATATCGAATTGCTTTGGAAGGAAAAATGGCATACTGGGCAGCCTTGCGCTGCAATGCAGCCGACCGGATTGAACTTCAACGGGCGTTTGATGCAACAGAAGCAGCGTACGAGAAAAGCGAGAGGTTGGCGCTCGATACCGATTTTGTTTTTCATCTGACGATTGCCGAAGCAACTCACAACCGATTCTTTCCTCAGGCAATGCAAATTGTGCGTCTTCAGGCAGGGCAAGGGATGGAAAAGGTCTCTGAGTACTTCGTCGGCAATAAAGCGCGACATAGCTCAATTAAAAGTGTGGAGCACAGCCTGATCCTTGAGGGCATACTGCGAGGCGATGGCGAAATGGCCGAAGCGGCAATGGTGCTACATTTGACGCGTTCGATGAAGTGGCTCTGTGCTGACGAAAAAAACTGTTAATACCTGTTGGCATCTTGTCTTATCAAACGTCAAAGATTTTGCACTCAGAATCTATAAACCTTCCCGCAAATGAAGGTTCTTTTGGGCAATGCATGCTAAAAACGGTCTGTCGAAGATTCCCATTCGGCAGACCGTTTTTACCGTTCGCAAATAAACGCTTATCTCATGCTTGGAAGATAAGCAAACGCCACTTCCGTTTTGAGCGGATGCCGTTCAAGGGCTTCCTTGAGCAAAACGGGATCAACGGCGCCGGTGGCGTCCGAAAGCATGACAACGACTTTGTTGCCTTCGCGGTAGGCCTTGACCGCATGCACGATGAATTGAGCCAGAGCCGCAACCGGATCAATGGGCTTCAGAGTGGGTTCGAGAAGCGGTAACGTTTTGGCGTCGGGCCGCGGGCAACAAACAAATAACCCCTCGTGAGAGTGTTCGGTGCTGCAAGCCCGTGCACAGGCAAACGCGTCGGCTTCGGTGCGCACTGTTGTTTGCGCCGTTGCCTGAGTCCGGATCAGAGCATGAGAAACCCGATTGTCGCCTTTCATCATCGTCACGCGCATGAGACGATTGGCTGAACCTTTGCGGTTCTGGCCCAGTGCTTCCACGAGACCGTGTTGGCCCAAGCGCATCGGCGTCACATCAACAAAAAGCGTTCGGCAGTCGGCCTTTGGGGTTGAGTTGACTTGACGATAGGCACGCACGCAAGACAGTGTCGCGACGAAATGACGGGCGAGCGAGGCCTTGAGACCGTGAACTTCGGCGCGCGAAAGCGTTTGCATGAAGATGCTGGTGATGCGTCCGAGACCGCAGGCGCGCTCAAGCATCCGAAACCGATCGACGCGGGCATTGCCCAGAATGCGCATGGCAACGGAAAGGCTTTCGAGCGTCAGCGGTTCGTGCGCACGAAGCACGCAACTTTGAATGCGATCAATGAGGGCTCTGGGCAAACCGCCGTCAACGCCGTCAAAAACGGTGGCGGCGGTTCTAAGGTCGCAGATTTGCTGAATGTTCCAGCGCATGCGTGCGGCCTGACGGTGCTGGGATAACTCAGGCAGCGGAGCGCAAACGAAGTTTTTATCCTTTGGTTTGTGCATCGGTTTTTCCCCAATTGATTTAAAAGTACAAAAAAACTCAAACTCACGAATAACTCCTTTTGTTGAATTGAATAACAAAAGGCAGAGTCGGGTATCGATATCAGGCAAAAATGCTTGCTATCGCTTTGCATCGCTTTTGAATCCAAAAGCGAAGTGCGCAATCTAAGGAAAATCCTGTAGTTTGTAAAGAGCGAAGAGAAAAATATTTTTTTGTGCTCAGGATTGAATTTTGACCGGGGACGTGCTAATGATCATTGCGTGAAAAGGCCTGCGGGACGGACAAAGCAGCGAGATTTGACAGAAGGTAAAAAGTTGGCGATGTGTTCGTTTTTGTTCGGTTTGAAACGAACAAAAACGAACAGTAAAGAGGGACTTGAATTTATTTTAAGGATATAAGGTTGCAAAAAGCCTTGCCTTTCTTTTTTATTAAATAAAAGGCAATTTTTTCCAAAAATATCTTGATTGTTTGTGTAAGAAATCAAATTTAGGTGACGATATTGCGGCGCTCAATTTGTATTACACATTCGATGAGGCCGCTTGAGATTCGCTCGAGTCAAACCTTTCGAAAAACACAAAGTCGGCAAGACTACCAGGACCGGGCGCATGCTGCGACGGATTTCTTAAAAATCTGACGTTTTCATTGGAAATTTTCTCTCGAGGACGTCGCGTCGAATTGCCGATGGGGCGCGGGATTTACGACGATGTCGGCTACGACGGAGTCTCGGACGATCAGACGGAAAACTTTTCCGTTTTTGTTTTTCGTCGCCCTCAAATTCTCTTGACGCCCGAAAGATGCGTGTGAACAATTCGCCGCCGTGCCGAACGCCAGGCGTTTGCCCCGTCGTTCGGCCGAAGTCGAAGAAAAACCGAAGGTTCGTCTCAAAGGTGAGTCGGCGGTTTTTCCATGTAAAACCCATCCGAGGAGACGTTGCATGTTCAACTCAATGTCGGACGAAGCGCGCTTAAAGGCTTTTAAGTGGTGCTTTGTGACGGTTTTGGCCGTCTGGGCTTTGCTTTTGACCGTTGATCCTGTGCACGCCGCCGCCACGGGCGGCTCGGAGTTCAAGTCCTTGTATGAGCTTGTCTCCGGTTGGGCGAGAGGTTATCTGGGCAGAACCATTGCGGTGGTTTTTCTGCTCGTGGGCCTCGGCACGGGACTTATTCGCGGATCCGTTATTGCGGCGGTGACGGCGCTCGGTGCGGCAGTGGCATTGTTGATGCTGCCCACGATCGTCGATTCGCTCTTTAACGGCGCCGGCATTTAAGCAAAGCGCCGAGTGCGAAAGGCGGCCGACGGCTTTCATGCCGCGGACACTTTTCGCACTCCGCCGAGCAACCCTTTTTTCGGAGAGACATTCAATGCAACCGGTCCTGGTGCCGAAAACGCTCGACGCGCGCTCGCGTCTTCTTTTTTGGGAGAGCGACTACGTGATCGTGGCCTTGGGCGGCTTTGTGGCCGGTCTGCTTGTGTCGGGACTCACCGCAGGATTGATCGGCGCCGTGCTCTTTGCTTGGGGTTGGCAAAGAGCCCGAGGCGGGGGTTCAACGGCGCAGGCCGTGGCGTTGGCGTACTGGCATCTGCCGGCGGACTTTTTCCTGCGCGTGCCGCAAAGCGCCAGACGTCACTTTATCGGGTAAGTCTCCGAGGCCATTGACAGAAACCGAACTCTCGACGCCGTTGATGCGTCACAAACATTCATTAAAGCGTACGCCATGCAGCGAATCATTCAGACCGTTTCGGCCGAAGCCGCCGCCCATTTGCAGATCCGACGTTCCATCGTGGCCGCTTTGGGCGTGAGTCTGCTCACGAATGCCGCTCTGGCGCTCACGTTGCTCACCAAAACCGACAACAGCCGCACGGTGGTTTTGTCGCCGGCGGCTACCCAAACATTTATCGCCACGAACGATGCCGTGAGTCCTAATCTGCTGGAATCCTTTGCGGCACAGTCGGCGTCGATTCTTCTGAATATGACGCCGGCAACAGCCGCTGCCAACGCCGAAATCTTTCTTAAAAACGTGGCACCGCAAGCTTATGCGGCTATGGCTGGCAACGTGCGTCGCGGCGCTTCCGAACTTGTGCGCAACTATGCCTCAAGCGTTTTTTACCCCCATGCCTCTGCCGTGGATGAGACGACCAAAAGTGTATGTCTGAGCGGCGAACGGCGCATGATGATTGCGAGTGCTGTGACCGAAACCAGCGATATAACAGTCTGTATGCGACATGTTGTAACGGCGGGACGTCTGCAGATTTCTCAACTCACCATCCGCAAAACGGAAAGCACGGATCCGGCTGTTGAGCTCGCAAACTTTATCGGCCCGGCTCGATCGATTGCTGACGCACAAGCCGAGTCCGTCGACTGAATTCCCTGAAATTCGATAAACCGATAAGGCTTTGCCCGCTGTGGCAAAGCTTCGGGGATTGTTGTTGCTTTCGTTTACTTAACAGATTACAAACAACACGTTAAAACAATGAGACGTTTTCCTTTAAAGGCCGTTTTGGCCGGTCTCGTGACAGTTGCGGGACTCATCGCAAACGGCGCACAAGCCGCAGACCCGGTCACACATCCTCTCTCGCGCGATCACGTCAATCTCGTGCGCGTCCAGGGGCAGAAGATCACCGATGTGGTTTACGACACGCAGGCTCTGGAAGTCTCGGCCGACAAGGAGCGCGGCATTGTCTTTATCAAAGTGAAGACGGCGTGGCTGGCGTCGGGAGTCGGGGAGGTCACTTCGGCATTCTTTAACACCGAAAGTGAAAACTTTTCCGTGCAGTTTTTCGTGAGTGCCGTTCCGTCGCAAACCGTGGATTTGATTCCGCAGACCTCGGTGACGGGGGCGGCCGATGATCGGCAGACGCGCATCGCGTTGGCAGCGCCGTTGTTAAAGCTTGAGTCGGGCGACTTTGTGAGCGAGCTCAAAACCCTGGTGCAAAAGAGTGTCACGGGGCATGTGCCTGATGAGACGCTTGCCGTGGGGTCACTTGCTTCGCGCGAGGACGATCGGCGCTTTGCCCGTTTGCCCGCACCCGAAGGCGCCGTGTACTGGGAGGGTTTTAAGGTTCGCGAAACGCAAGCGTTTTTGTCAGCCGACAAACTCACCGAAACGCTTTTGTTTACGCGTGTCTCTGCCAAGGCGGGAGTACCGGACGCGGCGCGTTTGGCGAAAATCATCGGCGGCGTGCTTGCCGTGGCCCAGGAAGTGCAGGGCACGGGCGATCGACTTCAAACGGAAATCACCGTGATTCGTTCGCGTGAAGCAGCGACCCGAGGCGGCGACGTTTTTGAAAGTGCGCTGGTTGCCTTGTCGGGCTCTGTTTCCACATCGAAACGGGAGAGCAAGCTTCCATGAGTCAAGAGCCGATTGATTTTGAGGCCGAACGCCGTCGCGCAGCCAAAGAACTGGGGTTGCCGTACTCCGATTTGGACGATCCCGTCCATTGGCAGAGAAACATGCAGACGCAAGAGGCAAAAAAAGAGCTTGCCGAGATGCTCTCAGAGAACGACACGAAGACGCAGAGCCGCGAACCACGCGAAGACGAGTCGACGTATGCCTCGTCCAACTCGATTTACACACAGGGTCGTACTGCGCAGGAAGAACCCGAACACACAGCAGGCGTTGCCATGAATCGCGAGCACACCAAGCTTTCTTGGAAGTTGCGTGCCGAGTCGTTCGTCAACAAGGTGAAGAGTTTTGCCGCCAGCCGCCGTGAACGCTCGCAAGCGGGCGGGGTGGCGGCGCAGCAAAAGGAGAAGTCGCGGCAGATACAGACGGCCGCGGTGGGTCTTACGACGGTTGCGGCGGTGGTGGCGGGCATCATGATGCTTGCCGGAGACGAACGCGGGGTTCGTTCGGAACCGGTGCGTGTATACAAAAGCGACTTTCGTCTTGAGCCTGAGGCGTTGGACAAGCAAAGCTACCAAAAGATGTACGACGAAAAGCTCGCGGGCGTCACTGAACGTCTTCAGACGATGGAAGAGCTTGCCGCGCGTCTTCAAAAGGAATTGGCTGCGCAACAGGAAAAAAAGGGAACGCAAAGTGCAGCATCCGAACCCAACACCGCGGTGCCCGTGAATCAATTGCCCGATTTCTCGCCGCAGAGCCGTGCTGCCATTGAAGCGGGAACGCTTTCGGGGGCAATGAACACATCGCCGTCGGTCACTTTCGACGGCCCGCGCCTCAAGCGACTGGCTGTGACCGATCCGATCAAAGATTTTGAAGCGATCCGGACGGCCGCGCGCGAACGATACACCAAGCGCTCGGCGGCTTCGATCGATTCGCCCATTGCCTCAAACCGCGCCCGCAACGAAGCGGCCGGCACCTATTTGCCCGCGGGCAGCTTCGCTCGAGCCGTGGTGCTGGCGGGCGCCACGGTCTCCACAGGCGGGACGGCCTCATCGAACCCCGTGCCGATGCTCTTGGAAGTCAAGGATCTCGCCAAATTGCCCAACGATTTTCGCGCCAACGTCAAGGCCTGTTTTGTGACGGCCAACGCCACGGGAGATCTTTCAAGCGAACGTGTCTGGATCCGATTGGAGCGTTTGAGCTGCATGACGACAAGCGGCAAGGCGCTTGATGCGCGCATTCAAGGCTATGTCACGGGCGACGACGGAAAGACAGGCGTGCGTGCGCGACTGGTGACGCGCAGCGGCCAGGCGATTGCGAGCGCACTTCTGACCGGTTCCATTTCGGGTCTTGGCAAAGCCGTGTCGCTCTCGGCACAGGACACGACGACCTATACGTCGGGCGCCGTCGGCACCACCGTGAGCGATTCGTTTCGCGCGGGGTTGGGCGAGGGGCTCGAGAGTGCGCTCGATCGTATTGCCGACTACTACATCCGACTGGCCGACAAGATTTTCCCGTGTCTGGAAATCGACTCCGGCCGCAAGGTGGATCTGATTCTCTCGCAGGGCCTCACGATCGCGGTGGACGAAACCGCGCCGTCGGAAACATCGGGCGGCGCCATGCCGTTGACGTCTTCAGAAGGCCCCGCTGTCAACAGTTCCGAACTCTTTGGCGAACGTATGAAAGCCGCCAGCGAGCGCTACGACTAATGATCGAAAGAAACAAGAGATGAACCAGACAAAACACAAACGATACGCAGGTCGCGCAGCGCTTTTTCTGATGCCTTGGGTGCTTGCGGGCTGCGCGGGCAACATCACCGGACTCGTGGGTGCACAGGAAGACTTCGGGTGTCCGGCTTCGGGCGGCGTCAACTGCACGACCGTTTCTGCCACTTACGAAAGAGAACATGCCTCGGAAACCGAATCGCGCAAGCCGACGCTCACTGGCCCGGACTCGAATGTTGCTCTTACAAACCAACCGTCAGAGCCCGCAGATGACGAGCGCATTGCCGTGAGGGCACAGGTGACCGAGGTTTCTGTCAAACATAACGCTCGCGCAGTAACGCGTACCGAATTGACCTCGCGCGCGCCCGAACGTTTGGTGATGCTCTGGATTTTGCCGTGGGTGGATACCGCAGGAGACCTGCACTCCGACTCGCGCGTCTGGATGCGTGTGCGTGATGCTGCCTGGAAGATTGAATCCGTGCGTACGCGCGCCATGCAGTCGGCTCCGGAGACAGCGCCGTGACGGTTGAAAAGAGCGGAAACGCCGGTCTTTGGCAGGGCGTGGTCAATCTCGCCGAAAAGCTTCGTGACGCGGTGCTTTTAAAGAGCAACGTCACGGGGCTTACAGGACCACAGAGGCGAGGCTCGGGCATTCCCGTGGTCGATCGCTTCAGTCACGTGCTAAGCGTCTTGTACTACGCGCAGGATTCGGGCGTCTTTTTCATGAACGACGGCGGGCAGACCGCGGTCTCAAGCCTCGGGCGAGTGTTTGAGCTCACGCCCGCGCTTTACGCCGACACGGCGCTGGCCGAAGGTCTGGAACGCATCATTTCAAGCGAAATGCCCGGTCAGACGGTCTATTCGGTTTCGCTTTTTGCAAGCGCCGCCGCAGTGCGCGAAACGCTCACCGAATACGTGGAAAGTCGTTCGCAGGCCGTTCGCCTGCCCGAACAGGCCGCCGGCGTTCTCAAAGAAATGGCCGTGCGCCGCGCCCGCATGCTCGATGAAAGGGCCCGGAGTCTTGCCTTTGAAACGCACACGCCCGTGCGGCACTTTCGCGTCTGGCTTTCGGTCGTGTGTTCGCCCGGAGAAGCCGAACTGCTGCACATCCTTGAAGGAAAGAGCTCGCAGGCGCTCACGCACTTTCTGAGGGCTTCGCAAGGCATCGAAGTGGCGCTCAAGCAGTTCGGGCTTTTTGCTTACGCTTGGGACGACGTCGACTGGATGGAGACGGTGCGCGAAATTCTCAATCCTCAAAAGGCAGCGGCTGGAGAGCTCCCTGAAACCAGTCTCAGGGGACACAGTGCGCGTCAAAACCGACTTGAAGAAACCGTGCGTCCGGACGTTCTGCGTACTGCGGCGGTTTCCCCCGACACGACCATCGACATTGCCCGCAGCGGCATGGTGTTTGCTTCGCCTGCGCCGGGCAAGGGCAGCTTTGCGCAAACCGAAAGCCGATGCTCGGTCAGTTACGCCGAAAATGCTGTCGAAGCGGTAGGCTTGGCTGTGACGGGACTGCCTGCGCAAACGCATTTGTCACGCATGCGTCGCATCCTCGGAGCGGCCACCGCCACACGAGCCCGCATCAATACGCCCTTTTTGTGGACGACAAGCGTGCAGCCCACGGCAATTTCTCAGGACCGTTCGATGGTGGCGATGAAGCACGCGCGTGTGAGGCAGCTTGTAAACACCGAAATCGGGCAGTTCCTCACAGATCTTGCTGAGCGCGGGCGCGACCTTGAAACGGCGCTTAAGGCTTGCGAAGACGGTCGCGGATTGGCGCGCATCGCGCAGACGATGATTGTGTATGCCTCGCCCGGCAAGGGTGTGGCGGCAGCGCACAACGCTGCCAACGTGCTTGCGGCCACGGGCTTTCAGGCGCAGATCGATTTGGGCTTGCAGGTGATGGATCTGATGCAAAGCCTGCCTTTGGAAGCCGGAACCGTGCTTATGCGCGACATCAAGACGGCCGGCCGTGCCTACACGGTGACGCGCCAGGCCGCCGGCCACATGCTGCCCGTGACGGGAGACTTTCGAGGCAGTCCCGCCAGAGTTTCGGAAACCAAACGCAAACCGATGCTGATGCTTGTGTCGCGCAGCGGGGAACTTATGCCCATCGACATCTTTGCCAATCGCAACGGCAACTACAACGCGGTGGTGGCGGGGACGTCGGGCTCGGGCAAGTCGGTATTGACGCAGGAAATCGTCACGTCGGTTCTGGCCACGGGAGGCCGCGTTTGGGTCTTTGACATCGGCAAGAGCTACGAGACGTGTGTGGATCTAGCGCAGGGGCAATTCATTGACTTTGAGCGGCAGGACCGGGAGAAATCCGATCGGCTTTGCCTCAATCCGTTGGACATGATGGGCGAGGATCCGGCTGAAACGTTGGATGAGGTGGCGCAGATCATCGCCGCGATGGCCAACGGCAACGCGCCGATGGAAATGACCGCCATGGAACTCGTCAAGGTCAATATTGCGGCCGTGGTGCAAAAAGCGCGCGAACAAAACCGTACGCCGCAGTTGACTGATCTTGTGGTGCAGCTGATGGCTACACGCGATCCGGCTCTGCACGATGTGGCGGTGCGCTTGTCGCCCTTTGCAGCGGGAGGCCGCTTTGCCGCCTGGTTTGAAGGCAAGGCCAACGTCAATTTTGAAGCCGCGCTCGTGGTGCTCGAAATGGAGGCGCTCGCAAACAAACCGGTGCTTCAAAGCGCGGTGCTGTTGATTTGCATCATGCGCATCCTGCAGGAAATCCGAAACAGGCCGCGCAGTGAAAAGAAACTCATCGTGATTGACGAGGCCTGGCGATTGCTGTCGGGCGAATCGGGCGCCTTCATCGAATGGGCCTGCCGCACGCTGCGCAAGTACGGCGCGGGGATCGTGTGCATTTCGCAGTCGATGGAAGACTTTCGGATGTCGGGTACGGCTCGAGCGGTGAGAGCCAACGCCGACAGCGTCTTTCTCTTTCGTCAGAAAAACGAAGGGATTGCGGCGTTTACCACTGATCCGGCACTGCAAAGGACGTTATCGGGTCTCACCACCGTCTCGGAAACCTACTCCGAAGTATGGGCTCGCGTGGGCGACGCACCGGGCGTGGTAGGGCGCCTCATTTTGGATCCCTTCTCCATGACGGCGTTTTCGACGCGTGCTGAAGTGTTTGACGCGGTGCGCCGAGAAAAGGCCAAGGGCAAAAGCGCCGTGCAGGCCATTGCCGCTGTGGCGTACGGCGGTGCGGACAAGGAGGCCGCGCGATGACGGACGGCGCAAAACCGGCCACGCGAAAAAGCCTGGCCAAAGAAGAGGCGCTCAAAAGCTTTTCGGTTGTAGCGGACGGTTGGGCAGGAGCAGAGCAAAACCAAGATGAGACGGCAGTCCCTGTCGTGCGAATGCCCGAGACCAAGCCCGCCAAGGCCGAGCTCCTTACACCCGCACAAAAGCGTCAGATCTGGGAGAAGTCGCGCTACGAGGCGCTGCGGCAGCAGCCCGATGCGATGGCGTTTCATGAAGAGGCGCTTGCGCGCTTTGAACAGGACGGGATGCTCAAGAAACTCGCCAAAACAAACGGCTTGACCGAGGATGAGGCGCGTCGCGTCTGGTCGTTGTTTTTGGAGCACCACCGCATTCGTACGACAGCGCAGGCGGCAGGTGGCCGAGCCGAAATCGAGGAGTGTCCGGAGGCCGACTCCGACATCGAAGGCAAAGACGCGTTGCAGACGGCAAAACCATCCGCGCAACCCGAGCGTGACGAGAAAGAGGCTGAAAACGACCGGCCGCCGATTCAAATCACGAAGATGCCGACCCCGCCGCTTCCGGCCGTATCAACAGAACAGACGTCGAAGCCTGCGACAACCGAAAACATAACCCCGCAGCCCCTGAGAGAAGAAAGCGTGGAGACAAGCGAAAAGCAAGACACAAAAGAACTCCGGTACCGCATCAACGATGAAATCGCGCAACAGGAGCTTACCCGAACACAGGCCGCTGCCGCGGAGTTGGCAAGCCAAGCCGATGACGAAATCCGTCGGGCGCGTTGGTCGACGGTAAAGACCGTGGCGAATCGCACCGCGATGGGGCTTTTTGCCCTCGGCTTATTGAGTGCGGGGGCAATGGCTTTGAACGTATGGGATCTGCGTGAGAGGCTCGGCATTCATTTGCCTGCGGTACTGCAGCCGGCGCCCGACGTTGCCGTGGTCGATCGACAGGCTGCGAGAAAAGCGCTGCTGGAACTCGCAGGTCGCGCTGCGCTCGAGGACGTGATGGCGGCCAACGACGTTTTCGACGAACTTTTTGTGCTGGCAAGCGCCCGCGTGGCCGCCCGCGAAAACTGGCTTTTGATCGACGCGCGAGCCGTGGTGGCCATGGCCAGCGGCGGACGCGATGCCACGGAGCGGATCGAAGCCGAGATCGTGAATCTCGTGCAAAACGGCGCGATCGAACGGATCCGAAAGACGGCGGGCAAGCCAAAGGAAGGCCGATGAAGCGCGCCGTCGTTTTGACCGGTCTTCTGACGGGGATTTCCGTGGTGGCTTTTGCCGCACCCGCTGCGTGCCCGACGTGTGCCGACACCGAAAAAACGGAGCGCGGCGTCGACATCGTGGTGGCCAACACAGCGCCCGTTGCCGAACCCGATTGGGAAGTTTTGTTGCAGTCCCGCGTGCGGGAGGCAGACCGTTTGGGGCTTTTGCGAAAAGCGCAGCGCGAGACGACTGACAACATGAAGCGCCACGCTGAGACTCCCGTGGACTTGAAGCTTCCGAGAGCCACGGCGACCGAATCGCGCCGCCTGGTCCTGTTGAATGAAGCGTCCGTGCGCGCCATGGCCGAACCAGTCAAAGCCGTTTTTGCGGGGTTTGTGCGCGGATATGTGTTTTTTGACGCGGATGACGAAAAGCAGCTTGCCTTTGTTCGGTTTCTCCCCGAAATCGGTACGTCGCTTCGCCCTGTGGCCACAGCTGGAAACGTCTCGCAAGCCTCGCGCCGATTGGGAATCCGACTTTATGCCGATCAGGGCGGCACGCTAACCCGACGCTTTGCGCTCAAATCCGTTCCGAGTGTTGTGATCGTCACATTTGACGGCAGGGAAGTGGCGGCTGTGATCGATGAGGTGGCTCTCAATGACGATACAACCGACAACATCAACCCGATTACAGGATCAGAACCATGACCAAATATCACAGCCGCGCCGAAATCAATCAGAACACGGCCAAGATGGACGCCGATGACAAAAGAGCGGCCGCGGGTCGTGCAGTGACCGACCCGTCGGCTGCGCGCGACTTTACGGCTACCTCCCTTTGGGTGCCCGAAACGCAGGCAATGCCTGTGGCCACCGCTTCCGACCTGGGTGTGCTTGCCTTGTCGCTTGTGCGTCACCTTTTGGAGCCGATCAAGGCAAAAGCTTTGCGTGAGCCCGAAGCAGCCAAGGATGAGCTCGCCGCTTTGTTTGCCGCTTTGCCCGTGCCGGATGCACGAGACCTCACGCAAACCGTCAAGGATCTCAAAAACCTGACGCCGGGCTTTCGACAGATGCTGCAAACGAAAAGTGGGCGCAAGGCGATGAAACTCAACGCCCACTATTTCGGCGCCTCTGTCACGGCGTTTCAGTCGGGGTACGACGGACACTGGATCACGCGCGAGGCCGCGCTGCGCTTGCGACTTGTGCGTTACTACGAAAAAACGAGCGGCGAATTTGCTTCGAGCGTACACCGTGCCATGGCCGCGTTGTCGCGCAACGGCACGGCTTATGCGGCTTGGAGCGCTGGCTGGCCCGTCTTTGTCTGTGACCTCAACCGCACGTTCGAGCGCTATGCCGCGCAGGAATTGTTGGCTGCGTCCCAAGGGCGGCTTGCGGTAGTGACGCCACCTTTGACGCCCGAAACACAGGTGCTTGTCGCGCGCTATGCCCCGGAAATGGCTGTTGTGATTGACGAAGCCGGATTGCTCTCGGTGCTGCTGGGCAACTACAGCACGGTGATGCTTCTGGAGCGGCGCATCGGCGGCTGGACCGTGACGTTTCCGGCGGGTGGTGCGAGCGAAAAAGACCTCAAAAATCGCAAGTATCCGGCCTTTGCCCGGGCTCTGGCGCGCTGCGCGGTGCTGCCCGCATCGTTTGCTGCCGAAAATGGTTCTGACCGAAAGCAAAAGCACACCTCCGTCAAGGAGGCCGCATGAGACGGCAAAAAGGCTTTGTGTCTGTGGTGGCGGGATTGTGTGCGGCAATCGGTATCGTGACTTCGGGAACGGCTGAGGCGGGCTGCGAAGGCTCCTTTCCTAACCCCGTTACGGACGTCTGCTGGTCGTGCCTCTTTCCGATGAGAATTGCCGGTACCCGTTTGAGTCCCGAAGGCGTCTCTGACCCCGACACCGACGCGCGCGTGATCTGCACGTGTCAGCGCGGACCCGTTGCGGTGCCGGGATTCAATATGAGCTTTTGGGAGCCGCTGCGTACCGTGGAAGTGGTGCGTGAACCTTACTGCTTGGTCTCCTTGGGCGGCGTTTCGATGGATCCGGGACTTAAAGCTCCCGCGCACGGCAGAAGCGCTCAGCGTACCGCGGGCGTTGCCGCTTCCTTTGCGGGCAATGTCGGCGAAGACGGTGCGGGCAGTCCCGAAATCGGCGCGGTGTTTTATCAGGCGCATTGGTACCACACGCCGTGGCTTTTCGTGCTCGAAGCAGTGGTCGATACGTCGTGTCTGGAAAACGCGGCTTGGGATCTTGCGTATCTCACCGAACTCGATCCGATCTGGGGCGACGCGCTTGCCTCGTTTGTACTGGCGCCCGAATCGGCGATTTTTGCCAATCCTATGGCCGTGGCTGCCTGCGCCATGGACTGTACGGCGGCCTCCGTCATGAAGCCCCGTCCGGAACTTTTCTGGTGCAGCGGCTGTCAGGGCGGTTTGTATCCCTTGGCAGGGTGGGTCGCTGCCATGACAAGTCCCCTGCAGGCTTGGCATCTGATTGCCGCTCGCATGAGCGTAAAGCTTGCGCGAGAGGGGCTGTTGTGGGCCGCCTACGGCAAAAAGGGACAGTGCGGCCCTTACTTTGAACCGATTCCGCGCAAGGACGTTTGGCGCACGCAGTTGATTTATCCCACGGTGACGGCCTCGGGCTCGAAATGCTGTCGGCCGATGGGCGCGCCCACACAGACCTGGGGTGCAGGCAAAACCTATGCGGTGGGCGGTGAAGACGGTGCGATTTTGCTCTGGCGCATGCGCGACTGCTGCGCCGGTCAAAACCTCATGACCGGCATGCCTTGAGTTTGGGTGCCGACACTTTCAAACGAAACAGCAAGATGACTCAGAAAAGAGCAAAAAGCCGCGTGCTTGCGGCAGCGTGTGTACTTGCGGCGGTACTTTCGGGGAAATCGCCGGCAAATGAAGCAAACGATGCGCTTCTTGCCGCTGACCGAGCGGTCGTGGCGCAGGCCGTCGAAACCGTGGAAAACGAAGCGCGTCGACTGGCGACGGGCGAGGTGCAGACGCCGTCCGAGTTCAAAGGGATGGATTTTGTCGGCGTTCGTCTGATCGTGGCCGTGAGCATGAGTTTGGAAAAAGACTATCGCGAACGTCTGAGGCGCGAGGCTGATCTGGCGCATCTGCGTTTGGCAGTGCGCGGATTGCCTGTGTCTGAGGGTTTTGAGAAGGCGGCGTATTTCGGGGCTCCGGCTGAGGACCGGAATCGGCAAAAGGCCGAGATTGTTCGCTCTGCGGCGCGTTTGCTTGAAGCGTTCGGGGCAGTGGACGTTGATCCCGCGTTTTTCCGAGAAAACCGCATTGCTTCGGTGCCGGTCTTTGTTCTTGAAGACGGCGCCGGGGTTTTGGCGCGCGTGCAAGGAGCCGTGACGACGAACTATGCCTTGGAGACGCTTTACAGGGAATTCGATGATCCGTCGTCTGAGATCTCTAAGGCGGCGGGCAAGGTGCGCGCCTCGGAAGCGCAAAAGGCGATTCACGCGATGGGGTGCGCCCTGCAGCGTGATGCTTGGTCTGAACCCTCGTTTATGGGGAAGGCCTGTGATTAAGGGGGCGTTCGTTTTGGCAAGCCTGTGCGCGGGTGTCGTTTATGCCGCAGGGACCGTGCCGCCCGCGGTGGAAGATGCTGTCAACGCCGGCAAGACAATGCCGATTCCGGACTTTGACGTCATCACCAAGGGTGAAGACGTGACGGATTTTGTCAAAAACAACACGGGCAACACGGAAGAGCTCGAAGCGCTGCGCCAAAACGGTCAGGGCGTGCTTTACGACCCCGGTCGCGCAGAGGCCGATGCATGTTGGAGCCGCAACGACCCCAAGTGTCTGGCCGTGCAGATGGTTGACAAGGGCTCGACCAATCGCCCCAAGCTCGATCCCGACGAGGCCGACAAGATTCTGGGCGAGCGTGACGACGTAATCGACAACGCCGACGATTGGGTGGATTTGGGCGGCAACGGCAGCTCCGCGGGCAACTGTGAGGATCACATCACGGTGATCCCCAAGCCCGAAGAGACATTGACCTGCGAAGTGCGCACCAACAGAGAACCGGGGAGCAGCGTGGAGGAAACGTGCGAAAAGCGCTTTGATGAGATTCTCTCGGAGGCGTCCGTCTGGGCGTGCGAAACGACGCTTAAGGAAACAAAGGAGGCGACGTGTTCGGTTCCCGTGGTGGTGCGCCAGCAGACCACGACCACCTTGGCTTGCTTTGAAGGCAAAAAGGATGCAACGAGCGAAACGTGCCCGGTGATAGTGACGCCCGGACAAAAGGAAAAGCATTACGCGGCCTGTTTCAAGCCCGTCTATAAGGCGGTCACCAAAACCTGCACGCGCAGGCTTGTGGTGACGACGGACTCTTCGTGCAAGGTGGGAAGCACGCAAAGCGCGTCCAACAGTGACTTCGGGGGCCTCGGCGAAGACGCCGTGCCCGGAGCCGATACGCTCACAGTCACAAGCGTGTGCCGGGTCGACGGGATTGAACTTGCGCTTACCGTCAACAGCAAACCGGCCGTTACCGTGAAGACAACGACCGATGTGTTTGAAACGGTCGAACCGATCACGGGCGGCTTGGCGCGCTTTGCGGGCAAGGTCACTTGCAACAAAGCCGACTGCATTGCCGACATCAAACTTACCGTTTACAAGAGCGCGGGGACGAACCACGTCTATCAGGGCGACGTCTCGCTTCGCTTTCCCTTCACGCGCTTTGTGAAAAACGCCGAAACCGAACACTGGAGCGAAACATGCACGGGATTGTGACGGGCTGGCGCTTGCGTGCGGCGTTTTGTTGCGCCGCGGGCTTGTTTGCGTTGACCGGTTCCTTATGGGCCGCCGACGCCGGCAAAGAAAATTGTGTCGTGACGGGGCGCGTGTGCGTCGAAGCGGGCGGCACACGGCTTGTCGACGGCGTGCCCGTGACGCGCGACTGTTGGAGCTATCGCGACACCTATGCGTGCATGGTGCCCGATACGGAATCCGTAAACGGTTGCTCCACGCTGCAGGCTGATGCGGACGACAGGGGGCCGGGCAAGTGCGTGATGAAAGACAGAACGTGCTCCGAGGAAATCAAGGATGCCGAGGGGCAGTCCGTGTGCCTCTCGTACAAGGAAACCTGGGTATGCGACAAGAAAATCAAATTGCCGCCCGTGAATGCCGAATGGACAAAGTCAACCGTGGAGACCGAAGACGAGATCGACGAATCGGCTTGCGGCGAGCTTCTCGATCGTCAAGACTGCACCAAGGGCGAAGTCAAGTGTACGGAGTCGGGCTGCGAGCGCGTCTTTTACTGCAATGCAAAAACGGCCACGGGCTGTTCGGACTTGGCCGCAGGCGGCTGCACGATCACCAAGGCCCCGACGTGTGATACGGATGTCGATCCCGCGTGCCTCATCAAGGTGGGGGAAGCCGTTTGCAAAGGCAAACTTCCTGAAGGCGTCGTGGAAGACGGCAACGCCTCGATTGAAGACGAAGAGACGGTCAACGTCGGGCAGCCCACGCAGGACGTCGAGTCGTGTACGCAGATGGCAGACAAACTGGAAAACAGCGGCATGCACTGCACGCAGATCTCTCAGGTGTGCGTTGACAAGGATCCGCCCGTGCGCGTCATCAACGGCATTCCGTATCGCGCCTCGTGCTGGGGCTATGAGCGAGTCTATCGCTGTGAGCGAACCGAACCCGCGTCCACCTGCAAGGGGTTGGAGGCAAGCGAGGGCTGTACCGAAGTTGAGCGCACGTGCGTCAAAAACGGACCCGACGGGTGCGAGGCCGAGCGTGTCGTCTACAACTGCGGCAGAGTCGAATCGGTTGATCCGGGCGACGCCGAACTCATTGAGTCAAGCGATGAGATCTCGGGGATAGTCGAGGTCGATACGTGTTCGGCATTGGAAACCAATGACATCTGTCGCAAGACCGCGGAAGTCTGCACGGAACCCGGCGGCACGAAGATTGTCAACGGCGTGCCTGTTACGAAAGACTGCTGGGCCTCTGAGATCACCTACACCTGCGGCTCGGGCGCGGGTGATCCGGTGACCGACGACGGCTGCGAATCCTTGGAAAAGCGCAAAGACTGCAAACTGACCGAATCCAAGTGTTTGGGCAGGGACGAGGACGGCAACTGCACGATGCTTACGAAAACGTTTGTGTGCGGGGGCGGAACGGAAGAAATCGTCACGGGCAAGGACTGCGACGGAGAGCTTTGCATCGCGGGCATCTGCGAGCCCACAAAACCCGAGACAAGCGACGATTTTCTCGAGGGCGTTGCCATCTGGGAAATTTTGAGACAGGCGGGCATCTACGGCGAAGTCGAAGGCGACATGCTTTTTAAGGGCACCGCCTCGGGCTGCAGCGTCAAGATGATGGGCTTTTCGTGTTGCCGCAACGACGTTGAGGGGACGGCAGGCACGATGAGCAATTCGGCGCTCTCGATCGGCCTCACGATCGGGGTGGACGCCGGTACCGAATTCATCAAGTGGCTCGGCAGTCCCTACGTCTACGACATCCTCAATTCCTTTGAGTCCACGCAGGGCGTTTTGCAGGCCCTTTACGGAAGCGCCGGCAGCGGCGTGTATTCGCCGTCGCTTTCGTACTACGGTGTGTCGGTGGGCATTTCAGCGACGGGAAGCCTCACGCTTGAGTTTTCGCCCGCGTCCTTTTTGGCGTCGATCGCGTTGGAAATGGCCGCCGAATATTTTTCCTGCACCAACGAAGACCGTATGCATGCGTTGAGAAAGTCCCGCGGGCTGTGCCACTACGTGGGCAGTTTCTGCGACAAGAAGTCCGGGGCGGGGTGCTTGGAGAAGAAGGAAACCTGGGTGTGCTTTAACTCGAAGCTTGCCCGCACCGTGCAGGAAGAAGGCCGCAAGCAATTGGGCATGAGCTGGGGAACGCCCGAGAGGCCCGTGACGCGCGGCTTTACCTTGGAGGAATTTCAGCGGCTTGACTTCACAAAGATGGATTTGACGCCTGTTGTGGCGGAAATCGCTGAAAAAGCGGCCAAGGACGGGACGCTAGCCGGCAAAAAGGTGCGTACGCAAGCCGTTACCGAACGCGCGAGGGTGCGCGTGAAAGAAGCCGCCGAGTCGTCGGATCACTACACCGAAGTAAAGACCGTCACCGGAAAGTGCTTCATGGGAGAGAGCGATGCGGGCGTTGACTGTACGGCGGTCTATTCGCTTCTGGCCGGTTACGGGGCTCCTGCTAGGGAAAAGACACGGAGTTTGAGGACGAATCGCGCCACGCTCTTGTTGCCGCCGGGTATGCGTTGATTCGCCAAACCTCATTCACCGTCAACAAAAACAATCACAACAACCATGGAGATCAAATGAACACAACCAAACGGGTGCTGTTGCGCACCTCCATCGTGCTGGCGCTTTCGGCCCTCGTGAGCCTTTGGGCGATGCCCGAGACCGATTTGCTGGCGGCTGACGTCATGAAGCCGGCGCAGGCAAATGTGCACGTGCCCTCGGGGGAGGCTCCGTGATCGGAAAGCAAAGACGAAAGTGGCAAGCGCTTGTCTGTGTCGGCGCAGTTCTTACAGCGAGTTTGACGCCGGAAGTTTGGGCGGGAGAAAACGAATCGAAGGATCCGGTTGGCGGTACGGATAGGAAGGCCGGCTTTTGGGCTCAGGACGTGTGGGCGGATCCGGCCAGGCCCTTTTTGTTCTACGGCAAAGATAGACCGCAGGACGAGAGAGTCATTGAGGCAAAGAAAGAGGAGAAGCAGGCAAAGAAGCGGACAGAAGAAGTCGATTCCGACGAGGCGTTGGCGATCTTTCCTGTTGATGGACTCGATCGAGCAGCCGAAGGGGAGATTTTGTCGCGCGAAATGGAGAGTAAGGGGCTTGCGACCTTAAAGAGTCTCAAAACGGTGAAGGAGTTGCGCGAAGAAGTCGATCGCAGGCTCGATGCGGCAGTGATGCAGCCCTCGCCTGCAGCAATCGGTTTGTACCTGCAAGCCAATGCCTTTTTGATGCAAAAGGCGGGTGTGTTTGCCGAGAGCTGGCGTCGCGCTTTGGTCGACAACCCGCAGTTTGACTGGACGGCGGTACGGCCCGCGGTGAACGTCGTTTCCGCCGGCATGAACCGAGAGAGGGAGGGGCGTCTTTTGCGCGAAGTGCGGGTACTCGCCAAAGACCATGGCTTCATTTTCTTTGGGGATGAGTCGTTAAAGACCCGGCACATGCTCGAACAGGTGCGAGCTTTCAAAGACGAATACGGCTTTGACGCGGCCTTTGTGTCGGTGACAGGTGCCGATAACCCGCTTATGCCCGAAGCACGTGAAGACAAGGGGTTGAGTGCGTTTGTAGCGCAGGGCATCCGACAGTTTCCTGCGTTGGTGCTCGTAAGCCGCCATCAGAAGGATTTGACGAAGGCCAAGCTTGTGGCCACCGGTGCGGCCGATGCGATGACCTTGGTGCGCAACACCCATGCGGCGGCGATTGAAATGGCAGACGATCTAGCCTCGACGGCAACAAGACGGGGAGATCTTGCGGCGATGCCTTGAGGCGCGCTTAAAAGAAGTAAGGACGGAAAGAGTGAAATCGAGATTTGACAGTAAGAAGGCGCTGCTGCGCTTGATTGTGGCGATGGCAATCGGCAGCGCAGGCCAGGTGCAGGCCGGATTTGTGGACGACTTTTTGGACGAGGCGCAGGCCAACGTCAATGTGACGCAATCGGGCATCCTGCAGGCCGGTGGCATGAATGTGGTTACGGGCGGCGGCTTTGTCTTTAAAGCGCCGCGAAAGGAGTTTTCACCCTTTGCGATCACGCCGCCTTCCTTACGGGCCAATTGCGGCGGCATCGACATCTTTTTGGGCGCGTTTTCGATTCCGAGCCGGGAAGAGTTTGTGAGCTTCTTAAAGAGCGTGGGCACGTCTTTGCCGGGCGTGGCGTTTCAGATGGCTTTGCAATACATGGCGCCTGACTTAAACGAAATCGTGGGTCGCTATTCGGATCTGATTCGCGGCTACACCAACCGCTACACGGATGCGTGTACCGCAGCGCAGTCCATTTTGGAAGACACGGGCGCCAAGCGGGCGCTTCAAAAGGCTGTACACGGCGCCAAAAACGCCTTGCGCGCAAGCGGCAGTGCGTCGGATCAGTCCGAAGCCGATCGTCAGGTGCGTGACAACGGTGAAAAGGCGATTGCCAAGGCTCCGGTACAAAAGGACGCCTCGGGTAACGTCGTTTCCGCTCCCGAAATCAATCTCACCTGGGCGCTCATCAACAGCGGCAACTTCACCAAGCACAACAGCCAGGAATTAAAGGAAGTGATGATGACGCTCGTGGGCACCACGATCATTCGCAAGTCCGGTTCCGGTCAGGACGCGGTGCTGACGAGCACGCATTATTCGGGCGTTGATCTGCTGCCGATTCTCTTTGGCGAAGTTCGCGGCAACGTGAAGATCGAGCGTCTGAAGTGCGACGAGCCCAAGCGCTGTCTGAAAGTGACATCCACGGCCACGAGCGACGGCAGTCTTGTCGATCAACTGCAGGCGGCCGCGGCCAATTACCGCAAGGCGGTCGAACAGCGCAATGCTTCTCTGGTAAGCGACCGGGAACTGATGCTCTTGGGCGGCACGACAGGTGTACCGCTGCTTCGGGTGTTGAATCTTGCGGCCACATCGCGCTATCGGGGCATTGCCGACGACTTGGTGCGCATCTACGTGGATGCGGCCGCATACGAATTGCTTGCTGCCGCCGTGAATGCGTTGGCCGGTGACATAAAGGCCGCTCTCTCAGGGTCAAGCGCCAAAGATCATTCCGCGCAGCACGTCGAGCATGTTCGACTGCTTGAAGAACGCATCGAAGCCGTGCAGCAGGGCGTCTACCAACGTCAGGACAAGCTGCTGCAGGGGATGGCCAGAGCTTCGAACCTCATCCTGCAGCTTGAACACATTGAAAAGAGTCTTGCCGTCAACCAGGTGGCGCCGACCATTGAGGCGTGGCCCGAGAGCACCAAGGAGTTCAAGTGATGGACGACGCGTTTGTCTTTTACGCCTATTGGAACGGCAATCAGATTCGGGATCTGTTCGAGGGTCTGGTTTCGGTCACCGCCGGGGCGGGCTTTGTGCAGTTGGCGGCGTTTCTGGTGGTGACGGGGCTTGTGGCTGCCTTGCTGATCGGCGCTGTCAGGGGCGAAGGAAAGCATGTCATTTCCTACTTTGCCTGCGCGGTGCTCTTTTGGTTTGTGGCGATTGTCCCCAAGGCGTCGGTGGTGATCGAAGACGTGCGCAGTCACACCGTTTACAACGTCGACAACGTTCCCTTGTCGATGGCCTTTTTTGCATCCGTCTCAAGCCGCATCGGGCATTGGCTTACGCAAGCCTATGAAACCGCGTTTATTCCGGCAGACGTCGCGAAGTATTCGAGTTTCGGCGCGGTCTATCCGCAGCGCGTGATGGAGGTGCTGCAGCGCACGGGTCCGGTGACGGTGCAGGGGCGGGAGACCTTGCAGTCAGTCTTGAAAAATTGCGTCTTGCCGGAAGTCGTGTTGGACAGCCGCAAGGCCGATCAGGCGATGGCTTCAAGCGATCTGTGGACCATGATCAAAAGCGACGGCTGGGTCAATCCCGCACGTTTGGCCGTGATGCCCGACGGGTCGGTCGCGAAGTGCCCGCAGGCCGTGGCTGAATTGGAGCAGGTGCTAACGACGGTTGAACTGCCAGCTTTAAAGCACTGGGTGGGCGTCAAGCTCGATCCGGAAGCAACAAATCCCACAACGTCCATTGCCGCGAGCATCACACAGACGGAAAGTTTGCTTTTGGGTATATCCCGTTCGGCGGAAAGTTCTTTGAAGCACTCTTTGATGCTTACCGCTCTTCCGAAGGTGATGTCGGGGCACGCCGTGAATGTTGCCGGTCCCGCGGCGATGGCGTCTACGCTGGCGCGCGCTCAGGGCAATCTGGCCGGTGAAATCAACTACCGCACGATGGCAAAGATGGCCGAGGATGCGCTGCCGAAAATTCGAAACGCATTGGAATTCGTGGTGATTGCGATGTTTCCGGTGGTGGCGTTGATTGCACTTGTTTCGGGGACCGGCATGGCCAATGTGGTGAGAAGCTACATCACGTTGCTTTTGACCGTGCAGTTGTGGCCGGCTTTGTCGTCCGTCGTGAACTACCTCGTCATTGCGCACGACTTGCATCCGTTTACGCTGTTGGCACAGAACTTCGGGGGTTCGAGTCTTCAGGCCGCCACGATGATTCGGGAGACGGGAGCAAGTTCTCAGGCGATTGCCGGCGCTTTGTTGTGCGCCGTGCCGGTGATTTCCTACGCCTTGGTGCGAGCCGGAGACATGGCTGTGGGACAGCTGGTGGGCGGCTTGATGCAGCCCGCACAGAATGCTGCGACTTCTCAGGGCGCATCCATTGCGGCGGGCAATATCTCGCAGGGGAACGTCAGCGTTTCGAACGTTTCCGCCAACAATGTGTCGTCAAACAAGTCGGATGCTTCGGTGCGAAGCACGGAACTCGGCATGGTGGTGACGCAGTCCGGTTACGGGACGGTGACGCGTGCTGCTGCTGGTGAAGTGACGGGCCTGCAGCGCACCGCCGTTAATTTCGGTGTGGGCTCTCAGATGCAGCAAAGCTACGTGCGCGGTCATTTGGCCTCCAACGTCGGACAGACCTCGACTGTCACTACCGATGCGGCGCGCTTTAGTTTTTCTCAGTCGGCTTCGAGCAGCGATACGACGCAGCAGAACTTTGCGCATGCATTGAAGGATGCGCTAAGTGAACAGAGAGCACTTACGACGAATTATTCGGATTCGAGCGGGTGGGGGAACAGTGTGACGCTGACGAGGGCGACGGAGATGGATCGGACGAGTTCGGTGAGTGAGGGGAGTTCATATAACACCAAAGGAGAACTGCAGCTCGCGCGAAATATCATGGGAGAAAACACAGAACCGATCATGCAACTGGGAAGTGGTCGTAGCTTTGTACGTGATGCCAGTGGAAATGGTTCGCCTCAGAGTAGTTCTCTGCTTCTGCCTAGAAGTGGGGGCATTCCCCGTTTTGGCGTGACCGGAAACGAGGACAGTTCTTCGGAAGATAGCCATTTGACCATTGGTGGAAGACTCTTGGGAACATTGTCAATGCAAGATGCTCAAGACCTCGTAGATCGAGCCACAGGCAGGACGTCTACCCAAACTGGAGACAGTCAAATTGCCGAATACAAAATGGTTCGCTCGGCTGCAGAAAACATAGCTAATAACCATGTTGATGAGCGTGTTCGCAGTTACGCCAGAGGGTTTGTTCAATCGCTGGATGAAACCCATTCGGTCGGACGTGATCAAACTCAGTCAAATGTTGAGTCGATGTCAGCCGTATCAACGTTGAACGAATCGGATACCGGTTCGGTGACGACTTCGGCGGATACATCGGTTCCGTTGATGAACTATGCCGTTGAAAGGTATGGAAGCGGTGAAGCAGCTTTGCGCGCCATGTACCAACCTGCAGAACTCGCGAGTTTTGCCGGAGAACAATACGTGCGATCAGGGGGAAACATCTCGCCCGCAGATCGATTTGGTCCAGGAACGGTTGTTTCGGCAGTGGAGAGAAATGCCGATGTATTTGAGGCGGGACCTGCAAATGTGGAGCGAGCTACAGCAAACAATGTCGCCAGAATCGAAGAGATCTCTGGGACAACACTCAATACGTCGACCATTCAGGATGCCATGAGTCCTGCGCCGATTGAGGGCGCTCAACAATTTGATGCACAACATGGGCAATTTGTGGCTCAGCATCAGAGTAGCACCCAAGCACGAATCAGTCGTATGAACTTTGATCGGGGTGTGGTGTTGGTCGCTCGAGAAGCCTACAACAAGGAAAACCAAGACAAAAACTTTGCCTTGCGTAACGCCTTTTTGGCAGGTTGGGGTTATAGAAACGGCGACGAGATTCAAGAAGATCTGAGGGCTTGGGCTGCGAGCAATCCAGCCTTACAGGACAGACTCGAAAAGATTGGTGCCAGCGACCGAGATTTCGTTTCGCAAGACGATTGGAAGAGTCTGGTGGAAATTGCACGCCAGCCGAAGCGCATTCGAATTAACTAATACCAATAACCGTTATTTCTCCAGGTGCGTCGCATTCGTCGGGTTTTTTCTCGTAATCGAATGCGTTCATCTGGGGATAGGTTTTTATTTTGGAAGTAAGGGTCTATACGCTTTCCGGCTTCAATGAGTAAAAAACTGATGAATTCAAGAACCTTCAAATACGAAGCTGTAATTGGATTCAATTTGCGCATGATGACACCTTTGAATGAAAATAAAACGAATGAAATGAATACTGGGGAATTTTGCGGAAAGGTGCCACAAAAGGAAAAAGACTGTTCTGCATAGGCAAATGACTCGGATGAAAAGGCAGCAGATGTTTGTCAACCCAAAAATGATCTCTCGAAAGCTGCTTTTTGATAAAAAATTTTGAAAGCAATTCGATTCTAACACGCGTATTTGAAAAATGGAAGAGACTTCTAAAGGAAAGGTGACTGAAAACAAAATGGTTGTATTTCGTGAGTTTGCTCATGAAGTAGGGTGCAGCCTAATTATCCAGGGCAATTTGCCGAACTGTCTCGACATTAAATTGAGAAAGAATATGTCGGGCGTCTATATTCAATTGCGAAAGCGCGGTGAAATTTATATCGGCGAAGCGGTTGATATTTTGGATCGCCAAAAAGAGCATTTGAAAAAGGGCGTCAAACTCGCGGCACTTGCTGTTTTGTTCGTGGACATGATCGACACGCAGGGACGTAAAAATCTGGAAACGACAGTGATCGCGGCAGCTCAACGCAAAGGACTGTGGCTGGCCAACATTTCCAAGACGAAACTTGCCGAAGAACTCAATCGACGAGCCGAACAGCTTTCGGTTCAGGCGGCCGTTCAAAAGCTCGATCGCATGGACGAAAAAGTTGTCTTTCAGTTCGGTCTCGGAGGTTGGCTTGAGACGATCGAAGAAGCCAAGGGCAAAGCTCGGTCAAGCGACTGGGAGCGCTATATGAATTTTCGGGAATCTTCTTTTTCCTATGCGGCGCTTTTGCTGATCACGACTTATGTTCGCCGCATGATCCCGAACCCGGAAATGAATTACGGCAAGACCTGGTGCATCTGCTTAAACGAAACGGGGTGCCCCGACTTGAACTGGATTTCGGTTAAAACACAGGCGGGCTCTGTTTTTTGCGTCGACGTGTGTCATACGCCGTTAGGTTCTGACGTCAAAGCGGTATTTTGGGTGGAACGGCGGCGACTTGATCTTCTTCTTGAGCGTGCCGAAGGCAAGGACGAAGAGATGCAAATCATGCTCGGCATCACGCATGGCACGTTCGATTTGAAGCGCAACTATCATGATTTGAGCAACGACACGTCCATGCAAACATGCATCGATTCGCGTCGGAGAATGGTCGGTTGGCAGATGGATTTGGATCAGGCGCTTGATTTTTTCCAGTCACCGCTGGCGGTGGCCCTTCTTGCCGGTTGCGCCGAGAAGATTTCAGCCAAAGAGACTGGAGAAGGTTTTCGATTGGGTCGTCTGTTCTTCTGACTGCGGTGACGGACTCGAATTTTCTTTTGGAATCCGTACGGATTGATGTGTGTTCGGAATGACAAACTACTGGGATGTATACTGCGGGTTTTCATTGATATCTCAAATGAGAATTTTGTAGCATGACAAATAAGCGTACTCTGACGGATTGGATTGTGGCGACGCGTCCTTGGTCGTATCCGGCTTCGACAATGCCGGTGGCTTTGGTGCTGGCTTACTACTTTGCAAACGGCGTTGCGATAGATCCGGTCAATGCTGTCTGGGCACTCGTAAACATCGTCATCTTTCACGCCGCAGGCAACGTATGGAGCGATTATTTTGATTTTCGCTACGGCGTCGACAATCAAAATACGTTGGGAGTACGGCAGCTTGTCGACGGTAAGTTCGTGGCCCGGGAGTTTCTCTGGTTTGCAATTTTCCTTTTTGTCGTCGGAACGCTGTGTGCGCTCTTTCTTGTCTGGAGAACAGGACTACCGTTTCTGGCGGTGACATTTGCAGGCATTGTGGCGGCGCTGGTGTACCCGCCTTTGAAGTATCGCGTCGGCGGTGATGCGGTCATCTTCATTGCTTATACGCTTACGCCGCTTTTTGCGACGGCCTGGATCGTGACGGGGACGTGGTCGCTTGATGCTATCTGGGCGGTGTTACCCACCGGCATTCTGACGGTCGGCATTTTGCACGCCAACAACCTGCGCGACGCTCAGACGGATACACAGGCCGGCATTCATACGCTGGCTTCCGTCTTGGGCCAAAAGTGGTCGGTGTGGCTTTATCAGTTTGAGATGCTCGCGCCGTTTGCGATTATTTTGGCAACGGTCTGGATTGGAATTTTGCCGATGACGGTGTTGCTCACGCTGCCGATTGCAGTGGCCGTGATGACTCTGTGCAAGCAAGTCTTGCGTTTTGACGGTGAAAATACGGCAAGCATTGCAACGCTGGACGCTTCGACGGCAAAGACGCAGCTGATGTTTTCGATGCTGATGGTGGTCGGGTTGGTCGCCGGACACTGGATGGTTTGAAAAAGTCTTTAGCCTGCAGAACACTCGACTCTCGGAAGAAGGGAGTCAGGTGTTGCTGTTTTTGGATGATTCAGAGGTCGTTTCGTCTTAAGACGTTTGGTACTGTGGTTGACGGCGAAGTTAGCACGAATGGATAGTATCTTCTCAGACGGCAGTCTTCGTTGTCATTTTCAGGACAGGAGATGCCTATAGAGTCATTCTTTCAAAAGAATGATCTGTTCAGCAGATAAAGTAATTTGATAGGCTGTCGCGAGTCGCTTCCCTACGGACACAATTTTGTATTGTTGTGATTTGTACGTGCCCAGTTGTTCTTTCAGTGCTCGGTTAACGAGAGACCTTTTCTCCTGGAAGTAAGGCAGGAAATCTTCTTCACGTCTCAGAGCAGCGCAAGCATTTTCGTAATCCGCACTTGATGCGCCGACGACATCTTTGTATACGTTCAACAATTCTTGCGCTGTCGCGTTGTAGCCAGGACGAATTGCTTCCTTGCCTTGAAGCACTCGTTGAGCAAGCCAAAGATAGACGGCGAAATGCACCGGAGGAAGCCGGAATGATTGTCCTGCGCAGGTTACTTCACGCGCACTGATGTTGAGGGTGAGCGAGACGGCAGGTGCCAGTTCTGTCTGTGCTCGTGCAACGGCGTCTGAATACTGACAGTCTCGCGAGAGCAAATCTTTGGATAGACCAGCTCGAAGTTTGATGAAGGGAATTTCTGCAAGCGAGACTTTGGCTTGGGAAGCGTCTAGCGGACTGCCGTCCGAATGGTAAATCTCCCTCGGAGTTTGAGTCGGATAGAAAAAGTCTCTGTTGTTTTCATAAGGTTCTGACACCAGAACGTGAGACATACGATCCTGCTCACGGCCATAGATGGAAAGGGCGTACCCGAGAAAAAAGCCCATTGTCTTACGTCCGCCTGCAATTGAGACATGCAATACAGAATTGTCGTCAGAGCACAGTTCACCTACGACGGAGGCGATTTTATCCGCCGCGCGTACATTGTCATCAGGCGTTCTGATGTCCGTCAACGGTGCGCCGTCTTCAGTGGTGATGACAAGGATGTCGTCAGCGGAGAACCGAATTTTTCCTTCCAGTCCGTACTCTTTGCAAAAAGAGGCGAACTTGCCGTCAACAGGATCCAGCAAATCGCGGACAGCTCGATTTTTACCGTGCAGGGTTGTTAAGAGGACGATTTCAGTCGGAACGAACTTGTGTTCCGTGACGAGGCTAAAGAGTGTCTCCGTCACGACCTGAGGCGACAGTCCCGTGACGGAGACAAGAATACGTCTTGAATACTTATCCCAGGAAGTCATGATGTAGCTGTATTCTCGTTCAGAATATCGAGAAGCTTGATTCTGAGTCGACAGATACTGTTGCCGTCAATTACGGCAATGTTTTCGTTTGCAGCCCGCGCTCTGGCACTCGGATTGAGGCGTTGATAACTGATCAAAATCGAGCGAACTTTCTTGCCAAGACTTTGTGAAATGGCCGAAAGTTTATTGAGTATCGGTGTTGTGACTTTGGTGTCTTCCATCAAGCACGTCTTGCATTCCACAAGATAAATCGTGTGATTGTGCATGAAGCAGGTATCGATTTCATAATCGGCGCCCTTGCCGATGAGTTGCCCCTGAGGGGCGATTCTCAAATTTTTCTCGGGGTCGTGAACGCCGTGGCTGCGTAAGCCTGACACTACGTTGAACGCATGGTCTTCAAACCATCCTCCGTTGACAGTAAACCGCGCTTGTTCGCTGGGGAAGGTGATTTTATTGCCATCAACTCTCAGAAGCTTTTCCTGCTCAAAGCAGGAGAGCAGCATTTTAAGTTCCGAGTTGGGCGGCGTATCCATCTCTGTTGAGATAGCCCTTTTGCCTTTGGAGTTGATCAAAGAAGCCTGGGCAATGGCGTTGAGAGCGGCAATGCCATGCTCATATTTCTGTTGGCGCAAGATAAGCTCTTGGAATAAGTCATTGGACAGAGTCGGACGTTCTTCTTTCTGTTTTTCTACGGTAACGTCGTATACGGCCAGATAGTCGAGCAGGCGAATCGGTTTTGAAACGGCTTTGTTGATCTGTGTTTCATTTGAGCCAACGATCGGAAGGAAGATCAATTCATTCGTCGCCTCGCTGAGATAGAAAATTCTGTTGCCGTTGGCAGAAAAAATACTGACTGCGGCGAGCACCATGACTTTGGTCCCGCCAGTAGCGTTGAGAACGATTTCACCGTTCGAGTCGTCGGTCTTGATTATGGTCTCCGCCTTTGCCAATTCATCGAGAACGGTATTAGCGATGTCATTGAAGTCGTAGGCGTCGACAAGATTGACCGTGACGACCTCAATGGCAGGCAACCTTTGTCGAAGTGTTTTCTTCAATAACTCAGACTGATGGCTCATTTGAGGGGTGGCAAACAGGACAACTCTCTTAGCACCGAGCTGAAAGATAGGCAGGAGGTTGGGCATCTGTTCGTCTGAGACCAGGCAAAACTGAGTGTGAACATTCATATCATCAGTTTGATCACTAGACATTTTTTCTTCCTCAAGAACGAGCAGTGACAACAAACTCCCGCAACGAGCAATTCATCGTCTGCATCGTTTCACACGAAAGCTCGCGTCCGCGTTGATCGACCGAAAGCTCCATAGACAGTGCAAAAAACCGAGCGTTACGAGCACAAACTTCTGCAGCAAGATGTACCGGCAGAGTGCCGATAACGGTATCGCCGGATGCGACCTCATCGATGACAAGGTGTGAACGCCAATGAGTTATACCAAGATTTTGGTTCTTAGCCCAGGCAATGGCTCCGAGGTGTCTGGATACAAACCAAACGGACACGGGTAATTTTCTCCAAACGACTAATTGAAAAAAGCAATTTAACAGGGGGAAGCGGCTATTGTCTGCATTTCAACCGGAGCAAAAAAGACCCCTTCAGGAAACAGCTTTGCGCCAATGCGCAACTTTCTCCCTTGAGAAGGGAGGCGGTAGCAGCACAAAGAATCTTCTTTTGGATTCAATAATCGCAAGGCCCCGGTTATGCAGGCCATCTTTTGCAATTCCGAACCGTAAAACAGAAAGATGCTTCGTTGGATAGGAGTTGCATGCTGTTGCAGATAGCGATGTAGCCTGACAAGTCTCTTTTTGTTGGCGATGTCATAAGCAATGACGTACTGATTCATGCCGAACCTGTCTGACGAGGTAGGAGAGTATCAAACAGCGATTCCATTTCAGCCAGCGTTTTGTGTATTGACGGGCGGCACTTGTCCATGAATATTTCCCATGCAGGATAGAGTCGGGATCTTCCGGCCTTCCCCAACAAACAAGAGTTTTGACTGGTTGAAAAGTCTTCAACACGGAGAATCCGATTGCGGAATGCATCGATTGCGAAACGATCAACCATCGGCCGAATGGGTTCCATGACATCGCAGGCAAAAGAAGCTCGACCAAACGCTATCTTGTGAAAGACGCCCCAATAGGGATCGTAGCCAGCGGCATGAATCAAAAGTTGGGCCTCTGCGTACAAAAGGGTGTAGCACAACGACAAAACAGCATTAAAAGGATCTTTCGGCGGGCGGAGATTCCTTCCTTGAAATCCAAGAGAGTTTGGGAGAATGCAAGCAATACCGCGGAAATACGCACCTGCTGCAGCTCCCTCAGCGCCGAGCAAAGCCGAGCAGGAAGACTGTTGCGGAAGCCTGGCAAGGATATTTGTCATTTCCTCAATGGGTTCTTTTAGATCCAAGGGCCGAGGATAACCGTTGGAGAGTTCTGCAGATAAAAGGTCTTTTTGACCGGTTATTTTTAGCTCGACCAATTTACGAGAACAAACCAATGTGGCCGGTTCGTTGTTGACCACCATGGCTTGTCGCAGACGCTTGGCCGCATCGTTGTGAGCGCGCGGAAAGAAAAGAACAGGTTCATGTTTGTAGCCGGTCAGAATAATGACGCCGATATTTTGTTCTCCCAGTTTTCCAAGCAAACTGCTGTCGAGAGTTAAGCCTCCGTTGATGATTAATCGGGTGACGGGAGCGATGGGGACCGTAGCAAGACGGACGCCCTCAGCAGAAAACACGATTGCCCCGGCATCAAGTTTGGCTTCAGTGGCGCGACGGTCTACGTACAAAGTCGACATGCACTTCTCTCCTAAATAACGACAAACGGGTCAAAGGCGATGCGCGTGTGTTGCCCTTCAATCTGCGGTTTCAGGCGCGGATCAAGTTGAAAGATCATGACGCTGTCCGTTTGCGCATCTATCAGCTCAAAAACATCGCTCTGGAATGCGTTGAGCTCTTGCTTCGTCATCCAGCACTCATAAAACGATTTCTGACCACCTATGGCGTATGACTTTATCAATTTCAGGATCTTGCGTTGCGCAGCAGGATCTGAGATGTCGTAGGCGATCAAGTAAAGATTTCGGGGCACAAAGCATTTCGTGAGGGTTGATGAGGGAATTATTTGCTTCTTTCTGTGCTAAGTGAGAAATCACAAACTTGTGATCGAGTTGCGGTATTGAAGAAGGGCAAGTTGAGGAAAGAGAGCTGGAGCTTAGGCTGCGAAAGTCTAATGGCAAAACAACCTTACTTGTTCGTTTGATTGTGTTTGCTGTTAATTTGTGATGTGAATGCCTGTTTGATTTATATATTTTTGCGAGATTGTTAGAAATACTGTCGAGTATGAAGGTTTGTAAATATCCTTTGGAGCATATGTCAGTACGGTTGATTTTATCCAATGATTTCTAAAAGTCAGCTTGTTTGAGTCCTTTTTGGTTCGGAGTGTAACTTTAATACTGATCAGGCTTTTATTCTAATCAACTATATCCGGCTTAATCCTTTTGAGAACAGGGCTACGTTTGAACCCAAACAGCAGAAGCCTTACGATGACGCGCTTTTGTCTAAATCCATTCGAGAACAGGGTTACGTTTGAACATAGATGATGAGGTGTTCGGCTATCAAGAACGGTCTAAATCCCTTCGAGAACAGGGTTACGTTTGAACGGAAACATCATCAAATACAGTATTCGTCAAGGTAAGTCTAAATCCCTTCGAGAACAGGGTTACGTTTGAACCGATCATGGCCTGGCTATATGCGTCACGAATGTCTAAATCCCTTCGAGAACAGGGTTACGTTTGAACATCTTTCTGACAACAAGGATGCAATCAAATATCGTCTAAATCCCTTCGAGAACAGGGTTACGTTTGAACGCTGAACGGGATTGACATTGATGCGGCTCTTACCGTCTAAATCCCTTCGAGAACAGGGTTACGTTTGAACCAAAACGGATGGATTACCGCCGTGCGAACACAGTGTCTAAATCCCTTCGAGAACAGGGTTACGTTTGAACTCAATTCCGGTCTTGAAGAAGGTAAGAAACTTACCATGTCTAAATCCCTTCGAGAACAGGGTTACGTTTGAACAGTAATCACCCAGCACATAGGAACTTGTGCATGTCGTCTAAATCCCTTCGAGAACAGGGTTACGTTTGAACCCAAGGGAGTGTGTCGTTGATACATTGGTCTTAGGTCTAAATCCCTTCGAGAACAGGGTTACGTTTGAACCACCAATGGGGCGGCCATCACGTTTGATCATGTCTAAATCCCTTCGAGAACAGGGTTACGTTTGAACTCTATGGCATTGAAAAATCACTTAAAATCAATAGGTTGCGTAATTCGTTTCCAAGTTTTTGCTTCGGTGAAGGAGCAGAGCTTGCCGGCATCGAAACTTACTCCATCAGATATTTTCCAAGGCCGAACGTTGCACCCTTTCCGACATGGGTCCAGGTTCCCAATTGAAGGAAAGGAAGGAAGTCGGGATGGATGTTGTTTAGACCGCACCTGCCAACCAAGCCGTTGTAATTCAACAGTTTTTTTTGTCGACTGGAATAACGAGTGAATTCAGCCCAGCGCAGATTGGATTGGAACGCCGATTTTAAAGACTTGTCTCTTAAGTCAGAATAGTCAACGTCCAATTTTTTTCCGAAATGAAACTCGGCGATCAAACCCATGCGGCGCACCAAGGCCATCAGAAAAGTGGGGGCCGAAATTTCGTCAAAACTCAATATTCGTCCGTTGTTCTGAAGTCGAAGCGGAGTCACGAAATTGAGTTTGACAGCAGCTGTTTGCTCGGGCGGAGCCAAACGCATACTTGCATTGTGTGCGGCGATCGTGGGCTCCTCACTTGAATAAACAAGCGTTTCGCCAGTCGTTGACTCAAGCCAGACCTGATCCAATTCGGCTGTCCCATGGGCAACATCTCGTTGAAAAGCTTTCTTTAACGCATAGACAATCAGAGACAAGCGTGCAAGTTCGTCTCCCATCAGTACCATGTGAAAAACCAGCTTCTCGCCGACCGCATATTGTCTTTCTCCCCAAGCAGGGGGTTCGAAGACATACCCATTAGGAATCTGACTGAATTTCTGAAGACTGTGTTCTCTCGGAGCCGGTGCTTCGAAGATGTTGGTATAAGCGCAGTCCTGGTATAAGGGGCAGGCTTTGCAGTCCTTTTCCTGCGTCATGCAGGCAATTCTGCGCAGAGCTCTGCCAAAGGTGCCGCGCAGGGTAGATCCGGCATAATCCGGCAGATTGATCGGACTCGTGACGAGAAATTCAAACCGGTAGCGCGCAATTGGCCAATCGACATTGAACCAGTCTTGCATGTCACGCCTCTCTCAGTTTTGCCAAGGTCGCTTTGATTTCTTTGGCTCGCTTGCCTTGGAGCATGTCTTTCTTTTTGACGAGAGGCCCGATTTGCTCGGCACAGTACTTTTGTTCGTCGGGGTGCCACTTCTCAGCTTCAGTCAGCAGTGCGCAAACTTTGCCGTAAAGCTCGCTCCCTGGTTTGATTGCTGTTTGCGCATTCATGTCCTGAACCAGACGCTCGACTTTTTGCAGATTGGGCGAAAGCGCAGCCATTTTTGCCTTGGCTTCCTCAGCGGCTTGTTGGGCTTCCTGTTCGGCTTGTTGTTGCTCGGCAAGCGCTTTGGCTTCGGCCTGAACCAGTTCTTGATACGCGGCCTTATGAGCGCGTGTTTTCAACATCAGCTCATTGGCGGTTTTGGCTTCGTTGTAGAAGCGAGAACACCAATTTTTGAGCGGCGTGTTGTCGGCATCAGTATTAACCTCAAGCAAAGCCCACCCGAACGGCATGATGTCCTGTCCGACGCTTGCCGTCCATGCAGTTGACGCGTGCTGCATCTTTTTCTTGGTCTGTCGGTTCAATATCTGGGCAGAGCCGTTGCGTAGCGTCAGATTTTCCGCACCAACATTGCCGCCGATACGAATTAATGCAATACGACCGGACAACATCTCAGACTTGAGGTTCATCAGAAGTTGTCGGCATTCTTTTATCCACGGCTGCTTTTGAATGCGGCAGGACTGATACAAAGCCTGACGGGAGGCTTCCTCAAACCTTGCAAGGTAAAACCTGTTGAGGTCCGAAAAGATTGCTTCGATTGATTGGTAGCATTTCGACGGATTGATGCACTCTGAGATTGCATACTGAATCTGAATCTCACCCTGGAAAAGCCTGTATTGGGCAGGGAGAACAAACACACACTTTTTGCTCATCAATCTTTTAAAACTACCGTCGTTCTCGGGGGCTTTCCGATAGCGAGAACAATTTTCAACGCGCATTCTGGCAGCGCCTTGAGAGAGAAAATCTCCGATGCGCAAAAAACGGAAGGGCGAGTTCGAAAAATCGCCGTCCAACAGTTTCGCTTCGAATTTGCCATATTGGACAGCAGTTCCGCTCAAGCGATTGAGCAACGATGTACGAATGACGCCTTTGAGTCCAGAGCCGGGAATATACGGCGCAACTGAACCGTCGGCCAGTTGTCGGTACATTGTTTTGAAGATGAAGTTTTGATTGCGGTCGATGCGAGACTGCACCATGCTCAGGTACGTTGATTCAACTGCATTGCTGACTTCGACAGCATGTTCGGCAAAAGCGCTGAACAGTTGTTTGTTAGCGTAAAAGAAAGCCGGAACGGCAGCGATGCTGTCGGACTTGGCCGCATCAAGCAATTTGTGACGCAATGATTCCGTAAGCGGCACAGACTCCGGCCTGAAATTGTAGAGAACGCCATCGTCGACGACGTAGTCTGTCGGCGTGTATGCTTCACCGCATCCAATAAAAAGAGGACTTAGAGGTGTGATGCTGCAGCGAAAAGTCTGAAGCTTGAAATCATTTCGCATGAGATGTTTCCTTGAACCAATGCGCGATGGGAAGCACGACGCCGTAGCCTTGATGAACGGTGTCAGCGTAGACGGAATGACCGGAGATTCCTTTCCCGATCCAGCTCAGACTAACGGCTTCTCCGCAGTCAAAAATAGCTCCGGGAGCAGCCATCAGAATTGGTCTTTTGAAGGGGCTCGGTCCGTAGACGCGTTCGGCACCGTGGCGGCCGAAATAAGTCTGACTTCGGAAGAAAGAACTCTCTGCCCGAAGTCCGGTTCCTTGCGGTGTGCAGGCCGAAAGTGCGACATAACGTCGGCAGGGCGTATCGGCTGTCGGATCTTCATCCACTGACAAAACTTCGAATTTGCCCAATCCTGCGCTCGCATCCGCACCGAAGCCGACCTGGCCGAGAACCCGCACGATTGTCAGGAGTTCCTCCCGGGACAAACGCTCTTCATCCAGCACGATATAAATGTCGAGAACCGAGTTTGGCTCGTAGAACGAAGCTTCTTTCTGGAATGGCGCATACTGATCCGTGCCCGTTGTCATGGTGTCGCGTCGGATGGTGTTGTGGGCAACAGCGGCTCGCGTGCCGTCCGTCTCGGAATGCGGCTGAACAAATTCGTGCCACCGGTCCGGCGAATAGTCAAGTGCGGCGCGCGCAAGCCATCGCATTTTTTTCCAACGCTTGCGCTCGGCGGCCGAACTCTCGGCAGGCACCCACATCGTGAAGGGCAGCGTCGGCATCGGCACCAGACCTTGCGGCAACGCATCTGAGAAGATCGCAAAGGGTTTGTTGTCGCAATATCCATCCAAAAGGGATTGAAGCCGCTTTTCGCCGTAGAGCATCTTAATCGTGCAGCAGAACTGACCAAACAGCATGCCGCCGTTGATTTTGCTGCCGAAAGCTGTCAGCGGCTGGATTTTCAATAGCAGTCGTTTCATAAAAGCAACCGATCAGAGGCTTTACTTGGCAAACGGATCGATCTTGTCAAAATCGGCGGAAATGTTCTTTCCGTCAAGACTGAGTTTTTCAAATTTAACTTTGCCGTAGCCGCGGGACACGGAACCGCCGATGCCGTCGAGTTCAAGAAGTTTCAAACCTGCAAGCAGAGTGTCGAGAAGATTCTCATCGTCAAGAACTTTAACGGTAACTTTGAAGTCAAAGCGGGCATCAGCCGGAACACGCTCGGTCTGACGAGGGTTTTTTGCCGTACCGGCAATACGGTCAATCGAGTTTTCGGTTTTGACTTCGGTATAAGAACCCTCGCTCGTGCGAACGGAGCTAATCCATTCGGGCAGAAGACTGCAATCCCAGAAAGACAAACGGGTCGGTCCGATTTCCTTGGCTTGTGCGTCTGTCAGTACCTGACCTCCGACACCGAAAAGCTTCAGAATGGCAAGAACTTTGTCCGAATGACTGTTGACGTAGTCCCGCCAGCCAAGCGGTCCGTTCGAGACAAAACCGGAACGCCACTCAAGAAGACTGCGTACCTTGCCTTTGATGCTGGAACCGGGAATGTAGGGTTCCTGCGTGATGGGGTGCTTGACAACGGCGTTGTCAATGCCTCCGATATGCATTTCACTGTCGCTGGCACCGATATGAACGCCTGAACGGCAAACCAGTTCTGCATGCAAAACGTGTACTTTTGTGAGCTGCATGTGATTCTCTCTTCTAATTGAAATTCATACAAAGTTAGTCGCCAAGAGCTTTACGGAAGCCCAGATATGCTTCGAAAAAAAGCTTGCAGTGTTTTAGGGATTCAATGTCGCAAACCTTATCGATGCACGTCGAGAAAATGTCGTAGAAAGCATCATTGATTAACTGTCGTCCTTTGGCATAGGCCAACTTCGCACGCATCATGCGGATGTAGGGCAGCAACTCCTCGAACTTGGATTGCGAATCGGCAACCTTGCTTTGCCAACGCACCAGTTCGTCAAAAAACATTCTCACCTGAGCCGGTTTGTTGAACTGTTTGTGGAAGCATCGATTGGCTGCTTCCTCTGCAACGTCAGAGAAAATATCCGTTCGGAAATTGGGATCACTGCTTTTGAGCACAATATTTTTCTGCGCCCACGCTTTGTGATCGGAGGTTGGAGCCGAATCGGAGGATCGGGACGAATATTGACGGGTGTTGAATGACATAAGCAATTCTCCAGCCGGTTACTGACGGCGGGTATAGAAGAAATTGGTTAAAGCGATGCGGTAGTTGCCGCGGTAACGGTCAATGTATCTGTAGATCTCATCAGAAAGCCCGTTGATCACGACGGATCTTTCGCCGCAGCCTTTCCGCGCAACATCATCGGCGAAGCGCGCCGTCCGGTAGCGGAAGCGGCTGCGCCACAAGCTGGCGGCTGGATCAGCGGCTTCCTTGTCGGATAGATCAATCAGCTCGAAAAGACCGTAGAGATAACCGGTGCTCAGCTGATATGTCGCCTGAAGGCGTTCCAGGTGCTGCGCGCATTCCTGAAGTTCAGCCCAAGCGGGCCAGTGAACGGAGTGCGAATAGATCGTGACGGCATTCTTGTCCGGAAGACTCTTGCTTTGCTCAAGCGCATCTTCGGCAAATCGCGACATCGTGCTTACCGAGGTATTGGGTTTGCAGACTGACACGCCCGCGGAGAAGTGGACAAGGGAGTTGCCGGTGACGTACTTCTCGAATTCGCTTTGCAGTGCCGACAGGAAACGCTGCGTTGAGCGCCACGGACCGATGAAGAAGAAATCATCTCCGCCGGCAAAGACGGTATAGATGTTTGGGTATCGGGACTGATTCAGCAACGGCACGGCCATGCTGAAAAAGTTGTTCATTTGCCGTGACAGCGTTGCCATTTTGGCAAAAGTCATTTGGCGTTTGCCGTTGCCCGATGCGCTTGAGGCAAGGCCTTCGCTGAAAATGCGGCCGAGATTGTCGACATCGCCCTTCAAAATAGCCAATGCGGATACGCCGCAGACGGAATGGTTTGCGTCAATGATTCGGTCTTCACAGGCCAGTTGACTGAAGGACTTCAGTCTATAGGGGTCGGAGCTGCCAGGTTTGCCGTCAGCAACAGCGTTGCTGTCGTAAACCCCAGTATCGAATTTGTGCGTGTCGTTCTGACTGAAACGGGGAACGTAGCCGGAAATGTTGCGTCGCGCGCAACCGTGCCAAAGCACTTCCGATTCGGTGCTCGGCATTGTGATGTCCCACATGCGGATCAGCTCGCCGTTCAGAGCCTGACGGTGCGTGCTTTCCACGCGGTTTTCAGAAAATACGACTCGGTAGCCGAAAATCGGCAGTTCACATGCCTTTGCTCCAGCTGGCACATCCGCCTCGGCACTGACGATCTGAATATGAGTGGCCTTGGTCAGCCATTCTCCGATATGGATTTGGTCGCGGGAAAGAGCGCAACTGGACTCGCCGTTGTCGTTCCGATCTGCCGGGTAGCGGTTGTTCCAGTCGCAAGCGCCGTTGGCGTAATCGGCTTCAAGCACAACGAAACAATCATTGTCGCATAGACTGTAACGCTGGTGCTTGAGCTTTTCCATCGAAGCAAAGAGGTTCTGTTGCAGATCGGCAAAACGGCCGCCGATGAAATCGTTACAGCTTGCGGCTTCCCAACACAGACCAAGACCGGAGACCGCAAACGTATTGCGTACAAACCAGTCGTTGATTTCCTTTTGGACACGTATCAGCTTTTCAATGACGTCGGGCGTATTGGGAGCGACAATCAGGAACTTGCCGGCCGCGTTGATGACCTGACTTGTGGACGGCAGCTGCAGCTCATCGAGCACTCGCAAAGCCGCCAGTTCAGACAGGAGCGAGACGTAGAACGAGCGGCCGCGCAGAATCTTTGCCGCCTTTTTGTTCGTGTTCGAGCCGTCGGAAAAGATGAAATCCTGAATGCCGAAACAGTCGCCCTGAATGACAAGGAACTTTTGAGTGTCCCAGTCACGTCGGCTCTGAAGGAGAGATGTCGCTTCGTCGCCCGTCTGTTGAGCTGCGTAATGCCAGCGCCAGAGTGCGGCGGCAAATGCTGCGGTCGCTTTGGAATGGTCGTAAAGAGAAACGTCCGGTTTGGCTCCGAAAGCAGTTGCCGAAGGAATGCTGTGAGTAAAGGATAGCCAAAGCGTGTCGAAGTGATCGAGCCACAGGGACCAGTTGGAGCTGTGTTGGCGGATGGCAGATGTGTTTGAGTCTTGCGATTCAACGGAATGTTTGAATTCAGTCCAGAGACGTTTGTATTCTTCAACTGCCTGGTTTCTGCCCATCGGGGCAATGCTCTTCGGATAGAGAGCCGAAACGGAAAGGGGGGCCAGAGGGTAGGCAAACTTGAACGGTGCAGGGGTTCGGATCGTATCGCTGAAACGGATTTGTTCAAAAAGCGTCAGGAGACGCGCTGAATAGAAATCGTCATTCTCAGGGGCTGTGTTGTATTCGTCGAAAGTTTCGCGTTCAAAACCTGAAGCCACGCGATCGGCAGTCGCTACGATCCACTGCAAGAACGTTTGCGGGTGATGGTGAGCTGCACAGCAATTGATCAGGCTGTCGGTGGCTTTTGACAGCGAGTCTCTACTTTCGAAAGGAAAAAGATCCCCAGAAACAATGGGAGGCGCAATTTTTTCAATGACCCCGAATGCCAAAGCTGTGAACGCAGCATGGATATGCGTGTGATAGCCCTCAGGAGTACGGGGGCAATACAGCTGAATGTGGGTGTTTTTATCGGTTTGAGAAGAAACTTCTTGAGCACGTTGCGCGAACTTTCCAAGATCATGACAAAGTCCGGCGAGAGCGACGCGGCATGATGCCGAAAGCAAATCCATTCGTGGAACTCCTTTGGAACGCTTCGATTCGTGCCGAACACTATAGCCTAGTTACAAAAAGCTCTGGAAATCACAAATTTGTGATCCAGGGAAATTACCCAGCAGAGCGCTACGCTTTGCCTGGATCAGAAGGTGAGCTTCATTCTTCCAGCAAATTAGCTTAAGTACTGTTGCAGAGAACTCTCAAGCCATCAGCGGTAGACGGTAAGTAAGAACAGATAAAGAAAATGAGTTTTGCTCAGAACCTCAAACTAACGTTCAAGGCATGCAGGTTTGCTGCAGGAGTGAGCGTAAACCTTGCGTCCAACGTAGTCAGTCAGACGGCTTCGACATTGCAGACAGGCGCGCAAGTATTGAGAGATTTGAATAAGGGAGACTATGAGAAAGCCTGCGAGCGGTTAGGACAACATATTCAAGGGGTGGGCCTTGCGGTGGGCGGTGCGATCGAAAGTGCCTGCGGGTTGGTTGACGAGGCGGTTACAGCGAAGTCAGCGGATCGCTTTTTCACAAGTCGTAACGCCAGGCGTGTGGCTCAGGTTGCGATGGTGGGTCTTGGTACGGGGTTGCTGATTGATGCAATTGATGGCGATGAGGCCGTAGTGCATGACTACGGTTCAAATGAAGCATATGGCTCGACGCCAGCGATCGATGGTGTGGATCTTGAAGCAATTGAAAACGGTATGTTTGTTGGTGACACGGACGACTTGAATGCATTGATTGCAGCGGGAGAACAACCGGATACGGAGCACATCCCGTCTGACGAAATTCAGCGTGATCCGACTGTGCGTGAGGCTTTCTTGAAGATGCACGGCTACGAAAATACGCCGGAAGGTTATGACGTACACCACATTTTGCCGGTGAGCGAAGGCGGTCCTGACAGTCTTGACAACATGGTGTTGGTTTCAGAAGAGGATCATGACCGTATTACTGCTGCACATCGTGCATATTACGGTTGGTAAGACATATTCAATGAAAAGGAAAGTACTAAATGAAATTCACAAATGCGCTATCCATTTTCACTGCGCCGTTCCCACTTCCGTTTATGGGAGAGGATGCAGGGGCAGCGTGGACTTGCAAACAATATCTTGTGATGATCTCGGTTCGACCGAAGGGTGTTGCAGTTGACGAAGACATTACGCCGAGTTTCAGATTCCAGTATGCCGCTCACGTATATGACCCTGAAGTTTCAATTTCCCGGCCAATTTTGGCGTATACGGTAGAACAGATTTGTTTTTCAGAAACGACAGCGAAAAAATATTTGGACCCGAAGAAAAAAGATTTTTTAAAAAGTGAAGATCATTATTTTGGTCCATTCTTTTTTACAATGTATCACCCGAATGGATATACGAACTTTGACGGCATTGCAATGCCTGATGCAGAGTTTTCTGATGAAGACAAAGCAAATTTTAGGGAAATGGTATTCAAAGATCTCTGTTTGAGGTTAGGTCTTGATTCAGAATACTATTTTAAGCTGAAGGGAAGTGATGCAGATTTCTGTCGTTTGATAAATGTTTTAGCACATTAAAGAAGCGAGTTGCAACATGGGGAATGGATACACATATTTTTGTAAAAAATGCAATTTTAAGATTTTCCTAAGGTCAGGAATAGGATTGAGTTATTGGCGTGTGTCGAAAGAGTTGCGAGAACATTATTTGGAGAGCAACGAAATACCTGAATTAAAGAGAATCATTGAAAAATATCCTGAAGGATTTATATCCGGATCCCTTGTTAATTTTCAATGTCCAAAATGTAAAAGTTTTCATACATTGCAAGATTTGAGTTTTTATATAGAAAAAGAGGATCCATCGGCAAAAGATTGGTTCGATAGAACAACATGGATAACTATGTGGCGATATAGACCTCGTTGTCCGGACTGTAATGTTGAAATGAGCAGAGTCTTGATGTGTCCCAAGTGTCTTTTGCGACTGGAACCCGACATAGATGGTAAGCGTGGAGGGACGGTGATGTTTTGGGATTGAGGGAAGCTTTATTGGAGATTTTGAGGAGATGAAAGCGAATTTAGGTGCGGCAATGGCAGTCGTGGCTGAAAGCTGGTACCTAGGCTTCCTTGCGAAAAAAAATTTCCGTAGATAATGGACCTCAATTGCCGAGAGATGGGGATTGACTTTGATGACAACAGAGAAGCTGCAGACCACAAATTCGGCAATTGAACAAAACTTACCCAGGAGAGTTGTGCGGTTTGTGAAGGACGGAAGACTATTAACGAGACAGCTTAATAGTAAACAAGAGAAACAAAGACTCTTCATGGTCTCACTTGACGTTGGCTATTGATCACTGTCAACTGTTTTACCTTCACGGTAATAGTTAGCAGTAAACGACTGAGCTTATAGGCAATAAGACTGGAGGCTGCCGAGTTTCGGAGTGCTCAGGTGACCGTGGAAGGATTGCGCAGAAAAAGAGAGCTATTTGGGGTAGATAATCCGGGTTATTTGACTCCGAAGCATAAGCTAGGTAGTCTCGTGTTGGAAGAGTGGCATGTTGAAGAAATACACGTTTGCAACCCCTGCTCTGAGATGGCATCCAAAAGTTGGAATTGCTCTCTTTAGCACATTGATTTTGTTGTATTTTTTTCACCCTCAAGGATTGAAACGATACCCTGTACTCAAAGGGATTTAGACATAGCCTTGAGAGACACATAGGCAATATACTGTATTGAAACGATACCCTGTACTCAAAGGGATTTAGACGCTTCCATCGATTCCAATTCCGCCGCCCTCTCCCATTGAAACGATACCCTGTACTCAAAGGGATTTAGACGTGCTGTCGAGTGCTGTGCCTGCCTTTTTGACATTGAAACGATTCCCTGTGCTCAAAGGGATTTAGCCCTGGCAATCTTTCCTGTATTGGCGTAGTAAACGATTAAAACGATGTCCTGTGTTCTTTTTCGCAAGGGTGAACAGTTCCGCGGTTTTCCGTGCTTGACCTCCTTGTACGTGGTCGCTTGATGCTATCTGGGCGGTTTTGCCCACGGGCATTCTGAGGGTCGGCATTTTGCACGCCAACAACTTGCGCGACGCTCAGACGGATACGGAGGCTGGCATTCGTTCTTTGGCCTCCGTTTTGGGAAAAAAGTCTTTATCAGTTTGAAATGCTTTCACCTTTTGCGATTCTTTTGGCAACGGTCTGGTTTGGAATTTTGCCAATGACGGTGTTGCTTACGCTGCCGATTGCAGTGGCCGTGATGACCTTGTGCAAACAAGCCTTGCGTTTTGACGGTGTAAATACGGCAAGCATTGCAACGCTGGACGCTTTGACGGCAAAGACGCAGCTGATGTTTTCTATGCTGATGGTGGCCGGGTTGGTCGCTGGGCATTGGCTGGTCTAACAGAAGCCTTTAAGCGACTGAACGCTCGATTCTCGGAATGGGAGTCGGGCGTTTTTATTTGGGAAGGTCGGAGGGGAAGCCTTATGACACAAAATCCCTCGCGATGCATGGTGAGACTGCGTTCGCGAGGGAATCTAAGTTTGCCGGAACTAGACCTGCGGGCGTTTGTGACTTTAACGGTTCTGTCTTCTCGTTAAGGCTGTAGCCATTCTAAGGCTTTGTCGATGAATTGACGCGTTGCCAGAGACTGATATCGATTGCGTTTCCATGCAATGGAAACGTTGTTGGGAGGGAACTTGGGCGTCGGCCGATAAATAGCTATCTCTCGAGCCAAGCAATCCTCAACAATGGTGGAAGGAATCAGTGCAGCGCCAATACCCGTAGAAATGAGCGCCGGAACTGTCAGAATTGATTGAGTTTCGAGTGTGACAGGGGTTTTCGCTTTATTGAGTTGACAGAGTTGATAGAAATACTCATGAAATGCCTGTCCCATTTTCATAATGATGAACGGCGTATCAGGAATGTCGCTGAGGTCCAGCGGATCAAAGCGAGTAGGCGGTTTGGGGTGAGATTTGACGTAGGGATGATCTCCAGGAAGACCGATAAGTACCTCTTCACTGTAGACCTGGACATGATCCAGGGAACTGGGGACCATTGAAGAAATGACAATGCCACAATCAACTCGGCCCGATTCAATCATGGCCAGTACTTCGGCAGTGTTGCCTTCTTCAATGCGCACAACGATGCCCGGATTTTCTTTCTTAAATCGGGAAAGAACGGGGTTGAGAAGCGTCGCTGTTCGATAGGCTGTACTGCCGATGCGCAGGTCACCGGTCTTAAGTGCGCGTCGGTCGGCGAAGCGCTGTCGGCATTCGCGCTCAATTTCATCGATTTGCCTTTGAGCCTCAATCAGTTCCTGACCTTCCTGCGTTAGAGTCCACGGTGAGGTTTGCCGGTCAAATATCGTGATTTCGTACTCTTCTTCAAGCCGTTTGACGTATTGGGAAAGTGACGGCTGAGAGACGAAAAGACGGCGACTTGCAGCAAGGATCGAACCAGTCTCGATGATCGCTTCCAGATGCTTGAGGATTCGGTTGGCCATTTTCTTCTTCTTTCGAGTTTGTTCGTCTCGAGTATAACATTTGTCTTAATCAGACTCGTCACAAATAATATTTTTCAAAAGTCAAATGTCTCTTTACTGTTTGGGTTGCTGAGGATCCGAGCAGCATCAACAAAAATACACAACAGTAAAGGTGACTAGTTATGCAGGATCTCATTATCGAGAACGGTCATGTGGTCGATTGGTTCAGCAACACAGACACCATGGCCGACATATCAGTCAAGGATGGCGTGATAACGGCTATTGGGAAAGCGACCGAATCGGCCAAACGACGCATCGATGCAGCGGGATTGCTGGTTATTCCGGGCATCATTGACAGCCATATGCATGCCTCATCTTGGTTGGCCGGTAGAAAGAGCTACAAGATGCTTGCCCTTGCCGGTGTAACTACAGCGTTGGAGATGGCGGGGCCATTGGAAGACGTGAAAGAGGGCTTGCGCGAAGACGGCAGCGGCATTACGGTCGGCTGTCTTGAAATGATTCGACCGGGGTGGAATGTTCAGTCTGCGTCGCCAAAAGCAGAGGAACTGTCTGAAGTCATTTTCAATGCACTGGATCGCGGAGCCTTTGGCGTGAAGCTACTTGGTGGACATTATCCGCTTACTCCCGAAGCATCTGCTCAACTCATCAGGTTGTGCGACAACAACGGCGTCTATCTGGGAATTCATGCCGGTTCAACCGAGCAAGGTTCCAATATCAACGGAGTCAAGGAGATCGTTGATTGTGCTGAGGGGCACGCGTTTCATTTGGCGCATACGAACGCATACTGTCGGGGCAACATACTTGATGTGCCTCAGGAAATTGCCTTTGTGGAGAAGATTCTCCAATCACATCCTGAGATTGACAGCGAAAGTTATTTGTCACCCATCAATGGTTGCTCCGGAAAATGCATTGATGGAGTGCCCGAAAGCGGTATTACGCGGAATTGCCTGCACTCCCATGGCTATGAGGAAACACAACAAGGTTTGCGTGAGGCAATTGAGGACGGCTTTGCGAGGGTGCATCTTCAGAAGACAGATTCTGTTGTATTGGCTGAGCCTAACGAAGGACTTCGACTCTGGCTTGAGCAGAACACAAATGCATCAATGAGTTTCGCAGTTAATCCGTCTTTGTCAAATTTTTATTTCGCTACCCAAAAGCGTCCAAACGGAACGTTTCTTTCGGATAGTTTCTGTACGGACGGAGGAGGCATTCCCCGCAATGTCATTCTTGAAAACGGGTTGTCGCTCGTGAAGTTCGGAGCGATCACTCTCAAAGAGTTTGTTTTTAAGTCAAGCACTTCAGCGGCCAATCTTTTGGGGTTAGCCAACAAAGGAAGGTTGGTTGTTGGGGCGGATGCGGACATTACGGTTGTGGATTACGCCAAACAAAAAGCCGTCCATGCGTTTTCCATGGGTAATCCAACCCTTCTCTACAACAAAGTGGTCGGCGAGGGCGGAACACTCTTGACCACACCGAATGGCAAAAAAGCCGCCTTAGAGGCTGGGTTAAACGCACGCGTTGCTGATATGCAAGCGCTGTTTGACTATCGCCTCAATCGTTTCAATTAGCCCTGGTTTCAGATGACAAATTCAGGAGAAAAAGATGATCTGGATTGGTATTGCGGTTGTTTTGGGCACCTTCTGGCTTATTTATAAAAACTATGAAGCGCGGTTGGTATTGTTCCTGTCGGGTATGTTGATGACATTGCTCGGCATATCTTTCGGTGGTTCAACCATCGGTTTTCCCCAGGCGATTGATGCGTTTGTCAAGCAGTTTGTAAACGGCGGATTGGTTCCTACCTACACAACCGTGATGGGTTTCGGTTACGTCATGAGTTATACAAAGTGTGCGGATCACTTGGTCAATGCATTGGTACGTCCGCTGGCAAAGGTTCCCATGTTGGTCATACCCGGGGCGGTTGTGATCACTTGGATACTGAACATTGTCTTGCCGTCAGCCGTCGGCATCGCCGCTGCTGTAGGCGTTCTGTTGATTCCTGCTCTCATAGCGCTCAAGGTCCGTCCCGTTATGGCCGCTGCGGCGGTATTTCTGGGAACGTGGGGTTCAGTGGTGAGTCCCGGCTTGATGTTTAATCCGCAGATTGCTGATATCGCGTTCAAAGCCGGAGAAATTGAGTCCCCGGACGCAATGATTGTGATTCTTGAAGAATTCTTCCCCGCTTTTGTCGGATCGTTGATCGCAGCTGTTGCGTTGGCTATCTTGGCCGTGATCATGAAAGAAGGTGTTGGAAGTCAGAACGCCGTGCAAGTTTCCCAGGAAAGTCAAACTGAAGAATTTAAAGTTAATTACTTCTACGCGTTGGTGCCGATTTTGCCACTCTTCTTGCTGGTCATAGCATCCAAGCAAGTCGGTTGGTTGCCGTCGAATGTGTTTACTGTTCCGTGCTGCATGCTCATTGGGACTGGCGTAGGGCTGATCGTTGGGTTGATCAACAAACTCAATCCCGGCGAGGTATCCAAAAAGTTTTGCCGTGGCTGCGGTGATGCTTTCTGCGAAGTGGCTCTTCTGATTGCTGCCGCTGCGGTGTTCGCCTCCGGCATGAAATCGATCGGCCTGACTGGAGCCTTGGTTGATACGATGAAAGGGTCGGAATCTGTGGCAATGGCTTCGGCTGTCATTGGCCCGTGGTTGATGGCAATTGTTTGTGGTTCCGGTAACGCAGCTGCTTTGGCTTTCAATGAGGTGATTACGCCGCATGCCGCAGACTTTGGCATGACGGTCGTCCAACTTGGTGCTGTTGCTCAGGTCGCTGCTGGTCTTGGACGTACGATTTCTCCCGTTGCCGGTGGGGTTATCGTCATTGCGTCAATTGCCGGAGTGAATCCGATCGATATTTGCAAACGAACATTTATTCCTGTTTGTATAGCCTTAGCAGTCTTTACGGTGGGGATGTATCTGTTCTAGGAGACACAAATAAGGCAAGTAGTCAGTGACAAACGTGAGCTACTTGCCTGCCTCAAGACCAAACTCAGTCCTAGTCGACGGTTGGTTTCGCAAAAGCCATCAAGCGATTGAACGCTCGATTCTCGGAGGAGGGGAGTCGGGCGTTATTTATTTCAGACTTTTGAATTGTTTGCCACTTCCAATACGTATCCCACGCCTCGAATTGATCTTATCGTTACGTCAATCACTCCGGCATCAGAAATCTTTTTTCGAAGACGGCTGACCATCATGCGCAAAGCTTGTGTGTCACCGACGCCGCCTTTTTCCCATAGAGCATCTTTCAACGAGTCGTGCCATAAAACCATCCCCGGATGCTTTGATAGTTTGTCAAAAATTAAAAATTCGCTGGCAGATACATCTATTTCAGTTTGTCCGTTCAATAGCTTATGTTTGCCTCTATCAATACAAACGCTCCCGACGTGTTGAATTTGCATTTCTTCAATGCGATGGCTGCGAGTGCGTTTCAATATGCTTTTTACTCGAGCTAATAATTCGGGTAGGGCAAACGGTTTTATTAGGTAATCGTCCGCACCAAGATCAAACCCGAGAAGTCGATCTTTGACTTGAGTTCTTGCTGTTAAAAATAATACAGCGGCATCACTTTTTTCTCGGATCTCCTTCAGAACTTCAAATCCATCCTTTCCCGGCATGTTGATGTCCAAGATGACCAAGTCAGGAAGAAAAAATACAAATTTCTGCAAAGCTTCTTCGCCGTTATAAGCTTTTTCAACGATAAAATCATCAAACTCTAAATTTGTAGCAATTAGATCTGTGAGAGTTTTTTCATCATCGACGACTAAAACTTTAAATGATGCACTGGTCATATTTCTAATTTACGAGTTTGTATTGGGTAGACAAATTTCAAAAATAGTTTTCGTTTCTGTATTTTGCGGGGAGATCAATTCGATTTTTCCATGATGAGCTTCAACAATGGTGTGACATATGGATAAACCGAGTCCTGAGCCGCTGGGTCGTAGATTGAGTGCGCGAGTACCTCTATAGAAACGTTCGTACAAGTGTTCTCTGTCTCGATCCGAAAACCCTATTCCATTATCACTGACTTTGAAGATAGTCAGGGTGTCATTCTGTTCTGCTGTTACCTTTACGAAAGGTTTGATTGAATCGTTGTATTTTAATCCGTTTTTAATGAGATTTACGAAAACTTGAGAAAGTCGAATGGGGTCTCCAACAAATGTAATATCCATATCTGAAGGAAGAGTATCCCATATCACATAGTCAGATCCACTGGAGAGTAATGATAAAACTGAATGTCTTAATTTATTAACGCTGATTTTTTCGTACCTAAGGCGAATTGCTCCGTTTTGTATTGAACTGATGTCAAGCCAATCACGAATCAATGTTTGCAGACGTTTGGTGTTCTGTAGTAATTGCTCAAGGATAGAAAGTCTCGCACTATGAGTTAAACGATCGTCTCGATACAATAAAGTTTCAAGTCCGACACCGAGAGTGGAAAGTGGATTGTTCAGTTCATGTGCTGCCAAAGCCACGATATCGTCCTTGATTTGTTTCACTTCTTCGTCTTTGGTAATGTCATGAAAGAGCAAAACTTTCCAAGAGGGCGAGTCTTCAACTGTATGGGGTTGCAGCTTGTTCCCGTTAGAATTGATTTGCTGGTCAGCTCTGTCTCTTTTGGGGGACTCCATTGACACAGATGTGATTGACCAAATCCTCCTGAACCCCGAACCTTCAAATTTTTCCTCACACTTCAACTGCTGAGAAGTATCTTTCAGCAGAAGCTCATCCCATATTTCTTTGGTTGAACCGATAAGGGTTATCAAGTCGTCAATTTTTTGTCCTTTATTTAGATTAAAGGCTTGTTTGAAGCAGGGATTTGTATATTGGAAAATTTGCATTTCATTCAACACGACAATTGGCATGTTGATGACGGAGAGCATATTTTCAAAGAAACGTCTGTTGCGAGAAGAATCTTCTAATAGGTCTGCGTTTTCTTTTAAAATGTCATAAACAGCTAAAAATCTTCGCAAAATATTCTTTTCTTTTGCGTTTAAGTTGTTTGCACTGTCGGAGTCCACAAAAACTGAAGGTGAAAGATCGCTGATTTCAACGAGCTCTTGATCTTTTTCTGTTTTGTCACCGTTTAAACGAAGTTCTTTTACGCTCAAAAGCTTGGCCAGTCTTTTTAGATTGTTGCTTAGTTTCTGATTAAGATGAGAGATCGGTGCTATCAATGCGTTAATAATTAATAGTTCTTCGTTTTGTTTGCGAAGAGACTCAGTACGTTCGGCAACTTTGAACTCAAGCTGTCGATTCAATTCCAATAATCTTTTTCGACTGATTGTTAAATCGTCTGCCAGTTTTGCAAAACGCAACAGAATTTCCCTCATTTCTAACGGGAAATTACTAAATTCTCGTTTTGATTGGTCGTCTTGGGTTTTTCCCTGACGCAGTTGCAACATGGCAATCGTTAAGGTGTCGAAGAAGTGTCCCAACGACCGCCAATGGCGAATCCCGGTAGAAAAAGTCATTAACAGCACAAAAGAAATAAATAAAGCCGATAGAACGACGACAAATCTTTCTTTCGTGAAAATTTTTTCTGCAGGACTACTGACGACAACAATCCACGGAACTGTCTCCAGACGGAATTTGGCAAAAACTTTGTCCTCGCCTAAATCCTGGGCTTGACTTTTTCGAGAAGAGTAAATTTGTTTGCCGGAATCTTCATAAATATCAAGTTGAGAAAATGATTCCAAACGACGAGTGACAATTTGATCTACTAAACGAGAAAGGTCAACTAAGCCTAACAAAGATCCGGTTTGGTTTTGAATGTTATATATTGGTGTGGCGATGGGTAATAGATTTACTTCATTTTGAGAAAAGGTTTGACCAATCACGGTCTGTCTGTCTCGAATGGATTCTCTGACACACCATAAATTTGTTTCGGATAAATTTGACAAATAATCGACGTGACCTTGGAGATAGGACTTTTGTTGGTCTGAGGAGATGAAGAGCAGCGTCTCGAAGTTATGCAAAGCGGAGAATATTCTTTTCACCAATTGCTGTTCCGGGCCGTCGCTTGCTCCCAGTGCGTCTGCGGCTGCCCTCATTGCATTTCGATTCTCGATAAGCTGTACCGAGACGTCTTCGGCAACGATCTTTGCCAAATCCATGTGTCGCAGTCGTAGATTTTCGTTGAGCGTCAAGACGTGCCAGACCACTACAATCAGCGTGGCGACTAACGGAACGAGTGAAGTTGCTACTATTGACCAAGCGAACCTGTAGCGGATGGATGATCGTGAGAAATCCGGCATGTTTGGACATTAGCTATTGATGTACCCAGGTCTGTTTGATTGTAGACGTTCCCGTTTCCTAAAAGACAACGTATTGCAGTATGAGCACAATGAATCGGCGCAGTTTCCTGAAACAATTGGGTCTTACAACGGCTATGGGCATGGCAGTGCCTGGGCAGGCTTCTGGGGCAGTCAGTGAAGACTTGACAGAAGGTTTGCGTACCTCAGAAGATTTCGATACCCGTCTGAAAGTCGATGACCAGTGGGATCAAGTTGTTGATGTTGTTGTTGTGGGCTGTGGCGCTGCGGGGATGGCGACAGCCATTGAGGCACATGACAGTGGTCTGGATGTGTTGATAGTTGAGCGTAGTCCTCGTTCTTCACATGTGCCCTCCACGCGCTTGTCGGCCGGTATCTACCAGTGTCCTGCCATAAACAACGGCACGGAAAATTTGGCCCGGTACATCGCTTCCACTTACATTCCGAGTGGCTTGAGTGACTGGGATGCTGGCACGATGGATAAGACGCTTCAGAATTTTGCTTATACCTGGGCCAAGCTCGCGCCGGAAACCTACAACTGGCTTCGTTCGCTTGATCCTTCGTTTAGGTTTGCGCTTTTTTCGCTTTATACAGCTCCCCGTTTTTCTTTCCCGGGCACTGCATCTCTTAACATCGGCGCGCTTATTTCGACGTATTCGCGTTGGAAAGATTTTTCCAAGTCGTCTTTCAACAGACCCAAAGAGGAAAAACTCAACGGAGAAGCTTTGTTTGCTTGTTTGAGAAATGGTGTCGAGAGCAGGAAGATAAAGGAAATCTACGGCGCCAGGGTCACCGGTCTTCTTAAAAACAAGAAAGGGCGGATTTGCGGTGTTGCCGCTACGGACGAATTCGGTTCACCGTTGTCACAGAAAATAGGGGCTCGGTGCGGAGTTGTTCTTGCAACCGGCGGTTTTGGGTTTAACAAGGAGCTTCAAGCATCATTGTTGCCGACTCCAGGACAAGATTTCTGGGCCGAATCCGGATCTCCGCTTAATACCGGAGACGGCATTTTGTTAGGCATTAGAGCTGGTGCCCAACTCATTTCCAGCAATTGTTTGTTTGATCGGTTCGCCGCGCTGTTGCCTCAAATGCATCAGGGGGTGCATGTCGGAGCGCTGTTGGATTGCATCGGCAAAGCGCATTCGATTTTGGTTGACAACCATGGGCGACGATTTGTGTCTGAGTCTCAACTTTCTGACACCAAACATTCTTTCGGATTCGCGCAAGAATTGCTGAAATTGGACTTGCCGACCCTGTCTTACCCCCGTGCTCCGATGTGGTTCATTTGTGACGAGGAACGCATGCGATCTGGTCCGCTGGCTACGCTCGGGGAGGGCTCAGTTGTCAACGGTTTCGTTACTTGGGACAAGGATAATCGTATTCCTGTTAAGAAAGGTTGGATACTCAAGGCATCCACCATCAATGGGTTGGCTCGTCTCATCGCCGACTCACCCGTCAACGCCGGTCGAATGAGCGAAACGACTCTGAGAAAGACCGTTGAGCAATTCAATGTGTGGTGCGAGACAAAGGTGGATCGCGATTTCGATAGAGATCCGAGTACGCTTTTGGAAATAAAAAAACCTCCTTTTTATGCAATGCCGGTTACTCTCAGTGTTCCATTCATGGGAGCTGGATTGGCGACAGATGAACGTCGCTGCGTCATCGATTGGCAAAACAAGCCTATTTCGGGTTTGTTTGCAGCCGGTGAGGTTGCCCCCGTCAGTCGTTTCCTTCACGATCGTGGAGGGCATCTGTCGGAATGTCTCGTCTTTGGGCGAGCATTAGGACAATATTTAGCTCAGGAACCCATTTCTTTTTAGAGCTTGTTATGTAATTGTGACGTTTGGGCTAAAGACCGTGACGGTACTGTTATCTCACCCTCCTAAGATCGTTGCAAACGAGCGAATCCCCACTCAAGCGCTCGTTGCAACAAAATCAAGCAGGAGGAAGCTAAATGAGATTGCTTCATGGTCTATGTCTGGCGATTTTGGGTTGTACTCTCGTCAGCGTTAGTGTCGCTCAGGCCGGGCAGATGTCGCTCAAACACAAAAATGTCGAATGTGCCGTTTGCCACGGTACCGATAAACCCACCAAATTGGCCCCGCAAGACGGATGCATCAAGTGTCACGGTCAGTACAAGGGAAAAGTCATTCCCAATGTGGACTACAACCCTGACCGTAACCCCCGCCGTCCTATCGTAGAAGTGAATCCGCACGACTCTCACCTTGGCAATGTGCGTTGCACGTTGTGCCACAGGGAGCATTCTGCAAGTCCCAAGACGACCTGCAATCAGTGTCATGCCAATTTCCGCTTGAATGCCAAGTGATAAGGAGCCGTATATGAAATCCTTCAAATTGACTATCACCAGTGCTGCTGTGGCGCTGTCACTAGCGCTGTCCAATGTTGTGAGTGCGGAGGAAATTACTCATGAGGCCGACGTTGTCATTGTCGGCGGTGGCGGCGCAGGTATGGTTGCTGCTGCCTTTGCGGCTGAAAATGGTCTCAAGCCGATCCTTGTTGAAAAGCTTCCGGGCGTTGGCGGCAATCTAATGATGTTTGAGATCACATTTGGTCAGCAAACTGAATTTACGGATGCCGATCAGGTCTATTACCCGGCAGACATGCTCGTCGCCGACTTTCTGCGATACAGCCATTACATGGTCAATCCGGTAATGGTCAAACGCTTTATCGAACGTTCCGGACAGCAAATCAAATGGCTGACGAATCGTGGCGTTGAGATTGTCGGTAACGTCCCTACTGAACTCAACGGTCGTCGCGTGGGTCACGTCTATAAAAATGTCTTTCCCAACCGAAACTTTATCGAAGCAATGCGCAAGATCATTCTCGATAACGGTGGAAAGATCATTGTCGAAACTCGAGCCGACAAACTGCTTCAGGACAAAAATGGTCGTGTGATCGGCATTCATGCCAAGGACTACAAGAACGACGACATTATCGTTAAAGGCAAAGGCGGTGTGATTCTTTGTGCCGGTGGATACGGTGCCAATAAAAAGCTGCTGAAGCTTCTTAATCCTGACATGCCTGCTGATACTCCCATTACTGGTATTAAGACCAGTACCGGCGACGGTATCCAGATGGGGCTTGATATCGGTGCCAAGGTTGTTGGCGGTGATGCTTTCATTTCTGAAGGTGCTTTGCCCTGGAAGGTTGACTACCGAGAAGTTATCAGTCAAAAAACCTGGATTGCGGCAAATGTCGTCAATAAAGGACCGGGTTTGCAGCTCAATAAGAACGGCAAGCGATTCTTCAACGAAGGCTTGGGCGGTGACTATTCGGTCAGCGGCAATGCCATGCGCATCAATGGTAACTATATGTTCAGCCTCCTTGATGACGATGAAAAGCGTGATCTGGAAAGTGGCTCCGGTGCGGTTTTTGGGTACTTTGCGCATGCGCTGCCCGGAGACAAAATGACGGGGCTTAAGGAACTGTTTAACGGCAAGGGAAGACAGGCTGAAATTGCATTCGTAGGTAATACGATCGAAGAAGTTGCCAAAAAAGCTGGCCTTGATCCGAAGGTCGTTGCAGAAACCGTCAAGCGTTACAACCAATTGTGCGCGGAAGGGGTCGATCGTGACTTCGGCAAGGATGCTCGTTACATGCGTCCCATCAAGAAGGCACCGTTTTACATCGTCAAAGGCCAGCACACCATCTGTGACACGACCGGTGGTCTTCAGGTCAACGAGGATGTTCAGGTCTTGAACACCAACGGGGATCCGATTCCCGGACTTTACGCTTCCGGTGCAATGGCCGGTGGCAAATACGGACCCTCGTACGTTTACAACATTACAACGGGCTATGCGTCGGCTACGGCAATGATGGGCGGAACCTTTGCTGTTCAGGATATTGCACGCAAGACGTTTGGGCGAGAGATTGTTTATTCGCCCGACCTTCCGAAAAAGTCTAAGAAATAAAGAATCGCATACGCGGGAAGAACGTGAGTTCTTCTCGCGCGGAGACAGCTATGTCATTGAAAAAAGTTTTTATAGCCACGGGAATCGCTTTTGCCGCGGCTGCTGCGCAGTCTGCTGACGTTTCGATCTACGGGATCGTTGATATGGGGCTTCTTATCAGGAATACGGCTTCTATCGAAGGCGCGGCAGGTACTTTGGCTGAGTCGAAGACTTCCGTTGGTGTCGAGAGCGGACAGTACTATCCGAATACTTTCGGTTTAAAGGGGGAAGAGGACCTCGGCAATGGGCTTAAAGCTGGTTTCATGTTGGAAAACACTTTCAATTCCGACACCGGTGCAATGTTTGAAGAGGGGAGTTTCTTCAATAACCAATCGGTTCTTTATCTTGAGAAATCAGGGTATATGTTTGCCATGGGGCGCATGAAGGCTCTTACCTCCACGATGGGGTACTTTGACTACGGTGCATTCATGGAACCTTTTGAGGGGAGTTGGCGCAATGCGGGAAGCAGCGTGTTGGCAATGATTGGCCAGGATGTCCGCAATGCGGTAGCGTTGGATATGCATCCTTCCGATTCGATTCGAATCACGGGTATGTATTCTCTGGCCCAAGGCGAGACGGAAGAAACAACCTATTCGTCGAATCGTCACTACATGGGGTTGGCGGCTTCCTATTCTCAGGGCGGTTTGTGGGCTGCCGTTAGCTACGAGCACATCACTCAGGGTCACGAAGGTGCCGAATATTATGATGGCAATGAAGCGCATGTCGCCAAGTTCGCCGTCAACTATGACTTTGGCCCCGTTCGTCCGTTCTTTGTCTACTCCTTCGCCAACGGGTATGACTGGGGTTGGGAAGGTCCGGCGGTCAAGACCCACAGTTTTGTTTTGGGTGCTACGTCTCCTGTGGCCGGCGGCACAGCTCGCTTCAGCGTCCAGTATTTGAAAGGCTCGAGTGAGAAAGCCGACGACGGTAAAGATTTTGAGCCGGAAGTTGTCTCCGCAGCTATCGGGTACACCTATCCGCTCAGCAAACGCACCACCTTCTATTCGGTGGCTTCGTATGCCTTCGGCAGCAAGTCTTTGGACAAAGATTGGGATTCTGACTACTCAATGGCAGGCCTGGACGGACGCCAAAATGCCAACGCGGCGATGGTGTCTTTGGGCTTAATGCATACTTTCTGATGACGGGACGGAGTGCACTCTTTTGGAGTTGCACTCCGTCAAAGCGATCCTCAACAAATCAACGTTGAGAAGTTATTTTCTCCTACACACCGATCTCAGACTGCTACGTGACAGATACCGATAGTCCGGGCCGCGCAGAAGAAAACGAGCGCCGACGTGACGCCGGTAAGAAAGAGAGGAGAAAAGACAACAAGTAATGCTCGGAAGTGGTCAGGAATCCCAGAGCACACTACAGCATCGCGCCTATCATCCCCGGATTTCGAATCCGGGGATGATAGGCGCGTCTTCTGAGAGGCTTAATGACAGTCAGGATCTTGAGATCTCAGTATTTGTATGACCGAAGTAACCAAGTTCTGTCAAGGCATTTGTGACGGCAATCTCATCGTCTTTTGACAGACGCCCGTAGCGGGCACAGCCGTCGAAGTCGCTAAGACAAAATTGGGCAATCTTTGTGCAACGAACAACCGATGGCTTGAGCAATCCAGCCTCTTTCCAATGCTGCAAAGTAACCTCTCCGGGACAGTCCGTGCGCGGTGGGTGACTTGTTACCTTGGCACCGGCGACTAAAACTTCGCCGGTGTCTGAGTTGATGTCGAGAATTACGACGGGACGGCATTTGAAGACATCTGGTTTATCGTCAAAATAAAAGGCAAGTCGCCATACTTCGTAAGGCAACGGCTGATTATTCGACATCATCTTCGTCGTCCTCATCGCGCCATTGGGCGGGCATCATCAGTTTTCCATTTTGATGATAAGTTTTAATGATACGAGGATCATTCCAGTTAAAGCCCTGGCGTTGAATTCTCACGTCGAAAGGAAAGCCTCCTACTTCAACAAAACGGGTAATGAGAACTCTAAGTGCCGTTGCAGCCGGCATGCCGAGAGCTTCAGCCGTCTGAGTAAAGTCGTTTTTTAGCGTGGAGGGCAACTTGAGATTCAAGCTGGCAAGTTCTGACATAAAACACTCCTAAAAGCAGGCTAAAAAATATTTATTGGCTGTGTTTTTGGTATTTATTTTACCCATCTTTGATGGGGCCGCTTACGATGCTTGAAGGCTGAAAAGCAAAGACGGAGTTTTTCAGTAATTGACTGAAAAAAAGGGTTCGCGTATCGCCAGATCTTCCACCGAAGCGGTCAGACGGAAATACCGTTTTGTTCCGCGTTTAGCTCTTGATCGGAAAGTACTTCCAAAGAAACTGCGGCACCAGACGCCAGAAAAAGACCAGGAGCTTGTATTTCCAGTCGATGACGAGGACACGCTTTTTCGTTTCAATGCCTTTGACGATGGAGGAGGCGACGTCCGTGACGTTCATTTTCAACGGATAGCTCTTGCCGTCGGCCAACAAATCCGTGTCAACGAAGCCGGGTCTCACGTCGGTAAAAATCATTGGGCAGTTCCGCATCACCGATAGTTGCTCCAGAGCGTCCAGGTAGGTGTTCTGAAACGCCTTTGAGGCTGAGTAAGCACTGGCGGCTCCGAGGCCTTTTGTGCCGGCAATCGAACTGATGATGCACAGATGTCCGCCGCCTTTTCCGAGGAAGTAGGAGAAAGCGCAGTCCACAAGCCGCACGAAGCCGTCAACGTTGGTTGCGACGGTGTTCAATTCGGCACCGGGATTGAGATCAATGTTCTGGCAACCGATGCCGGAGCAGTGAACGTACAGATCCATTCCGCCCAGATCAGCGATCAGAGCAAGCAGGTCGCTGGCGGCATCGTCAGAGCGCACGTCAATGCGGCGTGCATGAATTTTCTCGGGCGCTTTGGTCTTGATTTCTTCAAGCCGTTCGGTGCGTCTGCCCGCAATGCCGAGTTCCCAGCCTTTGGCAAGTAACTGTAATGTGAGCTCTTTGCCGATTCCGGACGTTGCGCCGACGATGATTGCTTTTGGCATAGTATGTCTTGCTCTGAAAGTTGTTTCACGAAATATAGCCTTTGCAGCTACCTGCGTTTCTCTGAACCATGCCTAAAGTTCTACGACCGACCTGTTTGCAGTTACTTCTTGACTTTCGCGACAAGAAAATCATCAAGGTGCTTAAGTGTGATCCTGATTGCAAGTCAACGGTGCAGGTTCTTTGGCGCGATGCTTTGATTGCCTCCGGAGTGGAGGAGGACCGGTTTGTCTTTATTAATTTGGAAGAGCCCGCAGCCGAGCCGTTCAGCGAACCTAAAACATTGCACGGCCACATCAAGTCGCGACTCGTAAAAGGTCAGATGGTGTACGTCTTGTTCAGAGGGATAGAGCAGGTTCGAGATTTTCCTCGTGTTCTGGCAAGCCTGTTGCTGCAGGAAGGTCTTGATTTATACGTTATTTGTTCCGGGGACTTTGCAGTGGACACCCCGATGGCTACGTTGCTGACCGGGAGGTACGTAGAAATTAAGACGCCTCCGCTGGATGGTTCGGATTTTGACAAGTCTCGCGGGGCATTTTGAGGCCGTCATCAGGTAACAACGACCTCTCTCATTGCCGCAATCAATCGTGACTACACTGCCGTCCAAAATGGAAACCACACCTTGAACTTTTTGTTTGGGTCTTTCGGAGGAACGAGTTTGCCGTCTCCGACCGTGCCGCCGTCGGCAATTTCGACCATCGTCTGAGTTTCCCATACTTGGCCGATCAGCGCCAGCCCGGAAAGGTCGGAACGGATTTCCGGCTTCTTGCTGTCGTACGTGTAGCGGTAGGCACCGTTGTCGAGCAGTTCCACAATGGCAATGTCAAAGCCTTCGCTGCCGTCGGTTTTACGGAAAACGTAGCAACCGTTTTCGTCAATCGTGGTCTTCTTTTCGTTGACCAAAAGCCTTGCGCCTTTCGGAACCTCCGGCTCAAGCAGATCGTCCGTTGCGAAGATCATCGGTCCGGTGATGTCTTTGTTCTTTACTTCAAAGCGGCCCAGACTTTCGTAGAAATGGATCGTGATGTCTTCGTCATCGGGGCCGTTGCCGAAGCGTGTGACTGATGTGCCTTTGTTGGACTCCATGTGCTTTTTCCTTGTCAGCTTCTGTACTTTCTGCCGGAGCCGACCAGAACGCCTTCGATCTGGAAGTCGTCGTATTCGCCCGGGTGAATGACCGGGTAGTTGCCGGAGCTGTTTTGCGGGTGCAGTTCCGGTTGGCCGTCGACAAATTCGAGCTTTTTGAGCGTGAAGTCTCCCTGCAGATAGGCAAGCACAATGTCGCCGCGGCGCGGTTCAACGGAGCGATCAATGATGAGAATGTCACCCTCGTAGATGCCGGCGTCGATCATGGAGTCACCGCGCGCTTCAATGACGAAAGTCGCATTACGGTTTTTCACGAAGTAGTCGTTGAGCGACAGATCGTTTTCGGCATAGTCCGCAGCAGGGGAGGGAAAGCCGCACTGAACCGTCAGGTCGATGAACTTGATGCCTTCGGACTCTTCAACAGGGCGAGCGGGGGCCAGTTTCTTGAGCGCCATTGCTCGCTGCGTTGCCGCTTCAAGCAGGGGTCTCATAAAGTTTGCGCCGCCCAGTGACTTGCAGGTGTCGGCAAGCTTCTTGGTCACGCGAACCTGAAGATTGACATCGAGCAACTCATTGGTCAGACGAGGTCTTCCAACCGGTTTGTGTTCTTGGGACGAAGGCTGTTTTTTGCTTTTTTCCATGGGATTCTCTCACTTGCGATTTGTATACGAATAACGTATCCTACCTCAAAACAAGATTCGTATGCAAATGTCTACGCCTATTTTTCTCCATCTGGACGGCAATTCTTTTTACTGCAGCTGCGAGCGGCTTTTCCGTCCCGAGCTGCGTGGCAAGCCTGTTGTTGTGCTCTCCAACAACGACGGCTGCATCGTTGCGCTCACCAAGGAAGCCAAGGCTGTGGGGCTCAAACGCGGCATGCCGCTTTTCAAGGTTAAGAACATTGTCGAAGCCAACAAGGTGGCTGTGCTGTCCTCGAACTACGAACTTTACAACTCGATTTCTAGACGAATGCAGAGGACGGTGGCCGGTATGATTCCGCGCATGGAGTCGTATTCCATCGACGAAGTGTTCGGGGATTTGACGGGGGTTGAAGACGGGGATCCGGTGCGATTGACCGCGTTGGTGCAATCCATACGGCAGCGCGTCTACAAGTGGGTCGGCATCCCGACGTGTGCCGGCATTGCTCCCACCAAGACGCTAGCCAAACTGTGCGACCACTTTGCCAAGACCTATCCGGTTTTTAACGGCGTTGTCAATTGGCTGGACCTGACGCCGGAGCGGCAACGCAAAGCCATGGCGATTACGCCGATCAAGGAAATCTGGGGAATCGGCACCAGGAACCGCGAGAGGTTGGAAGCGATGGGCGTGAAGACGGTGCTTGATTTTGCCCGGATGGACGCTTCACTCATTCGCAGGCGCTTCACGGTCGTGCTTGAACGTACCCACAGAGAGATTCTCGGCGTCTCGTGCATTCCTTTGGAAGAGCATCCGCAGCCGCGGCAACAGATTGTGAGAACAAGGAGTTTCGCCGAGACATGCAGCGATATTGACGCCATCCTTGCGGCCGTATCGTTTCATATGGCCGAAGCCGTCAATGTGTTGCGCAAACAGGGCTGCGCCGCCAAAACGGTGGGAGTGATGTTTCATACGGACCCGTTTAAGTCCAACGGCCGATATCACGCAGTTGTCGAATACGGACCATTGCAGCACGCCTGCGCGGACGTCATTACGCTTACTCAGGTCGCGCACGATCTGGTGCGAGCTTTTTTCAAGGAAGGATACGGGTACAAGAAAGCGGGGGTCATCTTGGCTGATCTGATTCCGGCGGATCAATCTTTGGTTCCGGAAACATTGTTTGACGGTGACGAAATTGATGTTTTAAAGCGACGGGAACGCATGCAAGCGTCCATTGATGCCGTCAATCAAAAGTTCGGAGGGAAGGTCGTAACGCTTGCAAGCTCTAAGATCAATTCTGAGTGGGCCATGCGACGTGATTATCTTTCGCCATGCCCGACAACGAAGTGGAATGACTTGCTGAAGGTTAACTGAAGGGCTAGGTATTCTTATGGCTCCAAGCGGAAGTTGGCCAACTCTTCTTCGAGCTTTCTTTGATGCTCTTTCTCGGCGTATTCAGCGGCCAGCTTGATCAAGAAGCGTTCGCAGTCAGTCCGGTCTATAGAGCGTTTCTGAAATTTCTGGCCATCGTAAACGACAACCGCCCGCCAAGAAGCGTGCCGCTTAATTCCCCGGATGTTTTCGCCCTTTTTGGAGCTGTCAAAAGTGATGCTGCCTTTGAGGTAATGGCCGTTAATCAGCATGGCTATCTTCGGAGAGGGATGATTTGATCACTTCTAGCAGGTTAGCCTTGGCAAGGGTAACGAGAAACTCGTCTACAAAAGGCACAACGCCATCGGATTTCAGGCGATCGCAGGCGAGCAAGTATTCCTTTTTAGTGCTGGCGGCCACAATGGCTGATGTGAGCGACGTCAGATCCAATAGCGTGTCATACGTTGATTCGTGAAGATCTGCCGCATCCTTGAGAATGTCTTTGCCCAGGGCATCAACACCGGCCTCGAGCTTTTGCCGAAGTTCCACACCTTGCTCCATCAGTCCTGCTAGCAGCCATGCCTCGCCGAAACACACGACTAACGTTGCCAAATCTTTTCCATTGCATCCGGGCAGTCGAAGGCGCAGCATACGATTGCTCATGTCGGAATTGAGTCGTTGCACCATTGCGGGAGGCACGGGCAAATTCTCGATAATGCCCGGTATTTTCTAATGCCCGGTATTTTCACTTGACGGGGCCTGTACGTTTTATTGCGCGTTTTGGAACGGGGCATGAGCGGGATGACAGGTTTTAATTAAAAATGTTGCGAAAGATAGCCAACACACTTGCTCGAAGAGGTAGTAACACCACAAAAAAATTTGTATGGTTAAACCTCAATCGAGCAGAGGAAGTGTGATGGACAGTTAATATTTGAATTAGATCAACTGATAGATAAAACTTCCTTTTCAAAAATTTCTATAGCTTTTTGTTCTAATAGATAGGCAGAGTATCTTTTATCGTTTGCTAAAAGAGCCAGTTTATTTATGGTATCTTGGGAACTCTTATTGCTTAATAGAGGAACAGGAATTTGTCGGATGTTGTTATTATCGATTTCATCCACGACGGATCCATAGATAAACCTCGTTATTAATGGTTTAGCATATTCTGATGATAGATATATGTACAAGTATCCAGCAATTTGGTCACATGCCGGCGTGACACGAATAATGTGTTGATTGGCTGTCCATCCAGTCCAGTGTTTGGGAGTTAAACAAACTTTGCCTACTGTTCCACTACATGTGATTAATATCATGTTTTCACGAAGAACAAGTTGGTCAGATATTCTGTCTTTATGTTTTGTTAAAGATAAATATTTTTCAGATGTTGGATCGAGCTGATAAATTTCTTTGCCACCTAGAAATTTGACGCCATATTCTCGTTCTACGTAAATTCGTTTAAATCTGCCAGGCAATATAACATCTTCACTTATTTGAGGATCGCCGATTGTTGTTATCTCTTGAGCATATTTACCTAAATGTTCAACAATTGAATCAACTATTGGAACATGAAATGATGCATCAACACGGTTTTTGAGATTGCTGAGCTTGACATTAAATGTCTCAACGGAAGCGTTTTGTTGATAAAGATTTGATTGGATATCTTCAAAATTTGTAAAGTGAAGCTCTTCTTTTAAAAGAGACGTCGCTTCTGAAATTAGTTTGTTTGATTCGTCTCGTAAGGCATAAGAACCTTCTATCAGATCATTAATGCGTTTTTTGATCTCTGTAGTTGCATTGGGAATTGGGATCGAATCTAAGTGTTCAGGTTCAATATGGGTGATAACAGATCCATAGCCATTGGTCGTTAACAAGAGGTTGCCAGTTTGCGTCTTTAAATAGGTATATACATAGCCCGCATCATAAGAATTTTCGAAGCTAATCCGAATGACGTCATCAGAAAATATTTTATTTTCAAGAGTGCGAGAAACATATGCCACAGGACCAATTGTGCCTGAGCGAGACAGCAATAAGGTTCCTCTTTGAAGTTTCAACTGATCGAAATCACAGTTGCTGGATTTTGATATGAATTTCTCTGGCTTGGGACAAATATCCATCATCTGCGAAGGTAGGAAAAAATCTTTTCCACTTCCTTTGCTGCAGTAGACTCTTTTGAATCTGGACGGATAAAAAGCTCGCTGTATTAGACCTCCTGGGCCACCTAAATTAATTGTTGAAAATTTACCTTTCGTTAACAATAACTGAGCTTGGCGTGCATCTGAGTTATAAACGCTAGCATCTAGACGTTTTCCCTGTTTTAAAACTTCAGATAGAGTGATTTTGTACCACTTCACTGATGAAGATCGAGAGTCAGATGGAATATGAAGTGAATTGTCATTGATGTAATTATTCTGCATTACCATGAAATTCCCTCTTCTTTTTTCCATTTGCTGAAAATGGCAGGTAAATCAACAGTCTGATCATCTAAAACTTTTATCTTTTTAGTATGGGATAAAGATACATCATCACTAGTATCTTCAAATTTATGGTTTCCTGTCACTTCAGAAACCAAAATTTCATTACCTTCCTTGTCTCTCTTAAAGAGAGGGTTACCTCTCTTATCATGTCCGATCTTTTCTACCATCGACATAAAAATATTGTAGTCAGCCATCTTTCCAGTTCTTAGTTCATTTTCCTTTTGCGCCATTGTTTTCTTTTGCAAAATAAGAACAGAAGTTTGCGTACCGTTACGTGGCTGAAATGTATCTTGGTGAAGATCAATGCTTGCAATGATTCTATGATTTTTTATTAACCATTCGCGAATATAACCAAGGCCAGGAGAGCTAAGAATTGCGTCAGGAAGGACAATTCCCATTCGCCCGCCAGGTTTCAAAAATTGAGTACAACGTTCAATAAATAAAATCTCAGGAGAAACTGAAGATTGTAGTTTTGAAGTTCTTGACCAAATCCCCGAGTTTTTATCGTAATCCCAGATATGAGCTAAGTCATATTGTTCGAGAATGTGACGGTCTTTAATTGGAATCTTGCTGCCAAATGGAGGGTTAGTAACAATTACATCAAAAAATTCTATAGAAGTATGATTTGCGATGGCTTCCTTCTCAATTTTTAAGGCGTCTGATAGTTTTGTTTTAAACTCGTCTGTCCATTCATGAGGAGGTAAGAGAGAATTGGTCTGAAGAATATTGCCGCTCCCGTCATTATTCATAACCATATTCATTTTGGTGGCCTTAACTAAATCGGGATTTATGTCAAAGCCAAAAAAACTACTTGCGGCAATATCGCTAATCTGGTTCTGAAACGAAATAATCGTGTCTGGGGCCCAGTTTTCTCTGTAGCCGAATTCGTTCACATACCCAGTTTCAAGCTCTTTGAGTATGTGTGTCATTGCAGTAACAACGAAGCCACCTGTGCCACACGAGGTATCGGCGACACGTTCTCCGACTTTGGGAGCAATCATACTCACTGTCATTTTCATAACATTGCGTGGGGTGAAAAATTCACCTCGATCCCCACGTAAATTAGCGCCTACGATCTCTTCATACGCCTTTCCTTTTATGTCAATATTTGTATTAAGTAGACTGTATTTTTGTAGCTCACTAACTATGTAAGCTAGGCTTCGAGGGGTTAGTTTAATGGTGTCGTTCGCGTCGAAAATTCGACCTTGGCGTTTTTTTACTCTTTCAAATATCGAAGAAATTCTTTTTTGTACTGTTAATTGTCCATCAGGATTAGACCGCTCTTTAGATGTTGTGTAAAATTCCAGAGGATGAGGAATGTTCTTTTCATCTTCTATTTTGCAAAAAATAACCTTAAGTAGCTCAAAAAAGGCTGGTTGTTTTTGCATTCCGTCATTTATATATATATGGTTATGGCAGGTTTTGAAGACAAAAAGAAGATTGTCATCAGAGGCGTTTTTTAGACTTTTGCGAGTTGGACGATTGATAGAATCTAAATTCCCGTCAGCAGAAGGAATGTCGTTATACTCTTCAAATTCGACTTTGTTATCGGCATTCAAAGTCTTGCGGAATACATATTTTTCAAGGCTGTTAGTCCACATGCCCCATTCGCAGTTTGGGCAAACAGACATATAAGATTTAAGTTGAGCAATGCCGTCATTTGCATTATCTGCTTTTACAGTTTCATTTTTGCATTCAATAATCAGTTTAATCCATTCTTGTTTTTTATCAATGCAATTTTTGTCCCAAATGACAATATCGGCACGAGGTTTTCTCGAACCAAGTTGTAATGTATATTCGACTGCAATTTGAGATGCTGAGTATTTGTGCTCGTTAACAAGTCTTTTCTCTATGGTCTGTCGAACATACTCTTCCGGCGTATCATTCCGAAATTTTCCGTCAATATAATCGCAAATCTTACCTTCAGGGACAACAATTACTTTTTGTTCGGTCATTTTTTAATTGAGCCTTTTGATGTTTTTGGAGTTGGCCATTCGCCTAGTAAGCGAAGAGTGTTTAAATGATTGCTATACTCAAAGGTTTTACTAGAAAAATTTATTTTGGTTGAGTTTTTCTTAGTACTTTCTGTTGGTGTTTAATAAATATTTAACGAAATAAATGAGATGATTTTTATTGGCGTTATATAAATTTCGAGCCCTTATGATTTGCTTTGACATTTTTTGCCAAGTGGAACAAAGGTTAGTAATTTCAGTCTGTATTTGCACTGTAGGCACAGCATCTCGTTGTTTTCTACATAGTCAGCGATTGAAGATGAGCCAGGATGCTGCGTGGTTGCGGAGAAATATGAATCGTAGTCGCGACTATAGCATCCTTGCACATTCCCATCTCATCTGAGAGCTTTTCCTGCTCTTGGGTCTAGGAATAATGTCTTCCGTCTGTTTGGTGCGTGTCGCAGCGAGGGTAGCTGTATCAGTCTTGTCGATCACCATAGACTTGACTTGGAACTGGGACGTGGGCGCGGAATTTCGAATCTCGATAAAAAAGCCCGGATTACAAGGCTTGCGCCCTTAATCTGAATTGATAAGGGGACCGCATCCCCAGCTGTGAATGGGGCCGAGTTCCATTGTAATAAGATATCCAATGAGTCACAGTATCCTGCGCCTCCTTTCGGCTGCTGAAGCATCCGGATAATGGTAGCGTTTCCCGCTTCAGGGTTGCCCAAAATGATTCGGCCGGTGCGTTGTCCCAGCATTGCCCACTCTCGCTCATAGAGCCACTGATGCCCTGGCGCAGCAAAAATTCCTGAAAAACATGGCTGCAGTACTGTGAGCCTTGATCACTGTGAAAAATCAAGCCAGGAGCCGGGTGCTCATTGGCAATAGCCATACGCAGGGCGTCCACAACCAGAGACGTTTTCATGGTGGAATCAAAACTGTAGCCAACCAGGCAGCGACTGGCCAGATCAAGCACACTGGCCATGAATAACCAGCCCTCGTCGTTTGGGATGTAAGTGATGTCTCCGCACCAAGCCTGATTGATCGCATAGCGGTTGAACTGACGGTCAATCAAATTCGGTAGCCGTGCCGGATTGTGGTTGCTGTCTGTGGTGGCAACGTATTTGCGATGGTAGCGATGGAAGATGCCGTTGCTTCGTAAAAGTCTGCGCAGGCGCTTAAAACCAACGCTCAAGCCCTGTTGGCGCAACGCAAGGTACAGGCGCATCACTCCGGGAACCTGCTTGCCGCAGCGACTGATAACGGAGCGCACATGACAAAGCAACTCCGCATCGCTGTGATGCACCCTGTGGCGGTGGTATCGATCAACCTTTAGCCACTGATAGTAGCCGCTGGTACTGATCCTCAGCAGGGCGGCAGCCTTTCGAACACTGATGAGTTTTCTGCGCCCGATGAGTTTGCTGTCCAAACAAGTCTTTAAAAAAGCGTACTTCACTTGGGCAGCTTGGCAAAGTACGCTGCTGCTTTTTTTAAGAAGTCGATTTCGGCCTGTTGCAGGCAAACCTGCAGACGCAATCGTTTGAGTTCTTCAAGCTCATTGCGTTGTTGTTCAGGCATACGAGCTTGTGCTGTGGTAACCCAGTGGCTGAGTGTCTTGGGGTTAACTCCCAAAGCTTGAGCAACCTCGATTTGTGTTTGTCCCTGATTGACGAACTCAAGAGCTGTTCTTCTGATTTCTGGACTGTAACGTTTCGGCATTCTGAAACCTCCTTTTGATACATGGCTTATAGCCGTATTCGTTTTGAGATTCAAAATTCCGCAACGATGACCTTAGTTCAAAATTTTGGTTCCGGTTTGTAGCCAACAATCCGACTCTGATCATGACGCGGCAAGAAGCCTTTTCAGAATGGAAAGCGACCGTAGAGCCTTGTTTTGCGGATTTCGCAGCGGAATCTTTTGAGCAGGTCTGTCGTCAATACCTGACACGACTCCGCTTTTCCGGGAAGCTACCGTTTTCTGTGACGACTCTTGGGCGATGGTGGAGAAACGGCACGGAGATTGACTTGGTTGGAGCCGATCACGAAAGACGGCATTGTCTTGTGGCTGAATGTAAGTATCGCAATCAGAAAGTCGGGATCAAAATGTTGCGCTCCCTTCAGGCCAAATGCGAACAACTGCCGGTTGCGGGGGACGCCGTATTTCACTATTGGATTTTTTCTCGCATGGGATTTGACGATGTGTTGCTTGATATGGCTACACGGGATCCTTATTTGCATCTGGTCGGGATGGATCAGTTGCTGGATCGAAGGCTGTGAGTCGGTAGCAAAGCAGTAAGTAATTGATTCCTGATGACAGATTGGGGGCAGGCCATGAAGCCTGCCCCCAATCGCAAAAGAGCAATGAAGTAGGGACGAGCCGTTACTTATTCAGCCCCAAAGCGGTCTTAGCTGCAATACGTCCGAACGTCAACACATCGGCAGTAGCATTGCCGCCCAAACGGTTGCTGCCGTGAACGCCGCCAGTCACTTCACCGGCTGCATACAAGCCTTTGATCACGTTGCCCTTCTTATCGAGCACCTGTGCCTTCGGATTGATATACAAACCGCCCATTGTATGGTGGATAGACGGTGCGCGAGGTGTTGCATAGAACGGAGCCTTTTCGATCTTGCGGTCGAAGAGCTTGCGGCCGAACTTCGGATCGTTCTTCGCTTCAACCATCTTGTTGAACTCTTCAACGGTAGCCTTCAGATTTTCCGGCGGCATGCCAAGCTGCTTGGCCAGACCTTCCAGCGTGTCGTCCTTGTAGATGCGACCGAGCTTAACAAGCGTTTCGACGTTTTCTGCAAACGAGTTGTATTCCTGGACAATGCTCGAGTCATTGATGTCGTAGCACATAGCACCGGGCTGTTTCTTAATGGCAGCCACAAACTCGTCACGGCGAGCGTCTTCCTTCACGAAGCGCAAGCCATTCTTATTCACGTCAATCACGTCGTCAAGGCCGGACATCTTGCGGGCACGTCCCTGCAAGGCACCGGAACCAGGAGTTGCCAGCGGGTAAACCTGAACGTAATTCATGCCGGTGAGATCGGCACCGATCTTCGTGGCCATGACAATGCCGTCGCCGGTGGCACCCGGCTGGTTTGTCGAAACCATGTCAGGCGTCAAGACCGGCGAAGATTTTTGGCGCATTTCCTTGTTCTGGCTGTAACCGCCGGTGGCGAGAATCACGCCGTACTTGCTCTTGAACTCGTAGGAATTGCCCACCTTGTCGCTGGCTTTGACGCCCACGACTTCACCATCGCGGTAAATGAGTTCCTGGGCACGCATACCGGTGATGATCTTGACGCCTTCCTTATTGGCGGCCTTGAGCAACGGTTCAATGAGTCCGGTCCCGGCGGGCGCGTCAACTTGGTGTGTACGCTGCCAAAGAGCGCCGGCACCCTGACTGACTCGATCCATCACAGGCGTACCGTGCTTTTGCATCCAGTGGAGAGTTTCAAGCACATTTTCGGCATAGGTACGAATCAGGGGAATATGTCCCACCTTGTCGCCGCCGTTGTAGGTCTGCAAAGCATGCCATTCGGGGCAGTCGAAAAGCGTCTTGCTGCCGCTCTTCAAATATGCTTCGTACTTGGCCTTAACGTCGGCCATCAGTTTGGCGTGATCCGCGTTGGCCGGTTTTTCGTTGATGGCCTTAACGACGGCATCCTTGAGGGTGTCCGTCATCGGAAGCAGTTTTTGACGTTCCGGATCAGCGGCATTGAAGGCGCTGGCGCAGCGAAGCGTATTGCCGCCGATCACAGGCATCTTTTCCAGCACAACGATGTTGTATTTGCCTGCTTCGGCCGCAGTCACCGCAGCTGACAGACCTGCACCACCGGAACCGACGATGACAAGGTCATAACTTTCGGTCTTCGTACCGTTGAACTTCTTGATCTTGACGGGGACGGGGGTCTGCAACGCAGCCAGATTGACGCCGGTTTTTTCCAATGCGGCAATAACAGCCTGTTTGAATGCGCCGCTCGTGACCGTCGCGCCGGAAACAGCATCCACATTGACGGTCTGATAATCAAGGATGTCTTTGGTCATTGTGCGAATGGCCATGCCACCCATCAGATCGGTTTCTGTGTGGCCGGGAACCTTGATGTCGGTGATTTTGTCTTTGCTAACCGTGACTTCGACATTGAGGTAACCGTTGTTGCCGTAGACCTGAGCTTTGTATGTACCCGGTTTAAATTGTGCTTTACCGACCTTCTTACCCTGGGAGGCATCCAGGGCCTGGTTGACAGCCATCAAAATGCCCTTGGAAGAGACACTGGCACCGGTGACGGCGTCCACCTTGGTTGAGTTGGCCTTTACGATCTTTGCCGGCAACGTTTCAATTGCTTTGGTACCCACCCCGGGCGTTTCGTTGTGTTTCACAACTTCGACTGCCGTAATCTTGCCGCTGTCGATTACGACCTTAACAGTCATCGGGCCGTTGTGGCCCGGAACCGTCTGAGTGTAGGTCGCTGCAGACGCGCTGATGGCACAAAAAGCCATTGTTACGGGAAGAACTATCTTTTTCAATGTAAAGCTCATCTTTACCTCTCCTCAGTGACGAACTTGATTGGGCTTATTAAGCCTTCTGCGTAATATGCTACTCCCGCAGACATGCAGTGGCTATAGAGGATTAACTCCCTGGTTTACGTGAATGAGGAAGAAAAAGGAAACGAGGCACCAAAGTGGGTTTAGAACTTTGAGCCGTTTTTTGAATCCTTGTTGAGTTTGCGGCTAATTTAGAAACTTACTTAGCCGCGAGCGGAGTTCAGCTTCAATTGAAGTGCTAAACGAGAAATTCAAAGGAAAGGTGGTGACGCTGGCAAGCGCCAAGAGTTCTGAGGCGTGGGCGATGCGGCGCGATTATCTTTCACCGTGTCCAACAACGAAGTGGTATGACCTATCAAGGTTAATTGATCTCAAAAAGAAACCGCTTGCGCTCGATGTGGGTGGCAGAACGCTTGCGGTTTCGTTTGTCGTTGATCAGCTTGTGTTGTTTAACGCTTTTTAGCTGATGGCACTAGAACCGAGGGAACTTTGGCGGAGGGGACTTCGGTCACGGGAACCTGTTGCACAGGTTGATTGGCTGCAGCAGCCGTAGGTGATTCACAAACAAAGTCAATGGTGGCCGTAGCGCTCTTGTCCGCATTGCCGTCATTGAAGCGAGACTTGAGCAAACGGAATTTGAGATCCTTGTCCGCACAGAATTCCTGAGCCTGTTTGATCAGCTCAACGCGAACAATGCCGCCGTTGTCGGTGGAGTCGCTCGAGGCGCTGACCGTGTAGGTGTTGTTTCCAATCTCGACGAACTCCGAGCGTTCGGGAGAGCTGGCGCAGCCGGCAAGAAGCAACGCAGATGAAAATGCGAGAGCCAAATTCAGACGACGGTTGAGCATGAGCGACCTCTCGAAAAAAGTACTACCTGCTTTGATTCTAACGAGACGCGACCGTTACAAAGCCCGTGAAAATTGCAACAAACATGTAGCTTAATGGGAAGGTAAGAGGGATGGACTGGGGTGTCTGCCCCCCCCCTCCGCCCGCTTTATTGACCAGTCCAGAAAAAGGATCCTCATCACACCACGGTTTGTCGTTCTGCTGGTGAGAGGACCGCAGAAGCCGAAAACGCTATGGACGTATTCGTGCTCATTGTTTTTTCTCAAGGCTCAGTCATTACTGACACTTTACTGAGGGTGAACAACACAGAATATTTTCTTGTGAAGTACGCCATATTCGTACCTCCCGGAATCGTGTGTTGACGGAAAAACTGCTGGAAATTGATCAAGAAAGAAGTTTGTTTGATCTTGGTTGAAGTACCAGAGTACAGCGATTCTTATAACAAAACCAAGAACTTGTTATGAGCAGGGCGGACAGGAGAAACGATGATTCGAAATTCGTTCAAACAACTGGCTCTTGGTTTTTTAGTAACGGCACTACTTCCTGTCGGATTGCCAGTGCATGCGCAATCACAGTCGTTGGCTGACAGACATGAAACCCGTTCAATTTCATGTGAGGGTTGTCATATCACGAAAGGGAAGCCGGAAATCAAAAAGGACACCAAAGGACGAGAGGCATGCGTGTCCTGTCATGGTTACTACCCCGAAATGATCAAACGAACGGAAAAGATGGGTGAGGAAGTTAATCCTCATGATCAACATGACGGCGACCTTCCTTGCACGGAATGTCACAAAGGGCATAAGCCAGGGGTTAACTATTGCGAGGAATGCCACGGAACTTTTGTGTTTGAGGTTCCCTAGGGAACCGGTTTTCAGCAAACGGGAGAATAAATATGACCAATAGTTTTAACCGGCGAAGTTTTCTCAAAACCAGTCTTGCAGGCATTGGCTTGACCTTGGGCGGATCCCAGGCCGTGCTGGCGGCCCCGAAGAAGTGGGACAAGGTTGTAGACGTGGTCGTTGTTGGTCTTGGAGGCGCAGGAGCTTCGGCGGCCATTGAAGCTCATGACGCGGGCGTCAAGGTATTAATCCTTGAAAAACAACCTGAGAACAGGGTCTACAACAATACTCGTATGTCAGGCGGAGGGTTCCATTGTCCGGATAAGGATGGGGATCCGAAAGCCCTTAAGGAATATGCCAAGGCGATGTTCTCGGGAGAAAACATTTCTTGGAAGGAAGAGGGTGAACAGCCTGAAGTTTCTGATGGACTTGCGCAGGGATGGGCGGATTACTCACCGCTTAACGCAGAGTTCCTGAAAATGTGCGATCCAGAATTCCACCCTCTGCCGCGCAAGGCAAACGGGGCTGCGTTCAAGAATTTCCCTGGCGCGATGGAAAGTCACTATCGCGCTTACAGTTCAAGCTATTCAGAACGAGTTAATCGATACAACGCAAAGGATAAGCCTAAGAAAGAAAAATCCCGAGGAGAGGCTTTCTGGACGGCCTTAAACAATGGTGTACAAACCAGAAATATTGAAGTGTTGTATGAAACCCCGGCTCAGCGATTGATTACTGATGAAAGCGGGCAGATTATTGGCATCGTAGCTTCGCACGCTGGAAAGGATATCTCCATCAAAACCAAAAAAGGCGTCGTGCTGTGCTCTGGTGGTTTCGAATACAACAAAGCCATGCGCAAGGCCTTCCTTGAGGGACCCGGTGAAACTGGCTGGGCATTCTACGGCTCCCCTGACAATACTGGCGATGGAATCATTATGGCACTTGCCGTGGGTGCTGGTCTTCAGAAAGTTGGCAAGGCTGCGGCCCGAATGATCATGGCGGTGCCCATTTACCACCACGGCCTCAAGATGGGGTTAGATACCCCGATTGTTGGCTCTAAGCATTCGATGCTTGTTGACAATTACGGCAAACGCTTCTGCTCGGAAACCAAGGTCATTGAAGACCCGAGTCGTTACATGTTCTACAAAGAAGCGGTTCATATGAACATTGATGACCTGACCTATCCCAGACTGCCGGCTTGGCTGATTTTCGACGATGAACTATGCAAGAAGCGCACCCTTACGGATCTGGGACATTCGACAGCCGGTTTTGGGTTTGTGCCTTGGACTAAGGACAATCAGGACGCCATCAAACGCGGTTGGGTGCTGGAAGCTTCAACTCCTGAAGAACTGGCAGAAAAGATAAGGAATATTCCTGAAAACAAAAACCGCATGACAGCGAAGGCACTCAAGGAAAGTATCGAAAAGTTCAATTCCTTTTGCACGAAAGGCAAGGATGAGGAATTCGGACGCAGGGCCAATACGCTTGCTCCAATCAGTACTGGAAAGTTTTATGCCGTGCCACTTGTGGCAGGCGGTCCTAATACAAAGGGCGGAATTGCTGCAAACGGAGATCGTGAAGTTCTTGATTGGTTTGGCAAGCCTATTCCTAGGCTATATGCGGCCGGTGAAATCGCTTCAGCTCTGAAGTTTGTGTACCAGGGCGGGGGCAACCTAACTGAATGCATTGTATTCGGTCGGATTGCCGGAAAGAACGTAGCCAAGCTTAAGAGCCTCTGAGGCCTAGTGTTTCGTTTCAAACCTAAGGGAAAATTATGAGGAAAAGCACATATCTGGCAGCTGCCGTTGCCGCTGCCATAGGGGGAAGCGTCTTTGCGGCGGAAGTGACGCTTTACGGTATTGTGGATCTCGGTTTGGTTTACCAAAGCGTCGACGATGACATTACTGGACAGGATCGCACGGATTCTCTCGAAATGAAGTCAGGCTTTCAGTCTGGTTCCAGATTTGGATTCAAAGGTATTGAGCAGATAAGTCCAGATCTTGCTGTCGGCTTCGTTCTTGAAAACGGCTTTACGGCTGATGACGGTGCACTAGCGATGGGCGGACGTTTGTTCGGACGCGAATCGCAGATGTTTGTCCGAACCAATCTGGGCGAGCTTTCTGCAGGTCGTGTAGGTCAGTTAAACAGCGGGAGCGGTACGTACGCACTGACGGCGGGTTTTTCACCCTTTGCAACGACTTGGGGGCAGTATTCGGTCACTGGAACCAACTTTATGTTCGGTTATGAACGTATGGACAATGTTCTGACCTACAAAAGTCCGACTTGGGCTGGCCTTAACGTCTATGCCCAATATTCCTTTGATGTCGATACCAAGGATGAGCTTGGTGAAGAGGGCAAGTCGTCAGCGAACCGATACATGGCTCTGGGTGTTTCTCAGAAGATAGGCGGTTTGCAATGGGCTGCAGTCGTTGACCGGTATCTTTATTCGAATTTGATTAATAAGGTCGGAACTGAAGAAGTAGATGATGGGTGGAGCGTTTCCATTGGCGGCAATTACAACTTGGAGTACCTGCGCCTGTATTTTGGTGCGGAGTATTTCGACAATGGTAGCGTTGATTTCATGGATCGAATCTATGACATTACAGACGAGTTCGGTCACGAGGTAGGGTCAGGATACTACGAAGGATTTGGCATTATGCTGGGGGCGACGACTCCACTTGCTGGCGGTAATGCCAAGGCCGCGTTGGGCTATATGACGGCCGAAGATGTTCTCGATTCGGAAATGGAATACGACAAATACGGTGTTTCCGTTGGTTACGAGTATCCGTTTAGCAAGTCTCTGAACCTATACAGCATTGTGAGCTACAACAAGTTCAAAGTACAGAGCGCCGACTTTGAACGTAAGCCCGATGCCGTTGAAGCCGCAGTTGGTTTGCGGTACAAGTTCTAACAAGGCGCGAAACCGCCGGATCTTGGCAGATGCATGTTCTCTCCTCTCGATCTGTCAAGATCCGGTCGACGCTATGAAAGTCATCATTTTCCTCTTTGCCTTTACAAATGCACTCTTGTCATGGGCAAGTGCGATAGATGCCGACAAACTTCCGCTGGTCCGTCTCGGGGTGAGTTCTCTGGCAGAGCCCAGCACAAACATCCCTTTGGTCAGCCGGACAATTGAACAACTCCAAAAGGATTTCGGACAGAGAAACATCAGAGTTATCAGATACCCTCTGGAAGATCTTGACCGCGCGATTGAAAACGACGAGATCGACATATTTATTTCATCGAGCGGTACAAGCCGTAGACATGTCGATGCTGGGGTACGGAATCTCGGAACCATAGTGAGCAGAAAACTTCCAAATCCGAATTTCGGAGAGGGGTCCGCTGTTTTGGTCCGTAACGACAGGAAGGATCTTCAGAAACTCGAAGACCTTCAGCGGAAGGTGATTTCTGCCAACATGCCTCTGGGATTTTCTGGACATCTGATGGTTCTAAACGAGTTGCACAAGCGCGGTTACGATCCAAATTCATTTTTCGGCAAGAAAGTGTTTGTCGGGCATCACATGGAAAGAACTGTGGAAATGGTTCTTTCTGGAGAAGTGGATGCAGGCATTGTCAGGACGTGCTATTGGGAGGAATACGCCGAAAGACACAACGTCCCAATCGATGCCATTCGTGTGTTGGAAGCAAAGAGAGACCACGGTATCCAATGTGAACACACAACAGAACTCTACCCGAATTGGAGTATCTCAAGTACAAGGGTTGCCTTACCAGATATATCCAGGATGGTTACAAAGAGCATCTTGAGTATTGAGCCACAGCCAAAAGCAATGCTTTATTGGGGTGTTTCAACAGATTTTAGCCAGTTAGATCAATTGCTCAGAAATCTTGAAATTGGTCCTTATGAAAGGCTCAAGAAATATACGCTTGAAAGACTTTGGGGAGAATACTCGAAATGGGCATTCATCCTGATGTTTATTGTCTTATTAGGGTTGCTTTACAACTGGCGAGTTACGTACTTAGTCCGGAAAAAGACTAGGGCGCTTAGTGAGGCGGTCGAGAACCTGCGATTGCTTCAGACAAAATACGCGGCTCTTCAGAAGGTTGGCATTACCGGCATGATGTCAAGCACGATTGCGCATGAAATCAGACAGCCGTTAAGCGCTATTTCATTTTATGCATACGCCTTACTTTTAAAACTACGAAACTCATCTAGCACAGAACTTCCACTTGAGGAACTACAAGAGATATTGGGCAGAATTGCTCAGCAGTCGGCTAGAGCCGACGAAAAAGTCCAGAACATCAAGCGGTTTAACCGTAGCGGTGCCGATCCTCAGAAGATTAACGTAATGGATGAATTAAAGCGAATACTTGACGAACTCCGGCAGGTGAAAAATCAGGTTTTCAAGTCGGAATTCTCAGGTGCTTTCGATGCATCGGTTGTGATGGATCAAATTTCGTTTGAACTGATTTTTTCAAATATCTATAAGAACGCTATTGAATCTTTCACATCGAAATCGCATCATATTTGGACCGAAGTTTTTAGGAGCTCTTCGGAAGGATACCTTCATGTTCGGATTTCAAATGATGGGAAAGAAATTACCGAAGAACAAATGGACAGAATGCAAAGATTTGAGACTTCAAAGTCCACAGGACTTGGACTAGGACTCCCGATTGTTATTTCATTGTGCGAAGCGTGCGGCAGCAACGTGACATTCAAACGTCGTACTAAAGGAGGGCTTGTTGTCGAAATTGTATTAAGAACCAATATCGCAGAGTCATGAAGGAGAACACGATGAATAATAATTTGGCTCCCTATGTCCGCTGTGTCGACGATGATGAGGCTCTGTTACGGTCAATTGAGTATTTCTTGAATTCATCGAGGATCGGTTGTCGATGCTATACGTCTGGTAAAGACCTTTTGCGGCTTGATCCACTTTTTATTGGTGGTTGCATTGTGTTGGACCTGAAAATGCCGGATATGTCTGGGCTTCAGGTTTTTGAAGAACTTAGAAAGCGGCGCGTGGATTTGCCAGTGCTCTTTTTTACGGCCTACGGGGAAATTGATACGGTTGTAGAGACAATGCGTGACGGAGCTTTCCATTTCGTCGAGAAACCGCTTCAACCAGATAAGTTTCTAGACATCGTGAAAATGGCCCTCAAAGAAAGCGAGCGTAGAAGAACCGGTCGGCCTCAGGCTTGTGATCTTGAACTTTTGATTGCCAGTTTGACTGATCGGGAATTGGAGATTATTAGGTTTGTCATGCAGGGTATGAAAAATAAGAATATCGCGGAAAGAATGGGGCTTAGTGAGCGAACTGTTGAAAATTACAGATCGAGGGCTTACCTAAAGCTAAATGTGAATAACTTTGCAGAACTTTCAGATTTATTGGGAAACACGGATTTAACCCGATAAACGAAGAGGAGGTTATATGAATAATGTCAGCAAACTGATTGTTGCTGTGGTTGCAACGAGTCTGCTCTCTGTACACGCGGTTTACGCAAGAGATGGTGTTTACACAGCGTCAGCTCCCGGACGAAACGGTGATGTCCCGGTTCAGGTCACCATTAAGGATAACAAGATTGCCGATATAAAAATTCTGGATTGGAGTGAAACGCATCCTATTGCGGATTTACCCAAACAGAAAATTCCCGCTGAAATTGTTAAATATCAGTCGCTTCAGGTTGAGGCTGTTTCTGGGGCGACGCTGACTTCCTTTGGTATTCTCGGTGCCGTCGAAAATGCTATTAAACAGGCCGGTCTTGATCCGGATGTGTTTGACAGGGAGATACCGCAGCCGTCGAAGTTAACCGATACAGTGAGCGAGACTGGCGACGTGGTTGTAGTTGGCGGAGGTGGTGCTGGTTTGTCTGCGGCATTGGCTGCTGTCCAAATGGGACGTACCGTAGTTTTGATCGAAAAGTCTCACTACCTCGGGGGGAACACCTCTGTGGCTGGTGGCAACTTCAATGCTGCTGACCCGCAAAGGACGAAGAAGTTCAGTATGAATCAACAACGAAAGGAAATTGTTGAGCAAATTCTCAATGAAAAGCCTAAAAATGAATTACAGAAATCGTTGATCAAAAAGGTTCGGGAGCAATATGTTGATTTTGAGAAACAAAAGAAGACAGGATTGTTTGACTCTCCGGAATTCCATGCACTGCAAACCTGGAAGGCCGGAGATTATCCGGGGAATCTAGAATTGGTTTATGAGCTGACTAAAAAAGCCCCCGTCATGGAAAGGGATCTTATGAAGATGGGGTTTGTCTGGCGTGAAAGTTCCGAGCAGGTGATGGGATCTCTTTGGCCAAGAGCCAACCGTTCGGCCAATTACGCTTCAGGAGTTGGGTTCATTGATACATTTATCAACGAAATCAAGACTAAGAAACTTCCAGTCAGATTCCTGCTCAATACAAAGGCAGAATCGTTCATCATGAAGGACGGACGTGTCGTTGGAGTCAAGGCGAAGGCTAAAGACGGCCGTACATACGTTGTTTCAGCAAAACGAGGAGTGGTGCTTGCAACCGGAGGCTTTGGTGCCAATGTTGAAATGCGCGTGAAATACGACACCATCTGGAACAAGAAACTAGGTAAGGATGTCAATACGACTAACGTACCCTCTATTCAAGGCGACGGCATTGTGATGGCCGAAAAGATCGGTGCTGATCTTATTCAGATGGGGAACATTCAGTTGTTGCCTACGACCGATCCGTACACTGGCGCTTCAAGTAGCAAGGTGCTGATCAGCACAAGTGTTTTTGTGAATGAAGACGGTAAGCGCTTTGTCAATGAAACGGGAAGGCGAGACGAAATTTCTCGTGCAGCGTTGCAACAACCCGGGCAGCATTTCTTCCTGCTTGGAACAAGTGCAACTAGTCAGATAGACGAGAACGGGCGTAACAAATACGGCATCAAGCTTGACGATTTGGTTAAGCAGAAAAAAGTCTTCGTAGCTGATTCGTGGGATGAGCTCGCAAAAAAGAGCGGTATTAACGCTGAGAATCTGAAAAAGACTGTCAAGGAATGGATCGGTTTTTGCAAAACACTTAAGGGAGATCCATTTGGTCGTCCAAGTTGCGATCCGGAAGTCAGACTTGACGGACCTGCTCCGTACTACGCAAACGTAATGGCGCCTTCCGTACATCACACGATGGGTGGAGTAAAAATTAACACGAAGGGACAGGTGATTGACACCAAAGGAAAGGTGATTCCGGGACTTTGGGCGGCTGGTGAAGTAACCGGTGGTATCCACGGTGCTAATCGAGTCGGCGGAAATGCGGTGCCGGATGCATTGGTCTTCGGAAGAATTGCTGGTCAGAATGCTGCTTCTTCTCAGGCTATCCAGAAGTAGGGCATATTAGCCTTCATTCTCTTTTTTGTTTTTACCCCTGGCTGTCTCCCCAGCCAGGGGTTTTTGAGATTTCGCCTTTTCGTATAGGTTGACATCAACTGATTCTCATTTTGAAGGTTAATTGATCTCAAAAAGAAACCGCTTGCGCTAGACGTGGATGGTAGAACGCTAGCGGTTTCGTTTGCCGTTGATCAGCGTGCGTTGCTTAGCGCTTTTGTGCTGATGGCACTAAGACCGAAGGAACTTTGGCGGAGGGGACTTTGGTCGCGGGGACCTGTTGGGGAGGCTGTTTAGCCGCAGCAACCATAGGCGATTCACAAACAAAGTCGATGGTGGCCGTAGCGCTTTTGTCCGCATTGCCGTCATTGAAGCGAGACTTGAGCAAACGGAATTTGAGATCCTTGTCCGCACAGAATTCCTGAGCTTGTTTGATCAGCTCAACGCGAACAATGCCGCCGTTGTCGGTGGAGTCGCTCAAGGCGCTGACCGTGTAGGTGTTGTTTCCGATTTCGACGAAATCTGTGTATTCGGGACTGCTCGCGCAGGCGGCAAGAAGCAGGGCTGGGGAAAGGGCGGCGGCCAGATTGAGACGACGATTGAGCATGAGCTACCTCCCCACAAAAGTACTACCTGCTTTGATTCTAACGAGACGCGACCGTTACAAAGTCCGTGAATATTGCAACAAACGTATAGTTTCCGAGACAGGCAAAGGGGAAGGCCAGTTGTAATTTTTTTGTAATGACTTCCTTTCGGCTGCGTAACGAATTTGTTAGTTCTGCTTCCTAGACTTGATTTGTAGAGGTCTTTTTTCATCGGGACCTGCAACATCAATACAGGAGAGAACAAGATGACCCAGAGCACACTGCAGAGCTCACGCAGGGCGTTTCTGAAAACCGGAGCTGCGGGCGTCATGACGCTCGGCGTCGGTGGTATGGCTCAAGCTGCCACGACAGCCAAAGCATTACCGAAGTGGGATAAGGAATTTGACGTTATTGTGGTCGGTAGTGGTCTGGCCGGCTATTGCGCTGGCATCACCGCGGCTGAATTGGGACGCAAGACTGTCATTCTGGAAAAAATGGCTGTTCCCGGTGGTTCATCCGTAATCAGCGGTGGCACGTTTGCGGCTTGCAATACCAAACGTCAACAGAAGGAAGGCGTCAAAGACAGTGTTGAACTGTATGTAAAAGACGTTCTCAAAGCGGGCGGTCGCCTCAATGTACCTGAACTGGTGCAGACCATGTGCGAACAATCCAACGAGGCTTTCGAATTCCTTGTAGAACGTGGGGCGCAGTACAACGAAGAATTACGCAAGGTGGCAGGCCACACCGTGAAGCGTTGCTTCCAGCCGCTCTACAACAACGGTTTGAGCGTGATCCAGCCGTTGCACCGTCATTATCTGAAGCTCAAGAACACGAGCCTTCAGCTTCGTACCAAGGTTGACGAAATCATTCGCGATCAGAAAGGACGTGCAGTAGGCGTTAAGGTCCGTGAAGCCTACATTTTTGATCCGGAAAGCAAGGCGGATGACCGTCTGAACAAAACCGGCGTCGTGAAGTTCTACAAGGCCAAGCGTGGTCTGGTGTTTGCCACCGGCGGCTTCTCTCGCGACTTTGAATTCCGTCAGCGCGAATTCCCGCAGTACAACAAAGTGCCGTCTACGGTGAGCTGCGGTGCCACGGCCGGTGCGTTAAAGCTCATGATGAAGGCAGGGGCTCGCTCGATTCACCTGGCACATGTTCGCTTTGCCATTTCAATCGGCTTTGAAGACATTGAAAAGGGCATTCTGGTTGACCAGCGTACAGGCAAGCGTTTCATTAACGAAGGCGCACCACGTATGGGCCTGTCGTACAAGATCATCGATACTGTGAACGCAGGCAGCGATTGGCCGGCATTGATTTATGACGAAGCGGGTCTTGCAACGCTCTATGACCGCGAAAAGCTCAACATCATTCTCAACAACGGCGAAATGCCGAAGTTTGACACCTTGGAAGCGCTTGCCAAGCACTTCAAGATTCCCGCGAAGGAAATGATCGAAACGATCAATCGTTACAACGGCTTCCTGAAGAACAACAAGGACGAGGATTTTGGCAAAGACTTTAAGAAGACGCACGCCGTGCCGATTCTTAAAGGTCCGTTCTACGCTTGCCCGGTTTACCCGAAATTCAACTACTCGCAGGGCGGCATTGCCATTGACGCACGCACCCGTGCGATCAGTGCTGAAGACGATCAGATCATTCCGGGGCTCTTTGTCTGTGGCGAAGCCTCCGGCGGTGTGCATGGTGCCGTTCGTGTGACCGGCTGTTCAATGTCCGACTGCGCCGTGTTCGGCCGCATTGCCGGCCGCGAAGCCGCTCAGATGCCTGCCGTTTGACTTGAGGGAGTACCGAAATGAAAAAGACAACGTTGATTGCCATGACTCTGGCTGCTTCCCTCGTGTTGGTGACGGGAAGCGGGAACGCAGCTCAAACGATGAAGCCTTTCCATAAAGGGGTTTCGTGCGAAGCCTGCCATGGAGAGAAGGCGCCGACGGCTCCGACGAAGACCGATTGCTCGTCGTGCCACGGCACACCTGAAGACGTGGCCAAACTAACTGCCGGTAAGTACAAGAAGTACTACAACCCGCACGATTCGCTGCACTATGCAACGTACTCGGACTGCGTGGCTTGCCATCGCGAACATCAGCCTTCGCGTTTGGATTGCAACAACAGCAACTGCCACCGCGAGTTCAAGTACAAAGTGCCGTAATGCACTGATCTGACATCTCACTCTCAAAACCGCGGCAACGGGAATTTATTTTCGTTGTCGCGTATTTATTGCGGTAGCGTTTCCATTCGATAACCGATGCCGGAATGGCTGACAATGCCGCAATCGTCCTGCATGCCCGCCGCCCGAAGTTTTTGGCGCAATCGAGCCAGCGTAACCCGCAGATATTGAACGTCTTGCTGTTGGCCATTGCCCCAGACATGCGCGATGATCTGTTCGTGAATCAGCACGGAGTTAACGTGCCGCATAAAGTACTCCAGCATGCTGAATTCGACAGCCGAAAGTTTGATTTCTTTGTCTTCAAACCAGACTTGGTGCGATGTTGTATTGAGTTTCAAGGAGCCGTTGACGATTTCCTGATCGGGCACTTTATGCGTGGTGGAGAGGCGTCTTAAAACGGCACGTACGCGGCCGAAGAGTTCCTCCAGCGCAAAGGGTTTGGGCAGGTAGTCGTCAGCTCCCAAATCGAACGCGCGGATCTTATCTTCGATCTGGTCTTTGGCCGTGAGCAAAATAACGGCACAGTTGCTTTTTCGACGGATGCGGGTCAAAACGTCATAGCCGTCGAGTCCGGGCATCATGATGTCCAGGAGCACCAGGTCCGGCTGATGATCTTCAAACACCTGTAAGGCACTGGGCCCGTCGACGGCACAGATCACTTCGTAACCGAGACTTGCAAGATTGATCGACAGCAACCGACGGATTTTCGGTTCATCATCCGCAACGAGAATAAGCGGTTGGGACATGGTCAGTTTTGCTCCTCAATGCTCACTGTGAATGTGCTGCCGTGCTTTGGCTTGCTTTCGACGGTAATGTCTCCGCCGTGAGCTCGAGCTAAGCCTCGGGAAATCGTCAAACCCAGGCCGGTTCCGCCGGCTCTGCGGGTCATCGACATGTCGATCTGATGGAATTTTTCAAAGATTTTTTCCTGAGATTCCGGTGCAATGCCGATGCCGTTGTCTTTGACGGCAAATCGTACCTGAGTTCCGCAGCGAGTGACATGCACGCGGATGATTGGAGTGGTGTCGCAGTAGCGAACGGCATTGGCAAACAGATTGATGAGAATTTGCCGCAGGCGGTCCGGATCAGCAAATACTTCAGTCGCATCCTTTTCAATGTGAGATTCAAAAGCAGCCGACTGTGCCGCCGCTCTTCTTGCTTCTTCAATAACGGTACTGGTTTTGATCAGGCGACGGCGCAAAACGATGGCTCCGGCTTCGATGCGAGACAGGTCGAGCCAGTCGCGCACGAGGGTTTGCAGGCGATCAATATCCTCAACCAGGCCGTCGATCAGTTCGGACTGCATTTCCTTTGTCCAGGCGACGTCTTTTCGGGCCAGCGTTTCGGCCTGCATGCGAAGCGAGGCAAGAGGTGTCTTGAATTCGTGAGCGGCGACGGAAATCAGCGAATTCTTCATCACGTCAAGCTTGTGGGCTTCGGTGATGTCACGCACGACGACACCCATGCCGATGAGCGCACTTTCTTCTTTGACCGCGAACGAACTCAGAAGCCAAACTTTGTCGTCGGATTCCACCAACGCAAATGTGGTGTTGGGTTCCGAGAGCATTTTGATGACGGCTTCGACGCTGTCCGGGTTTTTCTTTTGAACGGCGCGAATGAAGTCCTCACGCGTGAGTGTCGGCGCTTGAGTATCTCTGTTTACGAACTCGAGAAGACGATGATTGAGTAGAGAGAAATGGCCGTCACGGTTCATCAAACCGAAACCGTCACGCATGGAATCAATGGCGGCGACCAAAGTGGCTGTCCGTTCTTTGACGCGGTTGTCGAGCAGGGTATTTGCCGCAAGCAGTTCCGTTTGTGCCTGTTCAATCGAGTAGGCCATGCTTTCAAACGTTTGAGCAAGGGCTTTGACTTCTGTAGGAGCCCTTGGCGAGAGGGTTACGGAGCGAGCCTTCTTGTATTCATGACGTTGCAGAAATCCTGCTTTAGCTCCCAGAGCCTCAATTGCCAGCGCGAGTTTGCCTGAAATCGTGTTGGAGATGAGCACGACAAGAAGAATCACGATAAACACCAAGGCCGCACTTGATGCGAGCCATTGGTGAAAGATGGCGTTTTCTTCAGCTTGTGGGATGCTCAACCAGACGTACCAGGAAGGTGACGCCAGTATGGCTGCCGTGGTGACAACAGGTTGCTTTGTCAGCGAAGAGTCGTGACGTATCAGTTGGATCAGACCGGGGACGAGATTTGCCTGCGAAACGGCTTTGATGTCAAGAGCCTCGGGATGGTTTAACGCTGACCATCCGGGAGCGTATATGGCATGCCCCTGATCGTCAGTTACGACGGCGTAGATGCTTTTATCGAGTCCAGCACGTTCAATGATGGTGCCGATCTTTTCCAGATCCAAAGCACCCAATACAAAGCCGTCAAAGTTGCCTGATTTGTCGAAATAGGGGGCAACGATTGTGCAGAGGAGTTTTTCCGTACCGCCTATCCCCTTGAGAACAGGGGAAATGTAGGTTCGAGGTTCCTTCAACAAATTTTTGAAGTGTTCCCGAAAACTGAAATCGGCGCCCACCATGGATTCACCACGGGCGTTGAATTCGGGGTGAAAGGCAAGCGTCGTTGCACGCTTGTCGGCAAAGTACATATTGATAAAACCCGGGAACTGCCGGTAGAGCGCCACGAGAATGGCGTCGAGCTTTTCTTTGCTTCGTTCTCCGCTTTGCGTAATTTGAAATGCGGCAGCTTCAATGCCTCGCCGGTGCATTTCCACAAATGACTCGATTTGATCGGCGATTTGTTGCGTGGAGACGCTCTGGTGTTCCTCGGCTTTTCGAATTTCTGCCTGCAAAAGCCAACTCTGGTATCCGATTAGAACACAGATGGGAATCAGCGCGACGGTCAGAAGAGAAACCAATAGTTGGTATCGGTGGGAGCGGATGGGCATGGACTTCAATGGGCACGAGGCAATTCGCAGGCACGAGCCTTCACTTTATCTCAGAGGTTTGCCAAAACAAACAAATGACCACGGGCTTTTGCCCGTTACCTCGGAACTCGTTACGTGATCTTTCCGAGATTTCAAGGTCAGCATGGGACACCGTTGTCAAATCGTAACCGTAGGGAACCGATTTTGGTTTAGACGGATTATGGATATTAATCGGATGCGACGCTCGTTGTCGTTGGTCATGATAGAACCTGATTCAAGGAAATGACATCCCAGTGCAATGCCGTGTTTGGCAGAGCACTTCTCGACGGTTGGTCTCCTGGAAGACGAAAAATGTCCGACAGTGGAAATGCGGACTGCCGCATTCCTGAAGTGTTGTGTAAGGCTTAGAAAATGACGCCGAAGACCGTAACCGATCTCAAAGTCCTGGAAAAATGGCGCGCCGCAAAAAAGATGGTGATTTACTACGCAGGCTGGGGGTACGAATGCTGCGGAGATCCTTTGCAAGTTGGCGATACGATCGAAGATTATTTCGTCACTGAAGAAGAGGATCCCACCTGGGGTGAAGAGGTTTACTACGATGGACACGGCAACCTGTCAGGGGATCCTGCTCGTTCATTCTACGTAGACGGTAAAGTAGAACGAATTCAAGCGTTGGTGAAGGTGGAAAAGTCGCCGAAAGAGTTGCTAATTGACATACACAACACTGAATCTCCTTTGCCGTTAGATCTGGAAAGGAAGTATTCGGAGCGGTTCTTAACAGCGTTTTTGCTAACGATCACGCCGACGGCGGTATATGCGTTGCTACCATCGGATTCCTGAGTGCGCCGTGGAGATTGTATGTTGAAGACACTGATCTACCTCTGCATTTTGGTTCACTGGGGATGGTATGGAATTGCCGCAATGGGGGCGGTTGTTTTTTTGACTGTTGCTATGTGGGTCTTATTGAGATCCGTTTGTTCAGACGCTCAAATGGTGTTTGATCTGAGCGCGATGTTCATGTTTGTGTGTCTCTTGATTGTGGGTGTTGTTTTGATCCTGTTTGTCTAGAAAAGAAGGGTTTTGAGTTTGGGCAGAGTAACCGGAAACGGTTGAGGCAATAAAGGAGGAAAGTAAAGCAGTTCGCTCAACCATGACTGCCAACACGTGGGAAGGGTTTCATATTGAGGTACAATCTGAGCAGAAAACGAAAGCCTAGCAAAGGGAAAGCCCGTAAGGGCGAGATACCAGTAAGGGATTAAGCCACCCTGGCAGGCCGTAGGATGCCACACAGAATCGGAGCCACTCGCAGCGAAGAGGATGTGTGGCGTTTTCTGTTTTGTGCGTGCTTTTTCACGCAAAAATGCTCCCTTTGTTTTTCCTACCGGGGCGATATTTGACGGGCATCGTCTTAATTGAGAACGCAAGACGTCTCTCCTTGCAGAGGTCGTCCCAAACCAAGGCCAAACGGTTGTCCAGAACGACTGTGAGTTGGTCTCGCTTATCCTGGTCCTTATATTGCCCGATTAAGTCAACAATCAGCGGGCCAGTAGCTTCAATAGGCAGATCAATGCGTGTTCCTTGAATCTGGCCTAAGTAAGACGCGTCGCAATAAGAAAAGAGGCATTGATTGATCACGAGCGCTGTTTCGCCGCATTGAAGGACGAAGCAGGGATCCAGTCCATCTTGATTTCGGCTGACTTCAAATTCGACACCGCATTCGCCGCAGCGGCTGGGAACGAGATGGCAATTGGAGAGAGCATAGAGCTGTACGACCGATTGCCCAGGACAGTGGGCTGGAAGTTGAACGCTGTCTATGTTGTTGTCTTTGCGCAAAGCGCTCATTAAAAGCCGATATACAGCCCAGGTACGTGATGGTTGCCACAATTCGAAGACTTCGTATTTGCTTTGAAGAATACTGAGGTAAGCGGTGTTCAATGGGGTTGTCTGACCTCCATGACTGATGCCGTTGCTATATGGGTCGGCAAAGCAGTCAGCTCTTTCATTGCCAATCACTCCGAAAGGACATGACGGATCTGCTCCAACTTTGAGCAGGTATTTCAATTCATTCATAAGTCCGTCATTGAGAGCGTTCAGATAACACGCATAAGCCAGCGCTTGTGCTCCGTTTCTTCCGTTGTCGACTTGTGGATCGAATCCGTGCGAGACAAAAAACTCTGCAAGTCTGACCATTGAACAATTGAGCCAATCGCTCGGTCCATACAGAAGGCCGGCAAGCATATGGACGGACTACCAGTGTCGACATCGGTGCCGACGGCGTTCGGATCGGCGCCTTGAGCAAACAAAGTCTCAGCCCCACGAAAAACATCTTTGGCGGATGTCCCCTCGGTCAGTTTCTTCATTGTTTGGAACAGTTTCTGATCAATGGGGCGCGGAAATGAAAGATTGAGCCAGGACATAAGGAAGTTGAGTCGGATGGTTAACAGATCATCAAGCTCATTCGTGAGCCTTGTGTGCTACGTTAATCGACTACGCGTCAGTCATTGACGCACCCGCCCTTACGATAAGGACACGAACTTCCACAGAAGGGGGTCTTATGCCAGATCAAGTCCTTTAGCTTAAGTCACAAAAATATATCCATAATCGACATAGTAAAACAGGCTGCGTCGTAGATTGACGCAGCCTGTTTAACAACGGTTTTACCGTAATTGTTATGTAGTATTGATCTTCTGATCAGTCTTTTCCAGCGAGAAAGGACAGTTTGCAGTCTGTCAGAAGTTTGCTGAATTGTCCGCTGGCAGAGATGAAAAGCAAATTTCCGGCACGGCTTGCAGCAACGTAAAACAAAGCCTTTTCCTGAGCCAGATGTACTTTTTGCTGTAGTGGATCCTCCTGAGGTGCTGGTAACGGAAAGTTGTCTTGTTGGAGTCCGGCTATAAACACCGCTTTGAATTCAAGTCCTTTAACACGATGCATTGTTGCTATACGCACACCTTCAATATCGGGATTGTCCGAACGGTTGCGTGAAATGGGGTGTACTGCTATGCCTTGAGCCTTAAGAGCTTGAGCATAGTTCTCAGCCAGATCATTGGTGCGTGCCACAACACAAATGTCCTGCGTGGCATAGCCGGCGGTCCTTAGGGCATCAACCTGAGTGCAAATCCAATCGATTTCCTCCGAGAAGGATTTAGCTAAATGAGCTTCTGGAAAAGCGCCATGTCGAAGGGCTGCGTAGCCCGTGAGCGCATCAGCGTCGCCATCCATATTGTCAATTCGACTGCCTTCATAAATGGCATCGGCTACTTTGCGGATTTCGTCGGTAGTTCGGTAGTTAAGACGCAGTTTTTTAGAGCGTCCTCGTATTTCAATGCCACAAGAACTGAATGCGACGGGCTTGCCGTAAATTCTCTGGTGAGCATCTCCGGTAAGAAACAGATCACCTTCAATCGGTTCATCAAATTTTTTGATGTCAGTGGCCATCACTCGCAAGAGTTTGAGCATATCTGGCTTGAAGTCTTGGATTTCATCGGCGATGACAGCGCGGTAGATTCCGTTGGTGTGGCTTTTTGCAATGTCTTGTGTAGCAAACAGGGCGGCATCTTCAACCGTCATGGCGTCGTGCAGCTGAAGCTGTAAACGCATGTCCTCGAAAAGGGGCCAGATGGCTTTTCGCTGAAGGCGACTTAATACTTTGCCACGCCCCTTGCGATCCGCAAAGATGTAATCGTGGCTTGTCATGCAATGTTGTGGCAAAACGACTTCTTCGAATTCGCTACGATAGAAGCTTTCCGGTCGACTGAGTCCTGTCGGTTGATCAAAGCTTGCCCAGGCATTATTCCAGCAGCTTTCATAAATGCCGCCTTTTTTCCCGGGATAGACAATGATTTTGTTGGCGCCATGTTGACGAATGTAGGTTGCAAGCCAGGCATCAATGTTTTGTACCTGGATGCGTTTCATTTCGTCTCGAGTACAGATTTGCTTGAGAAGCTGTTCGAGGTCTAGTGCAAGATTTTTAGTAAAGGTGGTGAAAAGGAGCTTGTCGCCTTCTTTCCAGTCAGGCAATCGGACAAGGTGACGAGCTCTGTGAATGGCTGCTACCGTCTTGCCGGTACCGGCTCCACCAGTGATGAGCACAGCACCATGCCATGCTTTATCGACGATACGTTTTTGTATCGGATGTAAAAAAACGCGCCATTGAGCCAATGGCTTATCCATGATGGAGCGCAGATCCTCGTCGCTGGTGACGATATGAAAGCGACCGGCATCAAGCTTGCCGATACTGGTGGACACCACAGCTTTTTCATCGGCATAAGCATCCGCATAAGCTTCTTTGATTTGCAACCAATCTTCACCCTGCATGTACCAGGTCAAAGCTTCGTATACATTCTCAGGCAGGCTCTGTTGTATCGCTTCAAGCGTGGCTTCCGAGGTAACCGATCGGACCTGCTTGAGCAATTCTTTCGGCAATCCTATGGAGTAAAGCTCTTCGTCGGTAAGTTCGTCGAAAATGCCGATCTTGGGCGCGGGGGTGTCAATTGCGGGAGTCGCAGCAGCAATCTGATAGATCTGCATGGCTCCGGTTTGCGTGTTGACTTCGCATTTGTGCGTAGCAGCCCACTGCTGAGCATTTGCAGATGTTCCAAGCCACAAAAGTAGATGCATGTCCTCATTGCGCTTGATCACAACATTGAAATCGTCAGCGACCGCAATGCGCTCATAGTCAGAAGCTCCCGCCAACGGAAGGTAGTCATAGGGCTTACCCATCCGAAAGGCGTTTGTGAAAATGGCAAATGCTTGCTTTTGCTCGTTCGTGGCTTTTGATAACGCCATCAGGAGCTCACGTGTGATAGCGAAGCGACGAGCGCTAATGATTTGCGTCATGGTTTACTCCAAAGGGCGTGTGTTGTTTGTAAGGGTTGCTTTGATGGCCAGTGCAAGTTCGTGAGCTGACATTGCTGCATCTAAAGCTGTGATTTCTTGAGGTGCGGACAAAGGCTCAAAGAGCACTGCCAGCTTTTGATCCGGCCAATAAAGCTCAAAAGTTGAGACGACTTCACCGTCACCGCCGATAGACTCATAGCCGATATTGTTGAGGTCAATCGTGACGTTCATTGCTTTGAGCTCATCGGCAAGTGACAGAAGCTCTTCCGGCAGCAACGATTTGGCTTCTTCCCAGAGAGCTTCGGTTTCTGCCTTTCGATCAGCATCAGACGCCTGTACTTGAGCCTCCATTGATGTAGGCAGAATTCGTCCTGGCTTTGAGGCAATCTCATCCGTTGCTCGGGCCCATGGCATTTGGTAGCCAATGTCAGGGTCGGATCCGTCCTCGGGACGAGCCTGCGGGTAAATGAGCACGTCTTCGGCAAGGCTAGCCATATTGACCGAAGTCCAGAAAGAACGAAGAGATTGCGAAGCTGGACAGGCTGCCGGCTCATCCTTGTGCAAAGTAAAGATATCTGGGTCGACATAGAACGCCGTGCGATAGGTGTTCATGAAGTCGTGCACTGAGGCCCAACCTTTGTCAGCGGATTGATGCAGACCGAAGACGTGCCGTTTTACGTTGTCGGTTGCGGCAAGTGCCTGTGCTGTCATGCCCTTCAGGGTAACGACGGGCAGACGTCTCATGTCATCTGTCACTACGGACTGCATGCCGCGGAAAAAAGCCAGGGCCTGGGCGGCCTTCTGGGCTTTTTCAGGATTGTTCATCCACTGCAGGAGTCGATCGAAACTGTTTTTGTTTTCGACCCAGTCTTCAATCAGTTGATTGAATGGAGGGAAGTCTCCCAAGCCTCGTTGCTGCATGCTCGCCTGCCAGGCTTTGTATTGATCAAATAGTTTCCCGGATTTAGGAGCCGGGCGGATCAAAAGCGAGTCACAGAACACACTATCCGAGCTGTCATCGTTGCTCAGGACATCCGGCACGTCATGCCAAGAAAGCGTCCAAACATGGCGCCCCGTGTTGAGGATGCTTTGCCGTTTGGCGCAATCTTCCCGCACGATATCGGCGTGATAGCGCCAACCGTCGGTGAAGATAGCCATTTCGTTTTCGGGAGTACGCTCGGATTCTTTCCAGGGACGAAGGACGAAGTCCGGACGTGAGGGTGCATCACCCGTCATGTCCACTTGCAGATCCATGCGCCAGAGCTTGCCGGACTGCATCTTGACGAGGTAGTGCGGCATGCCTTCCTGACAGCGCTTCATTTCGGCAACAAGCCCGGCCTTACCCAGAGCATGGATAAAGCGAACCTCAAGCTCACTGTCGCCATCGGTATTGTCTCGTGTGTCGATGACACCGGGTCTTACGACCTTGTTTGAGGCAGTGAGTTCGCTGAGAACATCAATCGCACAAAGTTTCGAAATGTTTTTGCGGCTGGCGGCGTCGCGATATTGGTAAACACATTTGTAGCAGCCTTGAGCTTCAGGATCTCCGCCACAATCGCAGTTGACCATCACGTCGAGCGCTTCACGGAAGACGCCGATCAAATTGCCAGGGTCGGACATCAATTCCTTGAGGTAACCTGTGCCGCCCGGAACCGTGTCGTAAACCACAATGTAGTAAAGCTTTTCAGATCCTTCCTGCGGTTCTTCTATTTGCGTAAATCGCAGATGGTCGACCGAACCGTGGAAGTAACGTTTAAGTCCCAAGCGCAGCGCAGCCGTGATTGAGGCAGACAAGACTTCAGGGCCGTAGCTTGCAGCCAGCAGACCGCCCGGCAAGCGAATGCGCAGCGCTTCGCTTTGGTATTCGCGATAGAGGATGAGTCCGTCGAGCCATTCGGCCTTTTCGGGCTGCTTGGCATAGGGACAGTCAAAATCATGCTGAGGACGTTTATTTCGAGCCTGTTCGTCTTGTTTGATGCGGCCGCAGCCCTTGCAAACGGTAAAGCCGGGGGCCGGCAGCTTGACGCCGCCGACTTCAATGTTTTGAGCATCATTTCGACCGATTGGACCGAAGTTAAAGTCGCGAAGCGTGACCGATGAGATGTACTCAAAGCCAAAACCGCCGGCAGCATCCATTACGAAGGACTTCCGAGCAGCTTTGCCGGAGAAGTCGACCAGTAATTTTTTGGTTTGCAGCAGCGGCCGACGGCTTTCATCATCGTCCTTGATACGGTCGTTTTTGAGATCAGCCCATGCGTAGACCGTGCGAAGCGGCAGGACTTGGCGCGCTTGCGATTCTTCCCGCCACTCGGGTGAGCCGCAGCGCGGGCACGCCGAACTGCGTTCATCAAGTGTTTCATGTTCGGAATACTGACAATTCGGACAGAAACGCCAGCGCTTGAGTTCGTCGTCGGCCAGTTCAACCTGATCGATATGCAGGACGTACTCGTTGATGTAGAAATTGCTTTCGGGAGCGACTTCGGTCAGTCCGCTTGAGGCAGCGCGTTGGAATGTAAAGCGCTTATAGACGCCGTGATCCTTGCTTTCGGAACTAGTGTCATTTTTGTCCTTAGCACCGCGATTGCGCAGCTTGATGATCATGCTGTCGATCGTAATGCCTTCTTCCGGGAAGGCGTAATTGGGCAGCAGTCCTTCATCGGTGAGCATGTTCAAGGTTTGCTTGTTGGCAAACTCGGCCGAGATCAGGCTTGTAAGCGAGGCGATGTTTTGTTTGAGTTCTTCAATGTCGTTGTCGCGAGCCTCATCCTGCGGAGCGTTTTGGCGGCGTTTGAGAGCATTCTGGTATTCACGGCGCTTGTTGACGTAGCTTTCTCGCTGCAATTCAAGTTTGCGCAGTTTGCCGATTAGGCGATCGCGAAGCGAAGAGCGGCCTTCGGAGGAACCCACAAGATAATCACGCAGGCGCTCTTTTTCGTCAGGGGTAAAGACCAACGGCGAAAGGCTTCCGCTGACGGTGCTGCGGGTAAAGAGCGAGCAGAAGTCCTGATGCAAGCCTTCTGCTTCGTTCGTGACATAGTCAAGGAACCCCAACGGGAAACTTTCCGGCGTGTAGCTCTCAGCATTGAGCACTTCGGGTTTGATGATGTCATCAATCTTGGTCGGAATCTGTGCTTCTGGGTACTGGCTCATCCAACGGGTCAGAGACAAGGCAAAAAGCTGACGCTCAAGCACAGCCATCGCATGCAGGAAGACTCCCGGCGGTTCTACGGCGCCTGCCAACATCTTTTCGGGGTCGGCCCAGAAATACTGAGCATGCTGATCGGATCCGCAGATCGTCATTGCCAGGGCATTGCCGTCGCGGCGACCGGCTCGCCCGATGCGCTGCAAGTAGCTTGCCTGCTTCGGGGGCATGGAGCTCAATAGCACCGAGGAAAGATCGCCGATATCGATACCCATCTCGAGTGTGGGTGTGGCCGAAAGCAGATTGACGTCCCAGGGTTCCTTGCCATGGATGAAACTGCGCTCGATTCTTCCGCGTTCCTGGCTGGGAACATTGGCCGTGTGTTCGCGCGCTGTTGCTCGATAGGGCGTCCCCTGATAGAGGTCTTCTTCCTCGCCAAAGGGCTCGATAACGTGTGTTTCAGCATTGCACTTTTTCGACAAACAGTGCATGTGTTCCCATTGTGTGCAGTTCTCAGCAGTGCCTTCAAAAACGTGCCAGCGCCCGCAAGAGGGACAGACGGCGCGCTTAAGGGAACGCGCGATGTACCAGGTTTGCGGATTGAGCATGTAGACCGGCGTATTGGTCTGCTTTTTCATCCAGATCACATGAACCATGTCTAGCGAGCAAAGCACATCAATCATGGCGGAGTAGATGTCTTCGCAGCCGGCAACAACATCAAGCTCTGCGCCAAAGATGCTGGTAAGCCACACGCTGTACCACGTTTCAGAACGAGACGAGGTCGGCAGAATCGAATCAAAGAATCCTTTTGAGGAACTCTTCAACGGGCGCATGGCAAGCGGAGCGGGCGGCCGGAAACGTTTGCCGTAATTGGGCAGAGACAAACTTCTATTGAAGATCCAGTCGTCTCCGGTTTCGACAAAGTAAGAAAAGTCGGAGAGCCCCTCAATGGCGCTCACATCAAACGCACCGCGAGATTTCTGGTGCATCAAAAAGCCCGTGATGAAGCGCTCGAAATCCTCAACCGGTTTGTCGCGCAAACCGCCTACGAGCTCCACAACCTTGGTTTGAAAGTGTAAAGCGGCTTCCTTGATCAGATACGGATCCGGAACGGCAGCACCAATGCCGGCAAGCTCGAGCGTACGGCCGCTATGCGAGCGTAGTGTCAATTCAATGAAAACTTCCCAGCGAAGTCGAGCTTTGACGTCGTCGACAAATCGTCCCCAGTCGGTTTTCTTTTGTCCGGCGTCTTCATTGATAAAGAGCGCGGGAACCATTTCAAAGCGCTTGTCAATCGAATCGACCTTGGGGTTAAATCCTCCAGCTGAGAGCGGTTGCCACAGCTCAGAGGCCTTGTCAGCAAAGTCACGCCAGGCTTTTCGCCAGAGCATGTCGGACGGAACAAATGTCGTGACAAAACGGGCTGCGGCGATATCGTCGGCTCGCTGCTGGACGTAGGAGGAATTGCTCATTCGCATTTTGTTAGCCGCACCGATTTCTCCAACCCAGTGATCGGTTAGGCGGTTTAACACCGCATCCAAGGATTGGCGCTCTCCGGGGCGAATGGAACGAATGACGCCGGCGGCAGCCTGACGCACGGTATAGAGGTAGTTGCGGGCTTCGATAAAACCGGCACGGTGAGCTGCATCCTGCACCGAATCGGAAAATGCGATCAACTTGTGATCGTCGTTGGCGGTACTCGAATTGAGATGCCCAAAAAGCGCAGACGACAGTGTCGTGGAGCGAGCACCAAAGAGACGCATCGTATTTTCGCTGCCGCACCAGGGGCAACTGGTGCTCATGCGCACGTAGCGGCCGTCTTCAGATTTTGTTGATTTGATGAGATTTGGCCGACGAACCACGATGAATTCACTCTTGCCGTGTTCATCGGGTAGTGTCTTGGCCCACACCTCTTCGGCGGATTTGCCGATACCAATCCAGCTCAGTTCAAGACTCTTTGTGTTGAGGTAGCACATGTCCTTGGCATAGAGCTTGAGTTGCTTGCTCAGTTCCTCTCTTTTGACCGGATACAGAACGGCACACTCGGGTTTCGCGGCAAACCAATTTCGATAGAAGAAGTCAGGATCGACGGTAATTTTGTCAACATTGACTGTCGTTCCCCACCCGGTCGCATTGCAGTCGCGGCAGGTGACGAGCGGCAAGGCCAAAGGCGAGTGTTCCGTGAGGTCTGCTGCAGCGACGAGTCTGGGAGCATGCTCAACCGTTGCGAGCATCTTGGTGAGCTCTCGCAGCCAGAACTGAACACGCACGGTCAAAAACGGAATGATTCTGCCCTTGGCACCGGTAAGCCTTGCCATGGATACAAGGGCGGCAAGACTGCGGATCAAAAGCACGATTTCCTCGTGCGAAAAGCCTTTTAGAACGTCCAGTTCACGCTTCCACTGGTGTGCGAGTTCTTCGACGTGTACGACTTCGTCCTCGGTGCTCATCAGGCGCTGGAAAGCTTCAAGGTGCGGTAACGATTGACCGACCTTGAGCGCAGCTTGGGTCCAACTCTCTTTGTCGTTTTCAGTAATAGACAAAAAACGCCCGAACCAAAGTGAATAGGCTTCCGAAGCAAAGCGCTCAGCCGTGCAGGCTCTTGAAAGCGACTGAAAAGCCTTGAATTGGTAGGGCGTGGGCCAGCGGCCTTCAAAATGGCGGGGACCAAAGGTATCGAGATATTCACTCAGCGAGAGACGATCTTCTTTGATGATTGATTCTTCGTGTGAGAAGTCAGCTCCGAAGACGTCGCTTGCGTACTGCTGTAAGGCGCCCAACCCATCACTGCCTCCAAGAGTGGCGGATGTGCCGACGCATGCCAATCCGTCACCAAGGTTAAGGAAGTCACGCAAACGACGAATCAAGCAAGCCAAGTCGGTGCCTTGGGCACCGTCAAAGGTATGCAGTTCGTCGACAATGAGATAGCGCAGACTCTTGGCCGTTGTTGTGCGCCACAGTGCTCGATCCTCACGGCGCAACAGCAGGAAGTCGAGCATCTTGTAGTTGGTCAGCAAAATGTCGGGCGGGTTCTTGCGCAGCACTTTGCGATCGGTGATGCAGTTTTCGCCCTTCATGACGCCGGATATTGAGCCCGGGGATCCTGTGTAAAGGCCAACCGTTAGGCGAGGACCACCAGCTTGCACGATCTCTTCGCACATGCTCGCAAAGCGACGAGCCTGATCGGTTGCGAGTGCATTCATCGGATAAATGACGATTGCCTTGATGCCGGGAATATTCTCGGCATTCATCTGCAAGACGGCGTCAAGGACCGGCAAAAGGAAGCATTCGGTTTTACCGGAACCGGTACCTGTGGCCACAATTGTTGATTTCGGATTGGGGGACGCAAGTCGTTCAAACGCCTTTAGCTGATGCGCGTACGGAACCCAGTCGCTAGCAATACCCCACTTGCCGGACAAGTAGGGCAATGCAGCTTTCATATCTGCCGGAATTGTGCGGAATGGCCTGCGAATTTCCAACCACGGTCCCTGAATGAAGTTGCCTTTTTTCTCGATGTAGGAGTCGACAATAGAGACGCCATCGGGCTGAAAGGCCGGTGTTGCAATCGGAAACTCACGTTCAATGAAAGAACGAAGACCGGCTTCAATGTCACGTTCAGTAAGGCTAGGGAGCATAAAAAAACAACAATCGTAAAAGGTGCATCCACCTGGAAGCACCGAAGTCAGGGCAGCTTTTGAAGCTTAGAAAAGTTGCCGCCGGACTTCAATATTCATGATCAGATCTCGGAAGGTGTTTCAGCTGAAGGCTCCGAAGTTTCACCGCCAACCTTGCCAAATCGCTGTTCAAACACTTCCCATGCACGTCGATAATCAGCTTCTCGATCCATCTGGAAGAACGGCGCCACGTATTTGACGGTGGTCATCTGGGGTTCATCGCTCATGGAAATATCAGGGAAGGTCTTTTCAACGTAGCCTTCTTTCATGTTTTTGACGTCTTCAAAACCAAGGCCTCCGGTATCTACGTCGTAGCCATTTTTACGGTAGGTGATGCCTTCGTCGGCGTCTCTTGAATTTTTCTTGCGAGACAATCCAACACCAGGTAGTCCATTGCCGTTGGGAGTAAAAACTATGCGTCCGTTTTGGTCGTACCACGTATTGACTTCGTAGTCGCGCATAACTCGGAAACGCAGGCGGTAAAGCGTCAGAAGATTCTGGAGATCAAGCCCCATAGCTTGCGCTGTCAGTACGTCCAGTTCCAACAAGGCCTGACGGCGCATAAGGTCGCTGCGAAGGGCACAGTTCCTAGACCATTCGGATGTCAAACGTGAGAACCAGTCAGCATCCAGCCCAGCAGATTGTTGCGTCCAGTGTTCTTTGGTGAATTTGTCTTGAAACTGTGAATCCCAAAGTGGCTTGTAGGGTGTTGTAAGACACATCAAGCCCAAACTACGGGAAAGGGCAGCAATGCGTCGTTGTTCATAATTGACGAGAGGAAGGCCAGAAATTAATTCAGGCAAGAGATGCCCCTTACCCAACATGCGAACATACGCATCTAAAGGGAGACTTGCGAAGCTAGAAGCAACAGTCAAAAGTTGTTGTTCGTCGGCTGAAGCAAAAATGTTGATGGTATTAACGCACGACACTCCTGGTGGGTAGAGACCGCTTGTCAGCGTTCGTTCACTGTCTGTACCAACCATTTCCCGATATGCCAATCGCCAATGCTGATCAAACGCCTTGTCATCCCACTTGCACGTCACCTGACGAACCGCGTACGCTGTATCATCGCACGCCTGTTCGTACTTGCAGCGCGGAATGAAGTCGTCAGGGATAAGTTCAAGATCTAGAACAAACCAATCTTTATTGCTTTTGCATGGATTGTTGGGCGTTTTAAATAACGGGTTCCCTACGCTAAGGTGTGGGCCGTTGAGGATAAGCTTCTCAAAGGAAGCAGGCGCCTTAGTCTGCAGTTTCGGGAACTCGGCAATGGTGCCGTCGGTTCTGGAAGTCGTTTCATTCCACATACTTGAAATGCAGTAATTGTCTTCTCCCAAATCACGAATGCGGGTGGTGATGTGGGCAAATTTCTGCATGACTTTCAGCAGACTTTCGCTGTGGATGTCAGGCAAAACAGGCGCTGTGTGGCTGTCGGCAAAGACGCGTCCGATGTCCGCCAACACTTTCTTATCAAGCGTAATCAGGCGGTCTTTTTGGCCCTTATGATTCCAGTTGCCGTTCGCGTCCTTTTTACCCTCTGCAATCGAGTCATCTGTTGATTCAAAGCAGTCATCAACAGTTTTGGGATGGAAAAGACTCATGATGGCTGTGGCCTTTAGTGTTGCCAGGACGCTTCCGTAAATAGCTACGGCGAATTGAGTGTGATTATCAACATCTTGAAAAAGTTTTTCCTCGTTATGGAATTTGAACAAGTACCGCAACCGACTGTATGAGTTTTGTCTGAGGCTGTCGCCTTTGGTTTCCGTGAAGTTCGTGAGCGGATGCAAGAACCCTTGTACGCCGTGCTTTGAGGCGTTTTGCCAGACAAGAGGCAGGAAAACTTTAAAAAGATCCATTCGATTGCCGGCGAGCACGGGGTAGTTAGCTGTGAAGAAATTCTTGACAGCTGTTGCTTCCTCAAATTCGCCGCGCCAAGCAGTTGCCATTTCTGGGCGTTTTTCGAAGGGAGTTACACCGTTAGCATCTTCCGCTAGTAGCCGCGAGCGTATCGTTGCTGCGCTCTCTTGCCTGAAAAGCACCCACGGAACAAAGTCACCAATAACCGCACCTGAGTTCCACGTCGGGACACGCCACGGCGGATTCCCAAACGTCAGATCAAATCCGACATGTTCGGGGTTGTTCATGAAAATATCCGCAAACACAAGCGGCCAATGGAAGAACCGATAACGTTGGGCGAGTTCGTCCGAGATACCTATGTGCGGGCATAGTTGTTTGAGTTCGCTCACCTTCAAACGACCGGAGGCATCTTCAGCAACGCTTGCCACAGGTTTGAGCGTGGTGAACAGATCCACCTGAATGATCTTGTCTTCCTGAGCGGTATCAAGCACTTCACTCGAAAGAAGCATGCCCATGTCGGCCAGAAATTCATCAAGCGTCGGGAAGTCTGCCGCCTTGTCAATTGGCCAGAACCACAAGGCGCACCAATAGTCCATGGCCATTTTGAGGCGCATGAATTCACCGCTTTCTTCACGGCCATCGCCGTTTTGCAGGCTTTCCGTGAGCTGATTCTTTTGTTGATAGGAAAGCGTCAGCTCCTTAGCTTTTGTCTGGTGGCCGTATATGGCGTATGGGTCTGTGGTTTGGGCGCGAAGCGTTGCTAATTTCTTTGCCCAGGACTGCCAAAGTTTTTCCGCTTTTTGCGAAAGTTCGACCATCAGAGCAGCATCGACGTCCGTGATTTTTCTGAAAAAGGCCTTACGGCGCTTGTTGAGCGTATTGATTTCATTTGAAAAAAGCGCCTTGACGTCTTTGTCCTTGTAGTCAGCCATGAGCTTGTTAGGGACAAGGAACTGCCAGATCTGATTGTCTTTGAGCGCTTGGCAGCCAATATCCGAGGGCTCAATGTCAGTGGCATTACCGGCGTAAAGCTGTTCGGGCGTATAGACTCTGCGGCGGCAACCGACAAGCGAGTTGCCGGCATGCAGCTGCAAGCCAAACCACGGTACGAACTTATCGTCCGAAAGAGCGTTGAGCCACAACGAAACTTCAGCAAGTTCCACCGCAACCGGGTTCAAGTCAACGCCGTAGACGCAGTTGTCGGCTAGGTACATCTTGACGCGCTGCAATTCTTTTCCGTAGTCCTCAAGCGAGAGCCGTCCACCTTGTGCTTTTTGTGCGTATTCCATGTAGCGCACGGAGAGCTGATTGATGGCTTCGTTTAAGAACGCTGCGGACCCCATGGCCGGTTCGCAGATACGAAGCGAAAGAATTTTGTCTGCTTTTTCCTGATCGGTTGCGAGCTTGTCGACAACAGTTTCAAAGTACTCTTTCAGCGCGTACTTCACCACACACTGCGTGAGAATTTCCGGTGTGTAGTAGGACGCGGATTTTTCGCGATCTCGTCCAGTCAAGCGGTAAATGAAGGTTCCCTTCGGGTACCGCTTGAGCGTTTTTTCTCCATCGCTGTTTTTCTCGTAGACTTTTTCGTCGTCGTTGTAATCGGCTAATTCTGCCGCTGTAACAAAGTAGCCGGTGTCAAACTCATCGGCGTCGCTTTTTGCCGGACGAACCTCAAAGAGGTCGGTCTTTGCAAAAAAGCCGCGATAAGAAAGCAAGGCTTCGTAGACGGCGCCCAACTGGTTGATGCCTAAGTGCGCATACGAAATCCGACCCGTGCGGCTTCTCTTGCGGCCTTTACCCTCGGAACCTCGAGAAAGGCTCATGAGGCGAACGACTTGCTGCAGCGTCTTGTTAGTAAAGACAACGTTATTGAGGTTAGGCGTGCGACTTGAATCGAAGAGCGCTCCACGCAACGGGAAGATGGTAAAGCCCGCTGCTCCGAAGTTGCCGAGAGACCCGGTGGTCTCAGCATAGCCCGTGCCTTTTTCAAAGAAACGGAAAAGCTTTGTGATTGAATCGTGGATATAGCGACCGTTTACATCCTCGTCTGTCATCAGCGGAATCATTTCCAGATCACGCAGAGATTCAAATGAGTAGGCCGTGGCATAAGCCGGGTTGTCGACCGGTGCGTAATTGAGTTCCTTGCGCGACTCCACAAAGAGCAGGAAAAGGATGCGGTACATATAGCGCAGGCATTCCCGCGTGAGAATATCAGGCAGATCTTTTTGTGCCACGCCTTTAGCAATGAGCTGGACAGCGGCTTCGTTACCCAACAGTTCAATGGCTTCACGCAGGGAGCGCTTCAAGTCTTCCGAAACACCGTAAGCTTGTTTGTGCGCACTCTCATCGACGGTATCCAGAAGCACACGACCGCTCACTCCTACCATGGATTCGGCGCAAAGCAGTGCAGCGCAACCGTTGAGTACATCCTGCGTTCTGCGCGTCGCAATTTCTTTCCAGTCAAAACGCAGACAGCTGTTTTTATTCCACTTGGTACGGTCAATTAGGATCCATGACGAGGCAGCAACCAGAATCACCCAGCGGGGCGGATTGGCGCAGCCGAAAACGTCTTTGCGAAGGAAGTGCAGCCAGTTCTGGCTACCTAAATCATTTTCTGCCGCTGTCGTGAGTTTTGGTAGGGAAGAAAACTGATCCCGGGAAACCTTCCACAGCAACGGATCCGTATCTTCCGAATTGGTTTGGCCTAGAGACGAGACTTCCAAAATCCAAAGCACGGGATCCGTGATGTTGCCCTCGGCATAAAGAGAACCAACCAAGGCAACGGGCGTTTTGTCGTCTCCGTTAGGAAAGGCCGGATCCAGCATGAGGGTGCCGTCGGAGGACTTAAATGTCGGCAAGCCGAATATGCTAAGTAGCTTATTGTTGATCTCTCGCTCAGCTTGCACTCGGGTGAGGCCACTCGTGCGAGGAAGCTCATCAAGAGCGATGGCAAGATCGCGACAGGCCAGACGCAGTGCAGAGGCTGGTGACCGTTTGAAACTTGTTAGTTCTTGAGACTGGGCTTCTTCCTTGGCTTTTGTTTCATCTTCGTTCCACTTCTTAAGCCGCTCGTTGAGCGCACTCATCAAGCCTTCTGAGAAGAAGTAAGCGCTGTAGAACTCATTTTCGTTTTGAATTCCGGTCCATTCCATGGTGCTTTTTCCCAATAGTGTTCGGTTCTTGATGAGTGACTAAAAGAGCAGGCCCGTCATGCCGCTTTGGATTGGTTGCTTCTGCTTGGTTCCAGACTGCACGTTTGCGACGCTATCTGTAACCTTGCCGCAGAACACGGCAACCACCTGAATGAAAGGCTCTTTGCCTAGCTCGTAAACTTCACGCACGTAGTCTTGAGCGTTTTTAAATGTTGCGTTGATGAAGTCAACCCGCCGCTTTTGGTTGAGCTGGGTTCGATTGAGGTTCTTTTCGTCGAGATCCAAGGGGAGCTCTTCAAATAAGCCGAGCTGTTTGCCGCGAAGCTCTTCAAGCTCAGCCAATTGGTGGTCCAATTTGGGCTTGGTCTGCTCCTCATAGCTGCGTTTCTTCTCCTCAACATGACTGCGCGCCGCCTGAACGCAGATCGGGAGGAGTTTTGTGAGTTCTTCCACAGGAACAACTTCACCGGAATTGATGAGCGGCCGGGCGAAGTTAATTTTGGACATCAACTCACGACGCGAGACGACTTCTGCTGAGCCCTTGTCGACTTTTACCGCCACCCAATCGTGCACAGGGGTATAGCCGCGCCGATTCGGGTAGCCGGCTTGCATAAGAACCCATACTTCATCGGTTCCCAGACGGTCAGGCAGATACAAAACCGGGGCTGAGTGCCGCCCAAAAGAACCGATAGCCCAATCTTCCATCCATTGAACAACGGGGTGCAGCTCCCAGAGAAGCTGCAGCTGCGGCCAGGTTGAATTGGGGTTAAGCGACGCATTGCGGATCGATTCCTGCACGCGGCTGTTGTCGTCGGTGAGCTGAAAGTAGCCGTTATCCGGCAGAACTTCTTTCGGCAAATAGGAAAGACGAACCTCAAGATCTGGTGGAGGTGCGAGCTTGATGAGATGTTCAGAGGCTATTGCATCGTTTGTCGTATCGATTCTGCCTTTGCCTTCGGGCAGAGTTTTTCGATATTCAATTGCGCTCGAAACGAAGTCGTAGTCGGACGCGAAAATCAAATTGTGTTCAACGACTTTTTCATCTGTAGCGATTAAGCCGGAAGCGGAGCTGTCTGCTTCCTGGGTTTCCGCAAACCCTAAGCCCGTAAGGGGATCGTCGAAATTAAATTCCTCCAATGGTTTTTCATTCTGAACCTTGGCAATGGTGCGCTGCTCCTGTTCTTCCTTTGTACCGCAAAACTCTCGCGGATCATCAATGTTTTTCTGCGCGTTATTGTCCTTCTCGATCAGAAGTTCAATGATGTGCGCGTCGCCAAACGACTTGAGCGATTGGTCTTGCGGCAGTGTTTGCAGATAGCGAATGAGCGGCTGTTTGGTCTGTCCGTAACGATCGACACGGCCATTGCGCTGCTAAAACGTCATTAGCGACCAGGGGATGTCAAAGTGAATCAGACGATGGCAGAGGCGATGCAGATTTAGACCTTCACTGGCAACGTCGGTTGCGAGCATCAGACGCACGGGAGAATCGGCCTTATTAAAGCGCTCGACAGCGTCCATGAGATCCTTGTCGCTGTCGTCACCTTTAAGAACGACGACCTCTTTTTCCTTGAGGGCAAGTGCAGCCGGCAGATGTGCTTCCAGGAAAGAAAGCGTTTGACGACTTTCGGTGAAGATAACCAGACGATCCTCGGTATCTTTTTTGTTCCAACCGAATTTCGAACCATCAGTTCCGTTAAGCAGATTGACGAGACGTTGGAATTTGCTGAAATCCTCAACCTTGATCGTCTGAAGTTTGGACAGGAAGTCTTCGAGTGTCGCAATGTCGTTGGCAAGCGTCTGGCTAGATGCCTTGTCGTTTTGAGCACGCAGCTTTTTGAGTCTGTTTTCGACTGTAGAAATACAGGCCTGCGGGCTTGAGAAAAGCGCTTTGGTAAGGGTTGTCTTAAAGAGTTCGGTGCCGGGCTTGTGCTTCTCGTCGATTTTCTCGAACTTCATTTCATGCAGTGCCTGATACACAGATTCTTCGGCATCGCTTGCCGTGACCTCGATGGTGTCGATATCGCGAATTTGGAAAGCAGACGCAACCTGATCCTTGATGTCGGCCTTAAAGCGCCGGATCACGAGACCTTTGTCTTTAAAGTCGTCTACCGTGTAGTGGCTCTTGTCGGGCAGCACGGTTGGATCGAGCATGTCGATAAGACTTGCAAAGCTCTCGGGCTTGCCGTCGTGCGGCGTAGCCGAAAGCATGATGAGTGTGTCAGATCGCGTTGAGAGGAGCTTGGCAAGTCTTGCTCGCTGACTTCCGGTGCCGCGATCGGCTACGTTGTGTGCTTCGTCGATGAGGATGATGTCCCAGTATGCGGAGTTGAGATAGTCACGATACTGTACATCCTGCTTTAGGGTATCGATCGAAATGATGGCCTTGTCAACATAGAGGAACGGGTTATGGCTCGCCGGGATTCTCTGCTGCAAGCGGGAGATACCATCACTATCGAGACGCGTCAGCGGAATCGAGAAACGATTCCAGAATTCCTTCTGGAATTGCTCGAGCATGGCTTTGACCGTCAGAACCAAAATGCGTCGGCCGCGGCCGCGCTCGATGAGTTCTGAGACCAAAATGCCGGCTTCAAGAGTTTTACCAATACCAACAGCATCAGCAATCAGAATGCGCGGACGTGTGGCACTGAGAGCCTGAATGGTGGGTTCAAGCTGATAGTCCAGTACATCCATAGCTGCGTGCTGCGCTATGTGTACTTTGGCATCGGTTGCTGGCGTTTTTCTTAAAAGAGACTCAATGAAGAGCTTGGATTTGACATAGGCTCGAGAGTCATCTTGTACCAATCGCGTTTCTTCCGGACGCAATATCGTGATGTCATCTTCAAAACCTTCCAGAAAGCGAGCTTCTTTGCCACGAACTAAATTTGAGATACCTATGCAAGTAAGTTCGTAAGGTCGATCTTTCGGTGCATGGGAAGCCAATTCGACGCGTTTTATGAGCCATTCGGCATCACGTATTAAGACACGCATGCCAGGTGCGTATTTGGCGGATGAAGGTGAAGAAAGAACTGTAGTCATGCTTGAAACGGGATAAAAGAAAAAGGTTCAGCTTTGCGAAGCTTTGTGTTTAGCGATGTAGTTGTAGAGCGTGCTTTTGCTAATGCCGACAGATTTAGCTGCTTTTACAACAGAAGTACCGTTTTCACACAAACTAAGAGCTTCTTTGAGTCTGTCTTTGTTGATAGGGGATCGTCCTTTGTAGAGGCCGCGAGCCTTGGCTTTCGCGATGCCTTCTTTTCTGTTCTCTTTGATAAGACTTTCTTCCAATTGGGCGACCGCTCGTAATATCGTCTTGGGCAGACTGCCTAGTGGGGAGGAGCCTGTATCGGGTGAAAAAACTAACTTCTCCTGGACAAGAATGAGAGTAGCTTTGGCTGCGTTGAATTGTTCAATGAGTTCGAGCAGGTGTTTAACATTTAGAGCCAGCCGATCCATTGAATGGACATAGACAATGTCGCCACTTTGAAGACGGGAGAGGAGGTGCCCTGATTCGGGACGAGAAGAATCTTTGCCAGTAGCTCGATCTAGGAAAATTTGATCAAGCTTGATGTTTGCGAGTTGTTGGTCAGTCTCATGAACGTTAGGACTAACGCGTATGTACCCAAATTTAGCCATAGCTTAAAGAAGCTCAGATGAGAGACTGAATTTTGCCGAAGATTCCAATTAAGATCAATAACGTCTATTTCAAATGGAAAAAAATAAGATGTAGAAGCGAGAGCCTCTGAGGTAGCTGAAACAGTGCAAGAATTGTCCAGCAAATACCGTGTCGGCGTGTAAGTATGAGGTACTACGCGAAATAGAAAACTGGGAGACTAAAAGAATCACTGTGCTGTCTTGACTGCAGGAAGTGGCCACTAGGTTGATCTTGGTAAGCAGGAAGAAGGGGGTTACGCCCTACCGTTTTAACTGTTGGCTAAATGAACGATCAGGGCTGTACCGTGGATAGCCTGGCGTTACCACTGAAAATCCCTACTGCCGGACCTTTAGAACCTTTTCATTTAGAGAGAGGCAGAGCAACAGGGAAGGGAAAAGTTATCAAGTCATTTTGAAGATGGTGATACGCTTGCCTTTAAGTGTAGTTTTGCTTAATGCGTGGTGGCAGTGATGTGAGTGTGCCGCTATTCCTAAGAGCGGACTCTAGAAAAGACATCGTAATGCACTATTGTTTAAAACTGCGTGGAAGGTCACAATAAGGAACAGGGTGTAAGACAGACTATTCTGTGAAGGCGGTGATTAAGTTATTTCTTAAAATTTTCAAAGAAAAACTGATGATGTAATTTTTTTGTGAAGAATAGATTGATAATGGAGATGGTTGTGAAAAATGAAGTGAGTTCAGCTGGAATTGCCAAGGTCGTTAGCCTTGAAGAATTGCTAGATATGAATTTAGATATTCCAAGCTACCAAAGAGCATATAAATGGACAGTAAGAAGTGTGAATCTCTTGATTAACGACTTAAAGGAGATTGGCGAGGATGCGTACTGCAAAGAGTATAGGTTGGGGACAATCATTGTTGCTGCTAATAACGAGAAATTAGAAATAGTTGATGGCCAACAGCGTGTAGTTACATTGGTTTTGTTGTTGAAGGCGTTGCATAGCGTTGGTGACTATAGAAATTTTAAAATCCCTCAAGGCATTGAGCGAGGAGAATACTTGTCTAACGAGGTGACGCAAAAATCAATAATAAGGAATTATAACTTGATTCTAAGTCGTATTAGAAAAATGAGGTTTCGTGATAAGAAATTAATCGAGCCAATGTTCAAAGCCGTCGATAAATTGTCATTTGTATTTGTTCGGGTAGATAATATTGCGGAGGCATTTCAAATTTTTGATTCTCAAAACTACCGAGGAAGGAAATTGAATCCGCATGATTTGCTTAAAGCATTTCATTTAAGATGTATGAGTGATGAAAAGAGTGTTAGTAATGAAGATAAGATGCGGAGTAAGGAGCTGACGGTAGTAAATTGGGAAAAAAGGAATCAAAAGGAGATTCATAGGCTTTTTGATAAATATCTGCACAGGATATATAGATGGAAGTTAAGACTGCCCGCTGGCTCATTTACAGAACATGATCTTGATGAGTTTAAAGGCATAGAAAGTCAGTGGGGTTTTTCGTATGGAAAAAGAGCAGAAAAGGCTGAGGAAAATTTTCAAATTGGACAGGCATTTATTGCTGGAAGAGCCTTTTTTAGCTTTGTTAAACACTATGAAGATTTAAAGGATGAATTGTGTGCCTATTTGGAAGAAGAGGTCAAAAAATTATTTGAAAATGACAAAAATGGCGGAGATAAAATTATATTCAAAGAGGTGATGGGCTGGATTGGTTTTAGGCATGCTTGGAATTTGTTTGAGTGTGTCTGTTTGAGTTTCGTTGATAAATTCAGCTTAGAAACTTTTAAAGGAAATTATGAATATTTTGCTCATTTGCTAGAATGGGCAATGATCATTAGAGTTAGGAAGCAACGTGTGAGTTTTGCAGGAATCAATAAGTATGTGCTTGGGTTAGATGAGGGGATAAACGTAGATAATATGTTTGCCGTCATAGACCAGGCCAGATTGCCGTCTGAAATCTTGGAAAGAGCCTTGCCGTTAGATGAGAAGTCTTTAACTCGTAATAAAGCAGACCCTAAAGATTACCCTCAAGGCATCCAACAAGGGAGCTCAAAAGACAATTGGGATCGCTTGAAGAATATTTTGATAGCATTAAATTAAATTTATTGGCTGGAGTTTGTAAATGAGCGATGTTATTGAGTTGAAGGTAGGCTGGAGGTCAGGAGAACTTTTTAGCGAAAATTATGAATATGTTGTGCCTATGTATCAACGAGATTTTGCATGGGGTGAAGAAGAAATAAAGAATCTTCTAACGGATATAGAAGTATTTAGTGCGCCTGAATACTATTTAGGCTCACTGGTGGTTAGCAAGACGTCAAACGAAAACGGCAAAGATTGTTTTGAGGTTATTGACGGTCAACAACGATTGACGGCGCTGTTCATGACGCTTTGTATTCTTGATGCTTTCAATAAAGCGAATAGTGGAAAATATGAATTTAATTTAAGGGAAAATGCGCCGCTTCGCTATGAATGTCGAGAAAGAACCGAAAGGTTTTTTAGGAAAATCAAGGAAATGCCTTTGACGAAGCTTATTGGGAAGGATTGCGATCCGAAGGATGAAGATGAAACAATAGTAGTTGGAACAATTGAAAACGCATTCAATGAAATTAAAGGATACTTCAAAATAAATCCGAAATCAGAAGAAGTGCCTAAAGAGTGTATAGCTAAACTAAAATCGTTTAGGGAAAGGTTGCAAAAGGTTAAAATCCTTCGGGTTGAAGTTCCGGAAGGGACTAACCTTAATCAGTATTATGAGAGAATGAATACTCGATCTGAGCAATTAGAGCAGACCGATATTCTAAAGTCAAAACTAATGAGCTTAATTGATGCTAAAGAGGGCAGAGAGTTCTTCGCAAAAATTTGGAATGCTTGCGCAGATATGGATCATTATGTCCAAATGGGTTTTGATACTGTGGTTCGTGCGGACATATTTGGTAAAGAATGGGATAAGCTGAATGTAAAAAGACTAGAAAGCAAGATGAATGAATGTTCAGATCAAATGATAAATGACGATGTCAAATTATCTATTGATGAGATTATTTCAAATGAACAAAAATATACTTCCGATCGAGAGGTAAATCCAACTGACGATGCTTTGCGATTTGAAAGCATAGTTAGTTTTCCTGTATTTTTAATCCATGCTTATAAAATATACGTCAGGCATCGTCTAAATTTGTTAGATGATGCTGTATCTGAGATGGATCCGAAAGATCTAAATGAAGCGAAATTGGTTGATATTTTTAAGTTGTCCACATGGGATAAAGATTCACCAAAAGAATTTATAAAGACACTTCTCTGTTTAAGATTTTTGTTTGATAAATTTATCATAAAACGCGATTTTTCAGATATGCGATCAACTATATCAGAGGAAGGTAGGTGGTCTTTATTGTCTCTACATTCTACTGATGATGGAAAGCAACAGAGCTATGCAAATACTCGTGATGGAGAAGATAAGAATTCAGGCGATGATGCTAAGAACAGACGATGCAGAATGATTCAAGCTTGTCTTAGAGTGTCTTATACCGCCCCTCGATCAATGCATTGGATAACCTGTTTATTAGATGAGATCTATACAAGATACTTGAATGCCGACTACGATATTTCGTCAATATTGATTGATAATGTTATAAAGTGCTGTGAAAGAATAGCAGCGAAAGCAACTAAAAGCGATTTTCTTGATTGCCGGTTCAGAAAACCAGACGGTTCTGTTTCTCAGTATTGTATGGGTGTCTGGACTCCTCACCTTGTCTTCCATTTTTTGGATTATTTATTGTGGAAGGATGATCAATCCGACTCGAAAAAAAATTTTGACGATTTTATTTTCACTTTCAGAAACTCTGTAGAACATTGGCATCCACAGAACATCGATATGCATTTCGTAGGAAAGTGGAATGAGAAGGAGCTTGAAAATGGCTTGGATAGTTTTGGAAATTTGGGGATTGTTACGCCATCAGCAAATTCAAAATTATCGAATCTAGCGCCTTCAACAAAGGCGACCGATCGCGCGGACATCATTAAGCAAGGTAGTCTTAAACTTCGCAAGATGAGAGAAATAACTATGAAAAATGGATGGACTTATCAGGAGAGTAAAAAGCATCAAGATGAAATGATAAGACTTTTGAGTAAATCTTGTGAAAAGATTTTATCTCTAGCCGTTCAGTGAATTAGATCGGAAAGTTTGCTTGCAATATAATGAATTTAGATATTTACATTATATGGACGGGAAAGCGAATCTGCTGCATATGTTAAAAGAATGAGTGACATTTAAATTTGTGATCTATAAATTCTTTTCGTTAGCCTAATATGATAACTGTTAACTGATCTTTTCCCCTTAGCGAAGTGTTGAACTTCATCTGAACGCCCTTCCTCTTGCATCGAGGAACCGAATGGGTGAAGTTCAATGCTGATCTGGCCTCTACAAGTGTTGGTAAGGACATTCGCGCGCTACCCAAGTGTGTGAGATTCTGAGTATTCATATGTTCGAGAAGCCTCTTGCTCACTCTCAGATTTCTCAACCGACCATTGACATGAAACTTTTGCTTTTGATTCATGGCCGATTCACTTCAAAAAGCCTGACAATCGAAGGAAAGCGCTAAATTAGAGCCGGTGGACAGCATGACCATTTCGCGATCGCGGTGCCCGTGAAAACATAGAGCTGCTACCACGTTAGAAGCTAACTATGCGCTTTTCCAAATCCCTTCTGGCCTGGTAGATCGGCGCGACCATTGCTTCCTTCAGCCTTCCGGTTCATGCCTGCTTTACGGTTATTGTCGGCAAGGAGGCTTCCGCCACCGGCGAAATCCTGATCGGTCCAACGAGGTCAACGATCGCCGCATCATCACCAACCAGTATTGGGTGCCTGCAGCCGATCACAAGGCGGGCGAAATGATCGAGTTCGATCCTTCTGCCGCCATGAATCCGCAGGCCAAGCACATTCTCGGTTTCTGGTGGACGCAGACGCTGGCTTCCGAGGGCTCGAGCTTCTCCGACGGCTTCGTCAATGAAAAAGGCGTCGTAGTTGTCTCCAACAACTGCAGTATCACGATCAAAAAAGACCAGAAGGTCAACGACGGTGGCATCGGCTACGGCATCCGCCGCATTGTTGCCGAACGCGTCAACTCAGCACGCGAAGACGTCGACATCGTCATCGACCTGATGAAGAAGTACGGCTACTTCCACATGGGCCGCACCTACACGATCGCCGACCGCAACGAAGCCAGGCAGATCTCCTTGCTTTGCGGTCACCGATATCTCGCCCGCAAGGTCGGCGACAATGAAATTGCCTTCATCGCCAATGCGTTTGCCTTTGACAAGGTCGATCTCAAGGATCCCAATGTCATCGTATCTCTCGACCTGATTGAGCACGCCATCGAAATGGGAGCTTACAAACCCGCCAAGGCAGGGGACTACTCCGACTTCTCGTTACGCGAGGCTTATCAGCCTGAAGCCCGCCGCGTCTTCCCGCGCAACAAGGAACGCGTCTCTAGGCTTCTGGAAATGGTGACCGGCAAGGAATACAAGGACACGAACGATAATCCGGCCTACCTGCCCGCACCGAAGAAATACACGGTAAAGCATTCAGATGTTAATGCGCGGCCACTCGAAGTTCGAAAAGCTGGTCGGCAGATCCTCAGATCTACAAGTTCCTGGCCCAGCAGTTCTTCCTTGACTGGACGACTCCGGCTCGCCGCGACTTCATGAAAATCCGCAACGTGGCAGAACAGGAAAAGACGCAAGCGGACATGGCCGCACGGGCCAATGCAGCCAAGCTCGGCCAAAAGGCGACCTTCTTCGGTTCTCCTTATCCGGACGGTAGCATCGAGCTCAACAAGGAAATGGCCAAGCCTGCCAAGGTTGTTTTCAAGGGCGTTGATGCTGAAGGTCTTAAAGATGCCGTGATCACGTTCCCGGTGAAGGGTTCTGCTGCGTTCTCGTTTGCCGGCGTCCTCTCCGAGCTTTATCTCTTCACCAAGGTCGACGACAAGCCCATCACCGCGTTTGACACGGTGAAGTTCACGAAATAACGTTGTTCACAGCGGGGGCGGTTTGCTAGCGTGAATCGACTCCGGATTGGACAAAGTCAGCTAAGGCGAACCCGACGGTCTTTGCGGCTGTCGGGTTCAGTCTTGGTTTCATATCGTCCATGCGGTTCATGAGGGGCTGATCGTCAAATTGCGGCCGCTTCCGACAGTGACTCTCCATCGAGTCGCCTGACCGCAATAGAAACCCCGCCGGCTTCGAAGATTGCGGACGGTGGGGCTTCAGACACCCGTGCTGTTCCGGCGCCGACTATCCGTCTCGTCAGCAACCTGGCAGCCGCTCGGGTCATGGAGAAAGTCTAGCTCAGCTGAACTCGATGTTACATCGCTCGGATTGCCTGAATAGAGCCATCAGCGGCAACCAGCTATCAGATATCGTCCTTCGAAATGTACCGATCCTGGAAGCCTGTAGATTGTTCGCTTTCGAGGTGCATTGCCGCGATTGACTTCGGCGCCTCCTCGGCACAAAGCCCGTAAGCCACGAGAAGACGATCGTAATCTTCTCTACGGATCGGAGTCGTCATCGTTTCTTGAAGGTCCGGAATGGTATCGGACTCAATGATCCTGTTGGGACGCAGCCACGAGATTTTCTTGTGTTTGTAGGGGAAAGCTTGCTGGTAAAACTTCAACCGTGGGCTGCCCCCGCAGAAGAAGACGAGCATTCTGGCGATGTCCTGACTGGTCAGGTAGTGGTCTGACATGCACTTGTGTCGAACGCGCCCGATTCACCCAGTCAGTTCTTTATAAACTTGCGATCAACGGTAGGTCTGACGGCGTTAATTCCGATTCCTTGGTAATACTCGCAGCAAGAATCCTTCAGTGGAGACACGGCTATTTTGCCTCTTCGGTATGCTGCACGTAATGACGGCTCGCGGTTCGCGTGGTTATCTCCCGACGCGAAAAGTACCAAAGCACTTGATTCTGCCCAACCTCAACGGACTGGCATCCCGATGATCCGCCCTGGTACAGGAGTGGGCAGATGATTGTCTTGGTCCTGTTTTTCATGAAGATAGGCTTCAAGAACGTCGACTTCCAGTGGACCGGTTTCCAAAATCTTGGCGTGCTGCCCGAGCATCGAAAAATGGTCGCCCCCGCCGAGAAGGTAGGAGATCGTGACGATGCGATAGACGTTCTCGGGCTGAATCGGATCCCAGGTTCCTTTTTCCGTGAGTATTTCAGCGGATTCAATGCGTTGACCTATGGGGGCAGCAGAATTCAGTCGATAGCGAAGCCCCGCGGTCTGCAGGACTCTCGGGCCGATCACATCGGGTTCCGAGATGCCGTGTTCGAGAGCCTCCCGAAGCACCGCGCCCGAGACGTCGGCCAATTGAATACGGTTCCCGAACGGATGAATGTCGAGAAGATCGGCGTAGGTGACGGGACCGACCGGCATAGCGGCCCGTATGGCACCGCCGTTCAAAATTGCCGCTACCGCACCTCGTGAGCGACCCCAAGCGAGAAACGCGTCGGCGGTTGCCATGCCCGAGAGGCAGTCGCCTTCTCGACAGGGATCGAGCCCGTCGGGAAGCGTCGACGAGTTGACGCCCACGATACGCTTCTGATCGGCTCGAATGGCTTCAAGCGATCCTTCAACGAATTCATGCATCGCCTCGTCGCGACGAAGGCTCGGTACGAGTTCTTCGAGGTCGCCCTTAAACTGCACGATGTGACCCGCATCGTCAAAAGAAACAGAGAGCCTTCCGAGATAGCGCGTTGAACGACCCGCTTGCACCACGAGCGTCTGTGAATCGTCGTCATGCCGAATTACGGTCGGGTAGGGGCCTTCGGAATGCGGATGATCCCCGAGAACGCTGTGGGTGTGGCCTCCGACGATCACGTCGATAGCAGGTACCGCGCGGGCAAGCGCCTGATCGGACTCGTAGCCCACATGCGTCACTGCGATGATGTGCGTCAAGCCCGCTTTTTCAAGTTCCGCTGCGGCACGTCGAAGCGCCGTTGCACGGTCGGCAAAATTCGTTTCAGGGCAGGCTTCGGAAATGTCTTTGCCTTCATCGTTGGCCAGACCGATGATGCCGACCTTGACTCCATTAAAGTCCTTTACGACGGTTGCAGGAAGCGGCGCGGTTGACAGTGGGCAGGCAGGGTTCTTTTCAAGATTTGCGGCGAGAACCGGGAAGGGAAGGGCCTTCACATACCGGGCAAGTGTTTCGCATCCTAGGTCGAATTCGTGGTTGCCGAGTGTGACCGCGTCCCAGGGCATGCGTCTCATGGCTTCCCGAGCCCAAGGCATGCCGCCCGTTCTGAAAAAGTGAGTCCCCTGCCAAAAGTCGCCGGCATCGAGCGCCAGCACGGCTTTGCCTTGAACCTTCGCTTTTGCTTTCTCGTCGGCTACGAGCGCCGTAACGCGTGCAAGTCCGCCCACTGCGTTGGTGTCGTCGTAGACGGGGCCGCGGTCATTGACGCCGGCCGCCGCCGAATGTGCATCGTTAACGTGCAGGATCGTCAGGTCCCAGGCGAATGAGGCCGGGGAGACGAAAGATCCGACGAGCGCACAGGTAGCGGCAACGAAAGTGCGTCGTAGTGAATGAAGTGGAACGTAGGCAAGCGACATGGCGTTTCCGAAACAAGGTGCGAGCATTCTACTTCCCGAGACATCATGACGGCCTTGCCGAGTTGGTGATAGGAGAATGGAGTCGAGCCGTCGCGAGCTCGTGGCAAGTCTTTGATGCGTAACAGAGACCTGTTTGTTCCATAGTGATTCGTCCAGATCAGGCTCTGCAAGGAAAAGCTCACACTTGTCAGTAAACTGGGCGATTGCTCAGTTATGCGTGTTAGTTGATGCAAGAAACTAAAGCATTCTTTGATTAACTTGCACCAACCAACATCACTCACTACAAAATCCACCGCTTCGGATTCCCCATCCCTGCAGCCTTCAAGTTCGACTCGACAGCCAAACGCTCGACAAAATCCTCGGTCCCCGAAAGTTTTCTGAACGCCGCCTGACGGCCCACGGCCGCGAAGTCTCCGGGCGTCAGATTCCCAAAGTCGGCCACTCGGCCAAGCGCTTCAACGCCATCAGTCAAACCAAGCTTGCCCGCATAAGCTTTGGCCATCGCCACGGCCTGTTCGGGGCGCAGGTAGTCAAACTTCGTCTTCAGATCAAAACGCCGCAGGCAAGCCGGATCCAGGTCGTCCTTCAGATTCGTGGTTGCGATGAAGTAACCGCCGAAGCGTTCCATCTGTGCCAGCATTTCGTTGACGGCTGTGACTTCCCAGCTGTACCGAGTCGCCTGGCGATCACGAAGGAACGAATCCACCTCATCGAGCAACAGCAGAGCACCGTCGCGCTGCGCCGTCTCAAAAGCGTCGGCAATGAGCTTTTCCGTTACGCCCACGTAGCAGCTCGTGAGTTCCGCACCGGTTTTGCGCATCAGCGGAATGCCGAGTTCCCGAGCAACGTACGCCGCATAAGCCGACTTACCCGTACCTGGAGGCCCGTAGATGCAAAGACGCCCGCAGCGAGCAGCACGCAACCCTTCGAGCAGATTTTCGAGATCCAACTCAGAATTGACAAACTGAGGCTCGTAGAGCTCCGGCAACAGCGTGTTGTTGTCAACCACGCGCCCCATGTGCTGCGCCTTGAGCATCTGGTCTGCCATCTCGATGATCTCGTCCTCAGAAGGAGACTCGGATGTTTTGCCGGTTTCACGAACGATGTCCGAAATCGATCGAATCACGGCGCTCGAGAGGTTTTCCGTCAAGGCAAGCCGTTCTGTCGTGCCCTTCGAGAGTCGGTGATCAAACGCCTTGTCGATCATCTCGCGTCGGTAGGCAAGTCCCGGCGATTTCACTTCAATCACGATATTAAAGCGCCGCAGCATGGCCGGATCGATGTGGTGAATCGAATTGGCAGTCCAAAGCGTGACGACCGGATTTTCTTCCAGTAGACGGTTGATTTCTCCCTTGTTGGTGCGTCCGCTGAAAAAGAACGATCCCAAGTCGTTGAAGACGTCTTCGGCTTCGTCGATCACCAAAAGATTGGTGTTGGTCTGCGAAAGGACGTTGCCCGCAGCCTTCCAGAACTTCAGTCGCGAGGTACGCTCCTCCTTCTTTCGGGTTTCCTTTTCGGCGAACTGCACTTCGTAACCGGTTAGTCCCAGTTCCTTGGCAATGACACGCGTAAGTTCCGTTTTGCCGCTGCCCGGAGGTCCGTAAAAGAGGATGTTGACGCCTTTGCGCTCGCCGGCTACGGCAGACTTGAGGTAGGGGAGAAGAACGCGGCTCACGATCGGCAGATGCGGAAAGTGTTCGATGCTCAAGGTCGGTTCGGGGGCCGGCAAAAACGACTCCTGCAGCAATTTGGACAGGGACAGTTTCACGCTTAAGGTTGAAGGAGACAGCACTGCACCCGGAACAATCTGCTCGCAAAATTCGTCGCCCGATTCTCCGTAATCCAGAAGACCGATGGAAACAAGCTTTCCTTCGGCTGCAAGGGCCTTCTTGACGTCTTCGCGATCAGCGTTCAGAGCCAGAGAGAGCGTATCGATGACGAGTGTCATGCCTTGCTCTCCGTAGTCGAACAGATCGCACAGCAGTCGGTTGACGAGCTTCACGTCACGCGCACAGTAGACGAAGGCGAGAATGCGGGTTTCCAGATCCGAGAGCTTGAAGTTTTCCTGAAGCAGACGAAGGTTGGCGGCAAAGGCTTCAGGCAAAGCGGAGAGTTCGTCGTAGCAGGCCGATTCCAAATATCGCAGTTCACGGCTTAAGGCACGCGGCATGCCGTTTTCCAACAACTTGGCGGTAAACGGATGGCCGAGAAAAGGGCGGCAGTATGCGCCGATGGTCTCCGGATGACGCGGCTGCACCGTCAGGAAAGGCATCAATCCGTCGATAAAGTTGTATTGAGGCCAGACTTCTTCGATCAAATATCGGATGCGCTTTTCGGGAGCAATGACAGCATCCTCATCGAGTTCCATCTCGACGTCTGTAACCGCTTTGATGTCTTTGACGGCGCCGGTTCCCAAGAACTTCTCATTGTTGAGGATCAATGCTCCCAGATGCAGGTGACGACGAAGTTTGAGTCCCCAGAAGAACTTCGGCAAGGCGTCGTGGGAGTACATGTCGTTGCGGGCAACTTTTGCCCACAAGTCGCCATTGCACAGCAATCGCAGCATCCAAAGGTTGATAACGGAGTGCCCAATGTTGGAATTGTTCAGGTTCAAAGACGTGGCGCGATCAGACATACAGCACTTTCTCATTATTTATTTCGTGAAATTCGACAAGTGCAGAATAGGTCTCGATGCGTCAACGATTGACGCATGGAGCGTTCGTTGATCAACTGATGCGCAATTGTTTCCCCCTTTCGCTTTTTTCGTTGCAATGCGACGCAGTCTGTCGCATCCACTCTTACGATCTCCGTCAACAAAATGTTTGAACACCGTCAGCTCATGCAAGCGAACGGTTATGAGAAGAGAGGAGCCGGCCTAGCCGGAAAAGACAAATGGATTCGTGCACCGACATTGACGACACAGTAAATGCATTCAATTGCAAAGGCGAGCCCGTGAAGCATCTCATCGAAGGGTTAAACCTTAAAGCTGAAGACTTCCGTGAGCGCCAATTCGACCTGCACGGCATCACGGTTACGCTCGATCGCGTTGAAGCGGAATATCCGGTTATCACTGCGGATGGGAAACCGCGTACCGATTTCTATCTCGTTCTCTATTGCAGGAAAGGAGACCAAGAGCACGACGTGCTGGTTGGTTTCCCGTATGACAAGCAAAAGCAGGCGCTTGAGCTCTACGAAGCTCTTGACTATTGCGACTTAAACCGAGCCGCCTGTCTGTGGGACAGTGACGAGGACGAAGACCGCGACGATTATTGGGGATGCGTCAAAACCTTCAAAGCGGACAAGTGCGGCAATCCGTTTTCGTTGCTCAACGCCGTCTGTCATTGCTCCGAAGGCATTCAGGATTTGCTCAAGTGCCGAGAAACGTCTGATCCCGAACCGGTTGCACAGTCGATTCGCGACTTTGCGTCGTGTACTGACTTCATGGTCAACAAGGCACTTTCGATCATGCACGAATACTGCCGAAAACAATGCTCGCCCACAGGCTTCGACGTCTTCTCCACGCCCGTTCGTACCGGGGGCTTCAGAAAGGACATATGGCGAAGCTACGTCTTTTGCGACGAAGAAAACGGCACCTATCGCGGTGCGTTTCACATCACGTTGAGAGGTGGCCAGCGCGGCTGGCTGATTGCCAACAATGAACAGAAATTGCTTGCTATGGCAGATCGTTATCCGAAATTGGCGGAGCTGGTTGCCGACTGGCTTGAAACTGCTCGCGAACAACGAAATTTCAAGCCGACGAGTCTTTATCCGCTCGAAGAGTTCTACGCCGGGCGAATGCGAGATCTCTTAGTGTGTCTTGCCCGCATTGCCGAAACGCCGGTTGTGCCGGCTGACAGACAGGCGGCGGCCGACTTTATGACTTGGGGACTGGAGGAAGCCGAACGCCTGGGCAAACGATCCTTGGCGATTTTCAAGGGCTATCAGCAGTCCAACTCTTCCGCCACAACGTCCTGACGGTAACCACATAAACAAACGTTAGCTGCCAAACGATCGGCAGCAAGGAGTCAAGAAATGGGATTTTTCCCGCGGGAATTTGAGCTTCGCAAAGTCAGACATCACAATTTCTACGAACTTGCCGACAAGCTCGAGTCGGTGTCTTTGCTTGCACTGTTCGGCGGCCGCAGAAAAGAGGGGGAACTGTCTCTGGATACACTCGAGGACGTCTTTATCTGTCCGCTCAAAACGGAAAAGGCCGGCAGTCTGATGTCGCGAGTGCAAAACAAGAACGCGGCCTCAATCGTCGTCAAAGACGCATCCGTATTTTTCAATCGCCTTGCCCAACACCACGACGTCTGGATGCGCGAAATTGCCGCTGCCGGTCACGGTCTTTCCGAAGAAGCCGTGCGACAGCTTGCCAAAGATCACGGGTTCGATGCCTGCAACGTGCTTGCAAAGAATCCTGAGAACCTTTTCAAGCTCAATGTTGAAGAGCTCATCGCCTTCGTCAAGCGCGATGAGGCGATCAAGTCTCAGGTGTTCCAAAACCTTGTGCACTTCAGCGGTTTCTCGGAGGACATGATTGAGGCCGGAGTCATCGACAAGCTCAAGACTTTTGTCGAAGCGTTTACCAACGATCCTGATGGAGATCTGAGGGAGACGCTCGAGGAGCTGCGGATAAGAATCGAAGAAAACGACTTCGTTGCACCGAAGACGGCCCATCTGCGTCGCCGAGAGAATCTTTCCTGCACGAACCCGTACGGACGCATCGGCGAGTACGTATTCGCCATCGGTTTTGTCAAAGTCGACAGCGGAACCAATGCACCTGAAATTGATCCCAACGAGCCGATTTTCTGGCTTCCGGTATCGGTTCACTCGTCTCTGGCGTATTGGAACGAGCAAGGTGTTCAGGAGGAATTGCTCACGCGGCTTGCGCAAAGCACGTCGTTTGATGTTCGCCGCGAACTCTCGGAACGCCGAGATTTGCCCAAAGCCGTCGTGGACAAGCTCAAGACAGATAAGTCGTTCATCATCCGCAGCAATCTGTTGAGCCGGAATTCAGCCCAACATCTGACGGACGACGAAATCCGAGAAATGCTGCGCGGCGAGCTCGGCGTCATGCGCGACTGGGACGATTGTTTTCCGTTTGACAAACGCGTGGAGGCGATTGCGTTGGAACTCTTTACAAACGAAGGCCCGGACGGATTAATTGCGCGGGAATCCGACAAGCAAGGCGTATAGCAGGCAGAACACAGAGAGTGAAAGTTCGGGGAGATAATAATGGGCAGCACCGTCTCTGCAGTGAAACGAGTTCAATTTCGACTTAGAGCGGAGGACAAGGGACTGCTGCAATTGGCTGCATCCTACGAAGGCGAGTCTTTGTCTGCCTTCATATAAATCCTCCCGACACGCATGGCATCGGGAGGAGGAGGGCTGTCAGATTGCCCGTCGTTCGGCGTTAGCGGCCGTTTAATTTTTCAAGGGTACGGCGGAAAATGCCGAAGGCGGTTTCAAGACCCGTTTCGTCGAAATCAAATTCGCGTTGATGGTGAGCCGCCGTTCTGTCGGCGCCGACAACGAAGAATTCGGCCTTGCCGCCGTGAGCCTGAACGCGACGCGCCAGAAGCGTGAAGTCTTCCGAGCAGCCTAGTTTCTTGCGTTCCACAACGTTCTTGCAGGTGGGTTCTTCGTGAGCGCATTCCGCAACAAGATCGATCAGCTCACGATCGTTAATCATTTCACCGGCTTTTTCCACTTCGTATTGAACGTCGTAGGCCAAGGCGGTGCCTTTGACGATTCTGACAGCCTGGTCAACCATAAAGTCGTTGATTTCGGCCGTTTCGCCGCGTACTTCCATTTGAATCTGAGCGTGTACGGGAATCACGTTGCGACATTCGCCCGCGCTCATTAGGCCGACGTTGATGCAGCCCAAACCGTTGCCGTGGCCCCCGACTTTTTGAAAACGCAAAGCGCCGTGCGCGTACCGGAGGACCTTCAAAAACGACCGATTATTGCGGAGCGAAGCGGACGAACGCTGATGCTCGGCAAAGATGAGAGCGTGGCCATCTGAGTGGAGCCGACGATGAGGGTAAATAACGCCGGAGCGCTTGCTGCTGCCCTGGCCGGTGCCGGTTACGCGGTCGGCGTACCGTTGTGGCAGCTCAGCTCGCATCTCAAAACCGGCAAATTGGAACTTGTTCTGGAGAACTGGCGGATCGCGGCGCGTCCGGTTTGGCTTTTAAAACATCCTCACACAGAGCACAACACGCATATTCGCCGTTTGGAACAATATTTGATTGAATGCAGGGCGCAGACTGAAGGGCCTGACGCAGCGCGCCGAACGTTTGCTCGCATGTCTCTTACTGACGCGCATTAAGTTTAGGGGACGAACGTCAACGTTTTAGCGGATTCGCTATTCCGAAAAGGAATAACTGCACTTTGGGACAGTTGTCGGAATTACTCCGGCAGGCCAAGATGAGACCATGGAGCCGAGTACTCACAAAAACAAGAAGGTCTCGGCAGCTTCTCTGCCCCAAAACAGGAGAATCGCATGAGCAAATCCGAACAACAGAGCCGTTGCGCTCTTCCCTCCACACGTCGTCAGTTTCTTAAGATGACGTCCGCTGCGGCGGCCGTCTCATCTCTGTCCTGCTGGACACAGGCTCTTGCCAAGACCGATCTGGACGTTCTCGGTGCTAAGCCAGCCGAAACGCTCGACAAAAGCGTCAAAGTCGTCAATACCTATCACGAAATTCATTGCCACGGGCAGTGCATGTTGAAGGCCCATGTCAAAAACGGAAGACTGCTTGCGTTGACCTCGGCCGGTGACGTTCCGCGTTGCGAAGCAGCCAAGACGGACGAATCGATCGGTAAGATGCAGCGTCGCGCCTGCATGAAGGGTTATGCCGAACGTAAACGCCTGTACGCTCCCGACCGTCTGAAGTATCCGCTTCTTCAAACGATTGAACGCGGCAATCTTGCGGGCTTCAAGCGCATTTCCTGGGATGAAGCTATTGACCGTGCATGCGAGCATATCGAAAAGGCGAGAGCTCGCCAGAAGGAATTGGGCTACATCCCCATCTGGGAGGTTGGCAGCACGCCGCTTGCTTTCCTCGGCCCGTACGTTTCGTGCTGGGGCCATCACTCGGCCGGCAACGAAATGGATGCGCTCTTTAACGCACTCGGCAAGGGCGTCAACGGGCATCCGTCAATTGACATGCTCAATTCCAAGTTCATCATCGTTTGGGGTGCCGACCCGCAAACAACGTCGCCGCATCTGCCTTTCATCATGACCAAGGCCAGAGAAAAGGGCATTCCGATCGTGGTGGTTGATCCGCGCTACACGGGCACGGTCGGCGCCATGGCAACGGGAGCCCCGGGCATTACGCCGTGGATTGCACCGCGTCCCGGGACTGACAGTGCCATTCTGGCAGCCATGGCCAATACGATCTATCGGCGCGGTCTGCACGATGAAGCGTATATCCGCAAGTATTGCTTCGGCTTTTTCCCGGGCGACACGGTTGTCAGTCATTCTCCTGCGAAAGATCCGATCACGGGCAAGCCATGGAAGGGAAACACGTTTACGACGCCTAAAGGTCAGTCGTTTGTGGAGTATCTCGATGAACTCAATCGCGAACACGGCGGGGAAGAGGGCGTGTTGCGCTGGGCATCTCTCCTGTCGGGTGTTCAGGCTGAAACCATCGAGGCACTGGCTGTGACCTATGCCAAGACCAAACCCGCTTGTTTGCATTCGACCTGGACTTGCGGCGGTGCGCAGCGTACCGGCAACGGCATGTACCATGTTTGGCTGTTGCTGTGCCTGGCGGCTATGACCGGCAACGCAACGGTTCGAGGCGGCGGCATCGGCGCTCTGGCTCCCGTTGACGGTATGGCGGTCAAGCTCGGCAAGGCGCCCGCCATGTGCAAGGGGAAAAAGCACAGCGCATTGCTGTTTTCTCAGTACATGCAAAGCAAAGTGTTGCTGACAGGCCGCGATTCGCGTACGCCCGAACAAATTCGAGCCGACGTGCTCGGCATCAACGGTATCGATCTGGGGCCCGACGCCAAGATTGAAATTGATATGGTTTGGCGCGGCGGCGGTTCAGCCGACCCGTTTAATCAGCGCTCTTCCATCAATCCCAAGATTCTTGCCTGGAAAAAACTCGACTATGTCGTAAGCTACGAACGCTTCATGAGTACGACGGCGCGTTATTCCGATCTGGTCCTTCCGGTGGTGACGCACCTCGAAGAGAGCTTCTTTACGGGCAGTCGTGTCAAGACCGACATGAACGTGGTCAACGCCGTTGTCAATCCCATGTACGAAGCCAAGAGCGACGTTGCCATCAACGAGATGATCGCTGAGCGACTCGGCCTGGATTGGGGACGCCACGGCATGACGGACCATGATGTGATGCGCATTCAGTGGCAGGGTACGAAGTTGCCTGAAGCCTACAAGTCGGTCGATCCCGACATGAAGCTTCCTACGTTTGAGGAGATGCTTGAAAAGGCCAACCTGCAGCTGCCCGTTCCGCCCGAAAAGAGCGTGATCGCAGCGGCCAAATTCGCTCCCGGAGAATTCCCGACGGATACCGGTCGCATCAATTTCTATTCCCCCTGGCTTGCGCAGCGCGGTCGCGTTCAGGCCGGTGTGGCTCGTGCCCAGTACGTGCGCCCGGCCGACGGCTACGAAGACATTCTCGAGAAAACGCCTCATGCTTCGGGTCGTCGCTATACGCTGCAGTACACGACGCCGCATATGCCCAATCGTTCGCATTCGTCCTTTGACAACACGACGATGATCCAGGACGTTTTCCCGCACGCCGTCACAATGCATCCTGACGACGCGGCAGCGCGCGGTATCAAGGACGGTGCCGACGTTTATGTCTACACCGAAGCAGGTTGCATCAAACTTCCGGCCAAAGTCACCGTACGTCAATTGCCCGGAGTCGTATCGATCGGTGAAGGCGCCTGGTATCAGCCGAGTCAAACCGAATTCTTTGACGCCTACTTTGACGCAGCCGGTACGGGCAAGGCCGTTTGCCATCGTGTGCCCGTTGACGTGGGCGGGGCCGTCAATACGCTGACGATCGACCGAGACATCGGTGCGAGCGACCCCTACCTGCATCTGCAGACATCGAAGTCGGGCGGCTTTGCCGCCGGCGGTTGTGTGTGTGAAGTGAGTGCAACATTGCCCGCCTAACGGCTCAAGCAGATCATCAACGAATACGTCGAGGAATACGAAAATGACACAGTGGGGTTTTTACTTTAACCAGAAGCGATGCTTGGGCTGCGCCACATGTACGGTTGCCTGCAAAGAGTGGAACGAGGGACGTCGCGGCGACGCCAAGCTCAATGGGCTGACGGACAATTCTTTAAAGAGTTTGGAAACGCCGAGGGACTGGAAAGCCGGAACATCCGATAAAGCATCGAACTATGCCTTTTTGCGGCGTTTTGACATGAAGGAAAACTGGCGTCGCGTGACGTTCTTTGAGTTTGGAAAACGAGCTCCGGACGTCGAGGTGGTGCCGCTTTCCATGTCATGCAACCACTGCAATGATCCGGCCTGCGTAAAGGTTTGTCCCGTCAAGGCGATTTCCAAGGAAAAGGAATTCGGTGCAGTCATTGTCGACAGCGCCAAGTGCATCGGTTGCGGAGCTTGTGCGAAGGCCTGCCCCTGGGGTGCGCCGCAATACTTCGAGGCGTTGGAAAAAACACAGATGGGTACGCCCGAGCATCCTCACATGACCAAGTGTGACATGTGCGTCGATCGTCTGCGTGTCGGACTTAAGCCCGCCTGCGTGGCATCCTGTCCCGGTCGCGCACTGGAGTGCGGGCCGATTGAGGAACTCAAAAAGTCGCATCCCAATGCAACGTTCGATGCCGTGGGCGTGCCGCGCAAACTTGTCGAACAGACAAAGCCCAATGTGCTGTATGAGGCTCGGAAGACCTTTGTGAAGTAAGGAGTGAAACACAAGTGACCGAACATCTTTCCGATCGTGTGACGGCTCTTGCGGCGCTTACTTTTTCTGACTGGCTGCTCAAAGGTGCGGATGACTCGATTTGCTCGAGTCTTACCGCAATGATGCAGACGTTGTCTGAAGGGCCTCAAACCGTGGCCAAGGCAGCTTGTCAGGCAGCACATGTATTGCGGGAAAGCTCGATTGAGGAGCAGTCCCGCTGTTGGACACGTGCGTTTTGCGTCGGCGAAGGTTCCGTGACGCCGCATCAAAGCGTGGCGGTGACGGGACTGGTGATGCAGGAGCCGCGCGATGAGGTCTTGCAGGTGATGAGCGATTTCGGCCTTGCTCCCGAAGCGGCATTGCATGAGCCGGCCGATCATCTCGGTGTGCTGCTGGCTTTCTGGGCGCGTCTTCTTGCCGCGCCCAGTCACGCTGACGCCGCGGTTTCCTTTGCCGAGAGGCACCTTTCTTGGGTGCCTTGGGTGAGAGCCGAGCTCGAAGCCAAGCAGCCGGACAACGATGTTGCGATGGCGTTGGTAACTCTGCTTGAAACCGTGATAGACGACTTTCTTCGCAAGCACGTTCGAGTAACGGCTTAAAGCACCGGAATCTCCAACTGAGGACCTGCCGTTATGATGTCTGTGACGGCAGGTTATTTTTCGACGGTTGCGATCATGCCCAGATGGATATGTAATGTTGTGCTGATGACGATGCTGGCGGTGCAAAATCCGTCGGCTGCATCGTCCGATGTGTCGGGTCTCGACCGCCGGTTGACCACAGAAGGCCCGGTGAGACTGGGTATTCTGAGCACAATCGGTGAACTGTCGAGCACAGAAGTTTTCTCCGAGACGGTTCAGGCTTTGAAAATGGCCTGGGGGCGGAATATTGAACTTTCGTATTACGATCTTGACACGCTGCCGGAAGCCGTCCTTCGCAAACAGCTTGACTTTTTCATTTCAAATGCGGGCACTTTCTCGCATATGCAGACTCAGGGGCTCGCGCGTCATCTGGCTACGCGGAAAATCCGCGAAGCAGACGATCCCAATTTCAGTATGGGCGGCATCTTTTTTGTCCGCAGTGAAAATACGGCGATTCGCACGTTCGAAGATATGAAGGGTAAAACGGCGGTAGCCGTTGCGCCCAATGCATTCGGCGGGTACCGCGTTCATCTCGGAGAACTGTATGCTCGGGGATATGAACCTGAAACATTCTTTGGCTCGACTACTTTTACCGGATACCCCATGCAGAGCGTCTTTGACGTGATGAAGCAGGGAAGGGCCGATATTGGTATGGTGCGCGCCTGTCTGCTCGAGGAAATGGTGCACGAAGGCCTTGTTGGTCGGGACGAGTTTCGTGTCATCGGGGCAAAGACGGAACCTCGTTTGCGTTGTTTGACTTCTACCGCGCTGTACCCTGACTGGGTGTTTGCCGCAACGACCGAAGCTTTGCCTGAATTGAGCCGAAAGGCTTCGGCAGCTTTGTTTTCCATGCCGGAAGACTCAGCGATGTATTGGAGCGTCGCAAGCGACTTTACGAGGATTGACCGTCTTTTCAAAGATCTGAAAATCGGTCACTACAGTTACTTGCGCGAGTGGACGTTCAAGCGCTTTTGGCAGGAATACCGATGGGTGGTCCTCGTGGCGCTCGGACTGCTTTTTTTAGGCATATGGCATGCGGTTTTTGTGACTTTGGAAGTGCGGCGAAAGACAGCAAGTCTGCGAGCGGCCATGCAGCAACGGGAAGCCGCGCAAAACGAAGTGTTGCAGACTCAATCCCGACTTCAGGCTCTTGAAAAGGCCAGTTTGGTCGGCATGCTTTCCAACATGGTGGCGCATGAACTCAAACAGCCGCTTGGAGCGATCGCTAATTTCGCAGACGGAATTCGGACGATTACCAAGGGCGAGACCGAACACGGCAAACCGAGCTCTGTCGGAGAGGCCGGACAAAGGTCCGATACGATGGAGTTGATCGGCATTGCCGCAGATGAGATCATCGGACAGACACAACGGGCGAGCGCCATTATCGAACGAGTTCGCGGGTACGCCAAGAGCGGGGCAGGCAAACAAATTGAAAAACGGCAATTGCTCAAAGTTGTCAGTGACGCCGTCAGGGATTTTCGTCTGTTGGCCAAGTCGCCCCCGACAATCAACGTGAATGTTCCGCCCAATGCCTATGTACAGGTCGATGCGGTGGAGCTTTCTCTTGTCATTTTGAATCTTTTCAAGAACGCTTCTGAAGCGACCCGCCACACGACAGATCCGCAAGTTGACGTCAAACTCGAAAGTAACGGCTCGATGTGGGAGCTGGCTGTCTCCGACAATGGACCCACGGTTGACGTTTCCATGTTTCAGGATCTGTTCTCACCGAAAACGAGCAGCAAGTCCACCGGATTGGGTGTGGGCCTAGCCATATCGGCCCGCATCATGGAGGGATGCGGCGGCAGACTAAGGATTGAGCGCAATCAGCCTTTTGGTTTGAAGGCCGTGATGGTTTTGCCGAAAGCATAAAAAATGACGGATAGACACACCAAAATTGACGATTTGCCGGAAGCCCGGGTTAAGGCGGCTTGTCTGGTTCGCATTGTTGATGATGACGAGACGATGCTTAACTCTTACCGTTTCATGCTGGGTGCGGTCGGTTGGCAAGTTAAGTGTTATCAACAGGCTCGAGCTTTTCTTGACGATCAGAACGATGCGGCAGGTTGCCTTGTTCTGGACGTTCGCATGCCGCAGATGAGCGGATTGGAGCTTCAAGCAGAAATGAGAAGACTCGGCGTGACCTTGCCGGTCATCTTTGTGACAGGACACGGTGACGTGGATATGGCTGTGCAGACGATGAAGGACGGTGCAGTTGACTTCATGCTCAAGCCGGTGGTTCCGGATCGATTGAAAGAAGCCGTTTTGCATTGGTGTCGAGAGGATTGCAAGCGGAGGCTGTCTGAACTTCAGAACAATGCTCTGGAAAGCGACGCTCGTTCGCTGACCGAAAGAGAGCGTGAGGTGGCGCAGCTCGTCGTGCAAGGCCTATCCAACAAAGCGATTGCCGCCAAATTGGCCATAGCGGAGCGTACCGTTAAGTTTCATCGAGCGTCGGCCTGTGAGAAGCTCGGCGTCAGCAGTTCGGCGCAATTGATTGCGCGACTGATGTTGCTCAAAGAGAAAGGATTGGTGTAGACAGCGTTCCTTTTTCAGTCAGACTCTTTTTGCCGCAAGTGAGGCGTCTCTTTGCTTGCGCGCTTGTCGTTCAAAATCGTCTTTTTGGTTACGGCTCGAACTTCGAGCATAAGTAACCGTGTGCTGTTTTTTCGTCCCGGACTTGGCAGAAAAATGCGGGCAAAGTTCTGCCTGGGACTAACCCGAATGCCACCTCCCGCCCGGATCGGCTCACAAATTAAGATCTTTCCCATTACTCTTGACCTGGGTGCAACACGCAGCTTGAGAATTCTCCGGATCCGCGAAGCACAGGAGAATGCTTCGGATATCAGGAACCACCGGAGAACAATATGGACAAGAAAAATCTGTCTCGCCGAGCTTTCTTGCGCACGAGCATAGCCAGCGGCGCATCGCTGGCTGCCGTCGGTCTGCACGCGGCGCCTGTCGGTATCTATAAGCCCGGTACCTATTCAGCCAAAGCTGCCGGCATCGGTGACGTCATCGTGACGATGACGTTTGACACAAACAAGATCACGGATGTTGTTCTTGACGTCTCGCACGAAACGCCCAACATCGGTCAGGCTGCAGCCAAGCAGTTGAAACAATTCATTCTGAAGGCTCAGTCGGCTGACATTGACGCCGTTTCCGGAGCGAGCATCACTTCTCAGGCCGTTCACAAGGCGGCCGCCAAGTGCATCGCACAGGCCAAAGGTGAAATTCCCGTTGAAGTCATCACCAAGACCGAAGCGGCCGATGACGGCGACTGGCTCGGCAAGCCGCCCGAAATAGCGGAAAAAGACATTGTCGATACGATCAAGACGGAAATTCTCGTGATCGGCTGCGGTACCGGCGGTATGTTTGCCGTTGCCGCTGCGGCAGAAGAGGGGGCCAAGGTGATCGGCATCGACCGATTCCCGACCGGTACCGGCATTCGCGACGACTTGGCGGCCATGAACTCCCGCTACCAAAAGAAATACGGCACCGTGATCGACAAGTGGGAGTTCATTCGCGCCGTAACGTCGTATGCCGCAGGCCACCTGCAACAGGATTTGGTTAAAGTGTGGTGTGACAATTCCGGCGCCACGATTGACTGGTACGGCGATCGTCTGGCCGAACGCGGCGTGGAACTCTGGCACGAATCGGGCGACAAGGTTGATCCCGCTTACCATCATCACTTCCCGACAGGTCATTCGCCTCGCTGGCGCACGTCCGACGACGGTACCGGCAAGCCGCTTAACGGCAACAAGGTTCTGTACGACTACTGCGTCAAGAAGGGAGCTCGCTTTGACTACAACACCAAGATGGTTAAGCTCGAGCGCAAGAACGGGCGCGTTACCGGGTGCATTGCCACCAATAAGGACGGCAAGTACGTGCGTTACGTTGCATCCAAAGGCACTGTGGTTGCCACCGGCGGCTATTCACTCAATTACAAGATGCTCGAAGCGCTGCAGCCGTGGACGCTTCGCGTGATCGGGCGCAACCGTTCGGTGCCCGGAGCTCACGGCGACGGCATCCGTGCTTGTCTGTGGGTCGGCGCCAAGATGGACGACATCCACTCGGCCATGAAGTTTGATCGTTGCGCGCTTCGTCCCAACCAGAAAAACGGTCCCGAAACGGCCAAGTCGGGCGACGTCGGTATGTTCTGGATGGCGTCTCAGCCCTGGCTCAAGGTCAACGCAGACGGCCACCGCTTCATCAACGAATCGGGTACCTACGAAGCCATTCTGCACGCCGACGAATACCAGAAGGGACATTGCCACTACACGCTCTTTGACTCAAATTGGACCAAGTACGTGCAGCAGTTCAAAATGCACGGTTGTTCTCGCCTTGTGCCGTTTGAAAACGGAGCGGATCCCAACATCCCGTGGCAGGTCTTCCAGCAAAAGTATTTCCCTGTGCTCCTCGAAAAGGGCTTCTTGATGAAGGCCGATACGATCGAAGAGCTAGCCAAGAAGTTACTGCTGCCGCCCGAAGAGCTCGTCAAGACCGTCAAGCGCTACAACCAGCTTTGCAAGGACGGCAACGACGTCGATTACGGCAAGGAACCCTTCCGTTTGTCACCGCTTGACAAGCCGCCGTTCTACGGCGCGAAGAATACGGGTGACATTCTTTGCACGATGGACGGCATTCAGATCGACACGAACATGAACGCCATCGACACCGAAGGTAATCCGATTCCGGGCTTGTACGTGATCGGCAATGACAGCGGTAGCTACTTTGCCAACACCTATCCGAACCTTGTCACCGGTATGGCCTGCGGCCGCACGGTGACGTTCGGCCGCCGCGTCGGCAAGTATCTCGCCCAGCTTAAGGCTTGATTTATCTCCAAAGGGTCGCGGCAGGCGTTTGGAAGCACTGAACACCTGCCGTCCCTAACATTTTCTGTTTCTCTCTCCTGCGTTTTGTCGGGGCCGCGCACTGTTTTGAGTCAAATTCGGTCGTGTCGAAAAGGAAGCCGGCCGATCGGGTACTCCATGCGGCTCCGATTTTTTTTGCGAAGTTTGTCCCAAGCGTTGGTCAAGGCCTCGATTTGATTCCGTACTTTAGTCGCTCAGGCACCCTCGAATCTCTCAAGATTCTCGGATAGGCATCACGAAACGTCCGTATCCACCGCGACGACTGCCGTCCGGATTGATGAGTTTCATTTCGACGATCAGAAAAAGATTGTCAGCCGGCCTCAGGTTGAGCGTTTTCATTTGTCGGAAGGCCGGGTGATCCGCCCGGGAGAGCTTTTCCATGCTGAAAGCGGATTCGTCGGCAGCAAAGTGGTAAACGAAAGCTTTGCCTTCCGGAAACACTTTCACGACTTCGCTTGTCGGAATGCCGTAGCGCTCGGCGATGGATTTCGGAAGAATGACACCCCAGCACGGCAAATAGCGCTTGTCGCCGGACTCGACCGCTTTGAGATGCATGGCCGATTTGGCGATAGGCAACCAGCTTGTCCAGATTTTGAGAAGGGGATAGATACGCTCATCCCGGATGAAGTTCGAATCCATCGTATGTGGAAGGAAATAGTGTGCTTCAACCTCGCGAACTTCCCAATCGACGGGTCTGATGCGTCGTTTTTGCTGCCAGGCATGCACGCGCTTGTGTTCTTCGAGAACAGCAGAAATGCGGTCGGCTTGTCTGCGCAACTCTTCGACTTTTTTGTCCAGCAACAATAAAGCCTCGTCTGCGTCGGCCATCAGCATCGCCCGCATTTCCTTGACGGTAACACCGTAGTTGCGCAGACGCATGTACTCCAGGATGCGCGAAGACTGATCGAAGTTGAAATAGCGGTAGCCGTTTTCGCTATGGTGTACGTCCAGCAGCCCGCATTCTTCGTAGTGCTTCAGAAAGTCGGGTGTTACACCCATGTATTCGGCAAATTCACCTATGCGATAGTTTGTACGTGATGTTTTCGGTTGCTTCATTGATTTAAAGTGGCGGTTTGTGGTATGCACTCGACAATGATCGCACGGTCTGCTGGCGTTTGGCACGATTAAGCCGTTTCGCTTGGTGTCGGAATCTCGGAGATTGGACAGTACATAAAAATTCTCTATCGAGATGGCAAACAATTGAAGATTTTTATATTGTCTTGACGAAAGCTCTATGCGGAGAATCTATGATTTGGCCGAAATTCAGTCGGAACCGCCGGCCACTGACACGAGAGAGTACGGCGGTTCCATGGAACGATCAGCTTAATTTCTTGAGTGCCATTGCCACGAGTACTTTGACGCCTTTGGCAAGTTGCGCGGTGTCAAATGTCATGTTGCGGGCGTGCAGTCCCGGCGTGCAGCCGGCTCCGAGTCCGAAGTACGCCGCTTTCATGTGAGGCTTGGTCTGCTTGAAGTAGTGGAAGTCTTCTCCGCCGCCACCGCAGTCGGTGGCCAATTTGTCGGCTCCGAGTTCTTCTTTGATCGTCTGCGCCACCTCGGCAACGAGATCTTCGTCGTAAATGGCTGCCGGAATGACGCCGCCCGGGAACTTGATTGTCGCTTTGGCTCCGATGCTTGACGCTGCGCCTTCAATCGCTCGCCGCACTTTCTCGAGAAGTTCGTCCATCAGTTCGTTGGTCTGAGCCCGCACATCAAGGACAAGTTCGCCGCGATCGGGAATGATGTTGGAAGCCGAGGACACAGCCGAAATAGAGGTGACTTTGCACGACCAAGTCAGGGCAGGATTCATCTTGATCGCACAGATCGCATTGGTGATCAGCGCTGCGGCTTCCGCGCAGTTGACGCCCAGATGGGGACGCGCCGCGTGAGCCGACTTACCTTCGATTTCCACGCAGAGGAATGTGCTTGCCGAATGCCGCACCGCGGCGCAGCACGTGCCGGCCGGAATGTCCTGAACAGGCCGAACGTGAAGGCCAAGCGCAATATCGACGTCGTCAATCGCGCCGTCTTTCATCACGGCGAGCGCCCCTTCGAGCGTTTCTTCGGCTGGCTGAAACAGGATCTTGAGCGTGCCTTTTTTGACTTTGTCCACGAGTTCGGCAGCCGCCGTCAAAACCATGGCGCTGTGGGAGTCGTGACCGCAAGCATGAACGTATTCGATGCTGCCGTCCTCGTTTTTGAAAGGAAGGGCATCCATGTCGGCGCGCAGCATCACAACGGGACCGGGTTCTTTGCCGCGGACAACACCCACGACACCGGTTTTTCCTACGCCTCGGGTGACCTCATAGCCCAGTTTTTCGAGTGCATCGGCCAGGTAGGCCCCGGTTTTGAATTCGTTCATGCCGGGTTCGGGCATACGGTGCAGTTCTTTCCAAATTTCGACGACGTCCAATTTGCTCATTTTCGATCCTTTTTTGATGGTGTTGCCTTGTGCAGGCACGCCTTCCATAGTCTTCGGGTGATAAGCCTAACGCCGCTTACTGTTTTGTCTGTAGGGCATAGCACCTAGCGAAATACGGATTTGCTCAAAGGCTTGTCGATTTTGCCATACGCATTCAAGGCGCTGTTCTAGGATTCGTTAAGGTAACAAACCACCCCAAAGGAAAATCATGGATAACAAACCGTCTCCTCAGTTAAAAGAGGAAAAGAAAGTCGGCATCGGAGCGTATATCGCTTTGATCTTTGCCATCGTCATCTTTTCCGGCGTTTTCTATCAAATGCCTGAAGCGCGCAAGTGGTTGAGCGCTTTTGACTTTACGACCCTGATCGGCAAGTTCGGTGTGATCGGTGACTCCAAGAGCAACTACATCGGTTCGGGCGGCTTGTCGGCTCGTGCTGCTTTTTTGTTTGCTCTGTCGCTTATTCCCAGCGTGATGCTTGCCATGGGGCTCATTGAAGTGCTTGCGCACTATGGAGCTCTGCGTGCCGCTCAGGTACTCATGACTCCGCTTTTAAAGCCCTTGTTGGGACTTCCCGGCTTTACGGCGCTTGCCATGATCACCGATCTGCAGAGCACGGATGGCGGTGCGGCTCTTACCCGCGGTATGTACGACAGCGGTCAACTCAGCAAAAAAGGACTGGTGACCATGTCCGCATGGCAGTACGCAGGAGCCGGATGCGTCAACAACTACTACGCCATTGTTTCCGCACTGTTTTTCTTATTCGTGTGTCCGGTATGGATTCCGATGCTCATCATTTTTGTTTTGAAGTTCGTGGGCGGCATTTTTACCCGCTTTGTTCTGAGCACCGTTTACAAGAAGGATTTCGAAAATGAGTAACGAAGCCGCCAAGACCACCTCGAACAATCCCTTCGACATTTTTATCGTCGGTCTCAAGAAGGGTCTCAACATCGGGCTTTACAGCCTGCTTCCGAATGTGGTGATGGCGTTTGTGCTCACCTACATTCTGCAGCTGTGGGGCGTGATGGATTTTCTCGGACGCACCTGCGGCGGGATCATGGGAATTTTCGATTTGCCCGGACAGGCCATCACGGTGTTGCTTGCGACCTGGATGTCGTGCGGCGCCGGTGTCGGTGTGGCAGCCAGCCTTGCTTCGAGCGGCGTTCTCAATGGCCACGACGTAACCATCATGGCTCCCGCTTTGATCCTGATGGCCTCTCAGATTCAGTACATGGGTCGACTTCTCGGCGTGGCAGACGTCCCGAAAAAGTACTGGCCGCTGTTGATGCTCAACAGTCTGTTGATGGCTTTCATTGGCATGCTCCTGATGCGGTTTTTCGTCTGAGTAGTCGCAACGGAGATAAGGCGGCCGGTCAAACAGCTGCCTGCCCAAGGCGCTCTTTTGAGATTCGCGGTTATGCGCGGTTTCGGAGAGCGCCTTCTTTTTTGTTATTAGACCAATTTGTCGATTTTGTGACACCGAATCAATCTGTCGGGACTATCATCAAAATAAACGGCCCCCATTTCTGAGGTCAGAGAGCCGCGAGAAGATTTGTTGGATAGGGGGGATGCCATGAAAATGTTTTTTCGGAACCATCCGAGGATTCGGTATTTCGCTATTGCAGGTGCCATTGTTGCCTGCTGCTATCTTTTCTGGTTCCTTGTTCTGTACGTGCCGTATTACTGCGGGTGGGTTCCTGTGCCTGCTGATTGATGACTGCATTGGGTACCGACGTCACGCTTTGCAATTTCCTACACTAAGCAAACCTTGACAGTAACGTCGTTTGCGCGTTTGCGTCAATCGTTGGCGCAGCCTTTCCTAAACTTGTCAAGGAGATCATCAATCTTGGAAGTTGGTTTCTGAGACAAACTTCCGGGTGCTTTTTGCGGGTGCGGTTGTCTGTCAAAGGAGGCCAACATGGAAGACATTTTTGAGAAGACGTGGAAAAGCGCTACTCCTCAAAAAAACGGCCGTGGAGGACGCTAAACGATCCCCGCGGCCGAATGCCATGTGATCAGTCAAACGATCAGTACATGCCGATCACTTTCCACCAGGCCATACCGACGGTCATCCAAATCACCGTGTTGATCGTTGTGATGATGAAGCCGTTGCGCCACCATTCGCCCTGCGAAACGTAGCCTGCGCCGAAGTAAACCGGAGCGGCGCCGTTACCGTAGTGCGCAAGCGAAATCGGCAGGTTAGCGAAGATACCGAAAGCCACGGCCACCATCAAAGCCGGTGCACCGCACGCGACTGCCACTGCCACGAAGGCGCCGTACATGGCCGAAATACGAGCCGTAACAGAAGCAAAGCAGTAGTGCGAGTACGTATAAATCAGCGAAATGATGATGAAGGATGCAATCCAACCCATGTGAGCCGAAGAAATACCGCTTGCGATGAAGGCGGCAGCCCACTTGATAAAGCCGGATTTGGCAAGCGCCGTTGCCAGAGCCATCAGACCGCCCATCCAGAACATAGCGTCCCATGCGCCTTTTTCAGAGAGAACATCCTTCCAGGTCAGTACGCCGGCAATCAGCATGATCGACACGGCAACCATGGCGATCGGGGTAGCGCCGAGCTTGGTGATGCTGCCCGTTGCCCAGAGGATCAGGCACATCACAAAGACGAACGCGAGAACCTTTTCCTGGAAGGTCATCGGTCCCATTTTGGCGAGTTCTTCAGCCGCAAGCGTACGTGCGTTGGGAATCTTGCGCAGTTCAGGTGGCGCGATTTTCAGAAGAACGAGTGGCACAAGGAAGAGGCAGATCAAGCCGGGAACAATGGCGGCCACGCACCACTGCATCCAGGTGAGTTCAACTCCGACAGCGCTTGCAGCTAATCCCACGCACAATGGGTTTCCTGCCATCGATGTGAGGAACATCGTGCACGTGACGGCGTCAGCGTGAAAGCCCACCTGCATCAGATACTTGCCGATGCGTCCGGCGTTGGAATTGGCTTCAGAGCCGAAAGCACTGCTCAGGGACTGAACGATCGGATAGAACACGCCGCCGCCTCGAGCCGTGGCCGAAGGCATGGCAGGCGAAATCACGAGTTCAGCGAGGCAAATCGAAAAGCCGAGCGATACGGCGCTTTTGCCGATGGCCTTGATGATGCAAAACGCGATGCGTCGTCCGAGTCCGGTCTTAATGAAGCCGCGCGACAGGAAGAAGGCGCAGACGATGAGCCAAATCGTGCCGTTTCCGAAACCCATCAGCGCGTCCTTGGTTTTCAGAATGCCGAGGATGGCGCAGAAGGTGAGAGACAGAAATGCCACAGCGCCCATCGGAATGGGCTGCAGGATAAATCCCGCAATCGTGGCGACGAAAACCGCGAAAAGCGTCCAGGCGTTTGGCGAAAGCCCTTCGGGACACGGCAATAGTCATACAGCCAGCCCGAGAGCCAGCACAATCAGCCAGCTTCTGAGTTGTGTGATCATAATTTCCTCCCTGTAATGAGCATCATTAATCAACAGGAGAAGGCTAATTGAAATAATTTCTTACGTTTAGCAAAATTCAGAGAAAGATCGCGACAACACAAATTGACCAGCCGATATGCCTTATGGGAATAACGCTAAGTCGGCCAAAGATGGATCGGGTTGGTTATGGCGCAAATGAACAGCGCATGTAAACGAATGTCCGTGATTATTCCTGTGTCAACGTAACAGCAAAGAAAAATCGCAAACAAGCAAGGTCTAGATAAAATTTTCCATAAGCTACGGGTTTAGTTGCTGAAAAAAACTAAAAAGATACTTACAGCCCATAAAATCCCAGACTCAGGAGAAAAACATGTCGACCTTCATGCTCGGTCGCCGCGACTTCTTGAAAGCTGCGGCAGCGGGCGGTTTTGTGCTGACGCCTGTTGCACAAGCTGTATCCGCGGCAATTGACAACCTAGAAGAAACCAAGTGGTGTGCTTGCGTGATCAATTGCGGGCAACGTTGCCCAGTGCGCTGCATTACCAAAAACGGGCAAGTGATTCGCATTGAGACGGACAATACGTCTCCGGATAATCCGGCCGGTCCCCGCCAGATTCGCGCCTGCCAGCGCGGTCGCTCCATGCGTGAGCGTATCTATTCGCCCGATCGCCTGAAGTACCCGATGAAACGCGTCGGCAAACGCGGCGAAGGCAAATTTGAGCGCATCTCTTGGGACGAAGCCACCGACATCATCGCAAAGCAGTGGAAGCGCATCCTCGACAAGTACGGTCCCGAATCCGTCTATTGGCAGTATTGCTCCGGTCAGCAGTCCATCGTGAGCTCCCGCCGCGCCTGGCAGCGTCTGATGAATTTGAACGGCGGCTATCTGAAGTACTACGGCTCGTATTCCAATGCGCAGCTGCAGGAATCCTTCCCGCTCACCTACGGCAGCCGTGCCGCCTCGTTGCCGTCTGAAATCGCCAATGCTTCTTTGTACGTGCTCTTTGGCAATAACTTCTCGTCGACTCGACCTTCGGGCAGCGGCAAAGGTTATCAGATTGACGCGGCCATGGAGCGCAAGCGTCCGCGTACCATCGTCATTGACCCGTGCTACACCGACACGGCTGCCACGCATGCTGATCAGTGGATTCCGATCCGTCCAGGCACCGACGCGGCTCTGGTCGGCGCGCTGGCCTATGAGTTCATCCGCAACGGTTGGATTGACCAAAAGTTCCTGGATACGTATTGCGTCGGCTTTGATGCCAAGACGCTGCCCGCATCGGCTCCGAAGGGCAGTGATTACCGCAGCTACATTTTGGGTGAAGGTCCGGACCGTACGCCCAAGACACCTGAATGGGCCTCCCGCATCACAGGCATTCCCGTTGAGACCATCAAGGCGCTTGCCAAAGAACTCGGTACGACCAAACCCGTTTTCGTTTCGCAGGGTTGGGGTCCGCAGCGTCAAGCCAACGGCGAAGAGACGGCTCGCGCCATCGCCATGGTTCCGATCTTGCTCGGCCAGGTCGGTTTGCCCGGTACCAATTCGGGCGAACACGAAGGCAATACGCCGTTCCCGGCCGTCTATCTGCCCGTGTTCAAGAATCCGGTCAAGGCTTCCATTCCGGTCTTTATGTGGACGGATGCCATCCTGCGCGGCACAGAAATGTCGCGCACGACTGACGGCGTCAAGGGGGTTGAAAAGCTTTCGACCAACATCAAGATGATTGTCAATTCCGGCGGCAATACGCTCATCAACCAGCACGGCGACAGCAACTGGACGCACAAGATTCTTCAGGATGAATCCAAGGTCGAGTTCATTATCGTGTGCGACAACATGATGACACCTTCGTGCCGGTACGCCGATGTTCTCTTGCCAGATACGCTCGGTCCCGAAACCGACGATATGGCAACGCTCGGCGGCAGCCATGGCGACACCACCGTGATGCTCGCCATTCAGAAGGCCGTCGAACCGCAGTTCGAACAGAAGTCGAGCTTTGAAATCTGTCGTCTGATCGCCGCCAAGATGGGCATCGAGGAAAAATTCACCGAGGGTCGCTCTCAGTTTGAGTGGGTGAAGTGGTGCTACGAAGAGTCGCGCAAGAAGATTCCCGGTTTGCCTGATTTCGAGACGTTCTGGAAGCAGGGCATGGCCAAGCTTTGGGGCGTTCGTAGGGATCCCATCGCGTTGGAAGCCTTCCGCAAGGATCCCGTCAAGAACAAGCTCAAGACGCCGTCGGGCAAGATCGAAATCTATTCCGAACAGCTCGCAAAACGCGTTGCCGACTGGAAGCTGCCCAAGGGAGACGTCATTTCGCCGATTCCCGTGTTCTGGCGCAGCTGGGAAATGCCTGGCGACGCTCTGCAGAAGAAATATCCGTTGCAGTGCTTCGGTTTCCACGGTCACGGACGCATTCACTCCACCTTCCACAATTTGCCGCAGCTCAGAAGTATTCATCCGGACAGCGTCTGGATCAACACGATTGATGCCGCTCAGCGCAAGATCAAGGAGGGTGATTTGGTCGAGATCTTCAACGATCGCGGCATCGTGCGGCTGCCCGCACGCGTGACTTCCCGCATCATGCCCGGCGTTGTCACCATGCCTCAGGGTGCCTGGTACAAGCCCGTCGAAATCAACGGTAAACGCGTCGATATCGGCGGCAACATCAACACGCTTACGCACCATCGTCCGAGCCCGCTTGCCAAAGGCAATGCGCAGCACACGATTCTGGTGGATGTTCGCAAGGCAGCTTAAGGAGGAAAGAAAATGGCACAAAAAGGTTTTTTCATTGATGTGTCCAAATGCACCGGCTGCCGCACGTGTCAGGTGGCTTGTTCCGATTTGAACAACACGCCCGTCGGTCTGCATCTTCGTCGCGTGATGGAAGTCGAGGGCGGTACCTGGAAAAAGACGCCCGAAGGACTCTGGAAACAGGATGTCTTTGCCTACTACGTCAGCATAGGCTGCAATCAGTGCGCGGATCCCGCCTGCGTAAAGGTTTGTCCGACAAAGGCACACTTCAAGCGCGCCGAGGACGGCTTGGTCGTGATTGACCGTGCCAAGTGTATCGGCTGCGGCATGTGTGCCAAAGCTTGTCCATACGGTGTGCCGCGACTGGACGAAAAGGCGCACAAGATGCTCAAGTGCGACGGCTGTGTGGCTCGTACCTCCAAGGGAGAAAACCCGGTTTGCGTTGAGAGCTGCCCGGAACGCGCAATTGTCTTTGGTGATATTGAGGAGTTGCGTCGCAAGTTCGGCAAGGTCGATGCGATCGCGCCGCTTCCGACCGGTGACAAGACGCATCCGAGTTTGGTCATCAAAGCTCCGTCTCACGCCAAGCCCAGCGGAACGCCCGTGACGGTGCGTGGCGCCTAAGTCTGGAACTTTTCGGCTCTGTCAGCTTTGTGCTGACGGAGTCGATCGCCAAGTTCGGGCGCAGGCTGAATGCTCAAACACAAACGCTCTTCGACCTCAATGACCGAAGAGCGTTAAGTTTCAGTGATTCAAAACCAATCTGGGTTTCTATTCTTTCTTCTTCCAGTTGTTTCCAAACGTATGTTGTTCCGTCTCCACAAAGCCGCGGTGGCCGTGGACGGTACAGGCGTTCAAGGCCGTCTCAAGCTGAGTGAACTCATCGTCCGTAAGCGAGACGTTGGCGGCACCCAGGTTCTCAAGAATTCGTTCCAGATTCTTGGAGCCGGGGATCGGTACCACATTGGGATACTTGTGAAGCATCCAGGCCAGAGAAATCTGCGCATTGGTGGCGTTCTTGCGCTTGGAAAAGTCGGCAAGCACATCAAGAATCGGTTGGTTGGCCGCAATATTTTCCTTTTTGAGCTGCGGAACGAACTTGCGCACGTCGTCGACTTCCTCGAACTTGGTGTCAACCGTTACTTTGCCCGACAGGAAGCCGCTCGCAATCGGAGAGAAGGGGACAAAGCCGATGTTGTGGCTAACGCAGTAGGGGATGACTTCAGCTTCGCAGCCGCGCTCAACCATGGAGTAGATGTTTTGAACCGCGGAAACGGGCGTCACAGCGTGGGCTTTAGCAAGCGTATCGACATCGACCTGCGATAGACCCCAACCGCGGATCAGACCTTCTTCGATCAGTCGGCCCATGGCGGCTGCCACTTCCTCAAACGACACCTCCTCGTTGATGCGGTGCAGGTAGTAGAGGTCAACGTAGTCCGTCGCAAGACGCTTCATTGACGCGACGAGATGCGCTTTGACGGCGTCGTACACGCTGGGGCTTGCCGTTACTTCATCGGGACGCAGGTGCAGTTTTGTGGCGAGTACCACATCCTTGCGCACGGAGCCAAGAGCCTTACCGACGAGTTCTTCGTTGTGTCCCGGATAGAGCACCACGTCACCGTAAACCTCGGCCGTATCAAAGAAGTTGCAACCTGCTTCAAAAGCCTTGCGCATCGCGTTGATGCTGTAGTCGGCTTCCGGCACCTTGCCGTAGCCGTGAGAAAAACCCATGCAGCCCACGCCAATGGCGGAGACTTCGAGATTGCCCAGTTTCCTTTTTTGCATCTTTGTCTTCCTTGTTTTGTTTTACTTTGCGGACTCAATGAGCCCGCAAAGAAATGCGACTGTTGATGCGTTGGATTATGACTGTAGACGTGAAAATACGCCTGCCACAGGTTGGGGCAAAAATGTCACTTTTGGGAGATGATCGAAAAAAGACGGATGAGAATAACCATGCACAAAAACGGACGCTTATGAATCGTCCAAGTCCAATCGGTCCTCGAGAAGAGACTTTTCCACATCCACGGCCGCTCAGTCTACGAAATGGGCCGTAGGCCGCGGTTGTGGGAAAGTCAGGCCGAGATGCGGAGACTCTGAGTTTAGTCTCGTTTCAGTTCCGGCGTCTCCGGAAGTTCCGAATCCATCGTGTCCATGGGCCAACGCTGTTGAATAACTGTTTCCCGTAGGAACATATTCACAGCGTCTTGCAACGTGATGCCAATGTCAGCACAGACCTTTTCAGCTTGAGCAAGTACGTCGGAATCAATTTCGACGGTGAGAGTTTCCAAAGGTGCAATCATTGAAATATTATTGATTAACAGTGTGAATTAGTGGGTTTTCTGCAGAGATCATCGGTTAATCGATAGGCGAAGTCTATATTGCATCATCAAATAGTCCGCACAAGTACACCGTTGGCCGCTTTTCGTACCCGCGTCTTGCCGTTACTCATGCGTATTGCCACCTGATCGCCGCTAAACGAAATGTCGACCGCATCTTTAGGCTCGAGCGTACGAAGCAGAACTCCGTTGATGCGGCGAATTTCTGCCTTGCCGCTGGCATAGACAATGCCGACAAGTTCTTGGTTGGAATTCATCGAAACGCTCACAACGTTCGACGAACCCATGGTGCGCACAAGACTGCCGTTGTCGTTGCGCAGCTCAGCTTTGCCGTTTCGGATGGTGATAAGCATTTTTGATTCCTTACTGAAAAAGTCTCAATTGTCTTTCTAAGTCGATTGTAGGCCTTTGCCAAAGGCAGGGAAGAACGTTTCGAAAGCCTCTTTGATTACCCGATAGACCTTGATCTCAAGCTCGGTTTTTACGTCGTCTCCGTCTTTGTCCGTGTACTTTTCGGGCGTCACAAACACCTTATGAAGTTTTTTCATGTAATGGTCGAGCACGTCTTCATAACATTTCACCCGATCGGTCGGTGTCATGGGCACCAAGTTGATCTTGAAAAATCGCTCATGCGCAAGGTTCATCAACAAGCTCGGCTGCCCGGTTTCGTTTAAAAGTGCCGAGATCAAATGTTGCGTGATCGCGGCAAGAATTTTTGTCTGACATTTCGCAGCCAGGCCTTTGCCTTGAGCCACTGCCTCGGGCTTGGGAGCCCGACTGTCCGAAAGAAGCAGTTGCCATCCCTTGCCAGTTTGGACGACAAAGTAGGCGGGCAGATCCTCGAACAAATCCGTGTTCTCAGAAGCGACACAGGCAAACGATCCGCAGAATTTCGAGTAGAGCGGCACGCAGAACTGAATGTCATCGTTCTGAAGGAAGCGGCTTTTTGCCCTCGGACTCGGTACAAGAAGTGAAGTTCGGTTTAGAAGCCGATCGGTTGCCAACTCGGCGTTTTGAAACGAGAACGTCATTGGTTTCCATTTCTTAGGCAACGACCCGTTGCGGGCACGTTCCACCAACGTTTCAAGCGTCAGTCTGCCTTCAAGAACCGTCATGACGAGGCTGAAGGCGTGCCGACGTGAATAAACGCTATGAAAGGGTAGCTTTTCCCAAACAAACTCGGCCATTCGAGCAATTGTTCGGACGTGCAACGGCATCTGTAGCTGCGGACGGTTGTTTCGTCTTAGGCCGAATCGCTGCAGCGGATCCCAATTGTCAACGAGCGTGAACATCGGATGCTCGCCCATGCGCATGAGTTCAGCTCTAGCCGAGGCGTAGAAAACCGGTGAGGCTCCCGTGAAAATATGACGCATTGAGATAAAGAAATTGAGAGGCAGTCCGTTTGCGCCGCAGAGTTCGTGGTAGAAGCGAAATCGGTTCGGGCGAACAATGCAGTACCGTTCCGGCTTGATGGTGTCATAGGCAACGGGAATGCCGATGGGCAGTTCGGCGCCATGGTCGCGAACAAAATCACGCAGTTGCATCGGGTAGAAAATGACGCGTTTTTTGTGCTCAATCATGGCGACTCCTTAAGCTTTTATCGGACTGTTCGAAAAAAAACTCGAAGGCTTCATGCATCGCGGCGTACATTTTCTCGAAGTTCTCTTTTTCCTTTTTGTCGCGGATTCGCCGACCGTGAGGCGGGGTAAGGAGTTTTGCGATGCTCTCTTTGTAACGGGCAAGCATGTCTTCGTAGACGGCGATGGTCGTCACGTCGGATGTCGGCACGGGCCGGACGTCAAAAAAACGTTCCTGTCCCAGATTTTGCAAAGCAAACGTTTTTCCGGTTTGATGCAGCAGGATTTCCAGAAGATGCGCTTTGGCCTTGTCGCAGATTTTCTTTTCGAAGTTTTCGATGCGACCTTTGCCGAAAGCCACGAACTCGGGCTTGTCGTCTCGTACGTCGGAAAAGTACAGTTTCCAGCCGTTAGACGTCTGAAGAACAAAGTACGCGGGGCGATGTTTCAAAACTTCCGGGTCATGCGGGGCAACGCAAGCGAGCGTTCCCACAGCTTGCTTAAAAAGGGGGAAGCAGTGCGTGACGCCGGTCGGATTCTTGAAGCGGCTGCGCATGACCGGCGTTGTCTTTATGAGGGACGATTCTGCTAAGAGTTGCTTGATGTTCGGCTTGAGTTCATTGAAGACGAAAGAGGCCGGCTTAAGGCGCTCAGGCAGCATCCCGTTGCGGGCTTGTTCCACGAGCGATTCGATGGCAAGTCTGCCTTCAAGCAAGCACATGATCACGCTGAAAGCGTAAGCACGAAACGACTTGTCCTGGTCGGCGACGCGTTCCCATACCCAACAAGCCATGCGGTTGACGTCCTTGACGGAAAAGTCTCGGAAAAGCTCTCGGTCGGTTTCGGGCATCCTGCAAATGCCGTTGAGGAGCTTGAACCACGGATGGCGGTGGTTCTTGAGCAACTTCGCTTTGGCCTCAGCGTAGCGTTCAGGCGAGTCCTTTTTGAACACGTGCGTTGTTGCGATACGAAATTCCAGAGGCGAACCGTCGGCACTACACAATTCATAGGAATATTGATAAAAGTTGACCGACAGAAAGAAACAGCTCGCCGGAATTTCGCCATAGGGGACAGGACGTCCGGGTTCGAGATCGGCTGCGTGTTGGCGTAGATAAGTCTCGATTTGCGAACCGTAGAACACGTCGAGGCCAGTGCTTGAAGATAAACTCCAGCGTTCTTTGTGTTTGAGTGCGGTCATAGACGAGTCTCCTGAGGATTTTCAATGCGAATGACCTCGCCGTGCACGTCTTCTTCAGGGGTGACATCCGTACTCAGTACCCAAACAAGCGGGCAGGGAACCTGGTTCTCGGACGGGAAATCCGTATAGCCGTCGGTAAACGTCACGCAGACGTCGGCTTCGATTTCTTTCTTTGCGATCCAATCCATGATGGCAGGCATATACGTGCCGCCGTGCCAAAGGTTTTTGCGAGGTTCAAGCGGCTCGTCTTCCTCGAATCTGTCTACGGCTTCCACACGGGTCGTGCAGTAGACGACGTAAACCTTGCGGGGCCTACAAAGCTCAAAAATGCGCTGACAATGGCCGAGGTACGCGGCAATTTCTTTGTCGGAAATTGAACCAGAGACGTCGATGCCAATCACGACCGTTCCTAAGGACGGGAAACGTTCACGCCTCGGCAGATAGGCGATATTCAGACGCCGTTTGTCCGGACGGCTCCAGTTGTAGCGCTGATTGGACTTGCTTACCATGTAGCGTTCAAGAAGCTCGTACCAGGGAAGGTTTGACTCAAGCATCGAAGCGACGTAACGACCGAGTGCGCCGCTCATGTTCCCGCAGGTCCTGGCAGTAGTGAGCGCCTGACCGATTTCAATCTTTCCGGCTTCGATTTGCTCTTTGATTTCCTCCGGTGTCATTTGTCGACCTTCGCGGGAAGGTCACGGATGGAAAGATGCCCATTGACGGGAGAAGAGCCGATGGAGACGCCGCTCATAATTTCGGATGCGTCGTCTTTCACGCCGGACTCAGGCGCACCCGGAAAAAGGGGCAATGTTTGGCCTTGGCCGTTCGAGGAAGAAGGCATTTTCCGGGTTTTCAACTTGGGAGCGATTTCGTTATAAATCGACTCCGACGTGCGATACTGAGCACCTTCCATGCGGATGCCGCCATCGATGAATGCACCCACGTTTTCTGCAATCAGAGTTTCGTTGATGACGGCGTCGCAAGCGATGTTGTAGATCACAGGATCTCGGTCACCGCGTCGCGCAATATGCGCAAAGACGACGTGCATCACCTCGTGGGCGAGTAAGAACTCAAGTTGCGGCACAGAGCACTTCTTCACAAACTCCGGATTGAGCAAGATGGTGCGATCGAGCGTCACGGCCGCCGTCTCGACAGACTCCGAGATCAGGACATCATGCCGATAGAGAAGGCTTCCGAAAAACGGATGACGTAAGAGCAGTCCCACGGCGGCTTTGCTGATTTTCCTGCGCGCATCCTCGTTGGTTTCAAACATTTTTCAACTCCTTGCGCCGTCAGATCAAAAGACCGCCCTCGAGTAGAAACCGAGCTACCACCGTGCCGTAGAGGTTGTTGCCTTCACGGGTTTTGGCAGACGTAAAGGCCTTTCGGTTGGCCGAGAGGTACATCTTGGCGGCGGCCACGGTCATTTCGGGTTTCAGGCGCATGGTGTACTTCCAGATCGCCTCGGCGTTGTGAGCGGTCAGAACGGAACTCAACTTTGCTATCGTCGCCCACTGCACATCGTTGCCTTCCGGAATCAATCCGCCGTCCGGATCGCTGATGATCTTGGAGGCGTCCGGCAGGCGCTTCATGATTTTCAAAAAGCCTACGTATTCGGCGGCAGCGCCGTCGCCAACAGAACCTGCGACGTGTTCCATAAAAATTGAGCTTTTCTTTTCAATTGATTCGGGGATCAAAGCGACGGATGCCCAGGAGCGCGGCGTCGGATTCTTGCTGCGTTTGGGGTTGAAGTCGGAGAGCAGATTCGGGCGAAAACGCAGAAAAGCCTGAAGCTTTACGGGAATGTCGTTTTCCTGCGCCCACTCGAGCCAGTCGTCGAGGTTTTCTGTGAATTCAATCTCGCGCATGCGGTTGGCCAGTTTCGTACTCAGGCGATTGGCGCCCGAACGATCTTCGGTTCGGTTTCCTGTAGCAATAATGAAGAGTTCATCCGACAAATGCAGTTGCCCGGCGCAGCGATCAAGCACCACACGGCAGAGCGGATTTTGCATGTTCATGTCCGCGTCGCTCAATTCCTCGAGGATCAGCACGCAGGGACCCACGCCCTGACGCAGCGCCCAGAACTCTTCGGGCGGAAGCCACTTCGTGCAATCGCCGTTGAATTGTGGCAACCCCAGCACATCGCAGGGCTCACGAAGGGACGGGTTGAATTCGATGATGCGTTCGTCAGGAATTTTGTGGGCGACCGCAAGTTCCTGAGCGATTTCACGTGCGCAGGAACTTTTTCCACCGCCGGGCTTGCCGACGATGAACGGTACGACTTCGTTCGAGGTCTTGAATTGCTCGAGGATGGAAGATTTCAGGTCGGAGAATTTCATGATGACAGGCTTACGTGTCGATTGTTGGTAAGTGACATTGTGAAACCCTATGCGTCAATTTCTGACGTATATGAATATTCTCGATTCGTCAGAAAAACATATGGGATAGACGGCAGCGAAAACAAAAAAAGAGGCCGATCCAAAGACCGGCCGTAAGTGTTTTCAAGGAGGTTGAAATCAGATAGGTGGCGTTGAAAGAGTGTCAGCGTTTTTGGCCAGTGACGTTCTCAATTTCGCTAAGCAGGTTTTCGAGTTCGACAACGACCGGCACGTTTCGCTCGCGGTAGACGGCAAGAAGCTCCTTGTAGTACCAGAGAACCATCTTTTTCTTGTCGGCGCGCTCAAAGTCCTTGCGGATGAAGCGGTCGAACACCGTTTCGCCCAATCGCTTGGCGTCGGCCAGGATACTTGCGAGGTTATGCCATTTGTCGGCGGCGCTGATGAGAAGCACTTCATCCGCAGCCGAACGCAGATTGGCGATGTACTTTTCTTTGCGTTCGATCCATGCGCCTTTGGGCTGACCTCGCTGCGGTGCCGCGTCCGAACACGCCATGACGAGATCAAGAACGTGTTTGCCAAAGTGTTCTTCGATGACAGGCATGTACTGGGCGCCGCCGTCTTCCACAACATCGTGCAGCAGCGCCGCAATGAATTGGTCTTCCGAGCCTCCCCAAACGGATACCTGAGCGGCTACGGCCATGGGATGGCTGATGTATGGAATGTCGGTGGATTTGCGCTTTTGCTTTTCGTGTACGAGAGCGGCGAGAGCAAAGGCGGCGCTGATACGGTCAGTAGAGTACATAGTGTCCTTTGATTGCGTCTGACTGGAGAAACCGAAACGAACGGAATCAAACCCGTCCGATACAACAAGGCTAATGCCTCTTGCGTCTATCACTGTCGCTGGCAGTCATAACCGGAATCTGCTCTCGAACGAAGCAAGTACTTTGCGCAGGTTGTCGTCCAAGTAACGGGCTGCTGATTGAGCGATCTCATCCGGTATGCCGTAATAAGCGTCGGCAATACTTGCCGCAATGGCGCATAACGTATCGCTGTCTCCGCCGAGACTCACCGCATTTCGCACGGTGTCTTCAAAGGATGTCGACTCGAAAAAGCACTGCAAGGCCTGAGGCACGGAGTTCTGGCAGGTGTTAAGCATCTTGCCTCGGCAGTAGATTGGTCGAATTTCGTCGAGCGTGAAAGTCAGGCCATAAAAGTGGCGTTCCATGAATGTTTTGATGGCGGCTTTGTCGTGACCGGAGCGTGCAAGGAAAACGCAGGCGGCTACCGCTCGCGCACCGTTAAGACCCTCCGGATGGTTGTGTGTCACTGCCGTGACAGCGTCGGCAAGAGCGAGGACTTCATCGAGCGTGTGTCCCGCGAAGCCGCAGCCGCTCACGCGCATCGCCGAGCCGTTACCGCAGCTAAAGTAGGGTGTTCGGACTTCGGCAATGAGCCAGCGGTTGAACTGACTGCCGTAGCTGAGCTTCCAATAGGTATTGGCAAAATCTGCAAGGTGTTTATCTGCAGCTGCGGCGAGATGGTCAACTTGACCGTCGGTGTCCAAAAGTGCTTGGCAGACGGCTAGCGTCAGAACGGTGTCGTCCGAGTAGAAGCAATCGGGCGTGAATAAATCGAACGTCTTCGAAAGGTGGTTTGTGTGTTCAAACTGCGAACCGATGATGTCGCCGACAATGGCTCCGAGCATATATGTTTCCTCGAAAGTGGTTTATCTGTCTAATGATTCCATTGAAAAATCCGCGACCAGGGCACTAGCGAAAAAGACCGGCACGGGACGGTTGTACCGTATGAATGTTTTTGCGACGGATTCGTCTGCCGTGACGATCGTGCGTTTTCCTGCTTGGGCACGCTCGTCGAGCGCCCGCATGACGGTCTCGAAGTCTTCAGGCCAGCTGTGCAGAAACGTAGAAGGACCGCGCATGTGCAGAAGGTCGGCCGATTCAATGATGGTGAGTGCTGAGTTGACGACGTCAGCGCGCTTGTCTGTATTGAAGGCCCGAATTCCGCAATCGAACGTGACAAAAGACCATTCCGGATGGCGTTCGCGCAACGTTTCCTGAACATTCTCCCAGGCAAGTCCCGAGGGATCCATCGAGAGCCAGCGTGAAGATCCGATGATGCACAGCGTCGTACTGTCGGTTCGTTCTTCGGCGAAATCGCGAAGGAGCCGCAGCGTTTGTGGGTCAATCTTCATGTATGCGAGATCGGCGAATCGATCGTAGGGGACTCGACCGGCTGTTGACTTCTCGGCGACGGTCATTTCAGCTTGTAGGCGAGCGGCGATTTCTTCCATCTTGATCCTTTCTTGCGCTACTTCCACCAACAGCAGAGGAAGATTTTCGGAGTCCTTGATTGCGTATCCTGCGCGTTTTAATAGGAGTCCTGCGGCGTTGAGTGCCGTGCGTTTGTTTCCGTCGGCAAAAGCGTGAGCACGAGCGATGCAGTGGGTCTGAAAGGCTGCGCACAGAAACACGTTGTTCCAGTCGTAGGCTGTGTTGTAAGTCATCGCAGAACGAATACGACCGATAAGCGCCTGCGCTTTGGAAAGCCCCGCGTCAGGTGTCATCGGCTGAGATTTCAGGCCGCCGAATCGCTCTAAAACGGCATCGTGAATGCGAAGAATTTCTTCGGCTTTGAGAAGGTGCATGGTCGGCTCCTAAAGAGAATGGAGAGCGGTATTGCTTGCCGCGAAGGTGTCCAAAACGTTCTGAATTTCTGCTTCGAGCTTGGCCTCATTCTCGGCGGGTGGTACGTAGCCGCGGGCGACTAGAACTTTTTGTGCCGCTTCGGAGCGCGTTGCGTAGATTTCCGGCCACCGGCGTTTGCCGATGCGCCGGTCTGCTGCCAAAAGAATGTCCGTAAGGCCGAAACGGTCGTGCAGTGTCATGAGGCAGTCGACAGGCGCCTGAAAGTAACGTATGACAATGCCGCAGCACCAGGCGATGTCGTCTTCGAGAGGAAGATTGCCGATGTCAAAGTTTTTGTCATGCCACATAAACATGTAGTCGTGCAGACAATCGAAAATGACTTCGCCACCAAGCTTTACCCAGAAACGAGGAATGCCGTTTAGGCACGTCCTGCCGCCGCCCGGATATACGGCACAGTGCACTTGCAGTTTGAGATTGGGATCAATGAGATCGTAGAGTTTGCGTTGTATTTGCGACCACATGCGTGGGTCTCCTTACTTCTGTTAGTCATGCCAATCGACTGGTTGCGAGAAGTAAGGTAATGCTTAATGCGTCATTTTATGACGCATACTCACGATTGTTTGATTGCGTCTGAGTCTGACGCAAGAGAACTTAGGCTTGCCGGAAAAGAAACTTTAGGTCTGGTTGAAAAAATGTCTCGATCCCACCGTTACAAACCGATTACGTCCTTTGTCAAAGTTGCAAGCGAAAAGAAGGACAAGCAGCGTTGGCATCGTGCCTGGCGGGCACGGCAACGAGCCGTGTTGAACGCTGCCGTACGAATCACTGAGTCAGAAGACGTCGAGGAGGCGTTTGCCGGCTTCAATCTGATTCTTCCTCGCGAAGTTTCTGATGTCTGGGCGATGGAGAAAGACGGTAAGGTGCGGTTCTCGCCGGTCAAGTACAGACACGAAGAATGGTGGAAGAAAATTATGCGGAAGTGAGAGGTTTTAGTTGGGCGTGGTTTGATAAAACCAATTAGTTATGCGAGTCAAACAAGGTATTGTTGACCGATCTGGAAGCTTCAACAGCTTCAGTAACTACACCAGTTGAAAAAAAAACAGCCCGGTTTCGCATCGAAGGAAACACGGGCAAAAAAGAGTGAACCGGTGTGTTAATTGGTTGGTTTAGGGTTTGTCGTCGTAAAGCGGCAACCTAAGATTACGCGCGTCGACTTCTTTGTTGATGTCTTCTTTGTCCTCCTCTTCGTCATCATCATCGTCATCTTCCCGGGAGTCTCTGTACAGATGTCGAAAGTCCAGGTCCCAGTCGGGGTCAAATCCGTCGCTTTCCAGCTCGAAATCGTCTTCATCCTCCTCGTCGCCGTCGTTCTCAAACACCTCGGCGTCTTCGATCGCCTTTGCAATCAGGTCTTCGATTTTTCGCGTGGCGTGCAGAACGACCGTAGGATCGGAGTCGGCGAGCAGTGAGCGGATAAAGTCGGTCGTTGCCGGAAGCTCCTCGAGGTTGTCGACGTATTCGATGAGGCGCTCCGGATCATTTCCATAGAAGGCGATTCGCTCTTCATTGGTAAAACCCGCCGGTTCAGAAGTGACGCAACGACGAACTGCCGGACTGATATCAAACGCAAGCTTGCGCAGCGCGGGTGAGGAAGGACGGGCGTAATGGGCGGCGAACATGCGAACGGGTTCACGAGGATCTGAGGCAAGTTTTTCGATGATATGGGAGGTATCTGCGTTGACAACAAAAGAGCCGGAAACGCACTTGCCGTAGGAATCGTCAAAGTCGTCATCATCGAGCAGGCAGTCGATGGACGCTTCTAGAGCATCGTGTTCGGTAAGAATGACCGTAAAGGGATCAGTGTCTGGATTGAGCACCAGCTCAAAAGGAGTCGGTTCGCCATCGACGGCGTCGCCTTCGGTCACGGCACGAATAAGTAAAGGCCGGATGACGGCGGCAGCCTGTTCGTCAATGTCACGGATGCGGTGACGCACCGTATTGCGTAGCGTTCGATCTTTGAGAGCAAGAGCGAGCGCCTTGCGGCCGCCTTCAGTTGAAGCAAGCGTCTCGAGTCCGTCAATGTTGTCGAGCACGGTTTCGCGTACAGAGAAGGCCCGATCGGAGAGAAGTTCGATGAACGTTTCTACCTTAAGGCCGCGGCCGGCTGCCGTTTTTCGCATTTCGTAAGACGGGCTTTTGGCAAGGATCTCCCAGACGGCGCGCTGCGGTTCCGGGACCGACGTGGGTTCTGCCGTGTAGGTCATTTCCGTCTCTTCAAGGATGACGGCAGGCGAGATGCCGTCGGACGTGTAACGCGTAGGCGAATATTGTGCAGACAGAATGTAGTCCACGGCCGGTGAGCTGAGACGCACGGAGGTGTCGCCGTAACGCAGCAGGGCAAGCGATTTGATACGTTTTCGAAACAGGAAGAGCGGCAGTTCCTGCCATTGGGCGAGGGCGTTTTCGGAGGATGAGTCCGGGGCTCCGACGGGTGAAGATTGGATTTGATCGGTCATTGCAGTTCCTTGAAAGGTCATTTGACATACGATCATTGTGACAGGCTGTGCGTCAAAGACTGTCGCTTCTGAGTTCCGTTTGGCGGGATGTATTTTTTGTCAGAAAGGCCGATGTGTTGGCTTATTTTGCGAGTGAGTCGCAAAACGACGCATCCTCCGTTACGATGCACATGACAAAAAATTTGTCGAGTGCTAAACAAGGTGTTCGAGAGGAATATCGACTATGTTTCAAAACCCAATAAACACGCAACAATCCGATCGGAGTCTGCCGCTGATTCTGCAGCCCGGTTTTCCCGGCTACAACGATCTGCTCAAGCTTGCCCCATGCGGCATCGGTTTGATGTGCGGAAAGCGACAGGCCAATGTAACCGATTGGCTCGAGTCGATCACCGTAGCGGTGTCAACGGACTTCGTGACGGATTTGGTTCGCTGGGGAGGTGTGGATGCCACCATGCCGGAAGAGGCGGCCGAGCGAGCCTCTTTCATGAATCTGCTGGCTCGTCATCCGGATGCGCGTCTGCGTGCTGCGGCGGCCGGCGAACCAAACCTGAGTGCTGAAACAGTCAGACGATTGGCCGGCGACGCTTCTCACGACGTCAAGAACAATCTTTCACTCAACGCCCCGGCAATCGCTTGTCTTACGTTTGACGAGGCTGTCGCATTTGCCAGCGAAGACGGTCAGCTCATTGAAAACACAATGGACTCGATGGTCGATGCCGCGATTCAGGCCAAACGCAACTGCGCGCAGCAGTGCAGTGATCGACCGCGTACCGTTGAAGAATTGGAGCGCATCAATTCAATCGAAAAAGAGATTCAAACGATTCTGGAAAAAGCGCGTCGTCTGATTGCTCACTTTTATGATCATCCGGACTTGAGCGTTCGCCAGCAGACACGGCTTCTGCAGGCTCGATTGGGGGACGTTGACGACGATCTGCCAAAGCGGCGCATGCCGATTCCGCGACGCCGCCGCAGTGCTTCAGCCTTCGGTCTTGATCTATACGGCCGGCCTGAAGACTATGTCTATGCGCTAGTTTTTCTGAAGAAAGAAGAAAAGACTGGTGCGGTGATTGCGATAAGCGACGCTCCAAAACTGATGATCCCGGTCGATGGGCTCGAGAACGTGGCTCGTGAACTTCCTGCCAACAACGAAACGACACCGTTTGTGATCCGACTGGCCAACCATCCGTCACGCGCAGTGCGAAGCGAAGTCGCCCGCCGGGATGCGTTGCCGACAGAGGCTGTCGAAGCTTTGTGCACGGATACGACATATGACGTTCGGCAGGCGCTGCTAGGGAACGAAGAGATCTTGACAGAGCTGACGGACAAAGACATCCTGAATCTGATCAAAGGCGATCCGGGGTTGTTAAACGACGCTTTCGGATACGGCTGCGCGAGCAATCGGATCGCCAGGCTTTTGCGCGAGACTTTCGGGCAATCAGATGATCCGTTCATTGCCGAAACACTGGAAGGTCTCGAGTAGTCGTCAAAGTGTTCTTGGCCAAAGCCGTTGGCTCGAATTTGTCGACGGTTTTGTCTAAGGTTCAGTACGATTATTGACAGACATTTGGAATAACTTTTCCCGCAATCCAAAAAAAGCCTCCGAGGTTTCCCAAGGAGGCTTTCTTTTCGCTTGAAGGCGGATTACTTCTTGAACTGTTCGGTCAAGAACTGATCAAGGTCTTCACGCGTCATGTTATTGGCTTCAAGGAAAGCGCGGACTTCACGCTTCATATTGCCCTTGCCGGTCCATTCAACGCCGTTGGGAAGACGATATTTGATCGGGGACTTTCCGCGGGTCTTTTTAACCGTAGTAACGACAACGGGATCATCGGCAAACTTCAGATCGGAGCTCTTGATTTGGAAATCGGTGATGATTTCCTGAACGTAAGCGATGGCTTCGGCTTTGGCTTCCTGAGCCTGCTTCTTGAGTTCTTCCTGCTGACGCTGCAGGTTAGCGTAAAGTTCCTTAAAGGATTCGGTCATTTGTAGCCTCCTAGTTAGATGGGGCGAGTTTAACAGTATTTATTCGTAATTGTCAATGAATAAACGAGGTTAAACAATCAATTTTGTTTCAATTAAGCAATTCACACTAGGATCAAGCCTGATATTTTCAGTTTCACTTAAGCGAAACATTGCCGGCTGTTGCTGTTTCGAGTCTCTGGAAATATTTTGTCGAAACTCAGAGCAATACTCTGTAGATAAAGTCGAGGTTGTCAGACTGCGTGGTGCTGAGCTGTGCCAAGTCAACAGAAGCAGGGGTTAACCTGCGTTGGCGACAAAAAAACTGCCGCCGAAAGAGCAAAGGAGTAAATCTCTCTCGGCGGCAGGGAGGCTAAGTCAATGCGTAAACGTTATATATTGAATCTATGTTTTCTGTTTGACTGTATTTGTCAATTCGATCGCAGCTGACAGGTCGTCGCCTGCAGGATTCGGGAAAGTGACCGTCAATTGAACCGGCGTATAGTATTTCATATCAAACAGTCGGATGAGATGCTCACCCAGAGCATCCAATGTGCCAGCGTGCATGAGCTTAATCCGAATGCTGATCTTTGCGTTTTCGTACGTTCTCTTAATGGTCATCGGCAGACAATTGAATTTCTTTGCTAGCGCATAAAAGTTCCTGACGGTTGAGGAAATCTGCTTTCTCATATGGGTCTTTTCGGCTTTGGTGAGATCGCTCGATTCGAGAGTGTCATAAAACTTCTCGAGTTTGGCCTTGCGGCTCTTTCGATTTTTGATTGTGAGTTTGTACGAAAACATGCTGTCCTCGATGTCGGTGCGTTTGTCTTTTGGTTCCTTGCCGTTTGTTCGGCTGATGTTGAAGTTTCCGAAAATTTCGGTTCATTTTGCTTCGATATATCGCCTTGCGGAGACATTGGAACAATAACTGTATATGCGTCATTTGTTGTCGCACATGAATCAACGAAGGCATCGATCGCTCTTGCATTTCTTTTTGAATTTGATTTTGATTCAGTCGTAGAATGAATCCTATTAAACAGCGGTATCGCGATAACGAGATACCGCGGATAAATGACCGAACGCTGTCGTGCGTTTCGGCAAATCGACTCAGGAGAAAAACCATGCAAGCACTCGTCTCGAGACGGCGTGCACTCAAAGGCGCGGCCTGCACGGCGGCGCTCGGTGCCGTGCCGTTTTCAACGCTGCGTACGGCCGTTGCAAAAGCCATGGACGACCAGGAAACCGTGACATGGTCGGCGTGTACCGTCAACTGCGGCAGCCGTTGCCCGGTTCGTGTTGTGACAAAAAATAAGCAGGTCATTCGGATCGAAACCGACAATACGGGGCGTCCCGAGGCCTGTAATTTCGGTAACGATCAGCCTCAGGTGCGTGCCTGTCTGCGCGGTCGTTCCATTAAGCAGCGCGTCTATTCCAAAGATCGCCTGCTTTATCCGATGAAACGCGTCGGGGAAAGAGGAGAGGGCAAGTTCGAGCGGATTTCCTGGGATCAGGCTCTCGACGAAATCGCTGACAAACTCAAGGACGTGATTAAGAAGTACGGAAACGAAGCCGTCTTCATCAATCACGGTTCGGGCAACAACGGCATTGCGATGAATTCACGCAAATGCGCCCAACGTTTTTTCAATTTGATCGGCGGCAACCTCAATTTCCATTCCGACTATTCAGCCGGTCAGTTCCAAATGGCTTGGCCGTATCTGTACGGCAGCTTCAGCGCCACCGGCTACACGAGTGCTGCCTTGAGTCAGGACACAAATGTCGGCTCTTACATGGAGCAGATTGCCAACGCAAAACTTTATGTCGCTTTCGGCAACAACCCGGCCGTGACGCGTGCTTCGGGCGGCGGTCAGTCTTATGGTCTGACCTGCGCATTGGGCAAAGGCAAGCCGCGCGTCATCATGATTGATCCGATCTACACGGACTCGATGCTCGGCAACGAAGACGAATGGGTGCCGATTCGTCCGGGGACGGACGCGGCGCTGGTCGAAGGCATGGCTTACGTCATGATCAAGGAAAATCTGGTTGATCAGGAATTCCTCGACAAATACTGCATCGGTTACGACGAAAAGACGCTGCCCAAATCCGCTCCTGCTCACAGCGACTACAAGAGCCATATTCTCGGTCTGGGCCCCGACGGTGTCGCCAAGACGCCGCAGTGGGCCGCCAAGATCACAGGTGTTCCGAGCGAAACGATCATTCGTCTGGCGCGCGAAATCGCAACGACAAAGCCCTGCTTTATCGCACAGGGATGGGGACCTCAGCGTCATGCCAACGGTGACAGCCTGTGTCTTGCCATTGCCATGTTGCCGATTCTCACCGGTCAATTGGGGCTGCCCGGTACCAACAACGGTGCCAGAGAGGCCGATCAAAACGGTTTTGCGGCCTCGCTTCCGACCGGCTCCAATCCGGTGAAGGCTTCCGTGTGCCTGAACGCCTGGCATCGTGCCATTTATGAAGCAGACAAGCTCACCAAGCGCACCGGTCTTGTGCGCGGGACCGACGCCCTGAAGACCAATATCAAATTCATGTGGGAAACGCAGGGCAACAATGTCATCAATCAGCACACCGGCAGCAATTTGATGGCCAAACTACTCAAGGACCCGAAGTTGATCGAGTGCTTTGTTGTGGTCGACACGCAGATGACGCCGACCGCGAAGTTTGCCGATTACCTGCTTCCTGACGTTGCCGGACAGGAAAACGACGACTTCTCCGGTGACTCGTATTCTGTCGGCGGTAACTGCTACCTCATTGCGATGCATAAGGCGGTCGAGCCGCGTCACGGGCAGAAGCGCAACTGGGACATCATGCGCGAATTGGCCAAGCGCTTCGGTGTTGAAGACAAATACACCGAGGGCAAGACTTACGATCAGTGGCTGCGCAAGTGCTATGAAGACACACGTAAGAAAGTGCCCGAACTGCCGAGCTTCGAGCAATTCTGGAAGCAGGGCATCGCCAAGTACAAGGTGAAGGAAGACACCGGCATCACGATGCAAAGCTTCCGCACCGATCCTGCTAAGCATCCGCTCAAGACTCCTTCGGGCAAGATCGAGATCTACTCCGAGCAGCTCGTCAAATTGGCTCAGGAAACTGATCTGCCCAAGGCCCAGGGCCAGGTGATTCGTCCGATTCCGACCTTTATCGCTTCGCACGAAATGCTGGGCCAGGGCGATAAACTTGAAAAGAAGTATCCGCTCGAGTGCTACGGCTTCCATGGTCAGGGACACGTTCATTCTTCGTACGCCAACTTGCCTTGGATTCAGGAAGTCCAACCCGATCTTCTGTGGATCAATCCGATTGACGCCGAGCCGAGAGGCATCAAAAACGGTGACGTCGTAGTCGTTCGCAACGATCGCGGTGCCGTTCAACTTCCCGCAAAGGTGACGCCGCGCATCATTCCCGGTCTTGTTGCTCTGCCGCAAGGCAGCTGGTACAAGCCCAATCCGAAGACGGGCATTGACGAAGGCGCATGCATGAACTCGCTCACGGGAAGCTTGGTTTCTCCGATTTCAAAGGGAAGCCCCATGCATACCAACCTTGTCGAAGTGACGCTTGCGAAGTAACCGGGAGGAGGACAATAAAATGACGCAATACGGTTTTTTCGTGGATGTCAGCAAATGCACCGGCTGCAAGACCTGTATGGTGGCCTGTAAGGACGGACATTTCGCTCAGCCCGGCATGAATCTGAGAAAGGTTCGTGAATACAGCGGCGGAACATGGCGCAAGACAAACGAAGGTGCTTGGAAGCAGGATGTGTTTGCTTACTACGTCAGTCTTTCCTGCAACCACTGTTCGGACCCTGCCTGTGTGAAGGTTTGCCCGACCGGCGCACACTTCAAGCGTAAGGAAGACGGACTGGTGGTCATCGACACCAAAAAGTGCATTGGCTGCGGCATGTGTGCAAAGGCTTGCCCGTACGATGCGCCGGTGCTCGATGCGCAAGCAAAGAAGATGCGCAAGTGCGACGGCTGCCTGGATCGCCTGAGCCAGTCGAAGGCTCCGCTTTGCGTGGAAGCTTGTCCGCAGCGCGCCATCGCGTTCGGTCCGATTGATGAACTCAGAAAGCAATACGGCAAGGTTGACGCTGTTGCTCCCTTGCCTGAACCGAGTACCAAGCCCAATCTCGTATTGAGGCTGCCCAAGCGAGGCTCTCAGTCGGTCGGAAGCACTCAAGGGACTGTCTACTAACAGGCTTGAGCGGCAATAGACTGCGGGGAGATGCTTTCAAGAAAGTGTCTCCCCGTCTCTTTGTGGCAGTTCGGAGTTCTGAAGCAGACGGTTTTCCAATGGCATAATTGAGGCCACCAACAACGAACCTGATCGGTCCTGTACATGAACAAACTTGCCGCTGTTGTTTCCGCCATTGCTCTGATGCTGTCTGTTCCTGCGGTTTCAGCCGCCGACTCATTCTTCGACTCCATCAAAGAAGCTGGCCGCACGATTGGGCATACCACGCGCGACGTAACTCGTGAAATCGGTCACGCGTCTCGCGACGCTACTCGCGAAGTCGGCCATGCCTTCCGCGACGGCTTCTCCGACGGCGACAAAGGTAAGACCGAAGGCAACAATAAGGAAAAAGCCGGCAAGAAGGATAAGAAATAAGGTCCTTGTGTGTCGGCCGTGTGTGCCGTTCTCCGGTTTAGTCAAAGTTTTCCGGATCGTACAGGTCTGCAAGAGTGTAGAGACTGAGATTCTCGGTGGACTTAACGCCGTCGTATCCGCATCGAGCAATAAATCCGAATCGAAAGGTAGTCAAATTCTGAGACTCGCTGGTTTGATGGCATTTGAAGAAAACATAGGGCAGACCGCTTCCGCGGACTGCCTGAGGCAACAGTTCGCTTTTGCCAACACGACGGTGACCGTAGACCATAGCGAGCGAATCGGGAGATCGTTCGAGAAACCGGGACTTGCTCTGGCTCTGCCAGACGTCCAATGAACTGCATATGGCTATCCTTTAGTCGAAAGAAATTTAGTAAAAATAATTTTGACTAAGGAAAATTCTGCCTTTCAAACATGAGCGAACTCGACCTTGAGCGGTTCCCGAGTTTCTTTGCTGCCTGTAAAGAGTATCGCAAGCTATCGATACGTTCCAGGCGACTCTAAACAAACGAGAAAGAGGTTGTGTTGTCCTCTTTTGATTGCGCAGCTTCCTGTCAGTCAAGTGAGCTTCTTTCTATCTTTCTATCAGCAAAACTGATAGTGTGATAGAAAAAACGAGGTTTTGTGGAAAAATTGATAGAAAGCCTGCTCTAAAAAAAGCCGCCCGATCTTCGGACGGCTTTGGGTTAACCGATGGGCGGAAATCGTTTACTTCACGATTGTTGCCTTTTTGGCCGGATTGATCACAAGGTTGGGTTTGGTTTGAGCCGGTGACGGTAGTGGAGCGATGTGGGCGCCTTCACCGTACTTTTTGCGAAGATCCTCCACATAACCAAAGTCCAGAGCGCGCTGCGTGCAGGCTTCTACACAAACAGGGTTGCCACCCTTGGAAATGCGGTCCAAACAGGCATCGCACTTCGTCATCTTGTGCGCTTTCCCGTCAAGTTGCGGAGCGTGATAGGGACAAGCCATGGCACAGGCGCCGCACCCGATACACTTCTTACGATCGATCAAAACGAGGCCGCCGAGTTCGGGGTGCTTCGCGTGAGCCTTCGTGGGACAAACCTTCACACAGGCCGGATCGTCGCAATGATTGCACGACACTGACACATAGCCGTGGAAGACATCCTGGTGCCATGCACCCGTCATGCGATCCTGTCTCCAGGAACCCGATTCGTAACCGAGCACGTGACGGAAGAAGCGTCCGTCCTCGAGGCCGTTCTTGTCTGCGCAAGCAATCTGACAAGCCTTGCATCCGGTGCAGCGGGATGCGTCGAAATAGAATCCGTACTGTTTCATTTGACTTCTCCCGTCCTAGATCTTTTTGACTTCCACAAGGTTGGTGTGCGAGGGATTGCCTTTCGCTAGCGGCGTGGCGTCTAACATCGTCAGCGTGTTGATGCAAGAGCCTTTATCAACGCCGTCCTTGTCGGGTGAATACCAAGCGCCTTGCGGCATGGCGACGAGATGAGGGATGATGCGATTGGTGACAAACGCCTCGATTTCCAGCACGCCGCGGTCGTTGAAGACACGGACGCGATCGCCCGACTTGATGCCGCGCGGTTTGGCGTCGATGGGATTGATCATCAGCTGATCGGGGTGAGCGGCACGTAGCCACGGCACGTTGTGATAAGTCGAGTGCGTGCGGCCGGCACCGTGGTATCCGTAAAGTTCCAACGGATACTTCTTTTCGGTTGCGTCACCTTGACCCAGCATTTCCTTTGTGGCGATGAACTGCGGAATCGGATGAATTTCCTGACCTTTTTCCTTGGGCAGTTCCCAGTTCTTGGCAATTTCAGCCAGTCGCTCGGAATAAATCTCGATCTTGCCTGACGGTGTCGGCAGCGGATTCTTCTTGGGATCCTCTCGGAAGGCCTTGAGAACAATTCCGTCGTCGTTGCCCATGCGATACTTGATGAATCCCTGAGCCCAGAACTTGTCGAAGCTGGGGAACTTGTCGGCATCGGCAAGCCCCTTGGCTTTTTGCAGCGTCTGCTCGTAGCCCCAGCGCAGCCATTCCTTGTATGTGCGGCCTTCGGTGTATTTGTCTTCGACACCGAAGCGCTTGGCCATTTCGCGCATGATTTCAAAGTTCGGTCGCTGGTCCCACAGGATGTCGGCAGCCTTCGGGCAGGCGATGAGGTAGTTGTAATCGCCCACGGCGTAAGCGTCGCCTTCGAGCTCGTCAATTTCCTGGTTCATCGTGTCGGGCAGGACGTAGTCGGCAAATTTGGCGCTCGGTGTCATCTGGTTATCGACGACCACGATCGTTTCGACGAGCTTATCGTCTTCAAGGATCTTTCTGAGCTGATTGATGCCGCCGTGCTGGTTGATGAGCGTGTTGCCCTGAGTGTTCCAAATGAACTTGATGTTGTGCGACAGGTGATCTGCGCCGCGCACAGCCGCGTTCTTGGAGGTCATTGACTTGGCGTCGATCACAGCCTTGGGCCAAAGAAAAATCGGGAAGGAGACCTTGACCGGGTTCTTGCCCGTGGGAAGACCGGTATCGATGCCGTAGGAGTCGCCTTCACGGGCGCCGGTGTTTGTGCCGGGCAGACCCACCTGGCCGGTGAGAAGAGCCAGCATCGCAATGGAGGTTGACTGCGTTTCGCCGTTCATGCGGCGCTGCGGCCCCCAGCCCTGAGAAATGAAGCAAGGCTTGGTGGTGGCGATTTCTTTGGCAAGGCGCTCGATTGTTTCAACCGGAACGTTGGTGATGCAGGAAGCCCAAAGCGGAGTCTTCGGTGTCTTGTCCGCACCTTTGCCGAGAATGTAGCTCTTGTAGTCGCTTCCTTTGGGAGCGGACTTCGGCAACGTCTTTTCGTCGTACCCGATGCAGTAAGTGTCCAGGAACTTCTGATCGACCAGGTTTTCCGTAATCATGACGTAGGCCATGCCGGCAGCCAGTGCCGCGTCAGTGCCCGGACGAATCGGCACCCATTCACTGTCGCGTCCTGCCAGAGAATCGGTGCGGATCGGATCGATCACGACCATTCTCGCTTTGCCGATGCGCAGAGCTTCAGCCAGCTCCCATGTCTGACCGCCGCCCGAAGCGCGGGTTACGGCCGGGTTGTTGCCGAACGTGACATAAAGCTTGGCGTTTCGGATCTGACTCATGTAAGAGCCAACACCCGGATTGTTGGAGCGTACGGCACCGTAATTGAAGCCGCCGAACATATACGGCCAAATATTTTGGATGCAGGCCGCGGAGTAGTCCGAATACCAGCCGATATTGCCGCCGATTAAATTGAAGAAGCGGAACGTGCAGTTGCGGTTGTTAAAGAGACTGTAGTTGCCCGAACCGTGCATCAACAGGATCGATTCGTTGGTGTGCTTGGCAATCGTATTCTTGAGACGAGCGGCGATTTCGTCGAGAGCCTGATCCCAGGTGATCTTTTCAAATTTGCCTTCGCCGCGTTTGCCAACGCGCTTCAGGGGATATTTCAGGCGCTCAGGCGCATAGAGACGCTGGCGAATCGAGCGCCCGCGATGGCAGGCGCGCACTTGAGGAAAGTCCTTGCCGATGGCGCCGGCAGTGGGACTGCCCGTATTGTCGGTTTCAATGCGAATCACGCGACCTTTCTTCGAAATGCAGCGCAGAATGCAGCGACTGCCGCAGTTGATGGAACAGGCAGACCAAGTAACTGTTTCGGCGTCGGCTGCCGCTGCGGCAACCGCTTGACTCACAGGAGACAGAGAAAGCCCTGCCGATGAGCCGAGCAGAGCTGAATGACTGAGGAATGCTCTTCTGGAAAGCATGGGAAGCCAATCCTTTGAGAAGCCCGTCGGCGACTCCGAAGGCGATCTTCGCGCCTTAAAGAAGTAGAAGCAAATGGTTTGCGGCGGCACTTCTCGTTTGTTTTTCTTTTGCTTCTTGGGGTCTTGGTGTGAGTCTAGCGCTGCCATAAGTCCGGCGTTATGCTATTTTGTACATAACGGGTTGCGTCTGAGTGCGATATTGTTCTGAAAAAGGGATTACAAGCCAGAGGTCAATCATGATTTCCTTACGCGAATTTCACGATGTCTTTAAATCCATCAATCCGTGGGAATCGGATGCCGAAGCTTTCGTTCGAACTGATGCCGACGGTATCGTCTATGTGCCGAGTTCGATGATTGCAGACGAAGAGCAAAGACAAGCGGCTTATGACGAAATGGACGAAGAAGGAACTTGGATTTCTTTTCCGGACGCCTCTGAGCTGCGCTTGGGCAAGGACATGGCGTTGCGGTATGCCGAGCGGTTCTTGTCTGAAAATGATTATGAAAGAGTGGTTGATATCTTCTATCGCCGCGGGGCTTTTCGCCGATTCAAGGATCTGCTTGACGAGCGCGGCAAGCTCGAAGAGTGGTACGCGTTTGAGGAAATTAGCGAACTCGCGGCGCTCAAGGAGTGGCTAACGGAAAACGACATTACATATGTCGACGACTGTACTTTAACCGAGGAAGCCCGAAAACTTGCGGCTCTTCTTGAGCAGGAAGGTTAGTCAGAAGATGCCAAGCAGCGCAAAGGCCATCAGCGTGTAGCGTGCGGTTTTGCCGACGGCCGTCCAAAGCAGTGCCGACCAAAAGCCGATGCGCAGCCACCCGGCGGCCAGAGGCAGAACATCACCGATGACCGGCACCCAGGCCAGAACCAGCCCCGGAGCTCCCCAGCGACGCAGACGTTCGACGGCGTCGGAGGCCGGAACGCGATGCGGCACATAACGGCCGATGGCCCACGTGGTCATACTGCCGAGCGTGTTGAACAGACTGGCGGAGACAACAAGAAGCACAGCGCGTTGTGTTTCCGGGGTGCAAGCGAGCGCCGCTGCCAGGAGTGCTTCTGAACTTCCCGGCAAAACGGTGGACGACAGAAATGCGGACAGACACAACGCCCAGATGCCGCCGTCGCCGGCTAGAAAAGAGGTAATGGATTCAACCATCGAAATGTCGGACTAAATCAGGAACGTCTTGCAGGGCGAATAGTCTTCACCTTCGTTGAGCGCGAGATAACCCAATTGGTTTGAAACCAACTTTGTCTTACCGATGGTGCCTTCGATCGATGTGTGAGAGTGACCGTAAATCCAATAGTCAATGCGCGAGTCGGCAATCCAATTCCCCAATTCCGTGACAAACCCAGATGAAATAGGGGAGTGTTTATGGTCTTCTCGGCACAGCGTGTAGCTCGGCACGTGGTGCGTGACAACAACAATGTGTTTGGCGTCGGATCCGGCAACGGCTTCTTGCAAAAAGGCAAGTGACTCCTTATGCATGGCAACATACTCGTCGACCGAAATTTTTCTGCCGTCAAATGTGATCTCATTGAAGTCAAGAAGGATGGAATTGACGGCGGCGGATTGCTCGGGGATGATGTTCGACCAGAGTGTTGAACAGATGAAATCGGTGTCGCCCACGCGCACAACCTCATTGTTGCAGCACAACACATTGGGACGAATCGGAATCTTGATCGGTTCGATCAGGTCCTCGACTTTTTCCCATTCGCCGTAATAGTCGTGGTTACCCGGTACGAAAATCGTTTTCTCAAAATTGGACGAACAGAGATCCCAGAAGAGGCGATAGGTGCGCAAGGCCACCAGATTGGCAACGTCACCAGCAAGAATGAGTACATTGCCTTCCTCTTCAAAACCCTTGTTGAGGATGTATTCGTAGTTTTGCCCGTAGTCGAGGTGCAGGTCTGATGCGTATTGGACAATCATGGCGGATGGAGCGAGAGAACGAGGCGCGCGAATAAGTCTAAACAGCTTGAAAAGATTTTCCAGACATACGTCCTTATCGTTTAGCCTATGTCTTTGCGCCAGTCAAACTTCGGAAGCTCTTTTTTTCTGTTGACAAAAATGCGACCCTGAAACTGTCTGTCCGAGCAAAGCGCCTTGGCGATCAGGTTGCGGGTGCGCGGCAGTTTGACTCTGACGACGGTCTTTTTCTTGGATTTGCTCATGTAGGCCTCTATATATACGTTGAAACCGGCACGAGCTTAACCTGAGGTGCGACAGTGTTCGCCGCAGGCAAAATACTGTCGGCCATCCGTCAAAGCCACAAAAACGCAAGCGGCACTGCCGTCCCGATCGAATCAAAGCGTCTTAAGCTCTGACCGCAATAAAGAAGAACGTTTTGTACCTCACGGTCTTTGACAAGATCTCTAAATTTAACAAGAGGAATGAACTAAGGTCATCGTTGCGGAATTTTGAATCTCAAAACGAATACGGCTATAAGCCATGTATCAAAAGGAGGTTTCAGAATGCCGAAACGTTACAGTCCAGAAATCAGAAGAACAGCTCTTGAGCTCGTCAATCAGGGGCAGACACAAATCGAGGTTGCACAAGCTTTGGGAGTTAGCCCCAAGACACTCAGCCACTGGGTTACCACAACACAAGCTCGTATGCCTGATCAGCAACGCAATGAGCTTGAAGAACTCAAACGATTGCGCCTGCAGGTATGCAAGCAACAGGCCGAAATCGACTTCTTAAAAAAAGCAGCAGCGTACTTTGCCAAGCTGCCCAAGTGAAGTACGCTTTTTTAAAGACTTGTTTGGACAGCAAACTCATCGGGCGCAGAAAACTCATCAGTGTTCGAAAGGCTGCCGCCCTGCTGAGGATCAGTACCAGCGGCTACTATCAGTGGCTAAAGGTTGATCGATACCACCGCCACAGGGTGCATCACAGCGATGCGGAGTTGCTTTGTCATGTGCGCTCCGTTATCAGTCGCTGCGGCAAGCAGGTTCCCGGAGTGATGCGCCTGTACCTTGCGTTGCGCCAACAGGGCTTGAGCGTTGGTTTTAAGCGCCTGCGCAGACTTTTACGAAGCAACGGCATCTTCCATCGCTACCATCGCAAATACGTTGCCACCACAGACAGCAACCACAATCCGGCACGGCTACCGAATTTGATTGACCGTCAGTTCAACCGCTATGCGATCAATCAGGCTTGGTGCGGAGACATTACGTATATCCCAACCGACGAGGGTTGGCTTTTCATGGCCAGTGTTCTTGATTTGGCCAGCCGTTGCCTGGTTGGCTACAGTTTTGACTCAACCATGAAAACGTCCCTGGTTGTGGACGCTTTGCGCATGGCGATCGCCAACGAGCACCCGTCGCCGGGCTTGATTTTTCACAGCGATCAAGGTTCACAGTACTGTAGCCATGTTTTTCAGGAATTTTTGCTTCACCAGGGCATTAGTGGCTCTATGAGCGAGCGTGGGCAATGCTGGGACAACGCTCCGGCCGAATCATTTTGGGCAACCCTGAAGCGGGAAACACTACCGTTATCCGGATGCTTTAGCAGTCGAAAGGAGGCGCAGGATACTGTGACTCGTTGGATATCCTATTACAATGGAACTCGGCCCCATTCACAGCTGGGGATGCGATCCCCTTATCAATTCAGATTAAGGGCGCAGGCCTTGTAATTCGGGCTTTTTTATCGAGATTCGAAATTCCGCGCCCACGTCCCAGTTCCACGCAACGGATTCTTCACGGACGACAGGCAAAATCGAAGCCCGCCGAAAAGAAAAAAGACGGATAAGACCGAGAAATAGTCTTATCCGTCTGTGACGCGTTGGTTGGAAGAATTGTCGTTAGCGGCTGAACAAGTAGGTTTTGCCATGGCTCATGAGTTTGGCTTCACGGCAAAGGCCTTTGTCTACCTGTCTGGGCGCAAAATACAGGCTAAATCCGTTCGGAAGCTTTTCGGAGACAGATTCCCAAAGACGGGTTTGTTCCGAAGCAGGGGTTTGTTTGAGATCCGATTCAAACGAAGTTGCCCAGAATTTCCAATGCTTTCCGTCATCAAGCTTTTGAGTCTGTACGACCCAATCGGCCGGTTTCATCGGTTCGTTTTCCGAGAAGTGCGAAGTAAAAACAATTCGGCAGGGAGAACTTTTGGAGCAACCGACGGTCTCATTAACCAGCTTGATCTGCACGCTTTGCCTCAGCGTGTCGCCGGATTGCTCTAGCTCTGAAGTTCGAATGTCATCTACGACGTAACTGTTTTGACTGAACACGGCAACCGTCGCTTCTGCCAGAGCCTGCACGGTGTAGCTCTGCGCCGCTTCCTTGCTTAAATACTTTTGTTGCGGCACAAATGCGAACCAGTGATCAAGATTTTCGAAATAGACCGTGTCGTTTTTCCAGCCGAGATTGGCAAAGTCCAGACCTACGCCGGTACTGAAAGGCCCCTTGGATACGCTCTTGGAAAGATCTTGCAGCGGAGAGTTGGCCAACAATGTGACCCCTAAATTTCGTGCCAGATGAGATTCCGTTCTGACGCGAGAACATTGCTCCGCACCGGTCATGCCATCAGATATTTTCAGAATGCCGAACTGACGCCCCAAATTTTGGGCGTATGAAGCTGTTTGGTCATACGAAGTGCTATTTTCAGGAACTGTTTGCGGTATTTCCGCTGTCGAGCATGCTGTGAGTAAAAGCGAACAGAGGACAGCTAAGGAAAGTGCCGTTCTTTTCATATGAGTGATTCCTATTGTGGCGGGCTTGTCATAAGTCAAATAAAAACATTGTTAGGCTGCATTTGACATACATCAAATGCAAGTCATGATTGTACAGGAAAACACTTGCGTATAAACACTGATGTCTAAGAGAGTTCTATCTTAACGAAAAAATTTTCTGCTGAATCGCAGATATATCCCTCATGTGCCCTCGGATGCATCCTTGATGCTCTGACTATCGTTAAGATCCCCGAAGGAATGTCTGACAGCAGACCTTTCGGCAAGATGCCCATTTCAACTAGCATGGTGCTGAGCCTAAAACTGCAAAATATAAGGACGTGATCCACTTCAACCGATACCACTGGGAACGGCATGCTTGCAGTCACTCGTTTTTTCAAAGCCATGCTTCTAAGCGGTTGCATCGCCATCGCCGGTTGCGCCTGCGTCCCTTCCTCAATTGACGAGGAACTTGACAAGATTCTTGCTGACGTCGGGAACCAGTATGCAGCAGATACACGCATATCCGTATGGGAAGTCAAGGCCAATAAGACATCCGACGGATGGCTGATCGAGGGAAAAACTGATCGCAGAGACGCGTTCGACGAACTCAATAATCGATTGCACGCAAAGAAAATGCCGGTTAGCGTTCGCGTGGCAGTGCTTCCGCAGGACAATGTGGAAATAGGGGACAGAGCATGGGCACTTGTGAATGTATCCGTAGCGACAATCAAAAAGGAGCCGCGGTTTGCGGTTGCCGCTACAACGCAGGCTTTGGCGGGCACCCCATTGCGCCTTCTCGAATTCAAAACTCCGTTTTGGCGCGTACAAATGCCCGACGGCTATATCGGCTGGGTGCATCGTCTGCAAATTGCACGTATGAGTGCTAAGGAGCTCGCGGACTGGAACGCCTCTCGTCGCGTGGTCGTCACCGCACGTTTCACAACACTCACAAGTGAAAACGGAGCGACTCTGGCGCCGCTTACCGCCGGCAGCATCGTTCGGTTTATCGAAAAGCAGGGCAACAGGGTTCTGGTAACGCTGCCGGACGGTCATTCAGGTTTTCTTCGAACTTCTGATGTCAGGGAAACAAACGCGCATTTCTCCTTTTGTGACCGATTGCGAAGGGAAGAACCTCGGGCTTTCGTTAGGCAGTTGCTTGGCACCGCTAAGCAACTTCTCGGAACACCGTACCTTTGGGGAGGAATGAGCACGAATGGTGTGGATTGTTCCGGTTTTGTGTCGCTCGTGTGGCGTCTTAACGGTGTGATACTCAGCAGAGACGCCGATCAACAGATTGCACAGGCCAAACAACTGGATGTGCTTTGCGTGGAAGATATCCCGGCAGGCAGTCTTGTCGCTTTCGGGCAGAAAAACGAAGCCGGAGAGAACGTGGTGCGCCACATTGGCATTGCACTGCAAAATGGTGACTTTATCCATTCATTGGGGGACGTGCGCATTCAATCGCTGTCTCCGAATTCGCCGATCTACAGCGCGTACTTTGCAGAGCGTCTCTTGGGTGCTTACACGATTGACTTAAATTTGCAAGATGTTCCTAACGCCAATACGCTCTCGAATAACGCGTTTTATCGAGTCGAATAAAAAAGACTCTGCCGCGCAATCGACAGAGTCTGAGATTTCGTTGCAACAACTAATCGGGAATTACCGGATTAGCGGTTGTCACGGCGACGTTCTTCTTGACGACGGCGTTCATCTTCACGGCGAATTCTTTCATCGTTACGGCGTACGCGTTCTGCGTCCTTGCGCATGCGTTCACGTTCCTTGCGTTCTCGCTCTTCCTCACGACGTTTTTCCTTTACATCACGTCGCTCATCTCGGCGCTGTTCTTTCTTGAACTTGCGATAGTCCTTGCCGTAGCGCTTTTCTTCCCAAGCGCGGCGCTTGCTGTCACGCCAATCGCGACCTTCTTCTTCAGCGCGGGCACGTCTTTGAATTTCACGCTGCCATTCGCTACGGGAATAACGACGGTTGTCATACTTATCGTAGTAATACTTGCCGTCCCAGCGGGCATCGTCACGATACTTTTCAGCGTAACGACGAGAGGCAGCGTCAGCCAGTCCGCCCAGAAAATCGCCGAAACCACCGTCACCGGCTGCCATAACGGCCGGAGCGATCGTCGACGCCGCAGCAGCGGCGAAACCGGTAATGAGCAATCGTCTGCTGATCATATATCTCTCCTTCAAGTATCACCGAAATCGGCTTACTGTTATTGTGGACCTAAAAACTTAGGAAGAGCATTGGCAATTACAGTAAGAAAAAGTTTCAAGCTTTTTATTTTGACTGCAAACGAGAACTTCCAAAGGAAGTTAAAGCCAGAGCTGAAAATTGACTCGATTAAATATGTTTCGTTCAATTTTGCATAGGCGATCGTTCGATCTATGCTGGATTAGAGCAACTGAAGCTCTTGCTAAGAAGGCTGTAGTTGTTTGAATCGGGGAATTAGACTAAGCGTGATCAAAGCAAACACGACGCCGCCCCCGAAGCAGTATTGAGCTCCCATATATTCCCATAAGCTTCCGGCCACGAGCCCGGAAGCCAGAAGGGCAAGGCCGGAAAAGAAATTGAAGATGCCGAAGGCGGTTGCACGTACCTCGGAGGGTGCTATTTCGGAGATGATGGTTGAAAAAATGCCTTGGGTCGCTCCAAGGTGCATTCCGAAAAGAACGATTCCGGCCGCCAAAATTCGATAGTTTGCAGCGTAAGCAAACAACAAATTGGCAAGTGCCAGCAAAACCATGCCCAATGCCAGAAGTTTCATCGGGTTGAGTTTGTCGGCAAGTTTTCCAAACGGATAGCTCGAAAGAGAAAAGGCGATATTCATCAGAACAACCGTCATTGGAATCCAGGCGTGTTCAATCCCGATGTCGGCAGCACGAAGAACAATAAAAGCATTAGAGAATCGGGCCAATGAAAAGAGTGTTCCCAAAATGACAAGCTGCACAAAGGCAGGCGTCATGACAAGCTTGAGATCCTTCCAGGCAATGCGCTTGGTATTTACGGTCGGCGTGACGTTGTCTTCAACGCCGAACAGGATCAGGGCGAGACACGCGGCGCCTGGAATCAAAGCAATCCAAAAGATGCTGCGCAATTCCTCCGTCCATAAGAGGAGAAGCAAGGTGGCCAGAAGCGGTCCGACAAAGGCACCAGCGGCATCGAGTGACTGTCTCAATCCGTAAGCTGCGCCGCGAATGCTCTCATCAGTGACGTCGGCCACAATCGCATCACGCGGAGCGCCTCTTAAGCCTTTGCCGATGCGATCGAAAAAGCGAGCGGCAAGAACAACCGGCATGCTACCGGCCAAAGCAAAGACCGGTTTCGAGATAACACCCAGAAAGTACCCGGCAAAAACCAGGCGCTTCTTGTGCCCGAATCGATCGGCAACGACGCCCGAAAAGACCTTGGCTATCAACGCCGTGCCTTCGCCGATGCCTTCAACAAGACCAATCCAAATGGCGCTGGCGCCAAGAGTGCCGGCCATGAAAAGAGGCAAAAGCGCGTGGATCATTTCCGAAGAAATGTCCATTAAAAGACTTACAAAACCCAGCACCCATACGGTACGGGGAATTCTGATTTTGATAGCAGGACGATCGGACGACATGGCCGCCAAACAAAGTGAAAAGTTTCGGGGCCATTATCTGCTCGGCGCGTGAAAAGAGCGTGAAAATAGAGGAAGTTAGCCGGATAGGCTAATTGAATAAATATCTATATATTTTGCTTTAACCAGGCAGAATATCGACTGCATATGGATGCGATAATAGCCTGAATCAATCAGGCAATCCATCGCAGCAAGTTTTTCGAAACTTCCTGAGCATCACGACGCCCCATTTCGTAGGCACGGATGATCGCCTGCGGATCGTGAGAAAGGCGGCCTACCGGAATCGGCTCCTTCGGACGAATGATGAAGACACTGCCTTTCTGCTCTTCTGACTTAAGATAGGCCTGCGTCCTTTTGTAGTCTTGAGGACTGTTTTCGAACGTTCGGCAGAAAGCCGGGTACTTGCGATAGAAAAGACGAACGAGCGCAGCATCGCGATCCTTGACACGGTGATCTTCCGGGTGCGTGAGCACCACGACGTTTCGATCAAAACCCATGGACTGGAAGGCCTTGAGCGGCACGCGATCCGAACAGCCGCCGTCGAGCAGGAGTTTGTCCTGATAGTGAACCGGCCTGGAGACATAGGGAAGCGACGCCGAAGCAACCAGCGCGTCAATTTCGGCAAAGCAGTCCCGCATACGAATGTACTCAGGTTTTCCTGTCTCCAAGTTAGTGCTCACTGTCCAGAACTCCATGCCGGAAGCTTCAAACGCTTTCTGATCAAACGGTTCGAGTTCCTGCGGGATTTGCCGGTAGCAAAAGTCATTGTCAACGATGTTGCCAGTACGAATCAGCGTTCTGAAGCTGAAGAAGCGCGGATCCTTACAAAAACGCGTGTAGATGCGGTAACTGCGTCCTTTTTGACCGGACACAAACGAAATGCCGTGGATGGCACCAGCCGAAACGCCGATGACACCGGAAAAGGGCAGGTGCAAGTCGTGCAGGACGTCCAATACGCCCGCCGCATAAATGGCCCGCACGCCGCCGCCTTCAACCACAAGTCCGAGTTTGCTTTTGTCCGTTTCCTGCATGGCTGTCAACGTAGGTTACCAAAGGCTTCCGAGCTTAATGCGCTTCATGCAGGAAAACAATCGGCCGTTTGTCTTGTCCCTCAGGTAATACCTCAATTTCGTCCGTCTAGGTAATTTGTTGCTCTTGACAAAACTTCGACAAAATCGGAGACTTCGATATCGTGCAAATTCCTGTATTTCCGCCATTTCCGACAAACATGCGTCCGTCCGGTACAACGCTCGTTTCTTTTGCGGTTCTCACCCAGTATTGCCGCTCCCATCTCATGCGCTGATCGTCACGCGCACAGGGCAGTGCGTCCGCTTCCAAAAGTTAATCGGCAGCGGCGTTCCATCACGAACTTTGCGTCATTCCCAGCCTTAAGCAAATTCCAATTGCAGGCACACCGACGACGTATTTGGCGCGATCTTGCGTCCGTCGTGCAAAACAGCGAGACCAGGAAAAAACTTCGACTATGCTTGAACTCAAACACATTACAAAAACTTTCGACACGGACGCCGGCCGCGTGAAGGCCGTCGACGACGTGTCGCTCACGATCAATCCCGGGGAAATTTTCGGCATCATTGGCTTTTCAGGCGCCGGCAAATCAACGTTGGTGCGCTGCATCAATCTGCTTGAGCGTCCGACCTCGGGCAATGTTGTCATTGACGGCACGGACCTCACGACGCTTTCCGACGCCGATCTGCGCGTCGTGCGCCGCCGCATCGGCATGATCTTTCAGCACTTCAATTTGATGCCCAGTCGCACGGTATTCGACAACATCGCGCTCGCACTGCGTCACTCTGAGCTCGATAAGAATGCCAAAGCCAAGAAGATTGAGGAACTTCTGGCGCTGGTCGGACTTTCGGACAAGTTAAACGCATATCCGGCACAGCTCTCGGGCGGTCAAAAGCAGCGCGTAGCCATTGCTCGGGCGCTTGCTAATGACCCGAAGGTGCTTTTGTGCGACGAAGCTACGAGCGCACTCGATCCCCAAACCACACATTCGATTCTGAAGCTTCTCAAAGAAGTCAATCAAAAGCTCAAGCTCACGATCGTGGTGATCACGCACCAGATGTCTGTGATCAAGGAAATCTGCGATCGCGTCGCCGTGATGAAAACGGGCCGCATCGTCGAGGAGGGATCCATCACGGATATTTTTGCCCACCCCAAGGCTGATCTCACCAAGGAATTCATCAATACGGCCAACAACGTAAAAAAATTCCTGGGGCTCGTCGAAAGCGGTCAGTTGGATTCCGAGGTGGCCAACGGCGGCAAGATTCTGCTTCTGACCTATACCGGAGGTTCGGCGGGCGAACCTCTTGTTGTTGCGCTTTACGAGCGTTTTAAGGTACGGGCCAACATTGTCTTCGGCAACATCGACTTCATTCAGGGGGCGGCGCTGGGCAAACTTGGCGTGGTACTCACGGGCGAAAAAGAGTCCGTCATTCAAGCCGAAGAGTATCTCAAGCAAAACGGCGTTTACGTAGAGGAGCTCAAAAATGGACTTCATTAATGCCCTGATGCCCAATTTCGAGCGCTTGAGCGGTGAGCTTCTCGAGTGCATCGGTCAGACATTCACCATGCTCGCCGTCTCGGGCACTATTGCCTGGGTGCTCGGTGTAGCCGTGGGCGTCCTTCTTACCGTGTGCCGCCCCGGCGGCATTCTGGAAAATCGCTGGCTTTTTACGATCTTTGATCGCGGCATCGACATCATCCGTTCGATTCCGTTCATTATTCTGATCGTATTGCTGATCCCCGTGAGCCGCTTCCTGGTGGGAACGGGATCGGGCGTGACCGGTTCGTTTGTCGCACTTGTTGCGGGTACCGTTCCGTTTTTTGCTCGTCAGATCGAATCGGTTCTCGCCGACATTGATCATGGTCTGATTGAGGCGAGTCAGGCGATGGGTTTTTCGCCGCGCGAAATTATCTTCTCGGTGTATCTGCGCGAAAGCATTCCCGGCATCACCCGCGTGACGATGATCACTTTTGTGAGCCTTGTGGGCATCACGGCCATTGCGGGCGCGATCGGCGCGGGTGGTTTGGGCGACTTTGCCATTCGTTACGGCTATCAGATGGGTTACCGCGACATGATCTGGCTTACCGTGATCATTATTTTGCTCATCATCAGCGTGTTTCAATTTTTCGGCAACATCATCATCAAGAAATCGACGCACTAATATCAGAGGGAGACAAAAATGGCAGGATTTCAATCTCGATTCGGCAAGGTGACGGCTGCACTTGCGGCCGCCGGAATCGTCGCGGTCGCGCTTACGGGCTGCGGCGACGATAAAAAGGAAGCGTCAGCCGACGGCTTTACCGTGGTCAAAGTGGGTGTCGTTGGCGACTACAACGCGCAGTGGGACACCGTCAATAACCTTCTCAAGAAAGACAAGATTCAGGTCAAGCTAGTGAAGTTCTCCGACTATGCGACGCCCAATCGTGCGCTGGCTGACGGTGAAATAGATCTCAATGCTTTCCAGCATAAGGCCTATCTGAAAAACGACATCGAGCGTAACGGTTACAAGATTGAAGCGATCGGAGACACGCTAATCACACCGCTGCGTGTCTTTAACAACAAGAACAAGCTAAAGAGCATGAAAGACGTCAAGGACGGCGACATCTTTGCCATCCCGAGCGACCTCACAAACGGCGGTCGCGCCCTGAAGGTGCTTGAAGCCGCAGGGCTCATCGTCTGCGATCCGGCCAAGGGCTATGTTCCCACCAAGACCGACATCACGAAGTACAACGTCAAAATTCAGATTCGCGAAGCCGAATCCGGCGTGCTCTTCAATATTCTGCCGGACGTGTCAGCCGCTTTGATCAACGGCGGCAACGCCTATACGGCAGGGCTCGACTCCAAGAAGGATTCGATCTTTGCCGAGGACATTGATCCCAAGACCAACCCCAATGTGGGTCAGCTCTTCAACGTGATCGTAGCCCGCAGCAAGGATAAGGATAACCCTGTCTACAAGAAGGTGGTTGACGCCTACCACACGCCGGAAACCGCCAAGACGCTCGTTGACGTCTACAAAGGCGCCTTTACCCCTGTGTGGGCGGGTTCCGAAAAATACACGTACTGATCGGCGGACTGACCGCCGCAGCCGGCAGCAATGGCCTTAGAGACCGACTGCCGGCTTTTCGTTGAAGCAGAGAAGGCATCATAAATGGCTATCGATACTTGTGTTCTGGAACAGAAGGACTACATCGTCGGCATGCGTCGTTATTTTCATGCGCATCCGGAAGTGAGTCTGAAGGAATTCAAGACCTCGGTTCGGATTGAGGAAGAACTAGACAAAGTCGGCATCGAGCACACCCGTGTGGGTGAAACGGGTGTATATGCTCGTGTGGTCGGTAAAAGAACGGTTGAGGGTAAAACGAAAATCGTAGCGCTAAGGGCCGACATGGACGCGCTCGGCATGGATGACCTCAAAAACTGCGACTACTCCTCTCAGAATCCGGGCTTTTGCCACGCCTGCGGCCACGACGGCCACACGGCAACGTTGCTAGCTGCCGCACGCATTCTGAAGTCAATGGAAAACGACTTTGCGGGCGAAGTGCGCTTCTTCTTCCAGCAGGCCGAGGAAATCGGGCAGGGGGCACGTCAATTCGTCGCGGCAGGTTTGCTCGAAGGGGTAGATCGCATCTACGGGCAGCATGTCACCAACACGCTCAACGTCGGCCAAGTAGGTATCGTTGCCGGACCTCTCAACGCAAGCTGCGACTTTTTCCGCATCGACGTGAAGGGCAAAGGAGCTCACGTCTCCATGCCGCACAAAGGCGTGGATGCTCTTTACGTGGCTTCCCAGATCGTGGTAGCCGTGCAGAGCATCGTTGCGCGCAGCACCGATCCGATGGAGTCTGCCGTCGTCGGAATCGGCAAGGCCTGGGCCGGTACGCAGTACAACATCGTTGCCGAAGAAGCCGTACTGGAAGGGACGGTACGCACATTTTTGCCCGAAGTACGTGAAGCTACAAATCGGCGGCTTACGGACATCGTCGAAAAAACAGCCGAGATGCTCGGCGCCAATGCAAGCATCGTCATCAAGAACTATTCCAACCCCTTGATCAACGACGCGGATGCGACAAAAGAAGCCAAGCTCGTCGCACAGGAAATTGTGGGGGCCGAAAACATCGTCACGGACTATCCCAAGTCCATGATGGCCGAAGATTTTGCCGATTATCTGCCGCACTGCAAGGGGACATTCGTTTACTTCGGTACACACAGCAACAAGCCGGGGACCGATCGGCCCAACCACAACGGATATTTCGACATCGACGAAGAGGGGCTGCTCGTGGCTTGCAATATGTTTGTGCGTTACGCGTTGTATGCGCTTGGCACGAAGTAGCCATGAATTGACCACGTAGTCAGATGGGCGGGCCAGTTAGGACCAGCTTGCATCTGAGTACGCTAAAAAACAAAGGCTGCCTGATCGTTCAAGCAGCCCTTTGTTCAAGCAGAGTGCGTCAAGAAATTAGTTCTTGTGGCACATCGTGCAGTTGTTGTGCATCGGGTCAGCCTTCTTTTCGCCCTTAACCCAGTGGTCGGCCGGCATAGCCATCGGCTGGCCCTTCACCTTGGCGGCGCCCATCTTGGACTGATCGCCGTGGCACATAACGCAGGGGTTGTTGGCGTCGGTGATCTTGTAGGCATCAATCGGATGCGGGATCTTGGAGGGCATGCCGCCAGCGGCCTGGGCGGCTGCGCAGATCATCATGGAAGCGGCTGCAACAACGCAGGAAACCGTGAACTTGCTCATCTTATTCTCCTTTTTATCGGGGTGTTTTTTACGTTAGTAAATTCTGATGAACTTCTCGTCAGGCACGAGAAATTCTGCGGGTGAATTTTTAATATGATTTTAAGGTTCGCGCAATACGCCGCTTGAACTAGTTCCAGCAATTTTCTTTTTTTCTGTAAAAATTTTTCTCAGCAAATTCTCTCGGGCGTTTTTTTCGACAGTCGCGAAAGCACAAACTAAAATGGCGACTCCCCGGAGAATCAATACGAATGACTATCACACTCAATCAACTTGACGTCGGCCAATCCGCTACCGTAGAAGTGGTCGGTGGCAGAGGCGCGCTTCGCCAACATTTTTTGGACATGGGGCTGATCCCTCAGGCCACGGTAACCCTGATCAAGCGAGCACCGATGGGAGATCCCATTGAGGTCCGAATCCGCAGTTATGAACTTACTCTGCGCGTAGCCGAAGCCAATGAGATTTTTGTGAAGAATGTCCGCAAAGGGGAGCCGGCAAAACAAACGCACCCCAAGCCGATAGAAATGGATCACCCCGGCTACGCAGAAGCCGGTAAAAATCAAGTGATCAAGCGTGAGCAACCTCTGATGACGGCCGAGACCGTTCGGATCGCGCTCGTTGGCAATCAAAACTGCGGCAAGACAACGCTTTTTAACAAATTGACCGGGTCGAACCAGCACGTCGGTAATTTTCCCGGCGTTACGGTTGACCGAAAAGACGGACGAATTGTCGGCCATGAAGAAGCGCTCGTAACCGATTTGCCCGGCATCTACTCGCTTTCTCCTTACACCAACGAAGAAATCGTCTCGCGCGAGTTTATCCTTCGCGAAGACCCCAACGTCATCATCAACATCGTCGACGCCACCAACATCGAGCGCAACATGTATCTCACGCTGCAACTCATGGAACTCGGCCGTCCCATGGTTCTGGCCTTGAACATGATGGATGAGGTGGCTGCCAACGGCGGTTCCGTTCGCGTCAATGAAATGGAAGCGATGCTGGGAATTCCGGTTGTGCCGATCTCCGCGAGCCGAGGAGAGGGCATTGAAGAGCTCGTTGAACACGCTCTGCATGCCGCTCGCTTTGTCGAGACGCCGGCAGTCCACGATTTCTGTTCGACTGACGATCATGGCGGGGCGGTACATCGCTGTCTGCACAGCCTGATGTTTCTCATTGAGGATCATGCTCAGCAAGCCGGCATTCCGCTTCGTTTTGCCGCAAGCAAAATCGCCGAGGGCGATGCGCTCATAACCGAACAGCTTCATCTTGACGTTAATGAAAAGCGCACGATCGAACACATCCTTAAGCAGCTTGAAGCCGAACGAGGGCTGGATCGAGCCGCAGCCATCGCCGACATGCGCTTCAGTTTCATTGACAACGTCTGTGCGCAAACCGTCGTTAAGCCTCACACCAGCAAAGAACATCTGCGAAGCCTTGAAATCGACCGCATTCTGACCGGCAAATACACCGCCATTCCGGCCTTTGTCGCCATCATGGCTTTGGTGTTCTGGATGACGTTCAATGTTGTCGGCGCGTGGCTTACCGACGGCCTTGACTGGCTCATCGGTTTGGCAACCGACAAGGTTGATGCCTTGCTTACGAACCTCAGTGTCAATGAGTCGATTCATTCGCTCATCATCGACGGCATCTTCAATGGTGTGGGCAGCGTTGTGAGTTTTGTACCGACCATTGTCGTCCTCTTTTTCTTCCTGTCCTTCCTTGAAGACAGCGGCTACATGGCCCGCGTCGCGTTTGTGATGGATGTTTTTCTGAGACGCATTGGTCTGTCGGGGCGCAGCATCGTGCCGATGTTGATCGGTTTCGGCTGCACGGTGCCCGCCGTGATGGCAAGTCGTACGTTGCCGTCCGAACGCGACCGCAAAATGACAATTCTGCTGACACCCTTTATGAGCTGCTCGGCAAAGCTTCCGATCTACGCATTTTTTGTGGCAGCCTTTTTCCCCGGCCAAGGTGCGTGGGTAATGATCGGGCTGTACTTGCTCGGCATTATTACGGCTATTGCACTCGGTCTAGTCATGCGGCGAACTATGTTTAAAGGGGAAGCCATGCCGTTTGTCATGGAGCTTCCAAACTATCGCCTGCCCGGTGCACGCAATGTTGCTTTGCTTTTGTGGGACAAGGCCAAGGATTTTCTGCAGCGCGCCTTTACCGTCATTTTTGTAGCAACCATCGTCATCTGGTTCCTGCAGTCATTTGATTTCCGCATCAATCCCGTTGAAGATCCTCAGCTTTCCATGTTGGCTGTCGTTTCGGGCTGGATCTCACCTTTGTTCGAACCGTTGGGGTTCGGTGATTGGCGCATCAGCACCGCCTTGATAAGCGGGTTTATGGCCAAGGAAAGCGTCGTGAGCAGCCTTTCGGTGACATTTGGTTCTACTGAAGCATTGACGACGGCATTAAACGGCCTGACTGCAATCAGTTTGTTGGTCTTCTGTCTGCTCTATACGCCCTGTGTGGCTTCCATCGCGACGATCAAGCGAGAGCTGGGAGGTCTCTGGGCGACGGGCGTTGCCGTTTTCCAATGTGCGGTAGCCTGGGTTGTGGCCTTTATGGTCTATACGGGCGGCAGCTTGCTCGGCCTGAGCTAAAAAGGAGGAGCGCCGTGAATGCCGCCAGTTGGATTGTCCTTTTTGTAATCGCCGTCGCATTTGCTTTGGCTGTGCTGCGCATCTTCAAAGGTAAGCACTCGGGGTGTTGCGGCGGCTGCAACGGGTGCAACAAAACCGCATGCGCAAAGTCAGGTTGCACCAAGTGCCGGACTTAACCGCCCAATCGTTTGTTTTCGTGCGGTTGCGACTCAGTCACTGAGCAGCTCAACTTCAGGCTGACGGCCGAACCACTTCTCAAAGATTTTCGCAAACTCACCGTTTTGCTTGATGGTGGCTAGACCGTGGTTGATGCGCTTGAGAAGCTCCTTGTTGCCCTTCTTGACGGCAATGCCCAGGTCTTCACGGGTCAGAGCCACCGGCAACGCTTTCACCTTGCCGCGGCCGGCGGTAACAACATAGTAGTCGTTGGTCGGGATGTCGTTGAGCACGGCGTCCACTCCGCGGTTGCGAAGTTCCAGATAGCACTCTGTGAGCTGGTTGAAGACTCGCACCTCGGCGTTTTTGACCTTGCGGGCAGCGGCTTCGCCGGTCGATCCGATCGAAACGGCCAAACGCTTGCCTTCGAGGTCTTCGGCCTTGGTGATCGTCGTATTGTCGGCATTGACGACAATGCCTAGCCCGGCAATGTAGTAGCGGTTGGAGAAATCGACGCTTTTTGCACGCTCGGGCGTAATCGTGATGTCGTTGATGGCAATGTCGATGTTGCCGGTCTTCAAAGCAGGTATCAGACCGTCAAAGGCGAGGTTCCTCACTTCTACATCAAAGCCTTCGGCCCTGCCGATCGCACGAATGATGTCAACGTCGTAGCCCACATACTGGCGCGTCTCGGAATCCTGAGAACCAAAAGGCGGATAAGTCGCGTCCATGCCGACAATCAGCGTGCGTTTAGGATGTTGATTTGCCCAAGCAGGAACAACAGACAGCGCGGCTGCGGCCGTCACGACGGATAAAAAGGTTCTTTTCTGCATTGCTGGTTTCAGGAATCCGGTGTTCATCCATACCGCGAAATTGCGGTAATAAACTTAGAATTTTAAGGTGATTTGTGTTGAAGGAGCCAACCACCGGGCAAACTCCCGTGTAGGTATTGCGATTTGCATCAAATCAGCCGACTGAAAGCAATCAGCGCCAAAGCATCGGCACAACACAATTCTTCGCAGTCGTATCAACTGAGATACTGCTTCCGGTGATCTGTATTTTTGTTAAGCTCTTTGCCACAACGCAACCCGGGAGAAAACCAAATGGCGCAGCACCTTTTAGCCGATTTAATCCGTCAGAGCGGTTCCGTCGTGATTGACGGCGCCATGTCCACAGCACTTGAAAAGGCAGGTTGTGACCTCAACGACAAGCTCTGGAGTGCGCGCGTACTCATTGAAGAACCGGACAAGATTCGGCAGGTGCACGCTGATTATTTCGAAGCGGGAGCCAACGTTGCCATTACCGCAAGCTACCAAGCGACCGAGGCTGGATTTAAAGAGCGCGGAATTGACTCTCAGAAAGCATATGGCCTTATCGCTCAATCTGTGACGCTGGCTCGTGAAGCTCGCGATGATTTTTTGATTCGTCATCCGGAACGAGAGCCGAAAACTCTTTTGATCGCGGGTGCCGTCGGCCCTTATGGTGCTTATCTTGCCAACGGTGCCGAATATACGGGCGACTATCACCTTTCGGACGGTCAATACCGTGCCTTTCACCAATTGCGCATGAAGGCTCTGGCAGAAGCCGAAGCGGATTTTCTCGCCGTTGAGACGCAGGCAAGGCTCGATGAGGTCAAGGTCATTCTCTCAATGATGGAAGAGCTCGACATGACAGCCTGGGTAACCTTTACATTGAAGGACAGCGGTCATATCGCTGACGGAACGCCGATCGAAGAGGTTGCCGAAGTGTGCGGCAAGCATCCGTTGGTTGACGCCGTCGGCGTCAACTGCGTCAAGCGTGAAATGGTGGCTGACGCATTGCAGCGCATTTCGTCCGTCACAGACAAGCCAATGATCGTTTATCCCAATTCGGGTGAAACGTATGATCCGACGACAAAGACCTGGCATCATCCGGTCTCGGGGCCGGGCTGGGCCGACTTCGTGTCCAAATGGAAAGCTATGGGAGCCGTTTGTCTGGGGGGCTGCTGCAGAACGTTGCCCTCGGATATTGTTCAGATTGCTGAGCTGATGAAGGCTCGCCACTGAGGACGGACTTGCCCGGTATTCGGCGCGAACTACTCGGAGCAAAGAGCGGTTTGGAGATGGTTCGGGATGCGATCCGGGAAACCTTGTTGTCCTATTGATTTCCGGTCAGCTGCTCAATCGTCTGAGGCGTTGTGAAGCTGCTTGATGTCACGCAGCGGAGGTAAGCCAAAAAGTTCCTTATAGTCCCGAACGAACTGAGCCAGGCTTTCGTAGCCGACGGCAAAGGCCGCCGAGGTGACGTTTGTTTCGCGACCGACCAATAGACGGCGAGCTTCAAACAGCCTGACACGTTTGCGAAACTGAACGGGCGAAAAACCGGTGACTTGTCGAAATTTTCGGTGGAACGTTGCATTTGACATGTTGGTTTTCCATGCCAGCTCTTCCACTGAACAATCTGTCGCATAGTTGCGTCGGATCCAACTGACGGTTTTTAAAACGGCATGGCCTTCGGATCCGGCACTCGCAAGTGCTCTGAGTTCTGCTCCGCAGGATGAATCCAGAAGCAAAGCATGCAGTTCTCTTAGTATCAACGGCGCACACACCGCAATCAGTTTGGGACGGTCCAGTATTTTCAGCAGTCGCAGGAACACGTCACGCAAATCTTCGTCAGGGCGAATGACGAATACCCCGCCCGGCATTGCTGAAAATTGTCCCGAATTATGTCGATCGGACAAGGCATCGGCGTATTCCATCAAAATCGACGCATCGAGCGACACGGAAAGCGCAAGAAAGGGATTGTCTCTCGAAGCATCGAGAGTGTGAAATTCACTCGGCGAAGCAATGCCGCACACCAGACTTTCCCCGGCACCGTACTCCAGCATCTTCCCGCCGATCGCCGTGGTTTTACGACCATGCACAATGAAAGTTGTCATGATTTCGCCGGCTGTGCGTTCAATAAATGCATTGGATTCAATGCGATAGAGCGTCAGTCCGGGAACCAATGTGGGAAATACACCGTGATGCGGTGCATGTCGGGCAATGATTTGAGCTGCGGACTCGAGCGAAGCGACGAACATAAGGGGCTTTTGCGAAGAACTGAGACTGAAGACACCCCATTATAGGAAAGCAGGAAATTCATCTCGTCTTAAGTTGATAAAAAAAAGCAAAAATTTGACATGATGGACCATGAAAAATATCTCCGATGATTGAAAAATGTAAAAGACAGTTCAATACGTCCGGTCTGATATTTTGGAAAAGTGGAGAAATCATGCAAAAAATTCTCGTCATCAACGGCCATCCGAATCCGGAAGCCTCCGTTGCCGGCAAAGCCGTGCTCAATACGCTTGAATCATCCCGTTGCGAGATGCAAATCAGAACGTTGGCGCAGTTGTGCGGTCCCAACGGTTTTGATGTGGCTGCGGAACAAGAGGCTTTACGGAGGGCCGATGTGATCGTGTGGCATTTTCCGTTTTATTGGTACTCGGTTCCGGCGATTCTCAAGAAATGGATCGATGATGTGCTTACGCGCGGTTTTGCCCACGGCACCGGAGGAACAGCTTTACACGGCAAAAAGCTTCTCCTGTCGTTTACGACCGGTGCGGCGGCTCAGGAGTATGCAAAGGGACGTGCAATGAACTGGCCGGTGGAGGCATTCCTTCCGTCGCTTTTGCAGACTGCCTACTTGTGCGGCATGAAGACATTGGCTCCCGTGTGGTCAAACGGCATGATTTTTATTCCCGGCATTCACACTGAAGCTGACCGCAAACGAATCCTCAAGCAAGCCGAAGAACATGCCGCGCGGCTTCTCAATGAAATTAAAGCCAGCGCTGAAAACTAGATTGGGGAGATTGAGATGAAATTTCTTGTCGACGTGCGTATTACCGATCGTGAGGCTGCAAAACCGTATCTGCCGGCACATCTGGAATATCTGAATCGTCATTTTGAAAACGGTGACTTTATTCTTTTCGGCGCCTACGTTCATGGCGAAGGAGGAATGCTGATTGTTCAAAGCGAATCGATTGACTCGCTGAATTTGCTTTTACAAGCCGATCCTCTGAAAAAAGGAAACTGCGCAACCTGGGAGACACTTGAATTTCGTGTGGCCCGCGCAGGGACGAATTTAGCGGACTAACTAAGGATTCATGCCTGCAACAGGAGACTCATCATGAAAAGGAGGCAGCTTTTACAGTCCACCTTGGCGTTTGGAACCTTGTCGAGCGTTGCGTTGTCCGCGCCAGCAGTTGTAGCTGACAAACCGAAAGTCGACATGTCGACCGATGTTGTGATCGTCGGAGGCGGCTTTGCGGGTTTAACTGCCGCTGTCACAGCCTCTCGTGTCGGAGCCAAAGTCGTGGTTCTTGAAAAGCGCAGCTATTGCGGCGGCGACGGCGTGTTATCGGCCGGCATCATCGCGTCGGCCTTTTCAGAAGTCCATAAGGCGCAGGGCTTCCAAGGCAAAGCGGATCTTGACTCGTATTGGCAACTGATCGAGGAGGGACACACGGATGAACCTCTGTCAAAAGTGCGCGACAACATGCCCAACTCGCCGATGTACTCGGGCATAGCCAAACATGATCCGAACGTTTTGCGGCGTTCAGCAGAAATGTCTCCTGCAGTTGCGGCCTTCATCATGTCATACGGCATCGATTTTTTGCCGATCAATCCGCAGCAGCCTTTTTTGTTACCGTCCAAGCCGGGATCCATGCCGAAATTTGCGCAGGCCATGCTCGATGAACTTCAAAAGCGCGGTGTCTCCGTCTTGCTCGATAGCGCAGTGACAGGACTTGAAACACAAACCGAAAATAAAGGCCAAGATCGCGTCACCGGCGTTCGATTTGTGCAGGATGGCAAAACACAATTCATCCGGGCTCGGGCCGTGGTTCTTGCCACTGGCGGTTTTTCAGACAATCGACAAATGATGCGCCGCTATAAACGTGTGTGGGCCAATATTCCCAAAGGATTTACGGCGATCGGCGAAGGCGTTCCGCCGGGTCACGACGGCGACGGCATCACACTGGGAAGGCTTGTCGGAGCCGCCGTCGAAGACATGGAGTCCATGCCCAAACTCTTTGCGGCTCCCAAACCGGGGTTCCGAAGTCCCTCGTGGATTCTTTTTGATACGGATACGGCTTATCTGGTCGACAAAAACGGCAAACGATTTTGCAATGAGCACGAAAGCCGCTACGCAGGCTGTGCACTGGCCTGCTTCAGGCAAAACATTGACGGCGCCTACGTTGTCTTGGACGAAGCTACAGTGACGGGACCGAACAAGGAGCGTTGGCGCTACGCCGATTTATTGTCGGCAAAGGCCCTTTTCAGAGGGCAGACCATTGAAGAAGCAGCTTCAAAAGCCGGTGTTGATCCCAAGGGGCTGCAAAGAACACTTCAGAGAATTGCAGACGATTCCGCCGCGGGAAAAGGGGACACGGAATTCGGACGCAAAGACAAACTTTTCCGTGCACTTAAAGGGCCTTTTTATGTCTCAACGCCGAGTTGGCCGGTTCGTTTCAAAACGGAAGGCGGATTGGAAGTCAATCCGGACTTTCAGGTATTGAGGGCCGCCGACGATACGCCGATTCCCGGTCTTTATGCCATCGGCGCAACGTGCGGTTCCATTTCGACCCGCTTGTGCGATGTGATTGCCAGCGGATTGATTGTCGGACCGATTGCCGCAGCAGGTGCATGAGGACTGTACCGTCTGCGGTTAAACCTCAACCATAATCAAGGATTAGCAATGATCAAAGTTCTTTCATTGGTAGCGACGTGTATGGCTGTTATCTCATTTTCCGGCTTTGCCGCCGAGGCACCTTCGACTGCTGCAGCAAATCCCTACGAACAAAACATTGTGCGACTCTCCAAAATCACGGTTGCGCCCGAATATCTTGATCAATACAAGGCATTTGCCGCCGAAGTGGGTCGTGAATCAATGAAGCGTGAACCCGGCGTTCGCGTCCTGTACAGCATGCAGGAAAAAAAGAACCCCACGCGGTTTGCCATTCTCGAAATCTATGCAAGTCAAGAGGCTTACCAACATCATATCCAGACGCCTCACTTCAGGAAGTACAAGGAAGGAACATTGCATATGGTGACGTCGTTGGAACTCATTGACTGCGACGCTCTCGTTCCGGAAGCGCTTATAAAGCCATAGCAATATTTGATACGGATACTCAAACAGCCTCCGCCCGAGGCTGTTTTGCAGCAGTATCAATTCAAGCGTTTTTCTCTCAGAATCGTTTGATTTCGATCGGATTGTCTTGCAAAGGCGTTTCTCTCGATTTCCAAATCTTCCTTTACCCAAAGGGCGGCATGCTTCATGGCTTCCTGTTCTGTCAAGAAGCCTTTGCCTAGACTCAACATGGCTTTAAGTGACTGTCTTGACAAAAACGCCATCGGAAAGTGTGCTGCAAGCAGCAAACAGGCAAGACCGAAAGCGCCGGAATGGACGCATAACGCCAATCGGTAAGCACTGCTCTGTATCTCCTGCGGTTGGTGCAGTGCGAACAAAGCAAAGCCGGAAGCGAGCAAAAGAATATTCAGAAAAATAAGAGCGCCGTAAGCAATGCGCTGGCCGGCGTTGTAGCGGCCTTGAGGAGGAACGCTGCCCGGCTTCTGCGGTCGATTCAATATCTTGTCGGGATACCCGCCTAAACATTTGAGCCAAGCCAGAAACGGACGATCGGTTCGGAAAATTTCAAAGAGCATTCTTTGAAAGCGGGATTTTGCAAAAAGGATGTATGCGCTCAACAGTACGGCAAGAGCAAATCCAAAGGCAAAATGGACTCCTATCGAAAGGTGCGTCGGCTCAATGTTGGCTCTGGAAGCGGAACCGATGAGAATGCCCGTAGCGGCGAGAACGGCCCAGAACAGGGCATTGAACAGGTGAGTGAGCTGGTCGCTTATCTCAAAACGACGAATCAGTACGGATCGCATGGCTGAGACCTCTTCTAAAGGGAAGGCGCCTGCGACCTACAAGTGAGACAGACCGCGGCGCATAGTTCAGGAAAAAAAACAAAACGTCAAAACTTGAGCTTCGGCGGCATGTTTGGGATCGCGCCACGATCTGTGCACAGAATAGTCGACTTCAATGTAAAGATGCGTTACGCAACTGTCAGACTTTGGTAGCAAACGAGTCCGTGCCGCTTCAATTCAAGAGTCCTTTGGCCGTGTGACACTCGGCGCAATATCTTTTATTTGTCCGTTTGTCTCAAAACAAAACTCAAATGACAGTGCGGCAGTGGTAACTGCCTAAAGTGCGGGTGTCGGCAGCAAACGCATGCAACTTTGCTGCTCAACGGATTTACGAACTGACAATGGACACTGCACTATTCGATCTTTTTGTCGATTCTTTCTGGCAAATTCTGCTGCCAGGTTTGACCGTAACCATTCCGCTTACGGCGATCGCCTTTTCCGGAGCGCTCGTCATCGCGGTTGTGGTGGCGCTCATCCAGTACGCACACGTGCCTGTACTGAAGGATCTCGCGCGCTTTTATATCTGGGTCACACGCGGCACGCCGCTTCTGGTGCAGCTCTTCGTCGTCTTCTACGGTCTGCCCCACGTAGGAGTGCTGATCAATCCGTTTGTGGCCGCAGTAGTCGTCTTTGCCGTCAACGAAGGTGCCTACTGCGCCGAAACCATCCGTGCGGCACTCGAATCTGTTCCTGCCGGGCAGCTTGAAGCGGGTCTGTGCAGCGGCATGAGCTATCTGCAGACGATCACCCGAATCGTGTTGCCCCAGGCTTTCCGAACAGCTTTCCCGACGCTTGGCAATTCGCTCATTGCCATGGTGAAGGACACATCACTTGCGGCCAACATCACCGTCACGGAAATGTTTATGACAACGCAGCGCATCGTGGCACGCACCTACGAACCTTTGTTGCTCTACATCGAAGTCGGCATGATTTACCTCATTTTCTGCACGGTTCTTACGCGCCTTCAGAGTTACGGCGAGAAGCGCCTGAGAACCTATGTCTCCCGTTGAGACAAAGGAACATCGCATGCTGTTGAGTGTTGAAAATCTGCGCAAGACCTTTTCGGGCACACCCGTATTGCATGGCATTGACCTGGAGGTCGAGAAAGGGGATGTGGTCGCGATCATCGGGCCGAGCGGATCGGGAAAGACCACGCTTTTACGTTGCCTGAATTTTTTGGAAAAGGCCGACGGTGGCCGGATGACCTTTGCGGGCGAAACGTTTGACCTGGCAAAGATCTCCCGCAAAAACGTTCTGAGTATCCGCAAGCGCACGGGTTTCGTGTTTCAAAACTACAACCTCTTTTTGAACAAGACGGCACTTGAAAACATCACCGAAGGACTGATCGTCGGAAGAGGAATCAAAAAGGGACTGGCACAGGCCAAGGCGCATGAGCTGCTGGCTCGATTTTCCCTGACACACCGCGAAAACGCCTATCCGAGTGAACTCTCGGGAGGCCAACAACAGCGCGTAGCCATCGCACGAGCGCTCGCTGGCGATCCAGACATCATTTACTTCGATGAGCCCACATCCGCTCTTGACCCGGAACTTACGCGTGACGTGCTCTCGATTCTGAAGGAGCTTGCTCAACAGGGACTCACGATGGTCGTCGTCACGCACGAACTCACCTTTGCCAAGAGCGTCGCCAACAAGGTGGTTTTTATGGAAGCCGGACACGTGGTGGAAGCAGGAGACGCACAGACGATCTTTGGGAACCCGAAAGAACTCCGAACAAAAGAATTTTTGGAAACGCTTATCTGAGCACCAAGCAAACAATCGATTTGGGAATGGGAAAAACGTATGACAAGAAACCTCAAAACACTGACGATGCTCGCATCCGCTGTTTTATTGGCGGCGACACTCACAGGATGCGGAGAAGACGCTAAGACTGAGACTGCAGCAAAAGCAGCTCAAGCGCGAACGCAGGATCTGTTGGAAACAATCAAGTCACGCGGCACGATCACGATTGCCATGGAAGGAACTTGGTCTCCGTGGACCTATCACGATAAAGACGGCAAACTGACCGGTTTTGACGTGGCCATCGGCGAGAGAATCGCCCAAAAGATCGGTGTCAAGGCTCAGTTTATCGAAGGCAAATGGGACGGACTGCTCGCGGGGCTCAACGCGGGACGTTATGACTTGATGATCAACGGCGTGGGCATCACCAAGGAGCGCAGTCAGGCATACAGCTTCTCGGATCCTTACGCCTATGACCGTGTCGCGGTAATTGTCAACGACGATCGCGCCGATATCAAGACGATGCAGGATCTCAAGGGCAAAACAACGGCCAACACCATTTCAAGCACTTATGCTCTGGCCGCTGAAGAAGCGGGAGCCAAAGTGATCGGTGTGGATGATCTCAACCAGACGTTTGAGCTTTTACGCTCAAGGCGCATCGACGCAACGCTCAACTCGGAAGTGACATACCTGGACTACACCAAGGCTCATCCGGACGCCAAGATCAAGATTGCGCTCTATACGCCGCAGGCTGGTGAAATCGGCATTCCTCTGAAGAAATCGCCGCAGACCGAGTCACTGCGCAAGATCGTCAATGAAACCATTGCAGAACTAAGAGCATCGGGGGAACTCAGTAAGCTCTCGGTACAGTTCTTCGGGATTGATATCTCAAAGAAAAACTGAAGCTTGCAAAGCAATTTGGCCACTATTGACTCTACAGCCCGGAGCTTGCGCTCCGGGCAAATTTTTTTACTCACAAAAAATTGGGGAAATACGGCGAATCTATACTCGCTCGGTTGATGGCCGAGAATCGTGCAAAGAACGCGTTCGAAACAACTACTTATACCTCTGGGGGCTCAGTTAAAAGCCATTCACAACCGATGAGTGCGATTATCTTTGCACGCACTTCAGCCAGGACTTTAGCCGGTATTTTTTCCTTGAAAACCGCATTCCTCGCTTTCCAATCCAGATTTTTTATGTGATCGGAAAGCACAACGCTAGCTTTATTCGTTGACGGTACGACAACTTCAAAAGGGTAACCTTTGATGTGTGTTGTCATAGGGCAGCAGAGCATCAAACCGGTTGTCCTGTTATATACCGCTCCACTCAGAACAAGGGCAGGTCGACGCCCTGCCTGTTCATGGCCGCTTTGCGGGTTGAAATCAATCCAAACGACATCGCCTTCATCGGGAACAAAGCGTTCACGATCCATCACCAAACCTCCTTACCCACAGACTCATCCTCCGGCACATCTGGCAAGTTATCTGGAGAAATCTTGGCGACCAAGTCAGCAAGCACATATCTGGGCAACGGCGTGATCGGTTTAATCGTCCATCCATCAGCTGTCTTGCTCAAGTTGACTTTCGAATTCTCCGATATTCCGAGATCGTCTCGCATTGCAACAGGCAAGCGGATAGCCAAGCTATTGCCCCATTTACCAACAGTAAGTTCCATATAGTCCCTCTACATAATATCTGGGATATCTATGATATTTGATTGTATCAGCATTCCGTCGTACATGGAAAACAACTTATCGAGATAAGAAAAATTGGGTACTGACGAGTAACTTGACGCAATGATCACTGTGCTTCAGCAGTCTCTACCTAACAACAAAAAAGCTTCGACTTTCGTGAAAAGCAACACGAGAATCGAAGCTCAAGGCGTGAAACCACGCCACGGATAAGGAGACCCTTAATCCGTTCTACGGCGGAAAAATTTAGCGAAAGACCTTATTGATCACTTCGTCGACGCAGGCCAAAACAATCAGACTTTTTTCATTTTTCTCTCCCGGTTTGAAGGCGGCTGCGCCGCCCAAACTCAACTATGCTGACTTGATCAAAGTGCTTTCGATCTTATGTTTATCGAGAAATCGGCAGTGTTTGCCAGTTGACAGTCAGGCAGGGCGAGAAGAAAAATTACGGGTAAACCCGAGTGTAAAACAACAACACGGAAAGTTGAGCAGGCTGAACCATTGGCATGCTTAAGTCGTGCAAACTGGTGAACCAGAACAACTCGGGCGAGAACCGCCTTGAATAGAGCTGATAGGTCAATCACGCCAGCGACGGACTTGTGTTTCAAGCGAAGTATTGCCAAAGCGTCTTGGCAAAAAGAGCTAGCAACACAATGAGAATGATGGGCCGAACGATTGCAGTGCCGTTTTTAACAACGAGCGTTGCACCCAGATAATGTCCAGCTATTCCGAAGAGCCCGGCAATCAATCCGAGATGCCAGTCGACTTGTCCTGCCAGAGCGAAAGTCACAAGCGCTGCGCCGGCACCCGCAATGTTGACGACCTTGGTTTGACCGGAAGCCTCGCGTACATTCAAACCGCCGAGCGTAGAAAAAGACACGAGAAGGAAAGTCCCGGAACCGGGACCATAAAAACCGTCGTAGGCATTGCACACAAAGGCGCAGGAAGACAATATGCCGACTCGTTTGGCATAAGGCATATCGATGTGTTCTGAGTCGTGCTTGCGTTTTCGCAAAACAATTGCGGCAACGATCGGTAGCAAGACCAGAAGGATGATTTCAAAGACTTCCGGCGGAAGGTTCAAAGCAATGGACGCGCCCGCGTAACTGCCGACGAAAGAAACCAAAACAGGAAGAGGGGCTAGCTTCCAATCCACAAAGCCGCTGCGGGCGAGCTTGAAGATAGACGCGGCCTTGCCCATGCAGCTAGAGAGTTTGTTGGTACCGATTGCCATATGCGGCGGGATACCTGCCAATAGATAGGCAGGCACGGCAATCAAAGCGCCGCCGCCACCAACGGCGTCTACAAAGCCGCCGAGAAAAACCAGCGGACAAACCACCAACAGAGTATTGAAATCCATTTCGATATAGAACGAAACGTGCAACGAATTCAGTCTAACACCGAGATAATCTGCAGGCTAGCGCTGTGATAGGCTTGCCCAAGAAGATATTTCTGCCAGATGTCTGTTTTGCCATGCCGCGCTTTTCGCTTTGCAATCGCTATCTCAACGCCTTTCTCGTCTGTGCCCACGAAAAGAGCTTTTCCAAGGCCGCCAGGCTCCTCTACGTATCGCCTACAGCTCTGATCAAGCAGATCGAACAATTGGAGGAAGGAATAGGGACAACTCTTTTCGAGCGAACTCCGCGGGGACTTGTGCTCACGCGTTCCGGATCTGTTTTGCAGAGCAAGGCACAGAATTTCGTGCAGCACGGCGATGCGTTGCTGGCAGACGTACGTACCGCTGCAGATAGTCGTGATATCAACGTCGGCACTTCGGACGTGTTTTCCGGGCGATATGTCATCGAGCTGTGGTATCGGCTACAAAAACGACTCTCAACGTCAGCATCCCGAATTCGGTTGATTTCCTATGCCAATGATCGCCGTCGTGCTGATCAAATCCTGACAGGTTTGGGCAGTGAAATTGATGTCATTGCCGGCGTCTTTGACGATCGCTTTCTCTCGCACTACGACTGCAGCGGACTGGTTCTTGAGCGTGTACCCATTGGATGTTGTGTGGCGGCAACGCATCCTCTGGCAGGAAAAACAAGCGTCACGGTCGACGAACTTTTGTCCTACGAGCTCTTTGTGCTGGAACGCGACCTTCTGGAAGACTTCGATGCAGCTCGAGATGCGCTCGACGCCAAAACACCGGTGCCGCGTGAGGTCGAATTCAACTTTCTTGATCTGGAAGTCTTCAACCGTGCTCAGGCAAGCGAAAGCGTGATTCTCAACATCCCGTACTGGACGGAAGCCCATCCGCTTTTTCGGTGGATTCCGATCGAGTGGCCACTCACGGCACGCTTCGGCTTGATCTATTCCAAGACGCCCTCTGCGGGACTCCAGGACTTCATTGACGAGGCAGCTAAAGAAACTCGAACTTGAGCATGAACCATTGGTTCACGCTCGTGAAAAAAATTATCCTTCTAAAATAAGAACTTTGCTTCTACCATTGCCTTTAACCGTAAACCTTTTTCGCATTGGGAGAAGCTTATGTCAAGTACCATGAAAGCCGGCGTCCTGACCGGCCCGAAACAGATCGAAGTCAAGGAAGTCCCCGTTGCCGAACTACGTCCTGGAGACATCCGCATCAAGGTGTCGGCTACCGGCGTTTGCGGCTCCGATATTCATATGTGGATGACTGGCAAAGGCTGGAACCCGAACCACACGGGCGAGTTCTGGATGGGACACGAATTCTGCGGCGTTGTCACCGATCCCGGCACAAGTGACTTCAAGGTGGGCGAGTGTGTCGTCTTCTGGGCCAACCTCTATTGTGGCGAATGCGACATGTGCAAGGCCGGGCTCGAACACCTGTGCCGCGACGTCAACGGCACCAACTACATCGGATTCATCAGCAACGGCGCCTATGCTGAAGAGTTCGTGGGGCCGGCTCGACTTGCCTATCGATTGCCCGACAATGTCACGGACACCGCCGCCGCTCTGATCGATCCTCTGATGGTGGCGTACCACGCCATCCACCAGGCAAAGATGCAACTAAACGACAAGGTTCTGGTCGTCGGCACCGGCATCATTGCTCAGATGATGGGGGAACTGGCCAAAAAAGCTGGGGCTTCCTTTGTGGCGATGTCTAAGACGAACGATAGGAAACTTGCCAAAGCCCGTGAAATCGGCGTCTTTGACGCTTATCTCGACGGCAAGAATCCCGACCGCCGCGAAATGTACAGTGCCGTTTCAAACGGCGGGTTTGATGTCGTCTTTGAAGCCGTGGGTTCATCGGCTGCCATGGCCGCAGCATTGGATGCTGTGAAACCCGGCGGCAAGATCGTCACCGTCGGCAACTCCATTGAGCCGACGATTGAGATCGACATCAACCGCCTGGTACTACGCGAAACGCACTTAATCGGCAGTGTCTCGTGCACGCGCAAGGAATTCTCCGAAACCATTGAACTTATTGCCAACGGCATGATCGATCCAGACCGTTACATCACCGACATCGTAGGGCTTGAAGGCCTGCAACATGCTTTTGAGCGCCTGACATCAAAGACCGATCCGGTCGTGAAGATCGTGATGAAGCCGACTCTCTAAAGGAACTGAAAATGTCCGAAAAGAAAACCGAAATGGTCACCAACCGCCGCAGCTTATTGAAGCTTGCAGCTGTAACAGGCATCTCTATGGCGGTACAGACGTCTGCCATCGCTTCACAGAAAACCGAGACCGACTGTCCGAAGGCCAATAGAGGCACTTTGCCGCATCGTGTGCTCGGCAAAGGAGAAGCGGCTTTTGAAGTCTCGGCTCTTGGCTTAGGTGTGATGGGCATGACGTACAACCGCAGTCAGCATCCCGACAAAAAAGCCTGCATCAGACTTTTACACGATGCGGTAGAGCACGGCGTGACGCTTTTTGACACAGCCATTATCTACGGGCCGCTCAACAACGAAGAACTCGCCGGCGAAGCGCTGAGTTCTCTGCGCAATCGCATCAATGTCACGACCAAGTTCGGCCACGAAGTTATAGACGGCAAAGCCACAGGTCGACAAGACAGCCGGCCGGCCACAATTCGCCGCTATTGCGAAGAATCCTTGAAGCGCTTGCGTCTGGAAGCTATTCCGCTCTTCTACCAACATCGCTTTGACAAGAACACTCCGGTTGAAGATGTGGCAAGCACTCTGGCTGATCTGATCAAGGAAGGCAAGGTGCTGCACTGGGGCATGTGCGAAGTCAACGCTGAAACCATCCGCAAGGCGCATGCAATCTGTCCTCTTACGGCTATTCAGAGCGAATACCATCTGATGCATCGTGAGGTCGAGACCAACGGCGTACTTCAAACCTGCCACGAGCTCGGCATCGGTTTTGTGCCGTACAGTCCCTTGAACCGCGGGTTCCTTGGCGGTGACCTCACCGAATACACCGTCTTTGATGTAACCAACGACAACCGTCATACCTTGCCGCGTTTTACACCGGAAGCCATGCGCGCCAACTACCGCATCGTGGCGGCACTCCAAACCTTTGGACGAACCCGCGGCATGACAGCGGCTCAGGTAGCTTTGGGGTGGCTGCTTCAAAAGGAAGACTGGATCGTTCCGATTCCCGGAACAACCAAATTGTCTCACCTCGAAGAAAATCTGCGTTCGCTTGACTTCAAGCTCTCGAAAGAAGAGTGGGCCGAGCTTGAAAAGACGGTGTCTGCGATTCCGATTATAGGAAATCGCTATAATGCTGAGCAGCAAAAGCAAGTGCAGCAATAATTTTGAAGGGCGTTGATAGTCATTTCTCAAATAAATACTTCAACGCTCTTTTTGTCTGTTTTTTCTCAATAGCATCCCTAACTGTACGAAAAGCAAAGTTAGGTAAAGCCCGAGGTTATTCCCGCAGTAGGAGGTGATAATTGTTCTTAGCAAATACTTTCGGGATTTCACCATGCACTATTTCTTTGAACTCTTGCTTCTCGCAGGTCTCGTTGCCCTGTTGATTCAGCTGCCCGCCAAATTTCTCGCAATAGCTCTGGCTGTCGGCGCCGTTGTTTGGATTTTGTTGCCGGGCGGCTTGCCCGGTGGATTTCACTTTGGAATCGGCTGCGATTGGCTTGCGCGATTCGGTGGTGGCATGCACCACGGTTTCGGGCACTTCGGCTTTCCGTTCCATGGTTTGGGCGGGTTACTGACCGTTGCACTGTTGATCGCGGTTGTCTGGTTCGCCTGGAAGGCTTTCGGGCAAAATAAGAGCACGGATAAGACGAACGAAAACGTCTGATGCAGTATCGACGCGGCTGGTCCATCCGGCCGCTTTTTTCGTCGAGGATCAAAGAAAATGAAGAAGCTTTCGTTGGCAGTGATCGGTTGCGTCGTATTGGCCGGATGTGCGCAGCCTCAACAGTCCACGCCGCCCGCGGCAAGCAAATCGGCGCTGCTGCCGATCGTGCAAACGGTCACTCAGGAAGACCCTATCCTGAAAGCTAACGAAACAGTCACGCCGTACGTGCTCTTTAACAAGGCAATTCGCATCGGTTCGGTTGACGACAAATTTCCCGACTACTACGTACTCTTTAGCCCTGACGGCAAGATTGCGCACCTCTATTCAGACAACGGCAAAAAGCATGAATCGCTTGAGCGTCGGTCCTTGCCTAAAGACGGTTATGTTTGGAACGTGGAAGACGACGACACCAAGAATCTGCATCACAAAGACGGTGTTTGGTCCATTGAAAAGCGCATGAAACTCATCGCCTCGCAGTCCAAATCTGAGGTGGACGCGTCGCTCGGTCCGTGGGAAGAGGAATACTTCGAAGGCGTGCTGCCGGCCGCCTCCTGCCCGGGCATCCGCTACCAGCTCACGATACGTCATCGCTCCTACAGTGGTGACGGAGCCTATCACCTCGCCATGACCTACCTTGAAGCTGAAAAAGGCAAGGACCTCACGTTCGAGTCAATCGGCAAGCGCCTCACCCAGCGCGGTACATCGGAAGACAGCGACGCCACGGTTTGGCAGCTCATTGACGACAACGGCAAACATGAGGCCAATTTCGTTTACGAACCCATGAATCAGACGCTCACGTTGCTCACGAAGGACTTCAAGCACATCGAGTCATCACTTGACTACACCTTAAAGCGTCAGAGTAAGCGATAAGTCCGATACGAATCGGTCTGACGGCGGTCAACTGCCTATGGCGTTGATCGCCGCATTTTTACCGGCACGTCGCCCCATCACAAGGCAATTGGTCATGCTCGCGCCGCCCAGGCGATCAGTGCCGAAGATTCCACCGGAGACTTCGCCGGCAACGAACAAGCCGGGCATGGGCACCCCCGTTACAGACAGAACGCGTGCGTGCTCGTCTGTCCGAATGCCGTCGAGCGTCGTGTGCACGTAGATCGATTCTTTGCCGAAATAAAAAGGCGGCTGCTCGATGCGTTGAGAAAAAATCGTTTTACCCGTTGCCGAGTCGTACCCCTTATCCACGCTCTTGTTGTAGTTCTCAATTGTTTTTTTGAGAATTGGAGAGGGGACATGCATACGACTTGCCATTTCTTCAATCGAATCTGCTTTAAAAACGATGCCGTTGATGAGTTTGAGCCCCAACATGGCCCCCTTGTGCGAGCGAGCGTCCGTGATCACCCAGCAGCTTCGGTCTTCCAGATCGAGCATTTTGTCGGCAATGGCTTTTCAGGGAAGGGACTCGTTGACAAAACGTTCGCCTGTTGCGTTGACATAAATGTTGCCACCGTCGTAGTCAAGCAAGCGGCCGCCCCAAAAAGGTAAAAGCTGCAGACCGTAGCCGTCGGTTACCGCGGCGCCCACGGTCTGTGCGGAGTCCAAAATCTCAGACGTCGCTCCGTCCCAGACGGTACCGCAAGAATTGGCGGTCGTGTGCACTTCGGCCGTCAGGTGCGGATCAATTCGTGCGCAGCGCTTACGGTCTGCCGTAAAGCCCCCGGAAGCGATCACCAGGCTTTTCGCAACATAGGTCCTCGATGTTGTTTTGCCGTCGGCCGATTCCTTCACGTTCACGATCCAGCCGCCCGAAGGGATTCTTTCAAAGCCCACCACCTGGCTGTTGAGTCGGAACGTGGCACCGGCGTCTCTCACGCATCGCGCCATGGCTAGCACATAGCTGCGGCCTGCGGAATTGCCGGGCATTGCAAAGCATCGCGGATGCAGACCTGACTTCGCGGTAAAAACCGGACCGAAAAAGACACCTGTGGATTCGAGCCACTTGAGAGCCGAATAGTCTTGTCGGTCGTCGGAGCAAAGATCTTCGGACGACCTTCGCCGATCATGAGATTGCGAACCTTAACGGGTTTGACCTTGCCCTGAGTCCAGCCTTCGATGCGGTTCATCGTGTCAACCGGACGCTGTTTTGTGGAGAAGCGTTCAGTCGTGCTTGCCAAAGCGGGAAGGGAAGCGGAAGCTGCGGCGGCAACCGTAGAGCTCAGAAGGAATTTGCGACGATTCATTGTTGTTTCCTCTTTTTTTGTAATCAGGCGCCTGCCGAACATTGCAGGCGTCCTTCCTGAGCCGAATTTTCGAAAGAACTAGTTCGAACCGATACCCTCAAACGGGGGATAGGGATAAAAACAGAGGAAGAAGAGGGAAGCCGAATGGGCAGAGTGTGGAAACGGAACACAACAAAACGCGGCGAAGGTTGAATGAACACTTGCCGCAAGGATGAAAGTGCAAACTTCAGAAATGAAACTTTCGACGAATAGGTGGCAGCACTTTCTTCTCAGAAAGCGACAAAATTGCGAAAGGGGCAAATAATTGTCCCTTAGAACGAAGGGTTTCTACAAAATCATTTCGATGTATAGCAAGTGCCATTACTGGATCCTGCTGATTAGCTCTTGGAAGAAGTAGCCACAGCGTTTGACGAATAAACAATATAGAGGTGTAAAAGTCTGATATCTTAGGATTAAGAGTTTTGATTTTGTCTAGCGTCTCCACATTATCATCACATGAATTCTCCTTTCCGCTCAGGTCGAAAATGACAGGGACAGTGCAGTTTAACCATCTCTTGGGAAAAACTTTCTCAGGATTATTAATGATGCAGCAGTCTCGAATAGGGACCAAAGGAACTGCTTTCATTTTTATTTTCGCTTTGACAAAGTTGTCAGGAAGTGACATTTCCTTTAGAAAATTTTCGAAAGAAGATCGCGCATCAACGACCCAAAATAGATTTTTGTAAAAATCGTTACGTGATTGAAGCTCGCCTTCCGAGATTGAGGAATGTTGAAATTCGAGAACTAAATTAGTAGGAAGCTTGACGTCTGCAACATGCTTTTCGCCCGTTTTCTCATCGTGATGAACAACCTCCTGCCACTCGTCAGGGAATTCTGACTTCCATTGCCGATGCCATGGCGTTTCTGGCTTCCACTGAACAACGCAATTGCAATTAGGAAAGTGCGCCCAGTGTTTGATCCGATATTTCCCGCAACGAGAATAAACCTCTTGCATGCAGGCTGGACAAAGACCTCGTTGCCCGGACTTGGTTGCCCTAATTTTTTGGTTGTCAGCGTTGGAATTTAAGGGGAAAGCTAATAGCATAACAACTCCTGATTAATTTGTTCGAATCATCAAAGAACAAAATCAATCATATATCCCATAAATAAATAATTCAAGTTTCAAAACGAAAAATATTTATCGCAAATAAATTTTTGTTAAGATAACAAGGCTAAAAATTCTTACTGATCTAACCGAGTTAATTGTTCTCGCCAGCCTAACGCAGGTAAGATTGCTTAGCTAAATAAATCATATAATTCTTCTTAAAAGATTTACTTAACTAATTTCTTTTATAAGCCTAACCTCGCTAATTGTTCTTATTGATCTGAGGCGGCTAATTTTTCTTATATAAATAGAACCGCGGATCCTTCTTATCAGGCTAGCTCGACTAATCTGGCTTACAAGACAAACTCGTCGAGCAAACTGTACAGATACCCCCTGGCAACGGACCGCAGAGAAACTGAGGCCCAACATCTCTTCTTCTATCTGTCTAAAGATAGTGTGAGTGGGTCCCTAGTTGTTCAACAGGTATGTCGCACATGTTCTTGACAAACTCCAGTCTTGCCAAGTGCCAGCCTTTCTTTGTTTCCTCAATGCCGAGCGCCTGATCTTGCCAGTCGTTGAAAAAGGACAAACCGATCTCGCCGGGATGAGTGTAGAAGACCCTCATCTTGTCTTGAAGCTTCTCGCAAAATCGAATTTCTTCAAGCGTCAGCAACGACGGAGAAAATTCAAGCTACGGAGAACAGATCTGAGCTTGTGTTGTTTTTTATCTTAGGGTTAGCCCCCTCCCAGAGACCACTTTCTTTCATTGTTTTCTTGGTGCCCGAAAGACTCTGGTGACAAGATCGTGCCTGTCCGAACGGACTCCGCCGGATTGAGCTTAAGTCTTTACAAGAGTCCTTTAGCTCATGTTCCGATCCGGCGGTTTTTGCAAAAACCTATTTTTCCTTGCAGGTCTGAATAAGACTAGGAGATAAATCATGAAAAAGACTTTGGCTGCTGTTGCAGTTCTCGGTGCTTTCGCCGGCTCGGCTCTCGCTGCTGACGTTCAGCTCTACGGTATCGTTGACACGGGTCTTCAGTATGTCCACGGCGACACTGATTCCACCGCCCCCAACAGCGATTTCGATTCCTTCTCGATGGAATCCGGTATGGCCTCCGGCTCCCGCTGGGGCATCAAGGGTACTGAAGACCTCGGCAATGGCTTGACGGTTGTCTTCATCCTCGAAAACGGCATCAAGTCCGATACGGGTGTTGACGACGACGTCATGTTCAACCGTGAATCGAGCCTCTTCGTTCAGGGCGGCTTCGGTAAGGTCGCCTTCGGTCGCATCGGTTCCTTCAACGGTGGCGTTAGCTCCTGGGCCAAGTACGGTGTGATGTCCGTCTTCGGTACGTCCTGGGGCGACTGCTCCGCTCAGGCAGGTACCTGGGCCATGGACGCCGGCATGTGGGACAACATGATTGCCTACGAAACCCCGAGCTTCGCAGGCTTCAAGGTGTTCGCTCAGCAATCAGGTTAGCGACGAGTACAGCCCCGTTACCGGTGTTGACGTCGAAAAGACGTGGGGGGAAGAAAACGAATCCTCGAGCGATCGCTACTACGCCATCGGTGCTTCCTATAACAACGGTCCGCTGAGCTTGTACTTCGCTGTTGACAGCATTAACTACAGCTCTGAATCGCTCGTTAGCAATACCACGACTGGAGCAACTCAGTTTGGTGATCAGGATGACAGCCTGACCGTGACCTTCGGTGGTAACTATGATTTTGAAGTGGTCAAGCTCTACGCCGGTGCTCAATACTTCGACGAAATCAAGACCAGCAAGATGAAGGGTGTTATTCAGGACGTCGACAAATTCAACAGCGGCGATACCGTTGGCTTTGCTGATCGCATGAAGGGCTGGAGTCTTGGTGTGTCTGCCGGTATTCCTGTTGCAGGCGGTACCGTCATGGTTGGCGCTGCATACTTGGACGCAGAAGCGGCTGACAGCGAATCCTCCGAAGAAACTCGCAACGACGAACTGACCCGTTGGATCGTTTCTGCCGGTTACGACTATCCGTTCTCCAAGCGCACGGACGTCTACGGTGTTGTGACCTACAACCAGGACAACCTGAAGTTTACGAACAACGCTGCTGACCAGGATCCGTACATGTTCGGCGTGATGGTCGGTCTGCGTCACCGCTTCTAATCTGACCCTCTCTATATAAGAGAGACATCGATTAGCCAAACCCGCTTCGACTTCGGTTGAGGCGGGTTTTCTTATGTCCGGAGTCAATTCAAGACCGTAACAAAACACCATCTTGTTGCCTGAGTGTTTTTACCTAATTTTTACTCTTCAAAAATTCAAACTCCGGCGTACACTCAAATAGGTTGAGACCCATAAGAATCGCTTAAGGCTTTTCCTAAAACCTGCAGCGTTTCTTGTCCGCCTCAGACATATCGTTTCATTGCTCTGTTTCGAAAAGGAGAGGAGAAATATGAGTATGCGCAAGGTATGTGCAGCATGTTTGACGGCGTTATTTGCTGCCGGTACGGCAACGGCTCTGCAAGCAGCCGATGCGGCTAAGACAGCTCCTTCTACGTTCAAGCCCGGCACCTATACGGCTACCGTTAACGGCCATAACGCTCCGGTTACTGTCAAAGTGACAGTAAGTAAGAACCGCATCGAAAAGATTGACACGTCCAAGAACCTTGAAACAATCGGCGTAGGGCGGGTGGCTCTCAAGCTGATGACCGACAAGATTCTGAAGTATCAGTCTCTCGGCGTAGACGCCATTACGGGGGCTTCCATTTCCAGTTTGGCTCTCTTGAGCGGCGTTGAAAAGTGCCTTGAACAGGCCGGTGGCAATATCGATAAGTTGACCGAACAGGTTGAAAAGCATCCGGCCGGCACCAAGACCTACGATGCTGACGTCGTTGTAATCGGCGGCGGCGGTTCCGGTCTTGCAACAGCTATTGCCGCTTATCAGGCCGGAGCCAAGAAAGTCATTGTTGTTGAAAAGCTGGGCTATCTCGGCGGTTCCACGAACGTTTCCGAAGGTGCACTGAATGCTGTTGACCCGAAACGCCAAGGCAAACAAGGCATTGAAGACAGCTTCGAGAAGTTCTACGACCAGACGATGAAGGGCGGCCACAACAAGGGCAATCCGGAACTCGTAAAGTATTTGACTCAGAACTCCATGAAGTCGGTCGAATGGCTCGAGAGCATGGGCGTGAAGTTTAAGGATGAAATCGGCACGGCTACGGGCGCCCTTTGGCAGCGCAGCCATTATCCGGCCACTCCTTCCGGCAACACCTACATTCGCAGCTTTGAACAGGTCATCAAGGGTACGAACGGCGCTATCCAGGTGCTGACCGATACCCAGGCAACCGACCTGCTGCAGGATAAGGGCCGCATCACAGGCGTCACAGCCAAGCACTTCGGCCAGCAGGTTATTCTCAATGCCAAGGACGGCGTTGTGATTGCCACCGGCGGTTTCGGTGCCAACATCAAGTTCCGCCAGGAAGTCAATACGGGCGTTTGGAAGAGCGTCAAACTTGATAACTCGATTGGTTGCACGAACATTCAAAAGGCCGCTCAAGGCGAAGGCCTGCTCATCGCCAAGAAGCACGGCGCTGATCTGATCAATCTGGACGATATTCAGATTCACCCGTGCGGAACACCGGGTACCGGTCTGATGGAAAACATCCGTACGTCCGGTCGCAACCGCATCTTCGTCAATGTTGACGGTGACCGCTTCGTCAATGAAGGCGCAGCCCGTGACGTGTTGGCCGGCGCCATCTTCGCGCAGCCCAAGAGCACCTACTACGTCGTTGTCAATAAGGTTCGTTATCCGAGCCGCGACTGGGTTGACGCCAACGGCGCAACAATCCGCGACATGGTGGCTCTCGGCTCAGTCGTCGAAGCCAATACGCTTGAGGAACTTGCCAAGAAGACCGGCATGAATCCCGACAAGCTCAAGGCAAGTGTTGACAACTACAACAAGATCGTCAAGGGCGAAATGAAGGATCCGTTGGGCTTTAAGGCCGACAACAAGGCTGATACAACCCTCACGGAAGGTCCGTGGTACGCCTGCAAGAAGGTGCCGACCGTTCACCACACGATGGGCGGCATCAAGATCAATGTCAACGCTCAGGTCATTGACGTCAACGGCAAGGTCATTCCGGGTCTGTACGCTGCCGGTGAAGTCACCGGCGGCATCCACGGTTCCAACCGTCTGGGCGGCAACGCCATTGCCGACATCATGACTTTTGGCCGCGCGGCAGGTACCAACGTCGTCAAGATGAAGTAAGGCAAAATTCGGCATTCGCTGATTCTTCATAAAGCGAATTCCGTAGACCGGCAAAGATTCAAAAAGGAGAAATCTTTGAGAATCCGAGCCGGTTTCTTTTTTCCTGCAGTCGCTGGTCATACGGCAAATGATCTAGGGCATTTGCCTCAAGACAAGTGAAATAGCCGCTCCTAAAATCGTCGGAATAGGCTATAAGCCGAGAAATAAACATCAAGCGAACACTAAGAACAACAAAAGCTTGAAAAGAAAACGGGAGATAAAAATATGAAAGCGCTTGCCGCCTTAAGTCAATTTGTCAATAAAACGTTTGCCCTGTGGGTGCTTGTCTTTGCGGCAATCGCCTATGCCGCGCCCGACCCATTTAAACCGCTGGCCGGTTGGATCTCTCCGCTTTTGGGTTTGGTGATGTTCGGCATGGGTCTGACTCTTTCGGTCAATGACTTCAAACTGGTGCTCTCAAAACCCATGGATGTGTTGATCGGCATCTTGGCCCAATTCATCATCATGCCGACGCTTGCTTATCTGCTTTGCATCGTGCTGCAGTTGCCGGCAGAAATCGCCGTGGGTGTGATCCTTGTAGGCTGCTGCCCGGGTGGAACCTCGTCTAACGTCATGACCTTCCTGGCGCGCGGCGATACGGCGCTGTCCGTTACCATCACCAGTTGCACGACACTTCTGGCTCCCATCGTAACACCGGCGCTGATTTGGCTTTTTGCGCACCAGTGGATTGAAATTGACCCGTTGGGAATGTTCTGGTCGATCTGCCAGATCGTTTTGATTCCGATCGCCATCGGCGTTGCGATTCATACGATTCTCGGTCAGGAACGCGTGGCCGTTGCCGCAACCTGCCTGCCGCTCATTTCTGTGGTGTCGATTGTGCTGATCGTGATGGCCGTCGTTGCCGTCAGTCAGCCCAATATCGCCAAGAGCGGTCCGCTGGTGTTTGCCGTGGTTGTACTCCACAACGGTCTGGGCTATGTGGTGGGGTATCTCGCCGCCAAGCTCTTCAAGATGAATCTGGCCAAAAGAAAGTGTTTGGCTATCGAAGTCGGCATGCAGAATTCGGGGCTTGGCGTAGCACTTGCCACCGTACACTTTGCCACAATGCCGCTTGCCGCTCTGCCTTCGGCCATATTCAGCTTCTGGCACAACATTTCCGGCCCGATCGTCGCAACGATTTTCCACCGTTGGACGGAAGAAAACACGAAGTCATAGTGCTCTGAGCACCTACGAAAGTTAAGAAAATGCCGGCGAGCTTTTTAGTTTTGCCGGCTTTTTCTTTTGTCAGTGTGATTGGGCGGTCGCCGCTTTCGGCGGAATCACGCCACCTCGGAATAACCCAAGGATTGTACCGACGGCAGCCGCGAACCAGACGGTCAAGAGCAGCGCCATCAGACCATAGGCAATCAGGCCAAGAAGTTCCAGGCTCGCAAGGCTCGAAAGTCGAATGCTCAACACGGTCATCGCGCCGATCGGAAAGACGAACGCCCACCAAGAAAGCGCAAAGGGCAATTTACCTTGCAGCGCGTTGCGAACGGTCATGGCCAAAGCCAAAAGAAGCCACCAAAGCGAGGCCCCCATAAAGCCCATCGCGACCAACAAGCCGTAGCTCATCGCGGCTTCGTTGTCGGCGGCGTGCAAAAGCGACAAAAGACTCAGCGGAATCACACCGAGCGGAGCCAGATGCACCCACAGCGTTGGAGTCATCTTGCCTTCGATGGCAGGCATTAGGAAATGGCGTGCCATAGTGATGGCCACCAATGCGATGTACATGAAGAACCCAGCACCCATGCCGAGCATGTTGACGCCGAAATATACCTCGCGCATCAGGCCTTGCGCCTGAGCTGCAAGGCCGGCACCGGCCACCGGAATCACCACGAGACCCACCGCCGGGATGAAATGCGCGGGCGTGACCATCTGAAGCTTCAGGCGATCAAGCGTAAAAAGCCGAAAGAGAATCAAGTAGCTTGCGGCAAAGGTGCCGATGGCGCCGGTCCACCACAGCAAAGCGACCCAATTGGGATCAATGCCACGCATGCTCCATTGACCTGCCATAACCAATAACGCGATAGGGAAGGTCGCGTAGAAACTTCCCTCGACAGGATGCGAGATCGTTTCAAAGACCGCGCGAGGGTAGACGAGAATGCGAAGCACGGCAGCGATGCCGAGCACCAACAACATCGCTATCGCTGTGTAGTGAAGAGCGTCGGCAATCCACACTGCCGCGGTTCCCGCAAAAAGAAGCTGAGCGGCCAGGCTGGCCACCGACGTACCCATGACGGAGGCAAACCATCCCGGGGCCATTGTTTTGACAAAGTGCATCGTTAACTTTCCTCAGAATCGGTTGAAATGGTCAACAACTCGGGCGATGAAGCCTTCCAGTCCTGTACGCCGTCGGAGAGCACATAAAGCGTCTTACCGTGTTTGGCAAAGATTTCCTGAGCCTGCCGCGCCAAGAAGCAGTAGGGACTGCGGCAGTAGGCGGCAGCGGGAGTTTCCGAGTCCAGCTTTGAAATGGTCTCGGAAAGACTTGCCAGAGGCATGCTCAGGGCGCCGGCCAGATGTCCGCTTTGGAACTCTTCGAGCGGACGCACGTCGATGAGCTGAAGCTTTCCCTGCCGGGCAAGCGACAGACCTTCGGACAGCGAGAGTTCATCCTTGACGTCCGTTTGCGGAGCTCCAAGAAGTGTCTCGGCCGTCGTGCGAAGCAGCACCGCCAGTTGCAAGACTTCCTGACAGCGAACGGCGTACCAACGAAAACGCCCTTTGCGCTCGACCGTCAAAAGACCGCATTCGACCAACACCTGAAGATGCTGGCTCACGCTTCTGATGTCGGTCTGCAAAAGGGAAGCAATCGTCTCGACGCTTCTAGGAGCCTGCGCCAGGATCTCGATGATCTCCAGACGCGTCTGCTGACCTAACGCGCGGCTCAAGCGCCCCACTTGCGCGTACAAGGCATGCTTCTGAGCAAGATATTCGGACATAGAAAAACTCGATCGTCGTGAAGTTGTTTTCCGTCAATCTACAGAACGTTGGAATATTGGACAATACACTTACAAAACAATGAGTTACTCAAATAACAGAAAGCATCTTAAGGGATGCTTCAGATTGGCCGATCGGCGCCATACTCATCAATTTATGAGTGCCCTACATAGAAAATATCTATTAAGCCGATGATCAAAAAAAGAACAACGATGGGTACTTCTTCAGGATAGAGCGCAAAGTTCGGCGAATCGGGGCATTAATGAAGAAAGAGGAGAGAAACGGGAATCGTTTTTATCGGCAAAAGAAGTAGAGCGACTCAGCATAACGGATTAGTGAAGAGATTCGGGAGCCGTTCCACAGAGAGAGAGACAGAAAAGAAACGAACGTTAACAATGGCTCAAACCTTGGCGAAAGGCTCTCACAAGAGGGCATTCGTCGGAGTCAAAAGCTTTTTGTTTTTTCCACTAGGAGAGCCCCCATGAACGAGTTCCTCGGACTCTACCCGGCCTGGCTTGAGCCCGGCATCGGTGCGGGATGGGTGATCGGCTTCATCGCCACGATCCACGTGCTGTTTTCGCACGCTTCGGTCGGTGCCGCGCTTGTCTTTGCGTGGCTTGCACGACGTGCGGTGACGGCCAACCAGCCCCGGCATCTTGACTTTATCCGCAAATACGGCGCCTTCCTGCTGATCTTCAGCTACGTGCTCGGCTCCGTCACCGGCCCCGGCATCTGGTTTGCCGCCACAATCGCCAATCCCCGCGGCATTTCGGCGCTGATTCACAACTTCGTCTGGCTCTGGGCCACCGAATGGGTGTTCTTCCTGATCGAAGTCGCCGGCGTCTATCTGCTCGTGTACCTCGCAGGCCGCGTGCCCATCAAAACCTATCTGCGCTACTGCACGATCTTTGCCCTCTCGAGCGTCGGCACGCTTCTCATCATCGTGGGCATTCTCTCGTTCATGCTCTGGCCCGGTCAGGATTTGTGGTACCAAACGGGCGGGGTGCTCTCGGCCTTCTTCGGAGAATCGATGTTCGCGCAGCTCTCGGCCCGGTTCTTCTTCATGCTCACCATCACCGGCGTCGTGGGCGGCTTTGCAGCAGCCAAGACCGCAGATCCGGCAGAAAAGAGCTACATCGCGCGCACGCTCTCTGGTCTGGGCGCTGTGGGCGCCGTGTTGGGTACTGCGAGCCTCTACTGGTTTGCCTCGACTTTGACGTCGGACGCCACCATCGTTTCGGCTACGCGCATGCCCGAAAGTTTTGCCGCGATGATGTGGGCAGCCCTTGCGGTCACACTCGTGTACTTTGCGCTCACCGCCTGGCGACCGTCCGTCATGAATCTTCCGCTGACCGTCGCCGCCACGCTCGTCATCCTTGTGCTTGGGCTCGCACCGAGCGAAACGGCCCGCGAGATCGTTCGCAAGCCCTGGGTGGCCGGCCGCTTTGTCTATGCCAACCAGATCATCGGCCGCGATGTACCGGCACTGGAAATAAAGAGCGAATTGCCGGTTCTCTCCAAAAACGGTTTCCTTGCCTCGCACCCGTTTATGCCGGAGAACCTTCGCAAACCCGAGGGCAAGTGGGAGCGTCTGGAAGCCGGCCGCCTGATTTCGATTGCCGCCTGCTCGAGCTGCCATTCGCTCACCGACACCGGCATCCGACCGATCGCCAAGTACTTCCCGGCAGAGGCCGACGCTGCCGGCATCAAGGACTGGCTCTCGGCAGGGCTCTACCGCGGCCACATCGTCTACATGCCGCCGCTGCCCTTGCCTGAACTCGATCGCGACGTGATGAGCGAATTCCTCGCCGAAATCATCGCCGTTCAGAAAACCGATCCGCAACGGGCCTCGAATTACGCCGTCAAAGGCTTTCCGAAGGACCCCGTGGGAGGTAAGTGATCATGAATGAAAATCTGACGACTGCCGTTGCCGCCATGACCGCGGCTCTGGCCGACCCCGCGGGCGCGCCCTCGCATCCGGCCATCTTTCTGGTGTTGGGCGTCGTGACCTTTGCGCTTCACATCGCTGCCGTGTCGATTCTGCTCGGCAGCACAGGGCTCGCGCTCTTTGCCCGCTACAAAGCGACCGACGACTGGCTGCGTCTTGGCTCGACCATGGCCTTTACGGCCAAGGCCGCCACGGGAGCCGCAATTGTCCTGGGCGTCGCGCCGCTTCTTTTCGTGCAGGTCATCTTCGACCCGTTCTGGTACGCCTCCAGCATGCTCTCGGCCGTCTGGACTCTGGTGTTCCTGGGCCTGCTGATGATCGGTTATCTCGCGCTCTACCGCGTTCATTCGATCCTTCACACGCAAGGAGGGGAGAATAACGGCCGAGGGGCCGTACTGTGGCTTGCCGTCGCTCTGGTGCTCTTTCTTGCCTGCGGCACGCTCATGCACGTTCTCTCAAATCAGGCGCTCTTTCCGACGCACTGGCTTGAGTGGTACGCGCCCGAGGGTCAGGTCGACACGTCCGGCCGCGGTCTGCACTACGTGCTGATCCCAAGACTGCTCTTTTTCTTTGCCTTGTCGCTGCCCGTTACGGCCGCCTGGATCTACGGCATGCGCCGCTGGGTGCTTTCCAAATCGCACCAGACCATGGAAGACGGGCTGTATTCCGATTTCTTGGAAAAGGTCGCCTTCGGCATGGGCCGCACGGGTGGCATTCTCGTGGTGCTGTTGGGCATCGTCTGGATGGCATGCCTGCCTTCCGAGCAGTCCTGGTTCCTGTTGTCGGCCTGGCCCTATGTTGGGCTAATCGGCGCACTCTTCTTCGTGGCAATGCCGTTCATCCAGAAGCGCCGGCGTCTGTGCACGACCTGCAACTACATGGCTTTCGTGATGACGATTGTCATGACGGTGCTGCTTGCCGCCGTGCGTGAAGCGCTGCGCGTGGGCACGCTCCTTGAATCTGCCGGCTTCAACCCAATGAATCTGGCCGTGCATTGGGACGTTCCGAGTCTTGCCATCTTCTTTGTGACGTTCCTTCTGGTGGGCGGAACGGCTCTGGCGTACATCTTCATTTCAGCCTGGAAAGCGGGACTTGCGACGGCGGGACACCCTGGCGCCGTCTGGACCCCATCAGCCGGTCTGGAACGTCTGGGCTTCTGGGCCAGCGCACTGCTGGGCCTTTGGATCGTCGGCTACTTCGTGGTCGGCTTCGCGGTTGTTTTGCAATAAGGGAGACGACACGATGCAAACCAAACAGCTGAAGTTTCTGACTGTTGCGGCGGCCTCCGTACTCATTGTCTCGGTCGCCTACGCCGCCGACAAACCGGCAGATTCCACCAAAGAACCGTCGGGCGCAACCTTTGCGCACACCTGCGCGGCCTGTCACGGCACCTACGGCTACTCCAACGACTCGGCGTTTCCGGGACTGGCCGGCATGGACCACCAAGTCTTTGTGCGGGAGATGAAACGATTCCGATCCAAAGACCGTCCGAGCTCCATCATGAGTCACATTGCCGACGGTTACAACGATGCCGAACTCGAGCGAATGGCCGCGTTCTTTGCCGCTTTACCAAAGAAACCTGAGGGCAAGTCCGCACCCGAACAACCGAGCAAAGGGGAGACACCGTGATGTTTGATACCTTTAACACCAAGGGCCTTGCGGGCCGCAGCGCGACCTCGCTCTACACACGCCGCCGACTTCTGGCAACGGCAGCAGGCTTTGCCGCTGTTTCAATGTTGCCTGCCGCAGGCGCTCTAGCCAATGTCAAGAGCCTTGCCAAACACCGCGTTCTCATCGTAGGCGCCGGGGTGGGTGGCGCAACGGCAGCGCGTTATCTGAAGATGTGGCAGCCCGACGCCGACGTCACCATCATCGAACGAAATCCCGTGTTCATCCGTCACTACGGCAGTTCCGAACACCTCACCGGTGCGGTTTCGATGTCCGACCTCACAGTAAGCTATGAGGGTCTACGCGCGCACGGCGTCAAAATTGTGCAGGGTGTGGCGCAAGCGCTTGACCCCGTGAGAAAGGAAGTCGCCGCCACCGTCAACGGTTCGGTGCAAAAGTTCGACTACGACTCTCTGATCGTCTCGCCCGGTGTCGAGCTGCTCTACGACAAGATTGAAGGCTACAGCGCCCAACTTGCCAACAGCACGATTCCCTCGGGCTGGATTGCGGGCGTACAGACCGAGATCCTGCGCCGACAGCTTCTTGCCATGCCTGACGGCGGTACCGTTGTGCTCGTCGCACCCCCGAATCCGTACCGCTGCCCGCCGGGGCCATACGAGCGCAGCGCTCTGATGACCGAATGGCTCGGTCACTACAAGCCGCGCAGCCGCGTCGTGATCGTCGACCCGAAAAACGACTTCGTGACCGACGAAACGATGATTCTCGGCTGGAACCACCTCTACGGCTTCCGACCGCCTCAGCCTTACTACGGCAAGCTTGAAAAATTCATGGTCGAGCCCAAACCCGACTGCAGGCTCGAGTGGATTCGTCAAATGGACGGCGGAAAGCCGCTTTCCATTGATCCCGCTACCCGAACCGTCACGGCTGAAGGCGGAAAGATCAAGGCGGACGTCTTGAATATCGTTCCACCGATGCGTGCGGCCAACGTAGCACGAGCCTTTGGGCTCACGAATGACTCCGGGTTCTGTCCGATTGATCGCCGCACCTTCGAGTCGACAAAAATTCCCGACGTATATGTGTTGGGCGACGCCTCGATTGCCGACGCCATGCCCAAGTCCGGATATTCGGCCAACACGCAGGCAAAGGTCTGCGTACGTGCTCTCATCGGCAAGGTCACGCAGACCGGCATTCCGGAACCGGCGTGGTCCAACACCTGTTATGCGCTTGCGGGCGACGACTGGGGGCTTTTCGTGGCCGACACGTTCCGTATCGTCAACGGCAAGATCGCTCGCACCAACACAAGGGCGCGCTATCAGGATCTCAGCGCTTCGCGTGAAGAACGCATGGTCGCCTCGCGCTACTTGAGAGCCTGGATGCGCAGCATCACGGCCGACGCATTCGGTTAGGAGAACACACGATGAAGACTTTGAAATATCTTACCGCAGCCGGTCTTCTCGCGGCAGCCGCCGCAGCCGTTGCCACCGAAGGCAGCTCGGTGATCTCCGAGCAGGCGGGCGCGAAAAATTCGACAGTGACGGCAGACGTCGCAGTACAGGCGCCGACCCCCGCAGTCAAACAAAAGACAGCGCTTTCGCCCGAGGAGTGGCAGCGTGTATTAGCGGCCATGCCCAAAGCCGAAGTCATGAACGGCTTTGCCGTGCACAGCAAGCAGTTCTGCGCAAGCTGTCACGGCAAGGAAGGCATTGCCGATACGCCCAACTGGCCGGATGTGGCAGGCCAACCGTATGCCGTCACCGTCAAGGCCCTTTTGGACTACCGCAACGGACGCCGCAAGGGAACGCCCGCGTCCGACCTGATGTCGGCGGCCGCCGCCAAGCTCACCGATCAGCAGATTGCCGACGTGGCGGCGCTCTACGAGTACCTCCCGGGACGCAATGCCAAGAAAGCGGCGCCGACCACACCCGCACCGGAACTTGTCAATTCGGGCGACGCCTCGCGCTACATCACGCCGTGCGCGGCTTGCCACGGCATTGACGCCCGCGGCAACAACAATGGACTGGTGCCGGTGCTTCACGGCCAGCAGGCAACGGTTCTTGCCGCCGCACTCAAGGACTACCGCTCGGGAGCAAGACAGTCCGACATGCTCGGCGAAATGCGCGTTTTCAGCCGCAAGCTCACGGACGCTGAGATTGAGCAGTTAGCCTACTGGTACGCCGCTCAGCCGGGACGCGTCGGTCAGGAAGAAAAGAAGGGAGAAGGGGAGCCGTAACCGGTCAAAGGAACGGACTTAAGATCCTATCGCTGAACAGGGCCCGTTGGTTTCGTGCCAGCGGGTATTTTTTTATCTGAGAAAACTGGTGTCAATGCCGTGCAACCTGTCGTTCGAAGAAAGCAGCGGCACGATCTACCCAACCTTCTGCCGCCGTGTTTGTACCGAGACCAAAGCCGTGCGGCATACCTTCTATGCGCATATATTCGACTTCAGTTCCCAGCTTCTTCATGGCGCGCATTCGCCAATCGACCACCTCCACGCGTGCAATGGAATTGTCGACAGTTTTAGGCAAAAACCAAAAAACTGTCTACTTATTCAGTCACACCGCGGAAAACTGTCAACCAATTTCAGGCAAGATCATCGAAACGTCTCGGAGTTTCCATTTCAACTCTTCGTCGTTGGGAACATGAAGGACGCTTGGTTCCAGATCGCACAAAAGCCGGGCACCGTCGGTACGATTTGGCGAAGATCGATGATGTTCGCCCGATGCGGTCGGCTTTGGATGCATTAAAACCGAAAAAGACGATTGCTTATGCGCGGGTTTCGAGTCGCGACCAAAAAGCCGATCTTGAAAAGCAGGCACAAGTGCTGGAAATGTTCTGTGCTCAGAACGGCTGGCAGTACGAGGTGATTACCGATCTCAGCAGCGGAATGAATTACAGCAAGAAAGGCTTGACTCGACTTCTCAATCTGCTAATCTCCGGCGAGGTTGGCCGTTTGGTGATCACCCACAAGGATCGACTATTGCGCTTTGGTGCAGAGCTTGTCTTTTCCGTGTGCGAAATGAAATCGGTCGAAGTCGTCATCATCAATCAAGGCCCCGACAGCTCATTTGAAGAAGATTTGGCCAAGGATGTGCTGGAAATTATCACGGTTTTCAGCGCGCGACTTTATGGCTCTCGCAGCAAAAAGAACCAAAAACTTATTGATGGCACGAAAAGCGCCGTGCAGGCTGCGAAGATTGAAGAATGACGACCTTTCAGCTGGGATTTCGTACAAAGCTTGATCCGAACAAAGCTCAAGCCAACTATTTTGCGCGAGCCTGCGGCGTTGCCCGGTTTTCCTACAACTGGGCGCTTGAGCAATGGCAAAAGCAATATCAAGCGCACAAGAAGGATCCGAGTCTTCCCAAACCCAACGAAGCCGCACTTCGTCGGCAGATCAACAGCATCAAAAAGACTGAATTTCCTTGGATGTTGGAGGTGACCAAGTGCGCCGTGCAGTACGGCATCAAGAACTTGGGAAAATCCTTCCAGAACTTCTTCAAGAATCCCAAGCACTTCAGCTATCCGCAATTCAAGAAGAAATTCCAACACGACAGCTTTACGCTGTCCAACGACGATTTTAAGGTCGAAGGTTCGCGCATTCGCATCCCGCGTATCGGCTGGGTGCGAATGCACGAGGCTTTGCGCTTTGAAAATGCCAAACTGCTTTTTGCGACAATCAGTCGCGTGGCAGACGACTGGTACATCAGCTTTCAGCTGGAACTGCAGGACTTAAAGCATCTGACACCGGCTAAGAACCACGGCCGTGTCGGGGTTGATCTTGGAGTCAAGCAAATGGTGACGCTATCGGACGGGCATGTTTTCGAAGCACCCAAGCCTTTGGGCAAGTACTTGCAGAAGCTCAAGCGGCTGCAGCGCAAGATGTCGCGCACAAAAGCCAAAGGAAGCAACCGGGCAAAACTCGGTAAGGTCATTGCAAGACTGCACCGTCGGATTGCTGACATTCGAAATGACGCACTGCACAAGGTGACGAACTTCATTGCGTCAAACTACTCCACGGTCGTGATTGAAGATCTCAATGTGAAGGGCATGCTTAAGAACCACAAGCTGGCCCGCTGCATTGCAGACGTCGGCTTTGGAGAATTTCGTCGGCAGTTGAGCTACAAAATGCAGTTGCGCGGCGGCGAGCTGATTGTCGCAGACCGATGGTATCCGAGTTCAAAGACGTGCCGTTTCTGTCACTGCAAGAACGAAGACTTGACGCTGTCGGATCGAGAATGGGTCTGCCCGCACTGCGGCAGCAAGATCGAGGATCGAGATCTGAACGCAGCCCTGAATTTGTGTCAATACACAGAAAGCTGGGGATCTGAGAGTGCTTCGGCACCGAAAGATCCGTCCGAGAGTTCACCGGACTTAGCCCCGCCAGTGGTAGTCTGCCGGCAAGACGAGCTGGTCGGCGGCATTGATTCCCTGCGGAACAATGCCTCAACCGATGAGGGAGCATCAATGCTGAAGCGGCATCCTGAAGTAAATGCTTCCGTAGACTGGGGAAGAAAACCAACCATTGAGCCCTCTAAATTGCTGGTGGGTAGAAACAGTTAGGTTTTCAGTAACGGATAAAAGAAAAGTCCCGCGTCCTTGTGAAAAAGCGGTATCCAAATGCGATCGTCCGCCTTGGCGCGGACCTTGAGCCGGTTGAGAATGCCGCAGGCAGCCGAAACATCGACGTGAGTGTGGTACGGCAAAAGGCGAGAGAGGCGGGACAACGGCATCTGGCGATCAGTCTCGCTGAGGTCGCGATAGCGGGAAACCGTCTCAAGCGGAAGAAGATAGCGTGCAAAAGGCTCAAACAGCGGCTCGTCGAGCACGTCGCCGACGGTTGACTGCGGCGTGAAGGTACCGTTCGCAATATCACGAGCAATGGACATGGGGCCAAAACAAGAAAAAGAGGCGGCAGCAAGGAACGTCAGAAGCTGCCGCCTGGAGCCAGGGTTATGCACCATGGTCAAACTCTTGGGATGGATGTCACTCACTCAGTCAACCGTTGCCTCCGTAAAGCGGCTGTTGTAGCGGTCGCACTGAATGGGCAAAGCGTCGAGCATGCGGTTGAGTTCGGTCATTTCCTCGTCCGTAAAGACCACATCGCCAGCGCCGACGTTTTCTTCCAGACGATGCAGTTTCGTAGTTCCCGGAATCGGCACGATCCACGGACGGCGCGCCAACACCCAAGCCAGAGCAATCTGAGATGGCGTTGCGTTCTTGGCCGTAGCCATATTGCGGATGAAATCAATGATGCCTTGGTGAGCCTTGATGTTTTCAGGATAGAACAACGGCAGATTGCGACGGAAGTCCGTTTCCACGAGCTTTTCGTTGGGATTGATCGTTCCGGTCAGGAATCCGCGCCCCAGCGGACTGTAAGGAACGAAACCGATGTTGTGCTTTTCGAGGACATCGAAGACACCGTTTTCTTCGGACTCGCGGAAGATCATCGAAAATTCGTTTTCAACCGCTGCAAGCGGGCAAACAGCCTGTGCACGCTCAATCGTCTTGGGGCCGACCTCTGAGAGTCCCCAGCCGAGGATCTTGCCTTCGGCAATGAACTTGCCCATGGTCTCAGCTACGTCTTCCACTGGCACCTTCGGATCGACGCGGTGCAGATAATAAATGTCCACGTGGTCGGTGCGAAGACGCTTTAACGATCCTTCGAGCGACTTTCTCAGAGTCTCGGCTCGTGCGTCCAAAATCAGATTGCCGTCGGCAGCAAAGGCGATGCCGCATTTTGTGGCGATACTGACTTTATCGCGCAAACCGTCGAGCGCCTTTCCGACGAGCTCTTCGTTGATGTATGGACCGTAGCTTTCGGCGGTGTCGAAAAGCGTCACGCCCATATCCACTGCCTTATGGATGAGCTCGATCATGTCCTTTTCGGGCGACGGACGACCGTAGCCGAAGTTCATGCTCATGCAGCCCAGGCCGATTTCCGAAACCGTGATGCCGCTTTGTCCGAGAGTGCGTTGTTTCATTTCTGTATCTACCAAAAAGGGGTTTTTGACAGGAAAAATCGTATCGAGCGGCCTCGTCGTTCTTTTGCCGAAAGTCCGCTCGTTTTTGCCAATTCCTGCCGTTTCGGTTTTCATCAGTGCTCTATGTGACGAGAGCACATCCACTCGATGATCTTCGGGTCACGGTGCGAGAAAAACTGACTGGTGTTGGTATCCAATGCCGCAATGTGTTTCATGTCGTCCTCTTCAAGCTCGAAATCAAAAATGTTGAGGTTCTCGACCATGCGTTCGGGACGAACGGTTTTGGCAATGATGACAGCGCCAAGTTGGTGGGCGTAACGCAACACGATCTGGCCCACCGTGCGTTCATAACGATGAGCAATGCTCTCAAGCGTCGGATGCGTGAACAAATTGTTTTTGCCCTCGGCAAAGGGGGCCCAGGCCTCAGGCGTCGTGCCGAACTTATTCAGAATCGGAAGAGCATCCTGCTGTTGACAGAAGGGATTGATCTCAATCTGATTGACATGGGGGCAAATGGCATTGTGATGCGCAAAATCAATGAAACGATCCGATGCGAAATTGCTCACGCCGATGGCTCGAAGAATCTTGTTCTGGTAGAAGCTTTGCATCGTGCGCCAGGCGCCGTAAACGTCACCCACCGGTTGGTGAATCAGATAAAGGTCGAGGTAATCGAGACCGAGCAAGTCGAGAGAGCGGTCAATGGCTCGGCGCGCACCTTCTTCGCTTGCATCCTCCACCCAAAGCTTGGTTGTGATGAAAAGTTCTCGACGATCCAACCCGCAAGCCTTGATGGCGTGACCGACGGCAGCTTCATTGCCGTAAGAAGCGGCGGTGTCAATGGCACGGTATCCGGCAGCAATCGCATCTTCTACGGCTTTCTGGCATTCCTTGAGGTCGCGAATTTGGTACACACCGAAAACGGCGGCCGGCATCAGTACGCCGTTGGAAAGCGAGACGTTTGGAATCCTAGACATTTGTTTTCTCCGAAGGCGGCAGACAGAAGAACAAGCGATTCCGCCGCCGAAGTGTTTCCGATGCCGATCATTCTCGGCCAGGAGATGGGAACTCAGCTACGGCAAAACAAACCGATCTTTTGCCTTTTTCTGCCTCGAAGGTGCTGAATCGTTAACGGACGGCCAATTACCTGAGGAAAACCGTCATCGGCAGTTTTAGGCAAAAATCAGAAATCAAGCGGCAAAGATTTGACCAAGGCAAGTGCGAGGATGCTCGTGAGGAAATATCTTTTGCCAAGGAGTTCATCATGCTCGAGCTCACACGCCGCGAACTGATCTCAAGCGCCATCGCCGCCGCAGGCCTGATGGCCACGTCACCGATTTCAAGCGCCGCCGCGCCCAAAAAGCCGATCGTCTACTGGACGCCGGAACTCTCGGGCGACGCTCTGTTGCGTCTGTACCAACTGATCAATAAGGACATCACAGGCCGTGTCGCTCTGAAACTTCACACGGGCGAACCGGGCGGACCTAACATTCTGCCGCGCGAATGGATCAAGCAGTTCCAGCGCGCCGTACCGCAAAGCACGATTGTCGAGTCCAATGTTCTCTACAAGAGCCCGCGTCAGACAAGCGAAGGCCATCGTCGTGTTCTCGCGCAAAACGGTTGGAACTTCTGTCCGGTCGACATCTTGGATGAAGAGGGTGACACGCTGCTTCCCGTCAAAGGCGGCATGCACCTGAAACAGTTCCATGTCGGCAAGCACTTCTTTAACTACGACTCCATGGTGGTGCTGACTCACTTTAAGGGACACGGCATGGGCGGCTTCGGCGGTTCGCTCAAGAACATCGCCATCGGGTGCGCTTCGGGCGCACACGGCAAAGCGGAAGTGCATGCGGTAAAAGCCGACGGGAGCTGGACGACAGGTGCAGCCTTCATGGAACACATGGCCGACGCCGGCAAGGGCATTACGCAGCACTTCGGGAAACGAATCGTTTACCTGAACGTGCTGCGTAACATGTCGGTTGACTGCGACTGCGCGGGCGTTGCCGCAAGCGAACCGACGATGCCGGATCTGGGGATTTTGGCTTCGACCGATTTGGTTGCCATCGACCAAGCGTCGATTGACATCGTCTACGCGATGCCCAAGTTCATGAACCATTCGCTCGTCAAGCGCATTGAGTCACGTGAGGGGCTCCGCCAACTTTCGGCCATGAAGGAACTCGGAATGGGCACGGGGCAATACGAAATCGTACGAGTGTTGGATAAGAAACCCGGTCAGAGACCGATCGGTGACGGTACGGACGAAGCGTGAGCCAATTTGCGCGAACTTTGTCAAAATAGAGAACCAAAGCGAAACAGCGGCCGCTGATCGTCAAAAAAGCTTCTCCCTCAAGAGCTCAGCGGCTGCATTTCGCTTTTCCTCTTGTGCAGGTGGACAATGACAGGCGACACGACCAAAATTTTCAACGCAATTGACACCGTCGAAGAACCGGAAGTCAAAGCACTTCGGGAACGGCTGATCGAGCGCGTGCGCAATGCCGTCAAAGGCGACACGCCCGTCGATCAAATTCCGGGATTGCATCTGTCCTACGTTGAGCAGGCGCAGACTGTCTCCAACTGCTTTTACGTGCTCTCTGTCGGACTGATCCTCCAAGGCACGAAAAACCTCGTGATAGGCGACAAGAGCTACCGCTACGGAACGGGGTCGATGATCGTCACTTCGGTCGATATGCCCACGTCCTACGAGTTGGTCGGCGTCAAGCCTTCAAACCCGTTTGTATCACTGTCGCTGCGTTTGAATCCCGCCACAATCGCGGATTTCCTTCTGGAAGAAGACCCGCCGCAGGACGGTGTGCGCGATGTCTTTAACGTCGAAAAGCCCACGCAGGAATTGCTCGAAGACTTTGAGCGGCTCTTGAAGCTTCTTGATCATCCCGAGCAGATCAAGGCCAGAGCCCCGATCCTGATTCGCGACATTCATTACCTCGCGCTTTCGAGCAGCTCGGGCGCCTGCCTGCGCGCGTTGTATGCTCCGAGCACCGTTGGCCAGCGCATCCGAAAGTCCATTCAATGGCTGCGAGCCAACTTCAGGGAATCCGTTTCTGTTGAGCAGATGGCTTCCGTTGCCGGTATGGCGCCGACAACGTTTCACCGGCACTTCAAAAGCTTCACATCGCTGTCGCCGCTCCAGTATCAGAAACGGCTGCGTCTGTACGAAGCGCAGCAGTTTATGCTCAAGGGAGAAGGGGACGTAAATTCCGCGGCCTACGCCGTGGGCTATCAAAGCCCTCAGCAATTTAACCGAGACTACAAGCATCTGTTCGGAATCTCACCGGGAAAAAGCATCAGAGAGCAGCGCCAGTCGCTCTATGAGGCACTGACAGAAAAGCCAACTGCGCCCTGACTCCGAATTGATCTCCAACGAGCCGCCGTTCTTCCTTGAGCGGCGGTTTTCATTGTTCAGGGCGATATCAAGCGACCGAACCAAGCCGTTTGTTACCTGAAAATGTTTGGAAAGTTTTCAAACGGACGTTTTGCCTTGCTAATCATATATTCTGGGTATATGTTTTGCGTACAACGCCTAAGAATGATTTTCGTTTCGGCGTAGAGAATTTTTTCAACATACCCATACAGGAAGAAAACCATGCTGACCTCCCGTCAAAAAGAACTTGTCAAAGCTACCGTCCCGGTCCTGCGCGAACACGGCGTTGCGCTGATCTCGCATTTCTACAAGCGCATGCTCACGGGCAACCCCGAGCTGCAAAACGTCTTTAACAACGCGCACCAGGCGCGCGGCCACCAGCAGCAGGCATTGGCGGGCGCCGTTCTGGCCTACGCTGAAAACATTGAAAACCCGACGGTGCTTCTGAACGCCGTCAAGCACATCGCCACCAAGCACTGCACAATCGGCATCCGCGCCGAACAGTACGGCATCGTGGGCAAACACCTTCTCGCATCCATCAAGGAAGTGCTGGGCGAAGCCGCCAACGACGAATTGATCGAAGCGTGGGCTGCCGCCTACGGTCAGCTGGCCGACATTCTCATCGGCGTGGAAGGAGGCATCTACAAGGAACAAACCCTGGCTGACGGCGGTTGGTCGGGCTGGCGTCCATTCGTGGTCGAGCGCAAGGTGCAGGAAACCGAAAACGTCACGAGCTTTTACCTGAAACCCGCCGACAAGGGCACCGTTTCCGCGTACAAACCCGGCCAGTTCGTCTCGGTGCGCGTGTATCTGCCTGAACTCGGCATCATGCAGCCGCGTCAGTATTCGCTCTCGCGCGCTTCGCTTCAAAACGACGGTCTGCGGATTTCTGTCAAGCGCATTGACACCGCGTGCGACAAGCCCGCCGGTCTCGTTTCCAACCATCTGCACGCCCGCGTCAATGTCGGCGACGTGATCGACGTCTCGGCTCCCACAGGTGAGTTCTATCTCAAGGAAGGCAACAACCCGGTCCTGCTCGTGAGCGCCGGTATCGGTATCACGCCCATTCTCGCCATGCTTCAGGACATCGCCGCGAAAAACCCGCAGCGCCCGGTCAAGGTCCTGCACGTGGCTCGCACCGCGGATGACTTTGCGCTCAAGAAGGAAGTGCGCGAAGCTGTAGCCAAGCTCGAAAAGGGCGAATGCGTCGTGTATCTGACGCGAGCCACCGAAACGAAGGAAATGTGCCCGTGCTTCAAACTCAGTCGACCGGACGCCGCTGCCGTTGCCGCGCTGGAGCCTGCCGCTGAGAGCGACGTCTACATCTGCGGTCCCGTGAGCTTCATGGAAGATATGCGTGAAACGTTCGTGGCTGCGGGCGTTCCGGCAGCCAACGTGCACTCGGAAGCTTTCGGTACGGGCAATCAGAGCTAAAGATCATGAAAAAGCCGACTACATGATGACCGGTGCCATCGTTGGCTTTGAAGGCGGTCATCGCTTTGACCTTAGCCACAATATGTTTGTGGAACCGCAGGTACAACTGACCTATAGCCGGTTGCGTGCTTCCTCGTACTCAACCGACATTCGTACTGTTGATTTGGAAACGATGGAAAGCCTCATTGCTCGTGTGGGCTTCATGGGCGGTGTCAAGTTCAACGAGAACAAGGGCGCTACTTATCTGAAGGCAAGCTACAACCATGACTTCCTGGGTGACGTTGATGCCAAGTTCAGCGGTGTCGTTGACGGCAACCCCATCGCCCTTGGCATCAATGATGAGCTTGATGACAATTGGGGCGAAGTCTCGCTGGGTGCCAGCTACAACGTTACCGATTCCGTACACGCGTTCATTGATGTCGGCACCAGCTTCGGTGGCGATATTGACCAGAAGTGGCGCGTGAACTTCGGCGGTCGATACGTCTTCTAACGTGAGTCATATGCCCTGATAAAGGGTTAAAAGGACTCCATATGAACATCCCCAACGAGACCATTAATTTCGTTGGGGATGTTTTCATTTGAATCTAATTTACGAATCAATCTGAGACCACTCGGATTGTCGCAATTTTGTCCATTGGAAAAACTGCGATCTGATCGAGTGTCACCCCGTCAAGTTCCTTGTAGAACGCCTCGCGTGCATTGAAAAGAACTCCGCGCAAGCGGCAACCGCCGTTTAAAAGGGGACAACGGGGTTCGTCGCACTCGACAAGCTCTTCATTGACTTCCGTGAGACGCACGATGTCGCCGACGCGATATTCACGAGCAGATTTGGCAAGCGACACACCGCCGGTGCGACCGCGAACAGCCTTCAAATAGCCCTGCTGCACGGCTAGGTGCGCGACCTTGATCACCAGATTCTTGTTCCAGTTGAGCGCTTCGCTCAAGTCGTGAATCGAGACGTGGTCCTCATCGGGGTGAGAAGCCAGATACACGAAAATGCGAAGAAGGATGTCGGTGGCGCGCTTGAGCTGCATGGCATCAGGTGATTGGAAAGAGAATTGGTTAAACGAATGATAACGGCCAAAAAAGCGACAAAAATGAACGGCGCCGTTCGAAATCAAATCGAAACGGCGCCGTTTTTTCAAACGATGTGAAGAAGGATTACTTCTTGGCGGCCTTTTCCTTCAGAGTGAAGTTGTGGCAGCTGTTGCACATCAGTTCGGGCTTGGCCTGGTTGGCCTTGTGGCAGTCCTCGCAGTTGACCTTGCCCATGTGGTTGTCATGGGGGTTGGGTTCGAGGTTGGCCGTCTTCTTGGCGAGATCTTCGTAAGAAACGTGGCACTTCAGGCACTGATTCTTCGTCACAAAGCCGTTTTCGGACTTCGGCCACATGCCCTGATGCTTCTGAGCGAGGGTCTGTTCAGCAGCAGCGGCGGCACCGGCAGCAAACGAAAGGCTCACGCTGAGAGCCAAAGCGGCGATAAAACTCTTTTTCATTTTGTCTTTCTCCCGGTGATTGGTTACTTCTTGGCGGCCTTCTTGGCGCGGTTGGCCATTTCAACGCCGGCCACACGGCCGAACACGGTAGCGGCACCGAGCTGTGCACCGCCCGCGTAGTTGTGGAAGAAGATGCCGCCGGCGGAGTTGCCAGCTGCGTAGAGACCCGGGATGCTCTTGCCGTCGAGGTTCTGGATTTCCGTCTTCGTGTTGATCAACGGACCGCCGAAGGTGGCCGTCATACCGCCCTGAAGCGGAACGGCGTAGAACGGAGCCTTGGCAATCGGATGGGGCTTCTTGTAGGTGCAGGGCGGATTCATTTCGCCGAGCTTGCCTGCCTTCATCTTTTCGTTGTATTCGTCAACGAGCTTCTTGACCTTTTCTGCGGGCAGACCGACCTGCTTGCACAGTTCTTCGATCGTGTCGGCCTTGCCGTAGGGCGAGTTCAGGCGGTCGAATTTCGGAATCACCTTGTCGAGCACGGAGCAGTCGCTGTCAACAATCACCCATGCGGTGTTGTCGAGCGTCATCTGAGCCGTCGTACGGGCCTTGATGACGTAGGTGTTGTTTTCGTCCATGTAGCGGTTGCCCGAGGTGTTGACCTGGATGCCGTAGCCGGAGTTGAGAACGTCGGCGGGGTTGACGTGAGTCTTGCCGATGATCGGACCGGAGTGGAACTGGTCCATGTTCACGAACTTCGTAAAGAGCGGCAGGGTGAGGGAAATGTTTTCGCCGGTAATTGCAGGAGAACCACGCAGCACCATGCGGGTTGCCCAGCCGCCGATGTAGCGGTCGACCATTTCGGGATTGCCCGAGAAGCCGCCAGTGGCGATGCAAACGCCGCCGCGGGACATGAAGGTCTTCTGGCCGGCCGGAGTAAGGGCCTTGACGCCGGTCACGGCGAACTTGTCGTCGTGCAAAAGTTCGATGGCCTTGTGTTCGTAGCGGATGTCGATACCGCGCTTTTCAGCTGCCTTGAGAAGAGCCTGAACGAGGCGGGCGCCACCCGTTTGGCCTTCGCCCAGAACGCGGCAGGTGCGGCCCAGACGCGGATAGGGCATGGGACGGATCTTGCCGAACTTCACGCCGATATCCTTTTCAAGCCAGTCGATGCCTTCGGAAATCTTGTCGGTGTAGAGGCGGTTGAGAGCCTTGTCGCCCATCTGCTTGGAGATGTCCATCATCATGGCGTAGAAGGCGTCGGCCGTATCCTTGATGCCCTGTTCAGCCTGGTGGCGCGTGCCCCAGCCGCAGATCGAACCCAGAGCGAAGATGGCGTTGCCGTTGGGACGGTCGCACTTTTCGAGCACGACAACCTTGGCGCCGGCGTCATGAGCGGTGATGGCCGTGATGAGGCCGGCGGGACCGGCACCGAGCACGATGGCGTCAAACGTTTCCGCCTTGGCCTTCTTGGGGGCGGCTTCAGCAGTGGAAGCCAAACCAAAGCCGGCGGCGCCGACGGCGGTCGCGCCCACGAGCGAGCTCTTAAAGAGGCTGCGGCGGCTCATTTCTTTTTCGATCATTGTCTTCTCCTGATTGAGGTAGGCAAACGCACCGTCGCGACATTCAAGACGCCGACGCCGCTCTTAAGACCGATCGGATCAATGACTCTCCGACCCTGAGCACCGGCGCCGCCTGACGCGGTCGATACGCCGCCAAAAGATTCGAGGTCTCTTAATAGACCTTCTCTTTGACTCAAGCGTATTTTTAGACCTCGTAGGTGCTACGTAGTTTTGACTTAAATCAAAGAATCAAGAGTAGGCGGGTTTATCCGTATCAGCTGAAAACAGATAGACCGGATCAGAAGAAATGTTCGGAAAGAACAACCTGAGGAACACCGGCGGAATTGATTTCCACCCAACCTTTGCGCGGACGCTGCCTGTCGTCGAGATCCCAATCGGGGATCACGGTGCGTGTGAAGTTGTCATGAACATAATGCGCCGGACGATGCGTATGACCGTGAATTACGTGGGCGCAATTTTTACTTAAAACTTCATTGCGGACGTCGGCAAGCACCACGTCCATCATTTCGCGCGAGCGGTCGGTTTTCGTCCTTTTGGACTGCGCGCGCGCCTTCTTCGCGAAATCAATGCGCTCCTGCACAGTCATGCGCAAGGCCATCAGCTGAAAAGATTCGTCGTGCATCTGGCGCCGAAAATCCTGATACTCGTCGTCCAACGTACACCATTTATCGCCGTGAGACAGAAGAATGCGGCTGTCGGCACACTGCACGACGATACCGTCGGCAACGAGTTCGGCGCCGCAATGCCGCGCGAAATCTTCGCCGAGTAGAAAGTCGCGGTTGCCCTGCATGAGGTAGACGCGTTTGCCAAGAGAAGCGTATTTGCGCAACGCTCGAGCCAGGGGTTCGGCCGGAGACGAGGCGTCGTCTCCGATCCAGTATTCGAAAATGTCGCCGAGCAAAAAGAGCTCGTCGAAGCGCTTGGCCTGCGTTTTCAGGAACCAAAAAAAACCCAGTACGGTTTTCTTGTTGCGGCCGGACAAATGCAAATCAGAAACAAAAACGGGACGCGACAACGGCGCCATGTCGGTCAGACCGCTGACACAGGGAGCCTTGAGCGGCTCGGTGAGTTTGAGTCCCGTAAGCTTCATTTCTTTAAACAAAAGAAGCCCCCGCCGAGAAAGCAGGGGCCGAGTTCTGATTAGATCTCTTCAACCTTTTCCATCACAACGTCTTCCACGGGCACGTCACCGTACCAGGAGCGGGAAGCCGTGCGAACGGCGGCAATAGCGTCAACCACATCAGTACCGGCGACAACCTTGCCGAACACGGCATAGCCCCAGCCGCGGGGAGTGGGGGAGGTGTGATTCAGGAAATCATTGTCGGCCACGTTGATGAAGAACTGACTCGTAGCAGAGTGCGGATCGTTGGTGCGAGCCATCGCGATCGTGTACTTGTCGTTCTTGAGGCCGTTGTTGGCTTCGTTTTCAATCGGAGCCTTGGTTTCCTTTTGCTGCAGACCGGGTTCAAAGCCGCCACCCTGAATCATGAAGCCGCTGATGACGCGGTGGAAAATCGTGCCGTTGTAAAAACCCGAGCGAACGTACTGCAAAAAATTTTCACAGGTCTTCGGTGCAGCTGCTTCATTGAGTTCGACGTCAAAGACGCCCTTGTTGGTCGTAAAGCGAATCATGATTGAAGATCACTTCCCAAAGTAAAAGAAATAAAAAATTCAAACGCCGGGCAACAAGAAACCCCGCCCTAAGCGGAGCCCTTGGGTTACTAGCGCTTGATCTTGACGGAGAGGATTTTAACGGTTTGCGTCGGAACGTCACGCATGCCCATACGAGTGCCCGTTTTCACAGAACTGATCTTATCGATCACATCCATGCCGCGGATCACGCGACCGAATACCGTATAGCCCCAGCCGTCGCGGGCATTCTTGGCATCCAAAAAGTCGTTGTCGACCGTATTGACAAACCACTGGCAGGTGGCAGAGTGCGGTTCGTTTGTACGAGCCATAGCAATCGTACCGCGTTGATTCAGAAGGCCGCCGCGGGCTTCATTGACAATGGCTGGGTGGGTGGCGCGCTTTTGCTTGAGATCCGGTGTAAAACCGCCGCCCTGAACCATGAAGCCGTCAATGACACGATGAAAAATCGTACCGTCATAAAAGCCTTCGTCGGCGTAGCGAATAAAGTTGGCGACCGTAATCGGGGCGCGCTGAGCATCCAGACGCACGGCAAAGTCGCCGAGCGACGTAGAAATCTCCGCAATCGGCTCATCCTTGGGAGCGGCAATGGCAGAACCGCCGAAGAGAACGGCGGCCAGGGCCGCAGGTAAGGTCACTCGAAAACGATTTGCAATTTTCATGATGGATGTCTCGAAAAAGGTGAACTTATCAAAAAGCCGACAAAAAAGGATTACTCTCCCAGAAGCTTGTTGAGCATCTGAATGTTGGCATTTAGTTTTTCTTTATTCCCGCCCGTTTTGATGGCAGTGTTATATGCGTTTTTAGCTTTTGCCAAATAGAGATTGCCTAAATTCATGTGGGCAAGTGCAAAGCCGGGACGCAAGGCAACGGCCTTGATAAGGAGCTCTTCGGCACGCACGAGGTTGCCGTTGCGTGAATAGAGTCCGGCAAGATTGTTGTAAGCCTCGGGGATTTCGGGATAGGTGCGTATGAATTGCTCAAAACCGTCGATAGCCCTGGCGCGATCTCCCATGCGTTCGTAAACGACACAGCGCTGAAAGCGTAGCTGAGCGGAATGAGGATTGGCTTTGAGACCGTCGGCAATGAGCTTTAAGGCGTCAGCGTAGTCTCCGCGGTTGATGAGTTTGTCGACAACACCGGGCACCTGACCGTTATTGAGAAGCACGGAAGGAGCGTCGGGATCGACAAGCGCCGCGTTGGCGGGCAGAGTTACAGCCGCCACAAGCGCGCAACCGGCAACCGCAAGCGCCGGACGAATGAAAGAAAGCAGTCGAGTCATGGGACAACAAAAAGAACCTTGGAACGACACACGGAAAAAAGCCCGAAAAAGGTGACTCGGACTAGATTTTTCAGGGCCGCTGAAGGCACGAAACTGTTAAACTCCGTAGATTGTAATGCATCGCCGCATTCGCTCCTTTGCGCCTATCTGTGGCTCTTTGTTACGGAATGCGGCAGGCAGCACGAAAAATCAGAAACGAAAGTACGAAATGACCCTTCAAATCTATTCGACGCTCAGCAAAGACATCCGCCCGTTTACGCCCATCGAACCCGGCAAGGTCGGCATGTACGTCTGCGGCGTCACGGTCTACGACTACACCCACATCGGCCACGGCCGCACCTTTGTCGCCTTCGACGTCGTGCGCCGCTGGCTTGAGGCAAGCGGTTATGCCGTCACGTTCGTGCGCAACGTCACCGACGTCGACGACAAGATCATCAAGCGCGCCGCCGAGCGCGGCATCTCCACGAAGGAACTCACCGACGAATTCACCGCTGCAATGCAGCAGGACATGCTGAGTCTCGGGTGCCTTGCGCCCACGTACGAGCCGCGCGCCACCGAATTCATCCCGCAGATGCTCAACCTCGTTGAAAAGCTCGAGCAAAAGGGCCTTGCCTATGCGGCCGACAACGGTGACGTCGACTACGCCGTACGCAAGTTCGCCGGCTACGGCAAGCTCTCCGGACGTCAGCCCGACGAAATGCGCGCGGGCGCCCGCATCGAAGTGGCTCAAGCCAAGCGCGATCCGCTCGACTTCGTACTTTGGAAGGCAGCCAAACCGGGCGAGCCCGCCTGGGATTCGAAGTGGGGCAAGGGGCGCCCGGGCTGGCACATTGAGTGCTCGGCCATGAGCTGCCACTATCTTGGCAAGACCTTTGACATCCACGGCGGCGGCCCGGATCTGATCTTCCCGCACCATGAAAACGAAATTGCGCAAAGCGAAGGCGCCAATGACGCTCCCTTTGCCAACATCTGGATGCACTCCGGCCCGCTGCGCGTCAAGCGCGAGGACGGCACCGAAGAGAAGATGAGCAAGTCTCTGGGCAACTTCTGGACGATTCGCGACGCATTGAAGGAAACGAACAGCGCCTACGGCGAAGGCAACGGCAACGAAGTGCTGCGCTTCTTCCTTTTGAGAAGCCACTACCGCAGCCCGATCAGTTTTGCCAACAGTCTCATTGACGATTCGCACAAGGCGCTGCAGCGCCTATATACGGCGCTCAAGAACGCTCCGAAGGAAGAGAACAACGAAGCGATCGACTGGACCGATCCGTGGGCCGCGAAATTCAAGGCTGCGATGGATGAAGACTTCAACACGCCCGAAGCGATCGGCGTGTTGCAGCAGATGGCCGCGGAGATCAACCGAACGGGCGATGCTCAAACCGCTTCGCTTCTGAAAAAATTAGGCTCGGTTCTCAACATCCTGCAGCTTGACGCGGAAGTGTTCTTGAAAGGTGCCGTCACGGGGCTTGACGAAGCCGCCATCAACGCCAAGGTGGCCGAGCGCACGGCCGCCAAGAAGGCGCGCGACTTTGCCCGCGCCGACGCCATCCGCAACGAACTCGCCGCGCTCGGCATCGTGATCGAAGACGGTCCTGCCGGTTCGACCTGGCGCCGTCAGTAACGTTTTCGCTCGTCGGTTATGGCAATCGTCACCTGGTGGAACGAAGCGCTCGAGGCTCTCTCGGGCGAAGCGTATTTCCTTGAAGCCCGTCGCAAAACGGCGGGGCAGGGACTTGTTGCCTGTGAAAATCTCTTTAACACGTATGTGCGCGCCGTATGCGGTCAGCAGGTCAATACGGCTGTGGCTGAAAAAATGGCTCAGTCGGTCTTCGGGTACGCCGGAGACAGAGGCGACAACGCAGCCGACGCTCTGGCCGGAAGTTCTGTCGACGCGCTTCGTGATCTGGGACTCTCGCAAACCAAGGCGGGAGCTCTTGTTGCGATCGCGCAAAAGTATGTCGAGGGCAGCTTCACTGCGCCGGCGCTCGAATCGCTCGACGACGCGGCGGTGCGCGCTCGATTGACCGCCGTCAAAGGTGTGGGATCGTGGACCGCGGACATGGTGCTGATTTTCGGATTGAACCGACCGGATGTTTGGGCGCAAACGGATTTCGGGCTGCGCAAAGCGCTGGAAAAGACAGGGCTCGATGCCAAGGACCCGCAGGTGTGGGCTCCGTGGCGCACGGCTGCCACATGGCTTTTGTGGCAGAGCCTCACCGCAACCCCCGTACAGTATTAGTTAGTCAAGGCGAAACTGATGTTTTGCCGTTAGGAACATAAGCATGGTCAAAGCAGTATTTCTGGATTTCGAAAAAGATCTCGGCGAAATCTACAAAAAGATGGAAGAGCTCGAAAATAAGGAACTGGAAACAGGTGTGAGCGAAAACGAAGCGCTCTCCGAGCTCAAGCGCAAGATGCGCACGCGTACGGCCGAGATCTACGCCGATCTGACGCCGTGGCAGACGGCTCTGGTGGCACGTCACCCCAACCGTCCGTACACGCTCGACTACATCGACGCCATTTTTGAGGATTTCCACGAACTGCACGGCGATCGTACCTTTGCCGACGATCAGAGCATCGTGGGCGGTCTGGCGCGTCTGGGCGAACACGCCGTGATGGTGATCGGCCACCAGAAGGGCCGCGACACCCGCGAACGCACGCGCCGCAACTTCGGCATGACCAAGCCCGAAGGCTACCGCAAGGCTCTGCGTCTGATGAAGCTTGCCGAAAAGTTCAGCCTGCCGGTCTTCACGTTCGTCGACACCCCGGGCGCCTATCCCGGCATTGATGCGGAAGAGCGCAATCAGTCCGAAGCCATCGGCCGCAACATCTATGAGCTTGCCAAGCTGCGCGTTCCTGTGATCTCCACCATCATCGGTGAAGGCGGCTCGGGCGGCGCATTGGCCATTGCCGTGTGCGACTCGCTCATCATGCTGCAGTACTCCACGTACTCCGTGATCAGCCCTGAAGGGTGCGCCTCCATTCTCTGGAAGAGCGCTGACAAGGCTCCTGAAGCCGCTCAGGCTCTGGCGCTCACATCCGACCGACTCCTTGAACTCGGCCTCGTCGACAAGGTAATCAGCGAACCGCTCGGCGGCGCACACCGCGATCCCAAACTCATGGCTTCGACCCTGCGCAAGACCTTGGTCGATCAGTTGAAGGCGTTCCTCACGATGGATCCGGACGCTCTGGTCGAGCGCCGTCTCGGCCGTCTGATGAACTACGGCCGCTTTGAGGAAAAGTGCAGCAGCGCTTATGAACTGCTGTGCCAGGCTGCGCACGAAAGCGAACTGCCGCTTGAAGAGTCGGCGGCGGAAGAACCCAAGACGAAGGAACCGGAAACGCCCAAGAAGCCGCGCCGCAGCTGCGCATTGCGCCGCAAGCCCGTAGCGAAGAAATCGCAAGTGGCAGAAACCGCGGAAACCGTCGCTGAGACCGCTCCGAAGAAACCTGCTCGCCGCCGCCCCGCGACGCGCAAAACTGCTGCAAAGAAGGAGGCTCCCGAAGCCGCTTCCGCAGAACCCGCAAAGGAATAAATTCAGGCGTAAATGACGCATAAGAAGCAACGTGCGGCCACGTCTCCGGCTGCCAGGCTCACGCTTTTGCTTGCCGACACGATCGATACGATCGCCGACCGCAAGCCCGCCGCGAGCGTCGAACAGTTCTGTTTGACGCCCGTCAATCCCGTGCGCATTCTGGTTGCGTACTCGGGCGGCAAAGATTCGACGGCGCTCGTCGACGTTCTCGCGCGTCTCAAGAAGACCGCCTACAAGAACGTGATCGAGTCGGTGACGGCCGTGCACGTGCATCACGGCTTGAGCAAAATGGCCGACGACTGGGTGCGGCACGCCGAGGAGCAGTGCGCCAAGTGGCAGATTCCGCTGCGCGTCGAGCGCGTCTACGTGCCTCAGCACTCGGCCTGCGGCATTGAAGCCGCCGCCCGTCAGGCGCGGTACAAAGCGCTCATTAAGGTCGCCCGAGAACTCAATTCCGATGCGATCTTTACGGCGCACCACTTGGACGACCGCATCGAGACTTTCCTTATTCAATGGATTCGCGGCGCGGGCCCCGAGGGGCTTGCCGCCATCAGTCCGGTGCGCATGCTCGAAAGCGCGGGCGACGATGCCGAACTCGTTCTTGCGCGCCCCTGGCTCGAAGTCTCGAGCAACGAGATTGCGGCCTACGTCAAGCGTGCCAAACTCACCTGGGTCGAAGACGACAGCAATGCGGATACGCGTTTTTTGCGCAATCTCATTCGCAACGACATTCTTCCGCCGCTGGACGCCGCCCGAAAAGGCTGGAGGTCGGCTGCCGCTCGCTCCATCACCCTTGTGGCGCAATCGGCCGAAATTCTCAGCAATCTGGGTGAAGACGACTGCGCGCATTGCGCAGGCGACAAACCCGGTTCGCTCAACATTGCCAAATTGCTCAACCTCGGCTTTGAACGACAGGCCAACTGCCTCAGAGCATGGCTCGGCATGTCGGGCGTACGTTCTCCTTCGCACGCCAAACTGAGCGAAATTCTGCGTCAGCTGCGACAGACACACGCCGATACCAAGATGAGTTTTCGCATTGGCGGCAAAGAACTCCGCCGCTGGGGCGTCAATCTTGTAATGGTCGATCCTGTAACGACACCGCGCGGCGCCGAACTTTTGATGCCGATCGAATGGAAAGGAGAAGAGAGCGTCGTTCTCGCCCCGTGGTCAGGCATTCTGAAGTTTGTCCGCTGCCAAGGCGATGAACCCGGACTTGACGCTAATCTTCTTCGCGAAGGAAAAATTGAAGTGCGGCCAAGAAGGGGTGGGGAGAAAATCAAGCTTTACCGACTGCGTCCATCGCGTAACCTCAAGCACCTGTTCCAATCGGTAGGAGTGCCCTCGTTTGAGCGCAGCAAATTACCGCTCATTTGGATCAACGACCGCCTCGTGTTTGCTGCGGGGCTCGGTACCGACGTGCGCATGTATGCCGATCCTGTGCTTTGCCCCGAACGCGTACGGCTTGTCTGGGTGCCCGACAAGCCGCTGCTGGCACTCGGTCCAGCCGACGATGACCTCTAACTTCACACGATTAAACGCATCATGGGCCGCAGAGAAACCAAAAAACGCATGGGCGATCTTTTCAACGACGTCATGCTTGAAGACAGTGCCGATCTGATTGCCGGCGTCGACGAAGCCGGTCGCGGACCGCTGGCAGGTCCCGTGGTGGCCGCCGCCGTCATTCTCGATCCGATGCGTCCGATTGCGGGGCTTCGCGACAGCAAGAAACTCACCGAAGAAGCTCGAGAGACACTGGCCCCCGTCATCAAGGAAAAGGCTCTCGATTGGTCGGTGGCCCACGCTACGGTTGAAGAGATTGACGAACTCAACATTCTGCAGGCCACAATGCTTGCGATGAAACGCGCCGTCATGGGACTTACCGTGCGCCCGAACCTTGTTCTGGTCGACGGCAACCGCGTGCCGCACATTGACATTGCGGTCAACGCCATTGTGGGAGGCGACGACAAAGTTGCCGCCATTTCCGCCGCGTCCATCATCGCCAAAACAACACGCGACCAATGGCTTATTGAACTTGACAAGGAACACCCCGAGTACGGCTTTGCCCAACACAAAGGCTATGGTACGGCCGAGCATCTGGCTGCGCTTGAAAAGTACGGACCGCTGCCGGCGCACCGTAAAACTTTCGGTCCGGTCAGAAAAGTAATCGAGATGCGCAAAAGCAAGGAAGGCGAGCTCGAATTAAGTTAAGTTAAGTCAATCAACTCTTGCTCTGAAAGAGAATAAACGACACAACATGCGTCCGCTCAATAGACGCCTTGAATTTTACGCAAAAAAGGACGGCGTCTTCGGTTCATATCCTCAGAACGCCGTCCAAACTGAAGGAGATCTTTTTTCGTCAGATCAGACGTCTGATTGTCTCATCAGAGATACTGCAGAACACGGGCGAGCGTACGGACACGGTTTTCGATCGTATCCACGCGCAGATATTCGCGTTCGGAATGGAAACCGGCACCGGCGGGAGCCACGCCGTCAATGACGGGCACGCCGACCTGAGCGATGCGGTTGGCGTCGGAGCCGCCGCCGGCATCGACCCAAGTGGCTTCGTAGCCTTCTTCCTTGGCAGCACGATTGACCATTTCAACGAGTTCCTTGGTGGCGTCCGTGCAGGGCATAGCCGGGGACTTGGAAACACGCGTGGCTTCGACCGTGATGCCGTCGCCCCAATTCTGCTTGGCCAACGCTTCGATGCCTTCGTCAATTTCGCGGCCGTCTTCGTCATTCCAGCAGCGGGTGTCGATCTTAAGGGTGCACTTTTCCGGAACCGTGTTGCAGACCGTACCGCCTTCGATAACGCCGACCGTCACGCTCGTGCCCTTGCCTTCGAGATCCTGAAGGTTGGTGATGGCGATGGTGAGGTGAGCGGCAGCCAGAACCGCGCTGCGACCGTCCTGCGGGTTGTTGCCGGCGTGAGCGGCCACACCGTGCACGACCACGTTCCAAACGGACCGACCCTTGCGGGAACGAACGAAGGCACCTGTGGCACGGCCCGGTTCGCAGACGATGGCTCGCTTGCACTTGGAAGCCATCTGCTGAAGCCATTCGCGGGAAGAAAGCGAACTGATTTCTTCGTCAGGGTTGTAGCACACAGCGATGGCCAGACGATCAAGGTCTTCCTTGCGGGCGTTCTTGAGAGCGTGGAAGATCGCGATGACACCGGCCTTGCAGTCGGCACAACCCGGCCCCGTCACCTTGCCGTCTTCAACCTTGAAGGGACGTGCGGCGGCGGTACCGTCGGGAAAAACGGTGTCGAGGTGAGCATTGAACATGATGTCGAACTTTTCGGCACCGGGCTTGTTCGTCGCAAACAGACCCTTGCCGGCCTTCGGGCCGAGGTCCACAAGTTCCGTCGCAAAACCGATGGAGTCGAAGTGGCGTTTCATGGTGTTGGCCACCTTGGTGACGCCTTCGCAGTTGGCGCTGCCGCAGTCGAGATTGACAACTTCGGCGAGGTCTTGGAGGTAGGTCTCGAGCATTTGGTTTGTCCTTAAAAAAATGTCCCTTTTCCGGGAGATGTATCGGATAGGGACAATTCTTCAGGATTGCGCTCGAACTCGCCTTGTACTTTGGTTCAAGACTGCGCAACTTCCCCGATGGCAGCCAAATATTTATGCGCTTCCAGGGCCGAGCGCACACCAAGCTTCTTGCAGGCGTTGGCTCGATGAATCTTCACCGTGTGCTCCTGAATGCCCAAGTCGATCGCGATCACCTTATTGAGTTTGTCGTCGGCAACCAAACGGATAATTTCCTTTTCACGCTGCGTGAGCGTCTCAAAGGCGCCGCGCATCATGTCGATACGGAATTTTTCTTTTCTCGCTTCTATGTTTTGATCCGACAACCGACGCACGGTCTGACGCAAACGCTCGGGTTCGATGGGTTTCTCGCAGAAGTCGCCCGCACCTTTTTGCAGTGCCATCACCGCCATGGAGATATCGCCGTGGCCGGTGAGAAAAACGATCGGCAAATCAATGCCGCGGCGCAACATTTCGTCCTGTAGTTCCAGTCCGTTCATATCGGGCATGCGCACGTCGAGAATCACGCAACCTGGGGTACGAATGTCGTCATTTTCCAAAAAAACAGCGGCGCTCTCGTAAGCCACAGCTTCGATACCTGCCACACGAAGCGTAAAGACGGTGGAATTGCGCACCGTTTCTTCGTCGTCGATGACGCGAGCCAGAGGCCGCAGAGCTCGGCTGCTCAGTTCTTCGGTCATGCGGTTTGCTCCTCATGAGGTTGATCGGCGGCCGGAATGCAAAGCGAGACGGACAAGCCGCCCGGCTGATTGCGGGTGAATTCCAGTCGGGCCGCGTGACGCTCGGCAATGGTACGGCTGATCGACAGGCCCAGGCCGAGCCCTTCGATTTTTTCACTCGCCACGGGACGCGCAAGCGTACGGAACTGCTCGTCGGAAACGGCCGGACCGTTGTCTTGGACCTTGAGTCTCCAGAAAGCTGTCGTTGTGCTCGATTCGGAGGTCAGCGAAATATGAATCTCTCCCTTGCCGTCGGGGTTCTTCCGAATCGCCGAAAGGGCGTTTTTGAGACAATTGACCACGAGGAGCTCAAGCTCCAAGGCGTCGCCCGAAACAAACGCTTCGGGCGGAAGCGAGGAGAGGATGCGGACACCGGTAAGGTCGCTCCCTGATCGGAAGGAACCGAAGGCATGCTTGACGATGTCGCACAGATCCACCGATTGATGTGCCTTCTCACGGTTCTTCGCATAGGCCCGCACGCGATCGACGATGCTTGCCACGCGCTCGGCCTGCTTGGTGATTTCACGGGTAGCCTCGTCAATCACCGGATCCTTGCCGCGGCCGCCCAAGTAAAGAGACAAGCCGTCGGCGTAATTGATGAGGCTTGCCACCGGTTGGCGCAATTCGTGCGCGATCATGCTCGAAATTTCCGAGACAAAGCCCGCACGCTCCAATTGCGAGAGTCTTTCGCGGTCAATGCGGGCAGTCTTTTCAAGTTCCGACTTTTCATCAATCACTTCCACGAGCTTTTTGGTACGGCGCGCCACGGTGCGGCTCACGGCAAAGCTGTAGAGCACGGCGGCAGCCAGGAGAAGCACGCCGATCAAAAGCGCATACTTGTAGCGATCGATCATCAAACTCGAGCCGGTCATTCGGACGGCCGGACTATAGCCCAGGCGCTCGACCAGATGGCGAGTTTCACTCAAATTCGCACCGACGGTCCAGCCGTATCCCGACTCGCTCATCGGCATGGAAAGGAGCGCCGCGGAAAGTCTGCGCTTGATGTCGGGTGACAAGGAGGCCTGAGCCGCAAAGATGAGATGGGGATATAGATCGGTCGAACGCAGACAGGCAAAGGTGTCTTCGGGTTTCTTGCCCACCACCTTGATCGTATTGGGCGCCACCAGCCCTCGGGCCACCAGGCTTTCGAATTCGCAGGTGCGCAGAATACCGAAGTCAACTTCCTTATTGAGTACGGCCTCGACGATGGGCATGCCGGACTTGTCCTTGAAGTATGCCTTGCCAAAGTAGTTTTTCGGATACTGCGTAATGTTGGAGATTTCCCCCAGAGCAACGATCCAGCCCGCAAAGGACTGGGGACTTAAGGCAGCAACACGTTTGGAGCGCAGGTCAGACGTACTCGTGATTCTCGCGTCGTCGGCACGCGCAATGAATACCGCGCCCATGGCCTTGCCCGGATCTTGCGACTGAGGAGACTTGCGCACGGCCAAAGCCGTAGCGCCGGAGGTTTCAAGGTAGGTGTATAAGCCGCTTGTGACCACAAAGAGGTCAACCTCGTGCTTGACGGCAGCCACCGTCAGATCGAATTCGGTCAGAGGAACGACTTGAAACGCGTACTCGGGCATCGCGTTTTTGAGTCGCTCGATCGAGACTTCCATCAAGTCGGTGCGGAATGTGAACAGCGGCGAATAGTACACGCCCACGCGAAGCGTTGCAGGCTGCCGGGCAGGCTTGCGCGCTTCGGACGAGGCTTGCAGATAGTCGGCGGCATCCTCCACGTCTTCTGCGGTTTGAGCAAACGACGGAGAAACGAAGCCCATGATAAGGGCGCAGACCAAGGCCGAGGCCCTGGGCGAAACCTTGCGCAAGCAGTTGCTCAGAAGCAAGCTGTGTTGAGTACGGGCCATCGGTACCTTTTTCCGAGAGATCGACAAATTTTGATTGTACCAATACGAAAAAGACAGGCTGTGCGCCCGAAGAAGGAACGCTCAGCCTGCCCAACAGGAGGACAATGATTGGAAATTAATTGAGCAGGATCGTGGTCACCACCATCACGATCAAGCCGCCGATCATCGGAATTGCCGTACGGCGAATGAGCGCGAACGGACTGATGCCCGAACAACCTGCCACAGCCACCACCACGGCGGTAATCGGAGACATGTTGCGAGCCATGCCGGTCGAAAGCTGCATCGGCATCAGGAGCAGGATGGTCGAGACACCGAACTGCTGAGCGAAGTCAGGCATGAGCGGCGAGAAAGCATAGAACGGAGCGTTGCCGGAACCCATCACAACGGAGGCGATCGAAATGAAGGTCACCACAACGATCATGATTGCGTAAGCGGGCAGCCCCATGTTCTTGGTGACATCGATGAGATAGTCGATCGTACCCGTGGCAATCAAACCCTTGGCAAATAGTTCACCCGCGACGATCAGGGTGATCACGGTTGCAAACTGACGACCCATCGTGTTGAAGAAGTCCATGGCGGTCGTGAGCACTTCCTTGGCGGGCTTGCGGATCAATTCGCAAACAAGAGCCACCGTGAAGGAAATGAACATGGCTGTCGGCACGTCAAGCTTGATGCTCGAAATCACGAAGCGGTTGAACACGAAGAGCATGATGAGCGGCAGCATCGGCAGGAAGCCGTACCAAGCCGGAGCGCCCTTGCTGTCGAGGTCATTCTGCTTGGCAACGGTTTCGTCGATTTCGTTGGCCTTTTCACCGTCCCTAGCATCAAAGTACTTCTGGGAGAAGTAGTGCAACACGGCCACGGCAATCGTGGTTACGATACCGACGGGCAACTGGTATTCGATGAAGTAGGTCATCGTATCCATGCCGGCCACCTGAGCGGCGTAGTTGGCTGCGCCCGATGTCGGCCCCATGTCAAGGCAGGACACCGTGATGATCAGGGCGGCGGCGGAAAGTCGGGAGACACCGAGGCGCACGAGCACCGGATACATCGTCACCATCAAGAGCATGGACAGACCCGAAGCGCTCGGAATGAACAAGTCAGCCACGGCACCTACGACGTAACTCAGAGCAAGCACGAGGTAGGGGGACTTGAAGACGCGCAGCGGACGGGAGATGTAATCGGCCATCAGAGCGCTTGCGCCGATCTTGGCCATATAGGTGGAATAGCCCGAGGCGGCCATGATCAGCAGACCGATGCCCGCCACGCGCGAGCTCATCAGGGAGGAGATGCATTTAAAGAGGTCAAAGCCCACGAAGCCCGTGCTCGAAACACCCTTGGGAAGAATCTGAGCACCGTTGGGGAGAAGCCCAAGCGCATCCATGGCCAGGGCACTAACCAACAAAACCAAGCCGCCGAAGAAGAGCACGAACTGGGCTTTCATCTTCTTGAGCAGAATCCAGACCACCAGGACGGTGACTGCAAGAGAAATTAAGACGCCGATCATTTTTTCGGAGTTCCTTTCGGTTGAATTTGCACACGTGTTTGTTATGTGGCAGACAACGCATCGATGTTGCAGCAAGCGGAAAGTGCGAGAAAAAGTGCTTCTTTTCGCCGACGTGTCAGATCTGTGGATACATTGCCGCCGGTTTTCGAGTGAAATTCTGAAGATCGGCGTCAAATTTCTCCTTGTACCTTGGTTCAATACGGCACATGATCACTCTTGAAAAGCCGATGCCATGACCGTCGGGCCCAAATTGCGCTATTGTCCGAAAGACAAGAAACGAGCCGGCCTCTCATTTAAATAAGAGAGGCTTTTCGACGAGCGAAAAGGAAATTTCAGATGCAGACAATTCAATCCGTCGCCCTCATCGGCATGGGCGCTTTGGGCATTCTCTACGGCCACACCATGGCCCGGAAGATGAAAGAGGGAGCCGTGACGTTTTTGGTCGATGAAAAGCGCAAGCAGCGATATCACGCCGATCCCCCGACCTTTAACGGAGAACCTTGCCGATTTGCCTTTTGCGCGCCCGAGGACTACCCGGGCAAAGCCGAGCTTTTGATCTTCGGAGTCAAGGGCACGCAATTAAAAGAAGCGATCGAATCCGTGCGTCCCGTCGTGGGCCCTGAAACAATCATCGTGTCGCTTTTAAACGGCATCACCAGCGAAACCATTCTTGAGGAAGCCTTCCCGCAGGCCACCGTTCTTTATAGCGTCGCGCAGGGCATGGCCGCAACGCGCGTGGGCACGCACGTCACCTGCAAGAATCCCGGTTTTCTCTTCATCGGGGTGCCCGCACGCCACGCCGATCGGCTGCCTGCCCTTAAAACCGTCGAGGCTTTCTTTGAATCCACGGGCGTCGTCTATCGCCACGAGGAAGACATTGAGCGCCGCATTTGGTGCAAGTGGATGTTCAACATCGGCGTCAACCAAACAATTGCCGTTGCCAAGGGCACCTTTGCCGACATCCAAAAACCCGGCCCCGTGCGCGATCGCTACATTGCCGCGATGCGTGAGGTTGTCGCTGTAGCCGAAAAAGTCGGCGTGGACGTCACCGAGCGCGATCTTGAGGAATACATCCGCATCGGCGACGGACTTGATCCGGAAGGGATGCCCAGTCTCAGACAAGACACCAAGGCTCACCGTCTGACCGAAGTCGATTTCTTCTCGGGCGCCTTGATTGAAAAGGCGAGGGCGGTCGGCGTTCCGGTGCCCGTCAACGAAGCGCTTAACCGAGAAATCAAAGCCATTGAAGCAAGCTGGAAAAACGTCGATGCTCCCGTTGTTGACATGCTCTGCGCACATACCTCCGTGCGCGACTACACAGACGAGCCGGTGTCGGAGGTCATGCGTCAGAAGATTCTTGATGCCGTCTTTGCCGCGTCAAGCTCGTGCTTCCTGCAGCTTGTCACCGTCATTCGCGTCACCGACCCCGAACTGCGCCGCGTGATGTATGAAGCAAGCGGCAGTCAGCCGCAGGTTCTTTCCGCACCGGAGTTCTGGGTTTTCTGCGCCGACTACCATCGTGACGCCGGGCTTTGCCCCAAGGCAGATCTCGGCTGGACCGAGCAGTTCCTCACCTCAACGCTTGACGTCGGCATCTGCGTGCAAAACGCCATGGTAGCGATCGAGTCTCTGGGGCTCGGCGGATGCTTCATCGGAGGATTACGCAACGACATCTCCAAGACTGATCAAGCTTTGGGGTTGCCTCAAAACGTCTACCCGGTGCTAGGTCTTGCCTTCGGGCATCCGGCCTTCAAAAACGAAGTCAAGCCGCGGCTGCCTCAAACAATCACCGTGATGGAAAACCGCTACGTTGAGCCGAACGTGCAAGAGCTCAAGGCATACGATGCCGTGACGGAAAACTATTTCGCCACACGAAGCCGCTCTCCGCGCAAGGATTCCTGGACCATGGGTATCGGCGGCGTACTCGAGCGCGAACGCCGTCCGTTCGTCTTGGAATTCCTGCGCTCGAAAGGCTTTGCCGCAAAATAGAAAAGAAGGAAGAGACTTCTGAGAAATTCGCGCTATACTTGATTCCGACATTTGTCGGAAACGATGTTTCAATGTTGAAGTATGCCCAGACCCAGTCGTTGTCGTCGCGTTTGCTGTGAACCGCTCGTTCATCTCTTTGCCCCGCAGGGGACGGAGGAGACTGAACCTGTCGTTCTGCTCGTTGAAGAGTACGAAGCGATTCGAATCGTCGACCTTGAAAAGCGCACCCACGATCAGTGCGCGCAGCAGATGCAGATCTCCCGCACGACGGCGACCGAAATCTACGAGAAGGCACGCTTCAAGATTGCCGACGCCATCGTCAACGGCAAGCCGCTGGTGATCGAAGGCGGCAACTATCGGATTTGTCAGGAATCAAGCTGCTGCGCGTGTCCTGGCCGTTGCCGGCGCAATACCGTCGCCCGAGACGCCGCACAGGAAAATCAAGGAGTCTCACATATGAAAATCGCGATGCCCGTCAAAAACGACGCCATCTTCCAGCACTTCGGCATGGCGCCCAACTTCAAGATCTATGTTGTGCAAGACGGAGCCGTCATTTCGACCGAAACGATTGCCGCAGGCGGCCACGGTCACGCCGCCGTGGTGAACCTTCTCGTAAAGAACGCCGTTGACTGCGTGATCTGCGGCGGCCTCGGACCGGGCGCCGTGAAGTCGCTCGCGCAAGCCAACATCGCGCTTTATGCCGGCAACGAAGGCGATTGCGATATCGCCATTGCTGCTCTCATCGCCGGAACGCTTCAGAACAACGTTGAAGCCGCGACCGCCGGCCGAGGCGGCCACCATTGTCATGGTCATGAAGAAAGCGGATGCGGATGCCATGGACATCATGGACACGAAGAAGAAGGCTGCGGCTGTCACGGACACGGAAAAGAAGGGGAATGCAGCTGCGGCGGCGAATGCTCGTGCGGCAAAGAAACATGCGACTGCCACAACGAAGGCCACCATTGCGGTTGCCACGGTCATGGTCACGGACACTGCGGTTGCGGCAAACACTGATCTTAGCTGCTGACCACTTTTCGGTCTCTCAATCTTCCTCAAGTCTCCTGCTCGGTACCGCCTCGGGCAGGAGTTTTTTCTGCGATCAAACCCTGGGCTCTTTCAGTCGATTTTTCACTGAGAGAAAATGCTTAGTTGTGTAGATTCACTACAACACTTGTCAAATCAGCACAAAATAGGCCTTGACAGAGTTTGCCTGCGCCAAATGCCTACCGATAAGATCAGACGCACTGCCTCGGCAGAAAACTATTCCCAGTAATAAAAACATATCTCCTAGGGAGACTTTAAGAATGAAAAAGATCGCCATCGCTGTTGCAGCCGCCATGACGGCCGCTACCGCTAGCGCAATGGATTTCACCCTTTACGGTATTGTTGACACGGGCTTGGGTTATACCAATGTTGATACGCTCCGTAGCCCGACGGTCAATAAGTTTGAGATGATCAACGGCTATAACTCCGGATCCCGCTTCGGCTTTAAGGGTACCGAGGATCTGGGCAACGGCTACGCCGTCTCTTTCGTGCTTGAAAACGGTTTCCAGTCCGACTCGGGCAAGCTGGGCCAAAACGACCGCATGTTTGGCCGTGAAGCTCAGCTGAAGTTCCACTCTCCCTACGGCACGCTGAGCTTCGGCCGCGCCGGCACGCTCATTTCCGGCGCCGGTACGCTTGACATCTGGGGCGTCAACGCTGACGTTCTGCCCGGCGGCTGGGACGGCATCTTCAACATCGGCAACTACCAAGGCAACGGCATGCGTCTGGACAATATGGTGACCTACCAGACCCCGACAGCTGCCGGCTTTACCGGCTATCTGCAGTACTCGTTTGCTAACGACACCACCGACGGCGACGATGACTCTCAGCCTAACGAACGCAACAACAACCGCTACTTTGCCGCCGGCCTGACCTACAACAACGGCCCTGTGGGCGTTGTGGTGATCTATGACACACTCATGTTCCGTCATTACGGCGGCGAAAACGTTGATTTCAAGGGCGATGACGCTGATGTCGGCGACAGCCGTGTGCTCAGCATCGGCGGTCACTACGACTTCGGTTCCTTCAAGTTGACGGCCTTCGGTCAGTACGTCAAGGGTTCCCGATCCGGCTTCGGCGACGGTCTCGGCTACAGCATTCCGTTCTGGCATCAAGGTGAGGATGCTGACCACTCCTACTACTACGACGCTGATGGCTACAACTTCCACATCGGTGCTCAAATCCCGATGGATTCATGGGGCCGTCTGTATGTCGGCGCCTACTACGGTTATCTCGAAGCCAACGACGATTCGCTTAACTCGGAAGCCAAGAACTTTAACGTCCTAGTAGGCCATGAGTACGACCTCTCCAAGCGTACGACCATTTATTCTGGCGTTGCTTACAAACAGATGGAAAATGAAAACGATGAAAGACAGCTTGGCAAGATGAAGGCCACTCAGGTTATCGTCGGTCTGCGTCACATCTTCTAATCGGAACGCTTTCTCGAGCTAACCGATTCCAAGATCAGTCCCGTCGGCTATTGCAGTCGGCGGGATTTTTCATGTGCGCGTTAAAATCCGTGCACGTTTTCATCTCGACCTGAAATCCCATGACTTTTGCCAATCGCCGCGTTTTCGTTGTGCTGCCCGCCGCAGGCTGCGGCTCCCGAATGCAGTCTGATCGTCCCAAGCAGTATCTGCCGTTGGGTGATAGCGGACAGACGGTGTTGCAAACGACCGTGCTCGCACTTTTGGACGTTCCGGAAATCGACGGCATCTATGTCGCCGTAAGTCCCGAAGATCAATACGTCGACTCACTTGCCATCCCGGCCGCCGTGATGCGAACCGGCGGCAATACTCGGGCCAAAACTGTTTTTCAGACACTCGAAGCACTTTCGGATACCATCGCCGACGATGATCTGGTTCTGGTGCATGATGCAGCGCGCCCCTTCGTACAGCCGCAGGATGTCTCCAATTTGATCGCCCGAACCGGGGAAGTGCTGCAGGACAAAACGGCCGCAGGGCTCGTTCTGGCCGTCCCCGTATGGGATACGGTCAAGCGCATCGATGAAAGCGGTCTTCTCGTCGAAGATATCGATCGCAGCGGCTTGATGCGTATTGCCACGCCGCAATGCTTCCCGTACGGGCAGCTCAAGGCTGCGCTTGCCGGCAACAGTGACGCCACTGACGAGTCGAGTGCCATGCGGTCAGCCGGCTACGCTGTTGGCGTCGTGGAATCTTCTTCGCGCAACATCAAACTCACGCGTCCTCAGGACATTGAAGACGCCAAAATTTATATGGAGAATCCCATGAAAATTCGCGTCGGCATCGGTTACGACTCTCACCGTTTGGTTGAAGGCCGCAAATTCATTTTGGGTGGGATTGAAATCGAACACGCCTTGGGGTTGGACGGCCACAGCGATGCCGATGCGCTGTTGCACGCCATCACGGATGCCATTCTGGGTGCGGCCCGTCTGGGAAATATCGGTACGTTTTTTCCGGACACCAACCCGAAATACAAGGGTGCCGACAGCGCAATCCTCTTGAAAGATGCCTATGAGGCGGTTCGCGAAGCCGGCTGGCGCGTAGTCAACATTGACGCCGTCGTTGTCGCTCAAAAACCCAAACTCAATCCGCACGTTGCCACCATGCAAGCGCGCGTTGAAGAAATCCTCGAAATTGAAGAGGGGAGCGTTTCAATCAAGCCAAAGACCAATGAAAAACTCGGTTTTGAAGGCAGAGAAGAGGGGGTAAGCACACAAGCAGTGGTGTTACTCCAAAGCGATTGCTGATAAAATCCCGCGTCTACTGCGAAACATCTATTCAAAAACGTACTGGAAGATCGTCATGGCTCAATCAACGAAACGCGCCATCCGCGCCGCCGCCGGCGAATTCAATCAATTGACGAACGATGAACTGCGCAAGCGCGTTCAGGAACCTCTGACCGAGAGCCAGTTTGCCGCCATTCAGCGCGTTTATGCACAACGCGGTATGAAGATGCCCGAACAGCACGGTGAAGTCTCGGAAGATCCGGCCCCCGGCACGCGTGTGATTTCGCTTGAAGAATTCTCCAGCGCAGATTTCGGTCTGGAAAAGCGTAAGCCCGGCATGGGCTGGCCCGAAGCCGTCGCTGTCGTGGTTGGCATGGTGACCGCGGTGCTCTTCTATCAGAAGTCATTCTTTACAGCCACCTTGTTGGGACTTGGTATTGCCATGGTCGTCTACGGCATTCTCATCTTCGCCCGCAAGACCTGGCGCGAACTTGCCTTTAAGTCCGGCAAGATTGAGGAAGTCAAGGTTGGACGCAAGAAGCGCAAATAACTTTTTGTCTTCTTCAAAGCAAAAAAGCCTGTCTCGTTAACACAGGCTTTTTGCTATTTGGCCCCGAATCTTCAGACTCTCCGCAGGCAAGCAGGGCCCTCAACAGGGATAAATGCAAGAGCATCGGTTGCGATGAGTTCCTGGGCGTCCGGTCCAACCTCAAATTGACAAATCTCGAGCTGAACCGGTTCTGCCGTCACCACAGTGAGTAGTGTTTGCCCATCGCTGAAAAAACGTACCGACGCCGCGCTCTGAGCGCAATGACCGACGTACGGGCGATCGCATGCCGAGCAGAACGGCACATTCATCTTCACAGCCGATTCGTACATACCGAAGAAACAATAGAAGTCGGCCACTCGGTTTTCCGCCGCATCCCAATGACGCTTATCAAATAGCCGGGTAAATATTGCTTCATTCACACGACTCGGTTGCATCACTTCCATATCAATACCCACAGGCACGGAACTTACGATTGCCCCGATCCATGTCTTTGTATGGGAAATTGAGGTTTCCGAAACATCCGCGCCTTCAATACGAGGGGACCGAGGAGGGATCTCTACAACGGCGGCCTGCGGTTCGTTTTCCAGCAATTTGGCAAGCAACACACGCGACCAGAGAAACTCCAATCGACGTTTTGGACTTAGAAAAGAAGCGGCGCGCAGAAGAGCCTCCGCACTGACATTCGCCAGAAGCCGATCGCCGGGCAACGATTCTGCGTGAGGAGCCACAGCCAAACGCAGCGTGGGGACTGAATGGGAAGAATTGTGAGAGGTCATATGAGAATGATGACACAGAGCCGCCGTAGAGCGCATCAGATAAAACTCGAAGAATAACTTCCCATCTATCAAAATTCAAAAATAATAGTTATTTGATTGTAAATAGCTACGTCCCTATAATCCTAGACAAACAAATAACGGCGGTTGGGATCAGTGACGACTCGTAAAGTCGACCTTTTCCCTGAGCCGCTTTTCAGTACAATTTGCCAATCTTTTTGAGGCCTTTTATCAAAGGCGGGCTTCCGGAAGCAGCAAAAAAACAACCCCGCACCGGCTATGCCCTTTCGTTTCCACCCGGCAACGAAATCTCTGCAACAGGAGAGAAACAAATGGTCCGCTACGGCGTATGGAACGGGATCAAGTACGACAACACACTGGGCAACGACAAGACCCCGGAGGGACTTGACCTCAAGGCCCTCATGAACTTCAATCCCGGCAATCCGATTGACGTCATCATTGGGAACGCCGGATTTCTGGTGTTTGACGATTCCGTGAGTCTTGCCGGCGTTTTGCTGCGCTATTACGAGAAAGTGTCGGAGGCTTCCTGCGGTCGCTGCACACCTTGCCGTACGGGTTCTAGACTCATTGAACTCGCCCTGCGCGATCTGGTTGAAGGACGAGGCGCCGCCGTTGACTGGGACCATATCTATGAGTCCGCCGAGCAGATGATGCTCACGAGTCTTTGCGGCATCGGCCGCACTGCACCCGCGGCCTTTGTGGGAGCCATGAAACACTTCCGCGAACGCCTCTTTGAAACCGCAGAAGCCATGCGCGGTGATATGTTCGTGACGATCACGGCCAAATGCATCGAAGCCTGCCCGGCTCATGTCAATGTGCCGCGATACATTGACTACGTGCGCGACGGACATCCGGAACTCGCCGCCGGGGTTTTGCTCAATCACTATCCGCTGGTCGCCACCTGCGGCCGCGTGTGTGTACGCCCCTGCGAAGCGGCCTGTCGCCGAAACGAAGTCGACAAGCCCATAGCCATTCGAGACATCAAACGATGGGTAAGCGACAACACGGGCGTGCCGATTCATGAACTCTTCAACGGCATGAAGCCCACAGTGGATCGCAGCAAAGCTCGCGTCGCCGTCGTGGGTGCCGGTCCTGCAGGGCTTAACTGTGCTTACCACTTGCTTTTGATGGGGTATCCGGTCGACATCTACGACAAGGATACAAAAGCAGGGGGTATGGCTTTGCGCGGCATTCCGCCGTATCGCCTGCCCAAGGGCCTGCTGCAGCAGGAAACGGATGCCATCACCGAACTCGGCGGCGTCTGGCACTACGGCAAGCGTCTGGGTAAGGATTTCTCCGTTTCGAGTCTCTTTGAAGAAGGATACGCCGCCGTATTCCTCGGCATTGGTTGCGCTGAAGGCGCCTATTTGGGGCTGCCCGGTGAAAACCGTTCTCTGTCCGGTTACCAAAATGGCATCGACTTCCTTTTGAACGTCGAGACCCAACTATCCGAAGGGAAAACGCCTACGCTCGAAGGCGACGTGGTTGTCGTCGGTTGCGGCAATGTGGCCATGGACTGTTGCCGATCGGCACGCCGTATTGCCTCGGGCAAGGTACACGTTGTCTACCGTCGCACCCGCAACGAAGCCTCGGCCGATCAAGAAGAAATTGATGCGGCCATTGACGAAGGCGTTGAATTTCACTTCCTCACCAACCCGGTGGCCATCAGCGGCGAAGAAGGGCATGTCACCGGAGTTCGTCTGACCAAGATGGAGCTCACCGAAAAAGATGCCCGCGGCCGCCGCGGTGTGCGCCCGGTCGAAGGCAGCGAATTCGATCTGTCATGCGCTACGGTCATCGCCGCCATTGGACAAAAAGTTGAGCGCGACGTTTTCAGCGAAGCCGACGGTGTACTTCTGAATCGTTGGGGTACCATTTCGGTGACACCGGCTCTTGCCACAACGCGCCCGGGCGTATTTGCCGGCGGCGACTGCGCAACCGGTCCGACCACGCTCATCGGTGGTTTGTCTCAGGGCGAAAAAGCAGCGTACTCGATTGACGAATACCTCTCTCGCGGTTCCGTGGGCTTCACGCCGCGCTCCCGCATGGGTGAAATTATCCGCGACTGCAAACTTCTCGAAGACATTGAACCCGTTACCCCGGTGCGCACTGCACCGCGACAAAAGGTTCCGCATATTGCTGTGCAAGATCGCGAAAAGAACTTCTGCGAAGTTGATCTTACGTTTACGGACGAACAGGCCCGGCTCGAGGCTCAGCGCTGTATGCGCTGCTACCGCATCTATGCTGTCGTGACACCGCGTCCGATTCCCGGCAACTATAACAACAAGCGCACCGTAAGCTCGGTGTTCTAAAAAGGCAAGGTGACAAAGAAATGAAAGCCTGGATCAACAACAAAGAATTTGAATTCCAAGAAGGCGAAACCATTTTGCATGCCGCCAAGCGTCTGGGTATTTTTATTCCAACGCTGTGCGCCTATCTGCCTTTGAACCACACGCCCGGAACATGCCGCGTCTGTCTTGTGGAAGTCACCGATGACCGCGGCCGCGGTCAGATCGTGACAGCCTGCACGACACCGCTCACCAACGGTATGCGAGTGCAGACTCGCACCAAACGCATCCGCGAAATGCAACGCTGGCAGGTTGCTTGGATCTTCTCCGATCACGATCAGGACTGCGCAAGCTGTTCGCGTCACGGCAACTGTGAACTACAGGACTTGGCGCTCTACGTGGGCCTGCAACACAACAGCTGCAACGGCCGCTTTACCGAAAAGCGACCATTGGACTGGTCGGCCAATGGCCTGGTGCGCGATGCCAACAAGTGCATCCGTTGTTATCGCTGCGTGGAAGTCTGCCGCCAGGTTCAGGGGGTTTCAGCTCTCACGATGGACAACATCGGCAACGAATGCGGCGTAGGTATTGCCGGCGCCAAACTCTGGGCCGACAGCGCCAAGTGCGTGCAGTGCGGCCAGTGCTCGCTTGTTTGTCCGACGGGTGCTCTGAGCGAAAAGGATCAGACCGAAGTCGCCCTGGATTGGTTCTCCGACCCCGAAATTAAAACTGTCGTGGCTTTTGCTCCGGCCGTGCGCGTGACCTTGGGAGACGCCTTCCAGGCAGCTGCTGGCACCAACCTTGAAAAGCGCATCGTTACGGCTTTAAAACAGCTCGGCGCCGACTACGTCTGTGACATCAACTGGGCTGCCGACGTCACCATCATGGAAGAGGGTACAGAACTGCTCGAACGCCTCAACGACGGCGGCACGCTGCCGATGATGACGAGCTGTTGCCCTGGCTGGGTGAACTTTGTCGAAAAGGTGCATCCGGAAATCATTCCGAACCTCTCGACCACGCGCTCTCCGCAGGCGATCTTCGGGTCCCTCGCCAAGACTTGGTTTGCCCGCGAGCACGGCATCAATCCTGACAAGCTTCGTTTTATCTCGATCATGCCCTGCACGGCCAAGAAGGACGAAGCTGCCCGCAGTCAGCTCAAGACCGAAGGCATGCCCGACACCGACCTTGTGCTCACTGTCCGAGAATTCGCCCGTGTGTTGCGTCGACACGGCATCAATCTGCCGCAGATCCCGGAAAGCGAATTCGACAGCCCCTTCATGTCTCAGAACACGGGCGCCGGCGCCATCTTCGGCGTCACGGGCGGTGTGATGGAAGCGGCTGTGCGTACGGTGTATCATGTGGTCACGGGCAAAGAGCTCGGCCATGTTGTCTACGAACCGGCCCGCGGCAGGGAGTGGGTCAAAGAAGGAACGGTTGATCTCGGCGAAAAGGGTAAGGTCAAAATCGCCGTGGTGCACGGTCTGGCGCATGTCGAACAAATCCTTGAAGACATTCACGAAGGCAAGTGCGATTACCACTTCATAGAGGTTATGGCTTGCCCGGGCGGCTGTGTGGACGGCGGCGGTACGATCCGCGAAAAGAACAGCTATCTCGACAAACTTGATGCTCGCACGCAATCAATCTACAAGATTGATGCCGAACGCCCGATCCGTCAGAGCCACCGTAATCCGGACGTTATTCGCCTGTATCAGGAATTCCTGGAAAAGCCGTTGAGCCATCGCGCTGAAACGCTTCTGCATACGAACTACAAAGATCGTCAACAGAAGCGCCGCAATCCCGGTATCGCAGAGATATGGGAAAAGGTCCGCTTAGGCTAGACCGGAAGGATAGCCGGTAATCAAAAGGACGCCGAATCCGCATATCGGACGGCGTCCTTTGTTATGTGAGAACAGTTTCGAAACTCAGAGCTGCTCAACGTGAATGCCTGCCGCGCGCAGAAACTTAAGCCCTGAATCGTCGCGATAAATTTCATGGTAATAGACCGCTTCGATTCCGCACTTTTGAATCAGCAAAGAGCAATGCATGCAGGGGGAGTGGGTGATGTAAATGCTCGCTCCGTGGCTCGAATAACCGTTGTAGGCCAATTTGCTGATCGCGTTCAGTTCAGCATGCTGCACCTCCGGCCGCGTCACCAATTTCCCGTCTACCTCGATCTCACAACAGTTGTCATACCCTGTGGGCATCCCGTTCCAACCGAAGCTGATAATCGAATTGTTTTTGACAATGACACAGCCGACTTTCAGACGCTGAGCATAGCTGCGGTTGGCAGCAATCTGCGCAATCTGCATATACATCGCATTGTCTTTTTTGATGTCCATAATCCTAGACCTGAAAGAGTTATTTAGTATTATTTAAGGTAGTAACTATAACAATACTGTCTACAACCGCTACCCAAAGGCCCCTTGCATTTGGCGAATTTCAAGGAGGTCGGCACCGGCTGTTTCGGCGATGCGACGCCATTCGGAAAGTACCTGCATGAATTCTAGCCGCATCGCTTTGGCGTCTTTGATCGAGACACCAAAATATCGAGAAAGCAGAATAGCGGTTTCAGGATCCGCGACATTGGCGCCGGGTTTTAGTGGTGTCGACAAAAACCGAGCCGATAGGAACGGCAACTGCGCACAGGGAGCATACATAGGCAAAAGTTTCCATCCCATTTCGGTCGGTGTGAACCAAAACTGATCGAGCCGATCACGGTTGTTTCCCGTAAGGGTATTGAAAAGCAACCGTGCAAACAGAGCGCGCAAATCAGCTGTCGGATCTGCGCCGCAACGATTGAGAATATCGGCGATGTCAAGATAGGTCTTGGGTGTCGGATGAAGGATCCGCTCGCGCGTCATCTGCCGTCGAACAAGCGTCGCGGCCGACAAACAAAGCAGGGGAGATCCGCCCTCGGCGCGGTCAAAGCGGCGTTCCGCATAAAGTCTCGGTGCAATCAGCTTACCCTCGACAACCTTGATGCCGCAGGCCTGAGCGAGCTCCCGCGTCACAGCCATCCATAAGGCAGAGTTAACGGGTTCACGTGCGGAAGCGTGGCGTACGACCCACTCATCGTCGGACTTGCCCAGACGCACCACGCATTTGGGATTGGTGCCGCCAAGCTCCATAGCACTTGAAAGCAGCATCTCCACAAGCTCTTTACCTCGAATTGAGGCTCCGGCGTTCAGTGCCTGCATGGCCAAACCCAGATTTTTGACCGATTTTGAGTTTTTGCCGAAACCCTCAATTTCAAGAACGGGGGGCAAAAATTTCGTGTGAAATCCGTGAGTTAGAGGAAGGGACAGGGCAGAAAATCGACCGAAAACGTGTCCTGAGCGCGTCCATATTTCGGTTGACGCGGGTGCACCCTCAAGAAAATCAATTTTGAGGTCATTTAAATGCGCCTGCCGAATCAACTTCTCAACCCACTTTCCGGGAGCATGGTCAGCAAAGAACCCGAAGACATCGCTTCGAGCTGCCAGCACCGGATCGGTTTCCATGGAGTCGGTCAAAGGGTAAAGAATCGTCGGACTCAACGGAAGATCGCTACCGAGAGGAAAACCGGACGAGAGCCATTCTTTGTCGTAGCGGAAAGCCATCGACGCTCCCTGGCCGGAGTCGTCACTAAGAACCAACTGACCGATGGGAACGGTCTGGTCCTTTTTGAGCCAAGCAATGGGAACAACCTGAGGCATGACTATTTTCCGGATTTGCGGATGCGTTTCGGAAGGGTCTCAGTTTCGAGCGCCAGGGACAAAGGGTCGCTTCGTCCGATTTCGGCGAAAGGGGTGCCCAGATCGAGAGCGAGGAGAACGGCTGCGTAACTTGCAATCGCGACTCCGCCATTGCCGTTTTCTATTTTGCACAGAGTCGACAGAGAGACACCCGCGCGTTCGGCTAGGATGTTTTGGGGGAGGCGACGCTTCAAACGAGCCACTTTCATATTGTGACCAAGCGCTACCAAAGATTCTTCAACAGCAAAGGACGGTCTCATATCTATCTGATTCAACTAGTTATACCGGATAACTCTTTTCATTATGATAATTATCTCACATTTTCAAGATTTCTAAAAATCGTGGTAAGACCTTGATTAATCGTTCTGATTTTATGGATTTCTTTTGCCTTTCTTGTAGGATTTCGGTTTTTATCATAGTTTACTAGTTTGATCTAACGTGTTATTAAGTTCTCAAGCCGACAAAAACTTGTTCAAACAACGTCGTTCTTAGTCAGGTAGCGTTGTTTCGAATTGACAAAGTGGCCTGTTTCCCTTTTCTGAGGGTCCAGTGGGTCTTCCTCTTCGTTTCCATAGCGAGGAACTATTAAGTATCCATAAATTAAGTAGGGTTAAATGACATTAGATCTTGTATGGTTTTTCGTGTGTTTTGACCTCAAGACACAAGCGCGTTTAAATGCCCTCAAAATTTTCGTCTCGAGCATCCGACCATTCGATTGTCTTTAAACACGTTCCGTTTTCCCGCTCTGTTCGGCACGCATAAGCGACACTAAAGACGGTCATGGCAGAATCGAGGTCACATCAACATCAAACAAAGAGAGAACCATGCTTCGCAGGACTTTCCTTCTCGGTGCAGCTCTGGCCTTGACCGGCTGCGCAGCCACCGGCCCGGTTTCCGAAGGTGCTCTGAGCGCCAGCTATGCAGAAGGCTCGGTGACATCCGTCGTCGTCCTTCCGCTTCTGTATTCGTCCAGAGTGGCGGCTTACCAGCCAACAGTTCAGTTCGAACTCGCAGCAGCTCTGCAAGAAAAGAATCCCAAGCTTCGATTCATGGCCACGAATGAAGCACTGACCCGTTTGTCCACTGGCGACGGAGTCCTTGCGAGCCGTGATCTCTCGTATGCCGTCTTTAATAAGCAAGAAGTAAAGGCTGAGGACCTCAAGAAAGTCCAGACAGTGCTCGGCGTTGACGCCGCCATGATCGGCGGCTACGTGAACGCAGAGGGTAACCGCGTTGAAATGCCTCTGAGCATCATTGACCTGCGCAACGGCGAGATCATTTGGACTGGGGTTTCCGCCGGCTGGTTCAAGTCTTCCGTCACTGACAAGCGCTTCTCATCCGATTTGGACATCACGATGAAAGAGGGGCTTTCCAAACTCCACTCGATGATGCCGAAGTTCTAATTTAGTATTTTTAAAGAAAATGTCTTAGAAAATACTATTTCCTAAAAAACTCATGGCCGGGCCGCTTTGATGGGCTTTTCGAGCTAGACTCGGCCATTCATTGCATCACTTCCAATCAATCAAATGTCAGCTCTGAAAAACATCAACCAAGAGAAAGCTGCTCAGGTTCTTTTCGTGCTGTTTTTGGCCGCTGCGCTGTGGGAACAGTTCGCGCCGCAGCCCGAACCCGGCATGATGGAATACAACCAGGCCAAGTTGGTGATGAAGTCCGATCCATCGCCCGACGACGAGAAAAAAGCCTGCAATTTGTTTGCCACAGCCGTGCGTGCCGGCAACAAGGATGCTGCGTTCGGGTTGGCTGATTGCATCGGCAAGAGCCACATTGGAGATGAGATACAACGCAATTCCATCCGGTACGCGTTGCTCACGATCGCAATGGACGCTCGTCATGAAACGCGAAGCGCCCGCAATGAACGTGACGCACTCGGGTTGACCGATGCACAAAAGAAAGAAGCTCTCAAGCTTGACGTAATGAAGATTCTTTCCGGTGACATTTCTGCGCTCGATTTGAGCAGTGCTGGCGTTGTAAAGTAAGTGGTGGCGCTCAACTGAACATAAACAAGAAAAGAGGCGGAGTCGCAAAAATGCGTTCTGCCTTGTTTTTAACCATTATTCAACATAACTACTATTATGTTGAGTTGAATTTTTGAGATTTTTGATGTTTTTTGGACCGATTTTGAAACATTCGCTCTCGGCCCATTTTGTTTTAAAGGTTATTTGACCGGCGTCATTGCCGCGGCGATGTGAGCTCTCACACCAGCCGGCATTGCCGATTCGTCCGGACTGAACTTGTCAGAATGGTTGTTGGGTGCGTTCTTCGCGTCTTTGGGATCGCCGCCCAGGAACATGAACACAGACGGAACTTTCTGCGCGTAAAACGAAAAGTCCTCGCTCGCACCCGGATTCCAATCTGAAATCTGAGCGTCCACACCGTAAACCTTCAGTTCCTTTGTAATACGGCCAGCCAGCGCAGGATCGTTCACGGTAACCGGATAGATTTCAATGAGTTTTGTCCTTGCCACAGCGCCAGCCGCTTTTGCCGTACCGTCAGCAACCTGAGGAATGCGCTCCAGAAGTTTGCTGCGGATGGTATTGTGGTTTGCTCGAATCGTGCCAAGCATGGAAGCGGAGCCCGCCATCACGTTCCCCGTCTCCCCTGCCTGTAGCTTACCGACAGTGATGACTCCCATACCTTGTGTGAGGTTCACGTTACGAGCAACGATTTGTTGAAGAGCCACAACTGTCTGAGCGGCTGCGAGGGTTGCATCAACACCGGTCCACGGCATCGCGCCATGCGCCTGGCGACCTTCGATGTCGATTTGGAAGGCGTCGGCTGAATTTAGAGCCGTTCCCTGCGCCACCAGCATTTTGCCGGCGGGGACTCGCGCCATCACGTGGATGCCGTACATCAGCTTGATATCGTATTTTTCAATGAGACCGTCTTCAACCAGCGCACGGGCGCCCGAGAGCTTCGGATTGTCCGTTACAAAAGGATTCGTAATCGAATCCCCCTCTTCGGCCGGCTGAAAGACCAGCACAACCTTGCGCGGGACGTCTTCCTTGTGTGCAGCCAGAATACGGGCTGCCGACAGAAGCATCGCCATGTGCATGTCGTGACCGCACATGTGAGACACGTCGGACGTTTTGCCCCACATCTTTCCTTTTGCTTTGCTTTCGAATGCGAGGCCCGTGTTTTCCTTTATCGGCAAGGCGTCTATATCCGCTCGCAGGCCGATGGCGTTTCCTTTCTTGGGATTAATGACACCGATAACAGCGGTGGGCGAGTTTTTGTAACCCACCAGAACTTCGTCCACACCGAATTCCTTGAGCTTCTGAACGATGTAGGCCTGGGTCTGCTTTTCCTGGTTGCCGAGTTCCGGATTGGCATGCAGGTGGCGACGCATTTCCACAGTATTAGCGGACTCGGCACTGACAGCCACATCAAGCCACGCAGGAGCGGCGGCAAAGGCGCTTGCTGTCAAAAGCGACAAGCAGGAAAAGGCAAAAATGCCCAATGTTTCATTCATCGTTCGGCCCCCCTATTTTCCAAGTGTGAATTTGCTAACCGCCGGTTAGCTAACCGACCATGAGCAAACGCAACCTTCAATATGCACATGTAATTATGGCGCGGCTGACCTCTTTGCATCAGACCGCGTTAAGCTACGTCTGACAAAGCTATCCGAAGGAGTGTATTCCATGTTCGACCTGCTTCTGAAAAACGCCCAGGTCGTTGATCCCCTAAACAGCATCAACGATGTTTGTGATGTCGCCGTTGAAAACGGCCTGATTGCGGCCGTGGGACCCAATCTCGGTTCCTCCGCACGCGAAGTGATCAATTTCACCGGTCTGGTGCTGCAGCCCGGCATCATCGACAGTCACGTTCACCTCGGCACGATGTGGGGATCGCCGTTCGGCCCGAAAATGCTCGCGATGAACGGTGTCACGACTTGTCTGGATATGGCCGGCCCACTGGACGACATTCTCGACAACGTTCCGCAGTATGGCGCAGGCATCAACATGGCTATCCTGCAGTTTGCTTCACCGCCGTTTACGTTCAAGTCGACGACGCCCAGCAAGCAAGAAATGGAAACGCTCATCGATGCATCACTTGAACAAGGTGCTTTAGGCGTCAAGCTCCTCGGCGGCCACTATCCGCTGACACCGGCCGTATCGTCCGAACTCATCAAAACTGCTCTTGAGCGTCGTGCTTACGTCGCGTGGCACGCCGGTACGACCGAGCACGGCTCCAACATTGAGGGCATGATCGAGGCAGTTGAGATGGCCGACGGCTATCCGCTGCATTTGGCGCACATCAACGCCTACTGCCGCGGCGCCATTAAGAGTGATATAGAAGAAGCCGGCATCGCCATTGATCTGCTTAAAAAGAACCCGAACATCTTCTGCGAAAGCTACATCTCGCCCAAGAACGGCACTCGTCTGACATGCGGCCCAGACGGCAAGATTCAGTCGAAAGTCACGGGCAACTGTCTGCGTCACTTCGGATTCTCGGAAGATCGAGACGGCGTTCGCGCGGCCTTGTTGGCCAAGAAGGCCTTCGTGGTTTACGACGCGGGCGGCTATTCGGATCTGGTCACAGGACAAGAAGCTCTCAAGCTTTGGGAAGAAGCCGGTAGTGACGTCGGCGGCAGCTTCAACATCAATCCGCCGCTGCCGCGCATTGCGCTCGCGCAGGCCAAGCGAGATGACGGTTCGTTCGTTGTCGACGCAATCTCCACGGACGGCGGCTGCATTCCGCGCAATGTGATTCTGTCTCAGGGGCTGTCGCTTGTGAAGCTTGACGTGCTGAGTCTGCCGGAATTCGTACAGAAAACGTCCCTCAATCCCGCTCGCATGCTGCGTCTCAAGAACAAGGGTCACCTGTCCGTCGGTGCCGACGCCGACATCACCGTCTACGACTACGCCACGCAGACACCCAAGGCGTCCTTCGTGGCCGGTCAAAAGGTTCTTTTCGACGGAAAACTCTGCGCAAAAGGCGCCACGGTCATTTGCACCGAGCGCGGCCAAAAGGCCATTGAAGCCCGAGGCATGAAGGCGATCGTCGTAGATCCGGGAACGCAGATCGAGCGTATGCCTGCGCTTTGATAAACAAGGTGCGTTCATACGACGGCCGGATGCTTGACGAAGTGTCCGGCTGCGTTTTATCTGATCGGTTCAAATACAGGAGGTGCTTTGACACCGCAGTTCTTGGCCTGTTGGAGCCACTGATCCAGGCTGTCATCCACTTCTTCTAGAGCGGCTTGCGCCTTACGGCGAGACAAGCCGAAGTCTTCACCCAGACGAACAAAGAGCGATCGCGCTGGAGACTTTCCTACACCACTCAGGGCAGTCATGTGTTCGAAACCTCCGATGTTCGGAACCAAGTCATAAGCAGGCGACAAGCGCCAACGGCCTTTGCCGTCCATCAGGAAACTAAAGTTTTTCGCATGATCGTCCCGATTGTCGATGACGAAGTTGAAGTATGCACGCTTGAGCATTTGCTCCAAATCACCGGCACCTGCCAAACGCTGTGTCAACGCCATCAGTGTCTGATAGTCAAGACAAGGCTGCCGAAAATCGCAATGCAACAACCCGGCTGCCGTTGCCATGTGCATCTTTCCGGAAGAAGTACGATCGAACCGGCGGATACCGAACCATCCCGCACCTTTGGAAGACTCGAACAGATGGGTTTCGGGCATGTCGATGCCGGCACTCTTGGCCAGAAGCGACACTGCATACTCGAGGGCGCCTGTGTCCGCTGGATCTGTCGAATTTCGAAATTTAATCAACCAAGGTTCTGCGCCATTATTTGCAACATTGCCGGGTTTGAGCGTTCGGCGATCAGCTGAAACCAGACAAACAATCTTCGGTCGAGCACCGCCTGAAGAACCGTTGAGAGATGCCAAGGCATCCAATGCAACACCTGACTCACGATCAGCCAAAATCGCATCTGCGTTTTCGGCCAAAGTATCAAGTCGAATATCAGATGAACAAAACTCCTCCTGGAATTTCTCCTCAGGCTGATATTCCAACGCCCCCATGCCCTGGCAGCCAACCCAACACAAACGTCTCAAGGGATCAATTTCAGACAGTCGTTCACCGTTTCTAACCAGTTGGCGATGAAGCAATAAGTTTCCCCAACCATCCGGGAGACTGTCCGAGGCAAAGCCCGGCAACCCGCCAAACGAACCCCTGTTGAACACCCATGTCCGTCGTTGTAAGGGCACAGAAATAGGAGATATTTCGAGCCTAGTGTTTAAGAAGTCGTCTGCATACTGAAAAACAGTGGCGTTCTGATCTGACGACAAAACACCTACAAAATAACGCCTGCCTTCGAGGTTTAAAAAGACTTCTGTTTTCACTGCCTAGCCCTCTGCCTTGGCTTTGGTTCTGGTCTAAACAGATCAATATTTCTGTCCAGTCGAAATAACTGCTCCATGTCCTGAGCTCGGTTGAGCGCTATAGCAATCAACATCAAGTTCTTGAGCGAGATTTCGCCTTCCTTCTCAAACCTCCTCACGGACGCAAGAGTCACACCTGATCGTTTTGCCAAATCCGTCTGACGCATATTTCGCGTAAGTCGCAACTCCCGAGCCCGTTCAGCCAATTGCAACCGTAGTTCCTTGGGCGACTTGAGATTTGCTATCGCCGAAATGTTTCCCGTGAACACAATAAACGCTCTTATGTTAACAGTTATGGTCAAAAAATGATCTTATACGCCTAAATATTAGCAGTTATCGGATCCCGTCTTCCATCGAAATACACAATTTTTCCTTTGGTGCTTTAAAAGCAAAATTTGCCAATTCCCACCATATAGCAAATTATCAATGAATTTTGCGCAATATAATAGTAGTTATGTTTTGCATGCTGATTTTAAAGGATTTTATTCGGACATTGCAGCTTCATTTCACGAGACATTTCCCCTCTTCCGTACTTTTCTCAAGCTCAGCGACTTGAGAATATCGTGCAACGTTTCGGCACCCAACTTGCCCTGCTGCTTCGGATAATGAAATCAACAAAACACTGACCTTCACGAGGTGTTCAATGTCGAAAAAATCTCTTTCACGTCGCAATCTTTTGGGTGGGTCCGCCAGACTCGCCGCAGGAGCAGTTTTCATGTCCGCACTCAATCCGGCCGCAGCCGCCGCACCGGCTGTTTCCGATCTTGCAAAGACCGATCCCGAATACGCACGCTTCTTCAAGTACTTTGATGAGGAAGAAGTCGCCAAGACGGTCGAGCCCATTCTGGGTAAAGCTCACCGCCACTTCGTCATTCTTGCCGCGCTGCTCGGTTGCGGCGGAAAGGAAGAATTCGAGGTCCGTTTGCCGCAGGCGCTCGACGCCGGCGTAACGCCCACGCAGGTTCGCGAAATCGTTTATCAGGCCACCGCTTATCTCGGCATAGGACGTGTCCGCGGATTCGTCGACATCATGAACCGTGTCTTTACCTCGCGCGGCGTAAAGCTCCCCCTTCCCGATACCACCGAACAGAAGGATGTCGAGCGTGTCGTCAAGGGTGAAGCCGCTCAGGTTGAAATCTTCGGAGCGGGCATGAAGGGCTTTGCCACTTCCGGCCCCGAAAAGACCGTTGCCATCCGTCGCTGGCTCTCTGCCAACTGCTTCGGCGACTACTATGTTCGCTCCGGCCTGTCACTGCAGGAACGTGAACTCGTTACCTTCTGCTACCTGGCCGCGCAAGGCGACACCACCGCTCAGATGGCAGCACACGCTGTTGGCAACCTTAAGATGGGCAACAACGAGGAAATTCTGATCGCCACTTGTCTGCAGTTTGCACCTCTCCTCGGCTACCCGCGAACGCTCAACGCGCTCGCGGTCGTTGAAAAGGCTGCTCATCCGGCTAAATAAAAAAGTCGGAGGCAATTCAGGCTGCCTGCGTTTCCTCTTTGGCAGGCAGCCTGAAACATTTTTAAACAGAGTGCCTTTCCAGCTAACTACAATGCAAAGTTTGTGCAAAACTACGGGTGCAAAATGAGTACGCTATGGCTTTCCAATTGCCAATGCGAGTGTGATGACAAACCTTGTTCGGAAGAACAAAGAAAGGATTCGCTTGTGTTCGAGATTACGCTTTCAGAAGATCTTCGCGCCCGTCTGGATGCGCTTAAGGATATTGCTCTGAATCAGTGGAGAGAAAACGGTGTCTCTCTTTTTTCTCCCAAATCAATGCCTCGGTTGCACTTTCATGTGCAACCCTGTCAGATCGTCAATACCAATACTTTTTACACGCTTTCAACCGGTCTAATTCTTCAAGGTCGCAAGCGCAGCACGACTGACGGACAAAACATTGAGTACGGTAAAGGCACGAGCTGCACGACGGCGGCGGACTCCCCTGCCAGCTACGAGGTGACATGCGCCTCAGATTCCAAGCCTTTTGTTTCGATTTCCGTTGAACTTGATCCTCAGGTTCTAACCGACCTTTTAGCTACTTGCCCTGAAATCGCCGCAAAACACAAAGGAGTCGTCGTTGGGCACTCTGTGCATGCATTCACAGCAATGCCGGCCACTGTCGACATTGTTGAAGCCTTCGAACGTCTATTGCGCTTGGTTTATCAGAATCCTGAACAACTTCCTACACGCGGTCCGATCATTGAACAGGAACTGACTTACGTGCTTTTGATGAGCCCGCAAGGCGCCGCCCTGTCCCAGTTCTTCAGCCAAAACACGCCCGCCAACCGCATCAATCGCGCGATTCAGTGGATCCGTCAAAACACAGGTAAACCACTTGATATTGATGCCCTTGCCGAAATGTGCAACATGACACGTTCGACGTTCTATCGACATTTCCAGACGGTCACAAAAATGACGCCGTTGCAGTATTACAAACGTCAGTGCCTGTTCCTCGCTCAGCACCTGATGGTGGCTCGCGGTTACAGCGCGAGTCAGGCTGCCTACGAAGTCGGTTACACAAGTCCCAATCAGTTCAGTCGCGAATACAAGCGCACATTCGGTTTGCCGCCGAAAAAATCAATAACCGAGCGAAACTGATCAGCTCATTTTTTCTGCGAATAACAGCAGAGCCTTGCCGAAACGCTCTCGACAAGGCTCTGTTTTACTTCAGCTCAGACAAGAATCAGGCTTTCTTCTTGTGTAATACGGCCGCAAAGAAGCCGTCCGTGTGATGGCGGTGAGGCAACATCACAAAAAAGTCACCAAATTCTTCCTTCTGGAAATCTGGCAACATTACGCCCTGCTTCGCCAGGACGTCAGTAGCATTCAGAAGTTCAAACTCCGGATGAGATTCCAGGAAAGTCTTAACGACGTCCTGATTTTCCCGCTGAAGTACCGAGCACGTCGCATACACAAGGCGGCCATCAGGCTTAAGAAGCTTCGCCGCCTCTTCCAGCACACTCTTTTGCACCGCGTTGATGCGATCGAGTTCCTGCGGTGTTAGGCGCCACTTCAGGTCCGGGTTGCGGCGAAGCGTGCCGGTACCGGTACAGGGCGCATCCACCAGAACACGGTCAAATTTACCGCGCAGACGCTTGATTCGGTTGTCCTTTTCATCACGGATGGCAACCGGATGAACGTTGGAAAGTCCGGCGCGGCGCATACGCGGGGTGAGCCCCTGCAATCGCTTTTCATTGATGTCAAAAGCGTACAGACGACCGGAAGACTTCATCAGTGCACCGAGAGCCAGTGTCTTGCCTCCTGCGCCGGCACAGAAGTCACACACCATTTCGCCGCGCTTGGCGCCCACAAGACGCGCAATGAGCTGACTGCCCTCGTCCTGAATGTCGATTCGGCCTTCCTGATAGACAGGCCAGCGAATCAAACCGGGCTTATCCGTCAGGCGAATACCGTCGGGCGAGAACTGCATGAGTTCAGCCGTTACCTTGTGTTCGGAAAGTTCCGCAATGACGTCTTCTCGCTTAGCCTTCAACGTATTGACGCGCAAATCAAGAGGAGCTGCCTGAAGCGAAGCTTCAAAAAGCTGCGGTGCGGCTTCGCCGTACTGCTTGCTTTCGAGTTCGTACAGCCAGAACGGCATCTCGGCACGGACTTCGGGCGGAGCCTTTTCGAGCTTCAAGGCAAGCATATTGGTCACCGGCCCTTTTTCGGAACCGAGAACCTGATCGCCCATGCTCTCGACACCGTACTGCATCGCCAACGTCAGGAACGCAGCCACCTTGGGAGCGCGCTCGGGCTTGACGGGCTTCATGCGCCAGGCAATTTCGGAGTAGTGCCGCAGCGCATAGAAAATGGCTTCGGCCAAAATCGTTCGATCACGGCTACCCAGCTTAGGGTTGGACTTGAAGAACGCCTTCATGAGCGTATCAGCCGGTCCATCGAGCTTAAGAATCACCGCAAAAGCGCGCGCCAACTCACCCGCGATCAGATTGGTGATGCGGACTTTGCTCGGATTGAGTTTTTGCTGACGCATTGCAGCAGGAACGCCTTTGACGGGAGCAGCCTTGCGATTTTGCTCAGCCTGACGCTTTTGCGCAGCGCGCTGACGTTCCGTAAGCTTCTTTTCCGTTTTTTCTCGACGGACCTTAACCGGAGCAAACGGCATCTTTTTGGTTTTCTGTTCCATGGTTGTGTTTCTCAAGCGCAGCAATCAAAAACAGCAAGAGACTTAGCCGTTTCGTCATCCGTCACGGTGCGGCCGTCGACAAGCTTGACCTTGCCGGAAGCCACGGCCTTGACGGCACGCGGATAAAGAATGTGTTCGAGACGAAGCCCTCGGTGGGCAAGCGTATCGGCATCGTCACTGGCGAGTACCGGCACGACGGCCTGACCGATGATGGCGCCGCCATCGAGTTCGGAACTCACGAAGTGCACCGTACAGCCGTGCACGCGAACACCTGCCTGGAGTGCGCGGTTGTGCGTATCGAGTCCCTTAAAAAGCGGCAACAGAGCAGGGTGAATATTGAGAATCTTGCCTTCGTAGTGATCGACAAAAACGGGCGTCAGAACGCGCATGAAGCCTGCTAGCACCACCACATCCGGATTGTGCTTGTCGATGATCTCAATCATGGCGCGCTCAAAAGCTTCACGGGTATCAAACGCCTTGTGATCCACCACGGCCGTTTCAATACCCATTTCCTTGGCGCGATCAAGCCCGGCCGCATCAGGGCGGTTGGAAAGCACGAGCGAAATGCGGATACCCTCGGCAGCCCAATTTTCCCGTTCGCAGGCCTGAGCAATCGCCACAAAGTTCGAGCCGCGGCCCGAGATCAAAACAACGATGTTTTTCATAAATGCAAATGCACCCGAATCTTTCTCAAGACCGGGTTGACACATATCTGATTAATAGAAAACTGGAAATCTCGAATAGACAAGAAGTGCCGAAGCAACCGTCGACACTCGCTCCGTTACGGCAGGGCAATTGTACTTGAGTTGCGGCAACCGCAGAAGATTCCGGTGAAACAAGAATTTGCCTTACATGGCCTATGTCGCATTCGTATAATCTGCGGCAGCAAGTTTTCTGCGCATAATCCTAAACAACCTTCGCAAGAGCTTGACCAGTATTTAGGCAACCTTCACCCTACAGACCGGCATGCAAATCATTCGCGGCCTTCCCGGCCCCTCTCACAAACGTCCCTGCGCAGTTGCCATCGGAAATTTCGACGGCGTTCATCTCGGCCACCAGCGACTTCTTCGGGCGGTAACAAAGGAAGCGCACGCTCGAGGTCTGGCCTCCGCAGTCGTTACGTTTGAACCGCACCCGCGCGAGCTCTTTGGTAAGGAGCCCTTTGCCCGTATCAGTACGTTACGCGACAAGATGATTGCCATTGCCGGCTGCGGCATTGACGCTGTTTACATCATGCCCTTTCACAAACGCTTTGCTGCGCTCTCGCCCGAGGCGTTCGTTCGCAACATTCTTTTCGAAGGCATCAGTTGCCGCTGGGTGACGGTTGGTGATAACTTCCGTTTCGGCGTAGGCGGCTCGGGTGATTTTGCCGATCTCAAGCGACTGGGCGAAACCTTTGGTTTTGAGGCTCTTGCTACCCCTCTTCTCTATCAATCGGCTGAAAGAGTGTCGAGTTCCTGTATTCGCGAGGCGATGGCTTTAGGCAATCTCAATGAAGCACAAACCATGCTGGGCCGTCCCTACCGTGTCACCGGCCGTGTCATTCACGGCGCAGCACTCGGCCGGACACTGGGCTTTCCGACGCTCAATGTCGCAATGCTGCCTCCCGGATCCAAGGCCGTCTGCGCGCTGCATGGCGTCTTTGCGGTGCGCGTCAAGGGGCTTGACGGCGACACTGTTTTCGGTGGCGCCGCCAGCCTAGGCTACAAACCGACTGTAGCATCCGATCGGCGCTGGCTACTGGAAACGTTCGTCTTCAACTATTCGGGCAACGCATACGGTCGCATCGTTGAAATCGAATTCGTGCAAAAGCTCCGAGATGAAAAAAAGTTCTCGGGACTCGATGAACTTAAAGCCGCCATCCAACGCGACGCAGAGGCAGCAAGACATCTTTTGGGTGTTTAGGGAACAAAAGAAAGTTTCGTCTTAAGAGATTCACGCAACGTATCGCTTTAGCCGATTCACTCCGAGAAGCTGGCCGAGCGCCATAAGCAAGCTTACCTATAGCAAACGAAGCGCTTCTGACTGTAAACTAACGACTCGTTGCGCTTGCGCCTTCCTGACAGCGCTTTTTATCGCGCATCTCAAAATTTATTCCTTTTCAATCTTTCAGAAGAGCCCGAGGGGGCCTGGAGTTTGACACATGGCTAAAGCCGATAAAGCCGGCAATACGGCAAAGTACCCGCTTAATCTACCCGATACCGCCTTTCCGATGCGCGGCGACCTGCCCAAGCGTGAACCCGTCTGGGTTGCCGACTGGGAAAAGCGCGACCTGTATCACACGATTCAAAACGTCTGCAAAAACCGCCGCAACCGTTTCGTGCTGCACGACGGTCCGCCGTATGCCAACGGTGAAATTCACCTCGGCCATGCCTTAAACAAGATTCTCAAGGACATCGTCAACAAGACCAAGCTTTTTGAGGGCTACGATGTCCCCTACGTGCCGGGCTGGGACTGCCACGGCATGCCGATCGAAATCCAGATCGAAAAGATGTACGGCAAGGGGCTCGAAAAGACCGACCTGATGGCCAAGGCCCGCGCCTATGCCAAGGAACAGGTCGCCAAGCAGAAAGCCGGCTTCAAGCGTCTGGGCGTTCTCGCCGACTGGGAAAATCCGTACCTGACGATGCGCCCGGAAACGGAAGCCGCCGAAATCCGCACGCTTGCCCGCATCGTGAAGAAGGGCTACGTGTACCGCGGCTTGAAGCCCGTTAACTGGTGCTTTGACTGCTGCTCGGCGTTGGCCGAAGCCGAAGTCGAATACGCCGACCGCGAAAGCTACGCCATCGACGTCGCCTTCCCTCTTTCCGAAGAAGACAAGCCCAAGGTTGAAGAACTGATGGGCGTGAAGATTGAAAAGCCCTGCTACACGGTGATCTGGACCACGACTCCGTGGACGATCCCGGCCAACCAGGCCATTAACATGCACCCGGATCTGTCGTACGCTCTCGTTGACTGCGGCGACAAGTACCTGATTCTGGGCACCAACCTTGTGGAAGATTGCCTCAAGCGCTACAAGCTCGAAGGCAAGATCGTCGGCGAAACCAACGGCAAGAATCTCGATCACGTCCGCTTCATGCACCCCTTCAGCCAATTGCACGAAGGCTTCAAGCGCTTCTCGCCGGTGTTCCTCGGTGAGTACGTGGAAGCCACGAGCGGTACGGGCGTCGTGCACTCGGCTCCGGCCTACGGCCTGGACGACTTTGTTTCGTGCAAGGCCAACGGCATGACCAACGATCAGATTCTCAACCCGGTGATGGGCAACGGCGTCTATGCCGACTGGCTCCCGCTCTTCGGCGGCCTCAACATCTGGAAGGCTCAGCCCAAGATTGTTGACACGATGCGCGTGGCGGGCGTGCTGCTTAACTGCGAAATGATCCAGCACAGCTACATGCACTGCTGGCGCCACAAGACGCCGCTCATCTATCGTGCAACGGCTCAGTGGTTCATCCGCATGGACAAGCCCACGGCCGACACCAAGGGCGTGCTCAACACCGAAGCCGAAGAAAAGAGCCTGCGCGAAACGGCTCTGGCAGGTGTCGATGCCACCAAGTTCATCCCGTCCTGGGGCTACAACCGTTTGCACGCCATGATCGAGAACCGTCCCGACTGGTGCATCTCGCGTCAGCGCAACTGGGGCGTACCCCTGCCCTTCTTCATGAACAAGGCAACGGGTGAACTGCATCCGCGTACGCTCGAAATCATGGAAGAAGTCGCCCAACGCGTTGAAAAAGAAGGCATCGAAGCCTGGGTGAAGGCTAAGGCCGAAGACTTCATGCCCGCCGAAGAAGCCGCTCAGTACGACAAGACCACCGACATTCTCGACGTGTGGTTCGACTCCGGTTCCACGTACGAAACCGTGATGAACGGCTCGCACAAAGACGTATACGACGGCAAGCCTCACTGCGACCTCTACCTTGAAGGCAGCGATCAGCACCGCGGCTGGTTCCATTCCTCCCTGTTGACGAGTTCCATCCTTTACGGCCGTCCGCCCTACGATGCGCTTCTCACGCACGGCTTCCTCGTCGACGAAGAAGGCAAGAAGATGTCCAAATCCCGCGGCAATGCCATGGGTCCGAAGGAAATCTACGAAAAGTACGGCGCCGAAATCTGCCGTCTCTGGGTGGCTCAGACCGACTACACAGGCGACCTGCGTATCGGCCCGACCATCATCAAGGGTGTTGTCGACAGCTACCGCCGCATCCGCAACACGCTGCGATTCCTGCTTGCCAACACGAACGACTTCGACATCAATAAGGATGCCGTGCCGGTCGATCAGATGCTCGAGCTTGATCGCTGGGCGCTGGCTCGCGTTGCCGAGCTTCAAAAGCAGATCATTGAGGCAAATGAAACCTATAGTTTCCAGCAGGTCGCCACTCTTTTGATGGGCTTTGCGACCGACGATCTGGGCAGTTTCTACCTTGACATTCTCAAGGACCGCCTCTACACGACAAAGACCGACGGCCTGCCGCGCCGCAGCGCTCAGACCGCCCTGTGGCACATCACTGCCGCCTATCTGCGTCTGATGGCTCCGATTCTTTCCTTTACCGCTGAAGAAGCCTTTGCGATTTTCAGTCCCAACAAGGAAGGTACGATCTTTACCGAGCTCTATCACACAGTTCCCGCTGTTGAGGGTTCCGAAGTCTTGCTTGCCAAATGGTCGACAATTCGAAACGTCCGCGCCGAAGTGCTCAAGAAGATCGAAGAGTTGCGTATGCAAAGCCTCGTGGGCTCGAGCCTGCAGGCTGAATGCACGATTGCGGCCAGCGGCGAGACCTATGAAGTTCTATCCGGCCTGGGCAACGAGCTCAAGTTTGTGATGATGACCTCTCGTGCCGAACTCGTAAAGAACGAAGGCAACCTCGAAATCACGGTGACCGCCACAGAGCAGAAAAAATGTTGCCGCTGCTGGCACTACGTTCCGAGCGTCGGCAAGAATGCCGAGCATCCTGAACTGTGCGAACGCTGTCTTACCAACTTGTTCGGTGACGGCGAAGTCCGCAGCAAGGCTTAAAGCGTCGTGACCGAGATCAAACGATCCACACCCCGGAGTTCCGCTCCGGGGCGTTTTGTCCTCTGGCTGATCGTCGCCTTCGTCCTTCTCGTTCTCGACAGAATCACGAAGGCGGCGGTGATCAATACGCTCGCCTACGGCTCTTTCGTTCACGTCACGCCTTTTTTCAACCTCTGTCACGTTCGCAATACAGGCGCAGCCTTTTCGTTTTTAGGTGACGCCGGCGGCTGGCAGATTTTCGCCTTCGCAGGCATTGCTCTGCTCGTGACCGCGGCGTGTCTGTTCTTTCTGTGGCGCCATGCCAAGCGCAATCTCTTTGCCTGCTCAATGGCTCTGGTTATTTCAGGCGCCCTGGGCAACCTTTGGGATCGACTCGTTTACGGTTACGTTACAGACTTTCTGGACTTTCACGCATTCGGCTACCATTGGCCGGCTTTCAATGTCGCAGACATCTGCATCTGCATAGGCGCGGCACTTCTCGTGTTCGACGAATTCCGCCGCGAAAAGTAAATTCTTTTGTGCTGATACTCCTTACGGCAAAAAAAACGCGTCTGTTTGTGCACGACGCGTTTTTTTGCTGTGAATAGTGTCTTGGTTAGATCAATTCGTAGGTTGCCGCCTGAATCGGCGTGTTGAGATTCGGAAGCACCCGCTCAAGGAGAATACCGTCACGGTTATCCATCTTGTACCCGAACGTGGAGCGGATGCCCTGCAAAATGAACTGAGCGGCGCGATCAAGCGCAATCGGAAGGCTGTCGCCCTGCAGGAGGCTGCCCGTAATCACGCTCGTGAAGCTGTCGCCCGTGCCGGGATAATGTGCGGGCAAGTACGGACAGGTGACCTTCCAGGTGCGCAGATCGGATTTGCTGCGTGCGATGACGGATGTCAGTCCCGACTGCCCCGGCACCGGAACCCCTGTGATGATCACCGTATCGGGTCCCATTTCGGAAAGTTCGGCAATCAAGTCTTTGAGTTCCTCGGTCGTGCAGTCCGTCTTGTATGGCCGAGCCAAGAGCGCAAACGCTTCAGTGAGATTCGGCGTAAGCACGTCGGCTCGGCGTGCCAGACGACGCATCTGCTCGACCATCTCCTGCGTCATCTTGCTGTAAAGGTGCCCGTTGTCACCAAGGACAGGGTCCACCACCACGAGCGTCTCGTCCCGTCGAAATCGCTCAATAAAACCGCAGACGATCTCGATCTGACGCGGCGAGCCCATATACCCCGTATAGATCGCATCGAAATTGACGCCGAGTTTTTCCCACTGATCAATGATTTTGGGCATCTCTTCGGTGAGATCCAAAAAAGAGAAGTCCGGGTACTGAGAGTGATTGGAAAGAATTGCGGTTGGCAGCGGACACACGTTAAAGCCCATGGTGGAGAGAATCGGAATGACGGCCATCAGAGACGTCCGGCCAATTCCGGACAGGTCGTGAATCGCCGCAATGCGGCGAAAGTTGGGCTGGAAACGCATGTCGAAGACTTCCTTTTGGCTTCTGTAGTTTTCGAGGTTCCTAAAGATACCACTTCGCAAGACGTCAAGCATCTGCACTCGGCAATATTTGAGAACAATCGCGGCTGTGCAAGTTGCTAAACTCACCGCACTCAAAAATTTTGACTCTTAGAGAATTGACAATGTTTCAGATCGGAGAAACCGTCCTCAACGTCAAAGGCCCCTCCACGGCAGGCGACTTTGATTTGCAAGCCCAACGCGGCCGCTGGGTGGTGCTTTATTTCTACCCGAAGGACAACACGTCGGCCTGTACGATGGAGGCGCGCGACTTTACGGCTGCCGTGCCTCAGTTCGAGGCTTTGAACACCAAGGTGATCGGCGTCTCCCGCGATTCGGTCAAGACCCACGAAGGCTTTTGCACCCGCCAGGAACTTGGTATTGAACTCGTGAGCGACAAGTCCGAAGAGCTCTGCACAGCCTTTGATGTCATCAAGCCCAAGGTTATGTACGGCAAACCCTGCCGCGGCATCGTTCGCTCCACCTTCCTCATTGATCCGCAGGGTAGGCTCGCGTTTGAGTGGCGCGGCGTCAAGGTTCCGGGTCACGTGGAAGCGGTACTCGAAAAGATCCGTGAGCTCTCTTAATCCAATCCTCCGGCAAGACGTCTACACTGTCTTCTGATACTCGACTTCAATCTAGAACTGCTTCACGATGACTGCAAAGCTATACTCTCGCCTGGCTGCCAAAAACATTACGGTGGCTGTCACGGGCGGCATCGCCGCCTACAAAACCTGTGAGCTCGTAAGGCTTTTGGTCAAATCGGGAGCAACGGTTCGCGTCTGCATGACGCAAGCCGCGACAGAGTTTGTCGGTCCGCTTACGTTTGCCGCGCTCTCAGGACATCCGGTACAAACCGAGGCCTTTGACGGCACAATGCAACACCTAGCACTCACTCGCAACTGCGACCTTCTGATCGTTGCGCCGGCCACCGCCAATATTCTTGCCAAAGCGGCCAACGGCATTGCCGACGACCTGGTGAGTTCCGTTATTCTCGCAAGCTCCTGCCCGGTCGCCGTATGCCCTGCAATGAACAGCAATATGTGGGCCAAAGCAAGCACGCAGCGCAACATCAATCAGTTGAAAGTCGACGGCTTTGCCGTACTTGGCCCCGCGTGCGGGGAACTTGCCTGCGGCGTTTCAGGCGCAGGCCGCATGATCGAGCCTGAAGAAATCGCCGCACACGCCGCGCGCCTGCTTTCTCCGAAGATCCTGCAGGGTAAGCGCATCGTTGTCACGGCAGGTCCCACCTATGAAGCGCTGGACCCCGTGCGCGGCATCACCAACCGCAGCTCAGGCAAGCAGGGTTACGCCGTTGCGCAGGCCGCTTTTGAAGCCGGAGCCGATGTGACGCTTATTTCCGGCCCCACTTCTATCAAAGCCCCTTACGGCGTCAAAGTCGTGCCGGTCGTTTCGGCAGAGGAAATGAACGAGGCCGTGCGCCGTGAGGCAACCGGCGCCGATGTCTTTGTGAGCGTTGCTGCCGTTGCCGACTGGCGTGCTCAGACTGTCGCCGATGAAAAAATCAAGAAGTCCGATGAACCGCCCACGTTAGAGCTCGTGGAAAATCCGGACATCCTCGCGCAGGCGGCACGAGAATTTCCCCCGCTTTACTGCGTCGGCTTTGCCGCCGAAACCGAAAACGTGCTTGAAAACGCTCGCGGTAAGCGCATCCGCAAGCACGCTCGCATGATCGTGGCAAACAACGCTCGTAGCGCCATCGGCTGCGACATGAACGAAGCGATGATCGTGACGGCCGACAAGGAAGTCGCCACGGGTCACGTGAGCAAAGACAAGCTTGCGCAGACCATCATCGAATGCATCGCCGAAGACCTCGCAAAGGAGGTGTAGATATGGCCTTCAAACTCAACGAAAAAACGCTTGAACCTCACAACGGCGACTACATCGCGTTTTTGAAGGAAATCGAAAAAGGCAACGCCAAGGTAAGCGGCCTAACCGTCTCCGTTAACAGCGACATGCCGGGCATGGTTACCGTGCGGCGCGCTAACGAATCCGATCAGGCTTCCTCGTCACCCGGTTTCATCGCCAAGAACAAGAACGCCATGCCTGCGCTGTTGCGCCTTGCGGGCAGCGTGATCGCGCTTTTCGGCGTGTTGTTCATCATTGCAGGCATGTCCGAGCCGAGCCTTCAAAATTTGATTCCTGTCGGAATGTTCGTAACATTCGGCGGTCTTGTTTGCGCGCTCTCACAGCATCAGAAGCTTGAGCGGCTCAAACGGCTTGAAAAAGCTGCACAACCCAACAACCAGTAAGAAAAAATGAAACTTGCACTCAAGGTCCTTGACGAACGCATCCGCGAGCACCTTCCGCGCTATGCAACGCCGGGCTCCGCCGGCCTCGATCTTCGCGCCCTTCTCGATGAGCCGCTCACGATCAATCCCGGTGAAACGGTCCTCGTAAAGACCGGCCTGGCGATCCATATCGGTGATCCCAATTACGCCGCCGTCATTATTCCCCGCAGCGGAATGGGCCATAAAAAGGGCATTGTCCTCGGAAATCTGGTGGGTCTGATTGATTCCGACTATCAGGGCGAACTGATGATCAGCACCTGGAACCGTGGCAAAGAGCCTTTTGTTCTGGAACCTTTCGAGCGTCTGGCACAGTTGGTGGTGCTGCCTGTCGTGCAACCCGAGTTTGAACTTGTGACTGATTTTGAAGCAAGTTCGCGCGGAGAAGGCGGTTTCGGCTCGACCGGTACGAAATAACCTAAACAGCCATCGCCATGAAATCAAGGCGCTTCTTTTCAGAGGCGCCTTTTTCATGCTTGCACTTTTCAGGCAAACCTTTGATACCGCCCGTCTCGACCGGTCATTTGCAGCGCGATAGCATGTTTGCAAGTCCACTAAACACCAATCGGAAAGGAACAACACCATGCGTGCCCATCGACCACTTGCCTCGCTCCTTGTCTGCTTGGGTCTACTCTCTTCAGGAACCGCTATGTCCGAAACCATCCAAGTTTCTGTTGACGGCAAGAGCTATCCCATCGAAATGGCCGATAACGCCGACGCTCGCACTTTCCTCGCCCGACTGCCGATGACGCTCACATTTGAGAACTTCGGTCGCAACGAACGTATTGCATATCCCAAGCCTGCTCTGGAACTCGAACGCGCCGCCCGTCACTTTAAGATCACGCGCGGAACGATGACCGTCTACAAGCCTTGGGGCAATATTGCGATATTCCTCGTGGACTTCCCGTGGAGTTCCGACTTGGCCGATCTCGGTCAAATCAGCCCGGAAGGTCTTGAAGCCATTCGTAAAAGCGGCGACAAACCCGTTACCTTCTTCAAGTAACCTGCCATAAGTAAGACGCATCCTGCGATACGTCTTACCTTCTGCGTTACCTAAATACGGATTTATTTTTTTGGACAAGTATCAGACTGACAGCCAGAAGCGCACACACCATAAGAAAAGCGCCTTGCAGCGACACCGCCGAAGATATCGCTCCGATCAGGGCAGGACCGGCCAACAGGCCGCCGTAACCGACAGTCGTTACAGCCGTAATGGCTTTAACGCTATCCATTACTGCCGATCGCGACGCAGCCGAGATGACAATCGGAGCAATGTTGGCAATTCCGAGCCCCATGATAAACAAGGAGACCATGGCGCTTGCCGGATAGGGAAAGAGCACCAACGCCAGAAGCGTTGCGAGCATCATGGCGATTCCAACGAAAAGCATCGTTACAGCGCCGAACTTCATTGCCAGCTTGTCACCGATCAAACGTGACATAGCCATTGCAATAACAAAAAGCGTGTAACCGACAGCGCTGCCCTCCTGAGGCACCCCTGCGTAATCACGCAAATAGATGGCGCTCCAGTCAAGCATGCTTCCTTCCGTAAGGAAAATCACGGCACAAACAACCGCCAAAATTGCTATAGAGCCGTTGAAAGCCCATCCGTTACGCTTCTCTTTTGCTTTTCGAGGCACCTCTATCGGATGGCTTTCGATGCGACGAAGCAAAACAACCATTGTTAAAGCCAATGAGACCATCAACGCGCCGACAGCCTGAGCCGGGGCAAGTCCCAGCACAAACAACGAAGTGAGCGCGACAGCAGAAATAACTTCTCCGATAGAGTAAGCAGCATGTAAGCCGCTCATTAAGCGCGCTTGATTGCGATTTTCCAAATGCGTACCGTAAATATTGACGCTCACTTCCAGACAACCCAGTGTCACGCCGTAAGCCAGAAGTGCGGCGCACTCAATGTAAAACCCTGGCACAAGCGAAAGCACCACCAGCAAAAGGCAGGACGCCAAGCCGGAAAGCAATATCGCATTCCGAGCTCCGATACGCTGCGTCAACCGACCAGCCAAGGGCATGCCGACAAAAGATCCGACACCCAAGCCCAGCAGCAACAACCCCAAAACATAGGGCTCGAGCCGCAATTGCGACTGGACAAAAGGAATCAAAGGAGCCCACGAGGCCACTGTAAAACCTCCAGCGAAAAAACCGATGCGGGCAGCCCAAAGTTCAGCTCCGGAAACAGCATTCATTCGATTGCCGCTTCCCGCATGGATTTTCTCGTCAGCCTTTGCATCTTGCAAAGAATGTTGAGCAGATAAATTTAGATCAAGCGTCGCAACCGCGCTCATCGGTTTCTTTTTGAGAGAGGAATTCAAAGACATAGGCCTGTTCCGTAGAGTTAGTCATAACGAAATTTTCTCATCAAAATTTTGAGTAATCTAGTTAGAATTCATCAATAAATTGATAGATACTAAAAGGCGCACTGTCCCATGGGATTAAAAATTGATGAACTTCGCTCCTTTGTTGCCGTTGCGGCAACAGGTTCATTCTCTGAAGCGGCACGAAAAATGAGACGGGCTCAGTCGGTGGTGTCGATGCATATTTCAGGCATGGAGGCCGAACTTGGTTACAAGCTTTTTGACCGGACGCCCAAACCTGTTTTGACACCCAGAGGAACTGAACTTCTGGTCGGCGCGCAACGTCTTCTGGCTGAAGCGGATCGTCTTGAAACCCGAGCCCTGTCGCTTACCGATACGCCATCCCCTGCTCTTTACATGGGCATTGATCTTGTCCTGGAAGCTCCGGTCATGATTGACTGGCTGCGGCTGTTTGCCCGACGCTTTCCATCCGTACGGCTGCAGGTTGAAAACATAACCGGTTCTGAAGCAGACTGGTTTTTCAGCAAAGCCGGCATGAATTTGGCTCTGATTTTTGCATCCTCCCCATCTTCTCACTGCGATGAGAGATTGCTCGGGCTCTCACCCGTGTCCATTGTTGTCGCAAAAAACCATCCGTTGGCCTCCCTTTCTCGGCCAACCCTTGAAGATTTGCGCTGCTACCGACAAATCGTGGTGCACGCCAGAGCACCGGAAGCAACTCCACCCCGTGTTATTTGCAACGACCATTGGGAAGTTGACAGCGGCCTATGGGCTTTGGGCTTGGCTGCAAAAGGGGTAGGCTGGGCGATTCTGCCCAAATTCTTACTTTTAGGTCAGTCGCCGTACAAGAACTTGGTTACTTCCATCGATTCAACGCTTGCGCTTGCTCCGGAACGTCTTGTGTTACGAAGCCGCGACGGTGAAGTTGATTCCGAAATTTTAAATTGGTGGGCAGGCACAATCAGTAAGTACAAAGCCAAAATCGGTCTTACCTAAAAATCCGTCGCATTCCTTCCAGCAAGAAAATTTCTTCAGTCGGTGCCTGGAAATACCGTCAGCCGTGCACAAACATACTGTACGACATTGAAAGCGGCCTCAAGGCTGTAGCTATTCGGCTCTCGCCTTGATCCAATTCTTGATCTCGTCGACAACTTTTTCTTCCCGACCATTGAAACCATGGTACGCAAATGCCTGACATGGCTTACCTTTGGTCTTTCCGCCGGATACGGTCACGAAGTCGGCATTTAGCTTTGCCGCAAGTTCTCGGGCCGCATCGTAAGGCGTGCTCTTGCAGCCATCGGAAACATGGTGCACAAAGAGTTTAGGGACCTTGATTGCATCCAATGGGATATCTCTGAGCTCTTTCATTGACGCAGTAAAGACCACACCATCGAGACGGTCACGACATTTACCGGCGACTTGAGCCGCCGCCAGCGTACCTCTGCTGGTTGAGACCAGCCAGACTGAGGCATGCGGATACAGTTGCCGGATTATGTCGAGCAGCAAAGAAAAACGCTTTTGATCACTCGAAGCATCGGTTGAGACCGTTGCAAACTCATTGTCAGCCAGAAGTAAACGGGAGCGAATCAGAAAATTGTTGCGCTTACCGAAGAAAATCTTTCCGCCCGTTAGGTGCGCCGCGACACGTCCGTCGCCACCCGGGAAAAGAATCAGGACATATTTCGGCGACGGACTTTCGGCTGTCAGAATGCAAGTAGCCGTTGGATCAGTCTTATCAAAGTTCAGCAGCGAATCTCCGGCAAACACTGTCGACACAGCAAACGCCGTTACACTCAAAACAAGTTTTGCGAGTCGCATTTTTTCCTCGTCTTCTCTGTAAACAACCTCCCTGCTGCCTTCGCCCGACCTTATCTTGGAAGTCTGAAAAAAAGCAAAGGCACCGGTATCACTTGTATAGGACACCGGTGCCTCTTGTGGATTATGGATCTGCCAATTCGAGCAGATCAGAGCTTCTCAGTGAGTTCCTTGATCACTTCGACCGCATCTGCCTCCAAATAGTAGTCAGACATTTCGAAGATCGGAGCTTCAGCATCCTTGTTCACGGACACGATAACTTTGGAGTCCTTCATGCCGGCTACGTGCTGAATGGCGCCGGAAATACCGAAAGCCATGTAGAGCTCGGGAGCCACGATCTTGCCGGTCTGACCGACCTGCGTTTCGCTGGGCACCAGGTTCATATCCACCACGGCTCGGGTGGAACCCAAAGCTGCCCCCATCTTTTCGGCAAGCTTATCAAGAGCGGCAAATCCTTCTTCGTCGAAGAGACCGCGGCCTCCGGCAACGACGCGCTTGGCAGTGAGCAAATCCGGACGATCGCTTGCCGCTTCTTCCACGCTCACAAATTTAAATCCGCGGGAAGACGGCGTCACAGAAAGCTTCTCAACGGCAGCATTTCCGCCTTCGGCTGGAACCGCCTCAAAAGAGGTAGCACGGACACTTGCCACAACAGGTGTTGCGGAGGTTTTGACGGTAGCCAGAATGCCGCCCGCGTAGATGTAGCGCTTGAACGTATCGGCGGAGATCACGCCTGCAATTTCAGTGAGAGCTGACACACCGAGTTTGGCGGCCGTGCGCGGCATAGCGGCCTTGCCGGACGTGCCTGCCGTAAAGAGGATGTGGCTATAGCTACCGGCCTGCTGAGCTGCCAGCACAGCATCCGTCAATGCTTCGGGCAGGCAGTGATTAAATGCTTCGCCTTCGGCTACAAGCACCTTATGCACACCGGTCACAGAAGCCGCCTGCTTGACTGCCCCTTCGCAGTTTTGCCCAGCCACCAAAACGTCAACTTCAGAGCCGAGTTCAAAAGCCGCCTTGAGCGTATTCAGAGTCGAAGACTTAAGCTGAGCATCGCTGTGCTCTGCAATCACAAGAATAGTCATATTCCTTCAATTCCTATTATCAGAGCACCTTGGCCGTGTTTTTCAAAACGTCAATCAGTTCATCAACACTGTTCAACTTGACGCCGGCACTGCGAGCGGGCGGTTCAATCACTTCCTGCAGATCAAGCGTGCGCTTGCCGATGTCAGCCACGTCGGCGGCTTCAACAGCATCCACGGGCTTCTTCTTGGCCTTCATCATATTGGGCAAGGTCACGTAGCGCGGTTCGGTCAGACGCAGGTCGGCAGAGACCACGGCAGGCAGTTCGCCTTCAACCTTCATCAGCCCCGTATCGGTTTCTCGCACGCAGATGATCTTGCTGCCTTCAAGCTGCAGACTGCTGACGTTGATTGCCACGGGCCAGTCCAGAAGAGCCGAGAGCATCTGCGGCACCTGACCGGCATCATTGTCAATAGCCTGTTTGCCTAGAAGCACCAGAGCGGCCTCTTCTCGCTTAGCAATAGCAGCCAGGAGTTTGGCAACGGCCAGGGGTTCAATCTTGGTGTCGGGATGCTTGATATGAATCGCACGGTCAGCACCCATCGCCATGGCCACTCGTAACGTGTCGACCGTCTTATCGGGACCGATCGAAACGACCACAACCTCGTCAGCCTGGCCGGCTTCCTTCAGCCGAACGGCCTGCTCGACGGCGATTTCGTCAAAAGGATTCATGGACATCTTGACGTTGGCCGTATCGACATCCGAGTGGTCGGGCAAGACGTGAACCTTTACGTTGTAGTCCACAACTCGCTTAACCGCAACAAGAATTCGCATAACAAGAACTCCAATAGCCGTCCGAAACGAGCAGTTGTTGAGAACCGTTTGCGGACGTTTTTAAGCTGCACTATAGAAAGACGGCGGCAATTATAAAGAGCACAAAGCCGATTTTGACACCATCAAAAATGCGAGTTTACGCACAATGCTGAAGGCTTCCCTAACAACGACTTATCAAAGAAAAAGCCGTCAAAATTGAAATTCAAACGTGAATTCCGATTCAGCTGAAAATGTACCGAAAAGCAGACATAAGCCCTTGAAATCACGCATTTTTGTATTTCATATGTGAGAAAATGTAATCAAAGAAAGACATATGGTTCGGGCGCTTAGCCCCTTTGGACACATACGGGATCGAGAGCTATGAGAAACAACACAACACCGAGACTGCCGCATTTGAAGCAAATCCTTCTTTGGATCGCCATTTGGCTTGCCGTTTTTATTGTCATCCGCATGATCGGATGGGGCGTGGGTGAAGCCTGCGACGGAACCATCAACTGTCTTATCTAATCGGTCTGAGCGATAATTGGATCGGATATGGCTTTGGCGGCCCGAGCGCAGCAGGAAGCCCTCCTGCAGCTCGTCTCCTTTGCTTCCCTTAGCGCCTCTTTTACAGCGCCTGCTCTCCGGCCGCCGATCGGGCCCGACCTCAATCTAAGACATCCTTCTTTTTGTGTACGTCTTATGGCGGCGCTTTTTCACTCGCAAGTTGCATCCTTTTGTGGCATATTTCGGTGCACTCTCACACGGTGACGCGCAACATGCTGTCACCGAGCGAATTTCATCGTCTCAAATTCCTTGTTTGTTGCTCTTATGAAGGTTGAGCTCGCCATTGTCGGCTTGAGCTCCCGCTGTTCTTTTTTGTCACCGGCTCACTTGGAGCCGCAAGGGGAGTTTGTGGTCTTTTTCCCTCTCCCTGTACCTGAAGCACAAACACAACGATCAATTTTTTCACCTTTTTGTCTTTTAACTTTTTAGGAGTCACATTCCGATGCTGTCCGACATTGAAATTGCTCAGAGCGCCAAACTCAAGCGTATCGACGACCTCGCTCATGAGTGGGGATTGGAAGACAACGAATTTGAACCGTATGGCTGGGACAAGGCCAAGCTCACCCTCAACCCGGAACGCAAGGCTGACGCCAAGCTGATTCTCGTCACTGCCACCTCCGGCATGCCCGCCGGTTCCGGCAAGACGACCACATCCATCGCTCTTGCTCAGGCACTCAACCGACTCGGTAAGAAGGCCGTTCTCGCGCTTCGCGAACCCTCCCTCGGTCCGGTCTTCGGCATGAAAGGCGGTGCCGCTGGCGGCGGCTACTCGCAGGTGCTGCCGATGGAATCCGTGAACCTGCACTTTACCGGCGACTTCCACGCCATCACCGCCGCCAACAACCTCATTTCCGCCTTGGTCGACAACGCCCGTCACCAGCGTCAGATTGATCTCAAGGAAGTCACCTGGCGCCGCGTGCTTGACGTCAACGACCGTCAGCTGCGTAACATCGTGACCGGTCTGGGCGGCAGCGCCAACGGCACCCCCTCGGAAGCAGGCTTTGACATCACAGCCGCCAGCGAACTGATGGCCGTTTTGTGTCTTGCCACCGACCTTGATGATCTGCGTGCCCGTATCGATCGTCTCGTGCTGGGCATCAAACGCGACGGTTCGGCCTTCACCTGCGCCGAACTCGGCGCCACGGGCTCCGTCATGGCTCTGCTGCTTGACGCCATGAAGCCCAACCTTGTGCAGACGCTCGAAGGTACGCCCGCTCTCGTGCACGGCGGCCCGTTTGCCAACATCGCCCACGGCTGCAACTCGGTGGTCGCCACGCTTGCCGCCATGAAACTCGGTGAATACGCCATTACGGAAGCCGGCTTCGGTTCCGATCTGGGCGCTGAGAAGTTCTACGACATCAAGTGCCGTCACGCGGGTCTGCGTCCTGCCGCCGTCGTTCTTGTCACCAGCCTCAAGGCGCTGAAGTGGCACGGCGGTGTGGCTCTGCCCGAAATCGGCAAACCCAATATGGAAGCTCTCAAGGCCGGTCTGTGCAACCTTGACGCACACGTCGCCAACCTCAAGGCTTTTGGCCCCGAAATTGTTGTTAGCATGAACCACTTCTACAACGACCCGGAAGACGAAATCGCCGTCTTGCGCGCCCGTTGCGAAGAACTCGGCGTTCGCTTTGCTATCAGCGACGGCTTTGCCAAGGGCGGCGAAGGCGCCGAAAGCGTGGCCAAGGAAGTTCTTGAAGCCGCAGCTGCTTCCAAGGGAGAACTGCACTTCACCGTGGAAGATGAAGATCCGATCGCCGTCAAGGTTGAAAAGATCGCCAAGCGTGTCTACGGTGCCGGCTCGGTTTCGTTCTCCGAAGCCGCCAAGAAGGACCTCAAGACACTCACCGACATGGGCTTTGGCAATCTGCCTGTGTGCATCGCCAAGACTCCCTTCTCGCTGACAGCCGACCCGAAGGCGCTCGGTGCCCCCAAGGGCTTCGATTTGCCGGTTCAGCGCGTGATTCTCAATGCCGGCGCCGGTTTTGCTGTCGTCACAACTGGAGCCATCATGCGTATGCCGGGGCTTCCCAAGGCCCCTGCTGCCATGCACATTGACGTCAAGGACGGCAAGATCACCGGTCTGGCCTAATCGGACAAACGCATCGACATAAACCGAGACATTTCTCTCGGTTCGTCAACGGCAGATTCCTTTCCGAGGAGCCTGCCGTTTTCGTTTTGTCACCAAAGCAACATCATCACGTCAAAAAGCACAGCTACTGTCTGCGCCGATGCATACAGTAGAAAAAGTTGAACAAAAACAAAGAAAAAGATGTCGCAAAATGCTCTCTCCGTCTGCTATGAAGACGCAAACCACACCGCTACACTTATCGGCCGTGTTTCTCTTCGAAACGGATCGATCGCCTTTGAATCCAATCACTCGGTGTTCAACAAATCTTCTGGTTGGAACCCCGCCTGCGAGATAAATGACGAGAAGCAATTGACGAGCCTTATCGTCGATTCGCTTCCGGATCTCTGGGGGAGAAAAGTAGCTTCCGAACTTCTCAAAGCTCGCGCGCGCAAAGATGAAGTCCGCCCAGCTCCTGTCGATGATGCTCAACTTCTCAGACTCGTCTGCGACAGTGACCGCATGGGGGCTCTGCGATTTGTCGATGAAAAAATGCCCGGGCGTTATCTCGGCGAAAGACGCTTCACGCCTCCAACAACGGTTGACTTGGCCGAACTCTGTCAAACAGCTCGTCGCATCGAAACCGGCGACATGCTCTCATCCGCTTGTCTCGAGCAATTCGCAGAAAACGCGACGGCTCTCGGAGGGTCTCGCCCTAAAACAAGTTTCATCAACGAGCAGAGTCAACTCTGCATCGCCAAATTTCCGAGCATCAACGATGACAGAGACAAAGGTGCCTGGGAGTACGTAACCGCGCGTCTGGCTCAACAAGCCGGCATCCGACTGCCGGACTTTGAGCTGATTGACATTGACGACCCTTTCGGTCGCGTCTTTGCCTCCAAGCGCTTTGACAGGACTGAAGCGGGGTCTCGTCTGCACTTTCTGTCCGTCAGAGCCTTGCTCGGTGCAACAGATAACCGTGAACCCCGCAGCTACCGAGACCTGACATCACTGATCGAAACTATCTGTCACGATCCGGAAAAACAAAAAGAAGAATTGTGGCGGCGCACCATCTTCAAATGCCTCATCCACGACGGAGACGATCATCTGCGCAACCTGGGTTTTCTTTTCACTCCGGCAGGCTGGGAACTAGCACCCGCATTTGATCTCAATCCGTCACTTTCTAAAAACCACCTGACACTCACCTATGGCGACGGATACCGAGACATTACCCCTGAAGCGCTTTTGAAACATTCTTCCGACTGGAGCATTCCTTCGGATATCGCCGAGAAAATCGCTTATGAAACAGTTCAGAGCATTGCCCACTGGAAAGACGAAGCTCAATCCGCAGGTATTTCAGAGGCGCAGATCAAAATGATGCAACCCGCCTTTACAGAGCACTTTGATTGCATTTAAAGAATCAACCACTTCCTATTTCGTTAAAAATTCGCCATATCTTCATCTGAACGATAGACATCATCAAAAGAAAACGGCATACGGCATCATCTAAACAAAAACGAAAAAAGGCGAACAGGCCAATTCACTTTCAAAATTGATCGCAACAGGCCAAAAATGCATCTTTTGAATCAGAGCTCCGTACTTTTCCCTAGTCAAATTGGGGAGTTCTGCCTATGTGGAAATAAATCTTTTCAGGTTTTTCGACCTACTCCACCGCTCTCTTCGACTATGTCTGTTAGGCTGTATGCCCGTTTGTCATACAGTTCGCTGTAAAAGAAAGGATCGTTTCAATGCCGCAAATCCTCTTTATTCACTCAAGCGCGTTCGCTTCTGAGGTCCGCAAGGAGAACCAGGGGTCATATACGCGAAAGATGGCTCGCATCCTGCGCGAGACCATTCGAGGGCGCGGCGTCAAAATCGTTGAACGTGACGTAGCCGCCAAGCCGCCCGGAATGATTGATCAATCCTTCTTGCAGGCAGCCAGAACTTCCGCCTCTCACCGCACCCCCGAGCAAATTGAACGTCTGAGGGAAAGTGACGAATTGGTGGGCGAAGTTCTCGCTTCCGACGTACTCGTGATTTCCTGCCCCGTCTACAACTTCGGCATCCCGGCGCCTTTGAAAGCTTGGATCGACAATATCGTCCGCGAAGGCAAAACGTACACCTTCGGAGAAGGCCGCAATGCCAAACGAGTCTACGGTTTGTTGCACAACAAACTTGTGGTGTTGCTCCAAAGCTCTGGAAGCTCCGGCTTTCATACCGGTGGTTCCCGCGAGTCACTCAATCACGCCGATAAGGCTGTGATTGCAGTTTTCACGGAGCTTGGCGTACATAAGTTTGAAAAAGCCTCAATGGAAGGCGTGTGTGAAGAAACAGACGAAACACTTGAGCGCAACTGGATTCAGTGTGAACGCCGTTTGGCCGAAATCGCTGATCGCATCAAAGTTCGCTGGCGCGATCAGCATCGCGTCTAAACAAAAGCGCAGGCCCTTTCGAGACTGCGCCTATCGACTCATAGCCGACGCGCCTGTTCGAGCGCGTCGGCTTTTTGTTGTCTTTACTCTTCGTCATCCTTGCTTGCCGGTTTGGCAGGCTTGGAACGGCTGGCTTCGAGCTTGTCCAGATAAGCCGCATCAATGTCGCCCGTAACGTATTCGCCGTCAAAACACGAGCAATCGAAGCGGGAAATATTCGGATTAAGATCGGTGAGCGCTCCCTTAAGTCCTTCGACCGTCTGGAAGATCACAGCGTCGGCACCGATCTGACGCGCAACTTCTTCGGCAGAAGCCCCGTGACCGCAGATCAGTTCAGAGCGAGTCGGCATATCAATGCCATAGACATTGGGATACATCACGCGGGGCGCGGAAGAAGCCACGTAGACCTTCTTAGCTCCGGATTCACGAGCCATCCTCACAATTTCGCGCATGGTTGTACCACGCACAATCGAGTCGTCGACAAGCAAGATGTTCTTGCCGGCAAATTCCACCGGCATGGCATTGAGCTTCTGACGAACGCTCTTTTTGCGCATTTCCTGACCAGGCATGATGAAGGTGCGGCCAACATAGCGATTCTTGATGAATCCTTCGCGGTATGTAAGCTTTAGCTTTTCGGCGAGCTGCTGCGCGCACGGACGACTCGAATCGGGAATCGGCATCACCACGTCAATATCGCGCAGATTCAGGTGTTCTGCTACCTCGTTGGCAAGGTATTCGCCCAACCGTAAACGAGCACCATAAACACTGATGCCGTCGATATAGCTGTCGGGACGTGCAAAGTAAACATACTCAAAGGCGCAGGGATTGAGCTGCGGCTTTTCTGCGCACTGGCAGCTGAAGAATTCACGATCCTTGGAAATAAAAATTGCTTCGCCCGGAGCAAGGTCACGAACAAAGTCGTACTCGAGACCGACCATAGTGACCGATTCTGAGCTCACCAGATAGTCAGTCGTGCCGTCAGCCTGCTTTTGAGTACCAAAGCAAAGCGGGCGAATACCATTGGGGTCACGGAAAGCCAACAGTCCCTTACCGGCAATCAGAGCCACGACCGCATAAGCACCCTTAACACGCTTGTGCACGCCCTTGACGGCTTCGAAAGCCACTTCGGCAGTGAAATATCCCGACGGAGGAACAATCTTCATAAGTTCGTCGGCAAGCACGTTAAGAAGCACTTCCGAATCACTCGAAGTGTTAATGTGACGACGATCCTGATTGTAGAGTTCGGCGGCAACTTCCTGCGCGTTGGTGAGGTTCCCGTTATGCGCAAACAAAATGCCGTAGGGAGCATTCACATAAAACGGCTGACTTTCTTCATTGGAGCTAGCACACCCCTGCGTGGGATAGCGCACGTGGCCGATGCCCGAACACCCCGTCAAGTCACGCATATTGCGCGTCCGGAACACATCACGCACAAGCCCCATGGCTTTGTGCACGTGAAAAGTCAGCCCGTCAAGAGTTCCGATACCGGCAGCGTCCTGGCCGCGGTGCTGCAACAGTAGCAGTGCATCGTAAATACGCTGATTGACCGGTTTCTGGCTGATCATGCCGACAATGCCGCACATTTCCCTTTATTCCTCAAGGCAACATTAAAAAAGAGCGCGAATTGTACCCGACAGGTCTCTGATTCGCTTTCAAAATATCAAAAATTTAACGCCGGCCCTACAAACGGTCGACCGGCGTTATCTTCAAAAACTTTTCTTAGCACGCATCTCCGCTATCGTGGCCGGCAAATACGGCAACGAAAAGTCGATCACTCGCTCTGCGGGGACAATTAAGACGGAGTTGCGCCAGTAACCCGTCTTCACAGCACTTGTCAACCCCATAACGAAAACGACGGCACAGACAATCACAATGCCTCGCATCAAGCCAAACACCGCCCCGATCGCACGATCTTCGAAACTGATTGACGCTGCGGCAAGAAGCTTGGAAAAAATTTTACCGGCGATACCAATCGTAAAGAGAGTCACCACAACTATTCCCACCGCCGCAAAAGCAGTGCGAATCAGAATTGACACGGACGGCAGCGGAATCAGTTCAGCCAGCTCCGGTGCAAAACGCAACGACAGAAATATCCCGAGCACCCAACCGACGATAGCGAGAATCTCCCGCACAACACCACGGGATACACCCAAAATCGTCGAGAAAAACAAAACGGCCAAAATGACCCAATCGATCTCATTCATTCTTGTGTTCTAGCCTATTTGTTTTCCGTATGAATGCCACCGTTGCTGATTGCATTGAGAGCCAAAATGTCTAAAGCGCGTTTTGCATCGTCCTGCGATGCAAAGCGTCCGACACGTACACGCCACAAGTCGCTGCCGCGACGACGAACAATCTCCGTATAAGAAGGCAAGCCTAATTTTCGCAGATCTGCGGCCACCTTTTCTGCCGACTGTTTCTGACTTGTAGCCACAACCTGAATAAAGTACCGTCCGTTTGAAACCGCTTGCAACGGTCCTTGAGTTGCCTTAGTGGCTACAACCTCCTTTTTCTGTTCTTCTTTATTTTTTTGCGATTTTTCTACTGATTTTGCCTGCCCTTCAGATTTGGCAACCGCCTTGGCCTCCACCGACTTCTGTTCCGGCGTTGTTAACTGCTTGGCACCCGCCGTAACCGGATTATCGCTTTTCAAACTTTGGGCTGCCGCAGGCTCTGCCGTTGCGAGATCCGTCGGGATTGTCGGCACCTGTTTTTCCTTCCGGTTGATCGGTACGACCTTTGCTGCAGTGTTGTCCTGCAAGGAAGGAATTTCCAACTTGGCACCGCGCTGCGAGTACATATCGTTCGGCTCAAACAAAGCCGGCGCAACGACCGCAACAGCCGCCACAATAGCAAGCAACCCGATCAGTCGACGTTTGTTCTTGAGTCGGGCAATTTGTTTGCGGTGCTCCTCGTCTTCGGCTCCCAGATCCATATCTTCCATAGGCGAACTGGTGTGTACAGCACCTTTACGAGGAGGATTGGGGCCAAAAAGTTTTTGAAACTTGTCGATCATGCGAACCGAAACGCTCGAAACGTCGTTCAATAAAAAACACCAACTGGACGATGTATCAAAAAAAGGACCCGCAGACCGGATACTCCGGTACGGGCCCTCTTTTGTTGCTGCCGCTACAGATTACTTAACCTGACTTGCGGCAAGCTGTTCTTCGCGAAGATCATGCTTGAGGGATTCAATAATCCCTGTGACCGTCACAAAAGAGCCGAACCCGATAATTTTAACAGTCTCGGGCCCCTCAGTGAGACTTTCTTTCAAAGCTTTGCGAATGGCATCGTCTACAGAGCTACAGGTAACCACCTTGCCCATATCGACACCGCCTTCCTGCATTGCATCCATCAGCTCAAGAGCTTCGGCGCCACGTGGCTTTGGCAATCCCGTTACAAACCAACGGTCAATATGTCGGTTCATGATCTTGGCAACCGAAGCCATGTCCTTGTCGGCAAACATACCGAAAACAGCCCACACCTTGTCCTTTGGCGATGTGGTGCGCGCTAGATTCTCAGCGAGCACTTCCGCAGCCTGCGGATTGTGTCCGACGTCAATCGTGACACTGGCACCGTATTGATCACACTCCTTGACCTTCTCGAAACGGGCGGCAATGACGACGTTTTCCAAACCCTCGACTACGGCCGAGCGCGTCACCGGCAGGAAATCCTGCATCACGGCCAGAGCAGCCAAAGCGCCCGCTGCATTCTGCAACTGAGCGACTCCTGAAATCGCCGGTTTGGGTAGATTGCGCCATTCGGTCGTATGAATCGTTGCCATGGACCGCAGGTCCATCTCGAAGTCCCACATACCATGGTGGCGATAAGTCAAAAAGTCCTTACCCCACACATAAATCGGCGCGAGCAGTTCATGCGCATATTCAATCACCGATTCAGGCGGTTGCGGATCAGTACAAATCGCCGGCTTGCCATGGCGGAAAATATGCGCCTTTTCCCAGCCGATTTTTTCGCGTGTATCACCAAGATACGCCGAGTGATCAATACCGATGCTGCACAAGATGGCACAATCCGTATCAATCGCGTTCATCGCATCGAGACGACCGCCCAATCCAATTTCCAGAATCACAGCGTCAAGATGTGCCTTTTGGAAGATGCGCAGAATCGCCAGTCCCGTAAATTCAAAATACGTCAGCGGTTTATCGCCGCGGGCCTTCTCGACTTCCTTAAACGCCTCAATGAGCGTGTCATCGTCGACTTCATCGCCTGCAATCACGCAACGTTCGTTAAAACGCAGCAAATGCGGAGACGTATGCATACCCACGCGATACCCCGAGTAACGCAGGACAGATTCCAACAAAGCACAGGTGCTACCTTTACCGTTGGTGCCTGCCACGGTAAACACCGGGCAAGTAAACTCGATTCCCATGCGAGCAATCATGTCTTTCATGCGCTCGAGACCGAGATCCATGGGTTTTTCATGGATTTTGCCGATGTAGTCAAGCCACTCATTGAGACCGGCTTGCTGCCCGGGAGCAGTAAAAGTTGTTGTATTGGCCATTGAGTCGTACTCCATGCCTTTTTTTCTTGGCGGCGCTGATCACACCCGCCGCCCGTGGGTGTCTGCTTCGAATTCGTTTCTAGCGTCTGGCACACACGTCCAGACATTCAATCTCATTATGCCGCGGCTTGACGGCAGCGATGCGCTGCAGATAGCGATCGTTGTCCGCACGGCCGTCTTCATACGCCAATATATGCCAATCGGACGGGATCAGATGCAGCAACTCTCTGTCTTGCAGAAAATGCTGAGGATTCTTCGGCCCGAAATTGAGCATTGTCTGATGTCGCGTGAATGTCTCGTACAAGAAAAAACCGCCGGGTTTGACACAGGAGCATAACGCGTCAAATCGATCACGCCAGAGGTAGTTGATGCCGATGACTGCGTCAAAAGACTCGGGAGCGAAAAACCAATCCTCTTTTTCCAAATCTCGTTGGATATACTGCACCCCTACTAACGGTTCAGGTACAGGATTGATGTCGACCGCCGTCACATCACAACCAAGTCCGACCAAAAAACGCGTGTTGCGACCGTTACCGCTAGCTATCTCAAGAACGCGGGTACCTGTCTTAAGATATGGCGAAAAACGAATGAGCCATGCGCTTGGCAAATCAGCTTTGGTACTCAGGTCGGCAGCCATCGTTAAAGTCCTTTCGCAAAACGTCAGAAGATAGCGTTGACAAGCCAGCTGCCGAACATAAGAAACGGCCGCACAAAATAACTCACAAGCCCGGTCACAATCAAAATCAACAGGATACCCATACCCCAAGGTTCTGTCCTCTGATAGGCAACTGCTGTTTTAAGAGGCAGCAATCCCGAGACAATGCGGCCGCCATCCAGAGGAAGAATCGGTAACAAGTTAAACGCCATGAGCATCAAGTTCACGGAGATGCCGGCGTAGCAGAAATCGAACAAAAGCTGTGCGGCGGCTTGCGATGGCATCATGCCGATAAAAAGCTTCAGAGCAAGAGCCCAAAGTAAAGCTTGAACCAGATTGCAACCAGGACCGGCGAGGGCAACCCAAATCATGTCCGTCTTGGGATTGCGCAGCAAGCGGAAATTAACGGGAACAGGTTTAGCCCATCCGAACAGCAAACTTGATCCACCGCTAATCAGGCTGCCGAGCAATAAAACACCGGGCACCAAAAGCGTCCCAACCGGATCGATGTGCCGAATCGGGTTCATCGTGACGCGGCCGAGTACCCAGGCGGTACGGTCGCCGCAGAGCTTAGCGACGTAGCCGTGCGCGGCTTCGTGCAGCGTAATGGCCAAAATCGCGGGAATGGCCCAGAGAGCAATGGTGGAGACGGTGTCTAACATAATGGTTTTGATGCTACCACGCGAAATAGGAAAAACGATAACGAGAGGCGGCCTGCGGTGAACAATTGTCAATGCGTCAAGACGGTCGGCTTAGAACCCTTCTCTTCTGCCCTAGTTCGTTGATTTTCAGGAGTTTTTACTCCTTGAGAATCAATTTGCGAAATATTTTGAACCGTTTTCCCAAATACAGTTGTTAACGAAAAAATAAAGATCCCCGCCATTTCTGACAGGGATCCTTGATTTGTCTATTTGTTTGTCGGAAGCGCCCGCTTTAAGCAAAGCGCTTCACTGACTCGCAATTAGAACACTGCGCAAGCAGCAAAGCCGAGTGCCACGGAGAACACGATGGCGAGCACGCCAGGCAGGAAGAAGGCGTGGTTGAACACCCACTTGCCGATACGGGTCGTACCCGTGTCGTCCATCTGCACAGCACCCAGAAGCGTCGGGTAGGTCGGCAAAACAAACAGCGCGGACACGGCGGCGAAGGAAGCAACCAGCATGTAGGAGTCGCCCGGGTTGCTGGCGGAAATACCGAGAGCAGCAACGACAGCAGGCGTAATGGCCTTAGCGGTAGCAGCCTGAGAGTACAGGAGCATAGCAGCAAAGAAGTACACCACAGCGAGCAGAGCCGGATACTGGGCAACGGTCGCGGCAGAGAATTCCTTGATTTCGGCAGAGTGACCGGACACGAACGTGTCGCCAAGCCAAGCAACGCCGAGCACGCAAACGATAGCCACCATACCGGACTTGAACACGGACGTGGAAGCAACGTTACCAACGTCAATCTTGCAAGCCATAGTGATACCGCAACCAACCAGAAGCATCAAGCTCATGATAGCAGCGTCACGGCCGACAACCACGTTCTTGATGATGCCAACAGCCGGCGAAATAGCGGAAGCATAGAGAACCACGCAGAGAACGCCGATCAGGAAGATACCGACGGAGAGCTTGGCACCGGGCTTGAGGTTGTAGGTGCGAGCACCTTCAGGAGCCTTCACGAGACCCTTAGCCAGCCGATCCTTGTAGACAGGGTCGCTGTCGAGGTCGAGGTTCTGAATCATGGTCATCACGAAAGCGGTGAGCATGCAGCCGATGAAGGTCGTCACAATCCAGATACCCAGCAAGGCGGGATAAGACCAGCCGAACGGTTCCAGAACACCGGTCATGTAAATCACAGCAGCCGACACCGGAGAAGCCGTAATGGCGATCTGGGAAGAAACCACAGCGATAGACAGCGGGCAAACAGGACGAATCTTCTGTTCCTTAGCGACTTCAACGATAACCGGGATCATCGAGAAGGCGGTGTGGCCGGTACCGGCGAAAATCGTCAGCACATAGGTCACAACAGGAGCCAGATAGTTGATGTATTTGGGATTGGAACGAAGGATACGTTCAGCAATCTGGACGAGGTAATCAAGACCACCGGAGAGCTGCATTGCGGAAATAGCAGCGATCACGGAGGAGATGATCAAGATCACGTCCCAGGGAATGTTACCCGGCTTCATGCCGAGGCACAAACCCAAAACCAGCACACCGGCGCCGCCGGCGTAGCCGATACCGATGCCGCCAAGGCGAACACCGATGAAAATCGCACCGAGAAGTACGATTATCTGAAGAATAAGCATGATATCCATGACATCTCCAAAGGGTTGTTAACAACTTTGTTTTATTTATGCTACAGAGCAGCTCGCAACGAAAGTCACGGCCGCTCTGCAGTTTCAGATCTCTTGAGGCGGATTCCGGAGACCGCCCCAAGGATTCCCGTAGTTCCGATCAGGTTACTGAACGAACTTCGGTGCAATCAGGTTCTGCAGATTGAACGTGGCATCCCACTCTTCCTGAGTAAGAAGCTTGCGTTCTTCCACAACAACCTGGTGCAGAGACTTGCCCGTGTGATAGCACTCGTGTGCCATTTCAGAGCAAACCTTGTAGCCGAGATGCGGCTTCAAGAGGGTGACGATACCGCAAGAGTTCATAACCATCTGAGCGGTACGTTCGGCATTGGCGGTAATACCATCAATGCACTTCGTGCGCAGGGCGTTGCAAGCGTTGGTGAGCACGCGCATCTGCATGAACAGAGCAAACGTGATCACAGGTTCCATAACGTTGAGTTCGAGCTGGCCGGCGGAAGCGGCAAGCATCACCGTGGTGTCGAGGCCGATAGCCAGGAAGCTGGCCTGGTTCGTCACTTCGGGGATAACCGGGTTAACCTTACCCGGCATGATGGAGGAACCCGGCTGCAACTGCGGCAGGTTCAGTTCGGCGAGGCCGCAACGCGGACCAGAGGCGAGCAGACGGATGTCGTTGCAAACCTTGGTGAGCTTGACAGCGAGGCTCTTCATAGCGCTGGACAGAGCTACATAAGAACCGCAGTCACTCGTGCAAGCAATCAGGTCTTCGCTGTTCTTGAAGTCGATGCCAGTCAGCTCAGCAAGCTTGGCGGAAGCCTTTGCCGGATAATCCGGATGCGAGGTCACGCAGGTACCGATAGCGGTAGCACCGAGGTTGATCGTCTTCAGGTGTTCCTGAGCTTCGCGAATTACCTTGAGTTCGTCCTGAATGGTGAAGCCCCAGCCATGGAATTCCTGACCGAGAGTCATCGGAACAGCGTCCTGGAGGTGGGTACGGCCCATCTTGAGCACGCCCTTGAATTCTTCGGACTTCTTGAAGAATGCATTGACCAGATCTTCAACAGCCTTGAGCAGCACGTTGCTACGCAGCAGGAACATCAGGTGAAGAGCCGTCGGATAGGTGTCGTTCGTGGACTGACCAAAATTAGCGTGATCGTTCGGGGAAACACGCTTGGAGTCGCCCTTCACCGTACCGAGCTTTTCGCAAGCCAGGTTGCAGATCACTTCGTTGACGTTCATGTTCGTCGAAGTGCCAGCACCACCCTGCAGCCAATCGGTCACAAACTGATCCTGATACTTACCAGCGATCAATTCGTCGCAGGCCCACACGAGAGCGTCAGCAACATCAGCCGGGATCGTGCCGAGTTCCTTGTTGGTCAGAGCGGCAGCCTTCTTCACATACGCATAGGCGATCAGGAAGAACGGCTCCATGTTGTTCGACATTTCCGTGATGTGGAAGTTTTCCTTGCCACGCAGCGTCTGAACGCCATAGTAGCAATCGTCAGGAATTTCGAGCTGACCAAGGAAGTCACTTTCAAAGCGAGACATTTAAATTTACTCCTCAATTTATCGAGTTGTTCACGACCGGTCTGTCGTGAGTTCGACCGGACGCGAAATTTTTCAACCTTCTCTGTTCCATGCCCCTTGGGCAAGTGGTCTGAACAGCGAAGCGTTCGAAACAGATCCGTGCAACCCGCCATAAGACGCGCACCAATTTTCTGTGAGGTAGATAATACGCCTTAGTTTCGAAATGGGAACATGCTTTTGTCGGTTTTCGAAGCCCCTACCGTGAACGTTCTCACCTACAACATTTCACTTAGATAGCGTATAACTTTGAAAAATGCTTGATTTTGGGGCATTTTTTGCTATTTACCAACAGGATCCTCTTGTTTTTTTGCGAATGTGTAAAGGTGTTTTTGACTGTCTGATTTGCGTCAAAAAAGACTCACTTCGTCTTTTTTATTACTCCAATAGGGGTAACCAGTCCTCTCCTCTACCCTGCTTTTTTCTACAACTTTTGTCTCACTGCATACAACCTATTGCGTTTTTCCCGTCTTAGTACCACATTTTGAACCAACATTCAGTTTCGTTGTTTGGATTTGACTTTCCTCCTGAGTCAATAACTAATATCCTGTTTTGAAAGAAAATTTTTTGTCGATTTTCAAAAAAATTCGTTAGATAGCAACCAGTAGCCCGCTGTTTACCTCTTTTGTGGTAAGTCGCTGCTGGTATTTTTCGTTCAATATATAAACGCTATCCCCCTAACTAAGTGTAGGTGTCGGCAACTTGATCAATAGCTCGCATTAAGACTGCAACGGAGCAACAACCGGCTTTTTGATCACCATACAATACTGCCGGTTCCATTTTCTCTCTCTGGTGCACGCACTCCAAACGATGGCTTTTGTCAAGAGATCTCGGTATTAAACGGAGAAAAAAATTCCGCTCCTCGAACATACTCGAGCAGCGGAATTCGTTTCTCCGATCTCAAACCAAAGGAAATTGACCGGAGTATGGATCAAGAAGTCGATTAAGCGGCCTTAATCGGAATCTTTTTGCCGGTCTTCGGCGTCGGAAGAACCTTGTCGTAGTTCTTGATACCCTGTTCGGCCATCTTACGACGGATGAACGCGATCTGGGTCTTCAAGGGCAGATCCTTCGGGCAGAAGTCGTGGCATGCGAGCAACGACATGCAACCGAACACGCCGGAATCGTCACCGATGACATCATAGAAGTCACCGTCATTACGGGTGTCACGCGGATCGAGGCGGAAGCGAGCGATCTTGTTGATGGCAACGCCGCCGGCGAAGTCCGGGCGCAGGCGTACCGTACCGCAACCGGCGATACAGCAACCGCATTCCACGCAACGGTCGAGCAGATAGATGTCTTCAGCAAGCTGCGGATCCATCGGCTCTTCCTTCTTGCGAAGGTCGATTTCTTCAGACTTCATGTGAACCCACGTTTCCATGCGTTCAGACATGTTGCGCATCCACTTGCCGGTGTTGACGGACAAGTCACCGATCAATTCGAACGCCGGCAACGGAGCGAGCGTGAATTCGGTCGGAAGGTCGCGGGTCAGCGTACGGCAGGCCAAACCGGGCTTGCCGTTAATCAGCATCGCGCAGCTGCCGCAAATACCGGCACGGCACACGAAGTCGAACTGAAGAGTCGGATCCTGGTGATCGCGAAGTTCATTCAGAAGAATGAACAGCGTCATCGAATCAGCTTCTTCGCATTCAAACGTCTGCATGTGCGGCACGCTTGCGGGATCAGCCGGGTTGTAGCGCAGGATGCTGATCTTGAGCATGCGGTGCTGCTTCTTCACTTGAGTACTCATTTAAGTCAGCTCCTAGTAATTAAGCGAGGGGTTCATCGATGCGTTCGTTCTTACCCTGCAGGCGCTTCGGCAGCAGGTCGTGGAACGGCATGATCGCATCCTGAATAGCAAAGCGGTCTGCACCTTCAGCTTCCATCTTGGCACGGATGGCGTCGACTTCGGCCTGACGCTTCGGGGTTTCGGGGTTATCGATGTAGTTCTTAGCACCGTAACCACGCCAACCCGGCGGCAGTTCCATCTTGCTGATGTCGAGTTTTTCGTAGGAAAGCGTCGGCAGCGTGTCGTTTTCATTCTTCCACGTTGCGATCGTACGGCACAGCCATTCGGCGTCGTTACGAACCGGGAAGTCTTCACGGAAGTGAGCACCACGGCTTTCCTTACGAGCAGCAGCGCCGCAGGCGATAGCCAGAGCGACCTTGAGCATCTTACGGGTGCGGTAAGCGTAGACGAGTTCGGGGTTGTTGCCGGCCTTGTCCTTGACGGAGACCTTGTAGGTCTTCTTGAGGAGGTCTTCGAGTTCGGCAACGGCACTTTCCATATCTTCGCCGCGACGGAAGATGCCGATCTTGCTCGTCATCAGGTCCTGCATACGGGTACGGATGGCAACCATGTCTTCCGTGCCGGCATTCTTGATGAAGCCGTCGAGTTCGTTCTGAACCTTGGCGATCGAGTCGTAGATCACAGAGGTCGGGATGTCGATGCCGTTTTCAGGCTTGTCGCAGAAGTCGGCGATGAATTCACCGACGATCATGCCTGCAACCACGGTTTCGGCAACAGAGTTGCCGCCGAGGCGGTTGAAGCCGTGCATATCCCAGCAGGAAGCTTCACCGGCTGCGAAGAGGCCCTTCAACTGACGGGATTCGCCCGTGTAGTTGGTACGAACGCCGCCCATGGTGTAGTGCTGAGCCGGACGGACAGGGATCCATTCCTTCGTCGGGTCGACGCCGAGGAAGTAGTGGCAGATTTCATACACTTCACGCAGGTTGTGCTTGATGTGATGTTCGCCGAGCAGCGTGATGTCGAGCCATATGTGTTCGCCGAAGCGACCCTTGACGCCTTTGCCTTGAGCAATACGTTCTTCCATACGGCGGGAAACTACGTCGCGGGAAGCCAGTTCCTTCTTTTCGGGTTCAACGTCGGGCATGAAGCGATGGCCATCGACGTCGCGCAGCAGACCGCCGTCACCGCGGCAGCCTTCCGTCACCAGAATACCAGCCGGGAAGATGCCGGTCGGGTGGAACTGAACGGCTTCCATGTTGCCGAGGCCGGCAACGCCGCTTTCCAAGGCCAGAGCGTGACCGGTGCCTTCGCAAATCTGAGCGTTGGTCGTCACGCGGAAGAGCTTGCCGGCACCGCCCGTAGCGATAGCCGTAGCCTTGGCAACGTAAGCGTAGAGTTCGCCCGTGATCAGATCACGAACCACAGCGCCGTAGCAGCGCTTGCCGTCATGAATCAGAGAAAGAGCTTCAACACGTTCAATGACCGGCACCTTTTCGGCGATCACGCGGTCGGAAACGGCGTTAAGCATGGCGTGGCCAGTGCCGTCAGACACGAAGCAGGTACGCCACTTCTTGGTACCACCGAAGTCACGCTGACCGATCAGACCAGCAGCTTCCTTACGTTCGGTAATGGTGACCTTTTCACCATTGATAATCACCTGGCGATCGCCCGGGGTGATACGGCTCCAGGGCACACCCCATGCAGCCAGTTCACGCACAGCCTTCGGCGAGGTGTTCACGAACATGCGAACCACGTCCTGGTCAGCACCCCAGTCCGAGCCACGAACGGTATCGGCGAAGTGGATGTCTTCGTTGTCGCCAACACCCTTAATGACGTTAGCCAGGGATGCCTGCATGCCGCCCTGCGCCGCCTTGGAGTGCGAACGCTTCGGAGGCACCAGCGACAAAACGATGGAATCATGACCGCGGCGCTTGGCAGCTACTGCCATACGCAGACCGGCCAGACCGCCACCGATCACCAGTACGTCGGTGTAAACAATCTTCATTTCAAGGTCTCCTTGATCCGTTAAGAGGATCCGCTTGAACAAGAGCGCAACAAATTTCGTCGAGCTCTCAACAGCAGGGTCAATTAACTTACATCTTCCTCAGATTCTGCCAATGCGGCGTTTTTCCGCTCCGGCAGGCGCCCGATATGGTAAACCCGCAGGAATTCACATCGCCAGCGCAAAATAGAATCTCACTGATAAAACCCAAAGCAAGCCGGACGCTTTTACACATCCGACTCGCTTTCAGTCGAAGTCTCAAGGCAGTCGTGCCGAAGCACGTCGCCTCGTCATGCTTCGGCACCGTGAGATTCAAGCTTTGCAATAAAACAAAGCAATGCCGCCGCATCAAACCGTTTCGGGTCAGTCTAAGTCGGGTTATATCCCAGACAAATTTTACAGAGATACAAAGAGTAACAGTCTCACGCACACGCGCGAGCACCCAAGACAGACTTCTATCGGTGCGCAGTCTAGTTTTTCTACCTCCTCCGAACTATCGGGAAAAACCCTAGGACAGTTGTCCTATACGACCTGTTTTTCGCTTTAAAGACAGTAGCTTACCGAAATCTTTGCAATTCTCAAAACATTTGCATTTAATCAAATGTCTACAAATTTTTGTCACAAAACCCTCATAAACTACCTATTAGTAGGTATTTAATGCTAAAAACGAGACAAATTTCCAATTGCATTTTTGGCATTCAAAGTTTCTTCTCTCACGCACGATTTGCCGATTGAAAGAATCTATCAGTCTAGGATTTTGGTAGGATGAGCCGAGCGGCTATTCCAATTGCCGCTTCTGTATTTTGGAGAAAAAACCATGAATACCGTAATCTCGACAACCAAAGCACCTGCCGCTGTCGGCCCCTACAATCAAGCAATCAAGGCCGGCAATACCGTCTACTGCTCCGGTCAAATCGGCCTAGATCCCGCCACAGGGACGATGGTCGAAGGTGTGATTGCACAGGCCAACCGTGCGTTTGACAATCTCGAAGCTGTTTTAACCCAAGCCGGTGCAAAAATGACCGACGTCGTCAAGTTCACGATCTTTCTAACCGACATCAATGACTTCGCCCAAGTCAACGAAGTTATGGCATCCCATGTTCCCACTCCCTACCCCGCCCGCAGTTGCATGCAGGTCGCCGCGCTTCCCAAGGGCGCACTCGTGGAAGTCGAGGCGATCGCCGTCATTTGATTGATTCCGAGCTATATCAATACTCGGTAATTAACCTTTGAAGGCAATTAAACTCGAACCTTTTCGTTGTCAACCATGCCGCAGACGTCAAAAAACCCAACAAATTCAACTGCTAATTCGAAACCTGTGAAAAGAAAAGCAGAATCAATCTCTACTGCAGAGCGTGTCGCTCGCTTGGGCTTGGTCAACGATTGGGATTTTGTTCTTCATCTTCCGCTTCGCTATGAGGACGAGACTCGAATTACCCGAGTCTGCGACCTCAAAGCGGGCGACTGGGCTCAAATTCAAGCCACTGTCACTTCGAGTCGTACTCAAGGCGGTCGTTTCATACAGCTCATCGCCACTGTTTCGGACGGAACCGGAACCATCGAAATCCGCTTTCTTCATTTTTACCCGAAAATGCGTGAGCGCTTTAAGAGCGGTACTGAACTGAGACTTGCCGGACAGGTGCAACAGCAACCCGCTCAATTCGGCGGCGCATTGCAGATGCTGCACCCTAAAATCAAAGATCCGATCTCCAATACATCTGATCTGCCCTCAACTCTCACGCCCGTTTACCCGGCCGGAGAACATATCACGCAGACATGGTTGAGAAAACGCATCGACCGAGCCATGCTCGATGTCGATCTCACCGATATTGTCCCGTCAAGTTTCACCCAAGCTTTATCGTTGCCTTCGCTGCGAAATGCTCTTAAGAGTCTGCACCATCCGAATCCGGGTGCCAACTACGAAGCCTACAGCGAACGACGAACTCCCGAATGGCGGCGCCTGAAATTCGACGAATTACTCGCTCAACAAATCACTCTACGCTACGCAAGGGAAGTCAAAAACAAACTTCTGGCTCCTCGTCTTCTCGGATCGAACGGAACCTTGCGTAATGAATTCATCGCGCGTCTTCCCTTTGCTTTGACGGGTGCACAAAATCGAGTTCTCGACGAAATTTATGCCGACTTGGTCCGCAATACGCCTATGAATCGCCTCGTTCAGGGCGACGTCGGATGCGGCAAAACCATCGTAGCGGCACTCTCTGCGCTTCAAGCTGTGGACAGCGGTTATCAAGCGGCTCTCATGGCTCCCACCGAAATTCTTGCCGAACAGCACTTCCTGAAACTCAAGCCGTTGCTTGAACCACTCGGCGTACAAGTGATCCTACTCATCGGATCACTGAGAGCCAAAGAAAAAGCACTTCGCCAGGAAATGGTCGCCTCAGGTCAAGCTCAAGTCGTCATCGGCACGCATGCACTCATTCAGGAAACCGTAAAGTTTCACAAACTTGGGCTCTCGATCGTCGACGAACAACATCGTTTTGGCGTTGAGCAACGCTTAAAGCTCAGAAATGCTGTTCAAGAAGGCACACTTCCGCATTTGCTCATGCTCTCGGCAACGCCCATTCCGCGAACGCTAGCGATGAGCTATCTCGCCGATATTGATGTTTCCGTAATTGATGAATTGCCTCCGGGGCGCACCCCGATTGTCACTACGCTCATCAGTATGGATCGCACTGCCGAAGTCACGTCTGCTGTTCAACGAGCCGTATCAGCCGGCTCACAGATTTACTGGGTGTGCCCGCTGATCGAAGACAGTGAAAAGTCCGACCTCACCGCCGCAACCCTACGTCATGATGCTCTTCAAAAAGAGCTTCCAAACTGCCGCATCGCTCTGCTACACGGTGCCATGACACCTGAAGAGAAACAAAGTGTGATGAATGCGTTCTGTGCCGGTGAAACCGATATTCTGGTCGCTACGACCGTCATTGAAGTCGGTGTAGATGTCCCCAACGCCTCGGTAATGATCATTGAGCACGCCGAACGTTTCGGCTTGTCGCAGCTTCATCAGCTCAGAGGTCGCGTAGGTCGCGGCAATAAAAAGAGTTTCTGCCTGCTTCTTTACTCACCCAACCTGTCCGAAGTTGGCAAAGAGCGCCTGTCGGTCATTAGATCAAGTACCGACGGTTTTGAAATCGCCCGCGAGGATCTTCGCTTGCGCGGTCCCGGCGAATTCATGGGAGCCAAACAGTCAGGAGCGCCCTTGTTGCGATTTGCCGATCTGAACCATGACACCGAGCTGCTTGAAGCTGCACGACAAGCCTCTCAATCCTGGCTCAGCACCGACCCGGAATCAGCGTTGCTTCATGCTCGACGTTGGTTTGCCGAGTCGGGAAACTTTTTACAGGCCTGATCTAAAAAAAACGCATACGGACTGAAAAGGAAATTTTCGATGACACTCACTGAACTTCGCTACATTCTGGCCGTGGCACGCGAACGACATTTCGGACGCGCCGCCGAATACTGTCACGTCTCTCAGCCTTCTTTATCGGTTGCCGTCAAAAAACTCGAAGACGAGCTGCAAGTAAAAATCTTCGAGCGCCGCAGCAACGATGTGACGCTCACGCCCACGGGAGCAGCCATTGTCGAGGAGGCCGAACAAATCCTCGCCCGATGCGACAAGCTGCGTGAATGCGCCGCTCAAGGTCGCGATCCCTTGACCGGCTCATTGAGATTGGGCGTCATCTACACCATAGCCCCGTACCTCGTCCCTCAGTTGGTGAGCAGCATTCATTCAATCGTGCCAATGATGCCGTTGATTCTGTCGGAAAATTACACGTCTGTTCTACTCGATCAACTCAAAAACGGCCAGATTGACTGCGCCATCATGGCTTTGCCCATTTCTCAACCCGGTCTCATGATGCAGCCCCTCTACGATGAGGACTTCGTCGCTGCGGTCCCCTCCGATCACCCCATCAGCCGCAACGAGCACCTCGTGCGCGAACAACTCAAAGAAGAACCGATGCTGTTGCTCGGCAGCGGCCATTGCTTCCGCGATCAAATTCTCGACTTCTGCTCGGATATTGCTCGCACGGACGGTTTTTCCAAACGTGCCGTCGAAGGAACCAGCCTGCAAACCATTGTCTACATGGTAAGTCAAGGCCTAGGACTTACAGTACTTCCAGCCAGTGCTGTCCCCTATTACAACTCCAACCCGATGATCAAGATTCTGGAATTTGAAAAGCCCAATGTCCCGCGTCGCCGCGTTGTCCTGGTCTGGCGCAAGTCCTTTCCTCGAGAGGCCGCCATTGAAGCCGTCACAAAAGCCGTCAGCGCACTGAAACTCAACGGAACACGCATTCTGACTTCTTTGCCGGCTGTTCCGGCCTAAGCCATCAGCAGCCGTTTTGTGACGTGTACCGACTCGCGTATCATTGCGTCCGACACAATTCCTTTAAAGAAGCCGCCTTTTAGCAGGCGTCTTTGTTCCTATTTCGATGACGAAAAACAACAAAAATCAGAAAAACGGACCGGCGGCAAACGAAGTCAATCGCGTACCTGCCCTCTTCAGCCCCTTGATGAGCGTGCTTTTTACGTTGCTTTTCACGCCGATGTTCGGCGCTTTCCTTCAGGGCCTTAATTGGCGTGAGCTCGGCAACGACGAACTGGCCGCCCGGAACATGGGATGGGTAAAGTGGACCTTCATTACGTTTGCCGTCTATACGTTTTCCGAGCCTTTCATTCGCGATACGTTCTTTGGACGCTATTTGATGATTGCGCTTTTTATCGGCTTTTGGGTGAGTTGGACTTTCTCGCTCGGCATCAAGCAAATCAAATACGTCAAGAATTTTGTTCCCGTATACACGAAAAAGTTCATGGGCCGTGCGATCATGATCGGAGCTTTCGGTTGGGTTGCCTATACGGCGGTCGCACTTACGCTCGTTTTGATGCTGCACGTCACCGGGATCGATCCTTTACCTGCCGATGCCCCGATTCTTCAGCAAAACGCCCCGACTCAGGAACTCTCTTCCACCAAATAAGACAACACGATCGTCATGAAGCGCAACACGGATCTTCGGTTTGAACTGCCGCAGAACAAAGTGACGTCTCCTGTGGGCGTTCTTGCGCTTTTGCAGGGTCAGGTACAGACTACGGCAAGTTCTGTGCCAGACCAAAACACAGTAGAAATGTGGCAACGTGAGGCGGCCCAAGGTTCTCCAAACGCTCAGTATGAACTTGCCAAAATGCTCACCAGCGGCGAACCCGTTTCCGCCGACAACCGTGCCGCCGTCAAGTGGCTGAAAAAAGCCGCAGAAAAACAACACGCCGAAAGTCAGCATATGCTAGGGGTACTCATTGCCCGTGGGCAAGGCGTGCGCGCCGACCCGGCAAAAGCAGCTGCCCTCTTTCGTGCAGCTGCCATCATGGGTAATGCCAACGCTCAATATGATCTGGCAAGGGCACTTAACTGGGGCTTTGGTTGTGAAGAGAACCCTCGTGAAGCGCTTACGTGGTTCCGTTTAGCCGGTGCACAGGGAAATATTGCCGCTCAGTTTGCCGTCGGCGTCGCCTACGCACAAGGACGCGGCTGTGAACCCAACCTAACACAGGCAGCTTCCTGGTTGCGCAAGGCGGCTCTGAGTCATCATGCCGAGGCTGCATTTCGACTCGGTGAACTCTACCTTCGCCCCGACAATCCGTCCGCTGACAATACCGAAGCTTTCCGATGGGTTGCCGAAAGCGCCCGAGCCGGATATGTTCCCGCGCAATACACGCTTGCTCTCTTTTACTGGGCCGGTCGAGCCGTCAAACGTAACCCCAAACAAGCCCAAGCATGGGCAATGCGTGCAGCTTCCAAAAATTCCGCTGAGGCTTTGCTTTTGCTCTCCAAGTTGACCGAGACCGGCGAAGCGGGAACAGCCGATGCCGGCGCGGCTTACGCGATCGCTTTTCGTGCAAAAGAGGTCACGTCAAATGAGTCTCTAAAAGAAGAAGCGCAACTGCGTTTGCGTGAACTTTCGCTCAAACTTTCAACAGACTGTATTCATAGCGCGCAAAAGCTCTGCGAGGTCCATCCGGACACCTCGACCTTGCTTCATCTACTCTTAGATTCTCAGTCTGATGTTAACCACCTTTAGTGGTTTAAACCTACCTCTTAATGGTTAACAGCTAAACCTGAACCCCATAAAAAAAATCGCTGCAGCATTGCCGAGAAACCCGACCATGTCTGCAGCGCAGATACCACTTAAGGAGATGCCAGAGACTAAAACGGCTCTGGCCGCTCTCGCTCTGCACTGCGCATTAGAACATTTTTTCCGTCAATACACAATCGTTTTCTGACTGTCGAGTTTTGCTGTTTGCAAAGAGTTGTTTACAGCAGAGGATTTCTCGGTATACCACATTGGAGGTACTTAAACTGAGATTCCCACGAATTTCGGGCCATTCTCTTCATCCACGTACTTCTTCATCCTAACTTCTCCTTTCAGGTGATTTACAAACTGATACGTTTACGGTTCGAGTTTGTCTCCCTTAACGGTTGCGACAAAGATTTGCGTTGAGCAAACAAAAAGAACGGAAGGCAGACCGTTCAGGCGCGTCAAATTCGCGAAAAAATCTTGAGTTAACTCAAAGAATCATTACGTGTTTTGCCGCATTTAGTCCGAAGAACTACTGCATTCCTTGACTGTCGGGGCTATCATTGGGGCGTTGTTTCACCGTGTTCCTTTTGGGCTGTGCTTTGAACACCGCCGATGAGGGTACAACTTCTAAAATGCGGCAGATCGGAGATTCGATTTTGTTGCCGCTCGACGCTTTTTTTCGGTGAAGCGGCACATTGCACAAACACATACGGAGATAGCCTATGAATCGCATGGATCTTGTCGAAAAGATTGCCGAAAAGAATGCCATTTCCAAGGCAGAAGCCAACCGCATTCTCGGTACGGTGATCGAAGAAGTTATGGCTGCTGTTAAGAGCGGCGAGTCCCTTACGCTCGTTGGCTTCGGCACGTTCAAGCTTCAGGATCGTCCGGAACGCACCGGTCGCAACCCCGCTACGGGCGACGCCATCACCATCCCGGCTGCCAAGGTCCCGAAGTTCGTTCCGAGCTCCGCCTTTAAGGCTGCTGTGAACTGCTGCTGCAAGAAGTAATTCTTCTCGGTCGCTTCCTATGACAAACCCGCGCTCGATGCCTTCGAGAGCGGGTTTGTTTTGTTCAATGCCTCTCGAGAGGCCGCGTAAAATTTCACCAGCTTCGATTCGCCTTCGCAAAAGGCACTCATGCTTGTTTGCCTCATAAGCCATGTCCGTTCTTCAGAATCTCATTTCCGCTTGCCTGCTGATCCTTTCCGCGAGCCTTACGACGCCCGTCTATGCTCGTTCCGTCACAGACCATCTCAACCGAACCGTTGAGGTACCCGATCACATCGAGCGCGTCGTCGTAGCCGACATTTTTCCGTACGCTTCTGCCGCTTGTGTATATCTGGGAAGCTGCCGCAAGATCGTTGCCATGCATCCGAGCAGCATGAATGCGGCAAGGAGCGGCCTGCTCCATGAGCTCTACCCCGAGGTTGCTGACATCAACACATCCGTCATGCAAGGTGCTGAAGTCAATCTTGAAGCTCTGATGGGATTAGGACCCGACGTAGTCTTCGTCAACGCCGGCAACAAGCGCTTGATTGAACGCCTGGAAGCAGCCGGATTACCTGCTCTGGCTGTAAGTACCGGAAAATGGGATTATGACGTTCTAAAAACTTACGAAAACTGGATTTCACTTCTGGACAAAACCTTTCCCGGAGAAGGCAACGCTGCCACCGCACTTAAATACGCTCAGCGTATCGAAAAACTTGTCTCGGAGCGCACCTCCGACCTCGCACCGGAAAAACGCCGCAAAGTCCTCTTTCTTGTGCAATACGACAGCAAGCGCATTGTCACAAGCGGCAGTCGCTTTTTCGGGCAGTACTGGTCAACAGCCGCAGGCGCACTTAACGTCGCACACGAAGTAACGCTGGAAAAAGGCAATGCTGTCATTGACTTCGAGCGCATTCTCGCCTGGAATCCGGATGCGGTCTTTCTCACCAATTTCACCAAAGCGCAACCCGCCGATATATACGAGAACAAATTCCATAACTGGGAAGGCGTTGAAGCCGTCAAGCGCCGCAATGTCTACAAAATGCCCCTCGGTTTGTACCGAAGCTATACCCCATCAGCAGATTCTCCAATGACGTTGTTGTGGCTTGCCGCAACGCTCTACCCCGAGCGTTTTACCGATATCAAACTTGAGGACGAAGTTCGAACGTTTTATCACGATTGTTACGGTATTGAACTGACGCCGGAACGTGCCCGCGCCCTCTTTCCTACAGCCCGCAAATGAACTTTAATAAAAGCCGAGCCGTTTTATTGTGCGGCTGTGTGATTTTAATTGCTAGTTGTCTGATTTCATTGGGAATTGGCGCGCTTTCCCTGCCCATTGAACAAGTCGTATATGCACTTTTAACTCCGGTATGCACTAATCTTGACATTTCAGCTCAAACGCAGTCCGTTGTCTTAAATGTGCGTCTGCCCCGTATTCTTACCGCAATTGTTTGCGGTGCTGGATTGGCTGCCTCCGGCGCCGCTTTTCAAGCCCTTTTTTCCAATCCTCTAGCAACTGCCGATACGCTCGGCGTCTCCACAGGAGCAGCGTTCGGCGCCGTGCTCGGCATTCTTTTCGGTTTCGACGCTTTCGGCGTACAAACGCTATCACTCATTGTCGGCTTAGCTGCGGTGTTCGGCGTTTGGCAACTCTCACTCATACACGGCAAAAGCTCGATCCTGATGCTCATTCTCTCGGGTCTCGTCGTAGCGGCCCTTTTCAGTTCCCTCATCAGTCTCGTAAAGTTCGCGGCAGACCCGCAGGATGAACTGCCTGCCGTCACGTTTTGGCTAATGGGTTCTTTGACGGGGGCTGACTGGAAGTCTTTAAAACTCGGCCTCCCGTTTGTTGTCATCGGCTCGCTTGTGATCTGGGCCCTGCGTTGGAAACTTAACGCGCTTTCTCTTTCCGAAGACGAAGCGAAAAGTCTCGGCCTGCCAGTTTCGCGTTTGCGGTTGATCATTGTGACTGCCGCCACTGCCGTAACAGCTGCAAGCGTCAGTATGTGCGGTTTGATCGGTTGGATTGGTCTGTTGATTCCGCATTTTGTACGTCTCGCCTGCGGAAGCGACAACCGAACGGTGGTGCCGGCAAGCTTCCTTTTCGGCGCAGTTTTTCTGCTGGTTTGCGACACTATCGCACGGTGCATCGCACAAATGGAAATTCCCGTTTCCGTGCTCACCAGTCTCGTCGGCGCACCAATCTTTTTGATCTTGCTTCGACGCAAAAGCACTTTTCTTTGATGGGAGGCAAATGTGTTACTTTCCGTTGAACAAGCGGCGTTTCACTACCCCAATCGCTCTCTGCTTTTTCAGAATTTGTCATTTGAGTTGAGAACACCCTGCGTCATGAGCGTGCTCGGAGCAAACGGTGCCGGCAAAACAACACTTTTAAAATGCATTCTCGGCTTTGAAAAGTGGTCTGCCGGTCGCCTCCTGTTGGATAACGTTGACGTATCTCACCTGCCATCTCCCCGGTTTTGGCAACGCATTGCCTATGTTCCACAGGCGAAAAGTGCCCCATTTTCCTATACCGTGGAAGAAACGGTGTTGCTCGGCAGAAGCTCTCGCGTTGCTCTTTTCGGAAAACCTTCGGCACACGATCTTGAAGTCGCGCATAGGGCAATTGATTTCATCGGTATTAAGGACTTGATGCACCGCAGTTGTGCGCAGCTGTCCGGCGGTCAGTACCAAATGGTCCTGATAGCCCGTGCCCTTGCCGCCGAACCAGAACTTCTAGTAATGGACGAACCCGAGAGCAACCTTGACTTCAAAAACCAGCTCAAAGTACTCTCCTGCATCCGTCAACTGCGTGAGCGCGGTGTCGGCTGCCTTATCAACACCCACTACCCGGCACATGCCCTTGAAATCAGCGATCAGGCGCTCTTGATGCTTCCTGAGCATCAGTTCCTCTTTGGCAAAACCGAAGATGTAGTCACACCCGAGACCCTCACCCGTGCCTTCGGCGTTGAAGTCACGGTTTTTAAAACACAACTGCCCGACGGCCGGATCGTCAGTAACGTCGCCGCTGTGTCAGCATAGTCTGAGGAGTCATCGCCTTCAAAAAATTAAGGCGCTAACGGAGAAGAAAGAAGTTCGGTGGAACCAGTTGAAGCCGGTTGATGCGAAGGAACGGTCAACGTGGCAGAAGGTTCGGCTACCTTGGTTTCTGCGGGAGCCGACTGACGAAGCAAACGCACGTCCGGACCAGAAGACTTGCGAGCGCGCCGACAATCTGTCGGATCGTTGCAGTTGTAGGGAACGCCGGCACGCATTTCGACATGCACCTCAATCACCTGACGGCGAAGCAGTTCGCGCTCAGCAGGTGTCATCTTGCGGGCTTTGAGATTCTTAGCCTTCTCGGGCGGCAACTGATCAATCACAAAGCGCCGCTTAAGATTCTTGCGCTCCACCGGCGTCATATTTTTACGCATAACACGCCGTTCGTCCTGCGTCATGTGTCGCCACCGCAATAGGCGCTGCTCGTGCGTAAGAAGCGGCCAAAGCTGGGCTCGCTGTTCGGGCGTCATCTGCTCCCACATCAGCACCTTGGGCTGTTCGTCTTGGTTGGGACCGAAGACAAAGAACTGCACCGAGGAGTCTTGAGCGACAGCAGCGCCGCAACAACCACAAGCACAGGCAGAAATTAAAAATTGACGCAAGTTGAGGATCATCAGAGAACAAAATTGCCCAATCTTTGAGACTCTCGAAGCTTAACCTGTTTTTCACGAGCTGCGTACGTGAGGATTTAACCCATTTGGCAACAGCCCTTCTAAATTTGTAACAAGGGTTGTTGGATTCACCCGAGCCAATTTGTAACAGGCACAATGTGCAAAACGTATCGCGGCCGCTAATCCTGCTGTTTCGATAAGCACTGACCTATCTGCAAAACGGGCCGCACCGGGAACAAGAACTCATTGGAAAGGACATCACATGGCTGAACAAGAACGCACGCCGAAGGTATTGATTGTTGACGACGACCCCCGTCTGCGCGACCTCTTGCGCCGCTATCTCGGCGATAACGGCTTTAGCGTTTCGGTGGCCGACGGCGCTCCCGCGATGAATCGCATTTGGATGCGCGAACGCTTTGATGCGCTCATCCTTGATCTGATGCTGCCGGGCGAAGACGGCCTGCAAATTCTGCGTCGCCTGCGCGCCAGCAAAGACATGACGCCGGTGCTGATGCTCACAGCCCGCGGCGAGGATGTCGACCGCATCGTCGGACTGGAACTTGGTGCCGATGACTACATCGCCAAGCCTTTCAATCCACGTGAACTGCTTGCACGCATCCACGCCGTACTTCGCCGTCGACCGCGCGCCGACGAACCCGGAGCACCTTCCCTTGAAAAAGAAGTGGTGGTGTTCGGCGACTTTGAACTCGACCTCGGCCGACGCGAACTGCGCAAAAATGGCGAACCTGTGTCGCTCACGACGGGTGAGTTTGCAGTTTTGAAAGCCTTTGCACGGCATCCGCGCGTGCCGCTTTCTCGCGACAAGCTCATGGAAATGGCCCGCGGCCGCGAGTACGAAGCGTTCGATCGCTCGCTTGACGTCCAGGTAAGCCGCCTGCGCAAACTCATCGAACCCGATCCCAGCAAGCCTCGCTATTTGCAGACGGTTTGGGGTCTGGGCTACGTCTTTATTCCGGACGATCCTCAGGACGCCAACAAGGCTTGATTTTCGTTGTCGCCTGATCCGAAGCTGTCTCAGGAACGATCTTGAGACAGCTTTTTTGCACTTTGCCGCGGCTACAATGTGCAAACCTTTATCGTTCTTCGATCGTTGATCCCTATCCGATCTACTGTTTTTCCGGTCCCGTTACAATGGCCAACCCCCAGAACACCCGCGCTCCCAATCTTTTTTGGCGCACATTCATTCTCATGATGCTGCTCATCGTCTTTTGCGTGATGGGCTGGCTTCAAAGTTTTCGTGTTTTAAACGAAACACCCTATGCGATCGGTGCCGCACGCCAAATCGTTACGATGGCCAACCTCACGCGCTACGCCCTGATCAGCGCCGATCCCTTCTATCGTCCCGATTTGCTGATGGTCCTTGCCAGTCGAGAAGGTCTGCGCATTCTTCCCAAAGAAAGTTCCGACGTCGCCATGCCGTTGTCCTCGGATGTAGGCTCGCCCTGGTCTGTCGCCGATATTGAAAACTACGTGCATACGCACCTGAGTCCTGACACCGTGATTGCCAGCGCAGTTAACGGAGAGCACGGCCTTTGGGTTTCGATTTCAATCGACGGCGACGAGTACTGGTTGATGAGTAATCTCACGCTGATCAATCCAAGTTACGGCACAACATGGATATGGTGGGCCCTCGCCTCTCTTGTCGCGTCTATTCTCGGCGCCACCGCACTCACGCGTCGCGTTATCGATCCGCTCAATAAACTATCGGCTGCCGCTCGCGCTTTCGGCCGCGGCACCATGCCGCAAAATCTCCCCGAAGAAAGCGGCCCGATTGAATTGCGCGAAGTGAATTCGAGCTTCAACCGTATGGTGCAAGATATCACACGCGTTGAAAACGACCGAGAAATGTTGCTTGCCGGTGTGTCGCACGACCTGCGTACGCCCATCACACGTCTGCGTCTCGAAACCGAAATGGCTAATCTGCCCGAGGATACCCGCAACAATATGATCAGCGATCTCGAGCAGATGGAAACAATCGTCAACCAATTCATGGCCTATGCACGCCGCAGCACACAACCCATGGAAAAAATCAATCTGTCCGAGACAGTCAGACGCGCCATTTCAACGGCTCGTCTGGAAATTGATCCGGCAGTAAAGCTCAAAACAGACATCGAAGACGACATACTTATTCACGCCAACCCGATCGAATTCTCTCGTGTCGTACAAAACCTCTTCACCAACGCCCTTCGCTACGGCAAGAGTGAAGACGATCTTCTGCATCTTTCGGTGGAGGTCTACCGTGAAAAGACCGGAGCCGTCTTGTCGGTGAGCGACGAAGGCCCCGGTCTTGACATGAGTCAGGCCGATCGTTTGATGCGCCCGTTCGAACGTGGCGACAGCGCCCGCGGTGGCGTTACAGGTACCGGCTTGGGTCTGGCCATTGTTGATCGCATCGTTCGCCGCAGCGACGGCACAGTCACGCTGGAAAACAACAAACCGCACGGACTTCGCGTCAAGATCCGCCTGCCTTTGGCCGATCAGAAAGCCAAAACAGCGAAATCCGTTTGATTTTTGCATCAAGCTGATCTGATCTCTTCGGAGGATTGACTCATATTAAAAATGCGAGTCAATCCTCTTTTTATATAAAATCTGCGATAACTCTATTAATTTTGCGATCAGAATCGCCACATCTACAAAATCGGCGTTTCAACGTCCTTCGGACAGGTTTCTCATGTATTGCGGGTACAGTTACCTCAGAGACACATTTCGAACAACCGCTCTTTCGCTCAGCAACGAAGCCGTTGTCAATTCCGGCGTCAACAAGCTCGTGCGCGCCGATTCGCATCTTTTCGTGCCGCCACGCATGGCGCCCGACAAAAACGATTTGATGGCTCACCTTGTCTTTGCGCTCAAGCACGAAGGCATCAACCTCGAGATTCTTTCTCAGGTGCTGCCGAAGCTGGATTCCGCACTTTTGCAACAGTCTCTAGACAATAAACCGAGCAGCGCCATCTATCGAAAAATTGGTTGGCTCTGGGAAGAGTTCACGCAGAATCAGCTTGATTACGAACGTCCGTGCGGCAATTACGTCGATTTTTTTGACGACAGCCTCTACTTCACCGGTCCCAAGCGTCAAATTCCACGTTGGCGCCTCATTTTCAACGGTCTTGGGAACCTCACCTATTGCCCGATCGTACGTAAAACGGAAAAACTCACCGACAAAAACACCGAATCTGTGTTCGCCGAACTCAATCGGCACCTCTCATCAATACCGTCCCAATTGCTGCAGCGCGCCGCAGACTGGGCTTACCTAAGTGAAACGCGCAGTTCCTTCGAGATCGAAAAAGAGGCGCCCAACGGCAGCAAAGCTGAGCGTTTCGTCGCTCTCCTAAAGAACGCAGGTGCCTTTGATCGTTTAGACGAAGACTCTCTTTGCGAGATTCAGAATCGGATCGTTTCGACCGTTTATAGTCAGGCCGTCAGTTACCGTACCGAGCAAAACTGGCTTGCCAACACAACGGGGGCAGGGTTTCGACGCATCACCTACGTTCCGCCGCCGCCCGAAACACTTGATGACTTGATGTCGGGACTTCTTAGAATGATCGCCGAAGCACCGGGCGATACCAATCCACTGGTTGCTGCCGGGACAGCTTCGTTCGGTTTTGTCTATCTTCATCCGTTCATGGACGGCAACGGCCGTCTGAGTCGTTTTCTGGTGCATCAGCAATTGATTCGCAGCGGCGTATTACCTAACGGTCACATTCTTCCCATATCCGCCGCCATGTTGCAACACGAACGCGACTATTTACAGGCCTTAGAGACCTTCTCGGCACCTTGCCGAGAACTCTGGGAAACAGTGCAGATTGATGACGGCCAGTACGACTTTCAATTCCACGGTACCGCCGATGTCTACCGTTACTGGGATGCTACAAGGCAATGCGAGTTTCTTTACGAAATGGTTAAGGAAGCCGTCAGCACCTATCTGCCGGAGGAAATTCGTTTTCTGGAAACTTACGACAGGATTTACCATGTTCTGAACGACTCGTTTGACGTCGTGCAAAAAGATCTGGACGTGTTGGTTGCTGCGGCAATTCAGGCCGGACGCGTTTCGCTGAATCTTAGGAAAAAGTACAGATACAAAGTGCCGGAAGCTCTATTTGACACACTCGAATCTTTGCTCGAAAAACAAAATGCTTAACAAGAGGATCAAAAGTCAATCCGTAAATACTGCATGTCTTTGAGACAGATGCCGTCTTCGATAATCGGATGGTCGTAATTGGCTTCAAAGAAGCCGTCTACGATATGCGACTTCGCAAAGCCGCATTTTTCGTAAAAGGACACGACTTGGGTATCGCGCCCAGTGCCGACGAAAAGTGTCTTTGCACCCGCCTGACGACAGAGATCAACAACGAAGAAGACCATTCGGCGACCGAAACCACAGCGCTGATGTTCCGGAGCCACGGCAAGGTTCTTTATCTCGAAAAGTCCGTCTCCTTCGTTCGTGAGCACACACACCGCACGAAGATCTGAGGCCGCATCGTTATGTTCGTACAGCGCAAACAACCGCCCACGGTGGATGTAGCGTTTGATCATTGCTTCTGACTCATCGCCCAATAGGAGCAATGGCAGAAACTTGACCTTGTCTTCTTCGGAAATTTCAGAAATCCGGATGAAAGCGTGCCTGCCTATTGCAGTCTTTTCTTGCGCTTGCTTTACTTTCTCTTCGTGCATTTACAGTACCGAGTGACACTACAAACGGTTTGCAACATCCCGACAGAGCACAACGTCATGATTACGTCCGCTGTGGTTTTGCGAGCTTGTCCCGACCTTCTTTAAGTCTAACGTGGCAACGAGCGTCTCTCTGGAAAATATTGGTGAGCTTTCGACAACTTGCAAAATCCGAGAGCCTCCCGATTGTCGAGTTTTTGCCAATCGTCTCGCAGCACCAGCCGTATATCCTTGAGCAAGCGATCTAAACAGCAACCACTTATACACGTGTGTACTATTGGGCGCACGCTTGAAAAGCGTCAAGACGACCTGCATCTTGACGCTTGACTTTCAGTGACACTTAACCGGCTGTGATGCAGGCCGGCAACGACCCGTCTTCTCTCTCTCCGCTCAACACATAACGTCGACCCGCATAGTGCGCATGCTCAATCGTCATACTAAGCTCGCCTTGCGACAGCCGTAGGGTAAAGACGCCGTAGGACTCATCGACGGCATCCTTGAGTGCTTCGTCAAGAAGTCGTGCGGGCGAATGGTCGGCCTCCGCTCCCATCAGTGTCAGCATGGTCTTGGCCAAATCATCGTGACCGGCGGGTGCTTTGTGGCGACGTGCAGTCGGAGTGAATGCCAAACCGGCGCATGTCAGATGCGCATGCAGTTCTGCCGGGGTAAGTCCACCGTGGTTGCCCGATCCCAGGCCATAGTGTCCTCCACTTAATATGCGGCCCGTGCTGTTGTCACCGCGTCCCACGATGCGCAGATCGGGGCCTCGCTCGTTTTCACTGAAAACAAGCGCTTCGGAAAGGGTGCCCGGCACGCGTCCGGCAACAGCGTCTCGGTACTGTTCGTTGGGTTGTGAGAACACCAACCCAACACCGGGATCGGACGTGAGAATCTGAGCGATCTGCGTAAGATTTTCCACGTTCGCATCCTTAACCCAGAGGCCTGCAGTGTAGTCCCCTACCAAAACCATTTCAGCTTGGTTCGCATCGGCCCCTTCCAGAATTTCTTGGTCGGTGACGACCGTTCGGCCGGCTTTCCGAAGAATTGCCGCAAAGTCGACGTGCCCTGCAATTTCACCGTGACCGTGATCCGACATCGTCACAAGTTGCACATTTTGATTGCGCCCTTCTTTGATCCACCAGTCGTAAATGCGGCCGAACAGCTTGTCGGCATGCGTGCGCGCACGCTCCGTGAGTTCGCTTTTCAGACCGATCTCGTGACTTGAATGGTCAGGCTCTCCGATCCAAAACACCGTCATGTCGGCAAGCGACTGCGCGCCTTTGTTCAGTTCGTCTCGGAAAAGAATCTCGAGCATTTCCGACTGTGCGGCAAAGTCCGGAAAAGTTAGCGGCATCTTGGCCGGACTGGACACAAGCAATCGGTTGCGTTCCTCAACAGGAATGGCCTGTTCCAGAGCATGAATGCAAGCGTTCAAGTGCCCCGGATAACGATCGGCGTGCATATTCTGGAGACGGGTGCTGCCGGCTGAATTAGCGCACAGCACTCGCATGGTCTTACCCTTTTGAGCGAGCAGTTCAGCCATATCAGGCACAGCGTAGAGACCCTCGGGACGCGCTTTGTCCTGCGCCGTCACACTGTCAGTATCCCAGCCGCAGAAAAGCTGCGCTTTGCCCTTAAGATCAGGGCAGAAGAAACTGTTGGCAATCAGTCCATGAGCGTTGGGGCGAAATCCTGAAAAAATCACCGGATGATTGACGTAAGTCTCGGTAGGAAAGCTTGCGAGATAATTCTCCCAAGTATGGTTTTCGTCTCGAAAGCGGGCCAAGTTGGGCATCACATCGGGCGTAATGTCGCACGGACGAAGGCCGTCAAACCCCACCAAAAGAAACTTGCAGGGAGAGATATTTTTATCTGTCATTTGCATCAATCGATATCACATTGATCATCAACGGGACTGCGGTTCAAGCTTTTGCTGTACCCAGTCACCCAACACGGACATGGAAAGCGTCGAAATCACAATCGCCACGCCGGGCACCACGGCAATCCACCAAGCGGTGGTGAGATAGTCTCGACCGAATCCGAGCATGGTACCCAGGGAACTCATAGGAGGCTGAACGCCTACACCCAGAAAGGACAGACTCGTTTCGAGCAGAATCATGCCGGGGAAGTTAAGCGTCATGTTCACAACAAGGGCACTGGCGATATTCGGCAAAATGTGCTTCAAGAGAATACGGCGCGTGGGCAGTCCCAAACCTTCCAAGGCTCCGGCGTAGCCTTCCGTATAGGCCGAACGAGCCAGGTTGCGTGAAAGCTTTGCATAACGATCCCAGCCGTAAAAAGCCATGATCACAATGATCACTTTGACGTCTGTACCCAGGAAGGCAAGGATTGTCAGAGCCAAGATAATGAACGGAAGCGAAGCCGTAAAATCAACGCCGACATTGACAAGATCGTCGACTACACCTCCAAAACGGGCGGCCAGAAAGCCCAGAGCCGTGCCAAGAATCGCTCCGATCAGCGTGCCGCAGACGGCAAGCACGAAAGACAGACGTAAGGAGTAGAGAAGACGCGTCAGAATGTCGCGTCCGAGTTCGTCTGTACCCAAAATGTGAGCGGAAGACGTAAAGGGCGCCACCAGACGCGCCATCAAATCCATGTCCTCGAGACCGTAGGGCGCAATCCATGGAGCAAGCAGTCCGCCGGTAAAGAGAATCGCCAAAATGAGCGCTGCGGTTGCCGCCAACGGGGACGGACGGTTGGCCGCCCACGCCGATATCGTTGTTGTAGCTGTTGCGGTAGTCATAGCATTCGTACGTGTTGTTTAGTTGCCTTTTCTCAGTCGCGGATTGAAAACGAGCGCGAGAAGATCCATCAGAAGATTGGCAGCGATGAGCGAAGCTCCGGTAGCAAGAACAATCATCTGCACAACCGGAATGTCACGGTTGGCGACGGACTGCACCAAAAGCTTGCCCACGCCCGGCCACGAGAACACCGTTTCGGTGATCACGGCGCCCGCCACGAGCGTACCCAGGAAAAAACCCAAAATGGTCAGAATCGAGAGCATGGCGTTGGGCAGCGCATGCAGCCAAATGATGCGGGTGCGGGGCAGACCGCGCATCATGGCGGCTTTCACACTCGGCAGACGCATCGATTCAATCATTGCGCTACGGGCGTAACGCGAGAAAATCGCCGCTTCGGTAGTTGCCATCGTGATGATCGGCATGATGTAGTGAGCTGCAGTTGCGTTGCCGTATGAGGGTAGCCAACCGAGCCAGATCGAAAAAACAAGCAGAAGCAAAATGCCCATGAAGAAGTTCGGAACGGCGTAGCCCATGACAGAAGCCACCATCATGGCTCGATCTGCCGTCGTATTGCGACGCAGGGCGGCAAAGACTCCGGCCGGAATGCCGATCAGAAGCGTGACAATGGCCGTCGGAATCATCAGGTCAAGCGTGGGCCCCAGCGCCTGCAAAAAGACATCCTTCACCGGAAGGCCGGTAGCGTAGCTCTTGCCCATGTCTAGACTTAGGGCGTTTAGAAGATAGATTCCGAACTGTTCCCACAGAGGCTTATCCAAACCCCATTGATGACGAAAGGCCGCAATGGCTTCCGCCGAAGCATCGCTGCCGAGCATCAGACGAGCGGGATCACCCGTCAGATGCAGGACGAAAAACACGCAAGCAGTCAGCAAAAGCAACGTCAGAACGGCACGTCCCAAGATTCGAAAAACGAGTGCAGCCATTTATGCGGCCTCCTCTATGCTCTCGCCGGGACACTGTGCTTTGTCGGCATCCCGAGCTATGGAAAAAAGATACAGATCATCAATGTGCATGGCCTTTTCGGCTTCAAAGCACGCCGCACAACGTCCCGGAAGCACTTCTTGCAGCGGCGGAACTTCAGACTGACAGCGCGCACCGGCCAATGGGCAACGATTGGCAAACACGCAGCCTTTCGGGCGATTCATGGGACTTGGCATGGCGCCCTTCGGATAGAAGTTAACAACCTGACCGTTGGCACCCGGCGTGCAGGCTGTCAGCAGTCTTGTATACGGATGCACCGGACGGCGGAAAACTTCTTCAACACTGCCCGTTTCTACAATGCGGCCGAGATACATCACCATCACACGATCGCAGATGTAACGCACGACGTTTAAGTTGTGCGAGACAAAGAGCATCGACATATCGGTGGCTCGTCGGAGATTGTTGAGAAGTTCGAGCACCTGTGCTTGAATTGAAACGTCAAGCGAGGCGACCGGTTCGTCACAGACCAAAAGCTTGGGTTCAAGGGCAATGGCTCGTGCAATGGCCGCTCTCTGAAGTTGTCCGCCCGACATAACACCAGGCCGCTTGACGGCATGGTGTTCGGGCAGCCCCGAAGCCTTGAGAAAACGCAGCGCTACCGTTTGGGCTTCGGCCTGAGTCATGCCTTTATGAATCATCAGGGGCTCGGCAACTTGCTCGACGATGCTCAGACGTTCGTCAAAACAGGAAAACGGATCCTGATAGATCATCTGTGCCAACGGACGCTGAGCACGCCACTGACGCGTTCTCGGTTCTGGGTAGAGTTCACCATCAAAAGTTACACGTCCCGAAGTCGGACGCATCAGTCCCAGAAGAAGGCGCGCCAGCGAGGACTTGCCACAGCCCGACTCGCCCACGAGACCGAGCACTTCGCCGCGATTGATCGTAAGTTCAATATCCTCGAGCACGTTCCACGGCGTCTTGCGACCGAAAAAGCCTTTTCGAGTGTAATAGCAGTGCTTGGCGATCGAGGCCTCAACAAGAGGCGAATCGTCCTCGTGATCGACTTCGTCGGTAGCTTTCTTCACCGGAAGCTCACCTTGAGCCTCTTGATTTTCTTCGACAACCTGAACGATTTTCTGCACTTTGTCGAGATTCTTCACCACGGCCTGATCGCGCTTTTGTTCCTGTGCCTTGAAAGCTTCGTCAAGTTGGGCAGCGTGGCATTGTGCTTCCATGCAGCGCGACTGCCAGCCCTCTTCAACGGGCTGCATCGCGGGAAGCGTCATGCGACATTGCACACGCGTCAATGGGCATCGACCGGCAAATGGGCAGCCGTGACCGAGCTTGTCAGGCGGCGGAATTTCCCCCTTGATCGGCTGCAGCGTACCCTTTTCGCTTTCCATGTCCGGCATGGCGTCGAGCAGACCTTCTGTGTATGGGTGCGCAGGATTGGGTAGCACACGGGGTACGGGACCGGTTTCGAGGATATAGCCCGCATACATGACGCTCACACGATCGGCAACGTCGCGAGCCAGATGCAGATCGTGCGTCACAAGTAACATGCTCATTGATTCGCTTTTGACGATCTCTCGCAGTTCCTTGAGGATTTCACGCTGCACCACCACGTCAAGAGCTGTGGTGGGTTCGTCGGCGATCAACAGTTTCGGTGCGCCGATCAAAGCCAAGGCGATCATCACGCGCTGGCGCATACCGCCGGAAAGCTGATGCGCATAACTGCGCATCCGCTCGGAAGGAGCCGTAATACCGACGCGCTTGAGATAATCAACGGCAAGCTTTTTAACTTCTTCGCTTGCCATCAGCGTCGTTTTGTTGTGAGGATTGTCTCGATAGTCCGGATGACGATAGACGATTGTTTCGCAGAGCTGATAACCGATGGTACGCATCGGATTTAAGGCAGCCATCGCGTCCTGCACGATGATACCGATGTCGGCACCGCGCATTTTATGCATCTCTGCGTCGGTCAGATCCAGAAGGTTCGTGCCGTTGAATTCGATTACGCCCGTCGTGCGGGCATTTTTTCCGGCCAAGCCCAGAATGGATCGGGCAAGCACCGATTTGCCGGAACCCGATTCGCCGATAAGGGTGAGCACTTCGCCGCGTCGGATTTCAAGATCAACGCCGTGGAGCACTTCGGTGTTGCCGAAGGAGGTACGAAGGCCGCGAATCGAAAGCAATGTTTGTTCCGGATTCCTGTGAGGTTCTGTCATAGATGTCTTCGGTTGATTTGAAAATAAAGCAAGGCTACGGGGGACAACCCCCCGCAGCCTCTTGCAGACGATTTACTTGAAGCTGAGACCGCGGGCGCTCAGATCGAGCGAACCTTGCGTACCAGGTTCCCAGACCACGTTTTTCTGCTTGGCGTAGATCATCGGCAGGGAATAAAGCGGAACAGCATAGGGATTGGCGTCAAAGAGCTTGAGCATCTCGCCCCAAACCGCCTTGCGACGGACCGGATCAACACTCGAATCAAGTTCCTTGCCCAATTCGCAGATGCGCTTGTATTCGTCAGAAGCCGGGAAGTATCCTTCGGCTTCCCAGAAGCTGCCCGGCTTCATGCGCCGCCACAACTGGCTGGCTGGATCCGGGAAGTAAGCTGAAAAGCTCGCGTTATTGATCATGCGATCCTTGCCGGCGGCTTCAACCTGCGTCCAGTTTTCCTTGACATCGAGGCGAATGTTGAGCCCGGCCTGCTTGAGCATAGACGCCACAGCCTGGCTCACAGTCATTTCAAGTGTGTAGTAAGCAGGCTGGATGCGCCAGACAATCTGCTCGCCCTTGTAACCGGAAGCCTTGATGAGTTCGCGAGCCTTCTGAAGATCGAACTTCTTGGTTTCAAATTCCGGCAAATACATCTCGCCAAAGGTCTTCGATTGGAAACTGTTTGCGGGCGTCGTCTTGCCCGCAAAGAGAGCCTGCACGAGAAGGTCACGATCAATAGCGTGCATGATGCCTTGACGCAATTTCGGATTGGCCATCACCGGATTGGACTTAGCGTCAAACACGAGCGCATAGATGTTGTCAATTGCACCGCCCACAACGTCAATCTTGCCATCCTTGCTCAGAGGCTTGATCTGATCGGGAGGCACTTCGGTAATGAGATCGAATTCACCCGAGCGAAGACCGGCAACACGAGAAGACAATTCCGGCACTTCGACGAACGTGAGCTTGGCAGCGGGAGCCTTATCGCCCCAGTAGCCGTCGAATCGTTCAAGGGCCAGACGGTTGCCAACCTTAAAGCTGGTGATACGGTACGGACCGGTGCCGATCGGATTCTTAATCCAGTTGTCCCAGCCGCCGGCTTTCATCCAGCCGTCTTTGCTGATGATTTCCGACATACGTGCTGCAAAACGGCGCTCGATCAGAGGATCAGCCTGCTGCATCGTGACGCGAACAGTGTAGTCGTCGATTTTTTCAACGCTTTTGAGACCACCCAGGAATTCGACAGCTGCGGCACGCCCCGGAGCGTCCTTTGCCATAAAACGCTCTTGGCCGAAGGTAAAGACAACGTCGTCAGCCGTAAAGTCGGTGCCGTCGTGAAACTTGACTCCCTTGCGCAGCTTAAATTCAACGCTCTCGGGCGAAACGCGCTTCCAGCTCTCTGCCAGACCCGGAAAAAGTTCGCCGGTCTTCAGGTCGGCGCGAATCAGAGTTTCGTAAATGGAGTAAGCCACGCGATCGAGTGCGTTGTTGTTGATGCCTTGAGGCTCAACGATCACAGGCAACTGCTGCACAGCAACAACCATATTGTCCGGACCGGCTACGGATGCGTTGGCAGCAACGACAAGGGCGGCGACGAGGCCGGCTTTGGCGAAATTCTTAGGGTTCATCTCTTCAATCAATATGTCAGTCAATGGCCGGCGCCGCTTCAATTCCACAAATCAGGCGCCGCGTGATTTCACAACCGAGTGAGCGGCAGTATTTGTTCACCGTGCCGCAATAACTCCCGTTGTGATGGCGCACATTGTCGGGGTCCAATCTGACAGCTTGATGGCACTTTTAAGACAGTTCCTTGACAGCCTGATAACAAAGCGATGACAAAGGCAAAAAAGAGCTGAAGAGCGTGCAAAACAAATATATTTGCGGCATGATGCCAGCATCAAATGACCTGGGCGCAACCTTTGCCGTCCCCTTTCCTTCAGTTCTTTTTAGACATGAATACAGCTTCCAGCCTTTTCGATCTGGTGATATCCGGCCCGATCTCGGCCTCCCTTGCCAATTCGCTTTCCACTTTTGCTCCCGCAGCCAAAATGCTTTGCGAAGAAAACCGTTTACGACTGTGCGGCCTCGAAAAACATGTGTGTGAAATGATCCGTCGAGATGTTTTAGGCGGCATAGCTACGTGCGACACCGCTTTTGTGCCGGCCGGACTGTCTCTTCGCAACTTCCGATGCGCCTTTTTTGACATGGACAGCACCCTGATCGGAAACGAATGCATTGACGAATTGGCGGCGCTCTACGACGTCAAAGATCAGGTTGCGGAAATCACGGAACGATCAATGCGCGGCGAACTTGACTTCGAACACAGCCTGCGCGAACGCGTCAAGCTTCTGGCCGGAGCACCTTCGTCAATCATCGATAAAGCAGCCGCTCTCATCCGTCCGACTCCTGGAGCCAAAGAAACGCTTGCCCTTTTCCACTCGTTTGGTGTCAAGACGTACATCGCCTCAGGCGGCTTTACGCAATTTGCCGAAATCGTCGCGCGAGACTACGGCATGTCCGGTTTCGTTTGCAATCGTCTGGTCATTAAGGACGGCAAACTCACCGGAGAGACCACAGGCCCGGCCGGCGGTAAGGTACTCGACCGCGCAGGGAAACGCCGTACCATGGAAGTAATCGCGCAGGTTAACGGTGCCTCACTCTCCCAGTGCATCGCTGGCGGCGACGGCGCCAACGATTTGGAAATGATCGGTGCCGCAGGCTTTGGTTTTGCCTACCACGCCAAACCCATCGTGGCTCAAGTGGCTCCGTACAAGATTAACGTCGGCACTTTCGCTGTCGCCAGCGACTGGTTTATTGAAAGCTGGACCTGAACGGGAGTAGGCCGTGACCCAACCGAAAAATCCGGATCCGAACGTTATTTTTCCAAACGAGTACAAAACATCCGTTTTTCTGAAAAATATCGTATCGGCACCCAATATTTTTGTAGGCGACTATACCTACTACGACAGCCCGGAACATCCGGAGAACTTTGAAAAAACGCAAGTTCTTTTCAATTATCCGATCTTCGGCGACAAGCTTGTCATCGGCAAATTCTGTCAAATCGCGCACGGCACAACTTTTATCATGGGTGCGGCCAATCATCGTCTCTCGAGCGTGTCGACCTATCCGTTCAACGTCATGGGCAAGGCCTGGCACGAAGTAACTCCGGATCATTTAAGCGAGTTACCGCGCAAGGGCGACAGTGTCGTCGGCGGCAATCCGGCTCGTTTCATCAAAAAGCGTTTCGACGACGAACTCATCTCGCTTCTGCTGCAATGAAAATGGTGGGAACTCGAAGGCGACGCACTCTTTGAGAGTCTGTCGATTATCGTCAATCCCGACCTTGGTAACGTGCGCTTGCAAATTAAAGCGCTTTTGGCGAATTAGGCTCTTTTTGAGCTCACCGAAGAAGGCCGAGAAAATTTACAATTAGCGGGTTATCCGAATACCACCATAAAGCCGGAGCCGCGATTTTGTCCTCCCGATTTATCGACCAATTCAAAACGATTCCCGAAATGCTTGAGCGCACGGCGCGCGTTTATGCCGACCGTGAAGCCTACAAGTGGTTTGAACACCGCACCAATGAATGGGTGGGTATCACTTGGCGCCAATTCTCCGAACGCGTGATGCGCTGGCGCAAGGCCTTTGCCAAGATGGGCCTGCAGCGCGGCGCGCGCGTAGCCATGCTTTTGCCAAACAGCGTCGACGCGCTGACGTTCGACATGGCTGCTCTTTGCAACGCTTTGGTTCCCGTTCCGCTACATGCCACCGACACGGCCGGCAACTCTAACTACATTCTCAACGACAGCGGTGCCGAATTCCTCGTTACGGTTAACTTTGCGCGTTGGAATTCGCTGGCCACAGCCGGAGTTGATCTGCCTAACCTGCGTCAGGTTGTGCTCACCGGTGAAACCGACGAAGGCGTAAGCCTCGGTCATATCCCCTACTGCGGCGTGGAGGACTGGCTTGCCACCGGAAACGATATTGAAGAACTTCCTGCCGGCCCCGACACCAATGACCTGGCAGCACTTGTCTATACCTCCGGCACCACGGGTCGTCCCAAGGGGGTCATGCTGACGCATCGCAATGTCGTAAGCAACGTACAGCAGATTTCGCGCTATATGCCACTTGACGAAAACGACGTGTTTTTGTCGTACCTTCCGCTGTCACACTCCTTTGAACGCAGCGCAGCCTACTATCATGCGCTTGCCACCGGCGCACAACTGGCTTTCTCGCGCGGCGTGGCCCACATCACCGATGACTTACACGCGATCAACCCGACCAATATGTGCTCGGTGCCGCGCGTCTTTGAGCGCATCCACAACCAAATTTTGATGGTGCGCCGCAAGATGACCAAGAAAAAGGGCTATTTCTTTGACTGGGCTGCTGAAGTCGGTTGGCGCCGTTTCTGCAAAGAAAATGGACTCCCTGTCGAACATACCGCCCGTGAGTGTCTCGACTTCATCATGTGGCCGTACCTTAAGCGCAAGATTGCCGACCCTGTCAAGGGCGTCTTCGGCAACCGCATCAACGTGCTGATGGCGGGCGGCGCCGCGCTCAATCTTCATGTCGCCAAATTCTTCTGCGGTATGGGTGCTCCGATCCGCCAGGCATACGGCTTGACCGAATCGGCCCCCGTGATTTCCATGTGCGAAGTCAAAGGCAATCATCCTTCCACGGTCGGCAAACCCCTAATCGGCATCGAAGCGCGTCTGGGCGAACTTGACGAGTTGCAGGTGCGTGGCCCCCAGGTCATGAAGGGGTACTGGAACCGCGAAGAGGACACCCGCCGCGCCTTTACCGAGGACGGCTGGTTGCGAACGGGCGATCAAGCTGATTTGAGCGACGGCGGACGCATCCGCATCAAAGGACGCATCAAGGAAATCATCGTCACTAGCGTGGGCGAAAAGGTCAGCCCCGTCGACCTTGAATTCGCGATTCTTGAGGATCCCCTGTTTGACCAGGTCATGGTGGTCGGCGAAAACCGTCCGTATGTGGCCGCATTGGTCGTTCTCAACAATGAACGCTGGAGAGCATTGTGCGCCGACCTGCAGGTCAATCCCGACGATCCGGCCACCCGCGGCAGCCGTGAAGTACGTAACACCATTTTGAAGCGCGTGCGCAGCGCAACAAAGTTCTTCCCGCGTTACGGACAGCCTCGCAACGTTGCCGTGTTGCCTGACAACTGGACGACCGAAAACGGGCTTCTCACGACCACAATGAAGCTGCGCCGCCGTCAGATCGCCGAGCGTTACGCCGCTGAAATCGAAGAACTCTACAAGGGTCACGGCGCCTGATTCTGCTTGTGATGACTCGATATGCGTTTGTTTGATTCTCACTCGCACATCAACGCCCGCGAATTCGACGCCGACCGCGACGATGTCATTACCCGCATGCGCGAGGCGGGGCTGGAAGGCGCACTCGTCGTTGCTTGCGACTACGGTGAGGAAAAGGACCTCTTCACCGTTTTGGACTTGGCGCCGGACTTTTTGTACGGCGCCTGGGCCCTTCATCCCGAATATGAAAACCGACGCGAATGCAGTACGGAAGAGATTGTGTCAATATGCCGCGATCCGCGCATTCTTGCCGTCGGAGAAACGGGGCTTGACTACCACTGGTGCAAGGGCGACTTGACCTGGCAGAAAGAGCGCTTCGTGCGGCATATTGAAGCAGCGCGAATGCTCAACAAGCCCCTGGTAGTGCATGCGCGCGAAGCCGAAAGCGATGCCCTCGACATTTTGGCCTCTCACGACGCGGGTTCCGTGGGCTTTGTGATGCACTGCTTCGGAGGAAGCCTTGAAGATGCCAAACGTGCGATTGATCTCGGCGGACTCGTCTCTTTTACGGGCGTGCTCACATTTAAAAATGCCACAGCTCTACGAGAAATCGCCTCTGCCCTGCCGCTTGATCGTCTGATGATCGAGACCGACTGTCCCTACATGGCTCCGGTCCCCTATCGCGGCAAACGCTGTGAACCCGCCTATGTCGCTGAAGTGGCCAAGACGCTAGCTTTCGTTAAGAATGTCGAACCGGATTACGCTGCCGCTGTTACAACCGACACGGCCAAGAATTTTTTTGGATTAAATTGAGATGATGAAAACTGCTTCCCTGATTTGCACGTGTCTGATTTCGCTTGGCCTGCTCGCTGGCTGCGCCTCCAACCAAACCGCCACCGGCGATCGTGCGGCAACGGCCGCTTCCGGTCCCGTCAAGATGGCCGGTCCTGAAGAAAACTGGGCTAACTTTGCGGGCGCCGTGGACCGCGACCGCGCCGATGTCGTGATCTATATGCTCTCTCAGGGCATCAGTCCCAACACAATCGTCAACGGCGGCGATCCCGCACTCGTACGAGCCATCCGCATGGACTCCTACACCGTTGTCGACGCCCTGTTGTCGGCCAAGGGCATTGAAGTCGACACAGCAAGCGAATACGGCGAAACGGCTTTGATGCTGGCCGCTTTCAAGGGCAATATGGAATTGGTACAACGTCTGCTTGCCGAGGGCGCCTCCGTTAACCGCATCGGCGGCTGGACGCCTCTGCACTACGCTGCAGCCGAGGGGCACAACGATATCGTCAAGCTTTTGCTTGAAAAGGGTGCTCGAGTCAACGTACAGACCTACTCGGGGGTCACACCGCTTTACATGGCCGCCCGCAAGCCCTCGCGCGAAGTCGTAATGACCCTGCTACGCGCAGGTTCCTATCGCGACCTCTGCAATGATAAGGGACAATCTCCGGCCGATGCGGCAAGCAACGCGGGTGACGAAGAACTCTCCAAGTTCCTGGCAATCGAAAAGTGCGTGCAACCCGAACCGCTCATGCGCGCTCCGATCCGCAGCACGAAGTCCAAAAACGAACAGCGCGTCCGCGTGAAGAGCGCCCAGTAATCAATGCTTGAATGCTCCGCATCCATGCGTCCCTTTGCGCCACTTGAACTCCTTTCACCCGCACGAGACCTTGAAACGGCTCGTGCGGCTGTTTTGCACGGTGCCGACGCCGTCTACATTGGAGGACCGGCGTTCGGCGCACGCCAGGCCGCCGGCAACTCCTTTGAGGATCTCGCCCGAGTCGCCGATTTTGCGCATCAGTACCGTGCCCGCGTCTATATGACGCTCAATACGCTTATTTACGACAACGAGTTTGATCAAGCCGTCGAAGCCGCCTGGAAAGCCAAGGAGTCCGGTATCGACGCGCTCATCGTGCAGGATCTGGGACTCCTCAAAGCGGAGCTTCCCGACATAGAAATTCACGCTTCCACTCAGTGCGACATCCGCACACCGGAAAAAGCGGCCTTTCTCGACAGTCTCGGCTTTGCGCAGGTTGTTCCCGCCCGCGAATTGACACTGGAAGAAATTGCCGCTATCCGTGATGCAATGCCTCGCGCCCGCATCGAGTTTTTCATCGCAGGCGCCCTATGCGTGAGCTACTCTGGCAAATGCTATCTTTCGGCAGCCCTCACAGGACGTTCGGCCAATCGCGGTCAATGCTCTCAGCCTTGTCGCCTGCCCTACGATGTCACCGACCTCTCGGGCCGAGCAATCGCGCGCGCCAAACATGTCCTGAGTCTCAAGGATAATGATCAATCGGCCAATCTTGAGAAGCTTGTCGCAGCGGGCGTTTCAAGCTTCAAGATTGAAGGCCGCCTCAAAGGCCACGAATACGTCAAGAATCTCACCGCCTACTTCCGCCGCGAAATTGACGCGCTTCTTGAAAAACATGCAACGGAAGGCTGGGAACGAGCTTCCGTCGGAGTCTCGTCCTTTACCTTTGAACCGGATCCGGAGAAAACCTTCCGACGAGGAGCCACAGACTACTTTGTTAACGGTCGGCGTCCGCAGATCGCGGCTCTTGACACGCCCAAAAGCACAGGAGAAACCGTGGGCAAAGTGGTTGCTGTCGGCGGTTCTACCGTTGACATTGCCACCAAGGCTGATATCTCCAACGGCGACGGTCTGGTGTATCTGACGCCCGAGGAAGAACTCGAAGGCCTTCGCGTGAATCGTGCCGAGCAGCTGCGTCCCGGTCTGGTTCGCATTTCTCTGCACGAACCCCTCAAGCGTCATCCGGGACTCTTGCCGGGCGTGGTCATCAATCGCAACAAAGACCATCGCTTTGAAAAGCTTCTCGCGCAGGAAAGTGCTGAGCGTACGATTCCGGCCACTCTGGAACTCGTGGTTCGCAACAATGCGCTGGAACTGACCGGCAAAACGCTTGAACTTTCCGCAACGGTTCGTCTTGACGGTCCCGTACAGCGTGCCCGCAATCCTCAAGCGCTTGACAAGCTCAAGGCTTCTCTTTCGAAAGCCGGCGGCACCGTCTTTCAGATAACCGACATTACCGTTATAGCCTCGGGCGGTCCCGACATTCCCTTCGTCCCTGTTTCCGTAGTGAATGGTCTGCGCCGCGACTGTCTTGATAAGCTTGCGCGCGCCATTTGCGAAACGCATCCGCGCTTCGGTCGACTTCCCGCAACGTCCTCTCCAAATGAGCCATTCGAGGGCAAACTGCTGGACTTCCGCGCCAACGCAGCCAACAGCCGAACCATAACGTTTTACAAGGAACACGGTGCGAGACACATCAACAAAGCGTTTGAGACACTTCTTCAAACTGGCAACACACCCGATCTGCTTTCGGTCGCCTTGATGCAATGCCGCCATTGTGTGCGCCACACGCTTGGCCTATGCCCAAAGCAGTACGGCAAAGATCCGATCAAAAAGGAGAAATTCAAGCGCATGAACGGTGGACGCATGAAGCCTCAGCCTCTGGTTTTAACCGCCTCAGGCGGCACACGTCTTCTTGCGCGCTTTGACTGCCGTAGCTGTGAAATGACGGTGTCGCTGATACCCAAGAACATGTCGGCTGAAGAACTCAAAAGCCTTGCCGATTTGCATAGCTCAACTTTGAATTAACTTTTTTGCGTTAGCATTGTCGGCTTGAAGTTCCTTACCTACATTAGTCCTGTTCCATGAAATCGATTTTTGCCAAGGCCTTTGCTGAAGCGGCTATCCTGCTCACCTCGCATACGCTTGCCGCCAAGACATTTGCGGCATTCTGGAGCCGTGTGTCGCCCAAGTTGGCCGAAGGCGTCGGCTATTTCGAAAAACACGACAGCGCCGGACTGGAAGCAGACAAAACGTTTCTTGAGCGCATCACATTTCGCGATCCTGAAATCACTCGCATCGTTGACGGCTGCCTGAAGGAATTCCTGCACTCCGACGTGCTGACGCTGATTTCAAACGTTCAGAAAATTGAAGACGGAATCCGCGCACGTCAAGAACAGATCAACGCCTGGAAGCTGGCAAGCATTGCCGCGCCATCAACGTCACTCTCTCCGCTGAAAATGACGCGCACGGCTCTGGCTCGCCGCATCGAACGCGAACGTCAGGCAATCGAGACAGACAAGAGACGCATCACAACGCTCAAAACCGAAACGCTTGCTCGCCTGGAGCAAGACGGCATCGGCATGACGCCCGACCAGCTTGACGGTATCCTCTATTCCGCAGAAGGTACAGAGCTCGCACAAGTCATGGCCGTGGCTGAAAACATAAAGGCCATTGAAAAGAATCTGGCGCAATCGCTCAAAGGCCCCGACGCCGGTCCCGAACAAATCAAAGCCTATACGGGCTTTTTGATGATGAGCTACCGCGTTTACATCGAAGCGATTGAGCGCACGATGAAAAAGATTGAATCAGTCTATCTGTTTGAGCTCGGCGAAATCATTGATGAAGCCGACACCATGATGCGCGAAGCAGACGAACTGAGCCGCCGATCCTCCAAGACAGTGGAAATCGCACAGAACAATCTTGACATCAACGCACGCACCATCAATCTGGCGCAACTCTACGAAGATCATCTCAAGAGCCGCTGGGTGGCGCTCGATACGCTCATGCGCGAAATGCGGCTCAACTTTGCCCTGGCACGCAATACCTTTCGCACCATCAAGGTAGGTGGAGAGCTCATTGAAGTGATCAAAGCGGGTGAAAAGGATCTTGAAAGCATCTTCTCTTTTGAGCCGCCTAAGCTTGAGGCTTTTTATGACAAAGAACTGCGTCGCGAGTTTGATACGCTGACAGCTCGTTTAAAGTCTGCGAAAGCCTCTCGACGTTAATTTTGATATCGTCATAGGATTAGCTTTTCGGATCCGTCCTTTTCGAGACTACCATGTTCTCTGTTCTTTCCGCCGTTCTGGAACCTTTTCTCCTGATTGCCCTGGGCTATGCCCTTCGAGGCACCAAACGGTTCGGAGCCAAGGAACTGTGGGACGGCGTCGAAAAGTTGGTGTTCTGGGTGCTGTTTCCGCCCCTGCTTTTCAATAGCGTGGCGCACGCCAAACTCACGGGGCTCGATACCGCCGAATTTCTGCTTTTCGGAACGCTTGCAATGGCCACCGGCGTCTTCATGGCCAAGGCCGTGAGCAAAATGGCTCCGGCAGATCCTATGACCGACGCATCCGTGCGCCAGACGGGCTATCGCTTCAATTCGTATATTTGTTTTGCTCTGGCGCTAAACATGTACGGCCAGGAAGCGCTCGCTCTGGTGGCACTTCTCACCGGCATCTGGGTTCCGATTTCAAACGCCATTGCCGTGGCCGATCTCTCTTATGCTGCCAAAACGGGCGGCAAGACAAGCATCGGTAGCATCGTCAAATCGATCTTCACGAATCCGCTGATCGTCTCGACGCTGGCTGGACTCTTTGCCAATATCCTTTCGCATTTGACGGGATTTCAGGTACCTAACTTCCTCACAAAGATCTTTTCGTCCCTGGGTTCCGCTTCAATGGCAACGGCACTGCTTGCCATCGGCGCGGGTTTGGCCGTCGAAGACTTTGCCCGATACAAGAAGCTCATTGCCTTGTCGACCATTCAGCGCCTGATTGTTCTACCCGCTGTAGCGCTTGCCGTAGCCGTAGCCGCGGGCCTTGCCAACACACAGACGGCCGCATTGATGTGTTACGCCGTGGTGCCGACAGCCAACTCCTGCTACATCATGGCAGCGCGTATGGGTGGCAACGGCCCTGTCGTAAGCGATCTTACGAGCGTAGAAGTGCTTGTGAGCCTTGCTACCATTCCATTATGGTGCATGGCCTTGCAAGCATTTGTTTTCTAGGAAAAATATTCCTTCAGACTAGCGTCTTGAGATACGCTTCAAGCGCGGGCAGCACTGCACGGTCGCCCTCGCGGTTCAGGGACATCTTTACGTCCTCAAAAGGCATCAGAGACACAGCCTGAGATTCCCACCCGGCCAATGCAGGAGAGCCGGCCTTGCGTCGCGCTAGGTAATAGCGCGTCACGACGATGCGGCGCGGCACATCAACAAGAAACGCAAATGGTTCGACCAAGAGCCCGGCCTCTTCCCATGTTTCCTTGGCGGCGTTTTGCGCAAGCGAAAGCACCGGCTCAAGTCGGCCTTTGGGAAAAGTCGCTTTAGTCCCCATGAACTCGTTGGTGGGATGCACGATCCAGATGCGTCGGTCGGGTTCAATGACAACGCACCCGGAGGTGGCACGAAAGCCCGGCGGCATAACGAAGTCAGGTTCTCCCTTTACGGCATCGGGCACGACATCGCGCCAATACCAGGGATTCTCATCCGGAATACCCGGATTGCCGGTTAGTGCGAGACCATTGAGAGCTGACGGCAAAACAGGCTCTGCCGTTCGGGAAAGCGTTGCGCTACAACGCGAATCAACCCACGTATCCCGGCTTGTCGGCTGCGTGGGATGCGCCACCACGACAGGCTTGCCGTTTTCGTCCAAGCATGGATGTAAGACTGTCGTCATAGCGCCGAACAGAGCTCAATAATCAAAAGACGTAATCGGCCTGCAGCTGGAAAGCGTGCGATTCACGCCCCTGTTCGCTACCGAGATACCGGTAGCCAGCGTGCAGCGTGCCCTTACCGGTCGTCCAGGCAAGACCTACCATACCGCGGTAGAGCGTATGGTTGCCGGTAAGCGTTTCTTCAAAAAGCTCGCCGGCGCCGGAGGCTTCAATTTCGGTGTCGCCTGCCGTACGGATTACCGCAAAGTCGATCTGCGGACGCAACTTCATGCCGTTTTCGAACTCAAACGTATAAGCAGCGTTAAGACCGATCGGGAACTGCCAGATGTTGGCGTTGTCGAGATTCCAGTCGCCGTGGTGACGAGGGCGGAACATCGTGTATTCGATCTTGGCGTAGGGCACGAGGTCGAGGTTGCCAATTTCGATGCCGTAGCGGGCGGCGGCGTCAAACGTCCAAAGATTGGCGTTGGTTTCGTAGGCCATGCCGCCCATGTCGGAGTCACCCGACATATAGATCCACCCGGCCGAAAGCGCCAGATTCAAACCACCGAAGTTGCGCTGACCGAATGCTGAAATACCGAAAATATCGCCTTCACCGTCTGCTTTATCCGGTACCCCACGACTCTCGGTATCGGCTCTTGCATAGGTGTACACTACCCCGAAGAAAGCTTCACCCAGACGTATATCGGCACCGAGATTGACGACTGCAAGATCGTTTTCAAAACCAGCATTGTTGACCATGGTATCCGCCTCGTCACTTGCGGCTTTGAGATCAAGCCAGATTGAACCGCCGGCGGCGCGAGAGGTATCGGTGACAGCCCTCGTCATGCGTTCATCAGCGCTTTCACGAACCGTACGAGCGGTTTCGAAAGCAGAAATCGCAAGACCGGAGCTCACAAAGGGCGAAGCGACAGCGGAATTTGCCGCCAAAGCGGCAACGCAAGACAGACCGGTGATGAAAAGCGGTTTGAGGTTCATAGGTGCAGCAAAACCGAAAAGTTGTAAGTCAATTACCTTTAGTCAGGGCAACGTTTGAGTCTAATCTCTTTAACACGCTGCCACCTAATTCCACTTTTTAAACTTCGCCTCCTGCGGTCACTTTGCAACACTCGTTTTTCCGTCGCGGCCTCGTATGATCAACACGCATTTGTATTGGGTCTTTCTTCTCGTTGCCATTCCCACAATCCTCTCCCCTGGCCCAGGGGTGCTCATGTCGCTTACCAATTCCATGCGCTACGGCCTTAAATCGGCTCAACCGGGCATCGCAGGTGTCGCTTCCGGCACGCTTGTTGTGGGGTTCGTCTCCGTCACCGGTTTAGGCGTCGTCATCGCGACGTCTGAAACGCTATACGGCGCCATTCGCGTGTTAGGCATCCTTTTTCTGTTGTACCTCGGATACAAGAAGTTTCGCGCTAAACCCTTCGCCATTCGACTCGCACACATTGAAAACGAAGAGTATGCCGACACTCCGGTTGAGAACGTCAACAAAAAGAACCTTTTTATCGAAGGTGTTCTGCTGCAAATCAGCAACCCTGCGCTGATCATTTTTTATCTGTCCCTTTTTCCGCAGTGCATCGACAAAACACTGACTTATTGGCCGCAAGTAACCATTCTCACCCTGAACTACGCCGTTCTGGTTTGGGGCATTCACTCTATGTACGGATGGTTGGGTTCGTGGGCTGCGGGCACATTACTGAAGCCCAACGCCGCCGTCTGGATCAATCGTGTAGCCGGTGTCGCCTATTGGCTCCTTGGCGTTGCCTTCCTTTGGCAAATGTTCTCCAACTGGCACGCCTGAGATCAATTCGTACAGAGATCGTACGACTCAATGCCATAATATGAGAATGATTCTCGATTGGAAGCAAGTCTATGGCATTGACGTTTGAATCCGGTCTTGACAGTCTGATGCACTTCGTAGGCCTCAAAGGCGAGGAGGCATACCACGCCAATGCCGCCGATCCTTTGCACGCTGCCTTTCGTGCTAAAGCAGCTGTTCACGCCGGACCGATGGGTATGCCGATGATCTGGGCACTGGCACGCGGCAAACTTAATTCTCTATCCAATCGCAAGCGAGAAGGAAAGGCGCTTGCCTACATTCATGTGCCGTTTTGTGCGACACGCTGCCTCTACTGCATGTTCTACCAGAACGCCTACACCGATGAACTGGCCGATCGCTACACGGATCTTCTGATCAAGGAAATGCAGCTTTGGGCAGACCGCCCGGTTCAGCAGGAAGGCGATATCTGTGCGCTTTATCTCGGCGGAGGCACGCCGAGTGCACTCTCCGCCGCCAATCTTAGTCGCATCTTGAAGGCCGCTCGCACCTATCTGCCTCTGGCCGCTGATTGCGAAATCACGCTCGAAGGTCGCATGCACGACATGACATCCGAGCGTCTCGATGCTGCTGTTATAGGCGGTGTCAACCGCGTTTCTCTGGGCGTACAAACATTCAACGACGAGATTCGTCTGGCCATGCAGCGCTTGGACAACAAAGAAGAAATGTTTAAGCGCCTGGATCTTCTCTCACAGTATCCTCAGATTGCGACGGTAATCGACCTGATCTACGGTTTTCCGATGCAATCCGAATCGGTATGGGAAAACGATGTTCGCACGGCCGCTGCTCTGCCTCTGGACGGCGTTGACTGCTACCAACTGAATCTTTTTCAGAAGTCGCCGCTTGCCAAACGCATCGAAGCAGGAAAGATGCCGCCGGCCGCTACGCTTGCTCAAGCCGCCGATCGATTTGCCGCCTCAGACGCCATTCTGAGCGCCGATCCGAATTGGGAACGAATTTCCAATACGCACTGGCGACGGACCGCGAAGGAGCACAACATCTACAACTCGCTGGGTAAAGGCGCCTGTGATTGTCTGGCATTCGGTTGCGGAGCGGGCGGCAAACTTTTCGGACACGCATTTATGCAGGAACGCCATCTTGCCGCCTGGGAAAAACAGGTGCTGCGAGGTGAGAAGCCGGTCTTTGCCTTAATGAAGCCCACGGCGAATTGGCACTTGTTACGTACCGTGGCCTGTGCCGTTGAAAACGGCCCATTTAACCTCAAGGAAATCGGCGCCGCTTTCGGTAAAGACATGGACGGTGCCGCCGCCTCCCTGCTCAATCAGTGGATTGGTGCTGGACTGCTTGAAAAGAGCCAAGACACCTACTGTCCGACCGTTGCCGGAATGTTCTGGCACGTCACAATGGCGCAATTTTTGGTCAACGTCATCTCGAAGCGCCTGTAAGAGGCAACGCGTTTTCTTTTGGATTCAGAGCCGTAGACACACAAAACAAATTTTCTGCCCTGAATTAGCGGTCAATCTCTTGCACAATCGCAAAAGAATGTGCATAATGCGCATTCTCCGATTCAGGAGAACACAAAATTTGTTCTGTAAAACAGAAACCGCGGAAGGATGGCAGAGTGGTTGATTGTACCGCCCTGGAAAGGCGGCATGTCCGTTTAGGGCATCGAGGGTTCGAATCCCTCTCCTTCCGCCAGCAGATAAAGCCGGACGATTCATGATCGTTCGGTTTTTCTTTTATATTCAGTCACTTGCGTCAATTTTTCATTCTTTGACGCCCTCTCTCGTTCGGCCAAATCCGCGACGAATTGATGGATAAATTGATGGATAGAATGGTTCGGTCATTGAAAATGACTGCATTTATCCATCAATTTATCCATCAATTATGGCCAGAACCTGCAGACCACTTACTGCTTGAAGTGGTATTGAATTTTTGGACACCATGGGAGTCAAACCATCCAGATACCACGAGACATTTGACAACAGTCCAGCAAAGACTTTTCACTATGTTCAAAGCTCCAAGGACTCGGAGTATTACTTCCTGAAAACATCCATCAACGCGCTTCCAAACTCGATTGCGTTTCGCACTTTACTTGCGTTTTCCGAGCTGCCCCCCAAACTTGACAGCCATCCCGATGTACTCTCGGCGATTCTGTCTGCCACCAATCGCTCAACCGTGTAGGAAAGAGCCTGCTGCATACCGTTTCTCGGATCAGACAGCAGAACACGAGCAGCCTGCTTGCGACAAGGACCGAGCACCAGTTTGGATGCAAGAGCCTTCGTCTTGCTGTTGACCTGGTTGATCTTGGTCTGAGGAATCGACTGGACTTTTCTGGCGGCATTGGTCGAACCAAGCGAAACGTACATGAACTGCACGAGCGTATCTCTATCCGCGGAACTCGTATTGTTGTAGATGCAACGGCCAAGTTCCTCAGCATCAGTTGTTGCTGCCTGGGCAACCAACGGAACTGCTAAAAGAGCAAACAGAACATAAGTCAACTTTTTCACCTTTTACCTCCATATTCAAGCACCTGTTGACTAAATCACTGACGACCTCGGATACCAGCTAAATCAAAACAGGCCGCCTCTTTTGAAGGCAGCCTGTGTAGACATCACGAAACTTAGCAAGTTACGGCTGGGCCGGTCCCTTCGTAAGCGACTTGTGAATCATACCGATTACAAAGCCGACGACGGCGAAGGGAATCCAACCGAGTCCATAGGTGTGCAACGGCACCCACTGAGCAAGAATAGCTTCAAGCCCGCCCATGGCAATCTTGGCTGTCTGCAGTCCGTTGTAAAGCGCCATCACGAACGTAAAACCAATCGTCCAGGCCCATACGCAACGACGCCCGCCGATCATGGTGTGCAAGAACGAAAGAATCACAAGCGCCACGCAGAGCGGATACAAGAACATCAGAACCGGAATGGTCGAAACAATGATGGTCTTCAAACCGAACAAGCCGATGAGATAAGAAATCACCGTAAAGATGACAACCCAAACACCGTACTTGATGCGGCCGCCGGACAAATTCATGAAGTGAGCGGCAGTACAGCTGATCAAACCGATCGCAGTCGTCAAGCAAGCCAAAATCACCATGGCCGCCAAAAGCATCGCACCGCCATTGCCGAAAAGAAGCTTGGCGCTCAAAGCAAGGATTGGAGCACCGGTTTCCTGAATGCCGATTGCGCTCACGCTTTCCGCGCCGATCTTCGCAATGAAAATGTAAATAACGCCGAGCATCGGAGCGGCAATCAACGCAGCCTTGAACACTTCACGTGCAATATCGGACTGCTTTGTAAAGCCGGCATCACGGACAACCCCGATCGTAAGAGACGCGAAAATCAACGCGGCGATCGCGTCAAGCGTGTTGTAGCCATCAAGGATCCCCTGGACAACTGCCATCACAGGAGTCGCATAGGGAGCGGCGGGAGTCTGCGGTTCGCCCATCGGAGTGATGAAGCTCTTAATAATAAAGACCACCAACGTCAGAACCAGCAGCGGCGTAAGAATCTTGCCGACACGATCCACAAGCTTGGACGGAGACGCAGCAAGCCAACCGGCTACGCCTAAAAAGACAGCCAGAAAGATCGGCATGCCGATTTCTAACTGAGAAGGATCAAGGAAAGGAACAATGGCGATTTCCCAAGAGACCGTGCCGGTACGAGGAACAGCAAAGCAAGGACCGATAGCAAGAATGCATACGGTCGAGTAAAAAACCCCAAACCAAGGATGGACACGATTGCCGATCTCACGCACGCCGGGCAGGCCGGAATAGCCAACGGCCATAACCGTCAGCAACGGCAGACCGACACCGGTAATGCAAAAACCAAGAAGAGCCCACCAGACATCCGTACCGGAAGCTTGCCCCATGGAGGCCGGGAAAATCAGGTTACCAGCGCCGAAAAACAGCGCAAAGAGCATCAGACCAATAGGAATAAATCGCGTTCGGGAATCCGATTGCATGAATACACCTTATATTTATCAGCTTTTTGTTATGAAAGAGTGTCGGGAACCGCCGCGGTACGCCAACGCAAATCCGCGTCTCCGAGTCTTGAGTTCGGAAAAATAGATCGACAGAGACAAACAGCACCAGGGGTCGCCTGTCTGTACTGCGTGACCAACTGCCGAATATGCGGTCCCAATGCTTAAAGGCGTGCGCGCGATGCTGAGGGTAGGCTTCGTGGATGCGCGAGCGGGAATACGTTGCATACTTACAAACGAATTCCTATCCGTCCGAGCTTGGATCGCAAACTTGACGGCGGCATTGGTTTCCGAAGTCTGATTCTACGAATAAGATGACGCTCCCGCTAAGAAAAAGAGCTAAAAATGCGATTATTTTTGAGATTTCGTGTTCAAAAACACCAAAATTAAGGCATTCTCCCTAGCATTTGGGACTACCTACACACCGAAACGCAAGCTCTCGTAGTCTGGCGTTTTTTTCTTCAGGAAGAAAAACATTTGTTCGGTTTTCCGTATCCACTTTCTCAACAGCATTACAAGTTTGAAGATTTTTACAACTGAAGCCTCGTTTTTTACGGGCTCGTTGCGTAATCTTTGAGGCAGTCGTAGTAATAACCATTAAAATGAATCCCTAAGGCTCGGCACAACTCTGCGCCCGACAAGCGACAGCTTCCCAAACAGGTCTCTGGCTCCGGCCTCTCCTGTTTTTTTGTTTTGTCGGCATTCACAGATGTACGCGCACCGGTGCCTCTGCGAATCAACTCTCGAGCCAATTTGGTTAAAAGAATTACAAGCCGCCCATGCCCAGTAAAACTCTGTCGGACTTTAAAGACCGCTTTCTGAAGCCTAGTCCAACGAGATCGGAAGAACGTCACGCCGCCAAGCACACATTGCCGGCGTCTTTTGCTCTTTTCCTGATTTCAATCTTTATTCCGTTTGAACGTGCTTTCTGGCAGGGCATAATCGCTCGTCGTCGCGATCTCTATCCGCACGTCAATTTTGATCATCTGTGTTTTGCCGATGTTCTGCGCATCTGTATTCAGACGATTTTTCTTGCCCTCTTTACGACGCTGCCGGTACGCGACTTCTGGCAATTCAATCCGCTCGCGCGTTTCGTTCGAGCCGTCATTCGTACGGTCGGCCGCATCGGCGAGGCTATAGGGCGTCTGGGCGGACGAATTATCTTCAACATCGGTGCCAATATTGTCAAAAGCCGTCGCCGCGTCGGTCGAGAGCATGTCTCGAAATTCCAAAACTCGATTTTTTGGGCCGCCGGCATCGTAGCCGGTCTTCTTGCCGTCCTCTGCATCACCCAGCCTTTTAATGTGCAAGGCCAGGTGGTGTTCCTTTCGATTGTGCTTTTATCGGCTTGGTCACTCACCCACATCAAGGCCCGCATCTCCCTGATGCTCCTTTTTGTGCTTTCGGTGACCGTTTCGGGCCGCTACCTCTGGTGGCGCTATACCTCGACCATTCATGCTGACGGCGCCGTCAGTCTCGTTTTGTCGTGTCTGCTTCTGGCAGCCGAAACCTACGCCTTCATCGTGATGGTTCTGGGCTATTTCCAGGTTTGTTGGCCGCTTGACCGTCGCCCGAAGCGACTGCCTGCCGATCGCACAACTTGGCCCACGGTCGACATCTTCATTCCGACTTACAACGAATCTCTTGAAGTCATTAAGCCCACGGTTTTTGCCGCCAAGAACCTTGACTGGCCCGAAGACAAAATCAACGTCTATATTCTCGACGACGGCAGTCGCGACTGGGTTGAAGCTTTTGCAAAAGCTGCCGGCGTTCACTACATCAAGCGTGACGAACACAATCACGCCAAGGCAGGAAACATCAATAACGCGATGAAGCACACCTCCGGTGAATTCATTACGATCTACGACTGCGACCACGTTCCTTCTTCAGACTTTTTAACAAGCACGGTCGGCTGGCTCGTGCATGACAAGAAGATTGCCTTGGTGCAAACGCCGCATCACTTTTACTCGCCCGATCCGTTTGAAAAGAACCTGCATCTCGACCGCGCCATGCCGTTCGAGAACTCGCTCTTTCACGACTACATTCAGAAAGGCAACGATACTTGGAACGCGGTCATGTTCTGCGGCTCCAACGCTGTGATGCGCCGCAGCGCTTTGGAAGAAATCGGCGGCATTGCCGTGGAAACGGTGACCGAAGACGCGCATACGTCTTTGAAACTAAACCGCCGCGGCTGGAAGTCAGCCTGCATTTCCAAGCCTCTGGCTTCAGGCCTCTCAACCGAATCGCTTTCGGCTCATATCGGTCAGCGCATCCGTTGGGCACGCGGCATGATCCAGATCTTCCGTCTTGACAATCCCTTGCTGAAAAAAGGCCTCACGCTGCCGCAGCGCCTGTGTTTCATGAACGCGATGATTCACTTCCTGCACGGCTTGCCGCGCATCATCTTCCTGCTGGCTCCCCTGCCCTACATGTTCTTTGACATCTATGTCATCTACGCCACGGCAGCGGCTATTTTCGCCTACGTAATTCCGCACATGGTTCACGCGGCCATCACCAACCAGCAGCTGCAGCGCGGCTATCGATATCCGTTCCTGGGCGGCGTCTATGAAACGGTGCTGTCCTGGTACATTCTGCTGCCGACGACCGTCGCCCTGATCTTCCCGCACAAGGGCAAGTTCAACGTGACGGCCAAGGGCATGACTATCGACAAGAAGTATGTCGACTGGCGCATTGCAACACCGGTGCTCGTTTTGATGGTATTGAACCTACTCGGCCTTGCAATCGGCATCTATAAGACCGTAACGGCTGCCGACCCGCAGGTTTCCACCCTCATCATCAACATTGCTTGGATAGCCTACAACCTGTTGGTACTGGGTGCCGCTTTCGCTGTGGCTGTGGAAGAAATCATGGAGCATCCGCTGCCTCGCGTGCCGCTGAAGGCAGGCGCCGTCGTGATTACCGACGACGGCAGCAGACATGCCGTGCCGGTCGTCGAATTCAGTCAAACCGAACTTGTTCTTGATCTCAAGGGCCTCGCCGTGGGCGAATCGGTTGCCATCGAAATGACGGGCAACGGTCACACGGACACATTCAAGGCAACTGTTGCTCGAGAAGCTAAAGGCTTTACGGAATTTGATCTTATTTTCGAATCGGTTGAAGATGAAATTCGCTTCAACCGCCAAACGTTTGCGCGGGAAGGACATTGGGGCGACAAATTTGACCATCATGTCGACGATCGTTTTGTTGCCGGTTTCCTGCGTCTAGTCGGCTTTGCCGCATACGGCTTCAAGTCACTTATTGAATTTCTGCCGGGGACGGCAGGACGCATTGTTCGCTATGTCGTGAGCTTCATGCCGCGCATGCCCAAAACGTCCGTCGGCCTCTAATATTTTTGAGTTTCACCCAAATGAACAAAAGAGACTTCTCTTTCAAGCATTCCCTCACCACGTTGTCGGTCTGCTCCCTTTTGGCATTTTCCGCAACCCACGCACTGGCTCAGACCGGTGACGCACCTGTGTGGCGTACGGACCTGACGGGCGGCGAAACGACAACGTACGCACTGTCCGACCTGGCTCCCGGCATGGCGGGCAAACCCATCAAGCTCACAGGATCGAACAATTCCGGATACTTTGATTTCACAGTCAAACCCGATGAAGTGGTCATGGGCGGCGAACTGACGCTGAACTTCACCGTCTCGCCCTCGATGCTTGCCAACGTCACGCAGCTCAACATCTTTCTGAACGGAGAACTGCAGGAAACAGCGGCCTTGTCTGCCAAACAAATCGGCAAACCTCAGTCTCTTGTCTTCAATCTCGGCTCGAAGTCTTTCCGTACCGGACAAAACCAGGTTCGCGTGGAATTTGTCGGCCACTATCAGACGGTGTGCGAAAACGCCTCCAATCCCTCGCTTTGGATGGACATCGCCCCCGAAAGCGAACTTGCTCTCAACAAAGCTTTTGTGAGACTGCCCAACGATTTGTCGCAGTTCCCTGCTCCCTTTATCGCAGCAGGCGACTCCGGTCAAAACACGACTCTTCCGATCGTCTTTGCGCAACAGCCCACCGACAAAGAAGCCACCGCAGCAGCGATTGTCGCCGGTTACACAGGCAGCCTATCTCAATGGGGTAAAGCAGAATTCCCCGTCTACTTCGGTGAAGTTCCTGCCAAGGGCCATTTCGTCGTCTTTGCCACCAACGACCGCAAGCCGGCATTTCTCTCGGAACTGCCCGCTTTTGAAGGTCCCCGCATTGAGCTTCGCGACGTTCCGGGCGGACAGCACGAAAAGATGCTCCTCATCAGCGGCCGTAACGATGAGGATCTTGTCGTAGCCGCCAAGGTGCTCACTTCCGGTACGCAAATGATCGGTGACAACCACCGCGTTCGCGACTTCAAAGACGAACCCGTGCAGGGCGCCTATCAGGCTCCGAACTGGATTGACCCACAGCAGGCCATCACGCTGAGTTCTCTCATGCGTTACCCGACGCAGCTCACCTCGCGCGGCGCCGTGTTGCCTGCCATTCACCTTAATCTGAATATGGCTCCCGACATCTACGCCATTGACGGAGCCAAGGCCGACCTCAACCTCTTTTACCGCTACAGCAAGCCCGCCGAAGGTCAGGTTGCGCAGATGCGTGTCCTCATGAACACAGCACTTGCCGGCAGCGACAACATGGACAGCGGTACGGATCGCGCCCGCTCCGAAGTGTTCGTGCAGGCGGCTCCCGGCCCGCTTTTCTCGGCCGTAGGTCCGCGCGACGGCATGTCACTCACCAATGACCTCTCGATAGAGGCCTTCTACGGCACGCAAGCCCTGGAGGGTACGCCCGAAAATTGCCGTACCGTGGCACTCCCGAGCCACAACTTCCAGGTCGATCCGTCTTCGAGCATCGCCTTCAGCGGCTTTTATCACTATGCACAGCTGCCGGAAATTGCGCTCTACACCAAGGGCGGTTTCCCCTTCTCCAAGTACGCCGACTTGTCGCAGACAGTTGCCGTTTTGTCGGATGCCTCCAACACTCAGTACGTGACCACACTTTTAAACGCCATCGGCCGCATTTCTTCTGCCACAGGCTCTGTGCCGTTGCAGGTAACCGTCACTTCCAAGCTTGGCAACGATGTGCTCAAAGGTAAGGACGTGCTTTACGTGGGCGGGCTGCCTGCCAACATCACAAGCCTGAACGACGATACAGCCAAGAATCTTGAAAAGGCTGTTGTCGATTTTCTTGGCGGCAAATCTGCTCAAACCGGTGTTGAAGATCCGGAAAATGCCCCCCTGGCGGCTCTGCTTTCCGTGAAGTCGCCGGCTGACAGCGGACGCGCTGTGGTGGCACTTCTATCCGACGGCTCGCGCGGCGCAAAGCTTCTCAACGATTCGCTTGCCAACCGCGCTCAGCTTCAGGATGCCAGCGGCGGCACGGTTTTCGTGTCCTCGCAGGGACTCACCTCCTTCAAGCCCTCGCAGACATGGTGGGTTGGAGATCTCCCCTGGTACCAACGCGTCTGGGTTTCCTTTGCCAATCGTCCGTTCCTGTTGGTGCTCTGCGCTTTGATTGCCGCAGTTGTGGCCGGCTGGGGCATCTTTGCCGGCATGCGCCGTTGGCTGCGCGGCCGTTCGTCGCTCTAATCCGATCGGAGAACAAAACATGAAATTCATTTCCCGTTCGATTTGCGCCGCTTCCGTCTGTGCCGTGCTGGCCGGTCTTTGCACCTCGGCTCAAGCTTGGGACAAGTGGGATGCTTTCAAGGCAGCAAACGTCAACGACTCTTTCCGCGTTGTGGATTACAGCGACAACCGCCGCATCACGACAAGCGAAGGCCAGTCCTACGCCATGTTCTTTGCCTTGGTCGCCGGTGATAAGGACTCGTTCGAAAAACTCCTGAAGTGGACGGAAAACAATCTCGCTTCGGGCGACATCACCAAGTACAAGCCGTCTTGGCTTTGGGGTAAGCACGGCAACAGCTGGGGCATCATCGACAGCAACAACGCCGCCGACAGCGACATGTGGATTGCCTACTGTCTGCTCGAAGCAGGCCGTCTGTGGGACCGTCCGGACTATACGGCCAAAGGCAAAGCCATGATGGATTTGCTCATGAAGGACGTGCGCGACGTCAAGGGACTCGGCAAGGTTCTTCTGCCGGGCTACAAGGGCTTTGAGCAGGAAAATTTCGTAACGCTCAATCCGTCTTACTACCCGGTCTTCATCATGCGCCGCTTTGCAGTGGAAGATCAGTCCTGGAATCCGGTTATCGAAGGTACGGTACGCTCGCTTGTACGCTCCGCCCCTCGCGGCTACGCGCCCGACTGGGTGCGCTTTGACCGTCAGGGTAAGATCATTCCCGAAACGGGAGCGGACTACACTCTCGGCTCCTACAACGCCATTCGCACCTATATGTGGGCAGCCATGATGTCCCCGGCCGACCCGGTGCACGACATTCTGGTTGAGCACTTCGAGCCGTTTGCCAAACTCACACGCGACACCAACATGCCGCCCGAAAAGATCAACATCATCACTGGTGAACGTCACGGTTACGGCTCTCCTGGCTTTGCCGCCTGCGTGCTTGAACTGCTTGGCAAGGGCCCCACGCAGGATTACCTACGCACCGTGATCGAAAACGATCCGATCATCGGCGAAAACTACTACCGCAATACGCTGATGCTTTATGCCATCGGCTTTGACCGTGGTCTGTACCGATTCGATCGAAACGGCTACCTGCAGCTCTCACCTAAGGCACAGCTCACACAGGTACCGCCCAAGGCAATGGTGCCTGTCGATAAGTCTGCCGACAAAGAAGATCATCAGGAAGAGGCTGAAGAAGCGCCTGAGCAGGTCAAGACCGATGCGGCAACCCCCGCCACAAACAATGTAACGCCGGCTCCGGCGGTTTCGGCTTCCAAGGCAACTCAGCCTACGGCCCCGGCTACCGCCGCTCCGAAGGCTGTCGAGCAAGCTCAGCAGCCCAAGGCTTCAGCCGATAACAGCTTACCGACATCAACTCAAGCACCAGCCGCCCCTGCTGTATCAACTCCTGCCGCTCCGGCGGCACCCGCAGGTGGTGCTACAGCAACGACTGAGGGAACCAACAAGTGAAATCCGTCGGAAACTTTACCGGACGCATGGTCGGCGGCCTCGGGTTATGGAACGTCTACTTCATCTGCAAGTTTTTCCTGACCCAGCTCGGCTACCTGCGACTCGAACTTTTTGCCAACATCGCGCTTTTCTGCTTCCTGTTGTTGCCTGCCAACTCCAAAGGCATGCGCGTCTTAAAGCAGCTGATCGCGTTGGGTTGCGGCATTGCACTGCTTTGGTCGGAAAGCTGGCTTCCCGGCCCGCAGAGCATTATGGCTAATGCGACCGGCATCACGGGCTTTTCCGTTAACTACGTTCTGCAGCTCATTTGGGACTTCATCAACTGGCGTATGGTCTTTGCAGGCTGTGCGATTCTGTTGATTTACTACGCTGCGCGCGACTTCATCCGAGTAACGGCCGTCACCGGCTGTTGGCTGTTGTTCCTCGTCGTCTCGCCTTTCTTCGGTTCGGCGCCTTCGCAGCAAAGCAACCTCGTGCCGCAAACAGCCACAGGCAAGACAGCTGTAGGCAACCCGACCGATACGGCCGCGGCACTTGCTGCTGCCAAAGGTACCTCTCAGGGCGAAGCATCTTCCGAAGAAATTGACAAGTGGTACCAGACGTTCATTGCCTACGAAAAGGATCGCGTGGCAAAGTTCCCGGACTCCATCAAACCTAAAGACACGCCGTTTGACATTGTAATCCTCAATATCTGTTCGCTTTCGACGGACGACTTGATTGCGGCCAACTTGATTAACAACAGGACGTTCAGTCAGTTCAACATCCGTTTTGATCACTTCAATTCGGCCACGTCGTATTCGGGTCCGGCTGCTTTGCGCCTGTTAAACGGCGCCTGTGGTCAGCCTTCACATGATGCGCTCTATGACACGCGTCGTCCAGAATGCGAAATTATGAATCGTCTCGATTCGCTCGGTTTTAAGCAACATCTGTTCCTGGACCACAGCGGTGTATACGACAACTACCTCAATGCCATGCGCACGCAGGCAGGTCTAACCGCACCTTTCGAGCGCCGCCGTTATCCGGTCAAGTACGTGAGCTTCAACAACGAAGAAATTGCCGATACGCTCTCCGTGTTCCGCCACTGGCGCAGCGTCGTCAACAAGGCCAAGGATCCGCGCAGCGTTTCGCTCTTTAATTTCATTGCTCTACACGACGGCAACCGCCAGCCGGGCAAGTCCCGTTGGGAAGAGTTTGAGCCTCGTGCCCGTGCCTTCATTGATGCGCTTGACGTCTTTATTGCAGACCTGCAAAAGAGCAAGCGCAAAGTGATGCTGATCATCGTTCCGGAACACGGTGCCGCCGTCCGCGGCGACCGCATTCAGACTCCTCGTCTGCGCGACATCCCGAGTCGTCGCATCACACAGGTGCCGGTCATGGTGAAATTCTTTGGACTGAACAAACTGCCGAAGACGCCTGTGCACGTGACTTCCGATACAAGCTATCTGGCTTTGTCGACTCTGATCGGCCGTGTCATCGAAACGAATTATTTCAGCAAACCTGAAGGCGCCGTTCCGATCGCCGATCTCGTCAACGATCTTCCCACGACACACATGGTGAGCGAAAATGCTCAGGCCATGGTGCTTGAATACAAGGGTAAGGACTATCTGAAGATGTCCAAAGGTCAGTGGCGCTTGTACGACGCCGACTAGTCGGTTTAGTGCCGTCCGATCTGTAAAAAGTCCGCTTCGGCGGACTTTTTGCTTTGCGGACGATCCGTTCTCCGAACGTAACGTTGATCGGCCAAAAACAAACCTCGGAAAGCTCGACAACCTTCCGAGGCAATTGAACTCCCGCATTCGGAGCAGACCGCATGCGGGGAGTTGACAGGTTCAGAAGAACCTGCTTACGACGCATTTTTTAGTTCTTGGACTTATCCACGAGCTTGTGCGCGGTGATCCAGGGCATCATTGCGCGCAACTTGGCACCCGTCACTTCGATGCCGTGTTCACTCGTCAGACGACGGTTGGCCGAAAGCGTCGGATACTTCAAGCCGCATTCCAGAAGGAAGCTCTTGGCGTATTCACCGTTTTGAATCTGACGCAGGCATTCCTTCATGGCCTTGCGGCTTTCGTCGTTGATGATCTTCGGACCGGTGTAATACTGGCCGTATTCGGCATTATTGGAGATGGAGTAGTCCATCGTTGCAATTCCGCCTTCGTAAATCAGATCAACAATGAGCTTCATTTCATGGCAGCACTCGAAGTAGGCCATTTCAGGCTCGTAACCGGCTTCGACAAGCGTCTCAAAACCCGACTTGATCAGTTCGACGAGACCACCGCAAAGCACGGCCTGTTCACCGAAGAGGTCGGTTTCTGTTTCGGCGCGGAACGTCGTTTCGAGCACACCGGCACGGCCGCCGCCCGCAGCGCAGGAGTAGGACAGAGCCAAGTCATGAGCTTTGCCGGAATTGTCCTGATAGACGGCAATAAGCATCGGCGTGCCGGCACCGGCGACGTAGGTGGAACGCACCGTGTGACCGGGAGCCTTCGGGGCGATCATGATGACATCCAGGTCCTTGCGCGGAACGATCTGCGCGTAGTGGATGTTAAAGCCGTGAGCAAACGCCAGGGCCGCACCCTCTTTGATGTTCGGTTCGATTTGCTTGTGGTAAACGTCGGCAATGAATTCGTCGGGCAACAGAATCATCACGACATCGGCGCCTTGGGTCGCCTCTTCGATGGTTTTGACCGTAAGACCGGCGTTCTCAGCCTTGGCCCAGGACGAACCGCCCTTACGAAGACCGACAACGACATCGCAGCCGGAGTCGTGCAGGTTCAGGGCGTGTGCGTGACCCTGGCTGCCGTAGCCAATGATGGCGACCTTTTTACCCTTGATAAGCGAAAGATCGGCGTCCTTGTCGTAAAAGACTTTCATGTTTTGTCTCCCTTTTAAGCAAACAGGTATGTAAATCAGATTTTGAGGATGCGCTCGCCGCGAGCTATGCCGCTTGCGCCGGTGCGCACTGTTTCCAGAATCAGTTTTTCGTCAATCGACTTCATGAAGGCGTCAAGCTTGCGGCTGTCGCCCGTGACTTCGATCGTGTAGGTTTTGTCGGTGACGTCGATAACGCGCGCACGGAAAATTTCCGTGATGCGCAGCATCTCGTCTCGGTCGCGACCGATGGCACGCACCTTGATGAGCATCAGTTCACGCTCAACGTAGTCGCTTTCCATCAGATCGTAGACCTTGATCACTTCGATGATGCGGTTCAGGTGCTTGGTGATCTGCTCCATCTTCTTTTCATCGGCGTACGACACGATGGTCATACGCGAAATGCTGTCGCTTTCCGTCGGAGCGACCGTCAGGGATTCGATGTTGTAACCGCGGGCAGAGAAAAGACCGACAACGCGCGAGAGCGCACCCGAAGTGTTCTTGAGAAGAACCGAAAGAATATGACGCGTCTGCATTCTTACTTCTCCTCCGAAAGAACCATCTCGGTAAGCCCCTGACCAGGACCCACCATCGGTCGCACCGGCTCTTCACGCTCGATGTGCACGTCAATGAAAACAAGGTCGTCCTTGTACTTGCCGAAGGCCTCCTCAATGCAGCGGTCGAGCTCTTCGTAGGTGGTGGCACGCAGGCCAACGTGACCGTAGCTTTCAACAAGCTTGACGAAGTCGGGTTGAACCTCCATCACCGACTCACTCATGTGACCGTTGTAATAGGCGCGCTGCCAGACGGCGACCATACCGAGGTATGCGTTGTTGAGCAGGAAGATCTTGGGCTTGACGCCATATTGCTTGGCGGTGCCCAGTTCCTGAATGTTCATCTGAATGGAACCGTCACCGGTAAAGCACACGACATCCTCGTCGGGATGTGCAAAGCACGCACCGATCGCTGCCGGGAATCCGTAGCCCATCGTACCCAGGCCGCCGCTCGTAAGCCACCTGCGCGGCTTGCGGAGCTTGAGGTACTGAGCGCACCACATCTGATGCTCTCCCACGTCGGTGGCATAAATGGCCTCTCCCTTGGTCTTTTGCCAGACGCGTTCGATCACAGCCTGCGGACGGATCGCTCCCTCAGGGTTGACGGTGTACTTGAGGCACTGCATCGCGCGCCATCCGTCGATGCGCTTATTCCATGCTGCCAGTTCGTTTTCGTCCAGTCGCTCGGTCGTTGTTTCCAGAATGCCGACCATTTCCTTGAGCACTTCGTAGACATCGCCCACGATGGGGATGTCCGTCGTCACGTTCTTGGAAATCGAGCTCGGGTCGATATCGATCTGAACGATCGTGTGGGGATTGGCTTCAAAATCCGAGGGGCAGCCAATCACTCGGTCGTCGAATCGAGCACCGACGGCAAAAAGAACATCGCAGTGCTGCATGGCCATATTGGCTTCGTAGGTACCGTGCATGCCTACCATGCCCAGGTGCTTTTCGTCGCAACCATTGAAGGCACCCAGGCCCATCAGTGTCGAAACCACGGGGTAGCCAGTGAGCTGCGCAAAACGGTTGACCAGCTCGCTTGCGGCCATCGAGGTCGCGCCGCCACCCACGTACAGAAGCGGGCGCTTAGCCGAAAGTAGAACCTGCATGGCCTTCTTAATCTGGCCGCTGTGTCCGCGCGTCACGGGACGGTAGCTCACGATGTCGCAACTCTTGGGATATTCGAAAGCACAGCTGCCGCACTGCACGTCCTTAGGCAGATCCACCAGAACGGGACCGGGGCGGCCGGTTCTTGCGATATAGAAAGCCTTCTTGATGGTGGCGGCAAGATCGCGTACGTCCTTGACAAGGTAGTTGTGCTTGACACAGGGCCGCGTAATGCCCACCGTGTCGCACTCCTGGAAGGCGTCCGTACCGATGAGGCTCGTGCCCACCTGGCCGCTGAAGACGACCATCGGAATGCTGTCGGCATAAGCCGTAGCAATGCCCGTAACGGCATTGGTGGCGCCGGGGCCGGACGTTACCAAAGCTACGCCGATCTTGTCCGTGCAACGCGAATAGGCATCGGCGGCGTGAACCGCAGCCTGTTCGTGACGCACAAGCACATGTTTGAAGTACTTCTGCTTGTAGATCTCATCGTAGATCGGAAGAACCGCTCCTCCCGGATAGCCGAAAACGTATTCGACTCCTTCGGCATGAAGAGCTTCGATGAGAATCCTCGCGCCGGTCATCACCGGTGCGGCGGCGCCGTTCTCTTCTGTGGTCTGCATAGGAAAATCGTTCCCTGTTGTTTCGCATCCATGGCTTTGTTATGGAGTACCTTCGGATGCGCTTTATGCCGTAGGAAGGGCAATCAGGGCGTGATTGTGCGGTGGCGTGCCCGTCAACGAGCACCAGTACCGGCTTGACACCGTTCGCCGCCCGCCTCTGCGGTAACAGAAGACGTCCGAAGGTGCGTTGCGTGCCGTGGTATGCAAAGAAATTCACAACGCATTGGTTAATTTATCGTTTTTCTTCTGAAAAACCAAAGGTAAAAGAACTTCTGCGCACCGTTTCATGGCAAGTTTTAAGCTTTTGTCAAATGCGGTAAGATGCCGATCTTAGGGAGAATTTATTAGAACGGTTCCGCGCTGGACTGTTGAAATTGTATTTCGCATCGAAAGCCCCGCATCGCGATCGACATCAGATCACGGTCGGCTAGCAATCGACAACCTACTTCCCCCCTCAATCAACACAACAAACAAACCAAACAATATGGCAACCACCGCAACAACCTGGGGGTCCAGGATCGGCTTCATTTTGGCCGGTGCAGGCTCGGCCATCGGCCTGGGCTCCATCTGGAAATTTCCGTTCTGGGCCGGCATCAACGGCGGCTCGGGCTTCATCATTCCGTACATTATTTTTACGTTCACAATCGGCATCACGCTGCTGATTGCTGAACTCGTCGTGGGCCGTGCCGGCCGCGGTTCGGCACTGCATGCTCTCAAGCACCTGGGAGGTCCAGTCTTTTCGGTTATGGGCGGCATCGCCGTTCTCACATCCTTCGTAATTCTGTCTTACTACTCCGTTGTCGGCGGTTGGTGCGTAAAGTACCTTTTTGACAGTCTGTGCGGCGAATTGGTCACAAACGACCCCAAGGTGTTGCAAGCCACGTTCGGCGCTCTTGTCGGAGACGGCCTAACGAACTCGCTTTGGCATTTCTCTTTCCTGACCCTAACCTGCGGCGTCGTAGCGCTCGGCGTCGTTAACGGTATTGAACGTTTGTCGAAGTATCTCCTCCCCACGCTCTTCATCCTGATGATCGTCATCATGATCCGCTCGCTCTCGCTGCCCGGAGCCATGGAAGGCGTGAAATTTCTCTTTGACTTCAGCTTTGACAAACTCACCTGGATGAGCGTTTTGAATGCCATGGGCTTTACATTCTTCAGCCTTTCGTTGGGCTGCGGCATCATGGTGACCTATGGCGCCTACCTGAAGGACTCCACCGACATTCCCAATTCGTCGCTGTGGATTGCTTACCTTGCCATTCAGACGGCTCTGCTTGCCGGCCTCATGATCATGCCGGCCGTGTTTGCCATGGGACAAGATCCCAACGCCGGTCCGGGTCTCGTCTTCGTAACTATCCCGTTCATTTTCTCGCAGATTCCTTTCGGCTGGTTCTTCATGATCCTCTTTAACGTGTGCCTGTTGGTAGCCGCGTTGACGAGTTCCGTTTCGCTTCTGGAAGTCTGTATCGCTTATCTGCAAAACGAATGGCACATGAAGCGCATCTCCGCTTCGATTCTGTGCTACGTAGGCCTGGCACTTTTGGGCTGCGTCTCCGCACTTTCCTTCGGCGTATGGAGTGAGGTCAAGATTTTCGACCGCATCATCTTCGACTTCCTCGACTGGTTCTGCTCGAACATCATGATGCCTCTGGGCGGCCTCTCGATTGCACTGCTTGCCGGCTGGAAAGCTTGGAATTCGACCTACGTACAGGTCAATCTTGTGAGAAAGTACAGTGCTTCGGCCAACTCCTTTATCAAGTTCTCGCTGCGCTTTCTGGCTCCCCTGTTGGTACTCGTTGTGATCGCCACGGGCGTCTGATAAGTACCCGGAACATAAAACAGCGCCGCAGCATGCGCCTTTTCATAAGGCGATCTGCGGCGTTGCTTTTATTCTTGCTGAATTTTTTGTCTCTCTCGCGTGTTTGCATGAGCTTGACCGTTTTGCCAACCGCAAAAATGCTATAAAGAGAAGCTCGGGACGGTCTGTCATAAACCATGACTTCAAAATGACCGCCAAATGCATAAGAATATTTCAGGGACACTTCAATGTCTGACAACAGATCAACCTGGACAAGCCGCATCGGTTTTATTCTGGCCAGTGCGGGTGCCGCCATCGGCCTGGGCGCCATTTGGAAATTTCCCTATCTGGCAGGATCCAACGGCGGTAGCGTCTTCATGTTCCCCTACATCATTCTCTCGTTTACGATCGGACTCGTGCTTCTCATTGCAGAAGTCGGTTTGGGGCGTACGGGCAAAGGCTGTATTGTGACGGCCTATCGCGCTATCGCCGGCAAAAATTGGACGATTTGGGGCTATCTTGGCGTTCTCACGGGCTTTATGGTGCTGTGCTTTTATTCCACCATCGGCGGTTGGACGCTTTCCTATCTGATAGATTCCGCCGTCGGCAAAGGGCTCGTTTCCAATCAGGAAGAACTCGGTGCAATTTTCGGCGGCCTCGTATCCGATCCTATCAAGTCAATGGGCTTTCAGGCGCTTTTCCTGTTCTTGACCGGCTGGGTGGTTGCTTATGAAATCAGCCGAGGCATTGAAAAAATTTCCAAAGTCCTGATGCCGCTTCTGCTCGTTCTCGTCATCGTCGTAATCGTGCGCGGCGTGACGCTGCCCGGAGCCTCCGAGGGGCTTGCGTATCTTTTTAGCTGGAATCCGGAAGCATTCAGCTGGAAGAGTCTGCTGGCCGCGATGGGCTTTACCTTCTTCTCGCTGTGTATCGGTTGCGGATGCATGCTCACGTACGGCTCCTACCTCTCGCAGGATTCCAACCTCATCAACGGGTGTGCCTGGATCACGTTCCTTGCAACCGCCGCCTCCATTCTCGGCGGTTTGATGATCATGCCGGCGGTTTTTGCCTTCAACCTTGATCCTTCGGCGGGCCCCGGGCTCACTTTCATGACCATGCCGGTGGTCTTTGCGCAGCTTCCCTTCGGACAGCTCTTTGCGTTTGCCTTCTATCTGTGTCTGGCTGTAGCAGCCATCACAAGTTCCGTGTCTCTTCTGGAACTCGTCGTGGCATTTCTCGTCGACGAACTCAAGATGCGTCGCGTAACGGCCTCTTTGGTAAGCTGCATCGCAATGCTCGCAGTGGGCTCTCTGTGCACGCTCTCCTTCGGCCCGCTTGCAGACATCAAGCCGCTCTTCGGTCGAAACTTCTTCGATCTGTTCGATTACTTCACGAGCAATCTGTCCTTGCCGATCGGCGGTCTGGTGATCTGTGCCTTGGTCGGCATCAAGCGATGGACAATGATGAAGGATGAAATTCGCATGGGTTCGGGCGTCTCCGAGTCGATGATGTCTGTCTTCCGCGGAATTCTTACCGTCGGTTGCCCGCTTCTGATTATCGTGGTGCTGATTTCCGGTCTGATGCCTAGTTAAGTTTCCGACTTTTTCTGAAGTCGAAAGCGGCGCGACCAACTTTATTTCAGTGGCGCGCCGCTTTTCTCATGTCCGGACAGAACCTCAAGCCGCGCCAACAAAAAAACCGGACCACTCACATAAGAGCAATCCGGTTTGCGTTAAGCCTGTTTTTTATGGTTTCAGCCTACTGAGCAAACCATTTGGAGTAAATTTTCTTGTCTTCGCCGGCCTGACGAACGGCTTCAAGCCCCTTGTTGAGCTTATCAAGAAGTTCTTTGTTGCCCTTTTTCACGGCAAAGCCGTACTGCTGGGCGTCTTCAATGGCAGGCTGCAGCTGCAGTGACTGCGACATACGGGGCTGAGTCTTCATGAAATACGCAAGCACGGGACGATCATGCACCACAGCGGAGGCGTTACCGCTCGTGAGCGCCATGAAAGCCTCGCTCGTGGCGTTGTAATTGGTCACCTTGGCACCGGGAATATCCTTAGCCTTATCGGCACCAGTTGTACCAATCTGCACGGCGATCGCCTGATTTTGCAAAGCCTTGAAGTCAGGGTACTTGGCGGCGTCTTCCTTTCGAACGAGCATGGAGAGACCGGCCGTGTAGTAAGGTTTCGTAAAGTCCACGCGCTTTGCGCGTTCTTCCGTGATGGTAACGCCTGCAGCCACTACGTCAACCACACCCATTCCCAGAGCGGGAATCAGTGCGTCAAATCCCATGTTGACAACCTTGATGTCGTATCCTGCTTTGTCGGCGATAGCGCGAATCAAGTCAATGTCGTAACCCACAAATTCGCGGGTCTGGGTATCCATAAATTCAAACGGAGCAAAAGTGGGCTCCGTGCCGACACGAAGCGTGTCGCGAGCCGAGGCATCGTTGGCAGAGGCAACCGAGAGCGCCGCAACCGCGCAGACGCTCATGATCATTTTTTTTAAAACCATGTGTCCTGTAGCTGAGTCATACTCAACCGTTACGAAAAGCAAAGATCGGATTATACAGAGGCGTGTTTGACAGTAAAAGCGTGCGGATTCAAGCTTGTAGCGTTAAGCGCCGGTCAATAGTCGTCGACGTCGCTGCTCGAAAAGACAAACAGCGGCAGCGGCCCCCACATTGAGCGATTCGCAGGCTTCTTCGATCGGAATCAGATAGCGTTCGTCGGCAACAGCCAACGCTTTGAGCGAAAGTCCAGGACCTTCGGCTCCCATCATCCAGACAACAGGCCCCTTTTCCCATCCCGGCGTACGGAACAAGTCCATGCCGCCGCGTGCATCGGCTGCAAGCACGCGTCCGGCAAAAAGCGTATGTATCTCTTCGGCCGAAACATTGTCGTAGAGTTTGGCACTGAAGTGAGCGCCCATGCCGGCACGCAAGACCTTTGGAGCCCAGAAACCGGCTGACCCGGAACTCGCCGCTATGTGACGAACACCTGCAGCCAAGGCAGTCCGAATGAGCGTACCCATATTGCCCGCGTCCTGAACACCGTCCAGATAAAGCGCATCTTCGGCAATCGGCTGCACGGGTCGATCGGCAAAAGTTGCTGCCACCTCCACCATGATGCCAGTCCCGTTCTCAACAGGACAAACCGCGTCGTAGAGTTTGTCGGTCACTGTGAGGAGCTTCGCACCGGTCGCCTCTGCCACACGTTCTGCCAAGGCCAAAACGTCCGACTGCACGTTGTTTTCACGAACAACGACAGCACGCGTCAACGGGCGTTTTTGACAGATCACTTCCGCCAAATGAATACCCTCGGCTAATGTCGAACCGATTTTTTTGGCACCTCTGGGATGTTCGGAGATTTTTCTCCACCGCTTGATGTTGTCGTTGGCTGCGGAATTGATGAACGTCATGGAAAGGAAACAAATCGGTGAAAAGAGGCGTTAATTCTATCGTTTACAGATCGAGAGTTTGGAAATCCAGACAAAGCTCGCAAAATGGCAACGTTTTGCACCATGTCAGTGCATATTTTGATTTTGCTCTTTACCAGTCTTTTTCTTAAGAGTGCTGATTATTTGATCTGCATCAAAATTTTGGTTTCAGGTTTTGCTCTGCTCCTTCGATGTGAAGGTGGTGATACCGGGCAACAAATGACTTTGAGCCAAGTAAAAACAATACCGTGCAAAAAACGACAGAGGCTTGTGGGAAGAGAAAACTTTTCCGGAGACTGAGTTAAGCAAAAAGGTTGACATCGTTTACTCAAATATGTCCGACGTCAACCTTTTTCAGATCGCCTGCTTGAAGTCTTCGGCGACCAAACCGAGCTTCAAATTCTGAGGAGCTGTTGAGGAGCAACGCATATGTGTGTCTGCGATCATTGTCAAAGTAGCACGTCAGCAAACTCCTCGAAAGAGCGGTTTTTATCCATTAGAAAGACTACATAGGGGTTTACGCGCACAGCGGCTTACACGCCGCTCAAAAATGCTCGTTTTTGGTGCACGTCTTCGATTCGCCTCTCTAGCTGCAACGCCTCTTCCTGAACGAATACGCGCTTGGAAAATGCATTTTTGAGAAACAATGCGCCGTCATTTCCGGCGGCCAGACGAACGGCGATCAGAAAAGCGACGGGCAAAAGCGCCAGTGTCATGCATAAGTCCGAACGAGTCTCGCGTTTGGCCAAAAGCTTTTCTCGTTCTTCGGGATCGGGCATCGCATAGGACAGCACGCTCATAGCAAGCACCGCGTGCAGTCCGGCGCTTCGCTTTTGCTGCGCCTGACGGCGATGAGCGTCAACCTCCTCCATGTATTGCGCAAGCCCTTCTTCGTCGTCTCGCTCTTTGTAATAGACCACCATCCGAGAGTCGGCTTTACGACCAAACGTCATGCAAACAACAAACACCGCCAAAAACGGCGCTATCACGGGAAAGGCAAACTGGACGACCGCAGCCAAGAGTACCTCTTCTTCCCTGTTATAGCGACATGCTTGAATCGAACAAAAGAGAACGCAAGCCGCAATGCTTGCAAAGTACGCCAATGCAAACCGTTCTGTCCCGCCAAAGACCAGAATCAAGACGGCAGCACAAGCCGCTGCAAAACTCCGCAGATTCGGATAGATAACGATGCCGTCATTGGGCGTAAGCTTTTTCATTGCCCGAGTACCACGACGAACAAAGCAGCCAAACACGCCGAGCAGTGCCATGGCGAAAACAACACACGCGACAAAACCAGCCGGCACGATCCACAATCGCATCAGCGTTGCAATCGAGGCATACCCCACGAAAAAGCAGGCCGCAAAAAGACAGGCAAAAAGTACTTGCCTCGTGTATTTGTTGCTGCGAAACATCCTTCTGATAACAGGCAAAAGTTTGGAACCTCGGACAATTTTGTCTTCCTGAGATTGTAGAAGTTCATAGGACAGTGAATTTCACGGTTGTGTGAAAGGTGCGAGCGACATCATCCGAACGGATGATGCTCGACGGTATTGAATCGGGCGCGCGGTATAGTTCGAGGATTGCTTAAATGAATACCCCGACGGCAAGGATTTTGTTTATTTCAATGTTTCGAAATCGCCGTCTCAGAAAGGAAACCGCTGTGACCGACCCAACCGATTCCATGCAAATGCGCCGCGCCGAGCTTCAGCTTCTGCGCACGCTTCCCGAACTGCTCACCCATCACCTGGAGCATCGGCCGCAGATTCCGGTTTACATGCAGTACGATAACCGCGTCAAGCAGTGGCAGACACTCACCGTACAGGATACCTACGAGCGCGTGATGCGCTGGGCGCACGCCTTTGCCGCTCTCGGTCTCAAAAGAGGCGAACGCGTAGCCATGCTGCTTCCCAACGGTATTGACGCGATTTGTTTTGACATGGCTGCGCTCATGTGCGCTCTTGTGCCTGTACCTCTGCATGCCATCGATACCGCCGGATCCTCCGCTTTCATCCTGCGCGACTCGGGCGCACGCTTCCTTGTTACGACAAAATTCAATCGCTGGCGTGACATCGGCGCAGCCATGGATTTGCCCGACCTTCAGACCGTGGTGATCACCGACGAAGGCATTGAAACCACCGTTGCCGACGGGCGCACCGTCACGAGTGTTGATCATTGGCTTGCAACGGGCCAGGATGCCGAATTGCCTCCCGGTCCCGAACCCACAGATCTCGCCGCCCTCGTCTACACCTCAGGCACAACGGGCAAGCCCAAGGGCGTGATGCTCACGCACCGTGCGATTCTCTCGAACATCAACGGCGTTCTGAGTAGCATCTGTCCGCGCGTCAACGAGGTCTGGCTCTCGTTTCTTCCCCTTTCTCACACGCTTGAGCGTCTCGCTTCGTACTACCTTGCGCTCGGCGTCGGCAATCTCGTGGCCTTCAACCGCAACATCGGTTTGCTGCAGGAAGATATGCGCGTCATACGCCCTACCATCATGCTGAGCGTGCCGCGCGTCTACGAAAAAATTTACGCCAAAATCCAAGACCGACTGTCAGCTCAGTCTCCCTTTGTGCAAAAAATCTTCCGGTGGGCGGTTGACGTCGGTTGGCGCCGTTTTTGCCGCAAAAACGGTCTGCCCTGCCCGGCCGGCTTTTCGGCAATTTTTGACCCGCTTGTAGCCGGTTTCCTCGACAAGAAGGTTGGCACCGGGATTCGCAATATTTTCGGCGGTCGTCCTTATGTCTACATCTCCGGCGGCGCCGCCTTCAATCCGCAGGTTGCAAAGGTCTTTCTTGCCCTGGGAGTGGAAATCCTTCAAGGCTACGGCATGACCGAGGCCTCCCCTGTGGTCTGCGTCAATAAGCTTGGCTCCAATCATCCTCAAACAGTGGGCGTACCTCTTGACAACCTTGAAACCAAGCTCGGCCCTAACGACGAACTGATGGTGCGCGGCCCCAACGTGATGGTCGGCTATTGGATGCGTCCTGAAGACACGCGTGCCGTTCTCACAGAAGACGGCTGGCTCAAGACAGGCGATCAGGCCGACATCTACAAGAGCGGACACATCCGTATCAAAGGTCGCATCAAGGAAATCATTGTCACCAGCACCGGTGAAAAGATTCCGCCGGGAGACTTGGAGCAAGCCATCGAAACAGACAATCTGTTTGATCAGGTGATGGCTGTTGGCGAAGATCGTCCCTACATCGCTTGTTTGGCGGTCGTTAATCCCGAGCAATTTGACAAGTTTGTCAAGGAACTCGGCAAGGATCCCAAGAGCGAAGGCATCTTCATGGACAAAGAAGTGCGCAACGCCGCGCTGCGACGCATCAAGGCCTTGACGCGCGACTTCCCGAACTACGGTATTCCGCGCAACGTGCGTTTGCTCGCCGAACCTTGGACCATTGAAGGCGGTTTGCTTACGCCGACTCTTAAGCTCAAGCGAGCTAAGATCCGCGAACGTTTCCACGCTGAAATTGATGAACTGTACGGCGATCGCCGCAGCTAAGGTGTTTCGTCGGTTACGAATTCAGCGGGCTTTTGCATTTCGGTCAAAAGCCCGCTGTCTTTGATTCGTCAGAGCCGTAAAAAATTTTTCAGCAGTTCGTGCCCGAATTCGCTTGCTATTGACTCCGGATGAAACTGTACGGTTTCGATCAGCAAGCTTTTATGTCTCAGCCCTTGAATCTCGCCGTCCGAACTCACTGCCGTCACTTCCAGACAATCCGGCAACGTCTCTCGCTCAACCACCAGCGAGTGATAGCGTGCGACCGTCAGCGGCGAAGGCAAACCGCGGAAAAGTCCTTTACCGTCATGCGTGATGCGATCTGTCTTGCCATGCATAACCTTTCCCGCCCGAACTACACGCCCGCCGAAGACTTCTCCGACAGCCTGATGCCCGAGACAGACGCCCAACACCGGTACATACTCCGAAAAACGCACAATGGCGTCCTTGGAAATGCCTGCCTGCGCCGGAGCACATGGTCCCGGTGAGATGCAGACTCGGTCGGGTTTGCGTTTCAAAAGCTCTTCAACGGTCGCTTCGTCGTTTCTCACAACCTGCACCTCTTCTCCGAGTTCTTGAAAATACTGCACGAGGTTGTAGGTAAAACTGTCATAGTTGTCGATCATCAGGAGCATTTGCTTTTTCCTCGTCTCATTCATAACCCAGTTTCGAAACCGGCTTCCGCCTGTTCCGCCGCACGCAAGACAGCTCGCGCTTTATGCTCCGTTTCCGCATATTCCATCTCCGGAATGCTGTCGGCGACAATGCCGGCAGCCGCTTGGGCATACAAACGTTTGTCTTTGATGACGGCAGTTCTTATTGCTATCGCGAGATCCATGTCCCCCGCAAACGAGATGTAACCTACCGCTCCCCCATAGATACCGCGCGAAACAGGCTCCAGCTCGTCAATGATTTCCATTGCCCGCACTTTCGGCGCCCCGGTTAGCGTTCCAGCAGGAAAAGTCGCTTTCAAAACATCGATATTGTCGAGTCCGTCAAGAAGCTCCCCTTCAACGTGGCTTACCAAATGCTGTACTTGTGAGTAACGCTCAATGGCATATTTGTCGGTAACTCGCACCGTGCCCGGTTTGGCAATGCGGCCGATGTCATTGCGCGCCAAATCGATCAACATTAGATGTTCGGCTCGTTCTTTAGGATCGTGCAGAAGTTCTTCGGCAAGCCGGCGATCGTCTTGCACATCAACTCCTCTCGGTCGAGTTCCCGCAATAGGACGGATCGTCGCTATCCGTTTGCCGTCGCGCAATTCCTGTCGCACCAGGATTTCCGGCGAAGCGCCGACAACGAAATGGTCTCCGAAGTTGTAGTAGTACATATACGGCGAAGGATTGAGACTTCGCAGCGCCCGGTACAAGGAAATCGGACTTTCGGTAAAGCTGCGCTCAATGCGTTGACCAATTTGCACCTGCATACAGTCGCCGGCCAAAATGTAGTCCTTGGCCTTCCGCACAGCCTTCAAATAATTTTCTCTGTCAAACGGACGCTCGGATTCGTGAACGATGCCACCGGCAGCATACGGAGCTTCTACCGGTCGAGCCAATGCCTGTTTGAGACTTCGAATACGACGAACGGCTGCCGAGTATGCCCCTGGAACACTTGGATCAGCATTAATAACGATGTACATACGACCTTTAAAGCTGTCGATCACAACGAGTTCTTCGCACAACAGCAAACAGATATCCGGCACCCCGATACCTTCGGCCTTATTGCGCCCCAATTTGCTGCGTTCGATCATTCGAACCGTGTCATAGCCGAAGTACCCGACCAGTCCGCCCGTCAAGCGTGGCAACCCCTTAGGCAAAGCAACACGAAAGCGTTTGATAAATCTCTGCACAAAGTTAAGGGGATTTGTTTCGGTGTCGCGTTCGGTCTCTTTTCCGTCAGTCAAAACCTGAGTGCAAAAACCAGTATCTGTCAGATGGCTGACGATCTTTATGTGAGCCTTTAATCCCACAAAACTGTAGCGTGAAAAGCTTTTGCCGCCTTCCGCACTCTCAAGCAGAAAGGTGTCGTTGTCGCGTCCGGCGAGCTTCAGGTAAACCGACAGCGGTGTTTCCAAATCACACAAGCATTCGCTTACCAACGCGATACGGTTGAAGCCTTCGCGGGCGGTCGCTTCAAATTCGATTTCGGTCATCATGATTGAAAAGTTCCTCAAGAACGGATTCCGCCTTACCCTGAATAACACACTTTGGGCGTCATTCGGCGCATCTGTCGACAAAGGCGTCGCCAGCAAAACACGCGGAAATCAATGAATTTAAATCGGGAAAGAAACTCAACAGCTCACAGGAAAGCTGTTAAGACTTACGCAGAAAACGAACCCGACATTCGCCGGAGAGCATCTGCAAAATCAGGGAAAGTTTTAGGACCGCCAGCACCAAGCCCCCCGTGCATACCAGCCGGACGGCTTATGCACGCGGCGTACCGAGCGAATGTGTGCAAATTGTGCTGCAGACAAAATCATGGTGTCGGAACTGCCGATGGACAAATTCTGGGACAAAAAGAAGGAACCTGTATTGGTTGCCCTCTAGTTTTAGCGAATGAGATAGGGCTTCGCAATAGGCAAAAGAATGTAGAAAACGGAAGCGGCATTGATTAACCGCTTCCGTTTTCTGAGGTCAATTGAAGTTATCGGAGCAAAGTGACAGGCTCATTACCAGTTGTTGATCTTGGGCCAAATCGTCTGAACGTTGTTGTTCTCGTCAACAACGAAATACTTGTCGAAGGCGGCAGCCGTCGGACAGGCGTGATTGGGCAGGATTCTCAAGCGCGTGCCAATGGGAAAATCCTCAGGACGGATCGGCGAGCCGTCTCGGCTGCAGACAATACCGTGCTCCTGGTTAGCTGATTTCATCCAGAGGTTTTCAATCGGCTTACCTGTTTCATCGCAAACAAGGCCGTAACCCCAGTCCACCGCCTGGGCCGCCGTGCCTCTATCTCGACTCATTGCCATCCAGCCACCGTCAGTGATAATCCAGCCCTTTTGCGGCTGATGACCGATGACTGTCACAAGAACGAAGATGGCAATATCTTTAACTTTGCAAACATTGAGGCCCGCCATCACCAGATCTTGGAAAACCCCCACGCCGCTACGGTATTCCGTAACGCCTTCAGTGTCTTTGACAGCCGTAAAGGTCGGGGTTGAGCCAACGGAAATGATTTCACATGTGTAGCCTGCTGCCTTGAGCGTATTGGCTGCTGTCATGATCTGGCGAACCTCGTTGGCTGCGTAGGCTTCGAGTTCTTCGCGGCTACGGGAAAGATAACTGTCGCCGGCATGCGTCAGAACCCCCTTGAAGATGGCACCGTCGGTCAACGCCTTGGCAACCGTCACCAAAGCGGGATCGTCGGGTTTCAAACCGGAACGGTGGCCGTCGCAGTCTATCTCGAGCAGCACGCCGATCTTGGTGTTGTGTGTGCGACAAAACTCACTTACGGCCATGGCACTTGCTAGATTGTCAAGAATGATTTTGACATCCGCGCCGCGACTATTGAGAAGTGCAATACGAGTCAACTTCTGCGGGGCGATGCCTACGGCATAAATGATGTCCGTGATGCCTTCCTCATCGAACATGTACTCGGCTTCCTTGACTGTCGAAACCGTAATGCCGCCGAACATTCCCTGCACCTGCATGGCGGCAATAGGAGCACACTTATGGGTCTTCACGTGCGGGCGCCAGTTGACGCCAAGTTCGTGAGCTCGTCTCTGGCAGTAATCGATGTTTTCAAAAAGCTTTGCCTTGTCGATCAATAGACTCGGGGTGTCGAGTTCACTCAACTTCAGACTGATGGACATGTCTCTTCTCCGGACAGAATTTGCTGAAACTATCTCGTGTGATTCTAACCAAGCCTGCAAGACCAGCGCTTATGAACAATTGGCTCCACTCAGCTCACGTGAGTAAACAACAACCACGCCAGGAACCGAAATATTCAAACACCTCCACGGATGTGGAGAAGACACCAGGGAAGCAAGCGTACATTCTGCCGTCCGAGAAACACCTCCACGGACGTGGAGAAGACAATCAAGGAAATTGATGGCGTCACACTGGCACAGAAACATCTCCACGGACGTGGAGAAGACGTCTGTCCGATGTAGCACCAAACTCCGCCCTGAGAAACACCTCCACGGACGTGGAGAAGACCGAGCATCAAGCAGTTTGGCCTCGGCATCGCCGGAAACACCTCCACGGACGTGGAGAAGACGGTCTCACCGTGCGGCGCCGTGTGAGTGTGGCTGGAAACACCTCCACGGACGTGGAGAAGACTCGCAGAAGCCGACGGCCAAAGGACGAGAGTTGGAAACACCTCCACGGACGTGGAGAAGACTTTGCGACGCCGACGGACGATCATCCGGGCTTGGAAACACCTCCACGGACGTGGAGAAGACACCTTCAGAGGATCGTCAACGGCCGGCGTCACGGAAACACCTCCACGGACGTGGAGAAGACAGCTGCCCCGTGAGCAAGCTCTTGCCGTGGCCAGAAACACCTCCACGGACGTGGAGAAGACTCGGCATCTTCCGGCAGTGGCGTCTCGGTCGCGGAAACACCTCCACGGACGTGGAGAAGACTGATACATACATGATGTTATCGGTATGCAGCAAGAAACACCTCCACGGACGTGGAGAAGACCCCGCTCCGAACGCTGAGTTGCAGGCAATCTTTAGAAACACCTCCACGGACGTGGAGAAGACTCATCACATCCTCATCAATTCCAATATCTCTTAGAAACACCTCCACGGACGTGGAGAAGACTGCCCCGATTTTTTGTATCGACACGAAGTCGCAGAAACACCTCCACGGACGTGGAGAAGACCTTTTTCGGTGGCCGGTCCTGAAAAGGCCTACGGAAACACCTCCACGGACGTGGAGAAGACTCGACAATGGTTGTCTGACCGGTAAACGTTTTAGAAACACCTCCACGGACGTGGAGAAGACCAGAACTTTTGGATGATCCCAGAACGCGAGACAGAAACACCTCCACGGACGTGGAGAAGACTACTCCAGTGACCCGGCTGTGGCGGCTGTCATGGAAACACCTCCACGGACGTGGAGAAGACAGCAAGATTTGGCATTAAGTCACTTTAGTTAACACTATCACTTGTGGTTTTATTTGATAAAGGGGGCTCCCGAACCAACTGGAGACCACTGATTTCAACAAGCTCCCGTTGCGTTTTGCCCAACACCGAAATGGCATAACCAGGGGCCGAGCCAACTTCAGAAAAAATCATCAACCCACTACTCTTAGGACAATGCCGTAGAAGATACCGAATAATCCGTTCAGCCAATGCATCCTTAATACCCGAAACAAAAACATTCGGCCGGGGCTCAATAAACCAAAGCTTCATCCTGCCTCGAACAGCTGGCGGCAGTTCAGATGCTATGACGACCATCATGGAACGTCTCCAAGCATTTCGTTGATGTCGTCAACCCCTCGCTCCAGAATTCTGAGCTCAGTGACGCGCCGCCGAAATGCGTCAGATACAGCGTAACGGTCGTACTGACCATTCAACTCTGAGGCCAACTGAAATGCCAGATCTATGCATAAATCAGCCTTGTATAGATCAGCCATGTCGTAAATGAAAGGCATTGGACTGCCGGAATGGATAAAACCAATATACGGTGAAAAACCAGCTGAATGAACAACCGAATTTAAAATACCGTACAGAGCCGCGTTGCATGCCGTCAGGATTCTGTTGACTGTATCGCTCGATGAAAACTGTCCAGGAATAAAACGTCTTCCCTCCCATCGCAGGCCATACTGGTCAGCTTTTTGCCTGTAAAGATTACGAACTCTCACCCCTCCATGCCCATCATTTCCGGTAGTGACCTTGACCCAAGATCCACGCTTGGAAACCTCCGGGCAAACATCCGTCTGGCAACGTCGAGAGACAACACCGGATCGGCTGCCGCTTTGAGCTGCCTCAACATATTTCGGGTATCAGCCGTCGGAGAGATTCCATTTGCGTAGTAAAGCAGACTGTCTTCGCCTACCCACATTACGGTACATTTTGCCGCGGCTAATACTTTGACAGCCTCATGTGTAACGGAAGTTCCTGGTCCCAACAGTAGGCATTGGAGCAGTGCTGCGGGAATCCTGACAACTCCGCCTTGCGCATCAATCCACTTGATACTGCTGTCATCAACCTCCAATCGACCGTGCTCGAGGTAGATATAGGGATAACGATCCTTAATTTGAGGAAGGTTATCCCGCGTAACCTTGATGAACAGCCGAGGCGATTGTTTACTTATCGTTGTTTCAGACATCAATAACCGTAACCTGCCTGTCGACGTACTTCTTAAATGTCCCGAATTGCACCGGCACATCTGACAAAGTCATCACTTCTCCCGCTTCCGGAAACTGCCCTTCGAGCACTTCAAATTGGCACTCAAGATCCTTGCAGTCAGCAATTCTGAATGCCTCCTGCTTGGCTTCCTCCTCTGAGGTAAAGCATCCTCGATAAACCAAATCCGTCGGCACGCAACATTTGCGCCCCAAATACAGATCCCAATGAGGCCTTTGCAGTGCCAATTTAATCGTTTCCTTCAACTCCTCCGGTACGCAAACAATGACGGCGAATTTGGCATCCTGCAGGTAGTACCGATACGTCAGTTTCGTACCACCGGAGACAGCCTTTTTTCCTTCAATCGTCTTGGGAATCAAAAGTGTCTGCCAGGAGTCGGAATCGTCGTATGCGCTTCCGACCATCTGGAAATCCACCAATTGCAGATTGTCGCGGAACTTCCGAGAAGATTTCTTCTGGCCAAAGGCCAACACGGTTTGACCGTATTTCGACATTTTGCCCAGCCATTCCGTCTGGGGGCCTCCTGCCCCCATGGCACAAAGAATCAGTCCCAATACACCGGACCGAGTCGGAAAACCAAGCGTTTCTCTTCGGTTGAATCTCGACTCATAGCCCCATGACTGGAGAGGCGCCTCCAACCATAACAGCACATATGAATCAGCCATTGATGTCTCCGATCGTCTTGCTCAGCGCTTCAAGCAGTTCGTCAATGCCTTCGTTATCTTTGCCGCCGACCTCAAATTCCATCTTCTTGCCGAACAAAGAACCAAAAAGTTTTTCCTTCTTTTCAAGGTCGCTCTTCAGCGCCGCAATGCTAGGTTCAAGGAAACCGTCTTTTGCTCGCACAGGCTTGTCAAACGAGAGCTGGACACGCTGTCCCGTGCGCACCAACACCTTCGCATAGTCCCAACCACAGGCTCCGGACATCGTGGACTGTCGTGCAACCGGGATAGCCAAGAACAGTGCCTTGGTAAAAGCTTCTACGCTTTTCGGCAGATCTTCGCCCTGCAAAGATTCATAAAGCTGCCCAAGATCGAGAGAAACGTAGCGATAGTAGGTCGCGGAAGAAAACTCCAAATTGTCAAGATGACCCGCCGCCGTATCAAGGTCGTCCAAAGCTGTGAAAAATTCGATTTCGTTATTCACAGCGTGAGTTGAAATCGCATGTGAGAACGAAGAAGCAGCCTGAACGTTGAGTTCCGGAGCCTGGGCCACCATGCGACCAAAGAGAGCAATGTCAAGGCCGTCGACTGCCAGCTTCAGCACTTTCTTTGAAAGTTTCTGAATATCCTTATCTAAAACAGCTCCCGCATCAAAGTTTTTCGACTGTGCGTACTTGGCAAATTCCTCGACTTCTGTGTCAGTGAAGAAGTAAAGCGTGTCCTTCACAATGGCCTTTGCGATGACGTCACCGCAGGCCTGAGCCTGTTCATCCATTGCACCGAGCTCCCGACATTTAGCGGCAATCTGTTGATTGACCAATTTGGAGCGAGTACCGATTTTCACCCCGAGTTCGTGGAGCATCATACGAACCTGACGCTTCCAACACTGAGAACTAACACGAGCTCGAGTCACCCCACCAACCACTGCCGTCTTGGGCGATCCTACATCGTCACGATTCAGGCAGGTGACCGGGAAGGACTGGAGAATATGGAATTCAACGCGGGTATTCAAAAAGGGATTGGTAGACATGTTTATCTCCTAGATCAATTACTGGAAACTCGAATGGGAACAATCTGAAGCAGACCGCAACCGAAGGCTTTACCTCGTCCAAGACCGGTTGCAAAACTTTTGATAAATAGTTCTCTTTGTGTAACCTTCAACACACCTTTGAGCAATGCCTGCTCAAGCGTTACTCGATGCTCACCCTTACGAAACTGTTGAACATCAACGTTTAGAACTTCGGTTTGCAGACACTGGAAGCCCCACGATGCTGCCCGAGATTCAAACCACTTCCGAATGTCTTCCCTTTGCTTAATGGGAACAAGATTGCCGTTCGTTCCCCTCTTTGTAGGATTGACGACAACTTCGAACGCGTACACCTCGTGCTGCAGGAATGTGTCTGGAATGCACCGAGTTCGTACCGTGCCGTGTAACGGTGCCAAGGGTTCTCTGTTTGAGAGAAACAAAATGCGTCTGGAAACCTTGTCTCCACCTTTGTCCGCGTATAGAAAACCAGCCGGCTGATGCGCATTCTTTTGCTCCGGCGTTCGCTCATCGGGAAACAAGCTGTAGATGACTCGATGTACGGAATACGGATCCGTTACACGCAGCTCGCGAATGTCTCTCCAACTTAGCTCTAGCACTCCGGCAATCATGATTGCTCCTTGCGATCTTCTCGTTGATAAAACGAAGTCGCCCACTTCGCTTTGATTCTCTCGCTTCTATGGGGGAAAACGAGCAAATCATCCAAAAGCTGTGCATAGTCAATGGACACATTTGTTTTGCCGGCTATGAGACGGAACAGCGGCCTTAAGCAACTGCAGCACTCTTCGGTCGTCGAGCAAGCTAAAAGTCTGCGCAGACGACTTGCGCCCTGCCCTTCGGTGCTGGAGTACGCAAGCGAAAGCGCACGTGTCAGAGGCGTATTGCCGTTACATGTCGCTTTTGCTTGAATTACTGCCGCACCGATGCAGGCAAAGGCAGTGCGCTCTGCCAAGTTATCCAGGTTGACATGAAAATCAATCAGGATGTTCCAGCTTTGATGCTGCATGGCGGGATTGTCTGCACGGCGCATACATGCCGCAACTCCTTTGTCCTTATTGCATCTGTCAATCACGTAGCGCACGAAAGCCTGGCCACGGGTTTCCATAGCATTTTGTTCAGGCATTTCTTTCATCATTTTTTCCCTTTCTTTGATGCATTAGGTTGATTTTTGGCCCAAGCTTGCAACTGGCGAGGGGTGAAATGAGGACACGATTCGTTGTAAGTGTTGCGCATCGTGGCTCGGAAAAAATATCTCACGGGTCCGGGGTCTGCACCGGGGACACAAGAGTCGATAAGTTCTTGGGCGTGCAATCCGGCCATTTCCCAAAATTGGGATACAGCTCTCCCTGCCATTGTCTTTCCTTCGGTTCCCATAGCCGTGTAATAGCCAAGAACGCACTTGTAGAGCTGCCTAGAAAGACGATCAAGCTGTTCTACTGAAGCCGAAAAAGTCTCAAAAAATCGTTCGCCAACATCTTGTGGAGAAAAATCAAACCGCGACTCCACAAAGTCGTTGGATCCTGCCATGTACTGCTCACCGAATTGGACGGACACGCTTACGCCGCCGGACCAAAGTTCGACAGTCTCAAAGCAATCTCTGGCTCGGGACATTCCCAATTCCACCTGACTGCATACGTAACGAGATGCATCCTGAGATCCCAAAAAACTCAAGATCGATGTCAGTGATCTCCAGGGTTTCTTATCCGGGTCAACCCAGAGAGTATTGAACTTATTTTTTTTACGTTCCACGGATTGAGTAGGATCAAAACGACCAGATTGATAGTCATCATGCGCTATACCTTCCGTGCAGTGCATTCCACTGTCAGTCAAAAAACAGAATCGGCCCAACGAAACCAACCGTCCCATCAACGAATCTTTGAGTTTGCGTGCGACGTCGCAATCTTCTCCCGCCGGCATCTTTTCCCAGGGAGCTGTTCCGACACCTTCGGGATAGCACGGCAACTTGCTAAGGCTTTCTTCGGAAAATAGATTCAGCCAGAGCGTGGAGGCAACGGAATCGGCTAGCACATATGAATGCAAATATCCCCTAGTGCCCAAAGAAGCGCTAGCCTTACCCGATTTGCTTTTACCTTTGTAGCCTGGAGTAAGAACTTTGGAGTTGTCCGCCTTTTTACCCCTGATAGCAAAGCACATTAGCGTCACCAGCAACATGGCCTTATCAGCATCGGTGGGCTCCGCTTGCAATTGAGATTGCGTAAGAACCGTTGTGTTTCCACTTGCTTTTTCCAAATTCAATGTTGCAAAGGAATAGACTTTTACAGCCAAGTCCGCAACCGCGGGAACTTGAAGAAACGGCTCGTCTCCGTACAACCAGAACCTTTCATGCCACTTTTCAAGATAAGCAAGGCATTTCCGGCAAAAATCCTCGACAGTCGATTGCCGCCACTCTTCCTCAGTCTTCGGTGTCCATGCCGCTTGGGCGATAGCGCACAGCAACTTGAAGATAGCCGTTTTCTGGATCGGGTTGCCTCCGATTTTCCTTAAAGAGTGATCCGAAAAGATGTCTCGGAGACTGAACAACCCCTTTTCCCGAATGGGAATCCACTGTTCATCAATCAAATTGAACTTTTTATCGATTGTCATAGCTTTGGTAAAGATCAAAATGTAGCGATGCAGACTTAATCATTCGTCCGGATTCAGGCATCGATATCCAGATTTGTCATAGAAAACTCTTCGGTTAGGCAAGGCCGGTGTCCCGTCCATGTGAAAAATGTTTCCGTCGTCATCAACAAGACCCACTCGAATGCGCATACTGTCCCGGGCGGCTACAAAAAGGTACGGAGCAAGCCAAAAGAGACTGCGCTGCTCATCAGCCGTCGGCGCCAAATAGATCGGGGTACGGACACAGTTTTTCATCAATATCAACGCGGTTGATACCTTTTGCGAGTAGCTCAGACCGGTGCCGCCGGGCAAATCCAATTTCTCCCCGCTCAAAAACTCAATTTTCGTTCTCCCGTCATGATTCAAAATGCGACGAAGAAGCAAGACGTCGACCGTGGGTATCTGGCAGTAGCGAGTTGCCAGATTGCTCTCATCGTTATCATCGATACTTCCGAACGCATCCGTCAGCGTGAGCTGCGCCAATTGCCGAAGCGCTCTTCTTCCTACGGTCGAGCCGGAACCTTCCTCAAGTTCGTTTAACAAATCAGAGAGAACCCCAGACTCAGGGCGTTCTCGGTATGTGTCTTCCATGATCTGCCGTATGTCCGTCGGTAGTGTTATTGATGTACGACCGGCCAGACTTTCGAGTGTTCGGCACAAAACATAGGAAACGTAGACATGCGCCGATGCCCCAAACGCTTTCTTGGGGTCCTTTTTCATCAAATTTTCATCGGGGCATATCACACAGGCCTCACAGCGGGCACCATCGGGACGCTCGGTTACGGCATGACGCCAAAGACGTCCCATTCTCTGCAGGAGCATATCGGTCGGACACAAACGCGTAACCAAAAAATCCGCATCAATATCCAACGACTGCTCCAAAACTTGCGTCCCGACCAGAACTCGTCCGCGTTGCGCTCTGGTAGTCGATTTGTTTCCGAGGACGTCTATCCATCGACGTTCGTTCACCTCGCGATCAGCCACGGTGAATCGGGAATGAATAATGCCAAACTCGACGGCCGTCCCTGACAAAGCCTTGGACAGTCTTTCATGGAGCTTTTGCGCCTCATGGACAGTGTTTTCAATCCATAAGACTTGTTGCCCGCCTTTTGCTCGCTCGATGACCTGTTTCAGAACGATCGAGTCATCAGAGGCATAGGAGAGTTCCACTTTTTTGGTCGACGGAGGTTCAATCGAAATTTCTTCCAACTGGCTGTTGTGGTCAACCGCAGTCAAAAGCGGGTAGGCCTCGGCGCTCGACGGTTGATCGGTAAGCATGCTCCTGCGTTGCTGCGTAAGCGTTGCGGACAAAACGATGACAGTACAACCAAGTTCCCGAAGCTCTTTGACAAGCGCATCAACGATGGTGCCTGTATACATGTCATAACTGTGCACCTCGTCAAGTATCACAACCTTGCCCAGCAACCCCAAAGTTCGTACGGACGAATGTTTGACGCCCATAACAGACATGAGTGCCTGATCAATCGTCCCAACCCCGAAGGGAGCGAGAATGCTCCTCTTGCGAGGCGCAAACCAACTGCCCCCGGGCGCTGCGTCTTCCCCCATCTCCTGCATAACTAGCGCTGCTTTACCGTGAACCAGCAAAGCTCGTTTTGCCGCATCATCGTCATCGATGATCTTGTCGAGAAAAGCATTGACGCGAGTGTAGACGGCGTTTGAGGTCGTCTGGGTAGGCAAGGCAAAATAAAGTCCGGTAGCTTGGCCTTGAGCAAGCATTCGATAGGCAGCGTACAAAGCCGCTTCAGTCTTGCCGGCCCCCATCACCGTTTCGAGAATATAGACGCCGGGACCAGAACACTTCACTGCCAACGCTTTTTGAGCGGCATTGGGCGTAAAGCCGAAAATATCGGCAAAGCTTAAGTTCTGCTTGACGCGAGGTCGATAGAACCCTGCAGATACAACGGCTGTGTGCGCAGCAGCTGCATCGCAAACCTTACCTTGAAGCAAATTGTCGTTTGAACTGATCCAGTCAGCCACGGTTGTGAACCCGGCCAAAACCTTGGCCTGAAGGTCGCTTTGGACAACCGGAAACTCTGCACTAAAAAATGCCTTGAGCTTTTGAGTAAGAAGCTCTCTTTGCTCTTGCCAGGCTCGACCACCCAAAACGCCATCGTCAGCACGAAACATCCCCGTCTTAGGGCGTCTGCCATGATGCAGGCCGAGAATCAACGGAACTCGAACGTCACGTGTCACCCTCATTACCGTCAAGAGGCTTGCACCGCTGTGCCCTCCCCATCGTTTCTCCAGAGCTGGATCCGCAGTAGCTAATTCCAGAAGGCTGTTAGGCAAATAATCCGATGTAGCTCGCCGAAGTTTCTCTTGAAACGACGGTGTCACCTTGCCGATATCGTGTTCACTAGCTAGAAGATCCAATCCCTCTGGAAACCATATCTTTTGCAACTCTTCTGGCCACCATTTCATCAATTCGCGAGCAACCAGGCCAGTCGTTAGCGCATGTTCCATGACTGTCTGCCCCAAACGACAGACACCATTCTCGTCAATGTACGTTTTGGCGAAGTTTTGTTCCAACGGCAACGCCGGTATTTCTGCTTTTTTCAACTTGGGAATGCGCATGATCCGTCCATAAAGCCGAAAAGAATTTCCGTTTTGGTCTCACTGTAGCGAATGGTTCGTCAATTTGTGTCGCGTTCGAACCGGAACCTAAAAGCAGACTACTCAACTACGCTAAAAGCAGCACCACAACCGTCATCGTAAGCAAACTGAGACATACCTCCTAGGCGTCTTTGCCTGTATTACTTGGTAAAGATCAAGATTTCTGTTCTAACTTGTCAGGAACTGAGCCAACAATCCCGAAAGGTGCTCAAAGTTTGCGACAATCAGAGAGTCTTGTGCGCGGCAAATCATTTTGACAAAACCGTTTGCCGTCACGCCTAACTCAACTAAAAAGAGACACGCCCTATGGCCATTATTGTTCACAAGTACGGCGGCACTTCAATGGGAAGCGTCGAGCGCATTAAGAATGTCGCCAGACGCGTAGCCAAGTGGCACCGCGCCGGCTATCAGATGGTGGTGGTGGTTTCAGCGATGAGTGGTGAAACAAACCGCCTCATCGCACTTGCCAAGGAAATCATGCCCAATCCCGATCCTCGGGAGCTTGACGTCATCGCCAGTACCGGCGAACAGGTCTCCATCGGCCTGCTCGCAATGGCACTCAAAAGCATCGGCGTTGATGCCGTGAGCTTCAACGGTTCTCAGGTCGCCGTACACACGGACAGCGCCTTCACAAAAGCCCGCATTGAGTCGATCGACAGCGAACCGGTTATGCGTGAACTGAACGCCGGCAAGGTTGTCATTGTCGCCGGTTTCCAAGGTCGGGACAGCGCGGGCAACGTTACCACGCTCGGCCGCGGCGGCTCTGACACCTCGGGCGTAGCACTTGCCGTGGCACTTAAGGCCCAGGAATGCCTCATCTTCACGGACGTTGACGGCGTCTATACCACCGATCCGCGCATTGAGCCCAAAGCTCGCAAGCTTGACGTCATCAGCTTTGAAGAAATGCTCGAGCTCGCCAGTCTCGGCTCTAAAGTGCTGCAGATCCGCAGCGTGGAATTTGCCGGCAAATATCACGTACCCGTGCGTGTTCTCTCAAGCCTTACCGACCCCAACATTCCCGTTGACGTCGAAGCGTCCAGCGGTACCCTGATTTCTTTTGAGGATGATCCGAAGATGGAGAAAGCCCTTGTTTCCGGCATCGCCTGCACCCGCGATGAAGCCAAAATCACGCTCTCGCGCGTTCCCGATACTCCGGGCGTCGCCTATAAGATTCTCGGCCCTGTGGCCCAGCACAACATTGACGTTGACATGATCGTTCAGAACGACGGTCTCGACGGCACAACAGACTTCTCCTTTACCGTTCCACGCGGAGACGTAGACAAGTGCTTAAAGGTGCTCAACGACGAAGTCGTCCCGGTCTGCCATCCCGAGGGCATCCATACCAACGTTGATATCGCTAAAGTCAGTGTGGTTGGCATCGGTATGCGCACTCACGCAGGCGTTGCCTGCCGTATGTTTGAGTCGTTGGCTGCTGAAGGCATCAACATCGAAATGATCAGTACCTCCGAAATCAAGGTGAGCCTGGTAATTCAGGACAAGTACATGGAGCTTGCCGTGCGTGCCCTGCATAAGGCTTTCAACCTTGAAGGAAACTCTGCCAAGCTCTGATTACACCCAGATCTTTGCTTGTAAGCTGAAAACAAAGTCCTGTCGGCACGGTCGGCAGGACTTTTCGCTATCATTCGCGCAACTGTTTCATCTTCATTATTTCAAAGGCTTGCCCATGCAAAACACCGTCATTGCACCATCCATCCTTTCGGCCGATTTCGGACGTCTTGCCGAAGAAGTTCGTGATGTTGTCTCAGCCGGTGCCGATTGGATTCACTTTGACGTGATGGACAACCATTACGTACCGAATCTCACCGTCGGTCCGCTCGTGTGCGAAGCGATTCGTCCGCACACACAAGCCGTCATTGACGTTCATTTGATGATTGAGCCTGTTGATAGCCTGGTGCCGGCCTTTGCCAAAGCCGGTGCCGACATCATTACCTTCCACTGTGAAGCAAGCCGACACATTGATCGCACACTGCAGCTGATTCACAACGAAGGCTGCAAGGCAGGTCTGGTTTTCAATCCTGCCACTCCGCTCGATTATCTCGACTACGTCATCGACAAAGTCGACATGGTTCTTCTGATGAGCGTCAATCCGGGTTTCGGCGGTCAGAGCTTCATTGACTCGGTCTACAACAAAATCCGTGCCATGCGTGCCAAACTAGACGACTATGAAGCCCGTTCGGGACGCAGTATCCGTCTGGAAGTTGACGGCGGAATTAAAACCACCAACATCGCCGAAGTCGCTAAAGCCGGCGCCGATACGTTTGTTGCAGGTTCCGCCGTGTTCGGCATGAAAAGTCCCGAAGGCTACAAAGAAGTGATCACTGCAATGAAAAACGCCGTCGCTGCCGCTCGCTAAGAAACGTATTGCTCACAGGTGAAAAAGCCGCACTCGAATCAACGGTGCGGCTTTTTTACCTTGCCTGATGAATTTCAAAGCTTCTTGAGTTCTTCCTTGACCGTCAGCCGAACCGTGTTTTCCACGGCCTTCTGAAGATCGGAACGGATACGAGTTGCTGCCGTCTTGAGAGTAACGTCCACGATAATCTCAATTTGAGAGTTAAGCCGCTCCACAACCTTCGGAACAATTCTTGCAACGAGCTCTTCTTCGGAGAGCCCCAATGACGTCACTTGTTCATGCTCCGGTCGAGCCTGAACAGGCTTCGACTGAGGTTCAGGGTTCTCAATTGCATCTGAATGCTGTGTTGTTTCGGGCTGCGGTGCAATTGTCCGAGAAGTCGCTTCTACCTCGGACAGCCCGGGAATTGAGCCGTGCTTGAGCTCCTGCGCCGCGCGCTTGAGCTCCTCCCAATCGTACGGAACACGGTCTTTCAAAAGCGGAGAATGGTAAGAAGTCATTTTTTAACCTGCGCTACGGTCGTAGGCGTTAAGCGTCACACCGGCGGTCTTGTAAAGCCGATAGCGGGCGCGGGAATTAAGAAGTTCCTTCTGATTGGTTGAGACGATGTCCACGACACGATTAAAGGGCGCAAGCGTCTGCTGCCAATCAGGCGGGACCATTTCGTCAAGCAAAATGATGACGTCGGCAGGCTTCAACAGCGTGATGTCACTGGCAAAAACGACAGGCGCATCAGCTTCAAACGCAGAACCTGCCCAAGCGTGCGCGATGAAGGTCAAATCCTCAAAGCGCCAAAGATCGTCGTAGGCGCGCCGCAACAGCACTTTGTTGCTGCTCCAAACGGCAACGGTAAGTCCCATCTTGCGCACCTTCTTGATCAGACGACAAGTGTAGATCGTGCGTTGCGCAACATTGAAGTGAAAGTCGATTTGCTGCATACGGCGTCTTGTTCGGGGTCTCAACCTCTGTTACAGCAAAGCCTTACTTTGCGGTCGTCTTCGTCTTGGACGTTGCCTTAACCTTCTCAGTCTTCACTTTTGAGACCTTGGGAGCCGGAGCACGGGAAAGCAACCACTCAAGGAGCAACGGCAACGGACGCGCCGTACCGCCTCCCTTGCCTCCTGCAGCCTGTGCAGTACCGGCCACGTCAAGATGCGCCCAGGGGCACTTTGGGGCAAACGCCGCTAGGAATGTTGCAGCGGTGCAGGCACCGGCACCTGCCGTCCAGCTGATGTTGGCAAGATCGGCCACGGAGCTTTCAAGGGCCTTTTTGTAGGTGCCGCCCATCGGCATCGGCCAGACGGGATCGTGTGCGCTGTCAGCCGCGCAAGCAAGCGCTGCCGTGAGCGGCTCATCTTCACAAAACAGCCCCGAGACGTCGTTACCGAGTGCCACAATGCAGGCACCCGTGAGCGTAGCCACGTCAATGCAGACTTCAGGTGCAAATTCGGCAGCTCGCGCCAGAGCATCGGCCAGAATCAAACGACCTTCGGCATCGGTGTTGAGAACTTCGACGGTCAAACCACTCAGCGTAGTGATGACATCGGCAGGCTTCAATGCAGAACCCGAAGGCAGGTTTTCCACGGCCGGCACCAGCGCCACCACGTTTTCCTTAAGTTGCATTTCGGCGGCGGCCTTGACAGCAGCCATCACGACGGCAGCCCCCGACATATCGAATTTCATTTGATCCATCGTGCGGCTCGGCTTGAGGGAGATGCCCCCCGCATCAAAGGTTACGCCCTTACCCACCAGAACAACCGGAGCTTTGGTCGTTGCCGCCCCCTGCCAGGCAAGTTCAATGAAAACGGGATCGGTGTGGCTTCCTTTGCTCACGCCGATCACGCCGCCCATTCCGGCTTCGTCAATGGCGTCTTTGTCGAGCACCCTGACGGTAAGCTTGCCTCTGGTGGTCTTGCCCGCTGACTTATCAAATTCGCGCACCACGCTCTCGGCAGCTTCGGCAAGGAACTGCGGGTCACAGATATTGGGTGGAAGATCCTGGAGTTCCTTGGCCCATATCATGGCACCTGCGGAAATGCACCCCACTTCGAGACTGGATGCTACGTCCGTTTCGGACACCCAAAGAATCTTTTCCACGACCTGCGGGCCCTTTCCTTTGGTCTTGAGACCGCGAGACTTGTGGGAAGCAAAAAGAAGCTCACGCACAGCACTGCGCGCTGCCCACGCTTCGTCACGTTCGGGCAGCGTCCACTCTGCAGAAGTCAAAGCAACAGAGCCGCATTTGACAAACCGTGCTACTTTGCGGTGCACATTGATGAAGGTCTTTTCGCTGAAAGCGTCCTTCATGCCCAGACCCACAGCAATCACGCGCTTGAAATCCAAACCGGGAACAGCGTAGAAAACAGCAACTTCGGAAGGCTTGCCCTTGAAGTCGCCTGCTTTGATCTGAGCGCTCAAGAGGCCACCTAAATTATCAACGGCCTGAGCCGAAGCTGTGAGTTCAGGTTTACCCTCTTCTCCACCGCACCAGACACCCACCACGAGTGTGTCGGCCTGCAATTCAGTGAGTTTCTTTTCAACTTCAATTTGCATGTCTCGTCTCTCCAAATCTGTCCGAAGGGCCTTCCGACAAGCAGATGGCTCTCAAAAAAAGAAGAATTTCGTTCCTTAATGGTAGGAAGCCTTTTTGGCTTCGTCGACACGAATGGGCGGAAAGCTGTCCCAGCGTTCGCAGCCCGGGCACTGCCACGAAAATGTGTGTGCCAGGAAGCCGCAGTGACTGCACTGATAGCGAGCAAAAAGCTTGCTCTGCTTGGTCGTAACCTCGGCCAGAAGTCGTGCCTGTTCGTCATCGGGATCGGCTTTGGATCGCAGATTGCACAAAACCGAGAACGCTGAAAGCGACGGACGGCTCTTGAGCGCTTCGCCGGCAAAAGCAGCGGCTGTAGGCGCATCGGCCCAAACAGACATGCGAGCAACGGCTGCGGTCAGAACATCGACAGACCCCGACTTCGCAAATGTCTCCTTTAAATATTTCATAGCAGCAGCTTTATCTGTTTCTGCCAGAACGTCAGCCTTTTTAGCGGCAATAAGCGGCGCGTAAGCAGGCTTGGTATTTTCGATTTGACTCCAAGCCGAAATCGCATCTTGAGTTTTGCCGGCGTCAAGCGCGAGATCTGCCGCCAATGACAAGGCTCGCGGGTTTTCCGGATTGGCCTGCAGCGCACTCGTCACGAATTCGGACGCGCGTGCAACATCCTTGGTGCAACGAGCCAGATTAGCCAACTCACAATAGTAGTGACTGATCTCAACATGCAAATCTTTGCCGCTTTTTTGCAGTCTCTCCGCCGTTTCCACAGCTTTCTTCCATTCGTGTTCGGTGCAGTAGATGTGCATCAGTGCTTCCAAAGCCTCAACTTCGCGTCCCTTGAAGGTCGAAAGCTGCTCGTAGGCCGATTCTGCACGGTCGTACATACCGGACTTAAGATAATCAAGAGCAAGTTCGGCCATGGCCAATGCACGTTCTTTTTCGGGAAGTTCGGCTCGATTAACGAGGAAACTGTGCAGACGAATAGCACGGTCAAACTGACCACGGCGGCGGAACAGATTGCCAAGCGCATGGTGCAATTCGATCGTTTCGGGGTCCAATCGCACGACTTCGATAAAAAGGTCGATGGCTTTGTCTGCCTTGACAGGGTCGTCGCTCAACAGAAGAGAAAGCCCTTTGGCATAGTGCTCATCAATGCCCTGCGTCGCCTTTTTGTGCTGTTTGAAATCAACCCCGCGCAACCACCAACCGGCAGCAAAAAGAATCGGGACCGCAATCAAATACCAGAGTTCGAATTCCATTTATTTCACTAGTCAATAAAAATCACTTCAATCCTGAGGCAGGTTTTTCTTGGCAAACAGGATATCGTGCCAACCGAGTTCCTTGGCCACAGGATTGCGCAGCAGATAGGACGGATGATACGTGACCACCGCGGGCACCTTTCGGCCCGCAATCTCCACTTCGTACAAACGTCCGCGCATCTGCGAGATAGGGCGTGTTTCGCCAAGCAGTCTGTACACAGCATGCTTACCCATCAAAATCAAGAGTTTGGGCTGCAACAATTCGAGCTGACGGTCCAGAAAAGCGGAACACGCCGCTACTTCATCGGGTTTGGGGTCACGATTTCCGGGAGGACGGCACTTCAAAACATTACAAATGGCAACGTCCTTGCCTCGTTCCAGAGAACAAGACTTGAGAATTTCGGTCAAAAGCTTGCCGCTGTTGCCGACAAAAGGAATGCCCGAAAGATCTTCTTCTCGCCCAGGCGCCTCTCCCACCATCACGATAGGACAGCCCGGTGCTCCGTCGGCCACCACCGTGTTGGTGCGTTCGGACGCCATAGGACAGACGCGGCAACGATCGGCAATCGCCTTGATATCTTCCCAACGCGCCGTTCGAAGTTCGGCAACAAGCTGTGCGTCGGCTTGCACTTGGACCGAGACCGGCTGAGGAGCCATGATAGGACGCAGAGCAGGACGCGCAACGACCTTCGGCGGTACCGCAGGTTTGAGCGATACGGAAGGTTGTGCGGAAGTGATGGGTGCAGATTTCGCAAAAGTACTTGCCGCAGGGGACGCAGTCTGAATGTCAACAGCGGCCTGCTGGCGCCGCAAGCGCGTCGCCATCGGACCGCGGCGCACCATGGCGGAGACTGCAGAAGCGGAACCGGCCGAAATTGTTGCCGACGGCGAAACAGCCGCTGGCGCAGCCTCTGCCGATGCGTGAACGGCAACCACCGCAGGCTTGGGTTCAGGCGCAAGCGGATCAACGCCGTCGCGCAGTACCCACTGCACGCCGACATTCATTGCCTGCCAAATTTGACTTTGTTCCCGCGTAAGCGCCATCGATGGGTTTCTTTCTTTGTCTTCTTAGTCGTGTGACACGGATTCGGAAAACTGAGCCGTCATCAAAATCGCATCTTCCCGACCATTTCCCGTCGGGTAGTAATTCTTACGACGCCCGGTTTCTTCAAATCCGAACGAAGTGTACATTTTACGCGCACGGGCGTTGCTCTCCCGAACTTCCAAAAACATCCGAGCCGCGCCGTTGCGTCGCGCAAGACTCATCGCCTCTTTCAAGAGCGCTTTCCCGTACCCCTTGCCTTGCATGGCGGGTTCCACGGCAATTTCCAGAAGTTCCGATTCGTCGATGACGTGCATCACAGCGGCAATGCCTGCCGTCCTGCCGTCAACCGCTAAAACAGTGAGCGTGTTTCCTGAAGCATGCGCGTCCGAAAAGTTTCTCAACGTCCAACCGAACGGATCAGCCCGATGCGTGAGATCCGCGACGACTTCCAGGTCAGCCGGTGTCAGCGCACGAAATACAAGTTCGCTCAAAGCCTTTCTCCTGCGCGCCGTTGCTCAATCGTAAGGGCCACGCGATTGCGGACATACAAAGGTGCGGCCAGATGCGGATCGGTCTTCATGCCGGCGGCAAACATCACGGCGGCAAGTTCCACGATCTCCTTGGCGGAGACCTGCTCGGTCTCTATTACAGTGACATGTTCCGGAACTTCGATTTCTTCTTCATAAGCCGTAAAAGCCGTACCGATGACAGCCTCGATACCGTCCGCGAGAAGACATTCCTTGACATCACCGGGCTTGACCAATTCGGGAGCACGAAGCTCAAGTGGCATACCGCACTGCGCAGCGCGTTCGTATGAGGCTGTATAACACTCATGCATGCGCGCATCGTTAACCACACAAATACGATTGATATCCGGATGCGATTGGAAAACAGAGTACGCAGCGGCAGCGAGATTGCCCACCTGGACCGTGGGCTTACCGATCGCCCAAGACAGCCCCTGCGCTACCCCGCAGGCCACTCGCAAACCGGTAAAGGCACCGGGGCCCGCACCGAACGCAACGGCATCCATATCGGCCACCTTGAGGTTCTTGCGACTGAGTACCTCATCGGCAAGCGAGATCAAGCTTTCGGTATGACGGTTTTTCTCTTTAAAAATGCTACAGACGACTTCGCCGTCGGCCAACAGTGCAGCGCTGGCATAGTCACCGCTCGTTTCAACAGCTAGGATTCGAGTCACGATTTTTGAATTCTGCTTGAGTTATTCCTGAGGCTTCCGTCAGAAACGGATTCTTCCTCTTCACCAGGCAACGCAAAAAGCTGCGCCATCGGACGATTCAAAGCCTCGTTCGTTGAAAATTGTTTCCACCAATCGGCCAAAATACCGACGGCGCCATCTTTTCCGGCCAAGCGTTGCATCTTACTCGAAACAAGCGAATTGCCTCCGCTTACCGCAAAAAATTCAAATGCACGCAAAAGCGTTGTCTTCTGACTGTCAGCCACAAGCACCCATTCCTGCGTGCGGCCTCCCGCCTCCGTTGTCACTGGTGCCACATAGCCCGCTTCTGCCAATCGAGAAAGAATGCGTTCTGCGGCTTCAGGATAAGTATCCGCGGCATCACACAGTTCTTCCACATCCAAGATCGGTGGCTTTTGACGCAAACGCAGATGCACAAGCTCACGCAACATCGCCAAAGCGGTCAAAAATTCGTTACCCGGTCGGTAATAATCCAGGAAGCGCCCCGCTGTGAGTTTAGGAATCGTCGCGGCAATCGCAGCACCGGCAAAAAAGAGATACCAAGCCACATAAACCCAGAGAACAAAGACAGGAATCGCCACAAAAGCGCCGTAAATATTGGTCAGCGTTCCAGCCGTCACCCACATGCCGAAAAGTTGCTTGACAACCAAGCCGCAAACGCTCACAACTGAGCCGCCCACGAGCGCGTGACTGAAATGCACGCGACAAGCCGGCACAAACTTGTAGATCACGGCAAAACCAAAAGCCTGCAGGAACACCTGACCGACGTTGTAAAGCGTCTTGGAAACACCGGGATCAATTCCTTCCAAAGCCATAGCTGCGTAGTGGCCGGTCATAGTAAGACTCACAGCAACTGCCAGAGGACCCACGGTCATCAAGGCCCAGTAAATCAACACTCTTTGAAACCAAGGACGCGGCGCCGTCACCTTAAAAATGCGATTTAGCGTTACGAAAAGCTTGTCTATCAGAAGAAACGCCGTGACAGCCAAACCGAGCAAACCGAAAGTTGTCAGACCTGCGGCGTGCGACGTGAACTGACTGATATAGCCCAGCAACTGCTCGCTATACTGCTCAGGCAGCAAGCTCATCACAATCAAGTCTTCTAGCGCCTGCCTGGCGCCGGCAAAACCCGGAAAAGCGGAAAAAGCCGCAAGCGACAAAGCGAGCACCGGCACGATAGCCGTCAATGTCGCAAGTGCCATCGTGGACGTGACTTCCGTGAGGTCGTTTTCCCGCGCGCGATCGGCGGCAAATCGCAACAGAGTGCGAAAGCTAGAGATGAGTCCTTTTTTGCGCAATTTTTCGCGCAGGGTCAGACGATGACGCAAGCCGAGGCGCCGTCCGGGATTATTCGGAGACGAAGAACGTTCCTGAGTGTTTGCCGATGATGTCATGGAGATGAAAATTGCAGCCTGTTTTGTAATTATCGCAGGCTTGGCGCATAGCAGATGCGATTTGTATTGCCAACGGCTACGGCGGGTTTCTTGAAAAGCCGTCATTGATAAGCCTTTTCAAGCAACAGGCGGCCGCAGTACAATAACACGCTCTTTTTGGTATGAGACACCCTTTTCGTCTCTTTTTGCAATTCGACATTCATGCGCGCCAGTCAATTTTTCATCAAGACGCTCAAGGAAGCTCCGGCCGACGCCGAAATTCCCAGTCAGATTTATTCGGCCCGTGCCGGGCTTATCAAAAAACTTGCTGCAGGTGTGTTCACATTCATGCCGATGGGCATGCGTGTCATGCGCAAGATTTCTGCCATCATCCGAGAAGAAATGGATCGCGCGGGCGCCATCGAGCTATCCATGCCGATCGTACAACCTGCCGAACTCTGGCAGGAATCCGGCCGTTGGGCCAAGTACGGTCCTGAGCTCCTACGATTCAAGGACCGCCATCAGCGCGACTTCGTGATCCAGCCCACAAGCGAAGAAGTGATCACTGATCTGGCGCGTCAGGAAATCACGAGTTGGCGTCAGCTTCCGGTCAACTTCTACCAGATCCGCACGAAGTTCCGCGACGAACGTCGTCCTCGTTTCGGCGTCATGCGCGCCCGCGAATTCGTGATGAAGGACGCATACAGCTTTGATCGCAACGCCGAAGAAGCCGGTAAGTCCTACGAAGTCATGTTCGATGCGTATATGCGCATCTTCACGCGTCTGGGCCTCGTGTTCCGCGCCGTTCGTGCCGACAGCGGCGCCATCGGCGGCTCGCGTTCTCAGGAATTCCAGGTGATCGCCGATGTGGGCGAAGACGTGATCGCCTACTGCCCCGATTCAGACTACGCGGCCAACATTGAACTGGCCGAAGCCTTCTCGCTCATTGACGAACGCAAGGCTCCCGCTCAGGAACTCGTCAAGCACGCCACCCCGGGCAAGGAAAAGTGCGAAGACGTCGCGCCTTTCCTCGGCATTGCACTCACCGACTGCGTCAAGAGCATCGTTCTTGCGCACGACGAAGAAGATGAAAACGGCAATCCGTTGCCCGCCAAGATTGTGCTCGTGCTGCTGCGAGCCGATCATGAGCTCAACGAAGTCAAGGCCGGCAAACTGCCCGAAATGAAGGGCGCTTTGCGCTTTGCCACCGAAGAAGAAATCCACACCCACTTTAACGGCGCCGATCCGGGTTCTCTGGGCCCCATCGGCATTTCCGAAGACGTCGTGGTGTACGCCGATCGCACCGTCGCCAACATGAGCGACTTCTGCTGCGGCGCCAACGAAACGGGCTTTCACTACACGGGCGCCAACTTCGGGCGCGACCTTCCCGAACCCAAGGTTGCCGACCTGCGCAACGTCGTCGAAGGCGACAAGAGCCCGGACGGCAAGGGGCAGATCCGTCTGCAGCGCGGCATCGAAGTCGGTCACGTGTTCTATCTCGGCACGAAGTACTCCGAAGCCATGAAGGCAACCTATCTTGATGAAAACGGCAAGCCTCAGGTTCTCGAAATGGGCTGCTACGGCATCGGCGTCTCCCGTGTCGCGGGCGCCGCCATCGAACAGTGCCACGACGACAAGGGCATCATCTGGCCGGATCAGATCGCTCCGTTTGAAGTCGTCATCTGCCCGATGAACTACGCCAAGAGCGAAGCCGTGCGCGAAGCCGCCGACAAGCTCTACGCCGAATTGAAGGACCTGGGCGCCGACGTCATACTCGACGACCGCGACATGCGCGCAGGCCCCATGTTTGCCGACTGGGAACTGATCGGTGTGCCGCACCGCATCGTAATCGGCGATCGCGGTCTCAAGACCGGTGAAGTCGAATACGTTTGTCGCCGCAGTCTCGACAAGAAGGAGATGCTGCCGGTAGGTGAGGCAGCCTCAATCGTGAAGTCACGCATCGCGAACGCTTAAAGTCCCGACTTCGGTTAACTGATATCCGACGCCGCTTTGCTCAATTCGGGCATAGCGGCGTTTTTTGTAAAAATGGAAGCTCAATTATTTGATTTAAATCAAATTCACTCTCTTCGCTTTGCATTCGTAGCCAGATCAAAAAAGAACTGCCGACGCCCCTCATCTCGATCGCGTCAATAAACCCTTCATTTTTAACGATTTTTTGACTTTTCACTCCTCTCAATCCGTAAGATTCCACTGCCGGCGGCACTCTTTCTTCCGGCACATCTGAGTCTTTCTGTTTCTCTCTCCTTCGGTCCGACAAGGATCTTCCGGTTCCTATGAAATCTTGGATTGAGTGCCGCTGGCGCGGCGTATTATCTTCCGTCGTGATCGGCGCTGCCGCACTGTTTGTCTCCAACACGTACGGCGGCCCGACAGTTCTCTACGCCCTGCTGCTCGGCATGGCATTTCACTTCATCTCCGAAGACAATCGCGCGGTGGCGGGCATTGAATTGTGCGCCAAAAACTTCCTGCGCATCGGCGTAGGCCTTCTAGGCGCACGCATCACCGCCGAAGAACTCGCCCAGCTCTCCGTCGGCTCCATCACGGTTCTCATCACGGGCGTTTTTGCCACCGTTGCCTTTTCGATGCTGCTTAACCGCTGGATAAAGTGGCCTCGTGCCGAGGGTGCTCTGGCCGGCGCTTCGGTTGCCATCTGCGGAGCCAGCGCTGCTGCTGCTCTTGCCCTTGTCATTGACAAGAAGGCCCTGCGTGAACAGGCTCTTTTGGCCATCATTGTTACGGTAACGGCCTTGTCGACGATTTCCATGATTCTCTATCCGATTCTGTGCGAACTGCTCGGGTTTGAATCGTCTCGCGCCGGTTTGCTTCTGGGCGGCACCATCCATGACGTCGCTCAGGTGGTCGGCGCAGGCGCCATGCTTGGAAACGACGCACTTCAGACCGCCACCATGACCAAAATGCTGCGAGTGGCGATGCTTATTCCGATGATGTTTGTGTTTACCGCTTTGTTTGCGGCCAAAGGCGAACACGGTGAACCCAGCGGTCCCAAGACCGTCAATCCGTTTGCTCAAATTCCTCTCTTTTTGATCGGATTCGTTGTGCTCGCCACCCTTAATGTCGCCGGCATCATTCCGATCTCGGTTAGCGACAGCCTTGCGCAAGCCTCTCAGCTACTGATTTTGGTCGCAATGGGTGCGCTCGGTATCAAGACAAGTCTGGGCAAACTCAAGGCTGTCGGCTGGGCGCCGATCATTTTAATGACACTCGACACGATCTTTCTCTTTGTCTGGGTCCTCGCAGGCATATTGCTTGTTTCCTGATTTTCCTCAAGGCGCCTAAGCGGCGCCTATGTGTTACGAAGCTTCAGGCTGTTGCTAAAATGCGCGGCATGGAGGTTTGTGTCTACGAGCCGACAGCTCGACACAATATTAAAATTTGTTGGTTGTGCCTTTGTGGCAAACCTTTCAAACCGGAGAAATCAAAGTGGAGTCGCTGAAGCCTTTGGTGCGCGTGATTGACGACGACGACGCAATGCGTCGCTCGTGGGCCTTTTTGATCGAGGGTGAAGGCTGGGATGTGGCTGTTTATTCCGACGCCCTGGATTTCATTAGTTCCGGCGACTTCCAACGCCCCGGTTGCCTCGTTCTCGATGTGCGTATGCCTCGCATGAGTGGTCTGGAACTGCAGGACAAGATGCGCGAATTGGGTATTGACCTTCCGATCATCTTCATTTCCGGTCACGGTGACATTGACATGGCCGTGCGCACCCTCAAACTCGGCGCCGTTGACTTCCTGCAAAAACCCGTCGACGATCAGCGTCTGTTGACTGCCATCGGCAGCGCCGTGATGAATAACCTCAACCACCGTCGTACGGAGATGGAACTCTCATCCTTCCGTAGCCGCTTGATGCAGCTCACACAACGTGAACGCGAAGTGATCCGCATGGTTGCCCACGGCATGAGCAACAAACAAGTCGCAGAAAACCTCGGCATCAGTGAAAAGACGGTACAGGTACACCGCGGCTCGGCCTACCGCAAACTGGATCTGCACAACGCCGCTGAAATCGCTCGACTGCTGTTGCGTTCAGGCGATCCGCTCTGATCAAAATTTACTTCGTTAGAAAAACCTCCGGATCGGTTTCGGTTCGGAGGTTTTCTTTCGTCTTCGGGACACCTTTTTGCCTAAGGCAAAGACTCTCCTCTCGCAATCAGGACTCGCTTGGCCTTACCGGGAAGCCCACTCATCCAGGGAAAGTCCCGTTCATGACTTTCACGGAAACGCTTGACCTCGTCAATTTCAGAGAGCGTCGCATCCACCATGTCAAGGCCCAGCTCCAGCATTCTGCTGTGACGCGGCGCTATCGCAAAACTCACGACTGCATCACCCGTACGGATCGTTCGTGCAGCAAGATTGACCGTAAAACTTGCCTCTGGATCGGCGCGAAGGACGGCAAAGAGCTTTTTTGAGTCGTCTGCTGTAATTTTGCAAGCCAGCAGTCCGTTGTTAAAGCAATTGCTGTAGAAGATCTCGCCGAAGCTTGGCGCAACCACCACACGAAAGCCTCCTTGCAACAGCCCCCACACAGCGTGCTCGCGGCTGGAGCCACACCCGAAATTCGGACCGGCAACCAGAACGGCGGCCTTTGCCGCTGCCGAAGAATTTAAAACGCAATCAGGATTGAGCGATCCGTCGGCCTTGTGCTTGAGATTGTAGAAAAGGCCCTTATCGAGTCCCGCCTTGTCGATGCCTCGTAGAAATTGTTTGGGCATGATCTGATCGGTATCGATATTGTCAGCTTCTAAAGCAACGGCTCCGGTTGTCAGCGTGGAAAACTTGTCCATTTTGAGCTCCTATCTGTTACAGCGTAGCGGGATCAGTGAGTTTTCCCGTAATAGCGGCAGCCGCTGCAGCGGCGGGACTCACCAGATGCGTTCGGGCTCCTCTGCCCTGACGTCCTTCGAAATTGCGGTTTGTTGTTGAGGCACAACGAACGCCGGCCTGCAAAATGTCGTCGTTCATGGCCAAACACAGTGAGCAACCGCTCTTTCGCCATTCAAAACCAGCTTCCCTAAAGATGTCGGCCAATCCTTCGTCTTCTGCCTGCTTGCGTACGCGCATACTGCCCGGCACCACCTGCGCACGAACGCCCGTTGCCACCTTTTTACCCTTGACAACAGTCGCGGCAGCTCTCAAATCCGAAATACGTGCATTGGTGCACGAACCGATAAAGACGTGCTGCACACAGAGATCAGTCATTCGCTGTCCTGCTTCAATGCCCTGATATTTCTGCGCACGAACGGCCGCCGCTTTCTGTACGGGGTCATCAAACGAAGCAGCCGCAGGCACAGGTTCGTCATAGGCCACACACTGATCGGGGCTCGTTCCCCAAGTCACCATGGGCTTGACCTCGCTTGCGTTGATTTCAACGGTTTTCGCATAGGTTGCATCGTCGTCGGACGAAAGCGTTCCCCAATAGCGTGACGCAGCCTCGAACTCCTCTTCAGAAAAATCAAGCCAATGTGCGCGAACCCACTCAATCGTCTTCTCGTCCGGTGCGATGATGGCACCGCGTGCTCCCGCTTCCACTGTGAGGTTGCAAAGCGTCATGCGCTCTTCAACGGTAAGTGCCGTTACTCCCGTGCCCTGGTATTCAACGACACAACCCAAAGCGCCTCGGGCCGTGATTGCTCTGAGGACAAAAAGCGCCAAATCTTTCGCCGTGGATCCCGGTTTCAATTGACCATTGATACGGATCAACATGGGCTTAGCAAGACGATAGACAAGTGTTTGCGTCGCCAAAATGTGTTCAATTTCGGACGTACCGATACCAAAGGCAAGAGCGCCCAGTGCGCCGTGCGTCGTCGTGTGACTGTCGCCGCAAATCACCACCATACCGGGACGCACCAGACCCTGTTCGTCCATCAGTACGTGTTCAATGCCTTGCGCCGGATCATTGGGACCGTAGAACGCCGTAATGCCGAAGTCACGGCAATTCTTGGCCAAGTTTGAGGCCTGCAGAGCGCTTGCCGCATCGTGAATGACGCGCGGATTGAGATCAGCAGACGGAATGATGTGGTCAACCACGCACAGATGTGACTCGGGCGCCAATACACCGCAGCCGCGTTGACGCACACCGCTAAACGCCTGAGGACTTGTGTATTCGTTGGCAAAGTGAGCATCCACGTAAAGGAGCACCGTTTCATTGTCAATGCGCTTGACCGTGTGGCTCTCCACAATCTTCTCATATAGCGTCTTTGCTATCGCCATCTTCGCCTCCTTGTTATCGCTTATATTTCAGACAATAGGAATTCAACAATGCCTGTATTGTACGCCTCGCCCGCGGGGACTTCGCCTTTACGGACGGTTCTGAAAACACGATTCGCTCGTTTAGAATGCCATCGTTTCTCGTCCGTTGTTTCAACTTCGCCGTCATGCCGCTTCAAGTACGCAACAGTTTCATTCTTTTCTTGTGCGCCGTCATCTGGGGTTCCGCTTTCGTTGCGCAAGCCCTCGGCATGAATCACATCGGTCCGTTTGCCTTCACGTTTGCCCGCTCCATCATCGGCGGTTTGTTTTTGCTTGCCGTGCTACCGATTCTCGATCGCCTGACCCGCAAGAAGAATGAAACGCAGAACGCCCCCAAAACCTCCCCCTGGAGAAACCCAAAACTCTGGACGGGCGGCATTCTCTGCGGCCTCGTACTTTTCATTTCCGAGTCTCTGCAGCAGTTTGGGCTTCTATACACAACGGTGGGAAAAGCGGGTTTCCTGACGTGCTTGTATATCGTCATCGTTCCCGTCGTAGGGATGTTCATCGGACGCAAAACGGGTTTTCTGGTCTGGATCGCAGTTGTGCTTTCCTGTCTGGGCCTCTACTACCTGTGCATGCCGCCTGGAGAGTTTTCGCTTAGCCTTGGCGACGGACTTGTGCTTGCCTGCGCGTTCAGTTACACCGCACACATTCTCGTCATTGACCACTACACGGATCACGTTGACGGCGTGCGCATGAGTTGCATTCAGTTTTTTGTCGGCAGTCTTCTGGGGGTGATTTTGATGATGGCCTTCGAACCGCCCTCGCTGGACGCCATGAAAGCCGCTGCTCCCGCCTTCCTTTACGCCGGCATCTGCAGCAACGGCATCGCCTACACGCTTCAGATCATCGGCCAGCGCGGCGTCAATCCGACCGTGGCTTCTCTGATCCTGAGTCTTGAAAGCGTTGTGAGCGTCATCGCCGGCTGGCTGATTCTGTCGCAATCCATGAATTCCCGCGAACTTCTAGGCTGCACCCTAATGCTGAGCGCCGTCATTCTGGCTCAGCTTCCGAGATCGTTTTTCAAGCGTCTGTTTGCGGGACGCATGAGCCACTGACAGAAAACCGTATCCTACGATTGATTTTCTCAAGCCTGGGGTTGCCTTTGGCCCTAACCACCGACGTTTCGTCGCCATTCGCCTTTATTCGTTTCTGTGGCTAGGAACCGACTCTCGTACAATTTTCCTCAGGCTTACGGACACAAAAAACCGGAAGGTCAGCTATCGATCTTCCGGTTCCTCGTTTCGATGCCGCCGTGAAAGCGGCACCTTGAGAGCTAAAGCTTATTCGGCCTTCTTTTCCTCAGCACCCGGCAGGTAGTCCTTGCTCAGGACCACAGCGTTGTGCTTGGCGCGCAGGCTGTCGAGATAGGCGTTTTCTTCGGCCTGACCGAACATGCCGGCCAGCTCGTTGCGCGTGCCTTCCAGAGCGGAGGCGTCGGGCTCAACCGTCTCGGACTTGGTGATATGCACCAGCGTGTAGCCCGTGGGAGTGCGCACGCCGATATATGCGGGCAGTTCCTTGGCGGGAACTCGCATGAGCGAATTGATCAGGTTGAAGTCCCAACCCAGAGGCTGAGAACGGGACACGGTCACGGCTTTGTCGAACTTCACGTCCTTAGCTTCACCGGACTTGATCTTGGCAAGCAGAGCCTGACCGTCCTTTTCGGCGGCGTCAAGAGCGCGTTCGGTTGTCAGAAGCGAAAGAATATCGGCGCGAACGTCTTCAAACTTGGCGATGTGAGCCGGCTGATAAGCCGTCACGCGAGCGGCAACGAGCGTGTTGGAAGCAACTTCGATGGCCTGCGTGTTGCGCTTTTCAACCAGACATTCTTCACCGAAGAGGCTTTCCATGACGTGCTGGTTGAGGAACTTCTTCTGAACCGCATCGCTCGGGCCTTCAGCCGTCACATTGTTGAGCGTCATGGGCTTGAGGTTGTACTTTTCGATCACGCTCTTGAGCGAATCGCTTTGTTCGTAAACCATGTTGGTGAAGTTGTCGGCTTCTTCGGCAAAGCGCTTCTGGCTTTCCTGATCCTGATAGAGCTTCACGATTTCGGCACGAACGTCGGCCAGGGGCTTGGCGGCCGTCGCCTTGACGCCGGTGACCGAAATGATGTGGAAACCGAATTCGGATTCCACCGGACCGACAATGTCGCCTTCCTTGGCGTTAAAGACCGCGTCTTCAAACGCCGGCACCATCATGCCCTTCGTGAACCAGCCCAGATCGCCGCCTTCCTTGGCGCTGCCCGGATCAGCCGATTCCTTCTTGGCCACGTCTGCGAAAGTCTTGGGGTCAGCCTTGACCTGCTTGAAGATTTCTTCAGCCTTGGCCTTAGCCTTGTCCCTACCCTGACTAAAGTCAATCAGAATGTGGGAGGCACGGCGTTCTTCCGGAGCCTGGAAGCGGCTCATATTCTGCTCGTAGAACGTTTTGATGTCCTCTTCACTCGGTTCGACATTCTTAAAGAGATCGGGCGAGAAAACGACATACTCCACATTGACGGCGTCAGGACGCTCAAACTGCTTCTGATTGTCCGTCCAATACTTCTTGGCATCTTCGTCGGAGACCTTCACCTTGACCATGTATTCACCGACGCTCAGATTGTGCACGGCAGCTTCACGCTTTTCGGTAAGAAGGTTAAAGATGTTACGCGAGGCGGTATCGGGCACCAACGTCGTGCGGGTAATGCCTTCTGTAAGAAGATTGCGGCTGATTTCACCACGGATCATGTGCACGAAATATTCATCACTCATGCCGGAAGCGGCCAGATAGTTGGTGTATTTCTCGGCGTCGAATTTGCCGTCGGTGAGAAAGCGCGGGAAGGTCTTGATCATTTCGATGGCGACCTGTTCGCTCACATGAATGTCTTCAAGAGACGTCTCACCGATGAGACTGCGTTCGTTCATGATCGCTTCGAGCAGCGCGACCTTGGCCTCCTGGCTGTCGAGCATATTGGAGCGGAATTCTTCACCGAGACGCACGCGCAGGTTTTCCAGACGTTGGCGCTTGGCTTCGTCAAACTGCTGCGGAAGGATCGAAACGTCGTCAACCTTGGCGATGGCGCCGTCGTCGCTGATCATTCGGTTGTAGGAATAGATACCTGTGACCACAAAGCTGGGAATCACGAGCACCATGGCAATGAACATCAGCCAGCGCTTGTGATTGCGGAACAACTCAAGAAGCATGAAATTAGCCTTTGGATTAAACAAAAATGCGGACTGCCGCATAAAGCCGCAGGGCCGCTGCGCGCCCACGACAAACGCTGAGCGCACTTTTCTACTCAATAGCCGTGCATTCTAACAAAAGCAAGCTGTCGGCTCGCTTAATTTCGCGCATCAGCCGCGTTGCAAAACGTTTTTTTCGTAACTCTGAAATCAGCCGATCTCGTCGACTGCAAAGACCGGGCACTCCAACCACAGCGCCTGCGGGAATCGACTGAAACAATACCGCTTCATATATTCCCGCGTATCCTCTTCAATCGTTGCGTCGGGCATCGGGTTGCATTGATTGAAGATCACGGCCGAAAGTTCGGCCCCGCGTCGCTGCAGCGCTTCAAGAGACAACACGGCGTGATTGATGGAGCCTAACCTCCCCGAAGTCACGAAAACAAAAGGCCAGTTCTGCGCGCACACAAAATCAACCGTCATTAAATTTTCCGTCAGGGGCACGGCCAAACCTCCGGCGCCTTCGACAAGCACCACATCGTAGCTTTCGGCCAGTTTGTTCGCGCAGTCAATCAAATGAGCGAGATCGATCGGTCGGCCATCGATTTTGGCTGCCAGATGAGGTGACGCCGGGTAGGTGAAAAGTTCGGGCGCGGTGATCCCTTCCTCGTCTTCGGGCAGCGTCACCCCCATCAGACGCCGGTGCAGGCGGATGTCCGGACTGTAGTCTCCGCAACCGGTCTGTACCAATTTCATGGTGGCCACACGACGTCCGCAGCGCAGAAGTTCGCGAGCAAGCCACCCCGTGCAGACGGTCTTTCCCGCATCCGTATCGATGCCGCTCACGAAATGAATTCCTGAAGATAGCTTCACTACATTGTCCTGCATCAGTGCCATCGTTGATCACTCATAAACGGTTGCATTTAATCTGTTATTGGTGTTGTCACGACAAGGATTCTTCTTCAATGACATCAATATTTTCCGGCGTCACGATGGTCACCGGCGTATCAGGATAAGCGCGCTCGAAGGCTCGAATCGACGTCGTCTTGGATTTGTTGCTCGACTTGCATTCGAACGCTCTGACTTTTCCGTTATGGACCTCCAGAAAATCAACTTCATGCTGTTGGCGCGTTCTCCAGAAGAAGATCTCTGCGCCGTCACAACGAAAAGCGTGTTGTTTCAATCGTTCCGTGAAAAACAAATTTTCCCAAAGCGCTCCGACATCGGTTCTCGCCGGCAGTGGAGAAAAGTCTCTGATGATTGCATTGCGAATACCGTTGTCGTAAAAGTAGATCTTCTTGCCAAGCTTGATTTCCGATTGCGGGTTACGTGAAAGCGATGGCACAACCTTGACGATGAAGCACGATTCGAGCAAGTCAATGTAACGCTCAATGGTTTTATTCTGAATGCCGAGTTCGCTGGCCACCGTGCCGTACTTCACTTCGGAACCAACGTTGAAAGCCAAGTATTTGACCAGCTTCATGAGTTCTGTCGGTTTTCGCATTTCCGCAAGCTTGAACAAGTCCTTGTAGAGAACAGCGTCGGCAAAGTCGAGCAAATATTGTTGAGCACGACGAGGCTCGTTGACGACAGCCGGCAGGCACCCGAAGATCATACGATCGTAAATACTGCGCTTGACTTCAATCCAGGATGTGTGCTCGGCAAGTTCAGCCAAAGAAAACGGCCAGAGGTTGTAGGTGTTGAAGCGCCCGGCAGCCGATTCCTTCATGCCTCCGGCGAGTTCAAGCGAGCTGGAACCGGTCACAAAAAGTCTGTTATCAGCATGAGATGAATCCACCATGCGCTTTACGATACGACCGATTCCGGGAACGAACTGAGCCTCGTCGATGACAATGTACGGGAACTGATCCAGAAGCTTGAGATACGACTTCGAATCCGCAAGCAAGGCCAGATCGTCATCATCTTCGCCTGTGAGTATCAAATGCCGCTTGCCTTCGACAAGCTTATTGAGAAGTGTCGTTTTTCCGACCTGTCTCGGCCCCAGAATGATTTCAGCCCGCCCGGACGAATTCGGCGGTGACAACACATTTTCCATCTGCCTGGATATGTACGGAAAATTGAGCATTTTGGTATCGTAATCCCAAATCGTTTAACTTTTTTGGGATTGTAATACCAAAATGTTTAAATTTCGTGTTTTTTGGCTGCCTCAGACTGGTTTCAGTTAACACCCCGAACTCAACGACCTTCTTTGAGCATTGACCGAGATTAACAGCTTATATTTGATCTTTAAATCTTCTCTTCCACCCAATTGCGCGTCACCTTGACGAAACCGACAATCAATGTCTGCAGTTCATCGGGTTCGATCACAAAGGGCGGCATCACGTAGAAGATATTTCCGAAGGGACGCACCCAAATGCCTTCCTTGACGAACTGTGCGGCCAGAATTCTGTTGTCGGCAGCACGCTCGGTTTCCACTACACCGATGGCTCCGAGCACGCGCACGTCCTTAACACCCGAGACTTTGCGCAAAGGCTCCAAACCTTTCTTTAGTTCGGATTCAATACGACGAACCTTGGCTTCCCAGTCTTCGGACATGTATACGTCCATCGCCGCGACAGCCGCCGCGCAAGCAATCGGATTGGCCATGAAAGTGGGACCGTGCATCAATGCATTCGGCGCATGACAACTCACCGTATCAGCCACCGCATTGGAGGTGCACACGGCGCTTAACGTCACCGCGCCTCCCGTGAGAGCTTTTCCGAGCGTCATGATGTCTGGTACGATCTCGGCCCAATCGCAGGCAAATCGCTTGCCGGTCCGACCGAACCCCGTCGCAATTTCGTCAACGATTAAAAGAATGTCGTACTTGTCGCACAAGCGGCGCGCTTCACGCAGGAACTGCGGGTGGTAGAACCGCATAGCGCTTGCACCCTGAACGATCGGTTCGAGAATCAGCGCGCATATTTCGTCCTGTAGCGCTTCGAAAACGCGCTCAAGTTCCTCAATGTCCCCCGGGTTCCATTGACCTCCGAAAACGGAAGACGGTTCATCAATAAAGATGCGCTTCTGCAGCGCTCCTGAAAAAAAGCCGTGCATTCCCGCAACCGGATCGCACACCCCCATCGCGTTCCAGGTGTCGCCGTGATAACCCTTGCGGATCGTCGCGAAGTTCGTGCGCGTCTTTCGGCCTTTGGCCAATTGATACTGCACGGCAAGCTTCATGGCCACCTCAACGGCAACCGATCCGGAATCCGCATAGAAAATCTTCGTGAGCTTCTCAGGCAGCAGACGAGTCAATCGTTTGCCCAGTTCCACCGCAGGTTGATGTGTAAACCCTGCAAACATGACGTGAGTGAGTTTGCTTGCCTGTTTTTGAATCGCCTCGACGATTTCAGGACGGTTGTATCCGAAGGCCGCGCACCACCAACTCGAAGTACCGTCGATGAGTTCTCTGCCGTCTTCCAAAACAATGCGCGCACCATGACCTCCCGCAGCGACATTGACGGGAGGCGGTAAGGTGGCCGACGCATACGGATGCCACAAATGCGCTTCGTCAAAGGTTTTGATATCTTGCGTCTGATATCCGACCTCGGAAACAAGCTCGCGGTCGGCATCAATTGCACTGCCCTTCGTCGTCAGCATGTCTCCGGCAATGGCGGCGTTGATCCCGCACTCGAGTGCCGCCTTCTGAACTTCTCGTGACAAACGGGCTCTTCCACCCGCAAAGCGCAACTGAGCCTTGGGATTGATCAGTCGAAACAGAGCGACAGACCTCAGAATCTCTTCGTCGGACAGGAGCGGCTGATGCTCGAGCGCCGTGCCGGCAATGGGCGAGAGAATGTTGACGGGAATCGAAAGCACGTTGAGCGCACGCAATTGAAGTGCCAAATCGATGCGATCGCTTTCGCTCTCCCCCATCCCGATGATGCCGCCCGAGCAGACGTCCATGCCAACCGCGCGTGCGTTCATGAGCGTTTTGACTTTGTCAGCGGTTGTATGTGTCGAGCAGAGTTTTCCGAAATACGATTCACTCGACTCAAGATTGCAGTGATAACGCACGACGCCTGCTTCAAAGAGACTTTGCAGTTCCTTCTCAGTCAACAGACCCGCGCTCAGGCACATCTGAAGATTCGTTTCCTTGCGAATAACTCGCACGAGTTCAATTGTTTCACGCACTTCACGCGCAGAGAGCTTTCGGCCGCTCGTCACGAGCGAAAATCGCGTGAGACCGTTTGCCTGTGCTTGTTTTGCAGCTTCGAGCGCCTTGTCGGCATTGATGAGCGGATAGATGGGAATGCCTGTGACAAAACGCCGCGACTGGGAGCACCAAGCGCAGTCTTCCGAACAACGGCCTGATTTGGCATTGATGATGCCGCAGAAGTTAAAAACCCGATCTGCGAACTTGATCGTCGCCTCTTTGGCGGCGGCCACGAGCGTCTGCGTGGAATACGCGCTCAGTTTCAGAGACTCCTCCCGAGTCGGCACGCGTTCCAGCGATCTGACGGTAAAGTCCAGGCAGGCGTTTTTTTCGGCTATCGGTTCCATTGTCTGCTTCTCATCCTTGAATTCTCTTGTGTGGCGGTCAGAAACTAATATATTGCAAATAAGCTGTTATCGCCTCTTTTTTTTCTTAACACATCAACCGTGCAGGGAAGAAAAAGAGTCCTTAAAAGCAATGTTGTTCAATTTCGACCGTCTCGGCGAACAGGCAGGATACCAAACATCCTCATCCGTTTCGCTTGTTTTGAAACGAGAATTTGCAGACAATAAAAAACCCTGAAGATACAAATCTACAGGGCATTCGGTGCTATGGCGGAGTGGACGGGACTCGAACCCGCGACCCCCGACGTGACAGGCCGGTATTCTAACCAACTGAACTACCACTCCGCAGAGCTTTTCAAATTGTCAAATTAATCGTGGCGGAGTGGACGGGACTCGAACCCGCGACCCCCGACGTGACAGGCCGGTATTCTAACCAACTGAACTACCACTCCGTTCGGATCAATTTGTTCTTCAAACTTTCGTCTGAAGAGAAGCGCATTTTACAGACTCTTTTGAAAATTGCAAGTCCTCAATGAGTTCTTTGCTTTTCAAAACTTGGCTGTGTTCTGCACAACGACTGCGCATTCTACAGAAAAATAGGCATTTGCCAAGAGCTCAAACAAATTTTTTTGAGGCCGGAAAAATTTCCCTTGAAATATCAACGAACGCCGTCAGAAACAGCTTTCTCAGAATCGCTGAAAACTTTCACTCAAGTTTCAGGCTTTTATTGCATCGCTTAACGCTGACAAATCGATGACAGGCATTTTTCCGGATGCAGCCTCCTCCGGTACAACGAACGGCACCATATACCAAGGCAGGTAGGTTACGGCGTTGTCTCTTTCAATGTTGCCACGACAAAAGACTATGGCTCGCTTCAGATTCCATTTGTCGACCGCAAGCACCTTTGAAAGCGCAGAATGCTTTTTGTAGTCTTTACAGTAGAGGCCGTAAAGCCCCTGACTTCAGCCAGGGGATACAAGGCCGATCGTGCACCGCACGATAACAAACGGGCAATACTGGCGCGTATATAAAATTTCAGGCATGATTCTCTGATCATGAAAATCATCTGCGGTTTCCAGTACGAACTCTATACGACAGACGAGCAGCGCTCTGCATTGAGCAGAAACGCCGGCTGTCGTCGTTTCGTGTTCAACAAAGCCCTGAAACTGCAAAACGAGCGCAAGAAAAACAGTCTTTCTCTCTTGCGCTACAAAGAGCTATGCCTCGAGCTTGTCAAATGGAAGAACGAGGAAAAGACTGTTTTTCTCAGAGAGGCGATGTCCCAACCTCTGCAGCAGGCGCTCAAGGACCTCGATCGAGCCATTGCCGACAGTTTTCGTCCTAAGAACGATCCTGCCCGTAAAGAATGGCCGAAATTCAAATCCAAAGATATCGGAGACGGCTTTCGCATTCCGCAGTTCAAGCCTGAACATATCGATGATGTTAACGGCCGCGTAAAGTTGCCCAAGATCGGCTGGATGCGCTACCGCAAAAGCCGTCCGCTTGCATTCAAATGCGCTGATGGTTCCATGAAGTCCGGCACGGTCAGGCAGATTCACATTAGGAAGGATTGCGGTCATTGGTTCGTGGTCTTCACGACGGAATTTGACATTGAGATGCCGGATCCAAAGGAACTTGATGTCGGCATTGATCTGGGCGTGGTTCATGCGGTGGCTACGAGCGACGGTCAGTTTTTCGATCTCAATACGGGCAGAATCAAAGAGCTCGAAAAAGAGATTGCTCGCTATCAACGAAAAGTGGCCCTGAACAGATCCTCGAGGCTGAAGCTTGCAAAGGAAGGACGGGCAGAAGCGTTCGATAAAACGAAGCCGAGCCGCAAACGCAGAAGATTGTTGGAAAAACTGCAGAAACTGCACAGACGAGTTCGTAATATTCGCCGTGACTTTCAGATGAAAACCGCGCACACGCTCGCGCAGGAGTATGGCTGCGTGTACGTGGAAGATCTCAAGACGCGCAATATGACGAAGAGTGCCAAGGGAACGCTCGACAATCCGGGTAAAAACGTCAAACAGAAGTCCGGATTGAATCGGGCGATTCTGAGGACGGGCTTTTTTGGTATGCGGCAAGCGATTGAATGGCAGCAATACAAGGCCGGAGGCTATGTAGTTGCCGTTCCCGCGGCTTATACGAGTTGCGAGTGTCCGTCATGCACGTACACGGATAAGCGCAATCGACCGCGTCAAGCGCAGTTTCGCTGCATCGGTTGCGGGTATGAAAACAATGCCGACATTGTCGGCGCAATAAACGTGAGGAGGAAGGGCCGGACAGGTCCGAGCGCACACGATCAAAAGCGCATCGCTCGTGAAGTGAGCGCAGGAGCCGTCGTGCCTTTTGCACGAAACTCCGGCGCCAACAGCGAGAACCAACCTCTTGGAGTTGCGTAAGCAACTCCGAAGGAATCCTCTGATTTTTCAATCAGGGGAGGACGTCAACGGATTTGATCTCTATCGGAGTGATGTCTCGTCCGTTTTGGATGACGAAATCAACTTCTCCCAGGCGTTTGGAGTTGTAGTAACGCAGTGCAAAGCCGTTGGCATGCAGTTGTTGCGCAAACAGATTCTCCAGTACGCTACCAAGATTGACTTCGACGTTGCCTTGCAGAATATCGAACTGAATGTTCTGCATGCTTGCTGCGGCAAGCAAACCCGTGTCGCACAAGAAAAGCTTAAAGAGATTTCGCTTTTCGCTTAAACCCAGAGGCGATGTTGGCTGTGTGACGTTGAAGCATGGCAAGACCACACCTGCGTCGGAAAGCCAAATAAATGAATTCTCATAACGCAGAAGCCGGGCTGACTTCGCAATGTCGGAAAGAACGAAACGACGATTTTTGGCTTCCAACTGGGAAGGAATTACATCAAAAATTTCCCTAATCTTTTCTTTATCTCTGTCAGCGTAGCGTGCAATGTCGAGGCGGTAAAGCGCAAGGATATCGTTCTGGATGGCAAGGATCTGCCCGATGTCGTGCGTGGCAATATAGGTGCAGACACACTGGAGCATCCCGCCGACAACCATGTATGCGTATAAGAGCTGCATCATGCTGTTGTGAACGGTTTCAGCTACAGGTTGCAATGTCTCAAAACACGTCTTGAGGTAGTCGAAAGTCTCGGGCTGAAGGCCGCAGGCCATACAAAACTCCGAAAAATCTAACGGATACATCGTCAACGGCGTTTCAAAACCGACGGGAAAAGACGGGACGGAATTTGTCTTGACACCTAATAGAGAACCTGACTCGATGTAGTCAAACCGTCCGTCCTCAACCAGAAACTTTATCGCGGCTCGCGCCTGTGGGCAGTCCTGAATCTCATCGAGAAAAATGAGTGTTTTCCCGGGAACCAACGGCCGACGTAGATATGCGGAGAGCGCGGCGACAATGGCATTGGCATTGAGCGAACCGGCAAACACGGCCTTGGCCTTCGGTTCTGTCACAAAATTTATTTCTACAAAGTGTTCGTAGTATTGCCGCGCAAAATGACGGATAAGCGTTGTTTTGCCGATCTGACGGGCGCCAACTACGCACAAAGCGCTGCGTCGAGGTGCTTCCTTCCAGGCAATCAGCTTCTGTAAGGCTTTGCGAGCAAGAAAGAGCTTTTCATTGGGATCATTTGTAACGTTTTTCTGAAAATTCTCGACCAAAAACGTAGAAATCACCTCAGTTTTTGCAGTGCGCACAAAAACCAAGTTAAGCCGACTCTCTAGCGTTTTGCGCCGTCAAACGGTCGCTGCATTTCAATAATTTCCAGCAATCGTTTTTGTGACGGCGTGTTCTCGAGGCGATCTTTCGGCAGAAATTGCTGATCAAATTCAAATGCCGCCTCCTGGCTGATGTTGTAGACGGCATCATCGCTGTAGCGACCGGCAAAGGACTCCGGTCTCTTTTCCTGCAGCGGACAGATCTGTAGAGCAACAAAGTACTTGTTGTCAGCCGTTCGAATCCCAAAATTTTCCGCAGGCTCAAACCCCACTCGCGAGTAGTAGAGAGGATCTCCGCACAAGACAATCGCTGCATACCCCTGCCGTATGGCTTCTTTGCGAGCGTGGTCAATCAAACGGCGCCCCACTCCCTTCTTTTGGTACGCCGGAAGCACGGCAATCGGCCCGAGCGTGAGAACCTCTCGCACGACACCGTCGTCACCCGCTATCGTTCCCTTCACGAACATCACGCAACTGACTATCTTGCTGTCTGCAACCGCCACAAAGGCAAGCTCTCGCACGAAGTTTTCACTGCTGCGCATGACGTGCACCAGGTAATGCTCCGTGCAGCCCGGAGCGTATACGTTCCAAAACGCCTCGCGAACAACCTTTTCCGTCTCCGCATAATCCGCCGGCGTCTCTAATCTCAGCTCAATATTCATATGCTCAACTTCTTTCATACCTTTATCCGCCGCAGTTTAGCGGACTCGAGCCAGACATCCCCAGACACCGATCAGCGTCAGCAACACCCAAACGGAAAAGCCAATGGCCATCATGGTTTCCGTCACCGGCATCGGCATGGAAGCAATCACGAGGTTGGGAATCACCGAGCCCACGTAAGCCGACAAATAAAGTGCCGAGATGACGCCGGCACGTTCCTGAATCGAAGTTCCCGCCAGGAGGAAACGCAGACCGCTTGAACAGGCCGCACCGTTGCCGGCACCTGTCAAGGCAATGCTGATCAACAATACCCACACGGACGGATGAATAAGCGTTCCGAAAGCCACCAGAGCTGCCGCTGTAAAGAGCAAAATGGAGCGCTTGAGCGTGGGACGAGGCTCAAATCGCCCTGCAAAGACACCCATGGTCGCATTGGGAACGATCAAAACGAGATACAGGACACCGGCAAGGAGTGCATTGCTGTGTCCGAAGACAGCCTGACACAGATACGCCGAAAAGCCTTGAAGAAAGCTGCCAACACCCCAGGTTCCCACAAAAGCAATGGCGCTTGCGAAAAAACGACGACGCAGGTGCACGGGCAAGGCGATCTTGGGTACAAAGACGCTGCCCAGAGATTCGCTTCCAAAGCGCATGGTTTCGGTGGAAGCAAACGCCAATCCGGCACAAACAACGAGAAGCACAACAGCGCAGTCAAAAAGTTCGGCAGGCGTCAAAACACCGCTTTCAAGCACCAAACCTGTGATCAAGGTTCCGAGCGACAAACCGATATTGGGCCCTGCCGCCGTCAGAGCCGTGCCGAGCCAGGGATACTTGAGCGGGGCCGAGTCAACCACCCAGGACATCGCGGCACTGGACGCAAAGCCGCAGGAAAAACCCTGCAGAAAACGACCGATGTAGATTTCAGAGGCCTCAAGTGCATTGGCGTACATGAGGCTTGCCGCCATGCCGAGCAAAAGTGCAGCGAGAACCACCGGCTTGCGGCCGAAGAAGTTCGAAAGGCGCGCAAAGAAAAACAGCGTGAGCACGCAACCGGCGAAATAGCTCACCACCGTCATGGCTATTTCGGATTCGCTCAAGCTCAGCCCGCTTCGCCACTCGGCCATCATCGGAATGGCGATGGCCGCAGCAATAAAGGTGCAGATAAGACAGGCTGTCGCGGCCACAAATGTGACGCCGCGACGCGGAAAATCGTTGTCGGTCTTGGCAAGTGACTTGTGAAAGACGGTGGTCATGGTCTTTTGTTTGCGAAACGGTATGGGAGCGAGATTATTCCACCATCCAAAGCGCGCCACATCCCGAAGGATAGGTTGCTCACAAAATTCGGCAATTTTTCGACACGGTCAGCCGATTACATCGTTTTTTCGGCTCCTTCGAACAAGTCACTGACTGGGTCACCTTGAAGCAGTACGGATTTTTTGGACACTTAGGAGTCCAAAAATTCCATACCACTTCAGTGATGGTTGATTCGGGAAACCCAAATCAACCATCTTTTCCGTTAGCACCAAGGCTTTTCCTTGGCGATTTCCTTACCGATGATGCGGCCGTTGACAAGGCAATCCAGCGTAGCGCAGCTTCCCAGACGAACAGCTCCATGCACGCCGCTGATGTATAAGCGCATTGCCTTTGCCGGAGATGTCCTGTCGGGAAAAGAGGTGCTGTTAGCTGCGGAAGGAATTGCTGTCGACCCGTCATTTCACATTTGTCGACACGAAATCGAACAAGGGCGTTTAGTTCGGGTACTTGCCGGCTGGCACAGGCCGCCCTGGGATTTGACCATCACCGTTTGTGACAAACGTGTGACGGACAGCAGAATTCTTAATTTCTGCAGGCTGTTTGCGGAGTACGAGAAAAAGGCTTCGGCCATGCGTCTGCGTCACATGCACAAATTTTTCCTTGAACGAGATCTCAACAGCCGATAAAAAAGAGGCTGGCACCTGTAGCAGGACACCGGCCTCTTTACTCGTTTTGCTCGCAGAACGCTACTAGAGACTGCCCCCTTTGAGCGTTGTAGACGTCCCTGCTCGAGGCTGCCAGCGCATGGCTCGGCGCTCCACAACGCCGACGATCCAGTCGAGCACCAAAGCAAACGCGGTCAATACCAGGATGCCAGCCATCACGGTATTAATGTCAAAAACACCCTCGGCCTGAAGAATCAGGTAACCCACACCGTGGCTCGAGCCCAGATATTCACCGACCACCGCACCGACAAATGCCATGCCGACTGATGTATGAAGCGATGAAAATACCCAGCTCATGGCCGACGGCAGATAAACGTTTTTTAGCAACTGCTGACGATTGGCCCCAAGCATACGAGCAGATGCCAAAACGTTCGGATTGACTTCCCTGACCCCCTGATAGACATTGAAAAACACGATAAAGAAAACCAGCGTCACGCCCAGCGCTACCTTACTGGCGATACCCAACCCGAACCAAACTGCAAAAATCGGAGCAAGAATCACACGAGGCATAGAGTTGAGCCCCTTGATAAAGGGATCAGCCACCGCCGCGGCAAACGGCGTGAGCGCAAGCCACATACCGACCAAACCTCCGCTTATCGTACCGAAGGCAAACGCGAGAATCGTTTCAACAAGTGTCGTCCACAAGTGCGCATAAATGTCAGCGTTGACGACAAACCAATCCCAAATTCTCGAAAAAATCACCAGCGGTTCGCCGAAGAAAAAAGCCGCTTGGTTATCGTTATCAAAAACAAAGGCTGGTATGAGGCCGGGTTTGGTCAGTGCCCACCAAACGAAAAAGATCGCAGCCAGAAGGCCGAATTGCCAAACTCGAAGTTTGAAGCGATACTTTGCCACTTGATTGCTGTTCATTTTTGTCTCCCGAGTCTTTCTTTTCTAATTCCGCATTTACCGTTGTACTTTTCGCTGCTGCTGAGCATAGCCCTTGAGCACTTCTTCTCGCAGCACCGACCAGATGGCCGTGTGCAGCTCGATAAAGCGGGGCGTCACGCGCACCTCACTGACATCTCGGGGTCTGGGCAGATCAATCGAGAACTCGCCGATGGGATGACTCTCGGGGCCCGCACTCATCACCACGACGCGATCACTCATCGAAATGGCTTCATCCAGATCGTGCGTAATGAAAAGCACGGCTTTGCGCTTTGCCTGCCAAAGATTGAGCAGCTCGTTTTCCATCAGCTGCCGCGTCTGAATGTCCAACGCCGAGAAGGACTCGTCCATCAAAATGATGTCGGGATCCTTAATCAGAGTCTGAGCCATCGCCACGCGCTTTCTCATGCCTCCCGAAAGATGATGCGGATAACGATCTTCAAACCCGGACAAGCCGACGCGGGCCAACCACTCGCGGGCTCTTTCAGCGGCTTCTTTCTCCGGCACCCCCTCGAAAAGAAGTCCTGCCGCCACATTGTCCAGCGCACTCTTCCAGGGCATCAGGCTGTCAGCCTGAAACATATAGCCGGCTCGGCGATTGAGGCCGACAAGCGGTTCTCCGAAGATACTCACAGTCCCGGCGCTGGGTTCCAAAAGGCCCGCACTCATATTCAACAAAGTGGATTTACCGCAACCGGTGGGACCGACGACGCTCACGAATTCACCGTCGGCCACCGTCAGATCCACATTTTTGACAGCCGTATATGTGGACATCATCCCGGAATCATCACTCACAAAAGTACAGGCAATGCCTTTGAGTTCTATTGCAGCTTGAGACATTTGATTCTTAGTGTTGTTTTTCAAAAATGAACTTGCCTATGCCCAAATATGCATTACGCTCAGTTAGGGTACTTTTTGTGCGCCGCTTCCACGAACTGATTCGTAAAGACCGCTTTGTAATCCGGTTTGAAGTTGTCCAGCTTGTCGTTAACGATCTGGAGTGATTTAAACGAAATGGCAGGCGCGCCCTCCGGAATAAAACCGTCTTTGGAAAGCGCAGGACGGTTCTTCATAAAGCCTGTCACATAAATCTCCTTGTTGCCCAGGAAGTACGACTCGGGAACAGCTTTGACGATATCCTCGGCCGTAGCCTTTGCAAGCCAGCGATCCGCGCGGACCACTGCATTCGTCAGTCCCTGAATGATTTCCGGATTTTCCTTAATGTAGCGCGTTGGAGCATAGAGGCACCCCGCTACCATTGGACCTCCGAAGATTTTGTCGCTTTCTTCCACAACACGGGTATCGGCGACAATCTGAATCACATTGTCTTTTTCGAGCGTTGCGATGACCGGATCGAGATTGACAAACGCATCAATTTGTCCGGCACGCATAGCGGCAACAGCCGCGGCCGAAGCACCCACACCGATGAAGGAGACATCCTTGGGTTCAATGCCGGCATTGCGAAGGATAAAAATGGCAATGGCGTGCGAACTTGATCCGGGCGCCGTCACACCGATTTTCTTGCCCTTAAGATCTGCCATTGATTTGAAATTGGGCATGGTCTTCTTGCTTACGGCAAAAACGCACTGCGGCGCTCGACCCTGAAGCACGAATGCCTGCATGGCCTGACCTCTTGCCTGCATGGCCAGAGTATGCTCGAAAGCACCGGAAACCACATCCGCAGACCCGCCAACAACGGCCTGAAGTGAACGGGAACCACCCTGGAAATCAATGATCTCGACATCAAGCCCCTCGTCTTTGAAGTAGCCGAGACTTTCGGCAATCGAAATGGGCAGATAGTAGTAAAGTGCCTTGCCGCCGACTGCAATTTTGACGGATTTGTTTGCCGCGAAGACGGTCGGCGACGAACACACGGCAACGGCAGCAGCTGCTGAAACGATGATCTGACGGCGGGTAAAGACCATTTTTGAATTCTCCCTAATAAAAAACGCACATCCCCGAAGGGTGTGCGTCTGTTTTCAACTTGCTTATAGCCTGAATTTTGTGCTTTTAGGAGGCGGTTGGAAGTTCCGACTTTTGGAACCTTAGGGTATTCGGCTCCCTTTCCTACACTTCCTGCGCCGACGCACACGCGCACGGCCTCCCGGTGTCTACCAGTAGCAGCAGACCCAGAGATAGCAAGCGCAATCGACCGTGAGCCTTGGTGAAAAGGCCCTTCGTGACGAAGGTCGATCGTATGTGCGTCATTTGGTTGTCCAATTCCTAATTTCGTGCCATCACAAGCACTATTTTGTGAAAGGTAGCGCAGGAACAGAATACTGTCAATAACAGAAAGTGCTTAGAAAAGTCTGCAGATTGCCATTTCTTTGAAGACTTGGAATTTCAAGGAAATCAAAAATCGACTGAAGAATTCGCGGTGCAATATTGAAGCCAGATATCCAATGACAGGCATTCCTCGACATTGATCACTCGTTGTGCTCACCCGTAAGTCACCATTTTTGGAAAAAAACACCTCGAATGTTGAATGCAGACGACAAAAAACCTCGCAAAATCAATATCTTGCGAGGTTCTAGCGGATGTTTGGTGGATGCTGAGAGTCTCGAACTCCCGACCTACGCCTTGTAAGGGCGCCGCTCTACCAACTGAGCTAAGCATCCATCCTTCAACTCATCGTCAAACAAGTTGATTATTGTACAGCATCCTTGAGTTTTTTGCCAGCACGGAACTTCGGCTGCTTGCAAGCGGCGATCTTGATGGTTTCGCCAGTCTGCGGGTTACGACCCGTGCGTTCAGAGCGTTCGGAAACCGTGAAGGTGCCGAAGCCAACCAACGACACGTCTTCACCCTTCTGCAGGGAGGTCGTCACGGCTTCGATGAAAGCTTCGAGAGCGAGGCCGGCCTTGGCCTTGGTGATGTCGGCAGACACGGCGATCTGTTCGATCAGTTCGTTCTTATTCATGGGTATCCCCTTAGTGTTGTTACGCCCTTTGGGCAGTCAAAGAAAAATCTTGAGCACTATAGCCTAAAAAAGGCTCAGCACCAAGCGAAATTGCCCGAAAAGCCTAGAAAACTAAGGCAATGTTGACATTTTGTGTCGTTTTTGCCAACAGGCAAGAAAAACGCCCGCTCAAGATCCTCTCAAACGGGCGCTGTTGCAATGTCAGCGCTTCACCGACTTAGCAGTTGCAGTGACCTCCGGCCGTCGTCGCCTCACCGGAATCAACTTCCTGAGACTGTGCGACAACGTCGGCCGCTACCTCTTTTTCCTTCTTGGGTTCCAGAGGTGTGGGTTTGCTCACCAAAGCTTCTTCAAGTACCTTGTCAATCCAACGTACCGGAACAATCTCGACGGCCTGCTTGACATTGTCGGGCACTTCCTCGAGATCCTTGACGTTTTCTTCCGGAATCAATACCTTCTTGATGCCGGCTCGAACCGCCGCAAGAAGCTTTTCCTTCAGGCCACCGATTTCGAGTACTTCACCGCGCAACGTGATTTCGCCGGTCATAGCGATGTCGCTACGAACGGCAATCCCCGTCATTGCAGAAGCCAAAGCCGTCGTAATGGCTGCACCGGCACTCGGACCGTCCTTGGGAACAGCCCCTTCCGGGAAATGAATGTGCCAATCGGTCTTGGCAAAGACTTCCGGATCGATGCCAAGCTTCACGGCACGCGCACGAACCACACTCAAGGCAGCCTGCACGCTTTCCTTCATAACGTCGCCGAGAGACCCCGTGCGAACCACATTGCCGCGGCCCGGGAAGCAGACGGCTTCCACCGCCAGCGTATCTCCGCCCACACTCGTCCACGCAAGTCCGTTGACCTGCCCCACACGAGCTTCGGTGGGCGCCACACCATAACTGAACTTGCGAACGCCCAGATAGTCGTGCAAGTTCTTGGGCGTCACACGCACCTTACGCACACGAGGCTTTGCGGTCTTGGCTCCTTCCTTGCTTTCGTCGGAGGCTTCTTTTGCAGCCTTGGCGACAAGCTCGTCTTCCCGCTCGCACTGCTGACGAACGATCTTGCGAAGGATCTTGCTGATGGCGCGCTCCAACCCGCGAACGCCGGCTTCACGCGTGTAGAAGCGAATGATGTCTAGGACCGCTTCTTGCGTGACTTCGGCTTCAGTCTTCTTGAGTCCGTTCAAACGCATCTGCTTGGGCAACAGGTGCTCCATCGCAATGTGAACTTTTTCGTCCTCGGTGTAGCCGGCCAGATCGATGGTTTCCATACGATCAAGCAACGGCGGATCAATGGCATAGCTGTTGCTTGTGGCCACAAACATCACGTCGGACAAATCAAAGCCGACATCAACGTAGTGATCCTCGAACTCGCGATTCTGTTCCGGATCGAGCACTTCGAGAAGCGCCGCGGAAGGATCTCCCCTCACTCCGGAACCCAGTTTGTCGATTTCGTCCAAAAGAAACAGCGGATTCTTCACTCCCACCTTAGCCATGGCCTGGATGATCTTGCCGGGCATCGAACCGATATAGGTACGGCGATGACCGCGGATGTCGCTTGAATCCTGAACACCGCCCAAGGCAACGCGCACATACTTGCGGCCGGTAGCGCGTGCAATCGACTCACCCAGACTGGTCTTGCCGACGCCGGGCGCACCGACAAGACACAAAATCGGCGACTTGATCTTATCCACGCGGCGCTGCACTGCCAGATATTCAAGGATGCGTTCCTTGACCTTTTCCAGCCCCCAGTGATCTGAGTTGAGAATCTCCTCTGCTTTTTTAAGATCCTTGTTGACTTCGGTCTTTTCCTTCCATGGCAGGGAAATCAGCGTTTCGATGTAACCGCGCACCACCGTAGCTTCAGCGTTCGAAGGCGACATCTGCTTGAGCTTGTTGAGCTCATCCAAAGCCTTTTCTTCGGTCTTGGCAGGCATGCCGCATGCCTTGATCTTGTCGCGCAGAATCGCAATTTCGTCATTGCCGTCGACACCTTCGTCATCGGCTCCGAGTTCCTTGCGAATCGCCTTCATCTGCTCGTTGAGATAGTAGTTTCGCTGGTTTTTTTCCATCTGCTTCTTGACGCGACCGTGGATGCGACGCTCCACCGCAAGAATGTCCATCTCGTTGTCAAGAATATCGATGATTTCGTTCAGACACCCCTGAAGCGTCGTTTGATCCAGGATCTTCTGCTTGCGAGCGTTGTCAACCGGCAACTGACTTGCCACCGCATCAGCCAGCTGCATAGCAGTTGCGCTTTCACGAATCGGTTGCAACACCTCTTCGGGCAGTTTTTTGCTTTCCTGCGCGTACTCAATAAAGCGTTGCAAAACGGCGCGACGCGAAGCTTCTTCGTTGGTCGTACCCTGCACCACACACGGGTGAGGCGTGAAGGTTGCGCTGTAACCGTCCTTCGGATTGGAAGAAATGCTCTGAATGTCAATGCGCTCGTCAGCCTCAACGAGCACCTTAAGGGTGCCGTCGGGGAGCTTAAGCATCTGCAGCACGCGCGCCAGGGTACCTGTCTTGTACAAATCCTCAAGTTTGGGATCATCCCTACCGCTTTCCTTCTGGGTCACCAACGCAATCGTACGATCCCCGTTCATAGCGGTGCGCACAGAACGAATCGTGAGCGGTCGGCCGATGAAAAGCGGAAGAACAGTGTGAGGAAACACCACCAGGTCGCGGATGGGAAGCAATGGAGCCTGCATCGGCGCGGCTTGCGTGACGTTAACGTTTTCAGTCATAAAAGAGTTTCTCGTAATCGAAAAAAGTTTTCCGGATTGCTTATATGGAGACAACCTCGGTCTTTTTCAAGACGGTTGATGTCGAGGGGAAAGTCGATCCGGCAGGCATTCGCCTTGTGTCGAATCCATTGTACGAACAAAAACGGCTGCTCAACCGCAGCAAAGCAACTCTTTGCTTAAGGTTGGCAAAAAGAACGAAAGATCAGGCAAAAAAGACGCTTACGCGACCTCATGCAGTCGCTGCGTTGAAAGCGTGACGGAGTTTCAAAGCTCCGTCGCGCTTTCCAAGTAAAAGTCAGCGAAAAAAAGCTTTACATTCAAGTGTTTTTGTTATCCGCATCGGTCTGCACAACCGTACGTGGGCCGTCAATGAGATCGGCTCTCACCTTACCATCCTTGACGTCACCTTCAGACTCGAGCTTCACAGTACCGACTTCGGGCTTGGCTGGCACTTCGAACATAGCGTCAAGCAAAGCCGCTTCAACAATGCTGCGCAAACCGCGTGCACCGGTCTTGCGTTCCATTGCCTTGTGAGCAATGGCTGCCAGCGCTTCGGGTGTGGCTTCGAACTTCACGCCTTCCATCGCAAAGAGTTCGGCAAACTGTTTGATCAAGGCATTCTTGGGCTCGGTCAGAATCGAAATAAAAGCCTTTTCATCGAGTTCTTCGAGTGTTGCGACCACCGGCAGACGGCCCACAAGTTCGGGAATCAGGCCGTACTTCACGAGGTCAGAAGGTTCGGCCTGAGCAAAAAGCTCGGTGAGCGATTCTTGGGATTCGCTGTGTACCTGGGCACCGAAACCGATGCCGCTTCTCACGGAACGGCGGCGAACGATCTTTTCAAGACCGTCAAACGCACCACCGCAGATGAACAAAATGTTGCTCGTGTCAACCGCCACCATCTTGCCGCGCGGGTTTTTGCGACCGCCTTCAGCTGGAACATTGCAGACCGTACCTTCGATGAGCTTCAGAAGGGCCTGCTGAACGCCTTCACCTGAAACGTCGCGTGTGATTGACGGGTTTTCGCTCTTGCGGGCAATCTTGTCGATTTCATCTAGGTACACGATGCCGCACTGAGCGCGTTCAACATCACCGTCGGCCGACAGCAAAAGCTTGTGGATGATGTTTTCCACGTCTTCGCCCACATAGCCAGCTTCCGTCAAAGTCGTCGCATCGGCAATTGCAAACGGCACATTGAGCGTACGCGCCAACGTCTGAGCTAGAAGCGTCTTACCGGAACCGGTGGGACCGACAAGCAAAATATTGGACTTTTGCAGTTCGACGCCTTCGGCTGTGGCCTTATGCTTCAAACGTTTGTAGTGGTTGTAGACCGCAACAGACAACACACGCTTTGCTCGCTGCTGCCCGATCACGTAGTTGTCGAGATGCTCATAAAGCTTTTGCGGCGTCGGGATCGGAGCCGACAAAATATCGGCAACTGACGCATCAGCACTCGAATCGGCCGCTGCTGTGTCGTGAGAGGAGGAAGTTGAAGCACCACCTCCAATAGCCGACATCATGCCTCGAATGCAACGGTCGCAGATGAGAAAGCCGCGATGAGTATCAATCAGCGTTTCGACGTCGTTTTTATGGCGCCCGCAGATGGAGCAACGCAGATCGTTTTTTTCCATGAAAATCGTAAGCCTTTCGCTTTGAAAAAAGTTTTATATGTCGGGGTTACTCGCCGCGGCGGGTATAAATGCGATCAATGATGCCGTATTCGAGGGCTTCGGTCGGACTCATGTAGTAGTCGCGGTCGGTGTCGCGCGTAACGATATCGAGAGACTTGCCGGTGCGTTCGGAAAGAATGCCGTTCAAAAGTCCCTTCAAGTCCTGAATCTCGCGAGCCTGAATCTGGATGTCGCTGGCCATGCCGCGGCTACCGCCCGAAGGCTGATGAATCATAATGCGGGAATTGGGAAGCGAATAACGCTTCCCCTTGGCACCGGCAGCCAACAGAAACGCTCCCATGGAAGCGGCCATGCCCACACAGATGGTCTGCACATCGGGCTTGATGAACTGCATCGTGTCGTAGATCCCCAAGCCGGCATAGACGGATCCACCCGGGCTATTAATGTAGAGCGAAATATCCTTGTCGGGATTTTCACTTTCAAGGAACAACAGCTGGGCAATCACGAGATTGGCCGATTCGTCGTTGACTTCGCCCGACAGGAACACGATGCGGTCGCGCAACAGACGCGAATAAATATCGAAGCTGCGCTCGCCGCGGCCGCTCTGTTCAATCACCATCGGAATCAATGCGTTATGAATGTCATGCATGATGTTAGAAATTTCGCTCATTGGGGTTCTGCCTGAGGACAGAGCCGTACACAAAAATCGTTTCGCTTTCTGCGCACCGAAAGAAGTGCGGACATAGAAACAAAAACGGAAAAAAGCCCATGGAAGCTTGCGCCTCCCGTTGCTTTTTCCCGCTTTCGTTCGCCTGACAGACCCAAAGCGCGGCTTTTTCGCCACACTTGTCCGAGCCTGTCGGCGCAGATCAGTTCGCTAAGAACCGAATTATTCGCGACCCATGCCGGAGAGCTGCTCGAAGGTGAGCGTTTCTTCGGTGGTCTTGGCCTTGCTGAAGAGGAATTCGAGGGCCTTTTCTTCAAGAACGCGGCTGGCAAGGTTGTTGCGCTGCGTCTTGATGAGGTCTTCGACCACTTCTTCAGGCTGTTCGTAAGCGGCGGCAAGCAAAGAAGCACGGGCCTTGATGTCGTCGTCCGTCGCTTCAAGCTTGTTCTGATCGATGATCGCGGTGACCATCATGCCGATGCGAGCCTGCTTCTTGGCGGGTTCAAGGAAGAGATCCAGCGGAGCGCCTTCCTTGTTCTTCTGACCGGTCATGCCGTAGAGCATCTGCTGGAAGTTGTCGCGCAAACGTTCCTGTTCGGAGTGAACGATGGCGGCGGGAGCCTGATAGTCGAAAACTTCAACGGCAGCATTGAAAGCTTCGGTGCGATTGCGGTCATAGAGACGTTCCTGCACTTCGCGTTCGATGTTGCTGCGGATTTCGGTCTTGAGAACTTCAACCGATTCGACTGCCAGGGTCTTAGCGAAATCATCGTTGACTTCGGGATAGTGCGGAGCTTCAACGCTCACGCATTCGAGGTCAAACTGAGCTTCCTTGCCGGCAAGTTCCTTGTTGCCGTAGTTTTCCGGGAAGGTGAGCTTAAAGGTCTTCTTTTCGCCGGCAGCCATTCCGGTAGCGGCGTCTTCAAACTCGGGAAGCATACGGCCCTGGCCCAGCACGAAGCTGAAACCTTCGGCCTTGCCGCCCTGGAATTCTTCGCCGTTGATCGTGCCGGTGAAGTTGACCGTCAGACGATCTTCAGCGGCGGCCTGGCGGCCCTCTTCCTTCGTGAAGGTGACGCGCTGCTTGACGATCGTATCGATAGTCTTGTTGACGGCTTCGTCGTCAACCGTGCAGAGGTAGCGCTTGAGTTCAACGGAAGAGAAGTCCGGCAGAACGATATCGGGATAAACCTCGAAGCTCACTTCAAAGCGCAGATCGGAGCTGCCTTCGGCCGGGGCGAGCGGCTTGGCGTCGAACTGACCAACCACACGATACTGGCCTTCGCGCATTGCCTTGTTAGCTTCGCGTTCGAGCAGCTTATTGATGACTTCGGCAGAAGCCTGCTGACCGTACATGGCTTCAACCATGGCAAACGGCACATGGCCCGGACGGAAGCCCGGCATCTTGGCCTTCTTGGAAAGGCGACGCAGTTCCTTGGTCACGCCGTCCTGGAATTCTTTGCCGTCGATCGTTACTTCGAGAGTGCGCAGATTCGGGTTGACGGCTTCTTCCTTCTGTTCGGCGGCAGCTTCCTGGGTAGCAGCAACAGCCTTTTCTTCCTGAACGGTTTCTTCAGCCTTCACAGCTTCTTGATTTTCGGTCATTGTTTTTTCTTTCTCAAAGCGCCCGAAACCGCGGCAAATCACCGGGCACAAAGCGCAGCTAGTCGGTTAAAAATTCGGTACAAAAGGGCCCAAAAATGCCCGTAAGCGCCGGATTATACCAAAGAGAGACCTGAAAAAACACGACTTTTTTGCAGCCTGCAACGCCTACTAAATATGACAGCAGTTGAAGTGTTCCGGACGTCGTACGTTCAGAAACATTTTTGAGCCGATCATCTAAGAAGAAACACCTAGCAAACCTGCGTAAAATGCATCCTCGAAAAATTTCCGGCTAACGATTCACAGGATGATTGAATATGGCAAAGCTTTACATGGGATTTGATGCCGGCACGCAGTCGGTTAAGGTTGCCGTCTACGACGAAAACTTCAACCCGGTCGCCTCCCATTCGCTTCCCACCACTCTGCACTACCCGCAGCCGGGCTGGGTGCAGATGAACATCGACGAGTTTCTCAACATCACCGTCGAGTGCATGAGAAAGACCGTCGACGCCATCAAGGGCAAGGGCTACAGTCCGTCTGACATCGCCGCCGTCATGGGCGACGGCATCATCTGCGGCATCTGCGGCGTGGACGAAAACGGCAAAGCCGTGACGCCCTACATCAACTACCTTGACAGCCGCACGCAAGCCGATGTCGACGCGATCAACGCTAAAAACCTTGACATCTGGGGACGCGAAACGGGCAATCCGGAAGCCAATTGCATGTTCCCGGCAATGTTTGCCCGTTGGTTCCTCGCCAACAGCGAAGACTTCCGCCAAAAGGGCGTGAAGTTCGTGCACAACGCTCCCTATATCCTCATGAACCTCGCCGGACTCAAAGGCAAAGACGCCTTCATCGACTGGGGTGCCATGTCCGGCTGGGGCTTGGGCTACAAGGTCGAGAAAAAGGAATGGTCCGACGAGCAGCTCGACATCCTGGGCATCGACAAAAAGTATATGCCCCGCATTCTCAAGCCCTGGGACATCGTGGGCGGCGTAAGTGAAGAAATGGCCGCCCGCACCGGTCTTGTTGCAGGTACCCCTGTCTGCGCAGGCGCCGGCGACACCATGCAGTCGATGTTGGGATCGGGCGTATTCGAAGCCGGCCAGGGCGTTGACGTGGCAGGCACCTGCGCCATGTTCTGCGTATCCACCAAAGGCATTGTTCCGGAACTCTCCAAGAAGGGCTCTGGTCTGATCTTTAACAGCGGTACGCTTGAAAACACTTATTTCTATTGGGGATTCATCCGTACAGGCGGCTTGTCACTTCGCTGGTTCAAAGACAACATCTGCCAGAAAGCTGACGATTCAAGCTACTACCGCATCCTGTCGGAGAAAGCCGAAGAAGTGCCCGCGGGCAGCAACGGCGTCGTGTTTCTCCCCTATCTCACCGGCGGTACCGGTGAATTCAAGGGCGCAAGCGGCATGTTCCTCAATATGACGCTCGATGACGATCAGTTTGTGCAATGGCGAGCCGTACTTGAAGCTATTGGGTACGACTACATGGAAATCACGGACACCTACCGTGCCGCTGGCGTTGACCTTAACCGCATCACCGTTACCGAAGGCGGCAGCCGCGATTCGCTCTGGAATCAGATCAAGGCAGATATGCTCAATGCCACGGTCGTGCGCTACCGCAATGCAGGCGGTGCCGTCGTCACAAACTGCGTCTTTGCCGCCAAAGCTGCAGGTCACATTGATGATGTTCGTCCGCTTCTGGAAAAAACGATCATCAAGGACGCCGAGTACACGCCCAACGCCGATAATTCGACGCTCTACCGCAAGCTCTTTGATCTGAAGACTAAGCTAGTGAAAGCTGATCTGCAGCCCGCGTACGCTACGCTCATGCAGATGCGCGAGACCAAGGTCGAGAAGAAGTAATTCGGTAATCCGAACCGATTGTCAAACTGCCTGCGGTGAAAGCTGCGGGCATTTTTTTGTTCGTACCAACTTGTTTCACAAAACTTAACATCGTTAAGCTTAATGCGGTTAAGGTAACTTCATCAATGACTTTTCGGACGTTTTGTCAAGAGTCGGGAACAAAATCGGCTCGAATGTCTTCAAGAATTACCAGAGCTTGCCGGCGGCAAGATTCTTTCACTCAGATGAAGCTTGGGAGCAAGCAACAAGCGCTGCTCAACCGCATGAAAGCAGATTTCAATCAGACGTTGAAAGGTTATGTTGGAACCGTAGGCAATCACGCACTATCAGTGTTTATAGGTTTACTCAACGGTAGCCGATCCATAGCGATACATCTTGATCTGCAGTGCATCCTTGGACCAATGCCACCCGAATGGTTGCCACGATTTAGCCTTGATGATTTCGTTCGGATACCCGCACTGTTTTTTTCAAACTTGCCATATGTGCCTGAAACAAGGAATCGTCGATCTTTAACTTATAAGTTCTGTTGACCAAACCATCTCCGTTCTTCTGATGCGAGACATAAAACTCCACTCGCCCCACCAAGCCGTCGACGCTGAATTTCTTTCCGTCGGCTGAAATATAGTTCAGGACTCTGCCGTTTCCGGCATCTTTGCCAGTCGAATACTCTTCGACGGTTTCCAAAAATCCGGACTTCTTCCTCGCCGTGTCAGGCGCAGTCAAGTCCTGTGCCGTAACACTGTCCAAAATCAGCAAGGATTTGCGCCTGATGAGTTCTGGTCCGCGCGCGGGCTGGATGGAAATCAATCTTCCCGCTCTTTCTCCGGGAAGCCCCATCATGCCGGGCAAAATCAATCCGACAGTACCTGAAATGGTCATTCAGATCGCCCATCAGATCTGCGGAAACGACGTTGCCATCACCATGGCCGTTGACGAGGGCGAGCTTGACCTCAATGTCTGGGATGCAACTTTCTACAAGTGCCTGTTTGAAAACATGCAGATCCTTGGAGCCGAAATTCCGGTTTTGCGTGAACACTGCGTTGAGGGCATCACGGCCAATGTCGCCCGCTGCAAGACCGAAGCTCAGGAATCAATTGCTCTGAGTACCGTGGTTGCCGCTACCTTCGGTTATCCGGAAGACGTGCGCGTCGCGCACTATTGTGCAGAAAAGGGATGCGATGTCAAACAAGCCGTGATCGAACTGAAAGTGATGACGCCAGAACAAGCCAACGTTCTCGTTGATCCGCTTTTGATGGCCGAACCCGAAAAAATGGCCCCCATTGTGGTTCGCTTCAAAAAAGAACTCGGCATCCTGATCTAATCCGGTCAGCCCCCTTGACGCGCAAACGCCGCCTGAAGAACTTTTCCTCGGGCGGCGTTCTTGCTTGGAAGGCGACAGTTTAGAAGCGGAAATCGCGTTCGCCTTCTTCGATGCGGATGATGCGTTTTTCGCAGGCAATGCGCATCTTCTCGTGACAGATCTTCGGAATTTCGTTGGCAATCACGCGTTCGCCCGCTTCCTTCGTAGCGGGGCTTGCGTAATCACACAGATATTCCTTCATCGTCATCACGGCGTTGGCCTGGCAATAGCGTGCAATGGAGCCGTCCTTGGCAAATTCCATGAAGCGGTCGCCCGTGCGGCCGGCACGATAGCACGCCGTGCAGAAGCTCGGCAGGTAGTGATTGTCGAGAAGCCAATGCACCACTTCGTCAAGGCTGCGGCGGTCACTCGTGTCGAACTGAGCCGTGTTTTCGATCTTGGTGATGTCCTTGATCGTGTAGCCGCCCACGGACGTGCGGGAGCCCCCCGAAATCTGAGAGACGCCGAGCTTGAGCGCTTCGGTACGAATGCGTGCGCTTTCACGCGTCGACATGATCATGCCGGTGTAAGGAACAGACAAACGGATCAGGGCCACAACCTTGAGGAACACGTCGTCGGGAACGGCGTTGGAGAATGTCGCCGGATCGATGTCGTCGGCCGGGCAGATGCGAGGCACAGAAATCGTGTGCGGACCGCAGCCGTATGTGGCTTCCAAATGTTCAGCGTGCATCAGGAGCGCGATGAGATCGTAGCGATACAAATTAAGTCCGAAGAGAACGCCGAGACCCACGTCGTCAATGCCGGCCTGCATGGCACGGTCATGCGCTTCCGTGTGGTAGCAGTAGTCCGACTTCGGTCCCTTCGGATGCAACTCTTCGTAAGTCGGCTTGTGATACGTTTCCTGGAAGAGCTGATAGGTACCGATCTGAGCGTCATGCAACTTCTTGTAGTTTTCAACAGTCGTTGCCGCGATGTTAACGTTGACGCGACGAATGGCGCCGTTCTTGTGCTTGATCGAATAAATCGTCTTGATGGCGTCAAGGATGTATTCGATCGGATTGTACTTCGGGTGTTCGCCCGCTTCGAGAAGCAGACGCTTGTGACCGAGGTCCTGCAACGCAATCACCTCACGCTCGATTTCTTCCATCGTGAGCTTCTTGCGCACGATGTGTTTGTTCTTGGCGTGATACGGGCAGTAGGTGCAGCCGTTGATGCAGTAGTTGGAAAGATACAGCGGCGCAAAAAGAACGATTCGCTTGCCGTAAATATGTTCTTTCACCTTGATGGCAGCATCGAAAATGCGCTTGGTGACTTCCGGATCGTCGTTGGCAAGCAGCACGGCCGCTTCGCGGTGAGTAAGCCCCTTGAAGGTCATCACCTTGTCGAGCAGCTGATCAATCAGGGCTGCGTTATTCTTGTTTTCTTCACCGTAGGCCAGAGAAGCAAGAACTTCCTCGTCGTTGATGAACTCTTCTGCGCGCGTCGAGCGCGGATCGTAAGGGATGCTCACGGCTGTGACTCCTGAAATGCGTGTGCAGGATTATTCTTGTCGTCGACAACAGACTTACGGTCTTCCGCAAAAATCAGGGCCGATCAGTTGCCCGACCGGCCCTACCTTCTCTATACAGGAGATCCGCCGTCCGAGTCTTTCGCAAGCCGTCTCTTGCTTGAGTGAAAGACCGGCGTCGTGTCTGTGTTGATGAGCATTGTGAACGATTTTTACACTTTCGTAAAGTGCAAATATTGCAGCGTTGATTGTTATTTTTGCATTGTAACTTTATTTTATCTTGTTTCTTTAAGGAAGAATCTACTTGATCTACTTAACCTCCTTGACTTCTACGTGATTCACTGCAAAATACAAGTCGTAGCATTTTATTGTTCACTCAAGTTCGTAAAACATTTTACGATAAAAACCATCTTAATTGGCGTTCCTTCTACTTAAATAAAAATACTGCTTCGTACCATTTTGCTCACTCATTTCGATATTTATATTAAATGACACTTACAACAACATACAGCACACCAAGGTCGCGTTCTTATTCAAGAAATGTTCTGTATTATTTACTAACAATATAAAATTCAATGGAAAAATCTCCACAGGTGCGGGGGTCTGTCTTAAGCTCGTTTCCTAACGATATAAAATGGCATCAAGATACCAATGGCCGCTTTCGTGGTTCTGCCTTAAGCTCGTTTCCTAACGCTATAAAATCATCAACATAGTCAAAATCTCTTTTACACTGTTCTGGCTTAAGCTCGTTTCCTAACGATATAAAATCTTCTTTCCACGCAGGGCATCGTTTACACCGTTCTGGCTTAAGCTCGTTTCCTAACGATATAAAATGTGACTAATCACGCTAAAAGCCCCGTGCAAGTTCTGGCTTAAGCTCGTTTCCTAACGATATAAAATATTCGACCGCACCAGGAAATATCTAACTGCGTTCTGGCTTAAGCTCGTTTCCTAACGATATAAAATCGTCAAGGCGGCTCGCGCACTACTTGATATGTTCTGGCTTAAGCTCGTTTCCTAACGATATAAAATTGCCTCGTTTGCGGAGCTTCGCTTCCTCAAGTTCTGGCTTAAGCTCGTTTCCTAACGATATAAAATTCCGTGGACCGAGATGACGCAGTCCGAGCAGTTCTGGCTTAAGCTCGTTTCCTAACGATATAAAATGACGGAATTTTGAGGGGTGAGGAATACACCTGTTCTGGCTTAAGCTCGTTTCCTAACGATATAAAATCTCAGCGAGTCAGCGGAAAGCACGACGCCGGTTCTGGCTTAAGCTCGTTTCCTAACGATATAAAATTTCAGCCATTCACCACCATACATTTGCAAGTGTTCTGGCTTAAGCTCGTTTCCTAACGATATAAAATAGGCATCGACTTTAGCCAGATGAACCCGCTGTTCTGGCTTAAGCTCGTTTCCTAACGATATAAAATTCACGGGATCAGCGTCCTTCGCCAAGCGCTGTTCTGGCTTAAGCTCGTTTCCTAACGATATAAAATACGAGCACACTACCCCGTTGATTTATAAGGATTTTTAGAAGCTTTCGCATTAAAATTTTGCCACTTCTGCTAAAACAGTTCCAGTTGTTTCGGTTGTTTTGCCGTCAGCGCATTTTTTCGGCTGTCATACGTCCGGATCTTCTTGAACTGACTGTCAGTAATGGTCAAGATGCTTACCTGCCCCTTAGGCGGCAACAGGTTCTTAATGTATCGAAAGATGGTTTTTGTTCTCTCTGTTCCGACGCAAAACTTGACATAGATGCTGAATTGACAACGCAAAAATCCGAGGTCAAGCAAATCATTTCGGAATTTACTGGCTAATTTCCGGTCTTTTTTTGTCTGTACCGGCAAATCAAACATCACCATCAACCACATTAAACGATACCCAGAAATCATCTTTAAAACAAACCTTTTATTGTTTCTTCATATATAAATTTATCTGGTAAAATCAACTCGGCTTCCTTGTCTATAAATTTTTGAGCAATCGAAACAGATAAACTTTGGATCGCCACTACTGCAGGAGTAGCTGTTCCATCTTTGAGCAAAACTGGCGTATGCAACACGCCTACTAAGGCCGCCTTCTCATCTGCGGTCACGCCATTTTCCAGTTCCGCATAAGGCAAATAACCGTCACATAACGTTTTTACTTTAACGTCAACCAGAACACGAAACGGCTCAATCAAGTCATCAACCAATCTAAATGAGTTGAACTCATTTTTATGGTGTAAACCGACACTTGGATGCAAACCAGAAGCTAAGACTGCTTGTGTTACTGCAGTTCTAAGTATTGTATATCCATAATTCAATCTTGCATTGATACCTAACTCTTTGCGATCTCGAACAAATTGGTTTCCAAACAATTCTCTGAAATAATATTTAGCAGCTACAGCCTCGCGATTCGTTGTATCACCACTGGTTACATCTTTGATTAATCGGATGAGATAGTTTGATTTCTTTCCAAAATATTCAAGACCTTGAGCTTGAGAACGTATTTTTGCCCTAACAATTTCTGCCCAGATATTTTTCTTCAAAGGCAAAGATGCTTGAATCTGAGCTTCAATTCTTTTCGATTGCGTTGAATTAGAAGAAACAGACCACAGAACACCAACAGGTTCATGATCATCTGACGTCAAAACAAATGGAATACCTCTTCTAGCCAATTCAACCATAATGTTGTTTGTGTAGGTAATTCCATGTGCATTTGAGACTACCGCTACGATGTCGTCTAATGGAATTCTTCCTATTTCCTTCCAATGATCCCCTTTTGCTTCAATTCTAAGAAAACCTCTAAATAGAGAGAGGTGTCTTCCATCGGTTTGTATTTCCACAATTCTTCCGATCATAGTGCACCTCTCTTGTTTGATTTATGCCGTTAAAATTATGATCGATCCCCAAGAGGACTCAACATTACTTGTCTAGCTTTTGCTCTTTGCAATGAACCAGCAGTTTTTGAAACATACTTAAAACTTCCTTCAGTAACTCTTGCACTAACATTACTTTCGTTTATTGGAGCAAAAGATAACACGCCATTTGTACTAAATTTATGCAACAAATACAACCTTCTGCACCCATCGACATCCTCCATTGCCACTACATCCTTCTTCATCAGTCGCATGACTAACTTATGCCCGCTTTGACTTTCCTTTCCATATAACTTATCTTTGCCGAATTTTCTGGCAATCTGGTAAGCATCGTAAGTCGTCACAAACTCTGCCTGCCATTTTCCTTTCTCATTAACAGTAATTTCAATGCAGAAATTACTGTTTCCAGAATATCCCTTATAAGGTCTCAAAGTACCATCCGACAAGTAGCCATGACGTTGAGCAGCCTTTTGGGAGACAATCGGAATAACAGAAATTTTCTTCCATTCAGTTTGCCCGTTGGACTTGACTTCCTTTTTCCAACCCTGGCCATTTTTGCCAATTGGGTAGGCCGTCTGATCATGCATCTGACCTTCGTAAGAGTGCTCGGGACGATGGCTGACATTAATCCGTTCAACTGCGCGACACACGCTCTCACGGAAGCCTCTCCATGGCTCTTCAACCGATCTTTGAAACTTCCTATCGTTCTGTTCCTCACCTCTTGCGCTCAATGCAGCAATCTTGTTCAGCAGTGATCTGTCTGTTATGCCAATGACACATGCATCCACAGCATGATGGCGATGATCGTTTCGATTCTTTTTGTCATCATCACTGAGAATCGTGTTAAGTCCCAAACAATGTCTGAGCATCGCCGTCATTCGTCCGGGAATCACATACGTGTTCTTCGGGCAAACAAGAGAAACATATTCTCTAGCAATACGACTGATATATTGAGTATCTGTTAGTTCTCGAGCTAAAAAATCGGAGTCCTCTCTCAGCCACGTTTTGTATCCATCCGCACCAAAACGATAACGCTTATTTGGAGGAAGATTTTCTGCTCGCTTTAATATATCTTCATAATTCCACCCGTGGGCCTCAAAAATCTCCCGAGCCTCCCAAGGCGTCAGGTTTGACTTCAAGCGATTAGCCTCCCAATAAGATACCGTTTTATTGGCCCTGGAATCATCAAGCGTCCGCGATCTTGGCAGAATATGTTCGATCTCGAAGGCTTTTGAGAGAAGATCCACTGCGCTTATTTGTCTACCCGTATAGGGACAACGACGATCTAAAGCATTTTCAGGGTTAAGCTCTTCCCAAAGCAACCACTTTTCAATATCCTCACTCGTAACCAGAGTCTCATCGCACTCAAGAATAGCTGCTATCTCTTTTCTAACCTGTTCTCTTTTTTCTTGATTTTTCTTTTGCTTTCTTACAATCTCGTTTTTCTTTTCTCGAGAAAGTTTTAGATCTCGGGCAACCTCGATCACAACTCCATCCGGATTTCCGTAACGCTTGATAATTAAATTTACAATAAGGCGAAGCTGATTCAAGCAAATATGAACCGTCGGATTAGCAATTTTTCCAAACCGCACCTCCGGCGCATCTTCAGGATTTCCAGTGCCAAACCCAACGTGACGTTGCAGAACTTCGCCATAGTAAGGAAGTTGATCCATCAATTCGTCACTCTTCACCTGCCATGTCAAATCGCTGTGCGAAGGAATATCTGCAGCCGCAACCGCTTTATCGTAAGTCATACCCTGCTCAAGGAAGGGCAGTATCAAATCTATTGCCTTACGGGAAAGGGATCCGTACCCGTTAACCAATGGGGCCCCAGATAATTTCTTCGCTACAGCTTCCGACAAGTCGAATTCTTCTTGAAGCGTGCCGATAAGCTCGGATTCAGATTCAATATTGAGTAGCATCAGTACCAGCTTATCTTGTTCTGATAGCGAATATTTCAGCCAATCCTTCCCAATGATCTTCCCGATGACGACAGCTGTTTCATTTCCTTTAAGATCCGCCCTACCTGCACCTGCCTCTTCAAGATTAAATTGACCTTCATAACCAATGACCTTTCGGAGTTGCTCGAATGTTTTCTTTCGGGCTCCGCTCAAAGCCTGTACCAGCTTTGCTTTTTCTGTCTGGGTGAGTTCGATCGAACACAAATGCTCGTCGATTTTGCGCAGATTATTTACCTCCTGGCAGATCCGGAATCTTTGCTGAGAGGGTAAAGCCAGAGGTGCTCGCTCTTCCTCAGGGAACAAAGTACAGCGCCCCGGCTTCACAGGGCGCAGATCTCGTTGATGGAAAATGGTATCCCTTAATGCCTCACGTTTTTCCTGCGTAAAAAGCTCTGGAGCAAAACGACTCTGAACATCCCAAAGTGCATCAAATTCCGTCTCTACCTGGCTTCTTTCCAGATACAGGTCGTATGACTTCGTCGCACCTCCTTTCACCTTGGGCTTGTCTCGAAGACGCGCCCTTGTTCCTAACCCGGCCTGCAATCGCTTGTAGAGGTACTCGCCGATTGTGCGACAACCCAGGGTTTCAATTTCTTGTCTGGTTTCTACAATCGCTGTTTTCATAACACCGGACTCAGCATCGCCTCTGTCCGTTTTTCGATTAGATTTAAATCCACGACGCTGTGCCAGGTGAAACAAAGCTCTGGCAAATTCTTCCGGCTTGAGTTGATGCTCCAGCCCCTTTGCTCTCAATTCATACGGATTCAGTCTCTCAAGCGATTTCCGCTCTGCCAGATTTTCGGGAAAAAAGCCAAACCGAACCAACATATTGATCAGTTTGTTCTTGCGCCTAAGACTGCGATCACGCGTCCGGCGTTGCTGTCGCGCCAAGCGTCGTTGTACTGCCAGAGCCTCCCCCGTCTTCGGAACTCTTCCATCATTAAAAATTCGCACACCAGCCCTGATAACAGCGCACGGCCGGTCTTGTTGGTCAAGCCTGAGCATAGCCCAACCAATCGACGTTGTTCCTAAATCCAGCGCAAGGCGATAACGCATCTTTGAAGACATATCAAACTCCGCTTGTTGCTACTCTGATCATTGACGTGAAGCTAGGAGCAGGCTAAACTTGTCAGGTAATATCGTTAGGAAACGAGCTTTTGCCACTAACAAGCATTGCAAAATGCAACAGATCCGAGGGGTGCTATATGCGCCCCTTTTTTCTTTCTGAAGGCTTGCCAACCTCAAGTCAACCGTCCCAGGGTATTATCTTCGATAATCGTAGACGATCCCCTATTATCGGATGATAGTTTTATCGTGTGTCGCCTAATTGCACACGACTCGTTTTCGGTCGCCCTGAAAGCAGCTCAGACCCGCTCCTTTTTTCATATCGCCCTCATGGAACTCAAATCGAAATCCGTCCGCCTCTTCTGCGCCGTCGTCGAATCGGGAAGTTTGCTTGCGGCCGCAGACAAAATCGCGCTCTCGGCCTCCGCCGCAAGCCGTGTGATTTCTCAGCTAGAAGAACGACTCGGGTTTACGCTTTTTGATCGATCAGGCAAGGCATTGACCCTTACCGAAGAAGGTGCCGATTTTTACAGAGTTGCCATGGAGTCAATGCGAGCTTGGCAACGATTGGAAGAGTATTCCAGACAGCGTGATCGAAAAAAGATACTTCGCATTGCGGTACTCGCTCGCCACTGCTCCGACGTGATCATTCCGGCCGTGGTCACCATCATGAAGCGCCATGAGGAAACCTTGCGAGTGACGATGGACGTACATGCCAGCCGCGACATCCACTACTCCAAATACTCACACCCGTTTGACGTCGGATTCGGCACGCTTCTGAGCAGTCACGACGATCTGGAAAAAACGGCGCTTGCTCACCTGCCTTTTTGTCTGGTGGCAAGCCGTCAACACCCGATCGCGCAGCTCGACGCCGTCGGTCAGGAAGATTGCCGAGATGCCGAATTCGTGATTCTTTCTAAAGACACGCTCGAACAGGAACACGCCAGACGTCTCATGCCAACTCAGGCTCGCATTGCTGCCGAAGTATCGTCCACGCAGGTGGCTCTTCGTTTCGTCAAGCGTAACGTCGGAGTGCATTTCACTGACCGACTGGCAGCAAAAAGCGTTTCCAACGACTGCAAACTGATCGATCTCAAAGAGCCGCTGACCATTCCCTTCTATGTCTTCTGGCCCAAGGCTGCCGGACGAATCGATCCTGCCGTTTTCGAATGTACGCGAGAGATCGCTGCGAGCATCAAAGCCGCCGGCATTGAGCTCACGCCTGAAGGCGAAGGTTTTCTACGCGAACAGCAATAGAAAAAAGCAGCGCCAACTACTGATGAGTTGACGCTGTCTTTAGGTTGTACCAGATTTTGGAGCGGATTACTTCTTGATTCCGGCCTTTGCCAGATCACCCGAAAGAATCCAAGTCACATTTTCCGGCACCACCATGCGGCGCAAAGCGGCATTGACGGAGTCGACCGTCACAGCAGCGATTCGCTCTTCAAACTGCTTGCTGAAAGCAAACGTCTTTCCCGCTTCCATAAACTGCAACCAGCTCTGAGCGAGATAATCGTCCTGAGCACGGTTGACGGCACGAGAATCCAAAATGCCCTTGATGGCTTCCTTCACTTCCTGTTCGGTGAAACCTTCCTTGACCGCGCGCTCGATTTCTTCCTTAGCGCAGGCTTCTGCCTTAGGCAGATTCTGCGGCGCGACGATTGCGGACATCATCCAGCTCGAGCGATTGCCGAACTGCGGCAGCTTCACGTGCGAGCCGACGCCGTATGACAAACCTTCTTTCTGACGCAAACGATCAACGAGGCGATTGGAAAGCCCCGTACCGCCGCCCAGAATCCAATCAGCCACGACAAGCGCAGCCGCATCCTCATCGTTGACACTTGCTGCAAAATCAACGCGTGCCACAATCACTGCGTTTTCCTTGCTCGGAGCGTCGATCACGATGCGTTCGGCAGCCACAGGCTTGTATTCACCGAAGTAACGCTCATAGGCATACTTCGCGTCAACCTTCTTAGCGTTGCCGTAGAGCTTTTCAAGAGCGGCCTTGACGGCGGCCGGATCGAATTCACCGACGATGGCAATTGCACCGTGTTCAGCACTCACAGCCGTCTTGTACCAGTCGTAGAGTTCTTCACGGGTAAGCGACTTGAGTCCCTTAATCAGGTCTTCATTGAGCACCGTGTTACGCGGATCACCCGCCGGGTAAGTCTGGAAGTGTTTCTTCAACGCTTCACGAGCCATATAGACCGGATCATCACTCTTGGCTTCCATCATGGTTGTCATTTGCTTGACGAGCTGATTGACTTCCTTGGTCGGGAACGTGCTCTTTTCAAAAAGCTTACCGAAGAGTTCAATGGTCGCCACAAGGTTGTCGGCCGTCGTGGTGTAGCCCATTACGTCGCCCTGAACCTTGAGTTCGGTACAGGCGTCGGCAATGGCCTTACGATCCATTCCTTCGGCACCGCGCGAAAGCATCGGCAGAACCATCGAATTAAGTGCCGCCTTACCGCGATTGCTTTCAAGATTACCCCACTGGAAATTCGAGAGAACGGTCACGGTGCGGCCGCGCGTTTTTTTGGGCAGCAGCGCCACTTCAACGCCGCCGATGCGCAAACGTTCTGTACGAGCGTCAATGTTGTCTTGGCTCGCGTCAAAGGCTTCAGCCTGATCTCCCTCTTCCTTGAAAGTTGCCTTGGCGATCACGTCTTTGACGTCGGGCGTGGTCATATAGGGCGCACGCTTGGGATGATCATCCGGAATAAAGAGACCGACCACACGGTTGTCTCGAACAAAATAGGTAGCCGCAGCCGTGTTGACGGCATCAGGCGTCACCTTGGCAGTCGCATCGCGATCGGCAAAAAACAAACGCCAGTCACCCAAGGCGATATAGTCCGAGAGATCCACGGCAAAGCCTTCAGGATCAGAAAGCGCACGATCGTAATCCACAGCAGCTTCCGCAAGACTCGTGCCGACTTCTTCGTCGGTAGCAGGCTTCTTGGCAAAGGAAAGCTCGATGGTTTCGATGAGCTTGTTCTTCACGGACTCAATGTCGTCACCCTTCTTAACCATCGCGCCAAACATCACGAAGCCCGGATCACGCGTGGACATGGGCCAGCCGAAAACCTGCGTGGCCATGCCGGTTTCCACAAGCGCCTTATAAAGACGTCCGCGCGGAGAGTCGGCCAGAATGTCGGTGGCGGTTTCCACCGCATTGGTGTCTTCGGCCAAAGCCGAGGGCACGCGGTATCCCACTGCGACAAGCTGCGTTTCGCCCGGTCGGCGGATTTCGAAGGTACGCGGACCGTCGGCGACGGGCTCAATCGTCCAAGCCTTGGGCAATACGCGCTCCGGACGCTTGATCTTGCCGAACGTTTCCTGAATCCATTCAAGCACCTTGGCTTCGTCGAACTTGCCCGAGACGGTCAGCACGGCGTTGTCGGGCTGATACCACTTGCGGTAAAAGGCCTGCAGATTTTCGATGGGCACGTTTTCAATGTCGCTACGTGCACCGATTGTGCTGCGCCCGTAAGCGTGCCAATCATAGAGCACCGACTGCATGCGTTTGAGCATCACGGAAATAGGCTTGTTTTCCCCCATTTCATACTCGTTACGCACAACGGTCATTTCGGTATCAAGATCCTTCTTGGCAATGAAGGAATTGGTCATCGCGTCGGCACTCCAGCCCAGCGCCCACTTCATATTGTCGTCGCTTGCGGTAAAGCTCACGAAGTAATTCGTGCGATCAAGCCACGTTGTGCCGTTCATGCGAAAGCCGCGGCGTGTGAACTCCTTGGTGGGATCGGGGTAGTTCTTGCTGCCCTTGAACATCAGATGTTCAAGCAAATGCGCCATACCTGTTTCGCCGTAGTTTTCCATACGGCTGCCCACGAGATAAGTCGTGTTGACCGTAGCCGTGGGTTTGCTTTGATCTGCAAAAAGAACAATTTGCAAACCATTGTCGAGTTCATAGCTTTTGATGCCTTCGACCGTGTGCACGGGCTTTAATGCCGCGGCAGAAGCCGACATGGCGGTGACTGCTGCTGAAGTCATAAGTACGTATTTAAGTCCTTGATTCATATACAGGAAATCCCATCTGAGCACTCAAACAAGCGTGCGGTAGTCCGCAGATTCGGGCCATATGGCACACCGAATCCTGCACAATAGCCGTAAATCTATAACGCCCCGCACCACATGGAAGCCTGTCAGAGTGCCGCAAGAGTTCGGAAATGTAACGCAATCCGTCCCGAGATGTCCACGGTACGAAGCTGCCTTCTATCGACTTTATAATGGCCGCCGAATCAAAACGCGGCAAGCTCAAGCCCTGTCGCTTCTTCTACGACTCAAGAAAAACATCGCCGTGAAATTATTTTTCGACCTATTTCCCATCATTCTCTTTTTCGGTGCGTTCAAATTCGGAGAATCCGACCCGCAGACTGCCGCCGATATTCTCACCCTGATCACCGGAGGCACCGGTCCGGAACACGCTCCAGTGATGCTCGCCACACTGGTGGCCATCGTATCGACCTTCGTGCAAATCGCCATCGTTTTTGCCCGCGGCAAAAAGCCGGAACCGATGCTATGGATCTCACTTGCCGTGATCGTTGTCTTCGGTTCGCTCACCATCTGGCTGCAAAACGAAATGTTCATCAAGTGGAAGCCGAGCATTCTTTATTGGATCTTCGGCGGCATTCTTCTTTTTGCCCAGTGCACCGGGCGCAACTACATCCGAAAGCTACTCTCCAACGCCGAAATCAAAATGCCGGATACGGCCTGGAACACACTTCAAAAGGCTTGGATTGCCTTTTTCGCGACCGTCGGCGTCATCAACCTCGTCGTGGCCTACACATGTTCGACGGACACATGGGTCAACTTCAAGCTTTTCGGGCTGATGGGCTTGACACTGATTTTTACAATTGGCATGGGTTTCTGGATCGCAAAGCATGTTCCCTCGATGCCAGAATGACCGAAACTTTTTTTGTTCTTCGAATCTAACTCCGTGAAGGAAAATTCTTTTATGGCTCTCAAACACATTGCCTTCGGATGCGCCGCCGTCATGGCTGCCGCCGGCGCCATGGCCGCCACATCCAGCTTCACTGTCAACGGCCAGACGATCACTAAGGCTCAGCAGGAAGAACTCATCCGTGTCTATACCTCCCGCGGTCAGGAACGCACGCCTCAGCTCGAGACGCAAGTGCGTCATCTGCTCACCCGCGATATGCTGCTTTTGCAGGAAGCCCGTAAGGCCAAGATTTCCGAGCGCGATGACGTTCGCCGCATGATTGACAACGCCACCAAAAACATTCTGATGAGCACGGTCATCAACGACTGGCTCGCCAAGAATCCTGTCAAGGAAGAAGAAGTCAAAGCTCTCTTTGAAAAGGAACAGAAGCGCTGGGGCAAAACCGAAGTATCGGTGCGTCACATCCTCGTTGAAGACGAAACGACCGCCAAGGATCTGTTGGCACGCGTTAAGAAGGGCGGCGATTTTGACCGCATCGCCCGAGAAAACTCCAAGGACACGGCTCAGAACCGCGCCATGGGCGGCCTGATTGACTGGACTTCGCCCAACATGTTTGACAAGGAATTTGCCGAAAGCTTCAAAAATCTCAAGCCCGGACAAATCGCCAAAAAGCCCATCAAGACGCAACTGGGCTGGCATATTGTCAAGCTCGAAGGCGTTCGTCCTGCCCAGCGCTTCGTCAACTATCAAGCCGAAAGTCACGCGCTTCGTCAACTTCTCAATCAGCAGCGCGTGCAGACTTATATCGATGATCTGATCAAAAACGCCAAGATCAGCGATCTTTCGGACACGAAAGCAAAAGGAAAATAATTTCTTCTTAAGGAATCTTTCCTCAGGCGCCTGTCTTCTTCGGATGCGGGCGCCTTTTTTACATTCTACAAATTGCTCGAACACCGGCCTTTCTACGTCTTTAGACGTAGTCGTTTGCTTCAAGTCTTGTATTTCTCTATCCGCCTTTCGGACTAGACCGCCAGCGTTCGACCTGTTACCAAACCAAGTCCTTGGAGGGTAAGTAAGCCTGCGGGATAATAAAAAGTACTTTCGGCGTATAGGTTTTCTCAAAGTGCCTCGATAGCATCTTTTCAAAGCCGCAAGGGAGTTTTTTTGTTCACATAAACCATTTGCGACTCTCGGTACAGATTCGAATAAAAATTGAATCGCCCCTTCACCGAAAGGAGAAAGCCTATGTTTGAAACGCAATATGAAGCGTTGCGACGCCAAGGCATCAGCCGCAGAAGCTTCTTGCAATTCTGCTCGCTCACGGCCGCAAGCCTCGGGCTCGGAAGCGCCGGCGCACAGGAAATAGCTCAGGCCATGAAAACCAAACCCCGCACGCCGGTCGTTTGGCTGCACGGTCTTGAATGCACCTGCTGCACGGAATCGTTCATCCGCAGCTATAACCCCATCGCCGCCAACATGGTGATGGATCTGATCAGTCTCGACTACGACGACACGATCATGGCCGCCGCCGGCCACCAGGCAGAAAGCGCCCTGGCCGACACCATCGAAAAGTACAAGGGCAACTACATCGTTGCCGTGGAAGGCAACATCCCGCTTGGCGAGAACGGCGTGTTCTGCATTCCGGGCGGCGAGACGTTCTTGAACAAGATCAAACACGTCTGCCACAACGCCAAAGCCGTCATCGGCTGGGGTTCCTGCGCCGCCTGGGGCTGCGTGCAGGCTGCCAAGCCCAATCCCACCAAGTCGGTACCGATCACCGAGGTGATCACCGACAAGCCCGTCGTCCTCGTGCCGGGTTGCCCGCCGATTCCCGAAGTGATGACCGCCGTCATCACCTACATCCTCACCTACGACCGTCTGCCGCCTCTGGATCGCCTCGGGCGCCCGAAGATGTTCTACGGTCAGCGCATTCACGACAAGTGCTATCGCCGTGCTCACTTCGACGCCGGTCAGTTCGTTGAAAAATTCGACGATGAAGGCGCCAAGCTTGGCTATTGCCTGTACAAAGTCGGCTGCAAGGGCCCGACCACGTACAACGCTTGCTCGACAGTCGAATGGAATGAAGGTCTGTCCTGGCCCGTCAAGTCCGGCCACGGCTGCATCGGCTGCTCGGAAAACAACTTCTTTGACAAGGGCAGCTTCTACAACCACGAACCCGACATCCTGCCTCCGGGCTGGGGTGGCGTCGAAGCCACGGTCGACAAGGTCGGCATCGCCACCGTTGCCGTCGTCGGCGTGGCCGCCGCAGCGCACGCAGCCATGAGCGCGGTTGCCCAAGCCCGCGCCAAGACCAACAAGGACATCGGAGGTAAAGAATGAGCAACAGCCAGAACACCCGCCGCGTTGTCGTTGACCCCGTCACCCGCATCGAAGGTCATCTGCGCGTGCAGGCAGAAATCGACGCCAACGGCGTCATCACCGACGCAATGAGCACCGGCACGATGTGGCGCGGTCTCGAAGTGATTCTCAAGGGGCGCGATCCTCGCGACGCCTGGGCGTTCGTCGAACGCATCTGCGGCGTCTGCACCGGCATTCACGCGCTTGCAGCCGTGCGCGCCGTCGAAGACGCCATCGGCATCAAGATCCCGAAGAACGCCAACATCATCCGCAACCTGATGAACGCCACCCTGTACGTACAGGACCATCTGGTGCACTTCTATCAGCTCTCGGCCCTGGACTGGGTTGACGTCGTCAGCGCCCTGTCGGCCGATCCGCGAGAAACGAGCGAAATTCAACAGAAGATCAGCCCGCATCACCATCTGGCGACCGCCGGCTACTTCCGTGACGTGCAGGCGCGTCTTAAGAAATTCGTCGAAAGTGGTCAGCTCTCCATTTTCAAGAATGGCTACTGGGGCCACCCGGCCATGAAACTGCCGCCTGCCGTCAACCTCCTTGCCGTTGCGCACTACCTTGAAGTGCTCGACTTCCACAAGGAAATCATCAAGATCCACACCATCCTCGGCGGCAAGAACCCGCATCCGAACTATCTCGTCGGCGGCGTAGCCTGCCCGATCAACATGCACGACACGGGTGCCGCAGGTGTCATGGTCAACGAAGTCAGCATGAATTACATGCGCGACATCGCCAAGGCCTGCGTTGACATCGTCAACAACGTCTACATTCCCGACGTCAAGGCGATTGCGAGCATGTATCCGGAATGGTTCAAGATCGGCGGCGGCATCAGCTCCAAGAACCTGCTCTGCTACGGCGACTTCCCTGAAATTCCGAATGAATGGAGCGAAAAGAGCCTGATGATGCCCATGGGCGCCATCATTGACGGCAAGTTAAACGAAGTGCATCCGGTTGACCTGCGCAACCCGGACGAAATTCAGGAATTTGTCGATCACTCGTGGTACAAGTACCCGGGCGACAAGAAGGGCCTGCATCCGTGGGACGGCGTCACCGACCATGCCTTCGGCTTTGCACCGGACTCCGACGGCACGCCCCAGAAATACAACTGGATTTCGCAAAACGGCAAGTACACGTGGGTAAAGAGCCCGCGCTGGAAAGGACACATGATGGAAGTCGGCCCGCTTGCCCGCGTCGTCATGGGCGTTGTCAAGAACATGCCGCAGTACAAGGATCCGGCTCTGGCCACCCTGAAAGAACTCAACCTTCCGCTCGAAGCCATGTTCTCGACGCTCGGTCGCCACGCCGCCCGTGCCCTTGAAGCGAGCTTCATGGCCGACATGATGGTGAAGTACGTTGACGATCTGATCGCCAACATCCGCGCCGGCGACGAAGCTGCCGCCAACATGGAGTTCTGGGAACCCAAGACTTGGCCCAAACAGTGCAAGGGCGTGGGCGCCTGCGAGGCTCCCCGTGGCGCGCTGGCTCACTACTGCGTCATCGACAACGGCAAGATCGCCAACTGGCAAGCTGTCGTTCCGACGACGTGGAACGCCAGCCCACGCGATACGGAAGGCAACCACGGCGCCTTTGAAGCTTCGCTTATCGGCACCAAACTTGCCAAGCCCGAAGAGCCGCTTGAAATCATCCGCACGATCCACTCGTTTGACCCGTGCCTCGCGTGCGCCACGCATGTGTTGGACAACAAGGGCGAAGAGCTCGTGAGCGTCAAGGTTCGTTAACGCGAACGTTGTCGTGCCAAGTCCGAACGAGCGGCAGACGCTGTTTGCCGCCCGCCCGGACCAACAGATGGAAGGTACGTTTATGAAAATCGATCCCGTCACCTATGAAGTTGACGTTTCGGCAGGAACGCACCCGCTGTACGTGTGGGAAGCGCCCGTGCGAATCTGGCACTGGGCGATGGCCGTGTGCATGGCGGTGATGATCGTCACGGGTTTTCTCATCGGAGCTCCTCTGGTAGCAAACCTCGGCGACACCTGGGCGACGTATGACTTCGCATACATTCGGCTTGCGCACTTTGCTGCCGGCATGATCTTTACGGTCATCTTTATCTGGCGACTGTACTGGGGCATCGTCGGCAACAAATACTCGCGCATGATCCTCGTGCCGCCGCTTTGGAGCCTGAAGTGGTGGAAGATGCTCTTTGAGCAGGTCAAGTACTACCTGTTCCTGAGAAAAACCTCCCCCGAGTACGCCGGTCACAACCCGCTTGCTCAGTGCGCCATGTTCTTCATGTTCACTCTGGGTAGCATCGTGATCATCATCACGGGTCTGGCGCTCTACGCTCAGGCCTGGGGCGCCGACGCCGGCTGGTACGCCTGGTTCGAATGGGTGTTCGTGCTCTTTGGCGACAGCCAGGCCGTTCGCACCACGCACCATGCGTTCATGTACATCTTCATCCTCTTCTCGATTGCTCACATCTACATGAGCTTCCGCGAAGACGTCATGGGCGGTGCCACCACCATCAGCTCGATGACGAGCGGCTTGAGAATGTTCAAGCACGGCGGCGAAGAACACTGACCGCAACTCAACCCGTGCAGCCCTACGGGGCTGCCGCATCCGACGGACTGCAGGCGACTGCGGTCCGTGTTTTTTTATGCGCGGTGTAGGTCGCCAGAAGTACTTTGTTTTCGACGAACGACTGAAGAATAAGACGCTGCTTTCGCGCAAAATTGTTAAGTCCCGTGCAACAGACGATTTCATCCTAATTTGTCAGGTTCTTCTCATGCAAACTGTTCCCGGATTTGATCTTTTTGAACCGATCGACGTGCTCGTTTTAGGTGTCGGAAACATTCTTTGGGCCGATGAAGGCTTCGGCGTTCGCGCCGTCGAAGCGTTCAACGCCCGCTACAAACTCCCTGAAAAGACAAAGGTCGCCGACGGCGGCACGCTCGGCATGTACCTCCTGGAACTGATCGGCTCCACCAAAGACCTGCTTCTTTTTGACTGTGCTGACCTACAGGAAAAACCGGGCACACTCAAGCTCCTTACAAACGACGAGGTTAAGTTCTGGTCGGCCACCAAAATTTCGCCGCATCAAACAGGCATGAACGAAGTGCTGGCACTTGCCGAACTGCAGGGTCACGCACCGGAACGCATCGCCGTGGTCGCCATTCAGCCGGAAATTCTGCAGGACTACGGTGGATCATTGACACCCGCCTGCGAATCGGCGCTTGCGCGGGCTGTCGAGATAGCCAAAGATGTGCTGACCGGTTGGGGCTACGAGGTTGTTCGTCGATCCGAGGGCGAAACAGTGGCGCCTCTGGGTGACGCTTCGCTCAACAAACGCGACTACGAAACACAGCGCCCTTCCGAAAAAGAAGCGCCACGCGAAGGCGACGTTCGCTTCTTTCCCAAATTCCAATAAGGAGACCACAAGATGTGCATCGCCGTTCCCATGCGCGTTCTGGAAGTTCGCAACGACTGCGACGTGGTCGTGACGCGGCCCGGACGCACGGAGATCGCCAATGCTTCCTTTGCCGATGAAATGCCCGAGGTCGGCGATCTGGTTCTGGTTTTCCGCGGCACAATTCTGCGCACCGTCTCTCAGGACGAAGCACTGAAAATCGAGTCGGCTTTGTGCTGCGTGGAAGAAGCAATGCGCACGGATGAAGCCGAGAGCGCCGACGCCGCCTTTGCCGACATCATTGAAAACACCGGAAAGTTACCGCCTCACTTGCAAAAGCTCGTCGGCCAAAAGACACTCTGAGGCCAACGGCCCACTTCGGAGACAACTGCGGTCTACCGTACAATTGCGCACATTGACGGTACCTTTCTTTTGCTTATCCGATGTCTGACGTCTTGTCCGTTCTCGCCTCTTCTCTTAACGATACGCAGTTGGCCGCTGCCGCTCGGCGCCTAAAAAACTCAACGGTAAACGGCGGTAATCGCTCGGCGGCTCTCACGGCGCTCATTGAACTGGCCCGCAGCCAAAAGCGCATGGCGGTTTTGATCTGCGCCAACGCGTTTGACGTCGCGCGGCTCAATCAGGAAATCGCCTGGCTCGATCCCTCGCTCAAAGTTTCGAGCCTTCCCGACTGGGAAACTCTTCCCTACGATACCATGAGTCCGCACGCAGATCTCGTGAGCGAACGCCTGGAAACCCTTTATAACCTTACGAGTGACGATCTGCAGGCCCGGCCCGATGTGTTGATTGCGGCAGCTAGCACCGCCGCGCAACGCTTTGCGCCAAAGTCTTATGTTGCCGGCAATACGTTTTTCTTTCGCAAAGGTCAAACCATAAGCATCGGTAAGTTGGAGGCCTCCCTCGTTGCTGCAGGCTACGGACGCGTCGAGCAAACAATGGCACCCGGCGAATTTGCGGTTCGAGGCGGCATCGTGGACATCTTTCCGATGGGGGCCGCCACTCCGTTGCGGCTCGACCTTTTTGACGATGAAATCGACGCAATCCGCCGTTTCGATCCCGAATCGCAACGAAGCACCGGCAGCGTTGATCGCGTGCGTATTTTGCCCGGTCACGAATTTGCCTTTGACGAAGAATCCCGCAATCGGTTCCGTGCCGCCTGGCGCGCCGCTTTCCCTGGCGACCCGAACAAATGCCCGGTCTACGTGGACGTGGGTTCGGGAATTTGTTCCCCTGGCATAGAGTACTATCTACCCCTCTTTTTTGAGTCAACCGGAACGCTTGCCGATTATCTTCCGGACAATGCGCTTTTCATCACGTTAGGTGAGACACGAGACGCTATCGACTCCTTCATGCGTCAGACGCAGGAGCGTTACAAGTTTCTCTCGCACGACGCACAGCGACCTGCTTTACCCCCTGAAAAACTCTTTGACAAAGCCGACAGCTTTTTCGACGCTATCGCCCCCTTCGGTCGCATTTCTCTGAAGGCCCCCGAAACGGGAATTGACACGTCACTCACGATTGAGCGCTCAGCCAAAGACCCTGCTGCCAAACTCAAGGACTTCGTCGCAAAATGCCGCATTGAAAAAAAGCGCATTTTGATCGTAGCAACCGGTTCGGGCCGTGCTGCGCGCTTGCAGGAACTTCTGCGCGACGGCGTGCGCGAACCCGAGCTCGTCGAATCGTTTGCCGCGTTTGTCAATGGCTCAGAGCCGCTTGCCATTGCCGTAGGGCCCCTTTCGGGCGGCTTCGTGCTTGAAGAACCCGGCTTGGTCATCATCACCGAGTCCGAACTCTACAACACCAAAGCGATTATCCGTCGCCGCGGCCACAATCGCACAACCAACGTCGAAGCCATCATCCGCGACGTAAGCGAACTGCGGGAAGGAGACCCTGTCGTGCACGCCGCCCACGGCGTAGGCCGTTATCACGGTCTGGAGACCATTTCCACCGAAGAAGGTCCCGCCGAATTCGTTCGCATCGATTATGCAAACGACGCCAAACTTTTCGTGCCGGTCTCACAGCTCAACCTCATCAGTCGCTACACGGGAGCCGACAGCGAGCACGCGCCACTCAACAATCTCGGACGCGGCGACTGGGAAAAGGCACGCAAAAAAGCCGCGCAAAAAGTGCGAGACACCGCAGCCGAACTCCTACACCTCTACGCCATGCGCGAAGCCAAGCAGGGCTTTGCATTTGAAACAGAATCGTCGGATTATCAGGCATTCTGCGAAGGCTTTGCTTTTGAAGAAACGCCCGATCAGGCCGCGGCCATTGCGGCTGTCATTTCCGATATGCACTCGGGCCGTCCCATGGATCGCCTTGTTTGCGGCGACGTGGGTTTCGGCAAAACCGAGGTGGCGTTGCGTGCGGCTTTCATTGCCGTCATGAACGGCAAGCAGGTCGCCGTCCTGTGTCCCACAACCCTGTTGGCAGAGCAACACGCCCAAACGTTTAAGGACCGCTTTGCCGCGTGGCCCGTGAAAGTCGCCGAACTATCGCGCTTTCGCACCAGCAAACAGACCGCTCAAACAATCGAGGGGCTCGAAAGCGGTACGGTCGACATCGTCATCGGCACGCACAAGCTTTTGAGCGAATCGGTCAGATTCAAGCGTCTCGGGCTCGTCGTGATTGACGAAGAACATCGTTTCGGTGTTCGACAAAAGGAACGCCTAAAGAGTCTGCGCGCCGAAGTTGACGTACTCACGCTCACCGCCACACCGATTCCGAGAACGCTCGCAATGAGTTTGGAGGGTATTCGCGACTTTTCCGTCATCGCCACAGCACCGCAAAAACGTCTGGCAATCAAGACCTTCGTGCGCCGCGAATCCAAAGCTTTGATTCGGGAGGCCGTCATCCGCGAGCTCAAGCGCGGCGGTCAGGTCTATTTCCTTCACAACGACGTGGATACCATTCAGGCCCGCGCCGAGATGCTCGCTGAGCTGATACCGGAAGCACGCATCGGTATTGCCCACGGCCAGATGAGTGAGCGAGAGCTTGAACGCGTCATGCGCGAGTTCTACCGGCGTGAATTCAATGTCCTTGTCTGCACAACCATCATCGAAACAGGCATTGACATTCCGATTGCCAATACCATCATCATGCACCGTGCCGATAAGTTCGGCTTGGCGCAGTTGCATCAGCTTCGGGGCCGAGTAGGACGCAGCCACCATCAGGCCTATGCGTATCTGCTCATCCCCGACGAAGGCGCTATCACCAAGAATGCGGAACGTCGCCTGGAGGCCATTCAGAACCTTGAGGAACTCGGCAGCGGTTTTTATCTTTCCATGCACGACCTCGAAATTCGCGGTGCGGGCGAAGTTCTCGGCGACGAACAATCGGGAGAAATGGCCCAGGTGGGCTTTGAACTCTACACGCAGATGTTAAAGCGCGCAGTGGATTCGCTTCGCCGTGGTGAAGAGCCGACCTTTGACTCGCCTTTTGAGACTCTCACGGAAATTAACCTGCATCTGCCCGCACTTCTACCCGACGATTATGTACCGGATGTCGGTACACGCCTGTCTCTTTATAAACGGCTCGCTGCAGCTCAAACGCTCGAAGAACTCGGTGAATGCACCGATGACCTCACCGACCGTTTCGGCAGTCCTGTTCCCGCAGCCAAGACGCTTCTTGCCGTGCATCGTCTGCGTATCGAATGCGCGGCCATCGGCATTCACAAGATTGACGCAGCCGAACAAGCTATTGTCTTTACGTTTGCTCAAAAAACGATGTTTGACCCGGCCGTGATGTTTGCACTACTGCAAAAACGCCGCGATCTCCGAGTACTGCCCGGCAGTTTGACGCGGCTCAAGATGACGGTCAACAGCGAAAACGCAGTAACGCGTCTTCAGAACGTCCGCACAATCGTCAACGCACTTTTGGAAAGTCTCCCACCCGAAAAACGCCCGTAATCACCTCCGCCGCAGCGTTTGTCATTGTCCGAACAGCCGCTGCGGTACAATTCAGCGCGTTATTCCATAGAACAAAACGATGTCCGCTTCCCGCATCCCTTCGCCTCAACCCTTTGTCTTCACCGTCATTTGTCCCAAAGATGAGGTGATCACAATCGAATTCTTCGCCGTGCCGCAATTTGCTGCAGAGCACATCGGAGACATTCGTATCGACTGGGGCGACGGCGACATCTCGGTCGCCGATGTGACCATGTCGTCGGATTCGGTCGCGGGCATGGTATCCGGCGAAGATTTTCTCGCCACGAGTTCCTGCACGCACCGATACGCTGAAGACGGCAAGCGGACCGTGACGGTGACGACTCCCTCGGGTTTTATGCCGCTCAAAAGACTGCCTTACCAGACGGTAAGCGTCTCAACTGCGCTGCCCACCCTCACGATGGGGGAAACCGACCCCGAAGGACGCCCCGAACCTTCCGACACGCTGCCACCGCTTTTTGCGCCTAATCCGGAAACCGGTTCGGCGCCGCTCAATTTCCTTTGTTCAGATTTTCTGGCAAACAACCCAAATCTGGCATTTTTCGACGAAGCCTTCATGGGCGTGTCGCTTAAGACCGTTCCCATGTCGCTTTTCTCGCCCTGCAAATCGATTAAGAGTCTCGCGCGCACTTTTGCCCGAAGCAAGCTCACAAGCATTCCCTACGGCCTGCTGCGCCACGCGCTGACGCTTTCACTGTGCGAAGAGACTTTTGCACATTGTCCGTTCTTACGAGACGTCGACAATCCTTTCGGAGATAAGAAAAACCTCCCGGTATGTCTGGAAGGCTTCATGCTTGGTGCCGCCCCCCGTCTTTTTGCATGGTGTGACAAAGGTCGTCGTCAGGAAGCCGGCTGGATTCGCCCTCACGCCAATCTTGCCGATCCGAGTTTCGATTTCGACTGGCACGCCTCGCCACTGTCATCCGAACCGATCGTGTTGTTTTACCCCATCGACCTTGAACTCGAAGGAGACCTATTCGTTGAGTGGGGCGACGGTTCCGCCGAACTCATCGACTGGAATAGCACCGACGCCTTGTCGCACAACTACCCTCAGCCCGGCATCTATCGCGTGAAACTTCACCACACTGCCGGAGAAGAAGTTCGACCTTTCCGTTTAGGCAGAAGCGTCACCGCCGTACATAATGCGTTGCCGGCTTTTCACCCCCGCACCGTCGAAACGCTGGGCGATTTCTGCGGCTGGGCGGCAGATCGCCGAGAGCTGCGCAGCATTCCGGAAGATCTTTTCGCGAACAATCCCTCCATCGTCAATCTGGAACAAGCTTTTGCCGGATGCGTGCGACTTACGGATGTTGCCGACGGCATTGTTTCAATGCTTCCCGATTTGAAGAGTACCGACGGCATGTTCGCCTTCTGCAAGAGCCTCAAAGCGCTCCCCGCCAGCTACGTGGCTTCGCCTCATTCGCCCCGCTACGACTGCTTTGCAGCTCAGCCAATAACCGAAAACACCCCTCGCGGCAAGGAGACTCTCGCATGACCAAGTTTGTCGCAGAAGTAACCGTCGGCAAACGCGACCGTCTTGTCACGCTGCGCATTCCCGCCGGCAACACCATTGCCCCGTCACTCAATCAAGTAACGGTATCTTTTGACGGGCAAACCTCGCAACACCATCGTGAGCCTATCTCGAGCACTGTCCTAGAGTATCATCCGATGCCGGGCACGCATCGCCTGGAGATTGACTTCGGCGGCCCGATGCCTGCTGCAACAATCATTTTGCCCGAACAGACAACGGCCATAATTTCCCCGATCCCTGCTTTGCATGATGACGCCACCGGCATGCTAAGCACGGCAGGCCACATCTGGAACCCCGCAAAGCCTCCTCGGCAGCTCACGCAACTTGTGTCGTCGCTTTTTGCCCACAATACACATCTTGTTGCGCTATCGGGTACTTTCGCGGGACTAACCGCCTTAACGGAAGTCCCGGAATCACTTTTTTTCCCGCTTATTTACGCAAGAACCTTCACCGGCGTTTTTGCCTTGAGTGGATTAACGCATGTTAGCCGCCAGCTTTTTACAGCCAACCTTCAGGCCGAGGATTTCTCTGAAGCCTTCATGGGTTGCAAGTCGCTTCATTCGATTCCAGCGGGATTATTCAGCACCAACACGCATGCTCGCATCTTTGACCGAACTTTTGCTGAAAGCGCGTTGGGCGAAGTGCCGGCGGAACTTTTTTCGAACGTTGCCAAACGCGGCTCTTTCGTCGAAACGTTTGCCCGCACACAGGTAAAGCACGTTCCCGAAGGTCTGATGACAGACACGGAACCTGTCAACATTGACGGCATGTTCGAGCCGGCTGAGCGTTTGCCTCATGATCCCATGAACATCAAGGCCGCCCCCGTTTTTTCACAGGATTTCTTTGACGCCACGCGTCTGGCAACGGGGGTGCCAACCAAGCGCGCACGCTTCTAAGATTCAGTCGTCCAGCCAAACGCCCGAGAGCTGAAACCTTCTCGGGCTTTTTTGTGTCCATATACAGCTAACAGTCCCACAATAAGCGACTAAAGCGCCGCACTATAGAAATGCCTCTCAGTACGGAAACCTGCCGGCGAGGCGTACAATCGACTTTACTGTTGCTTTTTGGTGCCCTTCGAGGCTTTTTTGAACATGAATATCTTTGTCGTTCTTGCCCTTGCGATGCTCCTTATCATCGTGGCGCTTCGCAAGAAAGTTCCAATCGGTCCGGCCATTCTGGCAGGCGGTCTGCTCATCTGGGTCGCCGTCAAGCCGGAAATCCCTCTGCTCGGTGAAGCCGCCAAGCAAATGTTCACCATGCAACGCACATACGACCTGCTCTTTGCTCTCTATTTCGTGGTGTGCCTTGAAATCGAACTTCGCAAGAGCGGCTGCCTCAAGGGCATGGTGCAGTACCTCAACCACCTGATTCACTCCACCAAGGTGACGATGGCGGTGATGCCGGCCTTCTTAGGGTTATTGCCCTCCGTGGGCGGCGCTCGCTTCTCAGCCCCGATTGTCGACAACGCTTCCAAGGGTATGACGATCACGGCAGAACAGAAAGCAACGATTAACTTCTGGTTCCGTCACATCTTTGAATTCTCCAGCCCCATCATTCCTGGGATGATTCTCGCCTGCTCGATTGTGGGCGTCGGTGTGGGCGACGTGATTATTCACCTTGTTTGGGTGACGGCTCTGATGTTTGCCATCGGCTGGCTGATGTTCGTGCGCCCGATGAAGTTCGAAGACCTGCGCGCCCAGAACATGGGTGAAGACCCGGACTTTGATCTCGCACGCAACCGCATGGACTTCTGGCTTTCGATTCTGCCCGTGGCGGCCGTCTTCCTTCTGATGGTTTTCGGCGGCATCGGTGCAGCCGTCTCCATGGGCGTGGTGGCGGCGGCCATGGTCTTTGTTCTGATGGGCACCAACCGCGCCGTTCCAATCAAGGATATCTTCATCGGCGCCATCGAATGGAAGCTGCTGCGCGACGTCACCTGCATTCTTTTCTTCATCCAGCTGCTTGACGTCACGGGCGTTCTTGGGCAAGTTGTCGAGAGCTTTAAGGCCGCTCCGCTGCCCACTCCCGTCATCATCGCAGGCCTGAGCTTCCTGATCGGCGTTCTGACCGGCATGTCTCAGGGCCATGTGGCCATCGTCATGCCAATCGTGGCACTACTGGCTCCTGCGGGTTCTCTGGATCTCGTGGGCGTCGCTCTCGTTTTCGGTGTCGGCGGTCAGATGATCACGCCCACGCACGTGTGCCTCATTGTGTCACTTGACTACTTCAAGGCGGATTTCTTCAAGACCCTCGTTCCGGTGATCGTAGCCGAAGCATTGCTGCTCGGGGTCTTTTCGGCATACAGCTATTTCACCTGGGCCGGTTAGTTACACTGAGTCTTTCCAAGGTTTTAGACGCCTCAAGTTGCACCGCAATTTGAGGCGTTTTCTTTGAGCGTCTTGATTGAAACGGATGCGAAAACGGACGGCAGTCGTTTTGAGGAACTGTCGTCCGTTGAGATCGTTTCTGCGGAAATCAAAACGCCTTATTTCGTTTCGATGCCGGTCACTTCAAAGTCAAGATCCGTGATCGTGGCCTTGAGCACGTCGTCGGTCACGGTTTCTTCGCATTCGATCACGGCGCACTTCTTTTCAAGGCTCACGTCGACACTCGTCACGCCGGCAAGCTTTGTGAGCGCCTTGGTTACGGCGCCTGAACAGTGCGGGCAGTGCATACCTTCGATCGAGATCACTTTTTGCATGGTTTTACTCCTTTGCTCCAAAGGCAATTGGTAGGCTGCGTAGGCCGCAGCAACGGTTGAGAAAGATGATAAAGAATTCTTGTTCGTCGGCTTAAAGCGCCTCAAACGCAACGCGTTGGTTACCACACACACGGAGCTCATGCTCATGGCCGCGGCACCGATCATAGGGTTGAGCGACCAACCGAGCGTCGTAAAGAAGACGCCGGCTGCCACGGGAATGCCGATAGCGTTGTAAAAGAACGCCCAGAAGAGGTTCTGCTTGATGTTGCGAAGCACCGCGCACGACAGTTCATAAGCCGACACCGCGTCGGTCAGTTTGCTGTTGACGAGCACCACGTCGGCACATTCGATCGCCACATCAGTCCCCGCACCGATTGCCATGCCCACGTCAGCCGTCGCAAGCGCGGGCGCATCGTTGATGCCGTCACCGATCATCAGCACGCGGACTCCTTGCTGCTGCGTTTGTTTGACAACAGCGGCCTTGTCGGCGGGGAGCACTTCGCTCACCACCTCATCGATTCCGACGGCTCGTGCAATGGCTTTGGCCGTACGTTCGTTATCTCCCGTAAGCATCATCACACGGAGCCCCGCCGCCTTAAAGGCGCGGATAGCCTCAGCGCTGTCGCTTTTGATCGTATCGGCGCAGACTACGATCCCTACCGGCACGTTGTCTTCGCAGACGACGAGAGCCGTCTTGCCCGCTTCGGACAAAGTTTCGAGCTCCGAGAGAATCGAGGCATCGTCTTTAACCAGAGTACGGTTACCAATGGCATAAGTCTTGCCGTTGATCATTGCGAAAACGCTTCCCGGCTGCTGACTGAAGTCCTTGGCTTCAAAAAGGCCCGTTTCGTTTTCACGTGCGCATCGGACGATCGCCTGAGCCAGGGGATGCTCGCTTTTGACTTCAACGGAAGCAGCCAGTTTCAAAAGATCCCGCTCGCGCAGATGAGAGGCAAAGACACGAATGTCGGTGACAACAGGCTTACCTTCGGTGACGGTTCCGGTCTTATCCAGAATCACGGCATTGATGCCGCTGCACTTTTCAAGCGCTTCGGCCGACTTAAAAAGAATACCAAGACGAGCCGCACGGCCTGTTCCCACCATCACAGCAGTGGGCGTCGCAAGACCCAACGCACACGGGCAGGAAATCACCAGAACGCTCACAGCAAGTGTCAGTGCAAACTCAACGCTTGCCCCGAGTGCAATCCACACGAAGGCCGTCACCAAAGCGATCGCAAGCACGACAGGGACAAAGATACCGCTGATTTTGTCGGCCAAACGGGCCACCGGCGCTTTGGACGATGTGGCTTCGTCGACTAAAGCAATCACTTGCGCAAGCGTCGTATCTGACCCCACGCGAGTTGCTTTGGCTCGGATATGACCGGAATGCATCAACGTTGCTGCGGAGATCTTGCTGCCGATTTCTTTTTCCACCGGCAGACTTTCGCCTGTAAGTGCCGATTCGTCGACCTGTGCGTGGCCATCGACGACCACTGCGTCAACTGCGATGCGCTCACCGGTTTTGATCACAAGCACATCGCCTACAACAACGTCATCAGCCGCAATCTCCGTTTCTTCGCCGTTGCGAATCACACGCGCGGTATCAGGAACAAGGCTCACGAGCTGAGAGACGGCGTCCGTGGTTCTCGCTTTGGCTCGGGCTTCAAAATACTTGCCCAAACCGATAAGCGTCAGAATCATCGCGGCAGAATCGAAGTAGAGATTGTGAGCGTGGTGGCTCACAGTGCTCCAATCACCGGCGCCCGCCGCATATAACATCACGTAAAGCGACACGATGCCCGAGAACAGTGAGGCCGTCGCCCCCAGCGCGACCAATGAATCCATGTTGGGCGCGAGCCCCGCAAGCGCCTTGAAGCCACGCGTGAAAAAGTTTTTGTTGAGCACCAGCACCGGCAACGTCAGCAAGAGCTGTGTGAAGGCAAAGGCCGGCGCTTTTTGTGCTCCCTCAAAAAAGGAGAACGTAATGCCAACCATCGGCAGCATCGTGATCACCATCAGAAGCGCGCAGAAAAAAAGGCTCCAATAGAGGCGCTTGCGCGTGGCCGTCAATTCCTGCTGCAGGACCGCTGCTTGGTTGTTTTTCTTTTGAGTCTTGGCCTTGCCCGAGGGGTTCGAGTCGTTATCCCGGAGGCTGGCGCCGTAACCGGCCGCCGTCACTGCCTTGACTACGTCATCCTGCGAGAGTTTGGCGTCATCGAGCTCCAGCGTCATGTCGTTTTTGAGAAGGTTGACCGTGACGTTGCAGCAGCCGTCAAGCGCCTTGACGGCTTTTTCCACGCGCGCCGAGCAAGCCGCGCAGCTCATTCCCGTGACATCAAAGTGAAGTTTCTGCATCTTGTGGGCAATTGAATTCTGTTAGACGAAGAAGGCCTCGCCTTCCCATGGTGAGAATGATTCTAATCGAATACTTTCTTTTGGGAAGAAGGTACCTTTAAGGTATATACTTTCTAAAAAGTAACCTTGATAGAAATTCCGTATGCCCTCCTTCAAAGACAACCCCGTTTCCGAACCCGCGCACTGCCCGGTGCGCACCACGCTCGCGCTCATCGGCGGCAAGCACAAGGCCTTCATTCTTTGGAATCTCTTTGACGGCACGAAACGTTTCTCTCAGTTGCAGAAAGCCGTGCCGCAAGCCAATGCCAAGATGCTCTCGCAACAACTTAAGGAACTTGAGCACGATGGTCTGATTTCCCGCAAGGCATACGCGGTGGTGCCGCCCAAGGTGGAATATTCGCTCACGGATCTCGGCAGAAGTCTTCGGCCGATCCTGAGTTGCATCTATGAATGGGGTATCAGTTACCTTCAGTCGCGCGGCATCTCCCCAGACTGCTCCATGCAACCGCTCGACGGAAAAGAAAAAGTCGAATCCAGTGACTCCTGCTGTTGTGACGGGCGTTGACTAGAACTTGATTACAGTTCACTTACAAACTGTTATCTACCCCTAACAGCATAAAAAACCTCCCGTTTTTTCGATCACCTGAAGGAGATTCGGAAACGGGAGGTTCGCTTTTTTCCCTATGAGATAAGGAATTCAGAGAATTCCCTCTCAATTTTTTAAAGATCTGTATTTAACCTGTTAGAAAGCCGGCACCACAGAGCCCTTGTACTTCTCAAGAATGAAGTCGCGAACGGCAGGAGACGTAATGGCGGACTTCAGCTTCTGCAAAACTTCGCGGTTGTCATCGGCACGAACCGCAACAATGTTGGCGTACGGCGAATCCTTGGCTTCAGTAAAAAGCGAATCCTTGGTGGGATTGAGCCCCACGCTCAGAGCAAAGTTGGAATTGATGACAGCGTAATCAACGTCATCGAGCGTGCGCGGCAACACGGCGGCTTCCATTTCAAGAATCTTCACGTTCTTGGCATTGTTGACAATGTCAGCGGGAGTACCATTAACACCCACGCCGTCCTTCAGACCAAAGATGCCGGCGTCAGCCAGAACACGCAACGCTCGGCCGCCGTTGGTCGGGTCGTTCGGAATGGCGATTTTGGCGCCATCGGGAACACTCTTGACGTCCTTAAACTTCTTGGAGTACACGCCCATCGGCTCGATGTGTACGGCAACGAGCGAAGAAAGCTTCAGGCCGCGTTCTTTGGCAAAGCTGTCCAGATAGGGCTTATGCTGGAAGAAGTTTGCGTCAATTTCCTTGTCAGCCAGAGCCATATTGGGCTTGACGTAGTCGGAGAATTCCAACACCTTGAGCGTCACGCCCTGTTTTTTCATCTCGGGCGCGATGAAGTTGAGAATGTCGGCATGGGGAACCGGGGTAGCACCCACGGTAATCGTCGTGTCAGCCGAAGCCGTCTTTGCGGGTTCCTTCGCCTTATCGTCACCGCAACCGGTCAATGCAATGGCAGCCGCCGCGCAAACGGCAACGCTCGTGAAAAACTTCTTCATTGGTCTATTCTCCCAAGTGTGCAGACAAAGACACCCTGGAGTCGTCAGGCTCTTCGTCTTGTCAATGATTCTTCGATTGTACACGGACGCCTCGCCCTACACGGCAAAGCGTCCGTTTGAGAGAACAAAACCAGCCGAATTCTTGCGGTATTACCTCACTTCGCCGGTACGACCTCGTAATTAAGCCAAACAGCGCCGCCCGAAAGGATTTTGGACTCCTTAAACCGCGGGCTAAGGTTTTTGGCGGGCTTGGTCCGGAGCTCGATTCCGCCGGTCGAGTCATCCGAGAAGGACTCAATTTCCACGACAGTCGCGCGACTTTTGCGACGTGGGCTGCGAGTCCGGATCCGAAGACGGGCGTTCCGCGTCTTGACCTTCTGTCCCTTGCTCGGCAAACAGGGCACAAAAATTTGAAAATGCTGCAGCGCTACTATCGTCCGAAGTCGGAGGACATTGCCAAGCGACTCGATAGTATGTCGGAAGGTTAGGGGACTGTGTAGAATTTCGAAAATTGTCTGTCCGAGGTTCGTTCCATTACTCGGCATGCATTGGGTGGTTTTGCTGCGGTAGCCATCCAGTCGTCGGGACAAAACCGTAGCAAAACGGCTCAGGTGTTGGTAGCACCGAGCCGCTTAAAGGAAGATTGATAAATGGAACACAAATCTTCTTCCGCCAGTATAGCAAGGCGGGTCTTGAAAATCCTGATTTTCTTGATCCTGTTCTTACTCTGCTAGGCGCGTAAGTAAAAGGCCTCGGGCTCTTCGGCTTCCGGGGCCTGCGTGCATCTGAGGACAAAAAATTTTACCCCCGGATTGCTCCGGGGGCAGGGTTTTACTAGTTGACAAAAAATCTACCAAATCTCCCATAACGGGTTCCATGGCAACGTTAAACTTGGAAAAAGAAGAGGCGAGCTCGTTCAAAGACAGCGGAGGCAATCATGACGCTGTACTCCATCGGGATCGTTGCCAAACATTACGGTGTGTCGCCCAGCACTATTCGCCGTTGGGCTGAGAAAGGCCTTCTTGCCGTAGCCTGCCGCATGTTTGGCGGTCACCGTCGATTCGATCTGCAAATGAATCCGGTGGCAAGCGGTGTTGAGCGCAAGCATCTTGGTTATGCCCGCGTCTCTCCCCACGATCAAAAAGAAGACCTGCTTCGGCAGGCAGAACGACTCAAGCAGGCCGGTTGCACGGAAGTCATCACCGACATCGGCTCCGGTCTTAACTGCAACAAGCCCGGTCTCAGGGCACTTCTCAACCGCATCCTGAAAGGCCACGTTCACACGCTCTCTGTCGTCTACGAAGATCGGCTGCTACGTTTCGGAACTGCCTTGATTCGGCTGACGTGCCGCAAAACAGGTACCGATTTGCGTGTCTTGCAAGAAGCTTCCCCCAAAACATTCGAGGAAGAATTGGCCAAGGATGTCGTGACGCTGATGACTGTTTTCTGTGCCCGTCTATACGGAAAACGCAGTCACAAGAACAAAATACAAAGTCTTTGAGCTATGATCAAAGTTCCTTCTCAGCAGTACCGGAAGAACCCGAACATGCAACAGACCGACTTGGCCGATCCCCACTTTGTTGACGCAAAGCGCATCAAGGAACTTGGCAACGCCGCCGAGCTTCCCGCTTACCGCACCATGGTCCGTTGCCTGGACGAAGTCTCGGTTGAAAAGAACCGGGAGCAGTTGGAAGCACTTCTGAGAGCCTTCGGCAAAGAACGCCAACACTTCATTGATCTTCTTTTCACACGCGATCACCGGGCCTTTTGCATTGGCAACCGCTGGCGCACGCTCAGAGACGCCTTGGTGATGGAGAAGTACCGTTCTTCCTACGGTCTGCAAGCTCGTCATTGGAAGATGGCGCTTCAAACCGCAGCGACCACCGTTTCCAACTATTGGCGTCTGGTGCAAGCCAGCGCTTTGAGCCGAATTCGCAGAAAGGCCTGGTTTGCCCGTCTCAACAAGCTCGAGCAGCGCTACGTGCATTTTCTTCTCGGCTCCCTGTCTGAGGCGTTCTTCACGATGCTTGACGGCAAATGTCCCGCAGTCGTGACGGACACAGAGAAAGAGTCCATCGCCAGCCGCAAGGGATTGTGCAAAGCGATGGTGCGCACGATTCACGACGAGCAAGGCACAAGACCGAAACACGGCAGGGACGCAAGCGTTTGGTTTGACTGCTCGTGCTACAAAGCTGTCGTTGTCGGAGAGCTGGTGCGGCTGGATTTGATGTCGCTTACGCCCGGTGTGCGCTTGACGCTCTACGTCAAAGGAAGCGTACCGGTCTCGAGCACGCTCAAGCTCGTCAAGCACCCGGACGGGACCATGGCGTTGCATGTGCAGAAATCCCTGAGCAAGGCGGATATCCGTCCGATTGATTCACCGAAAGCTTCCCGTGGAAAGCTTTATTGCCGTGCGCTTGATCTTGGATTAACGGAAGTGGCAACGGACGATGCGGGAAACCGTTTCGGTACATGTTTGGGTGAAAAGCTCACGGGCTATGCCCAATATCTCGATGCCAAGCTCAAGGAGAGAAATAAGCTTATGGCTCGGGCACAGAAAGCGGGTAAGGCCAAGCGACGCCGCATGCTGCGCTGCAATCTGGGCTCAAAGAACTTCACAAAGGAATTGCAGCGCATCCGTACGGAAATCCAAAACACCGTCAACAAAGCGTTAAACGATATCCTCAAGCAAAGCCCGGCGCAGGTTTATGCCTTGGAAGATCTGTCGCATCGCTTTACGTTTGAGGGCAAATACAGCCGAAAGGTACGCAACCTGCTGAGCAAATGGGTCAGAGGCACGATCAAGGAACGGTTTCTCTTTAAGGCGGCCAAGGCGGGCGTACAGGTGGTGTTTGTGCCTGCGGCCTATTCGTCACAGCATTGCCCGCAGTGCGGCTACACAGCCGGAGAAAATCGCCGGGGAGATCGGTTTGAATGCAAACATTGCGGCCATAAAGCGCAGGCTGATCAAAACGGAGCGCTGAATCTGCTTCTCAGGGTCAACGATCCGGAGTACAGGCGGTACATGACCAAGGAAGCCGTCAAAAAGCTGGAACGGGGCCGATACGAAGCGTGGTGCAAATCAAGGCAGGAAGAGCCGATCAAGGAAGCCTCGAACAAAAAGAGGCTCAAGAAAGCGGCGTAAAACCAAAGAAACCGACAGAGAACGAGCAACAAGCTAACTAAAGGAGAGTGAAGAGAAATTTAAAAACCGCTGAGGCGCCCACAGGGAGCCCGGAGAAGAGGAAGAAGACAGGGGCGGCAAGGCCGGCAACGGTCGGGCCGCGATAAGCCCGAAGGGTCGAATCGACAGACCTCACCGAGGACGAAAGTGGAGTGCTGAAAGAAAAGGCGCCGTTGGAATCGAGAGAACCGTTGGGCGCCTGACTGACCTCAGGGAGAAATCTGTGGGTGCTCAGAGCAAATAAATGTCAAAAGGCGTGCGGTAGATTTGGCGCTTTTTGATAAACGGAACACCCCCTCTTGCGCGGCTTCATAGATTGCGGGACTTTCTTTGGTCGCGTCAATGGCCGGATAAATAACCGTACTCACCTCGTCGACAAGTCCCGCCTGCATGAAGGCCGCATTGGTGATGGCGCCGCCTTCGAGCATCCACACGCCGTCGCCGTAGTCCTTGGCAAGTTGCTCCATGGCAAGGACGAGTTCATTGCCGTTGACGGGAACCGCCACGACCCCCACTCCGCTTTGACGGAGTTCTTCAATGTATTCGTCGCAGACGCGGTCGCTCACCACCGTCACGATCTGCTCGCCCGTTTCCTGCACGGGCTGACCGTAATGGAGTTTTCCTTTGAAGTCGAACGCAACCGAAATCTTGCGGCCCTTCGGGTCAACCTTAATGCCTTGCGCGGGTGCGGCCTCAGCCGGTCGCAGTTTTGCGGGTTCGCTCTCCGTAATGGCCTCACTGTATTCGGCCATCGTCACGCGGCCGATCATCCAGCCGACATAGTCGTACTGATTTGCCACCTCTTCGTAGACGCCGCCCACCGAACAGTCTTCGACAAACGGACTCCAGCGGCTCGGGTGCAGACGGCCGTCGACGCTCGCGGCCATATGGCAAACGATATGCATGATCCACGCCTAAAAAATTGCAAAGCCCGCAACCCAAAAAAGGCAGCGGGCTGTTTCGACACAAATGATGCCGAAAAGGCTCTCTTGAGGAACACACGGAACGAGCAAAAGCTTGCTCGAAATTCTCGATTAGTCCTTAAGGTAATACTCAACAGTCGTCACGACACGCACGTTCTTTATCCAGCGCGTGTTGGCGTCGCGATCAAAGATCTGGAACTGTCCCTGCGAGGCGCGGCGGATCTTGCCCAAAGTCGAACCGGAGTCTTTTGCAAACTTCTCGGCCGCCTCGCGCGCATTGACCGTCGCCGCCTCAATCATCGCGGGCTTGATGCTGTTTAACTTCGTGTAATTGAAGATCGTGCGGAAGCTGTAGTCTTCGGTCGGCGTCACGCCCTTGGCAATCAGCTCGCTCATCGAACGCTGAAGAGCAAGCACGGCGTCCACGTTCTTCGTCGAGACGGTCACTGACGGCGTCAGAATGTAGCGGTACGCGCGCTTGTTTTCGCCATACATATTGGCCTGAGCGTCGTCAACCTTGGGGCTGGCGTCCGTGATTTCGTCAGGCTTGATGCCACCCGACTTGAGAAACTCCTTGACAATCTGCGTCTGGGCTTCGGCCTGACGATAGACCTCCTGCAGATCGTTTCCAAGCACTCGGAAGGAAATCGGCCAGAGCACCTCGTCGGCGATGACGGAGGCCGTTGCAAGCCCCTTGACAGTCACCACGCGATCGCGGTCGACAAAAGCGTTGATGCCGTCGGAAAGCTGACTGCCCAAAAGTCCCAGACCGCCGATCAGACCCGCGGCCACAATCACGCTTTGTGCAATACCTTTTGAATCCATCACTCTCTCTCCTTCAAAAGCGATTTCAACCGCGACGACGATTGGTTACTCAGACATCCACCTCCACGTCGTCACCGTGCATTTCCATCCAGCTGCGGCGTCCGGTTGCTTCGCCCTTGCCCATCAGCAATCCCATCACGGCGTCGGTCTGCGCCTTTTCGATGCCACCGAGCGTCACGGGCAGCAGACGACGGGTGTCGGGATGAAACGCGGCTTCGGCAAGCTGCTTTTCGCTCATTTCACCCAGACCTTTGAATCGGGAGATGCTGAGCTTTTCAAGCGGCAGCCCTTCTTTCTCGAGTTTACTCAAGGTGCGCTTGAGTTCGCGATCATCGGCACAGTAAATTTTCTTTTCCGGTTTTTTCCCCTGTTTCGGAACGTCAACGCGGAAAAGCGGCGGCTGAGCGATAAAGACGTGCCCTTCCGAAATCAGTTTAGGGAAGTGACGATAAAAGAGTGTCAAAAGAAGAACCTGGATGTGGCTGCCGTCAACGTCGGCGTCAGCCAGAATGCAGACCTTGCCGTAACGAAGCCCCGAGAGATCCGTGTCGTCGTCGAGCTTGTGCGGATCGACGCCCACGGCCACCGCGATGTCGTGAATCACCTGGCTGGCAAAGATACGATCGCTGTCGACTTCCCAGGTATTGAGTACCTTGCCGCGCAACGGAAGAATCGCCTGATGCTCCTTGTCGCGTCCCTGCTTGGCCGTGCCGCCTGCCGAGTCACCTTCCACGAGGAAAATTTCGTTGCGACTGATGTCAGTCGATTCGCAATCGGTGAGCTTGCCCGGCAACACTGCCACGCTCGAAGACTTCTTCTTTTCGACCTTCTGAGCGCGGCGCTGACGCGCCTGCGCCTGGCGAATCACCAGTTCGGCAAGTTTCTTGCCCTCTTCAATATGATCGTTGAGCCAGTACTCGAACTGCGGCCGAACGAAATTGCTCACCAATCGCATGGCATCGCGGCTTGTGAGCTTTTCCTTGGTCTGGCCCTGGAACTGGGGATCGAGCACCTTGGCCGACAGCACGAAACTGGCGCGGCTTGCGACGTCGTCGGTCAGAAGCTTCACGCCCTTGGCCATCAAGCCATGCGCGTCCATAAAGGACTTGAGCGCCAGAAACAAACCCTCGCGAAGACCAGCTTCGTGCGTGCCGCCGGCGGGAGTCGGAATCAGATTCACGTAGCTCTCGCGCACGGGTGTGCCGGTTTCACTCCAGCACACCACCCAGTGTGCACCCTCGTCCACGGCAAACGTCTCGTCATTTTCTTCAGCCCACCCCTGCGCTTCGAAAGGATCAAAAAGAAGCGGCTCGGTGAATTCGGCCAACAGATATTCGCGCAAGCCTCCGTCGTAGCGCCAGGACAGTTCCTGCCCCGTCTTTTCGTTGATATAGCGAACCGTACAACGTGGAAGCAAAACGGCCTTACTCTGCAACAGACCGATGAGCTGTTGTTCCGGAATCGTCGGCGAATCAAAATACTTGGGATCCGGCAGACATTGAACGCGCGTACCCGTGTACTTTTTGCCGCGAGTGGAAGGTTGTTCGGTAAGAGGTTCTGATACGAAACCGTCAGCAAAGCCGATGTCGTACTGCTTGCCGTCGCGCCAGACCGTGACGTTCAAATGCCGACTCAGGGCGTTGGTCACCGAGACGCCGACGCCGTGCAGACCGCCCGAAAAGCTATAGGCGCCGCCTGAGGCCTTGTCGAACTTACCGCCTGCGTGCAGTTGCGTAAACACCAGTTCCACCGTCGGGATGCCTTCCGTGGGATGAATACCCACCGGAATGCCGCGGCCGTTGTCTTCAACGGCAACGCTGCCGTCGGCACACATCGTCAGCGTGATCGTGTCGCCGAACCCGCCGAGCACTTCGTCGCTCGCGTTGTCAAGCACTTCCTGAATAATGTGAAGCGGATTGTCCGTCAGGGTGTACATGCCCGGACGGCTTTTGACGGGCTCCAGCCCCTTTAAGACGCGAATGGAATTTTCTTGATAATCAGACGGACGCTTGCGAACTGCCATTTCTCGGAATCAGGCCCTGTGGGCGCTTACTTTGACCACAATCGGAAAAGGAGCGCCCGTCGAAAGTGACGGGCGCAAACTGTAAAACTCGAGACGGATTTTAGCGGCGATTTTCGTCCGGCGTATCCTGCACGGCCGAGGCAGGCTTTCTATCGTCTTCGGAAGAATCGTCTTCCTCGACCTGCACTTGCTCTTCAGGCTCCGCGGCAGCCTTCACTTCTGAACCGGGAACAACCGCAACGGGGACCAGACGCTTGACGGGATGCTTGAGCCAAGTCTTCAGCATAGCGATGGCCGCCGACAGGAAGATGGGCCCCAATACGACGCCGAGCATGCCGAAGCTCATGATGCCGCCCAAGACGCCTAGGAAAACCAGCGCCAGAGGCAATGCCGTACCGCGGCTGATCAAAATGGGCTTGATGAAGTTATCCACCGAACTCACCGCAAGCGTTCCCCACAAAACCAGGAACACCGCCCAACCGATCTGATCGGTTGCGGCGAGCCAAATGGCAACCGAACCCCACACCAGAGGCGGACCAACGGGCACGACGGAGAGCACACAAACGGCGAAACTGAGCATCACAACACCCGGAACATCAGCGATGATAAAGCCGATGGCCGCCACCACACCCTGCCCCACAGCGGTGCCGAGCACGCCGAAGACCACCGAGCGGGTCGTGTTGACCAAAATGCCGGTGTATTCATCAGCAAGATCGCCCGAGACTCGCTTTAGGAACAGACGACCGCGGCGCGCGAGCGAATTGCCGTCGCGATAGAAGAAGAATGCAATAAAGGCAACGAGCGCCATCTGGAACAAGCCGTTGCCGATGCCGACTGACGCACTCAGCACCCACTTGGTGACGGGGTCGATAGCCTTTTGAATGAAGTCCCCGAGGGCGGCGGGATCAAAACCTAAGTGAAAGGCTTCGTTGATGCTTTCTCCGACGTAGGGAATGGCAATTAGCCAATCGGGCAATTTCATACCGCCGGCCACCCAGTCGCGTACCCAATGAATCAGCTGCGGAATCTGATGCGCGAGAACGCCCGTAATGATCGACAACGGAATGAGCACCGTGACGATCACGACGCACACCATGAATGTCGCCGCTATCGTCGAACGATTGCCGAAGCTCGTGAGCGCCCGCTCGTACAACGGCCAGCTGACGACAGCCAGAATGCCCGCCAACAAAATGGCCGTGAGAAAAGGTTGCATCACAAAGTAGCAACCAAGAAGAATCAGAGCGCCGAAACCGATTCGTAGCCAAAGATCGACGCTGTCACGGAAACTAAACATAGGAAGTCAGTCATCAGCCGTTGTTTATACATCCTTGCTCATGCTATCAAAATTTGCTCGAACAAAATTATTGGTTTGCTACAATTGCGGGCCTGACAGACATTCCGAGGCAAAAACGGAAAGTTTGAGCACTGTGCGTCTCTGTAGTTCAACTGGATAGAACAAGCCCCTCCTAAGGGTTAGATCTGGGTTCGAGTCCCGGCAGAGGCGCCAACCTACAAAACCGAGCGGTTCGCACCCGTTCGGTTTTTTTGTTATTTTTCCCTTTGAAAACAATTCTGTACCATAAAATATCGTTCTTGAACGTTTGTGATGATTCGTGTCAAGCCGGCACTCGGATGATGGACAGGATGATGGGTTGACTTGGTTTGAAACATCAAATCTACACACTGCTCATATCAAGAGATATTGAGTGACAACGAGGCATCTGCATCAATCCTTCGCAACTGCAAGATACCGCGTTGGACGCTTCTTATAACTTCACCGAGCCTAGCGGCAGTTGACTGCCCGCCAACTCGAATAAAAACGCCGACTTCCGTCAACACTTTCCCGCGGAAAGCATAAGGACGCTTGCTGCCGGATGCAACCAGAACAGAAGCCACGACTTTACCGTCCCAAACTTGCCGTCTAACTTGTACCAGTTGAGAGATGGCTGGTTCAACACCGTCTCGAGCGAAGCTTCTCACATTTCGCTCAACCTGATCGTAGTTATATCTAACAACCTCACCATCATCGCCAACAACGATGTACAAAATACCGTCAAGATCATTCGCGAAGGCAAAAAACGAGGGGTGATTCTTTGGTCTTTATCAGCCACCATTTCAATTCGATGAATGTCAAACGATTACTGGACTAGTTTTCGGGAGTTATGCTCACCAGTGGTCGTACATAAATAGGCGACCTTTTGTGGTTAGGGACAATTAGAACCATGGAATCGCAGACTGAATTTCCATCACTTTGCCACAATCCGAAAAGTCATACCCTGAGAGCTTCTCAGCGTCTTCCTTCCAATCGGTCGACCCAAGCAAGGACAAAAAATCTTGTCCAGCATTTGTCTGCAAAAGCTCCTTCTGACAAGCCATGAAGTAAATCTCGCGGGAAATCGGGATGAAATCCAGTCCTGCATCGGCGGCAATATTGGCCAGACAAATGCCCGCATCAGCCTGCGATTGCGAAATCATCGCAGCAACGTCCGTATGTGAATTCGCCGTGCGAGCGCAGGTCGTTATATCACCGTCTGTCATGCCGCTTGTACGAAGCAGATCGTCAAAAAGCACGCGTGTGCCGGATCCTTTGGCTCTTTGTGCGTAGCGTGCTTTTTTCAAACCCACGTCCAACAGAGAGTGAATACCCATCGGATTGCCTTTGGCCACGGCAATTCCTTGAATGCGGGTACAAAACCGAATTAGCTTCATTTTTCCCGGTTCAAGGAAATGACGGAAGGCTTGCGCGGCAGAACTTTCCGATCCGGCGCCGATCGGGAAGTTGAACCCGGTGAGCTGGGTACGATTCTCGTGCAGGTCTTCCAAGCCTCTGGAGCTTGAGTTGAAATTCACGTCCAGAAAGAACGTGCTTTTAAGGGCCGCCTTGCGAAGATGCATCACGGCAATATCAGGACAACCAGTGAACGTCAGAACAGGCCGAGCATCGTCGAGAGCTTTGGCAAACGCCTGCAGCAGATCGGTTCGCAACGAATCGAGGTGCGGCTTGTAGCGAGCATGAATCGCTTTGACCGACGTGAGCAATTTCTTGGCAAATGGCGTGAGTTGCCCGGGCCTACCACGACCGCGCTCCAAAAGCGGCTGCCCTATTTTTTCTTCCCAACTCTTGAGTTCATTCCAAACGTGACGATACGAGGAGTCGAATTCAGCCTCCACCGCTGCTGCCAGTGAACCGTGCCGATCAACCGCTTCCAACAGATCAATCAGACGGTTGTGCAGTTTCTTGTCGTCAGCATCGGCGTCAGACATTGCGTAGGTGATCTTGATTTGCGACATCTGTGTTTTCCTGTTGGCGTTACAGCATGACTCGATGTTGTCATCTTATTCCGAATCGAGCGACTTTTCTCATCCAATATATGAATTTTATTTCTATTTACATCTAGTTAGTTATGACTAAGATTCCTATTGCAAACGACGGATAACACGTCGAGCAACCAATCAGGAGAACAAAAATGGAATCCAAAATCCAATTTACACGCCGCAACCTTTTTAAGACAACGCTTGCTGCGGGGCTGACGAGTGCAGCTCCAGTTCTGACCTCCGTGGCGCAGGCCGCCGAGACGGAAAAGAAAATCCGTCCGCTCACCGGCAAAATGACTTACGAAGAAGTTCGAAACCGCGCCCGCGAAATGATGATGCCTCGCTGCTACGTCTGCCCTGAATGCAACGGTCGCGGTCCCTGCATCGGTCAGGTACCGGGCTTCGGCGGCATGGGTGCCAACCGCGGATTCCAAGCCAACTACGATTCACTTGCTGCCGTTCAGCTCAACAGCCGTGTCGTCCACGGCGTACATGTGCCTGACACGAGCATTGACTTCTTCGGTACAAAGATCTCGATGCCGGTTGTTGCAGCACCGACCGGCGGCACGACCTACAACATGGGAGGCAAGCTCACGGAAGAAGAATTCGTGACCGCCATTTGCGAAGGCTGCTCGAAGGCCGGTACGCTCGGTGCTGTCGCCGACGGCATCGGCGATCCCCTGCCCGTCTTTGAAAAGCGTCTCGATACGCTCAAGCGTCTGGGCTACAAGGCTATTGTCGGTCTTAAGCCGCGCCTGAACAAAGACATCATCGAACGCATGCGTCTTGCTGAAAAAGCCGGTGTTGTCGCTCTGACGATCGACTTGGACAGTGCAGGCCGCGCCGCACGCGCCACAAAGGGGCAGACCGTAGAACCCAAGACGCTCGAACAGCTCAAGGAACTTGTGAAGGCAAGCCGCCTGCCGCTTCTTTTCAAGGGCATCATGACCCCTGATGAAGCTGAGCTCTGCATCCAGGCGGGCGCCGCCGGCATCGTGGTCTCCAACCACGGCGGTCGTACGCTTGCCGACACCCCGGGGACGGCAGCCGTTCTCCCGCAGATCGCCGACGTGGTCAAAGGACGCTGCTACATCATGGTTGACGGTACGGTTGCCCGCGGAACCGATGTTGAAAAATATCTTGCCTTGGGTGCTCAGTGCACGCTCGCCGGCCGCCACTTCGTGCGTGCCGCTCACGGCGGTCTGGCTGATGGTGTCAAGCTCTTTGCCAACCGTCTGCAAAGCGAACTGGCTGTTGCCATGACGCTTACCGGGGCTCAGCGCGTTACCGACATCAACCGCAAGATGATCGTGATTCCGAAGAACGCCTAATGTGAACAGTGTTGCGGATCGCTGGGGCACGCGCCGTAGCGATCCGTCGGCACCTGATATGACCAGAAAATCATGAAAAAACACATTCTTTTGGCCGGCACGGCGCTTGTGCTCGCATCCGGCGTTTTCGCGGCTCCAGTTGGTCCAAGCCATCAGGCCAAAGGGCTACCTTGCGAAGCCTGCCACACTCAAATGCCTTTGGCCGACTCTAATAAATGCGTTGCCTGCCACGGCGGCAAGGACGCATTAATCAGGTCTAATCCCCAACATGCCGCACTCAAGTCCGGTGACGTTCCTTGCAAAATTTGTCACCAGGGACATCAATAGATCTTCGCGATTCGCCCCCTGTTCCTTCAATAGTCAGGGGGTTCGTTTTTATGGTGCGCCCATCAACCGAGCGATTCTCATCAGTGAAAAAACTTTCTGAAAACAACTTCTGCTCAAGAAACAGTCAAGCGCTAATCTTTTTCTTAGCCCTGGAAGCAAACACCCACGCTCGTCAGACATCACCAACTCTTTCAGAGTTTTATTCAATTGTCCGATTTGTTGATCAAAGGATTTGACCGCGTCCAGCAAAAACAACATGTCGTTGGCAACCGGTCTGGTAATCAAACCCACTTTGTCTTCGATGCTTTCACGAAGTTTTTTCAAATTTCTGTGCCCGGCTGCGCAGGGTATCCCCCATTGTTGAGCTAAAGCTTTGAAACTGACAATGCTCTTTGATCGCTGAAACATGAGTTGTTGACGCACTGCTTGTACGGTCTGAATGTGAATCTCCTTGATGCTTTTGTGTCGAATGGGCGTCAGTTCGGCATCAGAAACTGCTAGCCTGGACAACGCGATCGCATCATTGAGGTCGGTCTTCTGTCCTGACAAATGGGTGTTGATCCACATTGAAACAGTCCAGCCGCTGATGACTTTGATTTCGTGGCCGAGATTTTCTAGATGAAGACACAACAAGCTGAAGCTGTTGAGCAACCACATCTCAAAAGATGGTTCCTTGACGTACTCCCTTGTCTGAAGACAAAGGATTCTTGGTTCAAACGCCAGATGCCGGCAGTTGCCGGTCTAACACTGACTCACCTTGACGGACGATCGTCCCGCCCGTTGTTGTTTACCTGCAATGCACAGTGCTTCCGTCAGGATGTTGCACGCAGCATTGACATCGCGGTTATGTTCTGCTCCGCAGTGCGGACATATCCAACGACGCACACTCAGATCTTTCGTGCCGTTAAATCGGTACCCGCAAGCCGAGCAAAGCTGACTTGACGGATACCATTTGTCGACATGCACAATCTGTGTGCCTACCTTGGAAGCAGCGTACTGCAAGATGGATACGAAATCGGAAAAACCGTAGTCTCCGATCTTTCGTCCCCACAGTAGCTGCATTGCCTTGATATTGAGTGTTTCAAATCCGATGAATGCATGACGCTCAACAAGCTCCCGGGCGATCTTCCATTGCCAGGCACTGCGCTGATTGGTGATGCGTCTGTACAGACGCGCCACATCACGCTTTGCACGGTCTCGGTTGTTCGATCCCTGCTGCTTGCGCGAGAGTATGCGATTGAGGCGTTTGACTTCCTTGAGGTTTTGCTTGAAAAACTCGGGACTTTCAATGCGCTGTCCGTCGGAGCCGGTGAGGTATGTTTCCAAACCGAAGTCAAAGCCAACCGGATGACCCGGCCGTGAATTGACAACATTTGGTACCTCCGCCTCAACCGAAAAACAGAGCCATAGATCGTTTACCGAGTCGCGCTTGACCGTGAGAGTCTTTATCTTGCCTTCAATCTCTCTGGACTTGAAATACTTGTACTTCTGACCGCAAATCACCACCTCATTGCCCGACAGCAATTTGTAGCCCGCCTGCTTGAGGGTGAAGGATTTGTACTTGCGTACTTTTCTAAATCCCGGAAGACCGTATTTTTCTCCGTTCTTTCTAGCTTCAAAAAATCGCTCGTAGCTCTTGTAGAGCCGGTCGGTGACTTCCTGCAACGCCTGCGAGCCTATTTCTGTGAGGTACGCATACGGCGTGCGAGTCTTCAGTTTGGTTAGATGTTTTTGAAGTTTGAACTTCGGCAGCGACTTCCCAAACCTTTTGTAGTACCTGCGAGTCAGTGCCACACAGTGATTCCACGCCAAAGCCGCCACATTGATCTGTCGATGCAGCTTCTTGTTGCGTTTCGCGCTGTAGAGCTTGAACTTGTAGGTTTTCATAACCTCAATCATACAGGGACGCGCCTCTCATCCCCGGATTGAAATCCGGGGCTTTCTCGGCGCAAAACTGTAATGCAACAGTAAGAACCTAAGAACAAGCTATGGCGGGTGGCCAACGCGGTTGACCCAAAGGTGTCGGTGCCAAGCTGTCAAAGCAGAAAGAGACGCAGAGCAGTCAGGAATTTCTTGCGTATTTTGAGGATGAGCCTAACCGGATCGGCTACCAGTTTTCGGGATTCTCTCTTTAAAAGCGAGCCAGCTTATTGACTTCTGCCGTTATACGCAGACTTACTCAGGAAGATGGTTGCACGCACGACAAATGCATCACTTCTTCAATCATCCGATGCATGGCTCGGACAAGCTCCGTATCGGCGGCTCGATAGAAGACTTCTTTCCCCACTCGACGAGAAGTTACAAGTCCGGCAACCTTCAAAAGCCTCAAATGGTGTGCTACGGCGGGGCTACTCATTTCCATGATAGCAGCAATGTTGAGCACGCACTCTTCGGAATGGCACAACAACAAAAAAATCCGACAGCGGGCCGCATCGCTTAGATGTTTGAAAACCTGGGCCACAGGTTCAAAGCTTGAAGATTCGGGCAATTGCCCAAGTGCAAAAAAATTTCCCTCTTTATGCCGATGCGGAAGATTTGTTGTGACAGACATATCAGACAATTAAATTCTTGCTTAATCTTGACATCCAACACCAACCGGATTATAGTGCAATCGGTCGATTAAGCAGTTGCTTAATTTTTTAACCGATAGGAGTAACCAAAATGACAAAGACCTACAAGATCGAAGTTGATTGCGCTAACTGCGCCCGCGAAATGGAAGAAGCGGCAGCAAAAATCAGCGGTGTGCAATCGGTAACGGTGAACTTCATGGCCCAAAAAATGGTCGTGGAATTCCGTGATGGGGTTTATCCCGACAATGTCATGATTGAAGTGCTTAAAGCTTGCAAAAAAGTAGAACCCGACTGCGAAATTTTTCTCTGATGTCGAAAACGCCGCCAGAGCACTGCTCGACGGCGTTTTTTTCTCTCTTTAATTCAAACTTTGCTTAATTTTTATATCAACTTAAGCTCAAGACATCACCGACGGACTCTGCAACAAATGAAGACAAAGCAAAAAAAGATGCTTATACGCATCATCCTTGCAGCAACGCTTCTCGTAGGTCTCGCGTTTGCACCGGTCACGGGACCTTTGAGATTGGCGCTTTACCTTATCCCCTATCTTCTTGTCGGCTATGACATCCTGCTCAAGGCAGCAAAAGGCATACGAAACGGCCGTGTTTTCGATGAAAATTTTCTGATGACCGTTGCTACCTTGGGCGCCATTGCCATAGCACTTTACGACGATACCGGCGAGTACACGGAAGCCGTTGCCGTGATGCTCTTTTATCAGATCGGTGAATGGTTTCAGGCTTATGCCGTGGGCAAAAGCCGCAAAAACATCAGCGATTTGATGGACATTCGCCCCGATTACGCCAACATTGAAAGAAGCGGAAAAATTGAACAGGTCGCTCCCGAATCTGTTGAGGTCGGAACCGTTATTGTCGTGCAACCCGGTGAAAAGGTTCCCATTGACGGCATCGTTATACGCGGCGAAACGAGTCTCAACACCAGCGCTCTCACGGGGGAAAGTCTGCCGAAGAACGTTGCCCCGGGGGAAAGCGTCACCAGCGGTTGCATCAATCTGACCGGCGTTATTTATGTGCGTACAACCAGGCTCTTCGGAGATTCGACAGTATCTCAAATCCTGGAATTGGTCGAAAATGCCTCTTCACGCAAATCGCAATCGGAGGCCTTCATTACTCGTTTTGCCCGAATCTATACGCCGATTGTGTTTTTCAGCGCTTTGGCGCTTGCTCTCGTCCCTCCGCTAGTGCGGCTTTTTGCAATGGGAGCAGACGCTCAATGGGATGACTGGATATATCGCGCTTTGGTGTTCCTGGTTATCAGCTGCCCCTGCGCTCTTGTGATCAGCATTCCTCTTTCTTTTTTCGCCGGCATCGGCGGAGCAAGCAAAGAAGGAATACTTGTGAAAGGTTCCAATTATCTGGAAGCTCTTTCACAGACTTCAACTCTTGTCATGGATAAAACAGGAACGCTGACGCAAGGTGTTTTCGAGGTAACGGCAGTTCACCACAACACGATCGATGAAAACCGCCTCCTCGAATTGGCGGCTCTTGCCGAAAGTGCCTCCTCGCATCCGATCAGCAAGAGCCTGCAGAAAGCATACGGCAAAGCAATTGATCGGAGTCGCGTCACGAACATCCGTGAACTTGCTGGTAAAGGTGTCGTCGCCAGTGTCGACGAACAGGAAGTTGCAGTCGGCAATGAAAAACTCATGACCGAACTCGGAATAGAGTTCATCGCCTGCCGCAGTATCGGCACAATCGTCCACATTGCCGTCAACGGAAACTATTGCGGCCACATCGTGATTGCAGATCAACTGAAACCCAATGCAATCAAAGCGATTGATGCTGTGAGAAAAGCCGGCGTCAACAAAGTGGTCATGCTCACCGGCGACCGCAAAAGTGTCGCCCTAGCAGTGGCTTCACAGTTGGGCATAGACGAAGTGCGCTGCGAACTGATGCCCTCGGATAAAGTTTCCGCTGTTGAAAAACTGCTGGCGCAACGAACCGGCTCCGGGAAACTGGCTTTCGTCGGCGATGGTATCAACGATGCTCCCGTTTTGTCCCGCGCCGATATCGGCATTGCGATGGGAGCCATGGGATCAGACGCTGCCATTGAAGCTGCAGATATCGTTCTCATGGATGACGATCCTCTAAAAATTGCCAAAGGCATCAAGATTTCTCGTAAATGTCTTCGCATTGTCAAGGAAAACATCTGGCTGGCTATCGGCATCAAGGTCCTGTGTCTTTTGCTGGGAGCTGTTGGCTTGGCCAACATGTGGATGGCAATTTTTGCTGACGTGGGAGTCATGATTCTTGCTATCTTGAATGCAATTCGTGCCCTCTTTGTCAAAAACCTTTGATCACTTCGTCTTGCGGCTTGGTCTCACGCGTGTCCTCTTTCGTGTTAGCGGCACGCGTGTGTTTGTGCGTCTTTTCTGCCAGTACAGACTTGGGAAACTGTTCACGTAAGTGTCGAAGATACTTTTCCGCTCGGTCAAGCTGCTCGCGATACACCTTTGCCTGTTCCAAATATTCGTCAACGCGTTCAAGAAGCCACTCTGTTCCCTTGGACGGATCCTGTTCAAACTCAATAAAGCGCTCGATGCATTCGAGCTTCATGCCGTTGGCGCGGCAAGTCGTAATAAATTCCAACCGTTTTACCGCTTCCTGAGAGTAGTTGCGCTGTCCTCCCATACTGCGTCTTGGTTCAGGCAATAGACCTTTTTGTTCATAAAAGCGAATTCTGGTCACAGGGCATCCCGTCCTTTGCGCCAATTCACCGATTTTCATCTCGTTCTCCACAATACTTGAAGCTACAGTAACTATAGATTTTATGATGTCTCTTGCCAATACCGGCAACTCTTTTGTAGGAGTAACACCATGAAATTTCAACAAATACGCAGCGCCACCAGCATCGTGACATTTGCCAACCGGCGTTTTTTGATTGATCCGATGCTTTCAGCTCAAGGTACCTATCCGGCTGTCCCAGACACCACCAGCACTGGTCGCGGCAATCCGGATTGCGATCTGCCTTGCCCGATTCAAGATTTGTTTAACGTTGATGCCGTCATTGTGACCCATCTTCACTTTGATCATTTCGACAAAGCTGCAGCTGAATTACTGCCAAAAAAACTTCCGTTGTTTTCTCAGAGCGTTCAGGAGGCAAAGATTCTCAGTGGTTTGGGCTTTACGGACGTACGCGTTCTTGCAGATTTCGGTACGGATTTCAACGGCATTCGTCTTTTTCGTACCGATTGTGATCATGGCTCAAGCAATCTTGTAACTATGGACAGCTACCGGGACTGCGGTGTCAGCGAAAAAGCTTCCGGCGTCGTTTTTGAAAGCAACCTTGAAAAAACGCGTTTTTATCTCGCCGGAGACACCATCTATTGCCAATACGTTGTCGACGCAATAGAAAAATACACGCCCGGAGTCGTCGCGGTTAATGCCGCGGGCGCCCAATTCCCACTTGGACATCTGTTGATCATGAATCAATACGACGTGCGTTCCCTTATGCGGCGTTTTCCCGAAATTGACGTTATCGCCACGCATGTCGAAGGCGTCTCGCATGCGACAGTCACTCGCCCCTTGCTGCGAAAATTTGCCCGTGAAAATAATCTGAATCGCCTGTTCATCCCCAATGACGGACAAACCATTGAGTTTTGAGACAACTCTGAGCAGCTTGTGAAAACAGTGATCTGAACCTGGCTGAAATCGGTTTGAACATGATTTTGAGAGACTCACACCGAAACCGGGATTGATTCCTTGCTCTATCGTCTCAATCCAAGCGCACCTTTAGCTGCAAACCAAAGAGTTCGTTAAAGTAGCAGACAGAGAACTTACCTCTTCCGGAGGTCAGACCATTCTGCGCTTTTCTATGCGTCCGACGAACTCTATTCTTGGCCAACATTTCACAATTGCGCGGCAGCTGCGGTTTACGCTGCCGCGCATGCTCATGTCCCTTTTTATCATGAGTTATATGGTGGCCGACGGCGTTCTGATCAGCCGCTACATGGGAACGGTGGCGCTTGCGTCACTCAACATGATCTTTCCGCTCGCCATTTTCCTGGGAGCTGTGGGCATCATGCTCTCGGCTGGTGGCGGATCGGTCGTCTCGAGGCGCATGGGTAGGGGCGACTCGGAAGGCGCCGACCGTGCATTGAGTACCGTCATCTATGCCGAATTTGCCTTCGGTCTTGTGGTGGGTTTGCTCGGAATACTTGTGCTCCCTCTTTTGCTTGATTTCCTGCACGTCAATGAGGAACAGTACTCATATGCCTACGACTACCAGGTTGTCTGGCTGGCGTTCATGCCGGTCTTTCTTTTGAGCGTGCTCTTTCAGACCTTCTTCACCGTCTCGGGGTATCCCAAGCTGGGACTGACCGTTTCGGTGGCTTCAGGACTTACCAACGTTTTTCTGGACATCCTCTTCATGGGCCCTCTGGGCTGGGGGATGCACGGAGCGGCATTGGCTACCGTGATTTCATGGGTTGTAGCCGTTGCGGCCGGACTTGCCTTCTTTTGCCGCCGCAAAGCTCCGATTCGCATCATTTGCACGCGCCCGGACTGGAAGGCTCTTAAAGGAGCCTGCACAAGCGGCGTCTCGGAAATGGTCGGCAGCCTATCCTCGTCCGTTACGCTTTATTTTTTCAACGCCGCTTTCATGTATTGGCTCGGTGTTGACGGCGTAGCTGCGCTCACGATCGCCTCCTATTCCACCTATGTCTTCAATTCGATTTTCTACGGTTTCTGCGAAGCAACCGCCCCGATTCTCGGCTACAAGTACGGCGAACAGAATTGGACTGAACTCGCTTGCGTATTCCGCAACAGTATGATCATCATGACCGTTTTTTCTCTTGCAGCCTACGGGTTATCGGTTCTCTTTGCCGCACCGGTGCTGGGATTTTTTGCGCCGCAGGATTCGCATGTGTTTGAACTCGTGCTTGCCAACTTCGGGTACTTTGCGCTGTCTCTTCTGCTTCTGTGTCCCAACATGTTTGCCGCTTATCTCTTCACGGCCATGGGCGACGGAAAACGCGCGGCGATCGTGTCGTTTTGCAGAACGTTTTTGTTCACCGTCTTGGCAATCGAATGCTTGCCACTCGCGGTCGGAGAAATCGGTCTGTGGTTTGCCGTACCGCTTGCCGAGCTTCTCACGCTGATATTGAGCGCAACACTCGTGATTCGCAACCGTCGCCGTTACGGCTACGGCGGACAACCCGCGACGGTTGTCAATATCACCTGACGAGGCAACAAAGAAATTAACAATTCGTCTGTGGAAACCGTTCCGGAAAAAATATTCGGCTATAAGATTCTGCAAGAGTCTGCATCGCAGGCAAAAGTGCCTTTTGAAGTCGGTTCTTTTCCTGTTTCTTTGCCTGGAAATTTAGAGATGACTGCCAACCGCGAAAAACCCGAACAGCTGACATTCTTCTTTTTTGAAGAAATGCCCAAGCCGACCAAGGGCACGATTTACCTTGACACCAGCAAGAAAGGCGTCACGAAATTCAAAACGCGGCGTCACAACTCCTATCGCGCCGAAGTCACCTACAACGGCGTGAAATACCGCAAGCGCTCCGCCGAGCGAGCCGATTGCGAACAGTTCCTGGCTCAATTGGCCGAGAAGTACGAAAAAGGCTTGCTTTGACGTCATCCCCTGAAGTCAGGGGCTTTACGGCCTCTACTGCAACAAAGCGCCCGCGGTCTCCTCAACCGAATTTTTAACGTTTGGTTAGATCGAAACGATCAGCCTTGGTTGTGATCGAAACCTGAAGCAGGCCGAGCACGGTGTGATAGAGGCTTTCGTGTGTAACTTTGCTCTTTGCCGTCGCGGCAAGTTTCTCACGATCCACCTTGTAGTCCTGAGCAAAGTTATCCGACATCCACATCACCATCGGCACCTGCACCTGCTCGTCGGGCGACATCCAATAGGGCGCTCCGTGAAGATAAAGTCCCTTCTCTCCCAGGCTCTCGCCGTAGTCCGATACGTACAGCATCGCGGTGTTCATGCCGGAAGCACCTTTGAGCGTATCAATAATGCCGGCAAGAACCTTATCGGTGTAGCGCACGGAATTGTCATAAGCGTTGCCAAGCTCTTTTTCCGAGCAACTGCCCAAATCGTTGGCCGTGCACTCCGGCAGCCACTTCTTCTGATCCTTGGGGATGCGCAGATAATAGGCCGGTCCGTGCGACCGTTTATCAAAAAGCGCCAAATCTACCGCACACGCCTTTTGACATTTATTTGCTCTGAGCACCCACAGATTTCTCCGTGAGGTCAGTCAGGCGCCCAACGGTTCTCTCGATTCCAACGGCGCCTTTTTCTTTTCAGCACTCCACTTTCGTCCTCGGTGAGGTCTGTCGACTCGACCCTTCGGGCTTTTCGCGACTAGACCGTCTCCGGCTTCGCCGCCCCTGTCTTCTTCCTCTTCTCTGGGCTCCCTGTGGGCGCCTCAGCGGTTTTTAAATTTCTCTTCGCTCTCCTTTGGTTAAGCTTGTTGCTCATTCTCTGTCGGTTTCTTTAGTTTTACGCCGCTTTCTTGAGCCTCTTTTTGTTCGAGGCTTCCTTGATCGGCTCTTCCTGCCTTGATTTGCACCACGCTTCGTATCGGCCCCGTTCCAGCTTTTTGACGGCTTCCTTGGTCATGTACCGCCTGTACTCTGGATCGTTGATCCTGAGAAGCAGATTCTGCGCTCCGTTTTGATCGGCCTGCGCCTTATGGCCGCAGTGCTTGCATTCAAACCGATCACCCCGGCGGTTTTCTCCGGCTGTGTAGCCGCACTGCGGGCAATGCTGCGAGGAGTAGGCCGCAGGTACAAACACCACCTGAGCTCCCGCCTTGGCCGCCTTAAAGAGAAAACGATCTCTGATCGTGCCTCTGACCCATTTGCTCAACAGGTTGCGCACCTCTCGGCTGTATTTGCCCTCAAACGTAAAGCGATGCGACAGATCTTCCAAGGCATAGACCTGCGCCGGGCTTTGCCTGAGGATGTCGGACTGGGACTTTCGATTGCGCTTCGCATTTGCGAACAGATGGGCTGGCAAATCCGGCTACTGGATCAGACCGATCGCAGCGAGAAACTGAGTTGGGCAACGGGCGCTGTCTTTGCCGTTACGCTCACAGGGAGCGCACCGGTGCGAAAGGACATGAACGCCGAAAACGGTTGACGCGTCCAGTCGCTTATTGAGGTCAGCAAAAAGCCCCGGAGACTCTCGAAAGTTCCGGGGCTTTGCTTTTTTCGCGGAATCAACGCACTCGGGCGTCAAATTCTTTAGGAAGCGGTTTCGTCACGTTCAGCACGGGAGGCACGGCGGCGTTCGAATTCCTTGAGCCAGCGCTTGCGCAAGCGAATGCTCTTGGGCGTGATTTCCACGAGTTCGTCGTCGTTGATGAATTCAACGGCGCTTTCGAGCGTCAGACGCACAGGCGGGACCAGACGGATGGCTTCGTCGGTACCGGAAGCACGGATGTTGGTGAGCTGCTTACCCTTGATCGGGTTTACGACGATGTCGTTTTCGCGGGAGTGTTCACCAATGATCATGCCTTCGTAGAGAGCATCGCCCGGATTCACAAACAGACGGCCGCGTTCCTGGATCTTCCAGAGAGCGTATGCCACGGCAGCGCCGTCGTCCTGGCTGATGATGGCGCCGGAACGGCGTTCACCCACATCGCCCTGCTTGATCGGACCGTATTCGTCGTAGACGTGGCTCATGATGCCCGTGCCGCGGCACATCGTCATGAAGAGCGACTGGAAGCCGATCAGACCGCGAGCCGGAATACGGTACTCGAGACGCACGCGACCCTTGCCGTCAGGCTGCATATCGGTGAGATCACCCTTACGGCGGCCGAGTTCTTCCATCACAGCGCCCTGGTGTTCTTCTTCAACGTCAACCGTCAGAAGTTCGTACGGTTCAAGCTTGACGCCGTCAACTTCCTTAAAGAGCACACGCGGACGACCGACAGCGAGTTCGTAGCCTTCGCGGCGCATATTTTCAAGAAGAATCGTAAGGTGCAATTCCCCGCGGCCGCATACTTCCCAGCAGGTTTCGTCAGCGGTCGGACGCAGGCGCATGGCCACGTTGCTCTTCAATTCACGTTCCAGGCGTTCACGAATCTGGCGGCTCGTCACGAACTTGCCTTCACGGCCTGCCAGAGGCGAGGTATTCACCATGAAGCTCATCGTGAGCGTCGGTTCGTCCACGGAGAGCATCGGCAATGCTTCGGGGTGGGCCGGATCGGTAATGGTCGTACCGATGTTAAGTTCTTCAATGCCGTTCACGAGAACGATGTCACCAGCCTGAGCGCTTTCAACGATCTTCTTGTCGAGGCCTTCGAACTGCATGATCTGGTTGATCTTGGCGGGCTTGGGCGTGTCGTCCGGGCCGTTCATGATCATGACGCTTTGACCTGCCTTGAGCGTACCGCGGTGCACGCGACCGATACCGATCTTACCCACGTAGCTCGAATAGTCGAGCGAGCAGATCTGCAGCTGCAGCGGTGCCTCTGCATCGTCTTCACGCACCGGCACGTACTTGATCACGGCGTCGAACACGGCGCGCATGTTGCCGATCTTCTGGAGTTCTTCGACGTCGTCGGTCAGGCCCGCGTAGCCGTTCAAAGCGGACGCGTAAATCACCGGGAAGTCGAGCTGATCTTCCGTGGCGCCGAGCTTGTCGAACAAATCGAACGTGGCATTGATCACCCAGTCCGGACGAGCGCCCGGGCGGTCGATCTTGTTGATCACGACGATGGGCTTCAGACCGGCGGCAAGAGCCTTGCGGGTCACAAAGCGCGTCTGCGGCATCGGGCCTTCGACGGCGTCGACCAACAACAGCACGCCGTCGACCATCGACAGAACGCGTTCGACTTCACCGCCGAAGTCTGCGTGCCCCGGGGTGTCGATGATGTTGATGTGAATGCCTTCGTATTCAACGGCGCAGTTCTTGGCAAGAATCGTGATGCCGCGTTCCTTTTCCAGCGCGTTGCTGTCCATCACGCGTTCGTCGACCTGCTGGTTGCTGCGGAAAGTGCCCGCGCACTGCAAAAGCTTGTCGACCATGGTCGTCTTGCCGTGGTCAACGTGCGCAATGATGGCAATGTTGCGAATTGCTCTAGTCATGTTTTACTCGTCCCCGTTCGTTTCGAGGTTTTCAGTTACTACAAATCGAATCAAGCGATGAGGGTGCAAAGTGCCTCTGGCATCCACCTTCACCGTTCCCAATAGTTCGCCCGACGAGCCGTATGCTCTCAGCAGTTCGCCGTGGCGTGTATCTTTGACCGGTAGTCGCTGGCCGTTTCTCAAGCGTTCAGTCTGTACCGCATCAAGCCGGACGCTACCGAGCGTCTGAAGCAGAAAATCCGCTCCCTTGAGAAGGGCACGGCGTTCTTCCACCGTTTTTACCTTGTCGTCGACCACCGCAAAAGGGATCGCATCGGCAATCTTCAAGTCTCCGACTTCCGTCCTACGCAGACTCTCCAAATGGGCAAAGCATCCAAGTTTACGACCGATATCGTCGGCCAGCACACGGATGTACGTCCCTTTACTCACACGAACATCAATTTTGGCCGTCTCACCGTCAAATTCCATCAACTCTAGGTGATGTACTTTGACCTTTCTCGGATGGCGCTCGACTTCAATGCCACGTCGCGCAAGATCATACAGATTTTTACCATCACGTTTGATGGCCGAGTACATCGGCGGAATCTGCTCGATTTCGCCGGTAAATTCAGCCAGCAACGCCTCAAGCGATTCACGTGTCGGTCGCATGTCCGACACCGCGGTGATTTCACCTGTCTTATCCATCGTGTCGGTGCAAGAACCGAAACGCAACACCGCTTCATAGCGCTTGTCAGCATGCAAAAGATCAGCCGAATACTTTGTGGCGTTGCCGAAAGCCAAAGGCAACAGTCCCGTTGCAAAGGGATCGAGGGTTCCGGTATGGCCGGCCTTCTGTGCGTTGATCAAACGTCGCGAGAGCTGCAGAACCCAGTTCGAGCTCATCCCCTCGGGCTTGTCCAACAGCAGCACGCCGTCGATTGCGTCGCCCTTCTTACCCATTACTTGGATTCCTCGTCGGCTTCGTTGGTTTCAACCGCGCGCGTCTGTCGCATGGCTTCATTGATGACGCGATCCATTTCAAAACCACGCTCCACGCTGGTGTCGTGCACAAAGTGCAATGTCGGAACAGTGTGAATGCGAAGCTTCTTGAAGATCTTATTGCGAAGCATGCCTGCGGCAGCAGCGAGACCAGCCTCGCACTGAGCGGGATCGGAGCCGATCACCGTAAAAAATACACGAGCATGCGCGTAATCGGGCGTGATTTCGCAGCCGGTGATCGTCACCAGACCCACACGGGGGTCACGCACCTCGAGCGGAATGATTTCCGCAAGGTCTCGGGCGATCTGCTCGGCGACACGTTGGCCGCGGCCGGGCTTGGCTTTTTGCATAAAAATTTCGTCCTTTTTTAACTTCACAAACGCCGCCGACATTGCTGCCGGAGGCGTTTGCTGCTTGAATGGTTACATCGGCATGCCGCTCTATCGAGCCCCATGCCAAATTGTCGTTAGAGCGTACGGGCGACTTCGGTCACCTCGAAGATTTCGAGCTGATCGTTAACCTTAATGTCATCGTAACCCTTGAGACTCAGACCGCATTCGCTGCCGGCCTGAACTTCGCGCACATCGTCCTTGAAGTGCTTCAAGCTGGCGAGTTCGCCGGTCCAGATCACCACGTTGTCGCGCAAGAGGCGAGCGCTGGCATTGCGGCGTACCACGCCTTCGAGAACACGGCAGCCGGCAATGAGCCCAACCTTGGGCACGCGGATAACCTGACGGATTTCCAGGAGACCCAATGCCGTTTCCTTCTTCTCGGGCGAAAGCATGCCGCTCATGGCCGCGCGGACTTCATCAACAGCATCGTAGATGATGTTGTAGTAACGAATATCCACGTCTTCCTGTTCAGCAAGCTTGCGGGCCTGCTGATCAGCGCGCACATTAAAGCCGATAATGACGGCCTTGGAAGCGGCTGCCAGGTTGACGTCGGTTTCCGTGATGCCGCCCACGGCACTGTGGACGACCTGAACGCGCACTTCTTCCGTGGAAAGCTTCGTGAGTGCATGCACCAGTGCTTCTGTTGAACCCTGAACATCGGCCTTGATAATAAGCGGGAGCGTCTTGACTTCGCCCTGCTCCACATCGGCAAACATGTTTTCGAGCTTCTGTGCCTGCTGACGAGCAAGCTTGACTTCGCGGTACTTGCCCTGACGGAAGAGCGCCACTTCGCGAGCTTTGCGTTCGTCGGGAACAACAATCAGTTCGTCACCGGCGGAAGGCACATCGGACAAGCCCTGGATTTCCACAGGAATCGAGGGACCAGCCGAAGTCACCTGACTACCCATTTCGTTGATCATCGCGCGGACGCGGCCGAAACATTGGCCGGCCAAAACGATGTCGCCCTTCTGAAGCAGACCGGACTGAACCAAAATGGAAGCCACAGGACCGCGCCCCTTGTCGAGTCGACTCTCGATCACCAGCCCCTTGGCGGGACCCTTGTCGGCAGCCTTGAGCTCAAGCATTTCGGCCTGCAGCAACACGTTTTCGAGAAGCTCGTCCACACCCTTGCCGGTCTTCGCGGACACCGGGCAGAACGGCACATCGCCGCCGTATTCTTCCGGTAAAACTTCGTTCTGAACAAGTTCTCCCTTAACGCGCTCGATGTTAGCTTCAGGCTTGTCGATCTTGTTGATCGCCACCACCAGAGGAACACCGGCGGCACGGGCGTGTGCAATAGCTTCCTTGGTCTGAGGCATCACGCCGTCGTCGGCGGCCACCACCAGAATCACGATGTCGGTCGCCTGAGCGCCGCGAGCGCGCATGGCCGTAAATGCTTCGTGGCCCGGGGTGTCGAGGAAGGTCACGATGCCTCGTGGCGTCTTGACATGATATGCACCGATGTGCTGGGTAATGCCGCCAGCTTCACCTGCAGCCACCTTAGCACGGCGGATGTAGTCCAGAAGGGAGGTCTTGCCGTGGTCGACGTGACCCATGATAGTCACAACCGGCGGACGCGGCACTTCCGGATACTGTTCGAGATTGCTTTCAAGTTCGCCGAGCAACGATTCAGGATCGTCGGCCTTGGCGGCAAGCGCCTTGTGGCCCATTTCTTCGACGATAATCATCGCCGTTTCCTGATCAAGCATCTGGTTGATCGTCACCATCTGGCCCATCTTCATGAGGGTCTTGATCACTTCAGTCGCCTTCACGCTCATCTTGTGGGCAAGATCTGCGACGGAAATCGTTTCGGGTACGGTCACTTCACGTACCACGGGCTCGGTCGGCATCTGAACCTGACGCTGCTCGTGCTTGTGGTTCTTGCGACCACGGCTGTGCCAGCTACTCGACTCGTCGCTGTCGACAGCACCGCGAGTCTTCATGCCGCCGCGGCGACCACCGCGGTCCTCGTCCCCCCAACGATCATTGCCCTTTCCAGACTGCTTATTACGACCCTTACCAGCCGACTTGCCCTCGCTCTTTTCAGGCTTGTTAGCTGCGGGCTTATCGGCCTTCTGGCTCTTCTGAGCGGGTTTTTGCTGAGCATTTTGCTGCTGAGTTTTCTTGGCCTCTTCATTGCGATCGCTCTTGTCGCCGCGATCGGCCTTGGCCTTTAAAACAGTCTTTGGCTTGGCGAGCATCGCACGAATGGCATCGGCCTCTTCCTGAGCCTTACGGCGAGCTTCCTGACGACGAGCTTCGAGCTCGGCCTTCTCGGCGGCTGCCTTTTCAGCAGCGGCTTTCGCCGCAGCAGCTTTCTTGGCGGCCTCGGCTTCACGCTGAGCTTTCTTTTCAGCTTCGATCTGGGCCTGACGGGCCTTTTCAGCGGCAAGCTTCTCCGCAGCCGCCTTTTCGGCAGCAAGCTTTTCTGCTTCGGCCTGACGGGCGGCAGCTTCGGCAGCAGCCTTTTCTGCCGCAGCTTTTTCAGCAGCGGCTTTTTCTTCGGCAGCCTTCTTGGCAGCGGCTTCTTCCGCGGCCTTCTTGGCTGCTTCTTCAGCTTCGAGCTTGGCTTGAGCTTCGCGCTTGGCAGCCTCAGCCGCCTCTGCTTCCTGTTTTTCCTTCAACTGACGATCAAGCTGAGCTTTGGCTTGAGCTTCGATTTCAGCACGCATAGCTTCGGCTGCGCGGTTCTTCACGAACACGCGGCGACGACGTACTTCGACTTCAATCGTACGGGCTCCGCCCTGACCGTCATTCTGGCGAATCGTGCTTGTTTCGCGACGCGTCACGGTGATCTTGCGGGGAGAGGCAACGCGCTCCTGACGCAGACTATCAAGAAGTTGGCGCTTGTCAGCATCGCTGATTTCATCGTTGACCGTGCTTACCTGCACGCCTGCAGACTTGAGCTGGGACAGAAGTGTGTCAGCGGAAACCTTCAGTTCGCGGGCAAATTCAGTAACAGTGTTGTTTGCCATGTGTCTAATTTCTCCTGCCGCCGCTTGCGAGAGCGTCCTTAGAGAGTCGGAACGTTTGTGTACTTCTCGTTTCGCGGGCGGCTCTAATTGGTTTGGTTTTCGTTCTGACTTCTGTCTTATTCTTCAGTCCAGCGAGCACGGGCGGCCATGATCAGGGCTCGAGCCTTCTCTTCGGCAATGCCGCCTTTTTCCATGAGCTCTTCGGTATCCAGATCGCCCAATTCATCGGCTGTCTTGATGCCTTCGCTCACAAGGCGGCTGGCGAGGTCGTGATCCATGCCCTCGAGTTCGAGAAGCGAGGCATCGGCCTGACGCAGATTTTCTTCACGCTTGAGGGCACGGGCCAACAGAACGCGACGAGCACGCTCACGCAGATCGGCAACGGTGGCTTCGTCAAAAATGCCCAGTTCCACAATTTCCTGCTCGGGCACATAGGCAAGTTCTTCCAAGCTGTAGATGCCGTCATGAATAAGAGCCACAGCATCGTCCTGCGACATGTCGAGTTCGTTCATGAACTCTTCGCAAGCAACGCGGTCTTCTTCTTCCTGCTTCTTATTAGCTTCTTCAGCCGTCATGATGTTGATCTGCCAGCCGGTGAGTTCACTTGCCAAACGCACGTTCTGACCACCTCGGCCAATGGCAATGGCAAGGTTTTCTTCGTCAACCGTCACGTCCATGCTGCGGGCTTCTTCATCGGCCACAACCTTGGAAACCTTAGCGGGCTTGAGAGCTTCGACGATGTACTGCACCGGATTTTCATCCCAACGCACCACATCAATGCGTTCGCCGGCGAGTTCATTGGTCACAGCCGTCACGCGCGAACCGCGAATGCCGATGCAGGTACCCACGGGTTCGACGCGCTTGTCGTGGCTCATCACTGCGATCTTGGCACGGGAGCCGGGATCACGGGCTGTAGCCTTGATTTCAACGGTGCCCTCTTCGATCTCCGGTACTTCGAGCTCAAAAAGCTTCTTGATAAATTCGTTGCATGCGCGAGACAGGATAACCTGCTTGCCCTTGTTGGTTTCGTCCACGCGCAGGACATAAGCACGCACACGGTCGGAGTTACGCAAGTTTTCGCGCGGAATCATCTCACTCTTGGGCAGGCGAGCTTCCAAGCGGCCGATTTCGATGATGGCCCCTTCTTTGTCGGAACGCTTGACCTGGCCGGAGATCACCTTTTCATCGCGAGCCAGGAACTCGTTGAGAATTTGTTCGCGTTCGGCATCGCGCAAGCGCTGCAGGATGACCTGCTTGGCGTCCTGAGCAAAGCGGCGTCCGGAGGTATTGATATTCTCAATCGGCTTTTCGATGTAGTCACCCACTTCGAGTTCAGGATAATCGTCATGGATGTCCGAGAACATTTCTTCGCGATCGGGCTGCTGCAGGCCCTGATCGTCGCTCACGATCACCCAGCGGCGAACGGCAGTCCAGTCGCCCGTGTTGGGATCGACACGAACGGCAACGTCAGCATCCTCACCGGGAAACTGAGCCTTCTTCACTGCGCTTGCCAGCGCGATTTCGAGTACGCCGAAAACGGCGGATTTTTCAACGTTCTTTTCGCGTGCAAGGACGTCGACCATATCGAGCATTTCGCGGCTCATTCGTGTTTCCCCTTAAAGTCAAGTTCAGCAATCAAATTGGCGCGATCGACATCGTTAATGCCGAACGTCACGTGCACCGGATCGGCCTTGGGTTTGGCAGCCTTGCCCGACTGACGGGACTTAGCCGCCTGGCTCGGCGTGCGTGCAATATCCAATTCTTCAAACGAAAACGAAATCACTTCGTTGCCGGGCTCACCCTCGATGCCGAGAATGATGCCGTCTAGCTTGCGACGGCCGGCTTCCGGAAAGCCTTCTGCCTTCATCGGTTCATAAAGTTCGACGTGCGCCGGGCGACCGACAAAGCGGCCCCATTCGGAAGCACGCTTGAGCGGGCGTTCCACGCCGGGGCTGGCCACTTCCAGTCGCTCATAGTCGATTCCCTCAACCGTAAAGAGGGCCGTGATTTGGTTGCTCACGGTTTCGCAATCGTCCACACCCACGCCACCTTCGGCCTGGCTATCGATCGTGATGCGCATGAGCCCACGAGGCAAGCGCTCAAAGTCGACGAATTCGTACCCGAGCCCCTGCACCGTTTCTTCAACGATTCGCGTGATTTCAGCAGTTGATTTCTGCATGTATCCGTTTGTAGAAAAAATCCAAAAAAAAATGGGCGCAATGCCCATCCCTAACCCCATCCAACATGGGTGCCTGCCGCATTTCAGCCGTTTTTAACGTCCGATCGCAGCAGACAATATAGCGAGGGCCCCCGAAGAGAATCACATAAATTTCTCACTCCGAAGGCGCGTCGCGGATTATACAGTTTTCTCTTTGAAATTCAAGGATTTTCGACAAAATTTTTGCCGTCAAATCCTTGAATTTTCTTTATCGACGCTTGCCGAAGCCTTTACCCTTGCCTTTGCCGAATTTGCCACCGCTCTTTTTAAACGGAGGCGGCATGACATCGTCGCTTCGAGCCAGTGCTCGTCCGTAGGCTCCCTGCGCAGCGCCAAGACTGCCGCTTGCAATGTAGTTAACGGTACTGAGCATAGGATCCGGAATACGTTCAGACTTGCGGTTGAAATTGCGTCCGGCATTTTTCTTACCACCGAACCCCTTCTTGGCAACAGGCTTTTTGCCGCTTGCCGTCGTCGTGACGGAATTGAGCTGTGCCATCCAAGCCTGCACCCAATCAGGTTTGAGTTCGCGCGTCGTTCCGCGGGGCAGATCTGCAGGCAGTCGAACGGCGCCGTAACGCACGCGAATCAGTCGGCTCACCGTCAACCCCACCGCCGCAAACATGCGACGCACTTCACGGTTACGGCCTTCGCTGATGCGGACCAGATACCAGCGGTTGAGATTGTCTCCGCCTTTTTCTTCCAGCATCGAGAAGTGAGCGGGACCATCATCAAGTTCCACTCCCGTAGTCAGCAGTTCCTTGGCTTCATCGGTCAGCACACCAGCAGCACGCACTGCGTACTCGCGTTCAATTTCATATCGTGGATGCATCAGACGATTGGCAAGTTCTCCGCTCGTCGTAAAGAGCAACAGACCTTCCGTGTTGAAGTCAAGACGACCAACAGCAATCCAGCGAGCACCGGAAATCTTCGGAAGATTGTCAAAAACGCTCGGACGTCCCTGCGGATCGCGCATACTCACAATCTGGCCGGCCGGCTTGTGATAAACCAGCACACGCGGAGCTTTGGGCTGCTTACCCTGAGCCATGCGCTTGACGATGCGACCGTTTAGACGAACGATATCGCCGGGCATGACGCGCTGCCCCAAAAAGGCAGGCTCTGAGTTGACTGAGATACGGCCTTCAACGATCAACTGCTCCATATCGCGACGACTGCCCAAGCCGAGATCAGCAAGAACCTTGTGCAGTTTTTCGCTTTGCTTGACAAGTTCGCTTTTTTTAGCGGCCTTCCCCTGGGCAAGCACCTTCGGATCAAACATCTGAGCGGCACAGAGTTCTGCATCAATGGCCGGCGCGTCTTCTGGAACGGCCATGCCTTCGTCTTCGGGCTGAAAATCTCGCACGCGCTTGGTATGGCGAACTTTGCCCCGACCTTCGGCGCGTCTATCCGTTTTCACATCGGTCTCTTCTGCAACACTTTCAGCTTGTGCCTCGGGCTGCCCCTGCGGTTCAATCTGTTCTGACGCCTCAACTGCTTCCGGTTCAGCCTTTATCTTGCGCGTACGGGGTTTCTTAGCGGATTCTTGCTCAGTAACCGCATCCGCTTTCACCGTGCGACGCGTGCGCTTCGGCCGCGCAGGAAGCTCGGCTTCAGCGGGGACTTCCTCGGAGGTTGCGGCAGTCGTCGATTCAGGGGTAACGTCCTCAACCTTCTTGCGGCGAGTTACCGTACGGCGCTTCGCCACAGGTTGTTCTTCCTCAGCTGCTTCGACCGGAACAACAACAGGAGTTTCAGACTCTTCGGTTTTGCGTCGACGCACCACCCTGCGCTTGGGCTTATCAGCCTCTTGCGCAGTCACTTCTGCAACCGGTTCGGCCGCAGGCGGTTCAGCCTCAACTTTGGCCTTGCGCGTGCGTGTAGCACGAGGCTTTTTGGCCGGAGCAGCCTCAACTCCTTCCGCATCGGTCTGGACCGTACGGCGGCGCACCACCCGTTTCTTCGGTTCGGCCGGAAGTTCCGACGGGGTTTCGATCTGGCTATCTTCTGGTGTTGTAGTCATAACGCTAACTGTCTTGCTGTCTTTTTCGTTATTCGGTTTCGGCTCTTTCTTGTGGCCTGTCGGCTACGCCCTCTGCGCTTTCTGCAGTTTTGTCTTTCTCTTCGGACGGCTCGTCGCCGAACACCAATTCAAATTCTTTGCTTGGCGGCATATCGCCCGATAAGGGCGGCAGATCCGCAAGGGACTTCAGTCCCAAATCATCTAAAAACTGTCGGGTCGTGGCAAAAAGCTCAGGGCGACCGGGCGACTCACGCCGACCGACAACCTCAACCCATCCTCTTTCCTGCAACTGCCGCAACACATTGGGATTGACCGCCACACCGCGAATGTCTTCTATATCTCCGCGCGTTGCCGGCTGTCGATAGGCAATGATGGCCAAAGTCTCCATCACGGCACGTGAATACTTGGGCATTTTCTGATCGCTCATGCGCAACAAATACTCGCCCACAGCCGTTGACGTTACAAACCCCCAGCCGCTTGCAGATTCAACCAAACGCAGGCCGCGTTCTTTCCAGTGTTCGGAAAGCATGTTCATAGCCTCAAGCAGTTCCGTCTGCGTGAGGCGTCCAGCGAACAGACGCGAGAGATCCTCAAGCGTCAAAGGCTGAGGACTCGTCAGAAGCGCCGCTTCAATGACGTAACACGGTTGCAATGTGTCTGCCACGGTTGAGTCGTTTCGTGTTGATCGTGTTCAGAATTCGACCGCAATACGAAAGTCCTGTGCTCGCCGCTACGCTTTTGAAGCGTAGGTTAGCAAAATCGAATTCGACACGGTTGGAAAAAATTTCTTTTGCTTTGCCGACACTGTTTGCGTATGCAGTCGTCAAAGTAATCCGGAACTCCAATTGCGCGGTACCGGAATGTCAGGTACTCAATGAAGCGTCGCACTGTTCTTTCTTCGATCCGTTGCTCGGATTGCCGACGTCTTCGTTATCAGCGGTTGGAATCTTACTAAAAACCAGCCGCAATGCGACGATGGTTTCCCCTGTTTGGGAATATCGAAGTTCAGTTACCTCGTTTATTTCCGGCTAAACCAAGGGAAACAGATAAAGACACCGAAACCGCAAAAAATCTGTCTTCAAATCTTTTGTTAATTGATTTATTCAATAAAATCAACAACTTACGAAAGCTGAAGGCAAAAAGAAAGCTCCCGATTTCGGAAGCCTCTCTTGTGCGGATGGTGCGCCAGGCAGGATTCGAACCCACGACCCCCTGGTTCGTAGCCAGGTACTCTATCCAACTGAGCTACTGGCGCACATCTCAGATATTTCCGCCTCGCTTTTCTGCGAAGCGGGGCGCATTGTATCGCCTGGTTTCGACTTATGCAAGTCTTTTTTGAAAATTTCTTGCAAAAAGCTCAAATTGCCTCAAAACAGCCGTCGCATCGGGGATCCGAGGATCCTGAGACAGAGCCGTCGGCAGCTTTGCTGACCGCTCCGGCGTGCCCCATCGTGTCACTGAAAGCTTCGGAAAGAACTTCCACATCATGTCCTCGCTCCGACAGGGCTTTAACAACGCTCGGATCAAAACGAGGCTCCAGACGTAACTTCGCCGTATTGTCTCCCCACGTTCTGCCGATGAGCCAACGAGGTTCAGCAATCGCTTGGGTCAAGGGCATACCGGCAAGATGCCGGAGAATGACCGCGGCCTGCGTTTGAGGCTGCCCTTCTCCGCCCATTGTTCCGTAGGCAATGACGCGATCATCATTTGTGACCACCATCGCCGGATTGAGCGTATGAAACGGTAATGCTCCCGGACGCAAACAGTTGGGACTTGTCTCGTCAAAACTAAAAGCGCAACCTCGATTCTGCATAGTCACACCCGTTTCTTTAAGAACAAGGCCACTGCCGTACTCCCAATAGACACTCTGGATACAACTCACCACCGTCCCGTCCTTGTCGGCAACGCCAAACCAAACCGTGTCCCCCATGGCCTGCTGTTCTTCAAAACGGCATGCCTTATCGGGATCAAAGGACTTCGCAAGAGTGTCCAACGATTGTGCGGACAGAAAGTCCTGGGGCAAGCGTGTCATTGCGCGCGGATCTCCCAGATGCTTATTGCGCCAGGCAAAAGCAAATTTCGTCGCTTCAACTGCCGCATGCACAAATGCCGACGCATCATCTGGGTTGGGACCGAATCTTTCCATCAACCCCAGAATTGCCAGAGAGGACACTCCCTGCGTGGGTTCCGGGAGATTGTAAAAATCTTGACCGAATGCTCTCAAATGCAAGGGCTTAACGATTCGAGCTCGGCAGGCTTTAAAGTCAGATGACTCCAGCAGACTGCCCTCACTGGCCAGCTCCCGGCCCATCTGCACACAGATCTCTCCCGAGTAAAAGTCATCCAATCCGACATCAGCAAGTTGTTGCAGTGTTCGGGCAAGCGCCGTCTGACGCAAAATAACGCCCGCCTTCAACGGCAGTTTGCCTTCATCAAGAAAAACTTCGGCAAAACCCGGACAGTCCCTGAGTCCGTCCACAGAAACCATCGTCGTTCGTTCTTGGCTCGCAGAAACCGGAAAACCGTTGGCTGCAGATTCAATGGCCGGCGCCAAAATATCCTTGAGCGTCAAGCGCCTCGGATGGCCGGAAAGGCTCAAGAGTGCCTGCCAGCCACGAATGGTTCCCGGAACAGTGACAGCGGCAAATGCACCTCTGGGCGGCACTGCAGCCAGGCCGCGAGTCTCGTAGAAATCCACAGAAGCTCGTTCGGCAGCTTGTCCGCAGGCAAGTACCCCGACGGGGGCCTCCCCTTTTTTCTTGATCAACCAAAAACTGTCGCCGCCAATAGAATTCATGTGCGGATACACGACGGCCAAGCTTGCGGCCGTCGCAACCGCCGCTTCGAGCGCCGTGCCGCCCGCTTCAAGAATCTGACGTCCGGCTCGTGCGGCCAAAAAATGCGGCGCACTGACACCTGCCTGAGGAAGAGATTTCTGAAAACTCATCGCTGTCAAAAAAATCGCGGCCTCGACAGCCAAATGGGTCGAAACCGCGAGTCCATCCAATGATCGACGGATCGGAGATTACTTCTTGGCCGTCGTCTTACGCGTCGTGGTCTTGCGAGCAGGCTTTTGAGGTTCTTCGCTCGGTTCTTCCTTCTCAGCAGCCTTCTTGGTCGTCGCCTTCTTCGCCGTCGTCTTGCGAGCGGCAGGCTTCTTCTCTTCTTCGGCTACCTCTTCAGTCTTGGCAACTGACTTGCGCGTCGCCTTCTTGGCGTGGGTCTCTTCAACCTCTTCTTCAACAGCCGCTTCTTCCTTCTTGGCAACTGCCTTCTTTGCAGTCGTCTTCTTAGCCGCAGTCTTCTTCTCTTCGGAAGCTTCAAGCTTGACGCCAAGCAAAACAGCAAGTTTCACCGATTCCTTCAGAAGATCAGCGCCCGAATCAATGAGCTCCTGGAAATCCTTCTGAGAAACCTTCGGCGTTTTGCCGCCAAGCTGACCGGAAATTCCTTTCATAGCGGTCGCCAAGCGGGCGTGAGCCGCTAAAAACGTGTTAAGAACCTGTTCATTGATTGCGCTAGCCATCTTTTCTAATGCTCCTCGTATGGCACTGTGTTTGCTGAAAGCGGGTTCGACCGTCACTTCTGCTCAGCAAACGTTCATAACTCTGTGTTTCTTTCGGACCTCGATCGGAAACTGTTTGTTTCCGCGAAATTATAAAGCCCTGGTCTGGCTATTCCCGACATCAACAGGTGTTGTTCATTATTGACAAGGGCACAGAGGTGTTCTTTTGCTGCATGCGTCAATTGATGACAGGCGACCACCGTAGATAACAAAAAACCCTTGAAAATCAAGGGTTTATGCATCAATGGCGGAAGGGGTGGGATTTGAACCCACGATACGGTATAACCGTATACCGGATTTCGAGTCCGGCGCATTCGACCACTCTGCCACCCTTCCGTGCGGGTCGTTGTCATATTTTGAGGGGCGCATCTTAACAAAAGATTGGCGTTTTTGCACGTCCCTCACAAAATTTTTTGTCGCGTCAATCAATCGGACGGTGCTGCGGAAACAGCCGCCCCCATCTTCTGAGAAATCCGTTGGCCATACGTCCCGCAAAAAGCGCGGAAATCAGCGTTCCTTCGCGAACACCGTAGACCGTACCGAAAAAGAACAAACTCATCATGACGGACACTGTCACAAGAAACACGTCGACTGTCGTGCGGATTGTGCCGAACGATCCGCCGAAGCGATGCATGACAGCGATCACAAAACCTTCCGGCGGCAACACCAGCAAACGGGCAAAGACCATCGCCGAAACACCGAGCCCGGTAAGACACGTACCCAAGAAAACCTGCATGAAAGCCCAGCCGTAGTTGGTGGGATCCATAAAGCTCGTGAGCCACATGGCAACGTCAAACACCGCACCGAAAAAGGCGCAAACGGGCAATTGCTTCACTGCTTTGATCAGAAGATTCTTCGGGTCAACCAGACACTGAAGCACAAAAAAGAAAACGTTCGTGAGAAACACAAACAAGCCCATGGAAAGTCCGGTTTGGCGACTCAGAACAATAGCAGCGGAACTCACAGTACCGGTACCGAGTCCTGCATGGGTCACGGTGGCGATGCCCAGTGAGAGCACGACCAGGCCAAAAAGAAAAATAAGAACTCTTGAAAGCATCTCGACACTCGTAAACAAAACAACGCGGCCGCGATCAAAAATTATCTTTTCTTGTCTGTCGGCAAACTCAGCAGATCGGGCCGAAAAGAGTCGTTGCATTTTAGACACACCTTTTGTTTTCAGCATCAGCAAAAGGAAGTAGTCAATATCCGATACACAATGGGAACCCGAGGCGGGAAAACGAGAAATTCCAACAAAATGCTGTCGTGTTACGTGCGCTTGCATCCTTTTGACAGCGCAACGAGCGCTCTCGCGGCATAATTTCGATACAAGCGGCGCGCTCATTTCGAGCGGGCTGCATCTTGACGTCCCCAGAAAACAAGGTACGAGAAGTGTTTCAGTTTCAGTTGATGACGCCCATTGTGTGGCTCACCCGACTTCTGGTCGGCGCCTATCCTCAGTGGGAAGGCTGCAAGCCCTCAAAGCGCCAACGCATTTATTTCGCCAATCACACCAGTCACCTTGATACGATCGTGATCTGGACTTCGTTGCCGAGCATCCTGCGCCGTCATACGCGCCCGGTCGCCGCCAAGGACTATTGGGATCACGGCCTCTTTCGCAAGCGCATCGCCATGAAAGAATTGAACGTCGTGCTCATTGATCGCAAGCGCACCGAACACGCTGATCCACTCGGTCCCTTGAAGGAAGCTTTGCGCGCCGGTGATTCGCTCATCATCTTCCCGGAAGGCACCCGTCGTCCGCAACCGTTGCCAAGCGAATTCAAAAGCGGCATCTGGCGTCTGATGCGTGAGTTTCCCGAAGTCGAACTCATCCCGGTATACATCGAAAACCTGCACCGCGCTATGCCCAAAGGCGTATACATTCCGGTGCCCACCATCTGTTCCGTCCACTTCGGCGCTCCGCTTGAACACAGCCCCGAAGATCCCAAGGAAGTGTTCCTCACCCGCGCTCGCCAGGCCGTGATCGACCTCGCGCAACAGCAGTAAAGGAGGCAAAAAAATGATGCGACTCGGTATCAGCCTCCAGGAAGGCTATCTGATCATTCTGGCCACGCTCATTGTCCTACAAGGCGCAGGCACCATCTACGGGCTGTGGGCGCAGGGACGCGCCGCTACACCCGAAGCCGTTCGCCGTCTGGCCGTCGCCAACTCGCGCGTGCGCATGGGGTGGTGGCTGATCATCGTCTTTACGGTGGCATGGTGGTGGGGCATGGCTTCGCTGGTCGTGCTCTTTGCGATCTTCTCCTTTTTCCTGCTAAGAGAGTTCATCGCATTGACTCCGATTCGACACACCGACCATTGGGTGTTGGTTGTGGCGTTTTACCTGGCCATCCCAGCGCAGTATGCATTGGTGTATTTCAACCTCACTCACGTCTTTACGCTCTTTATTCCGGTTTACCTCTTCCTGGTGTTGCCTGTGATCGCCGCCATGAGCCATGACACAGAGCGCTATCTGGAGCGCGTTGCAAAAGTTCAGTGGGGTTTGATGATCTGCGTCTTTTGCGTCAGTCACGCGCCTGCCATCGCCACGCTTGATTTTGAAAGCCGCAAGACATCGGGTGAATTGATGCTGCTTTTCTTCCTTATCATCGTGTTTCTCGCTGACCTCTTTTCGGTGCTCGCAAGTTCTGCCTTAGGCGGCAAAGCGCTCAAGATGAACCCGAACAAGACCGTTAAAGGCCTGACTGTCGGCTCGTGTCTCGCAGTGATTGCAGGCATCGCTCTTTATTGGCTCACGCCTTTCTCGATCCTTCAAACGGCTCTTTACGCGCTGGCAATCGTGCTTTCCTGCATAATGGGCGACATGGTCATCAGTTCCGTGAAGCGCAGTCTCGGCTCCAAGTCCTGGGAAAGTGAGTTTTATATCGGACGAGGCATCATCGAACGCCTGGCACCGCTTACGTTCGCTGCGCCCGTGTTTTATCACCTGACGCTGATTTTCCAGAACTTCGCTCACTTTCCAAGTATGAACTGACCGCTTACGCGGTAAACTCTCGGGCGCAGGATTTTCGTCAAAGAGTCCTGCGCTTTTTGTTTGAGGAACCCACTGTTCCTCGTGCTTTGAAATAACACGATCAGCCGGAGGTTTGAAGTCAAACAAGCCGGATTTGCAAGGATTGAACCATGCCCAGTAATCAATACGAAACGCTTCTCGAACACGTCTACAAAACAGGTGTCGACAAAAACGACCGTACCGGTGTCGGTACGCGTTCCGTATTCGGTTATCAGATGCGATTCAATCTTGCTGAGGGCTTTCCCCTTGTCACAACCAAAAAGCTTCACATCCGCTCCATCGTCCATGAGCTACTCTGGTTTCTTTCGGGCTCGAGCAACATCAAATATCTGCACGACAACGGCGTGTCGATCTGGGATGAGTGGGCCGATGAAAACGGAGATCTGGGCCCTGTCTACGGAGTACAATGGCGCAGCTGGCCGGCTGCCGACGGCCGCAAAATCGACCAGATTACGAATCTGGTCGAAGACATCAAGAAGAATCCCGACAGCCGCCGTCATCTGGTTGTTGCATGGAATCCGGCCGAAGTCGACAAGATGGCCTTGCCGCCATGCCACTGTCTCTTTCAGTTCTATGTGGCAAACGGCAAACTCTCCTGTCAACTCTATCAGCGTAGCTGCGACATTTTCCTTGGCGTGCCTTTTAACATTGCCAGCTACTCATTGCTGACGCACATGATTGCTCAGCAGTGTGATTTGGACGTCGGCGACTTCGTCTGGACAGGCGGCGACTGCCACATTTACAAAAACCACTTCGAGCAAGTCGAACTGCAGCTTTCGCGCACGCCGCGCGCCTATCCTAAGCTGGTGATTGGTCGCAAGCCCGCATCCATCTTCGACTACAAGTTCGAAGACTTCGTAATCGAAGGCTACGATCCCTGGCCGCATATCAAGGCTCCGATCGCCGTCTGAACCTCAGAGTCATTCAGACAGCCGCGATGATTTGCGCCACGGCCCGCGTGAGTTTCTTGAGATAGTCAAGTCTCAGCATCTCGTTGGGCCCGTGCGCGTTGGATTCCGGCCCAAGAACTCCTGTGAGCAGGTATTGCGGCGAACCGAAGAACTTATCAAAGAGCGGCAGAATGCCGATCGATCCTCCACAGCCGCAATAGACCGGGTCCGAGCCGAAACAGTCTTGTGCTGCCTCGGCAACAGCCTGCTTGAATCGAGACGTTTCCTGCGGTGCGTTCCATCCGCCTTCGGCATGCGCATTCTCCACTGTCACACGGCACCCGAACATCGGCTTAGCGGTCAGCGTTTCAGTTAACCACTCAAGCGCCCGTGCTCCGTCAGCCGTAGGCGGCAGTCGCACAGAGAGCTTTAACTTCGTGTAAGCACGCAACACATTGCCGGCACTTTCCACGGGAGGTATCCCCTCGGCACCCGTCACGCACAGTTGCGGCTTCCATGTGTTCATCACCACCGTCTCAAACGGATCCGAACTTCTTGCATGCGTGCCGCCGGCCCACGGAATATCTGCAAAAACACCTTCGCCAACCGTTTCGGCATAACGCTTCATCTGCTCAAGACGAACAGGCGGAATTTCGACGTTAAGCGCCTCAGCCGTCATTTCTCCTGTCTGTGCATTTTCAATGCGATCAAGCAGTGCGCGTGCGATCATGAAGGAACTCGGCGCAATACCCGAAACAAGTCCCGAGTGCATGCCGTGCTCGGCGATTCGAACATTGAGCGTCAAAACCGCCGCGCCGCGAAAACTTACCGTGGACCAAAGATGTTTATAGTCAGCGCCGCCGCAATCCATGACCACGACCAGGCCCACACTTTCATACCGCCCGCGGCAGATTTGCATCCAATACTCAAAATCTCGCGAACCGCATTCTTCGTCCGTCTCGTAGAGTCCCACAACACGACTGTGAGGAACTCCTGCCCCTCGAAGTGACAAAAGCGCCACCATTGCCGCGTAGAAGTTGTAACCGTCGTCCGCCGCGCCGCGCCCATAAAGACGGTCACCTTCCAATGTCGGCTCAAAAGGCTTACGGTTTATGCTCCAGCCTTCCCCTTCAGGCTGCTTGTCGAAATGACCGTAGAAAAAAACGGCCTTTTCGTTATCTTTACCACTTGCCGGAATGTCAAAGAAAAGCGCCGGAGTACGGCCGGGTTCGGTCAAAATCTCAAAAACAGCTTCAGGAAACAAACGCCGTCCCCAAGCAGCCGCGTTGCGGCAGACCTGCAACAGAAAACCGTTGGCTTCCCAATCGACATCGAAATCCTTCGATTTGCACGGCATGCGAACGTAGTTTTTGAGTTCGTTAAGAGCTCCGCCCTGCCAGGCCTCGTCTACAACAGCTTTGATTGTTTGCTTGGTTGCGGCTTTCATCATTTGTGTTCGATCCTTATCGATGTGTTTTGTCTTTAGGCTCGTCGCCGTCGGCACGCGGTTTCGACTCTACCACGATTTTTCCCGGTGAAATTTGTTAGATTTCGCCTCGTTGATTACCGTACTTCGACGAACAAAATTTTTTTCGACAACACTATGGCTCAACTTGCAATCATCGTTGCTCACGCGCAAAACGGTACGATCGGACTTGCTGGCAATATGCCCTGGCGCCTTCCTGAAGATCTCAAGCATTTCAAGGAAGTCACCATGGGGCACCCCGTCATCATGGGACGTGTCACGCACGAATCAATCGGCCGTCCCCTGCCCGGACGCAAAAACATCGTCATCAGCCGCAATCCCGACTACCGCCCCGAAGGATGCCTCACGGCGACATCTCTTGAAGAGGCTGCCGCCATGGTCCAGGAAAATGAACTGGCATTTGTAATCGGCGGCGCACAAATCTACGCTCAAGCGCTGCAGTCGGTTGACACCTGCTGGATTACGGAAATTCAAGCTGAGTATCCGGGTGACGCCTTCTTCGGTCCTTTGAGCCTTGAAGAATGGAATCGCGAAGTTCTCTCGGAATTGCCCGCCAACGACAAGCGCCCGGCGCTCACTTTCTGCATCTACCGCCGCAAGCACTAAACTTCGGGAATAGATCCGGCCGGTTGTTTTGTCATGTCGCCGCTTTTCACGCTGTTTCTGGTCACAAGCTTTGCCAACATTGCCACGCCCGGCATCGGTGCCGTTATGGCCGTTAATCTTGGGCTCTCCCTGGGATGGCAAAAGGCCATACCAGGATGTTTGGGAATTGCTATCGGCATTGCTTTTCTTTTCGTGATCGCTCTTTCCGGCACCGGTGCCGTGCTCGCAACGCATCCGGCAGCTTTTTCGGTAATTCAGCTCATCGGCGCAGCCTTTCTGGTATATCTCGGCGTGAGATCGATTCTTAAGAAACCTTCGCATGCCTCCCTCATTGGCCGCAGTGACGAACAAACCGAAAGCGGCTTTTCGCAGTTCATAAAATGTGCGGCGATCTCTGCGGCCAACCCGCAACCCATCATTTTCGGTCTTACTGTGCTGCCGTCCTTCATTGATCCGACGCTTTCCTACGTTGTGCAATCAGCGGTAATGATTGCCATCTACGCCCTGATCGTTTTCGTGATGATGATGGCCTATGCGATTTTGGCAGCCCACGCCCGCGTCTTTTTGAGCGGACCGCGGGGGCCTCGCGTGATCAATTGCATTTCGGGCGTCGTCTTCCTGCTGCTGGCAGCGTTTTTGCTTTACCGCGCACTTGTGCTCTGAATGCTAGGAAAGAAGCAAAGTCGTCTTTTTCGGTGTTTCTCGCCAAAAAAACTTTTCGCTACAATACTCGATTCAATTTGTTGGTCTTTTGCGCCAGTCCGCGCACTCGAAGATTGAGCCACCGGCTCACGCGCGTTGCGGATGAATTGAACCGAATTTCTAAACCCATACGAGATACGAAAGAAAATGACTCACGTTGTTTGCGAAGCCTGCATCAACTGCAAGCGCACCGACTGTGTGGACGTCTGTCCGGTTGACTGCTTCCACGAAGGCCCCAACTTCCTGGCCATCGATCCCGACGAATGCATTGACTGTGCCGTGTGCGTACCTGAATGCCCCGAAGGCGCCATTTTTGCTGAAGAAGACGTTCCTGCTGACCAGCTCGATTTCATTCAGATAAACGCCGAACTCTCACACCAGTGGCCGTCAATCACCCGCAAGAAGCCCTATCCGGACGATGCTGACGAATGGGTCAACGTTCCCAATAAACGCCAGTACCTGAAGCGTTAATCTTTTCTCAGTCGCAAAGACTTTTTTCCCAGCTGAGGAGTTGCACTATGGCGATTTGCCAAACCAAAGTTGTGCACGCGCAAGCCGTTGCCGACAACGTCACGCATCTGAAATTGGCCGTGCCTGAAGGTTGTCAATGGGTCACCGGTCAGTTTGCTCGCATCGCGATGCCCTCGACGAACGAACCGCAGTGGCGCTGCTACTCGATTGCCAGCAAAGCAGGTGCAGACACGCTGGACTTCTTCATTGCCCGCGTCAAGGGCGGTGCGGTCAGTCCGCGCCTGTGCAACCTCAAGGTCGGTGAAACAATTCTTCTTGATACCGAAATGAACGGTATGCTGATTGAGTCGCGACTGCAGCCGGGCGGCCGCGATCTGTGGCTGCTTTCTACGGGGACAGGCGTGGCACCTTTCGTGGCTATCGTTTCCGACGACTCGATCATGGACAAATACGAGCGCGTCTTCCTGGTTCACGGCGTGCGCAATTGGAACGAAACGCAATATCTGCAACATGTGCTGAAACTGCAACCCAAATTGCGCGTCATGGCATCCGTCACGCGTGACGAAGGCGCCGTGATTGATGTCCGCATTCCCGACGCTCTCGAAAGTGGTTTGCTCGAAGCCACGGCGGAAGCCAAGCTCACGCCGCAAGCAAGCCGTGTGATGCTGTGCGGCAACCCCGCCATGGTCAAGGCTGTTCGAGCCAGTATGCGTGCCCGCGGCATCGTCAGTCCAAGAAACGGCGAACCCGGACAGCTTCTCGCCGAAAACTTCTGGCTCTGATTCTTGCCTGCTGCCGATTTCCAAACACGCGAATATCGGCAGCTTCTTCTTCCGATGTTTGCGATGTCTGAACCAAACACCACAGAGCGCCTCGCTGAGGCGCTTTGCCGTCTTTTGCCCCAAACCCAATGCCGCCAATGCGGCTTTGACGGATGCGCGCAGTACGCCCGCGCCATTGCCGAGGACCGAGCTGAAATCAACCGCTGTGCACCAGGCGGAAAAAAAGGCGTCGAAAAGCTTGCCGCACTTACAGGACATCCGGCTCTCGAGATTGATTCGGAATATGGACGGGAACTCCCCTTTGCCGTGGCCCGCATTGATCCCAAACGTTGCATTGGATGCCGCCTCTGCCACAGCGCCTGCCCCGTTGGGGCCGTTTCAGGACTGCCCAAGCATCTTTTTGCCGTCATCGAATCCTCTTGCACGGGCTGCGGTCTGTGCGTGTGCGCGTGCCCTGTCAACGCGGTTGAAATGATCGAAAACGGACATGTTTGGACAACTGAAGACGCTGCTCGCGCAAAAGCCGACTATGAGCGCACCAACGCTCGCCGAAAGGCAAGTGCCGAGCAACGCCGCGCGCAACTGGAAAAAGCAACCGACAACAAGAGCGCCGTGCTCATGCAAGCACTTTTGAAGGCCAAATCTCTCAAGAAATCGTGAGGTCCAGCTGTGAACGCACAAACTCGTCGTCAAATCATGGAGCGGCTCAAGGCCGAACGCCCCGAGCCTGAGAGTGAACTCAATCACAAAAACGCCTTCGAGCTTCTGATCGCCGTGATGCTCTCGGCGCAAGCCACCGATAAAAGCGTCAATCTGGCTACACCCGCTCTTTTTGCCGCGATGCCCGACGCAGCAACGATGGCGCAAAAAACTCCCGAAGAAATCGAGCCTTTCATCAAGACCATCGGCCTATACCGCAATAAAGCAAAGCACGCCGTGGGTATTGCAAAAGCTTTGCTCGAGCGCTTCGACGGTGAAGTGCCCCAAACATTGAAGGAACTCACGTCACTACCCGGCGTTGGTGAAAAAACGGCCAAAGTGGTTTTGAACGTCGCCTTTAACAAACCTTTCATTCCGGTTGATACACATATATTTCGCGTATGTCAACGCACCGGTCTCGTTCAAGCCAAAACAGCCAACGAATGCAGTGATAAACTCGAGAAACTATTGTCCGAAGAGTTCCGACTGGGAGCGCATCACTGGATTTTGCTGCATGGCCGATACTGCTGTACGGCCCGCAAGCCTCAATGTTCGAAGTGTCCGATCTCGGATCTGTGTCGCTGGCCTGAAAAGGAACTCTCCTAGAGGATCTCGACGCAACGGACAATCTTGCAGGCAGTGACGCGCCATGGAAAACATAACGCTTGAACTCTTGCTCTATTTAGCTGCAGGTGCCGCTTTGGGCGGCTACGTCAACGGTTTGGCGGGTTTTGGAACCGGACTGATGAGTCTCGGTATCTGGCTGCAGGTGATGAGTGTGGAAGAAGCCGTCCCGGTTGTGGCAGCTATGAGCGTTGTAAGCGGCGTGCAAAGTCTCTGGCTCACACGACAAGGCGTCAAGACGGGGCTGCATCGTCTGCCCCGCTTTCTGGTTCCCGCATTGATCGGTTTGCCGGTGGGAGCGTGGCTTCTCAATTGGATCGACGCCGCGCATTTGAAACTCGCCGTCGCCTTTTTCATGCTCTTTTATACGGCGTTTTTCCTGCTACGCGGACAGCTTGCCAAAGCGTTTACCAAAGAGCGTCCATTTTGCGACGGACTGGCCGGATTCACAGGTGGCGTCATGGGCGGCGCGGCTTCTCTATCGGGCGTTGTTCCCACAATGTGGTGTGCTTTGCAACCTTGGGACAAGTTTCAGACGAGTGCCGTTTTGCGTCCTTACAACGTCGTTATTTTGACGTTGGCCTTCATTTGGTATCTCGCTGCGGGTCATGTCTCGCTTATGACCTGGATCTTTACCGCAATCGCCTTTCCCGTCACGCTCATTTTTTCTCGCCTGGGAGTTGCTACTTTTCGTCGACTCACCGACACAATGTTTCGCAACGTGCTGGTTGCGCTGATGGTTGTGAGCGCCTTTTCGATTCTGGCGCGAGAATTTCTTGTCTAACTGCTTTCCGTTATGCAGAATCCCTACCTCTCCTACGCCTCCGCACGCCTGGCCTGCATGTTCTACTTCATGGCGCCGGGCCTGGCTTACGGTCTTGTCACCTCGCGCATGCCTGCTCTTAAGAACATGACGGGGGCAACGGAAGGTGAACTCGGCATCATCCTGCTTTGCTTCGGATTATCGGCATTGATCGGTCTGGCATTTGCGCCGCGTTTGATCGCAAAAATCTCCGCCAAAACGACGCTTCTTGCTTCGAGTCTCGCCTGCATGGTGTTCGTCGTTTTGGTGTCCTTTTCATCTTCAGTGTGGTTCTTCGGCATCGCGATGGCGCTGCTGGGCATCTGCATGGGCTTGTGCGACGTCACCATGAACGTGCAAGGCGTCGAAGTCGAACGCGCCTACAAAAAGAGTTCCATGAACATCCTGCACGCAGGCTACAACATCGGTGCCGCCGCTGCGGCATGTGCTGGCTCGATCTTTGCCGCCACAAATTTTGGCGTCTGGGTGAATTTTGTCTTACCTGTTGCCGTCATGGCCGGCATGCTCTGGTGGGCTGAGCCGCGATTGGTCACAGGGAACCTCGAAAAACCAGAAAGATCCGAATCATCGCCTTTGGTATCGGTCGAACCTAAAAAGCGCCTGCCGTTTCTGGTTTGGGTCTGCGGGTTGCTGTGTGTATGCTGTTATGTTTCCGAAGGCAGCGTCGGCGAATGGGGAAGTCTCTATCTTCATCAGGAAAAAGCCGCTCCCGAGTCAATCGCCGCTTTGGTTTTCGCCGGCTTTTCCATCTGTTCGCTCTTGTGCCGCCTGGTTGCCGATCGTCTGCGCAACAATTTCGGTGACTTTTTGGTCAGCACGGCGGGCGCAACGCTTGCGCTTGCCGGCATGCTGACGGTACTCTCTTCCTCAAGCTGGTCCATCTGCCTGATCGGCTACGCAATGATGGGACTGGGCCAAGCCCCGATCGTGCCGATTGCCTTTAGCCGCGCCGGTGCCATCAAAGGTGTTTCCACCGCCCGCGCCACATCGCTCGTTTCGCTTCTCGCTTATGCCGGACTTTTGTTTGCACCCCCCGCCTTCGGCCTTTCTGCCGAACACTTCGGGCTGCACACCGCCCTTTGCGCCGTACCGGTTCTTCTGACGATTACGGTTTTGCTAGCTTTCCTGCTCGGGCGTCTTATCAAACACTCTCGCGAAGACACCCAAGCGGTAGGATCCTGACCAGCTCCAAACGTCCGTCAATTATTGTCGCAACAACTGGGCATGCGCTAGACTTTGGAGCATCAAAACTCCGGAGGCGTTTGTCATGGCCATTATTGAATCCGCAAGCCGGGATGCTCTTTTCGTCATCACCATCCTTAGGCTCATTCCCCGCAACAAATGGATCTCCACCACGGAAATCAAACAGGCGCTTGAAGAATTAGGCTACAGCGTCGAACCTCGTCGTCTGCAACGTATTTTGCGCGACATCCACAAATGCGACGATTTGTATGTGGAATGCAACACCTCCGGGAAACCATACGGCTATCGCCGCCGTATGCCCGACTCAGATTTGGCAGCGGACAAACTGCGGGCTCCCGAGAGTCTCCTGCTTCGTCTGGCCGAAGAACACCTCAAATATCAACTGCCCACCTCTATCATGAAGACTCTGGCGCCCCTGTTTGACTCCGCCAGACGATCACTCAAGGAAGAAGGCACCTCCGCCCGACAAAGCGCCTGGATGCAAAAGGTCGCATTCGTACCCGACTCGATCTCGCTGATGCCGCCCAGGATTCTCACACGTATCTTTGAAGGTGTTAGCGAAGGTCTTTATCGCGACTCTAAGCTTGACATTGAGTATCAAAACGTCAACGGCGAATGTAAGAAACGCACCGTTTCCCCGCTGGGGCTTGTTCAGCAGGAGCACCGTCTCTACCTGATCTGCAAGTTCGATGGTTATGACGACATCCGTCATCTGGCCCTGCACCGCATCAAAACGGTTGAAGTGCTCGACTTCCCGGCCGATCGGCCGAAGAACTTCAGGCTGCAGGAATATATCTCTCAGCGGCACGTCAACTACAGCAACGGCCGCAAGGTTCGTTTCACCGTGGAATTCACAAACCCCGCCACCAAGACGATTCTTGAAGAAACTCCCTTTAATCGAACCCAAACCCTTGAGGAATTGCCAGATGGCGCCTGGCGTCTGACAGCGATTATGGACGACACCGTTCTACTCGACGGCTGGGCTGCCGCATGGAAAGAAATTGCTGGCATTCGCTTCGTCGAGAAAGTGCTTATCGAGTCAATCTCTTAGCAGAAGAGGATTTTTTCGAGCCGACGGCCCCCTTTGACCTTGAGTTCTTCCTCTAGGCGAGCGACAAAGTCTTCGGCGAAGCGCAACGCCAAAATCGGCTTTGTCGTTCTACGGCAGCCCAATTCCCCGGCTTGAACCAGAAACAGCAGCCGAATTCATCGCTGTCACCGAAACTGCACGTATCGATGTCTTTCCTGACATCGGCACGATAAAGCAAACGCAGCATCCAGAGGTCGAATGTTTTTTTGAGATGTGCTGTACAGTTTGCTAAGTGACGTCCTGCGTGCCATATCCGATTGGCCTCTTCTTCTTTTTATTTCTATTGCGAGCATCGTACAGTCGCTTGCGTCAACGACCGTCGCTGTCGAAAAAGATCGCAAAAAGAGGTCGAAAAGGTTATGACCCTATTTTTCGCACGCAGCGACAAGCTCGCAGTAGAAAGCGTAGCGTTCGGGTTGGATACGCCCTTCTGCAAGCGCAGCTTTCACGGAGCAGCCGGGCTCAGAAGTGTGCGTACAGTTGTAGAAGCGGCAACCGTCCACACAATCGGCAATATCCGGCATGGCGCGCAAAACATCAATCTTGGTGAGATGCGCAAGTCCAAATTCCTGAAACCCCGGACTATCGATGAGCGCGCTTTCTTTACCTTCGAACACGGCACTGTAGAGCGTCGTGTTGGTGGTGGTTTGCTTGCCCAAATCGAGCGCTTCGGAAAATTCCTGCGTGCGGGCCTGCGCCTCGGGGCAAAGCACGTTAAGAATAGTGCTCTTGCCCATACCGGACTGTCCCATCAAAAGAACACGCTCGCCGGCAAATTTCTTTGACAATAGCTTACGAGCGTTTTCCGGGTCACTCAGTGCCGAAACACTGAGCGTATGCACACCTAAAAGCTGAAGTGAGGACAAAAAATCTTCCGCCTCTTTCGCCTTGTCGGCCAGATCGGCTTTGTTGCGAATCACCAGCACCGGAATATCAGCCGCCTGCGCCGCCACAATCGCCTTCCAGACAAACTTCGGATTGAAAGTCGGACGGGAGGCAAAGACGCAAGCAACTAAAGTCAGGTTGCTTGCAAGCTCCTTGATGCGCCACTCATCACTTCGGTAAAGCAAATTGACACGCGGCTCGATGCTTTCTATAGCCACAACACCACCAGATGGTTGCGAGCAGGTCACAATGTCGCCTACCACCACGTCTGACTTTTTGCCGCGACGATGAGCTTCATAAATATTGCCATCTTCTGTCGTGACGTAATGGTGACGACCGTGCGTACGCGTGACGCATCCGGTGAGTCGCGAACCATCGGCAACCGTTTGCTGTGTGACCTTTCGCTGACGAGCCATAACTTATGCCTGCTGCATAGAAAAATCGCGATGACGCAAAGCACTGGCCTCGCGCAAAATCTCGCTTTTGCGGCGTAACCGAGCATCAAGCTTTTCATCACGCAGCTTGCGGCGGCGTTCGAGCGCCATGTTAAAGCGCGTGGCCTGTGTACGACGTTCATCATTAACGGCCGAAGCCTGATTGAAACGATCACGCTGTTCGACTAGCAAAGCGGCACGGATACGATGGGTCACGTGCGGACGACGATGATTAGCAAGCGAATAGAGAATATTGGGCACAAGCGAATTGCGGTAGTCGCGGTGCAACTTGGCAATTGCGCGCACCAACGGCTTGGAGCCCACCAGGGCTACGGCGTAGGCATCTTCGTCGTAGTCGAGCAAACGGGTAAAAGCGTGTACCAGAAAGACAGCCGGATAAAGCACCACAGGAACTACTGCAATGCAAATTGCAAAAAGAAGTCCCGGATTGATGGCACCGTTGGGAATCGCCAGCGATGGTTCGATATTCAACGAAGCATAAAACCACGTCTTTTCTGAAAGAAATGCGAGTCCCCACCAAAACAATGTCGACAGACCGATGAAAAAAAACAATCGCGCAGCGTTATGGCACCGATTGATGCGACCGATAGCACAGGCAGCAACCGCACAAATTTCTTCATCTGTCAAACGAGCCAGCACATGATTGAAGATCACCAGACGGAACTTACCGCGGCGTTTGACGAAAATCGCGTTGCCATGGCGCCAGCTCTTGGGACGAGCCATGGTATAGATCTCAGCACTGTCAAGTTCCAACCGCCGCAGAAGCTTCGTAAGTCGCTCCTTAAGCGAGCCTTCTCTCAGGGGTTTGGCTTGAGCCGAGAACCCGATGATTTTGGGGGCCAGCGCAATGCGCCAGATATACCAAGCCGCCGTCAGCATCAGCGCAAACGACCACCAGTGATACGAGGCGCTTTCACAAATAACCAGCACAGCTACAAGAACCGGCGCAAGCGAACACCACCCCAGAATCAGTTCCTTGAGCGCTTTGACAAGCCATTGTTTTGCCGGCGTCTTCTCAAAACCGTATCGCTCATTGATGCGGAACTCCTTCCACCAACACAACGGAAAATCAATAAGCGCCAACACGAAGCTGATTAAAAGCGCCAGCGTGATGTGTGCGGCCAGCCCCTGCCCGCACAAAGCCGTGATACCGGCAAGCAACACAGTAAAACCGCCGCCGAAAGTCAAAAGCAATGCTATGCCCGCGCCAATCAAAGCGGCAACAAGATCACTTTGAATGACTTCGCCCGTGTAATCAATCGCCTTACGATGTTCAGCTAAAGAGACGCGAGGCCGAAAGGCGGCCGGCACGACATTGGCCCCCGCCTCGGCGCTTTTGACCTCGGAAATGGTGAGCGCCGTATGAACGCAAACATAAAAGGCGATCAAAAGGACAAACAGAATACTGAGAACAGACGCAATGTCGGTCATGAAAAAACGATTACGAGGCGAAGCGGATACAATAACCTATTAATCTTAATGGCGTTGCGCAGGAAATGCGCTTTTTTTACACTTACTGAGCACAAATGTCGGAAACGATCGAAAAAGACCCGCACTACAGCGAAAACAATCTGATTTGGCTGGACATGGAGATGACGGGCCTGCAGCCCGAAGTCAACCGTATCATCGAAATTGCATCTGTCATCACGGACGCCCAACTCAACGTTCTCGCCGAAGGTCCGGTTATTGCCATTCATCAGTCCGAAGCTGTCATGAAGTCGATGGACAGCTGGAACACCGCCACGCACGGTCGGAGCGGCCTCACAAAGCGCGTGTTGGAAAGCACAATATCCGAAGAGGAAGCCACGGACATTTGCCTGGCGCATTGGTCTCGCTTCGTGCCCGCCGGCAAGTCGCCAATGTGTGGTAATACCATCGGTCAAGATCGCCGTTTCATGGCTCGCTGGATGCCACGTCTGGAAGACTTTTTCCACTATCGCAGCATTGACGTGAGTTCCATTAAAGAACTCGTACGTCGCTGGAATCCGGCTATTATGAGTCAGTACCAGAAGTCCTCCAAACATGAAGCTTTGAGCGACATCTACGACTCGATTGCCGAAATGAAGTTTTATCGCGAAAACGTCTTCAAAATCTGATCGCAAATCGCAAAAAAACTTCCCAAAACTCGACGAGTTTTTAGTAAAATGGCGCACTCGTTTTCGGTTTATCCGCAAACGACCGGGCCCATAGCTCAGTCGGTTAGAGCAGGGGACTCATAATCCCTTGGTCGAAGGTTCAAGTCCTTCTGGGCCTACCAATTCGCCGTTTCGGCTGGCAGAAGCCTCACAGGTCTTACGTGACCCGTGAGGTTTTTTGCTTTTTGATGGAAATCAGTGAGCAAGCGGTTTGATTTCGGCAAGATTGAACAGGAGTCGAACCGCCGTCTGCGGGGCATAAAGGCGGCTGCTTGAACGGTTCATCACGTCAACAGTGAGTTCGGTGCCAAGTGCTGCGATGCGGTAGCGAATAACGTTGCCGAGAAGCTGGTGTGAGACCACCGTTCCCTGCACCGGGCTTGAGCATGTGCCCGGATAGATGCCGCCTTCCTCCTGCACATAGATTGATTCCGGTCGCACGGCGTAAAGTCCTTTGTCTTGCACATCAAAGATCGCTGACGCCTGCTCTTTGCTCAGAAGGTTGTAGGAACCGATAAAACGCGCGGCAAATTCGGATGCAGGAGACAAATATACCTCTTCGGGGGTACCTGTCTGCACAAACTGTCCCTTGTTCATCAGAAAAATGCGATCGCTCATCGTCATCGCTTCTTCCTGATCGTGCGTCACGAAAATCGTCGTAAGCTGCATTTCACGTTGAATCGATCGGATTTCATCGCGCAGATTACGGCGGATTCTCGCGTCAAGCGCCGAAAGCGGTTCGTCTAACAACAGAATGCGGGGCTTGACAACCAAAGCGCGCGCAAGCGCGACACGCTGACGCTGTCCGCCTGAGAGCTGGTTGGGATACTTTTTCTCGTTGTTGGTAAGTTCGACCGTGCGAATAGCCTGCGCCACGCGATGCAATATTTCGCTCTTGGCGAGCCCCTGCATTTTGAGGCCGAAGGCGATGTTTTCAGCCGCCGTCATATTGGGGAACAGAGCGTAACTTTGAAACACCATGCCGATACCGCGTTTCTGCGGCTTGACATGCGTGATGTCTTCACCATTGACAAAGATACTGCCTTCGTCCGGCGTCTCGAGACCGGCTAAACAGCGCAGCAGCGTTGATTTACCGCATCCCGAAGGGCCCAAGAGCGTAATGAACTCTCCCTCTTCGATCGCAAAGGAAAGATCCTCGAAAACCTTGGACGCACCGAAATGCTTGCTAAGGCCTTTCACATCAACATAGTGGTTTGCTTGTTCCATGACTTGCTTTCTTTGTTCGGTATCGGTTAGCTCGAGGTAGTGTTTCAGGAAGCTTCCTTGCTGCGCTCCCGCTTGGGACGAGACAGATACATGGCAATCCACGTGAGAATCAGCGTGAGGAAGAAATATGTCGCCACAATGGCCGCATTTAAATGTCCGCTTGTCATGCGCTTGGTGTAAAGATAAATCTGAAGCGTTTCAAAGCGTGTACCCACGAGAATGTTGGCAAAAACAAATTCGCCCATCAAAAACGAAAAGCTCAGGAAAAGCGAGGCCAGCAACGCTCGATTGAGATTCGGCAAAATGCAGCGCATGAAGGCAGAAAAAGTGCTGGCTCCAAGCAGATGCGCGGCGTCAATCAAGTCTTTAAGATTGATGCCTTCAAGTCCGTTGGCTAGCGATCGGTACATGAACGGTACCGCGATGGTGAAATACGTGCCCACCAGAATCCAGGGCGTTCCCACAATCTCGAAAGGTTCACCGGCATAGATCTGCAGCAAACCCACGGAACTCACCACGGGCGGCACCGCAAAGGGCAAAATGATGAGAATTTCCATCAAGTCCTTGAGCTTGGGGAAGTAATAGAAGACGGCAAATACGGCAGGCAGCACAAGGAGCGTCGAAAAAGCAAGCGTCGCCAGACAAATGAAGAAGCTTCGGCCCATGGCCGCCATAAAGCGCGGGTCAGACAACAATTGCTCAAACCATCGCGTCGTGAGACCGTCAGGAAGAATGGTCGCGCCCCAGCTCGAAGAAAAGGCGTAAATCACAGTCGCTGCAATCGGAAGTAACAAAATGAGCGCCGTCACGCCGATCACGGTCTTGTGGTAGAGCTGCCAACCGCGGCTTTTATCCTGCAGATTAAAACGCGGCATGGTAAGACCTCCGGATCAAGAAACGGTAGAGCGCCGTGACAAAACCTAAAATCAAAATCAGCAGCACCGACAGAGCCGCCGCCAGATTGGGCTGGAAGAAGATGTCGCCCACAACAAGCTGACCGATGCGGATTGTGATGAGGTTGTAGTTGCCGACAGTAAGAGCATAAGCGCTTGCATAAGCACCCATGGCATTAGCAAAAAGAATCGTAAAGGTACCGGCAAGCGCAGGCAACATCACCGGAATGGCCACGCGGCACCAGTATTGGAGGCGACTCGCGCCCATGGTAAACGCCGCCTCCTCCCACTCCGGCTTCAAAGCACCGAAGGCCGGGAAAAGAAGCAAGGTACCCAACGGGATCTGAAAGTACGTATAGATGAGAAAGAGCCCTTCAATCCCGTAAACATTGAAGTTGTCGATGATGCCCCACTTCTTGAGCAGCAAAGTGATGGCACCGTTGAAACCCAGAATAATGATAAATGCAAAGGCAAGCGGAACACCCGAGAAATTACTCGTCATGTTGGTAAAACTCACCATCGCGTTACGCAAAGTCCCGGGAACCTTTTGGAGACTGGCTGCAGCAAAAGAAGCAATCAGTAGTCCCACAAAGGCACTGCCGAAACTCAACCACAGCGAATTGGTAAAGGCCTGCGCATAAAAGGCATCGCCAATAAGTTCGGTGTAGTTTGTAAGTCCCCACTCGACATCTTCCTCAACCCAGAACGAATTGATGAGCACCCATATCATGGGAACGATCTGGAAAGCAAAAAAGACGACGGCAAAAGGCACAAGCAAAAGCGAGCGTCCGATGTTCGACCATCGATCTGACAGAGTTTTCATACTTTGACTAAAAATTTCTACCGGACGGCAAGAACTCACCCGGCACAACGCGCCTCGGAAGGAATTGCCAGTTCGTCTCGGATTTTACAGCACAGGCCGTATAGCCCCAGAATTCAGCCAAGGAGAACGACAATCAAACGCACTGAGTCATCACACCCAGAGAAAAAGCGGCTCCGGCAACAAACCGGGAACCGCTTTCGCTATAGCCGATGAAGCAATCCGGGATGGATTACTTCATGTGGATCGAAACTTTGCTCTGCCAATTGCGCGAAAGACGTGCGGTGGTCTTCGTCCAAACGGCAAAGTCCTTCACCGGTCGGGCATTGGCGTACTGTTCGCTCGGCAACATCTTAGCAGCCACGTCTTCGGGCAACTTGATGTGATCAATGCGGATCGGACGGGCGTAGCCTCCTGCCAGATTAATCTGACCTTCATCGGAGAGGATGAATTCGCGCGTGAACTTCGCGGCATTCGGATGCTTGCTGTACTTGTTGAGAATCGTCGTATAGCCGCTCATTACGCTGCCTTCCGAAGGAATCACGACTTCAAAGCGGTTGCGGTCGATCTGATCGCGGTAGTTGAGCGCATTAAAGTCCCAGAGCATACCGACTTCAACTTCCCCTTTTTCGAGATTGGCCACCACCGGGTCAACCATCGAGAGACGTCCCTGCTTGGCGATCTTGGCAAAGAAGTCGTAAGCGGGATTAAGGTTCTTTTCATCGCCGCCGAAAGCAATCGCCGCGGCCAGCACGGCATAGTTAGCTTGAGCAGCCGAACCCACAGCACCCACAGAAACACGGTAGGTACCCTTCAGAAGATCGCTCCACGTGCGCGGAATGTCTTTCACAAGCTCCTTGTTGATAATAAAGGCCACCGTGCCGGTGTAGGCAAGGCACCAATGACCGTCCGGGTCTTTTGCCCAGCCTGGAATCTGATCCCAAGTCGAAGGCTTGTACGGCATCGTGATGCCGCGCTTCTTGGCGATTTCACCGAATTCAAAACCCACGTCACCGATGTCAGAAGTCGCGTTTTCGCCCTCGGCCATAAACTTCGAAATCTGTTCGGCCGAAGCCATGTCCGTGTCCTGCGTCTTGATCTTGTACTTCGTCTGCAGATCACTCCAGGTTTTCACCCAGTTTGCCCAGGTGTTGGGCATGCCCACCGAATAGACGGCGCCTTCCTTCTGCGCGGCCTGCAGAAGGGCTTCCACTTCAGGAGTGGCGGCCTGTACGGCCGTCACGGTCATAGCGGAGGCGGCAACAAGCGTTGCAGCAAGCGTGTTCTTCATGGCAATTAGCTCCTTATGGTGCTTGGAAGTTTCATTCGTTGTTTATTTCGCGTGCAAACCGGCGCAGTCGCCCAATCAGATACCCCGCCGTATGGGCTGTAGCCTGAATAGCTTCAATGGCTGCGTCGATATTGACGATCGGCAAGCGCCCCGCAATGTATTGGCGTATTTCATCACGCAGCACATCCTCAGCCGGACGTTTCTGCATCTGCGCCATCGTTTCGAGAGCAATGCGCGCCTGAGGCGGCAGAGCTCGCATGGCAATTTCCAGTTCTTCGGAAGAAAGATTTTGGGGATCCACGGTTATCTCGATCTTCTTTTTTTGCTTGCTGTCGACTCAGCAGGACAACTAAAGGGCAGTATAGCAACTGAGCGTTTGACCTTTCTCAAAAAAACACCATGTAATCCATTAGTTCTTTGCACATTGGCACTTTCGCGTTTCGCTACACTCCATTGTCGGTCAAATTCTAGAATTTACGAACAAGAGTAGTTGAATCTCAATATGTTTCGCCAGAACGGTACGCACTTACGAGTCGAATTTCACCTTGACAGAACCAGCCCTATTTCCCTTGATCGTCAGATTGCACAGACGGTGCGGGAAGCCGTTCAAAAAGGATTGCTTCAGCCAGGCGACCGCATCGTACCAATTCGTCTGCTGGCAAAACATCTGGGCGTTGCACGCGCCACGGTTGACTCCGCTTTCGCCATTCTGATTGCTGAAGGATATTTAGAGACGTCGCGTGGCCGCGGCAGTTTCATTTCCACAAAACTGCCCCTGCAAACCAATTTCGACGTCGTCTCCTGCAACTTGCCAAACGTTACGCAGGTAAAAACCAAGAGTTTGGGGCGCCATGCCGCCTTCTGTGCGCAAGCGCTCGACGATCTCGCAGTGCAAACTTCTACTCCGCTGGCCATAGCAAGTACTTCACGCGAAGCGAGTCCCGGTCGAGAATTCACCGACATTCTCATCAAACACGTTCAGCAAAACACGCTCAAGCTCGTCTACTCCGATCCTCAAGGCAACGAAGAATTGCGGGAGGCGATCTGCGGCATTGCGCAGCGACTGCGCGGCGTACGAGCACGCCCCGAACAAGTGATCGTCACATCGGGAAGCCAGCTCGGCCTTTTGATGTGCCTCAAAATCCTCTTTTCGCCCGGCGACAAAGTGTGGATTGAGGATCCGCAATATCCTCTGCTGAGAGCGGCAACCAAGACCCAGGATATTGTTCCGGTTTATGTACCGGTCGACAACGAAGGCTTCAATCTGCAAACGGCGCTTGCTCTGGAGCCGAACGCGAAAGGAGTTTTTCTCACTCCTTCACATCAGTGTCCTCTCGGCATGCTGATGAGCATCCAGCGCCGTCGCAACATTCTTCAATGGGCGAGTGAATCGGGCGGATGGATCGTTGAGGATGACTACGACAGCGAACTTCGCTACGGAGGCAACCTCGCCTATCCAAGTCTGCAAGGGATGGATTCCGGCAACAACGTAATTTATGTCGGGACGTTTTCAAAGTCGCTTTTTCCCGGGTTGCGACTGGGCTACATGGTCGTCCCGGAGGAGTTGGTCAAACCTTTTTCAGGTATGCGCTTTCTGATTGATCGCCAAAGCAATGAAATATTGCAGATGGCTGTGGCCGAATTCATCAAGACCGGACTATATGAAACGCATCTCCTCAAAATGCGCCGCATTTTTGAGGCTCGGCGTGACTACCTGATTCAAGCGGTACAAGAAAACTTCGGCGACTGGGGCAAATTCATCGCCACCGGGCAGGGTATGCACCTGACTTTCGTCTTCAACAATTCGGATATTAACGATGAAGCTGTTGCCGACCTGTGCCGTCAGCAGGGCGTTGAACTTCGCTCTATTTCATCCTTTTCAATCGGTACACCGCTCTACAAGGGCCTAATCATGGGTTTCGGTCACTTCCCGCCCGCTCAGCTTCTTGCAGCCGTTTCCCGCATCGGCTTTGTTCTCAGGGACAAATTCGCCGCTTTCGGTCCGAACTGAAAATCAGCTTCAGGCACAAAAAAGCCTCCCGCATCGCCTCGAAAAGAGAAGACTCGGAAGGCTCTTCTTTATTGTCCTGCTCCTTGCTCGGAGCAGGACAGCAGATCGAACAGTCGATTACTTGCCGGCGATCGTAGCGAGCTTGCGCCAGGTATCGACAACGGTGTCAGGATTGAGCGAAATCGACTCAATACCTTCTTCCATCAACCAGGCAGCAAAATCGGCATGATCAGAGGGACCCTGGCCACAAATGCCGACATACTTGCCGCGTTCACGGCATGTGCGGATGGCGATCTTGAGAAGTTCCTTCACGGCCGGATCGCGTTCGTCGAAGCTGCTTGCCACAAGACCGGAGTCGCGGTCCAGACCCAGCGTGAGCTGCGTGAGATCGTTGGAACCGATCGAGAAGCCGTCGACATAGTCGAGGAACTGGTTGGCAAGGATGGCATTGGACGGAATTTCGCACATCATGTTCAGGCGCAGACCGTTTTCACCGCGCTTGAGACCATGCTTGGCAAGGATTTCCGTGACGGCCTTAATTTCGCCGATCGTGCGAACGAAGGGAACCATCAGTTCAACATTGGTAAGCCCCATTTCATCACGCACACGCTTCATGGCGAGGCATTCCATTTCGAAGCAATCCGAGAAGCTGTGAGCGATGTAACGAGAAGCACCGCGGAAGCCCAGCATCGGGTTTTCTTCATCCGGTTCGTAGCACGCGCCGCCAATGAGCTTCTTGTATTCGTTACTCTTAAAGTCGGACATACGAACGATCACTTTGCGCGGCCAGAAAGCACACGCGATGGTGGCCACGCCTTCGGCAAGCTTGCTGATGAAGAACTCGCGCGGGCTTTCGTAGCCCTGCGAAAGACGATCCACCGTGTCGCGCAGTTCGCTCGGGATGTTCGGATAGTCGAGCACCAACTTCGGATGCAGACCGATGTTGTTGTTGATGATGAATTCAAGACGAGCCAGACCGACGCCTTTGTTTGGAATCTGGCAGAACTCGAACGCCAGCTGCGGGTTGCCGATGTTCATCATCACTTTGACAGGAATTTCGGGCAAAGCGCCGCGCTTGACTTCTTCAACCGAGAAGTCGAGCAAACCGTCGTAGATGTTGCCTGTGTCGCCTTCAGCACAGGAAACGGTGACCTGCTGGTCTTCCACGAGAACTTCGGTAGCATCGCCACAGCCGACTACGGCCGGGATACCGAGCTCACGGGCAATAATAGCAGCGTGGCAAGTACGACCGCCGCGGTTAGTAACGATAGCCGAGGCACGCTTCATCACAGGTTCCCAGTTGGGATCCGTCATGTCGGTAACGAGCACATCGCCCTTCTGCACGCGATCCATTTCAGCAGCGCTGCTCACGATGCGCACGGGGCCCGCACCGATCTTCTGTCCAATAGCGCGGCCCTGGACGAGCACCTTGCCCTTGGCGTTCAAGGTGTAGCGCTGCTGCACATCGGCGTTGGCCTGACGGCTCTTAACCGTTTCCGGACGAGCCTGAAGAATGTAGATCTTGCCGTCAAGACCGTCCTTACCCCATTCGATATCCATCGGACGACCGTAATGCTTTTCGATAATGCAGGCGAACTTGGCAAGTTCCATCACGTCTTCGTCAGTAATGGCAAAGCGGCGGCGATCTTCGTCGGGCACATCAATTGTGCGGACCGTACGACCGCTCGTACCTTCCGTATCGAATTCCATCTTGATGAGTTTGCTACCGAGCGTCTTGCGGACAATCGCCTTCTTGCCCTGTTCGAGCATGGGCTTGTGCACATAAAACTCATCGGGGTTGACGGCACCCTGCACAACGGTTTCACCAAGGCCGTAGCTGGCCGTCACGAACACAACCTGATCAAAGCCGCTTTCGGTATCAAGCGTGAACATCACGCCTGCAGCACCCTTGTCAGAACGGCACATACGCTGCACGCCGGCGGACAAGGCCACTTCAACATGGGTAAAGCCCTTGTGAACTCGGTAGCTGATGGCACGATCATTGTAGAGCGAAGCAAACACTTCACGCATATGATGCAACACAGCGTCAATGCCAACCACATTCAAAACAGTTTCTTGCTGACCGGCAAAGGAAGCATCAGGCAAATCTTCGGCGGTAGCCGACGAACGCACTGCCACGGAGATTTCTTCCTGACCGTCCTTGAGCCATTCGTAGAATTCACGGATTTCCTTTTCAAGTTCGGCAGGGAACGGAGCTGCCTCAACCCAGCTACGAATTTCTGCACCGGCCTTGGCAAGTTCGTTCACATCATCAACGTCAAGACCTTCCAGACGCGCTGCAATGCGGTCTTCAAGGCCTCCTTCCTTCAGGAACAGACGAAACGCTTCAGCCGTCGTGGCAAAGCCGTCCGGCACACGAATACCAGCATCGGTCAGCTGACTGAGCAGTTCGCCCAGAGAAGCATTTTTGCCGCCCACACGATCAACGTCGGTCATGCGCAGCTGGCTGAAGGGAAATACATAACGGCCTTGAACCATTTGATCCTCTTTTTCACCCGGAATATTTACGCCCGGGCAGTTTGTTGGTAAAAAACATACGTATTTTAACGACTCCACCGTGCCCATACCAATAGAGCCGGTCCAGCCGTCTAGGCAGAATATAGTAGCAATTTGCAACGAAACTCGCTTCGGCAATACTACGCCTCTCTGAACAGTAGCGCTGTCCATACCTACTTTGTGTTCGAGAAAGCTCTGAAAGTACAAAACAAGCACAAGAAAACTGGCTTCCGCCTTCAAGAACCATGTCTCAAACTTGTTCAAAATATTGAAGACGGCTTTCGAATTGCAGAGTTCAAACCGGAACATATCGATATCATGAACAGCTGAGTGACGTTTCCGAAGATCGGACAACAAGTTATTCCTTTCAGTCTTCTCTGAGAATCTTTTCTGGATCGGGCCTTGTTTTGTTACACTTTGTCTCTGCATGACGCGTTGACGGACAACGCGTTCACCGACCTATGTCATTGAGCACATCCCATGCAGGAAGAACAAAAGACCGAAACCCCCGCCAAAGCAAACTGGCGTCCTGTTTTTATCGTAAGCGACGGTACGGCTATTACAGCCGAAACGTTGGCTCATTCCGTCCTCACGCAGTTTCCCAACCTCAGTTACGATCGAGAGCGTATTCCTTTTATCGATACGGTTGAAAAGGCCAAGCAGACGGCTGAACGCATCAACGCCGTTCAACATCGCACCGGGGTGCGTCCGTTGGTGTTCTCCACTTTTGTTGATCCGGTCATTTCCCGAGCTTTCATCAGCAGCAATGAGGGTTTTCAAATTGAACTCTTCCGTTCCTTCGTCGGACCACTCGAACACGAGTTGTGCATGAAGAGTGAACACACGATTGGTGCCACACATAAGATTCGCGACGAAGAGCGCTACAACAAGCGAATTGCCGCCATTGACTACACCCTTTCACACGATGACGGTCAAACAAACCGCGGGTTGGATCAGGCCGAAGTCATTCTCGTGGGCGTCTCCCGCTCCGGAAAAACGCCGACGTCACTTTTCCTTGCCATGCAATTCGGCATCAAAGTCGCCAACTATCCGCTTATCCCGGAAGATTTCGACCGCGGCTGTCTGCCCGACATCCTTCTGCCGTTGCGCCACAAGCTATTTGGTCTTTCCATCAAACCGGAACGATTGTCGGAAATCCGAAACGAACGCCGCCCGGGCTCTCGCTACGCCAGCATTGAGAACTGCCGCGAAGAAATCCGCAACGCCGAAGCGCTGATGACTCGCAACGGTATTGAGTGGCTCAATTCGACCACCAAATCCATTGAAGAAATTGCCGCGACAATCGTCGCCAAGTTCCACTTGCAGGGTGTCTCGAAAAGCCTTTGACGCATCGCATTGGTTCTGCAAGTTCGAAAGTCGGCTTTGTTTCGCAAAGTCGGCTTTTTTGTTTTCGTCGGCCTTATTCATAAGCGGATCACTATGAACACTATTATCTTTATTGTCTTTTAACTTTTATTTGATGCGGATCAAATCGTTTCGAACCGTTAAGTCCCTCTTTTCCCTCCTGTGTTCTTTTGAATAATTTTTCTTTTAATTCAGTCAGTTACATATCGCAACTTGCCGGCAAAACTCTTTTCCTCATGCGAATTGACGATCCCGGCAAGCTTGTTTTTCACGCACAAGAAGCTGTCATTAGCATTAGGATTGCAGTCAAAGTGCCCGATCCGCCCGCCGACGACCTCCTCGACCCGTCCAAGGTTTGATCGGCTTGCACACTGTCGTCCGAGCACGATGTGTGCGATTGAACGAAGACTAATTTGCATCAAGGAGATGAATTCCATGAAGAAACCTGTTCGCGTTGCCGTGACCGGTCCTGCTGGCAATATTGGCTATGCTCTGCTTTTCCGCATTGCCGCTGGTGACATGCTCGGCCCCGATCAGCCTGTCATTTTGCAGCTGCTCGAACGCAATACGCCGGAAAGCGCTGCTCGACTCAAGGGCGTGATGATGGAATTGGCTGATTGCGCCTTCCCGCTTCTGGCAGACATGACTTCCACGGCCGACCCGATGATCGCATTCAAGGATGCCGATGCCGCCATTCTTGTGGGTGCCCGTCCGCGCACCAAAGGCATGGAACGCTCCGAATTGCTCTCTGCCAACGGTGCCATCTTCACCGAACAGGGCAAAGCACTTGACGCTGTTGCCAGCCGCAACGTCAAGGTGCTCGTTGTGGGCAACCCCTGCAACACCAATGCCTACATCGCTATGAAATCGGCTCCGTCGCTCTCGCCCAAGTGCTTCTCGGCTATGCTCCGACTGGATCACAACCGTGCTCTCTCCCAGCTCTCCGGCATCACCGGCAAGCCCGTAACGACCATGCATAAGATGGCTGTTTGGGGCAACCACGCTCCCTCGATGTACCCGGACATCCGTTACTGCACGATTGACGGCAAAGCCGCCGCTGACTGCGTGGATCCGACCTGGTACCGTGATACTTTCATCCCAACCGTCGGCAAGCGCGGAGCAGCCATCATCGAAGCTCGCGGTGCCAGCTCTGCCGCTTCGGCCGCTTCTGCCGCCATTGATCACATGCGCGATTGGTTCCTCGGCAGTAACGGCGACTGGGTCACGATGGGCGTTCCATCCGACGGCAGCTACGGCATTCCGGAGGGAATCGTCTGCGGCATGCCCTGCATCTGTGACGGTCAGGGCAACTACGAAATCGTACAAGGACTTGATTTCGACGCTTTCAGTCAGGAAAAACTCGACAAGACCGTGGGCGAGCTTATCGCTGAAGCTCAGGCTGTTCAAGGCCTTCTCTAACACCTCGCGAAATGGCAGGTCTCTCCAAGAGCAGATCTGCCGTGCACAGCCGTTCAAACACCGCTTCGGTAGACTTCCAGGCGGTGTTTTGTTTTTTCCTGCAGAACTATGACCGAAAACTCGCCTCTACAACATGATGCGACACCGCGCTTATCCCTCATCCTCACTCGACTCGACAATCTGCCTGCGATTGAGGCCTCTGAGCTTGCCACACACCCGCGCGAAACACCGTTGGTCGTTCTTGACACAAACGTTCTTTTCGACATTTGGTACTGGAACGACAAGGATGCGCAGGCACTCAAATCGGCCATTTTCGAAAACCGACTGCGTCCGGTGTCAACCCCAAGCTGTCTGAAGGAATTTGCCGTCGTACTGACCCGACCTCATTTCGCGCTTTCTGAAGAAGAGCAGGACAGGCTACTCACAAACGTTTTATCTCTCACCCTCGTTACACGCACTTCTGTTGAAGGCGTCGTGCGCTGTCGAGACGCCGACGACGAGAAATTTCTGAACCTTGCGTTTGAAAGTCGAGCAGACTTTCTCTTTACAAAGGACAAAAACGTACTTCGCTCAGGACGCAGACTTGCCGCGCTAGGCATAAAAACACAAAAGCCCGCAGAATTCGACGGGCTCTGATGATGGCGCAGTTTTTTTGCTTTCTTATGCTTGCAGAAGCGAATCTTCGCATTCGCCGCCGCGTCGTACGGCTTCGATAAACTTTTGAATCTTGTCGTGATCCTTGATACCGCGGGCCGTTTCAACCCCGCTGGCGGCATCCACCGCCCAAGGACGCATAACGCGGATAGCCTGGCTTACGTTTTGCTCCTTCAAACCTCCGGCCACAATGAGAGGTTTACGGATCTGATCGCGAATCTTACCGACCCCTTCCCAATCAAAAGACTTCCCGCAGCCGCCAAATTCAGGCGTTGCAGCATCGGCCAACAACGCTACGGCCATAGGATATTCGTCCTGCGCCCTGAGCAGATCTTCAGGTTGCTTAACCGACACCGCCTTAACATAGGGCACATGAAACTGATCACAGAAGGCGCGCGATTCGTTTCCGTGAAATTGCAACACGCAGTCCGGGAACATCGCCAGGTGCTCCCGCACCTCTTCGCTTGTCGGATTAACAAACACGAGAACCTTGGTCACCGAAGACGGCACCATGCTCAAAAGACACATGAGCCGGGACGGCGTGACATACCGGGGGCTTGCCGGATAACACACGAAACCCACAGCATCAGCACCCGATTGAACGGCGGTCAATACATCGTCTTCCAACGTCAGTCCGCACAATTTGATGCGGACACGATTCGTATCATCTGCGGCGGTATTTGAGAACAGCATTTTTTCTTTCTTCTTTATTGCTGATAAAAGAGGCTCTCCCGAGGAGCGCTCGAGCATGGGCGAATGGTACCGATTCGGCGACTGCCTTGCATAGGCAGGACATCTTAGTTGGAAGAAATTTCGAGTTTCATAACCCGAAAAATTTTTACTAAGAAACGACAGCGGCCAGAGCCAAACCGATGAATATGAACGCAGAGGCTTTGTTAAGAACAATCTGCACCCGAGGCGAACGGATCGTGTCCGACAACACCCCAGCAAAAAGAGCGCAACCAGCCATGACCACAAATGCGCAAACAGTAAAAATCACCCCAAGAAGCCCCATTTCCATGGCCATCTGCCAGCCGGTCGCTCCTCTGGTTGCAAACTGCGGAAAGAAAGCCAAAAAGAAAATCTGCACCTTGGGATTCGTTACATTCATAATGATCCCCCGACGCAATAACGCGGAGCTATCAATCACTGTAGCACGCGCCGTCTGCGCTGAAGTCGGCGCATGCCAGGCTCCCCACGCAAGATACAAAAGGTATGCCGCTCCGGCCAAACGAATGGTCCAGAAGAGCCATGGGCTGGCCGCAACCACAGCAGCCAGCCCCGCTGCCGCGGCTGCTGTCTGAATCAGGCAACCGACCATAAGGCCTATGACCACCGTCAAACCCGCGCGTGCACCAGATTGCGCAGACTGAGCCAATACGTAGAGAATGTCAGGACCAGGTGCAGCAGCAAGCACCAGACTGGCAGCAGCAAACGAAAGCAGTACAGCAACATCCATCCGGACAAAACCCTCAAAAAAAGGCCCGAAGGAAGCGAAGTTCCAACAGGCCTGTATGTCAAGCGTTACGCCAGAGGCTTAACCCACCCAAACGCGAGCGTTTTCAAACATACGCATCCACGGCGAGAAGGCCCCCATTTCTCGCGGATGCCAGGAAAGCTGCACCGTGCGATGGCTGCGTTCCGGATGAGGCATCATAATAGTGAATCGACCGTCGGTCGTAGTCACGGACGTCACACCGCCAACCGATCCGTTGGGGTTCAACGGATACCGTTCGGTGGGTTGCCCGTTGCCGTCAACATAACGCGCCGCAATATGAGCTGCCTGAGCGTCTTCCGGACGATCCCACTGCACACGACCTTCACCATGCGAATTCACGATCGGCATACAGCTACCGGCCATGCCGCGGAAAAGAATCGAGGGGCTGTCTTCAATACGAAGCTCTACACAACGCGCTTCAAACTGTTCGGAACGGTTACGAACAAACTGAGGCCAGGCTTCTGCGCCGGGAATGAGGCCCTTTAAGCGGCTCATCATCTGGCAACCGTTGCAAATACCCAAAGCAAAGGTATCCGTACGATTGAAGAAGGCCGAGAACATATCCGAAAGCATGGCGTTGTGAAGAATAGTCTTGGCCCAGCCACCGCCAGCTCCCAGCACGTCACCATAGGAGAAGCCGCCGCAAACGGCAAGCCCAACAAAGTCTTCGAGCGTGATGCGGCCGGTCAGAAGATCGGTCATGTGCACGTCATAGGCTTCAAAACCAGCACGAGTGAAGGCTGCCGCCATCTCGGTCTGCGAATTGACGCCCTGCTCACGCAACACGGCAAGCTTGGGACGCACGCCCGTTGCAATGTAAGGAGCCGCGATGCGTTCGTTGTTATCAAAAGAGGTCTTCACAAACAAGCCCTTGACATCCTTGTCGCACATCCAGTCGGTTTCGCTGTCGGCGCATACAGGATTGTCGCGGTTGCGGGCGATGGCGTTTGAGACTTCGCACCAAGCGCGCGTGAGATCCGTGCGGGCTTCGCGAAGAATTTCCTGACCGTTTTCATACACCACGAGTGCATCTTCATCGTTCAGTTCGCCGACGGTCTTAAAGACCGCCTCAAGACCTTCAGCCCGGACTTCGGCCATCACTTCGTCGATTCGATCGGCAGGAACCTGAATCAGAGCGCCAAGCTCTTCGGCAAAAAGTCCTTCGAGAGCGTTCGTCCCCAACTTATCAGCATGAAGCGTCACGCCGCAATGCGAAGCAAACATCATTTCCGCTGCCGTCGTTGCAAAACCACCGTCGCTGCGGTCATGATAGGACAGGACGCAACCGGCAAGCGTGAGCTTACGGATCATGCGCACAAACTTTGCCAGTGTTTCGGGACAATCCACATCGGGAGCCGTGTCACCGAAACTCTGCACGCACTGAGCAAGAATCGAAGCACCCATGCGATTCTTACCAAAACCCAAATCGGCGGCAAGAAGCACGCTCTTGGTATCCTTACGAAGTTCAGGCGTGAGTGTCAAACGCACGTTGCCCACAGGAGCGGCTGCCGACACAATAAGCGAAACGGGGCTCGTCACACACTTGGATTCCTGCCCATCTTTCCATGCGGTGCGCATTGAGCAGGAGTCCTTGCCCACGGGAATCGAAATACCAAGCTTCTGGCAAATACCGCTTGCAGCTTCCACAGCACTAAAGAGCTTGGCATCTTCACCTGCAGCACCACACGCAGCCATCCAGTTGGCAGACAACTTAACCAACGAAAGATCAATATCGGCGGCGGCAATGTTGGTCAGTGCCTCACCTACGGCCATACGGCTGGCGGCGGCGGCATCAATCACGGCAACAGGTGTGCGCTCGCCCATCGCCATAGCTTCGCCCGCTTCAGACGTAAAGGAAACACAGGTTACGGCACAGTCGGCCACCGGAACCTGCCAGGGACCAACCATCTGATCGCGGCTCACAAGACCGCCCACGGACCGGTCGCCAATCGAAATCAAGAAGGATTTGTTTGCCACGGTCGGATGCTTGAGCACGCGGTAGAGTGCATCCTTGAGCGAGATGTCGGTCTTGAAACCGGCCAAATCAGCTTTGACGCTCGTCACATTACGATGCATACGCGGGGGCTTGCCAAGGAGAACTTCCATGGGCATCTGCACAGCCCGGTCTTCACCCTTACGGCCTTCGACAATCAGCTCTCCGTCTTCGGAAATGGAGCCGAGAACAGCATACGGACAACGTTCGCGACGGCAGAAGTCGTCAAACTTCTCAAGAGACTCTGGCGCAATCGCCAACGCATAACGTTCCTGACTTTCGTTGCACCAGACTTCCAACGGGCTCATGCCCTTTTCTTCCACCGGCACTTTGTCAAGGGACAAGCGTGCGCCGTGACCCGAAAGATCGGCAAGCTCAGGCATGGCGTTGGACAGACCGCCTGCGCCGATATCGTGAATGGCGAGAATCGGATTGTCCTTGCCGCAGGACCAACAACGGTCAATCACTTCCTGAGCACGACGTTCCATTTCAGGATTGCCGCGCTGCACGCTGTCGAAGTCAAGCGCTTCGGCATTCGAACCAGACGTCATGGAGCTTGCAGCACCGCCGCCCAGCCCGATGCGCATACCCGGACCGCCCAGCACGATGAGGAGGGTTCCGGCCGGCAATTCCAGTTTCTTCGTCTGATCGTCACGGATATTGCCAATGCCGCCCGCAAGCATGATGGGCTTGTGGTAGCCATACCGAGTCTCGCCCACGCGTGCCTCAAAGGCGCGGAAGTAACCGAGAATATTGGCTCGGCCGAATTCATTGTTAAAGCTTGCCGCACCGATCGGGCCTTCGGTCATGATGGACAAAGGCGTTGCAATGCGCGAAGGAGCTCCGTAAACCTTGTCTTTGCCGCAGTCGCAGTCGGCCGCAGTGTTCTTGTCGTTTTCCCACTCCTGAATCTTGCCGGGCAAGTGCAGCGCCGAGACGGTAAAGCCGCAGAGGCCTGCCTTCGGACGAGCACCGCGCCCCGTTGCGCCTTCGTCTCGAATTTCACCACCCGAACCCGTCGAAGCACCCGGGAACGGAGAAATGGCCGTCGGGTGGTTGTGGGTTTCCACCTTAAAGACGGTATGCGTCGGCTCTTTGATTTCTTCGTAGTGTGAACCGAAGCGATCTTCGGCAGAAGGACGCGGATAGAGACGCTCAACTTCCGGTCCTTCAAAAACGGCGGCATTATCGGCATAAGCAATAATGGTCCCGCGGGGCGCTGCCTTGTGCGTTTCACGGATCATTCCGAAAAGAGTCTTTTCCTGATCCACGCCGTCAATAGTGAACTTTGCGTTGAAAATCTTGTGGCGGCAATGCTCGGAGTTGGCCTGAGCAAACATCATCAACTCCACGTCGGTCGGATTGCGCTGCTGCTTAGTGAAGGCCTCGACCAGATAGTCAATTTCATCGGGAGCAAGCGCAAGCCCCATTTCGACGTTGGCTGCCTCAAGCGCAGCCTTGCCGCCGGCGAGAATATCAACGGTGCGCATCTCGCGACCTTGCACATCGGAGAAAAGAACGGCGGGATCCGCGTCGGCGGCAAGCACCGTTTCGGTCATGCGATCGTGCAACAAAGCGGCGACGGCTGTCTCATCAACATCGCCCTCGACAGCCAGTGTGTAGAGTACGCCGCGCTCCACGCGAGCCACAGCATCAATGCCCGTGTTGTGCACGATGTCGGTCGCTTTGGAAGCCCAGGGGCTAATGGTGCCCAGACGCGGAACAACCAAGAACTGAAGATTGCCGGTCTTTTCGTTTGCTGGGTCTCCATAATCAAGAAGCGCGGCCAAACGCTGCGCTTCATCTTCGGTCAAATCCCTCGTAACATGCACAAAGTGCAGGTAGCGGCCCGCAACGGCCTGAACGGCAGGGCATACGCCGCGCAACTGCTTGAGAAGACGCTCAGCACGGAATTCGGATAACGCGCAAGAGCCGGGAATGCGAAGAACGGAGGTCTGTGACATCTTAGAAATTCAACCGCTGAAATTGCAAAGAAAGCCCGCCGACACGGCGCCGCACGGGCAATTGAATCTATGAATTATAACGGTCCCAGACTTTGTTCTGTCGAACGCAATCCGATTTGCGGAAGTCTGACGAAATGGTGCAAGTACAATGGACTAAATCACCAAGACTACTCTTTGTCCATTCCTAAAACTTCAAAGGAATTCCGTCATGCCGAGCATCACTGTTTCAGGTTCTATTGATCCGCTGCTGAGCGTTGTTCTCAACAAGGGTGAAAGCATTTTTGCCGAGCGAAACGCCATGGTATCCATGGATGCCACCCTCGCTCTGACGGGGCGTGCCAAAGGCGGATTCTTTTCTGCGCTCTCGCGTAAAGTACTCAACGACGAGAGCTTTTTTCAGCAAAAGATAGAAGCGGTCGACGGTCCGGGCGAAGTGCTGCTCACGCCGACTCTGCCTGGCGACATTGCCGTGTTGCAAACGGGCGGGCGTCAATACATGATCGCCGACGGCGCCTATTTGGCCAGCACCGAGGATGTTGAACTCGATGCCAAGACACAGGGATTGGGGCGCGCATTATTAGGCGACTCCGGCGGTTTTTTCGTCATCCGCACAAACGGCAAGGGTGAAGTAGCTGTGAGCGGCTTCGGTTCCATGCGCGCCATCGATCTGGACGGTAGCCGCTCCGTGTACGTCGACAACGGGCACCTGGTGGCATGGGATACGGAGCTTGACTATGAACTGGCGCTCAATACGGCCAAACAGGGCTTCTTTGGGAAAATTTTCCACAGCCAAACCTCCGGCGAAGGCATTGTTCTCAAATTTTCAGGCAAAGGACGCCTCTACGTCTGCTCACGTAATCGCGGCGGTTTTGTCGATTGGCTCTTCTCGCAGATGCCTCAGGAAAAGATGGTAAAAAACGATTAAGCAACCTGCGGCGTACAATTGCGCATCTTTTTTCGACACCGAGTTTGCATAATTCACCATGGCTCAGCAAATCCTTAATCTTGACGAACTTGCTTCGCTCGAACACCGCTATCAGTCTCAGCTTCCCGCCGCCGAACTCATGCGCCGCGCCGGCCTTGTAATCGCCGATCGCGTCTGTGAGTCGCTTGAACCTGGCAAGCATGTTGTCTTTATCTGCGGCCCCGGCAACAACGGCGGCGACGGCTTTGCCGCCGCGCGTTTGTTGCTTGATCGTGAGTATCGTGTGACGGTGGCACTGATCGGCTGCGACAAGCCCAAGACCGAAGATGCACTTGCCATGTACAACGCCTATGTAAACGTAGGCGGCGTCGTGATCAGCGACCCCTACAACGCCGACAAAGCCGAAGTCGTGATCGATGCGCTTTTCGGCACGGGCATGAAAAAGCCGTTGGCAGGAGACTTCCAAGACGCCGCCATGTGGTTTAACGAACGTCAGGCTCTGCACATCAGTGTCGACATCCCCTCCGGTCTGAATCCGATGACCGGCCGCTGGGTGGGAGGCGTTAAGGGCTGCATGGCCGACATTACGCTTGCCATGCTCGCACCGAAGGCAGGTTGTTTCATGTGCGAAGGGGCCGATGCCGCCGGTGTCGTCGAAGTGAACGAACTCGGCGTTTCCGTGCCCCTCTCCACAATCGGTCTCGTCGAACCTGACGACTTCCGCCATGTTCTCGAAGAACGCAGCCGCAACAGTCACAAGGGCAACTACGGTCATGTGGCCGTGGTGGGCGGCGAAACCGGTACGATCGGAGCGGCCGTTCTGGCGGCCCGTGCGGCCATCGTAACAGGCGCTGGCCGCGTCACGGTCGAATTTATGAGCGACAAGGCCCCGGCTTTTGACACGATCTATCCGGAACTCATGGTCGCCGACGGCGAAGTTGACCTCACGAAGACCTCCTGCAACGTCGTGGGCTGCGGCATGGGATTTTCCGACAAAGCCCGCAAGCGCCTAACCGACGCCATCGCCGCACCGGTTCCGCTGATTCTTGACGCCGACGCACTTCGCATGATTGCCGACGACATGTCACTGCAGGACGCATTGCTAGCCCGCAAGGCTCACACGGTCATCACGCCGCACCCGGGTGAAGCTGCCGCCATCATCCGCAGCACCGTCGAAAAAGTTCAGGCCGATCGTATTGGTGCAGCCCGAGAACTCGCTGTTCAGACCGGTGCCATTTCGATTCTGAAGGGTGCCGGCAGCGTCATCACGCTGCGCAGCTCGCGCACCTGGATCAATCCCACGGGCAACGCCATGCTCGCCACCGCCGGTTCTGGCGATGTGCTAAGCGGCATGCTCGGTGCCTTCTTTGCGCAAGGCTACGACCTCGTAAGCGCCACGCTTGCCGCCGTATATCTGCACGGCAAGGCAAGTGAGGAATATGCCGCGGGCTTTACGGCGAGCGATATTGCGCCGGCTGCCGCCGCAATACTCAACACAATGCGCCTGAGCCGCCCGGACCCCGAAGCATAATCATCGCCTCTGAGCAGAGAATTTGATTGAGCGCCGCAGATGCATTCGTCTGCGGCGTTCAGTTTCTTAGGCTATGCATCAAGTCTGCAGAATCTCCTTTTGGGTTCGCAAAATCTAGTAGATACCCGAGACCTTTTGGGTACAATTTCCTTCCGACGCGTTGCCGTGTTTCCTTTTTGCGCTCGTAAAGAGCGCAAGGCGGCATTTTGAAGCCCATAGTATCCGCGCCGGCTGTTCACGCGAACGGTTCAAAGAAGCAGAGCAACGCGAAAAATTAATCCAAGGAAGGAAAGGACATGTCCAAGAAAAAACTTCTGACCGTGCTCGCAGGTCTTGCCTCTTTGTGCCTCGGCGTTAACGCTGCCGAACTCAACGCCTACTCCGTGATGCCGGAGAAGTACGCTTCGCGCATCTTCGCCGAATTCACCAAGGACACGGGCATCAAAGTGAACTTCCTTCGCTTTTCCACTGGTGAGGCACTGGCTCGTCTGACCGCAGAAAAGGGCAACCCGCAGGTCGACATCATGATGGGCGGTCCTGCCGACATGTATGCCGCCGCCAGCGAGGAAGGTATCTTCGAAGCCTATCGTCCGGCCGACTCCGACGCGATCGACGCCTCCTTGCGCGATCCCAACAACTACTGGACCGGCATCGGCGTCATTCCGCTGTGCTTCCTCACCAACACCAAGTTCCTGAAGAAGAACAACATGGAACCGCCAAAGAAGTGGGCCGACCTTCTTGATCCGCGCTACAAGAAGAATCTGCAAATGGCCGATGCCCGTACGTCCGGCACCGCCACCGAACGCATCTTCTCGCTCGTGAAGATCATGGGTGAAGACGAAGCCTTCAAGTTCCAGAAGCAACTCAACGGCAACATCCAGATGTACACCAAGAGCGGTGCGGGCGGCGCCATGCCGATTGCGACCGGTCAGTGCGCTTCGGGCATCTTCTACATTGTCGACGCTTTGGACATCCAGCAGCAGGGTTATCCGGTCGTGATTACCTATCCTGAAGACGGCGTGAGCTACGGCATTGAAGCCACGGGCGTCATCAAAGGTGGCAAGAACAACGCCGAAGCCAAAAAGTTCGTCGACTGGGCCGTTTCCAAGAAGTTTGCCGAATTCATCGTCGCCAACAAGATCAATTACGTTCCGACCCGCAATGACGTGAAGACGGACAATCCCATTCTCGATCTCACCAAGATCAAGATGATTCCCACCGACGTCACCTGGAAGGGCGAAAAGCGCAAGGAATACACCCAGCGCTGGATCAACGAAGTCATCAAGTAAGACTTCGTCTCACGCGCACGCCGTCCGGCAATTTGTTTAACGGCGGCGCTCGCCGGCAATACTTATTTTTTCATCGGCGTTCGGAGGCTGACATTTGCTCGGCCTCCCTCTTCTCTTTTTTATCGAACCACTATGACGACCTCTTCCGGTGCAACGGGACGAGACGCCACGACACGTCTCACCGTGGCGATGCTGTGGCTTTTGATCGGCGTCTTCGTGCTTTATCCGCTCTGCCGGCTTCTTGCCATGACCTTCTGGGGCGAGAGCGGTTTTACCTTTGAAAATCTCAAGCCCTTCGTCTCAAGCTGGTACGACCAGCAGGCAGCTGTCAACAGCATCCTGCTTGGCTTTTCCGTAGGCCTGGCCGGTACCGTTCTGGGCTTTATCTTCGCCTTTGCCGTCACGCGTCTGCGCATGCCCGCTTGGGTGAAATTCATCATCAGCGCAATCACGATCCTGCCTCTGATTTCTCCTCCCTTTACAAGCAGTATCGCGCTCACGCTTCTCTTGGGTCCCAACGGCATGATCCTCACGCTTTTGGGCATCGAGGACTTCAACTTCTACGGCTTCTGGGGCACCTTCATTTCCGAAACGCTTACCTTTTTCCCGGTGGCGTTCATGACGCTCTCGACCATTCTCTCGCGCATCGATCCGAACCTGGAAGACGCTGCCTATTCTCTGGGCGCTTCGAGTCTTACGGTCTTTCGTACGGTCACGATGCCGCTTGCCGTTCCCGGCATCGCCAACGCGTTTCTTCTCGTTTTCTCCTGTTCGCTCGCCGACTTCGCAACGCCTCAGGTCTTGGGCGGACACTCCTTCCCGGTGCTCCCGACACAGGCTTATCTGCAGATTACCGGCATGTACGACTTTAAGGGCGGCGCAGCGCTTTCTTTCATGCTGCTCATTCCGGCTCTCGCCGTATACCTGCTGCAGCACTACTGGGTAAGCCGCAAGAACTTCGTGACAGTGAGCGGTAAAGCCGGCGGACGCAGCTCGATTCACGGCCCGGGGCCGCTCGTGACGACCGTCATGGCCGTGGTCATCGCAGCCGTAATCGCCCTGATCATCGCTATCTACTCGGTCATCGTTCTGGGCAGTGTCGTCAAGGTGTGGGGCGTCGACAACTCGATTACCTTCGCCAACTACGAATACGTCATGACCCACGGCATGAAAGCCATCAAGGACACGCTGCTGATCGCCTGCATCGGTACGCCTTTGGGTGGTTTGCTTGCTGTTCTCGTGGGCTACGTGACGACTCGCCTGAAGGTGCGCGGTCACAAAACTCTGGAAACGGCCTCGCTTCTGAACTACACGCTGCCGGGCACCGTGGTCGGTATCGCCTACATCATCGCCTTCAACGACAAGCCGATCGTTCTAACCGGCACGATCTACATCCTGATTGCGGCATACGTCTTCCGTTATTCTTCGGCTGGCATCCGCAACGTCATCGCCGCGCTCTCCCAGATCGATCCTTCGATCGAAGAAGCCAGCCGAAGCCTGGGCGCCTCGTCTGTGAAAACCTTCACGTCGATCACGATTCCGCTCGTCCTGCCGGCCATCCTCTCGGGCATGAAGTATCTCTTCATCCACTCGATGACGGCCATCAGCGCCACGATCTTCCTCGTGTCGGTTCACTGGACTCTGATCACAACCCGCATTCTGGAATGCATGACCGAACTGCAGTTTGCGCAGGCCTGCGCCTTCTCGGTTGTGCTGATTCTTCTCGTCTTCCTGGCCTCCGGCGCCATGTCGCTGCTGGCCCGCGTACTGTGCCGCAACGGCGACACCATTGGAGCACGCTAAATGTCCGTTTCTCTCAGTCTTAAAAACATCTGCCGCCGTTTCATCAAGGACAACGAAGAGTTCCTGGCGGTCAACAATGTCAATCTGGAAGTGCAGCCCGGCGAATTCTTGACCTTCCTCGGCCCGTCGGGCTGCGGCAAAACCACAACACTTCGCATGATCGCAGGTTTCGAAACCCCGAGCTCGGGCCAGATCCTCGTCGACGGCGTTGACATTACGAACATTCCTGCCAACGAACGCGGACTGGGCTTCGTGTTCCAGAACTATGCGCTTTTCCCGCACATGACGATCTTTGACAATGTCGCGTACGGTCTTAAGATCCGCGGCGAATCGAAAGAAACCATGGCCACCAAAGTGCGCGAGGCTCTTGCATTGGTTGGTCTTACCAAAGCCGAACAACGCTATCCGAGTCAGCTCTCGGGCGGTGAGCAACAACGTGTGGCACTTGCCCGCGTGCTCGTTCTTCGTCCCAAGCTCCTCTTGATGGACGAACCACTTTCGAACCTTGATGCCAAGCTTCGTCTGCACATGCGCACTGAAATCCGCCGCATTCAGCAAAAACTCGGCATCACGTGTCTATACGTGACGCACGATCAGAAAGAAGCGCTCACGATGTCGGATCGCATCATGGTCATGCACGGCGGCAAGATCGAACAAATCGGCACGCCGATGCAGCTCTACGAAGATCCCGCGACACCTTTCGTGGCAGACTTCATCGGGCAGGCTAACCTCATTGAAGGCAGCTTGGAAGCAATCGAAGCCGACGGATTTGGCGTTATTTCCGTGGCTGGCCAGAAACTGCGCGCCCGCATGGGCAAACAAAATCCCCCGGCAGTGGGTGAAAACGCCTATTTGGTGGTGCGCCCCGAAAACCTGCATCTGCAGGCTGGCTCTGAGAGCTTCAACGTGCAGATCGTCAATCGCCTCTTTGAGGGTGATCGAATCGACTATCACGTCCAGATTCCGAACTCGAACCAGGCAAAGCCCTACAGCATGTCTGTTCCGTTCCTGCCCGGGACCAAACTCATTGATGTCGGCACTGAACTGCAGGCAACCTTTACGCCACAAGCCGGCGTAATCATCAAGCGCTAAAAGCTGTACCGAACAAAAACGCCGTCGGTTTGAACTGTCCCCACTTTGCGAGACAGATTTTTGATCAATCGGGCGTTCAAGCCTGTCGAACTACCGCTTCCCTATATTGCTTAGGAGAACGGTAGTTCAATTTGG